>Ga0102593_1000012_pt1 | contig 772102 bp, 693 predicted proteins | sample AraplaCol_mMS_r2_2_FD_76862 | JGI IMG/M metagenome (GOLD analysis project Ga0102593, IMG submission 76862) | Arabidopsis root microbial communities from North Carolina, USA - plate scrape MF_Col_mMS_r2 (SPADES assembly) (version 2) | ecosystem: Host-associated > Plants > Roots > Endosphere... | reverse complement strand
GACGTGATATTCAAATTCTTCGCGGAACTGCTTGACGAAGGCGCGTACCGGCATAGCGGCAGCATCGCCCAGCGCGCAGATGGTGCGGCCCTGGATGTTGTCGGCGATGGAGTTCAGCATGTCCAGATCCGAAGCACGGCCCTGGCCGTTCTCGATGCGGTGGATCATGCGGTACATCCAGCCCGTGCCCTCGCGGCATGGCGTGCACTGGCCGCAGGATTCTTCGAAGTAGAAGTAGGACAGGCGTTCCAGCGCCTTCACCATGCAACGCGTCTCGTCCATCACGATCACGGCGCCCGAACCCAGCATGGAGCCGGCTTTGGCGATCGAATCGTAATCGAGGTCGGTCTGCATCATGATCTCGCCGCGGATCACCGGCGCGGACGAGCCGCCAGGGATCACCGCCTTGATCTTCTTGCCGCCGCGCATACCGCCGGCCAGCTCCATCAGCTTGGCGAACGGGGTGCCCAGCGGGACTTCGTAGTTGCCCGGACGCTCAACGTCGCCCGAGATCGAGAAGATCTTGGTGCCGCCGTTGTTTGGCTTGCCCAGGCCGAGGTAGTTTTCGGCGCCGATGTTCAGGATGAACGGCACGGCAGCGAAAGTCTCGGTGTTGTTGATGGTGGTCGGCTTGCCATACAGGCCGAACGACGCAGGGAACGGCGGCTTGAAGCGCGGCTGGCCCTTCTTGCCTTCCAGCGATTCCAGCAGCGCGGTTTCTTCGCCGCAGATGTAGGCGCCGTAGCCGTGGTGCGCGTGCAGCTGGAAGCTGAACTCCGAACCCATGATCTTGTCGCCCAGGAAGCCGGCAGCGCGTGCCTCTTCCAGCGCTTCTTCAAAGCGCAGGTATTCCTGGAAGATCTCGCCGTGGATGTAGTTGTAGCCCACGGTGATGCCCATCGCGTACGCGCCGATGGCCATGCCTTCGATCAGCGAGTGCGGGTTGTAGCGAATGATGTCGCGGTCCTTGAAGGTGCCCGGTTCGCCTTCGTCGGTATTGCAGACGAGGTATTTCTGGCCAGGGAACTGGCGCGGCATGAAAGACCATTTCAGGCCGGTCGGGAAGCCCGCACCGCCGCGGCCGCGCAGGCCGGAGGTCTTCAGCTCGGCGATGATCTGCTCAGGCGGGATCTTCTCTTCCAGGATGCGGCGCAGCGCCGAGTAGCCGCCGCGCTTGACGTAGTCGGCCAGGCGCCAGTTGTCGCCGTTCAGATCCTTCAGGATCAGGGGATTGATGTGACGGTCGTGCAGCGAGGTCATTTCTTCAGCTCCTCCACCAGGGCGTCGATCTTGTCGTTGCTCATGAAGGAGCACATACGGTGGTTATTGACCAGCATGACGGGTGCGTCGCCGCAGGCGCCCATGCACTCGCCTTCCATCAGCGTGAACTGGCCGTCTTCGGTGGTGCCGCGGAAGTCGATGCCCCACTTCTGTTTCAGGTGCTCGGCCGCTTTCACGCCGCCCGACAGTGCGCAAGGCAGGTTGGTGCACACGGTGATCTTGTGCTTGCCGACCGGCTTCAGGTTGTACATGTTGTAGAAGGTCGCAACTTCCTGCACGGCGATGGCCGGCATGCGGATGTAGTCCGCCAGTTCCTTCATCACTTCCGGCGAAACCCAGCCCAGTTCTACCTGGGCGTGGGCCAGTGCGGCCATCACGGCCGACTGGCGCTGGTCGGCCGGATACTTGGCCAACTCGCGGTCGATTTTTTTATAGCAGTCTTGGGATAACAGCATTCTTCTTCCCTTATCGGTCGATTTCGCCGAAAACGATGTCCTGGGTACCAATGATGGTCACGGCGTCGGCAATCATGTGGCCGCGCGACATTTCGTCCAGGCCTTGCAGGTGGGCGAAGCCCGGTGCACGAATCTTCATGCGGTACGGCTTGTTGGCGCCATCGGACACCAGATAGATGCCGAACTCGCCCTTCGGGTGCTCCACCGCGCTGTACGCTTCGCCAGGCGGCACGTGGAAGCCTTCGGTGAACAGCTTGAAGTGGTGGATCAGCGATTCCATATTGGTCTTCATGTCCACGCGCGATGGCGGAGCGACCTTGCGGTTGCTGGTCATGACAGGACCCGGGTTGGCGCGCAGCCAGGCCACGCACTGCTTGATGATGCGGTTCGACTGGCGCATCTCTTCGATACGGACCAGGTAACGGTCGTAGGAGTCGCCGTTGGTGCCGACCGGAATATCGAAGTCCAGCTTGTCGTACACTTCGTACGGCTGGTTCTTGCGCAGGTCCCACACCACGCCGGAGCCACGCAGCATGGCGCCGGTGAAGCCCATGGCTTTCGCATCTTCCGGCGCCACCACACCCACGCCCACGGTACGCTGCTTCCAGATACGGTTATCGGTCAGCAGGGTTTCGTATTCGTCGACATAGGTCGGGAAGCGCTTGGTGAAGTCGTCCACGAAGTCCAGCAGTGAGCCCTGGCGGTTCTCGTTACGCTCGGCCAGCGCTTTCGCGTTGCGGATCAGCGATGCCTTGTACTGCGGCATGGCGTCCGGCAGGTCGCGGTACACGCCGCCCGGACGGTAGTAGGCCGCGTGCATACGCGCGCCGGACACCGCTTCGTAGCAGTCCATCAGGTCTTCGCGGTCGCGGAAGGCGTACAGGAACGGACCCATGGCGCCCACGTCCAGCGCGTGCGCGCCCAGCCACAGCAGGTGGTTCAGCAGACGGGTGATTTCGTCGAACATCACGCGGATGTACTGTGCGCGGATCGGCACGTCCAGGCCGAGCAGCTTCTCGATCGCCATCACATAGGCGTGCTCGTTGCACATCATCGACACGTAGTCCAGGCGGTCCATGTATGGCACGGACTGCAGATAGGTCTTCTGCTCCGCCAGCTTTTCGGTGGCGCGGTGCAGCAGGCCGATATGCGGGTCGGCGCGCTGGATCACTTCGCCGTCCAGCTCCAGCACCAGACGCAGCACGCCGTGCGCTGCCGGGTGCTGCGGACCAAAGTTCAGGGTGTAATTCTTAATCTCAGCCATTATTTCATCCCGTAGTTTTCTTCGCGGATCACGCGCGGCACGTTTTCGCGCGGCTCGATCGTCACTGGCTGGTACACCACGCGCTTCTGTTCCTGGTCGTAGCGCATTTCAACGTAGCCGGAGACCGGGAAGTCCTTGCGGAACGGGTGGCCGATGAAGCCGTAGTCGGTCAGGATGCGGCGCAGGTCGTTGTGGCCTTCGAAGATAAGGCCATACAGGTCGAACGCTTCGCGCTCGAACCAGTTGGCGGCACGCCAGATCGGGGTCACGGAGGCCACGATCGGCATTTCATCGTCCGGCGCGAACACGCGCACGCGCAGACGCCAGTTCTTCTCCACGGACAGCAGGTGGGTCACGGCTGCGAAGCGCAGGCCATCCCAGGTGCCTTCACCGTAGTTCAGGTAGTCGACGCCGCACAGGTCAATCAGTTCTTCAAAACGCAAAGCTGCGTCGTCGCGCAGCTCTTGCATTACCTGGTAGTAGTCACCAGATTTGACAGTAATCGTTACCTCGCCCAGCGCGACAACGATTGAGGCCCGCTCGCCCAGAACTTTTTCCAGGGAAGCGACCAGGGTTTCCAGATGTGTGTTCATAGTTTTGTACAGCCCTTAGCGCGCGATCGTGTTGGTCTTCTTGATCTTGTGATGCAGCTGCAGGATGCCGTACAGCAGCGCTTCCGCGGTTGGCGGGCAGCCCGGCACGTACACGTCCACCGGCACGATACGGTCGCAACCACGCACCACGGAGTACGAGTAGTGGTAGTAGCCGCCGCCGTTGGCGCAGGAGCCCATCGAGATCACCCAGCGCGGGTCCGGCATCTGGTCATAGACCTTGCGCAGCGCAGGAGCCATCTTGTTGCACAGGGTGCCAGCCACGATCATCACGTCGGATTGACGTGGCGACGGACGGAACATGAAACCGAAACGCTCCAGGTCGTAACGGGCCGCACCAGCATGCATCATCTCCACCGCGCAGCAAGCCAGACCGAACGTCATCGGGTACATGGAACCCGTACGCGCCCAGTTAATCAGCTTGTCGGCCGTCGTGGTGATGAAGCCTTCGTTCAATACGCCTTCAATAGCCATGGCTTATTCCCAATCAAGGGCACCTTTCTTCCAGATATACCAAAAACCGACCACGAATTCGGCGATGAACACCATCATCGTCACGTAACCCTGCCAGCCCAGTTCGCGCATGGATACGCCCCAAGGGAAGAAGAATGCCGTTTCAAGGTCGAACAAAATGAACAGAATTGCGACGAGGTAGTAACGCACGTCGAATTTCATGCGCGCGTCTTCGAACGCTTCGAAGCCGCACTCGTAAGGGGACAATTTCGCCGCATCGGGCTTATTGGGGCCCAGGATATGGCCCAGAACTTGGGGTACAACGCCGACGCCAAGGCCGACTAAGAGGAACAGCAGGACGGGGAAGTAATTTTCGAGGTTCACGATATGATCTGCAGCTTTGTGTTGAACTCTGGTTGGGGAAGCACTGCGATATTCCGCGGTGCATTTAACGCTCGACCCCAATCAGATGCTGAGACCAGGATCAAACGACACATCCTCGTAAAAAAACCAGCTTAGCCACCATGGATTGGCGCCCATGTGCCCTTGCTGGCTTTTTGAATTTCTTTACTGGTGCCGACGACGAGACTCGAACTCGTACAGCTTGCGCCACTACCCCCTCAAGATAGCGTGTCTACCAATTTCACCACGTCGGCATAAGGCCGCTATTCTACTCTGCTTTCACGCCTTTGTTAATGCGTATTGCGCAAGATCAAGAAGAAAAGCGGCAAAAAATTCAAAATTGCCTTTTTTACTTCGCCGGGGCGCTGGCAGGCGCCGAAGCCGGAGTGGATGCAGCAGGCGCCGCTTCGGTGGCAGCCGGAGCCGCTGCCGGAGCCGCCTCAGTAGCAGCCGGAGCCGCAGCCGGTGCTGCCGACGGAATGGCAGCGGAACCCTTCACCGGCGCCGGCACGGTCACGTTTTCCATCACGCCGCCGCCAGTGCTGACGCCGCGCTGATTTGCCATCATCGACAGGCCCAGGGTGGCGGCGAAGAAGATCGCGGCAGCCAGGGCGGTGGACTTGGACAGGAAGTTAGAGGAACCCGTAGCGCCGAACAGGCTGCCGGATGCGCCGGAGCCGAAGGCCGCGCCCATGTCGGCGCCCTTACCATGCTGCAGCAGAACCAGGCCCACGATAGCAACCGCGGACAGGACCTGTACAACCACAATCAGATTGAACAAAGAGTTCATGTCATTCCATTCACAGTTAACAAAACTTTAATTCGACGGATCACCGACCCGCCCTACTACATTCCGGCGTGCGCCTTACGCCGCGTCGATGATGGCGAGGAAATCCGCCGCCTTCAATGCTGCACCGCCGATCAGGCCGCCGTCGATATCCGGCTGCGCCATCAAATCCCCGGCATTCTCCGGCTTCATGCTGCCGCCATACAGAATCTTCATGCTGCCGGCCGCCGCCGCGTTTCGCTCGGCCACCTGCTTGCGCAGCATGGCGTGCACTTCCTGCGCCATGGCCGGGGTCGCCGTCTTGCCGGTCCCGATCGCCCACACCGGCTCATAGGCCAGCACAATCTTTTCCAGCGCCGCGGTGCCCAGCACATCCAGCACCGCCTGCAGCTGCAGGCATACCGTGACAGCGGTCTTGCCCGCCTCGCGCTGCTCCAGCGTTTCACCGACACAGACCACCGGCACCAGGCCGGCGTTCACGGCGGCCAGCGCCTTCTGCGCCACCAGCTCGTTCGACTCGCCATGGTAGGCGCGGCGCTCCGAGTGGCCGACGATGACATATTTACAGCCAAAGTCCAGCAACATGGACGCTGCCACCTCGCCCGTATAGGCGCCGGCAGCGTACGCGGACACATCCTGCGCGCCCCACGAAACCGGCGTATTTGTGAGTTCAGCTTCACATTGTGCCAGATACGGAGCGGGCGCGCTCACGGCCGCATCGGCCTTGCCAGATTTGAAACCGGCCACAATGCCGGACAGCAGGACCGAATTGGCAGCGCGGCTGCCATTCATTTTCCAATTGCCGATTACGAGTTTTCGTCGCATAGCTGCCTAAAATTCAATAACCCGCAATTGTAGCCCGGCGGCAGAAGCCGGGTCAAACCACCTGAAGCATGATCTTGCCAATGTGTTGGCTGGATTCCATAAGGGCGTGCGCGGTGGCTGCCTGCTCCAGCGGGAAGCTTTCATAAATGACGGGCTTGATATCCCCTGCCTCGATCAGCGGCCACACCTTCTCGCGCAGCTGGCGCGCGATGGCCGCCTTGAAGGCCACCGAACGGGGACGCAGGGTCGAGCCGGTCACGGTCAGACGGCGGCGCAGCACCTGGCCCAGGTCGATCTGGGACTTGGCGCCGCCCAGCAGCGCGATGATGGCGATGCGGCCGTCATCGGCCAGGCAGCTCATCTCGCGCGGCAGATAGTCGCCGCCCACCATGTCCAGGATGACATCGACACCGATGTCGCCGGTCAGCTGCTTGACCACCGCCGCGAAGTCTTCGCTGCGGTAATTGATGCCGCGCTCGGCGCCCAGCGCTTCGCAGGCGCGCGCCTTCTCGTCGCTGCCCGCCGTGGCAAACACGCGGTGACCCAGCGCGCTGGCCAGCTGGATCGCCGACACGCCGATGCCCGAGGTACCGCCCTGCACCAGCAGCGACTCGCCTTTGCCCAGCTGGGCTCGGTCGAACACATTGCTCCACACGGTGAAGAAGTTTTCCGGCAGCGAGGCCGCCTCCAGTGGCGACAGGCCGCGCGGCACCGGCAGGCATTGCTCCACCGGCGCGGTGACGTATTCGGCATAGCCGCCGCCCTGCACCAGGGCGCACACCATGTCGCCGATCTTGAAGCCGGTCGCGCCCATATCGCCGTCGACAATCTCGCCCGCCACTTCCAGGCCCAGCAGATCGCTGGCGCCCGGCGGCGGGTTGTAGCTGCCGAGGCGCTGGAACACGTCCGGACGGTTGATGCCGGCCGCGTGGACCTTGATGCGCACCTCCCCTTCTTTCGCGACGGGCAGCGGGCGTTCGCACAGCCGCAGCACATCGGCCGGTCCGGGCTTGCTGATTTCGATTGCGCGCATCATGGTGGCCTCCTCGGTAAAGGGAGGATTCTACCGCGTCAGAATCCGAAGCGCGCTCCCATACCGGTCAGCGTGGCGAGGCCCAGCAGCGCGAACATCACGGCCGCAGCGCCATGCACCAGCTTCATGGGAATGCGGCGCGACAGGCGGTCGCCGATAAAGACGGCAGGTACGTCGGCGATCAGCATGCCCAGCGTGGTGCCGGCCACCACGATCAGCGGCGCGCCGTAATGCGCAGCCATGGCGACGGTGGCGAACTGGGTCTTGTCGCCCATCTCGGCCAGGAAGAAGGCGATCAGGGTGGCGCCGAATACGCCGAAGCGGGCGGCTGGCGTGGATTCTTCTTCATCGATTTCATCGGGAATCAGGGTCCAGGCGCCCATGGCGAGGAAGCCGAGGCCCAGAGTCCAGCGCAGCACTTCGGGCGTCAGAACGGACATGATCCAGGCGCCCAGCGCACCGGCGATGCCGTGGTTGACGAGAGTCGCGGCCAGGATGCCGAGAATGATCGGGACCGGCTTGCGGAAGCGCGCAGCGAGACAGAATGCGAGGAGCTGGGTCTTGTCGCCGATTTCAGCGAGAGCGACAACACCAGTAGAGACGAGGAATGCTTCCATTTGATTTCCCAGGCCGGGCACGGACGAATGACCACAACACGCCCCCGGCCTAAAAATCGGCGGCGTTGTGGTCAAAGGTCTTGCCAAGCGATGGGACCGCATACGCCATGGCCTGTGGGCCAAGTGTGTTGACGTATGCCTCTTCGGGAAACGAAGAGCGGCTACTCCCCAATGACGGGGCGGATTGTACCCTAAAAGTGCCGGGGAAAGAAGCAGAACCCGCGGCAGAAAGCCGGTGGCAGCCACGATGTGGCAGCCACCAGGGTCAGGCCGTGGGTTTCAGCCTCCGCCGGTACGGGAAGCGCGCGGCAACGGTGTGCCCGGCTTCCAGGATGCCGACAGCGCCTGCCCTTCCTCGACCTGCTCCGGCGTCATGCTCTTCACGACGGAGGCGCGCTGCTCGGCCGCATTGGCCGAACCGTTGGCGGCAGCCAGGTTCCACAACATGTAGGCGATGACGTTATCCTGCGGCATGCCGCCGATGTGATAACGGTACATCAGGCCCAGCACCTGCTGCGCTTCCGCGTGGCCCTGCTCGGCAGCCTTGCGGAACCAGATCACAGCCTGCTTGTGGTCCTGAATCACGGCATTGCCCGTGTAATACATGGCGCCCACCACATACTGCGCATCGGCCTTGCCCTTGGCGGCAGCCTTGCGGTGCCAGGCCAGCGCCTGCTTGTAATCCTGCGGCACGCCGCGGCCCATGTAATACATCAGGCCCAGCAAATGTTCCGCGTCCGCGTTGCCGGCCTGGGCCAGCGGGAAGATCTCTTTATAGGCCAGCGTATAGTTTTTATTGTTATAGGCCATGGCGCCTTCGGCAAAGCCAGCCAGCGCCGGGAGCGGGAGCCCCAGCGCGATGCCTAACGCCAGTAATATGCCTCTTAGTTTTTTCATAGTGCTTTGTATTTATTCCGTTCTTTTCGCACAACCAGATTTGTCTCTTATTTCCAGCTGACTTTGCCCAGCCCGTCTACACTGACGTTGCGGTTCTGCGGCTTGCCGTACACGGTGACCGACCCCAGCCCGCTCAGGTTCAGCGTCGCATTGGTGCGGGCATTGACGGTGGCGTTACCCAGTCCGCTCAAGTCCAGGTTCACATCGTCCACCTGGAACTGCTGGGCGTTCAGTCCGCCCAGTCCACCCAGGGTTGCCTTCAGCTGCTTGCTGCGCCCGCCGATGGTGATGTAGCCGGCGCCTTGCAAATCCAGATCCACGTTATCGTTTTCAGTTACCCACACATGCATGCTGCCCACGCCGCCCAGATTGGCCTTCAGCTGCTTGTAGTCACAGACCACTTTCATGCTGCCGGCGCCGTCCAGGGTCAGGTCGATCCTGTCGCCGCTGAAGCCGCTGACTTCCGTGGTGCCAACGCCTTCCGATACCAGTTCACGCAGCTGCGGCAGCGTCAGCTCGACCCTGACCGTTGACTTGTTCAGCTTGACACCATGGTTCTCGGTGTCGAGGTGCAGGGTGTCGCCTGTCTGCACTGCCGTGACCTTGCTCACGTAGCGCTTGTCGCCAATGATGTTGAGCTGCGGCGTGGCGCCCTGCTTCAGCTTGAGATCAATCACGCCATCCAGCTTGACGCGGACCACGCGGGCATCGACTGCACGGCTTTCCGTCGTATTGTCATCGGCGCGGGCCAGCCCAAGGGTCACGCACAGGGCGGTAAACAGCAGGCCAATGCGGAAATTCATCTTCATCTCGAAATCCTTCAGGTTGTCAGCGGCAAATTACAGGTTGGCGGCAACCATAACGTAAGGGAGTTCAAGCGTGTTCACAATAGCCAGCAGAGTGCTGCAAATCATTACAGCGGCGACAGCCAGGGCTTGTTTTTTAGCGTTCTTCTTCATTTTGAACCCCCTTTCTTATTCAATTGGTTTTCTATGGTTGCATCATATCGGCATCACTCCGCCCTATCACGGGAATTGCGACGAAATGCAAAAAACGGGGATCAGGCGTCAAAATCCGGCACTTACCGCATGAGGCGCAGCTTGCCGGCATAGAGGCGGATGACGTCCAGCGTGCCCTGGTCCGAGTCGAAAACCGAGTACAGGCCCTGCTCTTCCTGGGGCGGATCGCCCAGGAAGTCATCTCCTTCTTTCCACCAATAGTCGGGATTGGCCGCCCGCCCTGCCCCGCTCCAGGCCCAGAAATTGAAGCCGGCTATCGGATCGCCCTGCGCTGCGCGCGTGACCACCAGATCCAGCACCTCGCGGTAAAAGCGGTCGCGCCCCTCGGTGCCTGAGCGGCGATCGAATGCGCCGCCGTCTCGGCCCCAGCCGAATTCCTCCAGCACGATAGGCTTGCCCAGCTTGGCGGCAGCGTCGATGTGCGCGTTCAGATAAGCGCGGCTCAAGGACCAGGCATTGTCCCAGCTCGTGGTCCAGCCCCAGTTCTTCGGCCACAGGTGGTAGGTCAGGTAATCCACCTGCGGGCTGCGGTGGGCGCGTTCGAACAGGGCCGGATCGCGTGATGCGCCGACCACGCCCTCGCTGCCCGTGCTCACCAGGTGCCTGGAGTCCAGGCTGTGAATGTATTTCGCCGTATCGTCGATCCACTGCACGTAGGCGTCACGCTCGGCGGCGCCCGGCTTGCTGCCACCGGGACGCGGCTCGTTCGCCAGTTGCCAGGCCATGATGGTGGCATCGGCCGCATACGGTTTGCCGGTCACCGTGTTCTTGCGCTGCACGATGCTGCGGATCACGCGCCGGTACTCGTCCTGCGCTTGCGGGCTGCGGTAGAAGCGCGCGGTGGCGCTCATGAAGCCTTCATAGTCCCTGGTCACGTTCGGGTCGATGGCCGGCGTGCCCTCGAACCAGTTCAGATACTGGGTCATGCCGCCGGACCACTGCCAGAAATTGTTCAGGTACAGAACCGCGGTCATATCCCGCCGCGCCATTTCCGCCAGCAGGAAGTCCAGCCCTTGCAGCAGCGCCTCATCATATTGGCCGGGCGCGGACGTGGTGGCGGGCCGCACGGCGCTTGGCATGACGGTCTTTTCGGAAACGGCCAGCACGCGCAGATTGTTGATGCCCAGCGCCTTCAGCGCATCCAGCTCCTTGCCCAGCCGCGCGCGGTCGCCCGGCTTGCCGGCCGCACCCAGATAGCCGCCATACCAGAGATTCGCACCCGCGATGTAGTACGCCTGGCCGTCGCGCTCGAAATGCGTGCCTCTGACTTTGACGAAATCCGCCGCTGCCGCATTCAGTGCAAGCAGGCAGGCCAGTGCTGCCAACATCTTATTCATGTACTTTTTCCTTTATGATGCGGGCATTGCCAACCACCGCCGGAGAAAACAATGAATAAAGCTCTCGTCGCAGCAGCCTTGCTGTGCCTCGGAGTCTCCGCCCACGCCGCCGATATCGCGGCTTCGGCCAAACTGTACCAGACCTATTGCGCGTCCTGTCATGGCGTGAATCTGCAAGGCGGCGAAGGCCCGAGCCTGGCGGATGCGAACTGGATTCATGGTGAGCCGACCCAGGCCAATCTGGAGCGCATCATCACCAAAGGTGTCCCGGACAAGGGCATGCCCGCCTGGTCGCCAACGCTGAAAAAAGAACAGATCACGATGCTGGCCGAGTACATCTCGCCGAAGTCCGCCGCTGCGCGCAAGGCTGCCATGCCGGCCGCCGGGAAATCGCTGGCCGGCCTGAAGCTGCCGAAAGGCTTCAGCATTTCCATCTACGCCGACAACGTCGAGAACGCGCGTGAAATGGCTGTCTCGCCAAGCGGCATCGTGTACGTGGGCTCGCGCAAGCCGGGCAAAGTCTATGCGCTGATCGATGAAAACAAGGACGGCGTGGTCGACAAAGTGGTGACCGTGGCTGAAGGCCTGCACCTGCCGAACGGCGTGGCCTACCTGAACGGCGACCTGTATGTGGGCGAGATCAACCGCATCCTGAAGTTCGCGGACATCGACCGCACTTATGCTTCCAAGCCATCCTATAAAGTGATCAAGGACGACCTGCCGAAAGAAACCTGGCACGGCGAGAAGTACATCAAGGCCGGCCCGGACGGCAAGCTGTATGTGCCGATCGGCGCGCCCTGCAACGTCTGCAACAAGGAAGACGAAGCCTACTCCAAGATCTGGCGCATGAACCCGGACGGCAGCAACTGGGAAATGGTGGCGCGCGGCGTGCGCAACACCGTCGGCTTCAACTGGCATCCGCTGACCAAGGAAATGTGGTTCACCGATAACGGCCGCGACGAAATGGGCGACAACACGCCGTCCTGCGAACTGAATTACGCACCGAAGACCGGCATGCACTTTGGCTTCCCTTACTGCCACGGCGGTGTGGTGCCTGACCCCGACTTCGCCAACGGCCGCAAGTGCGAAGAGTTCACGCCGCCTGCCGCCAAGCTTGGCCCGCACGTGGCGCCGCTGGGCATGGCCTTCTACACCGGCACCGCCTTCCCTCAGGCCTACCGCAACCAGCTGTTCATCGCCGAACACGGCTCCTGGAACCGCGCCAACAAGATCGGCTATCAGGTGCGCCTGATCACCCTGTACAACAACCAGGTGGTCAGCGACACCGCCTTTATCGACGGCTTCCTGCAAGGCGAAGAAGTCAGCGGCCGCCCGGTCGACGTGGCCATGCTGGCCGATGGCTCCATGCTGGTGTCCGACGACTACGCCAACCGCGTTTATCGCATCACCTATACGGGCAAATAATCGGCCTGTCTGGCGGCGCCGGGGGGGGGGAACCGGCGCCGCCAAGTCTCTGATTCTGTTACAAAATTTCAGTTGCCATGAGGCAATTAAAGTGTGAGAATTGGTGACATTCATTCGTGTAACCTTCACTTATAAAATGTTCCCCGACCTCTCCATCCGGTCGCGCCTGATCGCGACCTTCGCCCTGCTGGGCGCTGTGATTTTCGCCGTGGGCGCCATGGGCATCTATGGCATGAATTCCACCAATGCCGCCCTGACCGACACCTACACCAACCAGATGGCCTCCAGCATGGCGATCGGTTCGGCCAAGAACTTCCTGGCGCGTGCACGCTTCTCGCTGGACCGCGCCGCCCTGCACCCTGACGGTCCCGACGCGCCGGCGGCAATCGAGCGCGCCGAAGGCTTTATCGCCGACGCCGACAAGGCCTGGCAGCGCTATCTGGCCCTTCCCGCCGATGCGGATGAAAAGGCACTGGCCGCAAAAATGGCGGCCACGCGAGACGCCTTCGTCAAAGACGGCCTGCTGGCCCTGGCCAAAGCCATCCGCGACAAGGATCTGCCCCAGGCCGATGATCTGGCAACGCGCCGTGTATCCCCGCTGTTCCGCACCTACGACGAGGCGTCGAATGCGCTGGAAGACTATCAGCTGAAAGGCGCCGCCGCCAATTACGAAGCCAGCCAGACGCTGTTCAGCCACACTTCGAAGCTGACCGTGGCGGCCATCGTCATCGGCATCGTGCTGATGATTGCATCCGGCGTGCTGACCATGCGCGCCATCATGCGCCCGCTGTCGCAAGCGCTGAATCATTTCGACGAAATGGCCGCCGGCAATCTGGCTCAGCGCATCCACGTCGAACGCCACGACGAAATGGGCATGCTGATGAAGGGTCTGGAAAAAATGCAGCAGCAGCTGGCCGGCACCGTGCGCCGCGTGCGTGAAGGCAGCAGCGCCATTGCCTCGGCCAGCGGCGAAATCGCAGCGGGTAACCTTGATCTGTCCGCGCGTACCGAACAGCAGGCTGCATCGCTGGAAGAAACTGCCGCCTCGCTGGAAGAACTGACCGGCACCGTGCGCCAGAACGCGGACAACGCACGCCAGGCCAATCAGCTGGCGGTGTCGGCATCCGACGTGGCGCAGCAAGGCGGCCAGATCGTGTCGCAGGTAGTCGATACCATGGGCGTGATCAACACCTCCTCCGGCCGCATCGTGGACATCATCTCCGTCATCGACAGCATCGCTTTCCAGACCAATATCCTGGCGCTGAATGCGGCAGTGGAAGCGGCGCGCGCCGGTGAACAGGGCCGTGGCTTCGCGGTCGTCGCATCCGAGGTGCGCAACCTGGCGCAGCGCTCGGCCGCCGCGGCAAAAGAAATCAAGGAATTGATTACCGAGTCCGTGAACAACGTGAATGCCGGCGCAGCCCTGGTCGACAAAGCCGGCGCCACCATGAACGAAATCGTGGCCAGCGTCACGCGCGTGACCGACATCATGGGCGAGATCATGGCCGCCGGCGATGAGCAAAGCGCGGGCATCGATCAGATCAACCAGGCCATCGCACAGATGGACCAGGTCACGCAGCAGAACGCAGCCCTGGTTGAAGAAGCCACCGCCGCTGCCGCCGCAATGCAGGAACAGGCGGGCGAACTGGATGAGATGGTGAGCGTATTCCGCGTGTCGAGCACAGATGCAAATCGCCGTGTGGCACACCCGCAACCACTGCGTCTGGCCGCCTGAAGCCAGATTAGAATAGGCGCTTCTCTTGCAGGAGGAGCGCCAGTGAAAATCTCTGCCACCGTCCGGAACTCGTACAAAGTCCACGAAGCGCACGTCAGCACCGACGGCGCCGCCCAGTCGCTTGCAGTCCCGATGAAAGCAGCGGGCAAAGGCTTGGCCGTCAACGGTGGCGAATTCCTGATGCTGGCCCTGGCCACCTGCTACTGCAACGATCTTTATCGGGAAGCCGAGCTTAAACACATCGCCATTAACAGTGTCGAAGTCGAAGCCAGCGCCGACTTTCCCGGTCCCGGCCTCGCCGCCACGAATATCCGCTATTCCGCCCGCGTACTTTCCACCGCGCCGGATGATGTTATCGAAGCCCTCCTGCGCCATACCGACGCCATTGCCGAAGTTCATAACACGATTCGCAATGGCGTTCCCGTCCGGATTATCTGACTCATTTCCGAAATAATAATTTCCGATGCGATCGGTCACCGGATATTTACCGAATCGGTAGCCCGTTTTTCATCAAAATATATTAATGCGCCTTTTTAGGACGCTCGCCTATAGTGTTATAGCCGGTACCAAGAAATAATAAACCGGTAATAACACAAAGAAGGGAGTAGCCATGAAAGGGAAAATTGCCCTGCTGGGCTTGTGCGTCTGCGCGCTTGTTCAAACAAGCCAGGCGCAGCAGTCTGACGTCGGACAAGTGATTATTCCGGCACTAAAAAATCTCGAAATCAAACGCGTTTATATGGCCCCGGAGGATTTCAAACCTTACAAGGGAGATTATAATCTCTCCAACGGAAAAACCATGGTGCTGCGGCGATTTAATGCCCGCATGTTTGCCCAGGTTGGAACTCAAAGTGAACACGAAATTATCCCCACCGGCAATGGGAAATTCTCCGCGCTCGACCGCACCATGCAGATGGAGCTGACTGTAGAAAGGGATGGCGATATTACTGGAACCATGAGCTATATTGATGAGGATATCCAGAAAAACGCAGCGGCATTGCCTAAAGCGACAATTATTACTGTCGCAATACGTTAGGAGGCCGCCATGCGAGGGCTTTCTACTCTGCTCGCTTGCGGCCTGCTGATCGGCAGCGCCGCGGCTCAGGAGACGAGCGGGACCGACCGGGTGCTCGTCCCCGCCGCACGACCCAGTGCGAAACCATACTTTCTCTGGCCTGACGATCTGGCCGATTACAAGGGTGAATACTATTTATCCAACGGCAAGCGGATGTACATCAACCGCATTGGCCGGCGCTTGTATGCACACATCGGCAAGCAGAAAGAACATGAAATCCGGCCGACGGGCGAACACCTGTTCGAAGCGATCGACGGAACCATGTCCCTGAACATCGTCATCTCAAGACAAGGCTACGTTAGTGGGCGTATCGCCTACATCGACGAAGAAGCCTCCCCAACCACGGCGAACTACCCGCCGCTGGTCTTCGTCTCGCTGGCCGCACGCTAGGCGTGGACAAAGGCCGCCAGGGCTTGTGTACTGGCGGCTTTAATTCAGCCGCATCCAGTCAACCGCTTCCATCGCATAGGGCGCGAACAGGAAATCGCGGATTGCGGCGATCTCATTGCCGCGCCAGTCGATCAGCACGAAGGCCGTTGGCTTTTCCGCTGAGCCGTCAAACACCAGCATTGCCGGACGCCCTTCGACCGCGCCCAGGGCAAAGCGCCACCGCGTCTCTTCCGAATAACGCGTGAAGTAGCGCTTGATGCTCTCGCGGCCTTCCAGTTTGAGCCTGTTCACCAGATCGAGTTTCACATCCTCGGCCAGCATGGCGCGGATCGCATCGAAGTCGCCGCTCTGGAACAGTTGAACATAGTTGGTGAGCTTTTCGCGGCTGTCCTGAGGCATCAGCGGCACGCGCGTATCGTCCGGCTGTTTGGCCAGTTCGCGCAAGGCGACCCGGCCGCGCTGCAGCGCCGACTTGGCGGCAGCGGGGGTGCAATCGGCGATGGTGGCGATTTCTTCGACCGAATGTCCCAGCACATCTTTCAGGATGACCGCGCAGCGCTGCAGCTCGGGCAGCTGCAGGAAGGTCTGGAAACCGACCATCAGGATTTCCGCTTCCGGCGGCGTTTCGGCTTCGATGTCCTCGGTGAGCGGAACCACATTGCTGCGGGCGCGCTTGCGCAGGAAGTCGAGGCTGGTGTTATGGGCTATGCGCATCAACCAGCCTCCGATATTCTCCACCTCTGCGCCCTCCTCCCGCGCCTGCAAGGCTTTGATCAGCGCATCCTGCAGCACATCCTCGCCGTCGACGGAAGACCCGGTCATGCGCGCGCAATAGCGGTGCAGCCGTGGCCTCAATTCCTGCAAGCGCTGTTCGAAGTCTTCCATTGCCCCTCACCTCACTTCATTGAAAACGGTCTCGCCCATCATCGACTCAAACTTCGCCAGCTCGGCGATTTGCGGAAAATAGGCCTTCATCCGCGCGTCAGCCCGCATCGCCTCAACCGCGTCCGGCGACTCCCACTCCGAATAAATGACGACACTCGCCCCATCCTTCGCCGCAATCAGGCGGCTCGTCTTCCATCCGCCAAGCGTGCTGACCACGCTCTCGATGTTCCGCTTCAACAGCGCCACCAGCGCCGCCTGGTTCGCCGGGTCCACCTTCAGATTATTGATGAGAACAACAGATTGGTTTGCCATGATGTGCCTCCTTTAATGTAGACACAGCTAAGACGAACCAGCGCAGCAAAACGGATCGCGGCGACGAAGATATTTTTCAACCTCACAGATGCATCCCGAGCCAGATAACTGATTCGGTGGACCATGCGACTATTGGCGACAGCACTTTAAGCCAAAACGAGCTGGCTTGAGCGAGCGAAGCAGATCTATCGTGATGCTCTTGCTCTTCGGCGATGATCGAACTAATGGCAGCCACTGCCGCTTCATCTTTGCCACTCAGACGGTCAATCTGTTCGCTCAGGTGGCGCAAGACGAATAACTACGGCAGCGCGAAATTCCTGCCGCAATAGTTCCGCCTCAAAAGTGGCCAGGTGCCTCTGCTCATGGGACTTGAATTTGGCGAGTTCCGCTCGCATCCATCGCGCCGTGATATGAGCGGCCAGCATTTGGCCAGCATAGATGTTGACCGCCCCATGCTCGCCCGCATGGTTGACCTTCAGCACTCGTGCGCAATAATGCATAGGCGTACGAAGGCTATTTGCCCGGCTTGATGATTTTGGAATGGGTCTGGTTAACGCCCATCAGCGCCGCGGAGCCAAAGTGGGCGTGGTATTCGGCTACCATTTCGCCTTTGATGATGACCGGGTCGGTGGCCACAAGCTTTCTGGCCTCGTCGATGCTGTCGACCGCGAAAATGAAAATCCCGCGTGCGCCCTCGACGCCGTCCAGCGGCCCGGCATAGGCAAGCTTGCCATCGTTGGCCAGGCGCTGAATATTGGCCATGTGACCCGCAAACATCTCGTTGCGCTCCTGGCCGGCCGGCACCTTGTTCGGCCCTGTGCGCAGCACAACGAACACATATCGGCGCATGCCGTGATCGTCGGCACCCAGGGACCTGGCCAGTTCCGCATCATATGCCGGTGGTGTTGGTGTCTGGGCTTGCGCCGAAAAGGCCAGTACCGACAGCGCCAATGCCGCGAAGATCTTTTTCATTGTTAATTCCTTTTTATGGTTGATCCAACAGATGAACGACCGTCTGGGCAAATGCGTCATAGCCGTCGCCATCTCTCGCGCACACAAACTTAACATAGTCGCGCAACACGGCCTTCTGCTCCGGCGAAAGCAGCCCGATCACACGGGGTCCTTGTCCCAACCAATACAGCACCCGCTCGACATTGGTGTCCGACGCCACGGGGTCTTCTATGTCGGCGATAAGATAAGCCGGCAGGAAGTATGCAAACGCCTGCTCGGTGAAGACATTCGGCGCAAAGTCCAGGGCGCGCAAGCGCGTTGCACTGTGTCCGTGCCACGACTTTCCCGCGAAGTAAGCGGCGACGCCCTCATCGTCATTTGTAGGGCGCGAGATATTCTGCCGGTCCGGCGGCACAGCGTCCTGCCACGCTGCTTTGATGCGAATGATAAGGTGGCGGGATTCGAGCATTTTCTGCACGGTCATTCCCCTAATGGCTTATGTTGCGATAACTGGGCGACAAGAGAATAGCATGCTATGTCTCGCGCCAGTCCTCAGCCAATAAGGAATACTGCAATAAGTCGTGATGCCTGTTACCCCAGTATGCAACTTGCCGAAGGCGCCCTTCTTCAACAAAGCCAAGCTTCATCAACAGCGCGAGCGATGGCAGATTCCGCTCGTGAACCTGCGCTTCGACGCGATTGAGCCCCATGGCATTGAAGCCCCAGTCAAGCATCGCTTCCAGCGCCTCACGCATGAGGCCTTGACCGGTTGCAGCGCGGGACAGCTCATAACCAATGCTGCACTTCTTCCAGTTCCGGTTCCAGGCGAAGAGACCGCAAGTACCGATAAGGCCCGGCTGCCCCTTCAGCGCAATCGCCCAACGCGTACCTGGATTCGGCTGCTGGCGCCAGCCGGCGAACAACTTGATCAGACCCAGCGCGCCGTCAACATCCTGCAAGGGATCGTTGCCGAACCACTGCATATGCTCGGCGTCGGAATGAATCGCAAACAAAGACGCTGCATCGCGCTCTGTGATCTCCCGCAGGTTAAGGCGCGGTGTCTCGATGATTGGAAATTCGGACATTGGTCCTTTCGCTTTAGCCTCGCCGATCAGAGTTTGCTGTTCATGCAGCCTGCGCTCGTGCATTCGCGAAGGCGGTCCTGAAGGAAGCGCGAACGTTCAACGGTTGATGTGGTCGCGCAGTCGAGATTCACATAGAAGCCTTTCGGATCGCGCTTGGAGCAATTCTGATTCCGCGACTCGATCCACGCAAGCTGGCCGGTCTTCAAGGACTTCTTACCGTTGTCATCCAGCTTGGCGTTCAGCTTTTTGTAGGTATCGTTCAGTTCCTTATCGGCTTCTTGATAGACTTTAAAAATCCGATTAACAGCGAGAACACCCGTTTCTTCATTTTCACCCCGTTAAATTATGTCCAAAAAGCCGGCGTATCATAGCCGCCTTAGTGCTGAGCAAAACTCTCCAAAAATAACCAGCTGGCCAATCGACCGCGCGGAACAGAGGGGCAGCAACCTAACTTGAGGGGCAAGTCTAATTCGCGCCAAGACCTGGTTCGGCGAAAAGACCCATACAACTGGTGTCGCGCCGCATCGGCAATAAAAAACCGCCAGGCTTGCGCGCTGGCGGTTTTTCGGGAGCGGAGCTCGATTACTGTGCAGCGGCAGCAGCAGCTTCTTCAGCGGCGGCTTTCATCGACAGTTTCAGGCGGCCGCGGTCGTCGGTTTCCAGAACCTTGACGCGTACTTGCTGGCCTTCTTTCAGGTAGTCGGCAACGGCGTTCACGCGCTCGTTGGCGATCTGAGAGATGTGCAGCAGGCCGTCTTTGCCAGGCATAACCTGAACGATGGCGCCGAAGTCCAGCAGCTTCAGGACGGTGCCGTCGTAGCACTTGCCCACTTCCACGGAAGCGGTCAGTTCTTCGATGCGGCGCTTGGCTTCCTGGCCAGCGGCTGCGTCAACGGACGCGATGGTCACGATGCCTTCGTCGGTGATGTCGATCTGCGTGCCGGTTTCTTCGGTCAGCGCGCGGATCACGGCACCGCCCTTGCCGATCACGTCACGGATCTTCTCAGGATTGATCTTGATGGTGATCAGGCGTGGTGCGAAGTCGGACAGCTCGGTCTTCACAGTCGGCATGGCCTTCTGCATTTCGCCCAGGATGTGCTGGCGGCCTTCTTTAGCCTGTGCCAGTGCAACCTGCATGATTTCCTTGGTGATGCCCTGGATCTTGATGTCCATCTGCAGCGCGGTAATGCCGTTGGCGGTACCAGCTACTTTGAAGTCCATGTCGCCCAGGTGGTCTTCGTCACCCAGAATGTCGGACAGAACGGCGAAGCGGCCGCCTTCCTTGATCAGGCCCATCGCGATACCAGCCACGTGGGCTTTCATCGGCACGCCGGCATCCATCAGCGCCAGGCAGCCGCCGCAGACGGAAGCCATGGAGGAGGAACCGTTGGACTCGGTGATTTCAGATACCAGACGGATAGAGTAGGAGAACTCTTCCTGCGAAGGCAGCGCAGCAACCAGTGCGCGTTTGGCCAGACGGCCGTGGCCGATTTCACGGCGCTTCGGCGTACCAACACGGCCGGTTTCGCCGGTGGCGAACGGAGGCATGTTGTAGTGCAGCATGAAGTCGTCGGTGTACTCGCCCATCAGCGCATCGATCTTCTGCGAATCGCGGGCGGTGCCCAGGGTCGCTACGACCAGTGCCTGGGTTTCGCCGCGGGTGAACAGGGCGGAACCGTGGGTACGTGGCAGCACGGAGGAACGGATCGAGATCGGACGCACGGTCTTGGTGTCGCGGCCGTCGATACGTGGCTCGCCTTCCAGGATCTGCGAACGCACAACCTTGGCTTCCATTTCGAACAGGATGTTGCCGACTTCAACCGAGTCAGGCGCTTCAGCGCCGTGGGCGGCAGCTTCGGCAGCCAGGTCAGCCTGCACTTCGGACGACATCGCGCGCAGCTTGTCGGTGCGGGCTTGCTTGTCCTTGGTCTGGTAGGCTTCGCGGATCTTGGCTTCAGCGAAGTGCGCCACGCGGCCGATCAGGGCTTCGTTCTTGGCCGGCGCGGTCCACACTTGTTCAGGCTTGCCGCCATCGCGCACCAGTTCATGGATGGCGTCGATCACGACTTTCATCTGCTCGTGGCCGAATACCACGGCGCCCAGCATGATTTCTTCGGACAGTTGCTGTGCTTCGGATTCAACCATCAGCACGGCGGATTCGGTACCAGCCACCACCAGATCCATCTGGGAGGTTTTCAGCTGGGACGCGGTCGGGTTCAGGATGTACTGGCCGTTTTCGAAGCCAACACGGGCGGCGCCGATCGGGCCGTTGAACGGTACGCCAGCCACGCACAGGGCAGCGGAAGCACCGATCATGGAAGCGATGTCCGGATCGATTTCAGGATTCACCGACAGAACGTGCACGATCACCTGCACTTCGTTCATGTAGCCCTCTGGGAACAGAGGACGGATCGGACGGTCGATCAGACGGGAAGTCAGCGTCTCCTTTTCGGAAGGACGGCCCTCACGCTTGAAGAAACCGCCAGGGATTTTGCCCGCTGCGTAGGTCTTTTCCAGGTAGTCAACCGTCAGGGGGAAGAAGTCCTGGCCTGGCTTGGCGTCTTTACGCGCCACCACGGTTGCCAGCACGACGGTGTCGTCGACGGACACCATCACGGCGCCGGAGGCCTGGCGAGCGATTTCACCAGTTTCCAGGGTCACGGTGTGTTGGCCGTACTGGAAGGTCTTCGTTACTTTGTTAAACATGGGTAATCCCTTTCTATTTGCCGACAGATTTTCAGGAGCTGTCGTTGCACCTCACCACGGACGGCTTGTGGCCGTCTTTACTGCAATAAATACAACGTCTTAAAAGGCAAAATGCCTGCGGCAGCAAACTGACGCAGGCATTTTTTTTAAACCGGGTAACGCAAGAATTACTTACGCAGGCCGAGTTTAGCGATCAGGTCGCGATAACGGTTTGCGTCCTTGTTCTTCAGGTAGGACAGCAGGGACTTACGACGGTTCACCATCTTGATCAGGCCACGACGGGAGTGGTGGTCTTTGGTGTGCTCTTTGAAGTGGGTGTTCAGCTCGTTGATACGTGCGGTCAGCAGAGCAACTTGCACTTCTGGGGAGCCGGTGTCGTTTTGAGCACGGGCGTTATCCGCGATGATAGCGGCCTTGTTGATGTTTTCAACAGTCATGATTTACCTTTCACATGCGATGTACGGAGTCGTAACCCTGCACATCGTGAACTACGTTAATAAAGCTCCAGCCGGATGACCAGACGCGGAAGTATAACCGTATTAGGCTTTCATGGCTACGGTTTATGACTAGAATTAGCCTCATGAAGGCCAAAACCTCCGCTATCGTTGCCATTCTGGCACTTTTACTGGCCGGCTGCGCCTCTGCGCCGTCCAATCCAGCCGATTTTTCCCCGCGCACCGACGCCGCCTTCGCCGGCATTGCCCTCGGCAAGGACACGAAGGATACCATCCGCGCCACCTTCGGCCCGCCGGACGAAACCACCTACCTCGCCCTGCGCGACCTGCAAGTCTGGAGCTACCGCTACCGGCAGCAGGACGTGTGGTACTCCATGATGCACATCCACTTCGACCGCAACGGCATCGTCCGCGAACTCCAAAGCGGCCCCGACCCCGAACGCGACGAACACCACTTCGGCTGGTAAATGGGATGCCACTCCACCCACGACTTGTCCTGCCCGATGTGCCCGCGCATCTGATCCAGCGCGGACATAACAAGCATCAATGCTTTTTCACCGACCGGGATTTCCGCCTTGGCCGCACGTCAGAGCTGGTGGTCCAACCCGGGCGATCTGTCACGCCGGGTGCGCGTGGCTGGCGCGTAAAGCCGCCGGCGCGCCCTAGCCCATACTCACAAATGTGTTACGTCCCCATTTAAAGGTGGCGGGCCCAGGTCTGGCCGATGAGGTCTTTGCCGAAGCTGTGGTGGGCTTCTTCTTCGATCAATTCGAAGCCGGCTTTTTCGTAGATGCGGCGGGCGTCGGTGAGGACGCTGTTGGTCCACAGGATCATCTTTTGGTAGCCGGCCTGGCGTGCGAAACGCAGGCATTCTTCGACCAGGCGGTGGCCGATGCCAAGGCCGCGCGCGCTGGGTTCGACGTAGAGCAGGCGCAGCTTGGCGGTGTGTTCGTCATGGCGGACCACGAAGATGGAACCGGCAATCTTGCCGTCCTTCTCGGCGATCCAGCAGCGCTCGGATTTCGGATCGTATTCGCGCAGGTATTTGGCGACGATCTCGGCGACTAGCGCTTCAAATTCGGAGGTCCAGCCATACTCCTGCGCGTACAGCGCGCCGTGGCGATGCACGATCCAGCCCATATCGCCCGGCTGCGGATCGCGCAGCAAATAACTCGGCGCGGACTCGTTCAGCAAACTCTGGATCTGCCCCATGGCGTCGATCAGCTGATGCTGCTCCGGCGCCGACAGCCGCGCCAGCATGGCTTGCACTTCCCGCCGCGAGGTGTCGTTCAGCGGCGCAAACGTGTCCCTGCCCTGCTCCGTCAGACGCAGTTCCGCGACGCGCGCGTCGGCGGCCGAGCGCGTCTTGGCGATCAGGCCCTTGCGGACGAAGCCTGCGATCACGCGGCTCAAATACCCTGCGTCCAGACCCAGTTCGCGGCAGAGGTCGGTTGCCGTCAGCGATGGGCGGTTCGCCAGCTCGTACAAAATACGCACCTCCGTCAGCGAAAACTCGCTGCCCAGCAAATGCTCATGGAGCACGCCAATCTGGCGGGTGTAGAAACGGTTGAATCGGCGGACGAGTTCAGCGCGGTCATCGAGCATGGCAAACCTCATTAGTAGCTTTAAGCAGATTATTACTTGACTTAAGCAACTAATCAAGCAAAAAAGAAGAAGCCCACCCGTTTTGGAGGCGGGCGGGCTTCAGCACCACTCGAGGAAACTTACTGGGCTGCTACGCGATCATTGTGCTTCTTGTGGGCGATAGCGCGGCTATCGCGGTTCGCCTCACGCTCCAGGGCACGGCGTTCTTTCTTGGTCACTTTGCCGTCGGACTTGGCGGCTGCTTCATCGGCATTCAGCTTGGCTTCGCGCTTTTCCAGGTTCTGGGTTTCTTTCGCGGTCAGCTGGCCGGAAGCGGCGCCGTTGGCGATGCGCGCTTGCTGGTTGGCTTCACGTGCATCCAGCTTCGGGGTGTTGGTCTGTGCGAAAACAGGCAGGGCCAGAGCGGAGAAGACGGCGGTCAGGAGCAGCTTTTTCATTTGTTATCCCTTTCAGTCAAAGTGAGCAAATCGCCCATGAGCAATTAACGCACCCAGCACTGCCGAGTTGACTGCAAAAGTGTTGCGAGTGTAAGCAATTGAAACCGCTTCAGGACTGAAGCTCAGGGGCCACACGAGGTCCACTCACGCGGCGTCAACTGCTGCCCTTCGATCTTCGTCCAGTCGCCGGATGCATTCGATAGCAGAAGCCCGCTGCTGGTCACAATCAAAGCGCTGCCATCGGCATTGAACTGGTAGCCGAGCATCGCGCCGCCACCTGCATCGCCCGGCAGCACACGCCTGTCCAGCGGCCCCTCGCTCTTCACATACACCAGTTCCCGCGGCACCGGCACGGACGCGATGCGCATTGCGACAGGCATCGTGCCGATAAAACTTCCCTGAATGCCGATCGCGCTGGGTATGGCCTGCCAGCTCTTCCCGAAATCGACGCTTTGCTGCATTACCGGCATGTCTTCCATCTTGCGGATGGTGTACAGCCTGTCCCATCGATCGACTTGGTACTGCTGCTGCCACTCCTGCGCTGAAAGCTCGGCGGCCTTCCACGACTTGCCGCCGTTCCTGCTGACGTAATTTGCGTCATGCGACGTCGCGACGATGGTGTCGCCGGTGGCGATCACGTGCTCGCATGAACTGGATCCGCTCCAGGTCAGCACAGGCTCTTCGTCCACGACTTCCGAAGTTTTGTGGCCGTTGAAATCGGTATGTGTGATGACGATATGGCGTTTGCCATTGGGCTTCAGCCAGGACTCGCTACTGATCTGGCGCCGATCGAGTATGCCCGTCGGGTGCCAGCGCCCGTCCGCATCGAACCGGTCAACGGTCAGGCCGTTGACGCTACAGGCATACAGCCGCCCTTTGCCATCGATCGCTGGAATCATGTGTTCACCCAGCGACTCCCAGCTCCGTCCCATGTCCGGACTGCGATACAGCATATTGCTGGCGACAGCGTAAATCGATGCACCGACCAGCACCGGCCCTTGCTGCGGCACGATATCGCTGGGCCAGTTGCGGTCTTCCCAGGTAGCCCCGCTATCGTCGCTGCCGCGCGCACCGAACGTGCCGAATACGAGCAGCTCGCCGCCCGCGCCGGCAACTGCCGAAATGATTTCATGCGAGTTGCAGGCCGTGCCGAATGCGGCGGATGGAATGGCACACGCCATTGCCGCCGCCATTCCGGCGACGCGATTATTGAACCTCATACCTGCGGATTGAGCCTTTCGATTTTTGAGTACAGTTTGTTCAGGCCTGCCAGATAAGCCTTCGCGGACGCCACCACAATATCCGGGTCCGCGCCGACGCCATTGACGATGCGGCCCGAATGCGCCAGGCGCATCGTGACTTCGCCCTGGGACTGAGTGCCGGGGCTGATGCCGTTAATCGCGAACAGCACCAGTTCCGCTCCACTCTTCGCCTTGCATTCGATGGCATTGACCATGGCGTCGACCGGTCCATCGCCCGTGCCTTCGCAAGTGTGCTCGACGCCATCAATGGAAAACACCACTTTCGCATGCGGCAGTTCGCCCGTCTCGGAACGCTGGGACAGCGAGACGAAGCGATAGTGCTCGCCTTCCGCCGCAGCCTCTTCGCCCGACACCAGCGCCATGATGTCCTCATCAAAGATCTCGGCCTTGCGGTCGGCCAGGTCTTTGAAACGGCTGAATGCGGAATTGATTTCGGCCTCGGAATCGAGCTCGATGCCCAGCTCCTGCAAGCGCTGTTTGAAAGCGTTGCGGCCGGAGAGTTTGCCGAGCACGATCTTGTTGGTAGTCCAGCCCACATCCTCGGCGCGCATGATCTCGTAGGTTTCGCGCGCTTTCAAAATGCCGTCCTGATGGATGCCCGATGCGTGGGCAAAGGCATTCGCACCAACCACCGCCTTGTTCGGCTGCACCGCAAAGCCCGTAATCTGCGACACCATTTTCGATGCAGGCACAATCTGCGTCGTATCGATGCCGCATTCGAGGTTGTAATAGCCGCCGCGCGTGCGCAGGGCCATCACGACTTCTTCCAGTGCCGTATTCCCTGCCCTTTCGCCCAGGCCATTGATGGTGCACTCGATCTGGCGCGCGCCGCCGATCATCACACCCGCCAGCGAATTCGCCACTGCCAGGCCGAGGTCATTGTGGCAGTGGACCGACCACACCGCCTTGTCCGAATTGGGAATGCGCTCGCGCAGGCGGCGGATGGTTTCGCCAAACAGTTCGGGCACGGCATAGCCCACGGTGTCAGGGAAGTTGATGGTGGTCGCGCCTTCGGCAATCACGTTTTCCAGCACGCGGCACAGAAAGTCTTCCTCCGAACGGCTGCCGTCTTCCGGACTGAACTCGATATCGCCGGTGAATTTGCGGGCAAAACGGATGGCCTGGATGGCTTGCTCCAGCACCTGGTCGGGCTCCATGCGCAGCTTCATTTTCATGTGCAGCGGCGAAGTGGCGATGAAGGTGTGGATGCGTTTGCGCTCGGCAGGCTCCAGCGCTTCGGCAGCGCGGGAGATGTCGCGGTCGTTGGCGCGCGACAGGGAGCAAACAGTGGATTCGCGAATGGTTGAAGCAATCGCGCGGATCGATTCGAAGTCGCCTTGCGAGGCGGCCGCGAAACCTGCCTCGATCACGTCTACCCGCAGCCGTTCGAGCTGCTTGGCGATGCGGACTTTTTCTTCACGGGTCATCGATGCGCCGGGCGACTGTTCGCCGTCGCGCAGCGTGGTATCGAAGATGATGAGGCGGTTATTCATGGTTGGTTCTCCCGGATGAAAAAGCCGCCTCCTTGAGCGCTAGCGGCGTTCGCTTTGATCCACAGGTTCGCTTGAAGTCTGCACGATGCTGACCGGCTTGCCCTTGGCCAGGCGCGAGAAATACACGACGTAGCCGGACAGGCCGTACACCACGAACAGCGGGAACAGCACTTTCGGCGGGTCGATCGAAATCAGCGCAAAGAACAGCGCAATCAGGAACACCGCGATGAAGGGCACGGACTTGCGGAAGTTGATGTCCTTGAAGCTGTAGAACGGCACGTTGGTGACCATGGTCAGGCCGGCGAAGATGGCGATGGCCCAGGCCTGCCATGGATACAGCACGCCCTCCACTTCCATATCCGTCATCAGCAGCACGAAGCCCGCGATCAGCGACGCGGCCGCAGGGCTGGGCAAGCCCTGGAAATAGCGCTTGTCCACCACTTCGATATTGGTGTTGAAGCGGGCCAGGCGCAACGCGGCGCCGGCGCAATACACGAATGCTGCGATCCAGCCCAGCTTACCCAGGCCACGCAAGGAGAACTCATAAATCACCAGCGCCGGAGCGGCGCCGAAGGAAACCATGTCGGACAGCGAGTCGTATTGCGCGCCAAATTCGCTTTGCGTGTTGGTCAGGCGGGCAACGCGGCCATCGAGGCCGTCCAGCAGCATGGCCACGAAGATGGCCCAGGCGGCGTGCTCGAAGCGCTGGTTCATGGCCATGACAATCGCGAAGAAGCCGCAGAACAGTGCGCCGGTGGTGAAGGCGTTGGGCAGCAGATAGATGCCGCGTGAACGGGGACGCGCGCCTTCGCCGTGATGGCGGCGCGCAAATCGGCTGAACAGCGACTTACCTGCAGGGTTCTTGGCTCGGCGACGGGGGAATTTGGCCATACTCATCCATTTCTTATAGGTTTTTGCCCCCGTATTATAGCCGCAGCCCTGCACGGCGGATCGGATGATCCGCCCTACTTGAACTTGACTTTGCCTACGACGCGCATGTCAAGCGTAGTCTCGCCCGGCTCGAAGCTTGGCTCAGCGACTTCCTGGCTGGCGTCCTTGAAGGCGCGCGCGGCCATCATCGGCGCCGGACGGCCTTCGGCGGCGCCAGCGTAGTTGCCGCTGCCCTCAAAGTCGATGGTGTCCAGCTGGGCATCGCTCAGCGGACGGCCCATGGCATTGGCAATCGACGCAATGCGCTCGTTCAGGTTCTTGTAAGTGGCGGCGATACGCTGGTCTTCCAGCTTTTTGGTCGCGGCCGGGCTCAGGCCAAAGGCGATGCCATTCAGGGTCAGGATCTTCTGCGCCGAGGACACGGTCTTCGGCAGGCCATCCAGCCTGGTGGTGGTCAGCTGCACGTACTGGCCGACGCGCCAGGCGGTCGGCACGCGCGGCTTCTGCGGATTGGTCACCGGGCGTGGCGGCTCATCAGGATAGACCGGATAGGTGTAGTAGCCCTGGGTCTTCAATTGCGCTTGCGGGTCTTCCTTCTTCAGGATTTCCAGGCCCTGCTTCATCTTCTGGTTTACGCGCGAAGCGGCAGCGGCTTTGTCCTTGTCCTGCTCTTCGATGGCGAAGGTGGCCACTGCCTGGTCGTTCGGCGCAATGACTTGTCCATAAGCGGGCACGATTACCAGTGCGCCATTGGTCGGCACGGATTGCGCCATCGCGGCCTGGGCGCCCAGCACCAGTACGGCAGCGGCTATGGTCTTCAGTACGGTCATTATTGTTCTCCTTACAGGGTTTGATGAGCGCACTTTAACCGAAATTACGCGGGCCACCAGCAGCAGATAGTGAACGTTTGTAACAGGAATGACATGTTTCCGTAGTAGGCTTACGCGGTTACCATTCCTGCTTTTGAATTCAGCCACTAATCACATGACCAAATATCTCCTGCCAGCGCTGGCCCTGACCGCCAGTCTCGGTGCGCATGCCGCGCCAGTCAAACAAGAACCGCAACCGAAACTCGTCCTCGTGATCGCCGTGGACGGCCTGCCGCAGGAGCAGGTCACCCGCTACCGTGGCCAGTTTGGTGAAGGCGGTTTCCGCCGCCTGCTGGATCAGGGTGCGTGGTTCAACAATGCACACCAGGCGCATGGCGTGACCGTGACGGCCGTCGGCCACTCGGCGATCCTGACCGGCGCTTATCCATACGTGCACGGCATCATCGGCAATAACTGGATCGATCCGGCGACGCACGAAAGCGTGTACTGCACCGAAGACCAGAACTACAAATACGTCGGCAATGAAGTGACCGACAAGTCCGACGGTACCTCGCCGGCCAAGCTGCGTGTCGATACGCTGGGCGACGAACTGCGCTACGCCACCGGCCAGAAGGCCAAGGTGATCACGGTGTCCGGCAAGGATCGCGGCGCGATTCTGATGGCAGGCAAGACCGGCACGCCGTACATGTACATGGAAAAGAGCGGCAACTTCGCCAGCTCCACGTTCTACATGAAAGAGCATCCGCAGTGGGTGCAGCAATACCAGGCCGGCAAGCCGCAGGAACGCTATTACGGCAAGACCTGGCGTCCATTGCTGGCTGATTCGGCCTACGCGGGCGACGTGGGCGAACTGCCTAATGTCTCGCTGTACAGCGAAAGCGGCAGCCCGGATGGCCCTTACTACAAGCGACTGAAGGAAAGCCCGTTCCTCGATGAGATGACGCTGGACTTCGCGCGCGCTGCCGTTGAAGGCGAAAATCTCGGCAAGAATCCGGCCGGCGTGCCGGACCTGCTGGGTGTGAGCCTGTCTGCACACGATCTGGTGAACCACGGCTTCGGCCCTGAGAGCGCACTGTCGCATGATCACCTACAACGCCTGGACCGCATGCTGGCGGGCTTCTTCACCTATCTGGATAAGCGCATCGGCATGGACAATGTGCTGGTGGTGCTGACCGCCGACCACGGCTTCCCGAACGTGCCTGAATTCTCGTCCGGCACCCAGCATATCGAAGCGCAGCGCATCGATCCGAAAAAGCTGATCGGTGACCTGAACGCTTATCTGACGGGCAAGTACGGCATCGACCAGATGGTCAACGCCTATGTGATGCCGAATATCCAGCTGAACTACCAGCAGATCGCAGCCGGCAAGCTGTCGCGCGAAGAAGTGGAGAACGTGGCCGCACGCTGGCTGCTGGCGCAGAAAGGCATCGCCGACGTCTACACCCGCACCCAGTTCGAAAACGGCGCAGTCGGCGGCACGCGCATCGCAACCCTGATGCGCCGTGCCTGGAACCGCGAGCGCTCGGGCGACCTGATGGTCGTCACCGATCCATACTGGTACTTCGGCAGCGGCACCAGCGGCACCTCGCACGGCGCGCCATACGCTTATGACACCAATGTGCCGCTGATGGTGATGGGCAAACAGTGGATCAAACCGGGTGCCTACTCGCAGTATGCCGAAGTCGTCGACATCGCCCCTACCCTGTCCTTCCTGCTGCACGTGCGCCCACCAGCCGGCGCCGAAGGCCGCGTCCTCACCGAAGCGCTGCGCTAAAACCAGCGGCGTAAATCTAGTGGCTGCCACATCGTGGCAGCCACTCGGGTTACGCCGTGGGTTCTAATCAAAAAAAAACGGCCCCGAAGGGCCGTTGAAGTTGGTACTTGGGACAATCAGTTCTTGGACTGATCGACCAATTTGTTTTTGGCGATCCACGGCATCATTGCACGCAGTTTGGCGCCAACTTCTTCGATCTGGTGTTCCGCGGTCAGGCGGCGGCGGGAAATCAGGGTAGGCGCACCAGCCTTGTTCTCCAGGATGAAGGACTTGGCGTATTCACCGGTCTGGATGTCGCGCAGGCACTGGCGCATCGCTTCCTTGGTGTCCGCAGTCACCACGCGTGGGCCGGTCACGTACTCGCCGTATTCCGCGTTGTTGGAAATCGAGTAGTTCATGTTGGCGATGCCGCCTTCGTAGATCAGGTCCACGATCAGCTTCAGCTCGTGCAGGCACTCGAAGTAAGCCATCTCCGGCGCGTAGCCAGCTTCCACCAGGGTTTCAAAGCCTGCCTTGATCAGTTCAACGGTACCGCCGCACAGCACGGCCTGTTCGCCGAACAGGTCGGTCTCGGTCTCTTCGCGGAAGTTGGTTTCGATGATGCCGGCCTTGCCGCCGCCGTTTGCGGAAGCATACGACAGAGCGATGTCACGCGCTGCGCCGGACTTGTCCTGGTACACGGCCACCAGGTGCGGCACGCCGCCACCCTGGGTGTAGGTGTTGCGCACGGTGTGGCCTGGAGCCTTCGGCGCCACCATGATCACGTCCAGGTCAGCGCGCGGCACAACCTGGCCGTAGTGCACGTTGAAGCCGTGCGCGAAGGCCAGCACCGCGCCCTGCTTGATGTTCGGCTCGACATTCTCTTTGTACACCTGGGCGATGTTCTCGTCCGGCAGCAGGATCATCACAACGTCGGCGGCCTTCACTGCCTCGTTCACTTCGGCGACCTTCAGACCGGCCTTCTCCACCTTCTGCCAGGAGGCGCCACCGCGGCGCAGGCCGACGGTCACGTTCACGCCGGAGTCGGTCAGGTTCTGTGCGTGGGCGTGGCCCTGCGAACCGTAGCCGATGATGGCAACGTTCTTGCCTTTGATGAGGGAGAGGTCAGCGTCTTTGTCGTAGAAAACTTTCATGGTCATTCCTTGGTGTGAATTCGTCTAATTAAACTTTGAGGATGCGTTCGCCGCGGCCGATGCCCGAGCCGCCGGTACGGACGGTCTCCAGGATCGCAGCACGGTCAATCGCATCGATGAAGGCGTCCAGCTTCGATTTGGCGCCCGTCAGCTCGATGGTGTAGGTCTTTTCGGTCACGTCGATGATGCGGCCGCGGAAGATGTCGGCGGTGCGCTTCATTTCTTCGCGCTCCTTGCCGACCGCCCTCACCTTGATCAGCATCAGTTCGCGCTCGATGTGCTGGCCTTCGGTCAGGTCCACCACCTTCACCACTTCAATCAGGCGGTTCAGGTGCTTGGTGATCTGCTCGATGATGTCATCGGAACCGGTGGTCACGATGGTCATGCGGGACAGGGTTGCATCTTCGGTCGGCGCCACGGTCAGCGTCTCGATGTTGTAGCCGCGAGCCGAGAACAGGCCAACCACGCGAGACAGTGCACCGGCTTCGTTTTCCAGCAGTACAGAGATAATGTGTCGCATGATTACAGGTCCTCCGAGCCAAGCAGCATTTCGGAGAGGCCCTTGCCAGCCTTCACCATCGGCCACACGTTTTCACTCTGGTCGGTAATGAAGTTCATGAAGACCAGGCGGTCCTTCATGCCGAACGCTTCTTTCAAAGCGCCTTCCACATCGCCCGGTTTCTCGATGCGCATGCCCACGTGGCCATAGGCTTCGGCCAGTTTCTCGAAGTCCGGCAGCGAATCCATATAGGACTCGGAGTAGCGCGAACCATAGTCGATCTGCTGCCACTGGCGAACCATGCCAAGGAAGCGGTTGTTCAGCAGGATGATCTTCGGCGTCAGGTGATACTGCTTGCAGGTGGCCAGTTCCTGAATGTTCATCTGGATCGAGCCTTCACCCGTGATGCAGGCCACGGTGGCGCCAGGGTTAGCCATCTGCACCCCCATGGCATACGGCAGGCCGACACCCATGGTGCCCAGGCCACCGGAATTGATCCAGCGGCGCGGCTTGTCGAACTTGTAGTATTGGGCAGCCCACATCTGGTGCTGGCCCACGTCCGAGGTAATGAACGCGTCGCCCTTGGTGATGTCGAACAGCGACTCGACCACCTGCTGCGGCTTGATCACCAGATCCGAGGTCGCATAAGCCAGGCAATTGCGGCCGCGCCATTCATCGATCTGCGCCCACCACTTTTTCAGTGCCGGTGCATTCGGCTTGGCGTCGCCTGCGTCCAGCTGGGACAGCAGTTCGATCAGCACATCCTTCACATTGCCGACGATAGGAATGTCGACCTTGACGCGCTTCGAAATGGAAGACGGGTCGATGTCGATGTGAATGATCTTGCGCGGGTTGGTGCTGAAGTGTTTCGGATTGCCGATCACGCGGTCGTCGAAGCGCGCGCCGATAGCGATCAGGACGTCGCAGTTCTGCATCGCCATGTTCGCTTCATAGGTGCCGTGCATACCCGGCATGCCGACGAAGTTCGGATCGGAAGCGCGCGAACCGCCCAGGCCCATCAGGGTGTTGGTGACCGGGAAGCCCAGCTTCTCGACCATGCGGTTCAGTTCATTCGATGCGTGCGCCAGGATCACGCCGCCGCCGGTGTAGATCATCGGACGTTCGGCGGCCAGCAGCAGCTGGACGGCCTTGCGGATCTGGCCCGCGTGTCCCTTGTCCACCGGACGGTAGGAACGCATCTCGATGTCTTTGGGGTAGTTATAGACGTGCTTGTGCATGGAGATATCCTTCGGGATATCGACCAGCACCGGACCGGGACGACCGGTCCTGGCAATGTAGAAGGCCTTCTTGATGGTCTCGGCCAGGTCTTTCACATCCTTCACCAGGAAGTTGTGCTTGACCACCGGACGCGTGATGCCGACGGTATCGCATTCCTGGAAGGCGTCCTGGCCAATGGCGTGGCTCGGCACCTGGCCGGAAATCACAACCATCGGAACGGAGTCCATGTAAGCGGTGGACAGGCCAGTCACGGCATTGGTCACGCCCGGACCGGAGGTCACGAGGGCCACGCCAACCTTGTTCGAGCTGCGCGAATAGGCATCGGCGGCATGGATAGCGGCCTGCTCATGGCGAACCAGGATGTGCTGGAATTTGTCCTGCTTGAAGATGGCGTCGTAGATATACAGGACGGCGCCGCCGGGATAGCCAAAGACGTGTTCTACGCCTTCCTCAGCGAGGCAGCGGACAACGATCTCGGCGCCCGTGATGGGAGCTTCGGTATTCATGAAACATTCCTTTCAAGGTCCATAGGAGATTGATCGGATGCTCTTGCCTATCGAAGTGGGCGTAACCCTGCACGTCCCCAAGCTTCCCTTCTTTCTGCGGTCACCACAACCCTTCCCCCATGCGTAGCTGGAGTACAAGCCATGGCTAAACGCAACTCGTTTGGCCGGAGTTTATGCAGCGGTTTCATCGCCTACCTCTCGCGCTTGTGGCACGGGTTAGAGCAAACTGCTGACAAATGAAAGCTGGTTCTTCAGTACGGCTTTGTGTGCCTGTGCCGAATAACCGGGGAGCTTCGTGGTGTGCAAAGCGTTCTATACGGTACTGCGTTGCACCATTTTGGTCAAGGACAATTATTCAAAAAGTATATTTACGGTGCAATTCTTTACAAAAACCTGCGAAATACTGCAATTTTTGTTACGATGGCGGACTGTCCAAACAGCTATCATCCGCGCAGTACCGTCCTTAAACGCATGGCCACAGACAAAGAACTATCGGATTTTCTCGAGAACGTCGAGCGGCGTGCTTTCAAACAAGCCGTCTATGCGGTGAGGCGGGACGAAGCGGCTTTGGACATCGTTCAAGATGCAATGATCAAGCTCGCCGAGAAATACGGTGATAAACCCGCGGCCGAGCTGCCCCTGCTGTTCCAGCGGATTCTGCAAACCACTATCCTGGACTTTTTCCGCCGCGAGAAAGTTCGCAATACCTGGGTTTCCCTCTTTTCGGGCCTCGGTCCGTCGAATGAGGACCATGAGGACTTTGATATACTTGAGTCTTACGAGGCCGAAGAAGGTTCCCAGGCTGCTGAGTCGAGCGCCGATCAGGTCGAGCGTGCACAAATCTTGCAATTAATTGAAGATGAAGTGCAAAAGCTTCCGGCGCGTCAACGAGAAGCCTTCCTCATGCGTTACTGGCAGGATATGGATGTGGCTGAAACCGCCGAAGCAATGGGATGTTCCGAAGGGAGCGTGAAAACACATTGCTCACGAGCAACTCACGCACTCGCCGAAGCGCTCAAAGCCAAGGGAATTAAACTATGAACACCGAAGACATCAACTTTGCCTACCGGGTGCGCCACGCGCTCAACGAAAAGCTCGACGATCTGCCGGCCTCGACGACCGATCGCCTGGCTGCCGCGCGCAAAGCTGCGCTGGCCCGGAAAAGGGCCGACGCACCGGCACGCGTGCGCGTGACCCGTACCGCCCCGGCCCTGGCTGGTGGCGCCAGCTTCTTTAGCAATCCGTTTACCTGGGTCCGAAATATGGGTGTAGCCCTGCCCCTGCTGCTGATTGTTGGCGGCATGGTCGGTGTCTACCAGTATGAGCAGCAGCAATCGATCGCCGAGCTGGCCGAAATGGACGCCGCCGTGCTGTCGGATGAGCTGCCGCTGTCCGCTTACCTGGATCACGGTTTTAACGCCTACCTCGAGACCCGCGAGCAATAAATGGCGCGTGTGAGCGGTCGGACAATTCGGATTGCAGCTGCCGTCGGCCTGACTTTGGCCGTGGCGGCTTGCACACGCCAGGACACCGTGCCGCCGCCGGCCGCGTCGTCCACGACCGCTGCCTCGGCGTCCGCCGCCGTTGGCGAAAAACCCCATTGGACCGACCTCACGCCTGCTCAACAGCAAGCCCTCGAACCGCTGAAAGACAGCTGGGAAGAGCTGGGTCCGGTACGCAAGCAAAAATGGATCGAGATCGGCAACCGCCTGAACTCGATGAAACCGGACGACAAGAAGCGCGTCCAGGAACGCATGGCCGAGTGGATCAAGCTGAGCCCGGCCGAGCGCAAGGCTGTGCGCGAAAACTACGCGCGTTTCCAGAAGATCACCCCAGGCCAGAAATCGGCGCAGTGGGAAGAGTATCAGCAGCTGCCAGAAGAGCAGAAAAAGAAACTGGCAGAAGCCGCTGCCGGCAAGAAGCAGCAGCTGGTCAAGCCGCCGACCCCGGCGCAAGCCAAGGTCAAGATGCCTGAACCGATCCGCCCGCATGGCGAGGGCCTGGTGCCTGCGCCGGGCTCGGTGCCGCCTGGCACTGTCGCACCTGGCCTGACCGGTATCGCGGTACAGGGCACGGCTATTCCAGCCGCGCAAGGCGGTCCGGTTCCTGCGGCCGGTGCGCCTGCGGCGGGCGCCGCCGGCGCTGCGGGCGCGACGACTGCCGCGCCGGGCGCAGCCCCAACAGCTGCGCCGGCGCCAACCGCGCCAACCGATCCGGCTGCTGCGGCGCCAGTGTCCGGCACCGTTCCAACGGCCGCACCGGCCCAGACCGCACAACCGAATGTCAGCAAATAACGCAACACCTTCCAGCGTTACCGTTCCCACTGTCAAACGCCGCCTGATCTCGATGATTTACGAGATCCTGCTGGCGTTTGCCGTTCTGTTCCTGCCCTTCCTCGTGTTCGAGATCGCCAGCAAGGCGAGCCACACGCCGGTGGCCGAACATATGCGCCAGGCGCTGTTCTTCCTGATCCTGGGTGCCTACTTTATCCATGCCTGGACCAGGAAGGGCCAGACCCTTGCCATGCAGACCTGGCGCATCAAGCTGGTGATGCCGGGCCAGAACCATGTGCCGCTGTATGTGGCCGCCGTGCGCTATCTGCTCAGCTGGCTGTGGATCGTGCCGGCGCTGCTGGTGTCATTCGCCCTCAAGCTGGAGCACTGGCATGCGCTGTATGCCCTTCTCGCCGGCGCGCTGCTGTGGTCCCTGACAGCTTTCCTCGACAAGGACCGCCAGTTCCTGCATGACCGTCTGGCCGGCACCCGCCTGATCCAGCTGCCCAAGCCTGAAAAAAAGAAAAAGGCTGCGTAACAAGCGCGCGCTTCCCGACAGGCCTATACTCTGAATAGGCTTCGACTCGGGGAGACGATCATGACTGCTGCAGATGCTGCATTCTCTGGTTCCGTTCCTGAACTGTATGAGCGCTTCATGGTGCCGCTCATATTCGATCCCTACTCCGAAGACCTGATCAAGCGCATTGTGCAGCGCACACCTGCCCGCGTGCTGGAGCTGGCCGCAGGCACGGGCGCCGTAACGCGCAAGATGATGCTGAAGCTGCCGTCCGACACGGTCATCATCGCCACCGATCTGAATCAGGCCATGATCGACCAGGCGCGCAAGCAGTGCAAGGCGGCGAACATCGAATGGCAGCAGTGCAATGCGATGGACCTGCCCTTCCCCGGCGCCAGCTTCGACGTGGTGGTCTGCCAGTTCGGCGTGATGTTCTTCCCCGACAAAGCGCACGCCTTTGCCGAAGCGCGGCGCGTGCTCAAGCCAGGCGGCACTTTCCTGTTCAATGTGTGGGACACGCTGCAAGCCAACGAATTCGCCTGCACCATCAACGAGGCTTTGGCCAAGCTGTTCCCCTTCGATCCACCAGGCTTCATGGCGCGTACGCCGCACGGCTATAACGATCCGGCCGTTATCCGGCGCGATCTCGAAGCGGCTGGATTCAGGAACATCGAGCACACCGTGCTGGCTGCACGCAGCCACGCGCCGTCCGCACGCATTCCAGCGACAGCTTACTGCCAGGGTACGCCATGGCGGGGCGAGATCGAAGCAAGGGGAGATTTGACGGAAGCCACGACGGCCGCCGAATGCGCGCTGCAGCGGCGCTATGGCAACGGGATTATCGAGGGCCAGATCCAGGCCCTGGTGTTCACTTGCGTGGCGTGAAGGGCACCACGTTCGGCTTGCCCACATCGGCATCATCGCCCAGCGCCAGGTCGCCACGCTCAAACGCTTCCAGCACTTCCTGCGCCAGCGGCAGATCGCGCTCCGGCACCAGCACCCGCACGCCACCGATCGCCGGCGCCAGCAGCAGATTGCTCTGGACGTACTGGTCATCCACCACGACCGCCGCAATGCCCGCCGCCTTCAGACAGCCGCAGACGACATGCGCCTCAGTCGGTATCAGATAACGCGCCACGGTGCAGAATTCGCTGTGCATACTGTTTCCCCTCCTGAGGACACAATATCACAAGCGGCGCTTATCCCCAGTGGATGTAGTCAATGCCGTCTTTCATGCTGCCGATTAGATTCGCGTAGTTTTCCTGGCTTTCGCTGAAGCCGATCAATACATCGGCCATCGACATTTGCTTGCTATCGAGGTTATGCACCCAATAATCCAGGCCAGCCTGCTCGGGTGCGCGGTGCAGCACGTTCTGATACAGGTGGGTGACGAAATCCACCGTGTTGGGCTGCGCGCCATAAATGTTGCGGAATTCGTCGGAATAAACGAATCCGTTGGCGACAGTCTGCAACGACGCCCCTTGGTCGAGATGGCCGATCCAGTAACCGAGGCCAGGCAAATCCGGCTTACGGTTAAAGGCAGCTTGGTAGAGCCGGTAGGCTTCGCCGGCTGCGCCATCGACGTCGAAGGCCACATTAACGTCCTTGAAGCTGATACGTTCGATATTGGACAGGATATCGGTGCCGTCGCTGCCGACCAGGTCTTTTACGATGAAGCGGTCGCCGTAAGCGTGCACCGAGTATTCGGAACGGCCGCCGTTGTAGAAGGCCTCGTCCAGGCCCGCGCCGCCATCGAGATAGTCGTCGCCGCGACCGCCAAACAGCGAATCGTCGCCGCCATAGCCAAAGATATTGTCGTTGCCGGAAGTACCGTCGATGTTCTCGCTGAAGCGGCTGCCATCGATATTGAAGCCGTGCAGCGTTGCCAGGTCTTCGCGAATGGTGAGGCTCACTGCCTGCTGGTCACTGAAATCGCCCTGAATCCAGGACGCGTCAACGTAGAAGGTGCCAGTATAAGGCGCGACGAAGCTGACATGATCCTGTCCCCACACACCCGTGTGGTCGTCTTCCGCGATAGCGCGGCCCTGGTCATCAAAGACCAGTAGCACGCCCGGATCGTTGTAGCTGGTGGATTGCAGCGAATAGACCGCGCCGGCGACGGCACTCCAGGCGAACACCGCATTGTGTTCTGCGCCGACGTAATTGGCGTTGTACTGCACGGCGTTGTCGTAGCCGGGCAGCGAGCCGTTGTACGCCGACAGCGGTAAAAAGGGCGCGGTGGCCTTTTCGTATGGAGTCAGATCGGCGTAGTACGGAATCGTGCTGTAGCTCATGGCATTCTCCTGGTTGGCGAATTCATAGTAGCCAGCCGCACACCGCCGAATTGGAAGAATTACATTTTGTTTCGCGGCTTACAGCGTGTTCAGAATCGCTCGTACGGCTGCAGAAAGCGCCACTGTCCTTCCGGCAAGCCGGACATGGCGATGCGTCCAATGCGCAAACGCTTTTGCGAGATGGCGCGCAGGCCAACGTCAGTACACAGCTTCGCGATCAGCGCCGGTTTCGGTGGCTTCACCGCGAAACGCAAGCGGCGTTCGTTTTGCCAGCTGACTTTGCCCGCGCCCTGATTGAGCCGCTGCAAACCGCCTTCCGCGATCTGGCCTTCCACGTCGACGATGATTTCCTGCTCCATCGTCGCACCTTCCTGCACCAGCTTGCGCTGCACGCGGAAGTCCTGCGTAAACACGAACAGTCCACTCGCGCTGGCATCCAGCGGCAAGCAGGCTGTCAGGTTGTGCACGTGCCGCTTAAGAAAGCGTCCGCGCTGTGCATCGGCGCTGCGGTTCTCCGGCACCAGCAGGCTTAGTGCATCAACGCCCGCAGGCTTGTGCAGCAAAATCGTGACTGGCGCAATGTCGAGCAGCGTAGCGTCAGGCGCCAGCGTGACTTGCTGGTGCGGAGCGACGCGCGCGCCGGGTTCTTCGACCACGACGCCGTCCACGCTGACGAAAGCGCCAGCAATATAAGTCTCTGCCTCGCTGCGCGAGCAAGGAACCATTTCCGCCACGCGCTTGGCGAGGCGGATTGTTGCGTCTTCGGTCATTTGAAGTATTCGGTAATTACAGCAGCAACGCGCTGGAGATCCTGGCGGTTGACGTCGAGGTGGGTCACGAGGCGCAGGGTGGGCGCCATCGAGACACGAATCCGCTCAGCGGCCAGCGCCTTGTTGAGGCCTTCGCAGGCTTCGCGCGGCAGCGTCACGAAGAGGATATTCGTTTGCGGCTGGCTGACCTGGATGGCGCCGGTCTTCGCCAGTTCGGCGACGAGCCAGGCGGCGTTGTCGTGGTCTTCAGCAAGGCGCTGCACATTGTTCTGCAAAGCGTACAGCCCCGCCGCCGCGATCACGCCAGCCTGGCGCATGCCGCCGCCGACCATCTTGCGCCAGCGCTTGGCGTCTTCGATCAGTTCCTTGCTGCCGCACAGCACGGAGCCAACCGGCGCGCCGAGACCTTTGGACAGGCAGACGCTGACGCTGTCGAAACCTTGCACGGCTTCGCGCAGGCTGATGCCCTGCTTCACGGCGGCGTTGCAGATGCGGGCGCCGTCGAGGTGGGTGTTCAGACCACGATCGCGAGCCAGCGTCGTTGCCCGCGCCACGTAGTCGCGCGGCAGCACGCGGCCACCAATGGTGTTTTCCAGCGCCAGCAATTTACTGCGTGCGAAGTGCACATCGCGCGGCTTGATGGCCGCTTCGATGTCTTCCAGCGCGATGCTGCCATCGGCGCGGTTGAGCAATGGTTGCGGCTGGATGCTGCCCAGCACGGCAGCGCCGCCGCCTTCGTATTTGTAGGTATGCGCTTCCTGGCCGACGATGTACTCGTCACCGCGTCCGCAGTGGGCGAGCAGCGCGATCAGATTGGTTTGCGTGCCGGATGCCGCGAACAAGGCGGCTTCGTAGCCGAATTGTTCAGCGGCGTAGTCTTGCAGGGCGTTGACAGTGGGGTCGTCGCCGTAGACGTCATCGCCTACCGGCGCGGCGTACATGGCGTCGCGCATGGCGGCACTGGGTTGCGTGACCGTGTCGCTGCGCAAGTCGATCCAGCGCTCGCCGGGCACGGCCTGCGCGGATGCGCCGGCGGTAGGGTAGCTGGTGCTCATGGCGCTACCTCAGGGGTTGCTGAAGCGCCCGCGGCGTCCTCCAAAACCAACGGCGAAGAGCCGGTGGCAGCCACGATGTGGCTGCCACCAGGTTCACGCTTCTGGTTTTCATCAGCGCCCGTGTAGAAGCGGCCGGACATCTCCTCCAGGCCGACGGTAGCCAGCACTTCGGCCAGGCGTTCGGCCGGGCGGCGGCGCGGCAAGCTCTTGTAGGTCGCGACGATCAATTCATTTTTCATCGAATGCTCCCACCCAACCAGCTCGGTCACAGTGACCTGATAGCCGTGCGCCTCAAGCTGCAGGCAACGCAGGACGTTGGTGATCTGGCTGCCGAATTCGCGCGTATGAATCGGATGGCGCCACAACTCGGTCAGCACGTTCTTGCCTAAAGACTGGCCCTTATTCTTGCGCAGCACAGACGCCACTTCCGCCTGGCAGCAAGGCACCAGCACAATATGCTTGGCCTTCTTCTTCAGCGCAAAATCGATCGCATCATCGGTCGCGGTATTGCAAGCGTGGAGCGCAGTGACGATGTCGATCTGCTCCGGCAGCTTGTCCGAGGAAGTCGATTCCGCGACCGACAGAGGCAGGAAGCTCATGCCCGGGAAATCGAACTTGCGCGCCAGTTCCTGCGAGCGCGCCACCAGCTCCTCGCGGGTTTCGATGCCGTAAATGTGCGACGCGTCGGACAGCGCCTTGAAGAACAGGTCGTAGATAATGAAGCCGAGGTAGGACTTCCCTGCCCCGTGATCGACCAGCGACACCGTCCCCTTCTCCGAACGCACATCATTCAGCAAAGGCTCGATGAACTGGTACAGGTGATAAACCTGTTTCAGCTTGCGGCGCGAATCCTGATTCAGCTTGCCATCGCGCGTAAGGATGTGCAACTCCTGCAGCAGCGCGACCGACTGGCCGGGCTTCACTTCAGGGATATCGGTAACGGTAGCGGGCAATGCGCCGCGCGGCGCGGCCGCCTTGGTAGCCGCAGAAGCGGCAGCGGCGCCTTTCGCGCCGCCGTTCTTACTCTGCTTCATCGATCCACGCCTGCTGGATCGCTTCCAGCACCTTCTCGCCGCCACGCTTGTGGTCATCGTCGAAATCTTCCAGCTCGACGACCTTGTTGTGCAGGTCAGTGAAGCGGATGGTGGTCGGATCGACGTCCGGGAATTTGTCGTACAGGGCCTCGGCGATGGCCGTGATATCAGTCCATTTCAGCATGGTGAACTCCGTAATCAGTGGCCGCCTTCGCTGGCGTGGTTGATGGTGTACTTCGGAATCTCGACCACCAGGTCTTCATCCGCCACGATGGACTGGCAGGACAGGCGCGATTGCGCTTCCAGGCCCCAGGCCTTGTCCAGCAAGTCTTCTTCCGTTTCCGACGCTTCGTTCAGCGAGTCGAAACCTTCGCGCACCAGCACGTGGCAAGTGGTGCAGGCGCAGGACTTCTCGCAGGCGTGCTCGATGTGGATGTCGTTGTCCAGCAGGACATCGCAAATGGACTTGCCGGATTCGGTTTCGATCACGGCGCCTTCAGGGCACAGCTTGGCGTGCGGCAGGATGACGATTTGTGGCACTTCTCTTCCTCAGTTTATGTTACTGGCCGCTCACGGCGGATCAATGATCCACCCTACGACACGTGTGACCGGAATGCGATCCGGACGGCTCGGTGTTATACGACCTGGTCCAGCGACTTGCCGGCCAAGGCCTTGCGCACGCTGCGGTCCATGCGGCGCGATGCGAATTCTTCGGTGCCGCGTGCCAGCGCTTCGTACGCAGCTTTCACCGCGAGATGGTCGGCTTCACCGCTGCCGGATTTCACCAGCATGTCCATGGCGGCGGCCATCAGCGCGTCGATCGCTGCGCGTTCCTCATCGGACAGCAGCGCCGCATCTTCTTCCAGCGCAGACTGGGTGGCCAGCATGATGCGCTCAGCCTCAACCTGCTCTTCGCGCAGGGCGCGGGCTTTCATATCGTCTTCAGCGGAGGCATACGATTCCTGCAGCATGCGCGCCACTTCGTCATCGCCCAGCCCATACGAAGGCTTGACGGTGATCGACGCTTCCACGTTCGAGCGCAGCTCGCGGGCGGAAACGGACAGCAGGCCATCGGCATCCACCTGATACGTAATGCGGATACGCGCAGCGCCAGCAGCCATCGGCGGAATGCCGCGCAGTTCGAAGCGCGCCAGCGAGCGGCAATCGCTCACCAGTTCGCGCTCGCCTTGCAGCACGTGCACCGCCAGCGCGGTCTGGCCATCCTTGAAGGTGGTGAACTCCTGCGCGCGGGCGCAAGGAATGGTCGAATTGCGCGGGATGATTTTCTCAACCAGGCCGCCCATGGTTTCAATGCCCAGGGACAGCGGGATCACATCCAGCAGCAGCCAGTCGTCGCCCGCTGCGCGGTTGCCCGCCAGCAGATTGGCCTGAATAGCGGCGCCTAGCGCCACCACCTTGTCCGGATCGATGTTGGCGTGCGGGATGGTGTGGAAGTATTCGCCCACCGCGCGCTGCACGTGCGGCATGCGCGTGGCGCCACCGACCATCACCACGCCGTCGATATCGTCAGCGTCGATCTCTGCGTCGCGCAGGGCTTTCTTCACGGCGTTCATGGTCTTGGCGACGAGGTGTTTGGTGATCTCGGCGAACTTCTCCGGCGTGATCTTGATGTGCACTTCCTCACCGGAGCTCAATTTGGCGTCCACGGTCACTTCGCACTTGGTGGACAGCAGCTCCTTCGCTTCGCGAGCTTTCACCATCAGCACAGCCGTGTCGACGTCGTTCAGCGGAGACAGCTTTTCCTGTTCGTGGATGTAGCAGAACAGGCGGTGGTCGAAGTCGTCGCCGCCCAGCGCGGAATCGCCGCCGGTGGACAGCACTTCGAACACGCCCTTGGTCAGCTTCAGGATCGAGATATCGAAGGTGCCGCCGCCCAGGTCATACACGGCGAACACGCCCTCTGAGCCGTTATCCAGGCCATAAGCGATGGCCGCAGCAGTCGGCTCGCTCAGCAGGCGCAGCACGTTCAGGCCGGCCAGCTGGGCCGCGTCCTTGGTCGCCTGGCGCTGCGCTTCATCGAAGTAGGCCGGCACGGTGATCACGGCGCCGACCAGGTCGTCGCCCAGCGAATCTTCCGCGCGCTGGCGCAGGGTAGCCAGGATTTGCGCCGAGACTTCGACCGGCGACTTCACGCCAGCGACCGTGTTCAGCTGCACCATGCCGGGACCATCAACAAAATCGTAGGGCAGGTTCTCGGCGTAAGCAACGTCCTTCAGGCCACGGCCCATGAAGCGCTTCACGGAAACGACGGTGTTCTTCGGATCGGTAGTCTGATGAGCCTGGGCCTTGTAGCCGATGTTGGCATGGCCATTCGGCAGATAGCGCACCACGGAAGGCAGCAGCGGGCGGCCGTCTTCATCGTTCAGCACTTCGGGAATGCTGTTACGTACGGTCGCAACCAGCGAATTGGTGGTGCCGAGGTCAATGCCTACCGCCAGGCGATGCTGGTGCGGGGCGGTGGACATGCCCGGTTCGGAAATCTGCAGAAGAGCCATTGTGAAACCTGTATTGTTCTTTTACGCTTCTAGCGCGTCGTAGGCGAAACGCACTTCTTCGCCGAATTTTTCGAGGAACATCAGCGCGCGCACGCCGGTGGCGGCCGCGTGGAAGTCTTTCTCGTTGAGATGCTGCTCAATCTCGTGCAACTGCTGCTTGCGTGCCGCGCGCAGCTGGCCATCCAGCTTGTCGAGCAGCTCTTCGTTCTTCGTCGCGCGCGCTTCTTCCAGCTCTTCGCGCCACTCCATCTGCTGCATCAGGAAGTCCATCGGCATCGCCGTGTTGGACTCGACCTTCAGGTCCACGCCATTCAGCTCGCACAGGTAATGTGCGCGCCTCTGCGGATTCTTCAGCGTCTGGTAAGCCTCGTTGGCGCGGGTGGCCCATTGCATGGCGACACGCTTCTCGGCATCGGTCGCGTTCACGAAGCGGTCGGGATGGACTTGCGCCTGCACGTCGCGGTAGGCCGCGTCGAGCGCGGCCTGTTCGACGGCAAACTGCTGGGGAAGATGGAAAAGGTCGAAGTGGTTCTGCACGATCTTATACGCGGAAGCTTTCGCCGCAGCCGCAGGCGTCTTTCTCGTTCGGGTTGTTGAACTTGAAGCCTTCGTTCAGGCCCTCGCGGGCGAAGTCCAGCTCCGTGCCGTCGATGTATGGCAGGCTTTTCGGATCAACGAACACCTTCACGCCGTGCGACTCGAAGACCGAATCCTCGGCCGCCGCTTCGTCCACGTATTCCAGTTTGTAGGCCAGACCCGAGCAGCCAGTGGTACGCACGCCAAAACGCAGCCCGACGCCCTTGCCGCGGCGCTCGATGTAGCGGTTGATATGCTTGGCTGCTTTTTCGGTCAATGTAATTGCCATAATTCCTCCGCGGCGACGCTGTACAAATTAAGCGCCGTGCTTTGCCTTGTAGTCGTTCACTGCGGCCTTGATGGCGTCTTCGGCCAGGATGGAGCAGTGGATCTTCACTGGCGGCAGCGCCAGTTCTTCAGCGATCTGGGTGTTCTTGATGGCCAGCGCTTCATCCAGCGACTTGCCCTTCACCCATTCGGTGACCAGCGAGCTGGAGGCGATAGCCGAACCGCAGCCGTAGGTCTTGAATTTTGCGTCTTCGATCTTGCCGTCTGCGCCGACCTTGATTTGCAGCTTCATCACGTCGCCGCAAGCCGGTGCGCCGACCATGCCGGTGCCGACCGTTTCATCGCCCTTTTCGAAGGAGCCCACATTGCGTGGGTTTTCGTAGTGGTCGAGGACTTTTTCCGAGTAAGACATTTCGATGCTCCTGTATCTTGAAAAATTCGTTGGCGCTTAGTGCGCGGCCCACTGGATGGAGTTCAGATCGACGCCATCCTTGTACATTTCCCACAGCGGGGACAGCTCGCGCAGTTTGCCCACTTTGGATTTCAGCAGATTCACGGCGAAGTCGATGTCTTCTTCGGTGGTGAAGCGGCCGATGGTGAAGCGGATCGAGCTGTGCGCCAGTTCGTCGCTGCGGCCCAGGGCGCGCAGCACATAAGATGGTTCCAGGGAAGCCGAAGTGCAAGCGGAGCCGGACGATACTGCGATGTCCTTCACCGCCATGATCAGCGATTCGCCTTCCACAAAGTTGAAGCTCACGTTCAGATTGTGCGGCACGCGGTGGTCCATGTCGCCGTTGACGTAGGTTTCTTCGATTTCCTGCAGGCCGGTGGCCAGGCGGTCACGCAGTGCCTTGATGCGGGAAATTTCGCTGTCCATCTCTTCTTTCGCGAGACGGAAGGCTTCGCCCATGCCGACGATCTGGTGCACCGGCAGCGTGCCGGAACGCAGGCCGCGCTCGTGGCCACCGCCGTGCATCTGCGCTTCGATACGCACACGCGGCTTGCGGCAGACGTACAGGGCGCCGATACCTTTCGGGCCGTAGGTCTTGTGGGCGGTAAAGGTCATCAGGTCAACCTTCAGGTCCTGCAGGTCAATCTTCATCTTGCCGGTCGCTTGCGCAGCGTCGCAGTGGAAGATGATGCCTTTGCTGCGGCAGAAGGCGGCGATTTCCTTGATCGGCTGGATCACGCCGATTTCGTTATTCACCATCATCACGGAAACCAGGATCGTGTCCGGACGCACGACGGCAGCGATCTGCTCGACGCTGACAAGGCCATTGTCCTGCGGGTCGAGATAGGTAGCGTCGAAGCCCTGGCGTTCCAGTTCACGTACCGTGTCCAGCACAGCCTTGTGCTCGGTCTTCACGGTGATGATGTGCTTGCCCTTGGTTTTGTAGAAGTTGGCCGCGCCCTTGATGGCGAGGTTATTCGATTCGGTCGCGCCGGAGGTCCAGATGATCTCGCGCGGATCGGCATTGATCAGGGCCGCAACATGGCCGCGCGCCTCTTCCACGGCCGCTTCCGCGGTCCAGCCGTACATGTGGCTGCGGGAGGCCGGGTTGCCGAATTGTTCGCGCAGGTAAGGGATCATCTTGTCCGCAACGCGGGGATCGATCGGCGTGGTGGCCGAGTAGTCCATGTAGATCGGGAAGTGCGGTGCAGTATGGAACTCAACCGGTGCTACCTGCGAAACTTTCTTTTCAGGGGCGTTCATCTAATTACTCCAATTCGGTTAACCGAGGGCTGCCTGATTGTTGCGGTGCATGACCACGACGTTCTGTTCAGCGTTCTTTGCTTTCTGCTGGTCGACCAGGTCCTGCAGGGACACGGAGTCCAGATAGTCGACCATTTTTTCATTCAGTGTTGCCCACAGTTCGTGGGTCATGCAGCGGGCGCCGTTCGCATGATCGGCGCCGTGGCAGTTTTCCTTGCCGCCGCACTGGGTTGCATCGAGCGGCTCATCGACGGCGATGATGATGTCGGCCACAGTCACCTTGTCGGCGCGGCGCGCCAGGCTGTAGCCGCCGCCCGGGCCGCGGATCGATTCCACGATTTCGTGGCGGCGCAGCTTGCCGAACAGCTGTTCCAGATAGGACAGGGAAATCGACTGGCGCTGGCTGATGCCAGAAAGCGTCACAGGACCTTTGCCCTGGCGCATAGCCAGATCAATCATCGCAGTCACAGCAAAACGGCCTTTGGTAGTCAGACGCATCACAACCTCGGTTCAACTCAGTTAAAATATCGTTCTGCTCTCGCGATGATTCCCCGATTACTTGAACGATTTAGTCAAGTATAACAGAGTTGCGAAAAGCTTGCCGGACGCCCCTCAGGCGCCTTTGGGAAGGCTTGCTTTCGGCGGATCGATGGTCCCCCTACGCCTTCACGCCTTCAGCAGCTTCATCGGCCCGAACAGGGCTTGCATTTCCTTATTGGCAATAAACGAGATGTTGTACGGGTGCTCGCACACGATCTGCGGCAGCGCCTGCACCACCGCCAGCTTGTTCAGTTGCTCGGCGATCTTGCCCCACAGCACCAGCGTCGGCTTACGCTCGGCCAGCGCGCGCATCACGGTTTCGAAGAAAGGCAGCCAGGCTTTGGCATCTTTCACCGGGGCAATATGGGGACGGAACACCAGAGAGGCGTTCAGCAGCAGGAAACCGTGGGTAGTCAGGCGTTCCTGCACCTCAGCCAATGTTTGCACCGCCGCGCCGGCACGCGCTTGCGCCGACACGGCCGCCAAGGCTTCGCCGTTTGTCTGGGCTTCGCTCAGCTGGCCATCTGCCACCAGCAGCATTTTCATGAAGTTCCGCAGGGAAGTTGCCTTGTTGACCGGCTTGGACAGGCCGCCGCCCTCCTCTGCCGACCACAGCCCTTTCACAGCGCCGTCCATGAAGCAGACGCCGGTGGCGCTTTCCGCGCGCGGGTAAGGGCCTTCGCCCACCAGCACGTAGCGCACCTTGTCCAGCGGCTGAGTGAAGGCAGCAAACAAGCGCAGCTCGGTCGGCAGGTAGCTGTCCACCGCCAGCTCCGGCAGATAGGCCGGATTTGCCTTCGCCATCGCTTCCAGGCCCTCTTTCAGAACGGCGTGCCAGGACGAATCGGCGCGTTCAAGCGCCTGCAGGATTTGCGATGGGATGGTCATGAGAACAGCTTTGCCTTCAGGGAAAGGCGGGATTGTAGCGCAAACCAGCAGCGCAACCCTGGTGGCTGCCACATCGTGGCAGCCACCTGCTTCACGTCCCTGGTTTTGGCAGGCTATTTTGGCTTCTCATTACCGTAGGTTTTCACGAGATAGTCGACCAGCGCCGGAATATCCTCATCCGGGAACTGGGCGCCAAAAGGCTTCTTCATCTTCTTGACGGTCGCCTCCCAATAGGCGCGTGGCGACGTTGGCGGCTGCATCTGGGCATACTGCGCCGAATGGCACAGCAGGCAGTGCGCCTGCACCAGCTGGAAGCCGGGCAGCGCGCTCTGCTTGTAGGCTGCCGTTTCCTGCGGCAGCACAATCTCGGTTGCAGCAGCCGCGCCGCATGCGGCGGCCAGCACGCCGGCGGCGATGGCGATGAATGCTTTCATTCTCATCTCCCCTTAAGCTGCCACGATGCGCGTGGTTTCGACCGTATTGCGCATATAGCCCGCCGCATTCCACAGTCCCGCCATCGGCTGGCTCTGCCCGATGCGATTGACCGCGCGCACCATCAGCTCATGCGTGCCCTTGCCCGGCTTGAACGCCGCGCTCCACTCGCGGAAGGAATACTTGCCCAGGTCCTTGCCCAGCATCGCCGACTGCCACGACTTGCCGCCGTCGGCCGAGAACGCCACCTCGGTGACGCCCTGTCCGCCATCGAAGGCTATGCCCTTGACCACAATCTGCTGCCCCGCCTTCACCCGCGCCCCATCCTGCAGGCTGGTGATGAAGGAGCGCACATTGAAGCGCCCGATGGGCACCGTGCGCGCCGGCGCCGTACCCGGCTGCACGCAGGCGCAGGCGTTGTCCGGAATGCGGTAGGCCGACGCCATCCAGAAACCATCAAACGGTTTATCCAGCACCGTGATATCGGACAAATGCTTGACCCAATAGGTGCCGTAATAGCCCGGCACCACCAGCCGCAGCGGGTAGCCGTTCAGCACCGGCAGATCCGCGTCGTTCATCTGCCAGGCCAGCATCACTTCGCCGTCCAGCGCATGATCGATATTCAGGGCTTTGACGAAATCCGGCCCGTCGCCGGCGGGCGGGGTGTCCAGCCCGTTGAAGGCCACCTGCACCGCGCCCGCCTTCACGCCGGCCTTTTCCAGCACCGTCTTCAACGGCACACCGGTCCATTTCGCATTGCCCATCGCACCGTTGGACAACTGCCCGCCATTGGCACGCGGGGAGAAATGGCCGCGGCTATTGCCCGAGCATTGATTGACCGCCACCAGCTCGACGGCGTCGCCCATCTGCTTGATGTCGGCCAGCGACAGCTCCAGCGCCGTGTTCACGTGGCCGCCGATTTTCAGCCGGTAGGCCGCCGGGTCGATGGAAGTGGGAATCGCGCTCCAGTGATAGCGCACGAAGAAGGCATCGTTTGGCGTCAGCGCGCCTTCATTGAATACGGAGAATGGTGTTTCCAGCTGGGGTGGCCGGCTGGTCAGCACGATCATCGGGCGTTTCTGCGGAAATGCCACCAGCTCGCGTTCGCCGTTGTCGAACGGCAATTTCACCGACGCTGACGCCGCCAGCGCCGACAGCCCATGTCCGCTCAGGACCGAAGCTGCGCCGGCCCAGCCGGCATGTTTGAGGAAGTCCCGCCTGCGATACGCAACCATGTCCGCCTCCCCTTAGGTAAAAAACCAGAGGCGCAACCCCGGTGTCTGCCACGGCGTGGCAAGTACCCGCTTTTGCCCCTAGTTTAAATAGGATCAGGCAACTTTATCACAGCCCGGACAACAAATCGTTGGCATTTAGAATCGCAAAGGCAATATCCGGATGGGCGTTCAGGCAACGGCGAATGGCGGCGGGAATCGACTCCCGCGTCTTGCGGCACAGGCCCGGCCGCTGCGCCAGCTCGATCTGGAAGCCGCGTACCGTGCGCACCTCATTCGGACCCGGCAGTATGCTGACGGTGATGCCCAACTGTTCCTGCAAGCGCTGCCCGACGCGCATCAATTCCGCGTAGCTGGCAATGGCTTCGATGCGTTCGATCAGCCGCTTCTCCTCGTCTTTCGTCAGACGCAGGATGCGCAGGTCGGCTTGCGGGTCGTCCAGCAGCAACTCGCGCTCGCATACGCAGGCGCCAGGCGGACATTCTTTGCGGATTGGAAAAGCAGGCGGTTGCAGCATGACTTCACGGTTGGTCGCAGATTCAAGTAAGTATCCGTTGCAGGAACGGGAACTGTCAAACGCGCTCTCCTTGTGCCCCACACCAACCTGTCTTAGAGTGCGTGTTCGACTATTGGTTACATCGGAAACAACGTGAGCCGACTTCCCCAGTTTCTCTCATCCCCTGGTGAGCTAGGGCGACTGATCGCCGAATTCGACTGGTCCACCACGCCGCTCGGCCCGTTGGAAAACTGGCCGCAGAGCCTGCGCACCAGCGTCAGCTTGATGCTCAACACGACGCATCCGATCTGGATCGGCTGGGGTCCGCAAGCCACGTTTCTGTACAACGACGCCTATATCGCCGTGCTGGGCGAAGCCAAGCACCAGTGGGCATTAGGCCGTCCCGCCAGCGAGGTGTGGGCCGAGATCTGGGATTACTGTACGCCGCTGGTCGATAAAGTCTTCAATAAGGCCGAAGCCACCTTCGTCGAAGCCGAGCAGCTGTTCATGGACCGCGCCGGCTGGCTGGAAGAAAAATGGTTCACCTTTTCCTACAGTCCGATTGCGGATGAGTCGGGCGGGGGCGGCGGCCTGTTCTGCCCTTCCGCCGACGTCACCACCAGCAAGCTGAATGCGCGCCGGCTGGCAACGTTATCGGCGCTGTCGGCCGCCGCGCTGGGCGAGCATACAGTGGCCAGCGCCTGCGCCGGCGCCATGTCCGCCATCGCGCAAAATCCGAACGACATTCCTTTTGCCGCGCTCTACCTCGCCGAGGCGGAATCCGACCGCCTGCAACTGCGCCAGACTATTCACCTGTCCGACCCGCCGCCCCTGCCTGCCGATATGGCGCCGGGCCGCGATGCCGAATTGCTGCCCGTCGATCACATGCCCGGCTTGCCGCTTGGGCTGGCAGACCGGCCGCTGACGGAAGCCCTGGTCCTGCCGCTGGAAATTCCCGGCCAGCAGCGCCCCGCGGGCCTGCTCATGCTGGGCGTCAGCCCTGTCACCAGGCTGGATGCGCAGTATTACAGCTTCCTCGAACTGGTGGCAGGCCAGGTCTCGGCCGCGCTGCAGAATGCCACCGCCGCGGAAGAGCAGCGCCGCCGCGCGGAAGCTTTGGCGGAACTGGACCGTGCCAAGACCACTTTCTTCAGCAATGTCAGCCACGAATTCCGCACGCCGTTGACGCTGATGCTGGGCCCCATTGAGGACGCCATCAACGACAGTGCGAACCGCCTCGGCCCGGTGCAGCACGAACGCCTGCAGGTCGCGCACCGCAACGCCCTGCGCCTGCAAAAGCTGGTCAATACCCTGCTCGACTTCTCGCGTGTACAAGCCAACCGCATGCAGGCCCATTACGCCGAAACCGACCTGGCCGCGCTGACCGCCGACCTGGCCAGCTGCTTCCGCTCCGTGGTGGAAAGCGCGGGCCTGACGCTCAGCGTGGATTGCCAGCCGCTATCCTCGCCCGCCTGGGTCGATGTCGGGCTGTGGGAAAAGATTGTGCTCAACCTGCTGTCCAATGCCTTCAAGTTTACTTTCGAAGGCCGCATCGGCCTCAGCCTGCGCGAGCAGGATGGCCATGCCATGCTGGAAGTCAGCGACACCGGCGTCGGCATCGCGGCCGAGCACCTGGGCCGCATCTTCGAACGCTTTCAGCGCGTGGAAGGCACGCGTTCGCGTACCCATGAGGGTTCCGGCATCGGCCTGGCCCTGGTGCGCGACCTGGTCGAACTGCACCGCGGCACCATCGCCGTGCGCAGCGAGCCTGGCGTAGGCACCGCTTTTACCATCACCCTGCCGCTGGGCCATGCCCACATCGCGGACGAGCAGATCGGCGAAGCGCCAGCCGCCACCGATCATGGTGCACGCGAAGCCTACACCCTGGAAGCCATGCGCTGGCTGCCCGAATCCCTGCCCGATCAGTCCTTCCTCGACCTTGCCGACGAAAGCAGCGTGCTCACGGTCGGGGCACGCGTGCTGGTAGCCGACGACAACACCGACATGCGCGAATACCTGGTACGCCTGCTGCGCCAGCGCTGGCATGTCACGGCTGTCAGCAACGGCCGCGAAGCACTGGCGGAGGCAGCGCGCCAGCGGCCCGACCTGATCATTTCCGACGTGATGATGCCGGAACTGGACGGCTTCGGCCTGCTGGCTGCCCTGCGCGACAGCGAGACCCTGCACGACATTCCGGTCATGCTGCTATCCGCCCGGGCCGGCGAAGAGGCGCGCATCGAGGGCCTGCGTGCCGGAGCCGACGACTACCTGGTCAAGCCCTTCTCCGCTCGCGAGCTGATGACCCGCGTCGATTCCCATCTGGTACGCGCGCGCATCCGCCAGATCGAACGCGCCGATGCCGCGCGCATGGCAACGGTGTTCATGCAGGTGCCTGCGGCGATTGCCATCTTGCGCGGTCCAAGCCTGGTGTATGAACTGCTGAATGAGCGCTACAGCGAGATCATTGGCGGCCGCGACGTCATGGGCATGCCGCTGCGGCAGGCCTTCCCTGAACTGGAGAGCCAGGGTCTGATCAACGAACTGGAACACGTCATGCGCACGGGCCACGCCGTACAAGGCCGCGCGCGCCGCGTGCTGCTGGCGCGCGGCCCATTAGGCGAGAGCGAGGAGTGCTACTTCGACTACGTGCACCAGCCGGTCCGCAATGCACACGGCCAGGTGGACCGCGTCGCCCTGGTCGCCTTCGAAGTGACGGAGCTGGTGCGGGCGCGGCGCGAAGCGGAGATCGCCAACCGCACCAAGGACGACTTCCTTGCCATGCTGGGCCACGAACTGCGCAATCCGCTCTCGCCTATCCTGATCGCGCTGGAGCTGATGCGCCTGAAAGGCATTGGGGCGCTGCAGAAAGAGCATGCGGTGATCGAGCGTCAGGCCCAGCACATGGTGCGCATGGTGGATGACCTGCTCGACGTGGCCCGCATCGCCCAGGGCAAGATCACGCTGCGCAAGGAACGCGTGGAGTTGGCGCGGCTAGTCGCTCAAGCAGTGGAAACAGTCAGCCCATTGCTGGAGGAGCGCCACCATTATTTGCGGGTGGACGTGCCGGTCAGCGGCATGGAAGTCCAGGCCGATCCTGCACGCTTCACTCAGGTGCTGGTCAATCTTCTGACCAACGCCGCCAAATACACCAACAGCGGCGGCCAGATCTCGCTGCAAGCGAGGATCGAAGACGGCCTGGCCGTCGTGCAGGTGCGCGACAACGGAATCGGCATTGCCCCCGATATGCTGCCCCAGCTCTTCGACAAATTCGTGCAGGAGCGCCAGGCGCTGGACCGCTCGCGCGGCGGACTGGGACTGGGGCTGGCCATCGCACGCAGCATCGCCGGGCTGCATGGCGGCAGCGTGAGCGCCAGCAGCGAAGGCATTGGCACAGGCAGCGAATTTACCGTGCGCATGCCGCTCGCTCCCGTGCAGGCGGGACAGCCGCAGCCGGCGCCTGCGGTCCGAGTCGACAATCCCGGCGGCTGCCCGCGCCGCCGCGTGCTGCTGGTGGACGACAATCCCGACGTGCTGGACGGCTTGCGTACCCTGCTTGAAGTGCACGGTCATCAGGTCGAAACGGCGGCCGATCCGGTCAGTGCCCTGCGTGCCAGCCAGAGCTTCACGCCCGATATCGCCATCCTCGACATCGGCCTGCCCGGCATGGACGGCTACGAACTGGCGGCCGAACTGCGCCAGCAGCCCGGCTTCGCCGAAACCCATCTGGTCGCCTTGACGGGCTACGGCCAGCCTGCCGACCGGGTACGCTCCCATGCGGCTGGATTTGCGGCCCATCTGGTCAAGCCGGTCAGCGCCAGTCAGCTGTATGCCCTGCTGAACGAGCCGGACTAGCACTTGCGGAGTGCCACAATGTGTAGCACTATTGGCAACCATGGCAACTTCACTGCGAGGTGCGTGTGGCGGCTCCGGATATTTCAAAACTGAAGATCGAGCGTGGCAGCCCCTCCGCTGCCCCGATACGGCGCCCACGGCGCTGGAAATGGCTGATTATCGGCGCCGTCGTGCTGATCGCGATCGGCGCTGTCGTGGCGCGCGGTGGCGGCGGCAAGGCCGATGTGGACGTGGCCACCGTGGCCCAGGCCTGGCCTTCCCAGAACTACACCTTGCTGAATGCCACCGGCTATGTGGTGGCACAGCGCAAGGCTGCGCTGTCGTCCAAGGCCACCGGCCGCCTGGAGTGGCTGGGCGTGCTGGAAGGCAGCCGCGTCAAGCAGGATGAAGTGGTGGCGAGGCTGGAAAACCGCGACGTCAGCGCCGCGCTGGGCCAGGCCCAGGCCAACGTCAAGGTGGCGCAAGCCAATCTGGAACAGGGCCAGGCGGAGTTGATGGACGCCCGCAACGCCAACCAGCGCGCGCAGGACCTGCTCCAGCAAAAATTCATTGCGGCTTCGGCCGCCGATGCGGCGCTGGCCCGCTATAACAAGGCCAAAGCCACCATCAGTGCCGACCGCGCCTCCATCGCCGCCGCCCAGGCCAATGCCCGCGCCGCTCAGGTGGCGGTGGACCAGACCTTGATCCGCGCGCCTTTCGATGGCGTGATCCTGACCAAGAACGCCAACGTAGGCGATAACATCACCCCCTTCTCTTCCGCCGCCGACAGCAAGGGCGCGGTGGTCACCATCGCCGATATGGACACGCTGGAAGTGGAAGCCGATGTATCCGAATCCAGCCTGGCCAAGATCCGCGTCGATCAGCCGGCCGAAATCCAGCTCGATGCCTTCCCTGAACTGCGCCTGTCCGGCACTGTCTCGCGCATGGTGCCCACGCTGGACCGCAGCAAGGCAACCTTGCTGGTGAAGGTGCGCTTCAACGACCGCGATCCGCGCATCCTGCCCGATATGAGCGCCAAAGTGGCTTTCCTGTCCAAGCCAGTGCCGCCCGAAGACCGCGTGGCCGTGACCGCCGTACAGCCCTCCGCCATCGTGCAGCGCGATGGCAAATCGGTGGCGTTCGTGATCGTGGATGATAAAGCGCACGTGACGCCTGTCGCGGCCGGCCGCAAGGTTGGCGAGCTGGTCGAAGTCCGGGGCCTGAAGCCGGGCGACAAGGTGGTGCTCAAGCCATCCGAAAAACTGCAGAACGGCCAGCCGGTTGCCGCCACCAAGAAATGAGCGCCCTGGTCCAGATCGAGCATCTGGTGAAGTCCTACCGGCGCGGTGGACAGACCGTGCCTGTGCTGACCGATATCACGCTCGATATCCAGCGCGGCGACTTTACGGCGCTGATGGGACCATCCGGTTCCGGCAAAAGCACCCTGCTCAACCTGATCGCGGGCATCGACAAGCCGGATAGCGGCGTGCTGCGCGTCGACGGCCTGGATATCGCAAACATGTCCGAGAGCGCACTCGCAGCCTGGCGCGCTTCCAATGTGGGCTTCATCTTCCAGTTCTATAACCTGATGCCGGTGCTGACGGCTTACGAAAATGTGGAACTGCCGCTGCTGCTGACTTCCTTGAGCCGGCGCGAACGGCGCGAGCGCGTGGAGCTGACCTTATCCATGGTAGGCCTGTCCGACCGCATGGACCACACGCCAAATGAGCTGTCCGGAGGCCAGCAGCAACGCGTGGCGATCGCGCGTGCCATCGTCACCGATCCCGTGCTGCTGGTGGCCGACGAACCCACCGGCGATCTGGATCGCCAGTCCGCCACCGATGTACTCGCGCTGCTCAATCAGTTGAACCGGGAACTGGACAAGACCATCATCATGGTCACCCACGACGCGCACGCCGCGCAGCAGGCGCGCAAGCTGGTCCACCTGGAAAAGGGCGAGCTGCTGGACGCCGCCGCCTGACATCATGTATCTGCTCAAGCTGATCGCCCGCAATGCCTTCCGCCACAAGCTGCGCACCGTGCTCACGGTACTGGGCCTGATGGTGGCGACGATCTCGTTCGGCTTTTTGCAGACCGTGGTCGATGCCTGGTACGCGGGCGCGGAAGGCGCGGCCGCCACTACGCTCGTCACACGCAACGCCACCTCGCTGGTGTTTCCCCTGCCCTTGTCCTACGAAGCCCGCATCCGCGCCGTGGATGGCGTATCCGGCGTCGGCTACGCCAACTGGTTTGGCGGGGTTTATCAGGACCCGAAAAACTTCTTCGCCCAGTTTGCGATTTCCGGCAAGAGCTATCTGGACATCTATCCCGACTATCTGATGCCCGAAGCCGACCGCGCCGCCTTCCTGCGCGACCGCAAAGGTGCTATCGTCGGCCGCAAGCTCGCCGAGCAGTATGGCTTCAAGGTTGGCGACATCATTCCGATCAAGGGCACCATTTATCCCGGCACCTGGGAATTCGTTGTGCGCGCCATCTACGACGGCGCCAAGACCACCACCAACACCGCCACCATGTTCTTCCACTGGGACTACATCAACGAAGCCATCAAGCGCCAGGCGCCGCGCCGGGCCAACCAGATTGGCGTGTACGTGGTGGAGATCCGCCAGCCGGAAGATGCGGCTTCCATTTCTGCCGCCATCGACGCCACGTTCCGCAACTCGCTGGCCGAAACCCTGACCGAGACGGAGAAAGCTTTCCAGCTGGGTTTTGTGTCGATGTCGGAAGCGATTGTGGTGGCGATCCGCGTGGTGTCCTTCGTGGTGATCGTGATCATCATGGCCGTGATGGCGAACACCATGGCGATGAGCGCCCGCGAACGGCTGGCCGAATACGCGACACTGAAAGTGCTGGGCTTTGGTCCGGGCTTCCTGACCGTGCTGATTTTCGGCGAATCGCTGCTGCTGGCCATGGTCGGCTGCCTGCTGGGCGTTGCGCTGCTGTTCCCGCTCGCCGCCGGCTTCGCGAAACTGATGGGCACCATGTTCCCCGTGTTTGAAGTCGCGCCGCTGACGGTGCTGCAGCAGATCCTTGCTGCGCTGGCGGTTGGCGCCATTGCCGCCATCGCGCCCACACTGCGCGCCACGCGCGTGAACATCGTTGAAGGCTTGCGGAGCATAGGCTGATGAAAGTCCCCTTCTCCTACATCGCCCGCAATCTCTGGACGCGCCGCCTGACCACGATTCTCACGGCGGGCGGCCTGGCGCTGGTGGTCTTCGTATTCGCCACGGTGCTGATGCTGGATGAAGGCTTGCGCACCACGCTCGTCACCACGGGCGAATACAATAACGTCGTCGTGATCCGCCGCTCCGCCGAAACGGAAGTGCAGAGTGGCGTGGACCGCAAGCAGGCGTCCGTAGTCGCCAGCCACCCCGCCATTGGCCTCGGCCCGGACGGCCAGCCCATGCTGTCTAAAGAAACCGTGGTGCTGATTTCCCTGCCCAAGCGCGGCTCGGACAAGCCCTCCAATATCGTGATCCGCGGCGTAAGCGAACGTGGCTCCGCCATGCGTCCGCAAGTGAAGCTGACGGAGGGCCGCATGTTCCGGCCCGGCGCATCCGAAGTGATTGCGGGCGCCAGCATCGCGCGCCGCTTTGTTGGCGCAGGCATCGGAGAAACCCTGCGCTTCGGCCAGCGCGAGTGGACCGTGGTTGGCCTGTTCGACGCCGGCAACAGCGGTTTCGATTCCGAGATCTGGGGCGATGCCGATCAGCTGATGCAGGCCTTTCGCCGCTCGGCGTATTCCTCCGTGATCGTACGGCTGGCCGACAGCAATGACTTCGAGCGCTTCAAGAAGGACATCGAGTCCGATCCGCGGCTGACGCTGGAAGCCAAGCGCGAACAGACTTTTTATGCCGACCAGTCCAAGGCCCTGTCCAACTTCATCAGCATTCTGGGGCTGGCGCTGTCCATCATCTTCTCGATCGGCGCCATGATCGGCGCCACCATCACCATGTATGCCTCGGTAGCCAACCGCGTCGGCGAAATCGGCACCCTGCGCGCACTCGGCTTCCAGCGCCGCAGCATCCTGGCCGCCTTCCTGACCGAAGCCATGCTGCTGGCACTGGTGGGCGGTGCGGCGGGGCTGTTCTGCGCGTCCTTCATGCAATTCCTGTCCTTCTCGACCACCAACTTCCAGTCCTTCTCCGAGCTGGCCTTCGGCTTCAAACTCAGTCCCGCCATCGTCACCAAGACCCTGATGTTTTCCCTGTTCATGGGCTTCATCGGCGGCTTCCTGCCCGCCGTGCGCGCAGCGCGCCTGAAGATCGTCGATGCCCTGCGCGCGGCCTGATACTACATTTTTGAAGTGTTGTTTTGTTGCCACTAAGATTGCATTCAGGGAAATTACCCATGGTACACTTTCCGCCGGGCAAATGAATGCCCGTGCTTTTTGGAATTTATGCCACCTTCGCCCCTGCGCACTGCTGTTCTTCGCCTTCTGGCTTGCTGCTGGCTCGCGTTCGCGTGGCTGGGCTCCGCTGCCGCCGCCGATGAAGAACGCCAGGTCTTGATCCTGTATTCCCTGGGCTCGGATTCCGTCTCGACCTGGCAGAAGCTGGTCCACAAAGGCCTGTACGATGAGCTGGGCCGCAGCACCCTGAACAGCACACCCGCGATTTTCGAAGAACGCTTCGACGCCAACCTGGTCGGCGAATCGCAAGCGCTGGAAGGCATGGCGCCCTACCTGCGCACCAAATACGCCGCCGTAAAATTCGACGCCATCGTTACCGAGAACTCCGTCGCGGCCAGCTTCCTCGCCGCCCATCCCGAACTTTTCCCCGGTGTGCCGCGCCATTACGTGAACCATGGCCGGGAAGGCTGGCGGCCCACGGATGGCACGGGCTATGAAGTGCGCTCCGACTTCGCACGCGCCATCGGCGTGATACCGGTCATCGCACCGGGCGTGCGGCGCATCGCGGTGGTGGGCGATCAGTCGCCGCGTTGCCAGGAATGGATCGCCGCCATCCGCAGCGTGGCCCAGGGCTTCAACAAACGCCTCTCTTTTGAATACTGGGACAACCAGACCTTCGACGACTTGCGCCGCGCCGCGCAAAGCCTGGACCGCAGCACCGCCGTCTTCCTGCTGACGACGAGCCGCGACAGCACGGGCGCGCAGATATCGTCCGGCGAACTCGCGCGCACACTGGCAACCATCAGTCCTGCTCCCGTGTTCACCCATTCGGAATCGCTGGTGCAGCCGGGCGTGGTGGGCGGTTATGTCGTCAGCGGCGAAAGCGTGGGCCGCATGATTGCCCATATTCTGCTCGGCGAACCCGCCTCGCAGGAGCACGTGCAAGGCTACCTGTTCGACTATTCGGCCGCACAGCGCTTCCACTTGCGTAATTTGCCGGCCGATGCCGTGGTGCGCAATCGTCCACAGGATGTGTGGGCCTTGTACCGCTGGCAGATCATCAGCGCCATCGCCCTGATCGTGCTGGAGGGCGTGCTGATTACCTCGCTGTATATTGCCCTGCGCGACCGCCGCCGCACCAACGCCGCGCTGGCGGACGAACGCAACAACCTGGAAGACCGCGTGCTTCAGCGCACGCTGGAGCTGCTGATGGCCAACCAGAAGCTGGAACAGCTGGCCACCACCGATCCCCTGACCGGTATCGCCAACCGCCGCAAGATGACCGACCAGGTCTCGCATGAACTGGAACGTGCGCGGCGCTTCAAACATCCGCTGTCGCTGCTGATGATCGACATCGACCACTTCAAGCGCATCAACGATACCTTCGGCCATGAAGTGGGCGACAAAGCCATTGTCGCCGTGGCCAGGCTGCTGACGGAATCCATGCGCAGCACCGACCTGGCGGCGCGCTTTGGCGGCGAGGAATTCGTGCTGCTGATGTCGGAAACGAATATCGAAGTCGCGATGCGCGCGGCCGAGCGCTTGCGTGCAGCAGTATCAATGTTGCACGTGAACGCGGAAGACGGCGCCCCGGTGGCGCTGACGATCAGCGTTGGCGTAGCCTCCGCTGATCCTACCGGCATTCAGGACTCGCCGTCTTCGCTGCTGGTGCGCGCGGACAAAGCCTTGTACCGCGCCAAGAAGGATGGCCGCAACCTGGTGGTCGCGGGCCAGTAATTACGCTTCGGTGTCCGGCTGGTTGGACGGGTGCGCGGCAATGAAGGCTGGCAGATTTTCGCAGTTGGCCGCGATGCGCGAGATCAGCGGGAACTGCGCCATATCGATTTCGAAGCGGCGCGCGTTGAACACCTGCGGCATCAGGAAGCAATCCGCCATGGTTGGCGTATCGCCATAGCAGAAGCGGCCCACATCGCCATCGCGGTCCAGATGCGCCTCCAGCGACTGCATGCCCAGCACATTCCAATGCTTCCACCACTCGGTCTTGGCTTCTTCCGTAAAGCCCAGCGGGCCTTTGAGGTGCTTCAGCACGCGCAGATTGGTCAGGGGATGGGTGTCGCAGCCGATGATCTGCGACAGCGCGCGCACGCGGGCGCGGCCCACCGCATCCTGCGGCAGCAATGGCACCATGGGATGCACTTCTTCCAGATACTCGATGATGGCCATCGATTGCGTCAGCACCACGCCATTGTCTTCCAGCGCAGGAATCAGGGCGCTGGGATTAACGCTGGTGAAAGCTTCCTTGCGCTGCTCGCCGCCATCGCGCAGCAGGTGCACGGGAACGGCGTCGTACTCCAGCCCCTTCAGGTTCAGCGCAATGCGCACGCGGTAGGCGGCCGAACTGCGGAAGTAGGTGTACAGCTTCATGCACGCTCCCCATAAGGACGGACGGTCTGTTCGATGGCGCCAAAAATGGTCTTGCCCTGCTGGTCATGCATCTCGATGCGCACCTGGTCGCCGAACTGCAGGAAGCCGGTCTGCGGCTTGCCCGATTCGATGGTTTCGTACATGCGCACCTCGGCCAGGCAGCAGTAGCCGACGCCGCCGTTGGCGATGCTGGAACCGTGCAGGCTGCCCTGCTTGTTGGACACCGTGCCCGAGCCGATAATCGTACCGGCACACAGCTCGCGCGTCTGCGCCGCATGCGCCACCAGCTGGGCGAAGTTGAAGGTCATGTCCTCGCCTGCATTCGGCTTGCCAAAAGGCTGGCGATTGATCTGCACTAGCAGCGGCAGGCGTACTTTGGCATCGTCCCAGGCCTTGCCCAGTTCATCGGGCGTAACGGCCACCGGCGAGAAAGCGCTGGCCGGTTTGGACGTGAAAAAGCCGAAGCCCTTGGCCAGTTCGTTCGGAATCAGGTTACGCAGCGAGACATCGTTCACCAGCATGACCAGACGGATCGCCTGCCCTGCTTCTTCAAGGGATGCGCCCATCTTCACATCGCCCGTCACCACCGCCACTTCCGCTTCCAGGTCGATGCCCCACTCTTCGCTCAGCGCATACACCGGATCGCGCGGACCGACGAAGGAATCGGAGCCGCCCTGGTACATCAGCGGATCGGTGTAGAAGGACTCCGGCACTTCCGCCTTACGCGCCTTGCGCACCAGCTCCACGTGATTGATGTATGCGGAACCGTCCGCCCACTGGTAGGCACGCGGCAGCGGCGAGTGGCATTGCTTTTCGTCGAATGGCTTGGCGCCGGACGCGCTGCCCTGATTCAGCAAGGCGTAAATCTGTTTCAGTTGCGGTGCGGCGGTGTTCCAGTTATCCAGTGCGGCCTGCATGGTTGGCGCGATATTGGGAACGGCCTGGCACATTTTCAGGTCGCGCGATACAACGACCAGGCGGCCGTCGCGGCTGCCATCTTTCAGGGTTGCGAGCTTCATTTTATTTTTCCTGCGGGGCGTGCATCCAGGCGGCGTGCTTGGGCGCTTTTTTCGTTTTAGACCATTCTTCCAGCATTTCCCACTTCACGTCGTCCAGCTTTTTCATCATTTCCGGCGTGCCGACATTGGCCGCCAGTTCCAGGCGGTGGCCGTTCGGATCGAAGAAATAGATCGACTTGAAGATGGTGTGATTGACGGGACCCAGCACGTCGATGCCGCCGGCGACCAGGCGCTCTTTGGCGGCCAGCAACTCGTCCATCGAGTCCACTTCCAGCGCCAGGTGCTGCACCCAGGCCGGAGTGTTTTCATCACGGCCCATGGTGGGCTGGGTCGGCAGTTCGAAGAAAGCCAGCACGTTGCCGTGGCCGGCGTCCAGGAACACGTGCATGTAAGGGTCCGGCGCCTTGGTCGATGGCACCTCGTCTTCGGCGATGGCCAGCACGAAGTTCATGTTCAGGTGCTTCACGTACCAGTCCACGGTCTCCTTTGCGTCCTTGCAGCGATAGGCGACGTGGTGGATTTGCTTGATTTTCATGGCGGGGTCTCCTCAGTATTCCGACATTAAACTCCCGTTTCAGCTATCATACAAACGATATTTTCATGGCAATTTATTTGATTTTCTGATGAGTCCAACCGTTCGCCAGATGCGCGCCCTCGTTGCGCTAGCCCGCACCGGCAGCTTCACCCTTGCTGCCGAGCTGCTGCACGTAACCCAGTCCGCCCTGTCCGGCCAGATCAAGGAGCTGGAACAGCTGCTGGGCGTGAAAGTGGTGGAGCGCAATACGCGCCGTGTGCAGCTGTCCGAAGTGGGCCGCGAGCTCTATCCCCTGTTCGACAAGATGCTGCAGGACCTCGACGGCGCCATGGCCGATATCGCCAGCCGCAAGGCGCTGAAGAAAGGCATCGTGCGCGTGGCCGCGCCGCAGATGCTGAGCTGCACCCTGCTGCCGGAGGTGATTGCTTCTTATCGCGAGGCCTATCCGGGCGTGCAGGTGCAGCTGATTGATTGCCCTGTCGACAATGTCTCGCCGCGCGTTTCCAGCGGCGAGGTGGACGTGGGCATCGGTCCCGAGCGCGACCTCCTGGGCGATGTGGATGCGCAGCTGCTGTTCGAAATGCCCTTCATGGCGGTGTTCCCGGCCGGCCATCCGCTGGCCGCCCAGGATTGCGTGCGCTGGTCCGAACTGAATGCCCATCCTTTGATTGCACTGCAGGGCCAGTTCACCGAGCGCCTGCTGCGCGAGATGCACTCGCTCAGCCCTTATAACGAAGTGACCTTCATGACGACGGCGCTGGCCATGGTCGCCGCCGGCCTTGGTGTGACGGCCTGCCTGCCGTACGCCGCGACCATGGTGCGCCGCTACGGACTGGAAATGCGTCCGCTCACCGAACCCGAATTGATGCGCAAGTTCTTCATTTACACCAAGGCCTCGCGTACGCCTTCGCCCGCTGCGGAACGCTTCATCAGCTTCCTCGGCGAACACGCCCTATAATGATTGCCATGACTCACGACACCAGTGCAATCAACAAAACGATGGATATGTTCGACGGCCACCATAGCGTGTGGCTGTTCGGATATGGGTCCCTGATCTACAAAGCCGACTTCCCCTTCATCGACCGCCGCCCCGCCAGCATCACCGGCTGGACGCGCCGCTTCTGGCAAGGCTCGCACGATCACCGCGGCACGCCCGAGTCGCCCGGCCGCGTGGCGACCTTGATCCCGGAAGAAGGCGCGGTCTGCCACGGCGTGGCCTACCTCGTCACGCCCGAAGAATTCGCCCACCTCGACCACCGCGAGAAAAACGGCTACCTGCGCCTGGCCATCGACATCCGTTTCGATAACGACGGCAGTGTCGAAGAAGGCCTGGTCTACATCGCCACCGCCGACAACGCCGCCTACCTCGGCGACGCCCCTGTCGAAGAAATTGCCCGCCACATCGCCGCCGCGTCCGGCCCCAGCGGCCCCAACATCGAATATCTCCTCCGCCTGGCCGAATCCCTGCGCGACATGGGCCACCACGACGAGCACGTCCACGCCATCGAAGAACACCTGGCCGCGCTAAACAAGGCTTAAAACAGATCCATCTGCCCCGCTGCTGCGGCGGCTTTGGCGCGGGGACTGAGCGCGGGAACGATCAGAGGGCGCTTGAATTGGGTGCAGTCGAGCTGGCGGAAGCGAGTGCCGCGGCCAAGCATGCCGAGGCGCTTGGTGGCTTTGGCGATGCGCTGGTCGATCAGGTCGGCCCAGATACCTTCGCCGTGCATGCGGTTGCCGAAGGTCGCGTCGTAATCCTTCCCGCCGCGCATATCGCGTACGCGGTTCATCACGCGCGCCGCCCGGTCCGGGAAATGGGCCTCCAGCCATTCCTTGAACAAGGGGCTCACTTCCCATGGCAGACGCAGCACCACATAACTCGCCATCACCGCTCCGGCATCACGCGCGGCCTTCATCACTTTCTCGATATCCGGCTCGGTCACAAACGGAATGATGGGCGCGATACTCACGCCGACGGGGATGCCCGCCTTGGCCAGCGTTTCGACCGTGCGTAGGCGGCGTGAAGGTGCGGCGGCGCGCGGCTCCAGGGTACGCGAGATCTTGCTGTCCAGCGTAGTGATGGTGATCGACGCTGCGGCCAGATTTTTGGCCGCCATCGCGCCGAGAATGTCCACATCGCGCTCGATCAAGGAAGACTTGGTAATCAGGCCCACCGGATGATCGCACTCCTGCAGCACTTCCAGCACGCGGCGCGTAATCTTGTACTGGCGCTCGCAGGGTTGATAGGCGTCCGTGTTGACGCCCAGCGCGATGGGTTCCGGAACGTAGCTCGCCCTGGCCAGCTCACTGCGCAGCAGCTCGGGCGCATTGGTCTTGGCGAACAGCCGCGTTTCGAAGTCCAGCCCCGGCGACAAGCCCAGATAGCTGTGCGAGGGACGCGCGAAACAATAAATGCAGCGATACTTTATGGCGACCCGATTTGTTCACATACTCAATTAATGCATTGAATATAAAAGACTAATTCCAACTTCGTAGACACCATGCGTTCATGAACAATTGCTTTTGCCAGAAGTAGCAGTAGAGGGAATAGCCGACCAAAATGAGCAGAGGCACATACCCAGCCGTAGTTTGGTCTCGCTTGCTCGCTATGCGGACTGAATTGGTTTTCTGCCGCTGACTGAAGCTGACGGCCAGATACAGCCGGTGGCCGTCGACAAGGCTTCGATAACGCAGGCAGGGGATGCGGTGTAAGGGTTCATGGCGTAGCCAATGTCCAGTTTGCATCATCTTCAGGTTCAGTCATTATCAGAATGCCGTGGCCAGTGTCGATAGACTGCCACTCGGATTCGCTGAAGTGTCGAAAAAGGCTGCCGTCCAACGTGATGGCATGAGCCTGGGCGTCGATGGCGAGGGCGTGCGACTGGCAGTTGTGAGTCATTTCGTAAGCGTCGCCTCTACGAACGACCTTGAACAGCAGCATCGGGTTGTTTGTGAATGCGCTTCGCGTGAGCGCTCGACCGGTACGAAAGCCCCGGTCAATCTTTTTCTGAATATCGACTTCGGGGCGGTTCTTGCTCTCGATTGCCACGCTCCTCCGGGCGTGCCCAGTTCCATCGATCCACAACTTAACCCAATCTGAATCATGTCGTCCCATGTTAAGGATGCCTTGAGCATTTGACGCAGCCCCCTCGGTGGCGATCGCCAATCCCTGTCGTTTTAATAGAGCGCGTGACATCGTGAGGGAGAGTTTCCAGAGGCCTTCATCGTACCCGCCGCCGATGTCTGAATGGGCACCCGGCACGCGTACCTCAACAACTTCGTCGGCATTGCCGTTTGCCAGGGAAGGATGGTCGGCAGCATCCGTCTGCACGGGGACGTACGGGAACGCGAACCTGTATTCGCGCGTAGCGACGATCTGCACCGTGAGGTCGTTTGACGCCGGAATACCCAACGCCAGGCGATCGATCTGCCCCGTTGCCACGGTGTCGAACAGAAGTGCCGAACTCCTGATCGGCAAGGCTGCAGACCCGAGGGTGTCCGCCAGGTTGAGGAAATGCCGCGCCGAAGCGGCGCCCCGGCTGAAGCCGATCACGTAGACATAGGGCACAACGCCGCCATTCGCAGAAGTGGCCGCCTTGAGGTCTAACAACGCGCGCTCGGCGCGTTCAATGGTGCCGTTGCCGGTCGCGCCATCCCACAGCCTGAGCAGAACCCACTCTCGCGTGCCAACGCCTTCGTAATAGTGGGGCTGCACCAGCGGATCGGTCAGGGCGAGCTCCGCCAAGTCGTTGGCCAGTTGCGCAGGCACTGTGCGCGGCAGGTCCGGGTTTTCCTTATCATTCCAAGTACCGTCGAAGACGGCCACGAAAACTGGCCAGGGTTTGCCGTCAATGGAGTACCGCACATCAGGAACCCAGAGCGACTCAAGCCGCCGTGATGCGATCGTCCACTGATTCATCTCGGGGATGGTCAACGTAAGGCGTCCGGCCGTTCGAGCGGCGTCTATCGGCTTCGCGTGGCCCGTCTGAATGGCCTGGGCCAATGCCAGTTGCTGGTCGGTGAAGGCGCAGCTAGGGGTCTGATTGATGCTAAAGTCGAACTCCTGAGCGTGCAATGTCATTGCCAGCAAGCCTAGCATCAGGGCCGAGATCGTTTGGGCGAGTGAGGGATTCATGTGCCTGTCAGTTTATCAGTATGCGGCGTTGAAGTCGGGCGGCAGAGCACTAGTAAAGGCAACTGCACAGTCGGCTTGAGGTGGCGTCATAATATAGCCTCAACCCAACCTTGCCTTCGATCAGCAGCAGTTGATGCGGCTTCCTTCATCGATTTTTCAGCCATCACTGCGAATCGCTTATTGTGAGTTTTCAAAGGCGGCCATCTGCCGCTCATCACCTTGCTTATGGGAGTTTTAATGAGTCGCCTCAAGTGCATTTATATCGACTGGAATATTTTTCAGGACCTGATCCAGGCCCGCAAGAGCCCGCGTCTGGCGGAGAATCTGGACGCAGGCAAGGCAAAGGGCTACGCGCTCCCCTATTCGCACGCCCACCTCAGTGACTTGCTGAGATGCTCCAGCTTAGAATGGGTGAAAAAAGATCTAGACCAAGTCACAGCGATCACTGACAGTTGGTGCGTCGGCCCACGGAAGGATGGCTCTGGATTTGGCTTGGACCGTATCCGGCCACATTTGGTGTACGAAGCCATGGCGTGGGAGCCGCAGCAGGCTGTACCTAACTCTAGCAACTTCCAATTTCCACCCTACACTGTGGACGTTAGCAAATTATCGGCTGACAACGTGATCCGGCCTTACCTGCAACAATCAAACAACCTAATGTCGCCGGCTGTGTTGCAACGCTTGATCAACGACATCCTAGAGCGGGGACTCGACGACCACAAGCTACAAAAGAATTTCCGGGAATCTTTCACCGAAGTAGTCAGACTCAACCAACCCAACAACAAAGAAATCGCGGCCTGGCCGATCTACCAGTATTTGCTGGCATCCGCAGAGGAAATTGAAGACAACTTCATGACCATCTTCCGTTCATTCCTCAGCATAGACGGAAAGGCGCTGGAAACCATCAGCGAGGAAGATAAAATTCGGACGGCGTATGGAGTATTGGACTTCTTCCCTGTTTTCAAGGAAAAGATCGAAAGAAAAAACAACCTGAACAATATGATCACCGATGGCCTGCATGCATATATCGCAGCGCAATGCGCCTATTACATTTGCGGAGACCGCAAGTCCGTTATCAAGGCCAAGATAGTTTATCGCGCATTCGGCATACCGACCAAGGTGTACTACGTCGACGACTTTATCCGCAACGTTGAACTGTGACGTAGGTACGTACAGCCGGTAGCTGAAGCTGGCAGCATCACCCGGAACCAATGAGGTGACCGCGTGAAAGTGATCGATCAGACATGGACATCGTTTTTGCTTGCTGATCGCGTTTTCTTTTGCAAATCAAGGCAAGGACTGAAATTCCAGCGCTACTCGCCCGAAATGCAATTCGCTAACGTGAATCACACCTCGCATCAGGTTACTCGGTACGACGGACTGCTAGCGCAACAGGTCAGCTGCGGCGCTTGACTGCCGGACGACGTCTGCTTAACCAGGGTGTTAAGCGCTTTCGACGCGTCCAATACGTTGCAATCTGGACCAGCGTCCATGTCAACGCCGGCGCTGCGCAGATGATCTCGCATGCGAGCGTCGTGGTCCACGGAGGTTACGCTGACGCTGAATCCAGCCACGTCGCCAGCTGAGCTCGGGTTTTTTCGGCGGTGGCACGGCGCAAGGCCACCAGCCGCTCTGACTGGAGCGTTTCCTCGGGCACAGCTTTCACAATGCGGCCGAGGATCGAATGCCAGCGAGCCAGCTCGTCCTCTCCGGCGAGGCGCGACTCGTCCAGCGCCATCGTCTCGAAGCGGAAACGCGCCTCCGGCGGCCTCGATGGCCAGACCGCAGCAACAAATTTTTCCGCATCTCGGCGCGTGCCCGGATGCTCAAGCATGTCCGGTCGCTCTAACAGCGGCCAAAGCAGATCGCCGACGTCGGCAACACGTTCCGCACCGACGCCCAGAATGCGCGCCCAGACCGAAGCAGTGGCATAACCTTGCCGAATGGCGAAGTTATGATTACGGGCACACTCAACGACGCCGATAGGCAGCCAGACCGCCTGTTATAAAGAATTTCCCATGGGAATTAGTGGAAATTATGTGTGGCGTATAATTCCCCAATAGCAACACCTTCGCCCGTCCCCCCTTGGGGACACAGCAACTCAGCTGACCATACTCATCTGTTACCATCGCAGTGAAGCGCTTTTGACGGCACTCAAATCAAGGCCGCCAACCCTTCTTTGACATTAGAAGCGACTCGACAACCATACAGGACATCAAGTGCAACGTGCTTTGCAATTACCATTGCCCTCAAGCTACGCTCAGTAAGAAACACCTCGCAGTACGCTAGCGCCGCACATGCGTGGTGAAAATCGTGAAAGTCGTTTGCTTCGAGCTGCTGGGCTTTATTCCATCGTACTGCCGCATGAAGACATGTGTTTATATGCAGCGTCCGTAGTATATTTTTCCCGTCGTCTTCCTCGAATGCATTGAAGAGGAAAACTTCCCACTGCTGCACTAGACTGCTCCACTCCGGCCCCTCGCGCGGCACCGAACGTCTAGCAACCCGCTCTACCATCTTAGAAACAATATCAGCCCCGATTGGGGCTATCAGGTTGAGGACACCTCTAAGCTCAATAGCGTAAGTTTTTTGGAAGCTTTTCAGTTCATGAGCATGTTCAGCGTTGCCTGCATTTAAACGACCCGCGAGACTGTCAAAAGACATATCGGGCGGCATGGAATCCCCCATGATCCGGACTATTTCCGACAAGGGACGTGTCCACATATGATCGAAAAATGCTTTTTGCAATGCGAGCTCAGTTGCATCATCAAACCCTGTATTAGTGGGATGGATGTGGCCGAGTACATAGCTAAGCTTTGACCAGACAAGATGCCGGATCGGGACTGGATTGCGCGTTTCCGCTTTCGATCGAACGAAGGATTCCAACTCCAATTCGATCCGCTCATCGTACGCGATCAGTGAAATGCCGAGGCTAAGCTCATCAATTAGCTTGGCTGTTGCGAGTCTTGTTGCCGAATCTTCCTGTTTGAGTAGCTCTGCAAAGGTACTTTCGCTAATAGGGCAGAAAGCAATGCCTGACTCCACAGCCTGCTTGAGTTGCCCCAATAATGCAACCTCTTCGGGGGCGCTTCGCTCGCCTGCAGCAACGCCTCGGAGAATGATCCAGAACTTCTGATCGAGATAGATGGCTCTGCGGGACTGAAGCGACTCGCCAAGCTCTCTTTGCCGGCGTCGCACATGTTCACCAAGCGATACATTTGGCGATGCCAGATGTTCCTTCATTCCAAACTGATCGTTATTAGCCATGTTCAGAGCAATCTATACCTTAAATGCTTATGTCAACGAATATCATTTACACCAGTCCGGCGACGCGGGAAATGACAGTCAGTCGTCATGAACGCAATGCCGTCAAGCGTCGGCAAAGGCGCTTTCCCAAAGCGAATAACCATCACACTCATGCCGGTCACATCATCAATTTCAACCCTGTACCCATTCAGAATATGGGCAAAAAACCCTCTTTCAGCGTTAGATATAGCCGAGGAGGCAACCCATTATTCGGTTCCGAGTTGTTTGATGACGACTCGATACACCTCCTCGTTAAGCGGCGAATTTGTGCGCCGTGCAAGCCACTCGTCGGGCAGGCCTGCGATCGCGCGGAATCGCGGATAGAGATCACGCCGTCGATGCGGGTCGAGCGATACAAGCGCATCCTTGGCCTGTCGAGAAAGGCCACGCGGCAACCAAACCTGGCCGCGTTCGTCGATGATGACCACCAGCGACCGATGAGTGAAGGCGCTGGTGTCGCCAGCACGTCCGCTGGACTTGCCTCGATGGTATTTCTGAAGCATGAGCGCGACGACAAGACTGCGCTCTGATGCATTAAGAAGAGAAAGCAACGTGTCCCGACTGACGAACAAGCGGTATCCAGTCTTGCTCCAAGCATAGTCACCGCGTCCGCCTTCCGCCCCCCAGGCTTCGGCGCGATAGGCTGAGTTTCCGTCGACCGACCAACGCCGGCTAACCGGATCATCAGCAACAGTACCAAGCAGGTCCCTCGCCCACTCTGAGGGGAAATGCCTACTCAATGCAGTGGATGCACCATAAGAATCGTGCCGATCGAGCTGCCGTTCGGCGTCAGGTGACTTTTCCGTCCATGCCTGAACCGTATGACCATTGTCGCCAAAATGACGGGAAATCTCATCTGCATCGTCAGGCAACCATCTGAAAAAAGCTTCGCTTGACAACACGGCCATCACTACCGCACGTGCATCAGTTGAATTCGCTAATACGCTTTGAAGCGTGACAGTCGTGTCCCCGCCGATTGTCCAACGTCCTGCAACCGGAAGCCAATCGGTCGTGAATTTGCTCTCGACTATACCGAGAAGTGGTGCTAGCAAATTTCTGTCCGCACGGCCAGTGCTTCTTTCACCGCTTTCCGGCATCGGCATATCTGCTTCACTGGTTAGGTCGAGCGGAAAGGGATCGGTGAGATCGGCAAGCCAAAGTCCATCATCTCTGGATAGCCTGTATTCCTTCAGAAACGCGGCCCAAGCATCGCCACGCCAGTCATCGCCAACGACTGCCCTTGATGCAAGCAGTTCACCAGCAACAAGCATGAGCGCATGCCATGCGAGATATCCCCCGTACCGGTCTCGGTCCGGCACATATCCCGACGACCAAGACGTATCATCGCTAGAGCTACGTGGACAATCGTACATTCCTCGGACAGTTCCGTCCCAACGCCGCACCCATGCGCTAATGCGATCTTCCACCTCCCAACCTGGGCATGCGAAGACGTGGCACAAGCGCTCGATCTGATATTTGTTGAAATCGTAGTCCAGATGAAAACTATCCTCTGAGCGCGGCGAGGTGTCTGGCCTCGGGATATATCGAAACTCCCGATGTTCGGGTTTGGAAACCGACGGAAACGGCGATTGGTTGGCCGGACTGAGCTTAGCCAATAGCGCATCGCGCTCGTCCGGGTCGAGAGAATTCGCAAGCTCGCGAAGTATGTCAATTGCGAATGCACGCATCACGACATGCGGAAATTCAGCGGACAGTGCTATCCGTTCAAAGAACTCGCGATGGGGGACAAATGCGGCGCGAGCATCTTTCGCCGCGCGAGCAAGCGCTATCAGTAACCAAAGCTGCGCATGCATTAGGTAGAATGGCAGCTTCGCATCGCCGAAGGGCAAACTCGAATCGGTGCCAAAGCACTCGATCAGTCGATCAATGACATCCCACCGTCCAGCGGCCACGAGTCGCCGCACTGCATGGCCTGCGCGCCAGCGCATTGCTGCGACGGGATGGCCGAGTCTTGCCCAGACAAGTTCGGCCACAAATGTTGCCTCTTCTGGCGGAACGGCAAAGCTTTCGGCCCACGGTCCGTCCCCAACTTCGGGCGGCAACTTTTCATCGGTGCTCACCAAAAACCGATCTAGGCCTTCCGCAATAGCGCTGGCACTCACGTCAGGCGCTAGTTTTGCTGCGAGTGCGAGCCAGGCATTACCACCAAGATTGTCTGCGGTGCCACGGAGCGCCGCGACCACGTGCTCGACAATACTAGCGCGGTCGGCATGAAAATGTCGCTCGAGCCCACGCCAGCCGCCCCACGCGCCGATGCTTGAATTGGCAAGTTCCTCGGCATGCTTGCTGGCGAGACGTAGCGCCAAGCCAGGCAGAGCATCACGCATCGCTGCCGACGAACCAACCCACTCTTCCAAATGGTCTTCCAGTGCCTGAACCTTTTCGGCAAGCGTAGCAGCTGTTGTTTCAACGACCGCCCGGACGAACGCCAGGCGGTCGGCGGGCGTGTTTGCGCGCTTGGCCAAGTCGTTCAGTGTTCGAGCCGGCCAGCGCCGTCCCGCCTGATCAATCTTCTCATTGAGGATCTGACGATCAATGTCGTCAGCGTCAGTGATGTCAACCGGGAAGATGGGTTGCGGCTCCTCCGCGACTGGCTTAGGCGTGAATCTTTGCGATTCAGATTTCGGGCCAAGGCGAGCCAACAGCCCCTTGATTCTTGTTCGAGCCTGCGAGGCTGCAGGAAGACTACGCTCAGCAAGTTCATGCAGCCGTTCAGTCGTTTCCCGCCCAGGAGACAGTTGATCTTCACGATCGATCTCCTGGAGAAGAAGATCAAAGAACCATTCCCTTCGCTGTTGAGGTAAAAGACGAATAACCTCTGACGCGAAGTCCGAGATGTTCCACGTCCACGTTTCGATCGGCGCAGCCATGCCAAATAAAGCGACGGCGGCTTCAACTGATAGCTTCGAGTCCCGAACAAGAACAGTTAGCGCCGGGCCGAGCGACAGTCCGAGCCGAGCAGCGTCACGGTCATCCAGCCGCGCTAGCATTGCCAACGTCCCTCTACCGGCAATCGGCACCATCGTTCTCGCGAATTCAATCCAAGGGAATTTCTCGTCGTCGTGCTGGTTCAATTCAAGAATACGGGCCAGGGTGTGCGCCGCGGCGGGAGGAAATTCCGGCCCCGAATAGTGCCCGGTCAGCTCCAGCAGATGGTTGGTACGATCGAAGTCATCTGATCCGATTGCTTCAGCAAGATCAAGCGCACGACGAAAATATGCAGCGGCCTCCTCCGTGCTCACACGCCAGGTTGCGCGAGCGAGATCACCATAGGAAGAAATTCTCGTTCCGACATCAGTATCGAGTCGGATCTTGCGGTCAAGGTCGTTGGCAAGGAAAAGCGCAGCATCATGGCATTCGGAGAACCGAGATAGTCGAGCAACCACACTGATTAATTCCGATGTGTAAAAGCCCGGTGCACTCGCCACCCATTCGACCATTCGTTTCGCCAGCGTGGCGTTTAACGCACCCAACGCGTCAGCCAGATCAAAAATGGCGCGGAAGCCACTTTGGGCGAGATACGCCTTTCCGTCCCGATACGGATAGTTAGACGTCTTCTCGACATCTTGAACAAGTCGCTGGAATGCCGCGGCAACCATTTCGTCGCGCGTTTTTCCACTAGGTGGCCGGATGATGTCGGCGGCATCCTGGGCAAGCTTTAAGATCGGCGATATCCGGCTATCAAACGTACGGGTGTAGTCTGATCGCGTTTGCTCGTCGATCTCACCCCGCCTCTTGCGTCGGCGCCGAGTTCCATCGAATTTCGGAGCCGCCAGCTTCTGGCTAAGCGCCCGGGTGAAAGCCGCGCCCCCCCGGGTTCGAGCACCTGCCGGGACCAATCCGATGAACTCCTTCGGCGCTATGTCTCTCAGTGATACTCTCTTCCGGCTCAAAGCGGCACGAACACCTGCGGCCAGTACGGTCACGTGGACCCGTCGATCGCTAGGAAACTGATTGGAATAGTCATAAACGCTTGGAGATGTAAGCTCACTTCCGTCGAGGATGCTTGCTGCCTCCTTCTCCATACCGAACGCGATTGCTTGCGCGGATGCCAGCACGCATACCGTCGCCAAGCCGTCGCTTTTCCCTTTCGCAGAAACTGCGGCGGCGAGTGCCGCGATAAGTCTTTTAGCGTGGGATGGGGTACGGCCGACGAATGGAAGCGCTGCGGCGTAGAGCGAACGAGAAGACAACTGGCAACGCAATAGCCTCATTGCGATGCGCGTCTTCGGCGGATGGGACGAGTGTTGGTGTCGATCCAGAAGATCAAACAAGTCCCGAAACTTATTGAAGGCCACATCGTCGTCTCGCCGGGCAAAGAACTCCGCAACGCGCACGTCGTTGCCTGCCAACATCTCGACGTAGGCAAAGCCAATATCGTCCCACTGACCTGCGGTGTCCGAGTCGCTAAAGCGTGCACGGCGCTTGGTATGCGCGGCCCAATTGTGCCAGTCAATCGATCGCCGAGCATGCCGACGTGCCTCCTCTGAGTCACCCGCGAAGACGTTCGCAAGTGCAAGCGAGGCGTGCGTCCCTCCTGGCCAGCCAACGTTGGTCATGGAAAGCCGCCGCAGGGCTTCGGGGTCACCCGCAACAGCGGTGAGATCAGGATGCTCGTAGAGGAAGCGATCGGACCGCTCATGTCCTGCTGCCACCAGCGACGCCTCCAACAGCAGGCGCAAAAGGTCGTCACGCCGGTTCAACTGTCCCGCCATTGCGATCGCAGCGGTGATCCGTGATAAACGGATGTCGCGCGAGCTTACCTGTGAGGCACCTCGGGGAACACGCAGATCATATGCCAATTGAATGAGCTGATCGGCATCACGCAGTGAAGTGAGCAACGCGGGCAGTGCCCGAGCGGCATAGTTTGAAGTGAGCTGGCGTTCTTGGAGTACGGCAATAATGCGATCCCGCCTCGCTTGATCCGTTCCGTAGCTTGATCGAATCAGGGTCTCGGTCGGTTCATCTCGGAACATCAGACCGTGGGGTGTTCGCTCGAGCAAAGGTGCGAGGTCGGCAGCGAAACTTTCAACCTGCTCCGCGATCATGCCGTGTGCCGCAGCCAGCTCTTCGATAGGAACCGGCGGAGCCAGCAAAGCGATACCCGTAAGCAGGAGATCAATGTCTGCATCGCTTGCACCGCGAGCGCGTGCAGTTTCGCGCGCCTCCGCAAAGCGCTGGCGAAGCAGCACGCTGAGCAAATCTTGCGGCTCTCCGGGGGTGTCAGGGAAAGACACGGGATCGAACGGCCGCCCAGCTGTAATCAGGTTATCCAGGCAACGTGGGTTACGACCTGAGCGGGTCTGCAAAGCGGCGATCTCGGCAGCAGAAGCATTCGGTACGCGCCGCTCAACAAGGCAACGTACTTCCGCGTCAGTGAACAGTGGAATGGTGAAAGTACGGTGCGAAGCATCGCCTGCAGCCAACGTAAGCCGTTCAGTTCGACACGACGCGACAATACGAACGCCATCGATCGGATCGACACTGATGCTACGAATTAGTAGGTGTGCAAATGATGACGTAGCGGTATCACGCGCAGCAAGTCCAGCGTGATCAATCGCGTCGAGCACTAGCGAAACACATGCATCGTTGCGAGTTCGCCGAGCTGTCTCTACCGCTTGGGCAAGGCGTCGACGGAATGCCTTCATCAAGCTCGTTACGTCAGCCACTGGCAACAATATGTCGCACAAGCCCTGGCCAGCCATGAGATTGGCCAGGTGGACAAGTGTTCGTTCCGGAAGATGCCGGCCATCAGCAGGATCCCGCCAGCGACCGGCGCCGAAACCATCGAAAAGCACCACCGGGCCATCGGCTCGTAACCGGTCGGCGAGCCCTTGCATCAAAACGGTCTTTCCCATTCCGCCTGCAGCATGGACAACGAGTGGAAGACCAGTTTGACGCGCGAGGTTTGCAATCTCGTCAAGAACGTCGCGTTGAATGACGACCTCAACCTCTGGAAAAGCATCAGGCGTGGGATACAGCCGATCCTCGTGCTCCACGTCCAACTCAGCCAAAACCGCGACTCTATCGATTCGCTTGTCCGTCTCACTGCCGGGACCGGCCTTTATCCGGATGAGATTACGCAACTTGAGCAAGCGCTTCTCGGCATCCGGGTCACCAGGTTCGCTCCATGCTGCTAGCGTTGTTGCAATTGCCCGCTCAGCCTCAGTTAGGCTCCCCTTGCTCCCGACCAGCGCTAATCGCCGTAGCAGGTCAGAAAACGAGTGGGGATAGTCTTTGAGAGCTTGGGCGATTTGACCGGCTTGGCGGTCAGTATCGCCCGTTTCTATCGTACCCGCGACGACCGTTGAAATCGCCCGAGTTAAATTTTCGTGGATGGGCCTGTTCGTCGCAAATTCATAACGGACTACAGCGAGAATGTGATCATCGCCGTGGGTTGCCCGGAGTTCGACGTCAGTCGCAGCGAACTTGCTAAGCGTTGATGCCAGGTCAGCAGCTCGAACCGCCTTGGCGGCGCTCGCGATTGAATATTTGAACTGGACGACGACAACTCGATGTGCCCGCGCAACATCGGTGGCGCCGTGATATCGGACAAGATCAGCGATCTCAACCGCTCCAGTTCCCAAATCCTGCTCGTCGTGTTCATCGAACCCCTCAAGCGTGATCGCTGAAAGGTCGGTCGACGGCGGCAGGAGTTCGAGAGCGGTTCGAGCGGCCCAAGCTTCATGGAAGGCATGGCCAGCCTTTGATGCTCGAACTTTGTCAATTTCTATCGGCGTTGTGCTGGTGTCGTCTTCACTCATAATTCGCTTATCTACTTGCGTTATCTGATCAAAGCACGGGGATACGGAATATTCGGAGTCTTCATTATAATTTTCAAATTGGACGACTTTCCGGCAATCTTCGCATCAAAACAAGGCTGTTGATTTGCAGAAAAATCTGACCCACTTCACTCCATAATTTGCAAACGGAACTGCCCCACGTTTAAGACACAATCCTGCTCACGACATTGAGCGGGGAATTGGAGTGATCGACGTGGCACTACAGGCATTATTTGACGCGGGCAACAGATTAGCAGTTTTCCCACCAGGGAAATGCGTACTTTGTCACAATGGAAGCCATACCCGCGAGCCTGTGAAACAGAAAAGATTTCAAGACGAATTGCCCACTGAGCATAAAAGGTAAAGAACTTAGAACAAATCCAACTGCCCCTTTCCACGCCTAACCACCGCTGGCACAGACAACGGCCTCCGGAACAGCCCTACATCCAGTTGGCGGAAACGGATCATGCGTTTTTCCAGTCCCAGGCGACGCACGGTTTTCTCCACCCGCTGTTTGATTAGATCAGCCCACACGCCCTCGCCATGCATGCGCGTGCCGAACTCTGCTTGGTAGTCCTTGCCACCACGCATCTCGCGGATGCGGTTCATCACGCGCTGCGCACGGTCGGGGAAATGAGCTTCCAGCCATTGCTGGAACAGAGGGTTCACTTCCCACGGCAAGCGCAACACGATGTAATTCACATGCAACGCACCCGCTTCGCACGCCGCCACGATCACCCGCTCGATGTCCGGCTCCGTCACAAACGGAATAATCGGTGCGATGCTAACGCCAACTGGGATTCCCGCATCGGTCAAAGTGCGGATCGTACGCAAGCGACGCGTAGGTGCCGCGGCACGCGGCTCCAGAGTACGCGCAATATTGCTGTCCAGCGTGGTGATGGTAATGGCGGCCGACACAAGCCGTTTGGCCGCCATATCGGACAGCAAATCGATATCGCGCTCGATCAGTGACGACTTGGTAATCAGCCCAACCGGATGGTCGCACTCATGCAGCACCTCAAGTACGCTGCGCGTGATTTTCAAGCTGCGCTCGCATGGTTGATAGGCGTCCGTATTGACGCCCAGCGCAATGGCTTCCGGCACATAGGAAGGCTTCGCTAATTCCTGCCGCAGCACATCGGCGGCATTGACTTTGGCGACGATGCGGGTTTCAAAATCCAGCCCCGGCGATAAACCGAGGTAACTGTGAGTGGGGCGGGCAAAGCAATAAATACAACCGTGTTCACACCCGCGATATGGATTTAAGGAAACATTGAAAGGGATATCCGGGGACGAATTGCGGCTTAGAATACTTTTCGCGATCTCATTGACTACCTGTGTTTTTATCAACTTCTTATCAGCTTCCGGATCGGCTTCATTCGAGATTGACCAGCCATCATCAATTTGTTCACGGGCATTAATGTCAAAACGGCATTGTAGATTTGTCACCGCACCACGCCCCTTAAGCACAGTCACCCTGTGCTGGGCTTCGCTCTTGGAATCAAAAGGCTTCATAGGTTCCCTCATGTACTGTATGCGTATACAGTAGTTTATGCGATTACCCATGCCGTATTCAAGCGGTTAATTTTATTGCCCCGGGGGAACTCGTAAACGGGGGGTACCGCTTCGCACAACTTAGTAGAACAGCGCCTTTGCGGTTACCTTAAGAAAGATCTCAATGGTAATATTGATTGTAACGATATTAACTTTGGAATAGGTTGCACCCAATGACCTCAACATTTAGCTTTAGCGATCTTTGTGATCAAAATATCAATGTCTTGATCGGCTCCGGTGCATCGTACGGCTTATTCCCAACGCTTGAGCTTGGTATCAAATCGAGTGACGGCGCAAATACCACGGTTGAGTCACTGGCCACCTTGTTTCAGGATCGAACTGACCCGCGGTATTCCGCGTTGTTTATGCACTACTACAAGACATGCATCGAACCTGTGCTGGCGTTTAATTACGCTGGGGCGACGGCAAACGCTGCCCATGCGGCGGTGTTGGAAAATTACAGGCGATTCCTCGGTTCGTTGCTCTTACTGTTAAGGCGGAAAAAGGCCGATCAGCGCAAGGTGTGCAACCTATTCACAACAAACTACGATGGATGTCTTGCTCATGCGGCTGAGGAGTTGTGGAAGGAGCGCAAGCATGAGTTCTACTTGAATGACGGGACAACCGGTTTCAAGCGTCGCTATCTCGACGCCAAGAATTTCAGTACGGTAACGACCCAAACAGGGATCTTCGGGCGGCATCGAAACGAAGTTCCGCAAATCAACTTGATCCACTTACATGGTTCAAGTTATTGGTTCAGAGACGCAGATCGCATTCAAGTGAACTACCTCACCAACAACGGAGAAAGGCTTGTGACTTCCGGCGGGTTTGCAAAGTGTGATGAATTTTCAAATGTTCTGCTCGACCCAACGAAGGTGGTGGATGATCTTCCCGATGTGAAGTTTGTGGGCAAAGAAACTTCTGCATTTTGGGGGAAATACGATTTGCTTCCCATCGTCAATCCCACCAAGTGGAAGTTCCACGAAACCGTCTTCGAGGAGCACTATTACCAAATGCTCCGCTACCTTAGCTATGAGCTTGAGAAGCCTCATGCAGTATTGTTGACCTTTGGTTTTTCATTTGCGGATGAACATATTCGTCAGCTGGTTCGGCGATCCCTGTCGAATCCTTCACTTCAAGTCTATGTGTGCTGTTACAGCGCGGGCGCGAAGGCCACCATTGACGGGTACTTTGGGGAGTTTCCGAATGTGCTGACCATCGTGCTCAATGATCCGCTGGATTTCACTGCATTTAATGAGCAGATTTTCACAGCGTCACCAACGGCTGTGAGTGCCAAGGCCGCTTTGGCTGGAGGGGCGGCCGAATGACCATTCGTGTCGGCGAGGTCGTCGCGGTCGAAGGGACCAAGATTTCGATTCGCATTTTTGAAGAGTCGAACCGCGACACACTGTTCTTGCATGGCGAGAAGTACAAAGGCGTGTCAATCCGGGAATACTTGTCGATACAGCGTGGGTTCAGGGACATCGTATGCCTGGTGCAAGGCGAATACCTGGATGAGCGCAGAGTCGAGGGCGACGGTGCAAATTCATATTTTGTGCGACGGGTCGATGTAAAACCAATTGGATATCTAGAGGATGGACGATTCAAGGAAGGCATCAAGTTCCTTCCTATGATTAAGGACTCTGCGTTCCTCATGCAAGAATCCGCAGTCAAGGCCCTTTATGCGTCCAAGGATACGACTAATGGACTAGTGATCGGCCAACTTCTCAAAGAAGAGATTCCCATTTCGCTCCCTTGGCAACGTCTATTCAACACGCATATTGGAATTTTTGGCAATACTGGCAGCGGCAAGTCAAATACTCTCACCAAGTTATATACCTCCTTGTTTGAAATGAAGGCACAAGATTTCGCTGGCAAGAGCAAGTTCGTACTGCTCGACTTCAACGGGGAGTACACGAATAACCAATTGATCGGTGCTGAACAAAAGCAGGTAATTCGACTTCGAACCAATGCCGAAGGCGGAGACAAGATCACTATCAATGATGAAGAGTTCTGGCATACCGAGACGCTGTCAATTTTGTTTCAGGCAACCACGAACACGCAGCGGCCTTTCATTAATCGCGTCGTGACGGCCAGGGCTAAGTACCGAGAACAAGAGAATAGCTTAGCTCGCTTTTTTTCCTACACTTGCAAGTCGGTTTTCACTTCGGCGGGGCCAAAAACGGAATGCCTGGATCTGCTGCGTGTCGTCTGCAAGATGACACAAGCAGATGACTTACAAGATTTCCTGGCAACTATCAAATGGCATAGCCAGCAGGGGAAGTTTTTTGTGGGGGGGCCGCGCTTTTTCGATTCTGATGGAGTTGTCTACGCCGACCTGCTTCAGGCACTGGTAAATGGTGTGGCCCTAGACGACTTCAACGCTTTTGATGAATTCATCTTGCGGGCGCACCTGCAGCTCACACTGGATGTTCTAAGCGGCTTTGTTCAGTTCGAGCACATCCAGCCGTTACTCAAGCGCGCTGAGTCCGCATTCACGAACTTGCGGCGCGTCGTCGAAATCTCAGGCGCCAATCCCGAGGAGCGTGTATTGACCGTAATTTCGCTTCGGAACTGCAACCAAGATACAAAGAAAGTTCTCCCCTTGCTGGTTGCGAAGCACTATTACAACAGCCACCGCAACAGTGTCGCATCCCCGCCGGACAGAACGATGCACCTGATAATTGATGAAGCCCATAATATCTTGTCGGAACAATCGGCAAGGGAGCATGAGGTATGGCGGGACTACCGCCTTGAACTGTTCGAGGAGATCATCAAGGAAGGTCGCAAATTCGGCATGTTCTTGACATTGTCAAGCCAGCGCCCGGCAGACATTTCGCCGACAATTGTCTCGCAGCTTCACAATTTTTTTATTCATCGCCTGGTAAACGAACGAGACCTGTATTTGATCGAAAACGCGATTAGTACGCTCGACCAGATATCGAAAGCGCAGATCCCCAATTTATCAAAGGGCTGCTGCATCGTGACCGGCTCTTCATTTGACTTGCCAATGACTCTACAGGTAGACCTTTTGGAAAGGCATAAGCAGCCAGACAGTGAGGATGTGGATCTTGCCGAAATCTGGTCGGACAATATTGATGATCTCATTTGAGTACGACTCAAGAAAGGAAGCGCCGCGATGCAAATGAGTAACCTTTACATTTTAGTGTTCCACGATGGAGATTACATCAAGATCGGGAAAGCAGATGATATCCATGCCAGGATCGCTGTTCTTCAGCGCGTATGGGGCCCGGTTGACTACGCGGCTTCGTATTATTTACATGCGCCGTTGACCGTGGTGCGTCAAGTGGAGGGCGCTTTGTTATCGCTGCTGGCACGGTTTGCAGTATCTGTCTTGGAGGGCGATGGCAGAACGGAACTTCGCGCAAAGCCGGCACTTGCGATTGCATTGCAGTATTTGGAAATTTATTGTGTGAATACGCCAGAGTTGGATGGTCTGAAAATGGGAGTGACGCTGCCCCCATCTCCGCTGGGCACTGTGCGGCGAAAGAGACGACGTGACCGACTGCTGCGAAAATCCAAATGCATGACGAGTAGCATTAGTGATATGGCCAACAAGTTTGGTCGTATTAACCGCTTGCTGACAGTATTGCACCGCCGTCAGGCGCGGATTCCGTTTGAATACGACCGAAGTGATGACCAGATTTGTTTTCGGGTGCGGCGACCGATTGAAGTGTCGTCTTTAGATTCGGAGTCGAGCGCCATCATGGACTATTTTCGCTTCCAAATCGAAGATCAACATGGTTGGGGTGGGTTTAATTTCTGTTCTGTGGCCGGATCCGCAGACGTTGTGCAATTCAATGTGAACTTGCCGAGCAGTGGGGTGAAGGAGTGGGATCCATTGATTGCCTATTTCGTTGCTCAAAGTATGGCCTTTTTGGAAAGGCTGCCAAAGCGGTCGGCCGCAACGAAGGATCCGATCCCGCCTTTGAAATGGTGATCGACATTGATTGTTATCCGTCCTATGCCTGAAGCCTAGGTATTTGGTATAACCTCAGAAGTATGAACGTTGATCCCTCCGCAATTGAATGCGAGTTCACCACCACTATGGAAGCGGAGGCATACGACCGCTGGTTCCGCGCCCAAGTGCAGGAAGCCATTGAGGACTCTCGGCCCAGCATCTCTCATGACCAAACGATGGCCCGGATGCGCGCCATCATTGCGGCCAAACGCGAAGAAAAACGATCGGATAACCAGTCGTGAAGTCGGCGCCCCCTAAATTTCCAACGTTGGAAAAACAAGAGGCAGCACGTGATTAATGTACTAGCCCAAACTTCACCTGATACTCTACGCACGAAAACCTCCAGCCCCCCCTAACCGGACCTACACCAATCGGTCAGGCAGCGGAAGTGTCCACGTGACCAAAGGCTACTTCGCGTATTGGATCAAGGTAAAATCCAGTGGTATCTCATGAGAGTACGGTCGCGCCAGCCAGTCGCTTCTGTCTTTGAATTTCTTATGTTCCAGATAATGGCGTAGTTCTTTGAGCATCGGACTCACCTGCCGTAGCAACCACTGCAGATGTGCTCGTTCAGCGATATTGGCCTCGCAGATAAGCTTCTCGACTTGGTCTGGGAAATCGTCAATCTGGCGATCCCAAAGTTCATTCGCCTGTCTAATAAACTCCGTGTTCCGATCGAAACGGCGTGAGTCTTCACTCGGGTCTGCAAGGGGAGTAGTTCGATTTCTGGCTTCTTCCACTAGTACTTGATTTTGGTACTGCTGAAACTTGTGCAGCGCGCCGAGAATTGAGCGCACCATCTCCCGCGTATTTGCCTGATGCCAGGGTTCAAGCTTGCGTTTGATAGCCTCGTCGGGCTCGCCCAGTGCCACTAACAACTGTTCGAAATTCTCTACAATCTTGATCATTTCTGGTTTTGGAATTTCGGCATCCCATCGCCCCATATTTCCAATTATTTGAAACGATGTATCAGCCATCAACCCAACCATGTTTCGCATATGTGCCAGAAGACTATCTGCTTCAGACAGCTTATCGTTCAGAGCAACCATCTTCGCTTCGACGCCTAATGCCTTTATGGATTCGAAGCGGGAGAGGCTGGAAAAGGCGATTAGGATTAAGCCGGCAGTGAACAACAGTGCCCCAGCCTGCAGCTTGTCGATGATTGTGGAATAGATCGCGATTCCTAGACAAGATATCCCCATCGCGCCCAGCATGAAATCGCGGAACTGTCCTGGCCAACTGGCAAATTTGTATGGGGAAGTGCCGCGCATGATTAATGTACTTCTTTCTAGGACTTATCGGGTAAGGCAATTAGAACGCAAAGCCCGCGATGTTTGCAACATCACAGGAGGCTAGTGGTTTACAGCCAGCAATGAGGACTTTATCTCACCTGGCAGCTGACGTCAGATTTCATCGAAACTCAACACTGGCCGCATTCCCGATTGCAACGGTTTCAAATACGCCATCTTTCTGCTTTTTCAGCAGACCAGCCTTGGCGCTTTGCCCAAGGCAGCGCGCTATCGCCTGGCGCCATGCTTCCGGCGTGAGGCCTTCGGGAAGAACATAACGGCCCGTGTCTTTCGCGAGTGTGTCACGCTCGAACTTGGTGCCCACGTGCTTCACGCTGATCCGAGAATAAATGAATGCTGTTGCCAAGCGGTGAAGAGCGCTGGAATTGGCGAGTTGGTTTAGCTCGACAGGCACGCCTTGCGGCCTGGCCTTGGCATATATCCGCGCACCCAATGCGGCCAGCGGCAAGGGTAGGCAATTTTTCACTTCCTGCGCAATCGCCCCTGGGTTCGGCGAGGTGATGATTGAATCGAATTTTCGCAGCATGGCCAAGACATCTTGTGACGGTGTCGCTCGTTCCCCGATTGCACCAGCGCAGCATTGGCATATTGACGCTCCACGCAATTTTGGCATGTGCGGCGTTATGTCTGTACATACTTCACACACATTCAGTTCGTAGTTCTCCGTGCGGAGATCACCCGAAATCTTATTAACCGAAGGATCTTCACGTTTGATTTTGCGCCGGCATGACGATGTCCAGGAATACACCGGCCAGTTGTGATAGGCCAGTAAGTAGTCGATCCAAAGGTCCGCAGCCTCTGCGTCGCCTTCCCTGTCAACGAACCAGCATTTCCAGGCGTCACACCAGGACAGCTCCACAGAGGAGAGCCCAACAGCAACAGACTCGACATGCCGGGCCAAGATGAAGCTGGTCAGCCCCTGTTCTCTCGCAGCATTTGCGATGTTTGCATTGTCTGGATGTTCCAAGACCAACTCCTGAAACTTTCCATGCGTGGACTTGCAACCCAAGGGCTCCGCTTCGTACAGCGCGATACAAACCGTCGTGGCGCGGGAGTAGGCACAGAACAGTTCGATATCGTCCATGTCATCAGCTCCCGCAATAATAATGACAGGCGCCTCCATGCCACGAAAGCGGGCAACCGTTTCATAGCGCTCGGCACTGACACGATTGCGCGACCACCCGAACTTCGACAACACGACGATGTCTGCTCGGTCGACTCCTTTAGCCGTCAAGTCCCCAATTAACTCATCAATAGCAGTGTCCACGCTTTCGACTACACGCTCTTGCAACGTATCTTCTTCCACATCACGCGGGTTGAGCATCTGGTACGAAGGTCGTCGAACACGCTGCAACCGGTCGAACACGCTGCGGGGAGATCGCAATGGAATCGTAAGAGAAAACGGAGCCTCAATTCCGAATACGTTGCAGAGATCGGTGGTGGAAATCCGCTCTTTTTCAAAGGCGAATCTCTGGGTCTCATCACAGAAGGCGATAATCGGTTTTCCCATAAAATGCGCGGAGAGCCAAGCGCACCACTCCTGACGTAGGGTTTGCGCCTCGTCGATAATGAGTACATCAAAATCTTGGATCAGACCGTTCGCTTGAGCACTCTGCAGGTCCTCCAAACAACCGTGCTCCAGCCAGCTCGAATTGGACTCGAATTGGCCGGGCAGTCTCTTGGCGTAATCCGAACAGAATCCATGCCAGGTCGCTACTTTCGCCATCGTTGCATAAGCGATCTCTCTACGTAGATGCTCGACAAGTAAGGCATTGAACGTCAACATCAACACTCGCTTGCCATCCGCGATCATACGCCGCGCGATCTCGACCGCGATTAACGTCTTCCCTGTCCCCGGCCAACCAGTTACTACCATGCGGGCCTGTCCCATGATAGTGTTCACGACCGAAGCTTGCTCCTGAGTCAGGCGCAACCAGACACGATTGTCATATTCCACTCGGTTGCCCCACGATGGGGTGCCGTCAAACGTCGGACATAGCACCTGAACGAGATGGGCCGCACGACTGGAGCCAAGTGCCGGATTGCCGAGGGTTTGCTTCCAGTACGCCATCAGCTCGCGAATTCGGGTCGCCAGTTCGGGAGCATCCATATTCATGCGATCAATAAACAGCGATTGCGCTGGCGCGACGGTGATGTCGACGAGTCCTGGGCTAACTATGTTTTCGCCAAACACACTATCTGGGAAAACTAATCCGTAGCCAATGCGCCAGCGCAGACGAGGCTCATTGCCCAGCCACCGGGCTAGACCGTGGAGATTATTGCGCGTTTGAAGGATGTGATTCCCAGTGTTTCCGGTCTTCACATAGATGAAAAGTCCTTCCTCGACACGCTGTTGCCCGCCCTTGACCTCCAGCGCTAAGAGGCCCAGTGATTCGTGAATGACGAGGAAATCAATCTCTCCAGTCGGAGCGTAGTTGGGATCGATTTCTTTGACGCCGCGAGCCAGCCACGGAAGACTATGAATTACGGTAAAGTCATCCGATAAGCCTTGCTTTAACAGGTCATAAACTTTCTTCTCGCCACGACTATTCGTGTCTTGCGGTCCAGCGACCGGAATCATGCGCGCCATGGATCTTCCTCTCCCATCATCCCTTCTTCAATCCATTTAGCCTGGCAGCTCTTTCTCCACAAATTGGCCGATAGCATCAAGAATCTGGTCAATTCGAGTAAGGCACTCATTGATAAGTGAATCTGTCATGTAGCATACCCACGGATCATCGCCGCTGATCGCCCATATGAACCAGTCTTGCGGCCACTCATTGGAAGCGCGTCGACAAAACTTTTCTCGCTCTTCAATTGGCCACTCAAATCCGTGATGCAACATCTTATTGCGGTAACCAAATACCGCCTGCAAAATCTTGCGAAGGTCGGGAGGCAAGAAATTTGCCAATCCAGTTGCGCGAGAAAGTTGCAGAATCCCCTCTACCAAATTATTCTGCATTTCCCCCTCTTTATAAAACCATCTACAATCCCATCGTAGGTGTTCAACTACTTTCCACCTCGGATGATCTGGCGAAGGCGCAGGAGCAGGAGCAGCATCGTAATGAGCTTGCGCTGTGTGAAAGGTATGGCTAAAGATAGTCTCGATGAAAGGCGCAAGCATACCAATCGCGGCCATACTATAGGCGGCATCTTCGTAAACGGACCTGTGAAGTAAGTCAACGCGTTCGTTTTCTGCAAGAACACTATCTATGCCTTTGTACCTTGGAATCTCTAGCTCAATCTGAGTGATTCTTTCGTTCCGCGCGCGAGCGATCTGTCTATGCGAATTCAATAATGCTTTTATGGCCGTAAGCTGTGATTCGTAGTCAACTGTCTTAATCAGAATACATGCAAAATCACGCGCTTCCAGCGCCGAACTAGAGAATGGTCCTGTCATAGAATCTCGAATTTCTTAGCGGGGCTTAGGAGGCGGAGGCGCCATCGGGAAAATTAGTGGCACTGACGCAGCTGGTGGTCTAGGCGCGATCGGCTGCGGAACAACATTAGAAGGAGTCTGTGCACCCCAAGACGCTTTCCGCTCAGGCTTAATTAGGTAGCGGATCGCTCCACTGAATGGAGATAGCCCCGGCGCCGGTCGATTGACAGGGGGCGTACCTACGCTATCCCATTCCTTAGTGCCCAGGTTCCAAGCTGCGTCGAGCATAAAAAGGAATGCTACGTCACCGTCCGAACTTCCCACTATGTCACGGAATTCGCACTGGTGGAGATTTCGGAGGTTGCCAGGAGAGTGATCGAACATGCCCAGCTCTACAAACCAATGATCTCCGGCTGCTACAGTAAGCGCACTAACTTTTGCTATATAGCTTTCTGTATCAAGCTCCCAATATGTACGTGCGGCCAGGATAATCGTCAGAACACCCTTATGTTCGCCGATGAATTGCACGCCAGGGAGTAACCCTTCCATGAGCATCTCTTCGATAACGTCAATGATGCGAGTGTCATCATCGTCATCCCATATAACAGCAAAGTCATGAACGCGGGGACGCGCGACCAACTCTTGGCTGACATTGCGTGAGTCCACTGCCCGAAAGATCGTGTATCGAGGAAAACGTGCGCCGGCGGCACTTTTCTCGTCGTGCAAGCAATGAAACAAAGTTGAATAGAAAGGTGTGGCGTTCGCCATTGGTATACTCCATTTTCAGTGGGTGATGTTGTGGATTCCTCCACTGCCTCCCGACTTTCGGTCGGAAAGCGATTTCGGTGGACAGCTTAGCATATTTCGATAGTTGCATTTCCAATGCGCTGGAAATGCTAATCCATCCGACAGCTTGGATTAGGCCAGATCAGATCTGCCATAGGTCCAGCCAGATTGCTGGAATTTCCAACGTTGGAAAAATAAGGGCGGCCGGCCTCGACCGCAACACCACAAGATACAAGGCGAGTCACTACTCTTCTTTCGAAACGATCTCTACAACGTTGCCCACCTCCGCGAGCTCTTTTCTCAGGCGAGATGCTGCCGCACGCTCGCGGGCAGCCTCTTTTTCGGCTTTTTCTCGAGCAGTAAAGTGTACCAACACAGCCGCCTTGTGTATATTAAGCTGGCTTCTCAATTCCGCGTTGTCGGCGCGCAGGCGCTTGATGACTTCATTTAAGGTCGTGGGTATACCATCGAGTCCGGCTGTATGCTGTTTAATCAATTCACGTATGCGAGGATACCGGCATCCTGTTTCCAATGCGATCAGCGTACGCGAATGACCTGCTTCCAGCGCCACGTTGGAAGCATTTACTTTCAACGTTCCCGTAGCCTTACGCGCTTTGAGCTTTTTGTTTTTCGGTTCGCCATCGCACAACCGGTCGAAAGCCTCTACAAAATCCTGCTCGATCAGGTCTTGTGCTGGCGATTCCTTCTTAAGTCTAGGCATGTCCGCTCTCCATGATTAACGCCACACGGGCATCTAGCGCACCAATATCGGAGCCGAACTTCCTCAGGATGTTCCTAGCTTGGTCGGCGCGAAAACGGATTTCCCGGAACGAGCCGATGTGCAATCCAGCCGCTGCCGCTTGGCGCGCCGATGTCTCGCAGGCTACATAACGGTCAGACCAGAATGGTTCATGGCTTATGTCCATAATTGCGCAGGCACAGCCCGCACATAAGCTTGGCTCACGAGTCGCAGTGTTGGGAGCCTTACGCAACCAGATTGGAGTGCCCGAAGCGTCGTGGCAGCGCATCTCGCTTGCGCGAGTCGGACAACAAGTGGCATGCGCAGTGAAGAACATTTTGAGATCGTTGCGGTCGCTCCACTCGACGGCACGTTGCCATTTAATCGACGTAGGCAATTCGCCAACCTCATGACGCAATTTTGCCAAGGAAAACTCCAGCTGCTCGCCCATCCGCCCCGCCAACGCGGACTTTCCCATAACGCTATCGAAAACTGTCAGATAGACCTTCTGTACAGACATTGAGCTGATCTCGCCAAGCAGCAGCGGGTTGCGACCGATATACCCCCCCTCAGTCATAGCAAGACTCAAGTGATGGAACTGCATCTGTATCGCCGGTAGCAGCCGGGGATCGCACGCCAACGCGAATTGCGCCCAACTTTTGCGAAGCATGTGCGTCCTAAAGATTGCCCCTTTGCTTTCACGCCAAGGCACAAGATCATTGTCTTCGGTCTTGCGTGCGCTCTCATCGGACAAGTCGGACAGGTCAACCCAGCATTCGATGAAGCGCTGCATCGATTCGTTTAGCTTGGTGCTTGCCATCGCCCCAAGAGCAGTCGATGCAACAGAAAGTGTTGTACCGCATTTGCCCGACAGAATCAGCTGCTGCGTTCGCGCACGGGCTCTCCAAGGTTCGTATAGTTGATTGAGAATGCACAACGCTCGAACGGCCAACGGAATTTCCCTACTTCCAACGGGACGCATACCTAGTACCCAATCAACTTCACGTGGTACGCCCTCTTCGGTCTTGGAGAGGATAGAGCTGATAACGAACCATTCGTACAGCCCCGTTGTGCTTTGCTCCAAACGAACACCGTTTGGAAGGCCGCTGGCCTCGTCAATTCCGGCCTGAATACCCAGTAATTCCGACACCCTCATTCCTGAGCATGCCTGCACCAAGATCGAGGCAGCGTCCCGCACAGATTCCCACAACTCCCGAATTCGTGACATGCGAGCCGATTTCCGAGCAGACGAGCACTCGGATATAGAAGCGAATGGCCCATGCCACGGTTGAGTGTGACCGGGCGGTATGCCGAATTCAAAACTATCCAAGAACTTCCTTGCCCGCCGAAGTCTTGCTTGTTTTCTGGTTCCGCTCTTTTTCCGGGCCACTTCGCCTCCCCGCGATCTCTTCACTTGAATCACCGTACCTGCAAGGGGATCACGAATCACATCCAACAATCTAAGCACGTCGTCAGCTGGCGTACCAAGAAACCAGGCAGCCTTGTTCAACAAGGGAATAGCTACCTCGTCTGGCAACGGCTTAATCCATCCCGGCACTTTAGTTGCAACGTTCTTGGCTATAGCCCATGCTCCGCGGCCATCAAAGGGGTGACACGCCAACGATTTCACCCCCATCTTTGATAATGCCAAGCGCTGGTCCCACAACCGCACGAGTATCGCCAACGTCCTTACAGCGACGGAGACGCCTATCTCGGCATCATCGGTACGGGCCGCGATAAAGCTGGGGAGCTGATCTACATAATTTTGAATCACTCCTTGGGTGAGCTCGTGTGGATAGTAATACCCTGCTTCGCTCATCCAAGACAGCAGCCACTTAAATTCGACTTGAATCGGCCCCATTGATCCAGGTGCAGGCTTGCGTCCGTCGGATGGCAATACGAGTAGCGTGAGCATTAGTACTCTCGCCCAGTACAGCCGCGCTGTATGCTGCTTATCGATTAATCGACTACCGTCGAATAGTTCCATTCCCCAATTGAGAGAAGACTGCGATTTCTTTGATCCAGGGGTAGGATTGGAAAATAACCAGACTTTGTCATTAAACGAACTGTGTTCGCTGACCTGATATTGATCTAGCTCATCCCTACTCAATTCATGAATTTTTTTCCTATCGGGATCATCTCTAGCTTGTGCGCGAGCAGCGGCAACGTTAGTCATATCTACCCCACGTTCGGTAGTTGTACTGAAAAGTCCATCGACGCCTTCATTACATCCGCAGGAATCCAGACTTGCAGCGCTTTTAGATCGGCGAGAACCGGGACCCAGCGTTCGATCCAAGTCCTGGCGCTCATGAATGCCTGACTCTTATAGATCGCCACCTCAAGCGCAGTGTAATATGCGACGCAGATAGGGTCGCAAGGATGGGCAGCTGCCATTGGACATGAGGGACAGCCGCCGTAATCTTTGCACAGCCGTCCAGGCTGTTGATTTGGTCTTTGAGAGTTGAATGGATCGAGACAAGAGAAACCGGGCGTCGCAGCCCCCCTATCCTCTCCGACCGTTAATCGTCGTGGGTCGATCACACCATTCGTATCAAGCCAGCGTTCGCGCAAGACAATGACCTGCCCTATTCGTTCTCGGTAGCGTTTTTTTACGCCACCGCTGGTATAGTGGGTCCACGTTGTCACCGGATTGCCATGATTACCAACTAAGCGTGCCGCCTCAAGGCCGCCATCCATGAACTGAACTAGATCTAATATAGTTGGACGTAGCTGACTTAGGTTAAATTGAGATAATTTATTATCAGCTATGAATTTTTGAAGAGCTTTTTGCCAGACTGGATCGTTTGACGGAAGTAAAAACCGCTGACCATCCAAGCCGAATCCCTTGGGTCTCTTCGCACCAACTTTTTGAACAAACAAAAATAAGCGATCTGTGTGCTCTAACGAGACGTCTGGTCTGATACGGGACGTAATATTCTGCAAGCATGCGAGCATCCGTTTTAGGCCTAACTGGGACGAAACTGCGACATCAGGATCAAGTAGACGTACCAAGTCCTTTGAGGCACGCCCCTTCGCTCCGATAATTTCAATGGCAGGAAAACCCGCCTGTTCCTTTTCAAGAGAAATGTCTCCCCAATTTAGGCTCAGTGTAGTGTCTGCATTGAACACTGTCGTTATAGCTAGGAGCAAAACGAACGGAACAAGATCCCGGCCAGATGGATAGAAATACGAACAGACCTCTGTTTGGCCGTGTATGCTCTCAATTGCCCAACCCAACGCTGGATGCTTATCGCGAATTACTGGCAGATTTGGAATCGTGCCAGGATAGGCGGCCTCCAATGCAGCAAGACAAACCGCCAGATCCCTGTAGTCGCAACGATTGTTAAGTACGGATCTTCTGGGATCCTGTAGCAGCAGTCGACCTCTCTCCAATAAACTGTCGCGCTCGGAGAATCGCTGCTCAATGAGCAATACCTCCCGCTCCGCAACTTCGATGATCGACAACAGTAGATCGGTACCCAACACCTCTGTTGGCATCGACTTGCGGTTCCCCCCTGTAGGTCCGGGAGGAACTCGTTCGGAGATATACCGAGCCATCTCAGCCCAGGGTCCGGCTTTAAGTGCATCCATGATCGCCCGCACCACGCCTAACGCATGTCCTACGGTAGTAGGGTGCAATGGCTTTCCTCGCTGCCCTGCCCGTCTTAACAAGCTCTCTTTAAAGTCTGCCAGTAATTCATCGTCAATCTCGCCAGGATGCAATGTCATAGGCCAGTTCATCCCGATGTATCCAAAGAAGTAGCTCAAGTTGCCTTTTGCATTTGTTCGTGTAGCGGGCGAAACGTTGGAGCCCCAACTTAGAAAGGCTTCTGTAAATAGCTGCTGGAGGTTGGGGAAGGCGAGCAGGAAGCTCAGATCTACACGATGCGGCTCGCGTCCGCCTTTGTGCGGGAATATAGCGGTCAAGATCGGATCGCCAGTTTTAGAACTCACGCTTTGCTCCGTACGAGCACGTACAACATACTCGACGCTTTGGCCTTGAGCTATCTTAATTTTCACTTGCGCGACGTTGCTTGCCGCAGATGAGAGCTTCTTGCGTCCGTGCTTCAAATCTTTCGATGATTCAGGTCTAACGGGCGCCATCTTCATAACCCGAGCATTCTTCTTACATCGAGTAAGCCTGGCTGGTCAGTGAAAATTTGAACATGCGACAGGTAAGTATCGATCGTCGTTTGGAGGCTGCGGTGACCAAGTTGAGCTTGTATCCTTTTCCAAGGCTCAGGGTTACCGTTAGCGCGTTCGGCATGATAGGTCAGTACGGCATATGTATGACGCAAATCGTGCAGCGAGTGTCGCGGCGTCTTGTACGTAAATTTCACCCCGGTTTCCGGATCCGTCTTCTCGATGATGTTCACCAATCCGAGAGCCAAGCACGCATCTCTAAACATTTTCTGCAGCGCTGCGTTCGTAATTGGCTCACCAGCACTATCCGAGTGCTCAAAACCAAGAAAGAGACGCTTTGTTGAATGTCTAGTCTTGGCCTTAGCCCTCTGGAGCAAAGTAGTCCGTTCGCCTTCCATATACGCCTGTACATCCATGACTAGCCATGAGGGAACCATTACCTGTCTGGACCGGTTTCCCTTTCCGTGCTCTATGGTGAGAGCCATGCCGACGAAAGGCGCAGCAGGGTCAGGGACTAGCGTCATAAATTGCAGAACAGTTAGGCTGTTGATTTCGCTTAGTCGAAGGCCAACTGCCCATCCTAGATCGCAAATCAGGCGATTACGCACCACGCGCTGGTCACCTTCGCGAGCAGCAGCCTGAGGACCAAAATAACAGAGGAGAGTTTTCAAATCGCGGACTGTCAGCGGATGAATTTTGACGCCGGGACGCGTCTTTGGCAAGGCTCGGTCCTTCACCCTGCAAATCGCATTTGCACGAGTATGGGCCAACGCGTCTCGGTCTATCGGCACCCTATATTCGGCAACATCTGAACTGCCACCGATGTCACCATAATATGTGCCGCGATTCGCGCAATGCTGATAGAACAACCGCACCACGACCATAGCGCTCCTCACACCATCCCCGCCGTAGCTCCTGCCAGTTTTGGGGCTAATCGATTGGAGATAAGTATCCCTAAAGTCGATACGATCCTGCTCACTCGCGTCCAACCAATCTCGCTCGATCGCTTGCAAGAACTGGAACCAACTTTTGAGTCCATAGGCAGCTTTCTGCCAAGTGTGTGGACTTGGTGTCGAACCACACCGCACGAAACGCTCGGTAAGGAATCGAGTTGGCTCCTCAAATAATTCAAATTTGTGCTCGGTTTCCAAAAAAAGAGCAGGCCACCCCCATTTCAAATCCGCATGACTGGTATCGTTGATAAACAGGCAGATTGCTGCTTGAAGAAACATGTTCTCCATCTTTTCACCTCGCCCGAACTCCATGAACAAACGCGCAAATCACAGATTAGTCGGGGCAATAGAAGAATCAAGAAAATTATGAACAATCTGAAGGTTCATAATTATCAGCATCAAGTAAGAAATGTAGCTCGATGCTCCTACGCAGATGATTTGAAACGTCCAGTTTACATTTCGTGTTCGCAGCCACGGTAGGGATTCAGCGATACATTGAAAGGAATGTCCGGCGACTGGTTGCGCGTCAAAATCGACTTGGCCGTTTCGTCGGTGACGTGGGTGCGCCAGGCCTTGGGCTCCTCTTCCTCGCGCTCCCAGCCATCGTCATACAGCTCGCGCCCGAACACCTCATAGCGCCCCTGCAGGTTGGACACCGCCCCGCGCCCTTTTTGCGCCTTCAGCGACTGCGGCGGCAGCATGACCTGCCCCTCGAATTCTTCGTCCTGCATGAGCTGCCTCGGATACTGTATATATATCCAGTATTTTAAGCCTCACAGCGGCCAGCCGCAAGCGCGGCGGCAGACAGCCCCGCCGGAGATGTGGTCGAACTGGTATCATTCGCACTCCTCCTGGGATGTCCCCCACCTTCAAAGAGCAATAAATGAACAAACCAACAACGCTGCCCTCCTTCGGGAGCCGGATTTCCCTCGCCATCGGTGCTTTTTTCAAGATCCTTGGCGACGCCGAATTCGCTGCCCGCGTGCGCGATGACCAGGTTGGCCCCGTCGCGGCCCCTGTTCCCGCACCGGCCCCTGCGCCAGCCCCTGCTCCAGCACCAGCCGCCGCGCCACTGCGCGAAGCCACGCCAGACGCAGCCCTGCAGCTTCTCAGCCTGCTGCAACGCGAAGCGCGCCTGATCGATTTCACGCAAGAGAATCTGTCCGGCTATGCCGACGCAGACATTGGCGCCGCGGCGCGCGTGGTGCACGAAGGCTGCGCCAAAGTGCTGCGCGAGCACTTCAGCATCGAATCCGTGCGCAACGAAGCCGAAGGCAGCCGCATTACGCTGCCGGAGGGCTTCGACGCGGCTGCCGTGCGCCTGACCGGCAACGTGGTCGGCAAGGCCCCCTTCACCGGTACGCTGAGCCACCGCGGCTGGCGCGCCACCAGCGTGCGTCTGCCGAAACTGGCGGAAGCACATGACGCAAAAATCCTGGCGCCGGCCGAGGTGGAACTGTGAGCGATTCCCGTTACGCCATTGGCATCGACCTTGGCACCACGCACAGCGCCCTGTCCTATGTGGACCTGGGCGGCAGCGACGGCGAGAAAACCCAGCACGGCGTGCTGCCGATTCCGCAGCTGACCGGTCCCGGCACCGTCGAAGACCCGCCGTTGCTCCCCTCCTTCCTCTACCTGCCGCACGCCGATGAACTGGCGCCCGGCGATCTGCAAATGCCATGGGCCGCGCAAGCGGGCCAGGTGACGGGCGAAATGGCGCGCAGCCGCGGCGCCACCACGCCGATCCGCCTGGTGTCGAGTGCCAAGAGCTGGCTGTGCCACCCAGGCGTGGACCGCCGCGCCGCCATCCTGCCAAACGACGCGCCGGAGGAAGTGCAGCGCGTGTCGCCACTGGAAGCATCCACGCGCTACCTGCAGCACCTGCGAAGCGCATGGGACAAGGCGCATCCGGAAGCGCCTTTCAACGAGCAGGCAATCACGGTCACGATTCCCGCATCCTTCGATCCGGCCGCGCGTGAACTGACGGCCGAAGCCGCGAAGGCCGCCGGCTACGAAGCCATGACGCTGCTGGAGGAACCGCAGGCAGCCCTGTACAGCTGGATTCAGGGCAGCGATGGGCGCTGGCGCAAGGATGTGAAGCCGGGCGACATCATCCTGGTGGTCGACGTGGGCGGCGGCACCAGCGACTTCTCGCTGATCGCCATCCTGGAACGCGACGGCAAACTGGAGCCGCACCGCGTGGCCGTGGGCGACCATATCCTGCTGGGCGGCGACAATATGGACCTGGCCCTGGCCCATCTCGTGGCGCGCAAGCTGGCCGCGAATGGCACCCAGCTGGACGCCTGGCAGCTGCGCGCCCTGACCTACGGCTGCCGCGCCGCCAAGGAAAACCTGCTGGCCAATGCCCAAGCCGAGACCTGGCCTATCGTGGTGCCAAGCCGCGGCTCGAAACTGATTGGCGGCTCGATCCGCGCCGAACTGACGCGCGCTGAAGTGACCACCTTCATCACCGACGGTTTCTTCCCGGTTGTTGATGCATCGGCACGTCCGGCTGTGCGGCCTCGCGCGGGCCTGACCCAGCTTGGCCTGCCTTACGCGCAGGACGCCGCCATCACCCGCCACCTGGCCGCCTTCCTTGGCCGCCAGGTGGGCGCAACGGCTGAACTGGAAGGCTTCACGCCGAATCCGGCACACACCTTCCTGCATCCGAGCGCGGTGCTGTTCAACGGCGGCGTGTTCAAGTCCGAGCTGCTGTCGCAGCGCGTGATGGATACTATCAACGGCTGGCTATCCGCAGAAGGCGCAGAACCGGCGCGTATGCTGGGTGGCGCCGACCTGGATCTGGCCGTAGCACGCGGCGCGGCTTACTACAGCTATGTGCGTCGCGGCGCCGGTGTGCGCATCCGTGGCGGCACAGCGCGTTCCTACTACGTGGCGGTCGAATCCTCGATGCCGGCGATTCCGGGCATGGAGCCGCCAATCCAGGCGCTGTGCGTGGCGCCGTTCGGCATGGAAGAAGGCAGCGAGCTGGAACTGCCGGGCCAGGAATTCGGTCTGGTGGTCGGCGAGCCGGTGCACTTCCGCTTCTTCGGTTCCTCCGTGCGCCGCCAGGACCAGATCGGCGACGTGCTCGATTCCTGGAACCCCGATGAACTGATCGAGCTGAATGAAATCCAGGCCACGCTGTCGCCGGAAGGCCGCCAGTCGGGCGATGTAGTGCAGGTGCGCCTGCATGCTTATGCCAGCGAAGCGGGTACGCTCGAACTGCTGGCGGTGGCCCGCGATGGCCAGCGCTGGAAGGTGGAGTTCGACGTGCGCGGCGCCGCTGAGGGGCAATGACCTATTTAGTCGGCATCGACCTGGGCACCACCAATACGGTGCTCGCTTATGCGGCGCCTGGCGCCGCCATTGAACTCTTCCCCATCGAGCAGCTGATCGCCCCCGGCGAGGTCGCGGCGCAGACGCTGCTCCCTTCGCTGCGTTACCATCCCGCTCCAGGCGAACTTCCCGGCAGCACTGGCGCGGCCGGCGATGCCGTGATCGGCGCCCTCGCGCGCAAGCTTGGCGCTCAGGTGCCGGGCCGCCTCGTCGCCAGCGCCAAGAGCTGGCTCTCGCATCCCGACGTCGACCGCACCGCCCCCATCCTGCCGTGGGGCGCCGACGCCGATGTGCCGAAAGTCTCGCCGGTCGAGGCCAGCGCAAGCTATCTCACCCACCTGCGCCATGCCTGGAATGCGCGCTTCCCCAGGCAGCCGCTGGAGCGCCAGCAGATTGTGCTGACCATTCCGGCGTCCTTCGATGAAGGCGCGCGTGCTCTCACGCTGAAAGCGGCGCGCATGGCCGGATTGTCCGTGCGCCTGCTGGAAGAGCCGCAGGCGGCCTTCTACGATTGGTTGCACCGGCATCGCGATACGCTGGCTTCCGAGCTGGCCGGCGCTAAACTCGTGCTGGTTGCCGACGTCGGCGGCGGTACCACGGACTTCAGTCTGATCAGCGTCGCACTGCGCGATGGCCAGCCGGAGCTGACGCGCATTGGCGTCGGCAACCACCTGATCCTGGGTGGCGACAATATGGACCTGGCGCTGGCACGGCTGGCCGAATCGCGTCTGCCCGGCGGCGGCGCGGCCGGGGCGCGCCTGTCCGCCGGCCAGCTCGCGCAGCTCACCGAGCGCGCCCGCTCCGCCAAAGAACTGCTGCTGGCGCCGGACGCGCCCGAGCAGACCACGATCACCCTGCTGGGTTCGGGCTCGCGCCTGATCGGCGGCAGCCGCAGCGCCACGCTGACGCGCGCCGAGGTCGAACAGATCGTCGTCGACGGCTTCTTCCCGCACAACGAACAGCAGGAAAGCGCCAGGCGCTCGCGCGGCGGCATCGTCGAATTCGGCCTGCCCTATGCCAGCGATCCCGCAGTGACGCGCCACCTGGCCAGCTTCCTGCACCAGCACGCGACCGCCGCGCGCGCGGCACTCGGCCTGCCGGATGATGGCAAGCTGCCCGTGCCCGACACGCTGCTGCTGAACGGCGGCGTGTTCCACGCTGAAGCGCTGGCCAGGCGACTGGCCGATACGCTGTCCAACTGGCGCGGTGCGCCGGTGCGCGTGCTACACAACGATAATCCGGACGTGGCCGTGGCGCGCGGCGGGGTGGCCTACACCTTGGGCAAGCAAGGACTGTCGCCCACCATCGGCGGCGGTTCGCCGCGCAGCTATTACCTATTGCTGGACAGCGCTCGCGCGCCTGGCGTATCGCGCCGCGCAGTATGCATCTTGCCGCGCGGTGCCGAGACGGGCCGTGAGATCCGGCTGGAAGACCGCAGCTTCGCACTGCGCCTGGGGCGCCCGGTGCGCTTCCACATTGTCTCGACCATCGCCGACGACCGCCAGCCGCTGGCGGGCGAACTGGCTGATTTGAAGCCGGACGATTTCGTCCAGCTGCCGGTCGTCGCCACCGTTCTGCGCGACAGCGGCAACGCGTCGGCACGCAAGGAAATTCCTGTGCAGCTGGCCGCCTCCCTCAGCGAAGTCGGCACGCTTGAAGTGCATTGCGTGTCTGCCGGCGAGCAGCGCTGGCTGCTGGAATTCGACCTGCGCGCCGGCGCCGCAGATGCCGCCGACATCGAGTCCGGCGCAGCGGACAATGAACCCGCGCTGCCGGCACGCTTTGGCGAAGCGGTCGAAAAAATCGACCGCATCTTCGGCACCCGCGCGCTGCAAGTCGACATCAAGGAAGTGCGCCAACTGCGCAGTCAGCTCGAACATCTGCTGAGCAGCCGCGAGAAATGGGAAACGCATTTGCTGCGTGGCCTGTTCGACGCGCTGATCGAACGCGCCAAAGGCCGCCGCCGTTCACCCGAACACGAGCGGGCCTGGCTGAATCTGAGCGGTTTCTGCCTGCGTCCCGGCTTCGGTCACCCGCTGGACGAGTATCGCATCGAACAGCTGTGGGCACTGTTCGAACAAGGCGTACAGCACCACAAAGACACCCAAGTCACGTCCGAATGGTGGACGCTTTGGCGCCGGGTGTCCGGAGGTCTGTCCCCTGAAGCGCAACTGCGCTTGCTGGACGATTTCGCCTTCAACTTGCAGGCCGACGCCGCCGAACGTGGGCGCCGTCCCGTCACGCTGGTCAACGGCAGCGAAGACGATATGCTGCGTCTCGGTGCATCGCTGGAACGCATCCCGTCCGCGTACAAGGCCGAAATCGGCGACTGGATGATGGGTGAATTGGCCAAGGCGCCCAAGCTGGCCCTGAAGGCCGAGGCCAAAGCTGCCGCGCTGTACACCCGCTACCTGTGGGCGCTCGGACGTGTCGGCGCGCGCCGCCCCTTCCATGGCAGCGCGCACGACGTGGCGCCGATTGCTACGGTCGAAAAATGGCTGAGCGAGTTGCTGAAACTGGACTGGCGCAAGATCGAACCGGCCGGCTTTGCAGCTGCCCATCTCGCCCGCATGACAGGTGACCGCACACGCGACATCAATGAAACGCTGCGTGCGGAAATCGTCCGCCGCCTTGAGACTGCGGGCGCTCCGCCAAGCTGGCCGGCGATGGTGCGCGAAGTCGTGCAGCTGGATCAGGCCAGCGAACAGCGCATGCTCGGTGAAGCACTGCCGCCAGGACTCAAGCTCCTGAGCTGATTGCGCCGCGCGCAGCCAGCGCCTGCTGCTGCGCGACGAACTGATCGAAGGCAGCGATCAAAGAATCGTATTTGTGCTCGTCGCCTTCCAGCTGCGCCAGCGCGTAAGCTGTGGCTTCCAGCGTAGACAACTGATCGGGCTTGTGCGCTTTGCGGATCAGGTAATGCGAAGGCGACGTATCGCGCAGCGGTAGGCGCGGCATGGCTTGCAGCTGCGGGTTCAGGTAAAGCATCTTGCGGCTCTTGCGCCAGGTAGCGTCCAGCACCACCAGCGTCAACTCTTCCGCACGCCAGGCCGGATCGAACGGAGGTGGTGGCGCGAGGCCAAGCGAGCGGTCGCCAGGCGTCTCAGGATAAAGCAATACCGCCCGGCGCGGCACCGGCAGCACATCAAACTGCTCGCCAACCATCAGCGTGCTGCCTTTCAGGCACATATGCAGCAAGCGGCCGCTGTTCTTGGCGTTCGCGACTTCCATTGGATGCTGCAGAATCAGCACGTCAGCCGCGCTCTGCACCGGCATCACGAAGCCGCAAATGCATGTTGTCGATGGCCGCAGACAGGCCGCGCATACTGCCCGCTTCATGCCTTCTCTGAGATCTCAATCAGGTTCAGATCCGGATCGCGCAAGTAGATGGAGCGGATCGGCCAGTTGGCGCCGGTCCGCATCACCGGACCTTCTTCGATCGCCACATGGGCCGCATTGAGGCGCGCGATGACCTCGTCCAACGGTATGGAAGCGATGAAGCACAGGTCCAGCGAACCGGGAGTCGGCACGTCAGCTTTCGGCAGGAATTCCTTGCCGTATTCGTGCAGATTGATCTTCTGCGAACCGAATTTGAAGGCCATGCGGCATGCACCGAAAGTCTCCAGCTGCATGCCCAGCAGGCGCGTGTAGAAATCAACGCAGCGTTCCTTGTCGCGCGTGGTCAGGACGAGGTGGTCGAGATGATCGATCATACGGAGGCTCCCGGTTACGGATGTCCCGCCATTGTAGCGGCTTGCGCTAGCCCGCGCCGAGCAGTTCGTCCAGCTGCGCTGCAAGCGCTGGGTCTTTGACCACGGAATGCAGCCATTCGTGCAGCGGCATATCGCCCCAGGCGGCGGCTTTTTGGGCCAGGTAAGCCACGGGGCTGTGCGGTTCCGTTCTGCGGAAGAAGTCAGCGATCTGCCGCAACTGCGCCAGGGCCTGGGTGCGCGTGCAGAGCGCGCCGCTGTGCGCGGAGGGCCTGCCGCCGGTTTCTTCGCCATCAACAAGTGCCACGTCGGGTTCCGGCGCCAGCAAACCGATAAAATCGATCGCATGCTGCACCGCCTCGCGCGCCGCCGCGAACGAGGGGCCATCCGCGCCTAAGCGCGCATCTACGGCCTGCTCCAGCGCACGCAAGGCGGACAGGCAGTAACCGGCATCTTCCAGCAGCGCCATGTTGAACGCTTCGGAATTGCCACGTCGCCGCGCGTCCAGCTCCGATATCGTGGGCTGGCCGGGCTGCTCCGCACGCGACGCCCCCTGGCGCGCGCGTTCGAAGTCGAGCATCGTAATGCTGCCATCCTCCGACACCGGCATGTCCTTGACCAGCTGCGGCGTTTGCGCCAGCAGCCAGCTTAGATTGCCGATGCGCTGCTCGAAATCGTCCTCGCCGAGCGGGTGTACGCGCTCCCAGTAGCGATCGCACAATGCGGCCAACAGCCCGAATCCATCCGCCAGCCCGCGGAACTGCTGCGTGCGCGCTTGCGCCTCTGTCAGCCAAACGGCAAGCTTGAGGTCCTTGCTGCGCGTCTGGATCAGCTCCGCGCAATGGCTGGCCACGAAAGGCCAGTCGGCTTCCTTCAGCGCTACAGTCCACTCACCCTGCTCCAGGCTCGGATCTTCATGCTGGCGCGCACGGGCGATGGCGTCCACTTCGTCACTGAACGACAAATCCTCACCACACGGCTCGGTCACGCTGATGGGAACCAGAAGCTGTTCGATGCTAAGCATGCGGCCTCCTTATTTGATGGTGAGCTTGAACTGGCCATGGCGATTGGCGCTGGCCTTGATCTTCGAGACGGGCGCGCCTTCCGCAATACGCGCGAGCACCACGTCCGCGATATCCGGCAGCAGCGTGCCGTTGAGGATATTGTCGATATTGCGCGCGCCGGAATCGACTTCCGTGCAGCGCGCCAGCACTGTCTCGAGCAGCGCTTCATCCCAGCTGAACTCCGCGTGGTGATTGTCGCTGACACGCTGGCCAATGCGTCCCAGTTTCAGTGCAATGATCTGCGTCAGCACATCATCGGCAACCGGATAGAAAGGCACGACTTCCACGCGGCCGAGGAAGGCGGGCTTGAAGTGGCGCACCAGCAGTGGCCGCACCAGCGCATCAAGCTGCTCCGGCGCCGGCAACTCGGCCCTGGCCTTATTGAGGCAAGCCTGCATGATCGCCGCCGAGCCCAGATTGGAGGTCATGATTATCACCGTGTTGCGGAAATCTATTAGCCGGCCTTCAGCATCTTCCATAAATCCCTTGTCAAAAACCTGGAAAAATAATTCAGCAACGTCTGCGTGCGCCTTGTCGATCTCGTCCAGCAGCACCACGCTGTATGGCGCGCGGCGTACCGCCTCCGTCAGCACACCGCCTTCGCCAAAGCCCACATACCCCGGCGGAGATCCTTTCAGGCCCGATATGCTGTGCGCCTCCTGATACTCGCTCATATTGATTGTGATGAGTTTGCGCTCGCCACCAAACAGCACGTCCGCCAGTGCCAGCGCCGTTTCAGTCTTGCCCACACCGGAGGGACCAGTGAACAGGAACACGCCCTTCGGCTTGGATATATCCTCCAGATTGGCGCGCGCAATACGCATGCGCCGCGTGACGGTTTCAATGGCATGCGCCTGACCCAGCACGCGCGATTCCAGCGCGGGGCGCAGCTGCTGCACGGTGCGTACCTCGTCGCGCACCATTTTTCCGAGCGGGATGCCGGTCCATGCTGCGATCACCGCGGCCACCGTGTGCCCATCCACCTCAAGCGGCACCATCGGCGCATCGGCCTGCAATGCACGCAGCTCCTGCATCAATGGTGCGACCTGGGCGGCGCCGCCGTTGTCACGCGAGGCTGCGATTTGAGCACAAAGCGCTTTCTCGCGTTCCCAACGCGCGGCCAATTCGCCATGCCAGGCATGCAGGGTGCCACGTTCGTCGCGCATGGCAGACATCCGCGCCTCGGGTCCGGCAACGCGGTGCGATCCGCTCCGGCCATTGTGCGGTGGAACCAGCGACACGGCTCCCTCGGCGATATCACGCTCCAGCGCAGCGATCTGCGACGACAGCCGCTCGATCTGGCGCGCAGCATCGTCCAGTAAAGCCGGCGCCGAAGTTTGGCCCAATGCGACACGGGCGCAGGCTGTGTCCAGCACACTTACCGCTTTGTCGGGCAACTGGCGGCCGGTGATATAGCGATGCGACAGGCGCACCGCTTCCGTCACGGCCTCGTCGCGCACACGAACGCCGAAATGATTTTCCATCAGCGGCACCATCGCGCGCAGCATCGACGCTGCAATCTGCTCGTCCGGTTCGTCCACTTTCACCACCTGGAAGCGCCGCGCCAGGGCCGCATCCTTCTCGAAGTATTTTTTGTATTCGCTCCACGTTGTTGCCGCAATCGTGCGCAGCTCGCCGCGTGCCAGCGCAGGTTTCAGCAAGTTGGCAGCATCGCCTTGCCCAGCCGGACCTCCGGCGCCGATCATCGAATGTGCTTCATCGATGAACAGGATAATCGCGTGCGGGCTGCGTTTCACTTCATCGATGACGTTCTTCAGGCGGCTCTCGAACTCGCCCTTTACGCTGGCGCCGGCCTGCAGCAGGCCCATATCCAGCACGTGAATCGCCACACCTTGCAGGCCTGGCGGCACATCATTCGCCGCGATGCGCAGGGCCAGACCTTCTACGATCGCCGTCTTGCCGACGCCCGCTTCGCCGGTCAGAATAGGATTGTTCTGGCGCCGGCGAGTCAGAATATCGATTACCTGCCGGATTTCGGCATTGCGTCCAATAACCGGATCAAGCTTGCCCTCCCTTGCCTGCCGCGTGAGGTTGGCGGTGAACTGGTCCAGTGCCTGGGTAGGCCGCAGCAGCTGTCCCGCGGCGTCTCCCGCACGCTCGCTGTCCGGCGTCGCCGCCATCGATTCGCCTGAGCCGCGCAAATATTTCTGTGGCTTGTGTTTGAGTTCATCCACCGGGAACTGGCCGAAAAGCTGAGAAGCACGGGCGGCGTACTGCGCCAGCGAAGGCTCCGTCAGCAGCGCAAGCAGCAAATGCAGGCTGCGGATTTCACCCGGCTGCGGCAAGCCGAGCGACGCGATCAGCCAGGCATGCTCCAGCAACAGCTGCAGGCGCTGCGAGAAAACCGGGACTCGCTCATTACCGGTTTTGAAGGTGCCAAGCTCGCGCCGCAAGTCCGCTTCCAGCGTGGTCAGACTGATACTGCATTTGCGCGCCACGGTGCAGATATCGCAATCCTGCTGGCCCAGAAAGGCCACGAACAGATGCTCGATATCGACCTCGCCATGCCCCATGCCCATGCAAAGATTGGCGGCACGCGTTGCCGCGCCGCGCGCCGTTTCATTCAACTTTCCGATCAGTGTTTTCAGGTTGATGCTCATGCTCTGGCTCCGCGTTTGATCGAGTAATGCAAAGAAGATGGCTGCAGCAAGGCGTTGAAGCTGACGGGTTCACGCGCACCGGGTGCTTGCAACACGGCGCTGATGGAAAAGTCCACGCGGTTCACCGTGCCCGGCTGCGTCTCCAGGCGGACCTGCACATTGCGCAGCCGCGGTTCGTGACGTTCGACTGCCATGCGCAGACTGGCGCAAATGCGCGCCCGGTCTTCGCTGCTGCCGAGACACATGGCGGCAAAATCGGCCAGCCCGTAATTCAGCACCGAGGCCGCGCATTCGGGATAAGCGCGCTGCAGATGAGCGGGCAACACGCTGCGTGTATTCAGCAGGTCTTCCAGATCGCGGCCGACCGCATCCTTCAAATGCGTGACGTCGCGATCGCCCAACAGCCGGTCGAACAGGCTCATTGCCGCATCCTTTCAGGGAAAAAAAGGGCCGCGGGGCCTTTTCTGCCGCCGCGGCCAATGCCGCCAGCTCAAATGATGCGGTTGGTCGCCAGGTCCCAGCCGCCGGAGGTATTACCGCCCGCGCCGCCAGAAATCTTCTGCTGCGTGTATTTCCAGCGCACGCGCGAGAATTTGAATCCGACTTCCTCCAGCAGAATGTCGCCCTCTTCCACCCCCGGGCTGATGCCACTGACCAGCACATTGTCGATCTCGATTTCGAAATACTTCACGCGCTCTCCTTGCGCATCAGCGCGCATGAACTCGAACTTCGCTTTCGGAATGGTGCGTCCAGCGGCGCAGGTCTGCAGCAGAATCGGCGAAGACAGGTCGGCCAGCTTGGAGATCACGATATCGCGATGCTCGCAGCGTTCAGCAGTGTGGCCGCCACTCGTCGACGAAGTGGCGGAACGCGGCTGCTCCACGCCCCAGTTGACCGATTTGCATTCGATCCAGTCCTTGTGGCGATCATCGGCGGATTCGCCCTTGATGCCATCGATATACAGGTAGACGTCAATTGCCATTGCATGCTCCTCTTCTCTGGTGGGTTATCAGTAGTTGGTCGTTTGCGGCAGCTCCGCGACCAGACGGAGAGACACGGTCAGTTCGTCCAGCTGGAAATGCGGCCGCAGGAAGCTCACGGCGCGGAACACGCCGGGCCGGCCAGGCACCTCGTGCACCTGCACCGATGCCTCTCTCAGCGGGAACTGCGCCTTCTGCTCCTGGCTCGCGTTATCGTCCAGCAGGACATACTTCATCAGCCATCGATTCAGAAAGTCTTCGACGCTGGAGGCGGAACTGAAGCTGCCTACTTTGTCGCGCATCATGGCCTTCATGTAATGCGCGATGCGCGAAACGGCGAAGATGTATTGCAGCTGGGATGACAGTACAGCGTTGGCATTGGCCGCTTCCGAGCTGTACCTGCGGGCCTTCTGCGCCGATTGCGCGCCAAAGAAGGCCGCATAGGCTGTGTTTTTGCAGTGGACGAGAGCGATGAATCCGAGATCGCTCAATTCCTTTTCGCGGCGGTCCGTGATGGCCACTTCGGTCGGGCATTTGAGCGCCACTTCGCCCTCGTCCGTCTTAAAGGTGTGGGTCGGCAGATCGTCGACCAGTCCCCCGCCTTCCACACCACGGATGGCGGCGCACCATCCGAATTCCTCAAACGCCTTGGTCAGTTTCGCCCCGAAGGCATAGGCTGCGTTGCACCACAGGTAGCGTTCATGGTCCGTGCCGTCGACGTCCTCCACAAAGTTGAAGCCTTCGACCGTGGTGCCATCGACCGGATTGAATGGCAGGCGGCCAAGAAAGCGCGGCAAGGCCAGGCCCACATAGCGCGAGTCCTCCGAATCGCGGAAAGCCTTCCATTTGGCGTATTCCACGGTATCGAGCACCTTGGCGAGATCGCGCGGCTTGCCGAGTTCACCGAAGCTCTCCAGTCCGAACAGGCCCGGCGCTGCTGCCGTGATGAAGGGTGCATGCGATGCTGCCGCCACATGGGACATCTGCTCGATGAAGTACATTTCCTCCGGCTGGCGTGTGATCTCGAAGTCGCCCAGCAGCGCCGCGTACGGCGCCCCACCGAAAGTGCCGAACTCCTCTTCGTACACTTTCTTGAACATCACACTCTGATCGAACTCCAGCGCGCTCTGAAAGTCGCGCACCAGTTCACGTTTGGTGGCGTTCAGCATGCGCACTTTCAGGCCAGGGCCGGTGGCGCTATTGCGCACAAGGTAGTGCAGGCCCGTCCAGCTTTGCTCCAGCTTCTGGAATGCCGGTGCGTGCATGATGGCGCTCAGTTGCGCGGATATCAAGCGATCCAGTTCCGCCACCCGTGCGTCCAGCGTGGCGGAAAGATTATGCGACACCGTCACAGTTCCCTGCACCACCTGATTCACCAGTTCCGCGATGATGTCACGTGCGCGTTCATGCTCGGCACTGGATTTGGCCACCTTGCTTTCTTCGACGATGCGATCCAGCAGGTCCAGCGATTCGGCCGCAGCGGCAGGCATTGCTTGCAATTGGGCGGACATATTATTTCCCCTCGTCCGTCAGCGAGGAAAGCTGTTCGGTGTTTCGCAACACGTCCGTCAGCAAGTCTTCCAGTTTGTCGTTGCCGGCCAGCTTGTTGCGCAAATCGGCCAGCTTGCTGCGAGTATCCAGCAGTTTGCTGAGTGGCTCGACCTGACGCACCACGGACTCCGGCCGGAAGTCCGCCATCGACCGAAAGCGCAATTCGACTGGGAATTCGCCCTCTCCAGCCAGGGTATTCTTGACCTGGAAGCGCGCCACCGGTTCAACGCCGCACAGAACTTCGTCGAAATTGCCGTTGTCGATGCCGACGAATTTACGGTCCTTCAAGCGTTTTTGCTCCACGTCCGAGTTGCCGCCAAAGTCACCCACCACGCCCACCACGAAGGGCAGCTCCTTGTTTTCCATTGCGTCGCCAATCTCGACGTCGTAGGTCATTTGCACGCGCGGCGCCCGAACTTTGGTCAGCCGCTTTTGCACGCTATCGCCATTTGCCATGGTCTTCTCCTATTTGAGTGCGCCGAAGGGATCGGCGCTGTTGGACGGTGACGGGACGAGCGTCTTGCCCTGTACAGGAACGCTGCGCGGCAGCGCCGGTGCACCGCGCTTGGCCGTTCTGTTGGCTCCCTGTTGCGGCACCAGGACGTCCTCGCCCAGACTTGAGCGCAGCAGCTTCGCCAGTTCCTGGGCTTCGCTGCGCACGGGACCACCAAGATTGTTTTGCTGGCTCAGGTCCGCCAACGCCTTGGTGGACAGACGCAGGCCGCTGACGGCAATGATGCTATTGCCCGTGCGGTCGGTGGGATCGCGCTGCAATGCCTCCAGCGCATTCGAGATGGCTTCGCCATAGCTGCCGCGATCGAACTTCATTTGCGCCATCTGCACCCAGGGCGTCTTGTCGGCGGGCCAGCTGGCACCGGCATTTTTCAAAATGGCGTAAGCCTTGTCATGCTGGCCGCTTGCAGCTGCGCGGTCGGCGTCGGCCACCATGGACTCCAGTGACGCGGCCGGCGAGTGATCGAGCCGCATCTGTTGGCCGTCCGTGGCGCAGGCAGTGAGCAGCGCAGCACTTGCCAGAACGGGTATCGACATTAGTCTCATCGTGAGTCTCCTTGTTCGCGGTGTCGCCCATTATTGGTGGGATGTACACACCAGCGATTGCGTTGTCTCAAAGTTCGGAGCGCGTCTCTTTCACGCTTTGCGCCGCCGCAAAAGCCCGCCGCTGCAGTGAAGATTTAATTGACACCTGACCTGAAGGAGTCGTAATGAAGAAATCACTTGCCCTCATGCCGCTGCTGGCCTTATGCGCCTGCGGCGGCTTGCGCATCGCGGAACCGCCTTCGCGCCAGGTGGCGCTGCGTCTGCAGGCCGCGCCTGGTCTGAATCTTGGACCGCAGGATCAGCCGCTGGCACTCGTCACCAGAATCTATAAGCTGCGCCAACTGGCGGCCTTCCAGCGCGCATCGTTCGACTCCCTGCTGAACGGGTCCGACCTCGGTCCGGATCTGATCGAAATGCGCGAAGTCACGCTGGTGCCCGGACAACACTACGATGCACTCGAAAAGCTCGATCGCGATGCGGCCTATATCGGCGTCGTGGGCCTGTTCAATGCACCGTGTCCGCAACAATGGCGGCTCGCCTTTCCAGCCAGGGAAGCTGAAAGATCCGGCATCTCGGTTGGCCTGAATAGCTGCGCGATCAGCGCGGGTGCGGGCGCAAGCCCCGTCAGATAAGGAGCTTTCAATGAGTGCAGCATCAAAACTGCTATGGGCGGAAGGCCTGTTCCTGCGTCCCCAGCACTTCCAGCAGCAGGACCGTTATCACGAAGCGCGCTTGCATCAGACGGCGCAAGCGGTCCATCCATACTTGTGGGGCGTTCAGTCACTCGAATGGGATATGCCGGCGCTGAAGAACAACCTGCTGCGGCTGGACGCCTTGTCCGCCATATTCCGCGACGGTGAGCTGATCGAAGCGCCCGACTGTGTGCCCTTGCCGCCAGCACTCGACCTGAGCGGCGTTCCCGCCAATGTGCAGGAGCTGACCTGCTACGCATCGCTGCCCCTGATGTCGCCGGACAGCAGCAATTACGAAGCGCCGGGCACGCGCTTCGTGCGCCATGACCGGGACACGCCTGACCTTTACTCCGAAGCCATGGCGGCCGAAATCACCTATCTGAAACCCGCCGTGCGCTTGTTGACCGATCTCGAGCCGCGCAGCGCATCCGACTGCATTCCTGTTGCGCGGTTGCGGCGCGTGGTGTCCGGCGGCTTCGAGCACGATCCCTCATTCCTGCCGCCGGCCTTGTCGCTATCCGCTGCGCCGCGCCTCAAACAGCGACTTGAACAGCTCCTCGACGCGCTGCAGGCCAAGGTCAATGCCCTGCAAGGCCATATGCGGGAGCCCAGCCGCAATGTGATCGAATTCCGCTCGGGTGACGTGTCCAGTTTCTGGCTGCTGCATACGGCCAGCACCTCGGCGGCCATGCTGATGCACTATCTGCGTCATCCGCAACTGCACCCGGAACGCTTGTTCGAGGCCATGCTGGGTCTCGCCGGCGCCTTGATGACCTACTCAAAAAGCTATCAGCTCAATCAGCTCCCGGTCTACGAGCATTCATCGCCGGCCGACGGCTTCCAGCGCCTGGACGCCATCATCCGCGACTTGCTGGACACCGTGATCTCGGCCCGCTACTTCGCCATCGTACTCACCGAGGACAAGCCCTGCTACCACCTCGGCAAACTCGATTCCGGCAAGATCGGCGCCGATACGACGCTTTATCTGGCGATCGGCGCCGCACTGCCCGCGCTGGAGCTGGTGGAAGTTGTGCCTTTGCGGGTCAAGGTCGGTGCACCGGACGACGTGGAAAAATGCGTGCTCTCCGCCATGCCGGGCGTCAAACTGACGCACGCTCCACAGGTGCCCGCCGCCATCCCGGTCCGTCCCGACACCTACTACTTCGCGCTGGAGAATCGCGGCGTGCTGTATGAGCAGATGCTGAAGGCCCAGTCCATTTCCATCTACGTGCCCGCAGGAATCAAGGATCTGCGGCTCGAACTGATCGCGGTGACGGCATGACTCCCCAAATCGAACGGCGCGCCGCGCCATCCCTGTTCGGCGCCGCAGCGAGCATTGACGGCGCGCGCATTCAGTCGCTGCTGGACTTGATGCATGAAGGCTTCCACATGCTTTTCCTGCTGCGGAACGGCAGCGCGCCTCCCGCCTGCGAAGAATTTCTGGAAAAGGTCGGCAGCTTTCTTAAGGAATTCGAACGCGACGCCCGCAACCTGCGGGCACATGGCGACGACATCGATGCCGCGAAATACGCTTTCTGTGCAGCCCTCGACGAAATCGTGCTGGCGTCGCATTTTCCGCTGCGTGACGCCTGGGAACAACGTCCCTTGCAGCTGGTGGAGTTCGGCGACCAGCTGGCGGGCGAGCATTTCTTCGATCGGCTCGAAGCGCTGCGGACCAGCGGCGGCGCACGGCTACAGGCGCTGCAGGTCTTCCATATGTGCCTGCTGCTCGGCTTCAAAGGGAAATACGCGCTCGACGGCGGCGATCGTCTTGCCTACATGACCGCGCGTCTGGGCGACGAAATCGCCCATATCAAGGGCAAGAGCAAAGGCTTTGCGCCGCGCGCCGACCGGCCCGACCAGGTGGTTCACAAATTGCGGACCGGCATGCCGCTGTGGGCACTTTGCTCCGTGTTTGCCTTGCTTGGCATCGGGGTCTTCATCGGTCTGAAGTCATCGCTGGACAGCAGTGCGCAATCGGCGCTGGCGCCCTACGCTGGCATCGTCAAGCTGGCGCCGCGCCCGGCCAACCTGACGATCACCCTGCCCTAATCGGCAACCCGAAATTCGATGCGGCGGTTGCGCGCGCGGCCTTCTACCGTCGAATTCTCCGCCACTGGACGATCCGGGCCCTGGCCGGAAACGGAGATCAGCGCTGTGTTGATGCCTTTCGCCGCGAGATAAGAGCGTACCGCTTCGGCGCGGGCCAGACTGAGTGCCAGATTCGTTTCGCGCAAGCCTGTATTGTCAGTATGGCCAATGACTTCGACTTTCTTGCCCTTCACCTTCTGCAGCGCTGCCGCCATCTCGTCCAGAATCGCCTGACCCGAAGGCCGGATGACCGCCTGGCCGCTCTCGAACTCGATGATGCGCCTGGCCAGCGCCGCATCCACCACTTCCTGTTCGGCGGCGCTGACGCGCAGGCCATTGTTGACGGTATAGCTGGGATTCAGGCTGGTCGCCATATCGCTGGCAATCTGCTGCCGTTGCGCCTCGTTAGCGACCTCGCCGCGGATACTGATCGTGTTGCCGTCGATGCGCAGTTGGCCTTTAGTCACTTGTTTCAGATTTGACGTGATCAGCTTCTGCACATGGCCGGCCCAGTCGGGCGGCATAGCCACCGTGCCGATGGCGATCTGGTCGACCACCAGATCGGTGCCGTACACATCGCGTACCTTTTGCAGCAACGCTGCCTTGGATGCTTCGTCGGGCACAGTCCCGCTGACCAGCACCTGACTTGGATGCGGCGCTGGGACCTGCGCATGCACAATGAATGGAACCGCAAATAGAAGCAACAGGCGGCGCATATCGCACTCTCTCAGGAAAAGGTTTCACGGAAAAGCCGCAAGGCGGCGGCCAGCGGCAACTGGGGCTGCGCCAAGCAGGCAGCCAGGTGTTCGGCCTCCGGCATCGCTGCCAGCTCGCTTTCCAGCCAGCTGTTGTCCGCTACGGCAATCTGCTGCTCGGCCGCGAATTCCGGATCGATGATCGCTTGCAGCGTGGCCGCATTGGCGCCGTTAAAACCTGCAACCAGCGTGTGCCGGCCTTCACGTTCGCACAGAAACAGCGCCAGTTCCATGTCTACGCCGTGCAGGAACACGCTGCCCAGCTGCAGCCAGAATGCACAAATCAGCATGCGCTCATGCAAAGCGGCGGGCAGCGGCAGCACAAGGCTCTTCGACAGCCGCGCGCCTGAGTGGGCATGCATGGGCCATAGCAGCAGGCCAAGCGTGAGGACCAGGCGACGTGCACCGCCCTTCATTTCCAGCATCGCATCGAGGTCGGCGAGCGTGGCCTGAGTCAGGAAATTATGCAGCTTTTGTATGCAGTCCTGGCCCGTCGCATCCACGTCTATCGCGCTCCCGGCAAGCCGCTGAAGCGCGGCGGCGGGATCGTGAGCGGATTGAGCATCCGCCGTGTGTTCCGCCAGCTCCTGCCAGAACGGCGCCAACACCAGCGGGCTGCCAGGCAGAAAGGCCAGCGGATCTTCCAACTTCATCGCGCTCATCGTCATGAAGGGAAAGCGCCGCTCGGACTGGTCCCGGCTGGCCGCGAGATGGCCAGCTATCGCCACCTTATTGCGTGTGCCGATGAAGGCGAAGTGCACAGGACGCATGGCATCGTAGTGCTGACGCCAGCGTGGATTGGGTGTCAGCTGATTCATCACATCCGCCAGCCACTGATCCAGCAGTTCCAGCAGCCGCCGGTCGCCGGCCGATTTTACGAAATCGCTGCGCGCAGGCAGCTTGCCAAAGTAGCTTATCGCGAGCTGCGTCATTGGTGTTCTCCGGTGATGGTCGCGACGGCAGTGATGGGCGGAGCGCCGACTATGGTTTCCGGCAGACGCAGGCCACGGAAGCCCTGTTCCTGCGGCGCCTGCGCAGTAGCCGACGCTTCGGGGCTGCTAATGATCCGCAGATCAACCGCCACACTGACGCCTCCTGCCGACCAGCGTAATTCGTGCACGCCACCCTCCTTGCGCGTGCGCGTCGCCGCCTCAATCATGCGGCGCAGGCCGAACTGGCCAGGCTCGTTGAGAATCTCGACATTGCGCCCATCGAAGGTCACCGCCGTGATGTGCGCGCCCGGCACGCCTTGCGGCCCCGGATGGATCATATTTGCCCACTGCGCGGGCGTGTTCCGGTAGCGCAGCTGCTGGCCATCGATGTCGATCGTGTACTCCAGCGTTCCCGGCGCTGGAGACGGCAGGATCTGGAACACCGTTTGCGCAGCCGCCGATGCTGCCGCCACCCCGCCCGCACCGATTGGAGCGATCCATCCGGCAAAGCGCTGCACGGCTTGCGGCGCCAGCGTGATGCCCATGTCAGCCCAGGTGCGTGGCGCGATTACATCTCCGCGCCGCACAACCAGCGGTCCCATGGCAGTGTTGACGAATTTTGCGACCAGCCCATCCGGGCCGAAGAACTGCGCAATCTCCGCTTGACTGGCTTCGATATGCGCATTGGGGGTAAAGGGATATTTGCTCGCCAGCGAACGGTTGAAAGGCTCATAAACCTGCGCCAGCCAGGTCTTGTTGATTTCGGCCTCCGCCGGGCCGATGATGATGGCAAAGGTCTGAGTCAGCGGCCGAACAAGGATGGGCCGGATCGCCTGTTTCTGCACATCGCTCATCCCCATCAGCATTTGCTCATCGACCAGGCGCAAGGCGTCGGCCAGTTCGGAGCCCGATCCCTCCAGCGTTTGCTGCATGAACTGGCGCGCGCCGGGACCGGGATCGCCCTGATTCTTCAGGCTATTCAGCCGCGTACGCAGGCGGGACAGCGCATCGAGATACGCGCGGATCGGCGACGCATCCTTGTCGCGCGGCGCGACCAGCTTGCCCAAGGCGGCGAATTCGCGGCCGACCGCGCCCACCGCTCGTTCGCCGGGCGTCAGGTTCACCTGAATATTCACGCCGGACGGCGCACGCTGGAAGAGCCGCGACCGCAGCCAGTTGATCACGCCCGTTTGCGCTTGTGCCATCTGCGCGTTGAGTTCCGCCGGGTTATCCCAGGCAGTCTGCTCATAGACGGTGTTGAGCACCTTTGCGATAGGCGAAGTTTGCGGGTCGCCCAGCCGGTTCATCGCGCCCACCGCGCCATTGAAATTGCCCATGTCGGCGATCGCGATGCCCTGCACGAAGGCTCGCCATTCTTTTACGTATTCACTTTTGTACATCTCCACCAGGTTCTTCTGAATTTGCTCCGGGCTTCCTTCCAGCGACAGATCGTCTTTGCTGGAAGTCTTCAACACCCAATCCGTGCTTTGCAGCTCGTGACCGGCGGCCTCTTTGAATGCGCCCTCAACATACTTTTCCCATGCCTCGCGGGTGAAGGCGCCGGGAATCGCGTGGCTGCCGGCGATCACGGCCAGATCCTGTTCGCCAGCGATGCGCGCCACAGACATGCTCTGGAAACGCGTATTGGCGCGCGCCTTCACCTCGGCATATACCCGGTCGCGGGCCGGCATGCCGCGCACGACATGGCGTAGATGCTCGCGCGCCGCGTCGACTAGCGTCAGCTTCTGTTCGATGCGCGGCCATGAAGGATCGCCCATCCGGCTCAGATAGAAGTTCAGCAATCGTTCAGCGCTGCGGATCATTTGCTCACGCGGCATACTGGCGCGGTTCGACTCCAGCCAGCCGCGCCAGTGCCGTGTGAGCTGGTCAGTCATATGCGTAGCTTCCGCGCGCGCGGGCTCGCACAGCATCAGATAGGTCTTCAAAGCGTTATAGACATCTTCCGGCACACCGTTGGCATGGTCGTATAACAGCGCTTCAAGGCTTGCCGCAACCGGCTTGACCAGAACTTCTTTCATGCCGGCGAAGTATTCCTCGCGCAGCTTTTCTTCGAGTAGCGCGCCCTGGTACAGCCCTATGTCCAGCAGCCACGGACCCTCTTTGCGCAGTTTTTCCAACTGGGCCATACGATCCTGCAGGATCTCCAGCGCCTGCAGGCGCGATTGCAGATCCAGACGGCCGCTCTGTACACGCACGGCTTTGTCCAGATCCGCCTGCACAGCGCGTACCAGTTCGCGATTGCCGGAGTAGGACCAGCTCCAGCCACCTAGCGCACCGCCAAGCAGCAGCGCTGCGGCGACAAAGCCCGCATACTTCAGACGCATCCGCGTGCGGCTTGTGTATTGCGACACCAGTTGCTTATCCGCGAAGATCACCTTACGAAACAGATCCAACAGAAAGAAGCCCGACTGCGCATCATGCGGCACTGGCGGCATCTCGGTGACCAGCGCGAAACGACGTGCCACACGCCGCGTCTGAGCACCCGATGGAGCGCCTTCCTGCAAAGCGCTGGTGAAGTAGAAGCCTCGAAACACCGGCTTGAACTGAAAAGGATTTTCCTCGAACAGCGTGGCGAGGAAGGCGCGCAACGGCACGCGCGCGGCGGAGAACTCCAGCGGGAAGGTATAAACGCCGGGCGGCACGCGATCACGCCGTTGCTGCGTCATATTGGCGACACCCATATCCTTCAGGCCTTCGCACAGCTCATCGAAGCTTTGATCGAAGAAGGAAAGCATTTCCTTGCTGCCTGCCTTGCGCTTGTATGGCATAGTCGCGCCCCAGACACGGTCGCGCTCATTGCGTTCCGTGCGGGCGAAGAATTCGGAGAAGCCAGCGATCAGATCGGCTTTGGTGAACAGAACGTAGACGGGGGCGAAGACTTCCAGCTGTTCGATCAGGTCCTGCACACGTTTGCGCAAGCTGCGTGCGAGCTTGATGGCAGCTTCAGGATCGTCGCCGCGCAGCTCGGCAACGCTGACGGCAATCAGAATGCCATTGATTGGCGCGAGCGAGCGGTGCTTCTTCAATAGTTCCAGAAAGCCCACCCACTCGCCACGGTGTTCGTCTTCCACCGCGTAACGGCCTGCGGTATCGAGCAGTATACCTTCGGTCGTGAAGAACCAGTCGCAATTGCGCGTGCCGCCAACGCCCTGCACCACTTTGCTGTCTGCGAAGGGGAACTGCAGGCCGGATTGCGTAATCGCGCTGCTCTTGCCGGCAGCCGGATTCCCAATGATCATGTACCACGGCAGGTCATACAGCGCCCGTGTGCCGGACGCCATACCCAGTTTCGAGTGCCTGATCGTGCCGATCGCCTTCAGCATCTCGTCGCGGATGGCATTGACGTCGTCACGCTGCTGCTGGTTCGGATCGGGCGGCGGCGGCTCCATCGCCTTGGCGAGGCGCTCGGCCTTGCGCGCGGCCAGAACGCGCCGCAGCCACCATACCGCAAGCCACAACAGCAGACAGACGGCCGTGGCCACGATAGCCCAGATCAGCGCCAGCTCCAGCACTTCGGCGCCAAGGTAGAAGAAGCCTGCCAATGCGGCGAAGCCTATGATGGTGAGATTGCGCGTGTCGGTCAGAAAGTACCAGATTCGTCGCAGCATGGTCGCTCGCATTAGGTTGGGCAGCCGGTCGATGGTGCCATCAACACGGCGCAGCCTTTTTGAGCAAGCTCAATGCTCCTTGCGTGGTTTGCGCAGCTCGATATGACCGAAATCCATCATCGTCCAGCGTCCGCCCCAATTCAGGCCGACTGATTCGGCCACCTCGCCATACAGCTGATAGCCGCGCATGGCCCAGGGATCGCGCTCGGAAATTACCAGATGGCCGTCGCGCATGAAGGCGCAATCGGCAGCCAGGCCGTATTGGTGATAGCTCTGGAATGCACGGGCGCTGGTGACGTTATTGCCTACGTCGGCGAGCTGGTTTTGGCGTTCGGGACTTCGATAGCCTTCCAGCAGGGCCATTTCATAACCATGCTGCTCGCGCATGATCTTGAATACCACCAGCAGGCGCTGGGAAAACTCGGGGTCAAGCAGCGTCCAGTTGCGATTGGCCGTGTCGAGCATCGGCCGCACGACTGTCACTTCGGCCGACGTGAAGACCATCGGCGGCAGCGGCGGTGGCGGCACCAGACGCTCGCCGCGCAGCAGGCTTTCCAACTGTGGATTGATGCTCCGTACGCCGGATTCAGGGAGAGCGACCTTGCCGCCTACCAGCCAGCCTGCCAACGGCGGCAGCAGCACCAGCGCGCACGCGACAGTCAGCAGAATCCAATGCCGCCGAAGCAGCGCCGCAAGCAGCTGCATGCCAGCCCTTCCATCCTCGGCCACACTGGGCGCCTGGCGCGAGATGTTTGCGGTGACGGCGCCCAGAAGGCGCATCATCTGCGCCAACAATGCGTTCACGCCACGCTGCACAGCCTCGCCGGCGTCAGGAAACAGCAACACCCAGCCTACGCCGCAGACCAGTAGGAACAACATGACCACGAAAATTGGCAACATGGTGCGCTCCATCAAAACGGGACGCCGCGCCGCACGCGACACTTGCTCATCGTAGGGCAGCGGCGCACCTGCCGTTTCGGCCCAGATCAAGCCGAGGAGGTGTACAGTGGATTCGTCAAAGCGCATTCTCAATCAGCTGGAGCACGGCCGCAGCGAGCCTCCACCGCCCGCATCACGTCCGCCGCGCAAGCAGCTGGTGTATGCGGCCGGCATTGCGCTCTGCGTTGCGGCACTGGCGGCGGCCATCACTGAATGGGGAACGGACGATGCGCTTCATCCGGCGCTCAAGCCGGCGCCGCCACCGCCAATCGTCAAGAGTGAGGAAGAAGCGCAACAGCTGGCAGCTGCGATTGTGAATGAACCCTTGCAGAAGCACGTCGCCGCTTCGGCGCCTGGCGCAGCGCTGTCGGCCGCCGCATCAATGGCGGCGCGCGCCACTACGCCATCCGCGCGGACACATGCGGCGAAACCGCCGGCGCAAAGCCCGGCGTTGCCGATCAAGCCCGCGGAACGCGATAGCGACGTCGCCCTGCTCGCCGCGTTGATGGCCCATGCGAACGGTCTGGATGCGGCGGACGGCCAGCAAAGCACGGCCGCCCTGCTGCGCCGCTGCGCCAGGCTGGCCGGAGAAGAGGCAGCCTTATGTCATGCCCGCACCTGCGCCGGGCGCTGGACCTATGACAATGCCTGCCGCGTCACAAGGAGCGAATGAACTCCGCCATATAATCCACCACCGCATCCGGCTGTTCGATGTGCGGACTGTGGCCACAGTCATCAACCACCAGCTTGCGCGCATTGACCGCTTTCGCAGCGATCGAATCGAGCTGCGCGGCCGATCCATACTGATCATCGCGGCCTTGCATCGCCAGCAAGGGGCAAGCGACCGACGGCAGCAGGTACTCGATGTTCCAGTGCACGAAGGCGGGGTCCAGCCAGGTGTCGGCCCAAGCGAAAAAGATGGTCTCCGCCTTATCGCCGTGGTAGCGCGACAGTCCGCGCATCTTGCCCGCGCCATGCGAATCGCGCGCCACGCGCACGCCTTCCAGCGTCAACGGTTCAACGAAGACATGGGCCGCTGCCGAGATCACGCCGCGCAAACCGGCCGGCTGGTCCGCCGCGTGGATGAGCGCAATGCTGGCGCCATCCGAATGGCCGACGATCACATACTCGCGCCCATCGGCCAGCCGCGCCAGCACTTCCGGCAACTCAAGCAGCGCATATTCGTGGAGATAGTTGATACCGCGGCGCTTTCTCAGCGGCGAAGACTGGCCATAACCCAGCCGGTCGTACACCAGCCCCGCGCATCCCGTCGCCTCGCACAAATGACGCGGGAAGTCTTTCCACATGGCCGTGCAGCCGAGTCCTTCATGCAGAAACACCAGCAACGGCCGCGTGTCGTCACCGGCTATCAATTCATAGTACAGAGAGTTCTCACCCAATTGCAATTGCATATGGCCTCCCTCGGCAATAAAGGCCCATTGTCGCACGGCTGCTGTGAAGCCGGACGACCTGTCCGCCTTCAACCAGTCCATCCCACGTAAGTAGAGCGGCAAACAGGCGCAGGGAGCCCGCGCCTGACGGACCTTAGTGCAGGGCGAAATCGACGCGGCTCACCGAGCCTTTATCTTCTTTCGATGCAGGCTTGGCGCCAATGATGAAAATGCGCTCGCCCGGCACCTGTCCCGTGTTGATCAGCCAATCCTTCGCCGCCTGAGCGCGGCGATTACCCAGCGCGAGCAAATCATCATCGTCGATGGCGATATTGGCGAGGATGAGTTTTTCCATCTCTTCCGGCGGCAGGGACTTCTGAAGTCCCAGCACGTTGCGCGGCTTGTTGAACGTCTCGTCCTTGTACGCCTTGGCCAGCAAGCCCGCTCGCTCGTCCTTGCTCACTGTGACGCCGCCTTCCGGCAGTGTACCGCCACGCGCCAGCAAATCCTTGGTCTTCGCCGCGCGCAGCTTGCGTTCCAGTGCTCCCTGTTTCATCGCATCCAGTTCGCTCGCATCGTAACGGCCGGTGATATCGAGCTTCAGACCTGGACGCTCAGTCAGCGCCTTGGCGATCGATTTCAGTTTGCTTTCGCTCGCAGGCAGAACTGCCGCGCGGCCGGTATCGAATTCCAGCATGGACAGCTCTTCGCTGCCACCGCCGCCAAACAGGGAACCAATCAGCGAGAACGGCGCCGTCACCGTCTTCATGATCGCATTGCCGATGATCTTGAGGATGATGCCGCCAATCGAGAATTGCGGATCGTCCAGCGAACCGCCGATCGGCACATTGATATCGATGACGCCATTGCGGTCGCTCAGCAGCGCCACGGCCAGCTGCACCGGCATGCGCGGCGCATCCGGATTCGTGCTCTCCTTGCCGAAGGTGAGCTGGTCCAGCACCAGGCGGTTTTCGGCCTTCAGCTGGCGGTGTTCCAGCTGGTAAGCCACTTCAAACGTCAGCTTGCCTTTCTCAATGCCGTAGCCAACGTACTTGTCCGAGTACGCCGACAACTGCGCCAGTTCCATGCCGCGTACGTCCGCTCGCAAATCCAGTGACAGATCGCGCTTCAAGGGATTCACGCGTCCCGCGATCGACAGCGGCGCGCTGTTCACATTGCCCTTCAGGCTCACGTTCGCACTGCTCTTATCATCCGATGACAGACCCGTCACCGTGCCGCCCAGGTCCTTTAGATTGGCCGTGTAATTCGGCTTGATGAAGTTGTCCGTGAAGCGTACGCGCCCGCCGGTCAGTTCCAGCTTGCCGATGCGGATCGGTGGCAGCGGTTCGGATGATTGCGCGGTCGCTTCCGGCTTCGGTGCCGCCTTGGCCGCAGCGGCAGTCTTCGCACGCGCGCCGGCTTCCGTCAGGCTTTTCTCTTCTTCGCCTTCCTTGCGCGTCACGTCCTGCACATTGATACGGCCATTGGGGTCGATAATCACACGGGCAAAGAAGTCCGCGAGTGCCACCCGGTCAACGCTCAGCGAGAAGGGACTGAAGTTCATGTCCATGCCATCGAAGGCGAGCGATTTCCAGCTCAGGAAATCATTGGCGCTGGCTTTGTCCACGGTCGCCAGACGGCTCACGCTGACATCACCTTTCAAACTGCCCTTGCCGCCACCGAGTTTGAGCTGGGTCTTGCCGGAGATGGCCGCCTGCGTCAGGCGCAGATTGACGAAATCGGTCACGTAAGGTTGAAGCGGCAACAGGTCAAAGTTTTTCACGTCCAGCGCCAGATCGCCTTCGAACGGCGATAGCGCGAGCTTGCCCTTGATATTCAGCTGGCCCGATTTATTCACCGTCGCTTTCAGGTCCACCGTGCTGCTGCTCGCCGCCGCGGTGGAGTAACCCTGCATCGACAGGCTTACCGGTGACAGATTGAAGATCACCGGCAGCGCATGGCTGCTGCCGTCTTCCACATGACCGGTCCAGTTGTTCAGATCGATATCGCCGATCGTGACCAGCATCGGCGCGCCCTCTTCCTTCGCTTTCGCAGCGGCAGACGTAGACGCAGGTGCGGGCGCAGCAGCCGCAGTGCGGCGGCCCTGGCGATAGTCGATCTCCGCGCTGTCGGAGGCGATGGAGCCGACAGCGATGGTGTTTTTGCCGATGTCGGCGGCGAGGTCGCGCACGGTCAGATTCAGTTTGCGCACGCCGGCTTGCATTGGATCGTCGGTATAGCGCACGGCGGCATCGTGTACGGCCAACTCCTTCAGGGCCACTTGTACGGCGGACGGCGCGGCTTTCGGAGCAGGTGCAGGTGCTGGCGCAGCCGCAGCGGCAGGCGTCGGCGCTGCGGCCGCGGGTGGCGACAGCAGCTCCGCCAGATCCAGCTTGCCATTGCGCCCGCGCTGCATCGCCAGTTCCAGACCGTCGATGCCTACGCGCGTGATGTCGAAGCGCTTGGCCAGCAAATCCAGCTTGCCCAATTGAGTGGAAAGCTCGTCAACCTTCAGCAACTGCTTGCCGTCCGAATCCGCCAATGCCAACGACTTCAGCGAAGCCCGGCCATCAAGGACGATGGTTGCTGGCTTATCCTTCGGCTGAACGAAAGCCAGATGCAGCGCCGTATTCAGGCGCGCACCGCTCATCTTGAAGCGCGGTTTGTAAGGCAGATAACCGAGATAGCCGGTGACATCAACGTCATCCAGTGTCAGATCCAGCGCATAATCCTTCGGCTCCGCGAATGGACGCGCTTTGCCCTTCAGTTGCAGCGGCGCACCATTCACCTTCGCGCTAAACAGCGGTTCGACGAATACCGTCACGTCGGCAGGCAGCGAGGACACAAACGGCAGCCCAAGCTTCAAGTCCGCCACTTTATGCGTCACGCCCGCCGGACGGTCCTCGAACTCGACCCGCCCCTGCTCCACCTGGATGTTATTCACCGAGAAGCGCGCCGGCTCCGGCGACGGCGGCTGGGCCGCAATCAGGGCCAGGATATCGTCGATGCTGTAGTGGTTTTCGTCCTTGCGGACCAGGTGGACATAAGGGCCTGTCAGGCGTATCTCCTGCACCACAGGCGCCAGCTTGGACAGCGACTGCCAGGACAGGTCCACGCCAAGCCGGTCAAAGCTGGCAAAGACGGCGCCGCCCTCCGGCTCCATCATCTTCAATCCCTGTATCGACGCCGACAAAGTAAAGGGATTGAACTCCACTTTGTCGATGGTCAGCTGGCGATGCAGCTTTTCCATCGCCATGCTTTCGGCCTGCGACTTGACTATGGCCGGAACGGCCAGGAAACCCAGACCGGTGTAGGCCAGTGCACCCCCGGCGACGACGCCGGGGATCAAAAATTTAAGCGGTAACTTCTTCATACCGAAATTATCACTCAATCAAGCGACCGTGGGGTATATTGAACCAAAAATCATTACAGGGGAGATAGGAAGAATGAACAACGTGAAGATCTCTGTTCGTCTGTTTCTGCTCGTTGGCTTCATGTCAATCTTGCTCGCCATCCTAGGCGGGATCGGCCTGTATGGCACGAAGACGTCCAACGAAGCCCTGCGCTCAGTCTACGAAGACCGCACCGTCCCTACCGCCTATCTGGCCTCCGTCAACCGCCAGAATTTGCGCAACCGCATCGCCCTCGCCTACGCCGTGCTGGACGCAAAACCCGAGTCCATTCCCGCCACGCTGAAACAGATTGGCGAGAATATGGCCGTCATCGACAAGGCATGGAAGGACTACCGCGACAGCGACCTGACCACCGAAGAAGGCGAACTGGCGAAAAAATTCGAGCAAACTTACGGCAAACTGCTGGATGAAGGCATCAATCCCGCGGTCGCCGCATTGCAGGCGGGCGATTTGGACAAGACGCGCGACATCGTCGTGCAAAAGCTGCGCAAGCTGAATACGCCGGTCGCCGACACGCTGGACTCCCTGATCAAGCTACAGACTTCCGTCGCCAAGCAGCAGTACGACGAGGCGGCGGCTCGCGGTGCGACGCTGCGCAGCATCTCCATCGCGTCGATCTTAATCGGCATTGCCCTGGCCTGCTTCGTCGGCTATCACCTGGTGCAGAACATCACGCGCTCGATGGGCATGGCGGTCAGCGCGGCGGAAGCCGTGGCCAAAGGCGATTTGGCGCGTCCCATCCAGGTCAACGGCAAGGACGAAATCGCCCAGCTGCTGGATGCGCTGCAGCGCATGCAGACAGCGCTGGCGGGCGTCGTGCGCCAGGTGCGCGATGGATCGGATGCCGTGCTGGGCGCCTCCACTGAAATCGCCCAAGGCAATCAGGACCTGAGCGCCCGTACCGAAACCCAGGCCAGTGCGCTGGAAGAAACAGCGGCCTCGATGGAAGAGCTCAACACAACCGTTAAGCAGAACGCCGACAATGCACGCCAGGCCAACAAGCTGGCGCAGGACGCCAGCGCAGTCGCGGCCGAAGGCGGCAACGTCGTTTCGCAAGTGGTCGACACCATGCGTGGCATCAGCGATTCGAGCCGCCGCATTGCGGACATCATTAACGTTATCGACGGCATCGCCTTCCAGACCAATATCCTGGCCTTGAACGCCGCTGTGGAAGCAGCGCGCGCCGGCGAACAGGGACGCGGCTTTGCCGTTGTCGCAGGCGAAGTGCGCTCGCTGGCCAGCCGCAGCGCGGAAGCAGCGCGCGAAATCAAAGGCCTGATTACGGACAGCGTACAGCGTGTGGAGTCCGGCGCCGGGCTGGTGGATAAGGCCGGTGCCACCATGGGCGAAGTGGTCGCCAGCATCCGCCGCGTGACGGAAATCGTCGGTGAAATCAGCGTCGCCAGCGGCGAGCAAAGCACAGGCGTCAGTCAGGTTGGCGAAGCCATCACGCAAATGGACAATGCCACCCAGCAGAATGCCGCGCTGGTCGAAGAGATGGCCGCCGCCGCGAGCGTGCTGCGCGACCGCGCCGACGAACTGGCGCAGTCGGTGCGCGTGTTTAAGCTGGCTTGAATTCGGCGCGGCCTTGCGCGTTCAACGCCAGCGTCGTCGTTCGGCCTGCGTGACGGACCACAACGCTGGCGCCAGGATTGCCACGCAAGGCCAGCCGCCGCAGGCGTCCGGCAGACCACTCGACATCGGCCTCGATGCCGCCGCGTGCGCGCACGCCGCGTACGTAACCGTCCGGCCACGCCTTCGGCAGCGCCGGCAACACGTGAATCTCACCGCCCCATGACTGCAGCACCATCTCCAGAATACCTGCCGTGCCGCCGAAATTGCCATCGATCTGGAATGGCGGATGCGCGTCGAACATATTCGGATAAGTGCGCTCTGGTCCCAGCAATCCAAGCAGGATCGAATGCGCGCGCTCGCCATCGCCCATACGCGCCCACAACGCCAGCCGCCATGCCGTGGCCCAGCCGGTCGACTTGTCGCCACGTGTATTGAGCGTCACCCTGGCGGCGGCAATCAAATCCGGGTTATCGCGCACATTGATCTGCTCCGACGGATAGATGGCGTAAAGATGCGATACGTGCCGATGCTGCTGCTCAGGTGCACCGGCATCCCAGTCCTCCAGCCATTCCTGCAACTGCCCCCGCGCGCCGATGCGGTCGGCCGGAAGCCTTTCCCGCGCTGCCGCCACGCTCCGTGCAAATTCGCTGTCGCTATCCTTTAATAGCGCGTGCGCTGCCAAGGTATTGCTGAACAGATCGCGCAGAATCTGGCGGTCCATCGCCGGGCCGGCGCAAATCGCCACGCCTTTGTGATGCTGATTCTCTGGCGAGATCGACGGTGACGTCACCAGTCCCCGGCCTTGCGGATCTTCGACCAGCGTGTCGACAAAGAACAGCGATGCGCCCTTCAGCAAAGGATAAACGCGGCGCAGCCATGCCTCGTCCTGGTGATATTCGTAGTGGTCCCATAAGTTCTTGCACAGCCACGCTCCGCCACTTGGCCAGATGCCCCACAGCGGCCCGTCGATCGGCGCCGTTGCGCGCCAAAGATCCGTGTTGTGATGCGCCACCCAGCCGCGCGCGCCATAACACTTGCGCGCGGTGATGGCGCCGTTGACAGCCATGCCCTCGACCATGCGCAGCAGCGGCTCCATGCATTCGCCGATATTGGCCGCATCGGCGGGCCAGTAGTTCATCTGCGTGTTGATGTTGATGGTGTACTTGCCGCCCCATGGCGGATTGGTGCCCTCGTTCCAGAGACCCTGCAGATTGGCCGGCTCGCTGTCGCGTGAAGAGGACAGCAGCAGATAGCGCGCGTATTGCACGTACAGGGCCGCCAACGCCGGATCGGACCGCGTCTCCGCACTCGCAATCCGTTCATTGGTCGGACGGGCGTCTCCATCGCCCAGGCGAATGGACAGGCGCCGGAACAGCGCCTGGTGCGCCTTCACATGGCCGGCGCGAAGCTGCGCGTATGGCTTGCGCGCGGCAGCGGTAGTCTGAGCACGGACTTTCGCGACCGGATCGCCGCTCACGTCGGCGTAGTTCACATGGCTGGTCGCAGCACCGATCAGCAGCGTAATATTGCGCGCGCCACGCACAAGGAGGCGGTCGCCGTCCACCTTTACCTTGCCATCTCCAATAGCCTGCACGCGTACCGCATAGCGCAGCGCCGCCGGCACGCCGGACGATTCGATATTGCGCCCCTCGATCAGGAGCGCGTTCTCTCCGTCCGCCCGCAGCGACAAATCAGCCGGACGCTGGCCAGCCCGCAGGTCCTCTTTATCGGTGGACGCTGTCGTGCCATACTTTGCCGTATCCGGATGCCGATAGCCGATGTCAAAATCCAGCACGCCCGCGCCGGAGGCGGTCAAGCGCATCACAATCACCTGATCCGGATGGCTGGCAAACACTTCACGTGAGAAGCGCGCAGCACCAGCAGCAAAGCGTGTTATCGTGATGGCCGTATCCAGACTGAGAGAGCGCCGATAAGCTTTGGCCTCGGCTGGCCGCAGGAAATCGATCAGCAAATCACCCGCAGCACCATACGGCATCTGCTGGTGTGCGATCATGGTCGAACCACACAGATCGTTCGCTTCCTTGAACTTGCCCTCGTCGATCAGCGCGCGCACTTTTGGCAGCGCGTCCAAGGCGCCAGGCGGAGTGGGATCATTCGGACCGCCGGCGTACAAGGTGTCCTCATTCAGCTGCAGGCGCTCCTGACCAACGCGGCCAAACACCATCGCACCAAGCCGCCCATTCCCGACAGGCAGCGCCTCTACCCACTGGCCAGCGGGCTTGTCGTACCAGAGTTCGAGATCCTCGCGCCCAGCGCGCGAAGTGGCGGTTACCGCCGCCCCGGCAAGGCCGGGAAATGCCGTCGCCAATCCCAGAGACACCATCAACTGCCGCCGCGTCGCATTCACGCCCATCCGACCTCCTGTTCGAAATGGAAAAATTATCCTTCCGCCAGCGACGCGGGGAGCTATAACTTATTTCGATAAAGGTATGCCAATTTGCCTGGAATGGCCGTTATAGCTGATTCGGCGAGCGCTTGGGATGGTGAACGGAGCCCGGCGGATGCGACAGTCCCTGCTGATAAATGAGCTTTCTGGTCAGGCGCAAATCCAGCTCATGATCGCTGTGAAAATGAGCAAACGATTTACCACGATAGACGAGCTCCGAGCCGCCGGCAACTGGCGACGGCACGTCTTCAACACCATCGATCGTTCGGAGCTGCTGAAGAAGCGCCGACTTCGCGCTCAAGGAATATGCTCGGCGTCGGGAGGCGGAACGACCCAGCTATGCATACGTTCCTCGTAAATTGAAATGCCGGGCGGCGGAAAGCCTGGATCAGCAAATGCCCCGACAGGAATCCCGAGGAATTCGTCCATGCCTTCCAGCTCGTAGAACACGGTCGATCCGCACTTGGGACAAAAGTGGAATTTCGCCTGGCGTCCTTCGTCGCCGATACGAGCGTACTCGGTTGAACCACCCGCGATCAAAACGTGCTCGCGGCGAAATCGCGCTTGTTCTCCAAACGCGCTGCCAGTCCGGCGCTGGCACGCCAGGCAATGGCAAAGCGAGATCCGCACCGGCTCTCCGGTAACTTGTGCCGTCAGCTGGCCGCAGCTGCATGAAGCCAAACGATTCGTCATATAGTGTTCACTGAAGCATGAATGAGGTTTTGAGCGGCAGTTCCGTCCCGCGCAGACGATCTTTAAGCGTGACCGACACCGTCCACTTACCCGCCGGATCTGCGGCTTCGCCAACAAAGCCTATCACGGGCGCCGACAGATAAAGATTCGTCGGCGCGCCTTTGAACGCGCCTTGGTAGCACACGGTGTCCCGCTGATCCATCGGGATGGAACCGTCAGGGCCGGTAATTCGAATATCACAGCCAACGTCCGCCCGTCCTTCAGTCGAAACCTTCGGGTTCGAGAAGAATATCAGCACGAAGGCCTTTTCGTTTTTCGGCAGCTTGCGGACTTCCTTAAACTCCGGCACAACGTTCGGCGGCGTCGCCCACTTCTCCTCCCAATTTGCGTCGGAGGTGACGATGACCATGCCCGCAAAGTCGTCCTTCGACTTCAGCGCCTCGGTTTCAGCAATCGGCTTGCCGGAGCGGTCCTTCCAAAAATTCGCCTGCGCGCCCGCGCCGCAGGAAATCGCCGCCGCGATAATCAGTAATACCAGACGCTTCATATTTTCGATGCCTCGCCAGAGTGAATGACCGTGGCATACTCGCCGTGAAGATTGGCCAGCGCCATCGCGTGCACATCTTCAGCCGAGCGCTTCACACCATTGAAATCGTTCATGGCGTAGGCGTAAGTCCCATCCGATACCACATAGGTTTTGAAGCCGAGATTGCCCGCAGTCCGCGCCGTGGACTCCACTGAGTTATTGGTGCTGACACCAACGATCACCACCGACGACTCCCCGCGCGCATGCAGCCAGCGCTCCAGCCCCGTGTTGATGAAAGCATCCGGCACGTTCTTCTCGACCACATGCTCTTGCGGCAGCGGCGCCAATTCAGGCTGAAACTCAACGCCCGGCTGCCCCGGCCAGAACGGCGAGCCCGGTGTGCGCGACATATGGCGCACATGTACGATCGGCGCCTTACGCTCCCGCCATGTTTTCAGAAGGCCCGCTACGACCGCCTCCGCCCCGTGATTATTCCGGACCTCAGCCCCAGGCCAGGTCATCCCCACTTGCATATCAATGATCAATAACGTGGTCATAGAGCCTCATAATTTTGATCACATCATTGTACGATGGCGCGCATCGACTAATAACCAGCGACTTGAGCGCAAGGCGTGCAAGATGTCCGGTTTAATTAAACCAGGCACTTGCCTCCAGCACTACCGACAAAGCCAGGCTAGCGACAAAAGCCGCAAGTATCAGAAAGCACTGCAACGCTCGACCAAATGGCACCCTTGCGAGGGGCCGACTGGGTAAGTTTACGATGGTAGCCGCGGCATCGACAACCGGATTACCGGGGCCATTGTCGGTCACAAATAGCCGAGCAATTAACCCACAAAGAAGCGTTGCGGCGATCGCAGTGAGAAAGATGGGTATGAACCAAGAGGCGGGGAAGATAAAGACTACGCTCGCTCCGGCAGCAAACCGCGCACGTAATCCAGCTGCACAGGAATTTCGATTTCATAAACCTAACGTGAAGGATAATCGGCGACTGGAGCGGGCAACGCGCAAGCCGTCCGGTTGATATGTTCGCGCATCCTCAGGCACTTCGGGGCCATTTCCACGCGGTCCAGGCAACGAGTGCGGTTAGCGCCGCCTCCAGTCCGCCCATCCCAATGTAAAAGGCCCAGCCGCTGCCGGAGATAACTAACACTTCGATGACTGTGTAGATGATGCCAACGATGATATTCAACCAGCGGCACGCGGCCGGCTTGAGAAGCACGGACAGCATGATCATCAGGCTCGGCAGTGCAAGCATCGCTGCGGTGCCGGCCAGAACACCTTGAGTTACCGGACCAAGCGGGGCCATCTGCCCGGCCAGCATGCCTTGCAGTTTGTTGGGGACATAGAGTTCGAAGTAATCGGCGTAGATGTAGCAGAACATCACCGAAGTCCACATGGCGGCCAGCTTATAGCGCGTTGGAACTTGTACGTCCTCAAAAGCCTTTATCTCAGCCATGGCATAGTCCAATGTTTTCAAAACAATAACATGCCAGAAAATAAAGAACGGAGCAACAGCGAGGACAGAAAAGTAAAAAGGCCTTGTGTTCGCACACAAGGCCTTTTTGAATTCTGGCTCCCCGACCTGGACTCGAACCAGGGACCTGCGGATTAACAGTCCGTCGCTCTACCGACTGAGCTATCAGGGAAAAGAGGCCGTATTATATACAGCCTGTTGCAGCCTGTCCAGTATCAGGCTGCAACTTGTTTAGAAGCCGCCTTTGAACTGAACGCCCCAGACGCGTGGCTCGTTGATGAAGCCGGTCAGGTTGTTGAAGTCGATGGCGCCAGTGATGCGGCGCTGGTCGGTGATGTTGCGGCCGAACACAGCCACTTCATACTTGCCGCCCTGCCAGTTGTAGCCCACGCGCACGCCGCCTTCGGTCAGAGGCTTGCCGGTGAACTCGGTCGCTTCGTACAGGAAGAAGTTGACCTTCGAGCGGTAGGACCAGTCGGTCAGCACGAACAGGTTGCCGTCAGCCAGCGGATAGTTGTAGCGCGCGGTGGCGTTCAGAATCCACTTCGGAGCCTGTGGCAGTGCGTTGCCGTCGATGACGACACGGCCAGCAGCGTTGATCGGATCCAGCACGGTGCAGGTCGGGCACTTGTTCACGGACAGGGACGGGTCCTTGATCTCGGTGAAGTTGTACGAAGCCGATGCGGACACCTTGAAATCGTTGGTGATGAAGCCTTCGATTTCGCCTTCCACGCCGCGGCCCTTGGTCTTGGCTGCGTTGATCAGCTTGGTCACGTTGGTGTTACCGCCCACCACGGTCAGCTGCTGGTTCTTCACGTCGTAGTCGTACACGCTCAGGGATGCACGGGCACGGCGGTTCCACAGGTCAGCCTTCACACCAGCTTCGTAGGAAGTGATGGTTTCAGCGTCAGCCACGGTGATCGGCACGGAGGTCGATGCAGCAGCGATGGAAGGAGCGCGGAAGCCGGTTGCAATGCGGGCGTACAGGCTGACGTCGTTGTTCAGCTTGTAGTTACCGGACAGGTCCCAGTTCAGCTTGTGCTTGCTTTCGTCCACGCCATTCGGGCCAACCAGAACGATGTTGGTGGCTTCCAGGGTGTTGAACTCTTTCTGGTCGTGGGTGAAGCGCAGGCCGCCACGCACGGTGAAGGCGTCGGTCACGTTGTAGTTCACGGAACCGAAGGCCGCCCAGGCCTTGTTCTTCTGCTGCGACACGACGCGGCTGGTGCGGTCGCCGGCAACGTTGTAGTTGTCCTGGCCGGCCTGGCCATCTTCGTCGAAATAGTACATACCGGCTTGCCAGTTCAGAGGACCAGCGTACTTCGACTCAATACGGAATTCCTGGGAATACTGCTTCAGGTCCGGGATGAAGGAAGCGGTCTCAACCTGGAACGGCACGGCTGGGAAATTGGTCGGATTGCCACCGTCGATGTCGCCGCGCGAGTTGTAGCGGGAGATGGTTTCGTAGCCGGTGATCGAGAACAGCTTGTACTGGCCGATATCCCAGCTCAGACGCACGTTGGCGCCGCGGGTGGTCAGCTCCTGGCCTTCCTTGCCGTTGATGGCGATCTGCTCAGGATCGAAGCCATCCACGAAGTCGTTGGTGCCCTTCTTGATGATGTTGGCGCGGAACAGGCGGGAGTCGCCGGTGGTGGTGCGCTGGTGCACGTTGAACAGGGCGTTGAACGCGCCGTTCGGCTGGTACAGCACCTGCACGCGCTCGGCGTGTTCGTTGTAGCCTTCGTACGCGTCCTTCTGGCCGGTGAAGCTGTTGTTCACGTAGTCGTCGCGGTGTGCACGCAGCGTGGATGCGCGCAGTGCCCATTCGTTCGACAGCGGAATGTTGGCAGCCGCTTCGATGTTGGCGGTGGCGTTGGTGCCGTAGGACAGGTTGTAGTAGCCCTCGATGCCCTTCAGGCTTGGCTTGGCGGATTCAAACTTGACCACACCAGCCGGGGTGTTGCGGCCGAACAGGGTGCCCTGCGGACCACGCAGCACTTCCACGTTGGCCAGGTCGTACATCGGGTAACCCTTCAGGATCGGGTTTTCCTGCACGATGTCGTCATAAATCAGAGAAACTGGCTGGGATGCAAACACGCTGAAGTCGGCGTTGCCGTAGCCGCGGATGTAGAAGCGCGGGAACACGCGGCCGGTGGACGATTCCACGTTCAGCGATGGGGTCTTACCTGCCAGCACGCGGATGTCCTGGCCGCCGGAGATCAGGATGTCCAGCTTTTCGCCCTTGATGGTCGAAACGGAAACAGGAACATCTTTAACGTTTTCAGCACGGCGCTGGGCGGTCACAGTGACCACTTCCATCTTGCCGGCTTCGGTTGGCTGGGATTCTTGTGCCAGGGCGGCCATCGGCATGACTGCGCTCAGGGCCAGGAGACGCTTGTGCATCTTGGACAGTTTGATCATTTATCTTTCCTAGTTGTTCATCGAGGTGTGCAACGCAGTCTCCGCGTCCCTCCCTGGTCTTAACGCCTGGGCAATGTAGTTGTTTTGATCTTTTGATGCTGCCTTGCTAAAGCAACCCAAAAAAAGAGCCGAGATTATATACCCTCTATAAGATTTCAGCTATACCAACACCTTGCCGCTATGCTAGGAACGCACTTTAGACATAGCGCAAAGAGCCGCATTTTCAGGCTCCTAGACTGGCCTGATCCCCTCGCGGGGAGATAACCAGTCAAGGAGCTTTCCATGAAAAACTTTCCAACAGAGATGTCCCACACTTCGGGCGCGCCCTTGGCGCTCGAACGCACCCGCATGCTGATCGCGTTCAAGCAGCCGCGCGAACGGGCCGAGGTCGAACAATTCCTGCACAGCCAGGAACTGTTTCTTGAAGATGAACCGGAAGCCGGCGGCACTCCGGGCGAGCGCGTGAACCACACTAAAACGCGCTACTTCGTGCAGGGCCGCAAACCGCTGAGCGAAGCGGCTGTCGCCCGTGTCGAAGCCGAAGGCGCCAGGCTGGGGCTGGACTGGATCGGTCCCGTCTATCGCCAGGCCGGCGAAGACGGCCGCCGCGGCCTGCTCGCTCCCCTGCCCCATGCCGGCGTGCTGAAGGTGCGCGGCCAGACCGACACCGGCGCCGGCAATGTCCCGCTGCTGCCCGAAACGCTAAAGCTCACCGGTCCTGAGGGAGCGGCGCCGCTGCTGCAGGAAGTACCGGAAAAATCGCGCTATCTGAACGGCTATCGCTACTTCCAGATCACCAATCCAAAGGAAATAAACTCCTTTCAACTGCGCGATATGGTGTTGGCTTCACCCAACGCGGCCATGGTGGACTTCCAGTTCGAGACCATGCCCTTGCTGACGCCAACTTCGATCGCGCCCAGCGATACCCTGTTCCCGCAGCAGTGGGATATGACGCGCATCCAGGCCGGCGGCGCGGGCACCACCGGCTGGGACATCACGACCGGCTCAGCCACCGTCGTCGTGTGCATACTTGATGAAGGCTGCGACCTCAATCACGCCGACCTGAAGCCTCGCTTCATTTCCAGCGGCATCAACCTGGGCAGCATGTCCGGCGACGGCTCGCCCACCGGCCCGCACGGCACGGCGTGCGCTGGGATCGTGGCGGCCACCTTCAACAATGGCACCGGCATCAGCGGCGTGGCCGGCACGGCGAAGTTGCTGCCGGTCGCTTTCGACGCCTGGACCGATGTGGAAGTGGCGGCGGGCATCAACTACGCGTCATCGCATGGCGCACATGTGATCAGCATGAGCTTTGGCTGGAATGCGTGGAGCCACGCCATCATCGACCCGGCCATCCAGGCTGCCTACAACAACGACGTGGTGATGTGCGTCGCCACGCATAACTACAATGGCCCGATCACCTACCCGGCCACCAACCCGCTGGTGATCGCGGTCGGTGCATCCGACGAAATCGACAACCGCAAGACGCCATCCAGCCCCGATGGCGAACCGTGGGGCTCGAATTTCGGCCCGCAGATTTCGGTCGTATCGCCCGGCGTGCATATTCCGGCCACGGACATTTCGGGCACCGGCGGATACAACTCCGCAGCAGGTGCCGCGGGCGATTACGACCTGGTGTTCAATGGCACCTCGTCCGCAACGCCGCACGTGGCTGGCCTGGCGGCCCTGATCCGCAGCGCTTATCCCATGCTGACCAATGCCCAGGTGCGCGCCCATATCGAGCGCACCGCCCAGAAAGTCGGCTCGGTGGCCTATGCCGAAACGGTCGGCAAATCCAATGGCAGCTGGAATCAGGAGATGGGCTATGGCCGCATCAACGTGCTGCGCGCCCTCGATGAGGCGGATGTGCTGATCAAGGATGCGCCCAACGACACCGGCGTAGAGCCTTACACCGGCAGTAATTTCTGGGACTTCTCGGACATCGTCGTGCGCATCACGGACGACAATGTCTTCGTGCCCGCCGATCCGGCCAAGTCGAAGAACGTGGAGCGCGGCCAGGCCAACTACATCTACGTGCGCGTGACGAACAACGGCTCCCGCGCCGCACGCAACGTCACGGTCCAAACCCGCATTACGCCTTATGTCGGCCTGCAATTTGTCTACCCTCCCGACTGGACGCTGGTGGACGGCATGCACGTCAGCCCAACGCCGGTCACGGCGACCTTCGCCAATGTGCCGGCGGGCGGCACGGTCATGGCCAAGTTCCGCATCGAGTCGGCGCAGACGGACACGCTGTACGGCTGGGAAGCCAACCATCCATGGCATCCCTGCCTGCTGGCCGTGGTCAATTCGGACAACGATTATGCCTTCTCCACCGTGCCGCTGTCCGCGAATCCGATCACGCCGCGCCTGAATAATCTGGCGCAGCGCAATCTGTCGGTGATTGATGTCATCGGCAATGCCAGCGTCGCTTTCCCCTTCGTGGTGGCCAGCCGCTATAACCTGGAACGCAAAGTGTCCATCGTGATCGACCGCAGCCGCCTTCCTGCTGCGATGCCGCTTACGCTGTCGCTCGACGAAGACGGCGCAGCCTTCCCTGCCGTTGATTTCGCCAATCAGGCTGCGCCGACGCCAGCGCCGGGCCAGGAAATGGATGAAACCATGTGCGAGAACAGCCTGATCTTCCTGCAGGACACCAAGGTCAAGACGCGCTTCGGCTGCTGCTGCGGCATCCTCACGCTGAACAAGGGCTCGCGTTTCGATTGCATTCCGAAGCACACGCTGGGCAACGTCAGCGTGCAAGGCGGAGACGTCGTCCTGCGCAACGGCAAACGCTATGTGGAACTGAAACAGCCGATCGTGCAGATCACCATGGAAAAGGATGCAGGCATCATTTATCCGATGTCCATGCAGACCACGATTCCGGACGGCGCGCAATCGGGTGAACAGTTCGTGATCAACGTTTCCCAGCTTGATAGCCAGGGCGTGGCGGTCGGCGGCGCGGCCATGGTCTACCAGGTGAAGTAAGCCTTATGGCAGCTGGTAGTCCATCTTGTAGAAGTGCTGTCCGCCCTTGATCTCAATCGTCATCGATCCGGACAAACCAGTCAGCTCGCCGTTACCCGAATCCGGCACCACTGTCAGCACCAATGACGGGGTGCCGCGATTCATCGTCCCGCTATGCTGCAGCACGAAGCTGCCTTTGCGGCCATTCAGGCTGCCATCCACGCGCTCCATTGCCACATAGCCCGCCGATCCCGCCGTCTCGGTGCGCACGGATAGCATCTCGCCCAACCCATGCGCCACCAGGTCGCCTTGATACTGCTTGTCCAGCGTCATGCGCCCCAGGCCCGCCTGCTCGATGCCAGGCGACGGTGTCTGCGGCGTCATCTTCACTTCGAACTGGCCCGCCGCGTGGGACATCGCCAGCGCAAGCGCCAAAGTTCCAACCATCATTGCTCTCCTCCTTCATTCGATAGAATCTGCACTTTACGGCTGCTACACCGGCAATGATTGGAAAAACGCGACAATGACTAATGCTCCCGGCAAGGCCCGCGGCGTGCTGCGCCCGCACTTCGCGCAAGGCGAGTTCCGCCACGAACGCCTGCTGCCACCGGCCGCGCTGGCCGATCACATCGAACACTTCTGGTTCGTGCAATGGGATTTGCGCGGACTGCCAGCCCAGCAGCAGGCCACGCTGCCGCATCCGAACGTGCACCTGGTCGTTGAGCGCGGCGATGCGCGCATCTACGGCGTGCATACGGACCGTTTCGACCGCAGGCTGGAGGGCTACGACTTCGCTTTCGGCATCAAATTCAAACCGGCCGGTTTCCAGCCCTTCCTGCGCTCGCCCGTGGCCGCGCTGGCCAACGACAGCATCGCCGCCAGCCAGGTCTTCGCCTCGGCCGCTGACCTCATCCGATGCGCTCAAGTGGACGACATGCCCGCCGCTGCGGAAGCCATGCTGCTGGCCGCCCTGCCCGCGCCGGACCCGAACGTCGCGCGGATCAATAACATCGTGGCCGCCATCGCCGGCGACCTCACGCTGACCTCCGTCGAGCAAGTCGAAACGCTGGCCGGACTGGACAAGCGCACCCTCCAGCGCCTGTTCCAGAAATACGTGGGCATCGGTCCAAAATGGATCATCAAGCGCTACCGCCTGCATGAAGCCATTGCCCAGGTGCAATCCGGCGCCGCCATCAACTGGGCCGATCTGGCCCTGCAATTAGGCTATTTCGACCAGGCCCACTTCGTCCGCGACTTTCGCGCGCTAGTCGGGCAATCCCCCGCCGAATACGCGCGATCCATTGCAATTTCGCAAACGAAATCAAACGAAAGTAACTAAGTAGACCAAGTACCGTCAACAAATGAAAAGGGCCGCGCTATCCGACGCGGCCCTTTTTGCGCTAATTCTTCAGCGCTGCTTTCACTGCCATTGCATAGCGCTCGCTGACAGGCAGGTTCTGCCCGCATTTCAAGGCTAACGTTGCGCCATCCGGCGTCAGACGTAGCGCGGCCATCTGGCTGCGCCGCACCAGCATGCGCCGGTGAATGCGCAGGAAGTGGGACGGATCGAGATAGCGCTCCAGCTCCGTCAGCGTACTGCGATGAAGCAGGGAACGCTCTGCCAGATGCAACTCCACATAATTGCCCGCCGTATCGATCCACAACACGTCGTCCAGGTTGACCCGCTCAATTCGCCCCACCGAGCGCACCGTCAGCTCGCGCCAATAGCCCGGCGCCGGATCGGCAAAATGCCGCAAGGCCTGGGTGTAGGCTGCGCGCTGGCCGAGCAGTGCGCTGGCTCGTTCGAGCGCCTGCTGCAACCGCCGCTCGTCGACCGGCTTCACGATATAGTCCAGCGCATGCGCGTCGAAGGCTTCCAGGGCATGGCCGCGATGCGCGGTCACGAAGACGACCAGCGGCGGCGTCTCCTGCCGGCTCAACTCGCGCGCGAGCGCCAGCCCGGACTCCACCGGCATTTGCACGTCCAGCAGCAGCACATCCACGCCGCCCTCTGCCAGCCGCGTGCGCGCCAGCAAGGCACTTGCGCACTCTCCCACCGCCACCCAACCCGGCAACGCCGCCAGCGCCAGCCTCAGATTGGTGCGCGCATGCGCCTCATCGTCGACAATCAGCACCTTCAGCGGCGCGCTCATTCGTCCGCCTCCACTGGAACGCGTAACACTGCTTCGAAGCGGCCAGCCACCTGCGCCGTGTCCAGTGACGCCGCGCCACCATAAGCCAATTGCAAACGCGCCCTGATGCCGCGCAAGCCAATGCCCAGCCCCGGCGACGGCGCGGCATGCGGCCGGATCGGATTGCTGACCGTCACCCGCAGCGCGCCGCCCTCGCGCGCAAAGCCAATCGCAATATCGCTGGCCTCATCATGGTTTTCGAGATCATGGCGCAGCGCGTTTTCGACCAGTGGCTGCAGCAGCATGGGCGGACACTCGATGCCATCATCCAGTACATCTGCGCCTTCTAACCGCACTTGCAGGCGGGGTCCAAAGCGCAGACGCTGCAAACCCAGATAGTCCTGAACGAACCGCAGCTCCTGTTCCATATCCACCCAATCGCGCTCGCTGCTCGACAGGGCGTATTGCAGCAGGTCGCCCAGGCGGGACAAGCCATCCAGCGCCAGCGGTTTATCATCCATGCGTACCATGGCGCTGATCGCGCTCAGCGTGTTGAACATGAAGTGCGGCTCCAGCTGCCCGCGCAGTGCGGCCAGCCGTTGGCGTTCCAGCGACAAGCGCGCCTGCGCCAACTCGGACGCATGCTGCTGCCGCTGGCGCCACAGCAGAATCGCAGCCACCGCACCGAACGCCATCGTCAGCAGAACAAAGACCACGAACCACTCGAACTTGTCCATCGTGGTCCAGTAATGCCAGGCATTGGCCAGCGTCGGCGCCAGGTCGATTTTGAAGCAGCGCCGGAATGCGAGTCCCAGCATCGCGCTCGGCCAGCACAGCACCATGAACGCCGCATACCCGGCTGCGATCCGGCGCGGCGTCGACAACCAGCCGGGATGGCGGCGATAAATCATATAGAGTGCAAAGCTCTGCACCATCATCGCCACATAGCCGCACCACCAGCCCGCCGTCATGCGCCAGTAGCTGCGTGTGTCGCCATCGTGCGCGGCATCGCCCAGCGTGGTCATGCCCGCGACCGCGCACAATGCAGTCCATAGCGCAAAGTTGATCAGCAAGGCGCGCAGCCAGGCGGGAATGGGAGTCGAGGTTCTCATCGCGGCGCAGTATAGCAGTCCAAAATCCGCGTTCATCCCTATGGCGGCGGCTTTCGTCACTCTCCATATTGGCAAGGCAGCGCGCTTGCACGACAATGCGCTCCGTCCTCACTTATTGTCATGTGCAATGCGCCCAGCCCTGCTGATTGTTCCCCTGCTCACCACCGCCCTTGCGGCGAATGCGGAAGAAGACATCGCCCGCGTGGAAATCAAGGCCGACAGTGGCCTCCAACTGCGCAGGCAGGATATGGCGGGCCGCATCGTCGTCTCACGCGACGAGCTGACGCGCTACGGTGATGCCAGCGTGGCCGATGCGCTGCGCCGCCAGCCGGGCATCGTGATCAACGGCAGCGAAGTCCAGCTGCGCGGACTGGGTGGCGGACGCACGCAATTCCTGATCAACGGCGATCCGGCGCCACCGGGCTTTTCTCCGGACAGTCTGGCGCCGGAGCTGATCGAGCGCGTCGAAATCCTGCGCAGCGCCAGCGCGGACAGCAGCACGCAGGGTATTGCAGGGAGCATCAACATCATCCTGCGCAAGTCGGCCGCGCGTGCGCAAACGCTGGCCACCCTGGCCGGCACGCACGGATCGGCAGGCTGGTCGCCGGAAGCGGCGCTGGATCTCTCCCGCCCCGGCGACATCATGTCCGGCACGCTGGCCGCCCGCGCGACGCGGTCGCGCCGCAGCACCAGCAACACGACCACGGAAATCAGTCCTGATGCCAGCCGTGTCACCAACGATACCGAAGGCGGCACCGTCGACCGGCTCGGCCTCACGCCGCGGCTGAACTGGAAATGGAAGGATGGCGCCACGCTATCCTGGCAAAGCCTGCTGGATATTGCGAACAGCGACAATCACGACCAGGCGCAGGAAACCGTCCTGGCCGGCGCATCCAGCGACTACCCGCACAACGGGTTCGCATCCAGCGCCCGCATCGTCACCGCGCGCAGCGACGTCGAAGGCAGCCAGTGCCTTGGCGACGGTGGCCGCTTCGAATGGAAAGCCGGCGTGGCGCATAACCGCCGCAACAGCGACTACCGCTTCATCGGCAGCAGTGCCGCAGATGAAGAATTGTGGCAGCGCCACGTGCTCTCGAACGCTATCGACGATGGCGCCAGCAGCAGCGGCAAACTGCGCATCGGCGGCGATAGCGGACACGCCATGTCTGTGGGTTGGGATGGCACGCTGGCACGCCGCTCCGAATGGCGGCGCCAGGAAGACGCCGACGCCGCAGGCATTCCCCTCGGCGTGCTTGATCAGCGTTACGTCGCCCGCGTCTCGCGCCTGGCCATGTACGCGCAGGATGAGTGGTCGCCGCTCCCGCAGCTGGACGTTTATTTCGGCTTGCGCTGGGAGGGCCTGCGCACGCGCACCATGGGCCGCGACATCGACGCTGTCGCCAACCATTCCAGCGTCTGGAGTCCCGTCGCTCATTTGTTATGGCGGCTGCCCGGCAAGCGCGATCAATTCCGGCTTGCGCTGGCGCGCAGCTACAAGGCCCCCGCCACGCGCGACCTGGTGCCGCGCCGCTACACGGTGAATAACGATAACGGCCCGACCAATCCGCATTACCAGGGCAATCCCGACTTGCGTCCGGAACTGGCGTGGGGCGCGGATCTGGCGTACGAAAGCTATTTCAAAGGCGACAGCATGGTCAGCGTTTCGGCCTACCAGCGCCGCATCAGCGATGTGATCCTGCCCTGGCTATTCCAGGACCGCGGAGAATGGGTCAACACGCCGCGCAACAGCGGCCGCGCGGTGACCAATGGCATTGAAATGGATGGGCGCCTGTCGCTTGGCGCGAGCGGCGCGACGGCGCGATTGACTGTATCGCGCAACTGGTCGCGGGTAGACTCGGTGCCGGGACCGGACAACCGGCTCGGGGAACAAACGCCGCTGATCGTCAACGCCGGACTGGATTACCGCTTGAGCGCCGCCACGACTGCGGGATTCAACTGGAATATAAAAACAGGCGGCATCGCGCGCACCTCGGCGACGCAATGGTCCGAGCGCGGCATCGAACGCCGTCTGGACTTGCGCGCCAGCTGGCAACTGAAGCCGGGCGTCACCCTGAAATTTGCGGCCAATAACGTGCTTGCGCCGGACGCACGCAGCGCGCAGCGCTACGACGACGGCAGCAGCAACTACTGGCGCGGTATCGCGAGCAGCAGCGAGCGCACCATCCGCATCGCCGCCGAATGCGCGCTTTAAATAATCAGGCCAGGGCTTCCTTGGCCGCTTCTTCCGGTGTCAGGCCCTCGTAGAACATATCAGTGAACCATTCCACCTGTTCCTCGATATGCTCCTGCGCCTGTTCCACCGTGGCGCCGCCTTTGACCAGGTAGCCTTCCACCTCGATGCACCACTGGATCAGCTCCAGCGTTTCCGGATCGAGTTCATCTTTCTTTTTTGCCATATCAAACCTCCGCTACAAAGCAAAAAGCCCAACCTCGGAAGGCTGGGCTTTTCTAATTCTGGCTCCCCGACCTGGACTCGAACCAGGGACCTGCGGATTAACAGTCCGTCGCTCTACCGACTGAGCTATCAGGGAAAGGAGGCCGAATTATATACATGCAGGGAACTTCTGCAAAGCCCTTTTTTCGAATACGTCCATTATGTCGCTTGACGCCCCCGTCGGGAACAGTGACAATGAAATGATAGCGCTATTCATTTAGCGTTTAAGTCATGTTAATACCATGAAAACAGCCGTGGAGACCGGCCTTAAAATGAGAGACACAATGACCCCTGCCAACCAGAGCGCGACGGAGAAGCTCTCTGTCGTGGAAAAGATCGGCTATAGCCTGGGCGACCTGGCTGCCAACCTGATCTTCCAGACACTGTTGACGTTTATTGCCTTCTTCTACACGGACGTCTACAAGATCCCGGCCAATGCCGCCGCCACCATTATCTTCATCGGCGGTCTGACCGGTGCCTGCTTCAATCCGCTGATGGGCTTGCTGGCCGACCGCACCGTCACCCGCTGGGGCAAATTCCGCCCATGGCTGCTGTGGACTGCGGTGCCCTTCGGCCTGATCGCCATCCTCGCTTTCAGCACGCCTAACCTGGGCGACAACGGCAAGATTATCTACGCCACGCTGACCTATATTATGCTGATGCTGGTCTATTCGGCCAACAACCTGCCCTACTCCGCCTTGAGCGGCGTACTGACCGGCAGCATGGAAGAGCGCAACAGCCTGTCGTCCTACCGCTTTGTGGCGGTGATGATCGCACAGCTGATCATCCAGGTGCTGCTGCTGCCGCTGGTGCTGATCCTCGGCGGCGGCGACAAGGTGGCGGGCTTCCGCAACACGATGATCATTTTCGCTGTCGCAGGCACCATCTTCTTCCTGATCGCCTTTGTCACTACCCGTGAACGTATCGTGCCGACGGCTGCCCAGCGTTCCAGTATCCGCCAGGACATCACTGACCTGATCGGCAACAAGCCATGGGTGGTGATGCTGCTGCTGACCATCCTGGTCTTTATTACGCTGGCTCTGAAGGGCGGCCTGTACATCTATTACTTCAAGAACTACCTGAGCCAGGATGCGCTGACCGCCTTCCTGAAAGACATCGGCTTCGTCAGCTTCATCGATCACCTGAACAATGCGCTGATCAGCATCGGGCTGACCCGCTTCCAGTGGCCGGAAGATCCTGCCACCTCGGCCTTCAGCCTGTTCAACGGCGGCGGCATTGTCTGCATGATCATCGGTATCGGTTTCTCCAAGCCGCTGGCGGACCGCTTCGGCAAACGCGACGTGTTCGGCGCGGCGCTGCTGGTGTCCACGCTGTTCATGCTGGCCTTCTTTTTCTATGGCCCGGCCTCGATCGGTCTGGTGTTCGCCTCGCAGATCATGCACGGCTTCTTCTACGGCATCACCATCCCGCTGCTGTGGGCGATGATCGCCGACGTGGCCGACTACTCCGAATGGAAGAACAACCGCCGCGCCACCGCCCTGATGTTCTCGGCGATGATCTTCGGCCTCAAGGCTGGCCTGAGCATCGGCAGCGCACTGGTTGCGGGACTGCTATCCGGCTATGGCTATGACGGCGCGCAAGCGGTGCAACCGGAATCGGTGGCCAATGGCATCCGCCTGTCGATCAGCGTCTACGCGTCGATTCCATTCCTGCTGGGCGTGGCCCTGCTGTGCTGGTACGAAATCAATAAGGCCACCGAGCGCCGGATCGAACTCGATCTGCTGGCGCGCCGCGCCGCAACGAACTAAAAGGTAAGCAATGTCCGAACAACTGACTCCGGCCGAAGAACTGGCCTTGACGCGCGCCATCTCGCAGCCGCTGGTAAGCCACATCTACACCGCCGACCCGTCGGCCCACGTGTTTGAAGGGAAGCTGTATATCTACCCGTCGCACGATATCGAAGCAGGCATTCCGTTCAACGACAACGGCGATCATTTCGGCATGGAGGACTACCATATCCTGTCGATGGATAGCCCGGACGGCGCCGCCACCGATCACGGCGTTGCCCTGCATGTGAAAGACGTGCCATGGGCCGAGCGCCAGATGTGGGCGCCGGACGCCGCGCACAAGGACGGCAAATACTACCTGTACTTCCCTGCCAAGCGCGCTGATGGCATCTTCCAGATCGGTGTAGCGGTTGGCGATAAGCCGGCCGGCCCTTTCAAGCCAGAGCCGACGGCAATCGAAGGCAGCTATTCGATCGATCCTGCGGTCTTTGAGGACAACGACGGCGCCTACTACATGTACTTCGGCGGCATCTGGGGCGGCCAGCTGCAAAAGTACCGTGACAACGTCTACGCTGCCAACAATGAGGAACCAGCGGACGACCAGTCGGCGCTGACCGCACGCGTGGCGCGTCTGAGCGCGGACATGAAGAACTTTTCCGAAGCGCCGCGCGCCGTCGTCGTTCTGGACGAAGACGGCGAGCCGCTGCTGGCCGGTGACCATGACCGCCGCTACTTCGAGGCGCCGTGGCTGCACAAGCACAATGGCAAATACTATTTCTCCTATTCGACCGGCGACACTCACCTGCTGTGCTACGCGGTTGGCGACAACCCATATGGCCCCTTCACCTATCAGGGCCAGATCATGACGCCGGTGATCGGCTGGACCACCCACCACTCGATCGTCGAATTCGAAGGCCGTTCCTACCTGTACTACCACGACAGCAGCCTGTCGAAAGGCATCACCCATCTGCGTTCGGTGAAAGTGACCGAGCTGCATTACGACGCCGATGGCCGCATCAAGACCATCGACCCGTACGGCAAGTAAGCCTTAATTGGCAGGGCGGCCCACGTCGCCCTTGCTGTAATCGCAGACGCCTTGCGGGAAGATGCGCTCCAGCCAGGCGCGCTGCGTCGGCGTGAAATCAGCCTTGTAGGTGCCGTCGCCCAGCGCGGCGGTTACTGGCTTCAGCGCGCATTTGAAGATGTCGCCCCTGATCGAGTCGCCCGCCACCATGCGCGGGCTGCCGTAGATCGGGAAAGCCCGCGTGCAGGCGCCTTGCGGTCTGGCGTCCAGGATGCCGTCCCACACCGATGGTCCTGCCGCGGTCACCGCACCATTCGCGTCAAAGCACTTGTCCGCAAAACCCTGCGGAGCGGCGCCACTCATCAGGTAGACATCGAGCACCGACAGCGCATGCATCACCGCATCGACCAACCCCGCCTCGCCTGCCGTGAACCAGATCACCTGCCGTGAAGCCTCGGCCGGTGCACCAGCCTGCAAGCGCGCCCGCACCGAGAACGACTGCCGCGCATTGTGCATATTCAGCTCCGGCTCCAGATACGGCCGCAGATCGATCATCGGGATGCCCAGTTTACGTCCCGTGAACACCTGGCCAGACGTGTAAGCCTTGCGCATCGCATCCACACTGCCCTGCCGCCGCTGCGCCGGCGTGCCTGACGGCTCACGGCAGGACGCGCTGCGCCGCATATTGCGCGAGTCGAAGGGGTCGTCATTGCCAGCCCAGGTGACGAACTCCGGCTGCTCCTTCCAGCCGCCCACGCAGGCATTGATGCGCAAAAATTCGCCGGCGCCGATACGGCCATCGTTCAGTGCTGACAGGCCGTATTGAACGCCGACGTTATCGATGGAGATAGGCGCGAAGCCTGCGCTGTCGGTGCCGTAGATGTCAGCCAGGTCATTCCAGTGCGTCCACTTCACCTTGGCGAAAACGCCATCGGAATAACCGTAGGCCTGGGCGGCCTTGTCGAAGCGCGGGTCTTTGTAGGTGGGATTCAGCACGTTCAGGATCGCCATGCGCCAGCCGTTGATGCATTCAGTCGAACCGCTGGCGCCAGTGATGGGATTGCGTGCGGTGTCGCTGGCATTCGTGCCTTCGATCCAGGCTTGCCTGCTCCACTGCGTCCATGGCGACGACGGATCGCGCGCGACCTCGTCGCGGAAGTATTGGCCCAGCAGCGGGCAGTCCGCGACGGGAATCGTTTGCGTGATCATGTCGGGATAGGACTGGATCGGAATGCCCGCATCCAGTAATCCCGGGTGGTTTTGCGCGAACATATACTGCTGCACGGCGCCGCCCGAGCCGCCAATGCCCACCGTGTATATCGGCTTGCCGTATTGGTCGATGAAGTGCTGCTTGGTCAGCGCAGCCGTTTCTTCGGCCAGGCGCATGTTGTAGTGGACGCCCGTCTCATTGCCGGACGACGTGACCACCGCATAGGCCTGCCCCAGCAAACGCGGCATCATGCGGCGCTCGGCGCTGCCCAGGCTCTCGTTGAACCACATGGCCGTGCCCTGCTGGTGTCCGATGCCCACACCGCCGCGCAGCCAGTACACCAGCTTGTGATTCCACGCGGCCGGCTCCAGCATCGCGATCGTGTACAGGAAGCGGTTGATCGTGCCGACTTCCACACGCACCACAAAGGGCACGGCGGCGCCGTTCCAGACCGTCGTTTTCAGATCCGGCGGCGCAGCTGCCTGATCATAAGGCTTGAAGGTCGTGCCGTTGTAGTAGAAGTAGCGGACTTGCGTCGCGATGGCGCAATTGCGGCTGTAGCCGACTGGCTTGCCCTCCGCGTCCAATACGGGATGGCCGATGCCGTCCTGATTATCGACCAGCGGCTGGCCGAGACCGGACTCCTGCGTCCGGCACAAAAAGGGCTGCTGCTGCGCCCACGTCTGGCCGCATATCAGCGCCATGGCTACAACAAAGAACCATCGTCTCATCGCCCGATCCTCCCCGACTCAAGTGTAGCCGAACCACCCGGAGCCGCCTCGTGACAATTGGCGATATTTCGGCCGAAAAATTCCTCTAGTATCAGCAGATCGCGCCATAGAAGCCGCCGTACGTTTTCAACGGAATGATGACGATGACTGCGAAAACCACAGTGGAGCATGTCTGCGAGCACTGCCATCATTTCAACGTATGGCCGTTGAGTAAGAAAGCGACTTTCCCCTGCGCGTCCTGTGGCCGCCTCTACTGCCAGTCGACACACGCTCACGTGATCGATACCGGACAGATGCAGGAAAAGTTCTACAACGCTTCGACCAGAGCCTGGGAGCGCTTTCCAAAGCAACGCAGCGCAGCAGCGCCGACTGCCTTGGCGCCTGCTCCGAAAGCCGAAGCAACGCCTCCGCCGCAAGTCAATCTGCCTGAAAATCTCGCCCCTGTCCTGGCGCAGCTCGAAGCGCAAATCGGCCTGCGCAACGTGAAGCAGCAAGTCATCGAACTCACCCAGTTCTGCCTGATCCAGCAAGCTCGGGCCAGGATGGGTTTGACGAACGCCAGCATCTCCAACCACCTTGTTTTCACCGGCGGCCCCGGCACCGGCAAAACAACCGTCGCCCGCATCATTGGCGAGATCTACCACCGCATCGGCGTGACACGTCTGCCAAGGATCGTTGAAACCGACCGCGCCGGGCTGGTCGCGCCCTACGTCGGCCAAACCGCCATCAAAACACTGGAGCGCGTCACGGAAGCCCTGGGCGGAATCCTGTTCATCGACGAGGCCTACAGCCTGCTCGGCCAAGGCAACGACTACGGCAAAGAAGCCGTCGACACCCTGTTGAAGGCCATGGAAGACAAGCGCGGCGACCTGTGCGTGATTGTCGCCGGCTACCCGGACGAAATGTCACGCTTCATCAAATCCAACCCCGGTCTGGAATCGCGCTTCAACAACCACCTGCACTTCGACAACTACTCGGCCAAGGAACTCTGCGACATCCTGAAAAAACTCGCCGCCGACTCCCAATACAAGCTCGAAGAAGGCACGACGGCACTGCTGCTCAGCCACTTCAACGAAGAAATCATCAAACAAGGCGTTCGATTTTCCAATGGACGGTTCGTGCGCAATCTCTTCGAAAAAATGATCAAGTCCCAAGCCATCCGTCTCGGCCGTCGCACTGGCGATCTCGACACCAGCAGCCTCAGCGCCATCACCCTCGAAGACGCCCGCAGCGCCCTCAACAAAAACGGCCCTTGAAATGTAAAAATTCGCCGAGAAATATTACTTCCCTCGTGACAATTGGTGAATTTTTTCCAGGCAGCAAGATGCTATTCTGGGACCCGCATTCTTCAAAAAAATTCATCGCGCCAGCCCCATGTACCAAGTCTCCTCGCTGTTTAATTCACGCCTCGCGAATCTGATCGGAAGCCTGGCACTGGCTGCGCTATGGTGCCTTTTTGCGCTGACCCATATCAAAACCTGGCACATCTTTGGCGATTGGACCTATTTGGTTTTCTGCGGCGCCGAAACCTTGACCGCCTTGTTTTTCCTGTTTCGAAGCAGTCCTAAAGCCGTATCCAGCAATCCCTGGGACTGGCTGGCTGGCGTCGCGGGCACGTTCGCTCCCCTGCTATTCGAACCCGCCGAGTGGGGACTGCTGCCCGAGGCGAAGCATTTCCTGGTGTTTGGCTGTGTGCTTCAGATTGCCGGCATGCTATCGCTGAATCGCAGCTTCGGCCTGATTGCGGCACGCCGCGCCATCAAGACTGAAGGCCTGTATCGCATCGTGCGCCATCCGCTGTATTCCAGTTATCTGCTGGGCGGTATCGCCTATGCGCTATCGAACAGCAGCTGGCGCAATCTCGCCGTAGCCTGCACTGTGATCATGCTGCTGCTCCTGCGCATCTTGCGCGAGGAGCGCGTACTTCGCCAGGATGAGGCCTATCACAGCTACATCAAGCAAGTGCCGTATCGGCTGATTCCTCTGGTTTATTGAGCGATCCGGGTTTCCGGCACCGGGCCATAACCTTTGCTGGCGCCGACAAAGCGGACCTCGAAGCGGTCGAGCGTCACGGCCGGGTCGAGGGCGTAGACTTCCAGCGTGTGGTTGCCGGGCTTGATCGGCAGGTTCGGAATCTCCGCGGCGACTTCGTTATCGAGCACATTCTGGCGCCAGGTGGCGGCGTAATACTCGCGGCCGAAGTCCAGCACGTGCGGTGGCGCGCCGTCAATCGATACCGCGATGCGCATCTTGCCATCAACGGTGGCAGGGAATAGCGGCAAGGCCACCGCGCGCAGCGACACGATCTCGTCGAACACATAATTGGGGAAGCTGTAATCGCGTTCCGGCTTCCGCGTGTGGAAGCGATACAGCATGCGCGGCGCCTTTGCCAGTGCAGCCGGATTGGCCGGATCAATCGGTTGCAGGTCCAGCGCCGCCTGCACGTCCGCGCCCGTGTGCCCCACCCCATCCAGAATCTGCCACGCTCCAGTCATGCGGTCCGCATGCGCGGCATACATCGAGACTACGCCTTGCGAATCGATGAAGGATGCCGTGCGGTCGGTGATCGGCGGCGCCACGCGCACGTGCACATCGATCGGCTGCTGACCGACGCTGCAGCTGATGTGCACCAGGCCATCCTTCGCCTGCTTCGGCGCTTTCGCCCAGTCGATCGATACCTTCAGCCGTTGCTCATAGCCATCCGCCTGCGAGAATCGGCCCGCCGCCTTGTCGACGCGAATCCATGGCACGCTTGGCGTCGCGCTCCAGGTGGCGTCCAGCGGCTGGCTGGTGAAGACGTCGAGGTAGTAGCTGCGGTCGCCCAGTTCGGGGCTGAAGGTCGGCAGCGTCGGGAAGAACCAGTCCTTGTCATCAAAGAAGCCGCCGCCTTCGACCTGCACCGGACAGCGCTTGGCATCCGTCGGAATCGACCACGCCGGGATCGCCGGTGGCAGATAATTGGTCAGCGACTGCGGATAGCTATTGGAGATGTAGCGCCATTTGCCGCCTTCGATATCCTCGCCATAGCGGCGCACATTCGCCAGGATCGCATCGTGCGCGCGTTGCGCTTCCTGCGCATAAGCATTGGCACTGGCACGGCGCTGCAGGCCGTAGGCAATCGACTTGTCCATGGCCAGCTGCTGCAGATTCATATTTCCGCCCACCGCGACCGGATAGCCGACCAGCTCATAGAACGCCGACTTGCGGTCTTCGGGCAGCGCTGCCTCCAGATCCTTCGAAGCGTCCATGATCGTTTTGTAGGCATTCGCGCGCCGCGCATTTTCGTCGCCGAAATCGGTGATGGAGAAGCGCGACTGCTGCACGGACGTCATCGGGAAAGTGGTGTTGAAGGCCATGAACTCGGGATTCCGGCCGAAGGCGAGCTTGTAGTAGCGCCACATCACATCGGCCACCCTGGCGCCCTGCTCTGCGCCGAAATTCTTCACGGCCCAATTATCCATGTAGGCATGAGCGGAACCCGGCTTGGCGAAGCGCTCCATATCGAATGCCATCGCCAGATAAAAATCGAGCAGGTATTCGACCGGCTTGATATTGCCGACGTTGAGCATCCACACGGTCCGCGCATCGCCGTGATACGCCCGCGTCATTTCCTCCCACATCAGATTGGGATCGGTCGAAGGCAGCAGCAGATAATTGCCCGGCGCGCCCCAGAATGTCGCGTGATAGTAGATGCCGGAGCCGCCGGAGCGCTTGCGTTCACGCGCGTCGTTCAGGCGCAGGAGGTAGCCATAATTATCATCGGGCCAGATGATGGTGACATCGTCAGGCACCTGGATGCGGCCTGTATTGTAGGCAGCAGTGACCTCTTTGTAGGGCGTGAATGCCTGCGGTATCTGCGCCGCCGGCTTGCCGAGCGAGGTACTGAGGATCTTGCGCTGCTCCTGGATCACGTCACGCAGAATGTCGCCCATTTTCGCGGCGGAGTCGGCGCCTTCCATCGGGAAGTCGTCCACGCCACGCATGCCAACGGTATAGAGATTATCGTACTTGCCCCACTTATCCACCGCGCCGCGCCAGTATTCGATCAGGCGCTGCTTGTTGGTGGTCCAGTTGTAGGGTCCCATCGTCTTCTCGTCCCACTCGACGCCGTTATTCCGCAACAGCATTTCGACGTGTGACGAGCCGCGAATCACCGCGTAGTCGGCAGCCGTGTCATAGTTTTCGGGCTTGAGATTGAAGGCAGGATCTGTGCTGTTCATCGCCGGCCAGATCAGGTTGGCCTTCAGGCGCCACATCAACTCGAATACGCGCTCATAGGTCTTGGGACCGATGCCGTGCGCCTCCTGGTCGAAGGTCTTCCCCGCCCACTCCCTGAGGAAGGATGCGTTGATGAAGAAGCCCCGGTATTTGACCGACGGCGGCCTGGAAAAACTGCTGGCAGCGGAGACGTTTATCCGGTCGCTGGTTCGCGTCTTGACGTCAGCCCACCACTCCCAGGCGGAAACGCCCATCTCGCGCGTCAGATCGACCACACCCCACACTGCGCCGCGTGTGTCCGAGCCGAAGATGAGGAGCGCGCGCGCCTTGGGGTCCCAGGGCGCGGGAATGACGGCCCGGCCATAGCTTTCCCATTTGCCGTCGATCGCAGCGGACGACAGTCCATTCTTGCGCAGCAGTTCGGCAATGCGCGGGGACGAGGCCAGGCCGACAATGACACCCGTGCCGTGGCCGGCCGCGACGCCTGCCTCGACGTCCGGCCTGCGGCCACTGATTTGCTGCAGATCGTGCGACAGCAGATCCGCAGCCTTGCGAATCGGCGCCCCGCCGTCCGGATCATAGGCGACGCTGGCCAGCGTCTGCCCATCGTACAAAGCCAGCTGCGCTGGGACATCCGTTGCAGCGTGAGCCGAAGCGGCCAGCGCTACAAACGCAAATAGCGACACCAAAGAACGGCCAACCATGTCTCCCCCTCATGTTATTTACCATAAGGGTACACGACATTGGTAGCGCAAACATTACAAAGTGTAGCCGCTAGAACGCCTTGGGCCGGGTCAAGAAGTCGAACAAGCGATCTTCGACATTCTGTGTCAATGGCTGAAACCGGGCGCCACAGCGGTACTGGTTTGTTTCGCCGATCGGCGCGCAGTAGACGATTTCGAGCCGGATTTCGCACGGATCGGCTTCACCAGGCAAAATGAAGTGCAAGACGTGCTGCGACCCTGACTGCAAACGGTCGCCATGAACAATGCCTGCTCCAGAGCGGGAGATATCCAGCAAGCGCGTTGGCATACTCTCCATGCCGTCAATCGGATGCAGGCTTGCCGGGAGAGACAGCATCAAGCGCGCATGTTCGCGCCGGGATGCCATTGCATTCTGTTCTTCTTCGCTGAGGTCCATGAGCCATTTTAAGGCTTAACGCATTTGATCCAGAATTGTTTTGATCTTGCTTTCCTCTTCGGGCGCCAAATTGACAAACATGCAGCCGAGATGCAGTTGCTCGCCCAGCAGGAAGGAACGGATGCTGCGCGTGTGGCGGATTTCCAGCTCAGCAACTTCGACGGTTTCCGATCCCAGATCGAGCACCACATCGCGCACCTTGCGTCCCTTGAACAAGCCCTTCGCATCTCGCTTCGCACAGCGCATGGAGACGCCGCTCAGTGAAAGATCGAATACCTGCAGCTCGAACGGGCTTGTTCCATTCATCACGAAAGAGGCCGTAAAACTGGCCCCAAGCGGTGCTTCCATGCGTTCCGAGGAGCGCCGGTTCAGCACCTCGCAGTTCTCCGGGAAAATCATCGGAATGTGCTGCGGCTTGCCGGGAACCGAGCTCCATTCCGTATTAGTCAGGCGAAATTGCAGTTTCGCAGCGCGGACACAGGCTACGAAGGTGACTTTGCCAGGCTGCAGGGCTGCCCCTTCGTTTAACTCCATCACGAAATGCGGCAACTGGGGATCGACCGACAGAATGCGTCCCAGCACCACTTCGCGGCTGCCGGTTGCGTACATGGAGATCGCGTCGCCACTCTCTGACAGGAAGGTCAGCATATCGCCAATATCGTCCTCGCTCGTCATCAAAAACGGGGTGGCGGCGGCCGGAATCGGGGCGATCGCATCTTGTGGCCGTGGTGGTCCTTTACGGATCAGGCCGGTAAGGGGCTCGTTGAGCTGCATATTATAATAAGTACAACTTTAGACGTTGTCTGGGTCTCGCTGTACTTTCATCTTAGTCCAATTATTTCCAAATACAAACATTTTTTGCAATGTGGAAATAATCTGACAATGCGTGATTCTTCCTGCTTAGCAGGATGCTGGGCCGATCGGCCGGGAGCCGACATTGGCAAGTGGTGTGATATTTCGTGAATTTTTTCCGTACGGCAACATGCTATTCTTCGCGGTTTTAAAGCCCCACGCACAAGGAAATGCATGTTTGGTAAGTTAGTCGGTTCAAAACCTCAAAAATTTGTCTCGCTGGTAGCTTTGCTCTCCTGTACTGTTAATTTGCACTGAAAATTGACCCATCTTCCCCACGAATTTGCAACGGAATCTGACCCACGTTCATAGCACAATCGTTCCTGTCCTTTCGGCAGGAGATCGGAGTGATCGACGTGGCTTTACTAGGCATAATTCGACGCTGGCACCTTCGTGACCAGGTTCCCCTCCGAGAGATTGCCAGGCGACTGGGTATCTCTCGCAATACCGTCCGGCGATACCTGCGGTCGGAAACTACAGAGCCCTCCTATGCGGAGCGGCGATCATCAAGCCTCTTAGACAAGTATTCGGTGCAGCTATCGGCCTGGCTCAAGGCCGAGGCAGGCAAGCCCCGCAAACAGCGGCGCAATCTGAAGCAGCTCCACCTGGACCTTAAGGAGCTTGGGTATGAAGGGTCATATGACCGCGTGGCTGCATTTGCCAGGCAGTGGAAGGTGGGTCAATCGGAGTGGGTCAATTCTGCGGGCAAACGCACATCCACGCGTTCTGCGCACTTTTCTTCATCATGGGTGTAGGATTATTAGTTTTCGGCGATAACGAACGTGGCCCAATCCTTGTTGCGGCTAGTTTTGTTGCCTCCGCATTATTTGAACTTCGTCGCCTTGCAGGTAAATTTATTGTCGCCCTCTTCAAGATGAATTAGTGGCGGGAAAAATTTCGGATTGATTAGGGACGAGTGACGCGAAGGTCCGAGATGGGGCGACAGCGCCTTGGGTGACAAAGCGTGAAACTTTCCGCTGGACAAAATGCTATTCTGAGTGATGTCGGCCGTATCCGGCCAACAGCCGCCATTCGTTGCTCGAGGCAAAGTGCTCAAATCATGGAAGAAGTAATCTTCGGTAGTCTAGAGTCTGGTGGCCTCGAAATCATTTGTCGAGGCGGTCAGTATTTTGTTCGGTACGACGCTGGCGCACATATGGTTGCTTGGCGTGAGGATGAAATTTCGGAAAGGGAGGTTGCTTTAATTCGGAGTGGCATAGCTGCCGAATATGAAGTGATTTTGGGGTTGCAACAGCGGCTCGAAGTAACCGGTGCCAACCCGTATGAGCAAAACTGGGTACCGACAAAGCCGGAACCGTAATCGGCCGGAAGCCGCCTTTATATAAGGTTTAAGGTAGAAGAAAAATGCCCCCTTGGAGAGAAGAACTAAATCGAATTGCAGTTGAATTCTGGTGTGGTGTCGGGCTGATAGTCGAGCTGCCGGTTGTGGCTGATGCCGCTAATGCTGATCTGGGTGAGGCCCATCCCGATATATGGGATTTCTATACCTGTTCTTCTGAAGAGGATGCCGCTGCTCTTACATTGAAGCTTGCATGGGAGCTGAATAGATTTGTGCCGGCATCCTGGGAGGCAGTGCCTTATGCGCAGGGAGCACTTAAGCGAGCATTGGAATATTTTCTTGTCAAGAAAATATCCGTGCAAATTCTATGCAAACTTGTCGAAAACCTGGATGCAACGTTTAACGTTCATCTTAGTTGCTATCCCAATCCATCACCTTTAGGTGAATCGGAAGAGTGGTGGATGGGGAATCTTTGGAATAATTGCGACTGGTGCGAGACAGTTGGACTTATGAAAATTGCCCCGCGTTAGTCGAAGAAGCTAATCGCGTCGCCACAAAGCTGCAGCACTTGCCAAGTTCTCGGGCTGATTAATTTGAAGGTCCGAGATGGGGCGTAATCAGCCCGTCACGCAAATACCAAAAAGCTGTGGTTGAAAATAGGACTCTGAAATGCAAAAAGCCCAGCCGATTAAGGCTGGGCTTTTCTGAATTCTGGCTCCCCGACCTGGACTCGAACCAGGGACCTGCGGATTAACAGTCCGTCGCTCTACCGACTGAGCTATCAGGGATTAGAGGCAACATTATATACTGTCAAAGCAACACTTTCAAGGTATTGCTCAACGGCACTTTCTGCTGCCATTCACGCCGCCGTAACGACGCGAGACCGAGATATTAAAGCACCTTGGCGACTGCGTCAACCACAGCGTCGATGTTGCGAGTATTCAACGCAGCAACGCAGATACGGCCGGTGTCCACGGCGTAGATCGACTGCTCGCGCAGTTTGCCTACCTGCTCCTTGGTCAGGCCGGAGTAGGAGAACATGCCGATTTGCTCGCGCACGAAGTCGAAGTCGTGGCCTGGAGCTTTTTCTGCCAGCTTGCGCACGAAGGTGTCGCGCATTTCCTTGATGCGCACGCGCATGCCGGCCAGCTCGTCTTCCCACAGCTGGCGCAGTTCCGGCGTGGACAGCACGGTGGCCACTACTTTGCCGCCGTGTACTGGCGGGTTGGAGTAGTTGGTACGCACCACGCGCTTCAGCTGGGACAGCAGGCGGGAAGCTTCGTCAGCCGACGCAGCCACCACGCTCAGCGCGCCCACGCGCTCGCCGTACAGCGAGAAGGACTTGGAGAAGGAGTTGGACACCAGCAGCGGCACGCCGGTGGCAGCGAAACGGCGCACCACAGCGCCATCTTCCGCGATGCCAGCGCCGAAGCCCTGGTAAGCCATGTCCAGGAACGGAATCAGGCCGCCGGCCACAACGGCAGCGATAACCTCATCCCACTGGCCCTGGGTCAGGTCGGCGCCGGTCGGGTTGTGGCAGCAAGCGTGCAGCACCACGATGGAGCCCTTCGGCATTGCCTTCAGCGCAGCGATCATGCCGGCGAAGTTCACGCCCTTGGTCGACGGATCGTAGTAAGCGTAGTTGTTGACCTTGAAACCGGCGCTTTCGAACAGCGCCCGGTGGTTTTCCCAGCTCGGATCGCTGATGTACACATCCGACGATGGCGAGAAACGCTTCAGGAAGTCGGCGCCGAGCTTCAGTGCGCCGGTGCCGCCCAGTGCCTGCACGGTCACTGCACGTTTCTCTTGAATTACGGCGCTGTCGGCACCAAATACCAGCTCTTGTACTGCCTTGTCGTAAGCCGCCAGGCCTTCGATCGGCAGATAGGTACGCGGCGCATGCTGAGCAATCAGAATCGTTTCCGCTTTATCCACGCACGACAGCAGCGGCACTTTGCCATTGTCGTCATAATAAACACCTACACCCAGGTTAATTTTGGCTGGGTTGGTGTCTGCATTAAAGGCTTCGGTGATACCAAGAATAGGGTCGCGCGGGGCCATCTCGATGGCGCTGAAAACGGAAGGATTCGTCATGATAAGATTGGATTCGATTGGAAGCGGTTCGCAGCGTAACATGCCGGCGCCCGAACAAAATCCGGTTTAGGCCGCCGACAAGCGCATATTCTATCAAAGGTCTGAGTTCAATGTCTGATTCGCAAAACGCCGGTACGCCAGAAGCGACCGTCATCACCTTTCCAGATTCACCTTTCCGTCTCCATCAGCCCTTCCCTCCTTCGGGCGATCAGCCCACGGCGATCAAGGAATTGTGCGAGGGCATTGACGATGGCTTGTCGTTCCAGACCCTGCTGGGTGTGACCGGTTCCGGTAAGACTTACACCATGGCCAACGTGATCGCCCGCATGGGCCGTCCCGCCATCGTGTTCGCACCCAACAAGACGCTGGCTGCTCAGCTGTATTCCGAGTTCCGCGAGTTCTTCCCGGAGAATGCGGTCGAATACTTCGTGTCCTACTACGATTACTACCAGCCGGAAGCCTATGTGCCGCAGCGCGACCTGTTCATCGAGAAGGACTCGTCGATCAACGAGCATATCGAGCAGATGCGACTGTCCTGCACCAAGTCGCTGATGGAGCGGCGCGACGTGGTGATCGTGGCCACCGTGTCGGCCATCTACGGTATCGGTAATCCGAACGAATACCACCAGATGATTCTCACGCTGCGCCAAAAGGACAAAGTGGCCCAGCGCGACGTGATCGCGCGCCTGATTCAGATGCAGTACACGCGCAACGAGATGGACTTCGGCCGCGGCACTTTCCGCGTGCGCGGCGACACCATCGACATCTTCCCTGCCGAACACGCGGAGCTGGCTGTGCGCCTGGAGATGTTCGACGATGAAGTGGAATCGATCCAGCTGTTCGATCCGCTCACCGGCCGCGTGAAAACCAAGATCCCGCGCTTCACCGTCTATCCAGGCTCGCATTACGTGACGCCGCGTTCGACTGTGCTGCGCGCCATCGAAACCATCAAGGCCGAACTGCGCGACCGCCTCGAATTCTTCCGCAAGGAAGGCAAGCTGATTGAAGAACAGCGCCTGGAGCAGCGCACGCGCTTCGACCTCGAAATGATGGCGGAAATCGGCTTCACCAAAGGCATCGAGAACTACTCGCGCCATCTGTCCGGCGCCATGCCGGGCGAGCCGCCGCCAACGCTGGTGGACTATCTGCCGAAAGACGCGCTGATGTTCCTGGACGAGTCCCACGTGCTGATTGGCCAGCTGTCGGCCATGTACAACGGCGACCGTTCGCGCAAAACCAATCTGGTGGACTACGGCTTCCGCCTGCCGTCCGCGCTGGATAATCGCCCGCTGAAGTTCCAGGAATTCGAATCGAAGATGCGCCAGACGGTCTTCGTATCCGCCACGCCCGCCGACTACGAGCAAAAGAATGCGGGACAGGTGGTCGAGCAGGTGGTGCGCCCTACCGGCCTGGTGGACCCGCAAGTCATCGTGCGCCCTGCCCGCACCCAGGTCGATGATCTGATGTCCGAGATTCAGGACCGCATTGAAAAGAACGAGCGCGTGCTGGTGACCACGCTGACCAAGCGTATGGCCGAACAGCTGACCGAGTACCTGGGCGACCATGGCATCAAGGTCCGCTATCTGCACAGCGATATCGAAACGGTGGAGCGCGTGGAGATTCTGCGCGACCTGCGTATCGGTACCTTCGATGTGCTGGTCGGTATCAACCTGCTGCGCGAAGGCCTGGACTTGCCGGAAGTCTCTCTGGTCGCGATTCTCGACGCGGACAAGGAAGGCTTCCTGCGTTCCGAGCGCTCGCTGATCCAGACCATCGGCCGCGCGGCGCGTAACCTGAACGGCGTGGCCCTGCTGTACGCGGACCACATGACCGATTCCATGGAACGCGCAATTGGCGAGACGGAGCGCCGCCGCGCCAAGCAGATGGCCTACAACGAGAAGATGGGCATCATTCCGCGCGGCGTGCACAAGGTCATCAAGGACATGATCGATGGCGTCTACAGCCCGAACGCAGCAAAGGAAGAGATGGCGGTGCAGGAGTCGGCGGCCAAGTACGAAGCCATGAGCGAGAAGCAGGTCAGCAAGGAAATCAAGCGCCTGGAAAAGCTCATGATCGATCACGCCAAGAACCTGGAGTTCGAAAAAGCGGCCCAGGTGCGCGACCAGCTGCACGTGCTCAAACAGCAGCTCTTCGGCGCGCCCGGCGCCGATGTGGTGTCCTAAAACCCGCGGCCAAAAGCGGGTGGCTGCCACATCGTGGCAGCCACCTGGTTCACGCCTCTGGTTTTTTTCAAAATTCCGGGAACGCGGCACTCCCAAGCCGCATCTAATGGTCAACTACTCATGAAAACGAATCGACCATGTCCTCCCAACTCGCCCGCGATCATGCGCTGATCTCAGCCGCGACCTGCGGCGTATTCGAGCCGCTGATCCGGCGCTACAACCGCCTGCTCTACCGCACTGCCCGCAGCATCGTCAAAGATGACACCGAGGCCGAGGACGTGCTGCAGGACGCTTATCTGCAAGCTTTCCGTTCCCTGTCCAGCTTCCGCGGCGAATCCAGTCTCGCGACCTGGCTGACGCGCATCGTCATCAACACCGCCCTGGCCCGCCTGCGCAAAGGCGCGCACCAGGCCGAGGTCATTCCACTGGAGGGCGCCATGCCGGAAGAACACTGGGAAGCCGAAGCCGAAACCCCGGATACCTCCGCCATGCGCGCCGATGTGCGCCGTCTGCTGGAAAAGAAAATCGATGCCCTGCCGGATGCCTTCCGCACCGTCTTCATGCTGCGTGAGCTGGAGGAGATGAGCGTGGAAGAAACCAGCGCAGCGCTGAATATCCCGGAAGCGACGGTGCGCAGCCGCCACTTCCGCGCCCGCAGCATGCTGCGCGAATCGCTGTCGCGTGAGCTCGACACCGGCCTGCAAGACTCGTTCGGCTTCGATGGCGAACGCTGCGACCGCATCACGGCACGCGTGCTCGCCGCCATTCATCAACCACAAGGAGAACAACCATGAAGAGACTCATTCTCGCATCCACCCTCGCCGCCATCAGCACCTTCGCGCTGGCACAAGGTCCTAACGACGCACAGATCGCAGGCATTGTCGTCGCCGCCAACACGGTCGACATCAACGCCGGCAAGCTGGCCGAGAAGACTTCCACCGACAAGAACGTGCAAGCCTTCGCGCGCATGATGGTCAACGACCACACCAGCGTGAACGAAAAAGCCACCGCCCTGGTGAAGAAACTGAAGGTCACGCCGGAAGACAGCGACACCGCCAAGAGCCTGAAAGCCGGCGGCGATGCCAACATCGCCAAGCTGAAAGGACTGAAGGGCAAAGAATTCGACAAAGCCTACGTGGACAACGAAGTCACCTACCACCAGGCCGTGATCGACGCGCTGGACAAGACCCTGATCCCGAACGCCAAGAACGCTGAACTGAAGCAGACCCTGGTCAACGTGCGCCCCGCCTTCGTGGCGCACCTGGAGCACGCCAAACACATTCAGTCCGAACTTAAGTAAGGCAGCGCCGGGCCCCGAATGGGACTCCTGATCTAGCTCAAACTCCTGCTCAGTTCAGCGCGTACAGTGAATGACTGCTGCACCTGAACTTAACCAACGGAGGATCATCATGGCTGAGATCGTGTTTTTTGAGCATATCAATTTCCACGGGGCCTATAAGCATCTGTATGGATCGGAAGGTAACCTGGCGGCGCCTGACGACCATTTCTTCAACGATCGCATTTCATCGTTTGTTGTGCGCTCGAGTCACTGGCAGTTTTTCCGCGACATTAATTTCATGGGCCCAGCATCGCGCGTATTCGGACCAGGACGCTATAACTGGGTGGAAAACGTCGGTATTCCAAATGACTCCGTGTCGTCGGCGCGCCTGGTTTCCGAGTAACGTCCGCTAAAACAGCTCCATGAAAGCCGGGGCAAGCCCCGGCTGCTGAAACTTAACGCGGCTGCGGCACGATGCGCAGATAAGGCTTCGGTGCTTTCCAGCCGTTGGGGAACATGGTCTTGGCGTCGTCGTCGCTGACGGAGCCGGCGATGATCACATCTTCCCCGTGCTTCCAGTTCACCGGCGTGGCGACCTTGTGTTTGGCGGTCAGCTGGATCGAATCGATCACGCGCAGGATCTCATCGAAGTTGCGGCCCGAGGTCATCGGGTAGGTCATCATCATCTTGATTTTCTTGTCCGGACCGATGACAAACACCGAGCGCACCGTGGCGTTGGTGGCGGCAGTGCGGCCTTCCGAGGTGCCCGGCTCCTCAGCGGGCAGCATGTTGTACAGCTTGGCCACGGCCAGGTCGGTATCGCCGATCATCGGGTATTTCACGGCAGCGCCCTGGGTTTCCTCGATATCGTGCGCCCACTTGCTGTGGTTTTCGACCGGGTCGATGGACAGGCCGATGATCTTGGTATTCCGCTTGGTGAACTCCGGCTCGATCTTGGCCATGTAGCCAAGCTCGGTGGTGCATACCGGGGTGAAGTCTTTCGGATGGGAGAACAGCACCGCCCATTTATCGCCTATCCACTCGTGGAAGTCGATGGAACCTTGGGTAGTCTGGGCTTTGAAGTTTGGTGCGGTATCGTTGATGCGGAGAGACATGACAACTCCTTTCAGGACGGGTCGCGACAAAAATCCAGACCACTATGGTCGCACCACCGCCCTGCGAAGGCAATCTCAAAATGATGACATCAATACACTAGTTCGCTTCCCATGCGCATGAAGAATGGCAGGCCGACCGCTTGCAGGCGGTCCATCAGGAAGGCGGCCACCTCTTCGCAGGAGGTCATCGAAATTTCGATATTGTCGAAGTTGTTGTTGTCGAGGCGGCCCAGGCGCACGGTCCATTCGGGCTGCAGGTGGACGTCATCCAGCTGGGCTTGCGAGATCAGCGAGGGACGCTGATGCTGCGGGAAAGCACCCTGCTCCGACCAGCCCAATTCCACGGTAACCGCATCGCGCAGGCCGCGCGAGTCCGGCGACAGGATGATGAGGCTGTTTCCGTTTTTCCACACCAGCTCCCCGTCCATCAGGCTGGGCGCGGTGACGTTCCATAATTTGAATTCCGGCAGGGATGCACGCATCTGATCGGCGAACGCGCTTGCCAGCGTCAGTCTTAGTTTCCGGTCCATGAGGCTCCTTTGCGCTCAAACATCGCGCAATTATAAGGATGCTTTCCCGCCGGAAATCTATCGAATTGTAACTTCCGCTAATAAAATTGAAAGTTAGTCAAAATATCAGGGCGGGATTGGCCTTGTTCATAATGTTTTGACGAACTCGCGGATACCGCCCAGCAGCATTTCAATCGACATCGCAGCCAGGATCAGGCCCATCAGGCGCTCAAACGCCGTCATCACTTGCGGGCCCAGCACCTTCTGCAAGCGCTCCGCGCCAAGGAAGACGGCCAGCCACACCGCCACCACCGAACCCAGCGCGGCCACGTGAATCAACACCTCGCCCGTGCTTTCGCGCGAGAACAGCAGCACGGTCGCCAGCGCGGAAGGGCCGGCCAGTGCAGGAATCGCCAACGGTACAATGAAGGGCTCGCCGCCTTCCGTGCGTCCCAGCACGCCATCCGGATGCGGGAACACCATGCGGATGGCGATCAGCAGCAGGATCACGCTGCCCGCAATGCGCAGCGAGGCTTCCGACAGGCTGAGCGCCTTCAGGAAGTGCGAGCCGAAGAACATGAACACCAGCAGCACGATGAAGGCGATCAGGCATTCGCGCACCACGATCTTGGGACGGCGCCGCGGCGGCACCGGCGCCAGCGCCGTCGCGAACAGGGGAACGTTGCCGAACGGGTCGGTCACCAGCAACAGAAGAATAAAGGTCTGGAAGAAGTCTTGAGTCATGCCGGGATCTTACAGATCTATCAACCGTGCTTCAACAATTTGCGGTCGCAGGCGTCCACCGGCCAGTTGTCCGGCCACAGCTCGGGCTGGATGCGCTCGCCCAGCTGGGTGCGCAGCTTGCCGTAGGTATCGCGGTCATTGGCGCGGCAGGCGAAGGACGCGAACTTGTTGCGCGCCGCCGCGTCGCCCGGATAGCGCTGCAGCAGGTCTTCGAAACCGGTCTTCATCAGCGTCCACTCCGGCAGGCTGCGGCGGTCGGGGAAAGTGATGGCATCGCTGCCGTTGCCGTCCTCGCGCCAGTACAGGCGGGCATACATGCTGCCGCCATCGTTGGTGCGCGTGAAGAACACGGCGCGGCGCGCGAACTGGTCGAACTGTACCGCGCTGCCTCCGCCACGCGGACTATAGGCGCGGCCCATGGCGAAGTGGATCTGCTGGTCCTGCGGGAATACCTGCACGGCTTCCAGGTAGGCGCTGGCGACGGCGCGGCGCGTGGCGCCTCCTTCCAGCATCAGGCCGATATTCAGGCTGTACCACAGCGGGCAGCTGGCGGCCTGCGCCTTTACTTGCTGCAGGCGCGCAGTGCCGTTGCCGATCTGTTCGTGATACAAATCCAGCGCTTCCTTCGGCATCGTCGACACCGCGCCCAGGCGCAGCTGCGAGGCATAGGCACGCCAGTAAATCGCTTCCACGAAAGCCTGGGCCAGGGAATCCGGCTGCTGGCTGCGCCATTGGGCCAGCGCCGTGCGGTCGGCTTCCCAGCTTTGCATGCTGCGGAATTGGCTGTCGAAGGCGGGTTCAAAAGCGGCCAGCTCGGGCAAGCCTTCGGGCGTACGGGCGCCGCCGCACCACTCGTGCAGTGTCTTGTCGATGGCCTCGAACTTGTGCTCGGACCACAGCTTCTGCAGCGGGGACGCCGCCAGCGCGGCAGGCGCCGCCGTCAACAGGGGAAGAATCAGGAACAGCCGGGACAACATGCACATCTCCGCAAAACGATGCCAGAGATTATACATATTTTGCCGAATGGCAATAAAAAATGGCGGCCAGGCTGTGTGCCTGCCGCCACGTTTCAGGGGGATTACGGAGCGATTACGCGCCGGCCTCGCCCTTCTTGATCCAGGCCGCCAGCTGGTGCGGGCGGATGCCGTCGTAGTCTTCGAACGGCTGGTGAATCCATGGATTGTGCGGCAGTTCTTCCATCTGGTAGTCAGGCTTGAAGGCGGAGCTGCCCTTGGTCCAGATCACGGCGGACTTCACTTCGGTCACGCCTTCGAAGTTTTCCTTCAGGTGAGACATCACCTTGGTCAGGGTCACGCCGGAGTCGGCCAGGTCGTCCACCAGCAGGATCTTGCCTTTCAGCGGGCCCTTGGTCATGGTCATGTACTTGGCGATATCCAGATCGCCGCGCACGGTGCCCGCTTCTTCGCGATAGGAGCTGGTCGACAGAATGGCCAGCGGCACGTCGAAGATACGCGAGAACACGTCACCCGGACGCACGCCGCCGCGCGCCAGGCACAGCACCATGTCGAACTTCCAGCCGGATTCGTACACCTTCAGCGCCAGGCGCTCGATCAGGCGGTGATACTCATCCCAGGAAACCCACAGATGTTTTTGGTCAGATACAGGGGTAGTCATATTGCTCGACTCTTTTCTTATTCAAATGGGTGACGCAGAACGATGGTCTCTTCGCGGTCCGGACCGGTCGAAACCATATCCACCGGCACGCCCACCAGTTCTTCGATACGCTTGATGTAGGCACGGGCATTGGCCGGCAGCGCAGCCAGCGACTTGGCGCCAACGGTGCTTTCGGTCCAGCCAGGCATTTCTTCGTAGATCGGCTCGCAGCGCGCCGCTTCTTCAGCGCCGACCGGGAAGATGTCCACGTGCTTGCCATCGACCATATAGCCGGTGCACAGCTTCAGGGATTCCAGGCCATCCAGCACGTCCAGCTTGGTCAGGCACATGCCGGACACGCCGTTGATCTGCACGGAGCGGCGCAGCAGCGCCGCGTCGAACCAGCCGCAGCGGCGGGCACGGCCCGTCACGGTGCCGAACTCGTGGCCCACGGATGCCAGGTGCTTGCCCACGCCCTGGTCGGTCGGCAGTTCGGATGGGAACGGACCGGAACCAACGCGGGTGGTGTAGGCCTTGGTGATACCCAGGATGTAGTGCAGCATGCCCGGACCCACGCCAGCGCCGGCGGCGGCATTGCCGGCCACGCAGTTGGAGGAAGTCACGAACGGATAGGTGCCGTGGTCAACGTCCAGCAGCGATCCCTGTGCGCCTTCGAACAGCAGCGAGCCGCCGTTCTTGTGCACGGAGTACAGCGCGGAGGACACGTCGGTCACCATCGGGCGCAGGCGCGGCACGTAGGCCAGCGCGTCGTCCAGGGTCTTCTGGTAATCGATCTTCGGCGCCTTGAGATAGTTCTCCAGCACGAAGTTGTGGTAGTCCAGGTTCTCTTTCAGCTTCTCTGCGAAACGCTCGGTGTTCAGCAGGTCGGCCACGCGGATGGCGCGGCGCGCCACCTTGTCTTCATAGGCCGGGCCGATGCCCTTGCCGGTGGTGCCGATCTTGGCGGCGCCGCGCGCTGCTTCGCGGGCTGCATCCAGCGCGGTGTGGTATGGCAGGATGACCGGGCAGGCTTCGGAAATCTTCAGACGGGAAGCCACTTCCACGCCGGCTGCTTCCAGCTTGTCGATTTCGCGCAGTACGTCCGGCACGGACAGCACCACACCGTTGCCGATGTAGCAGGCCACGCCTGGGCGCATGATGCCCGAAGGGATCAGTTGCAGCGCAGTCTTCACGCCGCCGATAACGAGGGTGTGGCCCGCGTTGTGGCCACCCTGGAAGCGAACCACGCCCTGTGCGTGTTCGGTCAGCCAGTCGACGATCTTGCCCTTGCCTTCATCGCCCCACTGGGTGCCGATAACGACGACGTTCTTTGCAGTTTTCTTTGACATCACACTTAACCTAGGTTTTTAAGAATCCAGTTACTACCACTTTCGTCGAGCACCAGCGCGCGGTCGCACTCGAACTCGTCCTGTTCGTTGTTGTGACCCGGCAGGGACTGGATCACAACTTCGCCGGACTTGCGCAGCTCGGCGATTTTTTCTTTCAGTTCGGGCGCATTGCCCCACGGCGCGCGGATCGAATGCTTGCGCTCCGCCGTCGGCAGCAGGCGCGCCAGCTCGCGCAGATCCATCGAGAAGCCGGTTGCCGGACGCGCGCGGCCAAAAGCTTCGCCCACGTGGTCGTAACGGCCGCCACGCGCCACCGCGTTCGGCAGGCCCGGCACGTACAGCGCGAACATGGCGCCGCTCTCGTACTGGTAGCCGCGCAGGTCGGCCAGGTCGATCGCCACATTGGCGCGGCCGATGGCCGATGCCGCCAGTGCCGCCAGCTCGGCCAGCGCCTTGCTGATACCCGGCAGTTCCGGCAGCTCGGCGCGGGCGCGCTTCAGCACTTCCACATCGCCGTACAGATTCGGCAGGGCCAGCAGCGCCTTGCGCGTGCCTTCGGCGTAATTCGCAGCCAGCGCCTTCAGGCCCGGCACATCCTTGCCCCGCAGCAGAGCCACGATGGCGTCATGATCTTTTTCGGCGGCCTGGTCCTGGCTCAGGATGGCGCGCAGCACGCCGACATGGGTCAGGTCCAGACGCACATCGGTGAAACCGGCCAGCTCCAGCGAGCCCAGTGCCAGTTCCTGGATTTCCGCGTCCGCTTCCAGGCCGGCGTGGCCATAGATCTCGGCGCCGATCTGGATCGGTTCGCGGGTGGCGTGCAGGCCGGATGGACGGGTATGCAGCACCGAGCCGCAATAGCACAGGCGGGTCACGGTGGCACGGTTCAGCAGGTGCGCATCGATACGCGCCACCTGGGTCGTCATGTCCGGGCGCAGGCCCAGCATGCGGCCGGAAATCTGGTCGACCAGTTTGAAGGTGCGCAGGTTGCTGTCCTCGCCGGCGCCGGTCATCAGGGACTCGACGTATTCCAGCAGCGGAGGCATGACCAGCTCATAGCCATACAGCCGGAAATTATCCAGCATCAGGCGGCGCAACTCCTCAATCTTGCGTGCTTCGGACGGCAAGACGTCGGCAATGTGTTCAGGCAGAAGCCAATTCGGCATTGGAAGAATCTATTGAATGATAAACAATGCAGGCGCAGGTGCGCCGCCCGGAAAACCGGAGAGCCAAACCGCGTATTCTACGCGAAAACGTGGCTCAACTGGAAAAAAAATGGGGACGGAACACATTTGCCGCCTCGGCGGAAATTGTGTTCCGTCCCCATTTTCTGGCTGGCTGGGACGGCTTATTTGCCTGCGCCCGGGGCCTTGAAATATTTGAAGAACTCGGTGTTCGGATCGACCACCATCACGTCCGCCTTCGACTTGAAGGAGCCGCGATAAGCTTCCAGGCTGCGGTAGAACTTGTAGAACTCCGGATTGCGGCCAAACGCTTCAGCATAGATCTGGGACGCCTTGGCATCGCCCTCGCCCTTGATCTTCTCCGCGTCGCGGTAGGCTTCGGCCAGGATCACGGTACGCTGCTTCTCGGCGTCGGCGCGGATCTTTTCGGATTCCGCCGCACCGGTGGAACGCAGCTCGTTCGCCACGCGCAGGCGCTCGGCCTTCATGCGGTCGTACACCGAGTTGTTGATCTGCTCAACATAATCGACCCGCTTCAGGCGCACGTCGATGATGTCGACGCCGATCTGCTTGGCCTCGTTCACCACCTTGCCACGCAGTTCGTCCATCACCTTGCCGCGCTGGCCCGAGATCACTTCACGCACGGTGCGCTTGGTGATGGCGTCGTTCAGCGCTGCCTTGACGATCTGCGACATGCGGTCACGCGCCCTGCCCTCGTCGCCACCAAAGGAAACGAAGTACAGGCGTGGATCGGTAATGCGCCACTTCACGTACGAGTCGACCAGGATGTTCATCTTCTCGGCCGTGATGAAGCGGTCCGCGTCCTGGTTGTCCAGGGTCAGGATGCGCTTGTCCAGATACAGCACATTCTGGAACGGCGGCGGCAGCTTGAAGTGCAGGCCTGGTTCGCTGATGACCTGCTTCACTTCACCCAGGGCGAAAACAATGGCGAACTTGCGCTGGTCCACCACGAACACGGTGGACGACAGCAGCATCAGGGCGACAAACGTCGCAATCAGATAAGTAACGAGTCGGTTCATTAGCGGCTCTCCCGGTCACGGGACGAATCGCGCGAACGCAGGTCGCGGCGGTTCGGGTCGAGGTTCTGCATGCTGTTGTCCGGCGTCAGAAGCACGGCAGCAGGCGGCGGCGGCGTCTGCGATGCTGCGCGCGCAGCATCGGCGGCGGCCACCTGGGCAATCAGCTTGTCCAGCGGCAGATACAGCAGGTTATTGCCATTGCGCGAATCGGCCATGACCTTGGTGGTGTTGGCGAAGATCTGCTGCATGGTGTCGAGGTACATGCGGTCGCGCGTCACGCCCGGCGCTTTCTGGTACTCGGCCAGCACCGACTTGAAGCGGTCGGCGTTACCGGTCGCGTTCTCCACGGTCTGGGCGCGATAGGCTTCCGCCTGCTGCACCAGGGCGAAGGCGGTACCGCGGGCTTTCGGCACCACGTCGTTGGCATACGCCTGGCCTTCGTTCTTCTGGCGCTCGCGGTCCTGGCTGGCTTTCACGGCGTCGTCAAAGGCGGCCTGCACCTGCTCCGGCGGCTGCACGCCCTGCATGGTCACATTGGTGATCTGCACACCGGACGCGTAGCGGTCCAGGATGGTCTGCATCAGCTGCTGGGTTTCCAGCGCCACCTTCTCGCGGCCTTCGTACAGCACGAAGTCCATCTTGCTGCGGCCAACCACTTCGCGGATCGACGTCTCAGCCACCTGGCGCACGGTTTCTTCCGCATCGCGGTTGTTGTACAGCCAGGCCACCGGGTCTTTCAGCTTGAACTGCACGGCGAACTGGATGTCGATAATGTTCTCGTCGTCCGTCAGCATCAGCGACTCGCGCGCCTGCTTGGAGCGCACATTGCCGCGATAGCCCACTTCCACCGTGCGCACCTGCGACACGTTCACCGTCTCATCGTTCTGGAACGGATACGGCCAGCGCCAGTTGAAACCGGCCGGCGTGGTGTGGCTGAATTTGCCGAAGGTGGTGACGACGCCAGTCTGGCCTTCCTGCACGATGAAGGCACCGGATGCCAGCCATACCAGCACGGCGATCGAAGCCACCGCGCCGAAGGTAAAGCCGGCGCCCTTCATGTCGCCGCCGCTGCCGCCGCCGGAGCCGTTACCGCTGTTGCGGTTGCGGCCACCGCCGAACAAGCCGTTCAGGCGCTGATTGAAGTCGCGCCACAGCTGGTCGAGATCGGGCGGGCCATCGCCGGGCTTCTTGCCCTCCTGCGCCTGCTTATTGCCGTCGCGGTTATTGCCCCAACGCGGGTCATTCAGCGACAGTTTCAGGCCGGGTCTTTTCTTGAAAAAGGAAAAAGCCATGTTTTTATTAGTGTGATCCAGCATGGATTAGGTTGGAAATACTGTCCGGCGCCATCGGTTCTTCCCGGTGCGCGGCGGCTTCCTGCTCGTCCTTGGCGGCTTCACTGATTGCTTCGCGCAGCAGGTCCAGCCCTGCACCCGTGCGTGCGCTGATGAAGACGCGGGAAATCTTATCATACTCATCACGTTCGACCGCCGGCTCAAGGTCGGCCGCATCGATCTTGTTCCATACCAGGATCTGTGGAATATGGTCGGCGCCGATTTCCTGCAGCACCGCATTGACCTGCTCGATCTGCTCCATGCGCACCGGACTGGAACCATCGACCACATGCAGCAGCAGGTCGGCGTGGATGGTTTCCTCCAGCGTGGCGCGGAATGCCGCCACCAGCTGGTGCGGCAGTTCGCGCACGAAGCCCACCGTGTCCGACAGCACGACATTGCCGACCTCTTCGCCCATGTAGATGCGGCGCGAAGTGGTGTCCAGCGTTGCGAACAATTGGTCCGCGACGTAGACGCCGGCTTTGGTCATGGAGTTGAACAGCGTGGACTTGCCGGCGTTGGTATAGCCGACCAGCGACACCGAGAAGGTGTGGTTGCGGTTGCGCGCACGGCGCTGCGTCTCGTGCTGCTTGCGCAGCTTGGCCAGGCGGGTACGCAGCATCTTGACGCGCTCGCCGATCAATCGGCGGTCGGTTTCGAGCTGGGTTTCACCAGGGCCGCGCAGACCGATACCACCCTTCTGACGTTCAAGGTGGGTCCAGCCGCGGATCAGGCGGGTGGACAGGTGCTGCAGCTGTGCCAGTTCCACTTGCAGCTTACCCTCGTGGCTCTTGGCGCGCTGCGCGAAGATATCGAGGATCAGACTGGTGCGGTCCAGCACGCGGACGCTGAGACGTTTTTCGAGATTGCGCTGCTGGGCGGGCGACAGCGCGTGATTGAAGATGACGATTTCGAGTTTGTGGTCCTGGACGGCAAGACCGATTTCATCTGCCTTGCCGCTGCCGACGAAATACGCGGCGTCGGGCGACGACCGCTTGCCGGTAATGGTCGTTACCGGCTCTGCTCCCGCGGAACGCGCGAGCAGCGTCAGCTCCTCGATACTGGCAGCAAAGTCGCCCTGTCCGAAATCTACCCCGACTAATGCTGCACGCATAGGAACGGCTTTACTCCGCCGCCTCGGAAGAGGATTCGATATTCAGGTTGACGGCGCGGGCCGGCACCACCGTAGAAATCGCATGCTTGTACACCATCTGGGTGACGGTGTTACGCAGCAGGACCACATACTGGTCGAAAGACTCGATATGACCTTGCAGCTTGATGCCGTTGACCAGGTAGATCGAGACAGGAACGTGCTCTTTACGCAGCGCGTTCAGGAATGGGTCTTGTAACAATTGCCCTTTATTGCTCATAACAGCTCCAGTTTTATGTTGTTGTCTAGAATTGGAGGCGAAACTCTTGAATTCAAGTGCCGTGGGGATGCTCCAAAGCTACTGTACCTTGTTTTTTCGAATCCTGCAGGAGTGCGCGAGGATTATTTCTCGCTTTTTGCAAAGGGATTCTTGCCGGTGCGCAATTCTATGCGCAGTGGAGTACCAACCAAGTTAAAAGTGTCACGGAAGTGTTTTTCCAGGTAACGCTTATATGGCTCCGCAATCGCGTCCAGCGAGTTACCGTGGATGACGATGACCGGCGGATTCTGGCCGCCCTGGTGGGCATAGCGCATCTTCGGACGGGTACCGCCCTTGCGCTTCGGCTCCTGTTTCTCAATCGCTTCCTGCAGCGCGCGCGTCAGCTTCGGCGTCGGCAGATTGGCGGTGGCCGCGGCATAAGCCTGGTCCACGGATTTCATCAGCGGGCCGATATTGGTGCCCTTCAGCGCCGAAATAAAGTGCGTCTTGGCCCAGCTCAGGAAGTCGACCTTGCGGTCCAGGTCCATCTTCACCTGGTCGCGCTGGTCCGACTGCAGGCCGTCCCATTTGTTCACGGCCAGCACCAGGGCGCGGCCGGATTCGAGAATGAAGCCGGCGATGTGGGCATCCTGCTCCGAGATATCCTGCTGGGCATCCAGCATCAGGATCACCACGTTCGCTTCCGAGATCGATTGCAGGGTCTTCACCACCGAGAACTTCTCGATCGCTTCGAATACCTTGCCGCGGCGGCGGATACCGGCCGTGTCGATCAGGGTGTAGTGCTTGCCATCGCGCTCGAACGGAATCTCGATCGAGTCGCGCGTGGTGCCCGGCATGTCGAAGGCGATTACGCGCTCTTCGCCCACCAGGGTGTTGATCAGGGTGGACTTGCCCACGTTCGGGCGGCCCACCAGCGCGATCTTCACGCCGCGTTCGGACGGCAGCAGCTCGTCTTCATCAGCCGGGCGCGAGGCGAAGGCCTTGTCCAGCGCCTCGTTCACCAGATCGTGCACGCCGTCGCCATGGGCGCCGGAAATCGCATACGGATCGCCCAGGCCTAGCTCGTAGAAGTCGGAAACGGCCGCCGTATAGCGCATGCCTTCCGCCTTGTTCACCACCAGCAGCACCGGACGGCCCGACTTGCGCAGGAAGTCGGTAATGGTTTTATCGTGCGGAGTCATGCCCTGGCGGCCATCCACCAGGAACACCACCACGTCCGCTTCCGCGACGGCCTGCTTGGTCTGCAGGGCCATCTGGAACATGATGCCTTCCTTCGCAACCGGCTCAAAGCCGCCGGTATCGATGACCAGGAACGGGCGGTCGCCGACGCGGCCCTCGCCATAGTGACGGTCACGCGTCAGACCAGGCAAGTCCGCCACCAGCGCGTCGCGCGAGCGGGTCAGACGATTGAATAAGGTCGACTTCCCGACGTTCGGGCGACCTACGAGTGCGATTACCGGCTTCATTTTCTTCTTATTACTCGGCCGCGATGGCGGCCACTGTTCCTGCTTGGGTTTGAACGATCATATTCGAGCCGGACAACAGCGGCACGGACTTAATCGCGCTGCTGTCGAGCGAGACTCGACCTAACAACGTGCCATCTTCCCGCGACAGGAAGTGCACATATCCATCATAGTCGCCCACGGCCACCAGGCGGCCGAAGGACAGAGGAGTGGACAGCTGGCGGTTGGCCAGGGTGTCCACTTTCCAGGCGCTGGCGCCGCCGTCGCGGGCGTAGGCAATCACGCTGCCCTTGTCGTCCGCCACGAAGACGAAGCGCTGATCCACCGACACGCCCACATCGGACGAGGCATCCTTGGTCCAGCGGGCCACGCCCGTGTTCACGTCGAAGCAGCCCACCTTGCCCTGGAAGGTCACGGTGCAGATGTCCTGGTCGAACACCACCGGGGTGCCGCCAATGTCGGACACGCGCTCCAGTTCCGTGGCGCCCTTCGGCTCCGCGACCGGCACTTCAAAGCGCGGCACGCCATTGCTCAGGGCCAGGCCCAGCATGCGGCCGGCCGGCTGCGCCGCCACCACATTGGTGCCTGCGATGACCATGCCCGGCGCATTGCGCAGGGTCAGAGCCGGGGTCGGACGCTGAATGAACCAGCGCTTTTCGCCCGTCTTCTCATCGTAGGCGGTGATCTTGTTGTCCACGCTGCGCACGATCACATTGCCGCCGCCAATCACCGGCGTCGACAGGATCTCGCTGGAAGCCTGGGTGGTCCACAGCTCCTTGCCGCTATTGGCATCGAACACCAGGACCTTGCCCTTGACGCCGCCCACAACGACCACGGTGCCATCGCTGCCCACGCCTGCCGTCAGGTCGGTGCCGGCCTTGACGTGCCACTGCTGTTTGCCGCTGCTGGCATCCAGGCGGTCCACATTGCCGTCCGCATCGGCCACGAATACGCTGCCGTTGACCAGGGCCGGGTTGAACACGTTGGCGCCCGCCTTGTTCATCGAGTGCTTCCACACGATCTTGGCAGGAATCGGCGACTTCAGCTCGACCAGCTTGGCGGGAGCGTTCTTGTCTTCCTTCTTGAACGGATTCAGCTTGCTCATGGTGCTGCAGCCGGAGATGGCCAGCGCCATCACGCTCAGGGCAATAACTTTTCCAGTAACGCGCATGCGATTAGGCCTTCTCTTCCGGTACGGTGCCGCCGATCGATTCGAGCTTCAGCTGGATCAGCTGACGGCCCGGGCTCTTCTTGTCGCTCGATTCCAGCGCGGTCTTGTAAGCAGCGCGCGCTTCTTCCAGCTTGTTCTGTGCGGCGAGGATATCGCCCTTGCGGTCAGCCGCGGCAGCCTTGAACTGCGGCAGCGCTTCGCCGGACACCAGCTTCAGCGCTTCGTCGTACGCTTTCTCATCCAGCAGCACGCCGGCCAGGCGGATTTGCGCGATGGCTTTGTATTCGTCGTTGCCATGATCGATCACCCACTGCAGCTGGGCCTTGGCGGACTTCAGATCCTTCGCATCGAAGGACGACTTGGCAGCCGACAGCGCGGACATTTGCGCGTAAGCGGTGCTGCCGAACTTCGATTCGATGTCGCCGGCAGTACGCAGCACCTTGGCGTTGTCCTTGCCGATATTGCCTTGCAGGTCTTCAAACAGCACGGATGCTTGTGCTGCCTGGTTGCGCTGGTAGTAGTTCCAGCCGGTCCAACCCGAATAAGCCGCCAGGCCCGCGATGATCACCCAGGTGCTCGCATTGCCGTATTTCGCCCACCACGCCTTGAGAGTAGCAAGCTGTTCTTGTTCTTCGAGATCGTATGCCATGGTTCTGTCTTTATCGCTTTATCGATTAATGGTAGTGGGAGTGGTGGTGATGGGTCGGATCGTCGCATTCGTCTCCACAGCCTGCGATCTGATCCACGATGTAATCCACCACGCCTTCAAACGGCACGGTGGCTTGCTGCTGTTCGCTTTCTTCGCCGCGCAGCGCTTTCACATTGGCTGCCTTGTTGGCGATTTCGTCTTCGCCGATGATGACCGCGTAGGAAGCACCGCTGCCGTCCGCCTTCTTCATCTGCGACTTGAAGCTGCCCGCGCCGCTGGCCGCAGCGCAGTGCAGGATCACATCCAGGCCCGCGTCGCGCAGGCGCTCGGCCAGCACGAAGCTTTGCATCTGTGCTTCTTCGCCCTGGTGCACCATGTACACGTCGCACTGGCGCGGCTGGGCGGTGTCGCCCAGGCCTTTCATCAATTCGATCAGGCGCTCGATGCCCATCGCGAAACCGACCGCAGGCGTTGGCTTACCGCCCGACATTTCGATCAGCGGGTCATAACGGCCGCCGGCGCACACGGTACCCTGCGCGCCCAGTTCGTCGGTCACCCATTCGAACACGGTGCGGTTGTAGTAATCCAGGCCGCGCACCAGACGCGGGTTGACGGTGTACTGGATGGCGTTCATGTCCAGGATCTTCTTCACGCCATTGAAGTGAGCCAGCGATTCCTCGCCCAGATAGTCCAGCAGCTTCGGCGCGCCGTTCACCATGGCCTGCATGGCCGGGTTCTTGGTATCCAGGATACGCAGCGGGTTGGTGTTCAGGCGGCGCTTGGCTTCCGCGTCCAGCAGCTCTTCGTGCTGCTGCAGGTAGGCGATCAGGTCCACGCGGTGGCGCGCGCGCTCTTCGGCGTCGCCGATGGAGTTCAGTTCCAGGCGCACGTTCTGCAGGCCCAGATCATCCCACAGGCGGCGGCACATCATGATCATTTCGGCGTCCACGTCCGGACCGGTGAAGCCCACGGCTTCCGCGCCGAACTGGTGGAACTGGCGGTAGCGGCCGCGCTGCGGACGCTCATGGCGGAACATCGGTCCCTTGTACCACACGCGCTTCGGGCCTTCGTACACCAGATTGTGCTCGATCACCGCGCGCACCACACCGGCCGTGCCTTCAGGACGCAGGGTCAGCTTGTCGCCGTTCATGGAGTCTTCGAAGGAGTACATCTCCTTTTCCACGATGTCGGTCACGGCGCCGATGGCGCGCGTGAACAGGCGCGTTTCTTCCACGATCGGCGTGCGGATCTGCTGGAAGCCATAGCTTTGCAGCACCGACTGCGCGGTGTTTTCAAACAGTTCCCACAGGTGGGCTTCGGACGGCAGGAGATCGTTCATCCCCTTTACGCCGGTAATCTTTTCGGCTTTGGACATTTTATTAAGCTGCTTTGCTGTAGTTCTTTTTCACGTAATCGAGCACGATGGTCTGGAACTCCTGCACGATGCCTTCACCGCGCAGGGTCGCCACTTTCTGGCCGTCGACAAATACCGGCGCGGCCGGCGATTCGCCAGTGCCGGGCAGGCTGATGCCGATATTGGCGTGCTTCGACTCGCCCGGTCCGTTGACGATGCAGCCCATCACGGCCACGTTCATCGCTTCTACGCCGGGGTAGAGTTTTTTCCATTCAGGCATCTGCTCACGCAGATAGCTCTGGATATCGTCCGCCAGTTCCTGGAACACGGTGGACGTGGTACGGCCGCAGCCCGGGCAGGCAATCACCATCGGGGTGAATTTGCGCAGGCCCATGGTCTGCAGGATTTCCTGGCCTACCACCACTTCCTTGGTGCGGTCGCCGCCCGGTTCCGGGGTCAGCGAAATGCGGATGGTGTCGCCGATGCCTTCCTGCAGCAGCACCGACAGCGCGGCGGTCGACGCCACGATGCCCTTGCTGCCCATGCCCGCTTCAGTCAGGCCCAGGTGCAGCGGATAGTCGCAGCGCTTGCCCAATTCGCGGTAAACGGCGATCAGGTCCTGCACGCCGGAGACTTTGCAGGACAGGATGATTTTGTCGCGGGCCAGGCCCAGTTCTTCGGCGCGCTGCGCATTCTCGATGGCGGAGGTGATCAGCGCCTCGTACATCACGGCTTGCGCACTCCACGGATTTTCGCGGGCCGCGTTTTCGTCCATGATGCGCGCCAGCAGGGCCTGATCCAGCGAGCCCCAGTTGACGCCGATGCGCACCGGCTTGTCGTGTTTCGCCGCCACTTCGATCATCTGCGCGAATTGGGTATCGCGCTTGGCGCCCTTGCCCACATTGCCCGGGTTGATGCGGTACTTCGACAGCGCAGCGGCGCAGTCAGGATAATCGGTCAGCAAGGTGTGGCCGTTGTAGTGGAAGTCGCCCACCAGCGGCACGTCGACGCCCATCTTGTCCAGCTGGTCGCGGATATACGGCACGGCAGCTGCGGCTTCCGGACGGTCCACCGTCAGGCGCACCAGCTCGGAGCCGGCGCGCGCCAGTTCCTTGATCTGGATCGCGGTCGCCACGGCATCGGCGGTGTCGGTATTCGTCATCGACTGCACGACGACCGGCGCGTCGCCGCCTACCCAGATCTTGCGCTCACCGTACTGCACCAGCACGCGGCGGCTGGCGCGGCGTGCCAGAGGTCCCGAAGGGATGGGGTTGTTCGAATCGGTCATGTGCTTCACTCTTTACTTGATGTTGACGCGAGAGATGGTGCCACCTGGTACTTGCGGCAGGTCCAGCGGCGCACCTTGCAGGGTCGCCTGCACGCCGGACGGCTTGCCGACGATGATCAGGTCCTTCGCACGCACGTCAAAGCTCTGCGTGTCGCCCGCCTTCACCAGGCGCGCGATCAGCGAGTTCGAGCCCGGACGGCGAATCTCGATCCACGAATCTTCATTCACTTTCAGCACCAGCTTGCCGCCGCCTGCGGCAGGCGCGGCTGCCGGTACGGTAGCAGCCGGGGCGGGCGTTGCCGCCGCAGGCGCTTGCGCAACTGGCTGCGCCATAGTCGGTGCAGGAGCAAGTGCAGGTGCCGGTGCCGCAGGCTTGCCCGCTGACGCAGCAGCTCCCGCCGCGGTTGCGGCCGGAGTTGCCTGCGCTGGCTGCGCGCTGGCCGGTGCCGGCGCGGTCACGCCAGCCGGTGCAGTAGTCGTTGCGCCAGGCGCGGTTGCCGGTGCCGCCGGCGCTGGATTCACGCCAGCGCCAGGCACCACGGCCGGTGCATTGGACGCGCTGCCTGCTGGCGGCGGTACGGAAATCAGCGGCACGGACGGCGACTGCAGCGGCGCCTGATCGGCAGGCTGCGCGGCTACCGGAGCGGCCGTCGCGGCCTCAGGCGCCGGGGTCTCCGTCACAACAGCCGGATTCTTCGCGCCGAAGGTCGCCGGCGAAATATAGCCAGCCTTCCATGCGCCGGCAACGGCGATCAGGGCCACCACGCCAATACCGGCCACAATGGCGCCAACCGGCTTGGACTGGCGTTCAGTCAGCGTCGGAAAACGCGATTCGCTGAACGAGGCAGTGACCTTGGTTGGACGCACGGTCGCCGTCGCGTGGCCGGCTGCGCCCTCCACTTCAACCATCGCCACCAGCGGCGCCGGATCGAGGCGCACGGCTTTGGCGTAGGCGCGGATGAAACCGCGCGTGACAGCCATATTTGGCAAAGCATCGTAGTCCGCGTTTTCAATCGCGATGACCTGACGCTGCGCCAGCTTCAGCTGGTCCGAAATCTGTTCCACCGACAGGCCCATCGCTTCACGCGCGGCCTTCAGCTCTGCTCCGGGCGTAGAAGCATGACGCTGATGTTTCGGCTCTTCCTGCCATTCTTCCATTGGTACCCCTGTCTCACTCATCAAACGCCCCACGTTGATACGCAGCGTACTCGGGCGAATCCGCATGGTGACGACGCAGCTGGGTCACCCAGCCTTGCTCCGCACCCTGGTCACCCATTTTGTGCTGCACCTTAATCGCCAGCCACAATATATCGGCTGACAGGCTATCCGTCTTCGCCACTTTGCCCAGCCGGGTGATAAAGAAATTCGCGCGCGTGTAATCGCGGCGCTGGTAATACACCTTGGCCAGGTTGGCGTTCGTAATCGGCAGGTCCGGCGTCAGCTGCAACGCCTGCAGCAGGTATTTTTCCGCCAGACCGTAGTCCTTGATCTTCAGGGCGCAATCGCCCGCATTGTTCAGCGCACTCGCGGGCGACTGGTACATGCGATTGCCCAGCGCCGCATCGAAATACTTGAACGATTCCCGCACTTTGCCGTTCTGGCACAGATAGGAACCGTAGTTGTTGTTCAGTTCCGGATGATCCGGCGCCAGCTTCAGCGCATGCAGGAAGTTATCGTTCGCCAGTTCCTTTTCGCCCATGCGCATGTAGATCACGGCGCGCATGCCGTAAGCATCCGCATACGTCGGGTCGGCGGCAATCGCCTTCTTGATCTCGTCCAGCGCAGTCGGCAGTTGCCCCTGCTCGAAGTAGCCGACCGCCAGCTGCATGCGGATGTCGGCGCGCTTCTGGGCCGACGTCGTATCGGACGCGGTCTTCAGTTCTTCCTTGCCGCTGGGGTTAGTGCCGGTCCCCGCGCAGCCAGCCAAAACAACGGCCAGCGCAACGGCGGCCAGGCGCAGGCTGCGGCGCTGGGCGAAGTCGGTCATCAGGAACGGATCTCCACAATCTTGCCGAAATCGGCGCCGTACTTCTGCTGATACTCGGTCATCTTGCCCATACGCTCCTGCACGCGGGTACGGTCTTTCACCTCGCCTGCCAGCTGGCCGCAGGCTGCGTCGATATCGTCGCCGCGCGTCTTGCGGATGGTGGTCACGATGCCCGCGTTCATCAGAATCTCAGCGAAAGCCTTGATGCGCGGGTTCTTGGAGCGCAGCAGGCCCGATTCCGGGAAGGGGTTGAAAGGAATCAGATTGAACTTGCAGTTGATGCCGTATTCCGGGTGATTCACCAGCGCGATCAGCTCGCGCGCATGCTCGTCGCTATCGTTGTAGTTATCGAGCATGCAGTATTCGAAGGTGATGAAATCACGCGGCGCGAATTCCAGATAGCGTTTGCACGCAGCCAGCAGTTCGGACAGCGGGTACTTCTTATTCAGCGGCACGAGCTCGTCGCGCAGCTTGTCGTTGGAAGCGTGCAGCGAGACGGCCAGCGCGACCGGCACGTCCTGCGACAGCTTGTCGATCATTGGCACCACGCCCGAGGTGGACAGGGTCACGCGGCGGCGCGACAGGCCGTAGGCGTTATCGTCCAGCATCAGCTTGAGCGCGGTGGCGGTCGGGCCGTAATTCAGCAGGGGCTCGCCCATGCCCATCATGACCACGTTGGTGATCTGGCGCTCGCCTTTCGGACCGGGCTCGATGCCCTTGGTCTGGCGCAGCGCGAATTCGGCCATCCACAACTGGCCGATGATTTCGCCCACGGTCAGGTTGCGGTTGAAGCCTTGCTTGCCGGTGGAGCAGAAGCGGCAGTTCACGGCGCAGCCGGCCTGGGTCGAGATGCACAGGGTGCCGCGGTTTTCCTCCGGGATGAACACGGTTTCCACGGCATTGCCATTGCCCACGTCCACCAGCCATTTGCGGGTGCCGTCGGCGGAAGTGTGGTCGCTGATGACGGCCGGCGCCGTGATGTGGGCGCGCGTCTTCAGCTTCTCGCGCAGGGATTTCGCGAGGTCGGTCATGCTGTCAAAGTCGGACGCACCGAACTGGTGAATCCAGCGTTGCAGCTGCTTGGCGCGGAAAGGCTTCTCACCCAACTCTGCGCAGTAGGCGACTAATTGCTCCGGATCGAGATCCAGCAGGTTGGTGAGGGTCGTTTCCGTCATTTCTTGCTCAATATTCAAAATGCCTTTGCCCCGGACCAGGGGACCGGGGCAAGCGCAATACTACTGTACTACAGTACAACCGTTACAGAAAATTAACGGGAGTAAACGTTCAGTGCTGGGAAGAAGTAAGCGATTTCCACAGCAGCGGTTTCAGCTGCGTCGGAACCGTGCACAGCGTTCGCGTCGATGGAGTCAGCGAAATCGGCGCGGATGGTGCCTTTTTCTGCTTTCTTCGGGTCGGTAGCGCCCATCAGGTCGCGGTTCTTGGCGATCGCGCCTTCACCTTCCAGAGCCTGAATCATCACAGGGCCGGAAATCATGAAGTCCACCAGATCCTTGAAGAAAGGACGGGCAGCGTGCACTGCGTAGAAGCCTTCAGCTTCAGCGCGGGACAGTTGGGTCATGCGAGCAGCTACGACCTTCAGGCCGGCGCCTTCGAAACGGCTGTAGATCTGGCCGATAACGTTCTTGGCTACTGCGTCCGGTTTGATGATCGACAGGGTGCGTTCGATTGCCATTATGAAAAACTCCAATAAAAAGAAAGGTTTAAAACAAAATTGATATCTGGATCAACCTTCGATTTTACCATAGAACACCCCGGATATCCGATAGCGCGGCAGGGAAATCCCTGCGACCACTGGTTTAAGCCGCCTCTAAGGGCCGGATTTCCCCTTTCCCCACCCTGCATGCTATGCTTTTATCAAGAGGTACACCGTACCGTCTAAGGAGCTTTTCAATGGAACGTAATCTGAATTCTGTCTATGACCTGCCGGGCAGCACCGTTGCCACCCGCAACAAAGTCCTGCGCAATACTTACTGGCTGCTGGCCCTGTCGATGATCCCGACCGTGCTGGGCGCCGCCCTGGGCGTGGCCTTCGGCTTCCCAATGCCGCGCGGCTTCCTGGGCCTGATCCTGTTCTTCGGTGTGGCCTACGGTCTGATTTATGGTATCGAGCGCAATAAGGATAGCGGCCTGGGCGTCGCCCTGCTGCTGGGCTTTACCTTCTTCATGGGCCTGATGCTTACCCCGCTGCTGACGCACACCCTGCAGTTCAGCAATGGCGGCCAGCTGATCATGACGGCGTTCGGCGGTACGGCTTGCGTGTTCCTGGCGCTGGCCAGCTACGCAACCGTGGCCAAGCGCGACTTCTCGATGATGGGCAAGTGGCTGTTCGCTGGCGTGATCGTGCTGCTGCTGGCATCGGTGGCCAACGTCTTCCTGGGCATGGGCGCCCTGGCGATCACGATTTCCGTGCTGGCGATCGGTATCTTCTCGGCCTTCATCCTGTTTGACGTGCAGCGCATCGTCAACGGTGGCGAGACCAATTACATCACCGCCACCCTGGCCCTGTACCTGGACGTGTACAACATCTTCACCAATCTGCTGGCCCTGCTGGGCCTGGGCGGCAGCCGCGACTAAGCAGCACCCTGCCCTTCAAAAAGCCGGCCTCGCGCCGGCTTTTTTATTAGCCGGAACATCAGCACATGGGTGACCAGCAGCAGCGGCACAATTGTGGTCGGCAGGAAGTAAGCGGCGCCGAACTGTCCCGGGTACAGGCCTGAGGCGCCAGCCTGGAAGAATGCATTCAGCAGGTCAAAGCTGCCCCACACATTGAAGATCCAGAGAAGCGCCGTTCCCAGGCCGCTGCGCAGGAAGGCCAGCGCCAGCAGGGCCAGCACGGCGGCGGCCAGGTCACCCAGGGCCGCGCTGCGGGCAAACGTCATCGGCAGGTCCGCCGCGACCACACCCGGCACCAGGAAAGACAGGCCGATATAGCGGAACGCATGCAGGGTGAGCAGCGGCTTCAGCGCGTCTTCGCGCGGCTGCTTGCGCAACCAAGGCCACAAATACATGGCGCCGACCGCGCTCCAGGCAGACAGCCCGAATAAGACACTGACAAAAAAGGCAAGCTGGCCATTCATAGGGATTCTCCGGTTGATATGCGATGTCGGAAGTCTAGGGCGCTTGCACCGCGGGATAAACGGGGCTAATCTGCACGCACTATGAAGCAGGACTACACAATCCCCCGCGGAGCGCTGGACGGCGTCGAAGCCTTCGTGCGCGTGGCCGAGCGCCGCAGTTTTCGCCAGGCTGCCGCCGATCTGGACATCACGCCCTCCGCCATCAGCCAGGCCGTGCGGGCGCTGGAAGCGCGCGTGGGCGTCGCCCTGTTCACGCGCACCACGCGCAGCGTAGGCCTGACGGAAGCGGGCCAGCGCTTCCTGGAGCAGGCGCGCCCTGCCTTCGACGCTATCGTGTCCGCAACCGCAACCGCACGCGAACTGGGCGCCAAACCCTCCGGCCTGCTGCGCCTGACGGTGCCGCGCTCGGTGGTGCAGATCATTCTGCAGCCGGTGCTGGCGTCGTTCAGCGCGCGCTATCCCGACGTGGTGGTGGAAGTCGTCGCCAGCGAAGAACTGGCAGACTTGGCGAGGGATGGCTTCGACGCAGGCATCCGCATGGGCGAATTCATCGACCCGGACATGGTCGCGCTGCGCCTCACGCCTCCCCTGCGCCTCGCGATGCTTGCCAGCCCGGACTATCTCGCGCGCTGCGGGCACCCAGCCACGCCAGCCGATCTGGCCAACCATTCCTGCGTGAGGATACGGCGCTCCAACGGCACCGTGGCGTCATGGCGCATTCTGGAGGCCGACGGCCCGCACGACCTCGCGGTGACGGGCTCAATGATCGTCAACGATATGCCGACCATGCTGTCCGCGGCGCTCGGCGGCGCCGGCCTGGCGCAACTGCCCGCGCCATTGGCCGCCGAACAGCTCGCGTCCGGGCAATTGGTGGAAGTGCTGGCGGATTACGCGGCTTCCTCCCCCGGCCTTTTCATCTACTTTCCCAGCCGCGCGCAAGTCATGCCTAAACTGCGCGCCTTCATTGATCACATGAAGGCCTACGCGGAAGAGGTCCTGCTCAATTAAGCTTTTCGCCTCGCACGTGGAACGTAGCGCGCGCGATGGCTTTCGCGCCATCGGTCAGGATCAGCTCATGCTCACCCGGCGTCGGCTGCCAGTTGTAACTGCGGTCGGCGGGGCCGAGCAACTGGCCGTTGAGCTGCCATTGCAGGCCTTGCGCTGCCTGCGCTTCGAACACCACGCGCTGTCGGTCTTGCGGAATATCCGGGTCCAGCGCAAGGATGCTGGCGTCGGCGGGATAGAGAATGCGCGGCGTGCGCTGGTGGTCGGCCACCAGCACCACTTCCGGCGTCTCCGTGCCATTCAGGAACCACTCGGCGCGCGCGGGCTCCACGGCTGGCTGAAAGCGCACCTCACGCTGCACCAGGCCGCGCGGCGGCATAGGCGCCGGCGCGGGCGCGCTGCGGTGCAGGTAGTCCATCACATCGCGCCACACGGGCGCTGCGCCGCTTACGCCGGAGACGTCCCACATCGGCTGTCCCACGAAATTCCCGACCCACACCGCGACCGTGTAGCGCGTGCTGTAGCCGATGCACCAGTTGTCGCGCATGTCCTTGCTGGTGCCCGTCTTCACCGCGGCCCAGTAAGTCGCGGCCAACTCATTCTTCAGCCCGAAGGTCAGGCTACGCGCTGCGCGGTCCGACAGGATATCACCCACCACAAACGTCGCAGCCGGATCGAGCACCGCGCGCGCTGCCTCCGGCTTCACATTGAGGCGCAGCGTGATCGGACTGTACTTGCCGCCGTTCGCCAGCGTGCGGTAGGCGTTGGCCAATTCCAGCAAGGTGACTTCGGCGGAGCCCAGTGCCAGCGAATAGCCGTAGTAGTCCGGCGACTCGGTCAGGCTGTCGAAACCCAGCGCATGCAGGCGCTCGTTGAAACGGTCCAGTCCCACCAGCACCAGCGTTCGCACGGCCGGCACATTGAGCGAACTCGCAAGGCTGGTGCGTGCGCTGACGTAGCCTTTGAACTCGCGGTCATAATTCTGCGGGATGTAGAGGCCGGAGCTGGTCGAAATATCGATCGGCGAATCGTCCATCAACGAAGCGGCGGTAATCAGCTTGCGCTCCAGCGCCTGCTCGTACAGGAAAGGTTTGAGCGTGGAACCGGCCTGGCGCAGTGAGGCGACACCATCGACTTCCGTGCCGCCTGCGTTGCCGACGTAGGCCAGGATCTCACCGCTGGCGTTGTCCAGCACCAGCACCGCGCCATCATTCACATTGCGTTCGCGCAGGGACATGATCTGCTGGCGCAGCACATCCTGTGCGTAGTGCTGCAAGTTCGCATCCAGCGTGCTGCGCTCCTGTTGTCCGGGCGATTTAAGCAGCAGGCGCGCGGCATGCGCCGCTGGCGGCAATGCCGGCATGACGGGAGGACGGTTAAAGGCCAGCGCAGCATCTGCCTCGATATCGCGGCAGCTGGTGGTTGACTTCAACTCTGCCGCCAGCGCGCATGCGCGCCGCGCGACCACCTTCTGCGCTGCTTGCGGCCCCCGCAGCAGGGCCGCGAGGATGGCCGATTCGCCCACCGTCAGGCCCGACGGCTCTTTGCCAAACAAGCCATGCGCAGCGGCGCCCACACCTTGCAGCTCGCCGCGAAAATTCGCCAGATTCAGATAAGCCTCCAGAATCTGCTGCTTGGTCCAGGCGGCATCCAGCTCGCGCGCTTCCTTCATCTGGTCCCACTTCTGCGACAGGGTTCGTCCGCCTGCACTGGCGGGCTGCAAATGCGGATCGAGCATGGCCGCCAGCTGCATCGTGATGGTGGATGCGCCGCGCGGACGTTTGCGGAACAGATTATCCCAGGCCGCCTGCCCCATCGCCTGCAAGTCCACGCCGCTGTGCTGCATGAAGCGCTGGTCCTCTGCCTGCAAGACGGCCAGCGGCAGCGCGGGCGAGATATCAGTCAGCATGGTCCACTGCTGCCGCCGCGACTGCAGGCCAATGCGCAGCGTCTGCAGCGGCTCGCCGTGGCGGTCCAGCAGGACAGCGTCGGACGAGCGCCAGGCCGCCCTGACCTGCTCGTAGCTCGGCGCGGCGGAAGCGGCGCCTGCGAGCAGCAGCAGTGCAAACGCGCAGCGCTTCATTTCACCGTCACGGGAGCGTTCGGCAGTTCACCGAACATCTCCGGGCTATACATCGCTTCGACGCGCGTCGGCGGCAGCACGAACTGGCCGGGATTATTCAGGCGCACCGTGTACTCCACCGTCCATTTGCCTTTCGGGACATACTCGAAATAGCTGCGGAAGGCTTCGAAGGTGCGCTCCTGGAAGGCCGGCCACACCCAGCCGCCCTGCTGCTTCTCGCCGGTGGTCAGAATTTTCGAATCACTGCCCAATCCCGTGCCCAGCACACTCGCACTGGCCGGAATCGGATCATCCACTACCACCCAGGTCATATCGCTCTGCGCTTCCAGCTCCAGCCGCACGCGGTACACATCGCCGCGCGACCATAAGCCTTTGGAGGATTGATCGACTGGCGTGATGGTCTTGCGGATCGTGTAGCCGCTCGACAGCGGCTCCTTCAGCGGAATCGCGGCGCGGCTCTGCACTGTAGCCCAGGGCTTGCCGGTGCCTGCATGCTTCAGTTGCAGTTCCTCCGTGCCGCGCGGCCAAGGCAGCAGCACGCTGGCATTCTTCGTATCCGGCGTCAGCGTCACGCTCTTGCTGGCGCCCGCCAGCGCCGCGGTGCTGCTGCCGGCGACCGGCTCGGACTCGAATTTCTTCGAGAACTTCTCCAGCGCCAGCACACCCCAGGCATTGGCCACGGTCGTGTTCCAATGGCCTTTCTTGTGACGGCTCAATGCGCCGCGCGCCAGGCGGCCCATGTCGGCCTGCCACGATGGCTGGTCAAGCACGGCCAGCATCAGGCGGTTCGCGTTGGCGTCGGTGGATACCATCAGCCACCACCAGTCGTCCCTGCGTTCCGTCGAGAAGGTCATGATCGTGCCTTGCAGGTTCAGGCGGGTGCGCAGGATCTGGTCGGCCTCCTTCATGCGCACTGCATGCTCCGGCAATGACGGCGTGCGCTGAAGGATCAAGTACCAGTCGATCACAGCGGACGTCGGCCACAGATTGGGCGCAATCGTGAAGGACTCGAGCATATTCGGCTTCACACGCTTCACGCGCGACAGCGCTTCCAGTGCGGACAGCTTGCGCACAGCCAGATCGGCCGTCGCCAGCGGCGAGCCGCGCACGATGCGGCCATAGACGAAGCCTTCCAGCGCATCGAGCATGCGGGCTTTCTGCATCTCAGGCACCGCGTAGCCGGCTTCGTCGGCTACGGACAGCACATAGGCCGTCAGCGCATCGCTGCCCCGCTCCATCATCGGGAAGTATTTGAGCAGGCCATCCTCATCGAGATAGCTGGCCAGCTTGCCGGCAGTGGCGTCCCACATCTTCGCGTCGCGCAGCGCAACGGCGCGTGAAGCCTGCTGTTCGATGCAGGTATAGGGATAGAGCTGCATGTATTCGCGCACGCCGGGCAATTCGTCAGCCAGGCGCGCCGTGAACAGGGTCTGCACGCCGCCGCGTCCAGGCAGCGCGTCGGCTGGTGCGGCGACCTTCATCGACTGCGGGCCGTCCAGTTGCAGCAATGTGGCCTGAAGCGTGCGCACCGGCACAGCGGCTTTGACGGCCTGCTTGACGCGCAGTCTGTCGGCCCCCGACGAATTGTCGCCGGCGCGGGCGCTTACGTCCCAGGCGAGTTCGGTCACACCGGCTGGCACCGCGTAGTCCCAGCCGATCTCGCGCGCTTCGCCCGGCGCCACTGTCACGCTCTGCACCGGCAAGGCCTTGCCGGAGACGCTGGCCGCCACCTCGACCTTCAGCGGCGCTTCTGTCGTATTGCGCAGTGTGAAACCCGCGCGGAAGCGGTCACCCTCGCGCACCATCGGCGGCAGGCCCGAAAGCAGCATCACATCCTGCGTGCTGCGGATATCGGTGCGGCCCGTGCCGAACAGTTCAGCGCCGCCGGTGGCGATGGCAACGATGCGGAAAGCAGTCAATGAATCGTTCAGCGGCACCTGGGCGGTCGCTTCGCCATTTGCGTCCAGCACGATGCGCGCGTTCCAGAACAGCAGCGTGTCGAACAGTTCCCGGCCTGCACCCTTGCCGCCGCCGCCACCGTGCGCAACAGCCTTGCGGCCGAAGTGCCGCTTGCCGACCACCTGCATTTGCGCAGTGGCCGTCTGCACTTGCAGGCGGCGCTGCTGCATCATGGCTTCCAGCAGTTCCCAGCTGGTGTTGGGCATCAGCTCCAGCAAGCCGACGTCGACAGCCGCCAGCGCGATCTCGGTGCCGGCGGGCGGAATGCTGCCATCGGCGCGACGCACGCTGACTTTTACGGCCGCCTTGTCGCGCACTTTGTAGACCTGCTTGTCCGCGGCGATCTGCACCTTCAGTTCATTGGCGGACCAGCCCACGCGCAGCGGCGCGATACCCAGCTTGTAGGCCGGTTTGCCAAGGTCGACCAGCGCGGTCGGCGCCACACCGGCCACGCGGCCGCGCACCACCAGCGCGGACACATACACGTTCGGTGCATAGTTGGCTTTCACCGGAATCGTGAAGGCCGGCTCTTTGCCGCTTAACTGGCGCACATACGTATCGATCACGCCCTCGCGTTCGACCGTGATCAGCGCGGTCGCCTCGCGGAACGGCATGCGCACCTGGAAGCTGGCGTCCTGGCCCGGCTCGTAGCGTTTCTGCTCGGGCAGCAGGTCGATGCGGTCGCTGTCGGTGGCGCCGAACCACCAGTCCTCGCCTTCAGCCACCCAGGTTTCGCGCTGGGTGACGGCGCGGCGGCCTTCGCCATCTTGCGACGCGGCGCGCAGGATCAGGTTGCCCGATTCGGGCGCCTTCCCTTCGCAGATCAGCAAGCCCTTGGCGTCCGTATTGCCGCGACAGGCCTGGCCAAGTCCCTTGATTTCGCTGCTGTTCTCGTAGGCGTAGAAGCCACCGATCAAGCGCCGCCGGTGCGAATAGGTCTGGCGCCGGAAATAGTCCACCGTGACCGGCGCGTTGGCGACTGGCTTGCCCTCCACGTCCAGCACGGCAACGGTGAACTTCAGCTTGTCCTTGCTGGCCACCCAGCCATCGGGCTGAATGCCGACCACCACGCCTGATGGCCACAGCGGGATGCGCGTGGAGGAACTGAGCGTTTCGCCGTTCGCGTCCTGCCAGGACATTTCAGCCAGCAGATCGCGCGGCGTGGTAATCGCTGGCAGCTGTTCGATCGTGATGCGCGCGCCGCCCGCCTTGTCCATCGTCAGGCTGCGCGTGGCAACAGCGCCCGCCGTTTCGCCACTCTCGCCTTCTTCGAAATCGCCCTCGTCCTCGTCGAATGCAGGCGCCGCGCGCTCAACGCCTTCCTTCACGTCGCCTGCTGCGAAGCTGAAGCCATCGTAATCGCTGAACTGCACCGGCTTCGGCTCGACCATGGTGCGCAGCTTGACGGGCGCGCCGCCTGCCGCACCGCCGGACAGATACATCAGCTGCGCGTCCAGCGTTATTTGTTTCGGCTGAACTGCCGATTCTTTTGGCCCCTGCAGGGTCGCCTTCATGGTCGGCACGCGGAACTGCTCGACGCGGAAGCGGCCTGCTTCGCGGCCATCCAGCAGCACGGCGTACCAGCCTTGCTTGGCGTCCTGCGGGATGGGCCAGTCATTGGCAGCGCTGCCGTTGGCATTCCAACTCAAAGGCAGCTCGTATTTGGTGTCGCTGCCTTCGTGCAGAAGGAAGACTTTGTCCGGACCTTTGGCCAGCGCAAAGCCTTGCTGCACATGGCGGCGCAGGATGTGCTTCATGTGCACCGTCTCGCCCGCGCGCAGCAAGGTGCGGTCGAAGACAGTGTTGGCGATCACGTTGTCGGCAGTCGGTCCATCCACGGGCAGATTGAAGCGCCAGCTTTCGATGCCGCGGTCCCAGTCGGACAGCGTGAACGTGAAGTCGCCGCCACTGCGCGCGCTGACGAAGTAGTGATGGTTGTAGCCACAGGCCACATCCGGCAGCTCATCGTTGATGCGTGCGATGCCGTTGCTGTCGGTCGTGCCCTGCGACAGCAGCTTGCCGTCGCAGGAACGCAGCGCCACCTGCGCTTTGACCACTGGCCTTGCCTTGTCCAGTGTAGTGACCCAGACGATCGACGAGTGCGCGCCGTGCTTGAAGTGGGCTGACAGGTTGGTGACCAGCGCCGCGGCGCTCACGTATGCAGTGCCTCCCTTTGGCGTGATCCCTTTACCCAGTTTGGGGCTCGCCAGTTCAACCACATAAAAGCCAGGCTGGCGCAGAGGGATGCCGATCACTTCAAACGCGGCGCGTCCATTTGGCTTAGGCAGCGTGATGGGAGTGCCTTCTTTCTTCAGCAACGGCATCGCCATGTCGTAGCTGTACTGGTCGGAAGGCTGCCAGCCGTCACTGCCGCCGCCCAGACGCTTCATCCACCTGATCACGTCGATATCCTGGCCTGCGGCGACGCGCAGGACGGAACCAGTCACGGGCGCGGCCGGCGCGGTCGCAGCCGTTGGCGCGGCGCTGCCGCCCGTTGCGGCGGCAGCGCCCGCAACGGGGCCGGACGCGGGTGCCGCCGCGCCAGGTTTCGCGAGGCGCGCGGCGATCGCCGCTTCGATATTGCGCACCGTGACAGGCAGCATGCGGTCGCCGCGCGCTTCGATGATGCCGAAGCGGGCTGGGAACTTGACCAGCGGCGGTTCCTCGTCCGTTTTCACGGTCAACGGGAACCGGCTGGCGTTGCTCAGCACGCGGCCTGCATCGTCCTTCATCCCGACCGGCAGCTGCAGCTTGAATGCGGATTTTTCCGGGAACGGCCCTTTGAAGGTCAAATAGCTCACATGGCTGGCTTTCTCCTCTTCTTTCGGCACGACCGGCTGCCAACTCGTGCCGCGCGGTCCAGTGAGCGTGATGGCCTTCGCATCGGCCATGCTGACCGGCGCGGTGAAATAGAGGTTCATTGGCAGGATGGGGATGCAATTGCCGTCGCGCTTCAGGCGCTCGCAGGAGAAGTCCGCCTTGAAGTCCGGGCGGGTGCGCATGCGCAGCTCCTGGTCCTGCGTGTTGGCGATTCCCGTTTCCGTGGCGATGCCGGCGCCCCAGACCAGCGACACGGCGCTGTCCATCGGCAGCGTTTGACGGCACTGAAGCACCGCCACCGGCAGCTTCTCCTGCACCGGATTCTTCACCCGCGCCGACGCCTTCCACACCACACCGCGTGCCGCGAAATAGATATGCAGCTGGCGATCGATGAAGCTTTTGCGCGCAGCCAGAATTTCGTCGCGTTCCTTGCCCTTCAGCAGGCGCACCGGGATTTTTTCGTTGATGCCCTGGGCCATGCACCATGCGTTGGCTTCAATGGTGCGCTCGTCCGGCACCGCGTCCAGCGCCAGCACGAAGACCTGGTTTTCGTCGATCTGCCCGCGCGGCAGCGACTGCATGATGGCGGGGCCGCCGGTATCGAAGGTGTAGGAGGTCTGCCCTGTCAGCGGTGCGCCCACCAGATCCTTGAGGCCCGCCTTGAGCGTGAACTTGCAGCGCACGCCGCCCGGCAGATCGCGCTCGAAGTCGTAGCTCCAGTTGCTGCCATCGATCCAGCGTCCCTTGCCCTTCTCCGGACATTCAACATCCATCGGGTCGTCCAGGCGCAAATCGCCGAAGGCCACCATCTGCGTATCGAAGCGCACCTTGACCTGTCGCACCTCTTTGATGGTGCCCTCGGGCGAAAAGGAAGTGATGGATTGAGCGCTTGCCAGCACTGGCAGCGCAAGCAGGCAAAGGACTGCGGAAAGGATACGCATCATCGCTCCACGAGGGTCGTTGTGTTACCATTTTCGCATGAAAATCCTTGCAGCTTTGGCCTTCCTGCCTTGCAGTTTGCAGGCCGCCACCATCACCTCTGCCGACCTGCAGCGCCCCGAAGGGCCGCGCCATTATTTGCTAGCCACGCCGCAGCAAACAGCGTCCGGCAAGCGGCCGCTGGTCATCGTGCTGCACGGTCACACCGCGTCTGCCAGCGTGGTATTCGGCAAGGAGCGCTTGAACGCGCCAATGCAGCAATGGCTTGCCATCGCGGACCGCGAGCAGGTACTGGTGATTGCGCCCGATGGCAGCAAGGGCAGCGACGACAAGACTGGCTGGAACGATTGCCGCGCCGATGCCGGCACCAATCCCAAAACCGATGATGTGGGCTTCATCAATGCCCTGATCGACAACGCCATCCAGGAGCACAACGCCGATCCGGCCCGCGTGTACGTGATGGGCACCTCGAACGGCGGCGGCATGACCTACCGGGTCGGCGTGGAACTGGCGCCAAAGATCGCGGGCATCGCCGCGGTTGCCGCGCTATGGCCGGCGAAAAGCCTGTGCGCAGCGCCCACGCAGCCGATGCCGGTCCTGGTGGTACACGGCACGGCCGACAGGATTGCACCTTACGCCGGTGGTGAAGTCGGACACTTCCTGCTGCGCGGACGCGGCTCGGCCATCAGCGTGGACGACACGCTTGCCCTCTGGCGCAAGGTGGATAAGCTGCCGGATGCGGCACAGGAAAGCGCCCTGCCCCATCGCCCGGAGTCGGGCGACACTTCGGCACGCCGCTATGTCTGGGGCGCCGACCGGCAGGTCGAATTCATCAAGGTGGAAAAAGGCGGCCACTCGGAACCGAGCATCGCCCACCGCATGCAGTGGTATGTGAACGCCCTGCTGGGCGCACAGAATGCGGACTTTGAAACGGCGGAAGAAGCGTGGAACTTCTTCCGCGACAAACACCGCTAGTTAAGCGAGTTCGAACACCGCCATCGATTCGACGTGGGAAGTGTGCGGGAACATATTGATCACGCCACCTTGCGTCAGGCGGTAGCCGGCGCGGTGCACCAGCACACCGGCGTCACGCGCCAGCGTGGACGGCGAGCACGAAACGTAGACGATGCGCTTCGGCAGCATGTCCGGATTGCTTTCCTTCAGTTCCGCCAGCGCCAGCGACAGCGCCATGGCGCCATCACGCGGCGGGTCGATCAGCATGCGGTCGAATTTGCCAAGGGCGATCAGGTCGTCCTTGGTGATCTCGAACAGGTTGCGGCACTGGAAAGTAGTGTGGCCATCGACGCCATTCACCTTCGCGTTGGCCAGCGCGCGCTCAGTCAGCGCGGTCGAACCTTCGATGCCGACCACTTCGCGCGCCTGGGTTGCCAGCGGCAGGGTGAAGTTGCCCAGGCCGCAGAACAGGTCGGCCACGCGCTCGTCCTTCTGCACCTGAAGCAGGTTCAGCGCCTTGTGCACCAGTACACGGTTGATGTGGTGGTTCACCTGGGTGAAGTCGGTCGGCTTGAACGGCATCTTGATGCCGAATTCCGGCAGTGTGTAATACAGCTCTTTGTCCGCCGGGTAGAACGGATAGGCGGTATCCGGGCCTTTCGGCTGCAGCCACCATTGAATCTTGTATTCGTCGGCAAAGGCCTTCAGCTTGGCTTCGTCGCCCTCGCCCAGCGGCACCATATTGCGCATCACCAGCACGGTATTGTCTTCACCGATGGCCAGCTCGATCTGCGGCACCTTGTCGAAGATGGTCAGCGACTGAATCAGCGCGCGCAGCGGCATCAACATGTCCGACACATGCTTGGGCAGGATCTGGCAGCTCTGGATGTCGGCGACGAACACCGACTTCTTCTCGTGGAAGCCGACCAGCACCGTGCCCTTCTTGGCTACGTAGCGCGAGGACAGGCGTGCGCGGTAGCGATAGCCCCAGGTCGGGCCATACATCGGACGCATCATGGTCTCGGCTTTGACCTTGGACAGATGCCACAGATTGTCTTCCAGCACACGCTGCTTGATCGCCACCTGGGCCGATGGCTCCAGGTGCTGCATGGAACAGCCGCCGCAATAGTCGAAATGCACGCACTTCGGCTTCACGCGGGAGGACGATTCCTTGTGCAGCGCCGTCATGCGGCCCTGCTCCCAGTTCTTTTTCTTGCGCAGCAGTTCGAAGCTGACTTTCTCGCCCGGCAGCGCGCCTTCGATGAACACCACCTTGCCCGGCGAGCCGTCTTCATTGTCGATGTGGCCAACGCCACGCGCGTCCATGTCCAGGGATTTGATTTCGATGATGGTGTTGTCTTGCATAGCGATTAAGATTGCAGCCGGCGCATGGCGCGCTTAAAGCCCGCTATGATAGCAGAACCCAAGGCAAATTCTGGTGGCAGCCACGCTGTGGCTGCCACCTTATTTCAGGCCGCGGACTTCGGCGGCGTGCCTGCCACGTTGTGGCAGGCACCAGGTTCACGCCTTGGGTTTAGAGCAGGGAATCGCGCACCACGCCGCGCGCCGCCATGGCGCGCTTCAGTTTGACGAGGGCTTCCTGCTGGATCTGGCGCACCCGCTCGCGCGTCACGCCCATTTCCTCGGCCAGGGTTTCCAGCGTGGCCGGATCGTCGTTGTCCAGGCCGAAACGGCGCATGATGACGATGCGCTGCTTGTCCGGCAGCTTGGTCAGCCAATCGCGCACCAGCACCGTCATTTCGTGGTGCTCGGCTTTGGAGTCCGGGCTTTCGTCCGAATCGCCGGGCAGCATGTCCATCAGCGAGGACTGGGGATCGTTATCCAGCGGCGCATCCAGCGAGGTGGCGTGCTCGGACAGGGCCAGGATATCCTGCACCTCCTCCACCGGACGGCCCACCAGGTCGGCGATGTCCTCGGCGGTGGCGTCCTTGCCGTTGTGGTGCTGCGACTCCAGCTGGTATTTGCCGCGCAGGATCTGGTTCAATTCACGCACCATATGCACCGGCAGGCGCACGGTACGCGCCTGGTTCATGATGGCGCGCTCGATGCTCTGGCGAATCCACCAGGTGGCGTAAGTAGAAAAACGGAAACCGCGCTCGGGCTCGAATTTGTCGATGGCGCGCATCAGGCCGATATTGCCCTCCTCGATCATGTCGAGCAGGACCACGCCGCGGTTGATGTAGTGTTTGGCGATCGACACCACCAGACGCAGATTGTGCTCAATCATGGTCTGGCGGGCCGCGAAATCACCCTGCTTGGCCAGGGTGGCATAGTGGACTTCCTGCGGCGCCGTCAGCAGCGGACGAGTGCCGATCTGGTTCAGATAGTGCTGGGTGGTGTCGGTGGACAGTTCCGCCGCCAGCACTTTTTTCAGCTCGTCGACGCTCTCCAGCACCGCGCCTACTTCGACCGATGCATCGCCGCCTTCCTCCTCGGCGGAATCGATCACCACATCTTCGCTCGCCTCGTCCTGGAACTCGTCCGGCAGCGAGTCTTCATCCATCTGGTCGTGCGGCGAGCGTGTCATGGGTAGTACCTAGCGGTTAGGCAGGAATTTCGACGGGTCCACCGGCTTGCCCTGCTGCCTTATCTCAAAGTGCAGCTTGACGGTGTCGGTATCGGAGTCCCCCATTTCAGCAATTGTCTGGCCCTTGCTCACACTCTGGCCCTCCTTCACGAGGATGGTCCGGTTATGGGCATATGCCGACAACAGGCTGTTACTGTGCTTCACAATGACGAGATTACCATATCCGCGGATGCCGCTGCCTGCATACATCACTTTTCCTGCACCGGCAGCCAACACTTGTTGTCCCGGACGCCCGGCGATATCGATACCTTTGTTTTTGCCCTCATCGAAGGAGGCGATCACTTTGCCGTCCGACGGCCAGATCCAGGTCAGTTCGCGGTCTTCGGCGCTCAGGGCCGGCGCGGCCGCAGCCGGCGCCGGGGCTGGCGCAACGCTGGCCATCTGCACCGGTTTTTCAGCCTTGCCGTTCTCGCCTTCCGGCTTCTGCATCTCCGCCAGATTGCTGTCGGTGTAAGGCTTCTTGTCGCCCTTCGGCGTGGTTTTCTTGGGTGGCACGACCAGCGGCGGCGGCGGCGTCACGGCAGCCGTGACCACACCTTCCGGCGGCTTCACGCGCAGGGACTGGTCGACCTTGATGTCGTCCGCATTGGACAGATTGTTCCAGGCCGCCAGGTCGCGGTAATTCAGGCCATGTTCCAGCGCGATGCGGATCAGGGTATCGCCCTTGCGGACGGTGTAGTACCCGTCCTTGTCCTTCGGTTCTTCAACTGGCGCCGGCTTGGCGACTGGCGGTGGCGTTACTACGGGGGTACGGTCAACGACAGGCGCCTGGTTCGGGGCCGTGGTACAGGCGCTCAGCGCCAGCAGCATCGTCAACAGCAATAGGGAACTTTTCTTCGTCATTCTCATCTTCAGTGGTTTCATACTGTGCCGGACCGCAGCGGCACGAAATGGCAGTCCTCCAGCGTCTGGCTGACCCATTCAGCCTTAGCGACGCGTGTGACCAGCTCTAAATGTTGGGTGCGGCCCCCTACTGGGGCGACCAGACGGCCGCCGATGCTCAGTTGCTCCAGCAGGGCTTGTGGCACTTCCAGGCCGGCAGCGGCCAGAATTATGCCATCGAAGGGGGCGGCTTGCGGCAAGCCTAGCATACCATCTCCATAGTGCAATCGAATGTTCGGTACCCTCATCGGGCGCAAGTTGGCTTTCGCCAGCTCATGTAACGGTTTAATACGCTCAATGGAATACACCTCTTGCGCAACACAGGCTAAAACAGCGGCCTGGTAACCGCAGCCGGTACCGATTTCGAGCACGCGCTGCAGCGCCGCGCCATTGCGCAGGACCTCGATCATGCGCGCCACGATATAGGGCTGGGAGATGGTCTGGTGGTGGCCGATGGGCAGCGATGCGTCAATATAGGCCTGCGATGCCAGGCCTTCGTCCATGAAGGCGTGGCGCGGCACGCGCGCCAGCGCTTCCAGCACCACCTGGTCCTGCACGCCCTGGTTGGCGACGCGCTGCACCATGGCGCGCCGTACCGCGTCCGACACCAGCGGATTCTGGCGTGGTGCGGCAGCCGGCAGTGGCTGCGAGCGCTCCATCGCGTACGCATGCGAACGGGAGGGCGTGGCCACCACGGTGGGCGGTTTCCAAGGACTGCTGGCGGCGGTGCGGGCCGCATTCTGCGTGGCCGTTTGCGGCGTGGCCACGGGGGAAAAGACCTGCTGTTTCTTCTGGGCCTTGTCCGTGACGGATGACAGGGGCAGTGGGAACTGGCGGGTCTTGTCGCTCATGCGAGGGCCTTTGCCAAGGAATCGAGTTGGGTCTTGTGCGTCAGGTCGATCTGCAGCGGGGTGACGGAAACACGTCCGCTGGCAACGGCATGAAAATCGGTGCCCTCACCCGCATCCTTGCAGGCGCCAGGCGGGCCAATCCAGTAGATGTCGCGGCCGCGCGGGTCCTGCTGCTTGATCACGGGTTCAGCCTGATGGCGCCGGCCCAGGCGGGTCGGGGTCAGCGGCCCCAGCTCTTCATACGGCAGGGTCGGAATGTTCACATTCAGCAGATACGGCTTTTCCAGCGCATCCATATAGCGCTGCACGATGTCGCGCGCCACTTTGGCGGCGGCGTCCACATGCGCCCAGCCGTAGGCGCCTTGCGAGAAAGCGATGGCGGGAATGCCAAACAGATAACCTTCCGTGGCCGCCGCCACCGTGCCGGAGTACAGCGTGTCGTCGCCCATATTCGGGCCGTTGTTGATGCCGGACACCACCAGATCGGGCAGCTTGTCCAGCATGCCGGTCAGGGCCACGTGGACGCAGTCGGTGGGCGTACCATTGACAAAATAGAAACCGTTGGCGGCTTGCTGCACGGACAATGGGCGGTCCAGCGTCAGCGAATTGGAGGCGCCGGAACGGTTGCTGTCGGGCGCCACCACCACGATATCGGCAATGGGGGCCAGCGCATCGGCCAGGGCGTTGATGCCGGGTGCCAGGTAGCCGTCGTCGTTGCTAATCAGGATTCTCATGACAGAGAATTTTACCTGAAGCAATGGCCGCCAAGCGCATGCGGCGGGTCCGAATGGCTAATAATTTTGCAAGCTTGTGCTCACTCAACGGGTGTTAACCGGGCTCAGCCAGGTCGGCCTTGCGCGGCCCGGCCGGACCGCCACGTCCGCGCCGGGGCTGCCAGTATGACGCCCTCTCCTGCTCGGCCAGTAACTTGTGGTGATTGTTCAGCTCATGCGGCGCAAACAGCACGCTTCCCAGATCCTGCGCCAGCGGCGCTGCGACAGGCAGCGGCGTTTCCGCCAGCGCCTCCCAGGGACACAGCCCCTTCTGAAACCAGCCAAGAAAGGCCTCGTAGCTGTGGGCGAGCGAAAAGCAGTCCCCCTCCTCTTCCAGCGCGGGGAGCGGTTCGCCACAGACATGGCCGCCGCACTGCTGCAACTGGACGCGGTCGAAGTAGCCTTCCAGCGACATGCGCGTGTAACCGTAAGCCTCGGCCAGCGCCCGCTCGAACATCGGCTGGTAGCCAGGCACGCGGCGCTCGATATCGCCGCGCCGCCACAGTGCGCGCAAAGCCGGATCGCCGGCGTCGATGCGGGCCGGCAGCGGATAGACCAGCAAAGGGCGCTGCTCGTCTTCGTGGCTGCGGCGGTAGGTGGTGGCGCGCGCGACCAGGGCTTCCAGCCCATCGAGCTGGGGACGGCTGGGCGTGAACACCAGCACCAGCCGCGTCGGCAGCAAGATGGTGCAAATGCCCGCACTGTCGGCACGCCCGCTGCGCGAATCGATCAGCACATGCGAAAAACGCGCCGCCATGCGTTCCGCCAGCGCGCGGAACAGCGAGGGACAGGCATCGAACATGGCTTGCCAGTCCAGGCGCGAGGCGCGCTCGGCGTGATGGCCATCCAGCCGCCCGGCACGCATCAAATACAGGGGATGGGCCTGGTCGACGCGGGTCACATACTGCTCCCAGCCGACGGCATCGAGCACCTTGTTGGCCAGTTCCGCATCGGGCGCTGCACCGTGGCGGCTGCGCAGCTGCTCGCGGCAAGCTTCGAACAGTTCCAGCACGCCGGGATGCTCGCCGTCGCCGGGAAAGTAGTAATGCAGGCTGGGCGCATCCAGATCCCAATCCACCATCAGCACCGGAATCCCGCGGCGCGTCAGCAGCGCCGCCACATTGGCCAGGGCCATCGTGCGGCCGACGCCGCCTTTATAGGAATAGAAGGTGGCGACTTCTCCGGCCACGGTGGGCGCGGGAGGTGGTTGGCGGACGAGTTCCATGGCTAACCTCAACGGGGGAAATGGGGAGGCGGAGCGCTGCGCCACTCCGGGGGCATGGGTGGCAGCACGAAGCGGCTGCAATCGTGGCCGGCCGGCATGCTGTAGCGCAGGTGGTGGTAGTGCATGACGATGCGGTCCACCATCTTGCGGATATCGGGCACGAAGTCCGGGTTGGTCTTCAAATCGCCGGTGGCCAGGGTATAGCGTGAAAAGTCCACATACATGCCCGGTTCACTGATCTGTGGCGGCAGATTGAGCGGGTGGCGGGTCATGATGACCGGGATGATCAGATGGCTGGGCAGCTCATACCACTGGCTGCGTTCGGCTTCCAGCAGCTGCATGGCCGCGAATTCACGCCGGGTGTAGGCGTGGGCTTCGTATTTGGGCGTGTAGATCACGATCATGCACACGCTCTGGCACAGGGCCAGCGCGATGCGGCGGTCCAGATCATCGCCGCCGCCGAGCTGCTCACTATCGACGAACAGCTCCTTTTCGGTGTCGAAATGCGGCTCCAGATAGCACTTCAGGGCCTCGATCAGATCGTCCTTGAACTTGCTCATATAGGCGTGCTGGCCGTGCGCGTAACTGAAGAAACAGCCGTATCGAATGGACGTGGACATGGCGTTACCTCTTCTTTCTGCCGTCCAGCCCACTGTAGCGCGCTGCCCCATCCTCTCTTTGCGCATGCGCAAACCGTTCTGGGGCATAATAGAACGATCGTTCGATGCATGGAGTGGAGATGAAAGCGATTGTGTGCAAAGACTGGGGCCTGCCCGACACCCTGCATCTGGAGGACGTGGCCGATCCCGTGGCGACGGCCGGCCATGTCGTGCTGGACGTGAAGGCCGCCGGTGTGAACTTCCCCGATGTGCTGATCATCCAGGGCAAATATCAGTACAAACCTTCCCTGCCCTTCACGCCAGGGAACGAGGTGGCGGGCGTGGTGCGCGCGGTGGGCGAAGGCGTGTCAAACGTAAAGCCGGGCGACCGCGTGATCGCTTTTTCCGCCCACGGCGGCTTCGCGGAACAGTTGCTGGTGCCCGCCGCCGCGCTGATGCCGATGCCGGAAGGGATGGACTTCGACACCGCCGCTTCCATCACCCTCACCTACGGCACGTCGCATCACGCGGTGGTCGATCGCGCAGCGCTGAAGCACGGCGAAACCATGCTGGTGCTGGGCGCAGCGGGCGGCGTGGGCCTGGCGGCGATCGAGATCGGCAAGGCCATGGGTGCGCGCGTGATCGCGGCGGCGTCCAGCGACGGCAAGCTCGCCGTCTGCAAAGCGCACGGCGCGGATGTGCTGATCAACTACAGCAAGGAAGATTTGCGCGAAGCGATCAAGAATGCCACCGGCGGCAAAGGTCCGGACGTGATTTACGACCCGGTCGGCGGCGACTACTCCGAACCGGCCTTCCGCTCCATCGCCTGGCGCGGGCGCTATCTGGTCGTCGGCTTCGCCAATGGCGAGATCCCCAAACTGCCTTTGAACCTGGCCTTGCTCAAGGGTGCGTCCATCGTGGGCGTGTTCTGGGGCGAATTCACCAAGCGCGAACCGAAAGCCAACCTGGCCGGCATGCAGCAGCTGCTTGGCTGGCTCAGCGAAGGCAAGATCCGCCCGCACATCTCGGCACGCTATCCGCTGGCCGAGACGGCCCACGCGCTGAACGACATGGCCGCACGCAAAGTCACCGGCAAGGTCGTCATCAAGCCCTGAGCGGCTATTCGAAACGCATGCCGGCCTTGTCGATGGACAGCCGGTCCGGATCGCCCTTCAGCACCAGCTGCAGGTTTTCCCGTGCCGCATTGCGCATATTGTCGTAGATGGCCGGCGGCTGCGGCGTTTGCTGATGCGACTTGTAGGCCAAAGCCATGAAGGCGCCCACCATGGCGCTCTGCTCGAAGACGTCGCGCAGCTTGTCGGCATCGTTATGGCTGGTGACCGACTGCAGCTTTTCCTGCGCACGCAACTGGCGGGCCACAGCGCTGAATTCCTCATCCGACACTTCGGTATTTTTCAGCACCATGTAATTCCCGACCAGGAAAGCTGCCAACCCGCCCGCCATATCGCGCGGCGTCCACCCCATTTTCTTCTCGACCTTCAGGTAGATGTCCATGCTCTGGACGTACAGGCGCTCCATCTCGGCCCGCTTGTCGAGTGGGAAGTGCTGCGCCAGTTTGTGTGCGTTCGCTTGCACCGCAGGTTTCGCCTTGGCCAGCACTGGCGGTGCCGATTTTCTCGGCGCACCCGTCGACGGCACCGGCACGCGCAAGTCGGGCACCGGCCACACCACCACATTGTCGTAGCTCATGCCATAGCCGCAGCACTGGCTGTGCGCGACGGGTGCGGCGCCAGCCAGCAGCGCCAGAAATGCCAAGCAGTGTTTCATCGTCGGCCTCGTTGGGAGGTGAAAGGTCGACGAAGATTAGCGATAAAGTCTCCGCACGCCAAGCGAATCGCACTGTGTGCAAGTTACCTCATAATTAATTATTACACTAAACACTTGCGCAATAATGTTTAGCGCGCTATTATTCGCACATCAACTCACTTACGAAAGGAAAAACCATGAAAGCCAAATTCTTCGCCGCTACCGCCATCGCCGCTGCTACCCTGTTCGGCGGCTCCGCTGCCCTTGCTGCGGGACGTCCGACCATCGTGCTGGTACACGGCGCGTTTGCCGACTCCTCCAGCTGGGATGGCGTGTCGCAAAAACTGATCAAGGATGGTTATAAAGTGGTCGGCGCGGCGAATCCGCTGCGCAGTGTGAAGGGCGATGGCGCTTATGTGTCCAGCATCGTGAAGGGCATCCAGGGCCCGGTCGTGCTGGTCGGCCACTCCTACGGCGGCGCGGTGATTACCGCTGCGGCCAGCGGCAACCAGAATGTGAAGGCGATGGTGTATGTGGCGGCGTTTGCGCCGGATGCCGGTGAAACCGCGCTGGAGCTGTCGGGCAAATTCCCGGGCAGCACCCTCGGCCCTACCCTGGCTGCGCCGGTGATTCTGGCCGACGGCAACAAGGACCTGTACATCCAGCAGGACAAGTTCCCGAAACAGTTCGCTGCCGACGTGCCAGCCGCGAAAGCAGCCCTGATGGCAGCGGGCCAGCGTCCGATTACTGAAGCAGCGCTGACCGAGAAGACCGAAGAGGCGACCTGGAAGACTATCCCGTCCTACTTCGTGTACGGCAAGGCCGACAAGAATATCCCGGCCGCTGCGCTGCAATTCATGGCCGACCGCGCCAGCTCGCGCAAGACGGTGGTGATCGACGGCGCATCGCACGTGGTGATGACGTCTCACCCGAAAGAAGTGGCTGACCTGATCGAAAACGCGGCCAGCGCCAACTAAGCGGCTAAGCCGCGCGGCGTTCGACCAGCAGGCGCAGGGGTTCCGGCAACACCCCGCGCAGGCTGGCGCCAATGGCCGCCTCACGCCGCTGCCAGAAAATCCCGGCCGCGATGACACCAATGCCGATGGCAGTCAGCGCGACCGGGAACATCAGGCTGTCGCGGAAGACCGAGTACGACAGGTGCCCCAGATAGCCGGCAATCCCCAAGCCGCCAAATACGGCAAACACGCGCCGCGACAAGGCCGCGCCGATACCGATCATCAGCACATTGATCAGGCAATACACCAGCTTGCCGAATTCGCTGCCCGAGTCCATGCTACTCAAGCCGCCCCAGAAAGCCAGCACACCCCACAGGTACAGCCAGAAGGCGTAATCCTTCGTGCTGCGCGTGCGCAGGTCGATCCACAGCGCGACCAGCGTCATCGCCAGGCCGAACACGGTCGAAATGATTTTGCCTTCGCGCGAGAAGAAGCTGTAAGTATCGCCGCCCAGCAGCATGGGCACGATGTCCATGCTCATGTACCACAACGTAACGGCAACCGGCATCACGGTGAACGGCAGGCGATAGCGCCACAGCGCCACGGCGCCGGCGGCCAACGTAGCCAGTTCCATGAAGATCCAGCGCCAGTCGATGTACTGGTGGAAGTCGCGGTACGCCGGGTGGCGCCCCTCCGCCCAGTAGCCAAGCATGTGCTGCAGACCATAGACTGCCAGTGGCACCAGCACCACGGCCAGCGCCGCCAGCAAGCCTGCCGGCAGCACCAGGCGCCGCGCCAGCATCCATTCGACGCCGCCGATGGCCGCGGCCATATAGCACAGGGAAATGAAGAAAAGTCCGCTGTCGCCGAACTGTTCCCAGCCGACGTTCATGAACAGCGACATGGCGCCGATTGCAATCAGGCCACCGAGATAATAGAGAATGTGCGCCGGCTTGAATGCCGGGGTGTCCTGCTCATGCGCGAGGAGAAAATTCCACAGCCGCGCCGCCTGCTCGTTTGCCAGCAGACCTTCCGATACTGCTTCATCAAGCATTGCGCGCGTCAGTTTCATTTCACTCCTCCTTGAAAAACGCTATGACCTCGGCCGCTTCGCGCGTGCGTTTGAATGGCGGCAGACTTTGCCAGATGCGGCGGCCGTACGGTTTGCTGATCACGCGCGGGTCGCACAGCATCAGCACACCGCGGTCGGATTCGTCGCGGATCAAGCGGCCCGCGCCCTGCTTCAGGTTGATGATGGCTTCGGGCAGCGTATGGCCCATGAAGCCGTTCAGGCCCTGGCGCTCCATCACTTCGATGCGGGCGGCCAGCACGGGATCATCCGGCGGTGCAAACGGCAGCTTGTCGATGATGACCAGCGACAGCGCATCGCCCCGCACGTCGACGCCTTCCCAGAAACTCTGCGAGCCGATCAGCACGCCGTTGCCGGCTTTGCGGAACTGGTCCAGCAGCTCGGTGCGGCCGCGGTCGCCCTGCACGAACAGCGGGAAGTTCAGGCCGCGCTTGTCGAATTCATCGCGCAGACGCTCGGCAGCGCGCTTGACGGCGCGCAGCGTGGTGCACAGCAGGAAGGTGCGTCCGCCGGCCGCTTCGATGATAGGCAGTGCCATATCGAGCACCGCGTCCGTGTAGCCCATCGAGTTCGGGTCCGGCAGGCCGGTCGGCACATACAGGATGCCCTGCTGCTCGTAGTTGAAGGGGCTCGGCCAGCTACGCGCCACTTCGTTTTCCAGGCCAAGCTGCTGGGCGAAGTGTTTGAAGTCGTTCTTTACCGCCAGCGTGGCGGAAGTGAAGATCCAGCTGCGCGGCACGCCTTCGCGCTGGCCGTTGAAGATCGGCGCGATGGACAACGGCGTCTTATGCAGCTGCAGCGAGCTTTGGAAGGCTTCAACCCAGTACACTGCTTCCTCGCCCGGCGTTACCTTGGCCTTCGGATCGAACTTCCAGGCTTCTAGCTTTTGCGACAGCTCGGCGCCACGCACGCGGCATTGCTCGATCGTCTCCGCGCGTTCGGCGGTGCGTTCCAGCACGGCGACCATGTCGATCAACTCGTCCTTCAGCGTTTGCAGCGCAGGGAAGAAGTCGGAGGATGGCGCAATCTGCGGCAGCGACAGGCGTACGATGTCTTGCGAGAAGGTCAGGCGCAGGTCGCGCGCCGCCTTTTCCACCGGCGTCACAACCTTGGCCCAGTCGGCGCCATCGCGCGCGTGCGCCAGGCCCTCGGCCAGCACATCGCGGCACAGTTCCAGCACATGCGAGGTCGATACCGTCTCGCCGAAGAACAGTGTGGCGGTATCGGGCAGCTGGTGCGCCTCATCGAAGATCACGGTATTCGCGGACGGCAGCAGCTCGGCCACGCCGGTATCCTTCAGCGCCACGTCGGCGAAGAACAGGTGGTGATTGACCACCACCACGTCCGCCTGCTGCGCCTCGCGGCGCGCCTTCATCACGAAGCAGTCCTGATAATACTGGCACTCCTGGCCCATGCAGTTTTCGCGGGTGGAGGTCACCAGGTTCCAGATCAGCGCATTTTCCGGCACGCGCGCCAGCTCGGCCTTGTCGCCGGTGCTGGTCATTTTCAGGAAGCGCGAGATTTCACGCAGGTGGCCCACGTCCTCGCGCGAGGTCATGCGGCCGTTCTGCAGCGTGCGTTCCAGGTGGTAGTGACAGAGGTAGTTGCCCCTGCCCTTCAGCAGCGCCACCGATACCGGCGCCTGCAGCGCGGCGCGCACGGTCGGGATATCGCGCAGGAAGAGCTGGTCCTGCAGGTTTTTGGTGCCGGTGGAAACGATGGTCTTGCCGCCCCACATCAGGGCCGGCACCAGATACGCAAAGGTCTTGCCCGTGCCCGTGCCGGCCTCGGCGATCAGGGTTTGCTGCTGGTCAATGGCGCCGGCGATGGCTTTGGCCATCTCGGTCTGGGATTTGCGCGGACGAAAGCCTCCGACTGCAGGCCCCAGCGGGCCGCCGGTGCCGAACAGACGTTCGATCTCTGCATCATGTTTTCCGGGCGGCTCCAATGGCAGCTCGGGCTCGCCGGGAACGGCGGGCGTCAACTGTTGTTCGGTCAAGGGGAAACGGAGTTAATGGCCCTGCTCAGGCCGGTACGTCGGGCACCAATTGCATTTTCAGCAGGGTGATATAGTCTTTCAGTTGCAATTTTCGCTTCTTGAGGCGGCGCAACTGTAGTTGATCGTGATGACCATCCAGGGTCAACATTTCGATCACGGCGTCCAGATCGCGATGCTCGACATCGAGTTCGATAATGCGGCGCTGGATTTCTTCTACGTTGGTCATGGGGTGGTATTTCGCTCAGGAAACAATCTATACTTGCAACAAAACTGCAGTCCGGTGCATAGTTTAACTCAGGTAAGCATCGGAAAAAAGCAGTCACATGAAGGACTTATGAGCGCATACAAGATCGAAGCCGGCACTGCTCAGCACATTGGCAGCCGCCCCCAGCAAAATGACCGGGTTGCATTGTTCACGACGCCAAAGGCGCCGGGCTATGTGCTGGCCGTGCTGGCGGACGGCGTCAGCGGCGGTGCGGTCGGCTCCGACCAGTTATTGCACACAGCCAAGCAATTGTTTGACGAGTACCGCGCGGCGGACGTCGCCAACCTGACTCGCTTGCAAGACCTGCTGCGTGAAATCGCGCATGACACCCATCAGATCCTCGTAATGAATCCCCTTACCGGTGCGAGCGAACCGCAGTCCACCATGGTGCTGCTGATGCTCACGCCGCAGCGCCAGATCGTGTGGGCGGTGGTTGGCGACTCGCGCTTGTATCGTTTTTCCAACAAGGAATGTGTTGCAAGAAGTAACGATGCCGACTACATCGCGCACCTGATTCTGCGCGATGGTTTGCCGGAAGATGCAGCGCGCAAGCACCGCAGTTCCAAGCTGCTCGCCAACGTGCTGGGCAATAAGCAGAAGGAACCGTTTGTGACTGTTGGTGTGCAGGAGGAACTGAAAGCAGGCGATGCTTTCCTGCTCTGTTCCGATGGTCTGTGGTCTTACTTTACCGATGCCGAATTGGCTACGGTCGTGGCCAAGAAGTCACCACGCGAGGCGTCGGAAATGCTGATCAACAAGGCGCGCGAACGCGCGCAGGGCAAGGGCGACAATTGCTCGATGGCGATCCTGAAACTGGTCGCTCCGCCTAAAGAAGAAGTGAATTACACTGTGCAGAAATTGCGCAAGGCGGTGTGATGCGGGCAATGGCGGATCAATGATCCGCCCTACGGAATACAGCGGGCCGGGTTATTGACCGGCCGGTTTCTGGGCGGCGGCTGCGTCCTTTGCGGCCTCCTCGGCTTTCGCGGCTTCGCGCTTGCGCTTCTTCTCGTCCTTCTCGGCCTTCTTCTGCGCGACTTCCGCCTGGCGCTTTTCGGATTCGGCCTTGCGGCGCTCGAACGCAGCGGCACTGGCGGCGCGCTTAGGCGCTTCGGCGGCTTCCTTCGCTACGCGCTTCTTCTCTTCCGCATCGTGCCGTGCCTGGCGCTGTTCCGGCGTAATGGCGTCCGGCTTCGGCGCCGGCTTATCGGAAGGATCTGCGCGCTGCGGCTTCGGATTCGCCAGGCGCTGCGCTTCCTCCGCCGCATCCTTCTGCGCGCGGTCTTCCAGGTCGCGGTCACGCAGTTCGACGGCGTGACGGCGCTTGAAGTAATTGGCTTCCACTTCCACCGCGCGGATATCGGCCAGGCGCGCGCGGCGCTTTTCCTTGGCCTTGTCCAGGCAGTTATTGACGAAGAACTTGGTGTAGCACACCTTCTCAGCTTCGACGAACTCCGTTTCGGTCACGTCGCGATCCTTCTTCACCTGCAGCAGCTTGGCATCCGCCTGTTCGACGGAGTGGGTCTGGGGCACTGCCGGGTCGGTGATGGGACGGCCGATGTCCTGCGCCAGCGCGACGCCGGGCAGGAACAGTGCAAGCCACATCCAGTTTTTCAAATTCTTCTCCTTGTCAGCTCAGCGCTGCGGCAGCGCCGCGCTGTTCTTTTTCCATATACTCGCGCGACTGCATCTCGACGATACGCGACACGGTACGGTGGAATTCATTGGCCAGCATGCCGGTCGTGTACAGCTCTTCCGGCTCGACTTCGGCCGACATGATGAGCTTTACTTTCTGGTCGTAGAACACGTCGATCAGCCAGGTAAAGCGGCGCGCTTCGGACGACTGGCCAGCCGACATCATCGGTATTCCGGACAATATCACGGTATGGAAGCGGCTGGCGATTTCCAGGTAGTCGTTCTGCGAGCGCGGACCGCCGCACAGGGTCGCGAAATCGAACCAGATAATCGTACCGGCCTTACGGAGTGCCTTCAGCTCGCGGCCTTCAACGGTAATGACCGGGTTCTCGTCTGCCGTTTCAGCAACGCCAGCAAAAGCGTCGCGCAACTTGGCATCGGTCTGGGCGTTGAGCGGCGTGTGATAGGCATCCACCTGCTCCAGCGCGCGGCCGCGATAGTCCACGCCGGCGTCCACGTTCAGCACATCCATCTTTTCCTTCAGCAGGGCGATGGTGGGCAGGATGCGGTCGCGGTGCAGGCCGTCCGGGTACAGCGTGGACGGCTCGTAATTCGAAGTCATGATGAAGGACACGCCGTTGTCGTACAGCGCCTTCATCAGGTTGTACAGGATCATGGCGTCGGCCACATCCGATACGTGGAATTCATCAAAGCAGATCAGGCGGAATTTCTTGGCGATGCGCTTGGCCACTTCATCCAGCGGATCTTCCACGCCGCGCAGTTCGTCCAGCTGCATGTGCACGTCGCGCATGAATTCGTGGAAGTGCAGGCGCGTCTTGCGCACCAGGGGCACCACCGAATAGAAGGAATCCATCAGGAAGGATTTGCCGCGCCCTACCCCGCCCCACATGTACACGCCACGCGGCGGCGTCGGACGGTTGATCAGGCGTTTGAAGCTGTTCGAGCGCTGGGCTTTGTACGCCACCCATTCGTCGTAGCACTGCTGCAGGCGATCGACGGCACGCTTCTGCGCGGCGTCGGCTTTGAAGTCGCGCTGGGTCAGCGCGTGCTGATAGAACTCTTGGACATTCATGTTTTAAAACCCACGGCGTAAAACTGGTGGCTGCCACATCGTGGCAGCCACCTGGTTTAGAGCCGTGGGTTTTTCCGGCAATTAGAAGTTGAGCGTGCGCTTGTCAACGGCCAGCGCAGCTTCCTTGGTCGCCTCGGACAGCGATGGGTGTGCGTGGCAGATGCGAGCGATGTCTTCGGACGAAGCCTTGAACTCCATCGCAACAACCGCTTCGGAGATCAGCTCGGAAGCCATTGGGCCCACGATGTGAACGCCCAGGATCTCGTCGGTGTTGGCGTCGGCCAGGAACTTCACCATGCCGTTGGTATCGCCCAGCGCGCGTGCGCGGCCGTTCGCCAGGAATGGGAAGGTGCCGGCTTTGTACTGCACGCCTTCAGCCTTCAGCTGCTGCTCGGTCTTGCCTACGGAAGCGATTTCCGGATGGGTGTAGATCACGGATGGCAGGGTGTTGAAGTTGGTGTGGCCATGCTGGCCGGCGATACGCTCAGCCACGGCAACCGCTTCTTCTTCCGCCTTGTGCGCCAGCATCGGGCCGCGCACCACGTCGCCGATCGCCCATACATTCGGCAGGTTGGTCTTGCAGTCGTCGTCCACGGTGATCATGCCGCGCTCGTCGGTCGCCAGGCCCACTTTATCGGCGCCCAGGCCGATGGTGTTGGCAACGCGGCCGATGGAGACGATCAGCTTGTCGAAGGTGGCTTTCTGTTCTGCGCCGGCGGCGTCGGTGTATTCAACCGACACATTGTCCTTGCCCGCTTCGACCTTGGTGATCTTGCAGGACAGGTTGATGGACAGGCCCTGCTTGGTCAGCAGCTTGTGCGCTTCCTTGGCGATCTGCTCGTCGACAGCGCCCAGGAAGGTCGGCAGACCTTCCAGCACGGTGACCTTGGAGCCCAGACGACGCCATACGGAGCCCAGTTCCAGGCCGATCACGCCGGCGCCGATCACGCCCAGGTTGGCAGGAACGGATTCGATGGCCAGTGCGCCGGTGTTCGACAGGATCAGTTTCTCGTCGAACGGTGCGCCAGGCAATGCGCGTGGATTGGAGCCGGTCGCAACGATGATGTGCTTGCCGGTGATGTTGTCGGTGGTGGTGTCGGTGATGGCGATCGGGTAGCCTTCAGCGCCAGCAGCGCCGGCGAATGCGCCGCGGCCGTGGAAGAAGGTCACCTTGTTCTTTTTGAACAGGAACAGGATGCCGTCGTTGTTCTGCTTCACAACGGTGTTCTTACGCTTCAGCATTTGCGCCACGTCGAAGGAAATACCTTCCACGTTGATGCCGTGTTCCTTGAAGCTGTGCTGTGCGTGGTCGTAGTGCTCGGACGATTGCAGCAGCGCCTTGGACGGGATGCAGCCTACGTTGGTGCAGGTGCCGCCAGGAGCCGGGCCGCCCTTTTCGTTCGCCCACTCGTCGATACAGGCCACGGAGAAGCCCAGTTGTGCTGCGCGGATGGCAGCGATGTAGCCGCCAGGACCGGCGCCGATAACTACTACGTCAAATTGTTTGCTCATGTCTTAATATCCAGTCATCTCGTCCTCAGGGACGAATATCCATAGCAGGAGATAGATCACCCCTCCGAAGCCGAAGGTAATCGTGAAGAGTGTGAACACCAGGCGCCAGATCCACGAATCCACGCCGGACGCTTTCGCGATGCCGCCGCACACGCCTCCGAGCCAGCGGTCCGTGCGCGAGCGGCGCAGGCTGCTGAATTCGGACGCGAAGTCCTTGTCGCCGGCCGGCGTGGCGCCGTTCAGCAGGCGCTCCTTGGCACGGGCAAATTCTTCATCGCTCAAAGCACCAGCCTGATGCAGCTCGTGCAGACGCTTGATTTCTTCCGAGACGCTCATGAAACCTCTCTTCTGTGATCTACGCCAAAAAACCAGGGGCGGAAACCTGGTGGCAGCCACCTCGTGGCTGCCACCTGTTTTACGCCGTGGGTTTGAATTACAGGTCCAGCAGCAGGCGTGCAGGATCTTCCAGCGCTTCCTTCATTGCCACCAGGCCCAGGACGGCTTCGCGGCCGTCGATGATGCGGTGGTCGTAGGACATTGCCAGGTAATTCATCGGACGGATGACGATCTGACCGTCAACCACGACAGCGCGGTCCTTGGTCGCGTGAACGCCCAGGATTGCCGATTGTGGCGGGTTGATGATCGGGGTCGACAGCATGGAGCCGAAGGTGCCGCCGTTCGAGATGGAGAAGGTGCCGCCGGTCAGGTCTTCCAGCGTCAGCTTGCCTTCTTTCGCCTTGGCGCCGAATTCGCCGATCTTCTTCTCGATTTCAGCGATGGACATCTGGTCGGCGTTGCGCAGGATCGGCACCACCAGACCGCGTGGGGAGCCCACAGCGATACCGATGTCGAAGTAGCCGTGGTAGACGATGTCATTGCCGTCAACCGAAGCGTTCAGGATCGGGTACTTCTTCAGTGCGTGCACCGCGGCCTTCACGAAGAAGGACATGAAGCCCAGCTTCACGCCGTGTTCTTTCTCGAACTTGTCCTTGTACTTGTTACGCAGGTCCATCACCGGCTTCATGTCCACTTCGTTGAAGGTGGTCAGGATGGCGTTGGTGGATTGGGACTCAACCAGGCGCTCGGCGATACGTGCGCGCAGACGGCTCATTGGCACGCGCTCTTCCGGACGGTCGCCCAGGTTTGCCGGAGCGGCAGGTGCGCCAACTTTCGGCAGGGATGCTTTAGGAGCGGCTGGGGCCAGAGGAGCAGGAGCAGCTGGCTTCGGTGCTGCGGCGGCAGCCAGGGCATCGCCCTTGGTCACGCGGCCATCGCGGCCGGAACCGGCGACGTCGGAAGCGGCGATGCCGGCTTCGGACAGGATCTTGGCGGCGGCAGGCATTGCCACGTCGCCCTTCGCGCCGCCAGCAGCTGGCGCGGCAGCGGCTGGAGCAGCGGCTGGTGCAGCCGCAGGCGCAGCAGCGGTTGCGGCCGGAGCGGAAGCGCCCGCGGTTGCAGCGGTATCGATGATGGCGATCACTTCGCCGGCAACGACAGTGGCGCCGTCGTTCTTGATGATCTGAACAACGACGCCGCTGTCAGGTGCCGGCAGTTCCAGAACAACCTTGTCGGTTTCGATGTCGATCATGTTTTCGTCGCGGGTCACTGCCTCGCCGACTTTCTTGTGCCAGGCCAGCAGGGTCGCTTCAGCGACGGATTCCGACAGTTGGGGAACTTTAACTTCGATTTGTGCCATGTTTATTTAACTCCGTGTCTTTTTGTTTGTGTGCGCCGCCCGCGCTGATTGGCGGTGCGGCGCGCCCGCATGATTACTTGGTCAGAATGAAGCCCTTCAGCTTCGAGAATGCCGTCTCCAGCAGATCCTTCTGCTGTGCATAGTGCTTGTCGTAGTAACCGACAGCTGGCGATGCGGAAGCAGGACGGCCGGCGTAAGCCAGGCGCTGGCCCGATTCCATGGACTCGAAGATGTTGTGCTGGATCTGGAACCATGGACCCTGGTTCTGCGGCTCGTCCTGTGCCCATACCACTTCGGCCAGGTTCGGGAACTTCTTCAGTTCAGCAGCGAAGGCCTTGTGCGGGAATGGATACAGCTGCTCGATACGGATGATGGCCGTATCGGTCTGGCCGCGGGTCTTGCGGGCATTGGCCAGGTCGTAATACACCTTGCCGGAGCAGGCGATCACGCGCTTGACCTTCTTGGCGTCGATCTTCTCATCGACCTCACCGATCACGGTCTGGAAGGCGCCTTTGGCCAGTTCGGTCAGCGCCGAACCTGCGTCCTTGTTACGCAGCAGCGATTTCGGGCTGAGGATGACCAGCGGCTTGCGGAACTGGCGCACCATCTGGCGGCGCAGCACGTGGAAGATCTGCGATGCGGTACTTGGCTGCACAACTTGCATATTGTTGTCAGCGCACAGCTGCAGGAAGCGCTCTGGACGTGCGGACGAGTGCTCAGGACCCTGGCCTTCGTAGCCGTGCGGCAGCAGCAGTACCAGGCCGGAAGCGCGGCCCCACTTCACTTCGCCGGAGCTGATGAACTGGTCGATCACAACCTGGGCTCCGTTGACGAAATCGCCGAACTGGCCTTCCCAGATGGTCAGGGTGTTTGGCTCGGCGGTCGAGTAGCCGTATTCGAAGCCCAGCACTGCCTCTTCGGACAGCACGGAGTCGATCACGGTGAACGGCGCCTGGCCTTCAGCGATGTTCTGCAGTGGGATGTAGGTGCCGGCGTCCCAACGTTCGCGGTTCTGGTCGTGCAGCACGGCGTGGCGGTGGGTGAAGGTGCCGCGGCCCGCGTCCTGGCCGGTCAGGCGGACAGCGTAGCCGGAGGACACCAGGGACGCGTAGGCCAGGTGTTCGCCCATGCCCCAGTCCAGGTTCACTTCACCACGGCCCATGGCGGCGCGGTCGCCCAGCACTTTCTCGACCAGCGAGTGGACTTTGAAGTCTTCCGGCACGGTGGTGATACGGGTGGCCAGGCGCTTCAGTTCGGTCAGCGGAACAGCGGTATCGGCCGCGTCGGTCCACTTGCGGTTCAGGAACGGCAGCCAATCAACGGCGTACTTGTTCTTGAAGTTGGAGATCACTGGATCGACGGTGTGCTTGCCGGCGTCCATCGCAGCGCGGTATTCGGCCACCATGGCGTCGCCGCCATCGGCCGGGATCACGCCCTGGGCGATCAGCTTGTCCGCGTACAGTTTGCGGGTACCTGGGTGCTTGGCGATCTTCTTGTACATCAGCGGCTGGGTCAGCGCTGGGGTGTCCTGCTCGTTGTGGCCCAGTTTGCGGTAGCAGATGATGTCGACAACGATGTCCTTGCCGAACTGCTGGCGGTAGTCCAGAGCGATCTGGGATGCCAGCACTACAGCTTCAGGATCGTCGGCGTTCACGTGCAGCACCGGCGCTTCGATCATCTTCACGACGTCGGAGCAGTAGATGGTGGAACGTGCATCGCGCGGATCGGAAGTGGTGAAGCCGATCTGGTTGTTGATCACGATGTGAACGGTGCCGCCGGTGCCGTAGCCGCGGGTCTGCGCCAGGTTCAGGGTTTCCATCACAACGCCCTGGCCGGCGAATGCTGCATCGCCGTGCACCAGGATAGGCAGCACTTGCGCGCCTTTGACGTCGCCACGGCGGTCCATACGGGCCTTCACGGAACCTTCAACCACCGGGTTGACGATTTCCAGGTGGGACGGGTTGAACGCCAGAGACAGGTGGACCGGGCCGCCTGCGGTGGAGATGTCGGACGAGAAGCCCTGGTGGTATTTCACGTCGCCGGCCGGCAGGTCGTCGGCGTGCTTGCCTTCGAATTCTTCGAACAGGTCCTTAGGCGCCTTGCCCAGGGTGTTCACCAGCACGTTCAGACGGCCGCGGTGGGCCATGCCGATCACGATTTCCTGCACGCCTTTTTCGCCGGCGCGCTGGATCACTTCGTCCAGCGAAGCGATGAAGGTCTCGCCGCCTTCCAGCGAGAAGCGCTTCTGGCCGACGTATTTGGTGTGGAGGTAGCGCTCCAGGCCTTCAGCAGCGGTCAGACGCTCCAGGATGTGCTTTTTCTTTTCGGCGGTGAAGTTCGGGGTGGAGCGGATCGATTCCACGCGCTCCTGCAGCCAGCGCTTTTCGGCCGGGTCGGATATGTACATGTACTCCGCGCCGATCGAACGGGTGTAGGTGTCTTTCAGGAAGTTGGTCAGGTCGCGAAGGGTCGCGGTCTCTGGACCGAAGTAGGTGTTGCTGATGTTGAAGACGGTGTCCTGGTCGGCATCGGTGAAGCCGTAGAAGGATGGTTCCAGTTCCTGGATGTTCGGACGTTCCTGGCGCTGCAGCGGGTCCAGGTTTGCCCAGCGAGAGCCAAGGTAGCGGTAGGCTGCGATCAGCTGGGTGGCGGCCACGCGCTTGCGGCCCATTTCGGCGTCGCCGGATGCGACCACGGTGCGGATTGGACCGGACTTTGCGCGCTCGGCGAAGGAGGCGATTACGGACGAGTGGACGACGTCTGGCTTGGTGGAACCATCGACAGCCGGTACGTGCTGCATGGCGTCGAAGTAAGCGCGCCAGTTATCTGGCACGGAACCTGGGTTCTGGAGGTACGCTTCGTAGAGTTCCTCTACGTACGGCGCATTCCCACCAAACAGGTAGGAAGTGGACGTCTGTTGTTGCATCATTTTTGCTCACCTTTCTTCGCGCTTCGCGAGGAATTAGCGGGTTAATCTAACCTTCCGCGACACGGCCTGACCGGTTAGCGGATTGCACATCAAGTTGTGGGGGAAGGGCTCTGTTGTTTCCAGAATTTCCAAAAACGGTCGCCTAGCATAGCACGATGCGTTGAAGAGCAACAACCTTCGCCTTTATTTGGCTTGCCTTCTTTTCAATCATGAGTTTTTTACCAAGTGATAAACTCCGTCAATGCACACCTTAGAAGATCTTCGCGCTGGCCGGCTGGCCGGCATCACGCGCTTGCAACTGGCTTGCGGCCTGACGGAATTCCCACCTGAGATTTATTCGCTGGCTGATTCGCTGGAAATTCTCGACCTTTCCAATAACGCACTTGTTGAGCTTCCGGATGACCTGCCGAGGCTGCATCGGCTGAGGATTATTTTCTGCTCTAATAATCCTTTCACGCATCTGCCGGAAGTGCTGGGATCGTGTAGCGAACTGTCCATGATCGGCTTCAAATCGTGCCGCATCCGCACGGTATCGGCGCGCGCGCTGCCGCCGCGGCTGCGCTGGTTGGTGTTGACGGATAATCAAGTGGAGTCGCTGCCGGAGGAACTCGGCTTGCTGCCGCTGCAGAAGCTGATGCTCGCCGGGAACCGCCTGCGCACCCTGCCCGTGTCGCTGGCAGGCTGCTCCACGCTCGAACTGCTGCGCCTCGCGGCCAATCAATTGGCCGATTTGCCACACTGGCTGGCCGACCTGCCGCGCCTGTCCTGGCTGGCCATCGCCGGCAATCCATTAGGTCTCCGCGCTCCCGCTTCTGCCGCTTCTGCCGCTTCTGCCGCGCCTGCCGTTCCTGCCGTACCTGCCGCTCCTGCCGCGCCATCCGCAGCCATGCCGCCCGTTTCGCGCGGTGAGCAGCCCGGCACGCCCGCCAGCGACTGCCCGGACGTGCCCTGGTCCGCGCTGCACATGGGCTGGCAGCTCGGCGAAGGTGCCTCCGGCGTCATCTTCGCCGCTACGCTGGACGAGCGGCCCGTCGCAGTCAAGCTATTTAAAGGCGCCGTCACCAGCGACGGCCTGCCTGACTCCGAAATGGACGCCTGTATCGCCGCGGGCGCCCACCCCAACCTGATTCCCGTGCTGGGCCGTGTGATCGGCCACCCGGCGGGCACGCACGGTTTGGTGCTGACCCTGATCGATCCGCACTACCGCAACCTAGCCGGCCCGCCCTCGCTGGACAGTTGCACGCGCGACATCTACGCAGCCGACAAACGCTTCGATTTACAGTCGGCCCTGCGCATCGCCACCGGCATCGCCTCGGCGGCCCGCCATCTGCACGCGCGCGGCATCCTGCACGGCGACCTGTACGCGCACAACATTCTGCACTGCTCGCAAGGCAATCCTCTGCTGGGTGACTTCGGCGCCGCAGCTTTCTATAACCCGGACGCAACCTGGCTCCAACGCCTTGAGGTACGCGCCTTTGGTTGTCTGCTCGAAGAACTCCTCGACCGCATCGAGGCCCCGCCCAGCGCTCAAGCCGTCGCGCTGCTAATGACCTTGGCTGCCTTACGCGACGAATGCCTCGCCGCCCCGCCCGCCCGGCCGCTGTTCGCACAAATTGAGCGCCGCCTGGCCGCGCTAGACAAATCGATCTAGATAATTTATTCTAGATCCATGAGCACGAACGCCCTCCCCAAACCAACCGCCGCCGAACTGGAAATGCTGCGCCTGCTGTTTGCGTCAGGCGGCTCGGCAACGGCACGCCAGGTTCACCAGGCGGCCGTCGAAACGCGTCCAGACATGCAATACGCCACGGTCCTGCGCACGCTGCAGGTCATGCACACCAAAGGTCTGCTGACCCGTGACGAAAGCCAGAAAGCCCACGTCTACGCACCCGCCCAGGAAAAGGACTCGCTGCAGACCAGCCTGCTCAAGGACCTGATCCACAAAGCGTTTGCAGGTTCTGGCAAAGCGCTGATCCTCGCCGCCCTGCGCGGCGGCCATGTCACCGCCAAGGAGCGCGCGGAAATCCAGCAGCTTCTTGACGAGGAAAAGTAAACCCACGGCAGAAGCAGGTGGCAGCCACATCGTGGCTGCCACCAGGGTTACGCCTCTGGTTTTATTTGCTCTTGTCCGGATAAGCCGGGCGCGGAGGCCGGGATGGCGGGGTTTTCGCCAGCTCCGCCTTGATCACTTCGATGGCCTTCTCCAGTTGCGGGTCGTGGCCGGCGATGACGTCGGCCGGCGTCTGCTCGACTTCGATATCCGGCGGCACGCCGACGTTTTCGATGCCCCAGCCGCCGTCGCGTGTCCAGAACGCCAGGTTCGGCGCGGTGATGACGCCGCCGTCCAGCAGGACCGGGAAGCCGAGAATACCCACCAGCCCGCCCCAGGTGCGCTTGCCGATCAACGGGCCGAGTTTATTTTTGTGGAACATCCACGGCAGCAGATCACCTCCGGAGCCCGCCGTTTCGTCGATCAGCATCGCGCGCGGACCTTGAATCGAGGCCGACGGCGTCTTCATATCCGCACCATAGCGCATCGCCCACCACGCAATCTCCTGCTTTTGCAGAATATCGATGTAGTAATCGGCCAGGCTGCCACCGCCGTTGAAGCGCTCGTCGATAATCACCGCATCCTTATATGACTGCGGGAAGAAGTAGCGCTTGAAGTAGGTATGACCCAACGTCGCAGTATTTGGCACATACACATAAGCCACGCGCCCATTGGTCGCCTCGTTGACCTTGCGGATATTCCCCTCCACCCAGTCGCGGTTGCGCAGCGCATCCTCGCTGGCGACCGGCACCACGGTAATGGTGCGCGAGCCCTTGCCATCTGCGTTCGGACCAACCGTGATGTCGATGGCGCGGTTGGCACTATTCTCGAAAGCGCTATACAGATTGGTCGGCGGCGCCAGCGGACGGCCTTCCACCGCCAGCAGATACTCCCCTGCCTTCACGTTCAGGCCCGGCTCCGTCAGCGGTGCGCGCAAAGTAGGATTCCAGTTCAGGCCACCGTAGATTTTGCGGAAGCGGTAGTGGCCATTAGCGATCTCGTAATCCGCACCCAACAGGCCGCCGGGCACGGGGCGCGCATCGACAAAATTATCCCCTCCCCCGCCGCGATGATGGCCGACCGACAGCTCGCTGCACAGCCACTGGATCACGCGGTTCAGATCCGCACGCGAAGCCAGATCAGGCAGGAAGACGGCATACTTGTCGCGCATCTTCGCCCAATCCACGCCGTGCATATGCGGATCGTAGAAGTAATCGCGATTGATGCGCCAGGCTTCGTTATAAATCTGCGTCCACTCGGCGCGCGGATTGGCTTTGACCTCCAGCGCATCGATGCGCAGCTTGCCTTCGCTCGGCGACAGCAGCTTGCCGGTAGCCGAGCCCATCGCCCAGTTTTCCTTCAGGCGGTGCAGCAGCTTCTTGCCGTCCGCGCTGACTTCGAAATCGTCCGCTTCCGCGACCAGGGTTTCAGCCTTGCGCTCTTTCAGATCAAAGCGCTGCACCTGTTTCTTGCCATCGCTTTCGCGCAGGAAGAAGATCTGGCCTTCCGCACCGGCCTGCAAATCAAAATACTGCGACGCAGGCAGCGGCAGGTCGACCATGCGGGTCGAGATGCCATCGAAGTCGATACGGATTGGCGCCACGACCTTCAGCTTCACTTTCGGATCGTCGCGGCCAGTGACCGGATCGACCGGCGGCTTCTCGTCTTTTGGCGCTTCCTTCTTGTCCGCAGCCGCTTCCTTTTCTGGCGGCGGCGGTTCCTTCGGCGCGCCCTTCTCTTCATCGCTTTCCTTGATCAGCGGCGAAGGCAAGTCCTTGCGCAGTACCGTCATCCAGATCGTGCGCGTGACGCGATTGTCCTCATTCTCCAGAGAGAACCAGTTGTTGCTTGGTCCCGCATCGGTCGAAGCGAAGTAATAGAGATACTTGCCGTTCTTATCGAATACGGGACTGGCCACATCGGACAAGCCATCGGTCACGGCATACGATTTGTTCTCGTCCAGCGCATAGATATAAGCGGTACGCGTATAAGTCAGGGAGTTGAGCGTGTAAGCGATCCAGCGCGAATCCGGCGCCCAGGCTGCGTACAGCGATTTGTTCACGCCGTAGATCGGTTCCGTAGCGATCTTCTTGATCGCGCCGCTTGCGAGATCGATCACGTACAGCGACCAGCTGTTGTCGATGTATGCGATCTTCTTGCAGTCCGGCGACCAGGACGCGCGTTCATAGAAACCTGCACCCTGCAACTTGTACTTGCGGACTTCGCCCTTGCCATCCTGCTGGCGCACATGCAGCGCATACTCCCCCGACTCGTCGGAGAAGTAAGCGACCTGGCGTCCATCGGGCGACCATGCCGGGCCGCGCTCATGTACGGCGGGCGACTGGGTCAAATGGCGCACATCGCCTTTATCTGCGGGCAGCGTGAGGATATCGCCACGGAATTCAAACGCCACGCGCGCACCCGATGGCGACAGCGAGGAATCCCGGATGTACTTAGCGCCGCGCACCCAGCGCTCGCGCGACAGGCCAAGATCTGCGCTCACGCCAATCACGAGACGCTTGTCGCCGCCGTTGTCGAGATCGAGCATATGCAGATAGCCCGCCTGCTCGTAGACGATGTGATTGCCGTAAGCCGCCGCGTTCAGCACGGGGAAGTCCGCGTGCCGTGTCACCTGGCTGACCGCTTTCGTGCGCGTGTCGTACACCCACAGATTGAACTCGCCCACGCGGTCGGAACGGAAGTAGACCTTATCGCCGATCCACATCGGATCGACATCGTTGACGCGCGTTTCTGGCTGCGGAATTTTCTCAACCGAGCGGTCCGCGCCATTGAACAGCCAGAGCACGGAATTCAGACCGCCACGATAGCGCTTCCATTGCAGGAAGGCCGGCGAAGTCGGGTTGTAGGCGATGCGCTTGCCGTCCGGCGAATAGGCGGCACGCGCTGCGTTGGGGATCTCCAGCTGCGTCTCCACGCCGCCGGAAACGGGCACCGTGTACAGCTGGCGATAGCGGTTGTTGAAGGCCGCTCGGGGCGACGTGAACATCACATGGCGCGAATCGGGCGTGAAGGCTTGCACCAGGTCCGCGCCGGGATGCCAGGTCAGGCGCTGCGGGATGCCGCCGCTGACGGGCAGCACATACACATCAGTATTGCCGTCCACCTGGGCGCTGTAGGCAATCAGCTTGCCGTCCGGCGAAAACACGGGATTGGACTTTTCGCCGATGTCAGACGTCAGTCGTCGCACGCCGCCGCCGTCGTGGTTAGCGAGCCACAAGTCACCACCATAGATAAATGCAATGTGATCGCCCGAGATCGCAGGCTCGGACAAAAGGCGGGTATCGACTGTATTGGGAATTGCCCACGCCGCCATAGGCAGCAGAGCGAGAATGGAGCAGAAAACGCGGGTAAAGAACAAGCACGCCTCCTTCAAATAAGCGGCGCGGAGCGGCCCCAAACGCGCGGCACTCAACGCCAAATTAGCTAAACTAGCTACTTGCAAATAAGTGGGCCAGGACAGCCGGCATCCGCCCATCGTTATTTCGCCGGCAACAACAATAACATAAACAATGTCGGGGAAAATATGGACACAGACCAGGCTCGGGTCGGCGCTGTCCCGCTCATGGACATCATGAACCTGCTCGCCAGTACGTTTTACGTGCTTGATGAGGCGGGACACTTCATCCTCTGGAATAAGCGGCTGGAATTCGCCACGGGCCTCAGCGCGGCGCAGCTGCGCACTGTCCATATGCTGGACCTGGTGGAACCGGCCGACCGTCCCAAGGTCGCGGAAGCGTTCTGCACTGTATTCCAGCAGCAGGAGCAAGTGCAGCTGGAAGCGCGGCTGCGCTTCGACGGACGTGACCTCCCCTATCTCTTATTTGGCACCCGGCTGCGCACCAGCGGCCAGGATTATCTGTGCGGCATGGGCGTCGACCTCGGCCCGCGCTACCGCCAGCAGGAAGCGCTGGAACTGCGCGAACGGGCGCTGCACGCGGCCAGCAATGGCGTGGTGATTACCCGTTGCGATGGCGACAACAATCCGATCGAATATGTCAACCCGGCCTTCGAGCGCATTACCGGCTATAACGCGGACGAGGTGCTGGGCCTCGATTCGCGGCTGATGGCCGCGCCGGGCCTCGACGATCCGCAGCGCGCGGCCCTGCATGACGCGCTGATGGCGCATCGCCCCTGCTCGGTGGTGTTCCGCAACCGGCGCAAGGATGGCCAGGTGTTCTGGAATCAGCTGTCGGTGACCCCGGTGGGCGACGGCGGCGGGCGTGTGACGCATTTCATCGGCATTATCGAGGATATTACAGCGCTGAAGGAACGCACCTCCCAGTTGGAGCATCAGGTGACGCACGATGCGCTGACCGGCGTGGCGAACCGGACTCTGCTGCGCGACCGGCTGGAACATGCCGTCCACTCCGCGCATCGCACAGGCGGGCATGTGGCGGTCGCCCTGCTCGATCTGAACAAATTCAAGGAAATCAACGACACCATGGGCCATGACGCGGGCGACCAGGTGCTGAAGCAGATCGCCCTGCGCCTGCGCGAAGCGGTTCGCGACACGGATACTGTGGCCCGGCTGGGCGGGGATGAGTTCGTGCTAGTGCTGGCGGAGCAACCGTCGCTGCGCTTCACCTTGCGCATGATCGAGCGCGTGCGCCAGGCTTTGGGGGAGGACTTGCATATTGATGGGCGGGATTTGTCCGTGGGCGCAAGCATGGGCGTGGCGGTTTATCCGCAGGATGGTGACAGCTTTTCAACGCTGCTGAAGGCGGCCGACGCAGCCATGTATACCGGCAAAGGGGCTGGTCCGGGAGCGGTGCATTTTTATTCGCCGGATATGGCATCCAGCTCCGAGGCGCGACAGAAAATGGAATCGGCCTTACGCGACGCGGTAAATGGCGAGGATATTTATCTGCTTTATCAGCCGCATGTCTGCGTTTCAACCGGCAAATTGCAAGGACTGGAAGCTTTATTGCGGTGGCGCCATCCCGAGCACGGAGAATTACTACCTGGTGATTTTTTACCCGATGCTGAAGAAAATGGCTTGATCATCCCTCTTGGACGGCGCGTTTTGGAAGACGTTTGTGAAACGCTGGGCCGTTTGGCCTATTTAGGATTCGACGAGGTGCCCATTTCCTTTAATTCCTCGAACCGCGAATTCAGCCAGCGCGATTATTTGCCGCATATTGCCCGGCGCGTCAAACACTATGGCTTGAATCCGGAACGATTGGAAATTGAGCTGAAGGAATCGCAGCTGATGAATAATCCGGAGCGGGCACAACGGCTGGCACATGGCGTGCACAAACTCGGCATTGGCCTGAATATTGATGAATTCGGTGCCGGCGCATCAAATATCGCCTGCCTGGGGGCGATGCAGGTACGGCGGCTGAAAATGAGTTTCGGGCCAATTCGCAATATCGGACGCAGCGCGGCTTTGGCCAAAACCATGCTCGATATCGGGCATAACTTGAACTTCAAAGTGGTCGCCACCTGCGTCGAAAATAAAACCCAGCACGACTTCCTCGCCGCGCACGGCTGCAGCAGCATGCAGGGCAATTTCATCTCCCGCCCACTGCCCCGGCCCGACCTGGAAAAATGGCTCACCGCTCTCTGAACACGCCAACATCTGGCACGTTTGCGCCATAAAACAGCGTATTGAACTTTTCGCCGCCCCTCCTGTCCTAGCTCAACACCGCCGCCCATCGCGTGGGCTACAGTGCCTGAACTATCTCATCGGAGGTGCGCCATGAACGACGGGTTGGAAACTTATGAGAGCAGAATTACCAAGCTTGAGGTAGCCGTGGAAAACAACGATAAAGCGTTGACCGCCATCAATGCGACGCTTATGGCAATTCATCAGGAAATAGTGGCGATTCGCGAAGAACGCAAACGCGACATGGATCAATTGCGCAATGAATTTACACTCAGTATTAATCAGCTGCGCACAGAGTTCCGACACGATATTGACCAGCTGCGGATGGAGTTTCGGCACGACATTGATCAGCTGCGCACAGAGTTTCATCACGAGATTAATCAGCTACGCGCGGAGTTCAATCATGCGATTGATTTGATGAGGGAGGAGCATAATCGCAGCTTGCGCTGGATTATTGGCGTGGTGATTGCCAATATGATGATGAATGCGGGAATATTAGCGCGAATGGCGCACGTGATATAAAAAAAGCCAACCCGCAGGTTGGCTTTTTTACTGAAGCGGCAAATGATTATTTGCGGTCTTTCAGTGGTGGTACGTCGCGAACGGTGGAACCGACGAACAGCTGGCGTGGACGGCCGATTTTCTGTTCTGGGTCGGCAATCATTTCGTTCCACTGGGCGATCCAGCCAATGGTACGGGCCATTGCGAAAATACCGGTGAACAGGGAAACTGGAATACCCAGGGCCGATTGAACGATACCCGAGTAGAAGTCCACGTTTGGATACAGCTTGCGGGAAACGAAGTATTCGTCGTTCAGTGCAATCTTTTCCAGTTCCATGGCCAGCTTGAACAGTGGGTCGTCCTGCAGGCCCAGTTCGTTCAGCACTTCGTAGCAGGTTTCGCGCATCAGTTTCGCACGCGGGTCGAAGTTCTTGTACACACGGTGACCGAAGCCCATCAGCTTGACGCCGGAATTCTTGTCTTTCACCTGAGCGATGAAGGCAGGGATATTCTCAACGGTGCCGATTTCTTTCAGCATGTTCAGTGCCGCTTCGTTCGCGCCGCCGTGGGCAGGGCCCCACAGGCAAGCGATACCGGCAGCGATACAGGCGAACGGGTTGGCGCCCGAGGAGCCAGCCAGACGCACGGTCGAGGTGGAAGCGTTCTGCTCGTGGTCTGCGTGCAGGATCAGGATGCGGTCCAGAGCGCGCACCAGCACGTCGTTGACCTTGTACTCTTCGCATGGGTTACCGAACATCATGCGCATGAAGTTCGCGGAGTACGACAGGTCGTTGCGTGGGTACATGAACGGCTGGCCGATCGAATACTTGTACGCCATGGCGACCAGGGTCGGCATCTTGGCGATCAGGCGGATCGCGGAGATTTCACGCTGCTTGGCATCGTTGATGTCCAGCGAGTCGTGGTAGAACGATGCCAGCGCGCCGACGGTGCCAACCAGCACGGACATCGGGTGCGCGTCGCGGCGGAAGCCACGGAAGAAGAACTGCATCTGCTCGTGAACCATGGTGTGCTTGGTCACGGTATCTACGAACTCTTTCTTCTGCGCTGCGTTTGGCAGTTCGCCGTTCAGCAGCAGGTAGCAGGATTCCATGAAGTCGGCGTTCACTGCCAGTTGCTCGATCGGGTAGCCGCGGTATTGCAGTTCGCCCTTGTCACCGTCGATGTAGGTGATGGTGGAATTGCAGGATGCGGTCGACATGAAGCCCGGGTCATAGGTGAACTTGCCGGTAGCGCCGTACAGTTTGCGGATGTCGATGACGTCCGGACCAACGGTGCCCTTGTAGATCGGCATGTCAACGGATGGGCTGCCATCCGAGAACGACAGGGTTGCTTTGGTATCAGAAATGTTCATAGGACTCTTCCTTCTTGGAGAGATGCGGCTTAATAAAAAACTTACTCTGGCGGCGCCAGGCCATCAAACAATGATCAGGCCTTGCGCAGGCGTTGCAGCAGTGCGTGCACATGCGGCAGATCGATCTCGCCTTCCGGCTCCTTGCGGGCCAGCACCAGATCCATCAGCGCATTGTCCGACAAATCGAGGAGCCGCGTGAGTGCGTCCACTTCTTCGTCAGTCAATTCCGTTTCGTGCGCATCCAGAAAACGCGTCAGGATGATGTCGTTTTCCAGCAGGCCCCGTCGGGCGCGCCAGCGAAGGCGCGCGCGGTTCGACGGGTCGGCCTGATGCGCACGTTTTTCCAGTTCAGCCATAAATCTAAAAAATCAGATTGCGCGGCGAACCATCAGTTCCTTGATCTTGCCGATGGCCTTGTTCGGGTTCAGGCCTTTCGGGCACACGTCCACGCAGTTCATGATGGAGTGGCAGCGGAACAGACGATATGGGTCTTCCAGGTTATCCAGACGCTGGCCGGTGGCTTCGTCGCGCGAGTCGGCGATGAAGCGGTAGGCTTGCAGCAGGCCGGCCGGGCCGACGAACTTGTCCGGGTTCCACCAGAACGATGGGCAGGAGGTCGAGCAGCAAGCGCACAGGATGCACTCGTACAGGCCGTCCAGCTCTTCACGTTCGGCAGGCGATTGCAGGCGCTCTTTCTCCGGCGGGATCGAGTCGTTGATCAGGAACGGCTTGATCGAATCGTACTGCTTGAAGAACTGGGTCATGTCGACGATCAGGTCGCGGATCACCGGCAGGCCTGGCAGAGGGCGCAGCACGATCGGCTCGCTCAGCTCGTTCAGGTTGGTGGTGCAGGCCAGGCCGTTCTTGCCGTTGATGTTCATGGCGTCCGAACCGCACACGCCTTCACGGCAGGAGCGGCGCAGGGCCAGGGAATCGTCAACGTCGGACTTGATGCGCTGCAGGGCGTCCAGCAGCATCTTATCGGTGTCCTTCAGCTCGACGGTCACGTCTTGCATGTACGGCTTGGCATCCTTGTCCGGATCGTAACGGTAAATCTTGAGTTTGAGAGTGCGTGGCATGTTCTTCTGGCCCTTAGAAAGTACGTGGTTTCGGTTTGAAGGTGTCAACCGTCAGCGGCTTGGTTTGAACTGCCTTGTATTCCAGGCGGTTGCCTTCCGAGAACCACAGGGTGTGCTTCATCCAGTTGTCGTCGTCGCGATGCGGGTAATCGTTGTGGGCGTGGGCGCCACGCGATTCCTTGCGTGCTGCTGCGGAGGTGATCGTCGCTTTGGCGGTCTCGATCAGGTTGTCCAGTTCCAGCGCTTCCACGCGGGCGGTGTTGAACACCTTGGACTTGTCCTGGAAGGAGACGTGCTTGCGGCGCTCGTCCAGCTTCATGATTTCAGCGTAGCCCTGCTGCAGCATGTCGTCGGTACGGAACACACCGCAGTATTTCTGCATCGCGGCGCGGATATCGTTGGCCACGTTCTGTACGCGCTCGCCGCCGGTGGAGGTTTCCAGCTTGTTCAGGCGGTTCATCGCGAAGTCGGCTGCATCCTTCGGCAGCGGCTTGTTTTCCTTCTCTTCCAGGTGGGTCTTGACCACGTGGTTGCCTGCTGCGCGGCCGAACACGACCAGGTCCAGCAGGGAGTTGGTGCCCAGGCGGTTAGCGCCGTGTACGGAAACGCAAGCGCACTCGCCGATCGCGTACAGGCCGTTGACGACCTTCTGGCTGCCGTCGCCGGTTGGCACAACAACCTGACCGTGGATATTGGTCGGGATACCGCCCATCTGGTAGTGGATGGTCGGCACGACAGGAATTGGTTCCTTGGTCGCGTCGACGTTGGCGAACTTGTGGCCGATTTCCAGAATCGACGGCAGGCGCTTCTTGATGGTGTCCGAGCCGATGTGGCGCAGGTCCAGCAGAACGTGGTCCTTGTTCGGACCGCAGCCGCGGCCTTCCTTGATTTCCTGGTCCATGGAGCGGGACACGAAGTCGCGCGGCGCCAGGTCTTTCAGGGTCGGAGCGTAGCGCTCCATGAAACGTTCACCGTTCGAGTTGATCAGGATGCCGCCTTCGCCGCGCACGCCTTCGGTGATCAGTACGCCCGCGCCGGACACGCCGGTCGGGTGGAACTGCCAGAATTCCATATCCTGCAGCGGCAGTCCGGCGCGTGCCGCCATGCCCATGCCGTCGCCGGTATTGATGAAGGCGTTGGTCGACGCTGCGAAGATACGGCCTGCGCCGCCGGTAGCGAAGATGGTGGTCTTCGCTTCCAGGATCATGCATTCGCCGGTTTCCATTTCCAGGGCCACCACGCCGACCACGTCGCCTTCAGCGTCGCGGATCAGGTCCAGTGCCATCCACTCCACGAAGAAGTGGGTGCGGGCGCGCACGTTGCGCTGGTACAGGGTGTGCAGCAGTGCGTGGCCGGTACGGTCAGCCGCGGCGCAAGCGCGCTGCACGGCCTTCTCTCCGAAGTTCGCGGTGTGGCCGCCGAACGGACGCTGGTAGATGGTGCCGTCCGGATTACGGTCGAAAGGCATACCGAAGTGTTCGAGTTCATACACGACCTTCGGTGCTTCGCGGCACATGAATTCGATCGCATCCTGGTCGCCCAGATAGTCGCCACCTTTGACGGTGTCGAACATATGCCAGTACCAGTTGTCTTCGGCCATATTGCCCAGCGATGCGCCGATACCACCCTGCGCTGCCACGGTGTGGGAGCGGGTCGGGAAGACCTTGGACAGCACGGCCACATTCAGGCCGGCTTCCGCCAGTTGCAGGGAGGCGCGCATGCCGGAACCGCCGGCGCCAACGATCACCGCGTCAAAGCGGCGGGATGGGATTGCAGATTTGATAGCTGCCACGATTAAACACTCCAGAGGATCTGTACCGACCATACGGCGCAAGCGATCAGCCAGCCGATGGTGATGATTTGCAGGGCCAGGCGAACACCAACTGGCTTGACATAGTCCATCCAGATGTTACGGATACCAACCCAGGCGTGATAGAACAGGCCGGCGAAGGTCACCAGGGTAAACAGCTTGAACCACTGTTGGGCGAACAGGCCCGCCCAGCCTTCATAGGAATAATTCGAGGCAGTGAAAATGCAGAACAGCAGGATGGCCGTGTAGACCACCATCAGAACGCCGGTCACGCGCTGTGCCAGCCAGTCTTTCAGGCCGTAGTGGGCGCCGACAACCTTGCGCTTCGGGCCGATGCCATTGTTATTGATAGACATTTAGAACACTCCGAACAGTTTCAGGGCGACCAGCACGGTCACGATGACGGTAATCACAATCCCGGTAACCGCGGTCTTTTGCGCGGATTCCTTGTCGGCCAGGGTGTGGGTATCCATGATCAGGTGGCGGATGCCCGCGCAGAAGTGCTGGGTGTAGCCCCAGACCAGCGCCAGGAAGATCAGCTTCACGATCGGAGTCGACGCGATTTCCTGGAAGTGAGCGAAGGAGTATTCAGAGCGGAGGCTTTGTTCCAACAGGTAGAGCACGACCGGCAGCAGCAGGAACAGCAAGCCGCCACTGATGCGGTGCAAGATGGATATCTTGCCGGCCCACGGCAAGCGGTAGCCCATGAGGTCCGTGACGTGGATATTACGGAACTCTGGCCGTTCTTTTTTCGGTGCTTCCCGCACGGCTTCAGACATAACAAAACCTCCTTGTACTTTGTTGCTAATTATTTGCCAAACTTGGCGAGAATGTGATTTTCGCCGATTTTCGCCCCATGAACCAATATGTATTCTTACATATAACCAAAATTTTATTGCGGCGCGGCGTTTTTGTTATCGCCTCTACAACCCCGCCTCAACTCAAATCGTTTTGGTAGTGATGACGCTCCGTCAGATAGAGGCCGCGGCGCAGCTCCACCGGCTTGTCGCCATAGGTGAAGGACACGCGCTCGGCGCATAGCAGCGGCGTGCCGGCCGCCACTTTGAGCAGTGCAGCATCGCCCTCTTCCGCGCAGACGGCGCGGATCTTTTCGGCAGCGCGGATCATGCGCGTGCCGAATTCACTCTCAAACAGCCCGTACATCGGGCCTTTGTATTCGTTCAGCCGTTCCGCAGTCAGGCCTTTGAAGATCAGACCGGGCAGCCACAGCTCCTCGACGATGGTCGGCATGCCGTCGAAAGACTGCACGCGCTTGATGTAGACCACGGAATCGCCGGACTTGAGATCGAGCAGGCGCGCCACATCGGCGGGCGCTCGCAGCCGCTTGACCTCAATGAATTTGCTCTCCGGGTAGTGCGGCACGCCCTCGTCGGGCATCAGGCGCAGGAAGCGGTAATGCGCACGCTCCTCGTGGTGGGTGGCCACGAAAGTGCCCTTGCCCTGTTTGCGCGACACCAGGTTCTCCGCCGCCAGCTCGTCGATCGCCTTGCGCACCGTGCCCTGGCTGACCTTGTAGCGGCCGGCCAGCTCGACTTCGCTGGGAATCAGCTCGCCCGGCTTCCATTCGCCGGACTGCAGGCTCTGGGTAATCAGGGCCTTGATTTGCTGGTAAAGGGGAGAAAAAGTAGGAGATGGACCCGCCGCGCCACCAGTGTTTGGTGTCGCCGGCGAACTTGCGCCTGTGTTGTTCTGATTGGGCGGGACGGGGTTCATAGACCACGATTTCACCACAAAAGGGCACGTGCGTCCAGAAAAAACCTCACAACTTATCTGTCTTATATAAGACATAAGATATGATTGACAGTGAGCAAATACCGGCCTAAACTCCCCGTCGATGCTGGCTCTGTAAATGGGGACGTAGCGCATTTGCAGGCCCTAAATCTGTTACGTCCCCATTTACAGAGCCAGGATGAGCATAGTTCGTTCAGCGTGCCATTTCAACCACGTTGATGCGGTATCATTACGTGCTTCGGACCGTTTTCTATTCCACTTTGGAGATTCATCATGGCTAAAACCCCAATGCGTGTTGCCGTTACCGGCGCCGCCGGCCAGATCGGCTATTCCCTGCTGTTCCGCATCGCCAACGGCGACATGCTGGGCAAAGACCAGCCAGTCATCCTGCAACTGCTCGAAATCCCGGACGAAAAAGCTCAGAAAGCGCTGAAAGGCGTGATGATGGAAATCGACGACTGCGCTTTCCCTCTGCTGGCCGGCATGACCGCCCACTCCGACCCGATGACCGCCTTCAAGGACGCCGACGTGGCCCTGCTGGTCGGCGCGCGTCCACGTGGCCCAGGCATGGAGCGTAAGGACCTGCTGGAAGCGAACGCACAGATCTTCACCGTGCAGGGCAAGGCGCTGGACGCCGTCGCTTCGCGCAACGTGAAGGTGCTGGTGGTGGGCAATCCAGCCAACACCAACGCTTACATCGCAATGAAGTCGGCGCCTTCCCTGCCGGCCAAGAACTTCACCGCCATGCTGCGTCTGGACCACAACCGCGCCCTGTCGCAAGTGGCTGCCAAGACCGGCACCCAGGTGAAAGACATCGAAAAGCTGACCGTCTGGGGCAACCACTCCCCAACCATGTACGCCGACTACCGCTTCGCCACCGTGAACGGCAAGTCCGTCAAGGAAATGATCAACGACCAGGAATGGAACGCCAACACCTTCCTGCCAACCGTCGGCAAGCGCGGCGCAGCGATCATCGAAGCGCGCGGCCTGTCCTCGGCAGCTTCCGCAGCGAACGCAGCGATCGACCACGTGCGTGACTGGGTACTGGGCACCAACGGCAAGTGGACCACCATGGGTGTTCCATCCGACGGCTCCTACGGCATCCCTGAAGGCATCATGTTCGGCTTCCCGGTGACCACCGAAAACGGCGAATACAAGATCGTCCAGGGCCTGGAAATCGACGCATTCTCGCAAGAGCGCATCAATCTCACGCTGAAGGAACTGACCGAAGAGCGTGAAGGCGTGAAGCACCTGCTGCCGTAATTTGTTTTAAACACAGTGGAACCGGTTAAACCACCGATCCGCCGTACCCGCCGCGCTGCCGAGAGCAGCGCGGCGGCTGTTTCTACCGCATCCATGCATCCATCCGAGGTTTTATTCCAGGGCACACGCCAGCCGCTCCTGCTTCCCGCCTGCGATCACTACGCCGGCAGCGAGAAGCTGATGCGCAAATCCATGGCCCTGCAACAAGAGCTTGGTCCCCTGTTCGACATCACCTTCGATTGCGAAGACGGCGCCGCCGCCGGCAACGAGGAGTCCCACGCCAAGCTGGTCGCCCTGCTGCTGCTGGATGAAGCCAATGTGCACAACCGCATCGGCGCCCGTGTCCACGACATCAGCAGCCCGCACTTCGAGCGCGACGTCGAGATCATCTGCACCGAAGCGGGCCACAAGCTGGCCTATATCGTCCTGCCCAAGCCGGAAAGCGTGCAGGAAGTCGTGCGCGGCATCGATATCGTCAACAAATACGCCGCCAAGTCCGGCCGCACCACGCCACTGCCGGTGCACGTGCTGATCGAAACCCACGGCGCCCTGCGCGACGTGCACGATATCGCCGCCCTGCCCCAGGTCGAATGCCTGTCCTTCGGCATCATGGACTTCGTTTCGGCCCACTACGGCGCCGTGCCGGGCAGCGCGATGCGCACGCCGGGCCAGTTCACGCATCCGCTGGTGGTGCGCGCCAAGCTGGAAATCGCTGCCGCCTGCCACGCGCACGGCAAGGTGCCTTCGCATAATGTGACGACCGAAATCAAGGATTCGGCCGTGGTGGCCACCGACGCCCAGCGCGCGGCCGCCGAATTCGGCTACACCCGCATGTGGTCGATCCACCCGAACCAGATCAAGCCGGTCATCAAGGCCTTCACGCCGCGCGTCTCCGAAGTCAACGAAGCGGCCGCCATCCTGCATGAAGCAGAGAAGGTACAGTGGGGCCCGATCTCCCAGCACGGACGCTTGCACGACCGCGCAAGCTACCGATATTATTGGACGGTTCTACAGCGCGCCAAGCTCGCAGGCCTGCCGCTGCCGGACAACGTAGCCGCCCTGCTGGGCGATGGTCAAGTAACTCCCGGAGACAATTAAGCATGTCGATTACCAAATTCATTCTCGCCTGCGCTGCCTGCGCCTCGATGGCTCTCACCCCGCTGGCGCATGCCGACGACAAACCAGTCAAGCACACCGCGACCGCCAAGAAAAAGGCCGCCAAGCCGAAGAAAGCCGAGAAGGCTGACAAGGCAGATGAAGCGCCGGCGTCCGCAGAAGCCAGCGAAGACGCCAAAGAACCCAACGTCGCAGAGTCCAGCGTGACCGATTACGCCTGCGAACTGGGCAACAAGATCACGATCTACGAAAACGCCACCGATCTCGAACACATCGCGATCCGCTGGAAGCAGAAGCTGCACCGCCTGACCCGTGTGGCCACCACCACCGGCGCCCAGCGTTTCGAGAACAAGCTGTATGGCCTGATCTGGATCGGCATCCCTGCCAAGGGCATGCTGCTCGATTCGAAAGCGAACCGCCAACTGGCGAATGAATGCAAGACGTCCGAGCAAAAACTCGGTCTTTGATTTATTAATAACAGACGATACCCACCTGAAGGAGAGGTCATGTCCCGCAACACACTGAATACGCTCAAGGATTTCCCTATTTCTGGCAGCAAAAAGGGTCAGTTCTATTCCCTGCCCGCGCTGGAAAAGGCATTGGGCGCCAAAATCTCCCGCCTGCCGGTATCGATCCGCGTGGTGCTGGAATCGGTGCTGCGTAACTGCGACGGTAAGAAAGTCACCGAAGAGCACGTGAAGCAGCTGGCTAACTGGGGCGCCACCGCGGCCCGCACCGACGAGATCCCGTTCGTCGTAGCCCGCGTTGTGCTGCAGGACTTCACCGGCGTTCCGCTGCTGGCCGACCTGGCTGCCATGCGTAACGTGGCCTCCAAGATGGGCGTGAACCCGAAGAAGATCGAGCCGCTGGTGCCGGTTGACCTGGTGGTCGACCACTCCGTGACCATCGACCACTTCCGCGAGCCGAAGGCGCTGGACCTGAACATGAAGCTGGAATTCTCGCGCAACAACGAGCGCTACCAGTTCATGAAGTGGGGCATGCAAGCCTTCGACACCTTCGGCGTGGTACCTCCAGGCTTCGGTATCGTGCACCAGGTGAACCTGGAATACCTGGCACGCGGCGTGCACAATGCATCGTCCGTGTACTACCCTGACTCGCTGGTGGGTACCGACTCCCACACCACCATGATCAACGGTATCGGCGTGGTGGGCTGGGGCGTGGGCGGCATCGAGGCGGAAGCCGGCATGCTGGGTCAGCCTGTGTACTTCCTGACTCCGGACGTGATCGGCGTGAACCTGACCGGCCACCTGCGCGAAGGCTGCACCGCGACCGACCTGGTGCTGACCATCACCGAAATGCTGCGTAAGGAAAAAGTGGTTGGCAAATTCGTCGAGTTCTTCGGCGAAGGCACCGAGTCCCTGACCGTGACCGACCGCGCAACCATCGCCAACATGGCGCCGGAATACGGCGCGACCATGGGCTTCTTCCCGGTCGACGACAAGACCATCGAATACTTCGAAGGCACTGGCCGCACCAAGGACGAAATCGCCGCCTTCCAGTCCTACTTCAAGGCACAGGGCATGTACGGCGTGCCGAAGAAAGGCGACATCGACTTCACCCGCGAACTGCACCTGGACCTGTCCACCGTGACGCCTTCGCTGGCTGGTCCTAAGCGTCCGCAAGACCGTATCGAAATCGGCAACGTGAAGTCCACCTTCACCTCCCTGTTCTCCAAGCCGACTTCGGACAATGGCTTCAACAAGAAGGCCGACGAGCTGACCAAGACCTACACCACCAGCAATGGCGTGAACGTGAAGAACGGCGACGTGCTGATCGCTGCCATCACTTCCTGCACCAACACCTCCAACCCGAGCGTGCTGCTGGCTGCCGGCCTGCTGGCCAAGAAAGCCGTGGAAGCTGGCCTGAACGTCGCTCCGCACATCAAGACCTCGCTGGCTCCTGGCTCGCGCGTTGTGACCGAGTACCTGACCGCTGCCGGCCTGCTGCCATACCTGGAAAAACTGGGCTTCGGCGTGACCGCTTACGGCTGCACCACCTGCATCGGTAACGCCGGCGACCTGACCCCGGAACTGAACGCCACCATCACCGGCAACGATATCGTGGCTGCCGCCGTGCTGTCCGGTAATCGTAACTTCGAAGCGCGTATTCACCCGAACATCCGTTCCAACTTCCTGGCATCGCCACCGCTGGTCGTCGCTTACGCGATCGCCGGCAACGTGACCCGCGACCTGATGACCGAACCAGTCGGCCAGGGCAAGGATGGCAAGGACGTCTACCTGGGCGACATCTGGCCGACCTCCGCCGAGATCCAGAAGCTGATGAAGTTCGCGATGAACTCCAAAGTCTTCAAGGAAAACTACGCCGACGTGAAGGGCGCTCCAGGCAAGCTGTGGGAAGCCGTGTCCTCCACCGAAGGCCAGGTCTACAACTGGCCTGATTCGACCTACATCGCTGAGCCGCCATTCTTCGACGGCTTCGAGATGAAGCCGAAGGCAGCGGAAGCCGGCATCACCGGCGCCCGTGCACTGGGCGTGTTCGGCGACTCCATCACCACCGACCACATCTCGCCAGCCGGCTCCATCAAGGAAGACGGCCCGGCAGGCAAGTGGCTGAAGGAAAACGGCGTGATGAAGGCCGACTTCAACTCCTACGGCTCGCGCCGCGGTAACCACGAGATCATGATGCGCGGCACCTTCGCCAACGTGCGTATCAAGAACAAGATGATCCCTCCGAAGGCCGATGGCTCCGCAGTGGAAGGCGGCATCACCCTGCACCAGCCTTCCGGCGAACAGCTGTCGATCTACGACGCAGCGATGAAGTACATCGACGCGGGCACCCCGACCATGATCTTCGGCGGCGAAGAATACGGTACCGGCTCTTCCCGTGACTGGGCAGCCAAGGGCACCCAGCTGCTGGGCGTGAAGGCTGTGATCTGCCGTTCCTTCGAGCGTATTCACCGCTCCAACCTGGTGGGCATGGGCGTGCTGCCACTGCAGTTCATCGGCAACGATTCCGTCGAGTCGCTGAACATCACCGGCAAGGAAGTGTATGACCTGAAGGGTCTGGAAGGCGAAATCAAGCCACAGCAACAGGCTACCCTGGTGATCCACCGCGCCGACGGCTCCAAGCAGGAAGTGCAAGTGCTGCTGCGTATCGATACCCCGATCGAAGTGGACTACTACAAGCACGGCGGCATCCTGCCGTTCGTTCTGCGCCAGCTGCTGGCTGCTTAAAAACCTATGGCGTAAAACAGGTGGCTGCCACGATGTGGCAGCCACCAGGTTTCCGCCTCTGGGTCTGAATAAAACGCCGGCTCGCCGGCGTTTTTGTTTTTGGGCGCCCTTTCTTGCCGAATCCACTACAATATATGTGACAAGGTTTCCTTTTTACACTGAGCAAAAGCGCTATGCGTCGACCATCCAAAGATTCAACCCAGAAATTGTCCGCCGACAGCCAGCGCCTTCTGAACCTAGCCCAAGCCGTGGGCCAGGCAGCCTCCCGGATTGAAGAGCGTAACTGGGAGCGAACGCTGGACACGCAGCTGCACAAGCTGCTGCGCACCGGCCATCAGGACACCATTGATGCCGCCCTGAACTCCCTGTTCAGCGTGGATTTGAACGCTTACGACGTCCTCATGGATAGCGTGGAAGCGGTAAGCGAGTCCGACACCATCGTGGTGGAAGTGGACGGTGAATCGCGCGAGTACGATGTGCTGCTCGTGGCCGCGCCGGTCCTGGCCTGGACGCGCTTTTCAATCGCATCCGGCCAGATTCCGGGCGAGATTCTGAACACGCTGTCGGCCCACTTCTCCGCTCACCTGCTGGCGGATGGCACGCATATGGCGATGTCGTCTACTTTGTATTCGATCGACCAGCTGCCGCGCACCCACGCGGAAGCCTATTCGAAGACGCACAAGCTGGCCCAGTCCGCGCTGAAGGGCGTGGCCGTGAAATCGGAAACCAAGACGCCGGAAACGGCGCCCTTCCTGGCCGATACACGCTATCTGATGGTGGCGGTGGTAGCGCAACATGGCGCGCCCCTGTTCCGCTGGCAGATGCAGGCTGCGGGCATGAATCCGGGCGAAGAGCGCAAGAATGCGCTGGAAGCCTGGAAGACCCAGGCCGAGCCGACCGTTGCACGCCTGCTGCCGGGCTGCGGCATCGAGCTGCTGTTGCCGGAAGCGTACTACATGGCCTGCCGCGAGGCGGACAAGCTGATTCGTCCCGTCTCGATCCGCGCTGCCGTGCATTATCTGACGCATTCGCTGGCTTGCGAGCCAAACGAACTGCGCGCGGTGATTGCGGGCTTCGGCGACGAATCCGCGCCGGACGGCCAGATCGACGAATACCGCGTGGCCTTCACCCGCCGCAGCGACAGCGACGTGATCTACGGCGTGGTGTGGCCGCTGTACGGCCAGGAAGACGAGGAAGGCACGCCGCCGGAAGGCCCGATCACCGCCGGCCACCTGACCGCCATGCTGAAGCCGCGTACGCCGGTGGAAGAAATCATCGAGCACCTGAACGAGGCTGGCGTTTCGCAGGTGAAGAAGCTGGGTGAAAAATACGTCGCCGAATACTGCGACGACTGCGGCGCTCCCCTGTTCGCCGATCCCTCCGGCGAACTGGTCCACGCCGAGATGCCGGAAGACGCCCCCACCGGCACCGAGCACTTCCACTGACCGAAAATTGGGCCGGACCCTATTTAGCCAAAGCTAGATGGGGTCCGTCCCTATTTCGCGCCTAATTCGCGCCTAATTCGCGCCTATTTCGCGCCATTTAGCCTTCTGCCATCTAGTTTCAACCCCGTCCAGACACATCCGCAACACCCGCGCGCACGATTGAGAATTCGTTTGCGGCAGGTCGCCGAGTTCGCTACCATCGCGTTTCAATAAATCTGTAAAAAGCAAACCGCGTGTGAGCGCGGGACGCAAAGTCAACGGTCCAGAGGCCAAGGCCCTCTGTGACGGCAGGACTGCCAGACTCGTCAACCCCGGGCCCATCCCGGTGGTGAGCTCTTCAAACCGGTCGCCCGACCGGCGGGCAGTCCGCTTTTCGGTAATTTTTTGAAAACTGGACTTAACTACCCAATGAAGAAGCACAGCATTTCCCTCCTCGCAATAACCGCGGCCATGGCCGCCATGATTCCCGCAGCCTATGCTGCCCACAACGCAACGGACGACGCTCCTGAAGGCGAATATGCGCGCGGCCGCATCCTGGTCGAACCGCGCGAAGGCCTGAGTACGGCCAATTTTGACGAAGCCCTGCGCCCGCACGGCGGCAAGCGCCGCAAGATGGGTCAAAGTAATATCCACATCATCGACCTGCCCGGCAACGGCAATGAAAAGTCGGTCGTGGCTGAACTGCGCAAGAATCCGAACTTCAAGTACGTGGAGGTGGACCGCCGCGTGAAGCTGAGCGCCGTCACCAATGACCCTTACCTGGGCAGCGAATGGCATATCAGCAAAATCGGCGCCAATACCGCCTGGGATAAAGCCCAGGGCGCGGGCGTCACCATTGCCATTCTGGACAGCGGCGTGGACAGCACCCACCCCGACCTGGCGCCGCACATCGTCCCCGGCTGGAACGTGTACAGCAATAACGCCGACACCAGCGACGTGTGCGGCCACGGCACCGCCGTCGCCGGCACCGCTGCGGCGGCCATGAACAATGGCGCGGGCGTCGCTGGCGCGGCCGGTAACGCGAAGATCATGCCGATCCGTATCGCCTACAAGGACGCCGCCACCAATTCCTGCTACGCCTACTACTCGACCATGGCCAGCGCCGTCACCTATGCGGCCGACCATGGGGCGCGCGTGGTGAACATCAGCTACGCCAGCGTTCCCGCCAGTGCCGCTGTGCAGAGCGCCGCACAATACCTGAAGAGCAAGGGCGGCCTGCTGTTCGTCTCGGCCGGTAACAGCAACCGCGACGAAGGCTTCACGCCGACCACGACCATGATCGCCGTGTCGGCCACCGACAGCACCGACAACCGCTCCAGCTTCTCCAGCTACGGCAACTTCGTTTCACTGTCCGCGCCAGGTTCGAGCATCTACACCACCGTGGCCGGCGGCGGCTACGGCGGCTGGAACGGCACGTCCTTCGCCAGCCCGGTGGCAGCCGGTGTGGCAGCGCTGATGATGTCGGCCAATCCATCGCTGGACCCGGCCAAGATCGAAAGCCTGATGTATTCCACCGCTGTCGATCTGGGCACGCCAGGCCGCGACATCTACTACGGTTACGGCCGCGTGAATGCCGCCGCTGCGGTGGATGCAGCGATTGCAGCGTCCACACCGAAGGACACCACCGCGCCGACCGTGGCGATTGCTTCGCCGGCCGCCAGCAGCACGGTGTCCGGCACCGTTGCCATCAACGTGAACGCGGCTGACAACGTCGGCGTGTCGCGCGTTGAACTGAAGGTGAACAACACCGTGGTTGCCACCGACAGCGCAGCGCCTTTCGCCTTCTCCTGGGATTCCAAAGGTGTAGTGAACGGCATGGCCTCGCTGATCGCGGTCGCCTACGACGCGGCAGGCAATGTCGCTTCGTCGACGCCGGTTTCGGTGAACGTTGCCAATGCGCTTGCTGCACCGGTGGCCGATACCGTCAAGCCGGTGATCGCGATTTCCAATCCGGTCGCAGGCAAAGTGACCGGCTCTGTGAACGTGAAAATCGATGCCTCCGACAACAGTGGCCCGGCAGGTCTGACACTGGCGCTGTATATCGATGGCGTGATGGTGGCGAGCGGTTCGGGCGGCACCATGTCTTACACCTGGAATACCACCCCGCTGGCGGCAGGTTCGCACGCACTGCATGCTACCGCGCGCGACAAGGCCGGCAACCAGAGCGTGGCTTACACGCCGGTTACCAAGTAGTGTAAGGATTCGCGACCAGCGCGGAATTGAAGTAGCGCTGGTCGTGGGTCACATCTTCACCCACCCAGCCTGGTTTATCGAACTGCTGGTCTTCGCCTGGCAGTTCGATTTCCGCCACAACCAAGCCCGCATTCACGCCCAGGAATTCATCGACTTCCCAGGTGAAGCCGCCGAAAGGAATCTTGCGGCGGTATTTTTCAATGATGGGTTTCTCGCACACATTGTCGAGAAACTCGACGGCGTCGGCCATCGGCAGCGGATACTCCCACTCGCCGCGGCTGGCGCCGACGTTTTTAGTTTTGATCGTCAAGACCGCCTTATCGCCTTCGATGCGAACGCGCACGGTGCGCTCCGCGTTGGAGGACAGATAGCCCTGGCGCAGCAGCACGGGCTCGCCCTGCTGCTTCCAGTCCTCGTTCGTCACGAGGAATTTGCGTTCGATCTCGACGCCCATGATTACTCGTCCAGCGAAAGCAGGATAGGCTGCAGGATGGCCGCACCCAGCGCCGCACTGCGCGAACCGTTCCAGCCCACGGTTGGCACCGGCAGGTCGGCGTTATCCTTGAACGGCATTTCCAGCGTCAGCGACAGCACCTTGAAGTGGTGGCCGATGTACTTGGACGCCAGCGTCAGCATGTCTTCCTTGTACTTGGACGGCGCGTAGCCGTATTTGTCCTGGAAGTCCGGGCTGGACTGCTTGTAGCGCTCGATGAAGTTCTTCTGGCGCGCCATCTGTTCGGCCGTGAAGTTCTCCAGCATCTCGTTACCGGCCACGAAGTTGTAAGGCAGGGCTTCGTCGCCGTGGATGTCGAAGAACATGTCCACGCCGGTTTCGTGAATCTTCTGCTTCACGCACAGCACTTCAGGCGAACGCTCCAGCGATGGGGTCATCCACTCGCGGTTCAGGTTCGCGCCGGACGCATTGGTGCGCAGGTTGCCGCGCACGGAGCCGTCCGGATTCATGTTCGGCACGATGTAGAAGCAGCAGCGCTGCAGCAGCTTGCGTGCGATCGGGTTGGCATCGTCCAGCAGGGAGTCGATCAGGCCTTCGATGAACCATTCAGCCATCGACTCGCCAGGGTGCTGGCGCGCGATGAACCAGATTTTCTTTTCCGCTTCCGGCTCGCCGATCACGACCAGGTTCATGTCGCGGCCATCGACGGTGGAGCCGATATCCAGCACGCGGGCGACCGGATTCTCGGCCACTTCGCCCAGCAGGCGCAGGTGGCGCTCCCACGAATAGGGCTCGAAGTAGGCGTAGTAGACGCTGTCGTTGTGCGGGGTGTGCTTGATGGTCATGACCTGGCCGTCGAAGGACGTCGGCACACGGAACCAGTTTTCACCGTCATAGCTCGCTGCGGCGTGGTAGTCCTCGAAACCCTTGGCGTAGGTCGCCTGGCCTGCGTTCAGGAAGCGCATCGTCACGGCCTCGCCGCGCGCGCCCTGCAGGCGGAAGTGGAACCACTGGTGGATGTCTGCGTGCGAGTCTTTGCGGAGGTTCAGTTCGATGTTGGCTGCGCTGTCAGCGCGCAGCACTTCGATGGCGCCGGAGTCGAAATTCTGGCTGATCTTGATGGTCATTACGGTCCCGTTCAGATGATCTGGGTTGATCGGATTTCCGTCATTGTACAACCCACGGCAGAAGCAGGTGGCAGCCACGATGTGGCTGCCACCAGGGTTACGCCGTGGGTTTCAAGCGATGTTGCGGCCGCGCGCCTTCAAGGCCGCGCGCACGCCGGCGCCATAAGCCGGATCAGCCTTGTCGAAATGCTCCAGCTGCCGCTGAATAATCTCATCGCTGACCTGGCTCATAGGACCTGCCAGATTGGTGAACAGGTTGAGCTTCTCCTGTTCTGGCATCAGACGGAACAGATTACCGGCCTGGGTGTAATCATCTTCCTTGCCACGCCCATCGTAACGGCCCGCCGCACCGCTCAAGCCCAGCGGTCCCTCGCCATTGCCCATGCCGTGCGGATTCACACCAGCAGCTTCCACCGCCGCGTAATTCTGCGCCGCGCCGCCATTGGCAATCGCCATCGCACCGTCGCGCTGCTGGTTATGGAAAGGGCAACGTGGTGCATTCACCGGCAAATGCTGGTGGTTGGTGCCTACGCGGTACAGCTGCGCATCGTGGTAGGCGAACAGGCGCGCCTGCAGCATCTTGTCCGGCGAATAGCCCATGCCCGGCACCACGTTTGACGGCGACAGCGCCGCCTGCTCCACCTCAGCGTGGTAGTTGACCGGATTGCGGTTCAATTCCAGCACGCCCACCGGAATCAGCGGGAAATCGGCATGCGGCCAGACCTTGGTCAGATCAAACGGGTTCCAGCCAGTGCGGGCTTCCCAGTCCGCCAGTTGCTGCTCGGTCGCCACCTGCAGCTTCACATCCCAGCGCGGGAACTGGCCGCTGGCAATGGCATTGAACAGGTCGCGCTGCGCGTAATCGGGATCTTCGCCCGCCAGGCGCGCCGCATCGGCTGCCGCCAGGTTCCTGATGCCCTGCTGCGTCTTGAAATGCCATTTCACGTAGACGCGCTCACCGGCGTCGTTAATCAGACTGAAAGTGTGGCTGCCAAAACCGTCCATGTGGCGATAACCGTCCGGCGTGCCACGGTCCGAGAACAGCATGGTGACCTGGTGCAGGCTTTCCGGCGAACGGCTCCAAAAGTCGAACATCGCGGTTGGCGACTTCAGATTGGTCTGCGGATCGCGCTTCTGAGTGTGAATGAAATCGGGGAACTTGATGCCGTCCTTAATGAAGAACATCGGCGTATTGTTGCCAACCAGGTCCCAATTACCCTCTTCGGTATAGAAACGGACGGCAAAGCCGCGCGGATCGCGTTCCGTGTCCGCACTTCCCTTCTCGCCGCCCACAGTGGAGAAGCGCAGGAAGGTTTCGGTCTGCTTGCCAATCTGCGCGAACAGCCTGGCCTTGGTGTATCTGGTGATGTCGTGGGTGACGGTGAACGTGCCATAAGCGCCCGAACCTTTGGCGTGTACCACGCGCTCAGGGATGCGCTCGCGATTGAAGTGCTGCAGTTTCTCGATCAGGTGGAAGTCCTGCAGCAGCACCGGGCCGCGCGGGCCGGCAGTCAGGGAATTCTGGTTGTCGGCGACGGGAATGCCGGATGCGGTGGTGATAGGCGGTTGGCTCATTGTGCTTGCTCCTCTTAGCGTTGGCTGGTGAAACCATTCTAAGTAAGCAAGCTCAATTAATAAATTTGATTGATACTATCTATTCGATAGAAAATTTTAAAAATGCTCATGGATCGCGATGCCTTCGATCGGGTCCGGCAGCACCGCCCAGGGTTTGGCCGCGAATGCGCGCTTGCCGTCTTCGTAGCCCGCCTGCCAGCGCTGCTGGATGCCCTCCTGCGAAAAGTCGATGTCCTTGGTGTGGTCTTCGCAGTGCAGGTGCGGCGCCTTCATCATCACGATGTGCATGGACGTGCCGCAGCCCCACAGCGACAGCTCGCGCACTTCAGGCGACTTGCGCACCTCATCCGGCAATTTCAGGGTCAGCTGGCGGATCACATGGCGCAGGCGGTGCAGCTTGCGCTGCTGCTCGATGTTGCTGGCGCGGCTGGCGTACTGGATTTCCTTGTGCTTCTCCAGCACATCCAGCACGCTTTGCGGCTCGCTGCCATCCGGGTTCCACACCTGCACGGAGAAAATGACCGAGTCGTGGCGCGGCTCATCGTCCAGCACCGCTTCGATCGGCGTGTTCGAATAAATCCCGCCGTCCCAGTAAGGCTCCTCGCCGATGCGGATCGCCGGGAAGGCCGGCGGAATCGCGCCCGAAGCCAGCACGTTGGTGACGTCCAGCGCCTCCTTGCGCGTATCGAAGTAGCGCATGACGCCATTGCGGGCGTTGACCGCGCCAACAGTGAAACGTGTGTGACGCTCATTCAGATATTTGAAATCGACCAGCGCTTCCATCGTTTCGCGCAGAGCATTGGTGCGGTAGAAGGCCGCATTCTCGACGCCGACTTTCGCCGCCGGATTCCACCATGTGATCGGATTAGGATCGAAGAAGGCCGGGATGCCCTGTGTGATGGTCAGAGCATTGGCAAAGAGGCGCGGCATATTCGGGAACAAAGCGGAATGCTGCTCCATCGTTTCCCAGAACTGGCGCAGGCGCTTGAGTCGCATCTCCGGCGGATTGCCGGCGATGATGGCGCCATTCAGCGCGCCGATCGAGGTACCGATCACCCAGTCCGGCTCCACGCCCGCTTCGTGCATGGCCTGATAGACGCCCAGCTGATAAGCGCCCAGCGCGCCGCCGCCTTGCAGCACGAGCACGACTTGTCCGGGCAAGGCCTGCGCCTCTTTGCGTTTCACCACGAAGCTTCTCCTTGTTCAGAGGCGGGCAGAGAGCCCGATAGTAAAGCTGAAATCCGGCGTACGGCGATTCAGGCCGAAGAACATGGCGGCGTCGACCTGCCAGTTTTTCGACAGCAGGTAAGTGGCGCCGGTGTCGAAACTGGCCGAAGTGCCGCCGTAGCGCGTTTTGGCGATGCGCTGCGATGCTACCTCAATAAAGGTATGCATGCTCTCGCTCCACTCCTTATCGAAGGAAACGCCGAACATGCCGCTGGTGAAGTGCCGGCCCTGCTCATCGCGGTCAGCCACGATGCCGGGCATGACGCCGACCGACCAGTTGTCCGGCAAGTCCCATTCGCCCGTGATGCGCACGGATGGACGCGTGCCGTTGCCCTTGAATGCCTGCGAACCGGTGGCGAAGTCCAGCTGTCCGATCAAGCCGATGGCGGGCATGGCGCCTTCGCCATCGCGCACGTGCCACTTCATGCTGACCGCGGAATCGCCCCAGCCGCTGTCACGCGCGTAATCCGTGCCATCGGCGCGATAGCGCATGCGGCCGTCGGTCTCGAGGCGCAGCTCAAGATCCTCCGCGACGCCGATACGCAGCAGCAGCGGTGTGCTGCTCGTACGCTCCTTCAGGCCAGCGTCCTTGTTGCGGTCCTGGGCGAAGCCGGCTTCGAGCTGGATGACGCCTTTGCCGACCGTGTCAGCCGAGTCGACAAAATCTGGGCGGTCGGTAGAAATGTTCTCGTCCGGCGCGGCCAGCGCGATGCCGGATACCATGATCAGCGACAGTCCGAATGCAAGCTTGTAATGCATGTGTCCTCCACCTGGGATTTGGCTTAGGATTATACAAGTCCGACTCAACGAGGAGGTCTGCCATGCAACTCAACCACATCGACCTGCCGGTCAGCGATCTCGAAGCGGCCGTGCATTACTTCGAAAACGGCTTCGGCTTCGAGCGGCTGGGTGCACCGGCGCCCGGAATGGCCATTCTGCGCGGCACAGGCGGCTTTGTGCTGGTGCTGAATCAGCTGGACGGGCCGGTGATCTACCCGCAGGGCTTCCACATCGGATTCCTGCAATCCTCCGACGAAGCCGTGCATGCTGTTTATCAGCACCTGGCCGACTCCGGCCTACCAGTCCCCGCGCCGCCAGCCCGAGCCTGGGGCGCCCTCGCCTTCTACGCCCAAGCACCTGGCGGCATCCTCATCGAAGTCAGCCACCGGGTCTAGTGAACTAAATTCACCGCTCCCTGTCCAAGCTCAAAGTACGTCCGTCTCAACGGCGCAAAGTAAGAGCACATCAGTGACAGGAGACCGCTATGGAACCCGACGTACAAGTCAAACTGGAGGGTCACGAGGTCCGTATTTCCAAGCTGGAGCTCACGATGGAATCTGTATTAACAGCTTTGGACAAGCTTCAGGCATCAGTTGACGGCCTGAGGACTGAACTGCACGACTCGGTAATTCGGCAGAGCATAGAACTTCAACAAGCCCTTGCTGATCAACGCAAGGAGGCCAGGCAGGAGATGGCCATACAAAATGAAAAGTTCTTGAACGCCCTTGCTGAACAGAAAGGGGAGTTTCGGCGCGGACTCGATGAGCAAAAAGAAGAGCTCCGACGCGCACTAGATCAACAACAAGAAGAGTTCCGACGTGAACTCGCTGAACAGCGAGATGCGTTCCAAGCTGGGCTTGCTTCGCAAAAAGAAGATTTCTTGCACACGTTCGCTGAACAGAACGGCAATCTCAAATTTGTACTGACCGAGCAGCGAGCATGGAGCGAGAAAAGCACCAAGGAACTATGGGACGACCAGCGGGTGCTGCGAAACGAGCTGGCGAATAACACGCGCTGGATAATTGGCCTGGTCGCGGCGAACCTTATTGCCATGTGCACCTTGGTCGTCAGGTCTTTTTAGGCATGCGGCCGGTGCGGAGAAGGTAGGCCCATTCGGCGTTGTTGTGGCGGGCGGCGAAGTCGCTGGCGGCAATCCAGTCGTAGGCGACGGCGTAGTGTTCGATGGTCCAGCCGCAGGGCGTGCGCTCGAAGATGGCGTAGCGTGCGTGGGGCGTATTGTTCTCTGCCTTGTGATAGAAGGGATGGGTATCATCGAACGCAGGCCAGCCGACGCTGCCGGGATTGGCGATCAGGCGTCCATCGTCAAGGCGGAAGGCGCGCGGGATGTGGGTATGGCCGCACAGGATCAGCGAAGCGTGCGCATCGCCCGCGCGCTCAAGCACCTCTTCATACGTGGCCGGACGCCGGCCCTGCTCTGTCACGGTCTCCATGAAATAGCGTAAGTCCGATGACGGCGTGCCGTGCACGAGCAGCACGTCATCCGCAATGCGCAGCGTTTTTGGCAGGCTGCGTATCCAGGCCCGCTGTTCGTCGGTGATGTGGTCGTAAGCGTTACGGTCCTCGACGCTGAGTTGCGCAGGATCGTCTTCGAGCACCTGGCGTTCGTGATTGCCCGAGATGGTCGGCAAATTCAATGGCATCAGCCGCTCCGCCGTTTCGCGCGGCTTCAGGGGGCTGGACAGGATATCGCCCAGGTTCACTGTCAGGTCAACTTTGCGATTGGCGATGTCGTCCAGCACCGCGTCCAGCGCCCATAAATTGCCATGAATGTCGGAGATTGCTGCGATACGCATCGGCCTCTCCTTTCGCGGATCACTATACCACCGCGCGTCCGGTTCGAAGAGCGAGCGCCCAATCGGGACGGCCATTGCGGGCCGCGAGTTCGCTGGCGGGACGCCAGTCGTAGGCAATCGCGTATTGCGCCACTGTCCAGCCATCGGCGCTGCGCTCGGCAATGCAGTAGCGAGCATGCGGCGTGCGGTTCTCGACCTTATGATCGAAGGGATAGTCGGCGTAGAAAGCTTGCACGCCCACGCTGCCGGGATTGATGATCAAGCGGCCGTCGTCGAGTTGCATGGCGCGCGGCGTGTGCGTGTGCCCGCACAAGATCAGCGACGCCTGCGCATTGGCGGCACGCTCGCTCACCTCATCATGCGTGGAGGGACGGATGCCCTGTTCCGTTACCGTTTCCATGAAATAGACCAGGTCTGAATCCGGCGTGCCATGCACCAGCAGCACGTCGTCTGCAAGACGCAGCGTTTGCGGCAGGCTGCGCATCCAGGCACGGTGCGCGGGCGTGATGTGCTCGTGCGCGTACAGGTCCGATGCGCCCATGCGCGCGGGTTCGCCTTCCAGCACCTGGCGTTCGTGATTGCCGGCGATGGTCGGCAGGTTCAGCGCCATCAGCCGGTCGGCCGTTTCGCGCGGCAGCAAGGGGCCGGACAGAATATCGCCAAGGTTGACGATGACGTCCGAACCGCGGCGCTCGATATCTGCCAGCACTGCATCAAGTGCCCACAGGTTGCCGTGAACGTCTGAAATTGCCGCGATCCGCATAAAATTCTCCATTCATTAAAGCAGCAGGAAGGTGCGCTGGGCTGGCAGCGCTGCATCCGCTGCCACGGTTTCGTCCTTCAACTGGATGCCGGACAGGCCGCGCTTGCGGGCCTGGTCGAGCAGATAGTGTAAGCGGTAGGCCGCCGTTTCGTAAGACAGCCCTTCCGGACGCACATTGGAGATGCAATTGCGCGCTTCGTCGGTCAGGCCGCGGCGTGGCGCCCAGGTCATGTACAGACCCATGCTGTCAGGCGAGCTGAGGCCGGGGCGCTCGCCGATCACCACCACCACGGCCTTCGCGCCCAGCAGTTCGCCGATCTCGTCGCCGATCGCGACGCGGGCCTGCTGCACGATTGTCAGCGGCGACAGCGTGAAGCCGTCAGCGAGCAAGCGCGGAATCAGCTGCGCCAGCAAAGGCGCAGCATGCTGCTGCACCGCCAGCGCGGACAGGCCGTCCGCCACAACGAAGGCCACGTGGGCGCCGTTCACGGCCCGCGGCAGCGCAGCCAATGCGGCGCGCGACGATTCGCCGAGCTGGCGGCCAAGGTCGGGACGCTGCAAGTACACTTCGCGCGTCGCAGCAGCGCTATGCAGAAGCAGGCAACGCGCCGCACCCGCATCATCCGGCGCGCTGTCCGTCGCGTCGCCAGCGGCATTGCCGGGTGCCAGGCGCAGCGCCTGCGTGACGGCGACGCGCAGTGGCGCCACGTCCAGCGGCGTATGGACCGCATCGCGCGCCATCGCGTGGGCGAGCTGGAAGGCCAGTTGCGGCGCGGTCGGTAAGCTGGGACCGTGGCGTCCGAGCGCCACGCGGGCCGCAGTGAACTGGCGCAGGGCGGACCATGGATTCATACCGGTCCTCCCTGCAAGCGGCGTAGCGCCGGCTGGAACAATGCCGGCGGCTCGCGCACAGGCAGCCCATCCGCGCCGAATATGCCGGAAGCCTGCAGCCACGCTGCAAACTCCGGCGCCGGCTGACGCTTCAGCAGCGTGCGCGCGTAAAGCACATCGTGGTACGAAGTGCTCTGGTAATTGAGCATGATGTCATCCGCACCGGGCACGCCCATCACATAGGTCACCCCTGCCGCCGCCAGCAAAGTAAGAAGAACATCCATATCATCCTGATCCGCCTCGGCGTGATTGGTGTAGCAGATGTCGCAGCCCATGGGCAGGCCAAGCAGCTTGCCGCAGAAATGATCTTCCAGTCCTGCGCGCGTGATCTGCTTGCCGTCATACAAATATTCAGGACCAATGAAACCAACCACGCTGTTGACCAGCAGCGGCTTGAAATGGCGCGCGACCGCATAGGCACGCGCCTCGCATGTCTGCTGGTCCATCCCGTGATGCGCGGACGCTGACAGCGCACTGCCCTGCCCCGTCTCAAAGTACATCACATTGCTGCCAACCGTGCCGCGTCCCAGCGCAAGCGCCGCCTGGTGCGCTTCATCGAGCAGCGCCAGATTGACGCCGAAGCTGCGATTCGCCGCCTCGGTGCCCGCAATCGACTGAAACACCAGATCAACCGGCGCACCGCGCTCAATCGCGGCCAGCGTATTGGTCACGTGCGTCAGCACACACGATTGCGTAGGGATCGCAAAGCGGCTGATGATCTCGTCCAGCATCGCAACGAGATTGATCACCTGCGCCACGTTGTCGGTCGCCGGATTAATGCCGATCACCGCATCGCCGCAACCGTATAACAGGCCATCGAGAATACTGGCTGCGATGCCGCTGGCATCATCGGCCGGATGATTCGGCTGCAGCCGTGCGGACAACGTGCCACGCAAGCCAAGCGTGCTGCGAAAGGCCGTCGTGACCTGGCATTTGGATGCAGCCAGAATCAGGTCCTGATTGCGCATGATCTTGCTGACCGCTGCTGCCATTTCCGGCGTAATGCCCGGCGCCACGGCAGACAAGCGTGCGCTGCCGGTGTACTCGTCCAGCAGCCAGTTGCGGAAGTCGCCGACCGTCAGATGGCGGATCTCGGCAAACGCCGGCGCCGAATGCGTGTCCATGATCAGCCGCGTGACCTCGTCATCCTCATATGGCACCAGCGCTTCATTCAGAAAGGTGGTCAGCGGTAAATCCGCCAGCGCCATCTGCGCCGCCACGCGCTCCGCGGCGCTGGATGCGGCCACGCCGGCCAGCAAATCCCCTGAACGCGCAGGCGAAGCCTTGGCCAACAAATCCTTCAAATCACGGTACTGAAACTTGCTCATTGAAAGGCTCCATCGAGGAAGCACCACCTGAGTATAGTCCCGCGAAATCGTTTAAAAATAATGCAATTTGGTGAAACTTTTTTGACAATCCCATGGTAGATTGTCAGATGTGTTGAGCATTTGACATCAACACTTCAAAATCTAGAAAGGGGAGTATGAAGAGCGTAATTTTTGCACTGGGCCTTGCTGCCTCGATCTCTGGCTGCGCCAGTGTTGACTGGACCGGCAACGGCGCGCCAGAAACCGCCGGCGAAAAGTTTACGATGACCGGCAGCATGATCCCGCGTAAGCAAGTACCTGATGGCGTGAAAGCGGTCGATAAAGACCAGATGGAGCGCAGCATGCAACAGCAAGGCACCAACAACGGTACCCGCTGATGCGACAAAGGCCAACCGCAATGGTTGGCCTTTTTTGTTTTACTGAGCCTGCTGGGGCAGCATGTAGACCAGTTCCCAGACGTGGCCGTCCAGATCTTCGAAGCCGTGGCCATACATGAAGCCATGGTCCTGCGGTTCACGCGGCGCCTTGCCACCGGCAGCCAGCGCCTTCTTCACCAGATCGTCCACCTCCTCGCGGCTATCGCAGCTCAGGCACACGATCACCTCGGTCGCTTCTTTCGCGCTCACGATCGGCTTGCTGGTAAAGCCCTTGAAGAAAGGCTCGGTCAGCAGCATGGCGTAGATGCTGCCATCGTGAATAATCATGCTCGCCGCATGTTCGTTGGTGTATTGCGGGTTGAAGGTGTAGCCCAGCGCAGCGAAGAAGGCTTTCGACTTTTCCAGATCCTTGACGGGCAGGTTGACGAAGATTTGCTTGTTCATTTCAGGTTCCTCATTGAGTGGTTGGTATCCCTACGACGCGCCAGCTTGCCCGCAATCGACAAGGCCAATCAAACTTTTTCCAGCACTTTGAGGAACTGAGCCAGCCACTGAGGATGTGCAGGCCAAGCCGGGGCCGTAACGAAGTTCCCGTCCGTGACCGCCTGGTCCATTTCGATGGACATGTATTCAGCGCCGGCCATGCGCACTTCTGCCGCACAGGCGGGATAGGCCGAGATCTTCTTGCCCTTGATGACGTCCGCCGCCGTCAGAATCTGCGCGCCGTGGCAGATGGCGGCAATTGGTTTGCCTGCCTTGGCGAATTCCTGCACCAGTTGCAGCAGTTCCGCATTCATGCGCAGGTACTCGGGTGCGCGGCCACCGGCAATCATCAGGGCATCGTAGCCGCCCACCCTGGCGTCGCTGAAGTTTGCGTTCAGGGTGAACATGTGGCCCGGCTTCTCGGTATAGGTCTGATCGCCTTCGAAGTCGTGAATGGCGGTCTTGATCTTGTCCCCGCTCTTCTTGCCGGGACAGACGGCGTGCACCGTATGTCCGACCATCTGCAGTGCCTGGAATGGCACCATCGTTTCGTAATCCTCTGCAAAATCGCCGGTCAGAAACAGGATTTTCTTCGCGCTCATTTCACTCTCCTTTTCAAGGTTGGATCGGAACCGAATCAGCTTAACTACAATGGATCATGTAGTCAAAATACATAAAATATTTACGATAGTTGCAGCGTTTACGCCACGAATCAATCGAATCAGTAATAAAACTACTCCATACTTGGCTCACCCGGCGCCCGGCCGGATCACCAAAACGAGGACAAGCAATGGAGACAAAACACATCGGCATCATCGCCGGCACGCTTGCCGCATTCGCCCTGCAAGCACAGGCCGCACCCGACACCAGTGTCGGCAACAAGCAAGGCTTCAACACCGACGTCATCTACCAGATCGTCACTGACCGGCTGGTGGACGGCAACAGCGCCAACAACCCTACCGGCGCCTCCTTCAGCACCGGCTGCACCCAGCGCAAGCTGTATTGCGGCGGCGACTGGAAAGGCATTCAGAACAAACTGGAAGACGGCTATCTGACCGGCATGGGCATCACCGCCATCTGGATTTCGCAGCCGGTCGAGAACATCACGGCGGTATTGAACTACTCCGGCGTGAACAGCACCTCGTATCACGGCTACTGGGCGCGCGATTTCAAGAAACCCAATCCCGCCTTCGGCTCGTTGACCGATTTCACCAATATGATCAACGCGGCGCACGCGCGCAACATCAAGGTGATCATCGACTTCGCACCCAACCACACCTCCCCTGCTTCGGCCACCGATTCCAGCTTCGGCGAGAACGGACGCCTGTACGATAATGGCTCGCTGCTCGCATCCTACGGCGCCGATCCAAGCGGCTTCTTCCACCATAATGGCGGGACGACCTTCTCTTCGCTGGAGGACGGCATCTACCGCAATCTGTTCGACCTGGCGGACCTGAACCACAACAACTCCACCGTCGACACATACATGAAGGCCGCGATCAAGGTCTGGCTGGACCTGGGCATCGACGGCATCCGCATGGACGCGGTGAAGCATATGCCCTTCGGCTGGCAAAAGAACTTCATGGCTTACGTCCAGAGCTACAAGCCGGTATTCACCTTCGGCGAGTGGTTCCTCAGCCCGGACGAAGTCGATCCCGCCAACCACTACTTCGCGAACCGCAGCGGTATGAGCCTGCTGGACTTCGAATTCGCCCAGCGGGTGCGCCAGGTGTTCAAGGACGGCACGTCGAACATGACGTCGCTGAATCAGATGATCACCGATACCTCCAGCCAGTATTCGCATGTGGGCGACCAGGTGACCTTTATCGACAACCACGATATGCCGCGCTTCCAGGTGTCCGGCGCCAGTGGACGCAAGCTGGAACAGGCGCTCGCCTTCACGCTGACTTCGCGCGGTGTACCGGCGATTTACTATGGCACCGAGCAGTATATGCAGGGCACGGGCGATCCCGACAACCGCGCGATGATGACGTCCTTCGCCAACACCACCACGGCGTACAAGATGATCGCGCGCCTGGCGCCGCTGCGCAAATCCAATCCCGCCATCGCTTACGGCACCACACAGCAGCGCTGGGTGAATAACGATGTGCTGATCTATGAGCGCAACTTCGGCGGCAATGTGGCGGTGGTGGCAATCAATCGTAATCTGTCGACTGCGACGCCGATTTCCGGCTTCATCGCGGGTCTGCCCGCCGGCACTTATACCGATGTGCTGAATGGCCTAGGACTGAATGGCAATAACATCACCGTTGCGTCCAACGGCGCGGTCAGCAACTTCACACTGGCTGCAGGAGCGGTAGCGGTGTGGCAGTTCGCGGCGGCTTCGACTTCGCCGAAACTGGGGCACGTTGGGCCGAATATGTCCATGCCGGGCAAGACCGTCACCATCGACGGCCGCGGCTTCGGTGCGACGGCGGGCACGGTGAAGTTTGGGACGACTTCGGTAAGCGGCGCCAATATACTCTCGTGGGAAGACACGCAGATCAAGGTGCTGGTGCCGAGCGTGGCCGCGGGCTTGTACAACGTCAGCGTTGTGACTTCCGGCGCCGTCAGCAGCGACACCTGGGGCACTTTCGAAATTCTCTCCGGCCCGCAAATCAGCCTGCGCTTTGTCGTCAACAACGCGACGACGGTGTCGGGCGAGAACGTCTACCTGACCGGTGACAAATTCGAATTGACCAACTGGAGCGATACTGCACCACTTGGCGCGCTGTTCAATCAGGTAGTCTACAGCTACCCGAGCTGGTACACCGACGTCAGCGTCCCCGCCTCTTCCGCGATCAGCTTCAAATTCCTGAAGAAGAGCGCCAACCCCACCGTGTGGGAAGGCGGCAGCAACCATACCTTCACCACGCCCGCCAGCGGCACGGCCACAGTGAACGTCAACTGGCAGCCTTAACGCCAAGGCGCCGCTGCCTCAGCGCAGCGGCGCTTCCCCACCCTCACTCGCAGCGTCATTTATTTTTTTCTAACTCCCCTTGGAATTTCCAGATGCCAGCCACAGCTTGTGGCTGCGCGCAGTAGTAGTCGGATTCTTCTTTAACAAACCAACTAAAAGAGACATGAACCGCTATCCTGTCTGGAAATACATCGTCATTGCCGTCATCGTGCTACTGGGCGCACTCTTCACGGCACCAAACTATTTCGGCGACTCGCCTGCGCTGCAGATCACCAGCGGCAAAGCCACCGTTAAGGTCGGCTCCGCTATGGCGGACCAAGTGGAGGCAGCACTCAAGAATAACAACATCAGGCAGGACGGCATCGCCTTCGATTCGGGCGCCACTCAATCGGTAAAGGTGCGCTTCCCGGACACCGACGCCCAGTTCAAGGCTCGTCTGGCGCTGGACAAAGCGCTGAATCCAGACCCCGATGATCCGAACTATGTCGTCACCGCCAATCTGATCTCGAACGCGCCGCAGTGGATGCATACGCTGGGCGCATTCCCGATGTACCTCGGCCTGGACCTGCGCGGCGGCGCGCACTTCCTGCTGCAGGTCGATACCAAGGCCGTGCTGAACAAGCGCATCCAGAGCATACAAGCGACCGTGCGCACGCAGCTACGCGACAAGAACGTGCGTCACGCGGGGATAGATCGCGTGGGCAACGCCGTGATCATCAAGTTCCGCGACGACGCCGCGCGCCAGGCAGCAAAAGCCATACTGGGCGATCAACAGCCCGACCTGCTGATCAGCGAAGGCACGGACGGCACAGACCTGAAGCTGACCGTCACCATCAAGCCCGCAGCGCTGAAGGCCATGATGGACAACGGCATACAGCAAAACATCACCACCCTGAGCAAGCGTGTGAATCAGTTGGGCGTGGCCGAACCGATCATCCAGCAGCAAGGCGCCGACCGCATCGTTGTGCAGCTGCCGGGCGAACAGGACGTGACACGCGCCAAAGCCATCATCGGCCGCACTGCCACTCTGGAAATCCGCATGGTGGACGAATCCATCACACGCGGCACCGAAGCCACGGCGACCATCCCCACGGACTCCGAGCTATTCACGGCAGGAAAAGACGCGCCAGTCGTGCTGTACAAAGACATCGTCCTGACCGGCGACTACATCACAGGCGCCACGCCAACGCTGGACGAAAACAACCAGCCGGCTGTCGTGGTGGATCTGAACGGCGAAGGCAGCCGCAAGATGCGCGAGGCGACCCGCGACCGTGTCGGCAAGAAGATGGCCATTGTGCTGTATGAGAAGGGCAAACCGGAAGTATTGAATGTCGCCGTCATTCAGTCCGAACTCGGAAACGGCTTCCGCATCAGCGGCATGGGCAGCATGGAAAATTCCCGCGAACTCGCACTGCTTCTGCGCGCTGGCGCGCTGTATGCCCCGATGGACGTAATCGAAGAGCGCACCATCGGTCCGCAACTCGGCGCCGAGAACATCGCCAAAGGCTATCACTCCACGCTGTACGGCTTTGCAGCGATCGCGGTTTTCATGATTGCTTACTATGCGCTGTTCGGCTTCTTCAGCGTATTGGCACTGGGCATCAACGTCCTGCTGCTGATCGCCATCCTGTCGATGATGCAGGCAACGCTGACGTTACCGGGCATCGCGGCAATCGCCCTGGCACTCGGCATGGCGATCGATGCCAACGTGCTGATTAATGAACGCATCCGCGAAGAGCTGCGCAACGGCGCCAATCCGCAGGCCGCAATCGCCACTGGCTTCAGCCATGCGTGGCGCACCATTCTGGACTCCAACGTGACTACACTGATCGTCGGCCTGGCGTTGCTGATATTCGGCTCCGGTCCGGTGCGCGGCTTCGCGGTGGTGCACTGCCTGGGCATCCTGACGTCGATGTTCTCCGCAGTCTTCGTCTCGCGCGGCGTGGTGAATCTCTGGTACGGCCGCAAGAAGAAGCTGAAATCGCTGTCCATCGGTACGGTGTGGACGCCCAAGGCAGATGTGGACCGGTCCGAAATCAGGCAATCGCCCCGCCGCCATCCACCAGCACCGTAGACCCAGTGGCATAAGGCGTCGTCACCAGATAGGTGATGGCGTTGGCGATGTCTTCCGGTTGCCCGACCCGCTGCGCAGGCAAGCGCGCGGCCGCGCCTTCATACATGGCCTGGCGCTTCTCCTCGCTCAGGCCAGCCCATAACGGCGTGGCGACCAGCCCCGGTGACACGGCATTCACGCGCACTGGCGACAGCTCCAGCGCCAGCCCGCGAGTGAGCGCCTCCAGCGCGGCATTGATCGCGCCTTGCAGCACGGAGGTCTTGCTCGGGCGGACACTGAGGAAGCCCGACACAAGGGTCAGCGATCCGCCTTGGCGAATTCTGGCCGCACGCGCCACGCGATATGCGCCCCAGAATTTGCTGTTCATGGCCGCGTAAGCATCGACCAGAGCCAGCTGCTTCACCGGACCGGACGCCGTTTGTGCAGCGGAGACCACCACGTGATCGAAGACATCCTGTGCAGCGAAGAAGGCTTCCAGCGCCGAGTCGTCCGACGTATCGAGGATGGCGGTACGCACGGCGCCTCCGATTTCAGCAGCCGCCGCTTCCAGCTTGCCCGCGTTGCGCGAGGCGATCGTCACTTCCGCGCCCAATGCAGCCAGCGATTTTGCCGCCGCCGCGCCGATGCCTGAACTACCGCCAACCACCAGCACTTTTTGTCCATGCAGAGTATTCATCATTCATCTCCCTGGTTCAGATAGTTTCAGTTTCGCGCACAGTGAGCGGGCTGCTCAAGGCGTAGCGCGCAATCTCGTCCTTGCGCATGAAGGCGACGCCGGGATGCGACCTGGCGTAGCGCAGAAACTCGTCCCACGCCTTCACCATTTGCGGCGTACCGCTGATGCGGTCGTGCGCGCTGATCGACATCATGCGGCGGCGCGTTGCGCCCTCCTCGTACAACTGGTCGAAGTCCAGTTTGATCTGCTCCAGGAACTGCGACGGCGAGTAGTTGCGGCCTTCGATCAGCAGAATATCGTTGTTGCGCAGGGTGTATGGCACCACCACAAAGTCCTTGCCGTTGACCTGTTCAATGAACGGCTCGTCGCGGCTCAAGTCGTCGATGTGATAGGTGTAGCCCAGTTCCTGCAGCAGCGACAGGGTGTTTGGCCCACGGCGCAGCCAGTTGGCGTTGTAGCCTACCGGACGCTGGCCCGTCACTTCCTGCACCATCGATGCCGCCTCGCTGATGAACTGGCGTTCCTGCGCAGGGTTCATGGCGTACTGCGAACTCCAGCGCGGACCGTGTCCGGCAGCTTCGTGGCCGCGATTGACGATGTCCCGCGCCAGTTCAGGATGACGGCGGACCGCTTCGCCGATCATGTGCGAGGTCACCTTGATACCGTGGCGGTCCCACAAGTCCAGCATGCGCGGGATGCCTTCACGGTATCCGTAAGCGAACCATGTGTTGACCACCGGGTCCGACGTAATACTGGCCGGGAAGTCGACTTTAGGGAATGGGCTGTCAGTGCCCTTCAACGGCTGGCCGCCTGCCTCGAACTGCATGGAGACGGAAATCACCAGGCGCGCGCCGTTGGGCCAGAATTCGCCGCTCCCGGTCTTGCCGGAAACCGCGGTCTTTGCCGGTGCCGCCTCCGCTTTTTGTGCTGCTGCGCCAAGCAGCAAACCGCCCGCAGCCAATGCGCCTGTTCCTGCTTGCGCCATGAAGCCGCGACGGGATGTATCGATGGTACGTTCCATGATCAGCCTCCGATTACGCCAAGCTGTTGAAGGAAGGTCAGGTTGTCTTCGATATGCCAGTTGTCCGCAATACGCCCTTCAACGACGCGATAGATATCGGTGGCGATGAAGTTGACCGTCTGCCCTTTGCCCTGCACGCCTTTGAAGCTGCCCGTGAAATGGCCCTGGAAACGCAGATGCACGACGACGCGGTCACCAGCCACGATCAGTTGCTCGATATCGGCGTGCAGATCGGGAATGGCAGCCCGCACGAACTTCGACGCAGCCAGCGGGCCTTCCAGACCTTGAGCGCGGCCGGGAGGCAGAGTGCGGTCGGTGAAGTTGGGGGCCAGTGCGGCAACGGCAAAAGCTTCATCGCCGTTGTTCCAGAACGAGCCGTAACGGCGGGCGGCGAGCACGCTTGCCTCGGCTTGGGCCGCGTTCAGGGTCGGATCGATGACCTGCACTTGCGGACGTACCAACTGGTCATCGGAGGCGGCTTGCGCGGTCGTGGCGCCCAGCGCCAGCGCGGTCATCAGGGTAGCGGTCAGAGTTTTCATCATATCTCCTTCGGAAAGAGTGGAACTGCGATGGAGTCATGATAGGATGGCCCATTAAGGGGAAATAGCCCCGTTTCGCGGATTGATATTTTCCAAAATACGAATAATGCTGGATGATCTACCTGCCCTCGCCGCCTTTGCCCGCATCGTCAGTGCGGGCAGCATGTCGGCTGCGGCGCGCGAGCTGGACGTGCCGCTGTCCGTCGTCAGCAAACGTCTGGCGCAGCTGGAAAAAGCGGTTGGCGTCAGGCTGTTACAGCGCACAACGCGCCGCCAAACGCTGACCGAAGAAGGCGCGCAATTCCATGTGCGCGTCCTGCGCATTCTGGAGGAAGTGGAGCAGGCGGAACTGCTGCTCACGCGCAGCCGCCAGGAAGTGGCCGGCCTGCTGCGCGTGACGGCGCCGGGTGAATTCGGCCGTCAGCATATCGTGCCTATCGTGGCCGACTTCCAGCGTCTTCACCCTGCACTGGCGGTTCAGCTGGAGCTCACTGACGCCGTCGTCAATCTGCTGGAGACAGGCCAGGACCTCGCCGTACGCTTCGGTAGCCTGCAGGATTCGACCATGATTGCGCGGCGCCTGGCGCCCAATTACCGCGTCGCCTGCGCCTCGCCTGCCTACCTCGCACAGTACGGCGCGCCGACACATCCTGCCGAATTGGGCCAGCACCGCTGCATTCTGATCGGCGACCAGCGCCGCGCTGAATGGCGCTTCCAGGGTACTGAGCCAGTAACGGTACGCGTCAACGGCGCCATCGTCACCAACGATGGCCAGGCCGCCCATGAATTCGCGCTGCAAGGCGCGGGCATCGTCGTGAAGTCGATCTGGGATATAGGCGACGATCTCTTGCAGCGCCGCCTGCAAAGAGTTCTGCCCGCCCATACGATGCCGACAGCGCCGCTGCAGGCGATCTTCCCTCACAGTCAAAACATGGCCCCGCGCGTGCGGGCCTTCGTCGATTACCTGCAGGTTCGCCTGCAGCAGGCCTGGCGCTGGGACGCCGCCACGGATAATTGACGGCACCGCGAGCATAAATAGTTATTACCCCATGTAAAAAGTCGGACGATTGAACCAGCTTTTTGAGCTGATTTCGTCTATGGGCAAGGCGTAATCCCGGCCCCATGAGGTCGCATACGACTAAATCGGAGTCGCTTGACACCGTAAAGTTTGCCACTATACTCCACGTCATCGCTTCCGATTAAATCGCATGCGTCAACTATTTTAGACTTAGGAGTTCCTCATGAAAACAATCGAAACTGTACTGCTCACCGGCAAAACCCGCACCGTCAGCCCCGATGGCGCCGTTATTTCCGGCAACCACGAAGGCCCGCTGAACATCCATCTGACCGCACCAGGTAACGGCGCTGCACGCACACATGTGTTCGAGGCCGTCCAGCCGCACCCTACTGCCGAACAGCTGTTCGCTGGCGCCTGGTCGGCCTGCTACAGCGCCGCTGTCGGCATCGTGGCAAAGGAAAAAAACGTGAAACTGCCGGCGGATACCGCTGTGGAAATTGAAGTTGATCTTGGCACTGCGGGCGAGGAATACCTGATTCAGGCGCGCCTGACCTTCATCGCTCCAGGCCTGTCGCAAGAACTGGCCACCGAAATTGCGCACACCGCCGACACACTGTGCCCATACTCGAAAGCCACGCGCGGCAACATCAACGTGCAACTGCAAGCAGTGACCAACTGAGCCTTCTCTCTCTCTGAATTCCCATGAAACGCATTAACAAAGCCCTGCTGGCAGTAGCAGTGTTCGCACCGCTCGCCGCCCATGCCTTCCCCGACGTCGTCACCTCGGGCGCGAAAAACGTCATCCTGGTCCACGGCGCGTATGCCGACGGTTCCACCTGGCGCCAAATTCACGACCAGCTCTGGCTGAAGGGGTACAAGATCACCGTGGTGCAGCAGCCGCAGACCACGCTGGATGAAAACGTCGCCGCCACACGCGCCGCCATCGACGCACAGGACGGCCCCGTGGTACTGGTCGGCCACGATTCCGGCGGCGCCGTCATCTCGATCGCTGGCGCCAGCGACAAGGTGAAAGCGCTGGTCTATCTGGCTGCCGTACAGCCGGAAGTGGGCGAAAGTGTGTCCCAACTGCTCGCCTCCAAACCACTGCCCGGCAATGAAGTGAAGACCAGCCGCGACGGCCACCTGTCGCTCGAACCGTCGAAGTTCCGCGATGTCTACGCTCAGGATGTGCCGCCGAACCGCACCAATTTCCTGTCCGTCGCCCAGCCCCAGATCACCAAGGCCACGATGGACGCGCCGGTATGGAGCGCCGCCTGGCACACCAAGCCGACCTACGCCATCGTGGCTTCGGAAGACCGCCTGTTGAATCCTGAACTGCAGCGCTGGATGTACCAGCGCGGCGGCTCTCAAGTCATCGAGATGAAGGCCAGCCACGCCTTGCACATCTCGCAGCCGGAAGAGGTGGCAAAGTTCATCATCAAGGCTGCGCTGGAAGCAAAGTAAGCCCTTGAGGGAAAAAAGGGCTACAGTCCAAAAACTGTAGCCCTTTAATTCTTACTGAACGTCCAGTAACTCAACATCAAAGATCAGGTTCGCGTTCGGTGGAATCGGGCCGATACCGTCAGCGCCGTAGCCCATCTCCGCCGGCACAATAATCGTGCGCTTTCCGCCCACTTTCATGCCCTGTACGCCCACGTCCCAGCCCTTGATGACCTGGCCGCCATCGACCTTGAAGCTGAACGGCGAACGCCCTACCGACGAATCAAACTGGGCGCCATGCTGCGCCTCGGCCTTCGGCTCATACAGCCAGCCCGTGTAATTGACTACAGCGATAGAGCCGGCGGTCGCCTCCTTGCCAGTGCCAGCCACGGTATCAATTTTTTGCAGGGAAATCGCCGGAGCTGCCTCGGACGAAGCTGGAGCCGTCGGCTCATTGCGCTTGCAAGCGGACATGGCAAGGGCCAGGGTCAGGGCAACGGCGGAATAGGAAAGCAGCTTTTTCAAATGAATATCTCGCATGAGTGGGTAAATAGATCCGCCAGAAACGAAAAAGGCCAATCCGAAGATTGACCTAAGCTCTTGATTCAAATGGTCGGGGCGAGAAGATTCGAACTTCCGACCCCCTGCACCCCATGCAGGTACGCTACCAGGCTGCGCTACGCCCCGACTCGAGCCACGGATTATAGCAGAGCATATTCAATTTTTGCCAACCTTGCACCATACTATATACATGATGATCGATACCGCCCTGATTTTGCAGGCTTCTGAACTCATCCAGCAGGCGGATGGGCTGATTGTGGCTGCCGGTGCGGGCATGGGCGTGGACTCCGGCCTGCCGGACTTCCGCGGCAACCAGGGCTTCTGGCAAGCCTATCCTGCCCTCGGCAAGGCGCAGATGGAATTCACGCGCGTGGCCTCGCCTGCGACCTTCCGCCGCGATCCAGCGCTGGCATGGGGTTTCTATGGCCACCGGCTCTCGCTTTATCGGCACACGGTACCGCATGACGGCTTCCGCATGCTGCGCGAATGGGGCGAGGCGATGCCGCATGGCGTGTCCGTCTTCACCAGCAATGTGGATGGACATTTCCAGCAAGCGGGCTTCGACCGCGTCTACGAATGCCATGGCTCGATTCGTCACCTGCAGTGCATGCAGCCCTGCTGCAACGACATCTGGAGCGCGGATGCATTCACGCCGGACGTGGACAGCGATGCCTGCCGGCTTCTGAACACGCCGCCCCATTGCCCGCACTGCGGCGGCCTGGCGCGGCCAAATATCCTGATGTTTGGCGATGGCGACTGGCTGGAGCGGCGCAGCGCGCAGCAGGCCGAGCGCCTGGAGCGCTGGCTGGAGAATGTAGAACGTCCGCTGGTAATTGAGCTGGGCGCGGGCACGGCGATTCCATCGGTCCGCTATTTCAGCCAGCAGGTGGTGGCGCGCGGCGGACGCCTTATCCGCATCAATCCCCGCGAGCCGCAGGTATCGGGCAAGCTCGATGTAGGACTGGCAGCGGGCGCGCTGGAAGGCTTGCGCGCCATCGCTGCCATGATGTGAGCTTACTGAAACTTCAGACCGATCACACCCGCGAGGATCATGGCAATACACAAGATTCGCGAAGGCGTGGCGGCGTCACCCATCAGCCATATTCCGAATGCCGCCGTACCAGCCGCGCCAATGCCGGTCCAGACAGCGTAACCTGTCCCTACGGGTAGGGTACGCAAGGAGTAGGACAGCAGTACCACGCTGGATAATCCAGCAACTATCGTGATCAGAGCCGGAGTCAATCGCGTGAACCCCAGGGAACTCTTCATCGCCAGAGCGAAGACGATTTCCAGGAGTCCGGCGGCGCACAGCACCAACCAGGCCATTACGCTGCCGCCGCGGCAGGGGGTGTGCGGAATGCGATACCAAGGCGATTGAAAGCGTTCATCAGCACGATCGCGTAAGTAAGATCGGCCACTTCCTTCTCGCTGAAGGCCGCAGTAACTGCGTGGTAATCAGCGTCCGGAACTCGGCTGGTCGCGGCAAGGGTCACGGACTCAGCCCACGTCAGCGCAGTTCGCTCAGCGGCAGTAAAGACAGCGCCGGATTCGCGCCACACTGACACCAGCGCAAGCTTTTCCGTCGTCAGGCCCTGCTTGACCAGATCCTGAGTATGCATATCGATGCAGAACGCGCAGCCATTCATTTGCGATACGCGCAGGTAAACCAGGTCAATCAGCTGCTTTGGCAAGTCGGACTTCAGCACGCTCATATAAACGGCGCCAAAGGCCTTGTAGCCATCAGGAGAAGCTTTGGCGTAGTCGATTCGCTTGGTCATTGGGTTTCCTTCTAAATGTGGTTATCGAAGGACACCATGGTGAGCTGTCTTGGCTCATCCTGTAAGAGCCAAGAATCAGCAACTGTACTAGGCCATGATTTTCAAGATCCGGCGTCCCAACTTCATTGCGGCCTCGATGGAATCGATATTGGTGAAACCGACAAGCAATGCCGGCGCTGCGTCGCCTTCAAGCATCCAATCAGACAGCGCCTCCGCATACAGCCCGGCTTCGAACATCCAGCGCACCAATTGCCGGTCGGAACGCCGGACTTGGGGGCGCAATATCAGGTGCATGCCGCCCGGCTGTGCATCAATGCGAACTTGTTTGCCGAGCACACTGCTTAATCCCGCCACCGCGATTGCTCTGCGTTCCGCGTAGAGTTTGCGCATGCGCTGAATATGGCGGGCGAAATGCCCCTCCTTCATGAAGGCTGCAACGATGCTTTGCGTGAGTTCAGGGCTACCGCCGGCAAACGTACCGAAGGTCTGTTCGAAGCACCAGACCTGCTCTTCTGGGACGACAAGGTAAGCAAGACGCAGTCCCGGCATCAGGACTTTACTGAATGTGCCGGCATACAGCACCCGCCCTCCGCGGTCGAGGCTTTTCAATGAAGGCAAAGGCCTGCTGACGTAACGGTATTCGCCGTCATAATCGTCTTCGATGATCCAGGCGCCATTGCGCGTGGCCCAGTCCAGCAATGCCAGCCGACGAGGCAGCGAAAGCGAAACGGACAAAGGACTCTGGTGTGCTGGCGTTACAACGGCTGCGCGGGCGCGCGGGGCCATCCGCACGCCTTCCTCAATATTCATACCCTCCTCGTCGACCGGGACCGGAACCGCTGCAAGATGCGATTGGCGCACTATTTCACGCGTCGGCGGATAGCCTGGATTCTCCAGCCAGATCCGGTCCCCTGCCTTGAATAAAGCCTGGCATATCAAGGAAATCGTTTCACGATAGCCGGACGTGACAAAGACCTGCGACGGTGAACAGTTAATTCCTCTGGCCACCTGCAAATAGGCCGCGATTTCCAGACGCAGCTCCGGCAGCCCGCTTATGGCAGGATGCACCATATCAACCGGCTGCATTGAGCGTATGCATCTCGCGCCCAGACGTGCCCAAATTTTTCGGGGAAACGCATCCAAAGCTGGCAATCCCATTTGCATAGGCAGTATGGAATCCGGCCTGAAACTTGGCTCAACGGCCCGTGTTCCCGGCGCCGCAACCGCAGCAACCGGCGCGCGTGGCTTGAGTCCCGGCGCAACGATGGTTCCAGCTTGTCCTCGCGCCTGGATATAGCCCTCCGCAGTCAACAACGCATAGGCGGTGTCGATCGTGCCACGAGCCAACCCCAGCTCCTTCACCAGCGCACGCGCTGAGGGAATTCGGTCTCCAGGCTTCAGAACACCGCTGCTGATGGCATTGCGAAAGCGATTGTAGATCTGCCTGTACAGGGGTTCACCGGATGTGGGGTCCAGTTCTGCTGAAATATTCATGGCCTAGTCGAAAACGAAATTCATGGCACATCCATACGCGCCATGTGTTCGTAGAATACTTCGCATCACAACACCTATCAAGGAACGGAAATGAATATTCTTCACCTCAGTTGCAGCCCGCGTGGCCAGGCAGCCGAGAGCTATCGACTTGCGAACAAGATCGTTGACATGCTGTTACGGCGTGATCCCGGCGCGTCGCTGTTCACACGCACTCTCGGCGAAAGCGGCATACCGCACATTGACAATACCTACGCCGAGGCCCAGCAGTCGGCTGCCGCTGCGGCCGCCGCAGCGGCAAATCCCAGCTGTACCGTAGCACTATCCGATGAATTGATTAAGGAATTGGAGGAAGCGGACGTTGTCGTCATCGGTACGCCGGTGCACAATCTCACGTTGCCGTCGTCGCTGAAAGCGTGGGTTGACCATGTGGTGCGCGCCTATCGGACATTCAATCTGACCAGCGAAGGCAAAGCCGGTGCACTGAAGGACCGCCCTGTTTACGTCGCTGTGTCGTCTGGCGGCCGCTTTACCGGAGACGGTGCACATCAACAGGATTTCCTGACGCCTTATCTGAAAATTGTGCTCGGCACGATAGGCCTGAAAGACATTACCTTCTTCTCGGTCGAGGGCACAGCCGCAGGACCTGCAGCGTTTGCGGCGGAGAGGAAAAAGACCGACGAGCGGCTGGCGGATCACTTTGCCGGCCGCTGGCCTGCCGGAGATTAAACGTATTTGACCGCGATGCTGGACAGGCCTTCGACCTGACCCACCATGGTTTGTCCGCGCTGAACCGCGCCCACACCTTCCGGGGTGCCGCTGAAAATCAGGTCGCCCGGTTCCAGTTTGAACAGCGTGGACAGATTGGCGATCGTTTCGCTGATCGACCAGATCAGATGCGTCACGTGGCTGGACTGCTTCACCGCACCATCCACCGCCAGCGAAATCGCGGCAGATTCAATGCCCGGCACTTCCGAAGCGCGGTGAATCTCACCCACCGGCGCGGAGAAATCGAAGGCCTTACCGATTTCCCATGGACGGCCGGCGTCCTTCATCTTGCCCTGCAGGTCGCGGCGGGTCATGTCCAGGCCCACGGCATAACCGAAGACGTGGGACAACGCATCGGCAACGCCGATGTCCGAGCCGCCCTTGCCGATGGCGACCACCAGTTCGCACTCGTGATGGAAATTGCTGGTCAGCGAAGGGAACGGCAGTTCAACCGTCGCACCCGGCGCAACGGGCACCACAGCGCCGGCATCTCCCGGTTTGCAGAAGAAGAAAGGCGGTTCGCGGTCCGGGTCGGAACCCATCTCACGCGCATGGCCCGCGTAGTTGCGGCCGACGCAGAACACGCGGCGCACAGGGAAGCGCGCATCGGTGCCCGCTACTGGAAGACCCGCAATCTCGTGCGGAGGGAAAACGTATTGAGTGCTCATCTTGCTCCTTCAGCTAAACAGCAAAGTACGGCAGGCCGCCTGGAATGGAGGCAGCAAGCTGTCCGCATCCAGATCGGGATTTTGCAGGGCGCGCAGTTGCAAGCCCTGGAACAGAGAGATGATAGCCTCCATTCGCCCATCGATGTCACGGTCGTCCACCAGCAGGCCATGCAGCGCCCTGCCCTTGTGCAGGATGGCGCGGAATTCCTTGCGTGCGCGGGCGTCCGCTTCCTGGGCCACGGTGGCGATGCGCGGATTGCGCGAAGCCTCGGCGTAGATTTCCAGCGGCAGCAGCCAGTGGTTGGGATCGAGGTTTTCGCGCACGCGCAGCGGCACTTCCTCGAGCAGCGCCTGCAACGGGTCGGGACGCGATGCCAGGTCGCGGATCATGGTGGACACCCGTTCCATGTCCTCCTCCACGAAGGCGATGATGATCTCGTCCTTGCTATTAAAGTAGTTATAGATATGGCCCGCGCTCATGCCCGCGGTTTTGGAAATGTCGGACATGCTCGCGCCATGGAAACCGCTACGGCGGAAGCAGGCGGCGGCCGCCTCCAGCACCTGGCGGCGGCGGGTGGCGGCGCGCTCTGGGTCGGATCGGCGTTTGTCGGTGGCAGTCATGATGTGAGGGCTAATTTTCAGTAAGGCGATACTGTGGACAAGCGGCCGATATTTGTCAAACGGCAGTAAATGATTGTAGATTTACAACGAAACCGAATTTTGCGCAGGCCGCGCATTAGCTGATGATATGATGAACGGCAGGTATCCGTTCCCCTTCTGCTGAAAGAGTGTAACGACATGGCCACCCGCACCACACGCACGATCGAAATGCGCCCAGCCGAAGCGGGCGACCAGCGTTTCATGCAGCAGCTGTACGCCAGCACCCAAACTGGCGAATTACGCATGGGCGGCTGCGATGCCAACACCGAACACCTGCTGATCGGTCTTCAATTCCAGGCCCGTCAGACCTGGTTCCAGCACCAATTTCCCAATGCCGACCTGGCCGTGATCCTGGATCGCGACCGGCCGATCGGCCGTCTGTACGTCGATTACGGCGTCGAAGAAATCCGCATCCTCGATATGTGCCTGGTGCCCGAGTACCGCAACCGCGGCATCGGGCTTGGTTTGCTGCGTAGTCTGCAAGCACAGGGCGCCCGCATGCGGGTGCCGGTGCGCCTCAGCGTGTTGCTGGGCAGTCCCGCGCAGCGCCTGCTGCAGCGCTGCGGCTTCAACAACCTGGGTGTGGACGGGCTGCACAACACCATGGAGTGGCAGCCGCCACACTGACGTTTAACTCCAGCCGCCGCCCAGCACCTTGTACAAGGTGATCTGGTTGGTGGCTTTTGCCAGACGGGCCGTGATCAGGCCTTGCTGCGCCGAATACATCGCCCGCTGCGACACCAGCGCATTCAGATAGGACTCCGTGCCTTTCTCGTAGCGCGCTTCGTGGATTTTGAAGCTCTTCTCCGATGCCGTGGTCAATGCCACCTGCGAGGCCAGACGCTCGTCCATCGTGCCGCGCTGGGCCAGCGCATCGGCCACTTCGCGGAAGGCGGACTGGATCGACTTCTCATACTGCGCCACGGCGATATCGCGGTTGGTCCTGGCGATCGACAGATTGGCGCTGTTCACGCCACCATCGAAGATCGGCAAATTCACCTGCGGCGCAAAACTCCAGGCGCCGCTGCCCGCCTTGAACAGGCCGGAAAGGCTGCTGCTTGCGCTGCCCGCCGTTCCCGTCAGCGTAATGCTGGGGAAGAAGGCGGCACGCGCCACGCCGATATTGGCGTTGGCCGCCTGCAGGCTGCGTTCTGCTTCCACGACATCCGGACGCCGTTGCAGCACGGCGGACGGCACGCCTTCCGGAAGATCGGCCAACTGCGCGACGTTATCGAGCGGGCCTTGTGGCAGCAGACGTTCCGGCACCGGTACACCGACCAGCAGGGCCAACGCGTTTTCGTCGGCCGCTACCTGGGCGGTGTAGATTGCCATGTCGTTGCGGGCAGCTTCCACGCTGCTTTGTGCTTCGTACATGTCCAACCCGGATGTCGCACCGGCATCGAAGCGGCGCTTGCTCAATTCAAAGCTGATCTGCTGGCTTTTCAGCGTGTCCTGCGCCAGACGCAGACGTTCCTTGTCGGCGGCCAGCGTCAGCCAGGCCGTCGCCACCTCGGACACCAGCGCGATCTGCTGCGCATTGCGCGCTTCCTGTGTGCCGAGATAGGTCTGCAAGCCCGCTTCGGACAGATTGCGCACCTTGCCGAAGAAGTCCAGTTCATACGACGGGAACACCAGGCCGCCCGTGTATTGGCGGGTGATGGTGCCGCCCGGCGCACGGCTTGCGTTCTGGTCCACGCCCGCCGACACTTTCGGCAGCAGCGCGGCGCGGTCGATGTTGTACTGCGCACGCGCCTTCTCGATGTTCAGCGTGGAGACGCGCAGGTCGCGGTTATTGGCCAGCGCCATGCCGACCAGCTCACGCAGCTTGTCGTCGGTGATGAAATCGCGCCACTGGATATCGGCGGCGGCTTTCGCGTCCGGCGCCGGTTTGCCCGGCTTGTAAGCCTCGCCCTGCGGCCAGGCTTGCGTCACCGGCGCGCCCGGGCGCTGGTACACCGGCGCCAGGCTGCAGCCGCTCACCAGAGCGGCGACAGCGATGGTAATCAAAGTCTTGTTCATATCAGTTTGCTTCCACTACGTTTGTGCCGTGCGGCTTGGCGGACTTGCGGCCCACCCAGGCGCGCACCAGCACGAAGAACACCGGCACAAAGAAGATGCCGAGGAAGGTCGCGCTCAGCATCCCGCCCAGCACACCCACGCCGATCGCGTTCTGGCTGCCGGAACCGGCGCCGCTCGAAATTGCCAGCGGCAGCACGCCAAGGCCGAAGGCGATGGACGTCATCAGGATCGGACGCAGTCGCAGCTTCACGGCCTGCAGCGTCGCCTCGACCAGCTCAATGCCCTGCTCTTGCAGCTCCTTGGCGAATTCCACGATCAGGATCGCGTTCTTCGCCGACAAGCCCACCACGGTCAGCAGACCAACCTGGAAGTACACGTCGTTCGACAGATGGAACAGCCAGGTCGCCAGCACCGTACCAACCACGCCCAGCGGCACCACCAGCAGCACCGAGAACGGCACCGACCAGCTTTCATACAGCGCGGCCAGGCACAGGAACACGATCAGGATCGAGATCGAATACAGCATCGGCGTCTGCGAGCCGGAGTCGCGCTCTTCCAGCGACAGGCCGGTCCACTCGAAGCCGATACCCGGCGGCAGCTTGGCCGCGATCTTTTCCATCTCGGCCATCGCCACGCCGGAGCTAACGCCCGGTGCAGGCATACCCTGGATATTCAGCGAAGACAGGCCGTTGTAGCGCTCCAGGCGCGGCGAGGCATAGATCCATTCGCCGGTGGAGAAGGCGGAGAACGGCACCATCTCACCCTGCGTATTACGCACGAACCATTTATTCAGGTCTTCCGGCACCATGCGCGAATCAGCCTGGCCTTGCAGGAACACCTTCTTCACGCGGCCGCGGTCCACGAAGTCGTTGACGTAGGAGCTGCCCCAGCCCGTGCTCAGCACGCGGTTGACGTCCGCCACGGAGAGGCCCAGCGCCGTAGCCTTCTGCTGGTCGATATTCAGCTTGAACTGCGGCGTGTCTTCCTGTCCATTCGGGCGCACGCCCATCAGCAGCTTGTTCTGCGAGGCCATGCCCAGCACCTGGTTACGTGCAGCCATCAGCGCATCGTGGCCAACGCCACCGACGTCCTGAAGTTGCAGATCGAAACCGCTGGCATTACCCAGTTCCAGCACCGCCGGCGGCGTGAAGGCGAACACCATCGCATCGCGCAGCTGCATGAAGGCGCCCATGGCGCGGCCCGCCACGGCATCGGCGCTATTCTGCGCACCATGGCGCTCGGACCAGTCCTTCAGCTTCACGAAGGCGATACCGGTGTTCTGGCCATTGCCGCCAAAGCTGAAGCCCGCCACCGAGAACACGGAAGCCACATTGGCTTTCTCGTCTTTCAGGAAGTGCTGCTCCACTTTCTCGATCGTCTTCAAGGTTCGCTGCTGGGTTGCGCCAGTCGGCAGCTGAATCTGCGAGAACAGCACGCCCTGGTCTTCACCCGGCAGGAAGGAAGTCGGCAGGCGCAGGAACACCAGCGCCAGCACGCCCAGAATTGCCGCATACACGATCATGGAACGGCCACGGCGGCGCAGCAGCGCACCAACCCAGCCCTGGTACTTCGAGCTACCCGCATCGAAAGAACGGTTGAACCAGCCGAAGAAGCCCTTGCCCGTCGCAGGATGGCCCGGCTTCAGGAAAGTCGCGCACAGCGCCGGCGTGAACACCATCGCCACCAGCACGGACAGTACCATGGCCGACACAATGGTGATCGAGAACTGGCGGTAGATCACACCCGTCGAGCCACCGAAGAAGGCCATCGGCACGAATACGGCGGACAGCACCATCGCAATACCCACCAGCGCGCCGGAGATCTGGCCCATGGATTTACGGGTTGCCTCTTTCGGCGACAAGCCCTCCTCCGTCATCACGCGCTCGACGTTTTCCACCACCACGATGGCATCGTCCACCAGCAGGCCAATGGCCAGCACCATCGCAAACATGGTCAGCGTGTTGATCGAGTAGCCCAGCGCGGACAGGATGCCGAAGGTACCCAGCAGCACGACCGGGACGGCCATGGTCGGGATCAGCGTGGCGCGGATATTCTGCAGGAACAGGTACATCACCAGGAACACCAGGATCACCGCTTCCACCAGCGTCTTCACCACTTCGTGGATGGACAGCTTCACGAAAGGCGTGGTGTCGTAAGGGATCACCGCTTTCAGGCCGGTGGGGAACTGCTTGTTCAGCTGCTCGACCTTGGCGTTGACGGCAGCGGCAGTATCCAGCGCATTGGCGCCGGTGGCCAGTTTGATCGCCAGACCGGTTGCAGGCTGGCCGTTGTAGCGCGCCACGATGTTGTAGTTCTCGCTGCCCAGCTCCATCTTGGCTACGTCGCGCAGGTGCACGGTGGCGCCGCTGGTCGTCGTCTTCAGCAGGATGGCGCCGAATTGTTCCGGCGTTTGCAGACGGCTCTGCGCCGTCACGGTGGCATTCAGCTGCTGGCCAGGAATGGCAGGCGCGCCGCCCAGTTCACCGGCCGACACTTCCGTGTTCTGCGCCGTGATGGCATTGGCCACGTCGGCAGGCGTCAGCTGGTAGCTTTGCAGCTTGGCTGGATCGAGCCAGATGCGCATGGCGTACTGCGAACCGAACTGCGTCACATCACCCACGCCCTCCACGCGGCTCAGGGGATCGACCACATTCGCTGCCACGTAGTCGTTGATGTCGTCCTGCTTCATGCTGCCGTTTTCGGACACGAAGCCCAGCACCATCATGAAGTTCTTGGTCGCTTTGGATACCACTAGGCCCTGCTGGGTCACAGCGGCAGGCAGCAGCGGCGTCGCCAGCTGCAGCTTGTTCTGCACCTGCACCTGGGCGATATCCGGATTGGTACCGTTGGTAAAGGTCAGCGTGATGCTGATACCACCGGCCGAATCGCTGGACGAGCTCATATAGCGCAGGCCGTCGATACCCTTCATCTTTTGTTCGATGACCTGGGTCACGGCGTCTTCCACCGTCTTGGCGGAGGCGCCCGGATAGGAGCCGCTAATCGAGATCGATGGCGGCGCAATGCTTGGATACTGCGCAATCGGCAGCGTGCTGATGGCCAGCATACCGCCCAGCATGATCACGATCGCGATCACCCAGGCAAAGATAGGCCGTTCAATGAAAAATCGGGACATGGTTCAACTCCCGCTTATTTCGCTGCAGCGGCGTCGTTGGCAGCACCGCCGGCCGGCGCGGCTTTCGCAGTCGCGCCAACTTTGGATGCCACGGCCGGTGCGCCCGGCTTCACTTTCTGCACACCTTCAACGATCACCAGGTCGCCCGCAGCCAGGCCGGACTTGACCAGCCACTTGTCGCCCTGCGTACCGGCGGTAACCACCGTGCGCTGTTCGACCATGCCCTGCTTGTTCAGCACCAGCGCAGTCGCCTCGCCTTTCGGATTACGGGTCACGCCCTGCTGCGGCACGGCGATCGCATTCTGGTCCACGCCGTTTTCCACCACGGCGCGCACGAACATGCCCGGCAGCAGATCATGCTTCGGATTCGGGAACAGTGCACGCAACGTGACGTTGCCGGTGCTTGGGTCCACGCTCGCATCGGCGAACTGCAGACGGCCTTCCTGTGCGTAGGTGCTGCCATCCGCCAGCTTCAGCGTCACACGCGGCTGGGCGCCGGACTTTTTCAGGCCGCCGTTATCCATTTCGCGCTTCAGGCGCAGCATCTCTTCGCTGGACTGGGTCACGTCAACATAGATCGGGTCCAGCTGCTGCACGGTGGTCAGGGCATTGGCCTGGCCTGCCGTCACCAGCGCGCCTGGCGTCACGGTGGAGCGGCTGATGCGGCCGGAAATCGGCGCTTCGACTTTGGTGTATTCGAGGTTGATGCGGGCCGAGTCCAGCGCAGCCTGCGCCGACTCCACATCGGCCTTGGCCTGCTCGTTGGCGGCGACGGCATCGTCGTAATCCTGTTTGCTCACGCCTTCAATGGCGACGAGGTCTTTGTAGCGCGCCACTTTCGGTGCGCTCGCGGCGAGGTTCGCCCTGGCTTTCGCGAGCGCGGCCTTGGCCGAATTGTAGGTGGCCTGGTAGGTGGCAGGATCGATCTGGTACAGCGGCGAACCCGCCTTCACATCGGCGCCTTCGGTGAACAGGCGCTTCTGAATCAGACCGCCCACTTGCGGACGCACTTCGGCTACCTGGTAAGCGGAGGTACGGCCCGGCAGTTCGGTGGTCATTGCCAGCGCTTCCGTCTTCACGGCAAACACGCCCACTTCCGGCGGCGGCATCTTGCCGCCATGGCCAGCCATTGCCTCGCCGGATTGAGAATGGCAGCCCGCGACCAGCGCCGCTGCGCCCAGCAAAATCATGCTTTTTTGGAAATTTTTCATCGATTTTAGTTCCTTTCTGGATATAGAATGAACGATCATTCTAACAAAGTCAAGGAAATTACTAACCGACGGGTCATAAAAAAACCCGCCACGAGGGCGGGTTGCAAGGGTACTTCTCGGGATCAGGGGGTGACCGGCTCGGCGTCGACGGTCAGGGTCTGCAGGGTCAATTCGGAGCTGGCCTCGAAGCCGGAGTCGATACCGACCAGCAGCCAGAGGTCGCCGTTGGTGTCGGTCTTGACGGTCATCGGCGCTACGCTTTTCAGCGTCTTCGACGTTGGCGTGCTGGTGCCGCAAGCCAGGCCGTTGCCGATGGTGCCCAGGATCTGGGCTTCCTTGCCCGCGGTGCCCTGGTTACCTTTATCGAAGTTCATCGTGACGTGGTTGTTGGCCGTGGTGGTCTTCGGCTCGCTGGCCAGCGCCGCCGCATACACGTACACGGATTCGCCCGGCGAACCGCCCACGCCGAAGCAGCCGGAAGGCACGCTGGACGCAAACTTCAGCGTGAAGGTAACCTTATAGCTGGAGGATTTCACCAGGCCGTGGAACTGCTTCTTCACGTACAGGAACATGTCGTCGCTGCGGTTATGGCCGGTGATGTAGTAGCCTTTGCCGGTCAGCGGCGCGCCCAGTGCACGCTGCTCGAACACCACGCCGCTTGGCTCGGTGCCGACGGTGTAGTCGCTGCTGCCGCCTACCCAGCCGTCGATGCCTTTGTCGAAATCGACGATCGCGGACACGGTCTGCGGCGTATCGTCAGGATTGTTGCTGCCGCACGCTGCCAACAGGGACAGCAGTGCGACAGCGCTTGCGCTTTTCGCGATGGACATTGTTATAGCTCTCTCTATTGTGGTTTAACTGCGAGCCATTCTAGGGAAAGCAATACGGTCTGGCCGTCGGGACTTTGTATGGACTGTGTCTTAGTTTGTAATCGTCATTTCCACTCGCCGCGCAGGGCTTTCACGCGCTGGTGCAGCAGCTCCGGCGTGACGTCCACCGGCTCCACCGGTACGCCAACCGCCAGCGACAGGCGCGAACGCAGGCCCTTGCGGAAGGCGCGCTCCAATACGCTGTCCTTGCTGCGGCTGAGCAGGTGGCCCCACAGGCCGCGCAGGGCCATCGGAATCACCGGCACTTTGGAGCGCTCGATGATCTTGGAAATGCCGCCTTTGAATTCGCTCATTTCACCGGTCGTGGTCAACCGGCCCTCAGGGAAGATGCAGACCAGTTCACCGTCGTGCAGGGCATGCGCGATATCGACAAACGCCTTCTCCATCAGCCACGGATCTTCGCTGGAAGGCGCAATAGGAATCGCTTTCGCCGTGCGGAAGATCCAGCCCAGGAAAAGCGTGTTGAAGATTTTATGGTCCATCACGAAGCGGATCGGACGCGGGCTGGCGGCGCCGATCACGATGGCGTCAACATAGCTCACATGGTTGCACACCAGGACCGCCGGGCCTTCGTCCGGAATACGCTCGCCGTCGACGGTTTTCACCTTGTGCACGGTGTGGATCAGCATCCAGGCCAGGAAGCGCATCAGGAATTCCGGCACCAGCGAGAAGATGTAGACCGCCACCACGGCGTTCAGGATGGCCGTGGCGAGGAAGAGTTCAGGAATCGTGAGGCCCTGCCCCAGCAGCACCATCGCCACGCCGGCGGCAGCCACCATGAACAGCGCGTTCAGGATATTCATGCCGGCGATGGTGCGCGACAGGTGCTTGGGATCACTGCGCAGCTGGATCAGCGCGAACAGCGGCACGATGAAGAAGCCGCCGAAGATACCGAGCAGGATCACGTCCAGCACGATGCGCCAGGCGCCATGCTGCGCCAGCAGGCCCAACGCATCGACGGCGGTCGTGCCGCCATAGCCTTTGCTGGCGAAATAAAGATCGATGCCGAATACCGTCAAACCGATGGAGCCGAACGGCACCAGGCCGATTTCCACTTTGCGGCCGGACAGCTTCTCGCACAGCAGCGAACCGGCGCCAATCCCCAGCGAGAACACGGTCAGCAGCATGACGAACACGCTGTGATCGCCCTTCAGATACGTCATCGCATACACCGGGAACTGGGCCAGCACCATGGCGCCGTAGAACCAGAACCAGGAGTTGCCCAGCATGGACAGGAACACCGTGCGGTTCTGCGAAGAGAACTTCAGATTGCGGATCGATTCGGTGACCGGGTTCCAATTCACTTTCAGGTCCGGCGCGGGCGCCGGTGTGACGGGAATACGCGAAGCGGTCATCAGGCCCAGCACCGCGAAGGCCAGCGTGGCTGCCACGATGTACTGGATGCCGTGCGGTTTCTGCATCACGATCACGTCGCCGAACACCTGCCCCAGCAAAATGCCGACGAAGGTGCCCATTTCGACCATACCGTTGCCGCCGGTGAGTTCTTCAGGCTTGAGCTGCTGCGGCATGTAGGCATATTTCACAGGGCCGAACAGCGTGGAGTGGGTGCCCATGCCGATCACCGCCAGGATCAGCAGCGGCAGCGTGTGCGTCAGCCAGCCAATGCCCGCCACCGCCATGATGCCGATCTCCAGCCACTTGATCAAACGCGCCAGTTTGGCCTTTTCCATCTTTTCGGCAATCTGGCCCGAAGTGGCAGAGAACAGCACATAAGGCAGGATGAACAGGCCGGGGATCAGGTTGGTGATCATGGACGGCGACAGGTCAGTCCAGCTGGCGGCGTCGAAGGTCAGGATGACGATCAGGGCGGTCTTGAACAGGTTGTCGTTGAAGGCGCCCAGGAACTGCGTCCAGAAGAATGGCGCGAAGCGGCGCTGTTTCAACAGGGTGAACTGGCTGGCGTGGCTCATGGTCGGAGTGACTGACAGTGAAAATACCGACAACATACATGACATTGCCCTGCCGGACAATGCCACTGCCCCTCACTCTGCGTTAGCTCAAGCTCCGCTGTTGCATCAAGCGGAAAAGCGGGCCTATCGCCAGCACCAGAACCGCCATCCGGCAGACGTGGAAGGCCGTCACAATAGGCACGCCAAGATGCAAGGTACGCGCGGTGAGCGCCATCTCCGCGATGCCGCCCGGCGAGGTGGCCAGCACCGCGGTGCCGGGGTGGATGTTCGCGGCCCAGGCCAGCAGCGTGGCAAATCCCGCAGCCAGCGTCATGGCAAACACATTGCAGACGGCCACACTGGCCATATACCTTGGCGCCGCGCGCAGGAATTCCGGCGAAAAGCGCGTGCCCAGCGAAATACCGATGGACAGCTGCCCTGCCCTGACCATCCACTCCGGAACACTGCTCAAATGGATGCTGCAACCGGTCAGCGCTGCCGCCGCGAGCAGCGGACCAATAACCCAGGCGTTCGGCACGCCTTTGCGCTTGAACAGCAGCGCTGCGGCGGACGTCAACGCGATCAACAGCAGCAGCCCCGGCGCGTGCACGCCCAACGCAGCGACGCTCGGCGCGGTGGACGTGGCCAGGCCGGAGAGCGTTGCCGTGGCCGTGCCGGCCGCCGATCCGGCAGCAGCGCCGGACGCGCTGATGGCTGCATTGGCCGCAGGCTCGGGCACCGCAGGCATGCCATGCACGCTCCAGTAGCGCACTGCAAACGGTATCGTGGCGACGACCATCATCACGCGCAGGCTGTGTGCCGCAGCCACGCGCTGCACGTCGCCGCCGTGGCGCTCGCCCTGTACCGCCATTTCCGATGCCCCGCCCATGGCCATCGAAAAAAATGCCGTGGCGCGATCGGTCCCCGTGAGCCGCTGCAGGAGGAAGCCGCACAGCCAGCCCAATCCGATCGAAAACGCCACGGCCAGGGCAATGAAACCTGCCCGTCCGGCCAGCACTGCCAGCACGGCCGGCGTGAAATACAGTCCCAGCACAGTGCCAATCGCCCACTGTCCCGCCTCGCGCACGCGCACGGGGCTGTGCAGATGTACGCCCGCGAGCCGCAGCGCGGCGGTGCCGAACAGGGGGCCGATAATCCATGGCAGCGGCGTGTTGAGCTGCACGCACAGCAGCGCCGCCAGGATGGCAACCGCCACCGCCCCAAGGAAAGGCCACCGCAGCGGATGCCGCCAGATTGGTCCCGCACCCGCCACGATCATCCTCAGAACACCCAGAGCTTGTCTTGTGGGAGCTGCAGCCAGTAGTTGCCTTCGTCCAGGCGGTACTTGGAGTAGGCGCGCACGCTGATGTCGCCCTTCTTGAACAGGCACTCGAAGCGGTCGCCAAGATACATGCAGGTGAACAGCGGCAGTTCCAGCGCATTGTCGGCCTGCGAGCTGCTGACCTTTACTTCCTCCACGCGGATCAACGGCGCAATCTCCGCGCCCACGTTGCCGCGCGCCGTGCCGACCAGCTGCTTGCCCGCCACATCGATGCGCACCGTATTGCCATCACGGCTCACCAGCTTGCCCGGCAGGCGGTTATTACTGCCCATGAACTCGGCCGTGAACAAAGTCTCCGGCGTTTCGTACATGGACTGCGGCGTGCCCTGCTGCTCGATCTTGCCGTTATTGAGCAGAAGGATGCGGTCGGAAATCGCCATCGCCTCATCCTGGTCGTGGGTCACCATCAGCGCCGACAGGCCAAGGCGCACAATCAGCTCGCGCAGGAAGGAGCGCGCCTCTTCGCGCAGCTTGGCATCCAGGTTGGACAGCGGCTCGTCCAGCAAAATTACGGGAGGGTTGTACACCAGGGCACGGGCAATCGCCACGCGCTGCTGCTGGCCCCCGGACAACTGGTGCGGGAAACGCTCGCCCAGATGACCCAGGCCCAACTGCTTCAGCACCTCGCCCACGCGCTTGGCAATTTCATCCTTCGGCATCTTGCGCAGTTTCAGGCCGTAAGCGACGTTCTCGTTCACGGTCTTGTGCGGCCACAGCGCGTAGGACTGGAACACCAGGCCTAGATTGCGCTGCTCGGCCGGCATCTCGAAATTGCGCGCGCCATCGAACACACGCCGCTCGCCGATGTCGATCGTGCCCTGCTTCGGGCTTTCCAGACCGGCGACCGCGCGCAGCAGCGTGGTCTTGCCGGAGCCGGATGGCCCCAGCAGCGCCACCACTTCGCCCTTGTGCAAGTGCATCGAAACGCCCTTCAGGATCGGATTCGCGCTCGCCCCGCTGCCGTATTCCAGGTGCAGCTCATTGACGCTCAATTCATTCATGGTCAAATCTCGTTTCATGATGTTCACTCAGTTATGCAGCTTGACGCCAAAGCGCAGCGCGATACCCAGGCCAACCGCCACCAGGGTAATGTTAATGAAGGACAGCGCCGCCACCAGGTCGGTCGAACCGCCCGCCCACAGCGACACCAGCATCGCGCCAATCACTTCAGTCCCGGGCGACAGCAGATACACACCGGTCGAATATTCGCGCTCGAAAATCAGGAAGATCATCAGCCAGGAGCCCAGCAGGCCATATTTGATCAGGGGGACCGTCACATCGCGCGTGACTTGGCCACGGCGTGCACCGACTGCACGTGCCGCCTCTTCCAGCTCAGGACCAACCTGCAACAGTGCCGTCGAGATCAGGCGCATGCCGTAAGCCATCCACACCACCGAATAAGCCAGCCACACCGCGAAGATGGTGGAACGCAGCGAGCGCAGCGCCGGCACCAGCGAACCGGAAACCCACATCGCAATCGCGTTGTCGGAACCTTTCGCAAAGCCGTCAATCCAGGAAGGCACGAACAGGAACACCCACAGGAAAGCCAGGCCAGCCAGCAAGCCCGGAATGGCGCGCGGCACCAGCACGCTGTAATCCAGCAGGCGCGTAATCGTGTCCGGCTTGCGGTGCATGGCCAGCGCAATGAAGCAGTAGCAGACAATCGCCAGGCCGCCGCCGATCACACCGATCAGCACCGTGTTGATGATCCCGCGGATCAGGGATGGCTGTTCGAACACCTCGCGGAAGTGCTGCAAGGTCAGCACGTCGGCCAGTTTCACACCTTCGCCCCAATATTCAACAAAGGAACGCAGCGCGATGCCCGTCAGCGGCAGCACGATGGTGAAGATCAGCCAGCCGCCCAGCAGCGCAAAAGCCAGCCACTTCCAGTGCCCCAGCGGCATGGCCTTGGTGCGCGCGCCCTTTCCCTTGATCGACACGTACTTGTTGGCAGACTTCAGCAGCCAGCGCTGCGCCATCACCAGCGGCATGGTCACGGCAACCAGACACACCGCCACCGCCGCCATCAGGTGATACGAAGGCGTACCCAGTTTGTTGGTCAGTTTGTACAGATAGGTCGGCAGCACAAGGTGGCCTTCCGGATCGCCCAGCACCAGCACCAGGCCGAATACCTCGAAGCCGAGGAAGAACACCAGCACGCCCGCATACGCCAGCGCCGGCATGATCATCGGCAGCGACACATTGAACATCACCTGGATTGGCGAAGCGCCTGCCACGCGAGCTGCCTCCTCCACGTCCGAACCCAGCGACTTCAGTGCGGACGAAGCGTACAGATACACGTGCGGCACGTGAGTCAGGCCCGCGATCACCACGATGCTGGTGAACGAATAAATATTCCAGGGAATAAAGCCCAGGATATCCTTGGCCCAGGTCGAGTAGAAGCCCACAGGCCCCATCGACACCACGTAGCCAAAGCCCATCACCATCGGCGACACGAAGATCGGTACCAGCAGCATCGGTGCGATCCAGCCGCGGCCCGGCAGATCGGTGCGCACCATCAGGAAAGCCAGCATACCGCCCAGCGGCACGGCAATCGCCGCCAGGCCGGCCGCCAGGATCAGGCCATTCTTGAATGCCATCGCGAAGTCCGGATCTTCGAAGATGAACTGATAGGCCTCCAGTCCCACTTCCTTGCCCGGCATGAAGAACGGCGCCGACAGGAAGCTCTGATAGAAGATCAGGAACAGGGGCAGGAAGATCGCGATCGAGGTCAGGACGACCACCACCCCGCGCGGCCAGTTCAGGGCTGGCCGGCCCAGTGTTGCGGTATGCATGGACTACTCCTTATTTCTTACCGGCCGTTTCTTTCCACTGCTTCAGGAAGGCCATGCGCTTGGCGGGGCCGAGGAATTGCAGCAGGATCGGATGCACGGGCACCGGCTTGATCTTGTCCTGGCCGATCTGCTTGACCAGATCGGCGGACGTGGTTTCGCCCGTCACATCGGCGCGAATGGCGAACAGCTTGGAGTCGTTGGCGACAATGGTCTGGCCACGGTGCGACAGCATATAGTCCATCCACAGCTTGGCGGCGTTGACGTTCTTGGCAGCCTTGTTGATGAAGATCACGCGCGACATCACCAGCGTGTAATCTTTCGGCAGCTGCACGCCAATCGACGGATCGGTCTTGGCGCGCACCAGCGCGTAGGAACCCAGCACGTTATAGCCGATCAGGTTTTCGCCGGAAGAGATACGCTCCATCATGGTGCCGGTGGACGACTGCACGCGCACCTTGGCCGCGCCGAACGCATTCTCAAGCTCCTGGAACTTCGGATATTCGCGCGCATCCTGGGTCATGAACATGAAGCCCACGCCGGATTTCTCGATGTCGTAGGTCGTGACCTTGTCCTTGAACTTGGGCTGCTGGATCAGTTTAACGAAGTCCGCGTGGGTCTGCGGCACTTCCTTGGCATCGACCAGGCGCTTGTTGTAGACGATGGCAGCCGGTTCGAAGGTCGTGCCGTAAGCCTGATCGTCCCACACTGCCCAGCCGGGGATCTTGGAGGCTTCCACGGACTTGTACTTCAGCGCATAGCCATCGGAGGCGAGGCGCATTTGCAGGTCCATGGCGGACGACCACATCACGTCAGCCGTATTGCCGCCTGCTGCAACTTCGGAGATGAAGCGGTTATAGACTTCGGTCGAATTCATATCGTTGTATTCGACGGTAATGCCCGGATAGAGGGCGCTGAAGTCCTTGATCAGCGGCTGCGTCGCCTTGCTGTCGGTGGCGCCGTAGATCACCAGCTTGCCTTCCTTTTTGGCCGCATCCACGATCTTCTGGTAATCGGCCGGATAGCCCGCCGGCAGTTCTGCGAATGCGGAGCTTGCAAACAGGCCTGCCGCAGCCGCGACCAGCGTCATCTTCATCTTCATCAATGTCTCCTTGGAGGTTTTTATCAGCGCACCAGGCCTAGCTGGCTGGCGCGGCGGCCGTAGTCGTCAACGGCCTTTGTTACGTATTCGGTCAGGGTCTTGCCCGTCATATTGAAGGGGTACAGCCCTGCCTGTTCGCGCATGTGCGCAAATTCCGGATCTGCCATCATGCGGTCGAACTTACTTACCCACTGAGCGTAGTCGGCCTCGGTAGCGTGGGGGCTCATCCACACGCCACGGATAATCGGCCACACCACGTCATAGCCCTGCTCCCGCGCAGTCGGAACGTTGGCCAGCAAGCCAGGCAAGCGCTGTTCTGACAGCACTGCCAGCACTCGCACATTCCCGCCAGGCGCCATCAGGTGCGCTTCCGAGGCGTCACCCGACACCACATGGACAAAGTTGGCCTGCAGCGCAGTGAAAGCCTCACCGCCGCCCTCCAGCGCCACGAAACGCAGTACTTTCGGATCGATGCCGGCAGTGCGCACCAGCAGCGCAATCTTCAGCCAGTCCTGGCTGCCGATGGTGCCGCTCACGCCGATCAGCACCTTGGACGGATCGCGCTTCAGTGCCGCGACCAGGTCGCCCAGCGATTTGTACGGCGAATCGGCGCGCACGGCGATCATGCCGTAGTCCGCGCCCAGCGCTGCCACCCAGCGCACGTCGGAAGCTTTCACCTTGCCGAACTTGCCCTGCGCCATATTGAGCAGGGAGCCACCGGAGAAGGCGACCAGCGTGCCAGGTTCGGCACGGCGGCGGCCCGCCAGCGAATGCCAGGCCACGGCGCCAATGCCGCCGGGTAGATAGCTGAGGTGCATCGGCGGCGGATTGGGTGTGAGCGTGAGGCCTTGCTGCACCAGCTTGCAGGTCAGGTCCATCGCGCCGCCCGGCTTGGACGGCACGATGCATTCGGCGCCGGAGGCCAGCGCCGCGCCGCTCAGGAGAACGGCAGCCAGCAAAAAGTGCAGCAGTGCTTTCATGACTTAGAAGCGATGTTGGATACCGACCATCAGGCCATGCTGGCTGTTGCCGAACGCCGCGTCGTCACGCGACAGGCCTGTCAGCAGATCGTGTCGGGCCTTGGTATAGCCGAGTGTCGCGTACAGGTCGGTGCGCTTGGATGCAGCGTAGCGGTAGCGCAGTACGTACATGATCGGATCAGCGTCCTTGCCGTCGGCGACATTCTTCACATCGACATAGTACACGGCGCCGGTCAGCGTGACGTTAGGCTGCAGCTTATAGGCCACACCGGTCCAGTAAGTCGTTGCTTTCACGTCCGGCGTAGCGGCTTTGCCGGCCTTCAGCTTGAAATCGCGGCCGGCCAGCCAGAACTTGAATGGGCCGGTCTGGTAGTAGCCGCCGGCGTGGATCACCGAGGTTTCGTCGCGGTTGCCGGTGGCGGCTACGGTATTGCCGTTCTCGCGTTCATAAGTCGCCATCAGACCCAGGCCTTCGGATTCGTAGCTGGTGGCGAAGGCATATTTCGCGCTGTCGGCGTGGCTGCCGTTGGCCTGTTCGCCGAAGGAATACGTCGCGCCGTAGTTGAAGTCTCCGGTCTTGCCGGAATACTTGATCATATTGTCGAAGCCCGTGGTCATGCCGTACTTGCTTGGGCCGGTGGCGCTGGCGGTCGTGGCCCACGAGTAGAACGGCGCGAAACCCATCGGGTCGAAGCGGATCACGGTGTCGTACACGCTGGTGAAGGAGCGGCCCAGCACCACGCGGCCCCAGCTGCCCTCCAGACCGACGTTGGCCTGGCGGCGGAACAGCTGGCCGTCAATAGCGCCGGTGTCCATCAGAATGCCGCCTTCCAGCTGGAACACGGCTTTCAGGCCGCCGCCCAGGTCTTCGGAGCCGCGCAGGCCCCAGCGGGAAGTGTTCATGCCGCCCGAGCTGACGCGGCTCAGGGTGCCGCCATTCGGGCCGGCGTTGTTGGATACGTCGACGCCGACGTCGAGCAGGCCATAGACTTGAACGTTGGATTGTGCGTGGGCTGCGCCACCGGCGGCAAGCATCGCCGCGACGGCGATCGTCGTGGAAGTTCTTTTCACAAGCTGTCTCCTGGGTTTATAGTTAGTTGTGCTCGATCTTGCTCTGGCACGGTTCAACTATAAAATCGTCAACCTTTCAATCGCCTTTCAGCCACATTTCAATGCGCATACTGTTAGTAGAAGACCACACAGAATTACAACACTGGCTCTCGAAAGCCCTGCGCGATGCCCATCTGACGGTCGAATGCGCGGACAACGGCGCCGATGCTGACGCGCTGCTGCTCACGCAGGAATATGGGCTGATCATCCTCGACCTCACCCTGCCGAAGATGGATGGACTGGAAGTGCTGAAGCGTCTGCGCGCCCGCGGGCGCAAGACGCCCGTGCTGATCCTGACGGCGCGCGGCGGACTGGAAGACCGTGTGCAAGGCCTGAATCTGGGCGCCGACGATTACCTCGCCAAACCTTTCGAACTGGTGGAACTGGAAGCGCGCGTGAAAGCCCTGCTGCGCCGCAGCAGCGGCAACGAGGCCCTGGTCTATGAATGCGGCGCCCTGAAATTCGATACGGTGTCGCGCATGTTCAGCTACTACGGCAACAGCCTGGCGCTGACGCCGCGCGAACACGCGGTGCTGGAAGCGCTGATCACGCGCGGCGGCAAACCGGTGGCGAAGGAAAAGCTGTTCGACGAAGTGTTCGCCCTGGCCGACGATGCGAACCTCGATGCGATCGAGCTGTATATCCACCGCGTGCGCAAGAAGCTGGAAAGCACGGAGCCTGGCGCGGCGGCCATCACTACCCTGCGCGGCATCGGCTACTTGCTGCAGCCGCGTGACGCCAAGGTCTGATGGCGGCGCTGCTCGAAAGTCTTCGACTGCGCTGGCAAGGCGGCGCGCCACTGGGCAGCTTGCGCCGCCAGTTGCTGCGCTGGCTGCTGCTGCCGCTGATTTTGCTGGAGCTGCTGAATACCGTTTCCGTCTATCGCAACGCGGTCGACGCGGCGGATCAGGCTTATGACCGTTCGCTGCTGGCGTCCACGCGCGCACTGGCGGAACGCGTGTCCGTGGTCGATGGCAGCGTGGTGGCCGATGTGCCCTACGTGGCGCTGGACAGCTTCGAGACCGACACGCTGGGCCGCATCTACTACAAGGTCACCGGCATCAAGGGCGAAACGGTGTCCGGCTACGACGACCTGCCGCCTGTGCCGCCCAATGTGCCGCGCTCCGAGAACTACCCTGCCCTGGTGCGCTTCTATCACGCCAATTACAACGGGCAGCCGATCCGTATTGCCGCCCTGCTGCAGCCGGTCTACGACAGTTCGATGCGCGGTATCGCGCTGATACAGGTAGGTGAAACGCTGGACGCGCGGCGCGGCCTGACCAACAAGATTCTGCTCGACACCGTGGTGTGGCAATCCAGCGTGGTGCTGGTGGCCGGTCTGCTGATCTGGTTTGCCGTACGGCTGGTGCTGCAGCCTTTGATGCGCCTGAAAGCCGAAGTGGAAACGCGCAGCGTATCGGACCTGTCCGATCTCGATCCCGCCCTGGTGCACAAGGAAATGCGCCCGCTGGTGCAGGCCATGAACGCCTATATGTCGCGCATTCAGGAACTGATCGCCAGCCAGCGCCGCTTCATTGCCGACGCCTCGCATCAGCTGCGCACACCACTCACCGTGCTGAAGACGCAGGCCGAAATGGCGCAGCGTGATCTTAACCGCGATGCCAGCGGCGCCGACCTGCGCGAAATCGTGAACAGCATTACCGCCACCACCGATTCCACCGTCCACCTCGCAAACCGCCTGCTGATGCTGGCCCGCATCGAACATAGCGGCAACCACACGCCGGAACCCGTGCCGCTGCGCGCCATGGTGCAGCAGGTGGCGCTGGAGATGGCGCTTTCCGCAGTCAAGAGGAACATTGATCTTTCGCTGGAAGGCGATACCGAGGCGGAAGTAGCCGGCCAGGCGCTGATGCTGCACGAGCTGGTCGCCAACCTGGTCGACAATGCCCTGCACTACACGCCATCCGGCGGCAGCGTGATTCTGCGCGTGATGCGCTATGCGGAACACACTGTGCTGGAAGTGGAAGACAGCGGCCCCGGCATCCCCGAAGCGGACCGTGACCGCGTGTTCTCGCCCTTCTACCGCGCGGCCAGCTCCATGCAGACCAACCCCGGCGGCTCCGGACTTGGCCTGGCCATCGTGCGCGACATCGCTGCCCTGCACAACGCCACCATTGCTCTCGACGCCGGCGCGAACGGCAAGGGCTTGCTGATCCGCGTCAGTTTTCCAGCGGCAGGCTGATCGCGATTCGCGTGCCGTTGGCGGCGGCGATGGCAAAGCGTCCGCCCAGCGCCTGCACGCGCTCCTTCATGCCTGCAATGCCGATGCCTTCCGCCGTGTATGCCGGATCGAAGCCGACGCCATCGTCGGCAACGGCAATCTCCAGGCGGCCATCGCGCCGCAGCAGCTCCACCGTGGCATTGCGTGCGCGGGCGTGCTTGACGATGTTCGACAGCGCTTCCTGCACGATCCGGTAAGCACTGATGGCCACATTGCCGCCCAGTCCCGCGAAGTCGCCTTGGGCCTGCAGCGCGAAGTGGCAGTCTGAGTGATTGCGTTCGTACTGGTTCACCATTTCTTCCAGCGCGCCTTGCAGGCCAAGCATGTCCAGCACTTCGGGACGCAGGCGGCGCACCAGCGTGCGGCCGCTGTTGTATAAGCCCAGCGCCAGCCTGGTGATCGCACGCGCCTTGTCGCCGATCTGCCCGGCCAGCGGCGCGGGCTGCGCCTGTGCGGCCAGCGCAGTGATTTGCTGCGCCTCCAGGCGGACAGCAATCAGCGTGGCATTGAGTTCATCATGGATTTCCAGGGCGATGCTCTTGCGCTCATCTTCCACGGCGGTGTTCACGCGCTGCAGCAAGCGGCGCTTTTCCTCGTCCGCGGCGCGCAAGGCTTGCATTGACGATTTGAGCGAGGCCGCGAATCCGTCCGTCATGCGGTAAGCCAGCGACAGGCAAAGCAGCAGGCCAAGACTGGCCACGCCCAGCTCGATGTAGAAGCGGCGCCTCTGTTTCGCCAGCAGCGCCGTGGCGGACATGCGCACCTGCACATAGCCCATGGTGCCGACATTGCGGTCGCCACCGCCGGTCACATACAGCAGCCGCTTATGAATCGGCGCCTCGAAGTAACGGGCTTCCGGCTGGCCGGAGGTACGCGCTTCCACATCGACCAGGGGCTTGCGGCTCGCATCCTGCAGCGTCACGCGCTTAATGGCTGAATCGCCCTGCATCATGCCGTAGATGGACGCCTTCAGTTCATCGAACTGGCCGCCCATCAAGCTCGCTTCGCCACTGCTGGCCAGCGCGGCAGCCAGCAACTGGCCCCGCTCCGCCAATTCGGCGCGCACTTCGTCCTGGCGCGACTGGTAGCTGTACCAGGTCAGCGTGACGAACAGCACCAGCAAGGGGAAGGTCGTGATCAGCAGCAGCCGCGTACGGGTGCTCAGGCGCGGCATGATGGTCAAGGCTGGATCAGGCCATGACGTACTGCGAGGCGCGTGATGTCGGCGGCGCGCTGCACGCCCAGCTTGTCCTTGATGGCCTGGCTGGTGTTGCTGATGGTTTTGCTCGACACATCCAGCTTCTCCGCGATTTCGGCGTTGGTCTGCCCTTCCGCCATCATCGTGAAAATCTGCAGCGAACGCTCATCCAGCAGCGCTTGCGGCGATTGCTCGCCCAGTACGGACAGGCTGGCCAGGCGCTCCGCGATCACCGGCATGAAATACAGCTCGCCGTGCTGCGCGCGCTTGACCGCAAGCGCCAGTTCCTCAGGATCGCAATCCTTGGTGATGAAGGCACGCGCGCCGATTCGGTAGGCCTCCTTGATCAAACTGTCCTGATCGAACTGGGTCAGGAAGATGACGCGGGCGTTCGGCTTGGCCTTCAGGATCTGGCGCGCAGCATCCAGGCCCGTCAGCTGCTCACCGAAACGGATATCCAGGATAGCAACATCAGGTTCCATTCTTTGGAACTCCGAGATCGCCTCTTCCGGCGTTTTGGCGCGCGCCACTGCCTCGATTCCATGGGCGCCCAGGGTCATGGCAAAGCCGTCCATCACGATGGGATGATCGTCTGCCAGCAATACGCGAATGTTCTTGTCCATAGGCAGAACGATATCACAGCAAAAAATTCCACACAAACCCATTGCAAATTTCTATTTAATGGAAGAGTATACTTCCACATACTAGCAAAGGAGAGTTCTCATGAATTTCAATTCCCAGCGCAAGAACTACACCGGAATGGCCGTGATCGGACTGGCACATGTGATGGCTTTCGTGTTCGCCCTGCAGCATTCCAAGGTGTGGATCAGCCATCCGGATGGACCGGCGGCGGTCGAAGTATTGCCGCTGCCGCCTGAGCCAAAATACGAGACACCTCCCCCGCTGCCGATGCCAACGCAGTTCACGCCGCCCGACGTGCGTCCGCCGACCGATTTGCCGGTCACGGTCACGATTACCGACACCACGCCCACCATTCCGGAAGGCGTGCCCGTGCGGCGCCCCGTGAATCCCGGTCCGCCGGCGGCGGGCGGTGGGGATATCGTGGTGGCGAAACACGAGCCGCTAACCGTGCAGCCGGTGATTGAAATGCGGGCTTGCGCCAAACCCGCTTATCCGCAGTCGGCCTTGCGCAATGGCGATACGGGCACCGTCACGCTGGCCTTCCTGATCGGAACGGATGGCCATGTAGCGGCGTCCAAAGTGGAGAAATCGAGCGGTTATCGGGATCTCGACCGCGCTGCAATTGGCGGTCTGTCGCAATGCCGCTTCAAACCGGGGACGGTGGACGGCGTCCCCTTTGAATCCTGGACGCGCGTCCAGTACGTGTGGTCGCTGGACGATTAATTCTTCTGCGATGGATGGCCGGCCAGCGGCAGTTCGGGCAGGAACAGCAGCGCGAGCAGACCAAGGCCGACCATCACGCTACCAGCGGCAAACACGCTGGCGATGCCATGGCGGTACACCGCGACAGTTGCCGCGCTGGCCGCGCCGGCAACGGCTGCACCGCCGTGCGCGCCGACCGCAGCCACCGCCTCGATTCCGTGCGCATGCAGCTGGCGCGCCAGGATTGCGCCGGAGCCCGTCACACCCAGCAGCCCGCCCAGCGAGCGGAAGAAGGTCAGCATCGCCGTACCGACGCCCCGCCGCGCCAGCGGCAACGCGTTCTGCACGGCGATGGTCATATTCGGCATGACCAGGCCAAGGCCCATGCCCATCAGGAAAATCGCCGGCTCTATCACGAAATAACCCAGGCCCTTCTCCATTGCCCAGGCCAGCACGCCGAAAGCAATCGTCGCGGCGACCAAGCCAGCCACCTGCACCGCCTTGTACTTGCCGGTGCGCGCCATCACGCGGCCGTTGGTGATCGAGGACATGATCAGGCCCACCATCATCAGCACCGTCAGCAAGCCCGATTGCGAAGGGCTGGCGCCCATCACCACCTGGAAGAACAGCGGGAAGAAAATGGTCGCGCCCATCAGCCCCGTGAAGGTAAACGCCATCACGATGCTGGCGACATTGAACACGCTGCTATGGAACAGGTCCGGCGGGAGCACGGGTTCGGCCGCGCTGCGCACGTGGATCAGCAGCGCGATACCCATGGCGACGGCCAGTGCCAGGCAGACATAGACCTGCGTCGAATCCCATGGCCACTCGGTGCCGCCCAGCGCCAGCACCAGTAGGAGCGTGGTCAGAGAACCGGTCAGCAGCGCCGAGCCGAGATAGTCGATGCGGTGCGCATGCTTAATCTGAGGCTTGTGCAGCGAGCGCGCAATCGCCTGGAATGCCAGTGCGCCGACCGGCAGGTTGACGTAGAAAATCCAGTGCCACGACAGCCAGTCCGTAATCAGGCCGCCCACCACGGGACCGAGCACGCTGGTCACCGCAAACACAATTGGAATCATGCCCATGCGCTTGCCGCGCTCCGCCGGGGGCACCACGTCACCGATGATGATCTGCGCCAGCGGCATGAAGCCGCCCGCGCCAATGCCCTGAATGGCGCGGAACACGATCAGCTGCAGCATATTCTGCGACAGTCCGCATAGCGCTGAACCGAGCAGGAAAATGCCCAGTGCAGCAAAGATGAGCGGGCGGCGCCCATACTGGTCGGCCAGCTTGCCGTACAGCGGCATGGTCACGGTGGACGCCAGCACATAGGCTGTCACCACCCACGACAAATGCGCCATGCCGCCCAGATCGCTGACGATACGTGGCAGCGCCGTGGACACAATACTCTGGTCGAGCGCACTCAGCCCCAGCACGGTCATCATGGCAAAGTAAATGGCACGGATCTCGGCGCCCGTGATTTGTGCGTCGGGTGCTTGGGTCATTCTGCAATCTCCTTCAAAGGGCCGATGGCGGCCGCGATGGCCTCGATACCGGCCGGGGAAAGACGGGCGATGCGGCGCGCGATCCACTCCAGCCGCTGTTCGCGCAGTTGATGTATCTTGCCCTCTCCCAGCGCGGAGAGGCGCAGGCCACTGCGGCGGCGGTCCGCCGGGTCAGCCTCGCAGCGCTCAACAAGACCCGCAGCCTCCAGCGCCTTCACCTGCGCGCTGATGGTGGGGCCACTCACCTTTTCCATGCGCGCCAGCTCCGCCACGCCGGTACAGGGATGCTCGGCCAGCGTGGCCATCAGGATGACCTGTGCCATCGGAATGTCGCTCTCGATGATGCCGCTGTCGCGCCGCATCTCGCGCATCAGCATTTTCAGGGCGGTACGCAGCTCGCCGGCGATCTCCAGCGCACGTGGATTGATGGGTTGTTCGTCTGTCATGATAATTAGATAGGTAGTCTACCTAACTATCTTAGCACAGTCCGGCCAATCGGACGCGGCACGGCAACAATTTCCCCTATGATGGTCCGGATAACTAAGCCTCTCACGGCGTCCGCAACAAATGATTACCAAGCTCTCATTCCGCCAATTGCTGCTTGGCGTCTTCCTGCTGATTGCCCTGCTGCTGAGCGCTACTTCCGTCCACGCCCTGCTGACGCTGGACAAGCTGTCTGCGCAAAGCCGCGAGATCGGCCGCGACGCCGTGCTGCTGACCGCCAATGCGCAGCGCCTCGCCGAGCGCAGCGTGGCGATGGAGCGCAGCGCGCGCCAGTTTCTGGTGCTGGACGATCCCGCCTTCCGCGAGCGCTATATGGATGCGTGGCGCGACGGCCAGGCCGCCCTCGACGCGCTGGCCAACGGCTTGCCGCGTGCCGAAAGCGCATCCTTTCGCGCCTGGCGCGAACATGGCGAGGCGGCATGGTCCGCCATGCAGGTGCCGCGTGCACGCCGCGGCGCGCGCCAGCAGATGCTGAACATCGCCCTCGCGGGTCTGCCCGCCATCAATGAAGGGCTGGCCGACGAAGTGAAGCGCGAAGTCGATTACCGCAACAACCAGATCCTGCAGGAGCTGGATCGCCAGCGCAGCGTGCTGACCGGCCAGGTGATCGCATCCATCGCGGTTGCCGCCGCACTGGCGCTGGGCTTTGGCATGTGGTTGTCGCGCCCACTGGGCCAGATCGAAAACGCCATCGGCCAGCTGGGTGGCAACCGCTATGACCGTCCCATTGAAGTGGAAGGGCCGGACGACTTGCGCCGCCTCGGCCAGCAACTGAACTGGCTGCGCCAGCGTCTGGCCGATCTGGAAGCGGACAAGGCGCGCTTCCTGCGCCACATTTCGCACGAACTGAAAACCCCGCTGGCCGCGCTGGTGGAAGGCGTGTCGCTGCTGGAGGACGAAGTGGCCGGCCCATTGGCGCCCAATCAGCGCGAAGTGGCAGGCATCCTGCGCCAGAACACCGCCTCGCTGCAAAACCAGATCGAAGACCTGCTGCGCTATAACACCGCCAATTTCGAAGCGCAGCACCTGCACCGCCAACCTACCGATGCGGCGGAGCTGCTGCATAAGGTGGTGGACAGCCAGCGCCTGCAATGGCAAGCGCACAATCTCAAGATTTCGGTCGAAGGCAACGCAGCGCTCATCATGGCCGATGCGGACAAACTGGGCGTAGTGGTCGGCAATCTGCTGTCGAACGCCGTACGCTTCAGCCCCGAAGGCGGCGAAGTACGCTTCACCGTTGGCGAACATGCGGGCACGCTGCTGATCGACTGCTGCGACCAGGGTCCCGGCGTGGCAGCCAACGACGCCGAACATATTTTCGAGCCCTTCTACCAGGGTGAACGCCAACCCGCCGGCGCGCGGCGCGGTAACGGCATCGGCCTTTCCATCGTGCGCGAATACATCAGCGCACATGGCGGCACGCTGCAGCTTCTGCCCTCCATTGAAGGCGCCCACTTTCGAATCGAACTCCCATATGAACGCTAAGACTTTATTGCCGCCGCTTTTGCTGTGCGCCGCCTGCATGACGCAGCGGTCGCCACCACCGCAGCCTGCCCTGCCGACCATCACGCCGCCTGCGGTCAGTGCGCCGATCACGATACTGCCCGCGCCCATTGATGAAGTGGGACCGCTGCTGGCCTATCACCAGTCGCTGCGCAAGATGACGCAAGGCGAGCTGCTGAAGGAATTGAGTGGCCTGTCGCTGCAGCAGAAGACGCCCAAGAATCTGCTGCAGTCGGGCATGGTGCTGACGCTGACGCGCAGCCCCGCCGACCTGGCGCGCGCGCAGGCCCAGTTCGACGCAGTGGCCACGGCGAGCGAGGCCGATGCGACGCCGTTCAAATCGTTGGCGCAAATGCTGTCCAGCTATTGCGCGGAACAGCGCCGCCTGTACGACCACGTCGACAAGCTCAATACGCAGCTGAAGGACGGCCAGCGCAAGAATGAACAATTGAACGATATGCTGGAAGCGCTGAAGGCGATTGAGCGCGGCTTGCCCGTGCGTCCTTCCAGCGGTTCGTCGGCGGGGGTGAAGTGATGGCGGTCGGTGCACATCTTCTTCTGGTGGACGACGACGCAGACCTGCTGCGTCTTCTCTCCATGCGCCTGGAAGCCAATGGCTACAAGGTGACAGCCGTGAGCAGCGCGGAGGCGGCGCTGGCGCATATCGCGATGGAACTGCCTGCCATGGTAATCAGCGACATCCGCCTGCCGGGCCGCGACGGCATGGCCCTGTTCCAGCAGATTCGCAAACAATTCTCTGCCCTGCCCGTGATCTTGCTGACGGCGCATGGCACCATTCCCGATGCGGTGGAAGCGACTTCGCTGGGCGCCTATGCCTACCTGACCAAGCCGTTCGACGCCAAGGTGCTGCTGGACCGCATCGGCCAGGCCCTGAGCCTGAGCGCGCCGAGCGTGGTGCAGTCGCGCAGCGACGAATTCTGGCGCGAAGAAATCATCAGCCGCAGCCAGTCGATGGCCGAGCTGCTGGCGGAGGCCAAGCTGGTGGCGGTGTCCGAAGCCAGTGTGCTGATCCGCGGCGAAAGCGGCACCGGGAAGGAACTGCTGGCGCGCGCCATCCATCGTGCTTCGCGCCGCGCCAAGGCGCCCTTCATTGCCGTCAATTGCGGCGCGATTCCGGAGCAGCTACTGGAGTCCGAACTGTTCGGCCACGTGAAAGGTTCCTTCACCGGCGCGGTGGCCAGCCGCGAAGGCCTGATCCAGGCTGCCGATGGCGGCACGCTGTTCCTCGACGAGATCGGCGATATGGCCCTGCACCTGCAGGTCAAGCTGTTGCGCGTGCTGCAGGAGCGCGTGGTGCGCCAGGTGGGTTCGGATGCCGGCCGTCCGGTCGATGTGCGCGTGCTGTCCGCCACCCACCGCGACCTGGAGCAGGCCATGCTGGAGGGCCAGTTTCGCGAAGACCTTTACTACCGCTTGAACGTGATCACGCTGACCTTGCCTCCCCTGTCTCAGCGGCGCGAGGACATCGGCTTGCTGGCCACCCAGTTCCTGCAAATGCTGGCCACGAAGTACCAGAAGATGGTCAACGGCTTTGCACCGGACGCCCTGGAAGCGCTCACCCGCGCCGCCTGGCCCGGCAATGTGCGCCAGCTGTACAACGTGGTGGAGCATGTCTGCGCGCTGGCCACCGCGCCCATCGTGCCGCTGACACTGGTGCAGCGCGCCCTGCGCGTTCCGACGCTGGAAGTGCTCAGCTATACCGAAGCCAAGCAGCGCTTCGAGCGCAATTATCTGGTCCAGTTGCTGAAACTGACCGATGGCAATGTGGCGGATGCCGCGCGTCTGGCCGAGCGCAACCGCACCGAGTTTTATCGCCTGCTGCAGAAATACGACCTCAACGCGGCCCAGTTCCGCTCTGATCTGCCCCCTGTCGCTGAGGAGCGACAAGAATAAGCCCTTTCAAATCAAGCACTTGCCAATACAGCCCCTGGACCTGTCGCTCCCCGGCGACAGGTTATATCCCCGAAGCATTGCTTGTCAGAACGTTTAAATCTTAACTCTTTGATTTTATTGAATTTGCAAGAGCTGGCACGGCGCTTGCAATAGTCTGGGTAACGTCCCAGGGCGTCCTTTTTGACTCATAAATGGAGATAGACCATGACGAAAACCAAACTGATCGCTTCCCTGATCACCGCAGCTACCCTGTCCGCAGCCTCGCTGACCGCATTCGCTCAGCAAGATGGCGCGATGGCAGGCGCCGTCGCCGCTAGCTCTGATACCGCGCTGACCGCCAAAGTGAAGTCCGCGCTGGCTGACCAGAAGCAAATCAGCGTGACGACCGCGCAAGGCGTGGTGACTCTGAGCGGCTCGGTGGCCAGCACTGATGAAGGCACCAAAGCGATCCAGGCTGCATCCGCTGTGGCAGGCGTGAAAGAGGTCAAGAGCGAGCTGACCGTCGCCGCCAAGTAAAGTTCCCCCGTAGTACCCGCAGTAAGCAGTACGTGAGAGAGTAGTAGAAGTACCTCCCCTTCAAACGGGCGACATCTTCGGATGTTGCCCGCTTTTTTTTTGAACCGGAAGGGCTGGTGGCAGCCACGATGTGGCAGCCACCTGTTTAACGCCGCGGACTTCGAATGGGGTGGCTGGCACATCGTGCCTGCCACCTGCTTCTGCCGTGGGTTCAGGAAAGATTTTCGAGGCGGATACGGGTAACCTTGCCGACCACCGTCTCCAGCGCCTCCATCTTCGCCATTGCCGCAGCCACATTCTTCTCCTGAGTCTGGTGCGTCAGCATGATGATATCTGTGTGCGTCTCACCCTCAGCCGGTTCCTTCTGCATCATCGCGTCGATGGAAATACCGGCATCGGCCAGAATACGGGTCAGCTCAGCCAGCACGCCCGGACGGTCCGCCACATGCATGCGCAGGTAGTAGCTGGTGGTCACTTCCGCCATCGGCAGGATCTTGATATCGGTCAGCGCATTCGGCTGGAACGCCAGGTGCGGCACGCGGTGCTCAGGATCGGCCGTCGCCAGGCGGGTAATATCCACCAGATCCGCAATCACCGCCGAAGCGGTCGGCTCAGCGCCGGCGCCCTTACCGTAGTACATGGTGGCGCCGATCGCATCGCCCTGCACCAGCACCGCATTCATCGCCCCTTCCACGTTGGCGATCAGGCGCTTGGCAGGGATCAGGGTCGGGTGCACGCGCAGCTCGATGCCTTCCGAACCGTTGACGCGGGTGCGCTTGGCGATGCCCAGCAGCTTGATGCGATAGCCCAGTTGTTCGGCGTACTTGATGTCCACCGCTTCCAGCTTGGTGATGCCTTCCACATAGGCTTTGTCGAACTGCACCGGAATACCGAAAGCAATGGCGGACATGATGGTCGCCTTGTGCGCCGCATCAACGCCTTCGATGTCGAAGGTCGGATCGGCTTCGGCGTAGCCCAGGCGCTGCGCCTCTTTCAGCACAGTGCCAAAGTCCAGGCCCTTGTCACGCATTTCGGACAGGATGAAGTTGGTGGTGCCGTTGATGATGCCGGCGATCCATTCGATGCGGTTGGCGGTCAGGCCTTCGCGCAGCGCTTTGATGATCGGGATACCGCCTGCAACGGCGGCCTCGAAGGCCACCATCACACCCTTGGCTTGCGCCGCAGCGAAGATCTCGTTGCCGTGCGTTGCCAGCAGGGCCTTGTTGGCGGTGACCACGTGCTTGCCGTTGTGGATGGCTTTCAGCACCAGTTCCTTGGCAATGCCGTAGCCGCCAATCAGCTCAATGACGATGTCGATTTCCGGATCGTTGACGATCTCGTTACCGTCGGCGACGACTTTGATCTTGCCGCCGGTGAGCTGTTGCGCGCGTTCGGTGTTCAGGTCCGCCACGGCCACGATTTCGATGCCGCGGCCGGCGCGGCGCGTAATCTCTTCCTGGTTGCGCGACAGGACGTTGAAGGTGCCCGAACCTACGGTGCCAATGCCTAACAGGCCTACTTTGATGGGTTTCATAATCTCGTTATCTATTGTGATCGGTTTCAGCCCTGGCCGTGACGTTTGCGGTAGCCTTCCATGAAGCGCGCCATTCTTCCGAAGGCGTCGGTCATATCGTCGGCGTTCGGCAGGAACACGACGCGGAAGTGGTCCGGCGAATGCCAGTTGAAGCCCGTGCCTTGCACGATCAGGACCTTGGTTTCTTCCAGCAGTTCATAAGCGAATTGCTGGTCGTCCGCGATCGGATAGATCTTCGGATCAAGGCGGGGGAACATATAAAGTGCCGCTTTTGGCTTGACCACGCTGACGCCCGGAATATCGGACAGCAGCTGGTAAGCCAGGTCGCGCTGCTTGAGCAGCCGCCCGCCGGGAGCCACCAGATCCTTGATGCTCTGGTAGCCGCCGAGTGCAGTCTGGATCGCAAACTGCCCCGGTGCATTGGCGCAAAGGCGCATCGAGGCCAGCATGTTCAGGCCCCAGATATAGTCCTTCGCGTATTTTCGGTTTTCGCCCGAGAGCACCATCCAGCCCGCGCGGTAACCGCAGGAACGGTAGCTCTTGGACAGGCCGTTGAAGGTCACGCACAGCACATCCTCGCACAGGGCGGCGATGGAGGTGTGGGTCGCGCCGTCGTACAGCACTTTGTCGTAGATTTCGTCAGCGTAGATGATCAGCTGGTGCTGGCGCGCCAGCTCGATGATCTGCAGCAGAACCTCGTCCGGATACAGCGCGCCGGTCGGGTTGTTCGGGTTGATGACCACGATCGCCTTGGTATTGGGCGTGATCTTCTTGCGCATGTCGTCGATGTCGGGGAACCAGTCCTGCTGCTCGTCGCAGATATAGTGCACCGGCTTGCCGCCGGACAGGCTGACGGCCGCCGTCCACAGCGGATAATCCGGCGCCGGCACCAGCACCTCATCGCCGTTATTCAGCAGCGCGTTCATGGACATTACGATCAGCTCGGACGCGCCATTGCCCAGGTAGATATCGTCGATGGTCACGCCGGCGATATTCTTGGTCTGGGTGTAGTGCATCACCGCCTTGCGCGGCGCAAACAGGCCCTTGGAATCGGTATAGCCCGCCGCATTCGGCAGGTTGACGATCATGTCATGCACAATCTCATCCGGCGGATCAAAGCCGAACGGCTGCATATTGCCGATGTTCAGCTTGGTGATCTTGTGGCCCTCTTCCTCCATCTGGCGTGCCTTTTCAGGCACCGGGCCGCGGATTTCGTAGCAAATCTCGTTGAGCTTGTTCGATTTCTGAACCGGTCGCAAAATCAATCCCTTACATATCCATGCTGCATTGCGAAAATACCCATTCTGCCGAAAGCTCTTCATTTAGGCAACCACCGGGAAGCCTGTTTCAAGGGAAAACGATACAATAGACGTTCTATTGCGATTAAATACAGGCATTTCCCATGAAGCTTCACCAATCCAGCAACCAGCAGTACCAGACTGTGTCCGGTTATTTCCCCGGCGGCGTCGAAATTAACGGCCAGCCTTTCGACTACAGCCTGCTGGTGTTGCCCGAGACGGCGCCGCGCGCCTGGCCGGTGGCCCGCTTCGAGGATCTGACGGTTGAACACTTCGCGCAGCTGGCGGTGGAGCAGCCGGACGTGGTAATCCTGGGCACCGGCGAGCGCCAGCGCTTCGTCCACCCGCGCCTGACCACCCCGCTCACCTCGAAGCAGGTCGGCGTGGAGTGCATGGACACCAATGCCGCCTGCCGCACCTACAACATTCTGATGGGCGAAGGCCGTAAGGCGCTGCTGGCGCTGATCATCGAGAAACCGTAAAACGGGTGGCTGCCACGATGTGGCAGCCACCGGATTTTGCCTTTGAGGGTTGAAATAAGAAATATTGCCCTGATATAAAGGGCCGCCCCCACATAAGCTCAGGAGAACAATAGTGGCAAGCCCCAGCAATACCATCGCCGACTTCAGCGCCCCCATGACCAGCGGCCAAACCTTCCAGCTGTCCGGCCGTCCAGCCAAAACCACCGTGCTGTTCTTCTACCCGAAAGACAACACCCCCGGCTGCACCACGGAAAACATGGCTTTCCGCGATCTGCACGACAAGTTCCAGGCTGCCGGCGCCGAGATTTACGGCGTCAGCCGCGACTCGCTGCGCTCGCACGAGAACTTCAAGGCCAAGCTGGGCCTGCCCTTCGAATTGATCTCCGACCCCGAAGAAGCGTTGTGCCAGGCCTTCGGTGTCATGAAGATGAAAAAAATGTACGGTAAAGATGTACGTGGAATCGAACGCAGCACGTTTGTCATTGACGCTCAAGGGCGATTGGTGAAAGAATGGAGAGGCGTGAAGGTTCCAGGTCACGTTGATGATGTACTGGAATTCGTGGCAAGCCAGGGCTGATGGCAAAGCCCTCCTTGCGGTCGAACAACCGTAACTGAGCTTTAATATAGCCAGATTTTGAGTCAAGCTTCTTCCAACCACTCACCCCGGTGCCAACCGGACTGCAATACTGGCCGCAACGGCGGCCTTAGGCAGCCTTTCATTTCCGATTTCCCCACGCATCCATCCCCATGCCCGATCTGCTGCGGCGGCTTTGGCGTGGGCGGAACTTTTTTAGATTGAGATCCTGATGCCACTGCCAAAACTGCCTAGCAAGCCAGCCACCTTACTGCTGGCTAAAGACTACCCGAAGGCGAGCGGATCGAATCCGGTACCCTTCCCCGTTGAAGAAGATGCAGCGCCAGCGCCGAAGAAAGCGGCAACCAAGGCACCTGCAAAGACTGCGGCAAAGAAGACCGCAGCTGCAAAGAAAACCCCGGCCCTCAAGGTCGCCAAGCTGCCGGACGATGTCCCGGCACCACCACGCACCAAGGCTGCGCCCCTGGCGCGCGGCAAGGTCACGCCGATCAAGCCCGATGCACCGCATCCGGCCAAGCACAAGGCACACGAGGTCGTGCTGAAGTCCGCCTCCAGCCGCCACGCCGATCAGGTGGGCATGACCAAGCTGTTCGTGCTCGACACCAATGTGCTGATGCACGACCCCTCCTCGCTGTTCCGCTTCGAGGAGCACGATGTCTTCCTGCCGATGATGACGCTGGAAGAGCTGGACAACCACAAGAAAGGCATGTCCGAAGTTGCCCGCAATGCGCGCCAGGTATCGCGTACCCTCGATGCCCTGGTCAGCAACACCGACGACGACGACATGGAAACCGGTATCCCGCTGAACAAGCTGGGTAACAAGGATGCCAAAGGCCACCTGTATTTCCAGACCAAGGTGCAGGTAGCCGATTTGCCGGAAGGCCTGCCGCAAGGTAAGGCGGACAACCAGATCCTCGCGGTCGTGCGTTCGCTGGAAGCCGAGCAGCCGGGCCGCGCGGTGGTGCTGGTGTCGAAAGACATCAATATGCGCATCAAGGCGCGCGCACTGGGCCTGCCGGCGGAAGACTACTTCAACGACCACGTACTTGAAGACACCGACCTGCTGTACTCGGGTATCGTCCAGCTGCCGGACGATTTCTGGAACAAGCATGGCAAGGACATGGAGTCGTGGCAGGAGAACAAGAACGGCCAGAGCGCCACGTTCTATCGCGTGACCGGCCCGTTCATCCCGTCCCTGCTGGTGAACCAGTTCGTGTTCCTGGAACCGAAGAACGGCGAAGCTTCGTTCTACGGCCAGGTCAAGCAGATCAACGGCAAGACCGCGGTGATCCAGACGCTGCGCGATTATTCCCACAACAAGAACAGCGTGTGGGGCGTCACGGCGCGTAACCGCGAGCAGAACTTTGCCCTGAATCTGCTGATGAATCCCGAGTGCGACTTCATCACCCTGCTGGGCCAGGCCGGTACCGGCAAGACCCTGCTGGCACTGGCCGCCGGCCTGGCGCAGGTGCTGGAGACGAAGCTGTACAACGAGATCATCGTCACCCGCGTCACCGTGCCGGTGGGCGAGGACATCGGCTTCCTGCCGGGTACCGAGGAAGAGAAGATGGGGCCTTGGATGGGCGCTTTCGACGACAACCTCGAAGTGCTGAACAAGTCCGACGGTGAAGGCGGCGAATGGGGCCGTGCGGCAACGCAGGACCTGATCCGCTCGCGCATCAAGATCAAGTCTCTGAACTTCATGCGCGGCCGTACCTTCGTCAACAAGTTCCTCATCATCGACGAGGCGCAGAACCTGACGCCGAAGCAGATGAAGACCCTGGTAACGCGCGCCGGTCCGGGCACCAAGATCCTCTGCCTGGGTAATATCGCGCAGATCGACACGCCATACCTGACCGAGGGTTCGAGCGGCCTGACTTACGTCGTCGACCGCTTCAAAGGCTGGGCCCACAGCGGCCACGTCACCCTGGCCCGCGGCGAGCGCTCCCGCCTCGCCGACCACGCGAGCGACGTGCTCTAAGCGCGCACCCGCTCCCCGAAAGCCCCGCCTCAGTGCGGGGCTTTTTTCATTCCAAACCAGCGGCGCAACCCAGGTGGCTGCCACATCGTGGCAGCCACCCGCTCCTTGCCGTGGGTTCTAATCCCGTCCGCGGCGCGCAACAGGATGGTCTGGTTTCAGCTGCAGCAAATCCCACAGATTGCCGTACAGGTCCGCGAACACGGCGACCAGGCCGTAGTCTTCCTGCTTGGGCTCGCGCACGAAATGCACGCCTTGCGCGCGCAGGCGTTCGACGTCGCGCCAGAAGTCGTCGGTATTCAAAAAGAGAAACACGCGGCCACCCGCCTGGTTGCCGACGAAGGGCTCCTGCTCAGGCTTGGCGGCGCGTGCCAGCAGCAGCGTGGTGCCGCTGCCGCCGGGCGGGGCGACGACGACCCAGCGCTTGTCCTGCGCCGGCTGGTAGGTGTCTTCGATCAGCTCGAAACCCAGTTTGTTGACATAGAAATCGATCGCTTCATCGTAATCGCGTACGACCAGCGCAATGTGCACAATGCTCTGCTTCATAGTGGCCACCATTTTTTAGTCGCCACGCGCGCGTTGCGGGTGACGTTGCCGTTACGGGTAAGAAGAAGCTCGACCACTTTGCCCTGCGGGTCGCGCACAAACTCGGCCTGTGACAAGGAATCGCGCACGAAGAAGGCGCTGTCGGAATACGGGAAAATCTCAACCTTTGGAGCGCCGCTGCGTTCAACGACCAGATGATCGCCATCGCGCTTCACCGTGCGTACCGTTCCTTCGTCGCCGTGATAGGTGCCCGTAAATTCCTCCAGCGTCGATTTGCTCAAAGTGATCTTGCGGTAATGCGGCACTGGCTTGCCCAGGGCGACTGCAGCCACGCGCTGCGCCAGCAGTTCGGTAGTCACGTCGCCGCTGGCATTGGCCAGCACCGCGACGTAGATGCCCTGCTCCGGCAGGCGCGCCACGAAGCTGCTGAAGCCGTAGATCTCGCCGCCGTGCGAGTATTCGGTCACCCCCTGCAGCTTGCCCAATCCCCAACCGTAGCCGTAATTGCTTGGTTCTCCGTTCTGCAGGCGCGCCGGCGAAAACACGCGCTGCCAGCTTTCGCCTTTCAGCAGCTTGCCGCTGGCGATGGCTGCATCCCAGCGCGCCAGATCGTCCACGGTCGACACCAGCCCGCCCGCTGCATAGGCCATGGACATGCTGATCGACTTCGGCTTGCTGTACTTGCCGTTGTCCGCATCGTAGCCTTTAGCGCGCATGGACGCGGCACGTTCATAACCGGCGTAGGCCGTATTGCCCAGCCCCAGCGGCATGAAGATGCGCTCTTCCATGAACTTGCCATAAGGCTCACCGCTCACTTTCTCGATGATGGCGCCCAGCAGCACATAATTCGAATTGCTGTATTCGAAGCGTGCGCCCGGCGTGAAATCGAGCGACTTGCCTTTGATGCGCTTCAGCAGATCCGGCAGCGCAATCTCATCGCCGCGATCCAGCAGCAGGAAGCGCCACTGCCTGGTGTAGTCCGGCACACCGGAAGTATGCGTCAACAGCTGCTCAATCGAGACATCGCGCAGCTGCGGCGCAAGTTCGGGCAAGTGCTGCGCCACCGAATCGGTGAGGGACAGCTTGCCCTCCTCCGCCAGCATCATGATTGCCGTGGCGGTAAACTGCTTGGTGACCGAACCAATGGGCATGGACACCGCTGGCTCCATCGCTTGGCGCCTGTCGATATCGGCCCAGCCATAAGCCTTGCGAAATACCGTCTCGCCATTGCGCGCCACCAGTACGACCGCGCCGGGCAAGCGATCCTTACCGACCTGGCTCACCACGTCATCGATCTGCCGCACGACGGCAGGATCAAGCGGCGCCGCCTGTGCGAGTCCGCCAGCCGCCAGCGCGGCAAAAAGAAGCTTGACCTTCCAACGGTGGCAAGGATTAAGATGAATCATCATTGAGAAAAAAGGAGTTTCTGATGTACGAACTGCAAGTTGAAAATATGAGCTGCGGCCATTGCGTCGCTTCCGTCACCAAGGCCGTAAAGGCCGTGGACGCGGGCGCCACGGTCGATATCGACCTGGCCAGCAAACAGGTCAAAGTGGACAGCGGCGCCGCACTGGACGCCGTCAAATCGGCCATCGTGGAAGCCGGCTACCCCGTCACCAGCGCGCGCTAATCCGCGCGTCACTTCTCCAGCTCCGGATAGTGGCGGAAGATGCCATCTTCATTGAAGGCAATCCGCCGCTTCGAAGCCAGATAGGCCGCGATATTCGGCCGCTCCGACACCATCTTGTGCAGGGCCACCAGGCCGGGCCAGTCCGGCTCCAGCTTCTTCATCGTTTTCGGGAATGCGTAGCGCAGGCCTGAAATCAGCTGGAACATCGACAGGTCCACATAGCTCAAACGCGAGCCGGCCATGTACTTGCCGCGTCCCGGATTGTTCTGCAGGATTTGCTCGAAGTAGCCAAGGAACTTGGGAATGCGCTCGGCGCAGAAATCCCTGGCGCGCGCTTTCGCTTCCTTCTTCTGGTCTTCGTAATAATGATTGGTGGAGATGGGATGGTGCGTATCGTGCGCTTCGTTGACGATGTCCGCGATGGTCAGCTGCAGTTCATTGCACCACAAGCGGCCCGCTTCCGAACGCGGCGCCAAGCCGTGGCGGGCGCCGATAAACATCAGGATATTGGCCGTCTGGCCGATCAGCAGCTCGCCTGCGCGCAACACCGGCGGCGCGAACGAGGCCCGTTCTTCCTGCGCGGGATCGATGGACGCCATGGTCGGCGGCATGCCCTTCTTCTGGCGCGCCACGTCGACATAAGGCACACCGGCTTCTTCCAGTGCCAGGCGCACGAATTCACCGCGTCCCTGGATCGTGGGCCAGTAATACAATTCGTAAGGCTTCATCAGTCCTCCTGCGTTGCCTGGCCGGTGAGCCAGGATTCGACGGTTGCTGCGGCCGCGGACAACTCCCGGTCTTCCAGCCGTACCAAATAGTAATCGAAACCCTGTAACAACGGCGCAAACGGCGCCTCCAGCAATCCCATCGCGATCTCTTCGCTCACCAGCGGCAGGGATGCCAATGCCACGCCCTGCCCCGCAATGGCAGCTTGCACGGCATGGCTCTCTTCAGAAAAGACGATGCCCGCGGAGGCCTCCAATTCCAGCCCCGCGGCTTGCGCCCAGCGCGCCCAGGTCTGCGCGCCGCTGCCGCCGCGCTGCCATTCGAAGTGGATCAATGGATGCTTCAGCAGGTCGCGCGGCCGGCGCAGTTTCAGGCGCGGGCTGGCAATGGGCGCGTAATCGCCGCGCATCAGCAGAGTCGCCTGCAAGCCCGCATAGTGTCCCCGTCCGCCACGCACCGCCAGGTCGGCCCCGCCACTGCGCAAGTCGGCCACCTGCGTCGTCGCCTGCACATGCAGGTCGATGCCGGGATGCGCCTGCTGGAAAGCGGCCAGACGCGGCACCAGCCAGCGGGCGGCGAAGGCCGGCGTGGTGGACAGCGTGACCGTACGGCGCCCGGCACTGCGCAGACTTTCCACGCCTGCCGCAATGGCATCGAATCCTGCGCCGGTGGCTTGCAGCAGAATGCGGCCCTGCTCCGTCAACTCCACTGCGCGCGTCTTGCGCACGAACAGGCGGCAATCCAGCGCTTCCTCCAGCGCCTTCATTTGATGGCTGATCGACGTTGCGGTGACGGACAGCTCCTCCGCCGCCAGCTTGAAGCTCAGGTGGCGGGCGGCGGCCTCGAAGGCACGCAAAGCGGAGAGTGATGGCAATCGTCGGTGCATGATACATGACTATAACTCATCTATCAGGTGAGCAATGATCGTTTGTCGCCGCCGCGCGGCGGCGGCACAGTGGAGGCCATCCCCAACCACAGGAGAATACCCATGACCACCCTGCTTCATATTGACGCCAGCGCCCGTCCGGGCCGTTCGGGCGAAACCGCACATGGCTCGCATACCCGCCGGCTGAGCGCCCGCTTTGTCGAACGCTGGCTGGCGCATGACACAAGCACAGAAGTCATCTATCGCGACATCGGCACCCAAGCGCCGGCGCCCGTCACCGGCGAATGGATTCACGCAGCCTTCACGCCTGCCGCACAGCGTGAACCGTGGATGCACGCCGTGCTGGCCGCCAGCGATACGCTCGTCGACGAACTGCTGCGTGCCGATATCATCGTGGCCGGCGTCCCGATGTATAACTTCGGTCCGCCCGCGCAATTCAAAGCCTACATCGACAATATCGTCCGTGTCGGACGCACATTCGGCTTCGACCGTTCGCGTGGCGATGTGCCGTATTGGCCAATGCTGGCGGAAATGGATAAGCGCCTGATCATCCTGTCTTCGCGCGGCGATTACGGCTACGGCGACCGGCTGGCGGACAGCAACCACGTCGAATCATCAGTGCGCACGGCCTTCGCCTATATCGGCATCACGGATGCGCACGGAGTGGCCATCGAATACGACGAATTTGGCGGTGAACGGCTGGAGCGCTCGATTGGGCAAGCCGAGCGTGAGGTGGACGCTCTGGCGCTGCGGCTCGCGGCGCCGGTGGCGGCCGCAGCGACGGCAAAAGCTGCCTGAGCGGCCGCCTGCAAGCCCGGCAGGGTCGGTGTAGAATCAAACGTTCTACGTCCCGAACCTGCCATCATGTCCGCCGTCCCGCCTCTTGAATTTCATACCATCTTGCTGGTCGCTGCTGCGGGCCTGTTCGCGGGCGTGCAGAACGCGCTGGCAGGCGGCGGTTCGTTCATCACCTTCCCTACCCTGCTGCTGGCGGGCCTGAATCCGATCGCGGCGAATATGACGTCTACGATTGCGCTCTTCCCCAGCCAGACCACGTCCGCCATCGCGGGACGCAAGCTGGTGAGCGATGTTGGTCCGCTGACGTTCAAGCAGATGTTCATTATCAGCATCATCGGCGGCACATTTGGCGCGATTCTGCTTAGCTACACGCCGCCGACCTTCTTCGCCAAGCTGGTGCCGTGGCTGGTGCTGTTTGCGACGTCCATGTTTGCCTGGGGCGCTTTCCGCAAGGCCCCAATGCACGCAGCTGCGAGCATGCCTCGGTGGGCACTGATGCTGGCGCAGACTTGTATCGCCATTTACGGCGGCTACTTCGGCGGCGGTATCGGCTTCCTGATGCTGGCGACGCTGACCATCGCCGGCCAGCAGATCCGCGCCGCCACCGCGACCAAAAATATGCTGGCGATGGCGATGAATGCGTCCGCCACCGTGATCTTCGCCTTCTCCAGCTTGATCAGCTGGCCGGCGGCACTGGCGCTGTGCGTTGGCGGCGTCGCCGGTGGCCTGATTGGCTCCTGGCTGATCTACCGCCTGCCGCCGCAGATGATGCGCATCTTCGTGGTCTGCGTTGGCGTGGTGCTAACCATCTACATGTTCCTGCGCTGATTCCAGCGTTTCCAGGATCGGGCAATCGGGACGGTCATCGCCGTGGCAGCAGGAAGCCAGCGTGCTCAGGGTGTCGCGCATTTCGGTGAGCTCGCGGATGCGTTGATTCAGCTCCGCCACGTGACCCAGCGCGATCTTCTTCACGTCCGCACTGGCACGCTCTTCGTTCTGCCATAGCGACAGCAGGTCGCGGATCTGCTCCAGCGAGAAGCCCAGGTTACGGGCACGCTTGATGAAGCGCAGCATGTGCAGGTCTTTGTCGCCGTAGATGCGGTAGCCGCTGTCCGTACGCGCAGTGGCTTTGATCAGGCCTATGCTTTCGTAGTAGCGGATCATTTTTGCGCTGACGCCGGATGCAGTGGCGGCTTGTCCGATATTCATGTCGATTCCTTTGCTGGTTGCCAGCGGCGCAGCAGCAGTGCGTTGCTGATCACGCTGACGGAGCTGAGCGCCATCGCGGCGCCTGCAAATACGGGGTTCAGCAGGCCGAACGCCGCCAGCGGGATGCCTGCCAGGTTGTAGATGAAGGCCCAGAACAGGTTCTGCCGGATCTTGCTGAAGGTACGGCGCGAGATGTCGATCGCATCCGCCACCAGTCGCGGATCGCCGCGCATCAGCGTGATGCCTGCTGCATGCATGGCGACGTCGGTGCCAGTGGACATGGCGATACCCACATGCGCGGCTGCCAGCGCTGGCGCGTCGTTGATGCCGTCGCCGACCATTGCGCAGATCTTGCCTTGCTGGCGAAGTTCTTCCAGTGCGGCCGTTTTACCGTCTGGCAGCGAGTTGGCGCGTACTTCGCGGATGCCGAGTTGCTGCGCCACGGCATGCGCGCTACCTTCGTTGTCGCCGGTAAGCATGACGGTGTGGATGCCGCGTGCATGCAGGCGCTCGATAGCCGCACGCGCTGACGGCTTGGGCAGGTCGGCAAAGGCCAGCAGTCCAAGCAGCGCATGCTGGCCACTGTCGGCCAGCCAGGAAATGGTATGGCCGCTGGCTTCAAGTTCCTGCGCCCGGGACGCCAGCGGGGAGATATCTACGCCGCGTTCCTGCATCAGGCGGGAGCTACCGAGAATGAGCGCCGCGCCATCTACTACCGCACTCATCCCGCGCCCCGGCAGCGCGCTTACCGCCGATGCCAGCGGCGCCATGCGCTGCCAGCTAGCGCCGTCGCTGCCTGTGACGCCCGCGCCGCCGGAGACACCTGTACTGCCGAAGACATCTGCGCTGCCGGAGACACCTGCGTTGCCGGAGACACCTGCGCTGCCGGATGCGCCAGCGTCACCCGCAGCGCTGCGGGCCGCGGAGGCTCGCGCCGTAGCCTGATCCACCGCAGGCAGGCGCGCGGCAGCCGCATCGAGCACGGCGCGAGCCAGCGTGTGTTCGCTATTGCGCTGGATGGCTGCCGCCAGCTGTAACAGACGATCTTCGCTGACGCCGGCTGGCAGCAGTGCCGCCAGCACCGGCTTGCCCTGCGTGAGCGTGCCCGTCTTGTCGAAGACCACAGTATCGACCTGGCGCGCGAGTTCAAGCGCCTCCGCGTCCTTGATCAGTATGCCGTGGCGTGCCGCGACGCCAGTGCCGGCCATGATCGCCGCCGGGGTGGCCAGGCCCAGTGCACACGGACAGGCAATCACCAGCACCGCCACCGCGTTGATCGTGGCGCGTTCGAAATCGCCGCTGGCGAACCACCAGCCAAGTAGCGTCAATGCCGCCAGTACCAGCACCACGGGCACGAAAACCTCAGCGACACGGTCAACCAGCCGCTGAACGGGAGCTTTGGCGCCCTGCGCGTCCTGCACCAGGCGGATGATGCGCGACAGCGTGGTCTCAGCACCGATAGCCGTGGTGCGCACGATCAGCAGACCTTCGCCATTGATCGAGCCACCCGTGACATGGCCACCGGGGTGGCGAGCCACCGGCAAGCTTTCACCGGTAATCAGGGATTCATCGACATGGCTGCTGCCCTCCACCACTTCGCCGTCCACTGCCACGCGCTCGCCGGGACGAACCACCACCAGGTCATTGAGATGTACGTCGTTGACCGACACATCACGCTCAGTTCCATCATCGCGCCGCACCCGCGCGGTGGCAGGACGCAGCTGCTGCAGCGCGCGGATAGCGGAAGTCGTTTGCCGCTTGGCGCGCGCTTCCAGCCATTTTCCGAGCAGGACGAGCGTAATCACCACGGCCGAAGCTTCAAAGTAAAGATGCTGGCCGAAGGTGGTCAGCAGAAGATAGACGCTCAGGCCGTAGGCAGCGCTGGTGCCAAGGGCCACCAGCAAGTCCATATTGCCGGCGCCGGCGCGCGCCGCCTTCCAGCCGGCGCGGTAGAACCGTGCACCAAAGACGAATTGGACGGGTGTGGCCAACAACCATTGAAGACGGGCGTCCAGCATGAAATGGATGCCGAACCAGCCAAGCACCATAGGCACCAGCAAGGGAAAGGACAGGACAGCCGCCAGCGCAACCGCCACACCTTCGGGAATGGCCAACTCGCGCATGGCAGGAGCCGGTGCCTTGCCCCCTGTGGTGGTGGCGGGGGCTTCGGCAACCATGGCCGGCGCCAATTCGGGCTCCTCGGGAGCGGCCTCGTAACCCGCCTTCTCGACCGCCTGCTGCAGGTCGCAGAACTCCAGCGGCGCGTCGGATTCGACGCGCGCCGTCTCAGTGGCGATATTGACAGTTGCACGCCCCACGCCCGGCACGGCGGCAAGCGCCTTCTCGACGCGCGCCACGCAGGACGCGCAACTCATCCCGCCAATACGGACGGTCTGTTGGTAATTACTCATCATGGATACCTGTTAAGCCAGTGATCATGGCCACAGCATCAAGTATCCCATGATGGGAAGGTCAAGTGTTTTTTACCGGACGATGCAATCGACTTCGTTGGGCTTCGGAGGGCTGGAGCCCGCCGATGGCGCAGATGAAGAATTGAATATCGGTGGAGGTGAAAACTTCAGGCCCGGATTGGCCGGCAGGATAATCGGCGGCACGGTTAAGCTCGGAGTGAAACCAAACTGGCCGGCCGCGAAATTCAACGTCCCGCCAGAGTTGGACACGTGAATCATTCCGTCCAGTACCTGAACGTACAGGCCTGGAGTGAGACCACCAACTGGACCTGGTGGCGGCATAGCCTGCGCCAGCATCACCGGTGCGATTGGTCCCGCATCGCTGGCGACCGTCAGCGATGCCGTGCTCGCGTTGAGGAAGGAAATCGCGGAGGCCAGCGCGCGCTGTTCGTCCACCGGCACGATCTCCGCGATGAAGGTGGTGCCGCGGATGCCGATGGTCGCCGCCGGCGTCTTCAGCTCGAACTTCTCCTTGCTGCGCTTACCCAGCAGGCCGGTGACGGAACGCAGACCACCCTTCACCAGGTTGAAGTTGGCGTGATCGCCATCCTTGTCATCGCTGGCGAAGCTGAAGTTCTCGATCGTCATCGTGGTGCCAGGACGCAGCGTGATCTCGCTGTTGTCGATGAACTTGATCATGGCGTAGGTGTTCTTCTCGGTGACCAGCGTATCGCCGTTCTCCACCTCGGACTTCATCGACAGCACCTTAAGCGTGCCGCCCGGCTTCTTCGCCACCAGCGGTCCGCTCAGCTGCACGATCATACCGACCACCGGCGCAGCCAGCGCCAGCGATCCCGTGGTCCACAATGCCAGCAGCAGCAGGCAGCGCAGTGCAAACTCAGTTGCAGTACATTTTTTTGGCGACATCATTTTTTGTTCCAGTTTTATCGGTACTTGCAGTGTCCTTCTCCTTATCCAGCTTCTTGTCATCCGGCGTGCTGGATGTTGAAGATGGACCGCCCGCCCCGCCGCCCGACGAACTGCTGGACGAGCTGCTGGACGTATTGCTCGCCGGCTGCGTCGGCGCGCCGCTCGGCTTCGAGCTGTTGACGAGATTGATCACCTCGTTCTGCGCGAGAATCACCGGCTTGTTCGGCTGCGAGGCGGTTGGCGGCGTCAACACCTGGCAAAGCGCCGACGACGGCGCGATCGTGCAGATGTCGGCCGTTGGAGGCGGCTCCACCGGTGGCGTGACCGGCGGCGTCACCGGCGGCGTAATCGGCGGCGTCACAGGCGGCTCAACTGGCGGCGTGACCGGTGGTGTAACCGGCGGCGTCACAGGCGGCTCGACCGGCGGTGTGACCGGTGGCGTCACTGGCGGCTCAACCGGCGGCGTGACGGGCGGCGTGACCGGAGGCTCAACTGGCGGCGTCACGGGTGGCGTTACCGGCGGCGTAACCGGCGGCTCCACGACCGGCGTATTCGTATCGTCGATTTTCGAAATGCTGCCGCCTGGTGCCGCGACCGTACCGGAGGCCGTGCTGATCTGATCGCCGGCCGTCAGACGAATATTGCCGGTCACCGTCTGCACCGTCGCGCCGGCGGCAATCGTCAAGTCATCTCCGGCAGAACCCGTGCTGCCTGCCTCCAGCGAAATCGAGCCGGAGTGGGAAGTAATACTGCCCAGCACCGTCAATGGACTGTGCGCAGTGATCGAAATATTGCCGCTGTCCGTGGCCACTACTGCGCCGGTATCAATGATGGTAGCGCCGTAATTGTCCAGCGTGATGCCGCCGGCATTGCCGGTCTGGAGCTTGAGCTTCTTGACGGTCAGCTGATGCGAATAGCCTGCTTTGTTATTGGTGATATTGATCGGCAGCGTGCCGGTGGCAGCGCTGCTTTCAGCACTCAGCTCATTCACCTGTGTCAACAAGGCGCCATTGCTGGCACCAATGCTGCCGGCAGCAGTGACTGTCAGCGCGTTGGCGGTAATGACGCCATCGCTGCGCGTCAGCGAACCTGCCACATCCAGCGTCACATCTTCCGCCGCGGTGATGCCATTCACGTCGTAGGTATTGCTACCGGAGCCACCCTGCAGGCGCGCTACGGCGAGATCCTGATCATTCGTGAAGTTCAGGTGCCCGCCTACCTGGGCGGCAAGCTTGTTCACGTGGTTGGCCGAATTAGTGAGGAAGACATTACCGCCAGCCTCAATACCCAATTCCTGCAAGCTGATGGCGCCGGACTGCGTGATGCCACCAGTGTTGGACAGCAGGCCGATACGCGTGGTGGACGCGTCCAGACCACTGATACCTGCGATCGTGATCGAACCTGTCATGTCCGTATCGGTCGAACCGATGCCGATCGTCTGGGCGTGCACATTGGCCAGCTGATTTACAGCGAAGCAGTTTTGATTGGAACAGCTGTTCCCCACCACGATATCGTTGCTGCCCGTGTAAGGACGGAGGGACGCCTGATTGGCGGTCAACGTGCCCGAAATATCAACTACATCGCCTTTCAGTTCAACGGAATTACCGGTCAGGTTGGCGGCAACGACAACGCCGTTCGCCCCTTCCGAAGTCAGCTCGAAGCTGAGCTTGGGCATATTCACATCGCCGGTAACAGCAACTTTGTCGCCGGAAGCGATGGAGAGAGTTCCGGCATTGATCCCTGCCAATGCGGCGTCGCCGATAAAGTTAGCCGGGCCGCCGACTGCATTAGCTCCGCCGACACCGATCGAGCCGCCGCTATACAGCTCCACGCGGCCCTTGCCGCTATTGGCATTGATGCCCGTGCCGGCGTTACCGGTCAGGTCGAGATTACCTGCGGCCATGATGACCGAACCAGCGGACACCATTGCATTATTGGTCAGCGTGCTGGCGGCGCTCAAGTCCAGGGTCACCGTCGATGGCAGCTTCACCGAATTCGCGAGCGCGATGTCGTTGCCGGCTGCGACCTTGAAAGTACCGGTCAGCAGGCCAGTGGTGAGGTCGAGGCCATCCAGCAGCACGGAACCACCATATCCACCATATCCACCATATCCACCATATCCACCATAGCCGCCGTAAGCACCATAAGCCTCGCCGTAGCTGCCGTTGTGGTCCACAAAGATGGTGTAGGCACCAATCCTTTTCAGCTCATCGTTGCTCAAGACCAGACCCGTTTCGGTCGCCTGCTGGGCGCCGCCAAGCGTCATGGTGCCCGACGTTGAGGAGCGCAGTGTCACGGTGCCGGAGTTATCGCTGGTCCCCAGTTTGGTCGCTTTGACGGAGCCGCCCAGCGCCATACTCGATCCGGTGAAAGTAATCCAGTTGCCTTCTACTTTGGAGTTGGCACCGGTCGTCAATGCGCCGTCGGCCTCCAGGTTGATGGCACTGCCTTTCACGGAAGCGCCGCTGGCCAGCGTAATATTATTGCCGGTCAGCTGGAGGCTGCTGGTGCGCGCATCCAGCTTTGTCACATTCAGATCACCTGCTTCGATATGGATCTGGGAGTCTCCCGATCCGGACAGGGAAACCGAATCAACGGTCAGCGCGCCACTATCCACGTAGTAGAAAGTACGCACACCATCTGCCTGCAGATGGTCCACATGATTATCGTAAGACGAGAGGCTGACACTGCCCGTGGTCTTCAACGTCAGCTTGCTGGCCGAGACAGGTGCATCATAATCCTGGCTGAAGCTGGTAGCGCTCAGTGTCACATTGACCGCGGAATTCACGCCGTGGAAGTCGATGCCATGGTCGACGGCGGCCTGACTGGTTGAAGCCAGCGTGAGGTCCTTCGTCGATGTGACGGTGATATTGCCCGCGCTTTGCGCCGCCACGCTGTTGATGGCGTTGTTCGCGCTCAGGGTGATCGCAGAGCCCTTCGCATACAGCGTGTCTGCGGTGATCACGCCCGTCTGTGTGATTGCTCCGCTACCCAGCAGCGCCACTTCGTTCTGCGCGGTCACTTTGCTGTTCAGGGCAATAGCGCCCTTACTTGCAGTGATCCAGGCGTTGTTGGCGCTGAGCGTGCCGCCGGACAGATTAATCGAGGCGCCATTCAAGGTCACGTCACCGCTGCCGGCATTCAAATTAGCCTTGACGTTCACGGCGCCGCTGCCGCTGGCGCCCGCTGCCGCGTCATTGGCGGACAGCGTGATCATGCCGCCATTGGTGGTGATGGCCGCGTTGACATTGACGTTATTACCCGCCTGCGCCAGCAGATTCACGCCGGATGCGCCAATAGAGACGGCGCTCGATACGGTCAGATCATGTTTGGCCTGCAGTAGAACGTCGGCCGTTGCCGCGTTAAGTACCGAGGCAGCCACTTTGGTCGGCAAACCCGGCACGCCGAGGAAGCCGAGCAGGTCTTCGATCAAACCGCCGCCGGACGAGGTGATTTCCAGATCGTAGGGGTCCAGCAGCCAGGTGCCGTGTTTGCCTTGTGCAGCGCCGGCGTCGATATGGATGCCAGCTACGTCCAGCGAATGGGCGGAGGTTTCGATGAAGCCGCCCTTGCCGCCAGCCGCGCCGCCGCGTGCGGAGATCTGGCCGTGCACGGCCGCTGCGTCGTCGCCCCAGACGATGACTTTGCCGCCGTCGCCGTTGTCGATGGCGTCGACGGACACGATGGCGTCCTTGCCGACATATGTTTGCTGCGCATTCTGTACCGAGGCATTGGCGCCCTGATAATCGCCGCCGATCAGCACCGAGCCGCCGCCCTGCTGGCCGCTGGCGTCGATGCGGGCATCGCCGGTCAGGGCCACCTGCTTGCCGAGGACCTGGATATCGCCGCCCTTCCCTGCGCCGCGGGCGCTGGTTACGCTGCCAGCTTCCAGCGTCGTACGTCCGCTAGCCTTCAGCACGATCTTGCCGTTCTCGCCCATCACCGCGCTGTCCGCATTGACCGCGCCACGCTGATTCACCAGCGCGCCATAGATGCCGATGCGTCCGCCCTGTGCCACCACCTGGCCCAGGTTCAGCGCCTGATCACCTGGCGCGGAGATGACCACCTGCACATCCGGATTGGCCGAATCGACCAGCTGCACACTCTGGCCTGCGGCCAGGACGATGTCGCCCTTGGGCGAAGTGATGATGCCGTTGTTCTCGACGTTTGGCGCGATCAGGTACACCTGGCCGCCTTGCGGGGTCGTGATGCGGCCCTGATTCTCCACCTTGCCCGCTACGCCGTCAGCCTTGAAGTTGTTTTTCCCTGCCAGGAAATCGGCATTGGAAATGTTCAGGCTCGACGCCACCAGCCCATTCACATCGATGCGCGAATCCTTGCCGAACAGGACGCCGTTCGGATTGATCAGGAATACCTTGCCGTTCGATTGCAGCGAACCGAGGATCTGGCTGGGGTCCTGGCCCGTGATGCGGTTCAGGACTTTGCTGTCGGCGTTCTGCTGGATGAAGCGCGTGATCTCGTTCTGGCCGACCGAGAAGCTCTGCCAGTTGATGATGGTGTTCGGCGTGTTCGTAATCGAGAACACATTGCCTTGCTGGCTGAACGCCGCCTGGCCTGCCACGACCTGCGGCGCTACCGGATTCGCGTGGGCCGAGCCGAAGCAGGCCGCGATCGTCGCCACGAGCAGCTTGCGCTGCAGTTTGTATTGATCTTGTCGGTTCATGGTGGTTGCCTCAATAAGAAAGGCCGAGACGCACGTGCACGCGTTCCTCGCCATCGCGCCCGGTGGCGCCGGCGTGGGTCACATGACCGTAGTCCAGTTGCAGATTAACGTTGGTCGACAGCAGGACACGCAGGCCCAGGCCGGCGCTGGCGATATTGGTGCTCTCCAGCTCACCCGCTTGCGCATGGCGGCGCTTGATCCAGGCCGCGTCGTAGAAAGCCAGCGCGCGGCACTGCCAGTTGCCGCCGCAGACGTTGGGTGTGTACAGCTCCAGATTGCCGCCCGCGCCCACATCGCTGGAAATCTCACGCTCGTTGAAGCCGCGTACCGACGATGCACCACCCGCGCCGAACTGCTCGCCCGGAATCAGCGCATCGCTGGTCAGCTGGCCGTTGACGATGGCGCGCGCCTGCCAGTCCGCCGGCAGCACGCGGGTGTAGCTGCCGCCCAGGCGCAGGATGGTGTAGCTGTCTTTCGCGTCCACGCGGGCACGGGTGAAGTCTTCCTGGCCGCCGCGCGAACCGCCGGGGATATTACGCAGCACGGTCGCCTGGAAGCCCGTTTCGCTGTTCGGCTGGGTCCAGCTGCCCATATAGCTCACGCTGATGGGATGCACCGTCACGTTATTACCCAGCTCCTGATCCAGCAGCACTACGCTGTTCTTGAAGGCCTTGTAGTCGATGCCGTACTGCAGCTTGGATTCGTAGTTGCCGCGCTTGGCCAGGCTTTGTGTGTAGCGCGCGCCATAGACGGCGCCCTTGCCGCTCACGGCCAGATTGAACACGCCAGCCGTCACGGTGCCGGAATCGATATTCGAGTAGCTGGCGAAGAAGTCCAGCGAATCGCCAAGGGAGTACAGCGGAATATGGTAGCCCGCTGCATACACCTTCACGCGGCTCGGCTCTTGCGCCGACGTGGTGTACTGTAAGCTGGCCACGTGGTCCAGGCCAAACAGATTGGCGTTCTGCAGCACGACGCCAACGTGGGTACGGCCGGTCTGCGCGGTACCGGTATTGTCGGCATTGAGCATGGCCTTCCATGGGTTCTCGTCGCTCACATCGAGCGCCGCATCCACCTCGTCATCCTGCTCGCTGCTTTGCAGCTTCATGGTGACTTTTTTGGACGGATTCTCGTTGGCCAGTTTCAGCTCATTGGAGATGCGGTTCAGATTGGGCGTCTTGCCACCCTCCAGGTCCGGCAGGCTGCGGCGGATATTGGCTTCGTCGAAATAGCGGTTGTTCTTGACGGTGACGCGGCCGATTTTGGTCTGCACCACTGTCAGCCGCACCACGCCGCGGTCCAGTTCCTGTTCCGGCAGCTCGACCTTGACCACACTGTAGCCCGCCTCGCGATATGCGGCTTCCAGCGCTTCCAGCGCGCGCTGCACGTCGCCGAAGTCGCGGTTCTTGCCAGCGTAGGCGGCGACAACGCGATCCACCTCGGCTGGCGGCAGCAGCGTGTTGCCCTGCACCTCGAAGCGGCTGATATCGAAACGAATCACATCCTCCGCCAAAGCGGCGGACGCAAATAGGGACGTGGCAAGCAAGGCGGCCAGGCGGTATTTCATAAATGGAGTATTGTTGTTAGATGGGAAACGACACCCTGCATTATCCCGCATTTATGCAGGGAAACTTTCGATTAACTAATGCAAGTCGGAAATTTTATTCCGAAAAGACACAATTTTCGAGCAAAAATTAACGCTCGTTCGTGCGGAAATGCGGGTTTGCGGGACTTAGAAGTTGTAGCCGAGACGCAGACTGACCCGGGCGCGGGCATCGTCCGGCATCTGGCTGTTGCGAGTGACGCGGCCGGCGTCGAGTTGAAGATTCATGTTTCGCCTGACTTGCATGCGCATACCGATGCCGACGCTGCCGATCGATCCGCTACGCAGGGTACCGCCGTAATCGCGGTTGTAGCGGATGTAATTACGGTCGTAGAACATGATCGCCCGGCAGGTGTACAGCCAGGCGGCGCAGAGATTGGGCGTGTGCAGTTCAACGCTCTGTGCAAAGCCGCCGTCGCGCAAATAGTCGCGCTTGGTCATCAAAGCGAGGCTGGTCGAAGCGGCGGGAGCCAAAATTTCCTGCTGGGTCAGGTTGTCCGTCCCGTACTGCGTACTGACGCTGGCACTGACCAGCCAGTCGCGCGGCAGCGATTGAGTCAGCGTGGCGGCCAGGCGCAGGGTGATATTGCTGGTGGGCGGACCGGGGAAATCGGCGGACGAACGCTGGTAGGCGGCGATGTCGAAAGTAAGGGGGGAGGCAGGCGCTGAAGGGCTCGTCCGCGATTTGGGTGCGTCCGAGTACGGCTGTGCTGCCGCAACGGTTCCGAAGGCCGACGCAAACGCGATCCCGGCCACGATCGATACGCCACAGGACTTCATTTCAGCTCTCCCGGCAATGCAACTTGCCTAGATTCAGAGCAACTCTCGTTACTTTCAGTATAGTGTGAGTTCGCTGAAAGGATAGGATTATTGTACGCCCGCTGAGGCTTGCAAAGTTGAGTGCTTCCTATTTTGTTTCGAAGGTTGTGACGCCGTCCCAACGCTCGCCGGGCGGGTGTTCACGATAGAACGCGACGCGCTTGACATACAGCGCGTACAGGAGGCGGTTTTGGCGCCCCTGCAGCTCAGCCAGCGCCGCATCCGCCTCATCCCAGCGCTGGGCGCGCACATGCACAAGCGCTGCATGCCAGTCGCGCAGCTCATCGCGCGTGGCCGCGTCGATCTCGCTGTCCAGTCCGACCGGTTCGAAAATGGCCACCGGTTCGTTCTTGCCCTTCACGCGCACCAGATCCAGTTCGCGCCAGGCGAATTCCGGCGCTGCTGAGCGCGTCGCTTCGCCGGCCGTGACGCCCACGCCGTAGACCTTGGTGATGCCCTCCAGGCGCGAGGCCAGGTTCACCGCGTCGCCCATCACCGTGTAAGCGCGGCGGATGCTGGAACCCATATCGCCCACATGCATCAGGCCGGAGTTCAGGCCGATGCCGATCTTCAGTTCAGGCCAGCCGCGCTGGATGAAGTCTTCGTTCAGCCGCGCTGCGCTCTGCTGCATTTTCAGCGCCGTCGCCACACCGCGGCTGGCATGATCCGGGAAAGCTACCGGCGCGCCCCAGAAGGCCATCACGGCGTCCCCGATGTATTTGTCGAGCGTGCCGCGGTGGCTGTCGCGGATATCTTCCGACATCGCCGTCAGATAGAGATTGATATACTCGCGCAACTGCTTCGGCGTCAGGCCTTCGGAGATGGTGGTGAAGCCGCGCACGTCCACGAACATCACAGTCAGTTCGCGGCTCTCGCCATCCATATTGTATTTTTCCGGGTCCTCGGCCATTTCGGCCACCAGCTCCGGCGCCACATATTCGCCGAAGCGCGACACCAGCGCCCTGCCCCGCCGCACCTCGAAGAAGTAACCCCAGGCCAGGTTGAAGATGAAGAGGCCCAGCACCAGCAGCAGGATGGTCGCCAGCTTCAGCACTGCATCGTAGTGATTGTAGAAGTAGAGATTGACAGCGCCCGCGCCCATCGCCGCAGCCACCGACAGCAGGATCGACCAGGCCGGCGCCATCACCGGCAGCGCCAGCGTCAACGCGATGCCCAGCACCAGCACCTGGATCACTTCCAGCGCTGTCGCCACATCCGGCCGTGCCTTGAAACTCTGGTCGAGGATGGACTTGATCAGGTTCGCATGGATCTCCACTCCGGGATATTCCGCATTCACCGGCGTGGCCCGCAAATCATTCAGGCCCGGCGCCGTGGTGCCGACAAGGACAATCGTCCCTTCCAGCAGCTTCGGATCGGCACGTCCCTTCAGCACATCGACGGCGGACACGTACCTGAAGGCCCCGCCCTGCGGCCCACCGCGTCCACGGAATTCGACAACGGCGGTCAGGCCTTCCCCGACAGGAATGCGCACACTGCCCTCGGGATGGAACAGGGCGATCGCATCCAGCCCGCCGCTCTTGCGCTGGGCCTCGCTCAGCGTGTCGACCGTGCCTTCCCACAGCGGCGCAATGGCGCGCGCACGCAGGGCCGTGGCGACCGTGGCCAGGGACAGCGTCGGATAGTAGCCATCGCCAATGCGCTGCAGCAGCGCCGAGCTGCGCACCACGCCGTCCGCATCCGGCAGCGCAGTAAAGATGCCTGCGCCTTGCGCCGCCTGCTGCAGACGCGGGATGTTCGCTTCATAGCCGTCGATGCGGTAAGCGTCCAGCGTGCGGCCATTCAACGAATCGACCGTGAACGCGGGCTTCGGCAACACGCCCTTGCGCTGTGCGCCGGATACGCTATAACCCAGCACCACCGGCTGCCCTTCCATCGCCTTGGCGAACAGGCCGTCGTAATCCATCTGCGGTTCGAGCTGGTCCAGCTGATGCTGCAGGCCCGGCACATCTTTCAGTTCGCGTTGCGACAGGCGTTGCAGCACATTGAAGCCGGAACTGGTGTCCGGCTCGGGGAAGGAAATGTCGAAACCCACCGCCGCCGCCTGGTAGTGCTGCGCGAGCTGCTGCACCAGTTGCGCCAGCTTGTCGCGGCTCCAGGGAAAACGCCCCACTTCGGCCAGGCTGCGTTCATCGATATCGACAATCACGATGCGCGGATCGATTTCCGGCTTGTCCAGCCGCATGCGCAAGCCGGAGAAAAAGGTGTCCATGCGCTCGATGGACTCGGAATGCAGCTGCCCCGCCAGTTGCAGCGCGGCGAGGCCCGTCAGCACAAGGCCGATCAGCCAGCGCGCGCCGTGGCGGGCAAGCAGCTTGCGCATCAAGGCGTGTAGCCCGGAATACGCGACTCGTCGATCTCGTCGATCTGGCGTGGGTCCATATGCTTGCGCGCGAATTCCAGATAGACCTTCTTGCGGATGAAGATATCGAACAGGTCGGGATCGATATGGCCGTTCAGGCTGAATTTACCGAGGATGTCCAGCGACTCGGACAGCATCTTGCCCTTCTTGTACGGGCGGTCGCGCGCCGTCAGCGCTTCAAAGATATCGGCAATCGCCATCACGCGCGCCGGCACCGACATCTCTTCCTTGCGCAAGCCTTTCGGATAGCCCTTGCCGTCCATGCGCTCGTGGTGGCCGCCCGCATATTCCGGCACGTTCTGCAGATGCTTGGGCCACGGCAGCGATTCCAGCATGCGCACCGTCATCACGATGTGGTTGTTGATGATCTTGCGTTCATCGTCGGTCAGGGTGCCGAAGCGGATGGTCAGGTTGCTCACTTCCTCCTCGCTGAGGAAGGGCTGCTCCACGCCGTCCGGATTCACCCAGCGCCGCGCCGCGATCTGATGCACGCGCTGCTGGTCTTCCGGCTTCATGCCCTCGCCGCCAATATTCGCCTGGCGCAGGAAGTCGCGCTCCTCGCGCAGTGTGGCCAGTTCCTTTTCCAGCCGGTCGCGGATAGCCGCCGGGTCGCCGCCATCCAGCTGATTGCGCAGCGCGCGGATTTCAGCGTCGCGCATCAGCACTTCGTAGCGCGTGTCGATCAGGCCGATGCGGTCATAAATGGTTTGCAGCTTGGTGGCCTTGTCGACCACGTGGACCGGCGTGGTGATCTTGCCGCAATCGTGCAGCAGGCCGGCCAGCCACAGTTCCTTGCGGTCGCCGTCCGTCATGCTGAAACCGGCCAGCGGACCTTCTTCCGTCAGGTGCACCGCTTCCGCCAGCATCATGGTCAGAATCGGCACGAACTGGCAATGGCGCCCGGTGTAAGGGGATTTTTCGTCGATGCCGATGTTGATCAGATTGACCAGGGCTTCCAGCAGTTCTTCCAGCTGGGCGATCAGGCGCTGATTGGTCAGTGCCACGTCGGCCTGCGCGGCCAGCGCTTCGATGAAACGCTGATCGGTCGGCGTGAAGGCAATGATTTCGCCCGTCGCTGGATTCTTCGCATTCACCAGCTGCAGCACCCCAAGCAGCTCGCCTTCGTGGTCGTGCATCGGCACCGTCAGGAAGGACTGCGAGTGGTAGTTGAATTGCTCGTCGAACTTGCGCATGCCGAAGAAATTGAACTCGCTGGACTCATACACGTCCTCGATATTCACCGACTTGCCGGCGTTGGCCGAGTAAGCGGCCACTGACTCCATATTCTTGTCGCCGTCCTCCCGCAGCAGAGGCACGGGCGGAATATCGATAGCGTGCCCGCCGCTGCCGCCCAGCCGGATTTTCAGGCTGTCATTGACGCTGATATGGAAGCACAGGGCGCTGCGGTCGTCGCTGGGCCGGTACAGGGTGCCGCCATCCGCATGGGTCATGCCCTTCGCCACAAGCAGGATGCGCTCCAGCAGCAGATCGATGTCGCGCACATCGCCCAGGGCGACGCTCAGTTCCGTCAGCTGTTCCAGCCGCTGGGTGATTTGGGTCAGAGTCAGGTGTTCCATGGCCGAAAGTGTATCTCCTGAGCAAACGGTTGTATATTGCAACGCCCGCAAATGTGGAAAATCGGTCCGGAACCTGTGAAAAAACGCTATCATCGCAGGGATTTAGTTGCACTTGCTACATCAATCACTACCATTAGCAGCAAGGCAATACGAGAGCGAATACTAGGGACTTTGATCGATGAAATTCAAATTCTGGGGGGTGCGCGGTTCCATCCCCTCGCCGGGCCCGCGCACGGTGCGTTACGGCGGCAATACCACCTGCATCGAAGTGCGCACCGATGACGACACCCTGATTGTCATCGACGGCGGTACCGGCATTTTCCCCTTGGCGCAATCCCTGGTCGCCTCGGGCAAACGTCCTATCGAAGCGAATATTTTCATCACCCACAGCCATTGGGACCATATCCATGGTCTGCCCTTCTTTTCGCCGCTGTTCATCAAAGGCAGCCGCGTACGCCTGCACGGCGCCACCGATCCGGACACCGGCAAAGGCGTGGAACATGTGATGGGCGTGCAGCTGCAGAACAGTTACTTCCCCGTCAGCGAAACCCAGATGGACGCCACCATCGAATACCGCACCCTGACCGTGGGCGAGCCGGTACCGGTGAGCGACGCGCTGGTCAGCAATGTGGTGATGAGCCATCCGGTCACCGACCTGGGCTACCGCATCGATTGCAATGGCAAGTCCATGTTCTTTTCGGGCGACCACGAGCCCCTGTTCAATATCTACCCGGCGGATCACCCCGAGCATGCCGTGTTCCAGCAACATGTGGAACAGCGCACCTCGGCCATCGATGAACTGATCCGCGGCGTGGACGTGCTGGTAATGGACTGCTCCTACACACGCGAGGAGTATCCTTCCAAAGTCGGCTGGGGCCACGGCACCTTCGACTCCGCACTGGCCATTGCCCTGCGCGCCGGCGCAAAAAAGCTTTACTGCACTCATCACGAACCTACCCGCAGCGACGACGAGCTGGAAGCCGTGTTCGCGGAAGTGATGGCGCGCTACCAATCCCAGCTCAACGGACTCCAGGTTTTCCTGGCTTATGAAGGACTGGAAGTAGTTCTGTAAAAGCAAAATGAGCGACGCCGATCTCGATACTCCCGACACTCCACTGCGTAGTGAAACCGCACAGCGCCTGGCTTTCTTCCGCAAGCTGCAGGCCGTAACGACCAAGATCCACGCCACCAGCAATATCGATGAAATCATGCTCGACCTGGGCATGGAATTCTGCGACCTGCTGAATTGCGACCGCTTCACGCTGTACGCGATGGATTACGAAAAGGACTACATCGTCTCCAAGGTGAAGACGGGCCTGACCACCTTCCGTGATCTGAAGCTGGCCGTTACGCCCAGCAGCATCGCGGGCTTTGTCGCCCTCACCCACCAGACGCTGAATATCGCCGACGTCTACGACACGGCGGAACTGAAGCGCATCTCGCCCGACCTGCATTTCCAGCAGGGTGTGGATCAGCGCACCGGCTACCGTACCCGCGAAATGCTGGTGGCGCCGCTGATCGCGGAATCCAGCAATGAGCTGCTGGGCGTGGTCCAGTTCATCAACCACCGCGGCGGCGGTCCTTTCCCGCAACTGGCGGCGGAAGGCGTGCGCGAGCTGTGCGAAACACTGTCGGTGGCGCTGTGCCAGCGCCTGAAGCCGGCGGCGCAGGTGCGCACGCGCTACGACGGCCTGGTGACCGATGCCGTACTGGCCGGGCCGGAGCTGGAACTGGCGGTGCGATCCGCGCGCAAGAAAGATATGCGCGTGGAAGATGTGCTGCTGGACGAGTTCAGTGTCAAGCTGCCCGCCATCGGCGCTTCGCTGGCGCGCTTCTATCACGTGCCGTATGAGCCCTACAAAGGCGATCGCGTCAAACCAATCGATCTGCTGAAGAACCTCAAGCGCCAGTACATTGAGGAATCCGGCTGGCTGCCGCTGGACGAGAACAAAGACGGCCTGCACGTGATGACGGTCGATCCCGAGCGCATCATGCAGACCCGCATCGTCAACCAGATCTTCCCGCGGTCGAAAGTGGTGTACAGCGTGACCACCGGGCGCGAGTTCGCGCAGACGGTGGAGCAGTTCTACGGTTCGGGCGGTGATAGCACCAGCGTGGGCGAGCTGCTGTCCGGCATGGAGGAGCACGACGAGGAGCAGGAGGCCGAAGTCTCCGAAGCGGTCGAGAATGAGCTGGTCAAGCTGATTAACAAGATCATCGTCGACGCCCATCGCCAGGGCGTGTCCGACATTCACATCGAACCCCTGCCCGGCAAAGGCAAGACCGGTATCCGCTTCCGCAAGGATGGCTCGCTGGTCCCGTATATCGAGATTCCGGCCGCTTATCGCGCAGCGATGGTGGCGCGCATCAAGATCATGTGCGACCTCGATATCTCCGAGCGCCGCAAGCCGCAGGACGGCAAGATCAAATTCAAGAAATACGGCCCGCTGGACATCGAGTTACGCGTGGCCACCATCCCGTCCACCGGCGGTGTTGAAGATGTGGTGATGCGCATCCTGGCCGCCGGCGAACCGATCCCGCTGGACAAGCTGGGCGTGCTGCCCGCCAACCTGGACCGCCTGCGCGCCACCATCGAGAAACCCTACGGCCTGTTCTTTGTCTGCGGCCCCACCGGCTCGGGCAAGACCACCACCCTGCACTCGGTGCTGAATTATCTGAACACGCCGGAAACGAAAATCTGGACGGCCGAGGACCCGGTCGAGATCACGCAGAAAGGCTTGCGCCAGGTGCAGGTCAACCGCAAGGCGGGGCTGGACTTCGCGACCGTGATGCGCGCCTTCCTGCGTGCCGATCCGGACGTGATCATGGTTGGCGAAATGCGCGACAAGGAAACCGTCAGCATGGGCATTGAAGCTTCGCTGACCGGCCACCTGGTGTTTGCCACGCTGCACACCAACAGCGCACCGGAGTCCATCGTGCGCCTGCTGGACATGGGCATGGACCCGTTCAACTTCGCCGATGCCCTGCTGGGGATTCTGGCGCAGCGTCTGGCCAAGCGTCTGTGCAACAGCTGCAAGATGCCTTATCACCCCGGTGAAGCGGAGCTGGAGCTGATGCTGTCCGAATACTGCGAAGAGCTGCAAAACACGGAAGCGTTCAAGAAAGATGCCCGTGCCGCACGCACTCGCGTCGCGCAAGGCTGGCAGGAACGTTATGCCGATGCGCAGGGCCAGTTCACGCTCTACCGCCCGGTGGGCTGCGACGAATGCAACAAGGGCTATCGCGGCCGTGTCGGCCTGCACGAACTGATGATCGGCAGCGACCGCGTCAAGAAGCTGCTGCAGGAACACGCCCGCGTCGCCCAGCTGCTGGCTGCCGCGCTGGAAGACGGCATGCTCACGCTGAAGATGGACGGCATCGAAAAAATCCTGCTCGGCATCACCGATGTGAAGGCCGTACGCGCTGTCTGCATCAAGTAAGGAGGGCTCATGTTGTACTCCATCCTGATTTACGGTTCCGTCGCCGGATGGACGGAGGAACAGGAAGCGGCCGTGCTCGATCGCCACGCCGCCTTGCGCGAGCGGCTCGCGCGCGAGGGCCGGCTGGGGCCTGTGATGCGGCTAGGCTCCGTCGCCAATGCGCCGGCTGCGGGCGCGGATTTGCTGGGGATGTATGTTGTCGATTGCGGCAATGACGACGAAGCCGCCAGCATCGCCCGTGCCCTGCATTTCGAGGGTGCGAGTTTCGAGATACGCCCTGTCAGCAACTATCTGCCCGGCAGCCTGCACATCGACGCCGGCGCCCGTACCGGCAACTCCAGTTAGCGCATGATCTCCCACATCTTTCTCGGCGTCGGCGATTTCGATATGGCCTTCCGCTTTCATTCAGCGCTCATGTCCGCGCTGGGCCATACGCTGCGCTTTCGCGACGATGCGCGTCCGTGGGCAGGGTGGCAGCCGGCGGCGGGCGGGCGTCCGCTATTTCTGATTGGCCGTCCATTCGATGGCCAGGCCGCGACGTGCGGCAATGGACAGATGACGGCGCTGCAGGCTGCGGATCGCGCCACGGTCGACCGTGCGCATGCCGCCGCGCTCGCGAACGGCGGCTGCTGTGAAGGGCCACCGGGCCTGCGTCCCGAATACCACGCCAACTATTACGGCGCCTACTTCCGCGACCCGGACGGCAACAAACTCTGCGTTTGCTGCCACGAGGCTGGCTAGTCGGCGAGGTAGCCGCGATCGGCAGCCGCCGCCTGGTCTTCGAAGATCGCCATCGCCGTCGTCATGCGGCGGAAACCGAACTGGCGGTAGAAGTTTTCTTTGCCCGGCACCGAGTAGAGAATGATTTTCTTGTGTCCGCGCGACTTTTCGAGCAGATGCGCGACGATGGCCTTGCCCAGTCCCGTGCCCTGGTGGCTGGGCAGCACGGCCACGTCGCAGAGATAGGAACAATCCATGCCATCGGCCAGCGCACGCCCCGCGCCAACCAGCTTGCCGTCGTCGTAAGCGAACAGCTTGAACATACTGTTGGAGAAGGTCAGCTTCAAACGCGGCGGGTCCTTGGGGCCGAGCGAAGCGTAGTAGAGAGCGGACAGTTCCTCCCAGTCCAGCGTATCGGTCGTTTCAATCCAGCTGATGGCCAACTTGGTCTCCTAGAGCTGTTTTTCAAAACACGCCGCAGCGTCGTTACCGGCATAATGACCGAAGTTGGGAATGCGCGCATAGCCGCGGCCCATGTAGAAGCTCAGCGCACGGCTATTGACCACGCGCGTTTCGAGCCGCAGCGCGCGGTAGCCCAATGCACGCGCTTCCGCCTCCAGCCAGGACAGAATGGCGCTGCCTATGCCGCGCGAGCCGTCGCGGGCATACATGCGCTTCACTTCCGCGACGCCGTCCGCCAGCGGACGGAACGCGCCGCAGCCAAGCGCCCTGCCCTGCGCATCACGCGCCACGGCAAAGCGCGCTGACGGACCGCGCACATCGTCGGCGTTGAACAGCGTGCGGCCGCTGTCGCCGGTGATCAGCTTGAGCGTGACGTTGAGTTCCTCGATCATCTGCGCGGCATCGTCGCCTTCCGGATCTTCCGCCGCCACGCGCGGCAGCAGCTTGTACATGAAGGTGGTTGCCCCCAGCGTGCCGTCGGGCATGGTGGCATATTGGGGAATGATCCCGCATTCCTGGTAGCCCAGCTTGAGGTACATCTGCTCGGCGCCATAGCCGGTGCAGGTGTCCAGTACGATCAGCGAGCGCTGCTCCGTGCGTGCGATGGCTTCCGCATGCAGCATCAGTGCTTGCGCAATGCCCTGGCGGCGCATGCGCGAATGCACCAGCATCTTCGCAATCTCGGCGCGGTGGCGGCCGTTGGGCATGCCCGCCAACACCAGCTGCACGGTGCCGCAAATGACACCGGCATCATCACGCACGGCGAACAGGCGGCGTTCGCGGCGTTCGACAGCCGGCACCAGGCCAAGCCAGAACGCAAGCGCTTCGGCTTCAGGGAACGGCAACTCAAAGCCGACACTGGCCCCGTTCAGCACACAATCGCGCAGCACCTCGGCCAGTTCATCGGCGTGGGCGCGCAAGCCCGCAGCATCAAGCTCAATTATGGTTCGCATATCGCAATCAGGTAATGGGCCGCGTGCGGACCGGGACAGGAAAAGCGCGTGGCGCCGTAAAGATGGAAGCGCAGCATGTCGCCCTTGTGCAGGCGATGTTCGACACCATCCACCGTGAAATCAAGCACACCGCTCAGCATCCACATATGCTGCTCCATGCCGCGCACCGGCGGCTGCGGATAGTCGATCACCGCACCGGCCGGCAGGCGGCCTTCAATCAGCTCGGCCTTGAAGCCGCGCGCAGGCGGGGAGATCATGCGGCGCACGAAGCCGGTGTCCGGATCGTGCCACTCGGATTGATCGGCTGCGCGGATCAGCTGCACGGGTTGCACTTCCACTTCCGCAATCAGGCGCGACATCGGCATGCCGTACACCGCGCACAGCTTGCCCAGCAGCGCTGCGGTTGGACTGGATTCTCCGCGCTCCAGACGCGACAAGGTAGCGCGGCTGATGCCGCTCGCTGTGGCCAGCTCCTCCAGCGACATGCTGCGCTCCTCGCGCAATGCCGCCAGCCGCTCAACCAATCGATCTTCAAATGAATTTCCCATATAAGAGAAGATATCTCAAATATGAGAACACCGCAAGAACGAAAAAAAAAGGGACCCGCAGGCCCCTTTTCTTGCGCGCGGCAGCGCGGATTACATAATGTGCTTACCGACCCACCACGCAATCGCCGCCACGAAGGCCGATGCAGGAATGGTGAAGATCCAGGCCCACACGATATTGCCCGCAACGCCCCAGCGCACGGCCGACATCTTCTGCGCCGAGCCTACACCGACGATAGCGCCGGTGATGGTGTGCGTGGTCGAAACCGGCACACCCCAGAAGGATGCCATCAGCAGCGTGATCGCGCCGCCGGTCTCCGCGCAGAAGCCGCCAACAGGCTTCAGCTTGGTGATGCGCTGGCCCATGGTCTTCACGATGCGCCAGCCGCCGAACAGCGTGCCGAAGGAGATCGCGCCGTAGCAGGCGATGATGACCCAGGTCGGTGGCGCGGAATCGGTCGCCGACACGTGGCCGGTCGCGATCAGCAGCATCCAGATGATGCCCATGGTTTTCTGTGCGTCATTGCCGCCGTGGCCCAGCGAGTAGCTGGCTGCCGAAAACAACTGCAAGCGGCGGAACCAGCCGTCGATCTTGCGCGGTGTGGACTTCACGAACACCCACGACACGATCAGCATGATCAGCGAGCCCAGTACAAAGCCCATCAGCGGGGACACCACGATGAAGATCACGGTCTTCAGCAGGCCGCCGCCGACCAGCGAGCCGGTGCCTGCTTTGGCGACGGCTGCGCCAACCAGGCCGCCAATCAGGGCGTGCGAGGACGACGATGGAATGCCGTAGTACCAGGTGATCACGTTCCAGACGATGGCGCCGCACAGGGCGCCAAAGATCACGTAATGGTCGACCACCTGCGGGTCAATGGTCCCTTTGCCGATGGTGGTCGCCACCTTCAGGCCGACCACGAACACCGCAACGAAGTTAAAGAAGGCGGCCATGGCCACGGCGGTCTGCGGCTTCAGCACACCGGTCGAAACGACGGTCGCAATCGCATTCGCTGCATCATGGAAGCCATTCATGAAGTCAAACACCAACGCCAGGAAGATCAATAAGCACAGGGCGTAGATGCTGATTTGTAAGGTCTGCATGGATGGTCTTTATTCTTATGCGTTTTCGACGATGATGCCTTCGATGATGTTTGCCACGTCCTCGCAACGGTCGGTAACGGTTTCCAGGATTTCGTAGATGGCCTTCATCTTGATCAGGTTGCGCACGTCCGGTTCATCGCGGAACAGCTTGGACATGGCAGCGCGCATCACGTGGTCGGCGTCCGATTCCAGGCGGTCGATCTCTTCGCAGATGCTGACGATCTGGCGCGCATTGTCCATGTTCGACAGCAGGGCTACCGCGTCCTTGACCTTTTCCGTGCAGGCCAGCACCAGCTCGGCCAGGCGCTTGGCTTCCGGCGTCACGGAATGCAGGTCGTACAGCGACACGGTCTGGGCAGCGTCTTCCATCAAGTCCAGGATGTCGTCCATCTTGGTAATCAGCTTGTGGATGTCGTCGCGGTCCAGCGGCGTGATGAAGGTCTTGTGCAGCAGGTCCACTGCAGCGTAGGTGATCTTGTCAGCCTGCTTCTCGATGCTTTCGATCGCATGCACGCGATTTTCCAGGTCATCGAAATTAGTCATCAGGCCCACCATTTCTTTGGCGCCCTTCACGCACAGTTCCGCGTGCTGGTTGAACATGTCAAAGAACTTGCCCTCGGTGGGCATCAAACGTCCAAACATTTTTTTTCTCCGTTGGTTGATTCATTGCGGGCCGCAGAGCGCAGCCCCTGGCTTTATCAGTCGCCCTGGTAGATCGACAGATTGCCGGTGTAATTGCCAAACTTGGTGTACGCACCGATCCAGGTCAGGCGGATGGCGCCAATCGGACCGTTACGCTGCTTACCGATAATGATTTCAGCGGTACCTTTATCCGGCGAGTCGGGGTTATAGACTTCGTCGCGATACAGGAAAATAATCACGTCCGCGTCCTGCTCGATAGCGCCGGATTCGCGCAAGTCGGACATCACGGGACGTTTATTGGGGCGTTGTTCCAGCGAGCGGTTCAGCTGGGACAGTGCGATGACGGGGCAATGCAGCTCTTTCGCCAGGCCCTTCAGCGAACGCGAGATTTCGGAAATCTCCGCCGAGCGGTTGTCGCCCGGCTGGCTGCCCTGCATCAGTTGCAGGTAGTCGACCACGATCAGCCCCAGCTTGCCGCATTGGCGGGCCAGGCGCCGCGCACGGGCGCGCATCTCGATCGGGTTCAGCGCCGGCGTTTCGTCGATAAACACCTGCGCTTCGTTCATCTTCTGGATGGCGGCGGTCAGGCGCGGCCAATCCTCGTCGATCAGCTTACCGGTACGCAGGCGGTGCTGGTCCAGCTTACCGACGGAACCCAGCATACGCATGGCCAGCTGCACACCGCCCATCTCCATCGAGAACACGGCCACCGGCAGGCCGGCTTCCACCGCGACGTTCTCGGCGATATTCATCGAGAAGGCGGTCTTACCCATGGACGGACGGCCTGCCACCACAACCATGTCGCCCGGCTGCAGGCCGGAGGTCATGCGGTCCAGATCGATCCAGCCGGTTGGCACACCCGTCACTTCCGAGGTCGTGTCGCGCGAATACAGTTCATCGATACGCTCGACCACCTGGGTCAGCAGGGGCTGCACCGGCAGCCAGCCGGCCGCACCACGCGAGCCCTGTTCGGCAATCGCGAAGATCTTCGCTTCGGCCTCGTCCAGGATCTGCTTCACTTCCGCGCCTTGCGGATTGAAGGCCTTGCCCGACACTTCGTCGGCCACGGTAATCAGCTTGCGCAGCACGCCGCGGTCGCGCACGATCTCGGCGTAACGGCGGATGTTGGCGGCGGACGGCGTGTTCTGCGCCATCGCGTTCAGGTAGGCCATGCCGCCTACTTCCTCGGCCTTGCCCAGCATCTGCAGGGCTTCTGCCACGGTCACCACGTCGGCCGGCTTGCCCGAGTTAATCAGGCGAACCATCTGTTCGAAGATGATGCGGTGATCGTAGCGGTAAAAATCTTCCGAACGCATCAAGTCCGCAATACGGTCCCATGCCGCGTTATCACGCAGCAGGCCGCCGATGACAGATTGCTCTGCCTCGATGGAGTGCGGCGGGATTCGGAGGGCATCGACTTGCGGGTCGGCGGATGGAGCGGGATTCATGGCGCGCATTATACCTGCTTCGAGGATGATCAAACTTACTGGCAATAAAAAAGCCGGGCGCTGCCGCCCGGCTTTTCTATTTGTACAACAATTACTTAGGCAGCTTCGCCAACCACGGCAACGGTTACTTCCGCCAGCACGTCGGTGTGCAGGGAAACAGCAACCGGGAACTCGCCAACGGTCTTCAGCGGGCCGGTCGGCAGGCGCACGGCAGCTTTTTCCACGGCGAAGCCAGCTTTGGTCAGGGCTTCAGCGATGTCGAAGTTGGTCACGGAACCGAACAGACGGCCATCCACGCCAGCTTTCTGAGCCACGGTCACGGTCATGCCGTTCAGCTTTTCGCCTTGTGCCTGGGCAGCAGCCAGCTTGGCAGCAGCAGCTTTTTCCAGTTCAGCGCGCTTGGCTTCGAATTCAGCCACAGCAGCGGTGGTCGCACGGCGAGCCAGCTTTTGCGGGATCAGGAAGTTACGTGCGTAACCGTCCTTGACCTTCACCACGTCGCCCAGGTTGCCGACGTTAACAACTTTTTCCAACAGAATGATTTGCATAGTGTTCTCCAGGATCTCTGATCTGATCGCTAATTAAGCGTGGTGCAGATCGGTGTATGGCAGCAGGGCCAGGTAGCGGGCGCGCTTGATAGCGGTGTCAACTTGACGCTGGTAGTGCGCCTTGGTGCCGGTCAGGCGTGCTGGCATGATCTTGCCGTTTTCCTGGATGAAGTCTTTCAGGGTGTCTACATCTTTGTAGTCCACTTGCTCAACGCCAGCGGCGGTGAAGCGGCAGAACTTCTTGCGCTTGAACAGAGGGTTTTGCTGCTTGCGCTTTTCTTTCAGCTTGAGCTTGTTTTTGTCGAACTTTTTACCGAATGCCATTTTAGGCTCCTGTATCTAAAAATTGCACCGTCTCAGACGGTACGAAAATCAATGATGTGAAATACCAGGGTTCTGCTATTGCGGTTTTTCTTGGCCAGGAATCCGGTGAACTCATAGATGCCGCCGAGGGTCGCTTCACTGAACCGTTTGCTGATATCGCCTGCCGCAACGGCGGGGATCTCAAACTCGGCCAGTCTGGCGATGCCTGCCTCCATCTGTTGCGAACTGTGCTGCAATACTGCATTCACAATCGGCAGACCGGCCGGGGTGTAGCGGACGCTGTCCCGTTCGGTGATGAGGGCAATGACTCGTAGCTGGTTCAGACCTTCTTCCTGCTCAGAACTTAGGCCGCTGCAGGAGCTGCTGGTGCTTCGGCGCGATGGCTCTTGGCCGCGTCTTCACGCTGAACCGACTTCATCATTGGCGAAGGAGCGGTTTCCGCTTTCTTCATCTTGACGGTCAGGTGACGCAGCACGGCATCATTGAATTTGAATGCGGTTTCCAGTTCGACCAGAGTCTCGTTGTCGCACTCGATGTTCATGCAGATGTAGTGTGCCTTGGCCAGCTTCTGGATCGAGTACGCCATTTGACGGCGGCCCCAATCTTCCACGCGGTGCACGTTACCGCCGCGCGAGGTCACGCTGGTCTTGTAACGTTCGATCATCGCGGGCACTTGCTCGCTTTGGTCCGGATGGACGATAAATACGATTTCGTAGTGACGCATGTAAACTCCCTTAAGGACTGTGAAAATAGCCCACCCTGGCGTCAAGACAGGTGTGGGAAGAGGTAAGCCCGCAAATATACCACTTTTCCCCAGCCAGCTCAAGCACCTCCCTGCTTTGCCTCAAGCCTCGCTGGCCGGCGAACAGGCATGCTGGGGCATTTTTCTTCCCTGATGTGCAGGCAGTCACCGACTGGACTGAGCAATATTGATTTCGCGATCACGAATGGAGCGCACAACAGGGAAATGATTTATATGATGTTCCAGACTGGATGATGCCACTGCCTTCCGATCCGCATCTCCAGATCGGGGCTTGCTCCGCGTGCGCTTCGGTGCGATTGACGATGAAACACTGGCCCTGCTCCACACCGCCACAGATCGCCAGCTACAGCAGCTCGGCATTGTGCTGCTGCAGGAAAAGACGCTGGCGTTGGCACTGTCAGTTGCCGGGCTGCCCCTCAGGTAAGGAAGGAATTCGCACCGGCTGGCGCGAGAGGATGCCGATCACGAACGCCACGCCCGTCACAAACCAGATCAAGGACGCGACCACATCAAACGTGGTCACATGCGAAGGGAATTTGATCACGGACGGCACCAGCAACAGGCCGCGGAGCAGGCAGACGGCGGCGATCGTGCCCTGCGCCTGCGGGACAAACGGCAACCAGCGCAGGCGGCGCGCACCTGTGCCAGCCAGCGCGTACAGGGAGCATAACAGCATCAGTCCGCCGATCGCCACCGAACCAAGCGGCGCCAGCGCGGTGCCGCCGCGCGCCGAAGCAACCACGGCAGGGGGCGCCTGGAAGAACGCGTACCACTCTGCTCCCAACAGAGGCGCCAGGAAATGAATCAGTGCGCCGAACAGCGCAATACCAGCAGCAAGCAAGAAAGCGTAGCGTCCCATCCCGTCCTCCGTGCATTGTCGTTTCGACATTAAGCCGAAATTTTTCTCAGGATGCAACAATTTTGCTTGCATTATGGTCCACACTGTACAAAAATACAGACTGTCTATATCCACAGCACACGTACCATGATCAAGCTCACAGCACGTCAAGAACAAATCCTCAATCTGATCAGGGACGCGATCGACAACACCGGCTTCCCGCCGACCCGAGCGGAGATCGCCGCGGAACTCGGCTTCAAGTCCGCCAACGCTGCCGAAGAACACCTGAAAGCCCTGCAGCGCAAGGGCGCCATCGAGATCACTGCCGGCACCTCGCGCGGCATCCGTCTGACCGGCAGCTTCGGCGCTGCGGCATCGGGCACCGGTGCGGCAAGCAGCACGGCAACCAGCACGCGCCGCGCCACCGTGCATACTGACGACGACGCCCTGCCCCAGGTACCCGCCGGCATGCTGGTTTCATTGCCGCTGATCGGCCGCGTGGCCGCAGGCTCGCCTATCCTGGCGCAGGAAAATCTGGAAACCAGCTATAACGTTGACCCCAACCTGTTCTCGTCCAAGCCCGACTTCCTGCTGAAAGTACGCGGCGAATCGATGCGCGACATCGGCATCATGGACGGCGACCTGCTGGCGGTGAAGAAGTCCGACAGCGCCCGCAACGGCCAGATTGTGGTGGCCCGCATCGGCAACGAAGTGACGGTAAAGCGCTACCGCAAATCCGGCTCCACCGTCGAACTGCTGCCGGAAAACCCGGACTTCAAAGTCATCACCGTCACGCCGGAAGACGACTTCGCGCTGGAAGGCCTGGCCGTTGGCCTGATGAGGACCTGGCACTAATGATCCAGCTGTACGGGAACTGCGAGTCCGGCCACAGCTACAAGGTCAAGCTGCTGCTGGAAGTGGCGGGCGTGCCGCACGAATACGAAGAGATCGACCTGCGCCTGGCGCGGGCCGATCGTCCGGAGCCCTTCCGCAGCCTGGCCAAATACTGCGAAGTGCCCTTGCTGGTCCACGACGGCAAACCGTACGTGCAATCGAACGCCATCCTCCTGCACATGGCCGAACATCTCGGAGCCTGGGGCGGCGAATCGAAGGAACGTCTGGAGCGCTGCCGCGAATGGCTGTTCTGGGAAGCCAACCGCATCGGCTTCTCCATGGCCCATCTGCGCTATGGCCAGAAGTTCGACGATGCCGGCGCCTATGCAGGCACCGTGCTGCCATGGTTCCGCCGCCGCTTCGATGACGATATGGTGCGCCTGGATGAGGAACTGACGGACGGCCGCCAGTTCCTGCTGGACGATCAGCCCAGCATTGCCGACCTGTCGCTTTGCGGTTACCTGTTCTGGCCTGAGCAGGCCAATGTCAGCTATCCGCCGCGCGTTGCAGCCTGGCTCGATCGCATCCGCGCCCTGCCCGGCTGGCGCCACCCATACCAGATGCCAGGGGCCGCCCCTTGGTAAGGGCGTACTAAGCGCGCTTCAGCGATCCTTGCGGCGCACCGCGACCTGGCCGGCGGCCTGGTCGATGTAGACGGCGTAATGCTGGAAGAAGTCTGCACCGGCAATGCCGTCGGCGGTGAACTGCTCGGGCAGGTCGTGCAGCAGCGGCTGGAAGCTGATGCCATCGTCGCCCAGTCCCGCCTCGACGTAGTTGCAGCCGCGGCCCGGACCGATATTCATCGGACACGTGCCGGTTTCGTCATTCTTTTCCTCTGCACGCTGGCGGCTCACGACCGAAATTGTCGACGCCGAATCCAGCACCAGCCGGTAGCTGGTGCGCGGGTTGACGAAGCGCACCACCAGCCCTTCCTTGCTCGCTTCGTAAGGCAGCACCTTCCACAGGCCACCGTGCTGCACCTTGGCGCCAAAGCTGAACTGCCGCGCGCTGTAGTCGTACACGAAAGCCTGCTTCGCGAACAGCGGCAGGCCGATGACGGAGAATTTATCTTCCGGCTGCGGCAGCGGTTCGCCGAGATGCAGGCCCCAAGGCTTGAACGCCTGGCCGCGCACTTCGCCGAAATGTACGCCGTTGAGCACCAGATCGGGAATCACGAATTCGTCCGCCTCCTGCTCCTGGCCGGACAGGTCGCGCGTATGCAATTTGCGGCCGGTCAGTTTCAGGCCTGGCACCTTGGCCAGCAAGTCCGGCGTGAGATGCAGCGCCGTGTTGGAGCCGGTGTCCAGCAGGAAGGGATGGGATTTGCCCGCGATTTTGAGCGACACCACCGGACGGCCATCCTGCATCTCGACCGGCACGGTGACGGTGCTGGCCGCGAGAGCCACATACGCCGGCAGTGCCAGCGCGGCAGACAACGCAGCAGCCGGCATCCAGCGAAGGCGCATCATGCGTCGAGCGCGGAGCGGAAATCGTCCAGCAGGTCGGCCGTGTCTTCGATGCCGACCGATACGCGGATCAGCGAATCGGCAATGCCCATCGATGCACGGCGCTCGGGTCCCATCTCGAAGAAGATGGTATGCGACACCGGAATCACCAGCGTGCGCGTATCGCCCAGGTTGGACGTCGCAATCGCCAGCTTCAGCTTGTTCAGGTAATCGAAGCAATCGATGCCGTCCGCCAGTTCGAAGGACAGCAGCGAGCCGTAGTCCTTGAACAGCTCCGAAGCGATATCGTGCTGTGGGTGCGACTTCAGGCCAGGATAGTAGACGGCGGCCACGCGGTCGTCCGCTTCCAGCATCTCGGCCAGCGCCTGCGCGTTGGTGCAGGTGCGTTCCATGCGCAACGCCAGCGTCTCGGCGCCGACAGCGATATGGTGCGCCGCTTCAGGGCCGAGCGAAGCGCCGAAGTCACGCAGGCCCTTGGCGCGGATCTGCACCAGGCCCCACATCGGCGCAGGGTTCTTCTTGTAGTTGTCGAAGATATTGGCGAATTTCGTCCAGTCGTAAGCGCCGGTATCGGTCAGGGCGCCACCCAGCGCGTTACCGTGTCCGCCGATGGATTTGGTCAGCGCATTCACCACCAGGCCTGCACCGACCGTCTTCGGACGGAACAGATAAGGCGAGGTCATGGTGTTGTCCACGATGTAGAGAATGCCGCGCTCGGCGCACAGCTCGCCGATGCGCTTCAGGTCCGCCACTTGCGTGCGCGGATTGGCGATCGTCTCAACGAAGACGATGCGCGTTTCCGGTTTCAGGGCCGCAGCCACATTGGTCACATCGGTCGCGTCCACGAAGTCCACGCCCACGCCCTGCCCTGCGACGGTCTGCCACAGGGAGTTGGTATTCCCGAACAGGAAAGACGACGACACCACATGGTCACCGGCACGCAGCAGCGCCTGGAACACGGCGCCAATCGCGCCCATGCCCGTAGAGAAGCAGATCGTGCCTACGCCCTGTTCCATCTTGTTGACCTTATCCTCCAGCGCCGACACGGTCGGATTGCCCTGGCGGCCGTAGCGGAAGCCCGGCTCTTTGCCCTGGAAGACAGACGCCAGTTGGCGCGCGTCTGCGTAGCCGAAGGTCACCGAAGTGTGGATCGGCTTGTGCAGCGATCCGTGCTCGATGCCCTTCTGGCGGTCGTTGTGCAGGATGGTGGTGGTGAAGCCGTAGTTCTTCATTACGATTCCGTTGTCGCAGTGTTTAGGTTCAGCTGGGTGCGCGCGGCATCTTCGGCTTTGTCCGATTTCTTCGGATTGTGGCGCGACGCTTCCAGACGGTCCAGGTACTCAGGCGACACGTCGCCGGTGATGTACTTGCCGTCGAAGCAGGACGCTTCGAACTGGGTCAGGGCCGGGTTCACGTCCGAGATGGAGCGCTTCAGGTCTTCCAGGTCCTGGTACACCAGCGCGTCGGCGGTGATTTCCTTGCACACTTCGTCCACCGTGCGGCCGTGGGCGATCAGTTCATCGCGGGTCGGCATGTCGATGCCGTACACGTTCGGGTACAGCACTGGCGGCGCTGCGGAAGCGAAGATCACTTTCTTGGCGCCGGCTTCGCGCGCCATCTGCACGATCTCGCGCGAGGTGGTGCCACGCACGATGGAGTCGTCCACCAGCAGCACGACCTTGTCCTTGAATTCGTCGGCAATCGCGTTCAGCTTCTGGCGCACGGACTTCTTGCGCAGGCCCTGGCCCGGCATGATGAAGGTACGGCCGATGTAGCGGTTCTTGATGAAGCCTTCGCGGTAATCCACGCCCAGGCGCATCGCCAGCTGGATCGCGGCAGGACGCGACGAATCCGGAATCGGCATCACGACATCAACGTCATCCGCCAGACCTTCGCGCTTGATCTTGTCGGCCAGGTATTCGCCCATCTTCAGGCGGCTGTTGTACACCGAAGCGCCATCGATCACGGAGTCCGGACGCGCCAGGTACACGTATTCGAACACGCAAGGATTCAGCGCAGGCTTGTCGGCGCAGATCTCGGCGTACAGATTGTGATCCTTGTCGATAAAGATTGCCTCACCCGGCAGCACATCGCGCACAAAGCGGAAGCCCATGCCTTCCAGCGCAACGGATTCGGAAGCGATCAGGTATTCCTTGCCTTGCGGGGTTTCGTTCTCGCCCAGGCACAGCGGACGAATGCCGTTCGGATCGCGGAAGGCCAGCATGCCCACGCCGGCGATTTCCGCTACCGCAGCATAGCCGCCACGCACGCGGCGGTTCACTTCGCGCACCGCCTTGAACAGGGTCGATGGCTCCAGCGTGAAACCGGTCGAGAAACGGGTGATTTCGTGGGCCAGCACGTTCAGCAGGACTTCAGAGTCGGAGTCCGTGTTGATGTGGCGGCGATCGTTCTTGAACATCTCTTGCTTGAGCTGTTCCCAGTTGGTCAGGTTACCGTTGTGCGCCAGCGTGATGCCGAACGGCGCGTTCACGTAGAACGGTTGCGCTTCCTCTTCGCTGGACGAACCGGCGGTCGGATAGCGGCAATGGCCGATGCCTGAATTGCCGCTCAGCGAACGCATATTGCGGGTACGGAAAACGTCGCGCACCAGGCCATTGGCCTTGTGCATGGAGAAGGTGTTGTTCTGGTTGGTCGCGATACCTGCCGCATCCTGGCCGCGGTGCTGCAAAAGCAGCAATGCGTCATACAGCAGCTGATTGACAGGTTGATGGGAAACGACGCCGACGATGCCACACATGGTGTGCTCCTAAACTTGGTACTGCGGATTTAAAGAATTCTTAAAAATGCACGTGCTGCGCCAACGCAGCGGGCAGGAAGGGTTTGATCATATGCACGCCGGATTCCGCCCAGGGACTCAACAACGCGTGCTTCCAGAACTCCTGCTTGGGAACCGAGGTCATACCGCACAATATGACGCCGGCCAGCACAATCACAATACCCCGCGCCGCGCCAAACAAGCCCCCCAGGCCGCGATCCGCCACGCTCAGGCCACCGGCGGTGACCAGCGCGTCGATCAGCATACCGAGTAAGCCCATGAGCAGGCGCACGCCGATGAACAGTGCAATAAAGGCAAGGATCAGGCGCAGCGGCTCGCCCGGCACGGCCGTCGGCAGCATGCGCGCGAGGTCGGCAGCGTAGGCGTTGGCGGCGATGAAGGCGACGATCCAGCTGGCCAGCGCCAGCAGCTCTTTCACCAGGCCGCGCAGCACGCCGATAAAGATGGATGCGGCCAGCACAAAGATCACGATGTAGTCAAAAATCGTCACGCTGTGCCGGTCCGTTCAGTCAAATCAGGCTGGAATCACATTGCCATCCAGGCCAATCTTGCCCAGTTTGGCGCGGGCCTTGTCCGCTTCTTCCTTGCTGGAGAATGGCCCCAGCCTTACGCGGGTGCGCTCGCCCGATGCAGTGGATACTTTCTGCACGAAGGACTTGATGCCGGCAGCCTTCAGCTTGCCCTGCACTTCGTCGACCTTGTCCTGGGTGGCGAAAGCGCCAACCTGGATGACGTATTTGCTTGCCGATTCGGCAGGTTTGCCTTCCAGGATAGCCATGGCGCGCGCATCGTCGGTTGGCGTGGCTTTGGCTGGCTCGGAATGTTTCGGCTCCGGCCTGGATTCTTTCGGCTCAGGCTTGGTTTCCGCCTTGGCAGGCTTGGCTTCCGGCTTGGCTTCCGGTTTGTGTTCCGGCGCCTTAGCCACGTGCGTGTCGGCCGCCTTCGGCTTGGCCGGCACATCGACGAATTCTTCGCCCTTGTCCAGCGCGGAGGACGGCGCCACGCGCACTGGCGCAACGGCCGGCTGGCTGGTCACGACAGGTTTCTGCGCAGCCGGCGCGGGCGCCGGGGCCGCCGCTTGCGGCTGCACTGCCGGTGCGGCCACGGCCGGCGCAGGCGCGGGTGCAGTCAGCGGCTCGGCAGGTTTGTCTTTCGAAGGAATCTGGATGGCGATGTCCGAAGCCAGCGGCTTGGGCTCGGAATCGAGCACCATCGGCAGGCCCACGGCGACAGCAAGCGCCAGCGCGATCGCGCCGACCAGGCGGCGGCGTGCGCGCTTCTTTTCCGGCAGCACGGGATCTTCTTTGCCACGGCCGCGGGTTGCACCGCCGCCGGCATTGGATGCGCGTTTGGACTTGGCTCGCTCGGTGGCGGCGCGGTCGTCTTGTGCGCGGTAGTAGCCGCTGTCTTCGCCAGAGGCTTCCTGCTTGTTTTTACTGAATGAAGAGAACAAGCCCATGCGTGAATGTTTTAGTGGAGTGAGGATTTTTTCGCTGCCATGACACCGGCAACGGTCAGGAACGATCCAAAGACCACAATTCTATCATTCTCGCCTGCCCGGCTCATCGCATTTGCGAATGCCGCACCCGGGTCCGGGAAAATATTGACGGTTTTTTCATGCATATCCGGCTCGATGGCCTGCACCTTGGCAGCCAGCTCGGAAGCGGATGCCGCACGCGGCGATGGCAAATCGGTCAGGCACCAGTGGTCGATCTGGCCATTCATGGCCTTGATCACACCATCGATATCCTTGTCATGCATGGAACCGAACACCGCGTAGGTGTAGGGATGGAAGCCCATATTGCCCAGGTTCTGTCCAAGGGCAGAGGCGGCGTGCGGGTTATGCGCGACGTCGTAAATCACGCTCGGACGGCCAGGCAGCACCTGGAAGCGGCCCGGCAGCTCCACGGTCACCAGGCCATGGCGCACGTCCTGCGCACCGACCGGCAGTTCCAGTTTCAGCGCTTCCAGCGCCGCCAGTGCGGCGGACGCATTCAGCAGCTGGTTGGCGCCGCGCAGGCTTGGGTAAGCCAGGGCATTGCGGCGCTGGCCGCGGCCACCGTAGTTCCATTGCTGCTTGTCGCCGGAGTAGTTGAAATCGCGGCCCATCAGCCACAGGTCGGCGCCGATTTCCATTGCGTGGTCGATCAGCGATTGCGGCGGCATCGGGTCGCTGCAAATCGCAGCTTTGCCGGTGCGGAAAATGCCCGCTTTCTCGAAGCCGATCAGCTCGCGCGTGCCGCCCAGGAAGTCGACGTGGTCGATGTCCACGCTGGTCACGATGGACACGTCGGCGTCCATCACGTTCACTGCATCCAGGCGGCCACCCAGGCCCACTTCGAGAATCGCCACGTCGAGATTCGACTGTGTCATCAGGTGGATGATAGCCAGCGTGGTGAATTCGAAATAGGTCAGCGAGATCTCGCCGCGCGCTGCTTCGACCGCATTGAAGCTTGCCACCAGCGCTTCATCGCTGGCCATATCGCCATTGATGCGGGCACGCTCGTTGAAGTCCAGGAAGTGCGGCTTGATGTACAGGCCTACTTTGTACCCCGCGCGCATCAGGATCGATTCCAGCATTGCGCAGGTCGAGCCCTTGCCGTTGGTACCCGCCACCATGATGAGCGGACACTTGAAGGCCAGCTGCATGCGTTCCTTCACCGCGCGCACGCGGTCCAGGCCCATATTGATGACGGTTTCGGCATGGCGCGACTCAAGCAGCGCAAGCCATTCGGGAAGGGTATTCGGGAGAGCGGACATAGACATCAGGTGGGATTGCATCGGCGGGTCGAATGACCCGCCCTACGAGGCGGCAAAGGGCGGATCATCGATCCGCCGCTTCGCGCATCACGCCAATACTTCGGCGGCTTGGTTCTGCAGCAGTGCCAGCAGGCGCGCGATTTCTTCGCGCATCTTGCGGCGGTCGACGATCATGTCGATCGCGCCCTTTTGCAGCAGGAACTCGGAACGCTGGAAGCCTTCCGGCAGTTTCTCGCGCACGGTGTTCTCGATCACGCGTGGACCAGCAAAGCCGATCAGTGCTTTTGGCTCGGCCATCACCACATCGCCCATGAAGGCGAAGGATGCCGACACGCCGCCCATGGTCGGGTCGGTCAGCACGGAGATGAATGGCAGCTTCTTCTCCGACAGCTTGGTCAGCATCGACGTGGTTTTCGCCATCTGCATCAGCGACAGCAGGCCTTCCTGCATACGCGCACCGCCGGTAGCGGTAATGCAAATGAACGGGACCTTCTGTTCCAGCGCCACCTGGGCCGCGCGGGCGAAACGCTCGCCAACGACGGAACCCATGGAGCCGCCCATGAATTCGAATTCGAAGCAGGCCACGACAACCGGCAGGCTCATGATGGCGCCGCCCATGGCGACCAGTGCGTCGGTCTCGCCGGTGGCTTCCATCGCCTGCTTCAGGCGGTCAGGATACTTCTTGCTGTCCTTGAACTTCAGGGTATCGACCGGCAGGGTTTCCTGGCCGATTTCGAAACGGCCGCCGGCGTCCAGCAGCGCGTCCAGGCGCTCACGGGAGCGGATACGCATGTGGTGGTCGCACTTGGGGCAGACGTGCAGGTTCGATTCCAGATCGGTACGGTACAGCACAGCCTCGCAGGAGGGGCACTTGACCCACAAACCTTCAGGCATGGTCTTGCGAGCGGCAGCGTCCGAGCGCTGGATGCGCGGGGGCAGCAATTTTTCCAACCAGCTCATATATTTCTCCTCTTGCACTAACTCAGGCCGGAAGTGTAGCCGTTTCTGCCCGCCCTGTCGAACAAAACGGGCAGAATATTGCCTTCAAATCAAGCCTTTTGATCGAGCGCAGAGCGGATGCCGGAAACGAACGATCGTACTGCTTTTGCGGCTTCCGCAGGCGGATTGGCCTCGATTTCCTGAATGATACGGCTGCCGATCACCACCGCGTCCGCCACTTCCGCAACCGCCCGCGCCGTTGCCCCGTCGCGGATACCGAAACCGACACCGATCGGCAGCGACACGTGCTTGCGGATCGCCGCAATACGCTGGGCTACCTCGGCGGTGTCGATATGGCCTGCGCCGGTGACACCCTTCAGCGAGACATAGTAGCTGAATCCGCCACCGACCCGCGCCACCTGCTGCACGCGCTGCTCGGTCGAGGTAGGCGCCAGCAGGAAGATCAGGTCGAGTTCCGCGGCGCGCATCTTGCCCGCGAATTCCTCGCACTCTTCCGGCGGATAATCGACCACGATGGCGCCGTCCGCGCCCACGCTGCGGCTGGCATCGATGAAAGCTTCAGCGCCGATGCGTTCGATCGGATTGGCGTAACCCATCAGCACCACCGGCGTGTGGCTATTGGTCTTGCGGAATTCACGTACGAATTCGAAGCAGTCGCGAATGCCGACGCCTTTTGCCAACGCGCGCTCGCAGGCGCGCTGGATCACCGGGCCTTCCGCCATCGGGTCGGAGAAAGGCACGCCCAGTTCAATGATGTCGGCGCCGCCTTCGACCAAAGCGTGCATCAGGGGCACGGTCTGCTCGGGGCCGGGATCGCCGGCGGTGATGAAGGTGACGAGGGCTTTCTTGTTCTGCTCTTTGAGCGATGCGAAGGTAGCTGCGATACGGGACATAGTCGTAGCCTCCTTAGAACTGCAGGCCGGCGCGCTGGGCGACGGTATGCATATCCTTGTCGCCGCGGCCCGACAGGTTAGCCAGAATGATCTTATCCTTCGGCAGCGTGGCCGCCAGCTTCACGGCGTAGGCCAGTGCGTGCGACGACTCCAGCGCCGGAATGATGCCTTCGATATGGCAGCAGTCGTGGAAGGCCTGCAGCGCTTCGTCGTCGGTAATCGACACGTACTCGGCGCGGCCGGAATCCTTCAGATAGCTGTGCTCAGGTCCCACGCCCGGATAATCCAGGCCTGCGGACACCGAATGCGTTTCGATGATCTGGCCGTTATCGTCCTGCAGCAGATAGGTGCGGTTGCCGTGCAGGACACCCGGATAGCCCTTGGTCAGCGAGGCAGCGTGGTGGCCGGTATCCAGCCCCTCCCCTGCCGCTTCGACGCCGATCAGGCGCGTATTGGCCTGGTCGATGTAAGGATAGAAAATACCCATCGCATTGGAACCGCCGCCGATGCAGGCGACCACGTAGTCCGGCTGGCGGCCGGTCATTTCCGGCATCTGCACCAGGCATTCCTCGCCGATCACCGACTGGAAATCGCGCACCAGCATCGGGTATGGGTGCGGGCCGGCCACGGTGCCAATGATGTAGAAGGTGTTTTCAATATTGGTAACCCAGTCGCGCATCGCTTCGTTCAGCGCGTCCTTCAGGGTCTTGGAGCCTGACTCCACCGGCACCACGGTCGCGCCGAGGAGCTTCATGCGGTACACGTTCTGCGCCTGGCGCTTCACGTCTTCGCTGCCCATGTACACCACGCATTCGAGGCCGAAGCGTGCGCAGATGGTGGCGGTCGCAACGCCGTGCTGGCCCGCGCCCGTCTCGGCGATGATGCGCTTCTTGCCCATGCGCTTGGCCAGCAGGGCCTGGCCGATCACGTTATTGATCTTGTGCGCGCCAGTGTGATTCAGGTCTTCGCGTTTCAGGAAGATCTGGGCGCCGCCGGCGATTTCGGACCAGCGCTTGGCATGGTAAATCGGCGAAGGACGGCCGACGAAGTGTTTCAGCTCGTAGCGGAACTCTTCGAGGAAGATCTCGTCCTTGCTGTATTTGTCGTAGGCTTCGCGCAGCTCGGCCAACGCGTAGCTCAGGGTTTCGGCGACGAAGGAGCCGCCGTAAGGGCCGAAGTGGCCAGTGGCATCCGGCAGATGATAGGTGGATGCGTGGAACAGGTGCGCTGGTGCAGCGTCAACTGGGGTTTTCATGGGGCTGTGACCTTTCAATAGTGACATCGGCTGCCCGCACGCCGCGGATGAACTCCGCAATCAGGCGGGCGTCCTTGATGCCCTTGGCGCGCTCGACGCCACTACTGACGTCAACCGCGTACGGGCGAACGCTGGCAACCGCGCCAGTCACATTTGCAACGCTCAAGCCACCACTCAAAACGGCCCGATGCGCGAGATCTTTTGGAATGAGAGACCAATCGAAAACCTTTCCTGCGCCGCCATATGCATCCACGAAGGTGTCGAGCAGAAGGCCCGAGAACAGCCGGCTGGATGCGCGGCATTGTGCTTCGTATTCTAACAGCTCGCCGGAGCTGGTGTCCGGTTTCACGCGGAAGGCGCGCATGAAGGCGCGATTGGCCGCCTGCGCCGCGGCGGCGCACTGCTCCGCCGTTTCGTCGCCGTGGAACTGCAGGAGCGACACTGGCGCCACCGCCACCGTGGCTGCCACTTCCTCCGCGCTGGCGTTGACAAACAGGCCAGTCGCCGTAACGAACGGCGGCAACAGCGCAATCAGCTCGGCGGCGCGCTGCGGCGTCACGTAGCGCGGGCTTTTCGGATAGAACACGAAACCGACCGCATCCGCGCCTGCCGCAACGGCGGCAAGGACGTCTTCTTCGCGGGTCAGGCCGCAGATCTTGATGCGGGTGCGGGACATGGCAATTCCTAGAAAGCGGGGAGGATGCGGGGCTCTTCGTATGGCAAGTCCCACTTGGCATCGTACTCGATCTTGGCGAGATACAGGCCGTCGGGCATGAAGGTCGGCGCGGCCACGGTACGGTCGCGGCCCGCCAGCAGCCTGCCCAGCCAGCCGGTGTCTTCGCGGCCCTGGCCGACGTAGATCAGCGAGCCAACCAGGTTGCGCACCATGTGGTGCAGGAAGGCGTTGGCGCGCAGCGTGAACAGGATCATGTCGCCGTGGCGCTCGATGCCGATCTCGTACATCTCTTTCACCGGCGTCTTGGCTTGGCACATGGAGGCGCGGAAGGCCGTGAAGTCGTGGGTGCCGATCAGCGGCTTGACCGCTTCGCGCATGCGCTCCACGTCCAGCGGCCGATGGCAAAAGCCGGCGCGGCCCGCCAGCAAAGGCGAACGCACCTGGTGATTGAACAGCAGATAGTGATAAGTACGGGAGCGGGCGCTGAAGCGGGCGTGGAATTCCTGCTCAGGCGTGGGCGCGTCAGGCAGATATTTTGCCCAGCGCACGCCGATGGAGTCCGGCAGGAAGGCGTTGATGCCGCGCACCCAGGCGTGCGGTTCGCGCATCAGATCGGTGTCGAAGTGCACCACCTGGCTCAGGGCGTGCACGCCTGCGTCGGTACGGCCGGCACAGGTGGTGCCGATTTTGACGCAGGCGAACTTCTCGATCGCCTCCTCCAGCTTGTTCTGCACGGTCTGGCCGTGCGGCTGGATCTGGTAGCCGAGCCACTCGGCACCGTTGTACTGGACCCCTAATGCAATGCGTTTCAATTGAACTCCCCGTTCTGCGAGCGGGGATTATAACGTTTAGCCCAGCTGGGCGCGCATTGTCGAGGCACGGGCAACCTGGTCGTCGCTGCCGCCACGGATCACTTCATCCAGCAGTTCGCGCGCGCCTTCCTTGTCGCCGATTTCCTGGTAGGCGATCGCCAGATCCAGCTTGGTGTCCATCTCCATGTGCAGGGCCGACATTTCGGTTTCGGCTGGCGCGTGGGCAGTTTCAGTGCCCAGGTCCAGGTCGATGCCGGACAAGTCGAATTCGGCCGGTGCCACAGCGGTGGCCACTTCAGACTCCTGTTCCGGTGCCGAGAAGTCCGATGCGGACAGCGGGGTTTCGTCAGCAGGAACGGCCGGCGCCGGGCTGCCCGGCAGGGTGAAGTCCATCAGGTCCAGGCCTGCCAGCGGATCAGCGTCGGTGGCCTTGGCTTCCGCTTCGGCAGCCGGTTTCACTTCGCTCGGCAGATCCAGGCTGAAGTCCATGCCCAGATCGTCGGCCAGCGAGGCGGCTGGCTCTTCTGCCGCGGCAACCGGTTCCGGCGCGGCTGGCGTTTCTGTCTTGGCGCCGAAGTCCATGTCGAAGGCCAGGTCCGGCACATCGTTCGATGCCAGCGCAGCTTCGGCAGTGGCTGGAGCTTCTGCGCTCGGCGCAGGCGCTTCAGCGTCGAAGCTCAGACCACCCAGGTCGAAGTCCAGCGTGTTCGAATCGGCGGCTTTGGCAGTCTTGGCTTCCTCTTCCTTGGCCATCTCTTCCAAGGACGGCAGCGCAGTTGCATCGCGGTCCAGGTCGAAGTCCATCAGATTGCTTTCGGCAGCCGGTGCGGCAGCCGTGGAGGCATCGTGGCTCAGGTCCAGGTCCAGGCTCGGCTCTTCAGCAGCCGGCGCCGGGGCTGGCGTGGTCGGTTCGGCGAACAGGGACGCCAGATCGTGAATGTCTTCGCTGGTGCCGGCGCTCGGTGCAAACGCTTCGGCAGCGCCGGCTGCGGCAACGCCCGCGGCAGCTGCGCCCAGGCCCACGCCTGCGGACGGCTGCGCCGCGTTGGCGTACAGCGGATTGTCGGCGTCAATGCTCTGGCCCATGGTGGCCGCTTGCGCCCACTCGTCGCCCTGTCCTTTGGTCATCGAATACAGCTCGCTGGCCTGGGTTTCGAAGGCGCGGGTGTCCTTGCGGCTGGCGTAGATTTCCAGCAGCTTCAGACGCACCTGATGGCGCTCAGGATGAGTACGCAGTGCTTCCTTCAGAATCTCTTCGGCTTGCGCGTCGCGGCCGTAGGCGATGTACACATCGGCTTCCGCCACTGGATCGACTTCATTGGTATCCAGCTGGCTGGCCGACGGTGCGAAATTCGAATTGAACACGCTGTTGTTGGTGTCCACGCTGGCGCCGCCGGTTTCGGCGAACATTGGCGCGGCGGTGGTGCCCGGATCGCCCAGCAGGCTGGACTCGCCCTTCGGCACCATCAGCTGCTGTGCCTTGCGGCGGCGCGATACCATCAGCGCTGCGCCACCCAGCAGTGCAGCGACGGCGATGCCGATCATCTGCAGGTTATCCATGATGAAGTCGACCAGGCCAGGTTCCTGGATCGGCTTCGATGGGGTCGTGACCACCGGTTTCTTTGGCTTGGCCGGCGCAGGTGCGCTGGCCGCTGGCGCCGATGCTGCCGGCTTGGCCGCAGCCACGGTCTTGCCGGTGACGTCCAGCTCAGGCACGGAGGCCTTGCTCTGCGCCTCGGCAGCGGCCTTGTTCTTCACGGCCATCAGCTTTTCCAGATCGCTGACGTTCTTTTCCAGTTCCTTCACGCGGTTGCTGGCGTCGTCGGCGGCACGCTGCTTGGCGATCTTGTCTTCCACGGCAGCGGTCTGGCCGGCCTTGCCGGCAGCCTCGCCGGCTTTGGACAGCTTCAGCTGGTCCTTCGATTCGGTGACGGCCGTCGGACGCTCTTCCACGCGGGCAGTGATCTTGCCCGCAGCGCTCTGCTGCTGTTCCGGCGCCTTGGCGGCGGTGCTCGAAGCCACCTGGCCGGCCAGCTTGGCGCGGTAGGCGTTGAAGTCGGCAGCATGGGCGACCACGACGCCGCGTGCCTCACCTTCATTGCCAACGGACGAGCGCACGGCATCGGCGTTCGGCACGGACAGGATGGTGCCCGACTTCAGGCGGTTCATATTGTTGCCGCTGAAGGCTTCCGGATTCGCGCGGTACAGCGCGACCAGCATCATATCCAGCGAAATATCGCCCGGCTTCATGCGGCCTGCGATCTTGCTCAGCGTGTCGCCGCGCTGTACCTGGTACTGATCGGCGCCCGAACCTTCGGCCGGCGCAGCACGCGAAGGACGCGCTGGGCTGGCCGGCGCTTCGGAAGGCGCCGCTGCCGGCGTTGCGGCAGCGCGCGGTGCGGCCGTAGCCGAACGCGCAGCAGCCGCCTGCGCAGCGCGGTTCTCAACCGGCGCAGCCACTTGCGGCGCATTCGCCTGGCGCATCTCGGTCGGATCGAGCAGGAAGGTGTATTCGCGCACCAGACGGCCATTGGTCCAGGTCAGCTCCAGCAGCATGTCGACGAAAGGCTCGTTGATCGGCTGCGGCGAAGTGACACGGATGAACTGGCGGCCGCCGCGTGCTTCCACGTCGAAGCGCAGCTGCAGCAGAGCCGAGTTGAAATCGATATTGGCGGCGCGGAAGGCGTCCGGCGAGGCCAGTTTGGCCACCAGCTCTTGCGCCTCTTCCGGCGTGACGGAGGTCAGTTCGATTTCGGCGCGCAGCGGCTGGCCCAGCGACGAGAGGACCGTGAGCTTGCCAAGTCCGGCAGCGTATGCCGCGGGGGACAATAAGACCGTGCCGATCACGGCGGCGGTCAGAGTTTTCAAAGCGAACGAAGCGACCTTGGAAGGCTTTTGTACTGGCATAGTGAGGGCAGCGAAATGGTTAGCAGTGGAAAAATGTTACTTTCCCAGAGGTGCCCAACATAACATCATGCCCTCAGGCATGCAAGCATTCTCCCTCTATGAAACCCTATTCTGTTTCCTCTATGCCGAAAATAATCTTTTATTCAAAGAAAAAGGCCAGATTTCCCTTTGAAATCCGGCCTTTAGAAAATATTACTTATCTTATTTATTAATCACGAGGTGTTAGTGAATTATTATCGAATGATTATTTATCGAGAACAATTCGCAGCATGCGGCGCAGTGGTTCCGCAGCACCCCACAGCAGCTGATCGCCCACCGTAAATGCGGACAGATATTCGCCGCCCATCGACATCTTGCGCACGCGGCCGACCGGGATGGTCAGGGAGCCGGTGACCGCTGCCGGGGTCAGATCCTTCATCGACGCTTCACGGGTGTTCGGCACAAACTTCACCCACTGGTTGTCCTTGGCGATGATGTCGTTGATCTCGTCCAGCGGCACATCCTTTTTCAGCTTGATGGTCAGCGCCTGGCTGTGGCAGCGCATCGCACCGATACGCACACACAGGCCGTCGACCGGGATCACGGAGCCGGTGAAGCCTTCACCGCGGCCCAGGATCTTGTTGGTCTCGGCGCCGCCCTTCCACTCTTCCTTCGACTGGCCGTTGCCCAGATCCTTGTCGATCCATGGAATCAGGTTGCCGGCCAGCGGCACGCCGAACTGCTTGGTCTCTTCGCCGGACAGGCCATGCTGGGTAGCCAGCACCTGGCGGTCGATTTCCAGAATCGCGGAAGCCGGGTTGTCCAGCAGCGCTTTTACGGAGCTGTTGATGGTGCCGAACTGGGTCAGCAGCTCGCGCATATGCTGTGCGCCGCCGCCGGATGCCGCCTGGTAGGTCATGGACGTCATCCACTCCACCAGGTCCTGCTTGAACAGGCCGCCCAGGCCCATCAGCATGCAGGACACGGTGCAGTTACCGCCGATGAAGTTCTTCACGCCCTTGGTCATCGCATCCTTGATCACGTTCAGGTTGACCGGATCGAGCACGATCACGGCATCCTTGTCCATGCGCAGGGTCGATGCAGCATCGATCCAGTAACCGTTCCAGCCCGCTGCGCGCAGCTTCGGGAACACGGCCGAGGTGTAGTCGCCGCCCTGGCAGGAGATGATGATCTCGCAGCGTTTCAGTTCGTCGATGTTGGTGGCGTCTTTCAGGGTGGTTTCATTCTTCGCCATCGCCGGAGCTGCGCCGCCGGTGTTCGAAGTGCTGAAGAAAACCGGCTCGATGTGGGCGAAATCGCCCTCTTCCTGCATGCGCTGCATCAGGACCGAACCGACCATGCCGCGCCAACCAACCAGACCTACGAGTTTCATTTTGCTTTCCTTTGGATGTGAATTCTTTTAAACCAGGGGCAGAACCTGGTGGCAGCCACTTCGTGGCGGCCACCTGTTCCGCGCCGCTGGCGTGGTGGCTGCCACATCGTGGCTGCCACCAGCTTATGCCTTGGTTTCTCAGGCCAGCGCCGCAACCACCGCGTCGCCCATCTGCTCCGTGCCGACCTTGGTCGTGCCGTCTTCGTAAATATCCGGCGTGCGCAGGCCCTGCGCCAGCACCTTCTTGACGGCGTTCTCGATGCGGTCGGCCTGTTCCGCGCGGTTCAGCGAATAGCGCAGCATCATGGCGGCCGACAGGATCGTGGCCAGCGGGTTGGCAACGCCCTTGCCCGCGATATCAGGAGCCGAGCCGTGCGATGGTTCGTACAGGCCCTTGTTGTTGGCGTCCAGCGAAGCCGATGGCAGCATGCCGATCGAACCGGTCAGCATGGCCGCTGCGTCGGACAGGATGTCGCCGAACATATTGCCGGTCACGATCACGTCGAACTTCTTCGGCGCGCGCACCAGCTGCATGGCGGCGTTGTCCACGTACATATGGTCCAGCGCCACGTCCGGGTATTCCTTGTGCACGTCGGTGACGATGTCTTTCCAGAACTGGAAAGTCTCCAGCACATTGGCCTTGTCCACGGACGTCAGGCGCTTGCCGCGCTTCTGCGCTGCCTGGAAAGCCACATGGGCGATGCGGCGGATTTCGCCTTCCGCATAGCGCATGGTGTCGAAGCCTTCGCGCTGGCCTTTGAACGGACCATCCGGGCACTCTCGCACGCCGCGCGGCTGGCCGAAGTAGATGTCGCCGGTCAGTTCGCGCACGATCAGGATATCCAGGCCGGACACCACTTCCGGCTTCAGCGTCGAAGCGCCCGCCAGTTCCGGATACAGGATGGCCGGACGCAGATTGCCGAACAGCCCAAGGTTCTTGCGCAGGCCCAGAATAGCCTGCTCAGGACGCAGCGGACGGTCCAGCGTATCGTACTTCCAGTCGCCCACGGCGCCGAACAGCACAGCGTCGGCGGCTTTCGCCAATGCCAGCGTGGCTTCCGGCAGCGGATGGCCGCTGGCCTCGTAGCCAGCGCCGCCCACCGGCGCGGTTTCCATTTCAAACTTCTCGTCGAGCGCATTCAGGACCTTCACGGCCTGGGTGACGATTTCCGGGCCGATGCCATCGCCCGGCAAAATTGCGATTTTCATGTTCTTGTATCGAGGTTAAATGACGTTGGCCAGCCAGGGCTGGTTCGCCAGATGACGCTCTTCGTAGGCGCGGATAGCGTCGGCGTGACGCAGGGTCAGGCCGATATCGTCGAGTCCATTCATCAGGCAGTATTTGCGGAAGGCGTCGATCTCGAAGGGGTAAGAGACACTACCATTGCTGGTCACCACACGCTGGTTTTCAAGGTCCACTACCAGGCGGTAACCCGGGAAAGCCTTGACTTCATTGAACAGATGGTCGATCTGCGCTTCGGTCAGCACGACAGGGAGAATGCCGTTCTTGAAGCAGTTATTGTAAAAGATGTCCGCGTAGCTTGGCGCGAGGATAGCGCGGAAGCCGAACTGGTCGAGCGCCCACGGCGCGTGTTCGCGCGAGGAGCCGCAGCCGAAATTCTTGCGGGTCAGGAGAATCGAAGCGCCCTGGTAGCGCGGCTGGTTCAGCACGAAGTCCGGATTCAGCGGACGCTTGCTGTTGTCCATGCCCGGTTCGCCGTGGTCGAGGTAGCGCCACTCGTCGAACAGGTTGGGGCCAAAGCCGGTGCGGTGGATGGACTTCAGGAACTGCTTCGGAATGATGGCGTCGGTATCGACGTTGGCACGGTCAAGCGGTGCTACCAAACCTTCATAGACGGTAAATTTTTCCATGATCTCTTCTCAATGCCCGGTGCGCGCCGCGGGGCGCGCAATCCGGGCGTTCTTAGTGCCCACCAGCGCTGGTGACGACCTGCCCAGCTTTCTGAACGTCACGGCCGATGCCGGAAATGGTGTTGCAGCCGGTCAGAGCCAGGGTTGCGATAATCAGAGCGATGATGGTTTTCATTTTGGATATTCCCTAGTTTTATTTAGCGCATTGCGCGCACGTCGACGAAATGGCCGGCGATACCGGCTGCCGCTGCCATGGCGGGGGACACCAGATGGGTGCGGCCGCCCTGGCCCTGACGGCCTTCGAAATTACGGTTGGAGGTGGAGGCGCAACGCTCGCCCGGTTCCAGGCGGTCGGCATTCATGGCCAGGCACATCGAGCAGCCAGGTTCGCGCCATTCAAAGCCGGCGGCCTTGAAGATCGCGTCCAGGCCTTCGCGTTCGGCCTGCTCTTTCACCAGGCCCGAACCCGGCACCACCAGCGCCAGCTTCACGTTCGAAGCGCGCTGCTTGCCGCGCACAACGGCGGCTGCGGCGCGCAGATCCTCGATGCGCGAGTTGGTGCAGGAACCGATGAAGACTTTGTCGATACGGATGTCTTCCATCGGGGTATTCGGATTCAGGCCCATATAGACCAGCGCCTTTTCCATGGCGTCGCGCTTGACCGGATCTTTTTCCTTATCCGGATCGGGCACGCGGCCATCGATGGACGTCACCTGCTCGGGCGAAGTGCCCCAGGTAACTTGCGGGCGGATCTCGGCGGCATTCAGCGTCACCACCAGGTCGAACTTGGCGCCCGGGTCGGATTGCAGGGTGCGCCAGTAAGCTACGGCGTGGTCCCAGTGCGGGCCGGCCGGCGAGAACGGACGGCCTTTGACGTAGTCGATGGTGGTCTGGTCGACCGCCACCATGCCGGCGCGTGCGCCCGCTTCGATGGCCATATTACAGACGGTCATGCGGCCTTCCATCGACAGCGAACGGATGGTGGAGCCGCCGAATTCGATGGCGTAGCCGGTGCCGCCCGCGGTGCCGATCTTGCCGATCACGGCCAGCACGATGTCCTTGGCCGTCACGCCCGGCGGCAGCGCGCCGTCGACCTGCACCAGCATGGACTTCGATTTTTTGGCCAGCAGGCATTGCGTCGCCAGCACGTGCTCCACTTCGGAGGTGCCGATGCCGTGTGCCAGCGCGCCGAATGCGCCGTGGGTCGAAGTATGCGAATCGCCGCACACCACAGTCATGCCAGGCAGGGTCGCGCCCTGCTCCGGGCCGATCACGTGCACGATGCCCTGGCGCTTGTCGTTCATATTGAAGTAGGTCAGGCCGTAGGACTTGGTGTTCTTGTCCAGAGTTTCGACCTGCAGCCGCGAGACTGGATCTTCAATTCCGTGCGAGCGGTCGGTGGTCGGCACATTGTGGTCGGCCACCGCCAGGTTGGCGGAGACGCGCCACGGGTCGCGCCCAGCGTCGCGCAGGCCGTCAAATGCCTGCGGGCTGGTGACTTCGTGTACCAGGTGGCGATCGATGTAAAGGAGTGCGGTGCCATCTTCCTCGGTCCGCACGACGTGGGATTCCCAGAGTTTGTCGTAAAGCGTTTTCATGCTGCAGCCTGATTAGGTGATCCTATTTGATTATGCCATATTTTGTGCAATGCAAAACCAAGCCCGGTTTCCGCCTCGTGAGCGCGTGCCTGAATGGCTGATGAACCTCAAACCTGGTGGCTGCCACGTCGTGGCAGCCACCTGCTTTCGGTTCCCGAATATGAAAAAAGCCCGCGACCCTTTTGTAAGGGTTGCAGGCTCCTGGTATTTCTTGTGCGGTGTTTTAAGCCGCCATTCGTACACTGCTCCTGCAACCATCCATCAGGAAGGATAGGCCAACTACTAGCACTAGTTCGCCTTCCGCCGAGCGGGCGGTGCCGGTAATGCCGTCAACAGTCAGCGCGGTCATCGGTTTGATCACCAGATCGGCAGTACCGTCCACGGCTTCCACGGCCAGGATATAAGGTTGCGGTGCGTTGATGACGATGCCCACGCGCTCCGAGCACAGCTCGTAGCCCAGCGCACCAGCCAGCGTGCGTACCGGCAGTGGACGGCCCTGGTCTTTCAGCACCGGGGCGCCGCCCACTTCCATGAATACTTCCGGCAGTTCGACCACGCGCTCGACCACCGCCATCGGCAGCGCCAGCAGCGCGCCGGAGGTGGACACCAGCATGGTCGGCACGATCGACAGTTCGATCGGCAGGCGGATGGCGAACTTGGTGCCCTTGCCCAGCGCCGATTCGATGTGGATCGCACCACGGTTCTTTTCCACAGCGGTCTTCACCACGTCCATGCCGACGCCGCGGCCGGACACGGAGGACGCCACTTCCTTGGTCGAGAAGCCCGGCAGGAACACCAGCTGGTAGCACTCGTCGTCCGACAGGTTGGCGCTTGGGGAAATCAGCCCCTTCTCGCCGGCCTTGCGCTTCAGCGCAACCGGGTCCATGCCCTTGCCGTCGTCCTGCAGCACGATCATGACGGAGTTGGCCTCCTGCCATGCCTTCAGCGAGATGTATGCCTTGGCCGGCTTTCCCTTGGCGACGCGCTCGTCCGGCGCTTCCACGCCGTGGTCCAGCGCATTACGCAGCATGTGCACCAGCGGATCGTACAGGCTGTCCACCACCACGCGGTCAACTTCGGTTTCCGCGCCTTCGATGGTCAGTTCAACTTCCTTGCCCAGATCCTTTGCCAGTTCACGTACCAATCGCGGGAACTTCTGGAACAGGCGGCCGACCGGCTGCATACGGGTCGCCAGCGTGGCGCGCTGCAGTTCGGTGGAGTAGCGCGAGGCGCGTTCCAGGGTTTCAGTCAGGGCCGACATCAGCGATGCCGCCTGGCCTTCAAACTTGAACTGTTGCAGGCGCTCCAGCAGCACGGCTGCCTGGTTGGCGGCCTGCACGGATTCGCCGGCCACTTCCAGCAGCGCGTCCAGCTTGACGGCGTCGATACGGATGGATTCTTCTTTGGCCGGCGCCGAGGTCGGACGCTCGGCCGGAGCGGAGCGTGCTTCGACAGCAGCGGCGCGGCCTTCGCTGGCTTCCGCTGGCGCGGCAGAGGCAGCAGCAGGCGCCGCTGCTTCGCCGCCGGCAGGACGGGTGTAAGAGCCAGGCGGCATGACCGCCTCGTACATACCTTCCCAGTCCAGGCCATCGGCCGACGCTGCGGCAGCAGCAGGTGCGGCAGCGGCGGCGCTTGCCGCAGGCGCAGCAGCGGCCGGGGCGGCGGCAGGCGCCGGAGCAGCTTTTGCGGCAGGCTTGGCCGAGGTTTTTTTGCCTTCGATGGCGTCCTTCAGGATCGCTTCCAGATCGCCCGGCATGGCGCCCAGGCTTTCCGGCGCAGCGCCATTATTCAGTTCTGCCAGCTGGTCTGCCACGAAGCCGGACGCTTGCAGTGCGGCTTCGATCGACAGCGGCGTGACCGGCGCGGCGCCAGTGCGCAGCGCGTCGAACAGGTTTTCGGTCAGGTGGCAGGCGGAAACCAGCGCACCCAGATTCATGAAGCCTGCGCCACCCTTGATGGTATGGAAGGAGCGGAAAACGGCGTTCAGTGTTTCTTTATTGTCGGGGTCACGTTCGAGGCGCAGCAGGTGCTCTTCCACGTTAACGGCCAAGTCCATCGCCTCGACAACGAACTCCTTGAGCATATCGTCCATTAGAATCCCAGATCAGCAAGCAGGTCGTCCACACTGTCCTGAGTCAGGGCCACCGTCGGAGCGGACGGACCGGACATCAGCGACACCTCTTTCTGCGCGATCTTCTCGCGCACCTCAACCGGGGCATTGTCTTTCAGCAGCTGGGCCAGCTCCTGCTCGACCGTCTTGGTGATGACGACGACTTTTTTGATCAGTTGACCGGTAATATCCTGGAAATCCTGGGCCATCATGATTTCCAGCAGACGGGCCTTCTCGGCTTCGGTCGCTTCCGAGACTGCCTGCGCGAAAGCACGCGAATCGCCTGCCAGAGTCTTGAATTCATCGATGCTGAGCTTGCCTGCGAACAGGTCGGCCCAGCGGTCTTCCATTTCCTTGGACTTCTTCGACAGCACGTCCTGGGCAGGCATGCCATCGTCCAGCGTATTCAGCACTTTGTTGGCGGCCTGCTCAGTCAGCGTCGCCACGTATTCCAGGCGGTCCTGGGCATCCACGATCTGGGTGGACGCCTCGGTCAGAGCCTTGTCGTAACCCAGTTCGCGCAGCGAGTCGTGCAGCAGGCGGACGATGCCGCCCAGACGCTCAAACATCGGGTTATCGCTACCAGCGCCGGCATGCTCGCCAGCTTCAGCCTCTGCTGCAGGCGCAGCGGCAACTGGTGCAGGCGCAGCGGCCGCAGCAGGTTCAGCGGTACGGCTGGCCGAGATTTCATCGAACAGATTTTCCAGATCGTCTTCTGCGGAAGCGGCGGCAGGTGCCGGAGCGGCGGCTGCCGGAGCCGGTGGCGCACTGTTCCGCTGCGCGGATACTTCCTCGAATAATGCGTCGAAATCATCAGCGGCGTCGGTCATAATCCCTGCTTCTCCATATCAAAAATGTTGCTGCCGTATCTTTGCCGGCGTATTACTGATGATGCTCGGCAATATTAACGCACTTACGCGAGTGTAGCAGGGGGGCGGCCCTCAGTTCAATCTCTCCCTTTGCATTCCCAGTCACTGAATGCAGATTGTTGTATTTGGGCGCTCTCTGAAAATGACGAATTTGCAGCTTGTTTGCGTCCAAACATGATGTTTCTTGATAAATATCAAGTCTTTACAAGCAAACAATAAGCGAAAACAGGGCTACAATGAGTGTAGGACCCCCATAAAGGAGGCTTGTATGTACCGGAAAATCCTGATTACGACCGACGGTTCGGCAGTTTCCGCCAAAACCGCCTGTGCCGGAACAAATTTCGCACAGCAGATGGGCGCCGAAGTCCTTGCACTGTTTGTGGCGCCGGAGTACCAGTACCCAATTTATGTGGAAATCATCCCGCCCAGCTACCCCAGTGAAGAGGAATACCGGGCGGCGATGCAGCGGGCCGGGAACGAGCACGTGCAGCCTATCCTGGAATCCTGCGCCAAGAAAAGCGTGCGGGCGGAAGGGATGACGGCCTTTGCGGAAAGCGCGGCGCTGAAAATCGTGGACGTGGCCGAGAAAAATGGCTGCGACCTGATCTTCATGGGCTCGCATGGCCGCAGCGGCTGGGGCCAGTTGCTTTTGGGCAGCGTGACCAATAAAGTGCTGTCGCACTCGAAGATCCCGGTGCTGGTACACCGTTTGATCAAAGACCCGACGCCGATTGAATAAGCAGACAAGTAGCGCCGGCACGCTCAAGCGTGTCCTCAATGTTAACTAATACTTACAATTATTAAAATAACCATGATTCGAATTGTCATTGCCGACGACCACACCATCATGCGCGAGGGCCTGAAGCGCATTCTTGACGGGGCACCGGACATTGACATCGTCGGCGAAGCTATCGACGGCTTCGAAGTGCTGGGCCACGTGCGCAAGGGCGGCTTCGATCTGCTGCTGCTCGACTTGTCCATGCCGGGCCGCAGCGGCGTCGACCTGATCCGCCAGATCAAGAGCGAGGCGCCCAAGATCGCCATTCTCATCCTCACCATGCACGAGGAGGAACAATATGCCGTGCGCGCCATCCGCGCCGGCGCCCAGGGCTATCTGACCAAGGAAAGTGCGGGCACCCAGCTGGTGGGCGCGATCCGCAAAGTGGCGTCGGGCCGCCCTTATATCAGTACCGAAGTGGCGGAACAGCTGGCCCTGAACATCATGCAGCCCAGCGAGACACTGCTGCACAAGCAGCTGTCGGACCGCGAATTCGAAGTCTTCTCCTTGCTGGTGGGTGGCAAATCCATCACAGAAATCGCCAACGGCCTGCACCTGAGCGTGAAAACCGTGAGCACGCACAAGACCCGCATCATGCAAAAAATGGGGATGGCGTCGCTGTCGGAAATGGTGCAATACGCCGTCGCGCACAAACTGCTGTCTCCGTTTAAGACCTAAGCGAGCTGTCTCTGAAAATTCGGAATATTCCTACAGCCCTACGCGCCCTCCTACGCCCATATTCAGCGCTTTGCTGATATGAAAGCAAAACCTCTGTTGGCATACTGAAATCATCACGCTTGAGTTGCCGGACGTTCACACGCTTACCGGCAACATAAAAACCCGCAAGCGACCTGTCCAGAATCAGGAGATGAGAATGCTCTCAACGCAATCGTCCGACGTTCGTGCGGGCGCGCCCACTTCCCCCATGGAAGCAGGACGCCAGCGCCAGGGCCGCCTCTGGTCCAATCTGAAAGAAGTCTGCGAACTGCTGCACATTCCCGTTTGCCCCATCAATGTCGACGAGCTGCTGTTTCAGCATGTGCAGTTCAAGACCGGCCAGCGCATCCACACTATCGGCCAGCCGTTCGACATGCTCTACGTGGTCAATTCGGGCTTCCTGAAAACCGTGCTGATCGACGAATTCGGCAACGAGCAGGTGCTGGCCTTCCCGATGAAGGGCGACCTGCTGGGTGTCGACGGCATCCACACCCGCCACTACTCTTCCGAGGCGGTTGCGCTGTCGGACTGCGACCTGATTCTGCTGCCCTTCAAAAAGCTGACCGCACTGGGCCGCATCCATCTGGAACTGGAAAACATGATGTACGGCGTGATGAGCCGCGAACTGGTGCGCGAACAAGCCATGATCGGCATGCTGGGCGCGCTCAGCGCCGAAGCCCGCGTGGCGCGCTTCCTGGTGTCGCTGTCGGAACGCTTTGCCCAGATGGGTTATTCGAGCAAACTCTTTAATCTGCGCATGACGCGCCACGAGATTGGCTCCTACCTGGGCCTGACTCTGGAAACCGTCAGCCGCACCCTATCCGCATTCAATGAAATCGGCCTGATCAGCGTGGACCAGCGCACCATCGGCATCAAGGATGTCGATGCGCTCAAGTGTCTGCGCCGGCTGCCGCCTTCCCGCGCCCGCAGCAAACTGCCGGGCCGAGGCAAAGCTGCCGCGCCGGCGGAAGCCCCAGCACCGCTGCTGGCTGCCCTCTGAACTTTCTCACCCAGCTTGGGCCCGCTTCGGCGGGTCTTTTTTTATTGACAAGTGGTTTCGTGCTCCGCATAATGCAAATGCGAATCATTCTTATTCAAGGACGAAAACAATGCACAGCACTGAGACCACCTCCCCCGCCACCGGACTCGCACCTGCCGTGCCGCCAGCCACGCCGCAAGTACCGCGCTACACCACGGCCGGCTTGATGCAGGACAAGCGTGAAATCGAAATCGAACACGCCGGCCGCATCTATCGCTTGCGCATTACCCAGCTGAATAAGCTGATCCTAACCGCCTGATTTTCCCCCGCCAGCCAACCGCCCCAACGCGGCAGCCAGCCACCCAAGCCTTTGATGGAGTGACCATGGCTATCGACCAGAACGACCCGATCTTCCACGAACCCAATCAGCATCCGGAACTGATGCTCTCCGCGGTGCTGCACCTGATGTCGCACTACACCGCGAATGCCGACGACAACGGCGGCTGCGTCAAGCTGGCGTCGGTCATCGAGCGCCATCTGAAAGCGCTGTCCACCCTGCCCGGCCTGGCGCCGGTGCTGAGCGCGACTTGCCAGCAGCTGTCCGAGCAATGGGCGGCTGTCGTGGAACGCTCGCTGCCGCAGCCGCAGCCCAGCTTCCTGAGCCGCATCATGGGTCGCCAGCGTCCTGCCCCGCAACTCGCCTGATGGAGGTGCGCCATGTGCGATCAACACGAAGCGCTGCTGCCCGCCGCGCCAGCGCCGAGGCGGCGCCGCATCTGGGAACTGGGACATAACTGTCTCTGTCCATTGGTTGGCGTCGGCCTGCCCCTGGCGGTACTGCGCAAAGTAGTCGGCAAAGCGGCCGGCGGCACGCCGTTCGCGAGCGATTACGAAATCCACGTCGGCACCGTGAGCGAATGCGGCAGCCGCAATCGCCTGTCCGAAGCGGTGCAGAAGGAACTGGAGCGCCGCTATGCCGTCACGCTGCAGCGCTTCCGCAGCGCCAAGGACAGCACTGCGCTGGAATCCTTATGGCATAAGGCCGTATCCAGCGGCGATGTGTCCGGCGCCTTTTTCGCCGGCCTGACGCATCCGCACTGCACGCAGGCGCTGGAAGAACTGATGTGCCGCGACCTGCACATGATCCAGCACCAGGCAGGCGCCGTTGCCCGCGCCGATATTCAGCGCCTGAATGGACTCGCCACTGACAATGCCGCCCTCACCCGCGAGCTCGCGCGTCTGCAACAGCGCAGCGCAGCGGCGCAGCAGGAGCGCACGGCGGAACAGGAGCGCCACAACGCGGCCATGATGCAACTGCGCGCGCAGCTGATTGGGCGCGACAGCATCATCTCTTCGCTGCGGCAGGAACTGGAAGAACTGCGCGCATCCATACCCGGCCTAGCCCCGCGCGAACGCCTGGCACGCCAGCTGGAACTGGCCGAAGAACGCGAACGCTCGCAACGGCAACAGATCGCCGACCTGCGCCGCGCGCTGACCGAAGCGGACACCGCGCGCGCCGAAGACGCCCCAGCATCCCACGCCGCGCCTGGCGCCGACTCCGCGCCCGCGCGCGCCCTCGCAGCAAGCCATCGCCTACCGGGCGACGCGGCGGCAGCCACGGAACCGGGCGGCGACACGCGCCAGGTCGTCCTGCATGGCCGTCTCGCCGAGCGCCAGGTCGTCTCGCACGGCCGTCTCGCCGAGCGCCAGGTCGTCCTGCATGGCCGCCTCTCCGAGCGCCAGGTCGTCCTGCACGGCCGCCTCGCCGAGCGCCATGTGCTGTGCGTCGGCGGCCGCAGCGGCAACGTGGCCAGCTACCGTGCCCTGCTGGAGCAGGCCGGCGCGCGCTTCAGCCATCACGACGGCGGCCTTGAACACAACGCCAACCAGCTCGAATCCAGCCTGGCCTCCGCCGACCTGGTGATCTGCCAGACCGGCTGCATCAGCCACGCCGCCTACTGGCGCGTGAAGGACTACTGCAAACGCCACGGCAAGCGCTGCGTTTTCGTCGACAAGCCCAGCCTCTCGACGCTGCAGCTCAAACTGGAAGAACTCGCGCAATAAAAAACGCCCCGTGCGCCGAAGCGCCCGGGGCGTTTGCTCAAACCAGAGACTGAAACCAGGTGGCTGCCACGATGTGGCAGCCACCCGCTTCACGCCCTTGGTTTAGAAGGTGTAAGCACCACTAACGTAGAAAGTACGGCCGAAGACATCGGCGTAACGTGGGTCGAAGCCAACCTGGTGGCCCGAGGAGTTACGCAGCGACAGCGGCGGATCGCGATCCAGCAGATTCTTGATACCAGCGCGCAGCTGGACTGCCTTGGTCACGTTCCACTTGCCCTGCCAATCCCAGGTGATGTACGAAGGCACATCCAGACGAATCACTTCGTTCTTGTTGGTGGTCAGGTTACGCACGGTCGCTTCCGCGTCGGTGTAGCCGTTGCGGTAGTTGGCGATGATGGTATTGCTGAACGCACCGGTGTCCAGGGTGGTGGTCCAACGGATCACGTGACGGAACGATACCTTGTTGTCGATACCGAAGAAGTTCATGTCGTTGGTCCACTGGTCGCTGGTACCAGGAACGGTGTAGTTCGACTTCAGCAGGTAGGTGCCGGCCAGGTTCGAGGTCAGGTTACCGAAACCGAACTTGTGACGCACAGTGGTATCCCAGTCGATACCTTGCTGGTGGGTGTGGCCGATGTTGATCGACAGCGACTTGAACGCCCAGTAGGTATTGCCGGTTGCTGGCTCGGTGTAGGTGGTGAACAGGTCACGGAACTTCACCGGATCAGCAAATGCCTGCTGCTCGGAGATCGCGGACACTTTGTCGTCGATCTTCACGTCCCACAGGTCGGCGCCGAAGGAGAAAGCATTGGTTGGCTCAACGCGGAAGCCCAGGGTGAACTGCTTGGACTTCTCTGGCTTCAGATCTGCATTACCGCCGGAGATCACGTTGTACTGGGTCTTGCCTGGACGGCAGTAGTCAGCGCTCGCGATTGGGCAGTTGAAGTTACCAGCGGTGAAGCCGGCGTTAACCAGCGGCTGGCCGATGTCCAGCATCGAAGGCGCCTTGAAGCCGGTGCCGTAGGAACCGCGGATCAGTACGGACTGCACTGGCTGCCAGCGAGCGCTCACCTTGTAGGTGGTTGCGGATTCGCGGTTGCCCAGGGTGGTGCCGGTGATGCCGTTGTCGATCGCGGAGAACGAGTCGTAACGCACAGCTGCCGACAGTTCCACTTTCTTGATGACTGGAGCAGCCAGTTCGGCGAAGGCGCCGTAGCCGTCACGGGTCATGTCGTAAGCTGGAGGCGCATTCAGGTTGTACACCTTGCCGGTCGCAGCAGCTTCCGATGGAGTCTGCTCGTACTTGTACTGGCGCCAGTCGCCGCCCACTGCGATGCTTGCCTTGCCGCCTGGCAGATCGAACAGTTCACGGGAACCGTGTGCGTCAAAGCCCTTCAGGGTGGTCGAAGCGGTACGGATCGAGCCGTGGAAGATCGAGTTGTTGATCAGCTGCTTGGTTGCGTCGGACTGTGCGCCGATAGGAGCGAACGGGTCGAAGGAACGGTTGGCCAGCATGTCGCGGAACTCTTTGTCCAGCGCGTAGCCGCCGACGTAGCGCTCGTCGATCGAGTTGCGCGACCAGGTCAGGCCGGTGTTGAACGACCATGCGCCGATATCGCCTTCAGCGCCAACCACCAGGTGCTTGGAGTCGGTGATGGTTTCGCTGTCGCGGGTGCCCCAGTCGTAGGTACGGTAGTTACCGGCTACGGTCTTCACGGATGCCGCCTGCTCTGGGGTCAGGTATGGCAGCACGTTGTCCTTGTAGTAGGACGAGGAAGTCGCGATGGTGAACGGCGCGGTGTTCGGCGCGATCTTCGCGGTCAGGTCCAGGCGGGACAGCGCGGTTTCGGCGAACAGGTTGATGTTCTCGGTCAGCTTGAAGGTGCCTTTGCCGAAGAAGCTGTCACGCTTGTTCTCTGGCACGATGCCCACAGTCTGCACGAAGTCGAATGCGCAGTTCTGGGTGGTCGCGGTGTTGGCCAGGCTGATCTGGTTCATCGACGGGCAGTTGCCGTTCTTCTTCAGGTATGGGCTGAAGCCGATCGCAGCTTGCTTAGGATCGGTGAAGGTCACGGACACGTTGGCCGGCACGGTCGCGGTGGAGGTGCGGTCGTAGATGTAGTTGGTACCGTTGAAGGAGAACGGCACGTAAGCGGTCTTCGCGAATTCGCGATCGGTCGCTTTCATTTCGGTGCGCTCGTCGTGGCGGTAAGCGGCCACGATGGAGTAGCGGTCTTCTTCCAGGTTGCCGAAGCCGAAGGTCAGGTTAGCGTAGCTTTGCTGACCGTGGGAGCTTTTCTCTGGCTGCTGGTAGCCTGCTTCGATGGTCGGCGCCTTGACGTTGGACTTCAGGATGAAGTTGATCACGCCGGCGATCGCGTCGGAACCGTACAGGGCGGATGCGCCGTCGGTCAGGATTTCCACGCGCTCAACTGCGCTCAGCGGGATGGCGTTCAGGTTGACAGCGGAACCGGAGCCCTGCGGCGCCACGCGGCGGCCGTTCAGCAGCACCAGGGTGTAGTCTTCGCCGATGTCGTGGATGGACGCGGAAACACGGCCACCGGAGTTGGTGCCGGCTGCGATTGCGTCAATGGTGAAGCCCTGCATGGCAGGCAGCGCCTGGATCAGGTCAGCTACGGTGGTAGCGCCGGTCTTGGCGATGGTTTCAGCGGACAGGCGCTGCACTGGCAGTGCGCCTTCGACGGCGATACGCTTAATTGCGGAACCGGTGATCTCGACGCGCTGCATCGCTTGTTCTTGGGCGAATGCCTGGCCGGCAAACAGTACCGAGCCAGCCAGCGCGGTCAGCGCCAGACGTACGGAGGTCACACCGATTTTTTCTTGGAATACCATTCATTACTCCTGAGTGTTGAAAACATCAATGAGCAATGGGAATTCCTGCGGACGCGCGCTGCTTGGTTACCAACCCGGGACTGCTTTGGGAGATGACAGAGCCATACGCCTAAACAACCGAAACATGGAAAGCTGAGCGACGAGTTGAAGACCTGCTATTGCTCATCGAGCAAGCATTATGCAAGTAGCTAAGAATGATTCACAGTACAAATATTACAAAGCTGAAATATATGGAGAATATTCGTTACATGGCGAAGGCGACTAAACTTTGTTTGATTAATTCTTGATCAAACGTCGCTTATTTGCAACAATTGCTCAATAAACATCGCGGCGATAACGGCCGCTTCTTGCCAATTCAGCCATGGATGTGCTTGTAAATACTTGTTGCAGTGCTTTATCGACTCCAGCTGCCATGCCTTCCAGGCTGCCGCAGACGTAAATAGCGGCGCCCTGCTCCACCCAGGCGCGCAGGGTTGTTGCCTCCCGCAGAAGAAGGTCCTGCACGTAGATGCGTTCCGCCTGATCGCGGGAGAAAGCCAGATCCAGTTTCAGCATGCCGTCGCGCTGCAGCCCTTGCAGCTCTTCGCGGTAAAGGCTGTCATGAGCGGCATTGCGCTCGCCGAACAGCAGCCAGTTGCGCGTCTGCCCTGCCGCCACACGTGCGCGCAAATGGCCACGCAGGGCCGCGATCCCGCTGCCGTTACCGATCAGGATCAGCGGATGTTGCGCATTCTCCTCCAGGCGGAAGCGGCGATGCGCGCGCAGGCGCAGCGGCACCGAAGCGCCCAACGGCGCATCCTGCGTCAGCCAGCCGGATACAACGCCATGACTGCCGTCCGTGTGGCGATGCAGACGCACCAGCAAATGCACGCGGCCATCCTGCGGCACGGACGCAATCGAGTATTCGCGCGGACGCTCAGGATCGGCGGGCGCCGCAATCTGCGCCAGGTCGCCCGATTGCCATGATGGCAGCGGACCTTGCTCCGGTTCCAATTCGAGGTGATAAATCGGCGCACCGGCGCTGCCCGGATTCAGCAGGCGGCGTTCCGCCAGCCGCCAGTTGCCGAAATCCGGCGCGCTCCAATCCGGCGCATCGCTGGTGCCCACCAGATGGCTCAAGTGCTTGCGCCACGCGGCGATGGAGTCCGCGTTGCTGCGGTCCACTTCCACCCGCGCGAACAGCGGACGTGCCCCCTGCCCGTGCAGCCACGCGTCCAGCGCGCGGCCGAAACCGCAGAACGATGCGTAAGCGCTGTCACCCAGTGCCAGCACTGCGTAGTGCAGATGCTGCAATTGCAGGCCGCTGCGCGTCATCAGGCGCTGCACGAAACCGGCGGCGGCATCGGGCGCGTCGCCTTCGCCGTAAGTCGAGGTGAGGAAGAGAATACGCTCCGCGCTGCTCAGGTCATGATGTTCCAGTTCGTCGAATTCGCACATGCGGCTCGGAATGCCGGCCACGCGCAAGGTTTCGCTGGTCTGGCGCGCCAGCTGTTCGGCATTGCCGGTCTGGCTGGCGTAGGCGACGATCCACGGGTTTGCACCGGCAGCGGCGCGCGCGGCATGCGCGGCGGCGCGCGCGCGGCGGTGGCGCAGCCAGGGTGCAAGGCATACCAGGCCATAGCTGGCCAGGCAGGCAGCTGTCAGGGCTAGGCGGGTGGTGTCGTTCGTCAGTATCATTCGTCGTCAAGCATTTGCCGGAAACGGCTGCTCATCGCTTCGCGCAGGACATCGCCCTCGCGCAGCAGGAAGCGGGCAGCCAGTCCCTGTTGTTCGGCCAGCGCAAGGCCGGCCTGCGCGCCCAGTACGGTGAGCGCGGTAGACCAGGCATCCGCCGCCATCGCCTGTTCATGGACGACGGTCACGGATGCCACATTGTTCGCAATCGGCGCGCCGGTGCGCGTGTCGATGGTGTGCGCGAAGCGCCGCTCGTCGCGCATGAAGTAGCGGCGGTAATCGCCCGACGTGGCGACCGCAAGGCCATGCAGCGCGACAGCGATGTCGGCCACGCCCGCAGCCGGCGCTTCGAGCGATACCCACCATGGCTGGCCGTCCGGCTTGAAGCCCGCGCCGCGCAATTCACCGCCCACTTCAACCAGATAGTGATGTATGCCCTGCCCTTCCAGCCACAACGCCAGCGCATCCACGCCATAGCCTTTCGCCACGGCAGACAGGTCAAGCTGAATGCCGCCGGGCTGGAAAGCGCGGCGGCGCGGCCGGTCCAGCTCCACCTCGCGCATCGCCAGACGTTCGCGGGCATACGCCACCTGCTGCCCGCTCGGCGGCTCGAATCCCGGCTCGTTATAACGGCGCGCGGGACCGAAGCCCCACAGGTTCACCAGCTCGCCCGCGCAGGGATCGCAAGCACCGCCCGACAGGCGCGACACGTTCATCGCATACGCCAGCACGGTAAAGAAGGCTTCAGGCAGCGTGTGCCAGGTGCCAGCGCCCGAACGATTGAAGCGGCCCAGGTCCGAGTCCGGCTCCCAGTGGCTCATCTCGGCCACGACCGCATCGAGCTGCTGCTGCAAGCCCTGCTGCAGCCATGGTGCATCGGCACCCAGCACGACGCGCGCCGACCAGGTGGTGCCCATCGTCTCGCCACGGAAGTCATGAACGCGCCCTTCCGCCATCGGCGTTTCAGCCGAAATGGCAGGCGGCAGCAGGACGCGTCGTGCGCTCATCTTCGTGTGCTCATCTATATTACTGAGGCAGCACTTCCACCGTTGCAGCGTAAGTCACGCGGCGCGGCGGCATTTGCGGCGGCTGGCCCGGCTGGGCTGGCGGCATGGCAGGCCAGCTGCTGGTGACCAGATACATGCCCGCTGCCGGAATGGTGAAGGTGATTTCGCCTTTCGCATCGGTGTTCTGGCGGATCTCGCCCAGCGTGCCGCGATAGCGCACACCGCCCGGAATCATGCTGAAGGCCTGGTTGGCAGCCGGCTTACCGTCCAGCAGGAAGCGCCAGGTGGCCTTCTCGCCCGCACGCATATCGTTCGGATGGGTGACCGGCACCAGCTCCAGGCCCACACCGGTCGGCTTGAATACCGCGTCGTCGGTCTTGTTCGCGCTGGCGAACGTCTCCAGGCGGCTGTCGGTACGCGACACTTTCAGCTCTTCCGCATTGGCCGGCACTTCTTTCGCCATCTCGGCTTCGTTGCCGCGCCAGCGTTTCGTTTCGCCGTTGACTTTCCAGCTGGCGAACACGCTCTGCGACACCAGCGCCACCTTGTAAGTGCCTGGCTTGGCCATCTTCACGTCGAAGGTCGAGCGCATCTTGCCGGTGCTGGCATTTTCCAGTGGCACAGTGGCGCCATCCGGGCCGGTGACGGTGATGCCATCCAGCTTGACCGGCAAGTGGTCGATGTCGAACAAGCCCTCCGAGACGGCCGCGTCGACCGTAATCCAGGGCTCTTTCGCTTCCACATGGGTAGACGATGGCAGCAGCCATGGCTTGTGGGCGTGCGCGCTGACGGCAGCACCAGCCAGTGCCAGTGCGATCAGGGTTTTAGCGAATTTCATGGCCGGTCCTTATGGCTTGAGTTGAACAACCACGCTGCCCACTTCTTCCTTGCCCTTGGCAGGAATGTTCTGCGCCGACTTCGGCGGCCAGGCCACAGGCACCTTCACGACTTCGCGGCCACCCGCTTCGCGCGCCACTTCCACCAGCACGGTGTACTCGCCGGCCGGCAGATTGGCCAGCGTGTCTTTCGCGCCGGGGAAGGTCAGCGTGTGTTCACCAGGGCTGCGGGTGGCGCCGCTCACGCCATCCATCGGCATCTGCACATCGCGGCCGGACTTGCGCCACCACTGGCGCATATCCTTCAGCCACTTGCTGCCCGCGTTGTCCTTCTTCTTCACGTCGTACAGCACGGCCAGATTGCTTACCACTTTCTGGTCCGAGTTTTCCAGCCAGGCCGCCACATAAGGACGGTGGTATTCGGCGACGTTCAGTTGCGGGATGTCGAGCTTGAGCGCCAGGTCGGCGGCCATCGCATTGGCGCTGGCCAGCGGCACGGCGAGAGCGATGGAATAGCGAAGTTTCATGGTGGTCCTTAATGAATGAACAGCAGAGCAATAACGAAGGGGATCAGCACGCCCAGCCCGACCATCGGCCAGGTGAACGGCCGCTTGGCCGCGTGGAACTTCAGGATCAGCAGGCCGGTAACGCAGAACACCAGGCAGGACACGGCGAAAATATCGATGAACCAGTTCCAGGCCGCGCCGGTATTGCGGCCTTTGTGGACATCGTTCAGCCACGAGATCCAGCCACGGTCGGTGTTTTCGAACTCCGCCGCGCCGTCATCGAGGCCGATGCGCACCCAGGCATCGCCGCCGGCTTTTGGCAGCGGCAGATAGACTTCATCGGATGCCCATTCGGCGGTGCGACCGCCTGCCTGAAGCGACCAGGTAGCGAGCAGCCAGCGCTCCGCCGCTGCCGGCAGCGGGGCTTTGTCGCCGTCATGGCCGCTGGCGAAGGCTTTGAGTTCCTTCAACAGCGGCGCCGGCGCCATGGCCTGCTGGCGGACGACGGAGGGCTTGGCTTCGATCTGGCTGGCGTGGTTCAGCGTAATGCCAGTGATGGCGAAGAGGAACATGCCCAGCAGGCACAGCGCGGAGCTGATCCAATGCCACTGGTGCAGGTTCTTCAGCCACACGGCGCGCGACGCTGCCTGGGCTTGCGTAAGGTCTGGACCGCTCAATGTTGTCGCTTTCAAATATGGTGTGCCAGACATCATATCACTTGTAAATGCAATTGAGAACCATTATCATTTGAATCCCCAATCAATAAGCCAGCCACTCCCCTGACGGGGCGCCAGCCCTCAACACGTCAGAACGGAGAAAACGTTGAAAAGCATTCAGAGCCGCAAGCACAGCGCGGCAGCACAGCCCCTGCTCACGCAATCCCTGATCGCCATGGCGGCCATTGGCTTGCCTGCCGCCGCGCACGCGCAAAGCAGCGAGAAGACCATGGCCGAAGTGCAGGTCCAGGCCAGCGCCGATGCGCCATACAAGGCCGAGAAATCATCCTCGCCAAAACTGACCCAGCCGCTGGTGGATACGCCACAGACGGTGTCCGTCATCAAGAAGGAAGTGATCCAGGAACAGGGCGCGACGTCCATCGTGGAAGCGCTGCGCAATACGCCGGGCATCACGCTGCAGCTGGGCGAGAACGGTTCCACCAGCGCCGGCGACACTTTCCAGATGCGCGGCTTCAGCGCACAGGGCTCGCTGTTCGTGGACGGCATCCGCGACCTGGGCGCCATCACGCGCGACGCTTTCAACATCGAGCAGATCGAAGTAGCGAAAGGCCCGGCCGGCGCCGACATCGGCCGCGGTGCGGCAGGCGGCTACATCAACCTGGTGAGCAAGCTGCCGACGCGGGAAGAAATGATTGCCGCCACTGCCAGCTACAACACCGGCAATAACAAGCGCGTGACCGCCGATATCAACCGCAATTTCGGCAGTAGCGGCGCCTTCCGCCTGAACGCAATGGCGCAGGACGGCGGCCAGCCCGGCCGCAAGGTGATCGACAACCAGAGCCACGCCATCGCGCCATCCATCGCCTGGGGCCTTGGCACACCGACCCGCTTCTACCTGTTCTCGCAGCACGTCCGCCAGGACAATACGCCGGATGGCGGCATCCCGACGGTGGGACTGGACGGCTTCTACAACGCCAGCGCCGCCCTGCGCAACGCACCGCGCGTGGACCGCAACACCTGGTACGGCTACAGCACCGACTACGAGAAGGCCGATGCCGACATGGTCACCGCCAGGATCGAGCACGAGCTGGCGCCGAACACCACGCTGACCAATACCACGCGCTGGGGCCGTTCCAAGATGGACCGCATCCTGACCGGCATCAACACGCTGACCGCGACCGGCGCGCCGGAAACCTGGACCGTCTCCCGTTCCCGCCAGAGCGTGCTGCAGGAGAACCGCATCCGTGCCAACACCACCAATATCGTCAGCGAAATCGGCGCGCACACCATTTCCGCCGGCCTGGAGCTGCTGAGCGAGGAACAGATTTCACCTGCCCGCACGGGCCTTGGCAGCCCGGTCGCCCCGGCCACCACCCTGGTCGCCAACCTCTATCACCCGAATCCGAACGACACGCTCAGCGCCTACAACCCGCAGCTGACCGGCGCCTTCACCCAAGGCCAGACCGACACCGTCGCAGGCTATATCTTCGACACCTGGAAGCTCACCCCGCAGTGGCAGTTCACCGGCGGCGTGCGCGCCGAGCATTACAGCACCGAGTCGAATGCCGCTACACTGACCGGCACTTCACCGATCGGCAGCCGCATCGAAAAATCGGACAACCTATACAGCTTCAAGGCCGGCGCGCTGTATAAGCCGGCAGAGAATGGCAGCATCTACCTGGCCTGGGCCAATTCGCAAACGCCGCCGGGCAGCGCCAACTTCTCCCTGAGCGCCGCGGCCGGCAATATCAACGGCCCCGGCATGGACCCGCAAAAGACCACCAATGTGGAACTAGGCACGAAATGGGATGTGCTGGAAAAACGCCTGGCGCTGACCGCCGCGCTGTACCGCACCGAGAACAAGAACGAGATCACGCAGTTGGACGCGGCCACCAACACCTACTCGCAATTGGGCAAACGCCGCGTGGAAGGCATGGAACTGGGCGCGGTTGGCCAGCTGACCAGCAACTGGCAAATCATCGCGGGTCTGGCGACCATGGACACCAAAATCATCGAAGGCACGACCGGCAATAACGCCGCCGGGGCAGCAACGCGCTGGTCGCCGGATCTGAGCGCCACGCTGTGGACCAGCTGGCAGCCAACCGGCCAGCTGACCATTGCCGGTGGCGCGCGCTACCTGTCCAGGCAAAAGCGCGTGATCGATCCGAGCGTCGACATCGCGCTGCAGAACCTGCCCGCGATTCCGTCCTACGCGGTGGCGGATGCGATGGTGCGCTACAAGCTGAACAAGAATGTCGATCTGCAGTTGAATGTCTACAACCTGTTCGACAAGCTCTACATCAGCACGCTCAACAATAGCGGCGCGCGTGCCGCGCTGGGTGCTCCGCGCTCGGCACAGCTGAGTGTGAGTGTGATGTTCTAAGGAGGGGCAGGCGGGCCCGTCGGCCCGCCTTACTTTCTTACACGCCGGAACTGGCTTCCGGTCCGGGCGCACCACCTTCGCTGCCGAGTTCGCCGCCTTGCCGCGAACCCTGGCCGGTGCTTTGCCGGTTGCCTGGAAGTGGACGGTCAGCCCGGCGTACCTGGCCTTCCGGAACAGTGGTATTGCTGATCTCGGGATGCCCGGTATCCACCAGCACGAAGGTTTGCTGGCTGTCGGTATCCTTGTTTGCTTTATCAGGCCGGGTCATATGGCCTCCTGCTTTACTGCTGTGTCACCTGAACCGTTAGCTCAGCTATTGTCGCCGCCTTGCTGGCTGCCGGGATTGCTGGCCGGGTTGAGCTGGTTGGTCTGTTCAGCCTTGTTTGCGCTGCCGCGCGCTCCGCTCTGGCGGTTGCCATCGTTTTTGTGGCTCATGCTGCCTGCACGACGCGCCTCTTCGGACGTGAACTCGTGCGCAGTGCCCTTCTCGTGTGCCGCGCGGCCGCCTTCCGAGGCGATCTCACGCTGCCGCTGCGGGTCCATCGATGCAAAGCCGCGAGCGCTTTGCTTGTTGCCACCTGCATTGCCCTCTTTGCCACCTCGATTCCCGCCTTGGTTTGATGAAGCCATGATCCTTCTCCCTGAACATGAATTCCATTTAAAAAAATACTCCCTGCCCAACCGCTTAACCGACCAGCGACGATCAATTTTTTCAGATCACGATCGGGCAAGAAGAGCGCTCATGTTAGTTCAAGCACTGTACAGGTAATATAGGACGTTCACAGCTACAAATGTAGGATATCGCCTACCAAATTTCGATTGGGAAAATTAATCCATCGGCGACGAGATAGACCCGATCAGTGGCAAGCGGAATTAAAGCGTGCCCGCCAGTAAAGGCTCCGTACGAAGGTAGTATTGCGCGACGTTCACCGAGCATGAAGCATGGCAAGCGTACCGATTCGCGTCTTGTGTTCAGGTGATAGACCGGGTGCACATGCCCTGCGATCACATATTTTTCCGACGCTAAATCAGGATGATGGCACAGCGCGAATGGGCCGCACTCGAAAGGCTCATCGACCATCGTGATACGCAGCAGTTCCGACGGGTCGCCAGCGTGGTAGTCGTGATTGCCGCGCACCAGCAGCAGTTCCAGTTCAGCATGACGTTCGCGCCACCGCAGCATCGCCTGTAATGTGGCCGGCGCCTGCGCCGCCTTCGCATGCAGGAAGTCGCCGAGGAAGACGATGCGCCTGATGTCATAAGCCGCAAGCAGCGCATCGAGTCCTGAAATATTTTCACTCGTTGTCCCACGCGGGACTGGAACGCCTAATGCGCGGAAGCTGGCGGCCTTGCCGAAGTGGATGTCCGCCACCATCAGCGTACGTTCGCGCGGCCAGTACAGGGCTTTCTCCGGCAGCAGCAGGACTTGTTCGCCGGCGATTTCGGTGGCACAGGCATTCATGGACCGGCCGCCTTCTCCAGCTCGCGCAGCATACGCGCGACGCGGTCGGAGAGTTTTTCCGTCGTCAGTTTTTCGCGGAAGCGCTCAACCATCAATGCGAAGCCGAACGGCGTGGCGCGCCGCACGCCGTGGAAGCTGATCACGCGCCGCTGCAATTCCTCCAGCGTGGTGCGCAGGCGCTTCAGTTCCAGCTCCTGTTCCAGCACCTCGCGCTGTGCCTGAGTCAGCAGCAGATTGCCTGCATCGTGCTTGCGGAAGACTTCGAAGAACAGCGCCGAGGATGCCTGCAATTGGCGGTTGCTCTTCGGCTGGCCGGGATAGCCCTGGAAAATCAGGCCGGCAATACGCGCGATTTCACGGAAGCGGCGTTGCGACAACTCGGTCGCGTTCAGACTGGCCAGCACATCTTCCAGCAAATGTCCGGTGGTGAAAGGACCTCCGTCCATGAACATTTCGCGCCAGGGCAGCTCTTCCGGCGCCAGCAGCTCGAAGCCATAGTCGTTGACGGCAATCGAGAACGTCGCCGGATGCGCGCGGCCGATGCGGTAAGCCAGCAGTGAGGCAAGCCCGATATGCACCGAGCGTCCGGCAAAGGGATAGATGAACAGGTGATGGCCTTCGCGGCTGTCCAGCGCCTCGATCACCGTCGTGCCGGGCGTGGGCAGCGCCGACCAGCGCTTCTGGATTTCGAGCAACGGTTTGATGGCCTGCATTTCCGGCCCGTCGTAATGCCCCGCCGTGGCGCGGCGCATTTGCTCCATGGCGGCGTGCGCCAGTTCGGACGACAGGGGCATTTTGCCGCCCTGCCAGCGCGGCACGGCTCCTTTTGCACCCGTCGCGCGGCGCACGAAAGCGGTCATCTCGTGCACGCGCACGAATTCCAGTATGCGGCCGCCGAACAGGAAATGATCGCCCTTGCTCAGCCGCGAGATGAAGCCTTCCTCCACTGTGCCCAGCGTGGCGCCGTTCATATACTTCACCTGAATGGTCGCTTCGGACACGATGGTGCCGATGCCCATGCGGTGGCGGCGCGCGATCGCCGCATCCGGCACGCGGTAGACGCCTTCTTCGTCCGGCAGCACGCGGCGGTATTCGGGATAGGCGATCAGGCTTTGCCCTCCGCGCGCGACGAAATCCAGCGCCCATTGCCATTCTTCCTGCGTCAGGTAGCGGTAAGACCAGGCGGTGCGCACCTCTTCGTACAGTTCCTCGCTGCGGAAGCCGCCGCCAAGCGCGATGGTGACGAGGTGCTGCACCAGCACGTCCAGCGGTTTCTCGGGCACGGGGCGCGGTTCGATGTGGCGCTCGCGCACGGCTTCGATGGCGCCGGCGGCTTCCAGCAGTTCCAGGCTGTGCGTGGGGACCAGCGTGACGCGCGAGGCGCGTCCTGGGGCATGGCCTGAGCGCCCGGCGCGCTGCAGCAGGCGTGCGATGCCTTTGGCGCTGCCGATTTGCAGCACGCGCTCTACCGGCAGGAAGTCGACGCCGAGATCGAGGCTCGATGTGCAGACCACGGCTTTCAGGCTGCCCCGCTTCAGGCCTTGTTCGACCCATTCGCGCACTTCCTTGTCCAGCGAGCCGTGATGCAGAGCGATCAGGCCGGCCCATTCCGGCCTGGCGTCCAGCAGGTTCTGGTACCAGAGTTCGGCCTGCGATCTGGTATTGCAGAACACCAGCGTTGTTGCGTGCTGTTCGATTTCGTTCGCCACCGGTAGGAGCATCTGGATGCCGAGGTGGCCGGCCCAGGGGAAGCGCGAGGGATGGTCGGGGATCAGCGTGTCGACCATGAGGTCCTTGCGCAGGTGGCCTTCGATGATCGTGCCCTGCTCGCCGGTCAGCACGTCGCGCGCCTGCTGCAGGTTGCCCAGCGTGGCCGAGAGTCCCCACACGGTGGTTTGCGGCCGCCATTTCCTCAGTCGTGCCAGCGCCAGCTGCGTTTGCACGCCGCGCTTGTTGCCCATCAGTTCATGCCATTCGTCGACGACCACCATGTCCAGCTGCGCGAAGTGCTCGCTGGCGTCGGGACGGGTCAGCAGGACTGTCAGGCTTTCCGGGGTGGTCACCAGGGCCGGCGGCAGATGACGCGTTTGCCGCGCGCGCGTGGCGGCGTCCGTGTCGCCAGTGCGCGCTTCGATCTGCCAGGCGGGGCGCAGTTCGGATGCTGAGTCTTGCAGGGCGCGCAGCGTGTCGGCGGCGAGGGCGCGCATGGGCGTGATCCACAACACGCGCAGACCGGGTTTGCGGCTCGGCTGCGCGCGCTGCAAGGCGGCGAACCAGACAGCCAGCGTCTTGCCGGAGCCCGTTGTCGCATGCAGCAGTCCGGACTCGCCTTTCGCCGCAGCGGCCCACACCGCGTGCTGGAACGGAAACACGCTCCAGCCGCGCGCCGCAAACCAGGCTTCCACCGCCTGCCGCCCCGGCGCCGCGTCATCCACCACCGTCCGCCCGCCCCCAGCCGCGCAGCCCGATGCGGACGCCCCTCCTGCGGCCACGCCGTGCGGCGCGTCGGCGGAGCCGGGCTGCGGGGCGGTGGGGGCTGGGGATTGGGGGCGGCGCGGTGGGAGGGGGCGCGGGCGGGGGAAGGAGGGGCTCATGGCGACGGCGGCGACAGCAGGCTGCGGAGCGCGTCGAGGGTGTCGGCGTCGTCGATGGACTTGTCATCGCGCCGGCGCAGAATGCGCGGGAAGCGCACGGCAATGCCGGACTTATGGCGCGGCGACAAAGCAATCCCCTCAAAGCCAATCTCGAACACCATTGTCGGCCGCACGCTGCGCACTGGTCCGAAGCGCTCGATGGTCGTGCGGCGTATGGCGTTGTCCACCTGTGCTATCTCCGCATCCGTCAATCCTGAATAAGCTTTGGCAAACGGCACCAGCTGCCGCTCGCCATTCCCATTGCTGTCCCACACCGCGAAAGTATAGTCCGTGTACAAGGACGCCCGCCGGCCATGCCCCGCCTGCGCATACACCAGCACCGCATCCACACTATACGGATCGATCTTCCACTTCCACCACGTGCCGACATCTTTGGTCCGCCCCACGCCATACCGCGCGCCGCCAGCCTTGAGCATCATGCCCTCGACGCCGCGCGTGCGCGATTCCTCGCGGATCTCCGCCAGCTTCGCCCAGCTGCCGGCATGCACCAGCGGCGAGATGCGCAATTGCGGCAAGCCCGCCTGCGCCACCAGCGCTTCGAGCAAGGCTCGGCGCTCGCGCTGCGGCAGCTGGCGTACATCGACGCCATCCAGTTCCAGCACATCGTAGGCCACCAGCACGGCCGGCAGCTCCGCCAGCAGCTTGGCGCCCAGCGTCTTGCGTCCGATGCGCTTCTGCAGCGCCGCGAACGGCGCGGGCGCATCGCCGGACGGCCACACCAGAATCTCGCCATCGATCACCGTGCCTTCCGGCAGACGAATCGATACCAGTTCCGGGAAGCGCTCCGTAATCAGCTCCTCACCGCGCGACCACAGCCAGTTCGCACCGCCGCGCGACACCAGCTGCGCGCGCATGCCATCGTACTTCCACTCCACCTGCCAGTCATGCAGATCGCCCAGCGATTCCGGCGGCGCCTGCAATGGATGCGCCAGGAAGAAGGGATACGGCTGTCCTCCCCGCTCCGCATGTTCCGCCGCGGACGGCGCTGCTATCAGTTGCAGGAAGCCTTTGGCCGTCGGATTCACGCTGCCATCCGTCCATCCCATCAAGCGCTGCGCAATCAGCTTGCTGTCCACCGCTGCAATCGTGCTCAAGGCCCGCGTTACCAGCAGCTTCGATACCCCAACGCGGAAGCCGCCGCCAATCAGCTTCACCAGCAGAAAGCGCTCGCGCGTCTCCAGCTCTTCCCAATAGCGGAACAACGCCGCACGGATATCCTCCGGCGGCGCACCGCGCAACGGCGCAATGCGCTGCTCGATCCATTCCGCCAGTCCCAGATCGCTGCGATGCTTCGGCTCGGGCAGGATATGCGCAATCGTCTCAGCCAGATCGCCTACCGCGTTGTAGCACTCGTCGAACAGCCAGTCCTCCAGTCCCGCATACTCGGTCGCATACTGGCGCAGCAGCTTGACCGGCACCGCCTGGCGTGGCTTGCCGCCGGCCAGGAAGTACACCGCCCACGCGGCATTCTCAGGCGAGGCGCTGGCGAAATACGCGCGCAGCGCTTCCAGCTTGCGGTTGGTCGCCGTGGTTTCATCCAGCTCGGCATACAGGCGGGCGAACTCACGCATCGGAGACCTCCTCCGCCTCCTCGTCACCGTATTCGGTATCGAAGGATTTGGCGTCGAAGCCGTTCTCGCACAGCCAGCGCACCAGCACGGGAATCGAACCATGCGTGACTACCACGCGTTCGGCGCCAGTGGCGCGGATGGCCTGCATCAAGCCCGGCCAGTCCGCATGATCGGACAGCACGAAGCCGCGATCCACGCCACGCCGGCGGCGCGCGCCGCGCAGCTGCATCCAGCCGCTGGCGAAAGCATCGCTGAAATCGCCGAAGCGCCGCGCCCACGGCGAACTGCCAGCGGACGGCGGCGCAATCACCATCGCCCGCCGTAGCGCAGCCTTGTCCACATCGCCCACCATCACCGTCGGCGGCAGCGCGACGCCCGCCTCGCGATAAACCTGATTCAGCGGTTCCGCCGCGCCGTGGCAGACAATTGGACCAATCGACGGATCAAGCCCGCTCAGGATGCGCTGCGCCTTGCCGAACGGGTAGCACAGCATCATGCTGGCGCGCCCTTCCTCCGCATTGCGCCGCCACCAGGCATTCATGTCATTGAAGATGTCCTGCTGCGGCTCCCAGCGGTAGATCGGCAGGCCAAAGGTGGACTCGGTAATGAAGCAATCGCAGCGCACCGGCTCGAAAGGCGTGCAGGTCGCATCCGGTTCGATCTTGTAGTCGCCGGAGGCCACCCACACCTCGCCCTGATATTCCATGCGCACCTGAGCCGATCCCAGCACGTGCCCTGCGGGATGCAGCGAAATGTGCACGCCGTTGTGCACCACCTGCACGCCGTAATCGAGGCCCTGGATCGTGACATCGCCAAGGCGCGAACGCAGGATGCCGACGCCCGGCACCGCCGTCAGATAGTGGCCATGGCCCGGCCGCGCGTGGTCGCTGTGGCCGTGCGTGATCACAGCGCGTTCCACCGGCCGCCAGGGGTCGATGTAGAACTGGCCGGGGACGCAATACAGCCCCTCCTTACGGACAATAACCATTTCTGCCATGCCAGGCTCCCAACTTTTGGGGACATTGTAGCGAAGCATCCGGCGCGCGTTCTGTCCCTTAACGCACAGAGTCAATCGTTGGCGGTGACTTACAGTTATCGCATACACCGCAGCGCTCAATGCCTGCCGTGTCGTCACCGAAGTAGTCGAGCAGCAGCTTCCAGCGGCAGCGGGCGCTCTGCGCATAAGACACCATGAGTTCCAGCGCCTCGCGGTCGCGTTCGGACTTGTGCTGGTATTGCGCGGCCAGCCGGTCGTAGTCGCTGGCGCGCGCTTCACGGTTCGTCAGCAGGAATTCCAGGCGGCGGTTCTGGCGTAGCAAGCCGCCATCCTTCAATAGCTTCAAGGCCACTTGCAGACGCTTGTCGCGGCGCGCCGGCAGTGCTTGAGCAGACACCGTCTCATGCGCCGCGCGCAGCGCTGCCGAATCCGGATAATGCTTTGCGAGGAAGAACTGCTGCACGCGCTTGTCGTCGTGGAAGTAAAGCAGCGTGCAATCGGCCACTTCGCCGTCGCGGCCCGCGCGGCCGGACTCCTGATAGTAGGCTTCCAGGCTGGCCGGGACTTGCAGGTGTATGACGAAGCGCACGTCCGGCTTGTCGATGCCCATGCCGAAGGCGTTGGTCGCCACCATCACGCGCCGCTCGCCCGACATGAACAATTCCTGATTCAGCTTGCGCTCCGCCGCATGCAGGCGGCCGTGATACAGCGCCACGCTCTCACCCGCTTGTTCCAGCGCGGGCAGCAGTTCCTCGGCAGCCTTTACGGTGGATGTATAGATGATGCCGCAGCCTTCCGCTTCGCGCACCAGGCGCAAGGCTTCCGATGTGCGCTCGTCCGGATTGGTGACCTGCTTCACCGCGTAATGCAGATTGGGCCGATAGATGCCGGTGTTAATCACCTGCATATCGTGCGTGCCAAGCTGCTGCTGGATATCGGCCACCACATCTTCGGTCGCGGTCGCCGTCAGCGCCAGCACAGGCGGGCGCTCCAGCGCGCGCAAGGCTGCGCCGACTTCCAGATAGGCGGGACGGAAGTCGTGGCCCCATTGTGAGATGCAGTGCGCCTCGTCGACCACCAGCAGCGCGATCCGGGTTTCCTTCAGCAGCGCCAAAAATTCCGGCGTGGCCAGCCGCTCCGGCGTGCAGAACACGATGTCGCTCTGGCTGCGGCGCACGCTGTCCAGTGCTTCCAATTCCTCTGCGGCCGTCAGGCTGCTATTCAGCTGGGCGGCGGCGATGCCGATTTCCTCCAGCTTTTCCAGCTGGTCCTTCATCAGCGAAATCAGGGGCGACACAACCACGGTGGTGCCGTCCAGCAGCGAGGCAGGAATCTGATAGCACAGCGACTTGCCGCTGCCGGTCGGCATGACGGCAAGCGTGTCGCGCCCCGCCAGCACACTATCGATCACGCGCTGCTGGCCGCTCCGCAGCTGGTCAACGCCAAATACATTGCGCAGCAGGCCGCGGATCAGTTGCGTGCGCGTCTGGCCCTTAATTGATTTTCCCATGCTGGCACTGTAGGCCACCGGGGATGCGCACGTTATCGGACGGCGACTGCCATCGCCGTAGGATTAATGCTCAGCAGGAGGGTTGAGCGCCGCTTCCAGCTCGGCCAGTTCATAAGGCTTGCGTAGCATGCTGGCCGGGAATTCCAGTTGATCGAGGGCTTCCTTGCCGTAGCCAGTCGAGAAGATCACGCGCAGCGGCTGCTGCGTCAGCGCGCGCCGCGCCAGTTTGATGCCGGACATGCCCGGCAGGCTGACATCGGTGAACAGAATATGGAAGTGCTGCTGCGCGATCAGCTCCAGCGCAGCCTCGCCATTGCCCACACCAGTCACCGTATGGCCCAGCATGCCGATCAGCTCGCAGACCATCTGCAAGGAATCGGGATTGTCTTCCACCACCAGGATGCGCATCGATGCCTCATGCGCGGCAATATCTGTCGCCGTCATTGCCGGCGCTTCGGGCATCGTGCGCTGATCCAGCACTTGCCGCAGCTTGCGTGCCAGCTCGTCACGCTGATAGGGTTTGCTTAACAATTCCAGGCCTTCGTCAAGCCGGCCGCCATGCACGATGGCGTTCTGTGGATAGCCGGATGTGAACAGCACCGCCAATTCCGGCCGCAGTTCGCAAGCGATGCGCGCCAGATCGGGGCTGCGCACGGCGCCGGGCATGACCACATCGGTGAACAGCAGGTCGATCGGCATCTCGCCGTGCAGGATGCGCAAAGCCTCCTCGCCGTTCTGCGCCTGCAGCACGCGGTAGCCCAGCGTGCAGAGCATGTCATACACCACGGCGCGCACGCCCGGATCGTCTTCCACCACGAGGATGGTTTCCGTGCCGCCGGTCACCGGGCTGCTCAGGTCGTGCACGGTGTTCTCTTCTTCATTCATCATGGAACGGGGCAAATAGATTTTGACACTCGTTCCCTGTCCAGGTTCACTATAAATCTTGATGTGGCCGCGGCTTTGCTTGACGAAGCCATAGGCCATCGACAGGCCCAGTCCGGTGCCCTCGCCTTCCGGCTTCGTCGTGAAGAAAGGCTCGAAGGCGCGCTCCACCACTTCCGGCGACATGCCGCAGCCGGTGTCCGTCACGGCCAGCATCACGTAAGGGCCGGACGGCACGTCGACCAACCGGTTGACGTAGTATTCGTCCAGCACGGCATTGCCCAGCTCAATGGTCAGGCGGCCCGTACCGCCCATGGCATCGCGCGCATTGATGGCCAGGTTCAGGACGACGGCCTCGATTTGCGCCGGGTCCACCAGCGTATTCCACAAGCCGCTGCCGACCACGGTGACCAGTTCCACCGCTTCGCCGATGGCATTACGCAGCAGTTCCTCCATCTCGCCGACCAGGCGGCCCAGATCGGTCACCACCGGGCGCAGCGGCTGGCGCCGCGCAAACGCCAGCAGCTGGCTGGACAGTTTTGCGCCGCGATCCACCGCATCCTGCGCCATTTCCAGACGGCGCCGCGCGACATCGTTATTCCGCATCTGCATTTGCAGCATTTGCAGATTGCCGGCAATGATCTGCAGAACGTTGTTGAAATCGTGCGCCACGCCTCCCGTGAGCTGGCCCACCGCTTCCATCTTCTGCGACTGGCGCATGGCTTCTTCGGCTTTGCCGCGCTCGGCAATTTCGCGGCCTACGCGTTCTTCCAGCGTATCGTTCAGCTCACGCAGCGCGACTTCGACGCGGCGGCGCTCGGTGATGTCGGTCTTCACAGCGATCAGTGCCAGCGGACGGCCCTGCTCATCATCCAGCCGGCTCATGCTGGAGGAGACCCAGACCCAGTCGCCATCCGGCCGGTAGTAGCGCTTCTCCAGCGTGAACGGCACGCCGGTCTTCAGCAGCTGGTCGACCCGGGCGCGGTTCTCCGCCATGTCATCCGGGTGAATCAGGTCGTCCATGTGCAGGCCGAGCAGGTCGGGTTCGCTGCGGCCCAGCATCTGGCATAGCGCATCGTTGACGCGGGCGAAGCGGCCATCCAGCGTCAGTTCGGACAGGCCCACCGAGGCTTGCGCGAAGATGCCGGCAAAGCGGTCCTGGCTATTCAGCAGCGCCTGTTCAATGGCGCGCCGCTCGTTCAGCAAGGCGCTGTCGGCACGCAGACGGCGCTCTTCCAGCACGCGCGAGGTAACCTCCAGCACGGTGCACAGCACGCCGCCGACGCTGCCGTCGTACTCGTACACCGGGGTGTAAGCCAGATCGAACCAGAGCTCTTCCGGATGGCCGTTGCGCATCAGGGTCAGCGCAACGTTATTGTGCTGGCGTATCTCGCCGCCCAGGCCGGCGGTCAGCATTTCGCGGTTCCAGTCCCAGATCTCGGGCCAGATCTCGGGCACGGTGCCGCCCAAGGCCCGAGGATGGCGCGCGCCGGCAATCGCGATATAGCCATCGTTGTAGATCATGGTATGCGATGGCCCCCACATCAGCACCATGGCGATGGGCGTGTTCAGGACCAGGTCAACCGTATTGCGCAAGGCGGGACTCCAGCACGACATGGGACCGATGGCTGTCTGGCTCCAATCCAGCCCCCGCACCAGCGCGCCGGTGACGGCGCCGCCGTGCGGCTGCCAGCCAATCGCCGGGTTATCGCCGCGTGCCGGTGCCATATTCATGATGCCTTCACCGCTGCCCGTCGCGGCAGCGTAATGGTAAATGTCGTGGTGCCACGTTCCTCGTCGGTCGCGACCGCCATGTCGCCGCCATGCGCTTTGACGAACATGCAGGCGGTGTACAGTCCGAGTCCCAGGCCCTGCCCTGCCTTGCGCGCTTCGCGGCCATGCTGGAAAGGTTCGAAGATGCCCGGCAGGCGCTCGGCTGCGATGGCGCCGTGGTTGCTGACCTGGAGCACGATATAGGTGGCGTCGGTGCCATCCACTTGCAGGCGTACCAGGTGTTCCGGCGCACCATGCTGCAAGGCGTTGCCCAGCATTTGCGACATGACTTGTGTGAAGACGGCGGCATCGACCCAGGCGGTCGTGTCGCCGTGGCTGTCCACACTGGTGCGCTGCATTTCGCCCGCCAGCAGGCGGCAGATGGCCGACAGGTCATGCTCGCCCCGGCTCAGTTGCAGATCCCCCTTGCGGATGCGCGCCAGGTCCAGCAGTTGGTCCACCATCTGGCCCATGCGCTTGGCGCTGCTCTGGATGCGCTGGGCGGTGACGGCGACTTTTGGATGGTCGGTCATCATCGGCAGCAGCATGGCGCCGTTCATCACCACCGACAGCGGCGTGCGCAAATCATGGCCCAGCACGGCGGTGAACTTTTCGTTGAGGTCGAGCGCGTGCTGCAGTTCTTCCAGACGCAAGGCCAGCTGCTTGCGCTGCTGGTACAGCTCAACAAATACATTCACCTTGCTGCGTAAGACTTGCGCATCGACGGGCTTGAACAGAAAGTCGACGGCGCCCGCCTCGTAACCGCGGAAGCTGAAGCCCGCTTCCGGCGCGGCAGCGGTCAGAAAGATCAGCGGGGTACCGCGGGTGCGTTCGCTGCCGCGTATCAGCTCGGCCAGTTCGAAGCCGTTCATGTCGGGCATGCGCACATCGATCAGGGCCAGCGCAACGTCGTGCTGCAGCAGCAGCTCCAGCGCTTCGTTGCCGCAGCCGGCCTTCAGCACGGACACGCCTTCCCGTGCCAGCAGGGCTTCTGTGGCAATCAGGTTCTGTGCAGTGTCGTCGACGACGAGGATGTAAACTGGCGCGCTCATGAGGTGCCACATGCTATCAGTAATTAACGTTTTTACAGCGCCCGTTTTAAAAATATAATGATGCCGCTGGCACTGCAAGGCCCGCCAATACAGGGTAAACTGCTCGATTCAAACCATCAATTAGCAACGCATTATGACTTTCACTCTCAGCGACACCGCTTACTCCGCCGATACGCCGGAAGCCAAGCAGACCATGTACGCCGACCTGCGCTCCCAGCTGAGCGGCCTGGTGCACGGCGAAAGCGACTGGATCGCCAACACGGCCAACGCCAGCTCCCTGGTGTTCAACTCGATGCCGGGCCTGAACTGGGCGGGCTTCTATTTCATGCAGGGTCCGGATGAGCTGGTGCTCGGCCCGTTCCAGGGCAAGCCGGCCTGCATCCGTATCAAAAAGGGCCGCGGTGTGTGCGGCACCACCGTGGAGAAGCGCGAAACCATCCTGGTGCCGGACGTGCACGCCTTCCCTGGACACATTGCCTGCGACGCCAACTCGCGCTCCGAGCTGGTGGTGCCGATCTTTGCCCGGAACGGCGACGTGATCGGCGTGTTCGATCTCGACAGCCCGCTGCCGAACCGCTTCGACGCGGTCGACGCGGAAGGCATCCAGTCCCTGGTCCGCATCCTCGAACAAACCCTCGCCTGATCTGCCTCAAATCTCCCGCCTGTCCAGTTTGACAGGCGGGCCTACCGCTTCCTATTCGCGGCCGCCCTGCCGTACACGGTAGAGGAAATCCTAGACCAGGAGGGCGTTGCTCATTGAGCGGGCTTCGTCGGCGGCTTCGTCGATGAGGGCGGAAATCGAGGGGTAGTCCTGCAGATATTGGGCCACGGCGGCGGTGCGGGACAGGTGGTGGTCGTCGGAGTGGGGCATGGGCGACAGCACCGGGCACAGGTGCTTGGCCAGCAGCAGAGTGTCGCGCAGGCCCTGCGGCGGGATGCTGACGGCGCCGCCGCGCAGCGTCACAATCGCCGCGAGCACCTGCTCCGGCACCTTGAGCTTCTTGAGAATCTCGCGCGACACGATCTCCTGCGCCGCGCCCATCCACTCTTCCGGATCGTCCAGCAAACCGGGAAACGCATCGGCCTGCGCCAGCAGATAAAAGCCGCCCGCTTCGTGCAGGATGCCCGCAAACAGGGCCGTGTCCGGATCGCTGTACGTGATGCGCTGGGCGATCAGATAGGATAGCGCCGCCACGTGGGCCGAATACTTCCACAGCTGGTCCGCCCGCGCGCGCAGCAGCGGGTCGCGGATGCGCGAACCGAACTGGCGCACTACCATGGCCGCCGCCAGCGTGTACAGATTGCGGTAGCCCAGCCGCAGCACGGCGGCGCGGGCGCTGGTCACCTCCGGTCCGCGGGCGCGGAACACGGCGGAATTGGCCAACGCCACGGCGCGGGCCGCTAGCACAGGCTCGGCCAGCACGCGGCGTACCACCTCTTCGTCATGCGTATCCGGATCGGAAACGGCAAGCTGCAGAGACAGCGCCGCGTTGACGCTGGTGGGAAAGACCAGCTCCCCGCGCTGGGCTTCGGAAATGATGGCGGCAAAGTCTTTGAGCTTCTCCATGCAAAAATTATACTGTTGCTACGACCTTAAGTGCAGGCCTGCGTAATTTCGCGTGCGCCGGCCCCGCCAAAGCCGGGCGCATATCGTGCGCGCCATCCTCGTCCAGCGTGAACACGCTGATCGACTTCACCAGCATTTGCGCCTGTTCCTGCAGGCTCGCCGAGGCGGCAGCGGTCTGCTCGACCAGTGCCGCGTTCTGCTGAGTGGTGTCGTCCATTTGCGTCACCGCCATGTTCACCTGCTCGATGCCCATGCCTTGCTCTTTGGAAGCGATGGCAATTTCGGACATGATGTGCGTGATGCCCTGCACACTCTTGAGCACCTCCTCCATCGCCGCACCGGCCTGTCCCGCCAGCTTGTTGCCGGTTTCGACGCGCTCGACGCTGTGGGTGATGAGGTCCTTGATTTCCTTCGCTGCCGCCGCCGAACGCTGGGCCAGATTGCGCACTTCGGCGGCCACCACGGCGAAGCCGCGGCCCTGCTCACCGGCGCGCGCCGCTTCCACCGCCGCATTCAGCGCCAGAATATTGGTCTGGAAGGCGATACCGTCGATGACGGCGATGATGTCCACGATCTTGCGCGAGCTATCGTTGATCTGGCCCATGGTGTTCACCACCTGGCTCACCACTTCGCCGCCGCGCGCCGCCACGCCGGACGCGCCCTGCACCAGCTCATTGGCCTGGCGCGCATTGTCGGCATTCTGCTTGACGGTCGAGGTCAGCTCCTCCATCGACGACGCCGTCTCTTCCAGGCTGGACGCCTGCGCCTCCAGCCGCGCCGACACGTCCGCATTGCCGCTGGCGATATCGCGGCTGGCCGCGTTGATATTGTCGATGCTGATGCGCACGTCCGACACGATGCTGCGCAGGCTGCCGCTCATGGCCTTCAGGGCGCGCAGCATCTGGCCCACTTCATTGGGCGGGCCGACGTCGAAATCGCCCGCCAGTTTGCCCTGCGCCACCTGCTCCGCCACGCCGATGGCATTCGCCAGCGGCACCGTCACCGAGCGCGCGATCAGCACACTGATCCAGCCGGCCAGCGCCAGCAGGCCAACCAGGGAGCCGATCATCATCCAGCGCTGCTGGTAGAAGTGCTGGATCTTCTCATCCAACATGGCCTGCAATTCCCTGGCCGCCGCCGCGTTCAGCGCGAACTGGCGATCGATCGCCGCGGTCGAAATCGCGACGTACTGTTCCCCCGAATAAGCCAGTGCTTCGGGTTTGATGATTTGTTCCTGCGCCAGCGAGGTCACATTGTGCGCCGCTTCGGACACTTCGCGCATGCCGCCACCCAGTTTGCTTTCGATGTCAGGATTGGCTGCGGCAGCCTTGCCGAACGCAGTCGTGGTCTGGTCGAGGCGATCGCCGACGCGGCCTACGATCGCATTCAGCACCTGGCGATCCGTTACGCTGGCTTCCCTCTTCGCCAGCAGGCCGGCGCCTTTGGCGCGCGTCTTGCCGACTTCTTCGGTCAGATACGGCAGCTGGTAGAACATGGCCTGGATCAGCTGGTAGCTGTCCTTGTCGGGATCGAGGCTGAGGCCGTAGGCGTCGCCGATCAGGTCATTGGTCTTGAGCAGTTTGGGCACCAGGGCCGTGTGGGCGGTATAGCTTTCCGGTACGCTGATGCGGCCACCGGCCACGCCGTCGCGCAGCGTTTCCCAGTCGCGTTTGGCGGAGGCGAAGGCTTCGCTGATGGCCGGGTCATGCAAGGCCGTGACCAGCTTCTCCAGCTCGGCGTAGGCGGCATCCGCTTCCTGCTGCTTGGCGCGGCGCGGCTCCTGTGCGGACTGGATGCCGCCCAGCACCAGGGCGGACAAGCCACGATGCTGCTGCGTCAGCTGCACCACTTTCAGTCCCGTCAGCACGGCCGGCATGCCGGTGCGTTCGCCTTCGTAGGCATCCAGCACCTTGCCCGCTTCGCGCATATACAGCGTGGCGGGTATGACTGCCAGCACCAGCGCCAGCACACCGAGAATAAGGAATTTGTGACCCAGGCGCAGACGGCCAAGAAGGGAGGTGAGCATCATTTCGGACCCCGCATAGTTGAGTTAGCTCGCGATTTGATGATAGGCCCGAAAATCGCCAAATTGTGACAATTTGTGAGAATTGCCACGAAATAGTCTTGCCGTCCTGCCATGTCTGTTGCGTCTGCGCGAACAGACGGCGTATATTCAGACCAATGAAGATCCTGTATTTCGTGCTGTGCTTGCTGTGGTTTCCGCTCGTCAACGCAGAGACTGTCACCGTGTACACCAGTGCCAATTTCGCCCCTTTGATGGTCAATGGGAGCGGTGGCATTTATCCTGATCTGGTCGAATATCTGAACCATCAGCAGCTGGGCGCCTTGCATTTCCAGCTAACTTATCTGCCTCGCAAGCGTCTCCAGATGCGGCTGGAAGAAGGCAGTCTGGATGGCATCGTGATCGGCATGATGCCGCAGTGGATGAACGATGTCTCGCAAAAGAAATACCTGTGGACGCCGCCGTTTGCCGTGGACCACTTCGTGCTCGTGTCGCGGGTAGAGAATCCGGTGAACCCGAACGACGGCGGTCTGACGGGCAAGTCGATCGGCCTGACGCTGGGCTACGTCTACCCCAACATCGACAACTGGATTCTCCAGCACGGCCTGCAGCGCGCCGATGCGCTGAGCGAAGAAATCAATCTGGAAAAGCTGCGGCTGGGCCGCGTGGATTGCGTGGCGGTGGCCGAGTCGGTGGCGCGCTACTACATGAAGCTGCACGCGCTGGCCGGCAAATTCCTGCTGATCGAGCTGCCTGGACGCCAAGTGGAACGGCGCTTCCTGATCCCGCATGGCAAAGAGGCCGTATTCGATCAGCTCATGCCCGCCTTGCGCAAGCTGCGCGACGACCCCGGCTGGCAGCAAGCCGTCGGCAAATATCAGTAACGCGCAGGCGCCGCCTCCAGCAGCGCGACAAGCTGTGCGCCCAGTTGCGCCAGCAGCACGCGCATGCCTTCCCTGCCTTCACGCAGCGCCGTGGTGCGATGCCCACGCCGGTGCGCGACAAGCTGGGACGCCTGCAACTGCACGGCCTGCGTCAACGCGCGCGTCGCCACCAGCGCTTGCAGGCAGGCCAGCGCGGCCGGCACTTCCGGCGGCTGGTCTACCGCACCATCCAGATAGTCCGACAGCCGGCGTGCCCAGGCGCGATACTCGACCTGCGCCGCCAGCAACGGCAAGGCATCCTGCGCCAGCGGCAGCACGGCCGCCAATCCGGGCGCGGGCCGCCAATGCGCCACCCATGCGGGCATGTCCTGCGCCGGCATGGGACGTGCGATGCCATAGCCTTGCGCCAGCCGGCAACCCAGTTGCAGCAGCATGCGCGCATGCGCTTCGCTTTCCACGCCTTCCGCTATGGGCTCGCGGCGGAATGCGGAAGCGAGGCCCAGTACGCCTTGCAGAATGGCCAGGTCGTCCGGATCTTCCAGCATATTGCGCACAAAGCTCTGGTCGATCTTGATCTGCGCCGCGGGCAAGCGCTTCAGATATAGCAAGGAGGAATAGCCGGTGCCGAAATCGTCCAGCGCGAAAGACACGCCCAGCGCCGCGCAATCGCTGATGACGCGCGAGACATGGGCGATGTCTTCCAGTGCACTGGTTTCCAGCACTTCCAGCTTCAGGCGCGAAGGCGCCACGCGCGGATGCGCATCCAGCATCGCCTTCAGGCGCGGCACGAAGTCGGGCTGCTGCAATTGCCGGCTGCCGATATTCACGCTGCTGACGATGTGCAGGCCTGCATCCTGCCAGCGTTCCTGCTGGCGCAAGGCCTCGCCCAGCACCCACTCGCCCACTTGCACGGCCAAAGGATCATCCTCGATCAGCGGCAGGAACTCGGCGGGACTGAGCAAGCCGCGCTGTGGATGCAGCCAGCGGATCAGGGCCTCGGCCGCCATGACGCGGCCCAGGCGCAGATCCACGATCGGCTGGTAGTACAGCACGAATTCCCCATCCGCCAACGCGCGCCGGATGCCATCCAGCTGTTCGTTGCGATTGATGGTGCTGCGCTGCTGCTCGGCGTCGAAGATGTGGAAGCGGTTCTTGCCCGCCAGCTTGGCTTCATACATGGCCTGATCGGCCTGGCGCATCAACTGGTCAGCATCGACTTCGCTGTTCTGAGGGTACAGCGCCACGCCGATGCTGGCCGAGACTTGCAGCAGCCGGCCATCGATGGTGACGGGCCGCGCGCAGGCGTCCAGCAGGCGTGCCAGAAATGGCAGGCAGGCGCCGCCCTCCGGCAGGTCCTGCAGCACGGCGACGAATTCATCGCCGCCCAGGCGGCCCACGGTATCGCTGTCGCGCACCGACTGCTTCATGCGCTGCGCCACGGCGATCAACAGTTCGTCGCCGTACTCGTGGCCCTGCACGTCGTTGACAGTCTTGAAGCCATCCAGATCGAGGTAGACCACGGCCAGCGTACTGCCGTTGCGCTGCGATAGCGCCAGTGCCTGATGCAGACGGTCGGCCAGCAGGCGGCGGTTGGGCAAGCCAGTGAGTGCGTCATAATTCGCGATGCGTTCCAGCTCGCGTTCGTGCTCTTTCTGGCGCGTAATGTCGGAAAACAGGCCGACATAATGTTCGACTTCGCCGCGCTGATTACGGATGGCCGTGATGGTCAGCAGTTCGGCGTACACCTCGCCGGATTTGCGGCGGTTCCAGACCTCGCCCTGCCAGTAGCCCTGCTCGCGCAGGCGCTGCCACATCGCGGCATAGAATTCGCGCGGCTGGCGTCCCGATTGCAGCATGCTGGGATTGCGGCCGCGTACCTCGTCTGCCGTGTAGCCCGCGATGCGGGTAAAGGCTTCGTTGGTGTTGACGATGGTGCCGGCAGGATCGGTGATGATGATCCCTTCACGCACATTGTCGAACACACTCGCTGCCAGCAGCAGCTTCTCGCCCGCTGCGGCGCGCTCGATGGCGCCGCCAATCCAGCGGCCCAGCAGCGATATGAATTCGTCATCGCCCTCGTCGAAGCTGCGCGCGAATGGTGCCACCGCGCCAAAACTGAGTACGCCCCACGGCGCGCCCGCCACTTCAATGCGTACGCCGATATAGGCATGCAGCGCCAGATCGACGCAGCTGTGCAGCAGACCGCCGGTGCCGGCGGCCGCCCTTGCCGTGAAAGGTACGGCGCTGCGGAAGGCAGTGGCGCAGCAGCTGTCGCCCAAGGCACGCATCCGGCCCGGCGATGTGATCCCTGGCGGCAGCCAGGCAACCGGCGTGGCACGCTCACCTTCCACGCGCGACAGCGTCCCCACAGGCAAGCCAAGCAGACGGGCGCCGATCGCCAGCGCGCCGTGCATCTGATCGCCGAAGCCCTGGAAGGCGATGGCGGAAATCTCGTTCATCGCATGCAGGCTGGCCAGCTGACGCATGCCAAGCGCCTCGCTGCTGGGACGCGCCAGCAGCAGCCCGCCGGGCAACGCGCACACCTGGCAGGGACGCTCGGAAGAATCCTGGCTGCGCAAGCGTAGTTCGGCGAAGAAGGGGCGGCCAGCCGACAGTTCGGCGGTCAGGGCCAGCCAGTCTTCGGCAGCAAAGCATAGCGCTGCTTCGGGACCGGCCAATGCAGTCGCGGCTGGATTGGCGCCGACGGTGCGCCATGCTGCATCGAGCTCCCATACCGCGATATTCGAGTTCTGCAAATTCATCCGCCGATTCTAGGCCGGCAGCCGCCCCGCTTCACATGATCTGGATCAAGAATCGCGATGCAAATCCGGTTCGGCTGCAAACAGCGCCTCCAGCCAGCGCGCGAATACCTGAAGCTTGGGCGATGCCATGCGGCCCTGCGGGTACACCAGCGATACCGGCATCGGCGTGGGCGGCGTGTCTGACAGTACCGGCACCAGCGCGCCGCTGGCGAGATGACTGCGCACCAGATAGGTCGCCGTCTGCACCAGCCCAAGTCCCTGCAGGCCAAGCGTGACATAGCCTTCCGCGTCGTTGGTGGCCAGCGTGCCCGGCATATCGATCTTGCGCACCGCTCCGCCATCGATGAAGGCCCAATCGAAAGGACGCCCGGTACGGCCGGAAAAATGCAGCACCGCCGTGTGCCGGGCCAGATCGTCCAGCGATTGCGGGGCGCCGTGTGCGGCGAGATAGGACGGTGCGGCGCAAGTGAGAAAGCGCATGGTGCCGATCTGGCGGCCAATCAGGGCGGAGTCCTGCAGTTCTCCCACGCGCAGCGCGCAATCGACGCCTTCGCGCACCAGATCCGTCAGGCGGTCGCTCAGGCTCAGCACCAGTTCCACATCCGGATAGGCGCGGCGGAATTCGCCCAGCTTGGGCAGCACCACGTTGCGCCCCACGGCCCCGCCCAGCTCAACGCGCAGCTTGCCTTGCGGGCGCTCGGCATCGCTGGCGCGGAATGGCGCTTCGGCTTCGTCCACCGCCGCGAGAATCGCCAGGCAATGGCGGAAGTAGGCAGCACCGTCACTGGTCAGCGAGAGCGTGCGCGTGGTGCGCTGCAGGAGCTGGGTGCCCAGATAAGCTTCCAGCTTCTGGATGGTGGCCGTGAGCGCAGCGCGCGGCAGGTCGAGTGTTTCCGCCGCCTTGGTGTAGCTGTTCGCCTCCACGATGCGGACGAAGGTTTGCATGGCTTTCAGGCGGTCCATCGCGGCCCCATTGTTCACATAAAATGAAAAGTATAGGACATTTGTTGGCTAATTATCTTTTTGGCTCCATGCCGCAGAATCGCTCCAACTTTCCACTACCGGAGCTGATTCATGAAAAACGATATTTCACGCGGCATGGTTACCTTGCTGGCGGGCGCCTGCGGCCTCATTGTCGCCAGCCTGTATTACGCACAAACGCTGGTTGGTCCGATCAGCGCTGCGACCGGCCTGTCGCCGGAAGCGGCGGGCCTGATCGTCACCCTGACACAAGCCGGCTACGCGCTTGGCCTGCTGTTCGTCGTGCCGCTGGGTGATCTGCTGGAAAACCGCAAGCTGGTGTTCAGCGCCCTGCTGTTTGCTGCCGTAGCATTGGCCGCAGCCGCCTCCAGCCACAGCGCAGGGCAGTTCCTGGCCGCCTCGCTGGCGATTGGTCTCGGCTCGGTCGCGGCCCAGGTGCTGGTGCCGTTCGCCGCCCACCTGTCGCACGAGGCGACGCGCGGACAGACCGTCGGCAAGGTGGTGAGCGGCCTGCTGCTGGGGATCATGCTGGCGCGTCCCGCTGCGAGTCTGATTGCGGACTACGCCGGCTGGCGCGTGGTGTTCGGCGCCGCCGCGCTGCTGGTGGCGGTGTTGGCCTTCGTGCTGCGAAGGAAACTGCCGCAACGCGTGCCCTCATCGCCGCTCTCCTACCGCCGCCTGATCGGATCGCTGTGGCATCTGTTCCGCGACACGCCCGTGCTGCGCCGCCGCGCGGCTTACCACGCGGGCCTGTTCGGCGCCTTCAGCATGTTCTGGACGATTGTGCCGCTGGTCCTGGAAGGTGAACACTTCCACCTCTCGCAAAGCGGCATCGCGCTGTTTGCCCTGGTCGGCATGGCAGGCGCCATCGCCTCCCCTATCGCAGGCAAACTGGCCGACAAAGGCTACACGCTGCCTGCGACAGCCGCCGCGCTACTGCTGGGGATTGCGGGATTTGCGCTGCCGCTGTGGGCGCCGGAATCGCGTACCGTCGCACTGGGCCTGCTGGTGATCGCGTCCATCGTGCTGGACATGGGCGTGGCCGCCAATCTGGTGCTGGGCCAGCGTGCCCTGTTCTCGCTCGGCGCGGAAGTGCGCAGCCGCCTGAATGGCATTTACTTCGCACTGTTCTTTGCCGGCGGTGCGCTGGGTTCTGCGACGGGCGCCTGGATACTGGCCACCCACGGCTGGCGGGCGGCCTTGTGGACCGGGATGGCCTTCCCGGCCATCGCCCTGCTCTACTGGATCACGGAAGCGCTGGCCGCGCGGTCTGCACCGGCAGGCCAGCGCGCCTGATTACTTCGCGGCGCCGGGACCGAAGCTGCCGCCGTAATCAGCCACCTTGTCGCGCCACACGGTGCGATACGCCACCTGATTCGGATTGGCAGTTCCCGGCACTACGGCGAACTCAATCCACACGCGCGGACCATCGATGCGCAGATAGGAATTCTTCGTGGCCAGCGGCGATGCGCTGCCGTTCGGATTCGCGCTGAAGTCCGCCGTGCCGCTGGCGCCTGGCGCGAAGCCGACGTAAGTATTGGCCAGCGCGGTATCGTCCTCATACACCGGCAGCAGGGTGTTGGCGAGATTGTCGCGCTGAGTGCGTACCCAGGCTTCGATCACCGCCTTCACATACGCCTTCTGCGCATCGCTCAGGCTGGAGTACAGCACGCCGCGATTGGCGCTCGGATAGCTCAGCAAGCCGTAGTTGATATCGCCGTTGGCGCCCGCGCCCATCAGGATGTCGGTGAAGGTGCCGTTCAGGCGCGCCGACGCCGCGGTGCCCGCATCGGATTGCAAGGCCGTGGCCAGATTCGCTACCGCCTGGCGTTGCGCTTCCAGCGGTGCATGCGCCACACCGCCGGAAGTCCAGTCGGTCGGCTCGGCACCCGCAAACATGGGCGTGGCGCTGTCGTACAAGCCGTTGTAGGTGATGTTATAGCTGATATTGTGGCCGTTCACCTGCAGCATCCACGGACCATCCGTCACCGGCGTGCCGACGATGGACAGCCAGTACAGGCCCGAACCCCAGCCGGCGTTTGGATAGTTAGCGTTCAGCACATCGTCCGCAGCACGTACCTCGGACAGCAGCTTGGCGCCGCTAGCGCTCAGCGCACCATTCACCAGCGCATTTGCTGCGGTCAGCTGGTCGGCGGTCAGCAGGGAAGCATCCAGGCGCAGGCCGCGGTGGCCGCCAGCCTGGCCGGACCAGGTGATCACATTGCTGCGGTTGTACGGGAACAGCACGGTCGACGTGGAGGACTCCGAAGTCGCCACCGTCTTCTGCGCATCGGCCAGTGTCGCGGTGAAGGCATTGGCCAGGCCCACGGCTGGATAGCTCGGCGCGTTCGGATTCAGGCTGGTGACGTTCAGCGACACCGTTTCGCTGGTCGCGGTGCCCTTCGAATTGGTAACGATGACGTAATAGGTGCTTTGATCCGCAGCCACCGTGGCAGCGATCGTGTAGCTGGCCGACGTCGCACCGGCAAGGGTCACACCAGCCTTGTACCATTGGTAGGTCAGGTCATCACCGGAAGCCACAACGGCCAGGGTGGCCGAAGCGCCAAGCGCCACGGAAACGGTCGCAGGCTGGGTGGTGATGGCAGGTGCAGTGGATGCGGTGGCCGTCGTGCTCGAATCGCTACCGCCACCACAGGCGGCCAGCGTCGAGCACACGAGGACCGCCGCCAGCGCGAGCGCAGGCGTATGGCGATTCAAGGCTTTCTCCTTTTACTGGTAAGGCCATAAGTGTAGAAAGCCCGGCGCACCCCAGGGGACGCCTTTACCCAACTTTACATCCTCACAACTTGTTGTTACAGAAAGCTACAACCTGAAAAGATGGCAGACGAACATCAGGCGCCGGCGCGGACTTCCACTGCGGTCAGGCGATCGGCAAAGTCGTGGTTCACATCGCGGTGCCCCACTTCATCCTGACGCACAGCCAGGACCACGTCGCGCAGACGAGCATTGGCGGAAAGGTTCCAGTAATCGATGGCGATGTCCGGCGCCGGCACATTGTCCACGCGGCCGGCGTCAATCTCGGCCAGGTAAAGCGTATAGCTGATCACGGCCTGCTCCTCGAAGTAGCCCACCAGACGGTGCGCGGTGCGCGGCGAAGTCAGATACAGGATGAAGAAGGCGATAAAGAACAGCGCCTGCACCACCAGGATCACCAGGCGTTCAAACCAGTTGGGCTTTGCGATCTGCACAAACGTCATCAGGTGCATGCGTTCATTTTCTGCCTCATCCAGCAATGTGCGAATCCAGCCGTGGTCATCGATCATCCAGCGCAGGCAACGCAGATGCACCAGCATGCCACCCACCATGCCCGGCACGGCGGCCACCGTTTCCAGCACTATCGCGCGGTTGCCATAGCGCTTGGCGAAGAAGGTATCAGCGAAGAAGCGCAAAGTCATGGTGATGCCCAGGGCGATGCGGTCGGACAGGTTGCTTACGGCACGATGCTCGTTCATTTTTTACTCCGTTTCGTTAAATCATGCAAATAGAATACATCTTTAAGATTGCGCGGTCAACAGGGCGCCCAAGCTTGCAAAACAGGTAAAATGGCAGGCTTCGGCCGCGCTGGCGGCTTGCATTACCGACAACACTGAAATGACCACCCTGCCATCCGAAATCAACGCCGCCGCCGTCAAGAACAGCCCCGCCGAAAAAGTCACCCCAATGATGCAGCAATACCTGCGCATCAAGGCCGAGTATCCAACGATGCTGGTCTTCTACCGCATGGGCGACTTCTATGAGCTGTTTTTTGACGATGCCGAGAAGGCGTCGCGTGTGCTCGGCATTACGCTGACCGCGCGCGGCACGCAGAACGGCGTGCCGATCAAGATGGCGGGCGTGCCTTTCCATTCGCTGGACGGCTACCTGGCCAAGCTGGTCAAGCAGGGCGAGTCCTGCGCGATCGCGGAGCAGATTGGCGATCCCGCCCTGGCCAAGGGGCCGGTGGAGCGCAAGGTGGTGCGCGTGGTGACGCCGGGTACGCTGACCGATTCGGACCTGCTGCCGGAGAAGTCCGAGCGTCCGCTGCTGGCCCTGAGCCAGATCAGCAATCGCAAGGTATTCACCATGGGCCTGGCCTGGCTGTCGCTGGCTTCGGGCGCACTGAAGCTGATGGAATTTTCAGGCGACCAGCGCCAGGTGAACACCCGCCTGCAGCAGGAGCTGGAGCGCATCGCGCCGGCGGAGATCCTGCGCGCCGATGGCGGCGACCTGTTTGACGACATCACCACCTGCCACGTGAACAGCGTGCCGGAGTGGCACTTCGACGTAGTACACGGCCACAAGGCCCTGCTGGACCAGCTGGGCGTGGTCACGCTGACAGGCTTCGGCGCGGAAGGCCTGGGCGCTGCATTTGGCGCAGCAGGCGCCCTGCTGCGTTATGCCCAAGCGACGCAAGGCCGCGGCCTGCAGCACGTGAAGTCGCTGACCTGCGAAACGGAAAACGAATACATCGGCCTCGATGCCGCCACGCGCCGCAATCTGGAGCTGACGGAAACCATCCGTGGCCAGGAATCCCCTACCCTGTTCTCGCTGCTGGATCACTGCCGCACGGCGATGGGCTCGCGCATGCTGCGCCACTGGCTGCATCACGCAAAGCGCGACCAGTCGGTGGCCCGCGCGCGCCATGACGCCATTGCCGCCCTGATGCAGAACGACGCCACGGGCTCGCTGTCTTACCACCTGGCCCAGGTGCCGGATATCGAACGTATCACCACCCGTGTGGCGTTGCTGTCGGCACGTCCGCGTGACCTGTCCGCGCTGCGCGACGGTCTGAAGCAGCTGCCGAACCTGCAGCACTCCCTGCAACGCGCAGCGAGCGCGGACAGTGCCGGCGGCCTGCTGTCGCAGCTGCACGACCATCTGGCAACCCCGGAGGACTGCGTGGACATGCTGGTGCGCGCCATCATGGAAGAACCGGCGACCATGGTGCGCGACGGCGGCGTGATTGCGCGCGGCTACGATGCGGAGCTGGATGAACTGCGCGGCCTTTCCGAAAACGCCGGCCAGTACCTGGTCGATCTCGAAACGCGCGAACGCGCGCGCACCGGCATCGCCAATCTGCGCGTCGAATACAACAAGGTGCATGGCTTCTACATCGAAGTCACCAACGGCCAGGCCGACAAGGTGCCGGACGATTACCGCCGCCGCCAGACGCTGAAGAACTGCGAGCGTTACATCACGCCGGAACTCAAGGCCTTCGAGGACAAAGCCCTGTCCGCACAGGACCGCGCACTGGCGCGCGAGAAGCTGCTGTACGACGAACTGCTGAATGCACTGGCGCCGCACATCGGCACGCTGCAATCCATCGCGCAAGCGCTGTCGCAAGTGGATACCCTGACCGCGCTGGCTGAACACGCGCTGCGCAACAACTGGTGTGCGCCGCAGCTGGTGGCTGAGCCTTGCATTAATATCGTTGAAGGCCGCCATCCGGTGGTGGAAAACCAGATCGAGCGCTTCATTGCCAACGATTGCAAATTCCTGTCCGACCGCCGCCTGCTGCTGATCACCGGCCCGAACATGGGCGGTAAATCGACCTTCATGCGCCAGGTGGCCCTGATTACGCTGCTGGCCTATGTGGGCAGCTATGTGCCTGCGGCATCGGCCACGATTGGCCCGATCGACCGCGTGTTCACGCGTATCGGCGCGACCGACGATCTGGCGGGCGGCCGCTCGACCTTCATGGTGGAGATGACCGAAGCTGCGACGATCCTGAACGGCGCTTCCGAACATTCGCTGGTGCTGATGGACGAAATCGGCCGCGGCACCTCGACCTTCGACGGCCTGGCGCTGGCCTGGGCCATCGCGCGCCACTTGATCGACACCAGCCGCAGCTTCACCCTGTTCGCGACCCACTACTTCGAACTGACCCAGCTGCCGGAAGCGCATCCGACCGCCGCCAACGTGCATCTCTCCGCCGTGGAGCACAAGGACAGCATCGTCTTCCTGCACGCGGTGCAGAACGGCCCGGCGTCGCAAAGCTACGGCTTGCAGGTGGCGCAGCTGGCCGGTGTGCCGCAGACGGTCATCAAGGCCGCGCGCAAGCACCTGGCGCGGCTGGAAGCGCAGGCCCTGGATGGCACGCCGCAGATGGACCTGTTTGCCGCTCCGGTCGCCGACGCCAATGATGACGAGCTACCTGCGCCTGGCGCAGCCGCTGCCGATCCGCGCGCCGACGAACTGCTGGCCGCCCTGGACGACATCGATCCCGACGCCATGTCGCCGCGCGAAGCGCTGGACCGCCTGTACCAGCTGAAGCGCCTGGCGCAAGCATGATCCGCCGCGCCGCATCGCTGTTGCTGTTTGGCGCAGCCATGCTGTCTGCGCAGGCGCGCACGAGCAATGCTCCGCCGCCATCGCGCGATTTCAGCTTCGGTATCATCGGCCACACGGCGGCCAGCGATACCGGCGATGCGGACTTGAAACGCGCGATCGCTTCCGCCAATCAGGCGGCGCCGGATTTCGTGCTGGTAAACGGCATCAAATCCTATGCGGAGGCCTGCAGCGACAGGCTGTATAGCGAGCGGCGCGCGGTAATGGAAACGTCGGAGCGTCCGCTGATTCTGACGCTGGCGGGCAGCGACTGGACCGACTGCCGCAACAGCAATGGCCGCTCCAACGCCATCGAACGCCTGAACCGCATTCGCGAAATCTACTTCGAAGACAACGAGTCGCTGGGCGCAAAGCACATCACCGTCAGCCGCCAGTCGTCGATTCCCAAATTCCGCAGCTACGCGGAAAACATGCACTGGGAGCGCGACAAGATCCTGTTCGCGACCATCAATCTGCCGTCGAAGAACAACCACTATCTCAATGCGGCGGGCCGCAACAGCGAGTACGAAGACCGCATGGTCGCCAACCGCGCCTGGCTGCAGCGCCTGTTCACCTGGGCCGAGCGGCGCAAGCTGGACGCGATCGTGCTGGTATCCGATGGCGAGATCGGCGCGCACATCGAGCAAGGCTTCTTCTCACGCCTGGCGGCCAAGAAGGACGGCTTTACGGAGACACGCAACATCGTGCGCAAGCTGGCGGAAAAGTTTCCCGGCAAAGTGCTGCTGATCGACAGCCACAAGGCAGAGAAAGGCGGGACGCCGTCCATCGAATGGAACGGCAATGTGGGGCATGTGGGCGTGAACGATGAATGGACAGAAATACGCGTGGCGCCCGCAGGCGCCACGATGTTCAGCATTGCACAGTAGGGCGGATCACCGATCCGCCGGTCTGTTAATGCACTGGATGGCTGCGGAACTCGTCGCCCTCTTCGCCTTCATCTTCGTCATCGTCATGATGGTGGCCATGAGCGCCATGCACGTGTTCATGAGCGATCTCTTCTTCGGTAGCGGCGCGCACGTCGACAACCTTCAGCTCGAAGCGCAGAGCCATGCCGGCCAGCGGATGGTTACCGTCCAGGACCACCTTGTCTTCAGCGATTTCGGTGACGGTGAAGATCATGGCTTCGTCTTCGCCCTCTTCGCCATCAGGCATACCTTCGAACTGCATGCCGACTTCCAGCGGCTCCGGCAGGCGGTTGCGCTCTTCAACCTTGATCAGGTTAGGATCGTAATCACCAAAGGCGTCTTCAGGCTCAATCTGGACCGTGTTGTGGTAGCCCACTTCCTTGCCGTCCAGTTCTTCTTCAATCTTCGGCAGGGTGTTCTCGTAGCCACCGTGCAGGTAGACCATCGGCTGGCGGCCATCCTCGATCAGATTGTTCTGCGCGTCGGACAGTTTGTACTCCACCGTCACAACGGTATTCTTGGCGATCTTCATTTGGCTTCCTTTCAATTTAAGCTCGGGCAGATTATACCCCGTGCAGGCGATTGACCGCGGCGGGCTATAATCTCGCCATGAAAAAACTAGCCCTCCTCGGCGACATCACGCCGGCGCAATTCCTGCGCGACTACTGGCACAAAAAGCCTTTGCTGATCCGACAGGCCATCCCTGGCTTCAAGCCCCTGCTCCCCTTCGACAAGCTGGCCGAACTGGCCACCAAGGACTATGTCGAATCGCGCCTCGTCACGCTGACCGATGGCCAATGGGACATGCAACACGGCCCGCTGAAACAACTGCCGCCGCGCAGCCAGCGCGAATGGACCATGCTGGTGCAAGGCATCAATCTGCAGGATGACCGCGCGGACGAATTGCTGCGCCAGTTCCGCTTCGTGCCCGATGCGCGCCTGGACGACCTGATGGTCAGCTTCGCCACCGATGGCGGCGGCGTGGGTCCGCATTTCGATTCCTACGACGTGTTCCTGCTGCAAGCGGAGGGACAACGCAAATGGCGCATCAGTGCGCAGAAGGACCTGAGCCTGGTTGAAGGCCTGCCGCTGAAGATCCTGAGCAAGTTCAAGCACACCGAGGAGTTCATCCTCGAACCGGGCGACATGCTCTATTTGCCGCCGCACTACGCCCACGATGGCGTGGCGATCGGCGATTGCCAGACTTACTCGATCGGCTTCCGCTCGCCGTCCTACCAGGAACTGGGCGAGGCCTTCCTGCAGTTCATGTGCGATTCGATCGATCTGCCGGGCCGCTACGCCGATCCGGATCTGGAGCCGGCCAGCAAGCCGGCCGAGATTCCGAAGGCCATGCTGTCCAGGCTGGCCGATGAACTGAACAAAGTCAGCTTCACGGAAGACGATTTCACCATCTTCCTGGGCGAGTATCTGTCCGAGCCGAAGCACAATGTGTTCTTCACGCCGGTAGAGAAGCCGCTCCCGGCCGGCAAGTTTGCGCAGAGCGCGGCCAAGAAGGGTGTCGTGCTGTCGCGCAAGACGCAGATGCTTTACAAGGGCAAGAACGTGTTTATCAATGGCGAGTCCTTCGCGATTGGCAAGGCGGACAAGGCTGCGCTGGAGCAGCTGGCCAACGAGCGCACGCTGGATGGCAAGGCGGTGGCAGCGGCTTCTGAAGACGTCGCCGAAGCGCTCTATGCCTGGTACACCGACGGCTGGCTCGAACTCGGCAAATAAGGAGAGTTAGCATGGAGAAGCACCCTTTTGACAGCCGTACGCAGTTCGAAGCGTTGCTGATGGATTGCTTCTCCCGCGCCCGGCTAACCCTGCGCATGTTCGATCCGGACTATGCCTGGTGGAAGCTGGGCCACTCCCAGACGGATGCCGTATTGCGCAAATTCCTGCATGGTGGCGGACGTTTGCTCCTGGTTGCACACAGTAACGCCCAGCTGCAGCGCGATGCTCCCCGGTTCTTAACGTTGCTGCAAGACTACAGTCATCGGATTGAATGCCGGCTCACCAGCAAATCGCTGAAACAGCTGAGGGATTCGTTCGCTGTCGCGGATGAAATCCACATCGTTCGGCGTTTTCATTCGGATCATTTCCGCGGGGAAGCAAATTTCGATGATCCATCGTCAACCCAAACGAGTCTGGAACGTTTTGAAGGTATCTGGGCTGAAACCTTGCCGGGTCTGCAAGCAGATGCGACTGGATTATGAGCCAGAAATGAGTACAATGCGCGGTATCCGAAAGGTAGCCGGTATAGCCGGGAGAAGCTGGTAATTCGAGGACGTATGGAAATATTGCGATTCCGCAAAATACTTGCGTTTTCGACTCGTTTTACTATTGCGACGCACCAAAAAAGGCTATAATATTGGGTTAGGAAGTTTCCGTGTCTAGGGCACGAAACGCCCCTAACGAGCGATAATTACCGGTAATTATTCATCGCAACATTGTCTATTTTTTGTTGAAGAAATAAAGGAAAACTAAATGAAAAAATCCCTGCTGATCGCGTCCCTGCTGGCTGTTGCTCTGGCTGCTTGCTCCAAGAAAGAAGAAGCTCCAGCACCTGCTCCAGTAGCTACCCCTGAAGCCGCTGCTCCTGCAGCTGCTCCAGCAGCTCCTGCAGCTGACGCTGCTGCTCCTGCTGCCGCTCCAGCTGCTGACGCTGCTGCTGCTGCCGCTACCGCTGCTTCCGACGCTGCTGCTGCTGCTTCCGCAGCTGCAACCGCTGCTTCGGCTGCTGCTTCCGCTGCTAAGTAATTCCTTCGCAGGGAAAAAAAACCGGCTTCGGCCGGTTTTTTTTCGTCCATACCCAGCACCTTGGGGTGTAAAAAAACCGGCCGCGAGGGCCGGTTTTTTATAGCTGAGGCTGCTTATTTCAGCTGTTCGTACAGCAGCGTCAGGATCTTGTCGCCGGTTGGCGAGGTGTCCGGCTTGTTGTCGTTGGTCCAGACCGAAACCTGCGTCGTGTTGGTCGAGTCCGCGCGCACCGAGATGCGGTAGCGCTGCGCGTCCTTGTCCTTGTCGGACGAGCCCCAGCTGAACAGGCGGCTGAAGAAGCCCTTGGTTTCGGCTGCATCGGCCACGTAGCGAACGAAGTACACGCCCTGCACGCGGTCGCGGTCTTCCACGGTGAAGCCGGCGCGGTCCAGCGCCAGGCCCACACGGCGCCAGGAGCGGTCGAAGCCTTCGTCGGTCTGCACGAACTTCGCGGCGCCCTCGCCCTTGATGAAGGCGTGCTGCGGCTGCACTGCGGCGTTGTCCACGGAGGTGCGTGCTTCCGCTTCGTCTTTGGAGCCGCCCAGCTTGGTCATCAGCTTGGCCAGGAACAGCGCTTCCAGATTCGGATCAGCCGGACGCGATTGCCACTGCGTCGATTCCTTCTGCGCGCCGGTCACGACTTCTTCCGCGCCGCGGTGGGAAATGTAGATCTCGGTCGAGCCGTCAGCATTGCGTTCCAGGCGGGTGCGGAACTTGTCGCGCTCGCCGCTGGAGTACAGGCCGTCGATCACTTTGCCCAGGGTGTTGCGGATGAAGTCCTGCGGGATCTTGGCGCGGTTTTCATTCCACTCGGTTTCCATGATGCCGGCGGTGGCGTTATCCACGGCCAGGGTGAAGCCCGAATCTTCCCAGAAGGTCTTCAGCTGCGGCCACAGTTGCTCTGGCGTCTGCTTGACGACCAGCCAGCGCTGGTTGCCGGCGCGCTCAACCTTGACCGAGGAATTGCCGGTCGAAGCGACGTCGTTGACGGCTGCGGTCGAACCCGCCACGGTGCCGCGGTTGGCCGCGTAGCCGGAGGCGGTTGCCACACCACGGTCGGTGTTCGGCAGCGAGTAGCGGTTGTCCTTTTGCAGCTGGGTCAGGTCCGGTGGAACGTCCAGGGTGCTGGCTTTCTTGGCGGACTTGTAGTCCACCTTGCTGTCGCCAACAACCGACTGGATCATGCCGCAGCCGGACAGGCTCAGCGCCAGGGCGCCAACAACGAGACCGCGCGACGGCGGCGTGAGGGAAGCGATCTTGCGAATAGTCATGTGTAAAGAGAGATTAGTTCAGCACACCGGATTCACGCATTGCGGCGCGAACGGTCTCGTGGAATTGCTCTGCCAGCGGCACCAGCGGCAGGCGGATGCCGGCCGGCATCTTGCCCATCTCGGCCAGCGCCCACTTCACCGGCACTGGATTCGGTTCCACGAACAGCTTTTGATGCAGGGGGAACAGCTTGTTATTCAGCTCGATGGCGCGGGTGATATCACCTGCCATCGCGGCCTTGCACATCTCGGCCATGCCGCGCGGCGCCACGTTGGCGGTCACCGAGATATTGCCTTTGCCGCCGGCCAGCATCAGGGCCACAGCGGTCGGATCGTCGCCGGAGTACACGGCGAAGTCGGACGGCGCCAGGCGCAGCAGGTCCAGGCCGCGGCCGATATTGCCGGTGGCGTCTTTCACGCCCACGATATTCTTGATTTCGGCCAGGCGCAGGATGGTCTCGTTGGACATGTCCGCCACGGTACGGCCCGGCACGTTGTACAGGATCACTGGCAGATCCACCGCTTCAGCGATGGCCTTGAAGTGCTGATACATGCCTTCCTGGGTAGGACGATTGTAGTACGGCACCACCTGCAGGGACGCGTCCGCGCCGGCGCTCTTGGCGAAGCGGGTCAGTTCGATAGCTTCCACGGTGGAATTGCCGCCGGAGCCGGCGATCACAGGGATGCGGCCCGCAACGCGGTCCACGGTGGCCTTGATCAGCGCGCAATGTTCGGCCACGTTGACGGTGGCGGATTCTCCGGTCGTGCCAACGATGACGATGGCGTCCGTACCTTCAGCGATATGCCAGTCGACCAGCGAGTTCAGGCCGGGGTAATCCAGGCTGCCGTCGGCGTGCATCGGGGTGACGATTGCTACAATGCTGCCCTTAATCATAGGTTACCAATTGCAAAAAGAATTAAAACGACGATTGTAGACGATAGTCTGCAGATGTAGTGCATTTCCGGTCGTCAAATAGGCGGCAACAGGGCCGCTTCCCTTGGAAACTCTTCCTTTACGGCGCAAATTCTTTGCACCATGGCAGGTTTCGGCGTGTTAACGACGCCATCCTCAAACGCGATGACACGCAAACCATGCTGCTGGGCAAGTTCCAGCAGCTCGCCCGGCTTCAGCAGGAAGGCGGGATTGGACGGTTTGCCAAACGCGGCGTTGCCTTCGGAGAAAGTCTCGTAGATCAGCACACCGTTCGGCGCCAGACTGCCCAGCATGTCGCCAATCAGCGGGCGATGCAGGTAATTGGTCACCACAATGCCGGCAAAGCGCGCCGGACCGAAAGGCCAGGCGGCGCCCTCCACTTCCAGGTCGATTTCGCTGGTGACGATGCCGTCGTCCGCCGCGGCGGCCAGCGCCTGCGGATCGCGGTCCACCGCCACCACCAGGTGGCCCAGTGCAGCCATATAGCGCGAATGGCGGCCATTGCCGCATGCCAGGTCCAGCACTTCGCCGCCGGGAATCAGGGGCGCGAAGCGCTGCACCCAGACCGATGGATCATCCATAGTTCAATCCCATCGCTTCGCGCACGTCGCGCATGGTTTCCTGCGCCAGCTTGCGGGCGGCTTCGTTGCCGTCGGCGACGATGGCACGCACCAGCGACGGATCGTCCAGATAAGGCTGGGCGCGCTCGTGCATCGGCTCCTGTTCCTTGATGATGGCGTCGATGACCGGCTGTTTGCATTCGATGCAGCCGATGCCGGCCGATTTGCAACCCTTCTGCACCCATTCCTGGGTCGGACCATCGGAGTACACGACGTGGAATTGCCATACCGGGCAGCGCTCCGGTTCGCCCGCATCCGTGCGGCGTACGCGCGCCGGGTCGGTCGGCATGGTGCGGATTTTCTTGGTGACGGTTTCCTTATCCTCGCGCAAGGCAATCGCATTGCCATAGCTCTTGGACATCTTGCGGCCATCCAGGCCCGGCAGGCGCGACGCTTCGGTCAGCCTGGCTTGCGGCTCAACCAGGATCAGCTTGCGCGATCCTTCCAGGTAGCCGAACAGGCGCTCGCGGTCGATCATGGACAGGCTCTGCGCATCGTCCAGCATGGCCTTGGCCTGCTCCAGCGCGGCATCGTCGCCGTTCTGCTGGTAATCCTTGCGCAGTTCGTTGTACAGCTTGGCGCGCTTGCTGCCCAGCTTCTTGACGGCGATCCCGGCCTTCTCTTCGAAGTCCTTTTCCTTGCCGTACAGGTGATTAAAGCGGCGCGCGATCTCGCGCATCATTTCGATGTGCGGCACCTGGTCCTCGCCGACCGGCACTTCGCTGGCGCGGTAGATCAGCACGTCGGCCGCCTGCAGCAGCGGATAGCCGAGGAAGCCGTAGGTGGCCAGATCCTTGTTGGCCAGGTTTTCGATCTGGTCCTTGTATGTCGGTACGCGTTCCAGCCAGCCCAGCGGCGTCGCCATCGACAGCAGCAGATGCAGCTCGGCGTGCTCCGGAATCTTGGACTGGATGAACAGCGTCGCCTGGGTCGGATCGATACCGGCTGCCAGCCAGTCGACCAGCATGTCCCAGGTGGACTTCTCGATGATCGAAGGATCGTCGTAATGCGTGGTCAGCGCGTGCCAGTCGGCCACGAAGAACAGGCAAGGCTGTTCGGACTGCATCCTGATCCAGTTCTTCAGGGCGCCATGGTAGTGCCCCAAATGCATGGCGCCTGTGGGGCGCATACCGGAAACAACGCGGTCTGGGTACATAGTGTCAGCTCAGGAAAATGGTAATCGGCGTCAGCACCAGGCCGAACAGATAGATGACAAAGTACATCAGACCAGTCAGCAGACTACGGAAAGGTCCGGTATTCAACAGCACGATCAGCAGAATGAAAACGATCGGTCCGAGGCGCTCGATGCTGGCGAAGCGCATTGCAAGACCGTGCGGCAGCAACGCCGTCACGATACGTCCGCCGTCCAGTGGCGGAATCGGAATCAGATTGAACGCACACATGGCGGCGTTAACCAGTACGCCACCGCGCGCCATCTCGATCAGGAACGGCTCTTGTACGCCCATCGCGGCAATCAGATTGAACATCAGCAGCCACAACAAGCCCATCGCAAAATTAGCCAGCGGCCCGGCCGCGGCCACAAAGCCCATCTGCTTTTTGGGGTTGCGCAGGCGGCTGTAATCGACCGGCACCGGCTTGGCGTAACCAAACGGTGGCAGATGCGCGAGGTGCAGCATCAGCGGCAGCAGGATGGTGCCGATCGGGTCGATATGGCGCGCAGGATTGGCGCTCAGTCGCCCCATGCGTTCGGCCGTATCGTCACCGAAATAACGGGCCACATAACCGTGGGCAGCTTCGTGCAGGGAGATTGCAAACAGAACGGGGATCGCATAGACAGCGATAGTCTGGATGGTTTGACTAAGATCACTCATGAGAAAGATTCTACCAGACGGCAGATCGCTGGCTCCGCGCAGGGCGGATCATCGATCCGCCGTTTACAGGCCAAGGATTGCCGGATCGCCCTTCCCTTGCCGCACCAGTTCCGGCTCATCGCCGGTCAGGTCAACCACGGTAGTCGCCTCGAAGCTGCAGGCGCCGCCGTCGACGATCAGATCGATCTGCTTGCCGATGCGCTCGCAGACGGTGTCCGCATCGGTCAGCGGCTCGTCCTCGTCCGGCAGAATCAGGGTGGTGCCGAGCAGCGGCTGCTGCAGTTCCGCCAGCAGGGCTTCCACGATGGCGTTTTCAGGCACGCGCAGGCCGATGGTCTTGCGCGAGGGATGGGACAGGCGGCGCGGCACACAGCGCGTCGCTTCCAGGATAAAGGTGAAAGGCCCCGGTGTGGCCGCTTTCAGCAGGCGGAACTGGCGATTGTCCACGCGCGCGTAGACGCCGATTTCGCTGAGGTCGCGGCACAGCAAGGTCAGGTGGTGCTTTTCGTCGATGCCGCGGATGCGGCGCAGCTTTTCGACGGCGGACTTATCGTCCAGATGGCACACCAGCGCGTAGCAGGAATCCGTCGGCAGCGCGACGATGCCGCCGCCATGGATGATCTCCGCCGCCTGCTTGATCAGGCGGAGTTGCGGATTCGCTGGGTGAACCTGGAAGAATTGGGCCATAAATTAACGCTGTTGCTGCAGCGCTGCGATGCGTTCTTCAATCGGAGGGTGGCTGGAGAACATGGCCGCCCAGCCGCCGCCGGAGGTGATGCCGGAAGCGGCCATGCCCTGCGGCAGTTCACCCGGCTGCAGGCCGCCGAGGCGGGCCAGCGCATGCTGCATCGGCACCGAGCTGCCCAGCAGCTTGGCGGAACCGGCGTCGGCGCGGAATTCGCGCTGGCGCGAGAACCAGGCCACGATGATGGAAGCCAGCAGGCCGAACACGATTTCGCACACGAACACGGTGATGGTATAGCCGATACCCGGACCGCGGCGCTCTTCACCTTTGTTGATGGCCGAGTCCACGATGCCGCCCACGATGCGCGCCAGAAACACGACGAAGGTATTGACCACGCCCTGGATCAGGGTCAGGGTCACCATATCGCCATTGGCGACGTGGGCGACTTCATGGCCCAGCACCGCTTCCACTTCTTCGCGGTTCATCGATTGCAGCAGGCCGGTGGACACCGCCACCAGTGCATCATTCTTGAAGGCGCCGGTGGCGAAAGCGTTTGGCTCGCCTTCGTACACCGCCACTTCCGGACGGCCGATGCCGGCGCGGTCAGCCAGGGCGTGCACGGTGCTCACCAGCCATTGCTCGGTGGAGTTCTGCGGCGCGTCGATCACGCGCGCGCCCGTGGACCATTTGGCCATCGGCTTGGACATCAGCAGCGAGATGATGGAGCCGGTGAAGCCCACCACCGCCGAAAAGGCCAGCAGATTTCCCAGCTGCATCTGACCGGGGCCAGGACGGCCAATGCCGAGCAGCGACAGCACAATGGACAGCACCACCATCACAGCGAGGTTGGTGGCGAGGAAAAGAATGATGCGTTTCATGTAGTGGTTCTCCGGACAGATTTGCCGAATGATAATGTATGGTTGGCAGTAGGGAAATACAAGCCCTTTTAGAACCCACGGCGTGAAGCAGGTGGCTGCCACGCCGTGGCAGCCACCAGGGTTACGCCCTGGGTTTTCAGAACCAGTCGTGCCAGACCGGCTTCACATTCCCCGGCAGGGGCGGCAGCAGCGCGAAATCGACCCGCGTTTCGCCCGGCGCATGGAAGTCCGTTCCTCGCGAAGCGAGGAAGCCATAGCGATTCGCCAGCGTCGCGTACTCAGGATACTGATCCGGCGTATGACTGCCCGTCACCACCTCAATGGCCGTCCCGCCCAGCTGCTTGAACTCATCAAACAGCACGCCCTCCTGCAAGTCAGTAAATTTGTAGCGGCCCGGATGCGCAATCACAGCAATCCCGCCCGCGCCGCGAATCCAGGCAACGGCCTGCTGCAGCGTCGCCCAGCGATGCTCGACATAGCCCGGCTTGCCCGGACTGAGGAATTTGCGGAAGACTTCAGGAATATCGCGGCACACGCCCTGGTCCACTAGGTGGCGGGCGAAGTGGGTGCGCGACATCAGCGCGGGATTGTCCACATATTTCAGCGCGCCCTCATAGCAGCCCGGAATGCCCGCCAGCTCCAGCTGGCGGCCGATTTCGCGGCCACGGTTGTCGCGACCCGAACGCGTCTCTTCCAGCCCTTTGGTCAGCGCCGCATCGTTCTCGTCGATCTGCAGGCCGACAATGTGGACCGTCTCGCCGCCCCAGGTAATCGAAATCTCCACGCCCGAAACAAAGCGCATGCCTTCCTGCCCGGCCGCCACGCGGGCTTTCGCCACGCCGCCCACTTCATCGTGGTCGGTCAGCGCCCACACGTCGACGCCGGCCTTACGTGCGTAAGCCGCGACCGACTCCGGCGGCAGCACGCCGTCGGAAACATTGGAATGGCAGTGAAGATCTACATTCAGCATACGGACACTTGCATAAAAGCGAAGCCTTCATTGTACGCTGTCGGCGTAAATCGCGGTGCTCAGGCCAGGAATTCCTCAAGCATTTGCGCCAGCAACTCGGGCTGGTCGTGATGCAGCATATGGCCTGCATCCGGCATCATTTTCGCGGTAACCCTGGCCAGGTGGCTCAGGCGGCGGTCCACTTCGGCGCGCGCCTCTTCTTTTGGCCCCATCCACAGCCACATATTGGTATCGTCCGCTTCCACCCACAGCACGGGCGCCGTAATGCGCTTCCAGCAGGCCAGCACTTCGTCAATCTTGTACAGCAGCGGGCTGGCTTGCTTGTGCACGGGGTCGCCCAGGATTTCCCAGCGGCCCTCGCCGTTTTGCGCCGACCAGTGCTGCGACAGGAAGGCTGCGCGCTCATTGGTCAGACGCGGGTTGGTTTTCTGCAGGCGGGCGGCCACAGCGGCCTGCGAATCGTAGCTGCGCATTTCCGGCGGCGTCAGCAGTTCATCGAGCCATTTGGCGTAGCGGCCCGGCGCCTGCTCGGCGCCGGTTGCCTTCAGGCCGAAGCCCTCCAGGTTGATCAGGCGGCGGATGCGCTCCGGGCGCACGCCCGCGTAGATGCTGACGATATTGCCGCCCATGCTGTGGCCCAGCAGGTTGACCTGCCCTTCCGGCTGGTAATGGCGCAAGATGGCGTCCAGGTCGGCGACGTAGTCCGGGAACCAGTAGGTATCGGTGCCATTGCGATCGGTCAGGCCGAAACCCCGCCAGTCGGGTGCAATGACGTGCCAGTCGCCCTGCATGGCATCGACCACGAACTGGAAGGAGGCGCCCACGTCCATCCAGCCGTGCATCATGAACACTTTCGGCGCGCCTTCCCGTCCCCAGTGGTGCACGTGGGTGCGCAGGCCGCGCACGGTGATGAATTCGGAACGGGATGGGGTCATGATGATGTCTGCCTTGAAAAAGCGCCGCCAGCGCCAATATGGGCTGCTTGCGGCCGGGAATGCACATAATAGCACGACCGTTCGCAAACCGTATCCCCGGCATTTTTCAGGCAAGGCGTAAAATAGCGCCAATTTCCTGAGAGCCAACCATGACAATTTATCAGCTGGGCGACCATTCGCCAGAAGTCGACGCATCCGCTTTCGTCGCAGACAACGCCACCCTGATCGGCAAAGTCACCCTGAAAGCCAACGCATCCGTGTGGTTCGGCGCCACCATTCGTGGCGATAATGAGCGCATCACGATCGGCGAAAACAGCAATGTCCAGGAAGGCACGGTGATGCACACCGATATGGGATACCCGCTGACCGTGGGCCGCGATGTCACCATCGGCCACCAGGCCATGCTGCACGGCTGCACCATCGGGGATGGCGCGCTGATCGGCATCCAGGCGGTGGTGCTGAACGGCGCGAAGATCGGCAAAGGCTGCCTGGTCGGCGCCGGTGCGCTGGTCACGGAAGGCAAGGAATTTCCCGACAATATGCTGATTATCGGTTCGCCCGCCAAAGCGGTGCGCGAACTGACAGCAGAAGACGTGGCGCGCCTGAAAGGCAGCGCCGACAGCTACGTGAAACGCGGCCAGCTGTTCAAGTCGCAACTGAAGAAGATTGGATAAAGAATGACCGACACCCTGCAAAAATTCATTTTCGAGAACGCTGCCGTGCGCGGCGAGCTGGTCGACATGTCCGCCACCTGGCGCGAAGTGCTGGCCCGCCACCACTACCCGGTCGCCGTCAAGCGCCTGCTGGGACAAATGGTGTCGGCAGCGGCCCTGCTCTCGGCCAACCTCAAGTTCAACGGTTCCATCATCATGCAGATTCATGGTGACGGCCCGGTGCGCCTGCTGGTGGTGGAATGCGATTCCGAGCTGAAGCTGCGCGCTACCGCGAAAATGAATCCTGACTACGCGATCGCGCAGGATGCCGATTTGCAGACCCTGGTCAACGCACATGGCAAGGGCCGTTTCGTCATCACGCTCGACCCGGCCGAGAAGGTGCCGGGCCAGCAGCCGTACCAGGGCGTGGTGCCGCTGGACGGCCATGACGTCAGCACCGTGATCGAAAACTATATGCTGCGCTCCGAACAGCTGGACACCAAGCTGTGGCTGGCCGCGGACGACAACGTCTCGCGCGGCGTGCTGCTGCAAAAGCTGCCTTTCCACGGCGGTAAAATCGAACCGGGCGCACTGACCGCCGACGAAGCCCAGGAAACCTGGAACCGCGCCGTGGTGCTGGGCTCCACGCTGAAAGAAGAAGAGATGCTGAGCACCACCATCGACGTGCTGCAGCAGCGCCTGTTCTGGGAAGAGCCCATCCGCGTGTTCGAGCCGCTGCATCCGCAGTTCCATTGCAGCTGCACGCGTGAGAAGGTGGGCAATATGCTGAAGATGCTGGGCCAGGAAGAAGTGGAAGCCGCGTTGTCGGAACAGGGCAAGCTGGGCATCAACTGCGATTTCTGCGGCAAGCACTACGAGTACGATGCGGTGGACTGCGCCCAGCTGTTCACCACCACCGCGCCGGCCGAGGCATTGCTGCACCCGACCGAAGTTAAGCACTAATCCTTGCCGTAACGCTGCATCACATAGCCAAGGTGGGCGCGGTTCATATCGATCCACGTCCACAGTGCTTCCACCTGCGCCCGGTGCGCTTCGTAGTATTTCTCATTGAAGGCCAGCCATAGCCGCGTGCTCACCAGCGGCTGCGGCAGCTGCATGATTTCGCCGTTGTAGCGCTTGACGATGGCGTCTATATGTTCCGGTTTTACCGCGCTCACGACCACGCCTGCAACGCGGCCCAGCTTGAGCTTTTCGATATTGCGGTCGACGTCACGGGCGCCATCATCGATGGTCAGGCCCTGCTCGCGCAGGCGGGCGGTGTAGGCGCTGCCTTGCGCCGCACCGAGCACTTTGCCCTGGAAATAAGCCAGCGGGTTGGCGCCCGCGGGAATGTTGTCGCGCGCCCTTACCAGCACCACCAGCTGGTTGCCGAGCGCGCGGCCGTAATCGGGCTCGCCGCGTTTATCGCGCGGGATGGCAATCTCGGGCGGATAGACCGGCATCTCGCCCAGCGGCGTGAAATCGATATCGCCAATCGTCAGCGCCAGGCGCAAGCGCGCGGGCGGCAGGCGCACCAGCGCAGGGTGGCAACCGAAGGTGGCCTGTACCGCATCGCGCATCAGGTCGATGGTCGCGCCGGGCGGTTCGGGAATATTGGGGCCGTCGCCCATGTAGTAAGGCGGCCGGTTCTGGTCGATGTAGCCAAAACGGACAGGCGTGCAGGCGGCGCTTGCATTCAAGGTCCACGCGAGCAGGAAGAAAAACAGCAGGCGTGATCGTGACATGGCCTGCTTAGTGCTGGGCGGGCGCCGCAGCGGTGTCGGGCGCGGGCTTGGTCTGGCCTTTGCCGAGGATCTGAACGTAGATTTCGTTCTGCTTGATCATGCTCAGCTCAAAGCGCGCGCGCTCTTCCACGGCGCCGGTGCCTTCCTTCAGGTCGCGCACTTCGGAATCGAGCTTGGCGTTGCGCTGGCGCAGGGATTCATTCTTTTGCTGGGCCACAGCAACCTGCTGCTCCAGATCGGACACGCGCAGCCAGCCGCCCTTCCCCAGCCACAGCGGGTACTGGATCAGCAGAAGCAAAGCGGCGAGGGCCAGGGTAATCAAACGCATGTATTTCTTAAAACCAGGTGCAAAGAACGGGTGGCTGCCACGGCGTGGCAGCCACCTGCTTGGCTTTGCGGTTTACTTCAGGTTGTAGAACGCGTCGCGGCCAGGGTAGGAAGCGATGTCGCCCAGATCTTCTTCAATGCGCAGCAGCTGGTTGTACTTGGCCATGCGGTCGGAACGGGACATGGAACCGGTCTTGATCTGCAGGGCGTTCAGGCCAACGGCGATATCGGCGATGGTCGAATCTTCGGTTTCGCCGGAGCGGTGCGAGATCACGGCGGTGTAGCCGGCGCGCTTGGCCATTTCGATGGCGGCGAAGGTTTCGGTCAGGGTGCCGATCTGGTTGATCTTGATCAGGATGGAGTTGGCGATGTCCTTCTGGATGCCTTCCTTCAGGATCTTGGTGTTGGTGACGAACAGGTCGTCGCCTACCAGCTGCACTTTTTTGCCCAGGGCGTTGGTCAGGTGCGCCCAGCCGGCCCAGTCGCCTTCGTGCATCGCGTCTTCGATCGAGATGATCGGGTACTTGTCGCACCAGGTGCCCAGCAGGTTGGTGAACTCTTCGGCGCTCAGGACCATGCCCTCGCCTTCCAGGTGGTACTTGCCGTCCTTGTAGAACTCGGAAGCAGCGCAATCCAGGCCGATGGCGATCTGGGTGCCTGGCTCATAGCCGGCTTCTTCGATTGCCTGAACGATCAGCTTGATCGCGTCTTCGTGCGATGCCAGCGAAGGAGCGAAGCCGCCTTCGTCGCCGACAGCGGTGTTCATGCCCTTCTTGTGCAGGATCTTCTTCAGGGTGTGGAACACTTCCGCGCCGTAACGCACGGCTTCCTTGAAGGATGGTGCGCCGACCGGGATGATCATGAATTCCTGGATGTCCAGGTTGTTGTCGGCGTGCGCGCCGCCGTTGATGACGTTCATCATCGGCACTGGCATCTGCATCGAACCGGAACCGCCGAAGTAGCGGTACAGCGGCAGGCCGGCTTCTTCAGCGGCAGCCTTGGCCACGGCCATGGACACGGCCAGCATCGCATTGGCGCCCAGGCGGGACTTGTTCTCGGTGCCGTCCAGTTCGATCAGGGTGCGGTCCAGGAAGGCTTGCTCATTGGCGTCCAGGCCCATGATGGCTTCCGAGATTTCGGTATTGATGTTTTCGCAGGCTTGCAGCACGCCCTTGCCGAAGTAGCGCTTCGGATCGCCGTCGCGCAGTTCAATGGCCTCGCGCGAACCGGTGGACGCGCCCGACGGTACTGCGGCACGGCCCATTACGCCGGATTCCAGCAGCACGTCGCACTCCACGGTCGGATTGCCGCGCGAGTCGATGATTTCGCGGCCAATGATGTCAACGATTGCACTCATGTGTATATCTCCAAAGTTAAAGCGATTTTATGCAGCGCAGCAAACGTGCGCAAAATTGATGCAAGGATAACAGACGGAGGCCGAAAACAGAACCCAAGGCGTAACCCTGGTGGCGGCCACAGCGTGGCTGCCACCTGCTTCACGGCGTGGGTTCTAACAAAAAGGGCGGCGCTTTGTGAGCGCCGCCCTTCTCGGATCAGTTGAAGTTGGTTTCGAGGAAACCAGCCTTCTTGGTGACGCGGTCCAGATCGATCAGAACGGACAGCAGTTCCTTCATGCGGCCCAGCGGAACGGCGTTCGGGCCGTCCGACAATGCCTCGGCAGGAACCGGGTGGGTTTCCATAAACAGGCCGGCAACGCCCACGGCCACGGCAGCGCGCGACAGCACAGGCACCATGTCGCGCATGCCGCCCGACGAGCCGCCCTGGCCGCCCGGCAGCTGCACCGAGTGGGTTGCGTCGAACACCACCGGCGCGTTCGATTCGCGCATGATGGCCAGCGAACGCATGTCCGACACCAGATTGTTGTAGCCGAAGGATGCGCCACGCTCGCAGGCCATGAAGTTGTCTTCATTCAGGCCCTTGGCCTTGGCAGCGGCGCGTGCCTTGTCGATCACGTTTTTCATTTCGTGCGGCGACAGGAACTGGCCCTTCTTGATATTGACCGGCAGGCCGGATTGGGCGCAGGCGGTGATGAAGTCGGTCTGGCGGCACAGGAAGGCCGGGGTCTGGATCACGTCCACCACGGAGGTGACGGCTGCGATTTCCTCGATGGTGTGCACGTCGGTCAGCACCGGCACGCCCAGTTCGCGCTTCACGTCGCCCAGGATTTCCAGGCCCTTGTCCATGCCGGGACCGCGGTAGGAAGTACCGGAGGTGCGGTTGGCCTTGTCGAAGGACGACTTGTAGATGAAGGGGATGCCCAGTTCAGCGGTCATTTCCTTCAGTGCGCCGGCGGTATCGAAGGCCATCTGGCGCGATTCGATCACGCAGGTGCCGGCGATCAGGAAGAACGGCTTGTCGAGGCCGACGTCAAATCCACACAACTTCATGCTGCATTCTCCTTTTTCTCGACTGCCTTCAGCGACGGCTTGCCGCTGGCGGCCTTGTGCGCCAGGGCTGCCTTGACGAAGGACGTGAACAGCGGATGGCCGTCACGCGGGGTCGATTTGAACTCAGGGTGATACTGCACGCCCATGTACCAAGGGTGGGCGTTGGCGCCGCTGCGCGGCAGTTCCATGATTTCGCACAGGTCTTCGGTCGGCGTACGGGCAGCAACCACCAGGCCTGCTGCTTCAACGCGGCCCAGGTAGTGGTTGTTGGCTTCGTAGCGGTGACGGTGACGCTCGGTCACGACGGAACCGTAGATCTCGGAGGCCAGGGTGTCCGGCTTCACGGCGCAGGCTTGCGCGCCCAGGCGCATGGTGCCGCCCAGGTCGGAGTTCGCATCGCGCTTCTCGACTTTGCCGTCGGCGTTCTGCCACTCGTCAATCAGGGCCACGACCGGCTGGTCGGTGTCCGGTTCGAACTCGGTGGAGTTGGCGTTGCTCAGGCCGGCCATGTGGCGCGCGTATTCGATCAGCGCCACCTGCATGCCCAGGCAGATGCCCAGGTAAGGCACTTTGTTTTCACGGGCGAATTGCGCCGCCTTGATCTTGCCTTCCACGCCGCGCTTGCCGAAGCCGCCCGGTACCAGGATAGCGTCGTACTTGTTCAGCTCTTCGGTACCCTTGGATTCGATTTCTTCCGAGTCGATGTACTCGATGTTCACGCGGCTCTCGGTGTGAATGCCGGCGTGACGCAGTGCTTCGGTCAGCGACTTGTAGGACTCGGTCAGCTCCACGTACTTGCCGACCATGCCGATCGACACTTCCGCTTTCGGATTTTCCAGGGTGTGAATCAGCTTGCTCCACACGGACAGGTCGGCCGGCGCCGGGTTCAGGTCCAGCGCTTCGCAGATGATCGCATCCAGGCCCTGGTCGTGCAGCATTTGCGGCACTTTGTAGATGGCGTCGACGTCCCACACGGAAATCACGCCGCGTTCTTCGATGTTCGAGAACAGGGAGATCTTCGCCACTTCGTCTTCAGGAATGCGGCGGTCGGCACGGCACAGCAGCGCGTTTGGCGAGATGCCGATTTCGCGCAGTTTCTGCACCGAGTGCTGGGTCGGTTTGGTTTTCAGTTCGCCGGCCGATGCGATGTACGGCACCAGGGTCAGGTGAACGAAAGCGGAATTCTTGCGGCCGGCGCGAAGACTCAGTTGACGCGCAGCTTCCAGGAACGGCAGCGATTCGATATCGCCCACGGTGCCGCCGATTTCGCACAGCGCGACATCGTAGCCTTCCGCGCCACGGCGGATGTAGTCCTGGATTTCGTTGGTGATGTGCGGAATCACCTGCACGGTCTTGCCGAGGTATTCGCCACGGCGTTCCTTGCGGATCACGGATTCGTAGATCTGGCCGGTGGTGAAGTTGTTCACCTTGCGCATGCGGGTGGAGATGAAGCGCTCATAGTGGCCGAGGTCAAGGTCGGTCTCAGCGCCATCGTCGGTAACGAAGACTTCACCGTGCTGCATGGGGCTCATGGTGCCTGGGTCCACGTTGATGTACGGGTCCAGCTTGAGCATGGTGACTTTGAGGCCGCGCGATTCGAGGATCGCAGCGAGGGAGGCGGCGGCAATCCCTTTACCAAGGGACGACACAACGCCACCAGTGACGAAGACAAATTTGGTCATTGCGAGATCGGGCGCCGGGTAGGCGCGATGCGGGAAATTGAAATTATAGCGTAATTTCGGTACCACTTCACCATGCCGTCATGAAAATGTGAGTTGCCGAACAGACCATGGCTGGGCCGCTAGCCAAAATAACACTATTTCCCAAAAGGAGGCCATCATGAGTTACGAACGCGACGCATACGGCAATTACGTAGACACCGGCCACCAAGGCCCGGGACCACGCCTGATGGGCGCCGACACGCTGATCGGCGACCATGTCCACAACCTGCAAAACGAGCACCTCGGCACCGTCAAGGAAATCATGCTGGACATGCAGACCGGCCACGTGGCGTATGTGGTGATGGCGTCCGGCGGCGTGCTGACCATGGGCGAAAAACTGTTCGCCGTGCCATGGGAAGCGCTCACCCTGGACACCGGCCACCACCGCATGCTGCTCAACATCGACAAGGAACGCATCGAGTCCGCACCGGGCTTTGACAAGGACCACTGGCCCGACATGGCTAACCAGAGCTGGGCGACCGAAGTCCACAATTACTACGGCACCAGCAGCAGTACGTCCGGCCCGAGCCACCTCGATCAAAGTTCGCGCTGATCGATGCGCATCGGAATGAAGCGCAGGCCGTGCATCTCCTGCACTTCCGCCGTGGGCTGGAAGCCCCAGCCACGGTAGACCTGCTCGGCAAACGTGGATGAGTTGACGGTGAAGCTGCCGGGATTGCCGCGCGCCAGCGCATCATCCCGCGCGGCGTCCCACAGCTTGCGGCCGACGCCCTTGCCATGCCACGCCTGCGCCACATAAAGGCTGAACAGATGCGCGTTATCGCGCACCGCTACCACACCCGCCAGCGCTGAATCCACAGTCGCCACCTGATACCTATAATTTTCTGCACGAATATTTGCGGCGATGACCTCGGGCTGGATGGTCGCGATAAACTGCTCCGCGCCGGTTGCGTCAGGCGCGATGGTCAGAAAAGGCTGCAGCTCAATAATCAGCGCGCTGATGGCTGGCGCGTCTTCAGGCGTGGCAAAACGAATAGTCGGCGTCATCCCGCCATTATGCCAGCGCTACCTCGCCGCGTAGCCAGCGTTCACCCGCGCTGAGCTTCGCCGTGGCGGCGCAAGCCATTCTTTGAGATAGCGCATGGGCCTAGCAGAAGTCGCGGCTGGTCGTAGGCAGGCGTTGAATGAGGTGCGAGAGGTCGACCAGGCGTTTGGCGACGAGATGGCGGACGTTGGCTTCGTTCTGCCAGATGCCGTACACGCCAAGCAGCGACGCGCCCAGCACTTCCCGCCGGAATTTGTCGACCAGGTCGGGCCACACGATCACGTTCACATTGCCCGTCTCATCCTCGATCGTAATGAAGAGCACGCCCTTCGCGGTGCCGGGGCGCTGGCGCACCGTGACGATGCCCGCGCCGCGCGCCAGCTGTCCGTTGCTGAACGTGTTGAGCACTTCAGCCGGCATGAAACGCTTGCTGAGCAAATGCGGACGCAGCAGCGCCAACGGATGGCGTCCCAGCGTAAGGCCCTGCGCGCGATAGTCGCCAATGATTTCATCGCCTTCGCTGGGCGGCTTCAGTTGCGGCAATTCCTCTTCCGGCTTGGTTGGACGCAGCAAATCCTTATCCGGCACTGCGCCCACCGCTTCCCACAAAGCCTGGCGGCGATTGCCCGCCAGGCTGCGCAGCGCATTCGCGCCTGCCAGCACTTGCAGATCATGGCGATTCAAATCCGCCCGTCGCGCCAGGTCGGCCACGTTCGTGAAAGGCCGCTCGCAGCGAGCCTTTTCAATGCGCTCCGCCGCATCGGGACGCATGCCGCGCAGGAGCGACATCCCCAGCCGCACTGCCGGCTGCTTGCGCTGCTTGTGCCATGCACCGGGCTTGTAAGCCGCGGTGAAGTAATCGCTGGCCACATAGTTCGCTGCCGACTCCTCAACGCAAAACCCGGCCGCGCCACATGCTGCTACTGGCTCCACTTCCTCCAGCGCCGAATCCCAATTACTGACCGTGATATCAACCTCGCGCACTGCCACGCCATGCCGCTTTGCATCCTGCACCAGCTGCGACGGTCCATAAAAACCCATCGGCTGGCTGTTCAACAGCGCGCACAAAAAGGCGGCCGGCTCATGGCACTTGATCCACGAGCTGACATACGTCAACAAGGCAAAGCTGGCGGCGTGCGATTCAGGAAAACCATATTCACCAAAGCCCTGGATCTGCTTGCAAATCTGCTCCGCAAACTCCTCCGTGTAGCCGCGCTCAGTCATGCCGCTGACGATGCGGTCGCGGTACTTGTCCACGCCCCCCTTGCGCTTCCAGGCCGCCATCGCGCGCCGCAGCTCATCAGCCTCGCCAGCACTGAAGCCTGCGGCGATCATCGCCACCTGCATCACTTGCTCCTGGAAGATTGGCACGCCAAGCGTACGGCCAAGCGCTTCCTTCAGTCCCTCCGGATAATCAACCGGCTGCTGGCCAGTGCGGCGCTGCAAATACGGATGCACCATGCCACCTTGAATCGGTCCCGGCCGCACGATTGCCACCTCGATCACAAGATCGTAGAACACCCGCGGCTTCATGCGCGGCAGCATGCTCATCTGAGCACGTGATTCAATCTGGAATACGCCAATGGTATCGGCGTGTCCCATCATGTCGTAAGTCGCAGAGTCTTCTGACGGAATGTCCTGCATGGTCATCGTTCGATCATGGCGGGCCGTGATCAGATCCAATGCGCGGCGCAATGCGGACAACATGCCCAGCGCCAGCACGTCCACCTTCAATAAGCCCAGCTCTTCGAGATCATCTTTATCCCATTGAATGACGTGCCGCTCCTCCATGGCGGCTCTTTCGATCGGCACCAGGCGCGACAGCTTGTCCTGCGCGATGACGAAGCCGCCCACGTGCTGCGACAAGTGGCGCGGGAAGCCCGTAATCTGCATCGCCATCGCCGCCCACTTCTCGGCAATCGGCGAGCCCTCTTCCAGTCCCGCTTCGACAAAACGCTCCATCAGCTGATGCTTGCTGTCGAACCAGTGGTGCGAGCGCGCCACTTTTTCAACGATGGTGAGATCAACGCCCAGCGCCTTGCCGCTGTCGCGCAAGGCGCTCTTGGTGCGGTAGCAGATGACGGTCGCGGCCAGGGCAGCACGGTGGCGTCCGTACTTGTTGTAGATGTACTGAATAACTTCTTCACGGCGCTGGTGTTCGAAGTCCACGTCGATATCAGGCGGCTCGTTGCGCTCGCGCGAAATGAAGCGCTCCACCACGCTGTTGCCGCGCTCTGGATCAACCTCCGTCACGCCCAGGCAGTAGCACACAGCAGAATTGGCCGCCGAGCCGCGTCCCTGGCACAGGATGCCGACGCTGCGCGCAAAGCGCACGATGTCGTAGACCGTTAAAAAAAAGAATTCGTATTTCAGGTCAGCGATCAGATCCAGTTCGTGCGTGAGCTGTTTCTGCACTTTTTCCGGAATCCCGTGCGGGTAGCGCTTGGCAGCTCCTGCATATGTTTCCTGATGCAGGAAGCTGGAGGGCGAGTAGCCAGGCGGGATCAGCTCGTGCGGATATTCGTATTTCAGCTCGTCCAACGAGAACGTGCACTGGTCAGCGATCTTCATCGTCTCAGCCAGTGCTTTGGCCGGATAGAGATTGGTCAGGCGCAGGCGCGAGCGCAGGTGCTGTTCGGCGTTCTGAGTCAGCTCGTAGCCGCATTCCGCAATCGGCTTGCCGACGCGTACGGCAGTCAGCGTGTCGTGCAGCGGCTTGCGCGAGCGCACGTGCATGCAGACGTGGTTGGCCGCGACCACGGGCAGCCCATGCTGCAAGGCCACTTCGTCAATGCTGACACGGTGCGCTTCGTCGAAAGCACGGGCGAGCTGGGTCAGGCCGATCCAACTGCGGCCGGGAAAGGTAGCGTTCATCCAGGCCGCCTGCTCGTGCAAGCGGTCGACGTCGCCCGGCGCCTGGGTCGGATAATCCGGCAGCAGGATCATCAGACAATCCTCCATGCCGCGCAAATGCTCGCGCTCCGGCGGCGGTGCCGCGAAATCGTCCGGATGCAGCAGATAACTGCCCTTGGCCGCCCTGCCCCGCCCCAGCGTAATCATTTCGGAGATGTTGCCGTAGCCATTGCGATTGGTCGCCAGCGCCAGCAGGGACAGCGCCGGACGGCCGTCCTCGTACTTCAAATGGAAATGCGCGCCAATCAGCAGTTTCAGTCCGGTTTCCTTCGCCCCGGCGTGAGCGCGCACTACGCCCGCCAGCGAGCACTCATCGGTAATCGCCAGCGCGCTATACCCCAGCTGCGCCGCGCGCGCGACCAGCTCGCCGGCGTGCGAGGCGCCTTGCAAAAATGAAAAGTTCGTCAGGCAAAACAGCTCGGCAAAGCCGGGCATGCCGATGGCGAAAGGTAAGCTGAAGGAAGACATGGGATAGTCATTTTACTGTATATGTGTACAGTATTCCAGTTCCATTAATCGCCGCGATACTCGGCAGCAAGGACACAAACCCTCGGAAAAAGCTGCATACTTCATGTTCTAAATAGCAACCGTGAGGTCGTAGGCGATGGATGTGGTGGAGCTGAAGTGTTTTGGGACTCGGGCGGGGGAAGGGAATTCGGCGCTCGTGATCGAGGGCGATCATTCTGACGAGGCGGCGCGGCTTGCTTTTGCCAAGGCCAGCGGAAAGCCGGCTTGTGTCTTTATCGGCGACGATCAGCCGCCAACGCTCGACTACTTCTATCCCCATATACGCAGTCCGCTCTGCCTGCACGCCACTTTGGCGGCGGCGCGTGTGTTGTTGAAGGACCAGCCGGGGCCGATCACTGTACGCACGGCGGTGAAAGGGCAGGAGCTGGTGCTGACGCAGCAGGATGGCGTGATGTACGCTCAAATGAGCCGCCAGCCAGCGCCTCAAGCTGAGATCTCACAGGATTTACCGGGCAAGCTGCTGGGAAATGCCGGCATCCAGCTCGCATCTGCGCCGACAATCGCCTCCGTCGGCAGCCCGAAGCTGCTGCTGGAAGTCAGGGATAGCGCGGCACTACAGGCGCTGAAGCCCGACTTGGCGGCCATCGCAGCATGGGGCAAAGCTACCGGCGTCAGCGGTTGCTACGCCTGGTGCCGCCTTGAAGACGGCAGCCTCGAAGGCCGCAACTTCAACCATCTGGACCCAAAGCTGGAAGACGCCGCCACCGGCGTCGCGGCCGGCGCGCTTACCGTGCTGCTGAGCCGGCCAATTCGGCTCTATCAGGGCGCAAACATGGGGCAGCCCTGCCTGCTGCGCACCACGATCGTGGGCGAAAACATCCTCGTGGGTGGCGCTGCGGAAACGGTATAGACGATTTATGCTGCAAAATAGTCACACTTAGATAGAGAACAATTTTAGCCCTGGGAAAGGTTCGATTAGAATCATTGAAACTTTTCCTGGGAGTTACATAGTGTTTTCTACCACGACTATTCGTAAAGCCGTGCTGCTCGCTCTTTATGGCGGCGCAGCAATGTCGCTGGCCCCGGCGGCCTTCGCTCAAACTGATACCCCCGAGGCAAAGAAAGAGGAAATGACTGTCGTGAACGTGGTCGGCTCGCGCCGCGCCACCAGCTCGGCCACGGACACCGTGGCGCCGGTCGACATCATCCCGCTGACCAAGGTTGCCGAATCGAGCGGCCAGTTCGACCTGGCCCAGACCCTGACCTATATTTCGCCGTCCTTCAACTCCACCCGCCAGACCGGTGCCGATGGCGCCGACCTGATCGACTCCGCCGCCCTGCGCGGCCTGGGTTCCGACCAGACCCTGGTGCTGGTGAACGGCAAACGCAAACACACCACCGCCCTGGTGAACCTGTTCGGCGCCCGCAACCGCGGCAACACCGGCACCGACATGAACACCATCCCGGTGCTGGCCATCAAGGACGTGCAAGTGCTGCGCGACGGCGCTGCCGCCCAGTACGGCTCCGACGCAATCGCCGGCGTGATGGACATCGGCCTGAAAAAGAGCATCGGCTGCGAAGGCGTGGCTGGTTACGGCCAGTACAGTAAAGGCGACGGCAAGAACTGGCTGACCTCGGCTTACTGCGGCTTCTCGGTGGCCGGCGGCGTCATCGCCGTCACTGGCGAATACCTGGACCGCGGCCGTTCGAACCGCGCCGAGCCGGGCAACCCACGTACCATCGGCGACACCAAGACCAAGAACCAGACCGTCTACCTGAACGGTGAAATCCCGGTCGGCCCTGGCAAGTTCTACTTCACCGCCGGCGACCAGTCGCGCGACGCATCCAGCGGCGCCTGGGCGCGCGGCACGCCGGACGAAGATCCGGATCGCAACATCGGCCCGCGCTACCCGAACGGCTTCGTGCCGTTCATCGGCGGCGAGCTGGTGGACCGCTACGGCATCGTGGGCTACAAGTTCAAGGTCGGCGAGTGGAATACCGACCTGTCCCAGACTTACGGCTACAACCGCCTGAAGTACACCATCCGCAATACGATCAATGCATCCATTGCCAACGCCGACCTGCTGAAAGGCGGCACCGGCCTGAGCCCGGACACCTTCTACGCCGGTGGCTTCTCCTTCCAGCAAAACACCACCAACTTCGACGTGAACCGCTACTTCGACGGCCTGATCGGCGATGGCCTGAACGTGGCATTCGGCGCCGAGTACCGTTCGGAAGAGTACCGGATCTTTGCCGGTGAGCCAGGTTCCTACATCGACGCCGACGGCGTGGGCGTAGGCGGCGCGGCCGGTTCTCAGGGCTTCCCTGGCTTCCAGCCAAGCGATGAAACCAAGGCCAAGCGTCACAGCAAGGCTGCTTACGTCGATCTGGAACTGGACGTGAACCCACGCACCAAGGTGCAGGGCGCCGTGCGCTATGAGGACTACAGCGACTTCGGCTCGACTACCACCGGCAAGCTGGGTGCCAGCTACCGCGTGGTGGACGACGTGCTGCTGCGCGGCTCGGCTTCGACCGGCTTCCGCGCACCGTCGCTGCAACAGGCTTACTTCTCCTCGACCTTCACCGACTTCATCTCCGGCGTGCCGGTGGACGTGGTGCTGGCGCCGAATGGCGGCCCGGTAGCAACGCTGGCCGGCATTCCCAAGCTGAAGGAAGAGAAGTCGCGCAGCTTCACCCTGGGGTCGACCTGGACGCCAAACCAGGCCATCTCGGTAACCGCTGACTACTACCACATCAAGATCAAGGACCGCATCGTGCTGTCCGGCCGCTTCGACGATAGCAACTACCCTTCCCTGGCCGCCAAGCTGGCCACGCTGGGCGTAGGCCAGGCGCAGTTCTTCGTCAACTCGGTGGACACCAAGACCCAGGGTCTGGATCTGACCGCGTCTCACAAAGGCTCGCTGTTTGGCTACAAGCTGAACACCTACCTGGCAGCCAACTACAGCAAGACCGAAGTGACCGCAATTCACGCGCCGCCGGCACTGCAAGGCTTTGAGGACGTGCTGCTGTCCGAGCGCGAGCGCCTGTTCATCGAACAGGGCGGCCCGCGCCACAAGGCCACGCTGGGCTTCGACTACACCACCGGTGCCTGGGAAACCGACCTGAAGATCATCAACTTCGGTCCGCAAACCCTGGGCACCTTCAGCGGTACGGCCGCCGGTGTGCCGAACCAGCACTACGAGTCCAAGACCTCGGCTGACCTGAGCTTCACCTACAGTATCAACAAGAACGTGAAGTTCACCTTCGGCGGCACCAACATCTTCAACGTGCACCCGACCCCGCAGGACCCGAACGAAACCGACAACGGCTTCAAGTACGAGTCCGTGCAGTTTGGCCTGAACGGCGCCGCCTACTTCGGCCGTCTGCACGTGCGCTTCTAAAACCCAAGGCCCAGACCTGGTGGCAGGCACGATGTGCCTGCCACCTGCAGTTCACGGTTCTGCGAAACGCCCCGCCCGCGCGGGGCGTTTTTATTTTGTCATCGCCCGGTCATGTGAAGCCATTAAAGTTCGCGGCGTCATAAATTTGCTAATTGGAGCAGCGATGAAAAAGAATTGGGTATTGCTGGCGGCGATGGCCTCCGTGGGTCTGGTCGGTTGCGGTTCGTCCAACAACGATGCACCGGTCACGGCGCCGCAGGGTCCGACCATTCCTGAAGGGACCACCGTGACCGTGGCCCTGATGGAAACCACCGACCTGCACCAGAACGTCCTGGGCTACAACTACTACGCCCTGGCCGAAGACACTACCCTGGGCCTGGACCGCACCTCCACCCTGATCCAGGCTGCGCGCGCCGAGAACCCGAACAATGTTCTGCTGGACGACGGCGACGTGATTCAGGGCACCCTGCTGGGCGACCTGCAAGCGTCGACCAAGCCGATCGCCTGCTCCGAAACCCTGGCCATCCACAAGGCCATGAACTCGCTGAAGTATGACGGCGGCGGCTTCGGCAACCACGAATTCAACTACGGCCTGCCCTTCCTGAGCCAGGTCACCAATACCGATCTGGGCATCCCTGGCGTGAGCAAGCCAGCCGGCACCTGCGGCGCGCCAAGCTTCCCGCTGGTGCTCACCAACGTCACCGGCGTGGCCAGCGGCAAGCCGATCTACCAGCCATACGCCCTGCTGCCAAAGGACTTCTCCGGTACCGCGCCAGATGGCAGCAAGGTCAGCGTGAAGCTGAACATCGGCATCATGAGCTTCGTGCCGCCGCAGATCCTGGAATGGGACCAGAAAAACCTGGCCGGCAAAGTCGCCGTGACCGGCGTGCAGGAAGCTGCCAAGCAGTATGTGCCTGAACTGCGCACCAAGGGCGCCGATCTGGTGGTCGCCCTGTCGCACGGTGGCCTGGACACCAGCGCCTACAGCCCGAAAATGGAGAACGGCAGCTACTACCTGACCTCCACCGGCATCGACGCGCTGATGATCGGCCACTCCCACCTGATCTTCCCGAAGGGTAAAGAGACCGGCGCCGCAGCACTGGACGCATCCTTCGCCGCCATCCCCGCCAGCGCCAACGTCGACGCCATCAACGGCTTCGTGAACAATGTGCCGACCGTGATGGCGCAGAGCTGGGGCCGTCGCCTGGGCATCATCAAGATGACCCTGGCCTACACCAGCGGCAAGTGGGTGGTGCAGCCAACCAAGACCACCGTGGAATCGCGCGGCTTCAAGTACAAGGATGGCACCACCAGCGTGGCTGCCGATCCGGCCATGGCCACGCTGATCTCGACCGAACACGCGGCCACCATCGCTTACGCCAAGCAGCCGCTGGGCGTGACCACGGACTTCGAGATGTCTTCCTACTTCTCGCTGGTGGGCGACGTGACCGCGATCCAGCTGGTGAATCAGGCGCAGATCGACTACGTGAAGAACTTCATCAACACCAGCACCGATGCGACCATCTCCAGCTACAAGAACATCCCGGTGATTTCCTGCAGCGCGCCGTTCAAAGCTGGCCGTAACGGTCCTTCCGACTTCACCGACGTGGCGCCAGGTGCGACCGCCGCGGCACCGGTTGGCCTGCAAGTGCGTAATCCAGGCGACCTGTACCTGTACTCGAACAACAACCTGCAAGCGGTGAAGATCAAGGGCTCCGACCTGAAGAACTGGCTGGAAGCAGCGGCCAAGCAGTTCGGCCAGATCGATCCGGCCAAGACCACCGAGCAGGATCTGGTTCCGTCCTACGGCACCATCTACAACTATGACGTGTTCTACGCCGAGAACAATGGCCTGACCTACCAGATCGACGTGACCAAGCCAGCCGGCAGCCGCATCGTCAACCTGACGTACAACGGCAAGGCCGTAGCCGACACCGATGACTTCATCGTGGCGACCAACGACTACCGTGCGGGCGGCGGCGGCAACGTGCCAGGCATCGACGGCAGCAAGACCATCATCAAATCGCCGGACGCCAACCAGGCCGTGGTCAGCAACTACCTGACCAAGCTGGGTACCACCGGCGGCAAGGTCACGCTGGCAACGAACGGTGGCGCGCGCAGCTGGAGCTTCGTGAAGACCGCCACCGCCGGTCCGGTGATCCTGCGTTCCCAGCCAGGCCACCTGGCACTGGCGAAGGGCAACGGCATCAACGTGGTGACGTCCGAAGGCACGACGCTGGACGCCAGCGGCTTCGCCAAGTACGCAATTGATCTGAGCAAGTAATATGTCCGTAAAACGTCTCACCCCAGCCGCTCGCATGATGGCCGTTACCGTGGCGATTGCCGCCGTGGTGGCGGCTTGCCAGACGCACCAGGACATGCCGGTGCGAACGGAAATCGAAAGCACCGCCATGCGCGCCCAGCAGCAAGGCGATCCCGCCGCGCTGCGCAGCCTGCAGCAATGGGCTGCTTATGGCGAACCGGTAGCGCAGCGCGAACTCGGTTTGATCTACCGTTCGCGTACGGCCTTCCGTGCGGAAGCTTTGCATTTGCTGGAGCACGCTGCGCGCAGCGGCGATGCCGAAGCGGCGTATGGCCTGGGGGAGATGTTGCGCAGCGCTGCGCCGGGCGTGCAGCCTGCGCCTGAAGCTGCGTGGCCGTGGCTGAAGCAAGCCGCGGAAAACAAGCACGCCAAAGCGGCGCTGGCCCTGGGCCAGATGGCCCGCAACGGCGACGGCGTGGCGCGCGACGATCGGGAAGCTGCCAAATGGCTGGAACTGGCGAGCAAGCTGGGTAATTCGCACGCCATGTTCCTGCTCTCGAATGCTTATCGCGATGGGCAGGGTGTGCCGCGCGACGAGGGCCGCGCGCGTGAGCTGCTGGAAGAATCGGCGGAGCATGAATATCCGCCGGCGCTGCAGGAGCTGGCGATGGCCGTGCAGGGTGAGGATTCCCTGCGCGCCAGCCATCTGCTGAAAGAAGCGACGGAACACCGCCGCAATAACTGGAACCGCTTTTAATCAAGCCAGCGTCGCCAGCTCTCCGCTCATATTGGCGATGGCGACACTGGTGTAGTTCGCCGTGAAGTACGGGTCCGCGAACAGCGTGCCCGCTTCCGCCTTGTTGCGCAGGTGGCTCAACACCTTGCTGCGCTCCGCGTTGTAGACCGCATCCGGTACATGAGCGTACTCGGCGCGGATGCCGCGCGCATAGGAGCGGTACACTTCCTCCTCCTGTCCCAGAATCGCCAGGTCAACACTCAGCATCGTGTCCTTCATCGGATGCGCAATCGACGCGCCCTGGAAATGGTCGGTGGCGCGAATCAGCGCCGCCACTTCTTCCGCGCGGCCCGCATCCGGCTCCAGGCCGCTGCCCAGCCACAGGCGCGCGCTGGCTTCCTCGTTCGATACGGAAGACGAATCGTGCGCATACACCGCATCATGGAACCAGAAGGCCGCCTTCACGATATTCACATCGCGCTTGGCGGGACGCGTGTTGGCCGCCCAGGCGCGGATCTCCGCCATGCCGTGCACCAGATGATCGAGGTTGTGATAAGTGCGATCGACGCCGCCATAGGCAGCAGTGCCGGTCAGATGTTCGAACCAGTGATTGACATTGGCCAGCGCCGCCGCATCCAGCGCAGTATCGCGCCACAGCGCATCCCACTCCTTGCGCAGCCAGGCCACGATCCAGGCCTTGTAGGCAGGCGTGGGAACGAACTTCTTCATGGTCCAGTTCCAGCCCACCGGACCTTCCAGCGCTTTCACGAAGCTGGAACTCACCGAGCCCAGATCGCGCGGCGGCATCACGAACATGGTTTTCGCGCCGCCAATCACTTCCACATTGGTTTGCTGGATCAGGTTCTCGTAATCGAAATCGGCGGTGCTGCGGATGCCGCGAATCAGGTAGTCCACGCCCTGGCGCTTGGCCACGCGCGCCGTGTACTCGCTCTTGACGATCTGCACCTGCACATTGTCCCAGCCACGCTCGGCGCAGCTTTCCAGCACGATGGCCTTGCGCTCCTCTGCGGAGAACTTGGGCGCCTTGGTCGAATTCTCGGACAGGAAGACCACGACTTCTTCCGCAATCGAACGCGCTTCGCCAATCACCCACATATGGCCGTTGGTGATAGGGTCCAGCGTTCCCGAAAAGCCGATCTTCTTCATGCCCTGCTCCAGAGTGTCGAAAACGACATTCTAGCTTGCAGGGAAGCTTACCGTCACTTTGAGGCCCCCGAGGCGTTCCGATTGATCCAGCGCCAGCGTGGCGCCGTGGCGTTCCGCGATGGCGCGGATGATGGCCAGACCAAGGCCGCTGCCATTCGCTTCGCTGCCCGGCACACGGTAGAAGCGGTTGAAGACGCGCTCGCGTTCTTCCGGTGCGATGCCGGGGCCGCTGTCTTCCACCACCACGCGCGCCTGCTTTTCGTCGCGCAGGACGGAGAGATCGACGGTGCCGCCGGTCGGCGTGTATTTGATGGCGTTGTCGACCAGGTTGCGCACCATGATCAGCAAGGCATCGCCCTGCCCTTTCACGCTCGCTTCGTCGGCACGCTCAAGTCCGAGGTCGATGTCGCGCGCGCCCGCCGCCCCGGCCATATCGCCCAGGGTGCGCTTGGCCAGGTCGGTCAGATTGATCGGCTCCAGCCTGGCGTCCGCCGCTTCCTGGCGCGCCAGCACCAGCAGCTGCTCGATCAGGCGCGAGGCACGGTCGATACCCGCCGTCAGGCGGCCAACGGCAATTGCGCGGGCATGTTCATCGGCCGCACGTTCGAGACTCAGAATTTGCAGCTTGAGCGCGGCCAGCGGCGTGCGCAGCTCGTGCGCCGCATCGGCCACGAAATGCTGCTGCGCCTCGAAGGCGGTGCGCACGCGGCCGAACAGCAGGTTCAGCTCCTGCACCAGCGGACGCACTTCATCGGGCAGATCGCCTTCAGAAACGGGCGAAAGATCGTCCGCCTGGCGCGACGCTACCTGGCGCCGCACGCGCTGTACCGGCGCCAGCGAGCCACTGACCACCCACCACACGACCAGCATCAGCACCGGCGCCATCAGCGCGATCGGGCCGACGGTACGCAAGGCCAGCGTGCCTGCCATACGCTGGCGCACGCGCATGTCCTGCGCGATCTGCACGATCTGGCCTGAACTTTGGATAGAGAAGACGCGGTAGGTGGTGCCATTGGCGCGCACATTGGAGAAGCCCAGCACGGCCCGCTGCGGCAGCTCGGCGCGGGACATGGAGCGGAACACCTGGATGCCATCGCGCGTCCACACCTGCACCAGCATGTCGTCGTTACCATCGTCCTCGGCGCCCGGATTGCCGGTAGCGGCCATCGGTGCGCTCGAACGCAGCGACATGGCCATCTGCTGCATGTGGTAGTCGAAGATCTGGTCAGCGTCGTTGAGGGCGCTGCTGTAGGCGATCATAGCCTGGGCCACGGCCGCCATCGTGATGGCCGCCAGCAGGAACCACAGCAGGCGGCCGCGCAGGGAGTGGGAGACGTTGACCTTCGGGACAACCCTCATGCTTTCGGCACCATGTAGCCGAGGCCGCGCACGTTCTGGATCAGGTCGGCCCCCAGCTTTTTGCGCAAGCCGTGGATATACACTTCCACCGCATTGCTGTTGACTTCATCTTTCCAGCTGTAGAGCTTTTCTTCCAGCTGGGCGCGCGACAGCACGATGCCGGGGCGGGCGATCAGCGCTTCGAGCACGGCCCATTCGCGCGCCGACAGACTAACCGCCTGGCCGTTGGCCATCACTTCGCGGGTCTGGGGATTGATGGTGACGCCCTTGTGTTCGAACACCGGTTCGGCACGGCCGGCGGCCCGGCGCAACAGCGCGCGGATGCGGGCCAGCAGCTCATCGAGATCGTAGGGCTTGAGCACATAGTCGTCGGCGCCGGCATCGAGGCCGGCAATGCGCTGCTCGACGGCGTCGCGCGCGGTGGCGACCAGCACGGGCGTGATTTCCTTGCGGGCGCGCATGGAGCGCAGCACTTCCAGGCCGTCCTTGCGCGGCAAACCAAGGTCGAGCAGGACCAGGTCGTAGGTCTGGGTTTGCAGGGCGGTGTCCGCCATGTCGCCATCCTTGACCCAGTCCACAGCGTAATGCTCAGCCCTCAGCAGGTCGAGCACGACTTCGCCGATCATGGTGTCATCTTCTACAAGCAGGAGGCGCATTCTGGTCCTTTCAATCGTGGCGTCCGCGAGATTGCGGACGCCATCGCCATTTTATCCGAGGCGCACCGGAATGAAGATACGCTCGTCGCCACGCAGGATCAGCAGCGCCACCGACTTGTCGGACTTGCTGACCACATCGCGCACGTCGCCGATGGAATTGACCGGGCGGCCGTTGACGGACAGCAGCACATCACCCGGCTGTACGCCAGCGCTGGCGGCCGCGCCGCGCGCATCCTCGATCAGCAGGCCGGAAGGCAGGCCCACCTGCCGCTTCTCTTGCGGGTCCAGCGGACGCAGGGCCAGGCCCAGGCGCATCCTGGCCGACGGACCTTGCTCATCCTGAGCCGAAGCCAGGTTGCTGCGGTCGCTGGCGTTGCCCAGTTTGCCGTCCAGGGTCACAGTTTTACCCTGGCGCCACACTTCCAGCGAGATCTTGTCGCCTGGCGCAGCCAGCGCCACCATCGCCGGCAGGTCGCCCGACTGGATGATCTTCTGGCCGTTCATGGCGCGGATTACGTCGCCGGCTTTCAGGCCAATCTTCTCGGCAGGACCGCCACGCTCCACGTTCGCCACCAGCGCGCCTTCCGGCGTTGCCAGCTTGAAGGAATCGGCGAAGTCCTGGCCAATCTCCTGCACGGTCACGCCGAGGCGGGCGTGCACGACTTTACCGGTCTTCACGATCTGGTCGCGGATCTTGGTTGCCACGTCGATCGGAATGGCGAACGATAGGCCCTGGTAGCCGCCGCTCTGGCTGTAGATCTGCGAGTTGATGCCCACCACTTCGCCGCGCGTGTTGAACAGCGGACCGCCGGAGTTGCCGGGGTTGATCGCCACGTCGGTCTGGATGAACGGCACGTTCGAATCGTCCGGCAGCGAGCGGCCCTTGGCGCTCACCACACCGGCGGTCACGGTGTTTTCAAGACCGAAAGGCGAGCCGATTGCCAGCACCCATTCGCCGACTTTCACATCGTTCGAGCGGCCCAGCGGCACTACCGGCAGGTTCTTCGCGTCGATCTTCAGCACGGCCACGTCGGTCTTCGGATCGGAGCCAAGCACCTTGGCGCGGAACTCGCGGCGGTCGGTCAGCTTCACGGTCACTTCCTGCGCATCGCGCACCACGTGGGCGTTGGTCAGGATGATGCCGTCGGCGCTCACGATAAAGCCCGAACCCACGCCATGGGTCGGCACGTCGCGCGTGCGGCCCTGGCCTTGCGGACCCTGGAAGCGGCGGAAGAATTCGAGGAAGGGATCATCGCCAAACGGTTCGCCGCGTTCACCCTGGCCCTGGCTCTGGAACGAGGTCTTGGTGCTGCCCACGACGCTGATGTTCACCACGGCTGGGCCATTGTGCTGCACGATCACGCTGAAGTCAGGCAGCGCAATCATCGGCGCCGGGGTTGGCGCCGGTGCGCCGGCGGCGGCGTTGGCCGGCACGCCTGGTGCGGCCTGGCCGACTACCTGGGGATTAGGTGCGGCGTTGCTCTTTTGTACTGCAATCGCAGCACCGGCACCCAGCACGCCAACGGCGGCCAGTGCCGCAACTACCCGTTTTACGGTCATCGAAGCGGTGACGGTTTTGCTCATTTTCAGGACTCCCAATAAAGATCTGTCGATGGCATCAATATGCGGGAGCAATCTTAGGCTCGTCTTAATAAAAAAGGCCGGCATTGCCGACCTTTTAATATGGGCAGGCCATAAGCCCGCCTTAAGCGTGATTAAGCCGCCTTCTGCTCGATGGTGCCCACATTGGTCACGCCATCGATAGCGATTTTGCGCGGTTTCAGGGCTTCCGGCACTTCACGCACCAGTTCGATGGTGAGCATGCCGTTGTCGAAGGAAGCGCCGGTCACCTTCACATGGTTCGCCAGCTGGAAGCGCTGTTCGAAATCACGGGCGGCGATGCCGCGGTGCAGGTAAGTACGCTCGACGCCGTCGCGCTGCTTGCGGCCCACCACGTGCAGCGAATCGCGCTCGAAGGTGATGTCGATTTCGGAACGATCGAAGCCGGCCAGGGCCATCACGATACGGTACTGGTCTTCGGAAACCAGTTCGATATTGTAAGGAGGGTAGCTGGGGGTGGCGTCACCGCGGGCGGCGTCATTCAGCAGCTGGGCCAGGCGGTCGAAACCGATAGCAGAACGGTACAGCGGAGTCAGGTCAAAAGTACGCATGATAGATATCCTTTTCAAATTAAGCGATATGTCCAACGGTCCCCATCTGGGCAACCGCTGAGTCCGATATAGGAATCGCTAAAAAGCTTTTCAAGAGGTTTTTTTGCAAAATCCTGGTGTTACGTTCTGAAACAAGCCGCCCTGCCTCGCGTGCTAAACTCGCCCGCTTGTACTTTCTTTACAGAATCAAAATGAAACTTGCCTTGCTGTCAATGCTGATGGGCGCCGCCTTTGGCGCTCATGCCGGTTCCCCGCTGCCTGCTCCTGTCGACCAGAACTACCCCGGCACCCTGGTGCTGAAGGTGGACGCGTCCGACACCGTGCAAAACATCTTCCGCGTCAAGGAAAGCATTCCGGCCAAGCCGGGCAAGATGACCCTGCTCTATCCGCAATGGGTGCCTGCCAACCACGGTCCGAGCAGCCCGATCAACCAGTTCGCCGGCCTGAAGATTTCGGCCAACGGCAAGCCGGTCACCTGGCATCGCGATAACGTGAATGTGTTCGCCTTCCACGTCGAGGTACCTGCTGGCACCAGGACGCTGGACCTCGAATACCAGTTCCTGTCGCCCACCGAAGCCAACCAGGGCCGCACCACCATGACGCCGGAAATTCTGGGCATCCAGTGGCACGCCGTGACCATGTACCCGGCCGGCTACTACACCCGCCGCATCCCGATCCAGGCCACCGTGACCGTGCCGCAAGGCTGGCAGTACGGCAGCGCGCTGGAACTGGATGAACGCAAGGGCGATGATCTCGTCTTCAAGACCACCGACCTGGAAACCTTCGTCGACTCGCCGCTGTTTGCAGGCCACTACTTCAAGCGCTACGACCTCGATCCGGGCGCCAAGATCCCGGTCCACATGAACGTGGTGGCCGACACCGCCGAAGCGGTGGAAGCCAAGCCGGAACAGCTCGAACTGCATCGCAACCTGATCAAGCAAGCCTACAAGCTGTTCCAGTCCCAGCACTACAAGCACTATGACTTCCTGTTCGCGCTGAGCGATGAGTTCGGCGGCGTGGGCCGCGAACACCATCAGTCCAGCGAGAACGGCGTCAAGCTCGACTATTTCACCGACTGGAACAAGGCCGAATCCATGCGCGGCCTGCTGCCGCATGAATTTACGCACTCGTGGGACGGCAAGTTCCGCCGCCCTGCCGGCCAGGACGTACCGGACTTCAATACGCCGCTGCAGAACGATCTGCTGTGGGTGTACGAAGGCCAGACCCAGTTCTGGGGCCAGGTGCTGTCCGCCCGCTCGGGTCTGCAGAAGAGCGCCAGCGTGCGCGACCAGATCGCCGTCAACGCTGCGCGCTACAGCTCGATCGCCGGCCGCGAATGGCGTACGGTGCAGGACACCACCTACGATCCGATCATCAACTCGCGCCGTCCGCTGGGCTGGTCCAGCTATCAGCGCAGCGAGGACTACTACAACGAAGGCGCCTTGATCTGGCTGGACGTGGATACCAAGCTGCGCGAAATGTCCGGCGACAAGCTGTCCCTGGATGACTTCGCCCGCAAGTTCTACGGCGTGAAGGACGGCATGAACACCGCCTTGCACTACACCTTCGACGATGTGGTGAAGACCCTGAACAGCATCCAGCCGTATGACTGGGCAAGCTTCCTGCACACCCGCGTGGAAGAGCTGGGTCCTGCCCCGCTGGACGGTCTGGCGCGCGCCGGCTGGAAACTGGTGTTCACCGACAAGCAAACCGAGTACCTGAAGAGTGTGGAAGACCGCAGCAAGTCCGCCGACTTCATCTACTCGCTGGGCTTCAACGTCGGCAGCGAAGGCAAGATCGAAAGCATCCAGTGGGATGGCGCCGGCTTCAAGGCTGGCCTGTCGGGCAACACCACCCTGCTGGCCGTCAACGGCCGTGCCTACAAGCCGGAGCTGCTGCGTGCGGCGGTGACCGCGGCCAAGGACAGCAAGAAGCCGATCGACCTGCTGGTGAAGCATGGCCAGCAGTACCGCACGGTGTCGCTGGCCTATTACGGCGGCCTGCGTTATCCGCGCCTGGAGCGCATCGAGGGCACCAAAGACCGCCTGGAAATCCTGCTGTCGCCGCTGAAGTAAGCCAACAACGGCGGGCGCTCCGGTGCGCCCGCCTTCTCCGCCTCCCGCTACAGTGGTCGCAAACTGCACGGAGGCGCCAATGATTACCCTTTACACCTGGGGCACGCCAAACGGCCGCAAGCCCATCATCATGCTGGAAGAACTGGACATCCCTTACCAGGTGCATCCAGTTGACATCAAAGCCGGCGCACAGTTCAAGCCGGAATTCCTGGCCATATCCCCCAACAATAAAATCCCCGCCATGACCGACGACGGGGCAAAGGGCGGGCCTCTCTCACTATTCGAAAGCGGTGCCATCCTGACTTACCTGGCCGAGTCCAATGGACGCCTGCTGGCCGAGTCCGGCCACACGCGCTACCGCGCGCTGGAATGGCTGTACTGGCAGATTGGCGGCCTCGGCCCGATGGCCGGCCAGCTGGGCTTCTTCATGAAAAAGGACGATGCGCTGGCGAAAGAGCACTTCACGGCAGAGGTGCAGCGCCTGCTGGACGTGCTGGAACGCGGACTCGGCAAAGGGCCTTATCTGGCGGGCGAGGCGTATTCCATTGCCGACATCGCCACCTATACCTGGACCCACGCCGTCATCGAACACCAGGCTGAGGCGGCCGCATCGATGATCGCCAACAAGCCTGCGCTGAAAGGCTGGCTGGATCGCGTGGGCAACCGTCCAGCCGTGCAGCGCGGCATGGCCTGGAAGCCTTCCTAGACGAGGTAGCGGCTGCTCCAGGCGGCGATCAGATTGGCCACGTAGACGGCATCTTCGCGTTTGGTGAGGAGGTGGTCTGCCGTGTCCAGCGAGATGAAGCTCTTCGGATGTTTGGCCGCCGTGAAAATATCCACGGCGTTATTGATGCCGACTGTGGTGTCGCCCGGCGCATGCATCACCATCAGGGCCTTGCGCAAGGAGGCGATCTTGTTCCGCAGGCTGTGTTCCGCCACGTCTTCCAGGAACTGGCGCTTAATGCGGAAAGGACGGCCCGCCAGCTGCACCACGGCCTCGCCTTGCGCCGTGATGGCATCGACCTGCTCGCCAAACAGATGCGTGACGTGGGCCGGATCGCTGGGCGCCGCGACCGTCACCACGGCCTGCGCCTCCGGCACCTCGCCCGCCACCGCCAATGTGGCCGCACCGCCGAGGCTGTGGCCGATCAGGAGACGCGGCGCGGCGCGCGTCTGGCGCAGGAAGTCGACAGCGGCCAGCAGGTCGGCGATATTGGACGAGAAATTGGTGTTGGCGAATTCGCCTTCGCTGGCACCCAGTCCCGTGAAATCGAAGCGCAGCACCGCGATGCCATGCTCGGTCAGGGCTTGCGCGATGCGGCTGGCGGCAAACACGTCCTTTCCGCAGGTGAAGCAATGGGCGAACAGGGCGTAAGCCTTGATGGCGGTTTCGGGAGAGTCGAGGCGGGCGGCCAGTTTTTGTTCAGTTGCACCCGTAAAATCCAGTCGTTCAGCGCGCATGCTTGGCTCCGGAAATATTTTGCCTATTTGTACCACAGTTGCGCCCTGCTTACCCGAACAAACCATGCAAATACCAGCGCTGCTCATCGCCGCCAAGGCGTTCGCGGAATACCCAGTAATGCGCGTTATCGTCCCCTTCCGCGATGAAATAATCCCGCGTTTGCGTATCGCTCCACCACCCTGCTTCGATGCGCTCGGCCGGCGTTACCACACGCAGCGATGAGGTGTAGAACGGACGGTGATCGCGCATCATCAAAGCGATTGGTTTCGGCAGCAGCCACACGGGACGCGGCAAGGGACGCGGCGGCATCTGCGCCTTCACATCGGCCGCGCGCAGCTTGAGCTGCACCGGCACCCAGTTGTTGGCGTACTCCGGACGGAAGTCGGCGCGTGGCGAAGGCTGCAGTACATTGTCCGTGCCCAGCCGGGCGATCAGCACTTCGAACAGGCGCTGCCGGTCTTCCTTGCTGCCGCCCGGTTCCGGGAACAGCGAATCGCTGAGCGGCGCCATCGGCTCGACCTTGGTCGCTTCCAGGCTGAGGCCAATCACCGGCGCCACCAGTTCCACCTTGCCCAGACGCTCTTTCAGCAGACGCACCAGATGCTCGTCGCGCCAGGTCGGCTCCGACAGCGCAACCTCGATGGGCGTTGGCGGACGCGCTTGCCGCCCGCGCTCGTGCTCCAGCTTCAGGCAGATGCCTTCGACAGCAAACTGGCGCGCGCACAGCCAGCCCGTCAGCTGCTGCAGCAAGCGGCAAGCGCCCGCCAGCAGCAGGTCGGCATTCTCGATGCGGCCAAACAATTCCAGCCTGGCGGTAAAGCTGGGCGGCGCCTCGATCCACTCGAACATTTCCGGCGTGGCGCCATGCGCTGCATCCAGCATGGCCAGCACCGCCGCGCCGCACCGCCGCTTCAGGCCGGGACGCGGCAAGCCGTACAGCTCGCCCAGCGTCTGGCAGCCGATGCCCTGCAGCCACGGCAGGAAAGGACGCACGGGCGGCATCAGCCCGGCCGGTAAGCCGTCCAGCTTGCGCATCAGGCTCTTCATTGTTAAAGAACGACCGCCGCCGCTGTGTGCCAGCAGCCAGGCGCCGCGCGCGGTGGGCGCCACACCAAGGTGAGCGCTGAAGCCGAGCGCATGCAGGCTGGCCAGCACACGCCGGCACAGCTTGCGAATGCCGCCGAACAGGCGCAAGCTGGCGCCGATATCCAGCAGCAACGATGCTTCTTCACCTTCTGTCACATTGGGCGTGAACTGCAGCATGGCCATCGCCACCGCATGCAGAGCGTCCGCTTCCTTCAACGGCGCGCGCTCGTGCAATTCCGCATGCGGCGCCATCATCATCACGCCGCCGCGCCGCATGCCCGGACGCACCCCGCAGGCGTGCGCCAGGCTGGATAAAGCTATAACCCCATCCTGCTCCAGCACCACGCTGCACTGGTCATCCGACCACCGCGGGCAGAATATCTCCAGCGGAAGCTGGGGTAGATGCAGGCTGATCCATAAACGCATGACGCAACAAGGTAGAAGGCATTAATGGGAGGAAGAGCGGTTCATCGCGCCGCGGTCCCCGCCGTTTGATAAAGTCAATCTGCACGCCGCCCGATGCGCCGCGCACCGCCAGCCGCAATGGCGCCGGCGACGAGTCTTGCGCTTCCTGGATCGGACGCATCATGCAGAACAAGGTGTCGCTGCTCTGGGCTGCCATGTGCAGGCGGCGCAAGGATTCGCCGCGCACATGCTTGTCCCACAGCAGCACCGCGCCGCAACAACCGCTGCGCAGCGCTTGCTCGGCCGCCCATTGCCCATCGGCCGCGCGGCCGGTGTTCTTCACCCACACCAGCTGCGAAGGCTGCAAGCCCAGCGCGGACAAGCCCAGCACCTGCGGCACTTGCGGCGGCTGCAGCATGACAATCGGCCGCGTCAGGCCCGCCAGCGCCGGATGCAGCAAGCGCATCTCGCCGATGCCGTTCTGCTGCAACAGCAACTCAATCAGCGTGCCGGTCGGCCAGCCCCCACCGGGCAGCTGGGCCGACAGCGCGGCATACCCGGTGTCGACGCACCGGGTCGTGCTTTGCGCCAGTTGCGATGCAAACCATAGCGAAGGATGCAAGGCTTCCGGCGCTTTGATCGGATCAGAGCGGGCCATGGAATTCGAAAGCAAATGACTGTATGCATATACAGTACAATCTGCACGGGGTTTTGGCAAGGTTTACCTGCGCATCAGGCTGGTAAAATCGCCAACATTGCCTTTTTACCGAACGCTATGGAAACCATCGGCGCAGTTCTCTTTGCCATCGCCCTGCTGCACACTTTCAGCGCCAAGTCTTTCGAGAAATTGGCGCACCGCTACCCGCGCCATCACGGGCTGTTCCACCTGCTCGGCGAAGTGGAAGTGGTGTTCGGCTTCTGGGCTTTCGTGCTGGTGGTGGTGATGGCTTTCGTGGCGGGACCGCAGAATGCGATTGCCTATGCGGAGACTCAGCAGTACACGGAGCCGCTGTTCGTGTTCGTGGTGATGGTGGTGGCCGCGTCGCGTCCTGTGCTGGAGTTTGTGCAGCGCGTGCTGGCCACGATTGCGCGTCTGGCGCCGGGACGCAGCGAAGTCATGCTGGCCTGGTTGGGCTTGTCCGTCGTACCGCTGACCGGCTCGCTGATCACCGAGCCTGCCGCGATGACGATTGCTGCGCTGATGCTGGCGCCGCTGGTGTTTCGCGATCCGATGCCGGAATGGCTCAAGTATGGGGCGCTGGGCGTGCTGTTCGTCAACGTGTCGATCGGCGGCACGCTGACTTCCTACGCTGCGCCGCCGGTGCTGATGGTTGCCGGCACCTGGCAATGGGATAGCGCATTCATGGCCGCTCAGTTCGGATGGAAGGCAGCGTTGGCGGTATTCGTCAACGCGACTGTGGTGACGCTGCTGATGCGACGCCACCTGGTTGCCGAGCCACCGCGCGCAGCGGCTGATGCAGCAGCCGTGCCCTTGTTCGTCTGCGCGATTCATCTCGCCTTCCTCGCGGCCGTGGTGCTGCTGGCGCATCATCCCGTGCTGTTCCTGGGCGTGTTCCTGTTCTTCCTCGGTTACGCGCAGGCTTACCAGCGCTTCCAGTCGCCTTTGATCGTGAAAGAGGCTTTACTGGTGGGCTTCTTTCTCGCGGGACTCGTCGTGCTCGGCGGCATGCAGCAATGGTGGCTGCAGCCCATCGTCTCTCAGTTACAGCCCGTGGCACTGTTCTTCGGCGCGCTGGGCCTGACCGCCATCACCGACAACGCGGCCTTGACCTACCTCGGCTCCTTGATCGACGGCATCACGCCGCAGGCGCAATACATGCTCGTGGCAGGCGCCGTTGCCGGCGGCGGCCTGACCGTCATCGCCAACGCTCCCAACCCGGCCGGCGTCTCGCTCCTGCGCGCCGGCTTCCGCGACCAATCCATCAGTGCCTTCGGCCTGCTACTCGGCGCCGCCGCCCCCACCGCCACCGCCGCCCTCGCCTTCTTCTTTTAATCGTGTGCGCAAACGAAGACCGGCATGGCGCTCTCATTAAGCGCGATCGCAAGCGTCTCGCGAGCAAGCGTGCTAAGCGCACACTATTGAATCCCTGCAAGGACGCGAAAATTCTGCTTGCGCTATTCTGATTCTCATCCCGTTCCAAGCAGGAGCGGCTCTTTCACGACACTACATCAGGAGATGAGAATGAGCTATCTAGACCGTGATCCATATGGTATCTACCGCGACCGTACTGACAACGACGGTCCCGGCCCGCGCCTGATGGGCGCCGACACGTTGATGGGCGAGGACGTCTACAACCGCCAGGACGAGGACCTCGGCGACATCAAGGAAATCATGCTCGACATGCAGACCGGCCAGATCGCCTATGCAGTGCTGTCCTTCGGCGGCGTGCTGGGCATGGGCAACAAGCTGTTTGCCGTGCCATGGCAAGCGCTGCAACTGGACACCGCCAACAAGCGCTTCGTCCTCGACTGTGCGAAAGAAAAACTGGAGAACGCTCCAGGCTTCGACAAGGACCGCTGGCCCGACATGGCAAGCGCCGAATTCAGCACGCAAATCCACGATTTCTACGGCACCCAGCAAGCCATGCCGGGCGCCCGCACCTCCACTGGCAGCGTGATGGGCTCGGGCACCGGCACCATGCAAAGCGGATCGAGCGGCAGCTACAGCGGCTCGACCCGGGACGACGACATCGTCGGCGGCAACAAAGGCAACTATTGATCCCACGTGGCAGCAATTGACTGTTTAATGTCATTGCTGCCTGGCGGCGACGCGCGAATAATCGGCTGATCTTCTTCAGCCGATTTCATCATGCGCCTATTGATCCTGTTTGCCGCCCTTCTCTTCGCCGACGTAAGCCAGGCGGCCGAGCGCCCCCTCATCGTCATTGTCGGCTCCAACGAGCATACCGAGATCAGCGACTTCATGCTGCCGTATGGCGTGCTTAAGCGCGCCGATGTTGCCGACGTGCTGACAGCGTCGGTACACGAAGGCCCGATCCGCATGAGCGTCGGCCCGCGCGTGCAGCCTGATGCCAGCCTCGCCGAATTCGACCGGAAGTATCCAGCAGGCGCTAACTATGTGATCGTGCCCGCCATGCACGACTTCAAAGACCCTACGCTGGCCGACTGGCTGAAGACGCAAGCCGCGCATGGCGCTACGCTCGTCAGCATCTGCGACGGCGCGCTGGTGCTCGCCAACGCAGGTGTGCTGAAAGGCCATCAAGCCACTGCACACTGGGCCACGCGCGGTTACCGCGAAGAACACTATCCTGATACCACCTGGCTTGCCAACGCGCGCTACGTGGCGGACGGCAAAGTCATTACCAGCGCGGGCATCAGCGCCGCCATTCCCACTTCGCTGTCCCTGGTTGAAACGATTGCGGGCAGCGAACGTGCGCGCGCTGTGGCGAACGACATTGGCGTGAGCGGATGGGGCACGGAACACGACAGCACCGTCTTCGGCCCGCATCTAGGCAATCTGACCGTCTGGATGACGTGGTACACCGATCCCTGGTTCCATTCGCAGCGCGAGATTGGCCTGCCGGTCGCGCAAGGCGTGGATGAAATCGCGCTGGCCATCACTACCGACGCCTACCAGCGCACCAAGCGCGCCGTGCCGGTTACGGTCGCCATCTCGGACGAGCCGCTACATACGCGCTATGGCCTGACCATTCTGCCGGAGCGCGTGGCCGGTGCAGCCGACGCACCCGTGCAAATGCTGCCGACCCTGGACAGCATGCCACCTGCGCTGATGTGGAGCAAGGTCCTCGGCCGTATCGCCGACGATTACGGTTCGCGCACTGCGCAACGCCTGGCGCTGGAATTTGAATATCCGGATTACGCGCCGAGGTAAGATGGCGGCATGCCGCCAAACCGCCCCTGCCGTATCGTCCTGCTCGCCCACGAGCAAATGAACCTGCTGGACCTTTCCGGTCCGCTGCAAGCCTTCGCCAGCGCTGCCCGCCGCCACTCGGATGGCGGCGCGCCGCTGTACGAAACCATCATCGCTTCCGCTCACGGTGGACTCGTGACCACCAGCGCCGGGCTGGCGATCATGACCACGTCCATCGCCGATCTGGCCGATACTTCCATCGATACACTGATCGCTCCCGGTGGCTGCGCGGGCGACGAATATGACGCGCCGCCGGAGCTGGTGGCTTTCGTGCAGGCGCGCGCGGCCTCCGTGCGGCGCTTATGCTCCGTCTGCACTGGCGCGTTCCTGCTGGCGGCAGCGGGCCAGTTGAATGGCCGGCGTGCGGCCACGCATTGGGAATGGGTGGAACGGCTGCGGGGCCGGCATCCAGCGGTGGAAATCGATGCGGACAAAATTTATGTCCGCGATGGACATGTGTGGACTTCGGCTGGCGTCAGCGCGGGCATCGATCTGGCGCTGGCCTTGATCAATGAGGACTACGGCCATCGCGTGGCTATCGAAACTGCGCGGCAGATGGTGGTCTTCATGAAACGTTCCGGCGGCCAGTCGCAATTCAGCGTGCCGCTGGCCGCTCAGGCGCGCGCGAGCGGCGGCTTTGCGGATCTGCATGCGTGGATTGCCATGAACCTGCATGAGGACTTGCGCGTGGAGCGTCTGGCCGAGCAGGCAGGCATGAGTCCACGCACATTCGCGCGGGCTTACACGAGCCAGATGGGATGCACGCCGGCGCGCACTGTGGAGCAGATGCGGCTTGAGGCGGCGCGGCGGGCACTGGAGGAAAGCAGCCTGCCTGTGAAGACGATCGCGGCACAGGCAGGGTATGGCGAGGAGCAGAATTTGCGCCGGGTGTTTCTGCGGCAGTTGGGCGTTACGCCGGGCGACTACCGGAAGCGCTTCGCGACGGCGGATCAATGATCCGCCCTACGACGCTCCGCGTTATCGCCCCGGTTGGGCGGCTCATTGATCCGCCGGGACTACGACGCTCCGCGTTATCGCCCCGGTAGGGCGGATCATTGATCCGCCGGGACTACGACGCTCTGCGTTATCGCCCCGGTAGGGCGGATCATTGATCCGCCGGACCTCAACGCTGCATTGACTCCCAGACTTTCATCAGGCGCTTGACCGACACCGGCATCGGCGTGCGCAGTTCCTGTGCGAACAGGGACACGCGCAGCTCCTCCAGCATCCAGCGGTATTCCACCAGTTTCGGATCGGTGTTCTTGCCGGCCGATTTGTCGCGCGCCACGCGCAGGTAAGGCTGGGCGGCGATATGCCATTCCGCCATCGCCTTCTGATCGCGTGCCGAATCCGCGCGCAGCTTTTCGATACGCACGTTCATCGCCTTCAGATAGCGCGGGAAGTGCGACAGCTGCGTGAACTCGTTTTCGATCAGGAAGCGCTTGTGCACCAGGCCTTGCAGCTGCTGTTGCATGTCCTGCGCAGCTTGCGGATTGACGCCCTGCAGGCGCTTTGGCAGGCCGTGGTACTCGGTCAGCACCTGCGACACCAGGCGTGCAATCTCATTCACCAGCAGCACCAGACGCGATTTGCCTTCGTCCTTGCGTTTGATGAAGCTCGCTTCGTCGGTCGGCAGCGGGTCCTGCAGGCAGGCGATGTCCAGCGCTTTGGCGATGATCTGGTCGCGCAGCTCTTCCTGCGTGCCCATGGACATGAACTGCATACCCATCTGCTGCAGGTTCGGGATCGATTTTTCCACAAACTTGATCTGGTCCTTCATCTGCAGCGCGAACAGGCGGCGCAGGCCGATGCGATAGGTGCGCGCAGCGACGTTCGGATCGTCGAAGACTTCCAGATCGCAGTGCGAGCCCTTGTCCACCAAGGCGGGGAAGCCGATCAGGCTTAGCTTGCCTTGCTGGATTTCCAGCAGCTCGGGCAACTCGCCGAAGCTCCAGGTGGTGATGTTGGTATGCGCGGACGAAGCGGCAGCGCCCGACGCGCCTGCCCCACCAGCGCCAGCACTGCCTCCGCCGCCCGGCGCACCGCGTGCATCCGGGCCACCCCGGCCGCCCGTCGCCGCCGCACCGCGCGCCGCGTCGGCTGCTATGCCGCCGTGCGTGGGCTTGGCCGCGCCGCTGGCCACACCTCCCGCACCCGCCGCCGAGCCGAAGCCACGTCCAGCCAGTTGTGCGAGCTGCGCGGGCGTGGCTGCATTGCCGCCGCCTTCGGCCATCTTCTGGAAGCTCTGGCGCGCCTGCACGCCGTACTCGGCCTGCAAGGTGGCGAGATTGCGCCCCATATCCAGCTGGCGTCCATGCTCGTCCACGATCTTGAAGTTCATGAAGTGGTGAGCCGGCAGCTGCTCCGGCTTGAAGTCCGTGGTCAGCACCGTGATCGTAATCTGCTTGCGGATGTCAGCGATGATCGCATCAACCAGGTCACCGCGTCCGAACTCCGTACGCTCGACAAACTTCGCCGCGTAATCCGACAGCGGCACCATATGGCGGCGCTGCTTCTGCGGCAGAGTTTTCAGCAGCAGGTGCACCTTCTCCTTCAGCATGCCCGGCACCAGCCACTCGCAGCGCTCGCGCGAGATCTGGTTCAGCGCATACAGCGGCACGGTCAACGTAACGCCATCGCGCACGCTACCCGGCTCGAAGTGGTAGCTGAGCTGCATTTCCAGACCGCCCGTCATCATCTTCTTCGGGAACAAGTCTGTGGTGACACCTGCGGCCTCGTGGCGCATCAGGTCTTCGCGGTTCAGGAACAGCAGCTTGGGATCGTCGTGGGACGCATCCTTGTACCACTTTTCGAAACCAGCGCCGTTCACCACGTCGGACGGAATCGCCTGGTCGTAGAAGGCCTCGATCAACTGATCATCCACCAGCACGTCCTGGCGGCGCGACTTGTGTTCGAGGTTTTCAATCTCGCGAATCAGCTTGTGGTTGTGGGCGAAGAACTGCAGCCGGGTATCGTAATCGCCGCCAACCAGCGCGTCGCGAATAAAGATTTCGCGCGCCTCGGCCGGATTCTTCTGGCCGTAGTTGATGCGGCGCTGGCTATACACCACCAGTCCGTACAAGGTGGCGCGCTCGGAAGCCGTGACTTGTGCCGGACGTTTTTCCCAGCGCGGCTCGCCCCAGGATTTCTTCAGCAGGTGTCCGCCGATCTTCTCGATCCATTCCGGCTCAATGCGCGCCACGCAGCGTGCGTACAGGCGCGTGGTTTCGACCAGTTCGGCCGCCACGATCCACTTGCCCGGTTTCTTGGACAGCGCGGAGCCCGGCCAGATATGGAAACGGATGCCGCGTGCGCCGAGATAGCCGGCGCCCGGTTCGTCGTCGGATTTAAAGCCGATATTGCCCAGCAGGCCGGTGAGCAGCGCCATGTGGAACTGGTCGTAGGTCGCCGGCGACTCATTGGTGCGCCAGCCCTGCTCTTTCACGATGGTCAGCAGCTGCGAATGGACATCGCGCCATTCACGCAGGCGCAACTGGTTCAGGAAGGTCGCACGGCAGCTGTCCATCAGCTGCCGGTTGGACTTCTTGTGTTCAATCGCGCTCTCGAACCATTTCCAGATTTTGAGATAGCTCAGGAATTCGGACTTCTCATCCGCGAATTTCTTGTGCTGTTCATCGGCGGCTTGCTGATGCTCGATCGGACGGTCGCGCGGGTCCTGCACGGACAGCGCGGAGGCCACGATCAGCACTTCGGTCAGGCAGTGGTACTCCTGCGCTGCCAGGATCATACGGCCAACGCGCGGGTCCAGCGGCAGCTTGGCCAGCTTGCGGCCAAGCTGCGTGAGCTTGTTGTCTTCGTCAACGGCGCCCAGTTCCTGCAGCAGCTGGTAGCCGTCGGCGATGGCGCGGCCCAGTGGCGGCTCGATGAAGGGGAAGCTCTCCACGTCCGTCAGATGCAGGGACTTCATGCGCAGGATGACGGAAGCCAGCGAGGAGCGCAGTATTTCCGGGTCGGTGAACTTCGGTCGCTGCGCGAAATCCTGTTCGTCGTACAGGCGGATACACACGCCATCGGCCACACGGCCGCAACGGCCCGCGCGCTGGTTGGCGGCGGATTGCGCGATCGCCTCGATTTGCAGCTGTTCGACTTTATTGCGGTAGCTGTAGCGCTTCACGCGCGCCAGGCCGGCGTCCACCACGTAGCGGATGCCGGGCACGGTCAGCGAGGTTTCCGCCACGTTGGTCGCCAGCACGATGCGGCGCGCGTTGGTGGTGCGGAAGACGCGGTCCTGCTCCTCGACCGACAGCCGGGCGAACAGGGGCAGGATTTCCACGTGCGGCGGATGGTGCTTGCGCAAGGCTTCGGCGGCGTCGCGGATTTCGCGTTCGCCAGGCAGGAACACAAGCACGTCACCGCTGCCAATGCGGCAGACTTCATCGACGCCGTCGACGATGGCGTCCATCAGGTCGCGCTTTTCTCTTGCTGCTGCGGTACGCGCGCCTTTCGCGTCGGGCGTTGGCGCGCCGACGTTGACCTGCTCGCGCTCTACCGGACGATAGCGGACTTCCACTGCGTACAGGCGACCGGAGACTTCGATCACCGGCACCGGCGGTTTGCCTTCCTGCGTGAAGTGTCTTGCGAAGCGCTCGGCGTCGATCGTGGCGGACGTGATGATCACTTTCAGGTCCGGACGGCGCGGCAGGATCTGCTTCAGGTAGCCAAGCAGGAAGTCGATGTTCAGGCTGCGCTCGTGGGCTTCGTCGATGATGATCGTGTCGTAAGCCTTCAGCAGCGGGTCGGTTTGCGTTTCGGCCAGCAGGATACCGTCGGTCATCAGCTTGACCGAGGCGCCTTTGCTCAGGGTGTCGTTGAAGCGGACCTTGAAGCCGACGGTTTCGCCGAGCGGTGTGCCAAGTTCGACTGCGATGCGTTTCGCGGTCGACGAGGCGGCGATTCTTCGCGGCTGCGTGTGGCCGATCAGGCCTTTCTGGCCGCGTCCCAGTTCGAGGCAGATTTTCGGCAGCTGCGTGGTTTTGCCGGAGCCGGTTTCGCCGGAGACGATGACCACCTGGTGATTCCGCAGCGCTTCAGCAATTTCCGCGCGCCGTCCGGACACCGGAAGGTCTTCAGGGAAGGTAATTGGCGGCAGCGGATTGCGGAACAGCGCCGCCTCCTCACGCACCTTGCGCTCCTCCTCAGTCTCCCGCCGACGCTCCCCCCGAGCGCCGTCGCCACGGCCCTGGCCCGCCGCGTCGCCACCTTCGCGCTGCACGCGCTGCTGGCTCGCGGACACGCCACGGTCGCCGCCGCGCTGCGAACGTGCGTCGCCGCCGCGGGCCTGAATCGTTGCGTCGCCACCTTGGCGCTGCTCGCGCGGCTGGCCGACGGACGCGTCGCGATCGCCGCTGCGCTGCGAACGTGCGTCGCCGCTGCGGGCTTGGCGCGGTGCGGCGGCGGACGGACGCGGCGCGCGCGCGGTGTCGCTGCGCGGGCCGCGTGCTGGCTCGCCGCGCTGGGCGTCGGCGCTGCCAGGGGCGCGTGCCGGGGCGCCAGCTGGCGCGGACGCAGCGGCGCGGCGCGGGTCGCGCGGGTCGCGGGCATCGCCCGTGCGGCGGGTGTCGCGGGCTCCGCTGGTGCCGCGGGTATCGCGTGCATCGCGGGTGTCGCCGGAGGCCGCGGGGGACGCTTTGCCGCCCGGAGGTGTCTTATTGCTTGCTTCTACCATCTTTTTTTACAGTATTTGATGCGAAAATCGCGCAGCGAATTATAATGCGCGAAATGGAAAACCCTACCCAATTCGTCCACTGGCTGCGCTCAGTCGCGCCTTACATCCACGCTTTCCGTGGCAAGACCTTCGTGGTCGCCTTCCCAGGTGAACTAGTCAGCGCCGGCGCCCTGCCCGTGCTGGCCCATGACTTGTCCTTGTTGCACGCTCTGGACATCAACGTCTGCGTCGTCTACGGCTCCCGCCCGCAAGTGGCGGAGCAGCTCGCGCTGCGGAACGTTGAAGGCCGCTTCCACAACGGCATCCGCATCACGGACACCGCCGCCATGGAATGTGCCAAGGAAGCCGCCGGCGAGCTGCGCCTGGACATCGAAGCCGCCTTCAGCCAGGGTTTGCCGAATACGCCAATGTCGAATGCGGCAATCCGTATCATTTCCGGCAACTTCATCACCGCCCGTCCGGTCGGCGTGATCGACGGCGTGGACTTCGAACTGACCGGCATCACGCGTAAGGTCGACGCGGAAACCCTGCATTCCATCATGGGTTCCGACGGTGTGGTGCTGCTCTCCCCGCTGGGCTTCTCGCCCACCGGCGAAACCTTCAATCTGACGATGGAAGACGTTGCCGTCTCCGCCGCCATTGCCCTGCACGCCGACAAGCTGATCTTCATCACCGAAACGGACATGATGAAGGACGCCGGCGGCGCCGAGATTACCGAACTGTCCTCGCACCAGGCCGAAGCCGTGCTGCAAGCCGGCTTCCTGTCGGACGCCACCGCCTTCTACCTGAAGCACTGCATCAAGGCCTGCCACAACGGCGTGGACCGGGCGCACATCGTGCCCTTCGAGATGGACGGCTCCGCCCTGCTGGAACTGTTCACCCACGACGGCGTGGGCACCATGATCTCGCACGAGAACCTGGAAAGCCTGCGTCCTGCCACAATTGAGGACGTTGGCGGCATTATCAAGCTGATCGAGCCGCTGGAAGCTGACGGTACGCTGGTGAAACGCGGCCGCGAGCTGATCGAACGCGAAATCGAGATGTTTTCCGTGATCGAGCACGACGGCGTGATCTTCGGCTGTGCCGCATTGTACGCCTTCCCGGAAGAAAAGATGGCCGAAATGGCATGCCTGACCGTCAACCCCGACGTGCAAACCCAGGGCGACGGCGAGCGTATCCTCAAGCACATGGAAAACCGGGCGCGCGCCCAGGGCATCACCAAGCTGTTCGTGCTGACCACCCGTACCGCGCACTGGTTCATCAAGCGCGGCTTCGTGCCGGCGACCGTGGAAGCCCTGCCGAAAGACCGCCAGCGCCTCTACAACTGGCAGCGCAAATCCCAGGTTTTGATCAAGACACTATAATTGCAGTTTTTAGGAGTTCCGAAAATGGCTCGTACCGTCCATTGCATCAAACTGAACAAGGAAGCTGAAGGCCTCGACTTCCCGCCATATCCTGGCGAATTGGGCAAGAAAATCTATGAATCCGTGTCCAAGGAAGCCTGGGCTGCCTGGCTCAAGCACCAGACCATGCTGGTCAACGAAAACCGCCTGAACCTGGCGGATGTGCGCGCACGCAAGTACCTGGCTGCGCAAATGGAAAAGCATTTCTTCGGAGAAGGCGCCGACCAGGCAGCCGGCTACGTACCACCAGCAGAGTAATCTCACCCACAAGGAAGCGCGATGCCCCGTTTGAACGTCAAAGTCTTAACCGGGGCGATCGCCCTGGCCTTATCCCTCCCTTCCTTCGGCGCCGAGCAAGCCTGGGTCGCCAAATCCAACGAGAACGCCAAACTGCTGCTGGCCGTGATGGCCAGGTATGCGCCTGAAGAAGCGGGCAGCCTTGGTGTCGACGGCCTGGACGAGCAGATTGTCGACATGTCGCGCGACCAGTTCGACGCCAGCAGCAAGGACACGCGCGCCGTCGTGGCGGAGTTGCAGAAGCGGGAAAAGGGCGAGACTGATGCACGCGTCAAACAGGACCTCGACATCCTGATCACCAGCGCCAACGATAACCTGCATACCGCAGCCCTGCAGCGCAAATACTTCATCCCCTACACCGACGTGACCCGCCTGATCTTCGGCGTGGTGCGCGAGAATCTCGATCCCCGCATTCCGAAAGAGCGCCAGGCCCACCTGCTGGTTCGCCTGGAAAAATACGCCGGTCTCGCCAAGGGTTACCGTCCACTGACGGAACTGGCCAAGGCGCGCACCGCCGAACGCATGAAGGCCGACAAGAAGCTGATCGGCCCCTACAAAGGCAAGGTGCAAAAGGCCATCGAGGATTCGCCCACCCTGATCAAGGGCATGAAGGACCTGCTGGCCAAGAGCGACATCAAGGGCTGGGAAAAGCCGATGTCCGCGCTGGAACAGCAGCTCAACGACTACACCGAATACCTGAAGAAGGACATGCTGCCGCTGGCGCGCGCCGACCACAAGCTGCCGCCTGAAGTCTATGCGGACAACCTGAAGCAGTTCGGCGTCGACATCCCGCCGCAGGAGCTGATCTCGAAGGCATTGACATCCTTCGCCGAGATCCGCAACCAGATGAACATCACCGCTCGCCTGATCGCCGATCAGCGCAAGCTGCCGAATGCCGACTACCGCGCCGTGATGGCGGAACTGAAGAAGCAGCAGATTCCCGAAGCGGAAGTCATGCCGCTGTATAAGGAGCGTCTGGGCCAGATCGAAGCGGCCGTGCGCGAGCAGCGCATCGTCACCCTGCCGGCGCGCGAAGCGAAGATCCGCCTGGCTACCGAAGCAGAGAATGCTGCCAGCCCTGCGCCGCATATGAGCCCTCCCCGCCTGATCGGCAATACAGGCGAGTATGGTGAATTCGTGCTGACCACGGGCGTCAAGTCGCCGGATGGGAAGTCGCTGGCATTCGACGACTTCACCCACCAGGCGGGCACCTGGTCGATTACGGCGCACGAGGCGCGCCCCGGCCACGAACTGCAGTTTGCGAAGATGCTGGAGACAGGCGTTTCCACCGCCCGCGCGGTGTTTGCCTTCAACAGCGTGAACGTGGAAGGCTGGGCTCTGTATGCGGAAGCGGAGATGCAGCCTTACGAGCCGCTGGATGGACAGCTGTTCGCGCTGCAGGCACGCGCCATGCGCGCCGCACGCGCCTTCCTCGATCCGATGGTCAACCTGGGACAGATTACGCCGGATGGCGTGAAGTCCTTCCTGATGGATGATGTGGGCTTGTCCGAAGGAATGGCAACGCAGGAGATGCAGCGCTACACCTTCCGCTCGCCCGGACAGGCGACGTCCTACTTCTATGGCTACCAGCGTCTGATGGAAACGCGCGAGGCGGCCGAAGTCGCCCTGCGCCAGAAGTTCGATCGTCAGGCGTTTAACGACTTCGTGCTGTCACAAGGCCTGGTCCCACCTGCCCTGCTGCGCAAGGCAGTGATGGACGACTTCGTCAAATAGGAACGCAACACATTTATTTGGCGATGCCGGGGGCGCCCTGCCCCGACGGCATCGCTGCGCACTGGCGCAGTTCGCAGCGCGCCAGGAATACTTTGCCGTTATCGCAAGCCATGCGGTACACCTCGACCGGGCCTGGTTCGCTGACCAGCCCTGCGCCGTAACCACCCTGGCACGACTCCGCCTTCGCCAACCGTTCCACCGTCGCGGATGAAATCCCCGCACGGAATGCGACCTTCTGCACTTCAACGCCATTCACCATGACACGCCGCGTACCATCCGCCGCCAATTCAGGCTGAGCGGACTTGCGCATGACGGGCGCTTGCGCGACCTCGTCTTGCTTCAGGAACGGGATGTGGGAACAGGCACTCAGCAAACCAGCGGACAGCAACAGCAGCGAGAGTCGTTTCATAGGCCTTAATATTTGAGGGTTTTGACGCCTTCGGACGTGCCGAGCAGGCACACATTTGCGCCGCGGGCCGCGAACAGGCCAACAGCCACCACACCGACGATCTGATTGATCTCGGTTTCCAGCTTGACAGGATCGGTAATCGACAGGCCGGCCACGTCGATGATATTGCCGCCATTGTCGGTAACGAAAATCTCGTCCGAACCGGCCTTGGTACGCACCTTCGGCTGGCCGCCCAGGGCCGCCAGCTTGCGCATCACGGCGTTGCGCGCCATCGGCAGCACTTCCACCGGCAGCGGGAACTTGCCCAGGGTTTCAACCAGCTTGGAGCCGTCAGCGATGCAGACAAACTGCTTCGACACCGACGCCACGATCTTCTCGCGGGTCAGCGCAGCGCCGCCGCCCTTGATCATATGGCCGGCAGCGTTGATTTCGTCGGCGCCGTCGATGTACACCGCGATTTCCGAAACTTCGTTAAGATCGAATACAGGAATGCCGTGGCCAGCCAGGCGGGCGGCGGTCGCTTCCGACGAGGCAACCGTGCCCTTGATGCGGTGCTTGATCTTAGCCAGTTCATCGATGAAGAAATTGGCGGTAGAACCGGTGCCGACGCCGATGATTTCGCCATCAATTACATAATCAATAGCCGAAATAGCAACAGCTTGTTTCAATTTGTCTTGCGTCATAGTTACAATCAATTGGAAGATGCGGATACAGAAATGGGCGTATTTTAGCTGAATTGACCACCCTCCCGAGGAAATCAGCATGAAGCCAAGCACCGTCCTGATCGTCGATGACAGCCGAGTCTCCCGTATGCTCACCCGGCAACATATCCAGGTCCGCCACGCCGACTGGATCGTGGAGGAAGCCGCCAACGGCGAGGAAGCCATCGCCAAGGCGCCCAATTTGCAGCCTGACCTGGTGTTGTTGGATGTGAACATGCCCGGCATGGGCGGCGTTGAAGCCGCCGCCGCCCTGCGCGCCATGCTGCCGGAATGCCACATTTCTCTGCTGACCGCCAATGTGCAGGCAGCCACCCGCCAGCGGGCGGAAGCGATCGGTGTCGGTTTCATGGAAAAACCCATTACCGCCGAACGCATCGCACAACTGATCGCCCCACTGGAAGCCTGACATGATCCGCCTGTCCGAACTGGAGCTGGACGCCCTCGTCGAGCTGTTCAATATCGGCGTGGGACAGGCGGCGAGCGCCATGAGCGAAATCGTCAACGAAACGGTGACGATGTCGGTGCCTTCCATCAGCTTCCTGAGCCGCGCCGCAGCCGCCAAACTGCTGGCCACCAAGAGCACAGGCAGCGGCCGCATTTGCGGCATCAGCCAGCACTACGCCGGCGCTTTCCAGACCGACGCCATCCTCATGTTCCCCGAGGAGAAAAGCCAGCAGATCGTGCGGCTGATGGTAGGCGAGACGATGCCGCTGGAAGAATTGTCGGCCATGGAGCAGGAAGCCATGAGCGAGATCGGCAACATTCTGCTGAATAGCTGCGTGGGAGCGCTGGCGAATATCTTCGAGCGCGAGCTGCAAGGATCACTGCCCGCGTATCACGTCGGCTACAGCGAAGAGCTGCTGGCCTTGTCCGGCGCGGGCGAATCGATGGTGCTGATGCTGCACATCGAGTTCACGGTCGAGCGCCAGCAGATTTCCGGCGACGTGGCCTTCATCATGGACGTGAGCGCGCTACAGGATTTGAAGGCGCATGTGAATTCTTATCTGGCGCGCGCCATGGGTGGGGCCTGAACCATGCAGCCCTTGCTGCAAAGCGTGCTGGATACCATCGATGTCGGCGCTGTGGTGCTGGATAGTGAGCATCTGGTGGTGCTATGGAACCGCTGGATGGGCCAGCACTCCGGCGTCACCAGCACGGAAGCGCTGGGCCGCAATTTCTTCGACCTGTTCCCCGACCAGCGCGGGCGGCGTCTCGATGGCGCCGTGACGCAGGCCCTGCGCAACAATATGCCTTCGCTGCTGTCGCAAACGCTGAACCGCTGGCCCCTGCCCCTTTACGCCAGCAAGGCGGAAGCGGAACAGGGCGAGCGCATGCACCAGGCGCTGACGGTTACGCCCATCAATATGCCGGGCGAGGAACGGCATTGCCTGATTCAGATTAATGACGTGAGTGCCGCTGTGCTGCGCGAGAACCTGCTGCGCGAGCAGGCCATGGCGCTGCGCTCGCAAACCCTGCTGGATGATCTGACCGGCGTCGCCAACCGCCGCCATTTCGACATCGCCATCGACCGCGAAGCGCGCCGCGCGCGCCGCACCGGCTCGCCCCTGTCGCTGATGATGCTGGATATCGATTACTTCAAGGCCTACAACGACCACTACGGCCATCAGCAGGGCGATGCCTGCCTGGAAGCCGTATCGGCCGCGCTGGCCACGATGCAGCAGCGTCCCGCCGACCTGTTCGCGCGCTACGGCGGCGAGGAATTTGCCGTCATCCTGCCCGATACGCCGGGCGATACGGCCCTGCAAATGGCGTACTCCATGTGCCGCAAGGTACGCGACCTGCACATTCCTCACGAGGCGTCGCAGGCACCGCATAAACTCATCACCATCAGCATCGGCGTGGCCAGCACGGACAAAGGCCATCCCGGCGAAGTCTATGATCTGATCAACGCAGCCGACCGCGCCCTCTACCACGCCAAAGCCTGCGGCCGCGACCGCGTCGAGACGCTCGAGATTTAAAGGAAGGTCGCCAGGTAGTCGATGAAGGCACGGCTCTTGGCCGGCAGCTGGCGGCGCGAGGGATAGTACAGGTAAAGCGGAAAAGTCTCGTCGCTCCAGCTGGGAAAGAGGTCGACCAGCTGGCCCGACTTGATCATCGCTTCCGCCGTGAAGCACATCACCTGCGCAATGCCGAAGCCTGCCAGGCAGGTTGAGTACAGCGTGGCGCCGTCGTTGACGGTGAGCGCGCCGCTGACCTGCACTGTCTTGCGTTTGCTGCCGCGATGGAATTCCCATGCGAACGGCCGTCCCGTCACCGGGTCGCGGAAGTGGATGCATTGATGGCGCCTGAGATCTTCCGGCTTCGCAGGCGCGCCGTGACGGGCGATGTAGGCTGGCGATGCGACAGTCAGAATGCGCGTTTCCATCAGCTTGCGTGCCACCAGGGTTGATGGCTGCGGATGGCCGAAGCGCAGGGCGAGGTCGATACCGTCCGCAATCAGATCGCCCAGATCATCACGTGTAATCAGTTCCAGCTGCAAATCGGGATGCGCATCGAGAAAAGCGCCAAGGCGCGGCCCCAGTACCAGCTTGGAAAAGAAGGGATCGACGTTCACGCGCAACCGTCCGCGTACTTTCACCGCGCCTTGCGAGGCATCGCTGACGCACTCTTCCAGCTCTGACATCAGCGGCAGCACCTGGGCATAGAAGCGGCTGCCTTCGTCCGTCAGCGTGAGCGAGCGCGTGGTGCGCTCGAACAGACGTATGCCCAGCCGCGCTTCGAAGCGCGACACGGCACGGCTCACGCCGGACGGCGACATGTCCAGCACCTCGCTGGCGGCGGCAAAGCTGCCGGTATCCACGATCGCGGCCAGCACTTCAACGCCTCTGAGAATTCCTTCTTCCATCAGCACATTCTAATTGATGATTCGTAGTCATGAAAGAAGTGCCATCCATGCCATCGTCAAATGAGTGCGGCGCCGCGAAAATGGCTCCACTTTCTCATCAAGGAGCACATCATGTACGTCATCACTGGAATTACCGGACAAGTCGGCGGCGAAGTTGGCCGCACCCTGCTCGCTGCGGGACTGCCCGTGCGCGCCGTCGTGCGCGACGCTGCCAAGGGAGCGGCCTGGGCTCAGCAAGGCTGCGAGATCGCGCTGGCTGACATGGCCGATGCGACAGCGCTGAGCACCGCTTTTGCCGGCGCCGAAGCCGTCTTCGTCCTGCTGCCGCCAAACTTCGATCCGGCGCCCGGCTTTCCTGACACCGAAGCGCGCGTGGCCGCGCTGTATGAAGCACTGATCGCCGCCCAGCCCAAGCGCGTGGTCTGCCTGTCCACCATCGGCGCACAGGCCACCGAGGCCAATCTGCTGAACGCCCTGCGCATCATGGAGCGCAAGCTGAGAGACCTGCCAATGCCGATTGCCTTCCTGCGCGCCGGCTGGTTCATGGAAAACATGATCTGGGATATTGCGCTGGCCAAAGCCACCGGCATCGTTCCCAGCTTCCTGCAGCCGCTGGATAAGCCTGTGCCCATGGTTGCCACCGCCGACGTAGGCCGCGTTGCCGCCGAGCTGCTACGCCAGGAATGGCGAGGCGTGCGGGTGGTCGAGCTGGAAGGTCCGGCGCGCGTGTCGCCGAATCAGATCGCCGAATGCATGTCGCTCGTGTTCAACCGCACCGTGGAAATGGAAGCCGTCCCGCGCGACCAGTGGGAAGCCCTGTTTCGCAGCCAGGGCATGAAGCATCCCCTGCCCCGCATCCGCATGCTGGACGGCTTCAATGAAGGCTGGATTGAATTTGAAGGCCCGAACGTGCACAAGGGCGAGGTACCCGTGAGCGCCGTGGTGGAAGCGCTCGCGGGCAAGACAGCGTGACGATCAGCTGACGGAGAGCGCCAGCACCGCCAGGGAATACACGGTGAGCGCGATCACCGACATGAAGAGCAGCGCGCAGGTACGCCACAAGCCTTCGTAGCGCGTCAGACCATAAGTACCGCGCAGCTGCTTGTACATGTGGAACGGCGGGACAAAGCAGAACAGCACGCCCGCAGTGCCATTGAAGCCGTAGTAGCTCAGGATCGCTACCACCACAAACAACAGCGACATGAAGGAGAGCGAATACAGCGAGAACACCGCGTGGCTGAACATCGACGCACCGCGCTTCCAGAACAGCATCAGCCACAGAAAGGGCATGGAGATCGGCACCAGCAGGAAGGAGTATTTATAGGCCGCGTTCTTCAGCTTATACAGCGCCAGCTCCGGGTTTTCCACCGCGTGCTTCAGGGCCACGTTCAGCCACGGGATATCGCTGTTGATGTTGGACGACTTCACTTCTTTCTTCCAGTCCCAGTCGGAGTCGGAATCGTCGGCTTTTGCGGCGGGCGCGCTGCTTGCTGGGCTACTTGCTGGGCTACTTGCTGGGCTACTTGCTGCGCTGTTGGCTGAACTGCTTGCTGCGCTGCTTGCCGAGCTGCCAGCCGCGGCACCGGCAGCCGTGGTCACCGCCGCAGCCTTGGTCGCAGCCTCCTCGGCGGCCGCCAGTTTCTTCCTGGCCTTTTCCAGTGCAGCCTGCGCTTTCGCAATGCCCTTCTCGCCTTCTGCCGCTTTCAGATCGGCTTCGGCCTCAATCACCTGTTCTTTTCGGTTCTCCACTTTCTCCGCGAGGCGCGCGCTCGTCTGCTCCGGTGTTGCCGGCTTGTCCGGCGCACCGTGATTCAGATTGCCCACGGTGAGCGAGAACACGAAGAACATCAGGAACATCATGAACAGGAACAGCGCCAGCGGCGACACGAAGCGCGTGCGCTGGCCGTCCAGGAAGCGGCGCGTCAGTTCGCCGGGGCGCAGGACCAGCAGCGGCAGGGTGCGCCAGCCCTTGGTCTCGAAGTGGAACATGCCGTGAATGAGCTCTTCCACCAGATGCAGCACCGAGTTGTGCAGGTGGGTCTTCTGCCCGCAATTTCCGCAGTAATTACCGGCAGTCTTGGCGCCACAGTTGGCACAGACCCCGCTGTGCACATGCGCGCTCTGGTCGCCGGCATTGCCTTCGATTTCGTGTGCTATCAGGCCGGCCGTAACCAGATCGCCCGCAGCTTCCAATTCCACTCCCATGCCAACCTCATTACTGATTGCAAAATCAACATGATAGCTCACATGTCAAGGCAGCAATAGTGAATGCTGGGTCGCCGTGTGGAAGTCACGCCACACCCGGTTGATGGTGCTGTGCACGTTGGCGGCGTACAGGCCGCAGTAGGGGTAAAGACCGTCCACCGCCGAGCGGGAAGCGGCGACAAGCGAAAGCGAGGCGTCCTGCAAGCTTTCGATTTCGGCTTGCGGCACTTCCTCGCCGGCCGCCACGCGCGCCCATGCACGGTCGAGCAGCGCGTAAGCGTGGTCGCGAGCCTGGACGAGCTGCGTTTGCGCGTCGTGCAGCAGACGCTCCACTTCCGGGCGCTGTACCAGCGGTTGTCCGCTCATCGTGTGCTTGCGGCGTGCGATCGAGTCGCGCGCCAGTCCCACGAAGTGACGCGCCATGCCGGCCAGGTTGGCGGCCAGTGTGATGTAAGCCAGCGGATAAAACGGGAATTGATACAGCGGCCCCGGCGCCGTCGCATGCGCGGCATCGATCACGAAGCCATGGCTGGATGGCACCCACTGTCCCTGAATGCTGTAACTGTGCGACGCCGTCGCGCGCAGTCCGACGCTGTGCCAGGTCGGCACAATCGACACCTGCGCCGCCGGCACCACGAACGCACTGATGCGCGGCGCACCGTTTTCATCCCGCAGCGGCTGGCCGTTCTCGCGCAGCACGGCGTTCAGCGTGAAGTGCGTGGCCATCGGCGCACCGCTGGCGTAATCCCAGCGCCCCGTGATGCGGAAGCCATCACCTTCACGTTCCGCAAAACCGGTCGGCGCGCCGCTGCCCGCCAGGCAGACACGCCGCGTGCCAATGATCTCGCGCGCCAGGTCCGGCGGCAGAAAGCCCGCAAACCATCCCGCGCCTGCGCACAGCGTGACGACCCAGCCCATGCTGCCATCCGCCGCCGCGATTTCCTCTTCGAGACGCACCACCTCCGGCAGCGGCAACTCCGCCCCACCTGCCGCGCGCGGCGCCAACATCCGCAACCAACCCCGCCGGTGAATCAGCGCCTGCTGCACAGGCTCCAGAAAGCCGCCCACATCAGCGGCCGCCGCGTGCTGGCAAATACGCAAAAGATCTCGTTGGGTGATGTGCTGGTTCAATGACATTGGATCAAAGCCGGTTTAGCAGAATCGCAGCATTCTACTCTCCTGTACCATGACTGACGTAACGCAAAGCATTCCCTTGTGCCACAGGCTATTGTGGCTCCGTGGCATGTGTTGCGACTTCGCTTGGTGCGGAGTAGTATACAAACGCTGTCCCTTACTTTAATTTAGGGACGGCTAATGAACAGGCCCTCCTACGTGAGGGCCTTTTGTTTTGGGGAAAATGATGGAGCGTGTCGCTGTTTTCGTCGATGCCGGGCATTTGTTTGCAGCGGGCTCCGCGCTGCTTCGCTCGTCACCACCAAAGCGAAACGAAATCGCACTCGATGTGGAGGCAGCCGCCGCCTATTTTGCAGCTACGGCGCTGGCAATGACTCAGTTGCCCTTGCTACGCATCTATTGGTATGACGGCGCACTTCCCGTCGGCCTGACCACAGATCAACAATTGCTTGCAGCCGCCCCTAATGTCAAGCTCCGGCTCGGCGTCGTAAATTGCCATGGCGAGCAGAAGGGCGTCGACGCAAGAATCATCACGGACTTGGTGGCCCTCGCCCGAGATCGCGCAATGGCCGATGCCGTCCTTGTCGGCGGCGACGAGGATCTTCGCATTGGCATCGAGTTGGCGCAAGAGCGGGGCGTGCGGGTTCATCTGCTGTCAGTAGCCAATGCAAACGCATCAATCAATCTCAGAAGAGAAGCTGACACAGTCTCGGAATTGATAGCCAGTCTGTTCGTGCAATGCTTTCCTTTCGTATGAATCCCATCCATAGAATTCCGCACAGCCCGCCAGGTGAATATAGTTGCTCAGACCTCATCGCTCGCTATCTTCGTGAACTTTCCTTTGACTCCGTGAATGCATTAGGCAAAGCAATGGCCGTCACATCGCAAATCCCTGCCGATCATGACCGCCGAATCCTCGCCATCGCTCGTGATACCTTGAACCGCCAACTCACCACTGACGAAAAGACAGCGCTTCGAGCTGCGGCGCGACATCAAATAAGGACACTTGTACGGTAAACGTGTTTTTGCCACAATGGCAAGCAAATGAAGACGAGACCGTACCTTTCAGAGATTGGATTGAAACCGTCGGCGGCCGAGAGGGCTGAGGAGTTTCCTTTTAATTTGCCGGCGATCGCGTCGCTCGATAATTTGCTACTGCATCCTTCGGTCACCTTCCTCGTTGGCGAGAACGGTTCGGGCAAGTCGACTTTGCTGGAGGCGATTGCGGTAGGTATGGGATTTAATCCTGAAGGCGGCAGCCGCAATTTCAACTTTGCGACGCGTGCGTCGCATACGGATCTTCACGAGCATCTGCGCCTGGTACGCGGTGTAAAGCAGCCGCGCGATGGTTTTTTCTTCCGTGCCGAGACCTTCTATAACGTCAGCACCGAGATCGAGGAGCTGGACAAGCCTCCCGGAGGGCCGCCGATCATCAGCTATTTCGGCGGCAAGTCGCTGCACGAAAAGTCGCACGGCGAGACTTTCCTGACGGTGTTCATGGAGCGCTTCCGCGGCGATAGCCTGTTTATTCTGGACGAGCCGGAAGCAGCACTGTCGCCGCAGCGCCAGCTAGCGATGCTAAGCCGCCTGCACGATCTCGTTGGCGAGCGCTGCCAGTTCATCATCGCCACACACTCGCCGATTCTGATGTCCTACCCAAATGCCTATATCTACGAATGCGGTGAGCGCGGCATCCGGCTGGTCGAATATGAGGACACGGAACACTACCGCGTCATGCACGACTTCATGGCGCATCCCGAACGGATGCTGAAGGTGCTGCTGGAACGCTAAGGCAGCAGCTCCACGCCGAACCAGCGCGCGACAATCGCGAACAGCGCGAAGCAAATCACCGTAAAGACCACGCACACGCCCAGCGTCGGCCAGAAGCCAAGGCGCGGCAATAGCCAAGGAAAGACCAGAAACATCGGCAGCGTGGGAATAACGTACCAGAACGTGTACCAGGCATGATTGGCGATCTTTTGCTGCGGCTGATTTTCGACATAAAGCCAGATCAGCGCCAGCACCGTCACCATCGGCAGCGCGGCAATCAGCCCGCCAAGCCGATCACTGCGCTTGGCGAATTCGGAAACGGCGACAACAACGCCGGCGGTGAGAAGATATTTAGTAATGATCCAGGCCATCGCGTCATGCTACCACGGCGGTTCGCCAGCGCAGGCCAAGCGGCAGCTCAGGTGGCCCGAACACGAAATGCAGCACGCGCCGACGACTGGAACCGCTGGATTTGGATGAAGCATGGAGCAGTAAAGGGCGCATCACCAGCACGCCGCCCTGCTCTACTTCGCAACAAACCTCCGCGTAAGCATCACGCATGGCGATCGCCGCGTCGGCGGAAAGCACTCCCATGCTGTGCGAGCCAGGCACCACGCGCAAAGGTCCATCTGCGAGCAGGCAATCGTCCAGATGAAGCCGCACAGCGACGATCTGCTTCAGCACCTGGGGCGGCGCTTGCACGAACAGCGCACCTTCCTTTTCAGACCAGCCTCGCAAGCTCGTTTCACTGATGCGCTCCGCAACAGGAATGCTCAGATCCTGGTGCACGGGCACCAGCCAGTTACGATCAACCGATTTCTCAAAATATGTGCATTGAACCGCGACGTGATCATCGGGAATCAGCGCTGACAGCATCGCGTGACGGCGGATTTGCGTGGCCACCGATGCGCACCATGGTTCGTCCAGCAGGCCTCGGCTGCCCCCAGCATGCAGCGCCAGGCTGGCCTTGTCGGCCAACTCGCCACATATTTGCTGGCTTATTACCGCCGGGATGACTGCAAAGCCGGCGGCATCGAAATCAGGCATTCGCGTAGTAGATCAGCGAGCTGCCGAGTTGCAGCGCTTCGTCGTAGTTGACGCGGAAGCCTTGGTACGCTTCTTCGTCCAGGACTTCGGGGATCATCACGCCGAAGCCGTTGGGCTGGATGTCGGTGAAGCCGTATTTCGCGCATTCGACGGTTGCGCCTTCCCACGATTCAACATCGTCCGTCTGCACCAGGAACAGCATGCATTTGTGGACGGCGTCCACTTCCGGGTAAAAGAATTCGTACTCGGACTTCCCCGCGAAGCGGCCCTCAAAGCTGTAGATTGCAACAATGCTCATTGATCCGTGATCTCGTTATTGTGTTCGGAAGAGAGATACTATCACTCACTCGCCACCGTGGCGACCGTCGCCGGGGAGCGCATGCTGAATGCCAGCAGCCATAGGCAAGTGCCAATTTCACCCAGCGCGGAGGGCAGCGTGACGTAGTTGGCGTTGAAATCGGGGGAAAGCACGCGGCCAAAGACGTCGATCAGGTAGCCAAGGCAGCCCAGCATCAGCAGCACACCAAGCACTCTTGGAATAAAGCCGGAGCGATAAGCCAGATAGCCGAATGGCAGCAGCCACAGCCCCCAGAACAGCTTGGCGATCAGGATGCCGTTGCCGTATGCCGCAAGCGCCAGATCGATCTGCTGCTGCGGCGCGGATTGGGCGACGAGTGTCAGCACATCGAGCTTGTAGCGCAGGCTAAGCAGCGAGATCGGCACGCTCACAACCGCCAGCGCCACCATCAGCACCGCAATCTGTGGGCCGTAGCCGCGCAGCAGCCGGTATAGCGCAAACGGCAGCAGCAGGAAGGCCACGTAGCACAGCAGGCCCGCTGCGATACCGAGCCGGTACAACTCCAGGTGCGAAGAGATTTCGGTGGGCGGTACGTGCGACGGCACATAGCCCAGGCTGAAAATTCCGGTGACTACAACGATGAGATACAGCAGCCCCGCTACGCGCGCCACTTGCTTCTGTTCCGATGTTGCCATGGCCATGCTCCTAAGTGGGATCGCTCGCAAAGCGCAAGCGGTTGCCGTCGGGGTCCCGCAGTTGCATTTCACGCGTCCCCCAGGGCATATCTTCCGGCGGCGCGTAAGGCGCCACGCCGCGCGACTTGAAATCCTCGAAACACGCGTCAACATCCGGCACGATGAAATAGACCGCCCCGCCCGGCTCGCAATCACCTGTATGCTCGGTCAGGAAGATGGTCTGGCCGACACGCGTCAGCTGTACGAACAGTGGAAAGCCGGGCTCGAAGCGGTGCTCCCAATCGACGACGAAGCCAAGGCCATCAACATAGAAAGCCAGGCTGCGCTGGGCATTGGTCATGCGGAGCTGTGGGATCACGGTTTGCATGCCTTGAGCATGACGCAGAAGTAGCAAAAATGCAATCAGCCGCGGCCTGGTAAGTGGCAAGGATCGGACGGGTCGATCAGGAATGTGTCGAGCGCCGGCGAGTAGGCCGCCGTATCCGTGTTTTCGATGAAACGCAGGAAGAAGTAGTCAGCCAGCAGCTCGGCCTGCGCTTCCATATTGTAGTCACACAGCCGCAGCTCGGCAGTCAGTTCGTAATCGTAGGACAGCCCAAGCCGGATCGCGCCGCGCAAGCGCACGGGATAGCCGAGCTGGTGCTGCCACACATGCGCCATCTCATGCATGAACCAGTGCTGCATCTGCGCCGAGGCAGAAGCGAAATCGTCGAGGTAGCTGGAAGCGTGGAAGTACAGCGAGCCGTTAGGCGTGATGCAGACGTTCTTCGGCTGCACGAGAGGAAGGTAGCGGGCGTTGTGAACACGTACCCGCGAATAGTCGATGGCGTCGCCGAACAGCAAGCGCGCCATCGCTATCTCGCCCGCTGTCAGACAACGGGCGATGCGCTGCATCAGGACCTCAGCGCAGATGCTGCCTTGGCCAGCGCGGTGATGCGGTCCCAGTCACCGGCCGCCATGGCATCCTTTGGCGTCAGCCAGGAACCGCCGACGCAAGCCACGTTCTTCAGCGCCAAGAAGGCCGGTGCGGTTTCCTGGGAAATGCCGCCGGTCGGGCAGAAGGTGATGTCGGACAGCGGTCCGGCAATCGCATTCAGCATGCCCACGCCGCCCGCTGGGACAGCCGGGAACAGCTTGAGCTGACGGAAGCCCTGCTCGCGTGCCTTCATCACTTCGGAAGGCGTCATCACGCCCGGCAGCAGCGGCAGGCCGGACGACTTGGCGGCGCCGATCAGCGCATCGGTCAGGCCCGGCGACACGCCGAACACCGCGCCCGCATCGCGCGCAGCGGCAAATTCCTCCGGCTGGGTCAGCGTGCCCACGCCAACAATGGCGCCTTCAACTGCGCTCATGGCGCGGATCGCATCCAGGCCATGCTTGGTGCGCAGGGTCACTTCCAGCACGCGGATACCGCCCGCCACCAGCGCTTTCGCCAGCGGCACGGCGTGATCAGGATCGTCGATCGCGATCACAGGGATCACGGCCGAAGTACGCATAATTTCAAGTAAGGTCATCTCAGGCTTTCTTGATCAGGAAATCTTCATCGGAACCGGGCACGGTGTTGCCCACATTGAGGCCGCCATGCAGTTCGACCGTGGTCGGAATCGGCGACGGCAGCGGGAACAAAGTAGCGCCCTTCTCCGCTTCGCACACGGTGTTGCGGAACATGGTGAACAGTTCGCGGCCCATGCCGATCTGGTTCGGCGACAGGTCAGCGGTTGCCAGCGAGCGCGCATGCCAGACATCGGAGGCCACCAGCGCTTCCAGCGTGCCGCTGGCTGCGTCCAGGCGGATCACGTCGCCATCGCGCACCAGGCCCAGAGGACCGCCGGCCAGAATTTCAGGCGACACGTGAATCGCCGCAGGCACCTTGCCGGATGCGCCGGACATGCGGCCATCGGTCACCAGCGCCACCTTGCGGCCTGCGTCCTGCAGATTGGCCAGCGCCGGGGTCAGCGCGTGCAGTTCCGGCATGCCGTTGGCCTTCGGTCCTTGGAAGCGGATCACCGCCACGAAGTCGCGATCCAGCTTGCCGGCCTTGTAGGCGGCCATGAACTCTTCCTGCGAATTGAAGGTCAGCGCAGGCGCTTCCACCGACTGGTGTTCCGGCTTTACCGCGGACACTTTCATCACCGCGCGGCCCAGATTACCCTGCACCAGCACCATGCCGCCATCCTTCGAGAACGCATCGGCCACGCCGCGCAGCACTTTCTCATCGGCGCTCTTGGCCGGAGCATCCTTGAAGATCACGCCTTCGCCGTCATCGGACAGGAATGGCTCGGCGCAGTGGCGGCGCAGACCCCTGCCCAGGATGGTGTTCACGTCTTCATGCAGCAGGCCCGCGTCCAGCAGCTCGCGGATCACGAAGCCGGTGCCGCCCGCAGCGTGGAAGTGGTTCACGTCCGCATCGCCGTTCGGGTAGATGCGGCACAGCAGCGGCACCACGGACGACAGCTCATTGAAATCGTCCCAGTCGATCACCACGCCCGCAGCCTTGGCGATCGCCACCAGGTGCAGGGTGTGGTTGGTCGAACCGCCAGTCGCCAGCAGGCCGACGATGGCGTTGATGATGGATTTCTCGTCGACGATATGACCGACCGGCGTGAACTCATCGCTCATCTCGGTGATCTGCGCGGCGCGCACGGCGGCGGCAGCAGTCAGCGCATCGCGCAGCGGGGTGTAGGGATTGATGAAGGCGGCGCCCGGCAGGTGCAGGCCCATGATTTCCATCAGCAGCTGGTTGCTGTTGGCGGTGCCGTAGAAAGTACAGGTGCCCGGACCGTGGTAGGAAAGAGACTCGCCTTCCAGCAGTTCTTCACGGGTCGCCTTGCCCTGAGCATAGCGCTGGCGAATTGCAGCTTTGTCCTTGTTCGACAGGCCGGAAGTCATCGGGCCGGCCGGCACGAACACCGCAGGCAGATGGCCGAAATGCAGCGCGCCGATCAGCAGGCCCGGCACGATCTTGTCGCACACGCCCAGGTACAGCACGGAGTCGAACATATTGTGGGACAGCGCCACGGCGGTCGACATGGCGATGGTGTCACGCGAGAACAGCGACAGTTCCATGCCCGGCTGGCCCTGGGTCACGCCGTCGCACATGGCTGGCGTGCCGCCTGCGAACTGGGCCACAGCGCCAGCCTTGCGTACGGCGTCCTTGATGATGGCTGGGAATTGCTCGAACGGCTGGTGCGCCGACAGCATGTCGTTGTAAGCGGAAACGATGGCCACGGAAGGCTTCTTCACTTCCTTCAGGATCAATTTGTCGTTCGCCGGGAACGCGGCAAAGCCGTGGGCCAGGTTGGTGCAGGCCAGGGTGCCGCGTTGCGGGCGGCCCTTGACGCGGGCGGCCTCAAGATGGGCCAGATAGGCGCCGCGCGATGGGCGGCTGCGCTGGGTAACCCGCGCGGTAACTTTTTCCAGGACTGGATGCAACGGCATGATCGTTCCTCATCAATGAATTGTCAGAAATTTTACTACAAAATTCCTCCCCGCCTGCATCTTTCGCATACGAGATTGAATCCGCATTATCAAACTGACAGGCATTCTTGCCTTGAATCTTCGAAGGAAGCGCTGATTTGCGCAGCTCCGTAAAAGTTTTGTAGTGAATTTACCGAGTTTTCCTGTATAGTTAAATAATATTCTCAATCCAATAGAACATCGGACAATTATGCGCCTGCCCGCTTTGACCTCTACCGCCGCATATCAGGCCCTCGAAAACCACGCGCACGACGCCCGCGAATGGGAGATGCGCCAGCTGTTTGCGAAGGACCGGCAGCGCTTCCCACGCATGACCGTGGAAGCGGCCGACCTTTTCCTCGATTACTCCAAGAACCGCATGAGCGCCGAAACCGTTGAGCTGCTGGTCCACCTGGCGCGCACGCGCGGCGTTGCTGAGCAGCGCGACGCGATGTTTGCCGGTGAAAAAATCAATATTACCGAACGTCGCGCTGTACTGCACACCGCGCTGCGTATGCCGCGCGGCAAACAGCTGAAAGTGGACGGCCAGGACGTGAACGCCGATGTGCACGCAGTGCTGGACCGCATCAAGGTCTTCACCGATAAAGTCCGCAACAACGGCTGGCTGGGCTACACCGGCAAGCCCATCACGGACGTGGTCAATATCGGCATCGGCGGCTCCGATCTGGGTCCGAAAATGGCCGTACTGGCACTGCGTTCCTACAGCCATCCCCGTTTGAAGATGCATTTCGTGTCCAATGTGGATGGGCACGATATGGATGCGGCGCTGTCGCAGGTGAATCCTGAGACGACGCTGTTCATCGTGGCATCGAAAACCTTTACCACCGCCGAAACCATGATGAATGCGCAGTCCGCGCGCAACTGGTTCCTGAAGACGGCCAAGGAAGCGGATCTGCCGCGCCACTTCGTCGCGGTGTCCACCAATACCGACGCAGTGCGTGCTTTCGGCATCGATCCCGAAAACATGTTCCCCTTCTGGGACTGGGTCGGCGGACGTTATTCCGTTTGGTCGGCAATCGGCCTGCCGGTGGCACTGGCCGTGGGCTTCGGCTATTTCCAGGCCTTCCTGCAGGGCGCGCATGAAATGGACGAGCACTTCCGCAGCGCGCCGCTGGAGCAGAACATGCCGGTGCTGCTGGCCATGATCGGCTTCTGGAACCGCCAGTTCCTGAACTGCACTTCGCTGTCCATCGCGCCGTATCACCAGGACCTGAACCGCTTCCCGGCCTACCTGCAGCAGCTGGACATGGAATCCAACGGCAAGCGCGTGACCAAGAATGGCCAGCCGGTCGATACGCCGACCTGCCCTGTCGTCTGGGGCGAGTGCGGCACCAACGCGCAGCACGCCTATTTCCAGCTTCTGCACCAGGGCACGGACGTGACGCCGATCGACTTCATCGCCGCGCTGCGCGCATCGCATGACCTGCCGGGCCATCACGATGCACTGCTGGCGAACTGCTTCGCTCAGGCCGAAGCCTTCATGAAGGGCAAGACCGATGCCGAAGTGCGCGCGGAGCTGAAAGGGACCGGCATGTCGGCCAGCGACATCGAAGAAATGGTGCCGCACAAGCTGTTCCCGGGTAACCGCCCTTCCAATATGATCCTGATGGACCAGCTGACGCCTGCCACGCTGGGCGCGCTGATCGCGCTGTATGAGCACAAGACTTTTGTGCAAGGCGTGGTGTGGAATATCGCCAGCTTCGACCAATGGGGCGTGGAACTGGGCAAAGTGCTGGCCAAGAAAATCCAGGCCGAACTGACCGGCGAAGCTGACACCGAAGTGCATGACAGTTCGACCAACGGATTGATCGCCAAGGCAAAGGCCGCGCAGATCCTATGAGCACTTACGACATCAGCGTCGCCTGCGACGCCGTCTCGAAAGTAGGCGAAGGCCCGCTCTGGGCGCCGGAAGAGAAAGCCCTGTACTGGGTGGACATCGAAGGCAAGGCCGTGCAGCGCCTGTGCGCCACCAGCGGCAAGTACGAGCAGTGGGCCATGCCTGCGGAGCCTTCCGCACTGGCGCGCGACGCGCAAGGCGGCCTGGTGGTCGCCATGCGCAGCGGCTTCGCGCATCTGAACACCGATAACGGCGCGCTGACGCAGATCCTGTCCGCGCCTTACGACCAGTCCACTACTCGCTTCAACGACGGCAAGGTCGATCCGGCCGGCCGCTTCTGGGTCGGCACCATCTACGAACCACGCGACAAGGAAGCCGCCGAGATGTTCGTGCTGGAGCGCGGCGCCGTGCGCAAAGCCTGGTCGGGTGGCATGACCAACTCCAACGGCCTGGGTTTCAGCCCGGACGGCAAGACCATGTACCACGCCGATACCGCCACGCACCGCGTGCGCGCTTTCGATTTCGACGTGAAGACCGGCACCGTGTCCAATGAACGCGAACTGCGCCGCTTTGACGATAACAAGTCCTCGCCCACTTACGGCGGCCGTCCCGATGGCGCTGCGGTAGATAGCGAAGGCAACTACTGGGTCGCCATGTTCGAAGGCGGCCGCATTATGAAACTGTCCCCGTCCGGTGAACAGCTGGATGAGATCAAGCTGCCGGTACGCTGCCCCACGATGGTCGCATTCGGCGGCGCCGACCTGCGCACGCTGTACATCACCAGCGCCAGCAAGCGTCCGGCCGAAGAACTGGCGGCGATGCCACTGAGCGGCAAGCTGCTGTCCGTACGCCTACCTGTCGCCGGCCGCATCGAGCCTGCCTACGTAGCGTAGTACCTCATTAAAACACTGACATCACCACGAAGACATTATGGCCCTTTCCGATTTTGACCTGGTTCTGTTTGGCGGCAGCGGCGACCTCGCGATGCGCAAATTGCTGCCTGCGATGTATAGCCGCGACGTGTGCGGCGACCTGCCGCCGACTGCGCGCATCATCTGCGTCGGCCGCGCCGAGAGCAGCCAGGAGGACTTCATCAAGATGGTGAACACCGACAGCCGCCCGCACAACAAAGCCGCCAAGGGCTCGGAAGAAAGCTGGACGCGCTTCCTCGGCCGCATCACCTACGTATCGCTGGACGCGACTGATCCGGCCACCTACAAGCCGCTGTCCGAGGCGCTGCGTAACGACCTGTCGCTGACCCGCGTGTACTACCTGGCCACCCCGCCTGCCCTGTTCTCGCAGATCTGCGACAATCTCAAGGCCAACAAGCTGGTTGCGCCGAATTCCCGCGTAGTGCTGGAAAAACCGCTGGGCCGCGATCTGGCGTCGGCCAAGCAGATCAACAAGGAAGTCGGCACCGTCTTCGAAGAATCGCAGATCTACCGTATCGACCACTATCTCGGCAAAGAGACCGTGCAGAATCTGCTGGCCCTGCGCTTCGGTAATATCCTGTTCGAGCCGCTGTGGCGCCGCGAGTGGATTTCGGACGTTCAGATCACCATCGCCGAAAAGCTTGGCGTGGGCAACCGCATCGGCTACTACGACACTTCGGGCGCCCTGCGCGACATGCTGCAGAACCACCTGCTGCAGCTGCTTTGTATCGTCGCCATGGAACCGCCAACCTCGATCGCGCCGGACGCCGTGCGTGACGCCAAGCTGCAAGTGCTGCGTTCCCTGAAACGCTTCACGCCGACCACGCTGGCACAGAACATCGTGCGCGGCCAGTACCGCGCCGGCCACGTCGATGGCCAGCCTGTGCCGAGCTATCGCGATGAACCGGAAGCGCCACAGAATTCGCGCACCGAAACCTTCGTCGCCATGAAGGCGGAAGTGGATACCTGGCGCTGGGCGGGCGTGCCCTTCTACCTGCGCACCGGCAAGCGCATGGCGGACGGCCTGGCGGAAATCGTGGTGCGCTTCAAGCAGATTCCGCATTCGATCTTCAATCAGCCGACTTCCAGCTTCCAGCCGAATTCCCTGGTGATCCGCCTGCAGCCGGACGAAGGCCTGCGCATGAACCTGATGGCCAAGACGCCGGGCGAAGGCATGCGCCTGAAACCGGCGGAACTGGAACTGGACTTCCGCGAGACATTCAAGATGCCGCGCATGGATGCTTACGAGCGTCTGCTGCTCGACGTGCTGCGCGGCCAGCTGACCCTGTTCATGCGCGGCGACGAACTGGAAGCGGCATGGGAATGGGTCGAACCGATCCTGAACTACTGGGAGCAGGACGAGACCTCGCCGCTGCCATATGCCTCCGGCACCTGGGGCCCTGCCGCCGCCAGCGCCTTGATCGGACGCGATGGCCTACAATGGCGCGAAGAAGCGCTCCCGGAAGACTAAAGATTAAATGCTGCTTGACTCCATCCGCACCCAGCTCGACTCGCTCTCCAAATCGGAGCGCAAGGTCGCGCTGGCGGTGCTAGACAATCCTTCGCGCACTGTGGGTGCGAACATCACGGCGCTGGCCAAGACGGCGCAGGTGTCCGAACCCACCGTGGTCCGTTTCTGCCGCACGCTGGGCTATGACGGCTGGCACGAGTTCAAGCTGAAGCTGGCGCAGGGCCTGGCCCTCGCCATGCCGGGCATGAACGAGCAGCCGGCGCAGGACGACCTGGCGTCGGACCTGATCAACAAGATCTGCAGCCGCTCCATCAACACCCTGCTCGATCTGCGCAACAATCTGAACGCGGAACCGGTGCAGAAGGCGCTGGACATCCTGTCGCGCGCCAAGAAGATCGAGTTCTACGGCCAGGGCACGTCCGGCATCGTGGCGGCGGACGCGCAGCACAAGTTCTTCCGCTCCGGCGTACCGACCGTGGCGTATTCCGACCCGGCCATCCACAGCATCTCCGCAGCCCTGCTGCGTGAGGGCGATGCGGTGGTGGCGATCTCCCAGCGCGGCAACAACCCGGCGCTGGTGCGCTCGGCCAAGCTGGCGCGCGAAGGCGGCGCGGAAGTGATCGTATTGGCGCCGTCCGGCACGCTGCTGTCGGAACAGGCTTCGGTGCTGATTCCGATCGACCTTATTTTCGCCACCGACCCGTACACGCCCATCTCTGCCCGCCTGGCTTACCTGGTGGTGATCGACGTGCTGGCCGTCGGCCTGGCCTTGCAGCGCGGGCCTGAATTCCGCAGGAAGATGCTGAACGCGCAGAAGGCGCTGCAGGAATTCGATATGCAGTTCGACTCCTTCATCGGCTAAACCCAGGACAAATGCTGGTGCCAGCCACTGCGTGGCAGGCACCGGTTTCCGGCAGGTGCCTGCCACGCAGTGGCTGGCACCAGGTTTTAGCGGTAGGTTTAGCGCTTGAAATATAATCGCAGCCATGCTCGAATCTAATCTGTTTGGCCGCATCCTCGGCCTCGCCAATCTAGGCATGATGGTGCTGGACGCCGGCCAGCGCGTAATTTACTGGAACCAGTGGCTGTCCAGCCGCTCCGGCCTGTCTTCAAGCCGCGTGCAAGGCTTGCAGCTGCTGGAACTCTTCCCCGAACTTTCCGGTGGACGCGTGGAGCAGGCTGTGCTGACCGCCCTGTCCAGCAACCTGCCCTCCGCCCTGCCACCCAATCAGAACCGCTCGCCCTTCCCCCTTTTCGCCGCCGGCACCTGGGGCGGTGAGCGCATCGGCCAGGCGGTCACCGTGACGCCATTCAGCGAGGGCAAGGAGCGCTACTGCCTGATCGAAGTCGCCGACGTCACCGGCACGGTGGACCGGGAAAAACAGCTGCGCGGCCAGGCCGAAGCCCTGCGCCAGCAATCCTATGTGGACGGCCTGACCGGCATCGCCAACCGCCGCCACTTCGACGTGGCGCTGGACCGCGAACTGCGCCGCGCGCACCGCAATGGCAACGAGCTGTCCCTGCTGCTGATGGACATCGATTCCTTCAAGGCCTACAACGACCATTTCGGCCACCAGCAGGGCGACGCCTGCCTGACCATGGTGGCGGAAGCGTTTGCGTCCATGCTGCAACGCCCTGCCGACCTGGCGGCGCGCTACGGCGGTGAGGAATTCGCCGCCGTGCTGCCGGACACGAATGCCGAGCAGGCGCGCAGCCACGCGGAACGCATCCGCGCCCACGTGGAATCACTGAAACTGGCGCACGCGCCGAAAGCCGTGCATCCCCATGTCACGCTCAGCATCGGCGTGGCCGCTTTCGACAAGTCCCGCCTGGCCGATGCCAAGTCGCTGCTGGAAGCGGCCGACCGCGCCCTGTACGCCGCCAAGCACGGCGGACGCAATCAGGTCGTGGTGGATACCGTTCAGCCTTTGTAGAAGTAGGGATCGAGCACCGTTACCGGCGTGATCTTGTCGACCGGCAGCTGGTTCGCCTCGGCCGTCTCGCGGATGGCCTCGGGCGACGGTGCTTCATACAGGCAATAAGTCTTCTTCAGGTCATCGCTGACGTAAGAGTGAATCCACGTCACGCCGCTGCGCGCATTGGCGCCGATCACGGTATTGCAAGCCTGCGCGCCTTCCGCATTGACGGGAATGTGCAAGCCCTCAGGGAAAGTGCGTTCGACGATATAGCGTGGCATGGCGGTCTCCTGTTCAGGCAACTCGGCGCGATGGCCGCATCCTTTCACCATAGTGCATAGACGCCGCTTGCGCGACCATATCCGCCACGATTTCCGCCGTTGCAGCGGAAAGCGTCCAGCCGAGGTGACCGTGGCCGGTGTTGTAGAAGACGCCGGGCAGCATGCCCGGGCCGGCGCGCGGCTGCATGTCCGGCATCATGGGACGCAGACCCGCCCATGGCGTAACATCGCTCACATCGATACTCGGGAAGCTGCGCTGCACCCAGTCCACCAGCGGACGAATGCGCTCTGTGCGGATCTCGCGGTCGAAGCCGGCGAATTCGGCAGTGCCCGCGACGCGGAACCGGTCCTGGCCGAAGCGGCTGGCGACCAGCTTGAGCGCGTCGTCAACCAGGCTGACGGTGGGCGCTGCCCCGCGGCTGCCGAAGGTGTTCAATCCCACCGTGATCGAATAGCCCTTCACCGGATAGACATTGACGCGGTCGCCCAGCGCGGCGGCCAGCGCACGGCTGGCGGTGCCGGCGCAGATTACCGCAGCGTCGATCGGGTACTCGACGATTTCCCCGCCCGCAGTGCGCGCAGTGATCGACACGCCCGGCGTGACCGACTGCACCTCATGGCCACACAGGAAACGGACGCCGTGGCGCTCGCAGGCGCGCGCGAGGCCCAGGGTGAATTTGTGGATATCGCCTGAGCTGTCGCTGTCGGTGAAGTGGCCGCCGTAGTAATCGCCCTGCAGTGCGGGCTCGATAGCGCGCATTTCAGCCGGTGTGACGGCGCGGCGCATCAAGCCGCCCTGCGCAAGTAGCGCCGACACGCGCCCACCATGCTCGAAGCCCGCCTTGTCGCGGTACACATGCAGGATACCCTCGCGGCGCAAGTCGAAGTCGATATCTTCCGCCTGCGCCCACGCAAACAGATGGCGGCGCGCCTCAACTGCCAGGCGCGCAATTGACACGGTGGTGTCGCCGTAGCGCGGGATGGCGGACAGGAATTCAGCAAACCAGGACAGCTTATGCCAGCTGGGCGCCGGACGAACCAGCAGCGGCGCATCCTTGCGCAGCATCCAGCCTAATCCCTTGCGGACATTCGACCAGCTGTTCCAGGCTTCTGCATGCGATGCCGAAAGCTGGCCGCCATTGGCGAACGAGGTTTCCATCGCCGGATGCGCATGGCGCTCGAACAGCGTGACGTCCAGTCCGCGCAGGGCTAGCGCATAAGCTGTGGTGACGCCGGTGATACCGCCGCCGATGACCGCAATGGATTTCATGAAAGGCTCCGATGGAGCCGAAGATGGTATCCTGCCCTGACCAGCTTTCGCAAGCAGAATGTTGCCATTCAAACCATGTCACGAATTCGCAGGAAGTGCGATATACACGATATGGACATAGCGCCGATGCACAGGCATTGGCAGAAAGGCATGAAATGAGAGCAAATTACAACCCCGAAGGCAGGAGCTACAGCGCCGAAGACATCCGTATTCGCGCTGACGAGGTCGCACAGCTGACCGCCGCCCTGACGCCTCTCGCTACCGAGCTTTTCAGCCACGCCGCCTGGTTCCACACCGCAGCAGAAAGTGCCGCCGCCCTGAGCGAGGAAGCCGCCGCATTGCTCAAAGACATTCTTGCCGAAATGGATGAACAAACGGAAGTCGACGCGGAATCATCCCGGCTGGCAAGCAAATTGAGCGAAGTGCTGGCCCAGGAGCAGCCGTTGCCGGAAGGCGAATGGGTGGATGCCCGCGGCAAAGACCTGGCACGCGCCATGGCCGGCTTCTGGTTCAATCTCGGCGACAGTGAAGCCGCACGCGCCGATGCCTGCGACGAGCTGATGACCGGGCGTGCCAGCGCACCTGCGCAGCAGGACCTGGCAACGCTGTGCGCACGCTTCTATTTGCGTTCCAGCGATGCCATGCACTTGCTTGCCGCGCTGCGTGAGCGCTCGCCAGTGCCGGCGCGTATGCTCGCTACCGCCCACGCTGCCTGATCAGTAATCCAGCCAGGCCGCCTCCACAGTGTTGCGGGTGCCGGGCAGTTGCAGGAAGCCGAAGGGGCCGGTTCCCGCCAGCCGGCCGACCAGGCGCCGCTCCATCACCAGGCGCGGCGTTTGGCGCGCCGGGGAAGCATAGAAGGTCAGCACCTGGAACTGGTGCGGTAGCGGGCCGCTTGCGGTGCCGCCATGGCTGGTGGCCCGCACCATCTGCGCCGATGATCCGGCAATCAACTGCAACTGGTCGCGCCCCAGCGGATCGTGATATTGCTTCGCATTATCCGGCGGCAGCTCGCCCAGCGCGGGGAAAGGCACATGGGTGTGTCCGCTTAACACCAGCTCCGCCAGCTTGCCGCGTCCCAGACGGCCGAAACGGCTCAAGGCATCGCCCACGTCGATATCGTTACTCAGGCTCATGCTCATTACCGGCCGCGGCGGAGGATAGTGCACCGGGTGATGCATGGCCAGCACGCGGAAATCGCGGCTGCCATCCGGCCTGAAGCCGCGCTGCACATCATCCGCCAGCACCTGCATCTGGCTCAACGCACCCTTGCCCTTGCGCTGCAGCCAGCGCGGGTCGCGCCCGACATGGCCGCGAGCCCAGGTATTGCGCCAGCGGTCGTCAATTGTGGTGTTCACGCCGTAAAGCACCAGCTGCGACTGGGTGTTGGGAATCGGGATGCCAAGCGGCCCTTGCGGCCAGACCGAAGCGAACAGTTGCTGGCGCAGCGTATCGCGGTGCGTTGCCACGTCGCTGCGGCGCGCCAGCATGGGAAAGGTCGCGGGCCAGGCATCGTGATTGCCGTACTGAGAGAAGGTGGCCGTTGCGCGCAGGCGGCGTCCATAGTCCTGCAGCGTGGCTTTGGCGACGGTCAGCGATTCGAGATCGCCAATCGCACTCAAGTCGCCGGTATCGACCAGCCAGGCGGGAATCGAACCGAAATCGGGATCGGCAGCGAACCAGTCGAAGAAGTCGCCCAGTTCGCGTTCGGCGCTGGGATCGTGGCCTGCATAACCAAGGTCCACCAGCTCTTCAAAGGTATCGGCCAGATTGGCGTTGAGCGTGCGCAGACGCTGGGCGATGGCGCGCAGCTTCAGTTCGCCTTTCGGGTCGGCCGGCGAAGCAGCGTCCCGGTAATGCATGTCCGAGATGTGAACGATGTGCAGGAATGCTTCGAATTGCGCGTAACTGTTCATGACGCCCTCGCTAGACGGAATCCTTCAGCAGCTTCTTTGCATCCTCTCCCAGCTCTCTTCGTATTGCTTCCGCCAGGCGGGCGCGCAAGCGGTGCAGGCGCTGGCGGGTGCGCGCGTCGAGCGCGTCTTTCTGATCAGGGCCGGTCCCGGCCACCATCGACAGCAGCAAATCATCTTCCTGCGACGCATCCGCCAGTTCGGCCACGCAGATGTGCAGCATGCGCCGGTGCAGCGCGGCGCGCCAGGCATCCGGCTGCGCAGGATCGGCCTGCTCGGCCTCACTCAGGTTGTCGAGACTCATCGCCCAGTCGCGCGCGGGCTTGCGGAAGATGTCCGCTGCACGGCGTTTTAGTATGGCATAGCCAATCTTGCGTATGGCAGGCTGATCGGGAATTTCGCCACGTTTCTCCAGGTATTCCCAGAGATCCGAGATAGCTTGTGCGGTCAAATCATCAGCTTCATCATGCAAGCCAGGGAAATGCTTGCGGACATAGTTGCGCAGCGCACTGCGCAATTCGTCCAGCTGCTTGCCTGTGAGAGCTTCCGGCGCCATGGTCCGGTCTGCGGCTTACTGCACCCGCTTCACACGCGGCGCGCGGTAGGCGCCTTCGATGTCCAGGAACACCGCGCCCAGCAGGCCTTTGCGCAGCAGGGCTTTCGGGTTCTGCAGGTCGGTGTCTTCGCTGCTGTTGTCGACGACGCGCCATACCTGGCCGTTGGCGAGATGGATCATCTGGCCGGGCGCCCAGCCTTTGAAGGCGCCTTCAATACGCGTTTCGACGGTGTCCGCTTGCCTGGGTTCCTCGGCCTTCGCGACCGGCTTGGCCGGCAACGCGGTCCAAGCGGGCGCGGCAACCGAGGCGGATGGCGCAGCGGTGTGCGGCGCGGCGACAGGGATCGCGTCGTAGCAGGCCACGCGCGTTGGAATGTCGGGAACGGCGCGGCAACGCAGCATCGCCGCGTCATCAGCGAGCGCGCTGGCGCAGGCTAGTAGCAACAGCAAAGGCAGTGTCTTCATCACGCTCCCTAAAACAGTATGAACAAAGAGACAATACCACCAAACGCGGCCTTGCAGGCTGCTACAATACGTCCTTTCGTCCCCATTTTTGTTATCGGTGCTTCAATGAACCAGCTCGAACAGCTCAAGCAATACACCACCGTGGTCGCCGACACCGGCGATTTCCAGTCGATCAAAGCCTATGCTCCGCAAGACGCGACCACCAATCCGTCGCTGATCCTGAAGGCCGTGCAGAAGGATGAATACAAGCCGCTTCTGGAAAAGGCCGTGCGCGACAATCCGGGCGCGTCCACCGGCACCATCGTCGACCACCTGCTGATCGCTTTCGGCACCGAAATCCTGAAGTACGTGCCAGGCCGCGTGTCGACCGAAATCGACGCCGCCCTGTCCTTCGACGTGCAAGGCAATGTGAACAAAGGCCGCGAGCTGATCGCCCTGTACGAAAAGGCTGGCATTCCGCGCGAGCGCATCCTGATCAAGATCGCCTCGACCTGGGAAGGCATCCGCGCTTCCGAGATCCTGGAGAAGGAAGGCATCCGCACCAATATGACCCTGCTGTTCTCGCTGTGCCAGGCCATCGCTTGCGCCGAAGCGGGTTCGCAGCTGATCTCGCCGTTCGTGGGCCGTATCTACGACTGGTTCAAGAAGTCCACCGGCATCGATTACCAGGGCGCGGAAGATCCGGGCGTGCAGTCCGTGAAGCGCATTTACAACTACTACCGCAAGTTCGGCTACAAGACCGAAGTGATGGGCGCTTCCTTCCGCAACACCAGCCAGATCCTGGAACTGGCCGGCTGCGACCTGCTGACCATCAGCCCTGATCTGCTGCAGAAGCTGGCCGACACCACCGGTCCGGTGGAGCGCAAGCTGAACACCGCCTCCGCTGGCGCTGATGCATTGGGCAAGATCGCGGTGGACGAGAAGACCTTCCGCTTCATGCTGAACGAAGACGCGATGGGCACCGAGAAGCTGGCCGAAGGCATCCGCGCCTTCGTGGCTGACGCGGGCAAGCTGAAGCAGATGATTTCGGCAATGCGCTAAGCACCCGGCGGATCAATGATCCGCCCTACGCCGGCCGGGAATGCATAGTAGGGCGGATCATTCGATCCGCCGTAGCGTTCACGCGGCGGACTTCGCTGACGCGGCGGCGCCTATCGTCCCCAGCACGCCGCCCACGGCGAGCACATACCAGAGCGACAGCGTATTGCCCGCTGGGCTGATCAGCTTGGTCGCTTCCAGCACCAGACCGGCCGCCGAGGCCACTGCCAGCACCAGCAGCAGGCAGGACACGGCAAACGACAAGGCCCGGAAATTCCCCACGCGCGCACCGGTTGCAAACAGTGTGTAACCGACAATACTCAGCAGCGGGAACAGCAGCCACAGCATGGCGCCACTTTCCATGGCCGCCAGACCCAGCGGCACCAGAACCAGCACAGTCCCGGCAAACAGGCCGAGTGCCAGTAGCAAACCACCTACAATTGCCAGGACCATATCGCCTCCTTACTGAATGCGGCGCACTTTCGGCGCACCGCGTGCACCTTGAATATCCATGAACACCGCGCCCATCATGCCCTTGCGCAGGGACACTTTGGGATTGGTGACATAAACGATTTCCGAACTGTCATCTTCCACACGCCAGATCTGGCCGTTAGCCAGACGGATGGTCTGGCCCGGCCCCCAGCCTTCAAACTCACCCACGATGGACGTTTCCAGCGTCGGCGCGGAGGCAGCGCGCGCAGCGGCCACGGTGCTCGACTGCACTTCGAATGCACGGTCAACGGCCGGCGCGGTGGACGCCGAGGCAGCTGCGTGTGCAGGCGCAGCGGTGGATGCCGCAGCAGGCGCAGCGCCGGCGTGCGCCTTGAAGCCCGGCGGAATAGCGTCATAGCAGGCCAGGCGCGCAGCGCCATCGGCCAGGGTGCGGCAGTGCTGCAGCGCAGCTTCATCGGCCATGGCAGCGCCAGAAGCCAGCAACAACAGTAAAGACAGTTTCTTCATCGCGTTCCCAAAAGTAGCAAACATTATTGAACTACATCTCCATTCTAAATCATTCGTTCTCTGTACAAAACGATACATTTAACACTGTTATACAATCTTGGCCTTGTCCCTGCCATTAACCACAACACGAGACAATCCATGAGAACCGTACCCCGGTACCTGCCTATCGTTGCAGCCGTCATCACCCTCTCCCTGACGGCCTGCGGCGACAAGAAAGACGCCAACAAAGCTGCCCCGCCTCCCCCGCAAGTTTCCGTGATCACCGTTGCAACAGCCAGCGTTGCCGTTACTGACGAGCTGCCCGGCCGCGTAGAAGCTTACCGTATTGCCCAGGTGCGGGCACGGACACCCGGCATTGTGCTCAAGCGCGTATTCGAGGAAGGCGGCGACGTCAAGGCAGGCCAGGTATTGTTCCGGATCGACCCCGCCCAGTTCCAGGCATCTTTCGACAGCGCCGAAGCCGCCGTGGCGCGTGCCGACGCCAACCTGGCCCAGGCCGACCTGAAGGTCAAGCGCTACAAGCCGCTGCTGGCCGCGCAAGCCGTCAGCCAGCAGGAGTACGACGACGCCGTCACCGCGCAGAAGCAGGCCAATGCCGATCTGCAGACCGCGCGCGCCAACCGCAAGAACGCCAGCCTGACGCTGGGCTATGCCACCGTGACCTCGCCGATCGCCGGCCGCGTGGGCCGCGCCCTCGTCACCGAAGGGGCACTGGTGGGCCAGAACGAGGCCACGCCAATGGCGCTGGTGCAGCAGCTCGACCCGATTTACGTCACCATCACCCAGTCTTCCGCCGAACTGCTGCGCCTGAAGCAGGCGCTGGCCAGCGGCAAACTGAAGAGCATGGGCAAGGACACCGCCCGCGTCACCGTGCAGCTGGAAGACGGCAGCGAATACGCGCAGCCGGGCAAGCTGCTGTTCTCCGACGTGTCGGTGGATGAAAGCTCGGGCTCCGTTTCGATGCGCGCCGAGTTCCCGAATCCGAAGCGCACGCTGCTGCCGGGCATGTATGTGCGCGCCCGCCTCGAACAGGGCGTGGATGAGAAAGCCATCACCGTGCCGCAGCAAGCAATCGTGCGTGGCGCCGACGGCGCCTCCGTCTTCATCGTCGGTGCCGACAACAAGATCACGGCGCAGCCTGTGACGGCCGAAGCCTCCACCGGCAACGCATGGCTGGTCAGCTCGGGCCTGAAGGGCGGCGAGCGCATCGTGGTGGAAGGCTTCCAGAAGACCAAGCCGGGCGGCGTCGTAGCGCCAGTGCTGTGGCAAGGCCCGCCGAAAGCCGATGCCAGCGGCCAGCCGCTGCCGTCCGGCGGTTCGCCCGGTTCCGCGCCTGCCGCAGCAGCGCCGGCCGCGTCGAAATAACGGGAGCCGCTGATGGCAAAGTTCTTTATCGACCGCCCCGTCTTTGCATGGGTGATCGCGCTCTTCATCCTTCTGGGTGGTGCGCTGTCCATCACCCTGCTGCCGGTGGCGCAGTACCCGACCATCGCCCCGCCATCCATCGTCGTCACCGCCGCCTATCCGGGCGCCACCGCTCAGGTGGTGGACGACGCGGTCACCAGCGTGATCGAACAGGAGATGAACGGTGCGGATGGATTGCAATACGTTGAATCGGAAAGCACGGCCAACGGCTCGGTGACCATCACCGTCACCTTCCAGCCGGGCACCAATCCCGACCTGGCTGCCGTGGATGTCCAGAACCGCATCAAGCGCGTGGAATCGCGCCTGCCGCAGTCCGTGATCCAGCAAGGCGTGCAGGTCAACAAGGCGCGTTCCAACATCCTGATGTTTGTGGGCGCCTATTCCGAAGACGGCCGCATGGACCCGAACGCGATCGGCGACTATCTGGCGCGTAACGTGCTGAATGAAGTCAAGCGTCTGCCCGGCGTGGGCCAGGCGCAGCTGTTTGGTACCGAGCGCGCCATGCGCATCTGGGTCGATCCGAACAAGCTGACCGGCTACAAACTGAACATGAGCGATGTGACCAATGCCATCCGCGCGCAAAACGCGCAGGTGGCATCGGGCACCATCGGCGACCTGCCGAATCCGCGCTCACAGACGTATAACGCGCCAGTCGTGGTGACGGGCCAGCTGACCTCCATCGAGGAATTCGGCAAGGTCATCCTGCGTGCCAACCCGAACGGCTCCACCGTGCGGCTGAAGGACGTGGCCCGCCTGGAACTGGGCGGCGCCAACTACGGCATCAGCGCACGCCTGAGCGGCCAGCCTTTCGTGGCCATCGCCGTGCAGCAATCGCTGACCGGTAACGCGCTCGCCACCGCCACCCTGGTGCGCGAGAAGATGGAAGAGCTGTCGAAATACTTCCCTCCCGGCCTGAAGTACACCGTGCCTTACGACACGTCGCTGTTCGTCAAGATCTCCATCGAGGAAGTGGTCAAGACCCTGCTGGAAGCCGTGTTCCTGGTGTTCCTGGTGATGTATCTGTTCCTGCAGAACATCCGCTACACCCTGATCCCGACCATCGTGGTGCCGGTGGCCCTGATGGGTACTTTCGCCGCGATGCAGGTGTTCGGCTTCTCCATCAACGTGCTCACCATGTTCGGCATGGTGCTGGCGATCGGTATCCTGGTCGACGACGCCATCGTGGTGGTGGAGAACGTAGAACGCATCATGAGCGAAGAAGGCCTGTCGCCGCGTGAAGCAACCCGCAAGGCCATGGGCCAGATCACGGGCGCCATCATCGGTATCACGCTGGTGCTGATCGCCGTGTTCATTCCAATGGCCTTCTTCGGCGGCGCCGTGGGCGCGATCTACCGCCAGTTCTCGCTGTCCATGGTTTCCGCGATGATCTTCTCGGCGCTGATGGCGCTGTCGCTGACGCCGGCCCTGTGCGCCACCATGCTGAAACCGGTGGAAGCCGGCCACCATCACGAGAAGCGCGGCTTCTTCGGCTGGTTCAACCGCAGCTTCCACAGCACCGCCAACGGCTATCAGGGCTGGATCGCCCGCATCCTGAAGCGCACCGGCCGCTACCTGCTGATTTACGCAGCGCTGCTGGGCATCGTGGCTTTCCTGTACGTGAAGCTGCCTTCGTCCTTCCTGCCGAACGAAGACCAGGGCTACATCATCACCAACGTGCAGCTGCCGCCTGGCGCTTCGCGCAGCCGCGCGGAAGCGGTATTGGCCGAGGTAGATGCCTACTTCCGCAAGCAGCCGGGCGTGGCGCGTACCATCGCCGTGGCGGGCTTCAGCTTCTCCGGCTCCGGCCAGAACGCCGGCCTGGTGTTCGTGCCGCTCAAGGACTGGAAGGAACGCGGCCCGCAGGATTCGGCCGAAGCGATTGCGCAGCGCGCCTTCAAGGACCTGTCCGGCATCAAGGATGCGATCATCTTCCCGCTCAGCCCTCCGCCGATCCGCGAGCTGGGTAACGCCACCGGCATCACCGCCCGCCTGCAGGACCGCGGCGCCAAGGGCCACGATGCGCTGGTCGCAGCGCGTAACCAGCTGCTGGGTCTTTCGGCCAAGAGCAGCATCCTGACCGGCATGCGTCCGGAAGGGCTGGAAGATGCGCCGCAGCTGCAACTGGATATCGACCGTGAAAAGGCGAATGCGCTGGGAGTGTCCTTCGCGGACATCAACAGCACCATGTCCACCGCGCTGGGTTCTTCGTATGTGAACGACTTCGCCAGCAGCGGACGCCAGCAGCGCGTGATCGTGCAGGCCGACCAGGACCGCCGCATGCAGCCGGAAGACCTGATGCGCCTCAATGTGCGCAGCTCCACCGGCGTGATGGTGCCCTTCTCCTCATTCTCGACTTCGCACTGGATCATCGGTCCGCTGCAGCTGGTGCGCTACAACGGCTATCCTGCGATCCGCCTGAGCGGCGCTGCCCAGCCGGGCCGCAGCACGGGTGAAGCGATGGACGAACTGCTGCGCCTCGGCGACCAGCTGCCACCAGGCTTTGCGATCGAGTGGACGGGCCAGTCGCTGGAAGAGCGTCTGTCCGGTTCGCAGGCGCCGATGCTGTTCGCGCTGTCCATGCTGGCCGCCTTCCTGGTGCTGGCCGCGCTGTATGAGAGCGAGTCGATTCCGGTAGCCGTGCTGCTGGTGGTGCCGCTGGGCGTGCTGGGCGCGCTGCTGGGCGCCCACGTGCGCGGACTGCCGAACGATGTGTACTTCAAGGTGGGCCTGATTGCGATTATCGGCCTGTCGGCGAAGAACGCGATTCTGATTATCGAGTTTGCCAAGGACCTGCAGGCGCAGGGCAAGGGCCTGATCGAAGCGACGCTGGAAGCGGTGCACCTGCGCTTCCGCCCGATCATCATGACCTCGCTCGCCTTCATCCTCGGCGTGCTGCCGCTGGTGATCGCCAGCGGCGCGGGTTCCGCCAGCCAGCGCGCCATCGGTACCGGTGTGATGGGCGGCATGATTACCGCGACGGTGCTGGCCGTGTTCCTGGTGCCGGTATTCTTCGTGGTGATCCGCCGTATCTTCAAAGGCAGCGAGCGCCAGCGCCGCCTCGCCGCGCACGAACTCGATCTGCCGGAGAACAAGCAATGATGAAAACAACTCTTACCGTGCTGGCGGCCGCCCTGCTGTCCGCCTGCTCCATGGCCCCGACCTATGAGCGCCCGGCAGCGCCCGTGGCGGAAGGCTATCCGGCCCTGCCGGCAGCAGGCGGCGCAAGCGGCGCTGTCAACGCGGCAGGCACGCGCCCCGCCACCGACATCGGCTGGCGTGAATTCTTTACCGACCAGCGCCTGCAGCAGTTGATCGCCGCCGCGCTGGACAACAACCGCGACCTGCGCACGGCCGCACTGCGTATCGAGGAAGCGCGCGGCGCTTACCGCATCCAGCGCGCCGACCGTTTGCCGACGCTGAACGCAACGCTGAGCGAATCGCGCGCCCGTACGCCGGGCTTCCTGTCCGCCACCGGGCAGCCGGTGGTGGGTGAACGCTTCGACGCGGGTGTCGGCATTTCGTCCTTCGAGCTGGACTTCTTCGGCCGCGTGAAAAGCCTGAGCGATGCGGCATTGAATACCTATCTGGCCACCGACGAAGCACGCCAGGCGGCGCAGATCAGTCTTGTAGCCGAAGTGGCGAAGGCTTACTTCACCGAGCGTGCTTTCGCCGAGCAGTACGACCTGGCCCAGCGCACGTACGAAGCCCGCAAGCGCACCTACGACCTGACAAAGCAGCGCGTGGACGTAGGCGCCTCGTCACGTCTGGACCTGCGCTCCAACGAGCAGCTGATGGAAACGGCGCGCGCCGCAGCGCTGGCCCTGGCCCGTCAGCGCGCGCAGGCCGAGAATGCACTGACCCTGCTGGTCGGCCAGCCACCGGCGCAGACCGCATCCGGCGCCATGGCGACCGATGAACAGATCGATGCCATGAGCGCCGTGCCGGAAGGACTGCCTTCCGACCTGCTGGCGCGCCGTCCGGACATCCGCTCCGCCGAGCTGCGCCTGAAAGCCGCCAACGCCAATATCGGCGCCGCACGTGCCGCCTTCTTCCCGCGCATCTCGCTGACGGCTGCCGTGGGCAGCACCAGCCCGGCGTTCTCGCAGCTGTTCGACAGCGGAAACAGCAGCTGGTCGTTCGTGCCGCAACTGACGCTGCCGATCTTCGACACGGGCCGCAACAGCGCCAATCTGGACGTGTCCAAAGTCCGCAAGAACATCGCGGTCGCGGATTACGAGAAAACCATCCAGACCGCATTCCGCGAAGTGGCCGATGCACTGGCTGCCCGTGCCTATCTGGGCGAGCAGGTGGTAGCACAGCGCGCCGTACAGGATGCGCAAGCCGACCGCCTCAAGCTGCTCCAGCTGCGCTTCGAAAACGGCGTGGCCAGTTCGCTGGACGTGCTGGATGCGCAGCGCGAGCTGTTCAGCGCCGAGCAATCGCTGGTGCAGGCGCGTCTGCTGCGCACCACCAGCGCCATCGATCTGTACCGCGCACTGGGCGGAGGCATGAAGTAAGTGGATTCACCGATTACCATCCGCCTCGGCGAGCGTGCGCGCCAGCGCATCGAACGCGAAGGTTTGCAGGCGGCGGACGTCGCCATCATCCCCGCTGCCGCTGGCGGTCCGAAAGGGCTGATCCTCAACGGCATCGACCAGTGGATGTTTGGCGAGTGGCTGGACCAGGCGCCACGCCAGCGCCGCCTGGTCGGCGCGTCGATCGGCGCATGGCGCATGGCGGCGGCTGCGCTGCACGATCCGGTTGCCGGTCTGCGCCGCCTGGCCCATCACTATGCGCACCAGACCTATCCAGAAAAAGTGGATGCGGCTTACGTCAGCCGCACCTGCCGCAGCCTGCTGGATGAGGTGCTGGAAGGACGCGGCGCCGAGCCGCTGTCCAATCCCGGCTATCTGCTGTCCATCATCACCGCTCGTGGTATCGGCGCGCTGGGCGATACGCGCGGCAGCCGCTGGCGCGAAATGGCGGGCTTCCTGCGTGCTGCGGCCGGCAACGCACTGTCGCGCAGCCGCCTGGCCGGCTCGATGGAGCGCGTGGTCTTTCACGATGCGCGCGACGACGGCGCCTGGCTGCGCCAGGATTTCGATGCCTTCGCCACGCACTTTGTCGGACTCGGTGCAGACAATGTGCGCGACGCGCTGCTGGCATCCGGTTCGATCCCGCTGGTGCTGGAAGCGGTCACCGGCATCGCCCGTGCTCCGCAAGGGGCTTACTGGGACGGTGGACTGATCGATTACCATCTGCACCTGCCCTACCAGCGCGATCCAGGCCTGGTGCTGTATCCGCACTTCACCGACCATATCGTGCCCGGTTGGCTGGACAAGTCGATGCCGTGGCGCCGCGCGCGCGACAGCGCCGTGGAAAACGTGGTGCTGATCTCGCCCTCCCCCTCGTTTGTGGCGAAGCTGCCGAACGCCAAACTGCCTGACCGCAATGACTTCAAGCACTACGGCCAGAACCACCAGGCCCGCATCCGCGACTGGACCTTTGCCGTCGGCGAAAGCCAGCGCATGGCGGAGGCGCTGGCAAAATGGGCAGAAAAACCCGACCTGAGGCAAGCCGCTCCCATCTAGTGTTGCGCACACGCAACTTTCATCCCAGAGTCACAGCTTAGGCGCATACTAGTGCGACATAAAAAATGTCCTTGCCGGGGTGAAGAGATGAAAATGTTGTCGCAAATGCGTATCGGGACCCGGCTTGCTGCCGGTTTTGGCGTGGTGCTCCTGCTGACGGTGATCGCCACCGGTTATGCCCTGCTTCACGCGCGCAGTACCGCGGAAGCCACGCGCGCCATGATGGATCGGCCACTGGCCAAGGAGCGCATCGTCTCCGACTGGTACGTGCTGATTTATTCCGCCATTGCGCGAACGGCCATGATCGCGCGCAGTTCCGACGGTACGCTTTCGACAACGTTTGCTGACGTCATCGCCGACAGCACCAAGCGCGGCACCGCACTCCTGAAGACCATCGACGAACTGATCGAAACCGATCAGGAGCGCACCATTTACAAAACCGCCATCGAGTTGCGCAACAAATACCAGGCCGGCAAAACCCACGTGATGGACGCGCGCAAGGCCGGCGATGCCGACAAGGCCGAACTGCTGTACAAGAGCGAGTTCGAGCCCGCCGCGCAGGCTTACCAGGACAAGGTGAAAGAACTGCTGGCGCTCCAGCGCAAGTCCATCGACAACACCGCTGCTGCCATCGATGCGGCCAACGACCGCAGCACAAACATGATGATCGCGCTGGGTGTTGCCCTGCTGGCGTTTGGCGTCTGGGCAGCCTGGGTGATTTCGCGCAGCATTACCAAACCGCTTAACGACGCTGTCGGCGTGGCGGCCACCGTGGCCAAAGGCGATCTGACTACGCGCTTCGACGACGAGACGACACGCGATGAAATCGGCGAGTTGATGACGGCGCTGAAAGGCATGAACGATGCGCTGCGCCGCGTGGTCAGCGAGGTGCAGACCGGCACGTCGGCGATTGCGGGCGCTTCGCAGGAAATCGCCGAGGGCAATCTTGACCTTTCGGCACGCACCGAGGAGCAAGCCAGCTCGCTGGAAGAAACGGCGTCGTCGATGGAAGAACTGACGTCGACCGTGCGCCAGAATGCCGACAACGCCTTGCAGGCGAATCAACTGGCGCAGGCGGCGTCCGACGTTGCCGCACGCGGCGGCGATATCGTGGGCCAGGTGGTTGAGACCATGGGTTCCATCGACGCGTCTTCGCGCAAGATTGTGGACATTATCGGCACCATCGATGGCATCGCCTTCCAGACCAATATTCTGGCGCTGAATGCGGCCGTGGAAGCGGCGCGCGCTGGTGAGCAGGGACGCGGTTTTGCAGTCGTTGCATCCGAGGTGCGCAATCTGGCACAGCGCTCGGCAGCTGCGGCGAAGGAGATCAAGGAGCTGATCGGCAATTCGGTTGATCAGGTCAATGCGGGCACTTCGCTGGTGCAGCAAGCCGGTACCACCATGGATGAAGTGGTGGCGTCGGTACGCCGCGTGACGGACATCATGGGCGAAATCACCTCGGCCAGCCGCGAGCAGAGTGTGGGCATCGACCAGGTCAATGAGGCGATCGGGCAGATGGATACGGTAACGCAGCAGAATGCGGCGCTGGTCGAGGAAGCGGCGGCGGCAGCGGCCAGCATGCAGGAACAGGCGGCGCGCCTGGCCGAAGTGGCGGCGATGTTCAAGTTGGGCGAGGCAGGATTTGCACCGGCCGCCGCGCCAATCGCAGCGCGCGTCACGCGGCCGGCAACCCCGGCACGCAAGGCAATTACAGCGTCGTCACGCACCGCGACGCAGCGCGCCAGCGCCGCGCCGGCCAACGGCAACGCGCATGGCCCGGCCGACGCAAACGCGCAGGCGTCAGCGCCTCGCCCGCCCGGCACCGAACGCCGCAAGCCGGTGCCCGTCAACGACGAGTGGGAAGAGTTTTAAGCCAGGAACATTTCCTGAAGATCGTTCAGGAAGCGCTGACCTAGTTCGGTTGGTTTGATCAGCTGGTAATCGCGGTACAGAAGGCCCTTCGCCTCAGCGGCGTTAAGGGCCTTTTCTATCACTTTCATCGCCAGCCCGGTGCGTTCGGAGAACAGGTTCGGCTCGAAGCCGTTCTGCAAGCGCAGCGCATTGAGCATGAACTCAAAGCCCATCTCATCGCGACCAATCTCGCGTTCCTCCTGCACCGGATTACCCGCCTTCACCGCGTCCATATACGAACGTGGATGCTTGAAGCGCGCCTGGCGCAGCACGCGGTGCGGGAAGGACAGCTTGGAATGCGCGCCCGCGCCGATGCCGAGATAATCCCCGAACTGCCAGTAATTCAGATTGTGGCGCGCCTGGTGGCCCGGCTGCGCATAAGCGGAAACTTCGTAATGCCCAAAGCCCGCCGCGCCGGTGAGGTCAGCAATCATGTCCTGCATATCGGCGCTGGTGTCGTCGTCCGGTAGCTGCGGCGGATATTTCGCGAACAGCGTATTCGGCTCCATCGTCAGGTGATACAACGACAGGTGCGGCGGTTTGAAGGACAGCGCCGTTTCGAGATCCGCGCGCGCTTCGGCCAGCGTCTGGCTGGGCAGCGCGTACATCAGGTCCAGGTTGAAGTTGTCAAAATTCGCCTGCGCGATTTCGACAGCACGGCGCGCTTCGTTCGAATCGTGAATGCGGCCCAATGCCTTCAGGTGTTCGGAATTGAAGCTCTGGATGCCGATCGACAGGCGGTTGATGCCGCTGGCGCGATAGGACTTGAACTTCTCCGCCTCAAAGGTGCCGGGATTGGCTTCCATCGTAATCTCGGCCGCGCCGTCCAGCGGCAGCAGCGAGCGCAGATCGGACGTCAGCTGGTCCATGCCGGCAGCGGACATCAGCGAAGGCGTACCGCCGCCGATGAAGACGGTATAAATCTTGCGGCCCCAGATCAGGGGCAGCGCCATTTCCAGGTCGGCGCGCAGCGCGGCCAGGTATTCCTGCTCCGGCACCTCGCCCTTCGCCTCATGCGAATTGAAGTCGCAGTATGGGCATTTGCGCACGCACCAGGGCCAGTGGATGTACAGCGACAGCGGCGGCAGCGCCGACAAATTCAACGCGCCCGGTTGCAGATATTGCGCAGCCACGCCGGCAGCGCTGTCGATGGTCCGGGTAGCGTTCTTGCTGCCCACCGGTTTGATCGGGATCATTTCAGCTTCTCTACCAATGCACGCAGGGCCTGGCCGCGATGGGACAGGCGGTTCTTCTCTTCCGGCGCCAGCTCGGCCACATGCTTGCCCAGCGATGGAATCAGGAAGTACGGGTCGTAGCCAAAGCCGCCCTGCCCACGCGCTTCAGGCGAAATCTCGCCATCCCAGCGGCCATCGGCAATGATGGGCTGCGGATCGTCGGCGTGGCGCACGTAGACCAGCACGCAGTAATAGTAGGCCGATTTATCGTCGAATGCGGACAGGTCGTCGATCAGTTTTGCGCTGTTGGCGGCATCCGATTTCGGCTCGCCCGCATAGCGCGCAGAGTACACGCCCGGCGCGCCATTCAGCGCATTGACGCACACGCCGGAATCATCAGCCAGCGCAGGCAGGCCGGTCTGGCGCGCAGCGTGGCGCGCCTTGGTCAATGCATTTTCGACAAAGGTGTGGAAAGGCTCAGGCGACTCCGACACGTTGAACTCTTCCTGCGGATGCACGGAAAAGCCAATGGTCGAGAGCAGCTCGTTGAATTCTTTGAGCTTGCCTTTGTTGTTCGATGCGAGAACGATGCGTTGGGTCATGGATATCGGCTCTTTTGACGGAGCCGATATTTTAAACGACTTGCCGGCCCCTCACACTCAGCCGGTAATGCCGAGCGATTGCTTTTGCAGCTTGATCAGGTCCTTGATGCCGCCTTCGGCCAGGTCGAGCAGGCGGTTCATGACGTTGCGGTCGAAAGCCTCGCCTTCGGCGGTGCCCTGCACTTCAACGAAGGAACCGCTGTCGGTCATGATCACGTTCATGTCGGTATCGCAAGACGAGTCTTCCGGATAATCCAGATCCAGCACCGGTACGCCCTGGTACACGCCAACCGAAATCGCGGCCACAAAGTGCTTGACCGGAATCGACTCGATCATGCCAGCCGCTTTCAACTTCGAAAACGCATCATAGGCCGCCACCATGGCGCCTGTGATGGAGGCGGTGCGGGTGCCGCCGTCGGCCTGAATCACATCGCAATCCAGGTGCAGGGTGCGCTCGCCAAACGCTTCCAGGTCGAAGGCGGCGCGCAGCGAACGGCCAATCAGGCGCTGGATCTCCTGCGTGCGGCCGCTCTGTTTGCCCTTGGCCGCCTCGCGGTCCATGCGCGAGTGTGTGGAGCGCGGCAGCATGCCGTATTCGGCGGTCATCCAGCCCTGGCCTTTGCCCTTCAGGAAGCCGGGCACTTTCTCTTCGATGCTGGCGGTGCAGATTACTTTGGTGTCGCCGCACTCGATCAGCACCGAACCCTCGGCGTGCTTGGTGTAGTCGCGCGTGATGCGGATGGCGCGCAGTGCATCAACCGGACGGCCGCTTGGGCGGGTTACAGAAGTCATGGAATTCCTATTTCAGTATTTGGGAAGATTTCTCGATAGCGCCGCGGATTTCCGCGATCGCTTTTTCAATTTCGTCGTCGTCGAAGGCATCGATCTCGGACTTGCCGTGGATGGTGGTGCTCACCAGATCGTCCGGCAGTCCCTCGGTCGAGATCATGGTGGACGACATCTGGGTCGACGTTGGCGTGCTGTCCGTCACCAGGCGGCCCTGCCACATGATGGCCAGCGCCGTCACATTATCACTGCCCTCGCCTGCGCGGCGCAGTGCCGTGGACAGCATGTCCGGCACGGCGCGCACCACGGTCTGGGTCGACATGGACTGCACCATCTCTTCGTCCGTCATCATGGACCACAGGCCGTCCGAGCACAATAACAGGGTATCGCCCGGCAGCAGGCTGGCGCGGCCCGAGATGTCGATGCGCGGCACGCTGTTGGCGCCCAGGCAGTTGTAGAGCTTATTGCGGTCCGGATGCGTGGCGCGTGCCGACGCCGGAATCTGGCCCTTCTCGATCATGTTCTCCACATGAGAGTGATCGCGCGTGCGGCCGTGGACCTTACCGTTGCGCATCCAGTACAGGCGCGAATCGCCGCAGTGCGCCCAGGTGGCCGTGTTGTGCTGCACCAGGCAAGCCACGATGGTGGTGCGTGGCGATTCCGGCATCTTGTGCTCTTCGGTGTAGCGGTGGATTTCGCGATGCGCGGCGTGGAAGGCGTCCTCCAGGAAGCGCTCCGGCCCTTTCACATACGGCGTGGCCTGTTCCTGGAACATGGTCGACAGCGTCTGGGTGGCGATGGCGGCAGCGATTTCGCCGCGGGCGTGTCCGCCCATGCCGTCGGCCAGCACGAGCAGCAGGGCCTCGCGCGTGAAGCTGTAGCCCATACGGTCCTGGTTGACCTTGCGGCCGCCGATATGGGTCTGCTGATAAACGGAAAATTGCATGGCCGGCCTCCCTTAATCTTGCGTGCGCGGCGAAACTTCTTTTTTACGTCCCAGGCCAATGCGCTCGGCCAGGCCGCGCACATGGCCACCCAGTTTGCCCAGCGTGCCCGCATCGGGCTGCGGCTTGGGTGGCGCGGCGACAGGCTGCTGCAGCAGCTTCTGGAACTCGAACAGGCTTTGCGGACGGGCCAACGGGTCCATCTGCAGCGCCCAGCGGACCAGCCTCACCAGCTCGGGCGAATACGCGCTATCGAGCTTGGCGAAGTGGGCATCCATCTTGTCTTCCTTGCGGCGCTGGTCGGCCGGCTGCGGCGGCTGGCCCACCATGCAGGCGAACATGGAGGCGCCAATGCTGTACACGTCCGTCCACGGCCCCAGGGTCTCGGTCTTGGAGTACAACTCGGGACCGGCGAAGCCAGGCGTGTACATCGGCATCAGCTTGGGGCTGTCCGTGTTCACCGTCTGACGCGCTGCACCAAAGTCCAGCAGCATGGGCGTGCCGTCCGTGCGCAGGTAGATATTGGCCGGTTTCAGGTCCAGATGCAGCAGTTTATTGGTATGCACTTCACGCAAACCTTTGATCACTTGCGTAAAAATAGTCCGGATAAAAGCCTCGCCCGAATTCCGGCCTTTGGCACGCTGACGCTGGATGTGTTCCTGCAGCGAATGACCGGACTCGTAATGCATAACCATATAAACAGTTTCATTTGCGCGGAAGAAATTCAACACTCTTACAACATTTGGATGTGAAATTCTTGCAAGCGCGCGACCCTCCTCAAAGAAGCATTTCAGCCCTATACGGAAGACCGCCAGGTTCGCTTTGGAGACGTCCGGCACCAATTCACCCTCTTGACGTAATGCAAGGGTGCTTGGTAAATATTCTTTAATGGCAACCGCATTGCCTTCGGCGTCGTAGGCCAAGTACACAATACTGAACCCACCTGACGCAATTTTCTTTACAATGCGGTATCCAGCAATTTCCAGACCATCTGGTAGCGGAGCGTTGTTTTGTGCAGCCATAAGTTTCCTCGCTTCAACAAACCGGATTGTGTGGACAAATCAATGTATTGTAAAGATAAAGACAAAATCGGGGATATCCTTTGAGCATTTCCAGCATGACAGGCTACGCGGTTGCCACCAGCGAAAGCGCAGCCGGAACTCTGACAATTGAGATCAAAAGCGTCAATTCGCGCTTCCTTGATCTGCAATTCCGAATCAACGACGATCTGCGCGCGCTCGAACCCGATTTACGCTCCGCCATCATGGGGGCGATCACTCGCGGCAAGGTTGAGCTGCGCCTGAGCTTCGGCCGCAAGGCTGCGGCGGCGGGCACTCAGGCCTTGAATGTAACTCTGCTCAACGAACTGGCGCGCCTCCAGGGCGAAGTCGGTCAGCATTTCGCGGGCGCAACGCAGATGTCCGTAGCGGAACTACTTCGCTGGCCGGGTGTGGTGGAAGAAGCCCAGATCGGCCAGGAATCGCTGCAACAGGACGTGGCAGCCCTGATGACGCGCACGGTCGAAGCCTTCGTCCAGAGCCGTCAGCGCGAAGGCGCGGCGCTGGAAGCGATGCTGGTTTCCCGCATCGAATCGATGGAAGGAATTGTTAAGCGGATCACGCCGCTGATTCCACAAGTCGTTGCACAATTCCAACAGAAAGCCGTGGAACGCATGCAGGAGGCATTGGGCCTCGCTTGCCAGGGTTCCAATACTTCGCTGTCGCGCCAGGATGCGATGGAGCGCATCCGCCAGGAGGTGATCCTGTACGGTATCCGTATCGACGTGGCTGAGGAACTGGGCCGTTTGTCCGCCCACCTGACCGAAACCCGTCACATCCTGAAGAAAGGCGGCCAGGTTGGTAAGCGCCTGGACTTCATGATGCAGGAACTGAACCGCGAAGCGAATACGCTGGGCGCCAAGGCTTCGGTCAAGGAACTGGCCGACGCGTCGATGGAACTGAAGCTGCTCATCGAGCAGATGCGCGAGCAGGTGCAGAACCTCGAGTAAAACCCGAGGCAGACCCTGGTGGCAGGCACGATGTGCCAGCCACCGTAGTCCGCGCCGGTGGCGAAGTGGCTGGCACATCGTGCCTGCCACTAGCCTTTCACGGTTTCAGCGGGTCAGGCGATACAGCAGCAAAGCGGTGCGAATCGCGCCCTGCTCGATCGACTTCAGATCCAGATCCTCCTCCGGCGAATGCGCACCACGGCCGGTCGCGCCGAGGCCATCCAGGCTGTCCACATACGGCGCAGCAAACTGCACATCCCCCGCACCACGCTCACCCGGCGGCAACGCCGCAATCGGCCCCAGCCCGGCGTCCGCACTGGCGCGCGAATACACCTCCAGCAGCTTCAGATTGCCCGCAGTCGGCGCCATCGGCGGATAGCCGTCCATGAACTTGATGGACGCGCTGGTGCCCGGCAGGTTCTGCGCCACAATGGCGCGCATTTTTGCGTGCGTCAGCTCGCCCTGCTCCGGCGTCAGGAAGCGCAGATCGCCTTTAACGAAGGCGCTGTTGGCAATGACATTGGTCTTGCCGAATGCCGTGCCCTTGGCTGCCGCATCGTCGTAAGCGACTTCGGTGCCGCCCACGATGACACCCGGATTGAAGGTCAGATTCGGCTCGATCAGCTGTTGCCGGAAAGCGTCGAGAATGCGCGCCGTTTCGTACACAGCGCCGTAGCCCGCGCCCTGCGTGAACACGCCGGACGAGTGTCCCTGCTTGCCCTTCACCTCCAGCTGCCAGCTGGTCGCCGCGCGGCGGCCGATGGTGCCGGTGGCCTTGCCATCCTTGTCGAGCACCGTGGCCTCGAAGGCCAGCGCCACATCGCTGCGTTTGGCCATGGCCACCATGTCGCGGCGCGAGATGGATTTCGGGCTGCCGGCGTTTTCTTCATCGCCGGTAAAGATCACGCTGATGGTCGTGTTATTGAGCGCGCCTGCAGCGTGCAGCGCCCGCAGCGCCTCGATCACGATGACATCGCCGCCCTTCATATCATTGACGCCTTGCCCGCGCACGCGGTCGCCCTGGCGGTCCCATTTCTGCACCGGGCTGTCCGGTTCGAACACGGTATCGAGATGGCCAATCATCAGCACGCGCTTGCCCTGCTTGCCCTCGCGCGTGGCAACCAGATGGCCGGCACGCTTCACTTCGGGCGGCATATCGATCCACTGCGTTTTGAATCCCAGCTTGTCGAACTCGGCGCGGAACACGTCGCCCACGGCGCGCACGCCGGCGTGGTTCATGGTGCCGCTATTGATGTTGACGGATTTCTCAAGCAGGACCAGGGCCTCCGCCGAATGCGCCTTCACCGCGGCCACGATGCGCTGCTCTTCCGGCGACAGCGATTGCGCGGCTGCTCCTCCCATCAAACCTGCGGCAAACAGCGGAACAAGCAAACGGGTAGCGCGCTTCATGCTGACATCCTCCGGAAGTGATAGAGGTGCCAACTGTACTATGGCTAGTGCACAAATCCAACCACACCGTCCCACAGCAGCTTCAGCGCCGTGACGACCAGCAAGCCGTAGCAGATGCGGTAAAGCTGTTCCTGATTCAGGCGGCCATGCAGCTTCCAGCCCGCCCAGACACCAAACAGGCCCGCTGGTGCGCAGATACCGGCCGTGGCCCAGAATTCGGCCGACAAATTACCGACGGCCAGCCAGGGTCCGGCCTTCAGCAGATTGCCGATGGTGAAGAACATGCTGGTGGTGCCGGCATAGACTTCCTTCGACAAGCCAAGCGGCAGCAGGTACATCGCCAGCGGCGGTCCGCCCGAATGCGCCACCATGGTCGTCACGCCGGATGCGGTCCCGGCAAGGATCGCCTTGCCGTTGGAGCGCTCGCCCGTCGCAACAACGCCTTTCCTGATCCACCACAGGTAGGCGAAAAGCAGCGTCGTTACCGCCATGATGATTTCGATGATGTGGCGATCCAGATGTTCCAGCAGCGCGTAGCCCGCGCCAATGCCGACAACCAGTCCGGGAAGCAGCAGCTTCAGGTCAGGTTTCGACCAAGTGTGGGGACGCCAGAAGCGCAGCGCAAAGAGGTCTGTCGCAACGAAGATAGGCGCCAGCAGGCTGCCCGCCTTGATGGGGTCCATGACCAGTGCCAGGACGGGAATGCCGATGATCGCAAAGCCGCCGCCAAAAGCACCCTTCATGAAGCCGATGACCATGACAGCCATCATGGCGACACAAATAACGAGGGGATCAAGATGCATGATTAGTGGCATTGTACGGACTTCCGCCGGCGCTCGCTGATGCAGGCCTTGCACTCATATCCGAGGCTGTTATTACGCACGACGTAGAACTCTTCGTCGGCCGGCCACAGCTCGCCGCAGCGGCGGCACTGCTGCTCGTTCCCCAACTCGGTCAGGGCGAGGCGGCGAAAGCCGCCCCGGTAGCGCCGGATCTCAATCACGTCCCGACTGCACCACCGACTCGTGGCAAGGCTGCAGGAACAGCGCTTTCACATCGTCGGCGCGGCGCTCGATCACGGCGCGCTGGTTGATGCTGCCTTTGTCGGTGACCTCGTAGTGCTGCATCGAAGCCGGTTCGGCCAACACGCCAAGACGGTCTATGCGCATCGATGCCGCACGCACACCGGCATTCATGGCGGACAGGCGGCGCTGCAGTTCCGCCTGCAACTGTGGATGGCCGCGCAAGGCCTGTGCGCTGAGCCCTGCCAGTTCAGGCAAAGCCTTCGCACAGGCTGCGGCATCGGGCCAGGCCAGCGCACCAACCGTGTCTGCGCCATCGCTGGTCAGCACTGCATCCTTCAGCAGCGGACTACAGGCTTCCAGCAAGCGTGTACGCAAGGCTGCGGTGCGCACCCAGGTGCCGTTCATCAGTTTGAAGTCCTCGGCAAAGCGGCCCGCGAAACGCAGCCCTGCCAAGGGATCTTGCGGATTCACGAAGCGCACCGCATCTCCCAGCAGGTAATAGCCCTCTTCGTCGAAGGCATTGGCGCTCAGCTCCGGCGCGTTCAGGTATTCGCGGAAAATATTCGGACCACGGATGCGCATCTCGTAGCGGCCCGGCAGATTCGGATCTTCCAGCAGCTTGAGCTCCACGCCGGATACGGGCAGACCGATACAGCCCACATCGTCCACCGCCCAATACTGCGTGACCGCAGGACCGGACGATTCAGTGGCCCCGAACACGGAGGTCAGCACAATGCGTTCGCCCGTCGTCGCCACCGCCAGGCGCTGGAAGCGGTCGTACACATCACGCGACAGCACCGCGCCGCCGTAGTACACGTATTTGAGGCGCGAGAAGAAGTGCTGCGCAAACGCCGGATCGCGTTCCAGTTCGCCGATCAGCATATTCAGGCCGATGGGTACATTGAAGTACAGCGACGGCGCCACTTCGCGCAGATTTTTCAGCGTCGTGTCGAAGCGCCCCGGCATCGGTCGGCCGTCGTCGATATACAAGGTAGCGCCGAAACGCAGGATGCGGTTCATGACGATATTGCCGCCCATGACGTGATGCCATGGCAGCCATTCCAGATAGACCGGCTGCTCTACCGGGTCTTCCTTGAAAACGCGCGCCGCCATTTCCTGCGCGGCGGCCACCATGGAACGCGTCTGCACCACGGCTTTCGGCACGCCGGTAGAGCCGGAAGTGAACATGTATTTCGCGGGCTGCTCGCCTTGCAGCGCGGCGTGATGCAGTTCCAGGCCTGGCGCGTGTGGCGCGGCCGCCCAGGCGGCGAAAGACTGCATGCCGGGCCAGCCGGCATCCACGCTGATTACGCGTTCCGGCGGCATATCCAGCGCCCTGAGTGCATTCGCGTAATTTTCGGCATCCTGCACGAAAATCAGGTGAGGATTCACAACCGCCACCGCCGCACGCAGGCGCGTGCACTCGCCGCCCAGCGCCGAGTAGGCCGGTGACACAGGGGCCACCGGCACGCCCGCATACAGCGCGCCCCACATCATCAGCGACTGCTCGGCGGAGTTCTCGGACAGGATCGCCAGCGGCCGCTCAGCCGAAGCGCCCGCCGACAGTAACGAAGAAGCCACCGAGCGGATCGCATCCCACACCTGCTGCACCGACCAGTTGACCCACTGGTCATCGGCGCCGCGCTGCACCAGCATCGGATTATCCGGCCGGATGCGTACCCAGTGCGCCAGCCAGTCCGTAGTGCAGGCCGCAGGCTTCGGCAGCTCGTGGCCGGAACCCAGCAGCAGCACGCCGTCCGGCCTGCGTTGCACGGATGCCGTCGGTGGCCGGAAGCCCACGTCGCGGAACGGCGCCTGGAGCGGGATATTCTCTGTCATCATGCTGTCTCCTCAATCGTATTATGCAGTCGGCCGCTTGGGCACGCTGGACAAGCCATACATGCGCATCACCACGTCGCCGTTCTGATTTTTCAGTTCGACGCGGGCTTTGGCGATGCCGCGCTTTGGCTTATCCGGCAAGGTGATGACTTCCACCAGCTCGCGGTCTACGTGCAGCACATCACCCGGCCGCACCGGCTGCAGCCAGCGCAGTTCATCAATGCCCACGCCGACCACCGGCAAGTCACCGAACAGGCGCGCTTCCACGCATTTGCGCATCGCCAGCGAAGCCAGTTGCCAGCCGCTGGCAATCAGGCCGCCGAAGGGGCCATTGGCCGCGGCTTCAGGGTCGGTGTGCATCGGCTGCGGATCGAAGCCCTTGCCGAAATCGATCACGTCCTGCTGCGCGATGGTGAAGGGCTGGCTGGCCCATTTTTCACCTACTTGCAGATCTTCCAGATAACGGTTCGCCATGGCTATCCTCCAAAAGACTTACCTTCGTACGCGAGTTCGACCAGCAATGGGTCCGGCTGCCACTGGCTGCCCTGGTAGCCCTTCTGGAATTCACGGATGGTGGCGAGCACCTTGTCCAGGCCGAATTCGCTGGCGAAGAACATCGGGCCACCACGTGTGGAGGGGAAGCCATAGCCGGTGAGGTAGACCACGTCGATATCCGATGCACGTTGTGCGATACCTTCGCGCAAAATGGCGGCGCCCTCGTTCGCCAGCGCGAACAGCAGGCGCTGCACGATTTCCTCATCGCTCACTTCGCGCTGGGGAATATTGTGCTCTTTGCGATACGCGGCCAGGATGGCTTCCGCTTCCGGGTCCGGCAGCGGTTTGCGCTGGCCCGGCTCATAGCGATACCAGCCCTTGCCCGTCTTCTGGCCCAGGCGGCCCGCTTCGCAGATACGATCGCCGATGCGCGAGTAGACCATGTCCGGTCGCTCGATGTAGCGGCGCTTGCGGATCGACCAGCCGATATCCAGGCCACTCAGATCACCCACCGCCAGCGGCCCCATGGCCATGCCCCACTTCTGCATGGCGCCGTCGATCTGTTGCGGCGAGCAGCCTTCGTCCAGCAGGAACAAGGCCTGCTGCAAATACTTCTGCAACATGCGGTTGCCGATGAAGCCATCGCACACGCCCGAGGCTACCGGCACTTTGCCGAGGCGCCGGGAAAGATTCATCACCGTCAGCAGCACATCGTCCGCAGTACATTCGCAATCGACCACTTCCAGCAGACGCATGATGTTCGCCGGCGAGAAGAAGTGCATGCCGATCACGTCGCGCGGACGAATGGTGCTGGCGGCAATCGCGTTCACATCCAGCATGGAGGTATTGGTAGCAAGGATGGAACCCGGCTTGGTGATCTCGGCCAGCTCGCGGAAGATGCGGCATTTCAGGTCGAAGTCTTCGAATACCGCTTCGACTACGATGTCCACGCTCGCCGCAGCATCCAGCGTGGCAGCGGGCGTGATCAATCCCAGCACCGCATCGTGCTCGACGGCGCTCATACGCCCTTTGGCGACCTTGGCCTCGTACACTTTGGCAATGTGCGCGCGGCCGCGCTCAAGCGACTCCGGTTTGACGTCAATCAGGGTGACAGGAATGCCCGCATCGGCAAAGCAGATCGCGATGCCCGAGCCCATGGTGCCCGCACCGATCACTGCCGCACTGTTAACGGGACGCGCCTGCACTTCCGGCGCAATGCGCGTGACCTTGGCGGCCTGGCGCTCAGCGAAGAACACATGGCGCAGCGCCTTAGATTCCGGCGTACCCAGCATGGCGAGGAAGCGTTCGCGCTCATACGCCAGGCCCTGATCGAATGCTTGCTCAGCTGCGGCGCCACAACAGTCCACGATATGCAGCTTGGCGATATTGCCTTGTGCGCCGGCTTCCACCTTTTCGCGCAAACGGTTCAGATAACCCGGCGCCAGCGTCTCCATGCGCGCCGGCAGGTCGCGCGTGCGGCGCAGCGCACCTACTTTGCTGCGGGCGAAATCCACCGCCGCTGCCAGCAGTTCGCCTTCAAATACGGCATCGACCAGGCCAAGCTGATGCGCTTCGTCGGCATCAATGGCGGAACCGTTGAGCATCATGTCCGCAGCTTTATCCATGGGCACCAGGCGTGGCAGGCGCTGGGTGCCGCCCGCCCCCGGCAGAAAGCCGAATTTCACTTCCGGCAGGCCCAGTTTGGCGCCGCTGCCAGCCACGCGGTAATGCAGGGCCAGCGCCAGTTCGAGCCCGGCGCCATAAGCGAAACCCTCGATTGCAGCCACGACAACCTTATCGATCTTGTCACAGCCTTCGATCAGCTCCGGCATGATAGGGCTCATTTTCTGGGCCGGTGTATTGAACTCGCGTACATCCGCGCCGCCACAAAAAATATGTCCCTTGCCGGTGATGACGATGGCCTGCACGTCGCTGCGCTGGGCAGCGTCGTTCAGCATGGCGCCAAGCCGTCCGCGCTGGGCGCCGGAGAGACTGTTCACTGGGGGATTGTCGAGGGAAAGGATGGCTACACCGTCCTGAACTGGGTAATCGCTTGCTGGATGCATCGTCGTCTCCGCTGAGGTTCTGGTGAATTTATTTTGACAGTGTCAAGTTTAGAAGTCAATCTCGCTGACGCGCCAAAATTCAATTTGTCATCCGCAAAGTCAGCTGCTATTATGAATTCGAATCTTTACATTGTAATGTTTGGATCATAAATGAACGATATAACGGAGACACAAGGCGCCGCACCAGCGCTGCGCCTTGCAGCAGTAAAGAAAGCGTTCGGCGCCACGGAGATCATCCGCGGTGTGAATTGGGAGGTCGCGCAGGGCGAATGCCATGTGCTGATCGGCCCCAATGGCGCCGGCAAATCCACCCTTTTTGGACTCATCAGCGGCAACCTGCGCGTCAGCAGCGGCACCATCGCGCTGAACGGCCAGCAGATCTCAGGCATGAGCGCCAGCAAAATAAGCCGCAGCGGTTTGGGGCGCAGCTTCCAGACCAATAACCTGTTCGGCCGTATGAGCGCTTTCGAGAACGCCCGCATTGGCGCCTTGCGCGCTGTCGGTCACGGCCCCTCTTTCTGGCGCGGCCTGCAGCATGGCGGTCCCGCCGACATGCGTGCGCTGGAAGTGCTGGACGAAGTGGGTTTGCTCGACAAGGCCCACACCATGACCAGCCTCCTGTCCTATGCCGACCAGCGCGCACTGGAAATCGCCATGGCCATCGCAGGCGGCCAGCAGGTGCTGCTGTTCGATGAACCCACGGCCGGCATGAACCGCGAAGAAACCTCGCGCGTCATCAGCCTGCTGCAGCGCCTGCGCAGCGCGGACTCCCGGCGCACCATCGTCATCATCGAGCACGATATGAATGTGGTGTTCGAATTGGCCGACCGCATTTCGGTACTGGTGTACGGTGAAATGATTGCCACCGACACGCCTTCCAATATCCGCGCCAACCGTAAAGTGCAGGAAGCCTATCTCGGCGTTCCCGCCACACTGCAGCAGTCCGCTGCCATGGAGGCAGTATGACTCACGCAGAATTACTACGTACCCACGACGTCACGGCGGGTTATGGCCAGGGCCAGGTGCTGCACGGCGTCGATCTGAATGTGGGGGCCGGCGAAACCGTCGGCCTGCTGGGCCGCAATGGCGCCGGACGTTCCACTCTTCTGAAGGCCATCATGCGCCTGGTGCGCGGCAGCGGCAGCGTGACCATGGCGGGCAGCGAAATCGGCAAGGCCCCCACGCACACCATCACCCGCTGCGGCATCGCTTACGTGCCGGAAGACCGGGGCATCTTCCCCGACCTGACGGTGCGCGAAAACCTTGCCGTCGGCAAGCGCGGACGCAATTTCCACGGCTACGAAGACTGCGCAGGCCCGGCCTGGAGCGAAGATGAATTCCTTGAAATGTTCCCCAACCTGAAGCGCCGCGCCAATACCCACGGCGGCGTGCTGTCCGGTGGTGAGCAGCAGATGCTGACCATCTGCCGCGCGCTGATGGGGCAACCGCGCCTGATTCTTGTTGACGAACCCACCGAAGGCCTCAGCCTGTCCATGGTCGATCAGGTGGCAACCCTGCTGCGCGAAGTGGCCCGGCGAGGCGTGGCCATCCTGCTGGTCGAGCAAAAGCTGACCATTGCGCTGCAGCTGTGCGACCGCGTGAACGTGATGGGCCATGGCCGCATCGTGTTCGACGGCACGGTGGCGCAATTCGAATCCGATCCGCGCGTGCGCGCCAACTGGCTGGAGGTCTGAACATGGAAACACTGGCACTTGGCCTGTTCAATGGCGTCACCTACGGCATGCTGATGTTCCTGATGGCTGCCGGCCTGACGCTCGTCTTCAGCATGCTGCGCGTTTTGAATTTCGCCCACACCGCCTTCTATATGCTGGGCGCTTACTTCAGCTACACGTTTGCCCAGCTTTTCGGCCTTGGCTTCTGGGCTGGCCTGCTGGCAGCGCCGCTATGCTGCGCATTGCTGGGCGCACTGGTCGAGCGCTACGGCTTGCGCCACGTGATGCGCTATGGCCTGCTTGGCCCCCTGCTGTTCACCTTTGCGCTGGACTTCGTTCTGGTGGAAGTGGTCACGCTGGTGTGGGGCAAACAGCCCGTCGCTTACCAGGTTCCGGCTTCGCTGGACTTCGCCCTGCTCACCATTAACGGCATCGAGTATTCCGCCTACCGCTTCTTTGCACTCAGCATGTCGCTGGTGGTGCTGGCCGGCCTGTTCGTGATGCTGAAGACGACGCGTATCGGCGTGACGGTGCGCGCTTCCCTGTCCCATCCGGACGTGGTCAACTCGCTTGGCCATAACCTGCCTGCCCTGCGCGCCGGCGTGTTCGTGCTGGGCGCCGCGCTCGCGGGACTGGCCGGTGCGCTGGCCGGCAATATCCTCGGCACCGAGCCGGGCATGGCCAACCAGCTGGGTACGCAGCTGTTCATCATCATCGTGGTCGGCGGCCTGGGGTCGCTGGCTGGCGCCTTCATTGCGTCGATCTTGCTTGGTGTCCTGCAGACGCTGGCGATTTCCACGGGCCTGAGCTGGGCCGAACTGCTTGGCCCGATGCAGCACTGGGCCGCCGGCGTTGACGCGCTGGCAGAACCTGTCAGCCGCTTCGCGCCGCTGATTCCTTTCGCAATGGTCCTCGCGGTTCTCCTGTTCCGTCCGCGCGGCTTGATGGGGCAGAAAGAATGATGGACATGATGACACCAACGCCGGCCGCGCGTTATGCGGCCTACCTGCCCAAGCAACGTCCGCTGGCGCAACGCGCCGCGCCTTGGGCGGCCGTACTCCTGATTATGGCCGCGCTGCCTTTCGCATTCTCCGGCATGCTGGGCCTCTCGATCCTGACCCAATCCTGCATCGCGATCACCTTCGCGCTGGCCTACAACATGCTGCTGGGTGGTACGGGCCTGCTGTCCTTCGGCCACGCCCTCTACTTCGGTGTCGGCGCCTATGTCACGGGCCATCTGCTGAACAACTACGGGGCAGCTGCGCCTGTCGTGCTGCTGCCGCTGGCGGGCGGCGGTGCAGCCCTGCTGGTGGGCGCCGTGCTGGCCACCTTCACGGTGCGTCATGACCGCACGACTTACGCCATGATTTCGCTGGCGATCGGGCAGCTGGTCTTTTCGGCCTCCATCATCATGGTGTCGTGGTCGGGTGGTGATTCGGGCATTCGTCTCGATCCCGCCACCGGCAATGGCTGGGGCGTGGACTTCGGCGATCCGCGCGCCATGTATTTCCTGGTCGCGGGCTGGACCTGGATTGCGGCGCTGGCCATGTTTGCCATCACCCGCACGCCGCTGGGGCGTCTGATGAATGCCACCCGCGACAATTCGCACCGTATCTCCTTCGTCGGCTTCAGTCCTGTGACCGTGCGCGGTATCGCGTTGACGCTGTCCGGCGGCTTTGCCGGCATTGCGGGTTCGCTGTATGCACTGGCTTTGCAGGTGGTCACCACCGATACCTTCGGCCTGACGCAGACCGCATCCGTCATGCTGCACACCTATATCGGCGGCATTACTACCTTCGCCGGTCCGGTACTCGGTGCGCTGCTGATCACGGTGACGTCGGCCCACCTGTCTTCGCTGACCGAAGCATGGCCGCTGTACCAGGGCGCCTTCCTGCTGATCGTTATCGTCTTCTCGCAGCACGGGCTGGTCGGCGCATTGTCCAGTGGACGTACGACGCTGGTGCGCCTGCATGCCAGCAAGGGCCTTGGCCATATGGTGTTCAGCTGCATTGTGGCCATCCTGCTTACTCTGCTGGCGGTGGCGGGCTTCGTCATGATGGTTGAAATGACGCAGGCATGGTCCGCAGATCAGACCGAGCCGGTCAAACTGCTTGCTGGCGCGCTGGCCTTCGACGTATCGCCACACCAGCCCGTGCACTGGGCGATGGCGCTGTTTTCACTGCTTGCGGGCGCTGTTGGACTGCGCCTGGTGCGACGCCTGTTCCGCTAGTGCCTCCTTATGCCTGACAATACCCACGCGGCCGGGTCCACGCCCGGCCCGCGGGCGCCGCTCGACGCCCGCACACAGCGCCTGCTGACGGCGCCCGTCCTGCCTACTCTGCTGCGCCTGGCCGCACCCAATATGCTGGTGATGCTGGCGCAGTCCTCGGTGGGACTGATCGAAACCTATTTCGTTTCCCGTCTCGGCATCGATGCTCTGGCCGGGCTGTCGATGGTGTTCCCTGTGCTGATCCTGGTGCAAACCATGTCCAGCGGTGCGATGGGGGGCGCCATCATCAGCGCGGTCGCGCGTGCGCTCGGACAGGGCCGGCGCGAGCACGCAGCGGATCTGGCCTGGTACGCACTGGCGGCGGCGCTGGCCTTCGGCACCTTCACCACCGTGCTCCTGCTCACTGGTGGCGCAGCGTTGTACCGTCTGATGGGAGGCGAAGGCGAAGTGCTGCGCGCGGCACTCAGCTACTCGCACATCGTATTTGGCGGCGCAATGCTGATCTGGATCTTCAATCTGCTTGCTGCCGTCATACGCGGCACCGGCGCGATGACCTTGCCCACACTGGTCGTTGTCGGCGGCGCGGTCGCCTTGCTACCCCTGTCGCCCGCCCTGATCTTCGGTTTCGGACCATTGCCGCGTTTGGGCGTGGCGGGCGGCGCCGCGGCGATCGTGCTTTACTATCTGGCCGGATGCCTCATCTTCATCTGGCACCTGTGGCGCGGCAAGTGCCTCGTGCGGCCCGCAGCAAGACCACCCCGCCTGCACTGGATGCCGCTGCGCGACCTGCTGCGTGTGGGCGCGTGGTCTTCCATTGTCGGCACCAGCGCCAACCTGACCATTGCAGGCGTGACCGGCTTCGTGGCTTTACATGGCGTATCGGCCGTCGCCGGCTACGGTGCGGGCAACCGGCTCGAATACATGGTGATCCCGCTGACCTTCGGCCTCGGCATCCCCATCAGCGTTCTGATTGCGACCAGCCTTGGTGCTGGCGACCTGGCTCGCGCGGCGCGCGTCACCTGGACAGGCGCCGCGGTGGCCTTCGTCATCTGTGAAGTGATTGGCCTGGTTGCCGCGCTCTGGCCGGAAGCCTGGATCGGCACATTCGGCGCAGATCCGCACATGATCAGCACGGGCGTCGCTTACTTGCACATCGCAGGCCCCTGCTACGGCTTCTTCGGCCTGGGACAGGCCTTCTACTTCGCGGCCCAGGGCCGTGGCCAGGTCGCCGTACCAGCGTTTGGCGCCGCGCTGCGCATGGTAGCCGCACTCGGTGGCTGCTGGATCGCACAGCGCCTCGGCGCCAGCGTGCACTGGCTGTTTGCTTCGGTGGGCTTGGGGATGTTGGTGCTGGCCGCCGTCAATGTTCTGGCAACACTGAACGGCGGCAGGAAGAAGTGAAGCGTCAGGCGCCTGCCGGGCGCTTCATCTTGCAGGAAGTCGGCTCGCTCATGGTGTCGGCCTTATAGCTCTTGATCAGTTTAAAGCCCCAGGGCGTGCCTTCCTGCTTGTACTTGGCATCGGCCGTCAGCGTAGAGATCACGATGGGCAGCTGCGCCTGGTGGTCGGTCGGACGCATGGTCGCCTGATAACCGCCCACGCCAACCGTCAGCCCTTCCATCGCCTTTGCCACTTTCAGCGGCTGCAGGGAATTGGCCTTGCGGATAGCGCCCGCCAGGAAGGCCCAGCTGCGGTAGGCGCGGTAGCTCTCCATGTCGCCGAAGCCGTCGGCATGCGAATCGTCCTGCAGCTTGTCCATCGCCGGATCGTCCATGCTCATGACGGCATCCGAAGATTGATACACCTTGTTGACGCCCTTCTCGCCGATGGCCGTCACCTGGCCGTGCTGCGAAGCGAAGGTGGTCATCCATTTCGCGTTCAGGCCGATATCATTGCCCGCGCGGATCAGGCGATTCAGGTCGGTGCCAATATTGGCGGTAATGACGACGTCCGGATTGGCCGCCTTGATCTTGGCGACGTAAGGCGTGAAGTCCTGCACGCGGCTTGGCGGGTGCAGCTGGGAGCCGACGATCTGGATGTCCGGACGCAGCTGCTTCAGGAAGCGGCGCATGGCGGTTTCCGCATTCTGGCCCATCTGGTAATCCATATTCATCAGGTAGACCTTCTTGATGCTGGGGTCCTCGGCCAGATAGGTGATCATGCCCTTCGCCTTCATGCCGATATGGCCATCCGTGCGGAATTGCCAGTAGGAGCAGTATTTGTTGGTCATTTCCTCATCCAGGCCCGCCCAGTTCATCAGGATGATCTCCTTGCCGGGATTGCGCGCGTTGTACTTCTCGATCGCGTCCAGCAGGGTCAGAGTGATGTTGGAGCCAATGCCCTGGATGATGAAGTGGATATCCTCGCCAATGGCGCGATCCAGGCAGTTCTTGCCGTCCTTGGGATTAAACTTGCTGTCGCAAGTCACCAGCTCCGCTTTGGCGCCTGCCATGCCGCCCGCATCATTGTCGCGCTTCACCGCCCATTTGAAATTGGGCAGTGTGCGCTCCAGCGTGGCCGATTGAGGGCCGGACAGCGGATCGATCAGCATCACCTTGAAGGTAGGCTGCTGGGCGTAGGCAGGCAGCGCGCACGCCAGGGCGACGGCAGCGGCAAGTCCATGTAGTTTTTGCATCAGGTGTCTCCGTTATAAGCTTAGATCAAAACTTGACATTGAAAAGATTAGACCCATTCTTTAAGCAATGCAAGAGAAAAAATGGATTACGCCAGCCATTCCGGTTTGCAGGAGCCGCGCGGCACAAAAACGGTGCGATAGGCGCCCGGCGTGCGCGACATCACCACCTGGTCCGTCACGCCCTGGTAGTGGCCTGCCGGGGTGTCGGCGCTGAACAACTCCGGCTCCAGCTGCATGTGATCTCCACCCTTACCCGCGATGCCGTGGGCGTATTCCTTGTCGAAGATGCCCATCGAGTAAAGCCACAGCGATACCCGCGTCAGAGAGACGTGGACGCGGTAGCTGCCGCCTTCTTTTGCGCGGCGCATCAGGGCCGCTACCGCGCCCGCGGTGCACAGCCATCCGACAATATTGTCATTGACGACCATGACCGGCGGCAGCTGGGGCGCATCGGTGCGGCCCTCCAGCGACATCACGCCGGTGACTGCGCCTGCCGTCTGGTCGAAGCCTGCGCGATTGGCCCACGGTCCCGTTTCGCCGTGCAGGCTGATGGAGACGTGCACGATGCCGGGACGGATTTCCGCCGCTTCCCGCGCCGTCAGGCCATGCCGCTCCAGGAAGCCGTGGCGGCGGTTGGAATAGAACACGTCCGCATCCTTCAGCAGGTAAGCCATGCGCGCCCTGCCCTCCGGCTCGGCGATATCCAGCAGCGACGAGCGCACGCCTACGTTGGCGGTGGCGTACATGGTGTCGATCTCATGATCGGTGGGACGCCAGATATTCAGCACGTCGGCGCCGTGCAAGGCCATGGCGCGTCCAATCGAGGCGCCAGCAATCACACGCGCCAGACCCAGTGCGCGGATGCCTTCCAGCGGCGATGACGGGTTGGCCGAAAACGGCTCCGTTTCCGACTCGCCAATTTTTTCGATCTGAATCAGCGGCAGCGCCGACAAGTGGTCGCGGTACTGTTCTTCTTCCATGAATTCTTCCAGCGTGCGTACCACCGGCATCACTACCTTGCGCTCTGCGCCTTCGAGTTCGAGTTCGCGCGCATCCCGCTTCGCAATTGCGGCGGCGATGGCGTTGTAATCGTCCGAGCAGCCCAGCATGCGGATGGTTTCCGAACGCATGCGCGGATAGAGGTTGAAGGGCATCACCCAGCGGCCGTCGCGGGCTTCGAAGAAAGCGCGCATGAAAGGATTGTCAGGATCGGCATTGTTGCGGATCGGGTAACCGTTCAACTTCTCCCAGCGCCGCTCGAAGAAAGGACACAGGCGGCGCGGCGCCTTGCGGATGTCGAGCGAAATATTCTGCCCCTCCCCCGTGCGCATGGCCCATAGCGAAGCCATGGCCGCCGATTTCGCCATCAGCGCCGTACCTGCCGCTGAGCCCAGGCGAAACACGCTGGGCACGATGGGATCGGCGCCGGTGAAGGTGATCGCACCGCCCGTGCTTTCGGGGCGAATGCCGATCCCTTCCAGCACAGCGTTCAAGTGGGCGTTGATATTGAACGGCGTACCGCCTGTTTCGCGCCGCGCAAGAATGGCGCTCAGCTGAGCGGTCAGGTTTGGTTTGTGCTGCATGTTTTGTCTCCTGTATTGGAATTGATTTACATCGTCAAGATTACGCGCCGAAATTTCCCTTTGCAAGTTAAACTTTACAGCGTTAAGATATAAATTCAGATCAGTCCACAGGAAGAGGAATCCATCATGCGCGAAGCAGTCATCGTTTCTACCGCCCGTACGCCGCTGACCAAGGCACACCGGGGCGAATTCAATATCACCCCCGGCCCTACCCTGGCCTCTTTCGCCGTGCGCGCTGCCGTTGAGCGAGCCGGTATCGATCCTGAACAGATCGAAGACGCCATCATTGGCTGCGGTTACCCGGAAGGTACGACCGGACGCAATGTCGCGCGCCAGGCGGTGGTGCGTGCTGGTCTGCCGCTGAGCATCGCCGGCACCACGGTGAACCGCTTCTGTGCGTCCGGCTTGCAGGCGATTGCCATGGCGGCAGGCCGCATTGTGGTTGACGGCGTTCCGGCAATGATTGCAGGCGGCGTGGAAAGCATTTCCCACATCGTCACGCGCGAGAAAGGCGCAGGCACCGATCCGTGGCTGGTGGAACACAAGCCGGACATCTATCTGCCCATGATCGACACCGGCGACATCGTCGCAGCACGCTACGGCATCAGCCGGGAAGCGCAGGACGTGTTCTCCGCCGAGAGCCAGCGCCGCACCGAGGAAGCCCAGCTTGCAGGCCGTTACCGCGACGAGATCATCGCCTGCACCACCACCATGGCGGTCAAGAACAAGGAAACCGGCGAAGTCACGCACCGCGAGGTAACGGTGGACGCCGACAACTGCAATCGTCCCGGCACCACCTACGCTGCGCTGGCCAAACTGGAGCCGGTGCGCGGCCCGGATCAATTTGTCACGGCCGGCAATTCCTCCCAGCTGTCGGACGGCGCCTCGGCCTGCGTGCTGATGGATGCGCGCGAAGCCGAACGCGCCAATCTGCGTCCACTCGGAGCTTTTCGCGGACTGGCGGTAGCGGGCAATGAGCCGGATGAAATGGGCATCGCTCCCATCTTCGCCGTACCCAAGCTGCTGAACCGCTTCGGCCTGAAGATCGAAGACATCGATCTGTGGGAACTGAACGAAGCCTTTGCCTCGCAGTCGCTGTACGTCATCGATCGCCTCGGTCTGCCAACGGATCGCCTGAACGTGAATGGCGGCGCGATCTCGATCGGCCATCCATTCGGCATGACGGGCGCGCGCCTGGCAGGCCATGTGCTGATTGAAGGCCGTCGCCGTGGCGCCAAATACGCCGTGGTGACCATGTGCATTGCCGGCGGCATGGGCGCCGCCGGCCTGTTCGAGATCTTCTGATCGTCAGAAGCTCGTCTGAATCCCGGTAGCGGCGCCGAATTGGCCCGTCTGCCGGGTAGTTGGAATCAGCGCCCCCTGATAGCGGTTCTTATCCAGGCCGCCGTAGATCAGGGTGCGTTTGCTGAAGGCATAGCTGGCGCCGATGATCGCCAGTTCACGTCGTCCATCCAGTCCCGCGCTCAGCGAATCGGTACGGTAGTAAGCGCCGGTAACCGAAATCTGCGGCGTAAATTTGTAGCCGATGCCAGCCCAGTAGATACGATTGCCAAACCCGCGCGCTGGCGCGTCCTGCGTTTCGCGCACATAGCCGGCGGTGAGCCGCAACTGCTCCCCACTCCACGCAGCGCCAAAGGTGCGCGACACATTGCGGAATCCCAGCGCATTGTATTTCTGCGTGATGGCGCCCCCGCCAGCAAAGCCATTCCAGGCATAGGTGCCGCCGATCGCACGTGCTGAGCCGGAGCGGTTATTGCCGGACTGCTCGCCCGCTGCATACTCCGCGCGCGCAGTCAGACCGCCGAACGTTCCGGTGTACTGAATGTCGTTATTGAAGCGCGTACCCGAAGTGGCTGAAGCGCCCAGGCCCGCGGTCACCGCGGCTGCGGGCAGACTGGTGCCCGCGCCGCTGATCAAGGGCGCCAGGGTTGGGAAGCGGAAGCTGAAGGGATCGTAGGTGCCGATGATGCGGTAGGCGATGGTGTATTGGCGACCGAATAGAATCGAACCATAGGTATTACTGCTCAGGCCCACAGCGGCGGTACGGTTGAACAGCGAACCCGCAACGTCCTGCGCGCCCGTATCCACGAAGTAGCCGCTCTCTAGGGTGAACGTCGCCTTCAGTCCTCCGCCCAGGTCTTCTTCGCCTTTGAATCCAAGCCGGTTGGCGAGGTAGTGGCCGGAAGTCTGGGTCACCATGCTGCCTCCGTTTGCATCCGTGTTGGTCTGATAGCGCACGCCGCCATCGATGGTGCCGTAGATGGTGACGTTGCTTTGGGCCGAGGCCAGGCTGGCACAAGCCCCCAGCGCCGCGGACGCAAAAATCTTCTTGCTCATACTTTAGTCTCCGTGATTTTTATGGAATGTCGATCTCGACCAATCCAGTATTGGCTGCTAATATGACACTGTCAAGTTAACAGTGTTATTCGGAGACTTAAGTGAGGCTTGATGCAACAGCTTATGCTATTGTGCGGGCTTGGGCAGTACGGAATCCTTTCAACGCAAAGATTATGCAGACAGATAAAGACGAGAACGCCGCACCAGCCGCCAGCGGCAAAACGGGCAAGAAAGGCGCATGGCACCACGGCAACCTGCGCGAGGAGATGGTCAAACGCGGCGTGGAACTGATTGAATTGCGCGGCGCAGCCGAGCTGTCGCTGCGCGAGGTGGCGCGCATGGTTGGCGTGTCGCAGACTGCTCCGACTCACCACTTCGGCGACAAGGAAGGCCTGCTGGCCGCCATTGCGTCCGAAGGCTTCCGCGTGCTGATGGGCGAGCGCATGGCTGCGCTCAAGGATGGCATGACCAAGGAACAGCGCCTGCGCGTGGTGATGCGCGTGTACGTGTCCTTCGCGCTGCGCCATCCGGAGCTGTTCCATCTGATGTTCGGCACGCGCATCCCGGACAAGCGCAAACATGCGGAACTGATGGAGGCCAGCGCAGGTTCCTTCCAGTTCCTCAGCAATTCCATTGCCGAGTTCATGGCCGCCGACAGCAATAGCGATCGGCCGCCGCGCTATTCCGCGCTGGCGGTTTGGTCGGGCATGCACGGACTGGCGACACTGCTGGCGGACCGCGACAGCGGCTTGTTCCAGGTGCCGGATGCGAAGATCGATCAGGTGTGTGACAGTGTTACCACCGTGCTGCTGGATGGTTTGAAGGCGGCGCAGGTGCGTGAATCCGGCGAAGCTGCGCCAGCAGAGAAGCCGGCGCCTCGCGCGCGCAAGACCGCGAAAGCCGGCTAAGCGCCCGCTACGGCGGGTCAATGACCCGCCCTACGATGCCGGGTGAATCCGGCGGCGCCAGCGTCCCGCCGCGCCGGAATTTCGCGTAGGGCGGATCATTGATCCGCCGTCTATGCCGTCACGCGGCCGTGCGCGCTGCGCGGTCCTTATCGTTCAGAGCCTTGATCGACGTCTTCGCATTGGCCCAATCCTGATCCGACCAATCCTTGAAGTGGTAGAAGTTACCGCCGGTGGCCAGCGAATTGGCGCCGTCGATGGTCAGCGTCTGGCCAGTCAGCCACTCCACGCCATCCGCCATCAGGAAGGTGGCCAGGTTTTGCAGCTCGGACATCTCGCCCACGCGGCCCATCGGGCTGCCCTCATCCCGGCCGGAGTCCTCGCGGCCCGGATACAGGCGCTTGCTCATGCCGTCGGTCGGGAACGCGCCCGGCGCAATCGCATTCAGGCGAATCCCGTAGCGCCCCCACTCCACCGCCAGCGACTTGGTCATCACGTTTACACCCGCCTTGGACATCGCGGACGGCACCACAAAAGGCCCGCCGTTATTGACCCAGGTGACCAGGATGGATACCACGCTGCCGCGCAGGTTCTGCTCGATCCAGCGGCGGCCAATCGCGTGCGTCACGTAGAAAGTGCCGTGCAGGACGATGTTGGCAATCGCGTCGAAGCCGCGGCTGGACAGGTCTTCCGTGCGGCTGACGAAATTACCTGCCGCGTTGTTGACCAGACCAGTCAGCGGACCTTCCTTCCAGATCTCCTCCACCATCGCATCTACCGCCTCGGCATTGCGGATATCGACGGCGATGCCCTTGACTTTGCCGCCGAAGCGGTCCATCAGCTCGCGGGCAGTCTCCTCCAGCACACTCTCACGGCGGCCGCAGATATAGATGTCTGCGCCCAGTTCGAGATACTTGGCTGCGATTTCCTTGCCCAGGCCCGAGCCGCCGCCGGTAACCAGAATGCGCTTGCCCTTCATCAGATCTTTCGTAAACATGGTGGTTCCTTTTAATTGGAAGAGGTGTAAGTACGGCCAAGAACAACGGCACCGCTGCCGGCCAGGTGAGAGATATCGGAATCGGTGTAGCCCGCTTCGTGCAGGACTTCGGCGCTGTGCTGTCCCAGTCCCGGCGCGGGATGCAGCGCACCCAAAGGCGTACCGGACCAGCTGGTCGGATTGCCCAGCGTGCGCACGCGGCCCTGGCCCGGCTGTTCGTCTTCGCCGATGAAGCCAGTCGCGCGCAGGTGTGGATCGTCCAGCAGGTCGTCGATGGAATTGATGGTCTGGTGCGGAATGTCCGCTTCATCCAGCAGCCATTGCCATTCGGCGGTCGTGCGTTCGGGCATGACAGAGGCCACCCAGGCATACACAGCACGGATATTGCGCGAGCGGGCACGCTGCGTGATGAAGCGCGGATCGTTGAACATCTCGGGACGGCCAATCGCGTTGAAGAAATTGCGCCAGTGCTTGTCGTTGTAGATCAGCACACAGAGATAGCCGTCCTTGGTGCGATACGGCGCGCGGTCGTGCGACAGCAGCCGGTCATAGCCCGACTCGCTTTCGTCCGGCACGAAACTGCGGCCCGCCATATGGTCCGCCAGAACGAAGTGTGCGACGCTTTCGAACATCGCCACCTCCACTTCCTGCCCCACGCCGCTGCGCTCACGCGCGTACAACGCGGCCGTGATCGCATACGCAACATGAAGACCGGTGACGCGGTCGGCCAGCGAAACCGGCGCATAGGCCGGACGCTTGCTGCCGTATTGCTGCATCAGCCAGGGCAGCGCGGTTGCGCCCTGAATCAGATCGTCGTAAGCAGGACGGTCCGCATAAGGGCCTTTGGCGCTGAAGCCGCAGGCGTTCACATAGATCAGGCGCGGATTCACCGTCTGCATGGCGGCGTAATCCAGTCCAAGACGCTTCATGGCAGCAGGACGGATATTCGACAGCAGCACGTCCGCATCCTGCGCAAGACGCAGCAACACCTCGCGCGCCGCTTGTTGTTTCAGGTCCAGCACCACGCTACGCTTTCCGCGGTTATTGTGCATGAACACATGGCCCATGCCCTCGCCTTCCTTGCGCATTACGCCCGCTTCGCGCACATTGTCGCCCTCCGGCGCTTCGATCTTGATGACGTCCGCACCAAGGCCGGCCAGCGTCAGCGTCGCCAGCGGACCAAGCACAATGGACGAGAGATCGAGGATGCGTACGCCGGCCAGCGGGCCATTGCCAGGCTTCTTGGCGGCGCTCATCAGAACTCCTCCTCGGCGAGTGCAGCCAGCGTGGCGCCACCCTGTTCGATACGTTTCGCCAGCAGCGCCGTCTCCGGCAGCAGGTTGGCGCCGTAGTAGGCAGCCGTCTTGACTTTGCCCTGGAGGTAATCGGGATCTTCGCTGGCGTCCAGCGCCACACGCGCCATGCGCAGCCACATGCCGCCCGTTGCGACAAGGCCGAACAGACGCAGGTAGTCGGATGCGGTGGCGGCCATGCGCGGCGCATCACCCGTTGCGCTCCACGTCCGCATATTTTCGCTGGCGGTACGCAGCAGGCACTGGGCCGAAGACAGTGCGCAATGGAGCCCGGCCAGTTGCGGCTGGCCGGCGGCTGCCGCCAGCTCGCTGTCGATGCGGCTCAGGTAGCGCTGCAGCGCCTTGCCCTCGTTCTGGCCAATCTTGCGATGCACCAGGTCCAGCGCCTGAATGGCATTGGTACCTTCATACAGCGGCACAATGCGCGCATCCCGGTACAGATGCTCCATGCCGTGCTCGTGCACATAGCCGTGGCCGCCAAAAATCTGGATACCCAGCGACGTCACTTCCAGCGCGCACTCGCTGATGAAGGCTTTCAGGACTGGCGTGAGCAGCGCCAGTTCTTCTTCGGCCTGATCGCGCGTGGCGGCATCGGGATGACGGGCGCGCACGTCCAGGCCAATGGCAGCGTCGATGTACAGTGCACGCGCGCCTTCAACCAGCGCTTTCATGGTCAACAATGCCTTGCGCACGTCCGGATGCTGGATGATGCTGTCCGGGCCTGCACCATTGCCATTCGTTGCGCGGCCCTGGCGGCGATCCTTCGCGTAAGCCAGCGCATTCTGGTAGCTGAGTTCCGCCGCGCCCAGGCTTTGCACCGCCACACCCACGCGCGAGGAATTCATCATGGTGAACATGGCCTGCATGCCGCCGTTCTCCTTACCCAGCAGCCAGCCTCGCGCTTCGTCGAAATTCAGCACGGCAGTGGCGGAAGCGCGGATACCCATCTTGTGTTCGATGGAGCCGCAGTTCACGCCATTTTCTTCGCCCGTGCCAGGCATCAGCTTGGGCACCACGAACAGGCTGATGCCGCGTGTACCGGCCGGTGCATCAGGCAGGCGCGCCAGCACCAGATGGACAATGTTTTCGGATAGATCATGCTCGCCGGCCGAAATGAAGATCTTGGTGCCGGTGATACGGAACGAGCCATCACCGGCCGGCGTTGCGCGAGTGCGCAGCAGCGACAGGTCGGAGCCGGCCTGCGGCTCGGTCATGCACATGGTGCCGGTCCAGATGCCCGACGCAAGCTGCGACAGATAGCGTTCCTTCAGCTCCTCGCTGCCGTGGGCCGAGATCGCGCGGTAGGCGCCCATCGACAGGCCTGCATACATCCCGAAAGACATGGAACCCGAAGCCACGAACTCGCGCACCATCAGCCCCAGCGAAGCAGGCAGGCCCTGGCCGCCGTACTTCGGATCGGCCGCCAGCGCCGTCCATCCAGCTTCGCAATATTGACGATATGCCTCGCGATAGCCGGGAGGCGTGCGCACGGCACCGTCCTCCCATGTGCAGCCAACGTCATCACCGGGCAGATTGATCGGCAGGACGACGTCACGCGCAAAGGTCGCGGCGCTATCCAGCACCGCCATGACGACGTCGGGGCCAGCATCTTCATAACCATCGAGGCTGGCGAGCGTGGCTTCGTAATCTAGTACCTGCTCCAGCAGGAAGCGCACGTCGCGCAAAGGTGCTGTGTAAGATGGCATGAAGGCGTCTCCTTTAGCTCAGAATTTAAACTTGACACTGTCATGTTACTCGCACATACTGCATCACGCAAGCTCGAATTCGGAAATAAAATCGACAGGAGATATCACCATGCATGAAAAAGGCACGCACCTCTTCCCCGCCATGGAACGCGTGGATTTCGGCAGGCCCGCCGCGCAGTCGCTGGCCGCTGAAGCCGAGCGCCTCGGAAGCCAGCGCGTCTTCCTCATCGTCAGCCGCAGCCTGAATACACGCACTGATGAGATAGTGAAGCTGCGCGAAGCACTGGGTGAGCGCTGCGCCGGCGTTTATGACGGCGTGCCGCAGCACACCACCCGCGAAAGCTCGGTGGCGATTGCGCGCGCCGCGCTGGAAGCAAAAGCCGACTTGCTGGTTGCGGTCGGCGGCGGCTCGGTAGTTGACGCTGCAAAGATTGCAACCTTGTGCATGGAGCATGGCATCGTTGATCCGGACGGCCTGGATGGATTCGAAGTGAAGTTCGACAGTGCCGGACGTGTGAGTCTGAAAAACTTCCGCGGCCCAACCGTGCGCATGATTGCCATTCCCAGCACGCTGTCCGGCGGTGAATACAATGCAGGTTGCCTGGTCACCGATCCACGCCGTAACCTGAAGCAGACCTTCTTCCACCGCATGATGATGCCGATCACGATCATCCTGGACCCTGCCCTGCTGCGCCACGCACCGGATGATCTGCTGCTGGGTTCCGGTACGCGCGCCATGGACCACGCGATCGAAGCCCTATGCTCTCCGCGCGGCACGCCGCTCACCGACTCCGTGGTCCTGCGTGGCCTGGCGCTGATGGCGAAATGGCTGCCGCGCGCACGCGCCGACCGCGATGATGTGGAAGCCGCGCGCCAGTGCCAGACAGCGTCCTGGCTGTGCTCTTTCGGCCTGCAATCGCGTGTGCCGATGGGCGCCAGCCACGCCATCGGCCACGTGCTGGGTGGCACCTGCCATGTTCCGCATTTCCTGTGCACGCCAGTGATGATGCCCGCCATCCTCGATTACAACCGCCCAAATGCTGAAGAAGCCCAGAAGGAGCTGGCGGCAGCACTGGGTAGGCCTGAGTTGAGCGCATCGGAAGCCTTCCGCGAGTTCTGCATCTCGCTTGGCCTGCCTACCAGCCTGTCCGAAGTTGGTGTCGGTCCCGATCAGTTCCAGCTGATCGGCGAAACCACCATGCGCGAAGAATTCTTCATCTATACCAATCCCCGCCCGGTACGCTCGCCCGCCGACGTTATCGACATCCTGAAACTGGCGGCCTGAAAGGACTCATCATGACCAGCAAATCTCCTATCCTCGTTACCGGCGCGGCAGGCCGCGTGGGCGCTATCGGCCGTACCCTGACCCAGCTATTGCTCGACCGCGGCCACAGCGTACGCGCCATGGTGCGCAAGGAAGATGAACGCTCGCAAGCCTTACGCGATATGGGCGCGGAAGTCGTCGTCGGCAATCTGCTCAGCCTTGAAGATATGCACCGCATAATCAAGGGCTGCGAGTCGATCTACTTCGGCATGTCCGTTTCGGACACCTATCTGGCCGCCACCGTCAACGTGGCCGCCGTGGCCAGACATTACGGCGTCAAGACGTTCGTGAACATGTCGCAGATGACGCTGTCGCAGATGAGCATCACTGAGACGACCGACAGCCCGCAGCACAAGCTGCACTGGCTGGCGGAACAGGCCCTGGAGTGGTCGGGCCTGCCGGTGGTGACGGTACGCCCGACAGTCTTCCTGGAAGGCTTCTTCCTGCGCTTCTCGGCGGCGTCGGTCAAGAAAGACAACCAGATCCGCCTGCCCTTCGGCGACGGCAAGACTTCGCCGATCGCGGCGGACGATGTGGCGCGCGCGGTAGCGGCCATCCTGTCTGCACCGGAAGGCCATATCGGCAAGACCTATCACCTGACCGGACCGCGCTCCGTGAACATGCATGACTACGCAAAGGAGTACGGGGAGGCACTGGGCCGCGACATCAGCTACCAGGACATCCCGCTGGCGCCGTGGCGCGAAGCGCTGATCGAAATGGGCCTGCCCATCCACCTGGTCAATCACCTGTCCGTGATGGCCGACCTGCACCGCGCGGGCCGCTACGATCGCCAGAGCGAGGACGTGATGACGCTGACCGGCCAACAAGCCACCAGCGTAAAGGAATTCATCGCCCGGCACGCGGCTGCCTTCACGCCGGCCTGACAGGAGTCCGCAAATGAGAATCGGGATTCCCGCCGAGACGCGGGAGGGGGAAACTCGCGTCGCCGCAACGCCGGAAACGGTCAGGAAGCTTGCGGCGAAACATCAGGTGATCGTGCAGTCGGGCGCAGGCATCCAGGCCTCGGTCACCGATGAAGCTTATGCCGCTGCGGGCGCAACGATAAGCTCCGCAGCCGAGGCGTTTAGCGCCGACATCGTGCTCAAAGTGCGCGCGCCCAACGCTGATGAACGTGCGCTGATGAAACCAGGCGCCGTGCTGATTGGCATGCTGAATCCTTTCGACGCCGGGAATATCGCAGCCATGGCAAGCGCCGGATTGCAAGCCTTCGCGCTGGAAGCCGTGCCGCGCATCACCCGTGCGCAGTCGATGGACGTGCTGTCCTCGCAAGCCAATATCGCGGGCTATAAAGCCGTGATGGTTGGCGCCAACGCCTACCAGCGCTTCATGCCGATGCTGATGACGGCGGCGGGCACGGTCAAAGCCGCGCGCGTGCTGATCATGGGCGTTGGCGTGGCAGGCTTGCAGGCAATTGCGACGGCTAAGCGCCTCGGCGCGGTAATCGAAGCATCCGATGTGCGGCCGCCGGTGAAGGAACAGGTTGAATCGCTGGGCGCGAAGTTCATCGACGTGCCCTACCTGACCGACGAGGAAAAAGAGATCGCGCAAGGCGTCGGCGGCTACGCGCGTCCCATGCCGCCGGAGTGGATGAAACGGCAGGCGGAGCTCGTGCACGAACGCGCAAAGCTGGCGGATATCGTCATCACCACCGCTCTGATTCCGGGCCGCGCCGCGCCAACGCTGATCGGCGAAGAAACGGTAAAGGCCATGAAGCCCGGTTCCGTGATTGTGGACCTGGCGGTGGCGCAAGGCGGTAACTGCCCGCTGTCCGATCTGGGAAAGACCGTGACCAAACACGGCGTGCACATTGTCGGCGAGCCTGACCTGGCCTGCCATGTGGCGGCCGATGCGTCGGCACTGTACGCCCGCAATGTGCTCGACTTCCTCAAGCTGATCATCGACAAGGACGACAAGCTGGCGATCGATCGCGAAGACGACATCCTGAAGGCCACCCTGGTGTGCGCCGACGGTGCGGTGCTGCGCAAATAAGGAGACATGAAATGGAAGTCAGTCATACCATCATCAATCTGATCATCTTCGTGCTGGCCATTTATGTCGGCTACCACGTGGTGTGGAACGTCACACCCGCGCTGCACACGCCGCTGATGGCAGTCACCAATGCCGTATCGGCCATCATTATCGTCGGCGCCATGCTGGCGGCCGGCCTGACCGAAGGCATGACCGGACAGGTCATGGGCACCATCGCCGTTGCGCTGGCGGCCGTCAATGTATTCGGCGGCTTCCTCGTTACCCAGCGCATGCTGGAGATGTTCAAGAAGAAGGAGTCCAAGCGATGAACTGGGTTTCGCTCAATCTGGTAACGATGCTGTACCTGATCGCCTCGGTGTGCTTCATCCAGGCGCTCAAAGGACTCTCCTCGCCTGCCAGCGCGCGTACCGGCAACGCATTCGGCATGTCCGGCATGGCCATCGCGGCGGTGACGACCGTGGCGCTGATTCTCAAACTGCGGGCGGATGCGCTGGCCGTTGGCGCGAGCGGCGGCAACGGATTGTCGCTGGTGCTGCTTGGTGTGGTGGCCGGTGGCGGCATCGGTGCCGCACTGGCGAAGCGCGTCGAGATGACCAAGATGCCGGAACTGGTGGCTGCCATGCACTCGCTGATTGGTTTGGCTGCCGTGTGCATCGCCATCGCGGCAGTGTCGGAGCCGCACGCATTTGGCATCGCCGCGGCTGGCGAGTCCCTCCCGGTGGGCAATCGTATCGAGCTGTTTATCGGCACATTTGTTGGCGCGATCACCTTCTCCGGTTCCGTGATCGCCTTCGGCAAATTAGCGGGCAAGTACAAGTTCCGCCTGTTCCAGGGTGCGCCGGTAGTGTTCACTGGCCAGCACTTGCTGAACCTTGCGCTGGCGTTGGTGATGGTGGCGCTGGGTCTGGCCTTCGTGTTCGACAGCGGACTGGAACCGGCATGGACGCCCTTCCTCATCATGACGGCCATCGCCTTCGTGCTGGGTGTGCTCATCATCATCCCCATCGGCGGTGCTGATATGCCGGTGGTGGTGTCGATGCTGAATTCCTACTCCGGCTGGGCGGCCGCAGGCATTGGCTTCTCGCTGAATAATGCCATGCTGATTATTGCGGGATCGCTGGTAGGGTCGTCGGGCGCCATCCTCTCCTACATCATGTGCAAGGCAATGAACCGCTCCTTCTTCAACGTGATCCTGGGTGGCTTCGGCGGGGAAGCGGCCACCAGCACGGGCGGCGCAGCGGCGCCGGCAAGGCCGGTGAAATCCGGCTCGGCGGACGACGCCTCTTTCATCATGGCCAACGCGGAATCCGTGATCATCGTTCCCGGCTACGGCCTGGCCGTGGCGCGCGCCCAGCATGCGCTGAAGGAGCTGGTGGAAAAGCTGACGCACAAGGGTGTGAACGTGCGCTATGCGATTCATCCGGTAGCGGGCCGTATGCCCGGCCACATGAATGTGCTCCTGGCCGAAGCCGAAGTGCCTTACGATCAGGTGTTCGAAATGGAAGACATCAACGGCGAATTCGGCCAGACCGATGTGGTGCTGGTGCTGGGCGCGAACGACGTGGTCAATCCGGCAGCGAAAGATCCGAAATCGCCTATCGCGGGCATGCCGATTCTGGAGGCTTACAAGGCCAAAAGCATCATCGTCAACAAGCGTTCCATGGCGTCCGGTTACGCGGGACTGGACAATGAACTTTTCTACCAATCGAATACAATGATGGTCTTTGGCGATGCCAAAAAAGCGATCGAGGAAATGGTGAAGGCGGTGGACTAACAAGGAGAAGGCGTATGACGGCAGGCATTCGTGTGGGCATCGGCGGCTGGGACTTTGAACCCTGGCGTGAAACCTTCTATCCAGCCGACGTATCGAAGAAGCGCCAGCTTGAATACGCCAGCCGCCAGGTCACCAGCATCGAAGTCAACGGCACTTTCTACAGTACCTTCAAGCCCGAGACTTTCGCCAACTGGGCCGCCACCACGCCGGACGACTTCAGGTTTTCCGTGAAAGCCAACCGCTTCGCCACCAACCGCAAGGTGCTGGGCGAAGCGGGCGAATCGATTGAGCGCTTCATCAACAGCGGTTTATCCGAACTGGGTAACAAGCTCGGTCCCATCCTGTGGCAGCTGGCGCACACCAAGAAGTTCGATCCGGACGATCTGGAAGCCTTCTTCAAGCTGCTGCCGAAAAAGCTGGGCAAGCACAAGCTGCAGCACGTGCTGGATGCGCGCCACGAAACCTTCATGTGCGAGGAATACTACAAGCTCGCCAGGCGCCACAAGGTCGCCACCGTCATCACCGACTCACCGAAATTCCCGAACATTACCGAGATCACGGGCGACTTCGTGTACGCGCGGCTGATGGATGCGCAAAGCGAGATCGAAACGGGCTACACCAAGCCCGCCCTGAAGAAGTGGGCCACGCAGGCAAAGAAATGGGGCGAAGGCGAGCGCGATGTGTTCATCTACTTCATCAACGGCGCCAAGGAGCGCGCGCCCGCTGCTGCCCAGACTTTGCTGGGCATCCTCAAGCCTTAATTCCAGCAGGGTCCCTGCGCCACCACGTTGAACTGGTGGCCGCTGGACAAGCTTTGGCGCAGCATCATGCGCACGGCGCTCAACAGCATCGGCTTCTGCGCCGATTTCAACTGCGTGCGGCGCGCACTCAGGGTGCTGGTCGCGGCCAGGCTGTCGTCGCTCACTTCCTTACGCGGACGCAGCTGCCACATGCCGGATTCATTCATCTCCAGCAGCACGCTGCCCTGCTCGATGCGCTGCGCTTCGGGCGCCGTCACCTGGGCTACGGTCAGCGCGCCGATGGCGCTTTCCGCGTCGGCCTTCAGCTCGGGCGCCAGTTCGGCGGGACGCGCCAGGGCGCCACCGCTGGATGGATAGAAGGTGCAATACTGCTGCGCCGATGCTGAAGCTGCGGCGAGCGACAGGAAGGTAGCGAGGAGTAGTCGGTTCATGCGCCCGACTATACCACGCCCTCAAACCAATCCAATGCGCCTTGCCACAGCGGCTCGGCATGCGGACGGAAATAGCCCATATGACCCAGCTTGCCCAGTCCGCGCTCAACGGGATCGATGTCGATGCCATGCCATGGCGCGTTGCGGTAACCCGTCATGAAGGCATCGCGCGAACGAGGCGGCGCCCACAGATCGTCGGTGGCGTTCAGCGCCAGGATGGGCGTACGCACACGCGCAAAGTTCTCGGCGATCTCGGGCACTTTGGGATCGTCGAAGAAGTAATGCGGGAAGCTGCACCAGCGTTTCCATTGGCGATAAACGCCCATCGGCAGATCTTCGCCCATCCCCAGCATGCTCCAGGCCAGGCGGCCTTTCCAGCGCGTGATGAGCGGACCGAATACGCGCCACATCGCCAGCACTTTCACGCGCTCCAGCCGCGGCATCCAGCCGTGCCAGCCCGCGCCGGTGCCGAATACGTACATGCCATCGATGCGATCGTGGTTGGGCAGCAGACCAAGCGCGTGGCCGCCGTAGGAGTGGCCAACCATGAACAGCGGCGTTTTTCCGCCGGCGAGGGAATCGACCACCGCGCTCAGATCAAGGTGCGCCCAGTCGAGGAAGCTGGCTTCGAAGCCACGCAGGCTGGCCGGGGCCGACTTGCCCACGCCGCGATAGTCGAAGGTCAGCACCGAGTAGCCGCGCGCCGAGGCGAATTCGGCGAAGCGGCGGTAGAAGCCTTGCGGCACACCCGTGGCGCCGGCCACGATCAGGCGCGCGCGTTCGATGCCGATGGCGGGGTAGCTGGTGGCCGCCAGCGCATAGCCGTCGGCGGCCGGAATGATGAAGCGCTGCGGGCGTTCGCCCGGTGGCATCTGGCTCATGGCTTCCTCTCCACTTTCAGCATTGGCATCAGGGCGTCCATGGCCTGCACCATGGGCGCGGTGTCGTTGGCGACGCGCGCTTGCAGCAGGCCGCCTTCGTAAGCGGCGATACACAGGGCGGCAATGGCGGCGGCGCGCGGCGGCGTGTGCCCCGCTTCGACCAGCACGTCGGCGATACGGGCGCGCAGGGTGGCGAAGCCATTGGCCAGGGCGGCGCGCAGCTCAACGTCGGCGGCCGTCGATTCCAGAGCGACAGCGGCCAGCGGGCAGCCCAGCTCGAATTCGGAATCGTCCAGGCCGCGCATGGCGCGCAGAATCCAGGCTTGCAGCGCGGCGATCAGGTCCGGCTCGCGGGCCACATAAGTCTCCAGCTTGTGGCAGAGGTAGTTGATGGTCGCTTCGATGGCGGCCACGGCCAGCGCATCTTTGCCGCCGGGGAAGTGGTGGTAGAGCACGCCTTTCGGCGCCTTGGCCACGGCCAGGATCTCGCTCAGGCCTGCGCCGTGCAGGCCGCGGTGCTGGAGCGTGGTGATCATGGCGTTGATCAGGCGCTCGCGGGTGGTGGGGGTTGTCGTCTCCATGCGATGAATTCTATAGACCGGTCGGTCCAGTCGCAAGGAAAAGTACGCTGAGGAGGTCTTCTAATTTTCAAACCTGAGGCAGAAACAGGTGGCAGGCACGTCGTGCCTGCCACCAGGTTTTGCTGTGGGTTTAAAGCTGGCGTTCCTGGCGGAATTTGGCCCAGGCTTTTTCGACATCCTGCGGGAAGGGGTCCCATTTCGGATCGAAGGTGGCTTCGACGATGCGATCGCCGGTGTGGGTGCGGCTGTTGTAGGAGTAGGACGCCGTGAAGCCGTTTGCGGCAGCCAGGCGGCTGTCGGTTGGTTCCGTCGCCGTACCCAGCTCGCCGCGGTTGACCAGATCGCCCAGCGGCAGCGGCGCCGAGCGCGCGTCCAGCGTCAGCAGGTAGCTGGACAGGCCCTGCTCCTGCAGCGCCCGGCTGGAGGCCGCATCCTCGGTCCTCAGGAAAATGGCGCCGAACAGGTGCTGGCTGCCGTTGGCCGTGCCGTACAGCGCCAGCGGGGGACGGCCCGCCTTGGGCGGCAAGTCCAGCGCGCCAAACACCGCGGCGCGCTCCGCCGGCTTGGCCAGCCAGCGCAGCGTGATATTGCGCTTGGCCAGGCGCTGGCCGTAGCGGGTTTCGATGAACTGCTCCAGTGCCTCGCTGCCCGCGCGCTGCCAGCTGCGGTCGGCCTGGGTGCGGGTGTATTCGCGCAGATAGAGACGGTGCACCACATGGTGAAACACGTCGCTGGCATTCACGCGCGGGAATTTATTGATGGCCAGCTCCAGCGCGCGGGCGATGGCGTCGCGGTTCTTCAGCTTGCTGCGCGGTTGGTTGAGCTGGGCGTACAGGGCCGAAATTTCCGTCTCCAGCCACAAATAACCTTCGCGAGTGATGCCTTCCAACAACACTTCCTTGATACGTCCCTGCCACACCATAGGCACGCGCACGCCGCGCGCGTCCGGAATCGCCTCGCCGCGGATGGGCAGCGCCGGGCTGTCGTCCTCCGGCGTGAACCAGCCCAGTTCGGTGAAGAAGGTCTTGTGGCAATAACCGAGGGCAGACAGCCAGTCGAACAGCTCCACCACTTCCAGCGGACGCTGCAGCGATTCGGCGTCGGCCACCCAGGATGGGCCCTGATCGAACGCGTCGGCCAGTTCGGCTTGTGTAATATTGGCGTTGTGACGGACGCTGGCTAAATGCTCCACCAGCGCGACGTAGCGAGGATCGAAGTTCGTATTCATGCGCGGAAATATATCCGGAGCAAGCTTTGTTCCGCAATGCTGGTTTGTGCCCGTTGCCCTTGGTAAAATAGCTCTTTGGGCGATCGCCCCGCTTCGCGAGAATTGCAAATGAGTCAACATTTTTCCGGCAGCCTGTTCATGGTTGCGGCCCCGTCCGGCGCCGGCAAATCGACGCTGGTCAATGCCCTGCTGGCACAGGAACCGGCCATCAAGCTGTCCATTTCGACCACCACGCGCCAGCCGCGTCCGGGCGAGCAGCATGGCCGCGAATACTTCTTCACCACGGCGGAAGACTTCCGCAAGCGCGCCGACGAGGGTGAATTCCTGGAGTGGGCCGAAGTGCACGGCAATTACTACGGCACCTCGCGCATCTTCGTGGAAGAGCAGATGAAGGCCGGCACCGACATCCTGCTGGAAATCGATTGGCAGGGCGCGCGCCAGGTCAAGAAGCAGTTCCCGCAAGCGGCCGGCATCTTCATCCTGCCGCCCTCCTTCGCGGCGCTGGAAGAACGCCTGCACAAACGCGGCCAGGACGAGGTCCACGTGATCAACCGTCGCCTGCTGGCTGCAGGCGGGGAAATCGCCCACGCGCCCGAGTTCGAGTATGTTATTATCAACGAAGAGTTCCCGGTCGCCTTGTCGGAGCTGAGCGCGATCGTCCGATCCGCCCGTTGCCGTTTTGCGCAACAAGCCGCCCGCAATGCCAAGTTGATGTCCGAACTGGGCATCCACGCCGACCACGCAGCATAAATACAGACTACCCAGGAGTTAAAGAATGGCCCGTATCACTATTGAAGATTGCCTGAAGAACGTACCTAACCGTTTCCAGCTGACCCTGGCCGCGACCTACCGCGCCCGCCAGCTGCTGCAAGGCCACACCCCTAAGGTCGAAGCCAAGGACAAGCCAACCGTTGTCGCCCTGCGCGAAATCGCCGCAGGTAAAGTGGGTCTGGAAATGCTGAAAAAGGTCCCTATGTAATCTGGGAACTTGGTTCCCGAATACGATGTCCCAGGTTCTTACAGTAGGATTCCATCACTGACCCGATATGAACCTGACCAGCACCGATTCCAGTGTGTCCGAACAGCCCGCCCGCCGGGCAAAGCGCCCGGCTAAACCAACGCCGGGCGTTGACATTTCTACAGCACCGATTTCCTCCTCCCCGCTTGCCGCACCCACGGTTGCCACCGGTGTGGCCACCATCAGCCATCTGACCGAAAAACTCGCCGAGTACATGAACGAGGCCGACCTCAAAAAGGTCAAGGAAGCCTATCGCTTCTCGGACGAGATGCACCTGGGCCAGGTCCGCAAGTCGGGCGAGCCATACATTTCGCACCCGATCGCGGTGGCGGAAATCTGCGCGGACTGGAAGCTGGACGCACAAGCCATCATGGCAGCGCTGCTGCATGATGTGATGGAAGACCAGGACGTCAAGAAAGATGAGCTGATCGAGCGCTTCGGCGCGCCGGTCGCCCATCTGGTGGACGGCCTGTCCAAACTGGAAAAAATCGAGTTCCAGAGCCAGATCGAAGCGCAGGCGGAAAACTTCCGCAAGATGCTGCTGGCCATGGCCTCGGATGTGCGCGTGATTCTCATCAAGCTGGCCGACCGCCTGCACAATATGCGCACGCTGGACGTGATGGCGCCCGCCAAGAAGCGCCGCATCGCGGCCGAAACGATGGAAGTATATGTGCCCATCGCGCACCGCCTGGGCCTGAACAATATCTACCGCGAGCTGCAGGATCTCGCCTTCGCCCACCTGTATCCGTTGCGCTATCACGTGCTGTCCAAAGCCGTGAAAGCGGCGCGCGGCAACCGGCGCGAGGTGGTGGGCAAGATCATGGAAGCGGTGAAGAATACGCTGGGCATGGCCGGCATCCACGCCGAAGTCTATGGCCGCGAAAAAACGCTGTACGGCATCTACAAGAAGATGCGTGCCAAGCACCTGACCTTCTCGCAGGTACTGGACGTGTATGGCTTCCGCGTAGTGGTCGACAGCTTCTCGAACTGCTATGTGGCGCTGGGCACCCTGCACTCGCTGTACAAGCCCATGCCGGGCAAGTTCAAGGATTACATCGCGATCCGCAAACTGAATGGCTACCAGTCGCTGCACACCACGCTGATTGGTCCGTACGGCACGCCGGTCGAATTCCAGATCCGCACCCAGGAAATGCACCGCACTGCCGAATCGGGTGTGGCGGCGCACTGGCTGTACAAGAACAACGACGCCAATATGTCGGACATGCAGCAGCGCACCCACGCCTGGCTGCAGTCCCTGCTCGATATCCAGCAGCAGACCGGCGATTCGGCCGAGTTCCTGGAACACGTGAAGGTGGACTTGTTCCCCGACTCCGTCTACGTGTTCACGCCGAAGTCCAAGATCATCGCCCTGCCCCGCGGCGCGACCGCCATCGATTTCGCCTATGCGATCCACACCGGCATCGGCGATCACACGGTGGCTGTGAACATCAACAGCGAACCGGGACAACTGCGCACGGAACTGCGCAATGGCGATATCGTCGAGATCAAGACGGACCCGAATTCGCGTCCGTCGCCAAGCTGGCTGTCGTTTGTGCGCACCGGTAAGGCGCGTTCGGCGATTCGCCACCATCTGCGCACGATTAACCTGCCGGAGTCGATCCGCCTCGGCCAACAGCTGCTGACGCAGGCACTGAATGCGATCAATATCGATCCGGACCTGCCAGGGCCGCTGATGGAGCGCCTGCTGAACGAATCGTCGGCCAAGTCGGCCGAAGAACTGTATGCGGATATTGGCATCGGCAAACGCATGGCGCCGCTGGTGGCGCGCCATATCTTCGGCCTGATGGGCGGCGAGTCGGCTTCCATGCCGATCGACCACAACAGCGCCGCGGATCTGGACCCGGTCACGATTTACGGCAGCGAAGGCGTGTCGGTGCAGTTGGCGGCGTGCTGTCTGCCAATCCCGGGCGATCACATCGTCGGCCAGCTGCGCCGCGACCAGGGCCTCCAGGTTCACACGGCCGACTGCACCGTCGCCAAGCGCCTCAAGCAAAAAGAACCGGACCGCTGGATCGCAGTGAAATGGGGCACGGAACTGAACCGCCGCTTCGACTCGCGCATCCGCCTGCTGATCAACAACGAGAAAGGCATTCTCGCGCGCGTGGCGGCCGAGATCGGCGAATCCGACGGCAACATCACCTTCGTCGGCATGGACGAGGACCGCGAACATATCCTCCACCAGCTGCGCTTCACCATCCAGGTGAAAGACCGCGTGCATTTAGCGGCGCTGCTGCGCAACGTCCGCAAAGTCGCCGGCGTCAACCGCGTCTCCCGCGAGCGCGCGTAAAAAACCGCAAAGCAAAAAAGCAGGTGGCAGGCACATCGTGCCTGCCACCAGGTTCACGCCTTTGGTTTTCGTTTTTCTGCAACGGCCCGCATAAAAGCCTGATCGCCAACCGCGAATTCGCTTCGGGTAGCCATCCGAATCCGTTCCAGATCAGTTTGCGCAAACGGCACATCGAACAAGGCCCGATACGCCGCCGCTCGCATCGCGGTATCCGCACCTAGCGCCAGATAAACGGGATGCTGCGTCACCAGCCCATTCCCCTTTCCTTCAGCATTGCACCGATAACTCGACCATCGGTAAGCTCCAGCGAATTCCACCATTCCAGCCCTCACGGGATTCAACTCAATGTAGCGCTGGCATATCAGCAGGTAATCCTCCTGCTGCACCAGGCAGCAGCGATATCGGCCATCCCACATGGTCCCGGTTTTGTGATGGCGCCAGTGCGAATAGCGCGAAGTGCGCTGGGAAATCGAACACATCAATCTGCTGTGCGCATACCTTTCGCGCGGGGTCAGCAGCAAATGAACGTGATTGGACATTAACACGTAAGCGTGCAAATCACAGCCATATTCAACGCAATATCGCTTCAAGTGCTCAAGATACCTCAGCCGATCTGCGTCACTGAAAAAGCATGATTCGCGATTATCTCCACGCTGCGTGATGTGCAGGCAGCTGCCTGGATCGAAATCGCGCAGCGGACGGGGCATGCCGCTTCTCCTTTTTAAAACCAAAGGCGCAACCCTGGTGGCTGCCACATCGTGGCAGCCACCTGCTTTTTGCCGGTGGTTCTAAGAAGTCTAGCGGCCCCTCAACACATGCATTTGCGCCAGCTCAATCGCCGCTGGGTGCGGGGTAGCTGACTTGGAGGATGTCGAGCTCTTCCACGCCAGTGGGCGTGTGCAATACAACAGTATCGCCTTCGCGGGCTTTGGTCAGCGTGCGGGCGACCGGTGAGATCCAGCTAATCTTGCCTTTCAACGGGTCGAATTCGTCGATGCCAACAATAGTGATGGTTTGCTCTTCGCCCGAGCGCTTGGCGTAAGTTACCGTAGCGCCGAAAAAGACCTGGTCGCTGCCATGGTGCACGCTCGGGTCCACCACAGCGGCCAGGTCCATACGCTTGGTGAGGAAACGAATGCGTCGGTCGATTTCGCGCAGCCGGCGCTTGCCGTAAATATAGTCGCCATTCTCCGAACGGTCGCCATTCGACGCCGCCCAGTGGACGACCTTCACGACCTCCGGCCGTTCCACATCAATCAGCTGCAGTAGCTCATCCTTGATGCGCTGGTAGCCGGCAGGCGTGATGTAGTTCTTCGATCCCGCCGGAATCGCCAACGCGGCAGGGACAGCATCATCGTCGTCGTCCTGCTCGCTCTCTTTTACGAATGCCTTGTTCATATCTGCTTAAGTCTAATGGTGCAATAATGGCACCCACATGAAGCGATTGTACACATTCAGACGCCGGCTGTTTGCTCCTCTCGTCTACCTCGCAGCTCTCTTCCTCATCTTTGAAGAATGGCTGTGGGATGTTGGTGCGCGCCTGATGGAGAGGCTGGCGCAGTTTCCGCCACTGCATGCGCTGGAGCGCTTCATCAGCCGGCTCGGACCGCTGGCCGCCCTGGCGCTGTTCACTTTGCCGGCCCTGCTGCTGTTCCCGGTAAAGCTGCTGGCCCTGTTTGCCATGGCGAAAGGACATGCCATGATGGGCCTCAGCGTTTTCGTGATCGCCAAGGTGGCAGGCGCCGCCGCGGTGGCGCGGTTGTATGCGCTGACGCGCCCTGCCCTGTTGCAACTGGCTTGGTTCGCGCGTATCCATAACCGTTTTATCGAGCTGAAAGACCGCTGGATCGCGCGCCTGAAAGCGACCGCCGCCTGGCAGGAATGCCGCGATGCACTGCGCGCCTGCCGCGACTGGCTGCGTCGTCTGCGCCGTGGGCGCGGCGGCCGTTTCGACATGCGGCCGTTGAGAGTGCTGCGCCGCTTCAGCGCCTTCTGGCGCGCACGGCGCCGTTGACGTTACACTAACGTCATGCACCCCAGCCAGCTCTCCGCTTTAGACGCAATTGCCGCCCACACCCCAGGTCTGGTTTATCAATTCAGCCGCCTGCCGGATGGCCGTGTGGAATTTCCCTACCTCAGCGATGGCTGCCAGGCCCTGCTGGGCCTCAGCGCCGCCGAGCTGCAAGCCGAGCCGCAGCGCTTTCTGGAGCTGATCCTGCACGACGACCGCTCTTCTTACCAGGAATCGATGGATGCCTCCGCCGGCTCGCTGTGGAGCTGGAACTGGGAAGGCCGCATCTGGGTTGAAGCGTGGAAAGACGTGAAGTGGATCAATCTGCGCAGTACCCCGCACCGCCTGGACGACGGCACCGTGCAGTGGGAAGGCATCATGAGCAATATCACGGAGAGCAAGCTGGAGCAGCTCGAAGTGCGCGCCAGCCGGGCTCGCCTTGCGGAGCTGACCGCCCACATTGAAAAGGTAAAGGAGCAGGAGCGCGAACGCATTGCCCGCGAAATCCACGATGATCTGGGTGGCAACCTGACCGCCATCAAGATGGCGCTGACCATGCTGGCCGCCCGCCTGCCGGAAGGCGACGAGCACCTGCAGCAAAAAGCCGCCTACGTTGATTCGCTGGTCGACCGCACTATCGATGCCGTGCACCGCATCACGCTCGATCTTCGCCCATCCGTGCTGGACTTCGGCCTGCCCGCCGCGCTGGAATGGCAGGTCAAGGAATTCTCGACGCAGGCCGGTATCGCCTGCCGATTCCAGTCGAACGTGAAGGACCTCGACCTCGCGCCCGATCAGGCCGCTGCCCTGTTCCGTATCGCACAGGAAGCGCTGACCAATATTGCCAAGCACGCCCGCGCGCGTTCCGTCAGCGTGCGCCTGCAACGTGCGCGCGGCCAGCTCAGCTTGAAAATCACGGACGACGGCAAGGGTATTGCCCCGACTGACCGCTCTAAAACGGACTCTTTCGGCCTGCGTGGCATGGCCGAGCGCGCCGCAGCGCTGGGCGGAACCTTGACCTTGAGTCATGCGCCCGGCGGCGGTACTGTCGTGGCGATCAAAATCAAGCTGCCAGCCGAGGCCGCGGACGTTACAATAGCGCCCAGAGAAGTTGCCTCAACGAAATAACATAGCCTCATGAGCGAAAAAGCCACCATCAAGGTCTTCATTGCCGACGATCACGCCATCGTCCGCGAGGGCCTGAAGCAGATCCTGGCCGAGACCAAGGATATCGTTGTCGCAGGCGAAGCCGAGAACGGGCTCGACGCCGTCAAACTGTTCCGCAAGTCCGGCTGCCACGTAATTCTGCTGGACATCACCCTGCCCGACCGCAGCGGCATCGAAGTGCTCAAGCAGATCAAGAAGGAAAAGCCGGAACTGGCGGTGCTGATGTTGTCCATGCACCGCGAGGACCAGTACGCCATTCGCTCGCTAAAAGCGGGCGCGGCAGGCTATCTGACCAAACAAAGTGCACCAAAAGAACTGGTCAATGCGATCCGGCAGGTCGCTAGCGGATTAAAATACATTAGTCCGGCACTGGCCCAGGAATTGGCAAACCATGTCGGCGAGGACCATCAGGCAGCGCCGCATGAAACGCTGTCCGACCGGGAATTCCAGACCTTGACCATGATCGCTTCCGGCAAGACCGTGGGTGCGATTGCCAAGGAGCTGTCGCTGTCGGTCAAGACCGTCAGCGAGTACCGCGCCCGCCTGCTGGCCAAGATGAACCTGAAGAACAGCGCCGAGCTGACGCATTACGCCATTAAAAACCAGTTAATCGATTGATGCCGGGAATTAAGGCAAATTTCTCCCTGCTAATTGAACGATGGACATACTGGACAGTGGCTTAAGATGCTGACAATCGGTAAACCTTTGTAAAGGCTGTACGTCAGATGTCTAGCAAACCCACCAACCCAGCCGGCGCGGACATGAACCCGGCTGATGTTGCCCGCGAGGCTTTCCGCCGTCTCGCGCTGCGCCGGATCGCTCCTACGCCCGACGCCTATCGCGACATCTACAATGAAATTACTGGCGCCCCGGCCACCGCAGCGCCCGCCGCCGATCTCGGCCCCGAAAACGTTCTTACCCAGTTTGCCGCCCGCCTGACCGATCAGCCGGGCGAACTCGCCGATTTTGGCCGCCGCTTCAATCGCGCGGTGAAATCGCGTGACTGGGAGGCCTATGCGCGCACCCTGTCCGCTCTGGCCGAGCGCCCTGCCCCCAGCCGCCCCGGCGGTGGCATCGAACTGGCCCCAAATACGGAAGGCGAACAAGCCAAACAGCTGCGCGACCTGCTCAGCCGCACGCTGACCTTTGCCGTTGCTTCGCTGCTGAGCGGCACACCAGCGCTGGTGGCCGAGGCCGAAGCGCTGGGCGCGGCCACCAAGGAAGCGCACACCGAAGCGGCCCTGGCCGAGATCGGCACGCGCCTGAAACAGCTGTGCTACCAGATCGAAATCCGCAGCGGCGACACGGCCGAACAGCAGGAACTCTTGCTGCGCCTGTTCCGCCTGCTGCTGGAAAACGTTTCCGAGCTGCTGGACGATGATTCCTGGCTGCGTGGCCAGATCGACGCCGTTCAGAACCTGATTTCCGGCCCGATCGACCAGCGCGCGCTGGAAGAAGCCACGCGCAGCCTGAAGGACGTCATTTATAAGCAGAGCCAGCTCAAGCACAGCCTGGCCGACGTGAAGTCCACGGTCAAGAATATGATGATGACCTTCATCGACCGGCTGGGTGCTGTAGCTGTTTCCACCGGCGACTTCCACGAGAAGATCGGCGGCTACTCTGCCAAGATCAGCCAGGCCAAGGACATCTCCGAGCTGAACCAGATCCTCGACGACGTGCTGAAGGAAACCCGACTGGTGCAGGACGAGGCCCTGAAGGCGCGCGACCGCATGGTCACCGCCCAGCAGGAAGTGCAGGACGCCGAAGCCCGCATCCACGCTCTGGAAGCCAAGCTGCAGCATATGAGCGAGCTGGTGCGTGAAGACCAGCTGACCGGCTCCCTCAACCGCCGCGGCCTGGATGACGTGTTCGAGCGCGAAACGGCACGCGCCGACCGCCGCGGCACGCCGCTCTGCATCGCCGTGCTGGATCTGGACGATTTCAAGAAGCTCAATGACTCGCTGGGCCACATCGCCGGCGACAACGCGCTGAAGCACCTGGTCAAGGTGGTCAAGGAAACCCTGCGTTCGATGGACGTGATCGCCCGCTTCGGCGGCGAAGAATTCCTGATCATGCTGCCGGAAACCACCATCGAGGCTGCAGTCGCCACCATGACCCGCCTGCAGCGCGAACTGACCCGCCACTTCTTCATGCACGAAAACGAAAAGGTGCTGATCACCTTCTCCGCCGGTGTCGCTCTGCGCCGTCCCAACGAAGGCCAGACCGAACTGGTCAAACGTGCCGACTCGGCAATGTATCAGGCCAAGCGGACTGGCAAAAACCGGGTCATTGTTGCCGAATAAGCAAATTACTTGTCAAAAAACCTGCCGCCCGGCAGGTTTTTTTTTGCCTAAAAAAATTATTTTTACCCCTAAAGTTCCCCAAAATCCCGCCGTCTTAGCGGGTATCGGGACCTCGACTTTAGAGCGAAAACATGCAATTTCCCCTCGTAAATCCCCCTAAAGGTTCCCGTAGGGCAACCGTTACCTGTCTCAACAGCGGCTTGATCGTCACAGCACAGCGTGGCGGGCCAAAGTGAATGAGCAAATAGCCCAACTAAGTAGTACCACTGGAGATTTACATCATGGCTCAGACCATCAACACCAACGTTGCCTCCCTGAACGCACAGCGTAACCTGAACTCGTCGCAATCCGCCCTGTCGACCTCGCTGCAGCGCCTGTCCTCCGGCCTGCGCATCAACAGCGCCAAAGACGACGCCGCTGGCCTGGCAATTTCCGCACGTTTCTCTTCCCAGATTCGTGGTAACAACCAAGCTGCCCGCAACGCAAACGACGGTATCTCGCTGGCTCAGACGGCTGAAGGTGGCCTGAGCACCGCAGGTGACCTGCTGCAGCGTATTCGCGAACTGTCCGTGCAGTCCGCTAACGGCACCAACTCCGATTCCGACCGCAAGTCGATCCAGAACGAAGTTTCGTCCCTGGCAAAAGAACTGGACCGCGTGGCCAACACCACCCAGTTCAACGGCCAGAACGTGCTGGACGGTTCCCTGACCTCCGCTCAGTTCCAGGTTGGCGCGAACTCCGGCCAGACCATTAACATCGGCGTGCAATCGGCTAAAGCTACCGACATCGGCAACAACACCCTGTCCGGCTACTTCAACGCTGGTGGCGGTTCCCTGTCCGACGCGATCGCCGGCACTGCCAACAACCAGGTTGCTGACACGCTGACCTTCACCTCCGGCTCCGGCACCACCACCACGGTGACCACCGCCGCAGGCGACAGCGCGAAGAAGATTGCAGCTGCCGTGAACGCCAACACCAGCGCCTCCGGTGTGACCGCCAGCGCCAAGACCACCGCAACCCTGCAAGGTCTGGTCACCGGCACCGACGGCTCGGTTCAGTTCTCTCTGCGTGGCGACAACTCGATCGAATCGGATGCCAACTCTACCGCCGTGACCATCTCGGCTAAGGTAAAAGGCGGCGACCTGTCGGCTCTGGCTCAGGCAATCAACGCACAAACCAACACCACCGGTATTTCCGCATCCATCAAGTCGAACCCGACCAATGGCACCAAAGAAATCCAGCTGGTGAACAGCTCCGGTGCTGACATCCAGATCACCAACACCAATGGCGCTTCGGACGACCTGCTGGCTGCTGCCACCATGCGCGGTACCGACAAGCCAGCCGTCGGCTCGCAAGCTGCAGTATCGGCATTCACCTCGCCTGCAATCGGCGCGAGCGGCCAAAGCGTTACCGTGGGTGGCCATCTGGACTTCTCCTCGGACAGCGGCTTCAGCCTGGCTTCGACCAACAACTCGACCACGATCGTGAACGGCACCACCGGTTCCGACCTGCAGTCCGTGGCCAAAATCGACGTGTCCACCGTTGACGGTGCTAACGCTGCTCTGAAGACCATCGACTCGGCACTGAACGCAATCAACAGCAACCGCGCTTCCCTGGGTGCGATTCAGAACCGTTTCGCTTCGACCATCTCGAACCTGCAGACCACCTCGGAAAACCTGTCGGCTTCCCAGAGCCGTATTCAGGATACCGACTTCGCTGCTGAAACGGCTAACCTGACCCGTGGCCAGATCCTGCAGCAAGCTGGTACCGCGATGCTGGCGCAAGCTAACTCGCTGCCGAACGGCGTGCTGTCCCTGCTGCGTGGTTAATTCCCCGCGTGAGCAAGCTTTTATAATGTGATGGACTTCCATCGCTTATAACCGCCACCCCGGCCGGCTTTTAGCCTGCCGGGGTTTTGCACAAAGGAAGCATCATGACTATCGATTCAATCGCTACAGCCGGCACGAACCGTTCCCTGGAACGGCCGCTTGCCGCAGCCGAATCGGCCGTCCTGCAAGGCACCGGGCGCGCGCCAGCCACTGCCACTGAAACGGCAGCCGCTGTTACGGCAAGCGCCCCGGCACCGACGCTGGAACAAGTCTCACAGGCCGTATCTAAGCTGAATAAAGCAGCTCAGGAAAAAGCCCAGGGCGTCGAGTTTTCCATCGACGGCGATACCAAGCTCACGGTAATCAAGGTGGTCGATCAGTCCACCAAGGAAGTGCTGCGCCAGATGCCTACACCAGAGGCGCTGGAAATTGCCAAATCGATCGATTCGGCACGCAGCCTTATACTTAAAGAAACTGCCTGATACGGCGCGCCACGGCGCGCCGTTTTTTTTCCACTGTGGCATGATGGTGCTAGGGCGACATCACGGTCCAGTCCGCAGAACAGGACAACAATTCCCTCTCTCAAGTCCTGTTTATTGCTGCCGATAATCCCCTATATTGGTAGCGTTTTCATCAGGAGCAACAAGTGGGCATTTCTTCTCCCGGCATTGGTTCCGGCATCGACGTCAACACCATCGTCAGCAAACTGATGGCCGCAGAGTCGGCGCCGTTGGCTGACCTCGACAAGAAGTCCGCCAGCTACCTGGCCAAGGTCAGCGCATTTGGCAACCTGTCCGGCGCACTGTCGACTTTCCAGGGTACCTTGTCCGGCCTGAGCAGCGTCTCGGCGTTCCAGGCCATGACGACCAAGTCCAGCGCGGAATCGGTGCTTACCGCTAGCGCGACCGCCAAGGCAGCGACTGGCAACTACAAGATCAATGTCACCCAGGTAGCCCAGGCGCACACGCTGGCGTCCACGGTTGGCTACAAGACGACCTCGACCGCCATCGGTACGGGACAGAAGACCAACATCACTTTCCAACTCGGCACCGTGACTGGCGGCGTATTCGGCGTCACTGGCGCGGCACTGGGTGCTGGCGTGGTTACCGGCGGCATCACGCCCGGTGGCCTGACTATCAATGGCACTTCGATCGCAACCGATTCCAGCACCCGTAGCGCGCGCGCGCTGGCGGATGCCATCAATGCCAAGGAATCCACCACGGGGGTGAGCGCCAAGGCATCACCAACCTTGACTTCGTCTACCCTGTTCGGTAGCGGTGGTGCAACCACCTTCGGCGCGGTGGACACCAGCGGCGGCGGCACCTATTCCCTGAGCATTGGCGGCGTGCAGATCGCCACCCAGGCGGCCGGCGTCGCCGCTGGTTCGGGCGTTGACGCGGCAGCTATTGACGCAGCGCTGGTTCCAGGCAGTGCCGTATCCCAGGCGTTGGCCAATGCCAATATCACATTTACCGGCAGCGCTGCTGACGGTACTCTGCAATTCACCAATCCGGACGGCGCCAATATCGCCATTACGGAAACGGTCACAGGCGCCGTGAACGGTGGCTTAGGCAAGACCTCGGCAACCGCCAACGCAGGTTCGACGGCGACCGCGACCAGCAATATCGTTCTGCAATCGAATGACGGCAGCCAGATCTCGGTGGGCGGCAGCAACCCATCCGCCGCCGGCCTGACCGCAGGCACCGGCGGCAGCTACAGCACCGGCGCAAGCTTTGCGGTGGACGGCGACCGCACTTCCGGCACGATCACGATCGACAGCACCAATAACACCCTGGCCGGCATCCGCGACGCCATCAACAAAGGCAACTTCGGTGTGACCGCCAGCATCGTGTCGGACGGTAGCGAGAACACGCCGCAGCATCTGGTGCTGACCTCGACCGCGACGGGAGCCTCGTCCACCATGAAGGTTTCGCTGGCAGGTACCGGCGGCAACCCGCCCGATGCAGACCTGGTTTCCCTGTTGGCCTACGATCCTGCCGGCACTCAGAACATGAGCCAGAAGTCGGCGGCGCTGGACACGATTGCAACTATCAACGGCATTAACGTCACCAGCTCCAGCACCAGCATCAGCGATGCAGTAGAAGGAATGACGTTTGATATCGTGGGTACTGGCAGCTCCACCGTAAATGTCTCTCGCGATAACAGCAAGGTCACCAGTGCCGTCAATGACTTCGTCAAGGCGTACAACGACCTCAACAGCCAGATCAAGTCCCTGACGGCTTATGACCAGGATACGCAGACCGGTGGTCCGCTGTTGGGTGATTCCACTGTGCAAAGCCTGCAAGCCAGCCTGCGTCGTCAAATGTCGACCCAGTTGACCGGTTTGAAAGGCAGCCTGACCTCACTTGGCCAGGTTGGTATTTCTTTCCAAAAAGACGGTACGTTGAGCGTGGATAGCAGCAAGCTGAACAAGGCGCTGGCCGGCAATTTCAACGATATCGCCGGTGTGTTTGCCGCGATCGGTAAGACCAGCGACAGCGACATCAGCTTCACCAGCTCTACCTCGGCTACCCAGGCAGGCGACTACGCCATCAACATTACTCAGTTGGCAACCCAAGCCAAGATGACAAGCGTCAGCGCACTGCCCGCCGAGATCACGATCGACGACAATACCCAGTGGACCTTTACGCTGAACGATACTTCGCCATCCAACGCCAGCAATTCGGCCACCGTCACTCTAGCTGCGGGCAGCTACACGCCGCAGCAGCTGGCGACGATGATGCAGTCCGCCATTAACGGCGCGAGCAATTTCTCGACTGCTGGCTCGACCGTGGCTGTAACCGTGAATACCGATGGCACGCTGCAAATTCTGTCGAACAAGTACGGCAGCAAATCGAACATCAGTATCAGCGATCTGAACGGCTCGAGTGTTGCATCCATTTTCGGTGGTGCGACAGCTTCGAATGGCGTTGACGTTGCCGGCACAATTGGCGGCTATTCGGCCACTGGAGACGGGCAGTCCCTGACCGGCGCGCCAGGAGCCCCGGTGGAAGGACTGAAAATGCTGGTACAAGGTACTACCACAGGCCTCCGCGGTGACATCGGCTTCTCGCAAGGCTACGCTTACCAGCTCAACACATTGGCCAGCGGCTACCTCGGCAGCAACGGCATTCTGAACGGCCGCACGACAGGATTGAACAATAGCGTCAAGGATATTCAGAAGCAGAAAGATGCCTTTAATGCCAAACTCGCGGATATTGAAGCCCGATACCGCAAGCAGTACACTGCACTTGATACGGCGGTAGCTAGCATGAACTCGACTGCGACCTTCCTGACGCAGCAACTGGCCAAGCTTCCTTCGGCCAGCTAAATCGATTTAGAGGAGATTCACAATGTTTGGAACCAGGCAAACCGGCGTCAATGCCTACGCCAAAGTAGGCATGGAAACCGGGGTTGTTGCCGCCAGTCCGCACCAGCTGATCGTGATGCTGTTCGACGGCGCCATGACGGCGATCGCCAGCGGGCTGACCAACATGCGAGCAGGTAATATCGGCGAGAAAGGCAAGGCGATCTCCAAAGCCATCATGATCATCGACAGCGGTTTGCGCGCTGCGCTGGACAAGAAGGCAGGTGGCGAAATCGCTGAAGGGCTGGACTCGCTGTATGAATACATGAGCAATCGACTGCTGCAGGCCAACCTGGAGAACAAGCCGGAGATTCTGGAAGAAGTGCAGCGCCTGTTGGGCGAACTGCGCGACGCCTGGAACGCCATCGGCAACACCCCGGCCGCTAATCCCCAGGCAGCACCCCAGAAGAACCCGAATTTCGCGAGCGCCTGATAATGACGATGAGCCCATTGGAAGTAGTGAACACCTACGCCCGTATGGCGGACCTGACCGAGCGCATGCTGGCTGCCGCCAAAACCGGCGACTGGGACCAGCTTGTCATGCTGGAACAGCAAGTGGCCTCCCAGGCACGCCGCCTGCAGCAATATGAACCGGCCGAGGCCCTGCAAGGCGAACAGCGCGAGCGCAAGGTCGCCCTGATCCGCCGCATGTTGATTGCCGACCGCGAAATCCGCGACCTGACCATGCCCTGGATGGCGCAACTCTCCGCCCTGATCAACAGCACCGGTACTGAGCGCCGCCTGGTGAATGCCTACGGCAGCGTCTAAGCTGCCCGCACGCGATGGCGACGCGGCTTGACGCGCCGGGCGTGCGCCCTCTTCCCGCTGTCGATGGGCGCGTTGCAACCGCGCCGGTCGGTGACGCGCGCCAGCAGGCGTTTCAGCGCGCCCTGCAAAACCTGGTGGGCCAGACCGTGTCGGCCCAGGTCCTCTCCAAATTCAACGATGGCAGCTATCTGGTGCGCGTGGCGGATACCAACGCGCGCATGCTGCTGCCGTCCAATGTGCAGGCCGGCACCTCGCTGCCCTTGACCGTGGTCGCGGCCGATCCGCGCCCTACCTTGCAGATCGGCGCCGGCAATCCCAACGCGGGCGAAGCGGCCGTGCTCTACACGGAAGGCAAGCCGCTGCCGCCCATGGCCGAGGACACGGCACGCCTGCCGTCGCAGGACACCAGCACGCTCAGCCAGGCAGGCCGCCAGGCCGCGCAGCAAGCTGCACAAGGCCAGACGCCGGGACAGCCCGGCGCTGCCGGCCAGCCAGGCGTGCCGCCGCAAGCGGCCCAGCTCGCACAAGCGGGGCAGCAAGGCGCCACACAAGCAGGCCTGCCCGCGGGTGCTGACGCCGAAGCCGCTGCGCAAGCGCCCGGTACGGGCGCTCAGGCTGGCGCGCAGGCTGCCGGAACGCGCCCACAGAGCGCCGCCGCGACGCTGCTGAGCAAAGCGCCATTAACGCCCTCCGAGCAGCTGCCGCCGCTCGACAAGAACACGCCGCAACCCACGCTGAGCCCCGCCGCGCGAGCCATCTCCACGGCGCTGAGCGCGGCCTACACCACGCCCGGTGTGCCGGTCACGATCAATGGCAAAACGCCGCTGTCCGACGGTGGCCCGCCCGACACCGCCAAGCTGGACCAGAACCTGAAACAAGCCCTGGGCGACAGCGGCCTGTTTTACGAGTCCCACGTGGCCGAATGGGCCGAAGGCAAGCGATCCTTGCAGGACTTGCAGCGCGAGCCGCAAATGCAGCGCATGGCGCAAGCCGCCGCGCAGACGCCGGCCGAAGCCGCGAACAAGCTGCTGAACGGCCCCGATCTGTCCGCTGCGCAAATGATCAACCAGCAGCTGCACACCCAGGAACAGGGCAAGGTGATCTGGCAAGGCCAGGCCTGGCCCGGCCAGCCCATGCAATGGGAAATCGAACGTGACCGCCGCGAAGGCGGCAAGCAGCAAGAGCGCGGCGGCGAACGCGAAAGCGAACCGGTCTGGCGCAGTGGCGTACGCTTCCGTTTCCCCATGCTCGGCAAGGTGGGCGCCAAGGTCACCGTGGTGGGCGAGCAAGTCCACATCCAGGTCGAGTCCGGCAGCGAAGACACCGCTGCCACCTTGCGTGCCTGGGCCAGCATGCTGCAAGGCGCCATGGACGCGGCTGGTGCGCCATTGGCTTCATTGACCATCAGCGCGGAGGCTGGCGATGGACAATCCTGACCAGCCACGCCGCCCGCTGCAAAGTGCGGTCGCCCTCGCCTACAAATCCGGCCAGGCGGCACCAAAAGTCGTCGCCAAAGGCCGCGGATTGGTGGCCGAGCAGATCATTGCCGTCGCCGCTGAACATGGCGTGCACATCCATGAGTCGAAGGAATTGGTGTCGCTGCTGATGGAAGTGGATCTGGATGCACAGATCCCGCCAGTGCTCTACCGTACAATTGCGGAACTGTTGGCCTGGCTTTATCATATTGAAGCAGCGCAAAAGTCTGGACAGCCCCCGCCCCCGGCACCGGACTTGAGCACACCGATCGAATCCCCAGACAACGGACTTTGATGCACACTTATATTTCGGATGCGGACCTGGAGAATTGGCATGATTTTGAGGTGGAATCCCGCCGCGAGATTGTCGCCCTCTTACGCAGCATCAGTGAGAAAAAGCAGCTGATCCGTATGCTGGTACACGGTGAATCGGACGTGTGCGTGACCTCGATTCTGGAAGTCGATCCGGACAATGACGCGGTCATTCTCGACTGCTCCGTCAACCCCGACCAGAACCGCCGCATCCTTGCAGCTAAAGCCGTTTCCTATGAAACCTCGCTGGACAAGATCCGCATCATGTTCGGTAGCGAGCGCGTGCAATCGGCCACTTTCGAAGGCGGTCCTGCGCTGAAAATCTCCGTGCCGCTGAGCCTGATCCGCCTGCAGCGCCGCGAGTTCTATCGCATGGCCACGCCAGTCAGCAATCCGGTGCGCGTGCAGATTCCCCTGCCACCGGAAATGGGCGGCGGCGCCAACCATTTCCCGCTGGCCGACATCAGCTGCGGCGGCATCGCCATCCTGGACAACCGCCTCATTTTGGGCGACACGATTGGCAAGATGTACAACGACTGCCGCATCGAATTACCGGAAATCGGCCCCATCGTTTGCGGCCTGCAGATCCGCAATTCGATCGAATTGACGCTTTTGAACAACAAATCGAACCGCCGCCTCGGCTGCCAGTTCGTCGACATCCCTCGCTCCGCGCTGAACGCCGTCCAGCGCTACATCACCAAGCTCGAACGCGAGCGCAACGCCCGTATCGCCGGCCTGAACTAGAGCGCGCGCACGGCGCGCAGGAAATCCTCGTTGAATTTGAACAGGGAAGGATCGCTTTCGGCGATCTGCTGGTAGCGCAGCACGAACTGCTTCGGCTCGCCTTGCAGGATGCGGTAGATGGCATCCTTGCCGTCCTTGCGCTCGATGGCATTGGCCATGATCCAGCCCATGTCGTAGCCCAGCTCATCGAAATCCCCGTAGAACAGGATGCCGTAGATCGGATCGTAATGATCCTCATCAGCAGGCGGCGCCAGCAGCAGACGCAGGGCCGACGTTTCGAGCAGGCCCGCGATGGACTTCATGCGCTTGCCGTTGCGGGCAATGCGCTCCTTGTGTGGCGCCGAGAATGGCGTCGCCGGGCGATCGGCAATCGGATGCGTGAAGATCTCGGCCGTCGCCTCCTGCACCAGGTCGTACAGCAGGCGGTTCATCCAGATTTTGCCGGTCGCGGCTTGCGGCATACCGGCCGGTGGACGCGGCGGAGCAGTCATCGCATGGGCCTGCACCGCATGGAACAGCTCATGCGACACCACCTCCGCCAACTCCTCGGCGGTCGCCTGGGTGAAACGGGCCAGGTTGACGTACACATCATCGTGCACATCGTCGAAGGCGAAACCGGTGGCGCCGCCGCCGAAAATGAAATGCACGGTGAACTTGGCCGCGAAGTCCGGCGGCAGATACGCCTTCAGTTGGCGCCTCACCTCCGTGGCCGCTGTCGTGAATTTATCCCCGCGCGCAAACTCCGCCTGCACCTGCGCGGCGAGCGCGGCCTGCTTGGGATCTTTGCCGATGCGACGAAGATAATCGAGGAAGGCATCCGCATCCTTCAGGCGCATCTTGCGCACCATCGCTCCGGTTTCCGGCAAGCGCCTGATCGCTTCCGCCGTGGCGGCGTCGATCTCGCCCTTCTGCACCGCAGCGCTGTACACGCGTGCGGAAGAATCGTCAAAACGGAATTCGAGGCCGGTCGCGTGTGCGGCGCCCAGCCCCATCAGCGAGATGGCGGCGATCAGCTGTCTTAGCATTGGTCACACTTGCATGTTCATGATGTCGTGGTAGGACTGTACCAGCTTGTTACGAACTTGCAATGTGGCCTGGAAGTTAATGCTGGCTTTTTGCTGGGCAATCATTACGTCCGACAGGTTGACGGAGTCGTCGCCCATCTGGAAGCGCTTGCTCATGTCTTCCGCCTTGTTCTGGCTGATCGCCACGGTGTCCAGGGCGCCTTTCAGCGCTTGCGAAAAGTCGACCTGGGTGGCCGGCTTTTCGGTCTGGAGCGCGGGCGGCGTGGCCTGCGGACGCGTCGCCGCCGCCTTCAGCTGGGCAATCATGGCCTGAATCTGGCTATTGTCGATGCCGCCTGTTCTCATCTTGTACTCCATTCTGTTGCTGTAGCGGAACAAAGTCAGGTCCTGCCCCTGTTGCCACGCTACAATATATGCCTACTGTCAGGCTTCCAGAATACGGTAGCCGGCGCAAGGCGCTGGCTATAAGCAGGACGGGAAACGGGCTTCTGTTCAGACCTTTAAAGTGCGCAACAGCGCCTGATAATGTGCAACAGGCCCATAACCCCTACACAGATACCCCATGGCTGCAGCCGCCGAACAACTCGACATCGACGCACCAGACACCGCCGCCGAACAACCGGCCGGGCGTTTTGCCTTCTTCCAGACCCCGATGGGCCGCAACCTCATGCGTGGCGGCGCTGTGGCGGGCATTCTGGCGCTGGTCCTGATTCTGTGGCTGTGGAACAAGGAGCCGGACTACAAAGTCCTGTTCTCCAACTTCAGCGACCGCGACGGAGGCGCCATCACGGCCGCGCTGGACCAGATGCAGGTCAAGCACAAGTTTTCCGAAGGCGGCCAGGCCATCCTGGTGCCCGCCGAACAGGTGCATGACGTGCGCCTGCGCCTCGCTGCACAGGGCCTGCCCAAGGGCGGCAATGTGGGTTTCGAGCTGATGGAAAACCAGAAGCTGGGCGTGTCCCAGTTCCTGGAACAGGTCAATTACCAGCGCGCCCTGGAAGGCGAACTGGCCCGCTCGATTGAATCGTTGTCCGCCGTGCAGTCCGCACGCGTGCACCTGGCCCTGCCGAAGCCTTCCGTCTTCGTGCGCGAGCAGCAGAAACCGACCGCGTCCGTCATCCTGAACCTGCACCCGAACCGGGTGATCGATCCGGCCCAGGTCAGCGCCATCGTCCACCTGGTAGCCTCTTCCGTGCCGGAACTGAGCCCGGCCAATGTGACCGTGGTGGACCAGCAAGGCAATCTGGTGTCCGACCTGAACAAGAACGGCAGCGCGGGGGCCAATGCCAAGAATCTGGACGCCAGCCAACTCAAGTACGTACAGGAACTGCAGAAGCAAGTCATCAAGCAGGTGGAATCCATCGTCACGCCGATCGTTGGCGAAGGCAATGTGCGCGCCGAGGCTGTCGCCGATGTGGACTTCTCGGCTGTCGAGCAGGCTGCCGAGTCCTACAAGCCGAATTCGCCGCCTGCCGCGTCCGCTATCCGCAGCCAGCAGAGCAGCGAAACCACGGGCAATCCGAACGCGAATCCGAATGGCGTGCCGGGCGCCCTGTCCAACCAGCCGCCGGGCACGGCCACTGCACCGCTGACTACCAATCCGCCAGGCACCGCGCCGGCGCCGGGCCAGCCGGGTACTGGTACGACGGCAGCCAATGCAGGCCCAAGCCACAAGGAATCGACCACCAATTACGAAGTCGACAAGACCGTGCGTTATGAACAGAAGGCCATCGCCGGTCTGAAACGCATGACGGTGGGCGTCGTAGTAAACTATCGCCGTATCGTCGGCAAGGATGGCAAGATCACCGTGCGCCCGCTGAGCGCTGATGAGATGGCCAAGATCAATAACCTGGTGAAAGAAGCCATGGGCTACAACCAGGATCGCGGCGACTCGGTCAGCGTGGCCAACGCGCCGTTCGATGGCGTGGACAAGGAAGCTCCGCCGCCGCTGGAATGGTGGCGTGACCCGGCCAACCTGCCGTTGGCCAAGGAGCTGGCGAAGTTCCTGATCACGGCCCTGATCCTGCTGTACATCCTGCTGCGTATCGTGCGCCCGATGATGCGTCCGGTCTTCAAGAAGATCGACGAAATCAATGCGCCGGAGCCGGAACCGGAAGAGGAAATCATCGAGGAACCGACCGGACCGACGCCGGAAGAAATGCTGGCACAGGAAATCGCGGAAATGGAAGAGAACACTGCGCGCACCTACCGCGACAACCTGGCGCTGGCCAAGAAACTCGCGATGGACGATCCGCGCATCGTCGCCAACGTCATCAAGGAATGGATAGGCAACAATGACTGATAACACCGGACTGCAAAAAGCCGCCATCCTGATGCTGGCCATGGGCGAGGGCGAAGCGGCCGAAGTGATGAAATTCCTCGGCCCGCGCGAAGTGCTGAAGCTGGGCGCCGCGATGGCGACCATGAAAAACGTGCCGCACGAGGTGGTGGTCAACACGCTGGACGATTTCCGCGACCAGTACGCGGCCGCCTCCACTGTGGGTCTGGATTCGGACGAGTACATCCGCCAGGTGCTGACCAAGGCGCTGGGCGACGACAAGGCTTCCGTGCTGCTGTCCCGCATTCTGGGTGGCAAGGACGCCTCCGGCATCGAATCGCTGAAGTGGATGGATTCCAATTCGGTGGCCGAGCTGATTCGCAACGAACACCCGCAGATCATTGCCACCATCCTGGTGCACCTGGAACGCGACCAGGCTTGCGAAATCCTGGGCCATTTCACCGACCGTCTGCGCAACGACGTAGTGCTGCGTATCGCCACCCTGGACGGTGTGCAGCCGGCCGCACTGCGCGAACTGAACGACGTGCTGACCAAGCTCCTGTCGGGCAACGAGAACATCAAGAAATCCACGCTGGGCGGTATTCGTGCTGCGGCCGAGATTCTGAACTTCATGTCCGGCGAGCAGGAACAGAGCGTGATGGACAACATCAAGAACTACGACAACGATATGGCGCAGAAGATCATGGACGAGATGTTCGTGTTCGACAACCTGATCGATGTCGACGACCGCGGCATCCAGCTGCTGCTGCGCGAAGTGCAGTCCGAAATGCTGATCATCGCGCTGAAAGGCGCGTCGCAGGACTTGCGCGACAAGGTGTTCAAGAACATGTCGGCGCGAGCCGCCGAGATGATGCGCGAAGACCTCGAATCGAAAGGCCCTGTGCGCCTGTCTGAAGTGGAAACCCAGCAGAAACAGATCCTGCAAATCGTGCGCCGACTGGCGGACGAAGGCCAGATCGTGCTGGGAGGTAAGGGCGAGGATAGCTTCATTTAATGGCAACAATCCCAAAAGAACAGCAGACAGCATTCCAGCGCTGGGAACTCAGGTCCTTTGGCGATATGCGCCCGAGCGCCGTGGCTCAGCGCGAACGCGAAGAGGCAGCCTCACGCGCCGCTGCCGAGGCCCAGGCGGCCGAAGAGGCGGCTGCGCGCGAGGCTGAGTACGCAGCATACGAAGAAGCCCCTCCCCCGCCCGAATATCCAACCGAAGAAGAGCTCGCAGCAATCCGCGAGGAAGCGCGCCAGCAAGGCTATGAAGACGGCTATGCCGCCGGCCACGAAGCCGGCGCTGCGGAAGCGCTGGAAGCGGGCCGTGTCGCCACCGACCAGCTGCTCGATCCGCTGCGCACCCTGGCCGACAATTTCACCGAATCGCTGCGCAACGCCGACCAGCTGATTGCCAACGACGTCATGGAACTGGCCCTGCACCTGGCGAAAGGCATGCTGAAGAATGCGCTGCAGGTGAAGCCGGAGCTGATCCTGCCCATCGTGCGCGAAGCCATCGAATACCTGCCGGTGTTGCAGCAGCCTGCCTTGCTGATACTGAATCCGGAAGATGCGCCGGTGGTGCGCGAAGGCATTGCCGAGGAACTGGATAAAGGCGGCTGGCGCGTGATCGAAGACCCCACCATTGCGCGCGGCGGTTGCAAGGTCGATACCGCCAGCAACCAGATCGACGCCACCGTACAGGCGCGCTGGCAGCGCATGACCCATGCGCTGGGCAAGGACCTGGACTGGATGGCCTGAGATGGGCGCTGCCGACCTCACTGCTCCACACGCCGGACGCTGGCGCGCTTATCTGAACGATTGTGCCACGCTGATCGATTTCGTCGAACCGATGCAGATCTCGGGCCGCGTCACGCGCGTGGCGGGCCTGGTGATGGAAGCGGTCGGCCTGCGCCTGGCTGTCGGCGCTGCCTGCACCGTGCCCCTGCCGTCCGGCGGCCGTGTGGAAGCGGAAGTGGTCGGCTTCGAAGGCGACAAGTTATTCCTGATGCCGCAGAGCGATGTGGAAGGCATTATTCCCGGCACACGCGTATTCCCGGTTGAACAGAGCGTACCGAAGCCAGGCTCCGTAACCCACCCGCGCCGCCGCCCCAGCGACCGTGCGCGTCATCTGCCCGTCGGCGAAGAGCTGCTGGGCCGCGTGGTCGATGGCGCCGGCCGTCCGCTCGATGGGCTGGGGCCGATTCAAACCACCGATTCGGCGCCGATCAATGTGCGTCCTGCCAATCCGCTGGGCCGCGCACCGATTGTGGAAACGCTGGACGTCGGCGTGCGCTGCATTAACGCCATGCTGACCGTGGGGCGTGGCCAGCGCATGGGCCTGTTCGCAGGTTCCGGTGTCGGCAAGTCGGTGCTGCTGGGCATGATGGCGCGCTATACGGAAGCCGACATCATCGTCGTTGGCCTGATCGGCGAACGGGGCCGCGAGGTGAAGGAATTCATCGAACAGATCCTGGGCGAGGAAGGCTTGCGCCGCTCGGTGGTGGTGGCCGCTCCGGCCGATACGCCGCCGCTGATGCGCATGCAGGGCGCCGCCTATTCGACTGCAATTGCCGAGCACTTCCGCGACAAGGGCATGAACGTGCTGCTGATCATGGACTCGCTGACCCGCTACGCCATGGCGCAGCGCGAGATTGCGCTTGCCATCGGCGAGCCGCCTGCGACCAAAGGCTATCCGCCCTCGGTGTTCGCCAAGCTGCCGGTGCTGGTCGAGCGCGCCGGTAATGGTGAACTGGGCGGCGGTTCAATTACCGCCTTCTACACTGTGCTGACCGAGGGCGACGACCAGCAGGACCCGATCGCCGACTCCGCCCGCGCGATCCTGGACGGCCACATCGTGCTGAACCGCCGCCTGGCCGAAGCCGGCCACTATCCGGCCATCGATATCGAACAGTCAATCAGCCGTGCGATGCATTCGATCACGTCGCACAACCACCAGAATTCCGCGCGACGGCTGAAACAGTTGTTTTCCCGATATGAACGCAGCCGCGACCTGATTGCCGTGGGCGCCTACACGCCGGGCACCGACCCTGTGCTGGACCAGGCGATTACCTTGCATGAAAAAATTGAGCATTTTCTGCAACAGCAAATCACGGAACGAGTAGACATGGGCGAGAGCTTGGGGCAATTATCCTCGTTATTCGACTGATTGACTGACTCTGCCGTGCCTATAATTGACCATCATGGCCTCGACACAGCAACTGGAAACCCTGATTGATCTGGCTCAGCGTGAGACCGACGACTGCGCAAAGCGGCTCGGCGCGGCGCTCAAGGCTGTCAGTGACGCAGAAGAGAAGCTGAATATGCTGATCGGTTACCGCGACGAATACGGTCGCCGCTTCGACGCATCCCAGCAGGCAGGCATCACCCCCATGGCTTATCGCAACTTCCAGGCTTTCATGGAAAAACTGGACAGCGCGATCAAGGGCCAAGAGGAGGTGGTCAAGCACAGCCAGGCGCGTGGCGAGCAGGAAAAGAGCAAGTGGCAGAATGCCGAGCGCAAGCGCATGTCGTTTTCGACTTTGCGCGAGCGGGCTGAAGCCCAGGCGCTCAAGGTGGAAGCCAAGCGCGACCAGAAAGCCATGGACGAGCACGCCTCTCGGCAGGCATTTTTCAAACGCTAAGTACGGCTAACCGCTATGCAGACTCAGACTGTTCAGAATTCCCCTCTCGGCAATAACGCATTGCCGACGACGCGCGCTGCATTCACTTCGGCGGATGAAGGCCAGCAATTCCAGCAGGCCCTGTCGCGCGAAATGGCAAAACAGCCAGAACCGGCCGCGCCGGCGCCAGCGCCAACGCGCCAGACCACGCCTGCGCCAAAGCAGCAATCGAGCGCGCCTGCCCAGCAAGCCAAGCCCGCAGCGCAGCAACAGTCCAAGCCTGCCGAGGCCGATAAGGCGCCAGCCAGCCAGGCGAATGAGCCGGCCAAGGCCGACGCGTCCGCACCGGCCGGCCAGAAATCCGATACGTCCGCTGACACCAGCGCCGAGGCAGCACCTGCCGCCGATGACGCCAGCCAGGCCGCAGCTGCGACGGCTGATTCCACCGCTGCCCTGCTGGCCATGATGGGCTATGGCGCAACCGCGGCTCAGGCCGCGCCTACGGCCAGCGCCGCCAGCACCGACGCTGCCGCCGACGGCACTGGCGTGAGCGGCGTTGCCGATGCCGCCTCGTCCGCCGCTGCAGCCGCGGCCGCCAGCGCTGCCGATGCGGCGGCTTTGGCAGCTGACGCCGCAATCGATGCTGCCGCCGCCAAGGCCGTTGCCACGGCGCCAGCTGATGCGGCCGCTGCCGCAGCAACCGAACAATCCGTCCAGACCGCCACCCCGGCCGATTTCGCTGCCGCGCTGGCCAAAGCCGCTGCGGCCAAAGGCAGCAAGGCCGACGCCGCACCGGCCGATGCGCCGGCTACCGCCGCGCCAGCGATCAGCGATGCCGCCGATACGGCCGCCGCGCTCGCCGCCGCAACCCGTTCGGCAGTCAAGCCGGACGCTACCGCTTCCGCGGCCAAGCCAACGACCGACGCACTGCCGAGCGACAAACCAGTCACCGAATCGAAATCCGACACCACCGCCTTGCAAACCCAGCAAGCCAAAGTGGAAGGCGCCGCCCCGCGCGCCGAGCTGAAGCCTCAGGAGCTGAAGGCCGAAGCACAAATCAAGCTTCCCGAACCGGCACCGCAGCCGGTCGCGGTCGCCGCGCCGATCGCGACCAACGCCGCGGCTTCCGCGCAAGCCGCGAACGCCGTCGCCAGCAACCAGCTGCAAGCCCGCGTCGGCAGCCAGGGCTGGGACCAGCAACTGGGCCAGAAAGTGGTCTGGATGGTGGCCGGCGGCGACCAGAGCGCTTCGCTGACCCTGAATCCGCCGGATCTGGGACCACTGCACGTGGTGCTGAACGTGTCCAACGACCAGGCCAGCGCCAGTTTTACGGCCGCCCAGCCTGAAGTCCGCCAGGCGATTGAAAACGCCATGCCGAAACTGCGCGAAATGATGAGCGAGGCAGGCATTCAGCTGGGCCAGACCAGTGTCTCGGCCGGCGATCCGGGCCAGCAGCAGGCATTTGCCGAAGCGTCAACATCCGGACGCGGTGGACGCGGCAATGGCGGCGGGTCCGGCCAGGGCGGCGGCAATGATGCGGGTCTCGGCAACGTCCAGCCATCCTCCACGCCACGCCGCAGCACCGTGCTCGGCGCAGTGGATACCTTCGCCTGATCACGCACGGCGGATCGGATGATCCGCCCTACGCAAGCCACGCGTGCGCCCAGTCCCGCCACAAACGCATCGTAGGGCGGATCATCGCTCCGCCATTGCCTGTTTCGCCACGGAAAGGGAGATTAGCGGCTTCTTAGCCCTTCTTTTCGGCGTATCTCACTCCTTCCACCTTCCCGATAATGACATAATGGCGTCATGATCCACTTCGATAGCATGCAAGGGCGAATTTGAAAGCGAATCCAAAAATGAAGGCTGAGGCGAAGCCAGAAGCAGCCCCGGTTGGCGGTGGCTCGAAAAAGAAACTCATCATTATCATTGTCGCTGTGCTCGTCCTGGTCCTGGCCGGTGGCGGCGGCGCGGCCTGGTTCATGCTTAAGGGCAGCGCCGACCATGCGGAAGAAGATGCGCCCAAAGCCAAGAAGACTAAGAAAGCCAAGAATTCCGGGCCGCCGGTGTACGTGCCGGTCGAGCCCTTCACCGTCAACCTGCAGCCGGAAAACGGCGAGCAGTACCTGCAGCTGACCTTCACCCTGCAAGTGGGCACGCTGGAAGAGGTGGAGCTGATCAAGACCAATATGCCGAAGGTGCGTAGCCGCATCCTGTTGCTGTTGTCGAGCAAGCATGCGTCCGAAATCAACACCCCGGACGGCAAGCAGCAGCTGAGCCAGGAAATCATGCAGGCCGTGAAGCAGCCGTTTGAAGCCGGCGGCGCCGAGCAGGACGTCACCGAAGTGCTGTTCACGTCCTTTATCATTCAGTAAAGTCGTTCAAGCATCATGGCGGATAATTTTCTCTCACAGGAAGAAGTTGATGCCCTTCTGAAGGGCGTCAACGGCGATCAGGATGACGTCGCCGCGCCTGAAGAGGTGGCGGGCGTCCGGACATACAACCTGGCCACTCAGGAACGTATCGTCCGGGGCCGTATGCCGACCCTGGAAATTATCAATGAACGCTTTGCCCGTTTGCTGCGTGTCGGCCTGTTCAACTTCCTGCGCCGCAGCGCGGAAGTGTCGGTCGGTTCGGTACGCGTGTCCAAGTATTCCGAGTTCATCCGCAACCTGGTGGTGCCGACCAACCTGAACCTGGTGCACATGAAGCCGCTGCGCGGCACGGCCCTGATGGTGTTCGATCCGGGCCTGGTGTTCCTGCTGGTCGATAACCTGTTCGGTGGCGACGGCCGCTTCCACACACGCGTGGAAGGCCGCGACTTTACCCAGACCGAGCAGCGCATCATTCTGCGCATCCTCGATATCGTGTTCGAGGCTTATACCAAATCCTGGGAGCCGGTGTACCCCGTCGAGTTCGAGTACATCCGTTCCGAAATGAATACGCAGTTCGCCAACATCGCCACGCCGAACGAGGTGGTGGTGGCCTCCACATTTACCGTTGAACTGGGTTCGGTGTCCGGCCAGATCCACTTCTGCATGCCGTATTCGATGATCGAGCCGATCCGCGATGCGCTGACCTCCTCGCTGCAAGGCGAGGCGCTGGAAGTGGACAAGCGCTGGATTCGCCTGATGACGCAGCAGATCCAGATCGCTGAAGTCGAGCTGGTGGCGCGCCTCGGCACGGCCAAGGTCAATTTCGATGAAATCCTGAACATGAAGGTCGGCGATGTCATTCCGATCACGATTCCGGAAACCATCGAAGCGACCGTGGACGGTGTGCCCGTGCTCGACTGCACTTATGGCGTCATGAACGGACAATACGCACTTTTAGTGGAGAAATTGCTGTCCAATGCCGATAACCTCGGCAAGTAAGGAATTTAGGAGAGAAACATGTCTGACAATCAAGACGATCAGAACCTGGACGACGATTGGGGTGCCGCGATCGCCGAGCAGGCCGCTGCCGAAGCTGCCGCGATGCAGAACCAGGCCGCCACTGCCGCCGTCTTCAAGGATTTTTCCAAGACTGCCAGCAAGACCGAAACGCATAACGATATCGACTTCATCCTCGACATCCCGGTCCAGCTGACGGTGGAACTGGGCCGCACCAAGATCGCCATCAAGAACCTGCTGCAACTGGCGCAGGGCTCGGTGGTGGAACTGGACGGCCTGGCTGGTGAACCTATGGACGTGCTGGTCAATGGCTGCCTGATTGCACAGGGCGAGGTGGTGGTGGTGAACGACAAGTTCGGTATCCGCCTGACGGACATCATCACGCCTTCCGAACGTATCCGAAAACTGAATAAATGAAGCACGGTTTATTGTCTGTCACCCTGGTCGCGGCCCTCGTCGCCGCTGGCCCAGCACTGGCCCAGCAAGGCGCCAAAGCTCCCGATACCATTTCCACCAGCGCCAAGCCGGCGGCGACCTCCGCCGGTCCGGCCGATGCAGCGGCCGCCCAGGCCAGCGACGCTGTGCCGGCGGCCCCGGCTGCGCCCGCTGCGGCGGCCCCAGCCACGCCCGAGCAGCAAGCTGCGCTGGCCGGCGCGCGTCCGGCAGCCCAGGTTGGCTCGGCCCTGCCACCCGCGCCATCGGCGGTGGGCAGCCTGATGCAGACCATCTTCTCGCTGGCCCTGGTGATCGCCCTGCTGGTCGGTCTGGCCTGGCTGCTGAAGCGCTTCGGTCCGAAGACGGTCACCGGCGGCACTACGGTCAAGCTGGTGGGCGCGCTGAGCGTCGGCGCCCGCGAACGCATCCTGGTGGTTGAAGTGGGTGATCAATGGATCGTGGTGGGCGCTTCGCCCGGCCGCATGAACGCGCTGGCCACCATGCAGCGCCAGGAAATGAGCGAAGCCGATCTGGCCAGCGCCACGCCGCTGCCCGGCGCGAATTTCGCCGAGTGGTTCAAACAGACAATCGAAAAGCGCAATGGCAAATAAGCATCTGCAGGTTGCGCGCTGGCTGGGCACGTTCCTGGCCATGAGCATGCCGCTGATCGCGGCCGCCGAACCGACTATCCCCGCCTTCTCCAGCACGCCGGCACCGGGCGGCGGCGTCAGCTATGGCCTGACGCTGCAGACCCTGATCCTGATGACGGCGCTGACTTTCATCCCGGCCGCGCTGCTGATGATGACGGGCTTCACGCGCATCATCATCGTGCTGTCCCTGCTGCGCCAGGCACTGGGCACGCAGTCGGCGCCACCCAACCAGGTGGTGGTCGGTCTGGCCTTGTTCCTTACGTTCTTCGTGATGGGTCCGGTGTTCGAGCGCATCTACACGGAAGCCTATGTGCCGCTGGAGGAAAACAAGATCTCCATGACGCAGGCGCTGGAACGTGGCGCGGCCCCGCTGAAGACCTTCATGCTGAAGCAGACGCGCCAGTCCGACCTCGCGCTGTTCGTCAAGATTTCGCGCAGCCCTGCCCTGCAAGGTCCGGAAGATGTGCCGCTGCGCATCCTGGTGCCGGCCTTCATTACCAGCGAGCTGAAGACGGCTTTCCAGATCGGCTTTGCCATCTTCATCCCCTTCCTCATCATCGATATGGTGGTGGCTTCGGTGCTGATGTCGATGGGTATGATGATGATGTCGCCCGCGGTAATTTCCCTGCCCTTCAAGCTCATGCTGTTCGTGCTGGTGGACGGCTGGCAGCTGCTGATCGGCTCGCTCGCCCAGAGCTTCTACTAAGGAGGCGCCATGACCCCGGAAACCGTTATGACCATGGCACGCCAGGCGATGGAAGTCACCCTGATGGTGGCCGCGCCGCTGCTGCTGGTGGCGCTGGTGATCGGTCTGATCGTGTCGATCTTCCAGGCCGCGACTCAGATCAACGAAGCCACGCTGTCCTTCATTCCCAAGCTGGTGGGCGTGTTTGTCGCCCTCGTGGTGGCCGGTCCATGGATGCTGTCCATCATGACCGACTACATGCGTCAGATCCTCACGGGCATCCCGGGTCTGGTCAACTAAGCCGGGCATGCTGACCCTCACCTCCGCCGAGATGAGCACCTGGGTGGCCGGCCTGATGTGGCCGCTTGCCCGCATCCTCGGCCTGATCACGGCCTCGCCGGTGTTCGGCCACACCCGCGTGCCGATTACCGTGAAGCTGCTGCTGGGTCTTAGCCTGGCCATCGTGATCGCGCCCGTCGTGCCGGCCGGTCCCGCCGCCGATCCGGCGTCGCTGGCCGGCTTCCTGATCCTGGCGCAGGAAACGCTGATCGGCATCGCCATGGGCTTTTCCATGCGCATCGTATTCGGCGCGGTGGAGTTCGCCGGGGAGATCAGCAGCCTGACCATGGGCCTCGGCTTTGCGACCTTCTTTGACCCCAATTCCCAGGGCCGTTCTTCGGCCATCAGCCAGTACCTGTCGCTGGTCGGGACCATGCTGTTCCTCGCCGTGAATGGCCACCTGGTATTGATCGAAGCGCTGGCCGAAAGTTTTATCACGGCGCCAATTAGCGCCTTGCCAATGGGCGTCGCCAGCTTCAAACATTTAGCAGATTGGGGCGCCAAGATCTTCAGCGCAGGCCTTCAGCTGTCGTTACCTATTGTGGCGGCGCTGCTGATTACCAATGTGGCACTAGGCATTTTGACAAGAGCTGCGCCCCAGCTGAACTTGTTCGGCATCGGTTTCCCCATCACCCTCGGCGCAGGCATGCTGGTGGTGGTGATGACCCTGCCCTATTTGTCCGGCCCCCTGCAAGCGCTGTTCAATCAAGGCGTCGAAAAGAGCCGCCAGCTGCCCCGTGATGCGGCAGAGCAACGCACCAAGTTGGTGCAACCGCGTCCCGCGTCATAGGGAGCCTGTCGCCAGCCGACAGACTTTTACATTTTTTTGATTTCCGTACGGCAATCCCCGTCATATCATGGGGAGGCCTTTGGAGAGCGCAGTTTATGAGCATACCGTACAGCACCGATCAGATCCCGGTCTTCACTACCCAGCAGATGGCCGGTCTGCCCACGGATTTCATTGCGGCATTTGACACCGATCAAATTGTCCTGCTGAGCAATGTACAGCTCGCTGCGCTCGATAGCTGGCAGATTGCTGCCATCGTCACGGAAGATATTGCCGTGATGACCACGAGTCAATTGGGTAGCCTGTCGAGCCGCCAGTTTACGGGTCTGACTTCCGACCAGCTGGCAGCCTTCAACAGCGACGATGTGCGTGTATTGCACACCCAGCAATTTGCCGCGCTGACCTCTCGCCAAACTGGCGGCCTGTATTCCGACCAGCTGAATATCCTCGCGTCTGCCCAGATCCGCGCCCTGACCACGAACGCGATTTACGGCTTGTCTTCACAGCAAGTTGGCGCGCTGGCCACGACGACCCTGAATTATCTGACCACCAGCCAGGTCAACGCCCTCAATGGCGACCAGGTGGGGGCACTGACCACCGACCAGATCGTTGCGCTGAACACGACGCAATTCGCGAATTTGTCCACGGCCAGTCTGAGCGTTCTGAATAGCGACCAGATCGCTGCAATGGAAACGCGCGACCTGGTTGCGCTCAGCAGTTCGCAGATCAACAGCCTATGGGCGGCCCAAGTGCAAGCCTTGGACACGGCCCAGGTGAACTCCTTACGCACGCAACAGCTGGCAGCCCTGAACAGCGACCAAATCGGCGCGCTGACCACCGACCAGATCCAGGCACTGACGACTTTGGCGCCTTTCAATTCGGCCCAGCTGCAGGCGTTGTCTTCGCTGCAGGTATCCGTGCTGGAAACGCGCGATATTGCGACGTTGAACGCGGGCCAGCTCAGCTCTCTGTTGGATTTCCAGCTGCAAGCCTTGAGCAGCGACCAGATCATTGCGCTGTCGACGGCCCAGGTGACCGGTCTCAGCACGGGCGCGCTGGCCAGTCTGACAACCGACCAGATCGGCTACATCGAAACCAACGATTTCCGCTTCATGACCGGCAGCCAGCTGCTGGGCTTGAATTCCGACCAGTTGCGCGCCCTGACCACGTCCCAGCTGAAGGTGCTGAATTCCGCCGCGCTGGCCACGCTGCGTCCGGAGCAGATTGCCGCGCTGACCAGCACCCAGCTGGACGCCCTGCAATCCCTGCTGCCGCTGACTACGCTGCAGATTAACGGCCTCACCACCGACCAGATCGCAACGCTCGGCACTCAGGATGTGGCCGCTCTTAGCTCGACGCAACTGGCAGCGTTGTATGACTTGCAATGGCAAGCCATGACCACGGACCAGTTGATCGCCATGACTGGCCCCCAGCTGGCGAGTCTGCCGACAGCGGTACTGAACATGCTGTTCACTCAGCAGATCGCCGCCATCGAAACGCGCGATATTGCGGCGCTGTCGACGCGCCAGATCGCTGCGCTCGATTCGACGCACCTGCAAGCGTTGACCACCGACCAGTTCGGCGCGCTGACAACGCAGGAAGTGGGTGCGCTGACGACCGACCAGATCCAGATGTTGAGCACCGACCAGATCGGCGTGCTCAAATCGCTGGCGGGTCTGAGCAGCAACCAGTTGGCCAACTTGACCACGGACCAAATTGCATCGCTCAGCACCCGTCTGCTGATCACGCTGATGCCGAGCCAGCTTGGCGTCCTCAACAGCGACCAGGCCGCAGCACTGAACACCGATCAGATTGTTGCATTTACCACGGCCCAGTTCCAGCAATTGAGCACCCAGACTGTGGCTTCGCTCAACAGCGATCAGATTGGCGCGATCGAAACCCGCGATGTGGCAGCCTTGCTGACTTCGCAGATTGCAGCCCTCGGCGCCAACCAGCTGCTGGCACTCAACACGGATCAGATCAGGGCCCTGACTTCGGCGGAAACTGCGGCTCTGACCACCGACCAGCTGCCGGCTCTGACCACCGATCAACTGGACGCGCTGAAGAATTTCAGCGCGCTGAACAGCCGCCAGATCGGCGCATTGACCACCGATCAGATCGCCAATCTGACGACGGCCATCATCGCCGGCTTGGCCACCAAGCAGATGGCCGCGCTCAACAGCGATCAGGCCCACGCCCTGACCACGGACCAGCTGGTCGCGCTCAACAGCGCGCAACTGGCCGCCATGAGCACGGCGGCGCTGGCGGCGCTTGGGACCGATGCGCTTGGCGCCATCGAAACCCGCGACGTGCCCGGCATCAAGACCAGCCAGCTGGCATCGCTGAACACCGCACAGATTGCAGCACTGACCACCGCTCAAATCAAAGCCCTGACCACCGCCGACATCCGCGTGCTGAACAGCGATCAGCTGGCAGCGCTGAACAGCGACCAGCTGGGCGCCTTCTCCAATTACGCGGGTCTGAGCAGCAAGCAGATCGGCTTCCTGACCACCGACCAGCTGGCCACACTGACGACGCAGAACCTGGCCAAGCTGAGCACCGGCCAGGTCGTTGGACTACGCAGCGACCAGCTCGTCGCGCTCACGACTGACCAGATCGTCGCCCTGAGCACCGGCCAGGTGCGCGCGCTGACGACGTCCGCGCTGGCGGGCCTGAACAGCGACCAGCTCGGCGCCATGCAGATCGTCGACCTGCAAGCATTGACGACGCGCCAGATCCAGGCATTGGGTACCGAGCAGTTGGCAGCGCTGAACACCTATCAGCTCTTCAACCTGAGCACCGCCGATATCGCCTCGCTGACGCTCACCCAAGTGGCGGCCCTGAGCAGCACCCAGCTGGATGCTCTACGTGACCTGGGCGCCCTGCGCACCACGCAGATCGCCGTGCTGAACAGCGACCAGATCGCGACGCTGACCACTGCCGACCTGACCATGCTGAAGACCAGCCAGGTCGGTTTCCTGCGCTCCGAGCAACTGGCTGCACTGACCACTGATCAGATCATTGCACTGACCACGGCCCAGATCCGCGCCCTGTCCACGGCTGGCCTGCAAGGCTGGAACACCGACCAGATCGGCGCCATCGCCCTTAACGACTTGCAGGCGATGCGCTCTAACCAGCTGAACACGCTGAACACGGACCAGATCCGCGCGCTGAGCACCCAGCAGATTGCCGCCATGTCCACGCAGCAGATTGCCGCGCTGACGCCGACTCAGAAAAGCGCCCTGACCAGCCAGCAGCTGAACGCCCTGCCCTCGCTGGCATCGTTCAGCACAGCTGCTATCGCCGCGCTGACTACCGACCAGATCGCAGCCCTGAGCCTTGGAGCACTGAGCAGCCTAAAGACCAACCAGATTGCTGCGCTGAACTCGGACCAGATTCGAGCCATTACCACCGATGGCATCGTGGCGCTGAACACGGCCCAGGTACGCTCGCTCAGTACTTCTGCTCTAAATGCACTTACCAGCGACCAGATTGCAGCCATCGAAATCGTCGACCTGCAATCCTTGCGCAGCAATCAGATCGCCGCTTGGAACACGGTCCAGCTGGCGGCCCTCACCAGCAACCAGTTCGGCGCATTGCCGACTGCCGACATTGGTGCTCTGACCACGCAGCAAATCGCTTCGCTGACGACCCAGCAGATCGGCTGGCTGGCCACGCTGGCTCCACTCAGCAGCCGCCAGATTGCGGGCCTGACGACGGATCAGATTGCCAATCTCAGTCCGAATGCGATCCCGACCTTCAAGACCAACCAGCTGGCAGGCCTGAGCAGTGTGCAAATGGGCGCGCTGACCACCGATGAAATCGTGGCACTGACCAGCCAGCAGGTGAAGAGCCTGAGTACTCAGGCCTTGGCAGGCCTGAACACAGACCAGATCGCAGCGATTGAAGCGGGCGATATCGTTGTCCTGAACTCGCGCCAGATCCAGGCGCTGAATACGGACCAGGTTGCCGCATTGACGACCTTGCAGTTGTCCGTGCTGACCACTGCCGAAGTGGCAGCGCTGACCTCGCGCCAGTTGGGTGCGCTCAGCTCGGCGCAACTGGGCGCCCTTAATTCGCTGGCGGCGCTGGGTACGGCCCAGATCCGCGGCATGAACAGCGACCAGATCGCTGCCCTGACGCCAGCCAAACTGGCAGCCATGAAGACCAATCAAATCGCGGCCTTCACCTCGGCCCAGATTCCGTTCTTCACTACCGACCAGATCTTCTCGCTGACCAGCACGCAGATCCGCGCCATTTCCTCGCCCGTGCTGAACGCGCTCAACAGCGACCAGGTACAGGCACTGTCGTTGCCGGATGTGGCAGCGCTCACGACGGCACAGATCAGCAACCTCGGCAGCGACCAGCTGACTGCGCTGACGGCGACCCAGCTTTTGATGCTAACCACACAGGAGATCGCCGCCCTGCCGACGCGCTATCTCAGCCTGCTCACGACCAATCAGATCGACGCTCTGTCCACGCTGGCGTCGATGGGCTCGGCCCAGATCGCAGCGCTCACCACGGATCAGCTGATGTCGCTGTCCGTAGCGGATTTCATGGCGCTGAAGACCAACCAGATCGCCGGCTTGAACAGCGGCCAGATCAGTGGCCTCACGACCGCCCAGATCGTGCTGATGAATTCGGCACAAATTCGCGCACTGAACCTGTTCACGATCCGCGGCATGACCACCGACCAGATCCAGGCCATCGAACTGGCGGATCTGAAGGCCATGAATACGCTGCAGATCACCGCCTTCACCACCGACCAGATGCAGGCGCTGACCACCGACCAGCTGCGCGCGATGACCAGCCAGGAAATCGCGGTGCTGTCGCCAACCCAGCTGGCGGCGCTGACGCCGGCCCAGCTGGCCGCGCTGGGCAATGTGCTGGACTTCACGACCCAGCAGATCGCCGCCCTGAGCACCGACCGCATCCTGGCGATGACGACCGACGATCTGGCGGCACTCAGCACCAAGCAAGTTGCCGCGCTGACGCCGACGCAGATCGCAGTGATGACCAGCGACCAGATCATCGCCATGACGGGCGCCCAGTACGGTGCACTGAACACGCGCACTATTGCCGCCCTGACCACCGACCAGATCCCGTTTATCGAGCTGGGTGATCTGGCGGCCTTGAAGACCAATCAGATCCAGTCCCTGACCAGCGATCAGTTGCTGACGCTGAGCACCGATCAGATCGGCGTGCTGACCTCGGTTGAAATCGCAGCCCTGCGCACCAACCAGATCAACCTGCTGAGCACAGACCAGATCGCTGCATTGCCCACCCTGATCAGCCTGACCAGCGCGCAAATGCATGCGCTGACCAGTGACCAGATCGTCATGCTCGATCCGTACAAGATCGGCTCGCTGAAAACCAACCAGATCGCGGGCCTGTCGCAAACCCAGATCGGCTTCCTGAACAGCGACCAGATCATCGCCCTTACTACGGCACAGTACTCAGCCCTGGCTACCCGCACCATCCAGGCGCTTACCACGGACCAGATTCCGTGGATTGAAGTCTCGGACCTGGCAGCACTGAAGTCGTCGCAGGTGGCGGCCATGAGCAGCGACCAGCTGCTGGCCCTTACCACGGACCAGATCGGCTTCCTGAGCACTGCCGGCATCGCCGCGCTAAGCCCAGGCCAGGTGCAGAACCTGACGCCGGACCAGATTGCAAACCTGAGCTCGCGCCAGGTGGCGTCGCTGTCGACGCGCGCCGTCAACGCACTGACCCAGGCCCAGATTCAATTCCTGGAAGTAGGCGACCTGGCGGCCATGCGTACTGATGAAATCCGTGCGCTGAATTCGGACCAGTTGGCCGTGATGAGCAGCGACCAGATCATGGGGCTGACTTCGAAGCAGGTGGCAGCGCTCAGTTCGCTGCAGCTGTCTTATCTGACGCCGGACCAATTCCTGCTGCTTGGCCCCTTGAAAGGCTTGAGCTCGACCCAGATTGCCGCCCTGCCTACCGACCGCATCGCGCAGTTGGACCCGAACCAGATCGCCAGTCTGACAACAAGCCAGATCGTCGGTATCACCAGCCGCCAAAGCCAGGCCCTGACCACCGACCAGATCATTGCGCTGAGCTCGCAGCAAATGCGCGCGCTCAGCACTTCCGCCCTGCGCGCCCTGAACAGCGACCAGCTGCTGGCGATGGAGCTCGGCGACCTGGCTTCGCTGACCACGCAGCAATTCGTTTCGCTGACAACGGACCAGCTGAGCGTCTTCGGTTCCGACCAGATGCAGTCACTGTCCACGGCCGAACTAAATGCCATGACCAGCGTGCAGGTGCGTGCCCTGACCTCCGACCAGCTCGGCTACATGGGCAATCTCGGCAGTTTCGGCACCAGCCAGATCGCGGCGTTGACCAGCGACCAGTTCATGTCGCTCGATGACGGCCACCTGCAGACCCTGCGTACGGCCCAGATCGCCGGCTTGAACAGCAAGCAGTTCGGCTACCTGAGTCCGAGCCAGATCACCGCGCTGACCGGCCAGCAAATGAAGGCGATCACCGCGTCCGTGATCGGCACGCTGAGCACCGACCAGATCCTGGCAATCGATGCCGGCGACCTGGCAGTGATGACCACGGCCCAGCTGAACACGCTCAAAACCGCTCAGATTGCGGTTATGAGCAGCGAGCAGATCGGCGCGCTGACGACAAGCGAACTCGCCGCGCTGAACACGCTGCAAATCGGCGCCCTCAGCGCCACCCAGCTGGACGCATTGAGCACACTGAAACCTCTGACGTCGCTGCAGATCGGTGCGCTGAATTCTACCCAGCTGGCGTCCTTCGATCAGCCGCAGATGAGTACGCTGACCACCTTGCAGGTCAGCGGCCTCAGCAGCCGCCAGATTGGCTGGCTGAATACGGACCAGATTAACCAGCTGAGTACCGCCCAGGTACGCGCTCTCAGCACTGGGGCGCTGCGCGGACTGAGCAGCGACCAGCTGGCCGCCCTGACTGTTGGCGAAATCCAGGCCTTGAGCACTACTCAGCTGACTTCGCTGCGTACCGACCAGATCGGTGAACTGAGTACCGATCAGATCAGCCAGTTGAGCACGAAGACATTGCAGGCGCTGGCCAGCGCACAGATCAAGGGTCTCACGGCCGATCAATTGCTGAGCATTGGGACGCTGTCTGTCTTCACAACCGGCCAGATTGGCGGCTTGTCGTCGGCCCAATTCGCGGCGATGGACCCAACCCTGGCCAATACGCTGACGACGGCACAGATGTCGCAGCTTAACGGCGCCCAGGCAACCGGTTTCGGCACCCAGCAACTGGCGACCATGACCAGCGACCAGATTGCCACGCTGGCCACGCGGGCACTGGTCGCGCTGAATTCCGACCAGCTGCAGGCCCTGAGCGCCGACGAAATCGGTTCGCTGATGACAGCGCAGATTGGTGCGCTGTCGACAACGCAGATTTCGTTCCTGTCCACCAATCAGGTCAGCATCCTGTCGACCGCACAGGTGCGCGCGCTGAAGTCGCCGCAGATCAAGGCGCTGACCAGCGATCAGCTGGTGTCGATGTCGGTGACCGAGTTTGCCGCCTTCAGCTCGGCCCAGGCGGCTGCGCTGACGACCGCGCAGCTGGCAGCCATGACGCCGGACCAGCGCGACGCTGCCGGTCTGGTCAGCCCGCTGGTGCTGGACCTGGATGGCAATGGTATCCGCACTCTGTCGTTGTCGGCGGGTGTGAAATTCGACATTGCGGCCAGCGGCGACAAGGCAAGCACCGGCTGGGTTGGTTCCGGCGACGGCTTGCTGGCACTGGACCGCAACCACGATGGCGTCGTCAACGATGGCAGCGAGCTGTTCGGCACGGCGTCGCCGCTGTCCAGCGGTGGCAAGGCGAGCGATGGCTTCAATGCGCTTGCCGACCTCGACACTAACAAGGATGGCGTCATCGACAGCAAGGACGCGGCCTTCGCCGACTTGCGCGTGTGGGTGGATGCGAATGCGGATGGCGTCAGCGAATCCGGCGAGCTGAAGACGCTGGACGAGCTCCACATCGCCAGCTTGTCGGCGAAAGGCCAGGCCACCAGTGCGCTCGACAACGGCAACTGGATCGGCCAGCAGTCCAGCTACACCAGCACGGACGGCAGCCAGCATGAAGTGGCCGACGTGTGGTTCCAGACCTCGATGCGCGCGAAAGTGAATTCCCTGAGCAATGCGATTGGCGAGTTCACGGGCAACACGGAGTCGGCCAGCACCGCCGCGAACAGTCTGCCGATGCTGAACCCGGCAGATGCGGCAGCGGGCAACGCTGCCGGCACACTGGCCACCAGCGTCGCTTCGCTGACGCAGCAGATCGAGCACTTCCAGAACGCGGGCGGTGCTGCTGCTTCGGGCCTGGCGCATGCGGACACCGACTGGTTCCGCAAGAGCCCTGCCCTGCACGGCATCCTGGCGGCGAAATAAGCGGAAGGGCCGGGGCAGCCCGGCCCGCCCAGGCGAAAAAAAAGCCGGCCACGCGACCGGCTTTTTTTATTGGCGCTAAGCGCTTAGATGAAGTTGAACAGCGACAAGCTGGTGATTTCTTTGTACGACTTCTGCGCCGCTTCCAGATTGATCTGCTGCTGCGTGAACTGGGAAATGGCAACCACCGGGTCCACTTCCGTCAGATTCGACAGCGTGGTCGCGTATTGCAGTTTCAAGTCGTCGCCCGAGCTGTCCAGGTAGTCCAGCTCTTTCAGATTGGCGCCCACGGTTGCGCGCACCGACAGCATATTGTCCGTAGCCGAATCGACGTTCGAGTTGGCGATATTCAGCGCATTGGTCAGCTGTGCCTGTCCGGCCGGACCGCTGCCGCCGGCGCGCAGTGCACCGATCAGGTCTTTCACGGTTTTGAAAATGGACTGGTTCTGGCTCGGGTCCACCGTGAACACATCGCCGTTGGCCGGCGCGCCGCTGACGGACATTTGCATGCCGTCAAAGGCAATACTCTCGCCTTCCTTGTAAGGCACAGGCGTTGGCGTCACCAGATTGCCCGTGGTCACATCGGTCACGCTGTAGGCGTAAGTAGCCGGTGTGCCGGGCGTTGCTGGCGTCACGGTGAAGGCAATCGAATACTGGTGGCCGGTCAGCTGGCTGGCGTCCTTCACCGAACCGGGCGAGATCACGCCGGTGCCGCCACGGCCGTAATTGGCTGGGTCGGCTGCGGTCTGGAAAGTGCCGTTGCCGGTGACATTGTTCTCAAAAATGGACGCACCAGATGCGCTGATCGGCAGCTGGCGCGAGGAGCCCACTTGCAGCTCACGCTGGCCGGAATCGCCCTGGTAGGCGGCGCCGCTTGCCGTCGGCGTGAATGGCAGCGTGGACGAACGATAGCCGGCGAACAGATAACCGCCCGCACCATCGGCCGTGTTCGCCACGCCCATCAAGTCGGCCAGACGGCCATCCAGTTCCGTTGCCAGCGCTTCGCGGTCGGTCTGGCTCAGACTGCCGTTACCGGCGTTTACGATCAGGGTCTTGATGTCCTGCAGCAGGCTGGTGCCCGAACCTAGCGCCTGGTCCACCTGGGACAGTGAGCTGCGCGCATTGTCGCGGTTGGTCTGAAACTGCGCGTTCATCGACTGCGACTGGGTCACTTCCAGCGCGCGTGCGCTGGCAATCGGATCGTCTGCCGGAGTCAGCACGCGCAAGCCGGAAGACAGCTGGTTCTGCGTCTTGGCGAGCGAGGTCTGCAGCCTGCTCAGCTGAGTCACGCCGCTATCAAAAATTGCTTTGGAGCTGATGCGCATTACCATAATGCTTCTATTCCTTTCCGGACCACTGCCTTATTAACGGCAGTTGCCCGACGATATTTAGCCGCCCAGCTGCAGCAGCGTATCGAACAGCGTGCTGGCAATCTGCATCACCTTGCCAGCCGCCTGGTAGGCTTGCTGATATCGCAAGAGGTTGGCAGCTTCTTCATCCAGGTTCACGCCGGATACATTCTGTTGTTGGGTCGTGGCTTGTTCCACCGCGGTCTGCGCCGCATCGCTGCCGATCTGCGCCTCGCGCGCGCGGTTGCCGACGAAGTTCACCATCTGGGCATACGAGCCCTGGAAGGTGGCGGTGCCCTTGTCCAGGATGTTTTTCGATTGCAGGCCCGCCAGCAGTACGCCGTTGCGGTTATCGCCCACACCCGAGGTATTCGGGCCAATCGTGAAGGTGTCGTTATCGGCCGGCTTGCCGCTCAGCGTCACGCTGATGCCGCCGAAGGTGATCTTGGCGCCGTCGGTGTAAGGAATCGAGGTAGTGCCAGCCGGATAGCTGGTGGTCGTGCCGTTCACGGTCACGTCGATCTGCTGGGTGCCCGGGAAACCGTTGATGGTATTGCCGGCCAGGTCATAGTCCAGAGTAATCGGCGACGTCAGCGCATTACCCGGCTGCAGATAGTTCTGGTCCACACTGCCCGCATCGATCTTGCCGGTGCCTTTGTTGGTGGTCGGCGCCGATGTCGAGATCGGCGCTGCCAGTGCAATCTTGGACGCGTCGGTCAGCACCACCTTCAGCTGCTGCGCTGCCTGATAGGTCGGACGCACCAGCGCGTGGTCGCCGCTGGCCGGTACGCCGCTGATGTTGTATTCCACGCCATCCACAATCTGCGGATTGGTCGTGATGGTGGTTTTCTGGCCATCGGAGGCGCGCGTCAGCACCATATTCGTGCCGTCGAAATTCAGGTCGTAGTCGCTGCTGGTCAGGGCCGAAGCGTCCTTGATCGTGGCCACCACGTTCAGCGTGCTGGTCGGCGAGTTGCGCGAATCGTAGCCGACGAAACCGGTGATGTCGCCAAAGAAGTTCTGGCCCGGATCGCCGTTCTGGTCCTGGCCCAGCTTGTGCTGTGCATTGAAGGAAGTAGCCAGGCCAGCCGCGATCTGGCCCAGCTGGTTCTGTGCCTTGTCCAGCACGGTATTACGGAATTGCAGCAAGCCGGCCATGGAGCCGCCGTTGAACACGTCATCCGGCAGCGGCGAAACCTTGCTGCCCGTCTGATAGCCGACGGAGATGCGGCTCGGATCGGTCGGCGAGCTGCTGGCCGCCAACTGATAGGTGTTGGCGCCGACCACCAGCGGTTGTCCCGTGCCGAAGGACACGTTCAGCATATTGTTGTCGCCCTGCACCACCGTCAGCTTGACGTTCTTGTTCAGCTCGGTGATCAGCTGGTCGCGCTGGTCCAGCAGGTCGTTGGGCGGATTGTTCGGATCGTTGGTCAGGCGGGCAATATCCTGGTTCAGCTTGGCGATCTGGGTCGCGTAGGAATTGATCTGGCCAATGGTCGAGTTGATCTGGGTCGTCGCGCCATCGCTGATTTCCTGGAAGCGATCGTTCAGGCTCTGGAAGCGCGCGGCCAGCGTATTGGCCGAGGACAGCATCGATTCACGCGATGCAACCGACGACGGGTTCGAGTTGGCGTCCTGCACGCCTTTGAAGAAATCCTGCAGCGCAGGCGACAGACCGGCCGTGCTGTCGGCCAACAAGTTGTCGATCTGGCTAATCTGGGTCAGGTAAGTATCGACTTGCGATTGATTCGCCTCGGCGCCCCACACCTGCTTGGTCAGGAAATCGTCGTAGGAACGGCGGATAGACGACACCTCGGTACCCGTGCCAATGAAGCCCACGCCCGTGTTTACCGGCGGCGTGGTGCTCTGGATGGCGGTCTGGCGGCTGTAGCCCGGCACGTTGGCATTCGTGATGTTGTGTCCAGTGGTGGACAGGCCCGCCTGGGCTGCCAACAAACCGCTCTTGCCGATGCTGAGAAGAGACATTGACTGATTACCTTAACTCGATATGAACAGTTTACGGCCAGAATACCCGAAACTTGAAATAGCCCTTTGCAACCGTGCGTAACATCAGGCCAGTGTTTTCTTGATAATGCTGGCCAGCTTCACTGCGTAGTTCGGATCGGTGGCGTAGCCTGCGCGCTGCAAGCCTTTGGCGAAACCGGCGGCATCGCCGCTGCTGGCACTGGCCAGGGCTTTTTCGTAGCGTGGGTTACTTGCAATCAGCTTGGCGTAATCCTTGAAACTGTCCGCATAGCTGTCGTAAGCACGGAAACGCTCAACCTTGCTCTGCGCCTTGCCGTTGACGTATTCCGTTGTGGTCGTTTCGACTACTTTGCCCTTCCAGTCCGCGCCAGCCTTGATGCCGAACAGGTTGTGGCTGTTGGTACCGTCGCGGCCCTTAATCTCGCGGCGGCCCCAGCCCGATTCCAGCGCCGCCTGGCCCAGCATGAACTTGGCCGGGATGCCGGTGGCGCGGCTGGCTTCTTCGGCGTGGCTGCCGAGCTTATCCTGGAAGGCTTTGACGTGGGCCGGCTTGGAACTGTCGCTGCTGCTTGCGCTGCTGGTGCCGGCGGCGCCGCCTGCGGCGTCGATCGACTTCTGCAGCTTGGCCGCATCCAGCATGGTGCGCGAGAACGTATCGTCCGTGCCGTTCGCCACATCGGGCACCGCGCTTTGTGCCTTGCTCAACTGGCGCACCAGCACATCGGCCAGGCCCAGGCCGCGCTTGGCGATGGTCTGGCTGGTCTGCTGGTCGAGCATGGATGTGAACATCTTGGTTTGCTGGCTGTCCATCATGCCGTCCTGCGGCGTGGCGTCGCGCATGCTCTTCATCATCATGTTGACGAACATGGACTCGAACTGCTGGGCTGCCGCCCGGGTAGCGTCGGCCGAACCGGCACGCGCGCCCTGGCGCAACTCGCTCAGGCCCTTGTTGTCGAGCGCGAAATTGCTGCTGAGGTCGGATGGCGTGTTCTGGCGGATCATGATGGCCTCAGATGATTTCCAGTTCAGCGCGCAGCGAACCCGCAGCCTTCATGGCTTGCAGGATGGCCAGCAAATCCTGCGGCGATGCGCCGATGGCGTTCAATGCCTTCACCACTTCCGCCAGATTGGCGCCGCCCTTCAGCATCAGCACCTTGCCCGGCGCCTTGTTGATATCGATCTGGCTGGCCTGGGTCACCACCGTCTGGCCACCGGACAAGGGATTCGGCTGGCTCACCTGCGGCTCGCTGCTGATCGACACGGTCAGGTTGCCGTGCGAGATGGCGCAGGTTTCCAGCGTCACTTCCTGGTTCATCACGACGGAACCGGTACGCGCATTCATGATCACCTTGGCTGCCTGGCGTGCCGGACTCACATCCATCGCTTCCAGCTGGCCGATGAAGGCCACGCGCTGATCGCTGGACGATGGCGCGGTCACGCGAATGGTGCGGCCATCCAGCGCGTACGCCACGCCCGCGCCGTATTTGTTGTTGATCGCTTCCACCACGCGGCTGGCGGTGGCGAAATCGGTGTTGTTCAGTTCCAGGCGGATCTGGCCGCCCTCGCCCACATTGCTCGGCACCGCGCGTTCCACCGTCGCGCCACCGCTGATGCGGCCGACGGACAGGTGATTCACCACGACCTGCGTGCCGCCGCCCGGCGCTTGCGCACCAACGCCGCCCACCAGGATATTGCCCTGCGCCATACCGTACACCTGGCCGTCCGCACCTTTCAGCGGGGTCATTACCAGCGTACCGCCGCGCAGGCTTTTCGCGTTACCCATGGAGGATACGGTCACGTCCAGCAACTGGCCGGGCTGTGCGAACGGCGGCAGCGAAGCGGTGACCATCACGGCCGCCACATTCTTCAGCTGCAGGTTGGTGCCGGCCGGCAGCGTCACGCCCAGCGATTGCAGCATAGAGGCCACGCTCTGCACGGTGAATGGCGTTTGCGTGGTCTGGTCGCCCGTGCCGTCGAGGCCGATCACCAGGCCATAGCCCATCAACTGGTTCTGACGCACGCCGGCGATGCTGGCGAGGTCCTTGATGCGTTCGGCGTGCACCTGCGGCGCCAGCACCAGCGCCGAGCACAGCGAGAAAGCGAGGGACAGGAGCTTGATCGTTTTCATCATCAGAATGGCAGCAGGCTGAGGAAGAAGCGCGAAGCCATCGATTGCAGCTCCGTCTTGTCCAGATGAGAATTCGTGCGGTACTCGACGCGCGCGTCGGCAATCGCGGTAGAGGCCACGCTATTGTTGGACGCGATCGAATCCGGATTCACCATGCCGGAAATGCGGATGAATTCCGTGCCCTTGTTCATCGCAATCTGTTTTTCGCCGGCGATGATCAGGTTGCCGTTTTCCAGCACTTCCACCACGGTCGCGCCAATGGTGCCGCGGAAGGTGTTGGACGCGGACTGGTTGTCGGCATCGGCGTATTTGTTGTCGGCGCTGGTGGCGACATTGGTGCCCAGGCGGCTTTGCAGCGGCCCCGGCACGCCGAAGTTCACGCTGCCGGACTTGTTGCCGGAACTGGCGCCGGCCTTGTTGGCAGTGGTGTTTTCGGTGATGACGACGTTGATCACATCACCCACGTGACGCGCGCGGCGGTCTTCGAACGCCGGACGGAAAGTGCTGTTCTGGAAAATCGCGCCATTGTTCTGTGCGACACGCGGATACGCGGGCGGCAAGGGACGAGCCGTCGTTGGTCCGGAAACGATGGATGGCGGCGTGGTGCCGGCGCAGCCAGCGAGCAGCAAGGCAGCAGCGGCGAGGGACAGAATCTTCATCGCAAACTTCCTTACATCTGGCCCAGTTTCTGCAGCATCTGGTCCGAAGTCGTAATGGCCTTGCTGTTGATCTCGTATGCGCGCTGGGTCTGGATCATGTTCACCATTTCCTCGACCACGTTCACGTTGGACGATTCCACATAACCCTGCAGCACCACGCCAGTGCCGTTGGTGCCGGGCTGATTGGCCGTGGCCGCGCCGGAAGCGCCGGTTTCCACGTACAGATTCTCGCCCTTCGATTCCAGGCCGGTCGGGTTGATGAAGGTGGCCAGCTGGATATTGCCGATCTGCTGCGCCGCCACCTGGCCCGGCAAGGTCACGGACACGGTGCCGTCGCGGCCCACGGTGATGCTCTGCGCATTGATCGGGATAGTAATGGCCGGCTGCAGCACGTAGCCGCTGGAGGTCACCATCTGGCCATTGTTATCGCGCTGGAAGGAGCCGTCGCGGGTATATGCGGTGGTACCGTCCGGCAGCAGCACCTGGAAGAAGCCATTGCCGTTGACCATAAGGTCTTTGTCGTTGCCGGTGGAAGTCGGGTTGCCCTGGGTGTGAATACGCTCGATAGCGACGGGACGCACACCGGTACCCATTTGCATGCCGGATGGCAGCTGCGTTTGCTGGGAGGATTGCGCACCTGGCTGGCGCACGTTCTGATAGAGCAAGTCTTCGAATACGGCGCGCGACTTTTTGAAGCCATTGGTGCTGACGTTCGCCAGATTGTTGGACGTCACGTCCATCTGGGTCTGCTGCGCCTCCATGCCAGTCTTGGCAATCCACAACGATCGAATCATTTTGCTTGCTCCTTAACGGTATTCCTACGCAAGCATTATCTCGTGGGAATGATCAACTCAAAGCGAGGATCTGGGTGGCTTTTGCCGCGTTATTTTCGGCATTCTTCAACAGGCTCATTTGCGTGTCGAAGGAACGCGCCAAGGTGATCATATTGACCATGGCGTCAATCGGATTGACGTTACTGCCCTCCAGCGTGCCATCGGCCAGGCGCACGTTGGGGTCGGGATCGGCAGGCAGGCCGGACTGGTTGCGGAACAGGCCATCGTCGCCGCGCACCATGCCCTTGGTGTCAGGATTGACCAGCTTGATGCGGCCCAGGATGTTTGCCGGACCCGGCTGGGTCTGGTTCATCGCAATGCCGCTGACGGTGCCGTCGACGGCAATCGCCACATCGGTATCTGGCGGAATGGCAATCGGACCATTCTCGCCCACCAGGGTCTGGCCGCTGGTGGTTTGCAACAGGCCGTTTTCGCTGACCTTCAGGCTGCCATTACGGGTATAGGCTTCGGAACCGTCCGCCGACTGCACGGCCAGCCAGCCATCGCCACGCACTGCCACATCGAGCGCGCGGCCCGTGGTTTGCATGGTGCCCTGGCGGAAGTCCGCGCCCACGGTGTTGTCCACCACGAAGGTGCGCGTGGGCAGGCCTTCCGACACCACCGGCACGGCCCGGAACGAGTCGAGCTGGGCGCGGAAGCCCGTGGTGGTGGCGTTGGCCAGGTTGTTGGCGGTGGTGGCCTGCTGGTCCAGGATGTGCCTGGCGCCAGTCATGGCCGTGTAGACGAGGCGGTCCATGATTCAGCCTATTAACGCAGGTTGACCAGGGTTTGCAGGATCGAGTCCTCGGTCTTGATCGTCTGCGCGTTGGCCTGGTAGACGCGCTGGGCGGTGATCATGTTCACCAGCTCTTCCGTCAGGTCGACGTTGGACGATTCCACCGAGTTCGAGCGCAGCACACCAAAGCCGCCGGAGTTCGGTACGCCGATCTGCGGCGAACCGGACGCAGAGCTTTCCGCCCAGGCGTTGTTACCCAGCGGGATCAGGCCGTCCGGGCTGGCGAAGTTCGCCATGGCGATCTGGCCCAAGTTGCGCGATCCGCCATTGCTGTACTGGCCGATGATCATGCCGTTTTCGTCCACCGAGAAACGCTCCAGGCTGGCGGAGGAATTGCCGTTCTGGGTCGATGGCTTTTCGCTGGTCGGGCTGCCGTACTGGGTCAGGCCATCGAAGGACGTGGTGATGGTCAGCGGCTGCGCCGAACCGGTGCTCGGGAAGATCGGCAGGCTGATGGTGATCGGCAGCGTCTGCGGCGGGGTCAGCGCGGCCATCGCGGCAGCGTTCAGCTGGCCGTTCTGGTCGAACACCAGGGAAGCCACTTTCACAGCCGGCACGGCAACCGCCTGCTGCAGCTTCAGATTGATCTCGTCAGGATTGGTGCCGGAAACCGTGCCCACGCCGGAGGTCGGATCGAAGGCGGCAGTCAGTTTGTCCTGCTGCTCCTGCGATGCGCCTGCCGCCTGGGCAGCAGCCAGCATCACCGGACCGGCAGCTTGTGCGTAAGCAGCGGCGGCAGCATCAATGTCGGACTGCACCGGCGGCGTGGCGCGCACGGCAGCCAGGTAGGCATTGCGCGCATCGCTCACACCCTGATCGGTCAGGATGGAAGCAGCCACCGCCTGCGCCACGACCTCGGTGCCGTCGGATGCGGCATACACGTCCCAGTTGTTGGCGTCGGTCTTCACGTAGTAGGTGGACATCACGTGGGAATTACCCAGGCTGTCGTACACCGTGGTCACCATCTGCTTGTTGTACGAAGTCGGATCGATGGCACTGAAAGGCACGGTCTTCGGCACTTCAGAAGTCGAGCTCAGGTTCAGGGCCAGGTTGGCCTTGGTGGTGGCGACCGGAGTCAGGTCGGAATAGTCGATCTTGATCGGCACTGGTGCGCCTTGCAGGATCACGCCATCCTTGGTGGCCAGGTAGCCGGTCAGGGTCGCGCCGGTGGAGTTGGCGATGGTGCCATCCTTCTCCATGTGGAACTGGCCGTTGCGGCTGTACTGCACCACGCCGTTCTGGGTCAGGCGGAAGAAGCCGCCACCGTTGATGGAGACGTCGAGCGGATTGTTGGTGGTCTCGATATTACCCTGCGTGAATTGCTGGGCAATGCGGGCGACGTTCACGCCGATACCGGCGTTGGTGCCGCTCACGCCGTTCAGCGAGTTCGCGTACAGATCGGCGAACTGCGCTTGCGAGCCTTTGAAGCCGACGGTGCTGGCATTGGCGATGTTATTGCCGATGACATCCAGAGATTTGGCTGCGCCGTTCAGACCACTGAGTCCTTGCTGGAACATGGTATTCCCCTATCAGGTGTGACTTACAAAACTTGTTTCACATCAGCCATGCCGAGCTGGCCGATGCCTGGAATATTGAGCTTAACGCCTGCTGCGCCGGTTGACACGCTGGCCACGGTGCCGAAGGTCAGCGCCTGCGCATCCTTCAGCGTGTCGGTGCCGCTGGTGGCCGTGACCTTGATGGTGTAGGCGCCATCCGGCGACGTCTTGCCATCTGCCGTTTTGCCGTCCCAGGACAGCGGCAGCGTGCCGGCATCTACATTGTCCATGGAGAAGGACTGCACCACCTTGCCGGACGAGTTGCGGATATCGATCTGCAGCTTGTCCGCATGGCTGCCCACCTCCACGCCGAACAGGCTCTTGCCTTCGGTGAGCGTCAGCGCATTGCCCGGCACCAGCACGCCATGGTTGATCATGCTGATCGCGCTCATGCTGTTGGTCGAGGCCTGGTCGGCTTGCATCGCGGTCAGCGTTGCGTTCAGTTTATTGATGCCGGTGACCGTGTTCAGCTGCGCCAGCTGGCTGGTCATCTGCGCGTTGTCCATCGGATTCAGCGGGTCCTGGTTCTTCAGCTGGGTGACCAGCAGGGTCATGAATTTGTCCTGATCCGCCTGGACGCTATCCGTGGCCGCAGTCTGCGGGTTGACGGCATTCAGCAGTGCGGCGGAAGGTCCGGTCGCCGTGTTGTTATTGACAGTTGTCATTACTTACTCCGCTTACTGACCGATGGTCAGGGTTTTCAGCAGCATGGTCTTTGCTGCATTCATGGTTTCTACGTTGTTCTGGTAAGCGCGCGAGGCGGACATCATGTTCACCATCTCGTCCACCACGTTCACATTGGGCATGGTCACGTAGCCCTTTTCGTCGGCCAGAGGATTCTTCGGGTCGTAGACCAGCTTCATCGGCGACGGATCTTCAATCACGCGCTGCACGCGCACGCCGGTGGCGGTGTTGTCGGCGGTCGACGGCGTGGCTTCGAACACCACCTGCTTGGCGCGGTAGGCTTCGCCGCTGGCACTGGTGGCGCTGTCCGCGTTGGCCAGGTTGGAAGCGGTCACGTTCAGGCGCTGGGCCTGGGCGCTCATGGCCGAGCCGGTCACATTAAAAATGCTGAACAGCGAAGACATTATTGACCTCCCTGCAATGCGGCCATCAGGCCCTTGATCTGATTGCTGACAAATTGCACGCCCGCCTCGTAACGCACCGCGTTGTCGGCGAAGGCATTACGCTCCACATCCATGTCGACGGTATTGCCGTCCACCGCGCCCTGCACCACGCCGCGGTACAGCAGCGGCGTGCCATCGGGCAGCACACTGCCGTCTTGCGGAGGGTTGGGGAAATGCTTCTGGGCCGTGGTGTTCAGCGGCGCCGGCGTGCCCTGGCGCGCCATGGCGCTATTCAGTGCGCTGGTGAAGTCGATGTCGCGCGCCTTGTAGTTCGGGGTGTCGGCATTCGCAATATTCGATGCGAGCACGGTCTGGCGCTGGGAGCGCAAGCTCAGCACCGTTTCATTGAATCGCAAATAATCGTCGAGTTTCCCTAACATGGCGGTCGCCCTCTTCTGATGACAGGTTCGATGATACGGAGCAACACGGTCAAACGATCGGGAGAGAAGGATGGGGTTTTCCACGCTATTCCCGGCTTTCCCCCGTGCACGCGAGGCTAAGATGGCTGGCATGAAACGCATACTCATCACTACTGCCCTGCTCTTTCTGGCTTCCGCCGCCTCCGCCCAGACCCGTATGGACGTGAACGTGCTGCGCCAGACGGTCGAGCAGTTCCTGCAAGTGCAGACGGCCGGCCTGCCCGGCAAGGTCACGGTGCACGCCGGTGCGGTAGACCAGCGCCTGGCTCTGGCAGCCTGCCCGGCACCGGAAGCGTTCATGATGCCGGGCGCGCGGGCCTGGGGGAAGACGACAGTGGGCGTACGGTGCGCAGCCCCCACCGCATGGACGGTGTATATTCAAGCTAACGTCTCGGTGCTGGGCAACTACATTGCCGCCGCAGTACCGCTGGCGCAGGGCCAGCCGATCGAAGAAAGCCAGCTGGCCGTGATGCAAGGCGAATTGACCGCCCTGCCCGCCGGCATCGCAACAGACAAGGCGCAAGTTGTTGGAAGAACCAGCAATCTTTCCATTTCGGCAGGTACGCCAGTGCGTGTGGATTTGCTGAAGAGCAAGCCGGTGGTGCTGCTGGGCCAGCCGGTCAAGCTGGTTTCGCGCGGCAATGGCTTCGCGGTGTCAGCTGAAGGCAAGGCGGCCGGCAACGCGGGCGAAGGACAGGTAGTACAGGTAAGAACTGCAAATGGGCAACAAATAAGCGGCATCGCCAAGGCTGGCGGACTGGTGGAAGTGACGTTCTAACAAAGGGTTACGAGTATTCGCCGCCGACCAGCTAAAGTTTTGCTAGCCGTGGCCGATATAAGACTCGTATCCCGGAGTAAAGTCTCCAACCAGACGAGGATAATGCTGTGAAAATCAATGATTCAATGAAAAGCACGCCGGGGCTGCCGACGTCGCCTGCCACCACCAATAACGCCCGCACGGCGGAAAAGGCGGCACCTGCGACGAACCAGCCAGCCGGCGACAATGTGCGCCTGTCCGCGCAAGGACAGGCGTTGGCAGCGAGTGGCGCAGGCGCCGCCAACGGTGTGTTCGACACCAAGAAAGTCGAACGCATCAAGATGGCGATCGCCGATGGCCAGTTCCAGGTCAATTCCGAGAAAGTGGCGGATGGCCTGCTGGAAACGGTCCGCGACCTGCTGCATTCGCGCAAACGTTAAGGAATAAGGTAGAGCCATGTCCGAGTCCCCGATGAGCAGCCTGCACCAGGAACTGCAGCTGATTACTGACCTGCTGGAAGTGCTGAAGCAGGAACAGGCGCATCTGGTGGCAGCGGACATCGACAAGCTCACCGCCCTGACGCCGCACAAGTCCAGTCTGGTCAGCCAGATGGGCGCGCTCGCCACCCAGCGCCACGAAGCGCTGGCCGCGCTCGGCTTTCTGGCCGAGGAAGCGGGCATGGAAGCCTGGCTGGAAACGCAGCATGACGCTGACGCCTCCGCCGTGTGGCAAACCGTGCTGGGCCAGACGCGCGAAGCGAAAGAGCTGAACCGCCTGAATGGCGTGCTGATCAACAAACATCTGAGCCAGACTCAGGGCGCCTTGCAAGCCCTGCGTCCGCAAACGGCCGGCCCGGTGTACGGCCCGACCGGCCACACCACCTCCGTCTCACGCAGCCGCGGATTTATCGCCGGCTGAATTCTTGCGCGGGCGCAAAACCCGCTCATCGGCGTGCTAGCATACTGCGAACATGCCAAAAAATAACTATTTCCTTTCTGCAGCTTGGGCGGCCCTATTTGCCGGCCATGCTTCCGCCGCCGTCCATCCAGCGCTCGCCAGCGGCCAGCTAGGCCTCTACCCCGCCGCCGACTTCCGCCTCGCCAGCGGACAATGCCAGGACTGCCCCACGCCGCGCCAGGCACTCTGGTACTTCCGCGACGAGCCGATCGCGGTCCCGCGCGCCGCCGGTGAACCGCCGCTGGTCTGGCTGGGTTCGCCCGACCGCATCGACGACGCCATGCTGGCGCCCGATGGCTCCAGGCTTGGCGAGGTCCCGCTGCAGCTGGCGCCAAAGATTGCCAGCAACCGTTCCTGGTTTGACGCCCGCTCGCTGGCCTTCTTCCGCCAGCGCGAAGTGAGCGCACGCGGCACGATGAACAGCGGCGTCTTCACCGCGCGCAGCTTGTGGCCGCGCGATTTCGTGCTGGCGCCATCCGCCGCCGCGCCGTTGAAGTCGCAGGACGAACTCGCCGGCTGGGTGCAGGCCGAGCATGGCGGCGCACGCAGCGCTTACGCCACGCGTACCGTCTGGCAGCGTCCCGGCAGCAAGGGTGCATGGGCCGGCAAGCCGGCCTTGGCCGTGATGCTGAACGGCGCACAAGGCGATGACGACGAAGCCTACGGCGGCCACTTCGCCATCGCCACCGGCCGCGTCGGCCCGCAAGGCGAATGGTCGGACTGGCTGGTCAATAACTTCTACAACCTGGACAGCGTCAGCGAAAAAGGCATCGTCGCATCGATGGTGCCGATGGACAGCTACCTGATGGACCTGAACAGCGGCCAGCAATACTACCGCCCGTCCTACATGCTGGTGGCCGTGCTGCGCGATGCCCGCACAGCGGCCGCCTACCAGAGCGGCATCCAGGACGTGTTCACGCACTTCTACAAACACGACTTCACCTACAAGCACGCCGCCGCCAACTGCGCCGGCATCAGCATCGACATGCTGCGCAAACTTGGCTGGCAAGTGCCGCAGCGTGGACCCACGGGACGCGTGACGGCCGTCGCGGCTTACGGTTACATGGCCGCCAGCGACCGCAGTCTGCAAAGCGGCCAGAAGACCTACGACTACTTCACGGAAGAACAGACCCGCCTTTATCCTGCCGTGGCTTTCGACGCCATCGGCCGCGACCTCCTGGCGCTGCTGGATGGCCAGGCCGGCCGCACGCTCAGCGCCTACGAACAGCAGCTGCGCGACGATGTGGAAGCGGTGGTGCTGGTGCGCATTCCGCAAGTGCCGTCCAGCCGTGCCTTCGGTTCGGCGCCGGTATACTCGATCGCGGAATATCGTGAACGCGTGCCGGCCGATCGCAGCAAATGGCAGATCGTACCAACGCCGCCACGGCCCTTCCCCGCTGCGTTGCGCGATGGACCGGCGCCTGCCGAAGATGCACCGATGCTGCCGCTGCCCGTGCTCGGCACTTTGGCAGGACTTGGCGCTGCCGGCACGGGCGCCTTGTGGCGGCTGCGTCTCTGGCTGCGCCGCCGCAAACTCAGCGCGGCGCCTGCGGTGCGATCGCCGTAGGAATTTCGGTTGAGGGATCGGGGATGCCCGACAGGATGGTGACGGCCACGCGGCGATTGCGCGCGCGGCCTTCCGGATCATCGTTCGATGCGACCGGATGATTGTCAGCGTGGCCGACCGCCGTCATGCGCGAAGCGGCGACACCGGACTCGATGAACAGCCGCACGACCGTCCCCGCGCGCGTGGCCGACAATTCCCAGTTGGAGGGAAAAGCCGTATTGCGAATCGGCTGATTGTCCGTATGTCCTTCCACCTGCACCGCGTGCGGATCATCCTTCAGCAGCGAAGCCACGGCGGTCAGCGCTTCACGCGATTCAGGCGTCAGGCGCGCATCGCCGGGATTGAACAGCACACTGGCGTTGATTTCCACGCTCACGCCGCGGCTGTTCTGCGTGACCTTCACCTTGCCCTCCTTGACCAGCGGCGCCAGCGTGGCGGCGAGATCGTTGGCCAGGTGCGTCATCTGCTCCTTCTCCTTGCGGATCTGCTCCGCGCGGCGGCGCTGGGCCGGATTCGGGATCGGCACATTCTGCACTTCGGTGTTCTGCAAGGGTGCTGCGCCCTGGCCGCCGAAAGCATCGCCCAGCGCATCGGAGAAGACTTTGTATTTGCCGATATTGACGGAAGAAATCGCGTACATCACGACGAAGAACGCGAACAGCAGCGTGATGAAATCCGCGTAGGAAATCAGCCAGCGCTCATGGTTCTCCGGTTCATCGTCGAACTTCCTGCGTGCGCGGCGGTACTGCATCTCAGTGCTCCCGCATCAGCGTGGCGATGCGCTCGTCGATCACACGCGTGAAGTCGCCAGTGGCGATATCGTAGAACACCGCGGCGGCCAGCTCCTGCTGGTAGACCTGGCGCGTGACGATGTTTTTCAGCTTGTTCGCAATCGGATAGAAGAACAGATTGGCCAGGCCCACGCCATAAATGGTGGACACGAAAGCCACCGCGATGCCGGAACCGAGCTTGCTCGGATCGGTGAGGTTTTCCATCACGTGAATCAGGCCCAGCACCGCGCCCAGGATGCCGATAGTCGGCGAATACCCGGCCGCCGATTCCCAGATGCGCACAGCCTGGCGTTCGGCCGTTTCGAAGGCGGTGATTTCCATGTCCAGCATTTGCCGCATCTTGTCCGGCTGGATGCCGTCCACGATCATGCGCAGACCCTTGGCGATGAATTTGTCTTTGGAGGCGAGCATGTAGCGCTCCAGCGCCAGCAAGCCGTCGCGGCGTGCGGCCAGGCTCCAGGAATTGATGTCGCGCGCCAGCGCGGCACGGTTATCGGCGGGCGGCTGAAAAATCCAGCGCAGCATCGACAGGCCGCGGCGCAAAGTGGGCAGGCGCGTTTGCAGCATCACCGCGCCAAACGTACCGATAACGACAATGGCAAACGCCGCCGGCTGAAGCAGGGAAGTGAGTTTGCCGCCTTCCAGCCCCTGGCCAACGAGAATGCCGGCAAGCGCCAGCAGTACGCCGGCTATGCTGGACCAGTCCATGCCTGCTCCCGGAGTGATGCACGCAGGCGGGCCACGGCCTGGGTGTGCAGTTGCGAGACCCGCGATTCGGATACACCCATCACGGCCCCGATTTCCTTCAGGTTCAGCTCTTCTTCGTAATACAGGCCCATTAACATTTTCTCGCGCGGCGGCAAGGCATCGATGGCATCGATCACCGCCTGGCGGAAATCGGTATCGAGCAGCGCGCGCAGAGGATCGGCTTCCTCGTCATGTGCGTAGCGGTCGAGGAAGGAATCATTGCCATCCTCGTCGTGGAAATCTTCGTAATACACCAGCTGGTGGCCTCCGCCTTCGGACAGCATTTCCTGGTAATCGGACAGCGACAGCTTGAGCGACTTCGCCACTTCCGATTCGCTGGGCGGACGGCCCAGGCGCTGCTGCAGCACGGCCATCGCATTTTCAATCTTGCGCATATCCTGGCGCAGCGAGCGCGGCATCCAGTCGGAGGAACGCAGCTCGTCCAGCATGGCGCCGCGGATGCGCATCACCGCATAGGTTTCAAACTGGGCGCCGTGGGTTTCTTCGTAGCGGTTGATAGCATCGAGCAAGCCGATCATCCCGGCCTGTACCAGGTCATCCACTTCCACACTCGGGGGCAACTTGGCCTTCATGTGGTGGGCAAGCCGCTTAACCAACGGCATGTGCTCCGTCAGCAAAGAGTCTTTGTCTACTTTCCCTTTGACCGTGTACATAAAATTCTAGTTGTTGTAATGCTCAAAAATGGTTGCTGCTCCCCGCAAAGTGTGATGCCGAGCCAGCCAGCGCAAAGCGTCCGGCCAGTTGACGGAACGCGACCGAAGCACCGGCCAGCGGAAACGCATCGACCACCGCGCGCCCTAAGCGTGCTGCACGATGCAGGTACTCGTCGGCTGGAACGGAACCCATGGAAACCAGGTTCACTGCCAGGTAACGGCTTGCCGCCTGCGCCATATTATCGTAAACCACCCTCGCCTCGGCTTCCGAAGCCCCGGTAACGAGAATTCCGAACGGGCGGCGGCCCAGTTCGTGGTTCAGGCGCTTGATCATCAGATAAGCATTCTTGATGGAAGCCGCGCTATTGGAAACTTGCACGACAATTTCCGAGCTGGCCATGACTGGCACGGGGAAAGCTTCGCCATCGAACTCGCCATCGATCAGGGTGATGCCGGTCTGCTTGACGAGCACGTCGAAAGCCTTGGCCAGGCGGCGGCCTTCGTCGGGACCGCGGCGCTGTTCGCCGCGCGTCATTTGCACCACATTAAATCCTTGCGGCGCAGCGTGAATCACCTGGTTCAGGCCGCACTGCTGGCGTGCCACATTGATCAGACTGGCGCCGCCATCGACACCCAGGCGCGATGCCACACCGTGGGCGCTGGCACAGGCATCGACCAGTAGCACATCATTGCCAGCCTGGGCCAGCGAGGCGCCCAGGTTAACCATCATCATGCCCTTGTCGTCCTGCGGCGTGGCGGACAGGAAGGTCACGATACGGGGCCGCGGCCCCGCCAGCATGCGGCGCAGGCCTTCCGCCTGGTCGAAATCGAAATTAGCCAAGGTGCACCTCGCGCAGGGAAGCATCATGGCCGGCATTGGCCATTACCAGAGGCAGATCGGCGTCAACGAACTGCGGCTTGGTGCCGCTGAAGGCACGCTCGATCAGGGCAGCCGGGTCGGCCAGGTGCAGGTCTTCCGGCACGCGCTGGCCGTTGGACACGTAGAACAGATTCAGCTTGTGGCGGATCACCACATCCAGCGCGGAGCCGATGGACGCGGCTTCATCGAGCTTGGTGATGATGGAACCGGCCAGGCCGCTGCCCTGGTAGGCGCGCACGACCTCGGACAAAGTCTCCTGCGTGGAAGTGGCGTTCAGGCACAGCAGGCGCTTCACGTTCGCTTCCGCGCCTTGCAGCATGGCTACCTGCTCTTCCACCATATGATCGCGCTGGCTGACGCCGACGGTGTCGATCAGTACGGTGTGCTTCTTGGTCAGTTCCTTCAGAGCGATGCGCAGGTCGGCTTCATCCTTCACCGAATGCACCATCACGCCGAGGATCTTGCCGTAAATGCGCAACTGCTCGTGGGCGCCGATACGATAAGCATCGGTGGTGATCAGGGCCAGCTTTTCCGGACCGTGGCGCATCACGCAGCGCGCGGCCAGCTTGGCGGTGGTGGTGGTCTTGCCGACACCGGTCGGGCCAACCAGGGCGAACACGCCGCCCTGCTCGATCAGCGCATCTTCGTTCGCCATCGCGTTCAGGTTGCGCGCCAGGACGTTGCGCATCCAGCGCTGGGCATCGACACCGGCCGGCAGCTTTTCAGTCAGGTAGCGCGACAGCTGGGCGGAGAAGCCAGCCGACAGCAGCTCACGCAGCACGGCATTCTTGTGCGGCTCGCGCTGCTGGCCGTTGCTGAAGGCGATCTCGGCCAGTTGGGATTCCATCATGCCGCGCATGGCGCGCAACTCGCTCATCATGGTGCTCATTTCAGCGGCGGCGGTGGCTTTCGCACCCGCGACGGCGTCGGCGACCATGGCGGTGATGCGGTCCATGTCGATGGCGGGAGCTGGCGCCGCTGCGGCCGCACGAGGCGGCATTGGGCGGGCTGGTGCTGGTGGACGCGGTGCGGGTGCGCGCGGCGCGGCTGGTGCCGTTTCGCGGGCTACGGTCGGTGCAGGACGCGGCGTCGCGCGCACGGCAGGCGCCTCGGGTTCCGGCGGCAGCATTGGCTCGACGCGCTCGTCGATTGCAGGCGGCGCCAGATCCAGTTGCGGCTGCGGTGCCGCCATTGGGGAATCTGCAGCGGGCATGGCCAGCGAGGCGGCATCGTCATTGGCCAGAGCCAGAATCTCCACCGCGCCATCGACGGGACGGTTGGAAAGGATCACAGCATCCGGCCCGAGGGCCTCGCGCACTTTGCGCAGCGCCTCGCGCGAGGTCGGCGCGGTGAATTTCTTGACGTTCATTGCAACTCCTGCAGTCTTTCACTCTGATGGTGAAATTATTGACGATGCACTGGAGAAACCATCGAACGAAAAGACCCCGAAAATCCCCCCTTATCCCAAAACCTTGGGGTCAGATCCGACATTCGGACATTTTCCTATTCCCCTATGGCGCAAGGGTCCCGAATAGCTCGACCATGCGTGGGTTCGTCCATCAAATTTACCAGCCGTAGCAGGCACGGGCCGCTCTGAGAGCAGCCCGATTCAAAAAATGTCCGAATGTCGGATCTGACCCCAGGGTGTTATTGGGCGCCGACGAGGGAGGTGACGCGGATGGTTTTGGTTTCCGGGATTTCGGCGTGCGACAGCACTTTCAGCTGCGGCAGTGCGCGGCGCAGGAAGCGGGCGAGCAAGGGACGCAAAGGTCCCGGCACCAGCAGCACCGGCGTCACGCCCAGCGCTTCCTGCTGCGCCGTGGCTTGCGCCGCTTGCTGCGCGATGGTGTCGGCCAGCCCTGGTTCGATGCCTGCCACGTCGCCGCCCCCCGCCGACAGCGCCTGCATCAGCAAGCGCTCCAGACGATTGTCGAGCGTCATCACGGACAGCTCCCCACCCTGCGGGAACAGCTGCTGCACAATGGCCCGGCCCAGCGCAATACGCGATTGCGCGGTCAGCTCGTTCGGGTCCTGCGTCAGCGGCGTGAATTCGGCCAGCGTTTCGATGATGGTGCGCATGTCGCGAATGTGCACGCCTTCCGACAGCAGATTCTGCAGCACCTTCTGCAGCGCGGACAGCGACAGCATCTTCGGCACCAGATCTTCCACCAGCTTCGGCGACTCCTTACCCAGGTGATCCAGCAGCGACTGCACTTCCGCACGGCCCAGCAGTTCCGCCGCATGCGTCGTGATCAGGTGATTCAGATGCGTCGCGACCACGGTGCCCGCATCGACTACGGTATAGCCCATGCCGGTCGCCTGATCGCGCAAGCCAGCGTCGATCCACACGGCCGGCAAACCAAAGGCCGGATCAGTCGTAGCCAAACCCGGCAGCGTACCGCTGGCCATGCCCGGATTAATTGCCAGGAACTGGCCATTGAAGGCCTCGCCCGCGCCCACCTCCACGCCTTTCAGCGTGATGCGGTAAGCCGATGGCTTCAACTCCAGGTTGTCGCGGATGTGCACCGGCGGCGGCAGGAAGCCCACTTCCTGCGCGAATTTTTTACGGATGCCTTTGATGCGCTTCAGCAGCTCACCACCCTGATTCTTGTCCACCAGCGGAATCAGGCGATAGCCCACTTCCAGGCCGAGTGTATCCACGGCCAGCACGTCCTGCCAGCTGGCTTCTTCCTGTTCCGGCGCGGCTGCCGCAGCGGCGCCGCCCGCGGCAGCACCGCCTGCGGCCTGCGCTTCCGGCGTACCGCCCATTTCAACGCGCTCTTTTGCGCGCTTGGACATCAGGTACGCCGAGCCGCCCAGCAAGCCTGCCAGCAGCAGGAACACCAGGTTCGGCATGCCCGGGATCAGGCCCATGCCGCCGATGATGCCGGCCGTGATGTACAGCACTTGCGGCTTGGCGAACAGCTGGCCGATCACCTGGGTGCCGATGTCCGATTCGCTCGCCACGCGGGACACCACGATACCCGCGGCAATCGAAATCACCAGCGATGGAATCTGCGCCACCAGGCCGTCACCAATCGCCAGCAGCGTGTAGTTTTTCAGCGCGTCGGCAAAGGCCATATCGTGCTGGATCAGGCCCACCAGCAGACCGCCCACCACGTTGATCACGGTAACCATGATGCCGGCCACCGCGTCGCCACGCACGTACTTGGACGCACCGTCCATCGCGCCGTAGAACTCCGCTTCCTGCGCCACTTCGCTACGGCGCGCGCGCGCTTCCTTCTCGCCGATCAGGCCCGCGTTCAGGTCGGCGTCAATCGCCATCTGTTTACCTGGCATTGCGTCCAACGCGAAACGTGCACCCACCTCAGCGATACGGCCCGCGCCCTTGGTCACGACCACGAAGTTGATGATGGTCAGGATCACGAACACCACGATACCGACGGTGTAGTTCCCGCCGATCAGGAAGTGGCCGAAGGCTTCAATCACTTTACCGGCAGCGTCGGCGCCGGTATGGCCCTGGGTCAGCACCACGCGGGTCGATGCCACGTTCAACGACAAACGCAGCATAGTGGACACCAGCAGCACAGTCGGGAAAGCCATGAAGTCCAGTGGCTTGACCGTATAAAGACTGGTCAGCAGCACGATGATCGACAGCGCGATGTTAAAGCTGAAGAACAGGTCGAGGACGAAGGCCGGCAGCGGCAGGATCATCATCGCCAGCAGCATGATGATCAGAATAGGCGCGGCCAGGCTCTTGGCATTGCCACCGGCCATTCCACTCATCCATGCGGGAAGCTTCACGCTGTTCATGCTTATACTCCGTTGTTATCTGGTTTCTTTGGTGCCGCCGGGTCCATGTCTTCCGGCACATCGAGCTTGGTCGGACGGTCCGGATAGCGCAGGCCCGGACGGAACGCGCGCAACTGGTACACATAGGCCAGCACTTCGGCCACTGCGGCGTACAGGCGCTGCGGAATCTCATCGCCGATCTCGGTATGCTTGTGCAGTGCACGCGCCAGCGGTGGTGCTTCCAGGATCGCGACGCGGTGCTCTTTCGCCAGCTCGCGGATCTTGGCCGCGACTTCATCCGTACCTTTTGCGACGACGCGCGGTGCACCCGCTTCGCCCGCGCCGTATTTCAGCGCGACCGCGTAGTGGGTCGGATTGGTCACCACCACGTCGGCGGTCGGCACTTCGGCCATCATGCGGCGCTTGGCCATCTCGCGCTGCAGCTGGCGGATCTTGCCTTTGATCTGGGGGTTACCGTCCGATTCCTTGGATTCCTGGATCAGCTCCTGGCGTGTCATCTTCAGCTTGTTCGCGTAGTGCCACATCTGGTACGGCGCATCGATGGCAGCAATGAAACCCAGCGCGCCGACGATGAACAGGAAGCTCATCGCCAGCATGTCCATCACGTGCGCGCTGCTGGAATTCAGCGGCTCGTTGGCCAGGCCCAGCACCGCTTCCTTCTGGCGCATGATGACGAACCAGGCCACGGCGCCAACCACCAGGGCCTTGATAATGGCTTTGACCAGCTCCACCAGAGAGTTGGTCGAGAACATATTGCCGATGCCCGTGATCGGGTTCAGCTTCATGAAATTGGGGGTAATGGCTTTGCCGCTGAACAGCCAGCCGCCCACCAGCAGCGGGGAGGCCAGGGCCACGACCATCACGGCCACGCCCAGCGGCAGGCAGGCGATCAGCACCTGCACCAGGTCGACCGCCATTCGGTGGATCAGCACGTCGGCATCGAAAGCCTGGTCGCGCGTCATCTGCAGGCCGGACACCATGGTGTGGCTCAGCTCACGCACCAGACTGGAACCCGTCATCCACAGACCAGCGCCCGCCGCCATCAGCACGGTAAACGTCGCGACTTCGCGTGATCGGGGAACGTCGCCTTCTTCTCGCGCCTGCTCGAGGCGCCTCGGTGACGCGGGTTCTGTCTTTTCGGCTTCGCTTTCTTCAGCCATGTACCGCTCCTGTTATCGACCATGCCATTATCAGGGCGGTGGCGCCACGGCCATCTATGGAAAAAGGGCGGAAATCCGCCCCTTTTCATTATTGCTCAGTGGAAATTTCAGCCTTGGACTCGGGTTCCGGCTTCGGTTTCGGACGTCCATGCTGCTGCACGGTCTGGTCAATGGCGCCGAAAATCGACTTGCCATCGGCGTCCAGCATTTCGATTTTGATGGTGTCGCCGAAGGACATGAAGCCAGTCGCCGGCTTGCCGTCGGCGATGGTTTCCAGGCAGCGCTTTTCGGCGATGCAGGAATAGCCTTTCTTCGCATCCTTGTTGGACACGGTGCCGGAGCCGACGATGGTGCCGGCGCGGGCATTGCGGGTTTTGACCAGGTGGCTGATCAGCTGGGCGAAGTTGAAGACCATGTCCACGCCCGCGTTCGGCTGGCCAACCAGCTTGCCGTTCCAGATCGAGCGCAGCGGCAGGTGGACTTTGGCATCCTTCCAGGCTTCACCCAGTTCGTCCGGCGTGACGGCTACCGGCGAGAAGCTGGAAGCCGGTTTGGACTGGAAAAAGCCGAAACCCTTGGCCAGCTCTTCCGGAATCAGATTGCGCAACGAGACGTCATTCACCAGCATCAGCAGGCGAATTTGCTGGAAAGCCTGGTCGGGCGTGGCGCCCATCGGCACGTCGTCCGTGATCACAGCCACTTCCGCTTCAAAGTCGATGCCCCACTCTTCGTGCTTCAGCTCGATGTCGTCGGCCGGGCCGATGAAATCGTCGCTGCCGCCCTGGTACATCAGCGGATCTTCCCAGAACGAAGCCGGCATTTCCGCATTGCGCGCCTTGCGCACCAGCTCGACGTGGTTGACGTAGGCCGAGCCATCGGCCCACTGGAAGGCGCGCGGCAGCGGCGCCATGCAGTTCTTCGGATCGAAGTCGAAGCTGCGGCGGGCCTTGCCTTCATTCAGCGCGCGGTAGAGTTCGTCAAGCTGGGGCGCGATGAAGGACCAGTCGTCCAGCGCGCGTTGCATCGATCGCGCGACACCGTCCGCCACCACTGCCGTTTTCAGATCACGCGAGACGACGATCAATTGACCGTCACGGGTACCGTCTTTGAAGGTTGCGAGTTTCATGTGTCAGGTAGCAGCTAATAGGGCAAGTTGTTCGGGAGAGAGGTAGCACCACTCGCCTTCTTTCAGGCCGAGCGCATCCAGCTGCAAGCCGCCAATGGCGGAACGGTGCAGCGCCGCGCAATGGTTGCCGGCGGCAGCCAGCATACGCTTAACCTGGTGGTATTTGCCCTGTTCCAGCACGATCTCCAGCTGATTTTCGCCCTTCTTCTCGCAAATCAGCGCCGCCAGCGGGGCTGGTTCGTCGTGCAGCTGGACGCCGCTCAGCATCTGCTGCACCAGCTCGTCGGTCACGGGGGTATCGGTGGTGGCTTGATAAACCTTGGGAACGTGGCGCTTCGGCGACGATTGTGCGTGTATAAAGGGGCCATCGTCGGACATCAGCAGCATGCCTGTCGTGTCATGATCAAGCCGGCCGACCGGCTGCACCTCGCGCCAGGTGAACTGCTCCGGCAGCAAGGTCAGCACGCCGGGATGATGGCTCGGCTTGCGCGAGCATTCGTAGTCGGCCGGTTTGTACAACGCGATGTAGACGTGCTCGCGGTAGACCCACTCCTCTTCGAAAACGTGGAGAACCAGGCCTTCCGTTTCGAAAGTAGTCTTGTAATTGTCCTGCACTTCGCCATTGATGATGACATCGCCATCTTCAATCAGCGCACGGCAGTATTTGCGCGTCCCGAAGCCTTGCGACTGCAGAATGCGATCCAGGGAAAGTTTACTCATGGGGCGGGATTTTACCGGATTTTAAGCGGGATCAAGCTCGGACATTGATACAGATCAAGGGATGTCTAAGACATATTGATACACTGAAATCACGTTAGGAATTTGCTGAACGTAAATAGGAAGAAACGCCATGAAGCTTTCGATAAGCCGCAGCACTTTGGCACGCGCCCACTCCGCTTCCCTGCAAATGCGGCTGGCCCTGGCACGCTGGCACGGCGGCGCCAGCGCCATGCCGCAGAATGAATGGCAGTCCACGGTTCAATGCGGATTTCAGGAATGGCTGGAAGCGGGGGGATTTTCCGGCATGGCGCCAGCATCTTCACAGACGAAAACAGCGGCCAAGGGCCGCCGTTCTCTTGCCTCACAAAGAGACAGTGACGAGGAATTTCAATTCACTCTAATCCGCATCCATGATGCGGCTGAGTAGTCTTTACCCAAGTTCAAGTTGTGAAGCCCTCCCTTGAATGAACTACATCGTTACTATAGTCCACCTCGGGGAATATACAAGCCTTAATAAAAGCAGTTTGCCAACGTTTCCTGCTGAGCAGCTCTGCTGTATTAATGCAGTGCCGGCTTGACGGATTCGACCGCCGCCTTCATGGCGCCGGCACCCATCGCTGCGCCAAATTTCTTCAGCACGCGCTCAGGCAGACCTTCATGCTGGGTGTAGTCGATGACGTCTTCGGCCTTCACCACATCACGCGCCACGCTGTCCACACTACCAAGGTCATCGGCCAGACCCATGTCGATCGCCTTGGCGCCAGTCCAGAACAGGCCGGAGAACATTTCCGGCGTTTCGTGCAGGCGTTTGCCGCGGCCAGCGCGTACCACTTCGATGAACTGCTCGTGGATCTCTTTCAGCATGGTTTGCGCATGCTGCTTGTGCTTTTCCGATTGCGGGCTGAACGGATCGAGGAAGCCCTTGTTTTCACCTGCGGTCAGCAAGCGGCGCTCGACCCCCAGCTTCTCCATGGTGCCCGTAAAGCCGAAGCCATCCATCAGCACGCCGATGGAACCGATGATGCTGGCCTTGTTGACGTAAATGCGGTCGGCTGCCGAAGCGATGTAATAGCCGCCGGACGCGCAGATCTCATCCACTACTACATATAGAGGTTTGTTCGGATAGCCTTTCCGCAGGCGGCGGATTTCATCCACGATCATGCCCGCCTGGACTGGACTGCCGCCCGGGCTGTTGATGTGCAGGACCACCGCCACGGAACCCGCATCCGCGAAGGCTTTGTTCAGCGCCGGAATCACCACGGTTGCCGAACCGCTGCCTTCTGCTTCGATATTGCCCTCAATTTCGATCAACGCCGTGTGACGGCCCAGCGATTCCGAATCGCCGCCCAGATGAATATCGAAATAGCTGGCAATCGCAAAAAATACAATCACCAGCACGAACACTTTGAAGAAAATGCTCCAGCGGCGGTTGGCGCGCTGTTCCTTCAGCGTGGCAAACACCAGCTTTTCGAGCACTTCGCGCTCCCAGTTGATGGGAGGCGTGCCGGGCGGCTGTTGCGCCGGCTGAGGCGGTGATGGCGGCGGAGTCTGGTTCAGGTTGTCGCTCATAATCCTTGCTTTCTTGGCGCGTCAGGCGCGCGCCGGCTGGACGTAATCGTCCGGTTGCCAGTAAATATTCTGGTCGCGCTCCGTCACTGCGATGGGACGCAAGCGGCCACCGCGGCATGGTCCACCGGCGCATTGTCCGTTATCGGGCAGATAAATCGCACCGTGCGTGGAGCACATGATATAGAGCTTGGAAGATTCGAAGAATTCCCCTTCGGCCCAGTCCAGCTCGATTGGCACATGAGCGCAGCGGTTCAGATAGGCGTAGGCCTTGCCGCCATAGCGCACGACGAAACCGGTGGTGTCCTCGCCCCCGGCCGTGACAGGAAAGCGCACGCCCTTGCCGCCGTCCGTTATGGCGTCCGACGCACAGATCAGGATTTCTTCACTCATCATGCATTCTCGTTGAGCCACTCATGCAGCTGCGGCACCGAGCGGGCGCTGAACACGGGATTGCAGGCTTGCAGCTGATCCACCGGATGGGCGCCATATTCGACGGCGATGCCAGCAGATCCCGCATTTTGCGCCATCATCAAATCATGCGTCGTATCGCCGATCATGACCGTGCGCTTCAGATCCTGGCCCAGTTCGCGGGTCAGCTCTTGCAGCATGGCGGGATGCGGCTTGGAAAAAGTCTCATCCGCGCAGCGCGTGGCGTCAAAGGTGGACAGCAAACCCGCGGCATTCAGCGAGCGGTTCAGACCAACCCTGCTCTTGCCGGTGGCCACGGCCAGGAAATAGCCCTGCTGGGACAGTTCCTGCAGCATCTCATGCACGCCATCGAACAGGGTCAGCTCGTGATCCTTGCTCAGATAGTGATAGCGATAGCGCTCCACCATGCGCGGGTAGTATTTCGGATCGACGTCCGGCAACACGACCTGTAGCGCCTCGCCCAGGCCCAGCCCGATCACGTGCGAGGCTGACTCCCGGCTCGGAATGGGCAGGCCCAGATCCTTGGCCGAGGCCTGGATGCACTTCACGATGGTCGCCGTGCTATCCATCAGCGTGCCGTCCCAATCGAAGACGATCAGGTCAAATTGCTTTCTTGCCATTTTCTTGTGCTCAATTCAACGGTTTACCCAAGCTTACCAAGAATTTTTCGCATTCGGCGGCCAAAGGTGCGTTAAGTGTCATCACCTTGCCGGTTTCCGGGTGGGTAAACGTAATTTGATGGGCGTGCAGGAACATGCGTTTTAGCGCGCCGCGGGCGTCGGTGGCTTTTTGCAGCGCCTTGTTGAGCGCAAAATCGCCGTATTTGTCGTCACCTGCAATCGGGAAGCCCGACGATGCAAGATGAACGCGAATCTGGTGGGTGCGTCCGGTTTTCAGCTCGGCTTCCAGGAGGGCAAATTCCGGGAATTTTTTCAGCAAGGTAAATACCGTATGCGAAGGCTGGCCATCCGCTTGCACGCGGACGCGGCGCTCGCCATCCGCCAGCGTATATTTATGCAATGCCAACTTTACGTGCTGACGCTTGTTCTTCCAGTCACCTACGCACAGAGTCAGGTAGCGCTTGTCGGTCAGGCCGTCACGCATCTGGTCGTGCAGGCTGGTCAGGGCTGACCGTTTCTTGGCGAGCAAGAGCAGCCCGGAGGTTTCACGGTCCAGACGATGTACCAGTTCCAGGAATTTGGCATCCGGCCGGGAGGCGCGCAGCTGCTCGATCACGCCAAACGACACGCCGGAGCCGCCGTGCACGGCCACGCCGGCCGGCTTATCGACCACAAGCAGGTGGGCATCTTCATAAATAATCGGGAATTCGGCGGCCGGAACAGCAGAATCTTGTTTTTCAGCAACACGAACCGGCGGAATCCGCACCACGTCGCCCTCATTCAGGCGATAAAGCTGGTCGATACGGCCCTTGTTAACCCGCACTTCGCCCGAGCGAAGGATGCGGTAAATATGACTCTTGGGCACGCCTTTGCAAACACGCAACAGATAGTTGTCGATACGCTGACCGGCCTCTTCTTCAGTAATTGTCACGAATTGTGCTTGCGGCAGGACCTGTGTGTGGGTTGCCGGGGCTTTCTTTTCTCCGGTCTTCCCAGAAAATCTCTCTAAGTCCTTCATTTTGAATATATAATCGTTTTGCCGCGGTTTATAGCTGCTGCACGTGTAAGAATAAAAGTACATTTTACACAGGGGCAGATCCACTGGCCTCGCCTAAATCGCAAATTCAGTGGAAAAAACGTATACGCACATTCGTGCGCCGGTCAGGGTGACGACCATTGTTGTCATCGGGCAGAGCGCTCGGGTGCAGAATTAGACTGGCTGGATTGTTAGGATAAGTCCGGTGAGCAGAGATGACAGTCGTTTGCTCGCTGGTTGATGAAGCTGATAACGCTTGCCGTTTTCGCCATGGCACCACACAAGATGCCCTGGCTCGACGATGTGCGCACGCCTGAACGCTCTCCCGCCTCCCGAAAGATCGGGCCGCCGGAGCACGCTGCGGGCAGTGCGCAGACTCGGCATGACGATCGGACTTCATGCGCCCAATGCGGTGGCAGCGCCAAAACGCGCAGCTGCGCCGCATGCAGAGGCATTTTCCCCACAGCCTCCTTAATTCACGCGTATATCCTTGTACTGCGCCGCCTCCCACGAGGCGGCTTTGACATGGCCCAAGGGTCGCGGAGTTTATAAAAATGAAACGCATGTTGTTTAACGCTACGCAGCAGGAGGAGCTGCGCGTAGCGATTGTCGACGGTCAGAAATTGATCGACATCGACATCGAGACCGCCGGACGCGAGCAGCGCAAGTCCAATATCTACAAAGGCGTCATCACCCGTATCGAACCCTCCCTGGAAGCTTGCTTCGTTTCCTACGGCGAAGACCGTCACGGTTTCCTGCCGTTCAAGGAAGTGGCGCGCAGCTATTTCCGCGAAGGCGTGGACGTGCGCAATGCCTCCGTCAAGGAAGCCCTGCGCGAGGGCCAGGAAATCATGGTGCAGGTGGAAAAGGAAGAGCGCGGTAACAAAGGCGCTGCCCTGACCTCCTTCATCTCCCTGGCCGGCCGCTACCTGGTGCTGATGCCGAACAATCCGCGTGGTGGTGGTGTGTCCCGCCGCGTGGAAGGCGAAGAGCGCCAGGAACTGCGCGAAACCATGGACAAGCTGGACCTGCCGCAAGGCATGTCGGTGATTGCCCGTACCGCCGGCATCGGCCGTACCGTGGAAGAGCTGCAGTGGGACTTGAACTACCTGATGCAGCTGTGGCGTGCGATTGAAGGCGCCTCCAAAGCCGCCACCGGCGCCTTCCTGATTTACCAGGAATCGTCCCTGGTGATCCGCGCGATCCGCGATTACTTCCAGCCGGATATCGGCGAAATCCTGATCGATACCGACGAGATCTACGAACAAGCGCACCAGTTCATGTCCCACGTGATGCCGGACATGGTGCACCGGGTAAAGCGCTACAGCGACGACGTGCCGCTGTTCTCCCGCTTCCAGATCGAACACCAGATCGAAACCGCCTACTCGCGCACCGTGCCGCTGCCATCCGGCGGCGCCATCGTGATCGACCACACCGAAGCGCTGGTGTCGGTCGACGTGAACTCGGCCCGCGCCACCCGCGGTTCCGACATCGAAACCACCGCCTTCCACACCAACTGCGAAGCGGCCGACGAAGTGGCCCGCCAGCTGCGCCTGCGCGACCTGGGCGGCCTGATCGTGATCGACTTCATCGACATGGAAGTGTCGAAGAACCAGCGTGAAGTGGAGCAGCGCCTGAAAGACGCCCTGCACCACGACCGTGCCCGCGTTCAGATGGGCAAGATTTCCCGCTTCGGCCTGATGGAACTGTCGCGCCAGCGCCTGCGCCCTTCCCTGTCCGAAGGTTCGCACGTGACCTGCCCGCGCTGCTCCGGCACCGGCCACATCCGCGATACCGAATCGTCCGCCCTGCAGGTGCTGCGCATCATCCAGGAAGAGGCGATGAAGGAAAACAGCGCCGCGATTCACGTGCAGGTGCCGGTCGACGTGGCCGCCTTCCTGCTGAACGAGAAGCGCGGTGAAGTGCTGAAGATCGAGAACCGCCACCGTATCACCGTGATCCTGATCCCGAACAAGCATCTGGACACCCCGCACTACAAGCTGGAACGCATCAAGCACGACGATCCACGCCTGGAAGACCACGCCGCCAGCTACACCATGGCTGAGCAAGCCGAGACCGATATGGCCTTCAGCAAGCGTCAAAAGGAAGAATCCAAGCCGCGCCAGGAAGCCGTGGTCAAGACCATTACTCCGGAGCAACCAGCTCCGATGGTCGATCACAAAGCTGCTGCCGAGGCTGCCAAGCCTGCGCCTGTTGTGGCCGCCGCTCCGGCACCAAAGGGTTTCTTCGCCAAGCTGATTTCCTTGTTCACCGGCGAGAAAGAAGAGCCGGTGGCTGCTCCGGCACCTGCCATCGTTACCAAGCCAGCCTCTTCCGAGCGCGGCGACCGCAACGCACGCGGCCCACGTGGCCGCAACCGTGGCAAGGGTGGCCGTGCCGAACGCGAGGACCGCGAACCAGGTGCGCGTCCGGGCGCCGAAGAAGCCAAACCGGCAAGCGAGCCCCGCGAGAAGCGCGAGCGCAAGCCACGCGAACCGCGCGAGCCACGTGAAAATGCCGAAGCAGTAGCCCAGCCACGCGCCGAGCGCGGCGAGAAGGCCGAACGTGAACCACGCGAGCCGCGTGAGCCACGCCAGCCGCGTCCGCCACGCGAACCACGCGGCGAGAAACCATCCGCAGCGCCAGCCGAAGCGAAAGCTGAAGAATTGGCACTGGCAGCAGCGGGCGTCGGCCCGGTCGGCACTGGCACCGGCGCTCCTGAAACGCCGGTTCTGGTCAAGCCACAGAATGTGGGCCCGGAAGGCGAAGAAGTCGAGGGCGCCGAAGGTGGTGACGAGCCACGCCGCCGCCGCCGCCGTGGTGGCCGCAACCGCAACCGCCGTGACCGTGAAGGCGCAGAAAACGCCGAAGGCATGAACGCTGAAGGCATGGACGCTGCTGAAGGTGCAGCACCTGCCGAAGTTGCTGATGCTGCTGCTGAGACTGCTGCGCCAGCCGTTGCCGCCGCACCAGCTGTGGCGACTGCTGCTGTCGAAGCTGCGGCACCTGCTATGGAAGCCGCTCCGGCGCCAGTCGCTGCACCAGCTGCGTCCGCCGAGGCCGCCGCGCCGGCACCGGTCAGCGCTGCACCTGTAGCGCCGATTGCTGAGGCTCCTGTGCATGTCGCTGCGCCTGCTGCTGAAGCGCCTGTCGCACCAGCTCCGGCCATCCTGGCTGAAGCCATTCCAGCCGTTGCCGAGCCTGCGCCTGCGCCGCAAGTGATCGTTGCGCCTCCAGCAGTAGCGGCCGAAGCTGCAATCGAAATCGCTGCCGAACCAGCACCGGCTCCGGCGCCAGTTGAGGCACCAGTGCCTGCCGCGACCCCGGTCGCGCCTGCACCGGCAGTTGCTGCCGCTGACGCCGCTCCAGCCGTGGTCGAACCAGTTCCTGCTGCCGAGTACGCCTTCGAACAGAAGCCTGTGGAAGCCGCGCCAGCGCCAGCCGCTGCTCCGGCTCCAGTCGCTGCTGTGCCGGCACCAGCACCTGCCCCGGCAGCTGCTCCTGCCCCAGCCAATTTCGACGACATGCTGGCTTCCGCTGGCCTGACCATGGCCGCGACCGATCCTGCCAAGCTGCGCGCAGCCCAGGAAGCCGCTGCTGCCGTGCCGGCACCGGTGCGCGTCCCACGTGAGCGCAAGCCGCAGCCCCCGGTATCGGATGAGCCGCTGGTGCAAGTGAGCACCCGCCGCTAACGCATGCTTCATGCAACCTGAAAAGGGAAGCCTCGCGCTTCCCTTTTTTTCGCCCCGAAAAAACGAACTCATGTACCAAAACGTGCCTGACCCCAAAGTGAACATGAGCCCGCCGGCGCAGGTGCGCCTGGCGGAGGCGTTCTGGTATTGGCTTAAGCTGGGCTTCGTCAGCTTTGGCGGTCCCGCCGGGCAAATCGCGATGATGCATGCGGAGCTGGTCGAGCGCCGCCGCTGGATTTCCGAACACCGCTTCCTGCATGCGCTCAATTACTGCATGCTGCTGCCCGGCCCCGAAGCGACCCAGCTGGCCATCTATATCGGCTGGCTGATGCATCGTACGCCTGGCGCTATCGTCGCCGGCACGCTGTTCGTGCTGCCCTCCCTGCTTATCCTGATGGCTCTGTCGTGGATTTATCTGGCGTTCGGCAGCCTGCCGGTTGTCGCGGGCGTACTGTACGGCATGAAACCCGCCGTCGTGGCGATCGTGCTGGCCGCCGCCTGGCGCATCGGCAGTCGGACGCTGCGCAACGGTCTGTTGATTGCAATCGCCGCCGCGGCGTTTGTTGCAATCAGCATCATTCACCTGCCCTTCCCCGCCATCGTGCTCAGCGCAGCCCTCATCGGCTGGATCGGCGGGCGGGCGGCGCCGGCAAAATTCCAGATCGGTGGCGGCCCTCATGCGGCGGAAGCCAGCTACGGCCCGGCCCTGATCGACGATGACACGCCAACACCCGCCCACGCCCGTTTCAGCTGGCCGCGCCTGCTGCGCAATATCATTGGCGGGCTGGGACTGATGGCCGGAGCATGGCTGCTGATCGCCTGGCTGAGCGGTGCCGACCGCACGCTGGCGCAGATGGGATGGTTCTTCAGTAAGGCGTCCCTGCTGACTTTCGGTGGCGCTTACGCCGTGCTGCCTTATGTATATCAAGGCGCGGTGCAGACCTTCCACTGGCTGACGCCGGCCCAGATGATTGACGGCCTCGCGCTGGGCGAAACCACGCCTGGCCCGCTGATCATGATTGTGGCCTTTATCGGCTTCGTCGGCGCCTGGACGGCCGATTTATTCGGCAATCCGATTGCCGCCGGCATCGCCGGCGCGGCGGTGGCGGCCTGGTTCACTTTCCTGCCTTCGTTCATCTTCGTGCTGTCGGGCGGACCGCTGGTCGAAGCCACACGTGGCGATATCCGCATGACCGCGCCGCTGACCGCCATTTCAGCCGCCGTGGTTGGCGTGATTGCAAGCCTGGCCGTGTTTTTTGGCCAGCATGTGTTCCACACGCGCACAGGCTGGGATTGGACGTCCATCGCCATTGCCGCTGCCGCCTGCCTGGCCTTGTTCCGTCTTAAAATGGGCCCCATCAAGGTATTGCTGGCCTGTGCCATTGCTGGCATCGTGCTATCGTATCTGGGTTAGACGAATCTCACGTATCAATGACTGAAAAGACCATCATCCTGAACGACGGCCGCAGCCAGGCGCCCGCCATCCCGGCCACGCTGGAACCACCGACCGGCAGCGTGCAGGACACGCTCGCGCGTCCGCTGCACGACCTGCGCATCTCGATCACGGACCGCTGCAACTTCCGCTGCGTCTACTGCATGCCGAAGGAAGTGTTCGACAAGGATTACCAATACCTGCCGCACAATTCCCTGCTGACGTTCGAAGAAATCACGCGCATCGCCCGTCTCTTCATCGAGCACGGCGTGGAAAAAATCCGCCTGACCGGCGGCGAACCGCTGCTGCGCAAGAATGTGGAAAAGCTGATCGAGATGCTGGCGAACCTGCGCACCGTTTCCGGCAAGCCGCTCGACCTCACGCTGACCACCAATGCTTCCCTGCTGGCCCGCAAAGCCCAGTCGCTGAAGGACGCCGGGCTGCAGCGCGTCACCGTGTCGCTCGACGCGCTGGACGACGCCACCTTCAAGCGCATGAACGATGTCGATTTTGAAGTGGCCGAAGTCCTGCACGGCATCGACGTCGCGCACAGCGTGGGCCTGGGTCCGATCAAAGTGAACATGGTGGTCAAGCGCGGCATGAACGAGCAGGAGATCCTGCCAATGGCGCGCCATTTCAAAGACACTCCGCATATCCTGCGCTTCATCGAATTCATGGACGTTGGCGCATCCAACGGCTGGAATATGCAGGACGTGATTCCTTCCGAAGAAATCGTGCGCCGCATCAGCGCCGAAATGCCGTTGCAGCCGGTGAATCCGAATTACACCGGCGAGACGGCGGAGCGTTGGCGCTATGTGGACGGCGGCGGCGAGATCGGTGTGATTTCAAGTGTAACCCACGCATTCTGCAAGGACTGTACTCGTGCGCGCCTGTCGACAGAGGGTAAGCTGTACACCTGCCTGTTCGCCACGCGCGGCCACGATCTGCGCCAGCTGATGCGCGAAGGGCGCAGCGATGCCGAGATTTCGGGCGCCGTCGCCCAGCTCTGGCGTGGGCGCAGCGACCGTTATTCCGAGCTTCGAACCATCAACACCGACGGGCTTTCCCGCACCGGCGGCGAGCGCAAAGTCGAGATGTCCTATATCGGAGGATAGTTTGAGTGTCAGTGCACTGATTCTGGCGGGCGGCCGCGGCACCCGCATGGGCCGTGTGGACAAAGGCCTGCAACCCTTCCGCGGCGGCACGCTGGTTTCTCATGTGCTGCAGCGCCTTTCTCCGCAAGTCGAGAATGTCGTCATCAATGCCAACCGCAATCTGCCTGCCTACAGCGCGCTCGGCGCACAGGTGCTGCCGGACGAGCTGACCGGCTTTGAAGGCCCGCTGGCCGGCGTGCAGACTGGCCTGCGCCACTGCGCCACCGAGTTGATGGTCACTGCGCCTTGCGATTCGCCCTTCCTGCCTGCCGATCTGGTGCAGCGCCTGCACGAGGCCATGCTCGCGAAGGACGCCGATCTGGCCGTCGCCGCCACGCTGGAAACTGACGAAACCGGCAATACGCATACCCAGCTGCACCCGGTCTTCAGCCTGATTCGCAAGAGCGCCCTGTCCCAGCTGGATGCTTACCTGTCCACCGGCGCACGGCGCATGGATGGCTGGTACAAATCGATCAAGGTGGTCGAAGTCCAGTTCAACGACGCCGCCGCCTTCCGCAACATCAACACGCTGGATGAGCTGCACAAAGAGGAAGCCGCCACCGGCGCACCATCGCTGAAGGAGGTGGTCAGCTGCCTGTCGGATTACGATCCCGATGCGCTGCCTGTGCGCCATGCCCAGCGCATCATCAGCGAATTTATCCAGCCCGTGCGCGGCGTGGAGAAAGTGGCTCTGCGCAGCGCACTCGATCGCGTGCTGGCCGAAGATGTGATCTCGCCCATCAACGTGCCGGCCCACGACAATTCCGCGATGGACGGCTTTGCCTTCGCCGGCGAGCAGCTTGGCAGCGCACCGCTTACGCTGAAAATCCTGGGAACGATCTACGCCGGCCGCACTTCGCCACTGAAGCCCGGCCCCGGCGAATGCGTGCGCATCATGACTGGTGGTGTGATGCCCGAAGGCTGCGACACAGTGCTGCCGCAGGAACATGCGGCGGACATCAGCGACACCAGCGTCGCCATCCCGCCAGGCAGCGTGCGTACCGGCGACAACCGCCGCTTCAAAGGTGAGGACCTCACCGCGGGCAGCGCGGCGCTAAAGAAAGGCAAGATCATTCGGCCCGCAGATCTGGGCCTGATCGCATCGCTGGGCATGGCCGAAGTGCCGGTGCAGCGCCGCCTGCGCGTGGCCTTTTTCTCTACCGGCGATGAATTGCGTTCGATCGGCGAAACCCTGGGCGAGGGCTGCGTTTACGATTCCAACCGCTACACGCTGTACGGCATGCTGACGCGCCTGGGCTGCGACATCATCGATATGGGCTGCGTGAAAGACGATCCGGCCATGCTGGAAGAGACGCTGCGCACCGCCACCGAATGCGCGGACGCCATCATCACCTCAGGCGGCGTCTCGGTCGGCGCGGCCGACTACACCAAGCAGATCATGGGCACACTGGGCGATGTGACGTTCTGGAAGATCGGCATGCGCCCCGGCCGCCCGATGGCCTTCGGACGCATCAGTTCCAACGGCCATAACGCCTTCCTGTTCGGGCTCCCCGGCAATCCGGTGGCAGTGATGGTGACCTTCTACTTCTTCGCCCGCAATGCGCTGCTGCGCATGATGGGCGCCGAAGCGGCGGGCGACCAGCTGCTGCGCGTGCGCTCGAAATCGGCGATTCGCAAGAAACCGGGCCGCACGGAGTATCAGCGCGGCATTCTGTCCACCGCGCCGGATGGCGTGCGCGAGGTAAGCATCACCGGCTCGCAGGGCTCCGGCATTCTGCGCTCGATGTCCGAGGCGAATTGCATGGTGGTGCTGCATGATGAACAGGCCAGCGTCGCACAAGGCGACTTGGTCGACGTGATCGTGTTCGAAGGCCTGGTTTAAGGCGCGTCGGCGTCGCCCATATCGAGTTCGCCGCCAATCAGCAGCTGCGCCGCTTCGGCGGGCAGCGCCTCTACCGACTTCAGCTTGCGCGCCATCTGGCGGCTGCGTACTTCGGCATTCTCGATATTCTTGGCGGCGCGCTCCAGCGTGGTCTTGGTCGCGGCCAGCACGTCGCCGAATTTCGCGAACTCGGTTTTCACCGCCCCCAGCACCTGCCACACTTCGGATGAGCGCTTTTCCAGCGCCAGCGTGCGGAAACCCATCTGCAGGCTATTCAGCAGCGCCGTCAGCGTGGACGGTCCGGCAATGCTGATGCGGTTCACGCGCTGCAGTTCGTCCGCCAGGCCGGGACGGCGCATCACTTCCGCGTACAAGCCTTCGGTCGGCAGGAACAGGATGGCGAAATCGGTGGTCAGTGGCGGCGCCAGATACTTCTCGGCGATGGTCTTCGCTTCGCCGCGCACCGCGCGTTCCAGTTCGCGGCCGGCGGCGGCCACCGACTCGGCGTCCGCACGTTCGGCGGCTTCCAGCAAGCGCTCGTACTGCTCTTTCGGGAATTTGGCGTCGATCGGCATCCACACCGGGGCGCCGTCATCTTTCTGGCCCGGCAACTTCAGTGCGAATTCGACGCGGGCATTGGTGCCGGGGATGGTTTCCACATTCTTGGCATACTGGTCGGGCGTGAGCACCTGCTCCAGCAGCATCTCCAACTGCACTTCGCCCCAGGTACCGCGCGTTTTGACATTGGTCAGCACGCGTTTCAGATCGCCGACGCCGAGCGCCAGCTGCTGCATTTCACCCAGTCCCTGATGCACGCGCTCCAGGCGCTCGCTCACGTGGCGGAAGGATTCGCTCAAACGCGTTTCCAGCGTGGCGTGCAGCTTCTCGTCAACGGTCTTGCGCATCTCTTCCAGGCGCGCGCCGTTATCGGTTTGCAGCTCGCGGATTTTCACTTCCAGCGTGGCGCGCACTTCCAGCAGGCGTCGCGCGTTCGATTCGGTCAGCGCCTCGATCTGGCGGCGCATGCTGTCCAGCTGCTGCACCGTCGCAGCATGGGATTGCGTCAGCGTATTGCCCATCTCCTGCCGCTGCGCTTGCGCGGTGGCTTGCAGCTGCAGGCGCACTTCGCGTTCGACACGGTCCAGGCGCTCGGCCATGTCGCCACCGCGCGTGCGCATAAGCGATACCACTTGCAGCACGATGATGATCGCGGCAAGTCCCAGCAGGATGGTGATTTCCATATCAGTCGGCCTTGTTCCGCATCCAGTCAGCGGTCTGGTAGAAGGATTCCATCAGGCGCAGTCGCAGGTCCTCAGCAATGCCCACGTCTTCCATGGCCCAGGCCATGCAACGCAGCCATTGATCACGTTCGCTGGTGCCGACGGCGAATGGCAGGTGCCGCGCGCGCAGGCGCGGGTGGCCAAATCGTTCGACAAAGTGGTCCGGGCCGCCCATCCAGCCGCTCAAAAACCAGAACAGCTTGTCGCGCGAACCGTCCGTGGTGGGCGGGTGCAAGCTGCGGATGCCGGCGAAATCCGGCTCAAGTTCCATCAGATCGTAAAAACGGTCCACCATCTCGCGCAGCTTGGTTTCGCCGCCGATCACTTCATACAGGGTGCGGGATTCTTCAGTCATAAACGCCATCATAGCGCAACGCAGTATTGATATGGATCAAGCTCGCCGCTGATATTGCTCAATTTGCTATTATTTGCTTGCATTATGAGAACTTGACCAGAATCAATTCGTTTCACTATGCAATTTTCCCCAGCCAAACTGATCCGACACCTGCTGCGCCGCCATGATCCCGAAAGCATGGCCACGCTGCAGCTGCTGCTTTTGAGCTGGATGGGCATCGTATGCTTTCCTTTCTTTTACGTGCTGTTCGTCTACGTGTTCCCGCAGCCATACGACAATGTGGCCGTGCGCGCAGTGGGCACTGCGCTCTGTCTGGGTGGCCTGCTGGCGAAACACTGGCCTCCGCGGCAGCGCCGGCACTACACCTTTCTCCTGCTGGTCTACAGCCTGCCCTTTTTCATGAGCTACATGTTCCTCATGAATCACGCCAACGCGACGTGGACGCAGGCCCTGCTGGTGGCGCTGATCGGCCTGTTTCATTTCCCCGTCCGCATGGCCCTGCGCGCCTACGCCATCGGCACGGCGGCAGCCATTCTGCTTGCCCTGGCTGAAGGCGAGCGCGCCGTGCTGCTGTCCCAGCCCGTACTCCAGCTGCTGCCGATTCACTGGTTTATGATCGGCGTGCTGTGCGTGGCGCGCGTCGGCCGCCGCACGCTGGAACAGGTGAAGCTGAACGGCCTGGGTGAAGGCCTGGGCGCGGTAGCCCATGAGCTGCGCACGCCGTTGACCAGTATCGACGCCAATCTGCGAGGACTGGGGCGCATGTACCAGCGCGTCGCCAATCCCAATCCGGACGTCAGCCAGGCACTCACCCGTGCCCGGCATGAAGTACGGCATATGAATCATATGATCGATCTGTTCCTGCTGAGCGCCCGCGCCATGCGCAGCAGTCCCGATCCCGATGCCTCAGTCTCCATGCACCATACCGTCGATGAAGCGCTGCGCCGTTATCCTTTCACCAGCGAGACTCAGCGCGGGCTGGTGGTCACGCAGGTGCGCGGCGATTTCCAGTTCCGCGGCCAGCAGGAACTGGCGGTAGTCGTGGTGCTCAATCTGCTGCGCAATGCGCTACAGGCGATTCAGCGCGCCGGCAAAGGCCGCGTGCGCATCGTGGTGGATGGCTCGCGCGAGGCGCCGCGCCTGCTGGTAATCGATACCGCCTGCGGCGTGCCGGCGCATCACCTGCCGCTGATCTTCTCCCGCTTCTATGCCTTCCCGGCGCATAACGGTCCCGGCATCGGACTGGCGCTGTGCCGCCAGATCCTCACCGCCTGGCAAGCCAGGCTGCGTTGCGTGTCACGCGAGCACGCTTACGCTATATTTGTTCTTGATTTTCCCCGTTCAGGTGACTCATGAAATTGCCCGTCTATTTCCACCCCACGACAACGGTGCTGGTCGATGACAGCGACACGTTTTTGCGCAGCCTGTCCTTCCAGCTCGACCCGTCGCAGCCGAATATCAGCTTCTACGACACGCTCGAAGCGCTGGACTGGTTTGGACGCAGCGCGCGCCGTGCCGATCTGCCCCTGCACGTGAATTTCGACGATCCGCACCAGTCGGCGGAACGACGCAATGTGGAGGTGGACCTGGAACGCATCTGGCGCCTCAGCACGCAGCCGCAGCGCTTCGCCATGCCGTCGGTGCTGGTGGTGGACTATTCCATGCCGCAGATGGATGGACTGGCGTTCTGTCAGGCCCTGCGCACGCATCCCTGCAAGAAGATCCTGTTTACTGGCGCGGCGGACGAGAAAATTGCGGTGGACGCCTTTAACCGCGGCCTGATCGACCGCTATATCCGCAAGAGCGCCGACGATGCGCTCGACCAGCTGGAACGCGAGCTGGCGGATCTGCAAAAGCAATTCTTCCAGGAGCAGTCCAAGACAGTGTGCGACATGCTGGCCCTGCACGACTTCAGCTTCCTGAGCTGCGACGCCCTGGCCGGCGTGGTACAGGCCCTGTACCAGGCCCACGGCTTCGTGGAGCACTACGTCTTCCCCAACCCGAGCGGCATTCTGTTCTTCGACCGCGCGGGCAAGGCTACGCTGATGATTATCGAAACGGAGAAAGGCTTGCGCTCACAGTTCGAAATGGCGTGCGACAGCAATGCGCCGCCTTCTCTGCTGGCGGCGCTGGACGAGCGGCGCATCCTGCCATTTTTCCATCATGTCACAGGCGATGGCATGTACGCGGCCGCCGTGGGCGAGCATTGGCATCGCTATTGCCGCAAGCCTGAAGTCTGCGAAGGCCGCGAGACTTATTACTGGGCGCTGTTCGAGGTGCCGGCCGGTTTCCTGGAAGGCGTCAACACCAGCTTCGACGCCTTCCAGCGCTCACAGCGCCCAGCCCTCGCGGCTTAAGCTTCGCGCAGGGTTTGCAGCGGCGGGTGGTTCAGGACATTGCGCAGTCCCAGCCAGCCGCCGATGATGGCGCATACCGCGCCTGCCACCAGGCCAGCCAGCCACACCCAGGGGCTGAAGGTCCAGGCGAATTTGAACTGATAGGTCGCCAGTCCCCAGCCCATCAGACCCGCCCCCGTCGCGGCCAGCAGGCCGGCCAGTCCGCCCACCAGCAAGAACTCGATCATCTGCGCTTGCGACAGCTGCTTGCGCGTGGCGCCCAGTGCGCGCAGCAGACCCGCTTCGCGCCGACGCTCATCCTGCGAACCCATGAGCGCCGCGTACAGCACCAGCACGCCCGATGCGAGGGTGAAGGCGAACAGGAATTCCACGGCCTGTATCACCTGGTCCAGCACCGACTGCACCTGGCGCAGAATGCCGCCCACATCGACGATGGTCAGGTTGGGATAGTCGCGCGAGAGCGTGGCGGGCAAGCCGGCCGCCTGCTTCGGCAAGTGGAAGGCCGTGATCCAGGTCTGCGGCGTATCCGCCATCGCCGACGGATTGATGATGACGAAGAAGTTCACACGCATCGAGCCCCACTCCAGCTTGCGCAGGCTGGTGATCTTCGCTTCGACCGGCGAGCCGGCGATATCGAAGCGCATGGTGTCGCCCAGTTTCAGTTTCAGCGTCTTGGCGATGCCCTCCTCCACCGAGGCCTCCGCTGCGCCGGGCTTGTCGGTGTACCACAGTCCCGCCGAGATGCGGTTAGACGGCGGCATGTCCATCATCGTGGACAGGTTGAATTCGCGCTCGGCGAGACCGCGCGCGCCATCTTCATCGGCATAGGTGTCCGGCGTGATGGTCTTGCCATTCACGGCGACGAGGCGGCCGCGCACCATAGGGTAGAGCGGAATCTCCGCCACGCCGGCATTCGCCAGCCTGGTGCGGATTTCGTCCTTCTGATCCGGCTGGATGTTGATGATGAAGCGGTTCGGCGCATCCGGCGGCGTGGCGTTGCGCCATGCTGTCATCAAATCGCCGCGCACCACGGTCAGCAGCAGGAGCGCCATCAGACCCAAGGCTAGCGACACTACCTGCACTACCGTCGCACCCGGACGGCGGCGCAGGGACGTCACCGCAAAGCGCCAGGCCTGCGACCCCGCGGCGTGACGCAGTGAGCCGAGCGCGCGCAGTCCCAGCCAGCCGATCAGTGCAAAGGCCGCGAAAGCAGCGAGGAAGCCGCCGCCCGTGAACAGGGCCAGTTTCACATCGCCCGCCTGCCACAGCAGCAGCGCGCCGAATGCCGCGATGCCCATGCCGTAAGTCGCCAGCGCGGCAGGCTTCGGTGCGGCAGCTTCGCGGCGGATCACGCGGTTGTGCGGCACATTGCGCAGTTGCAGAATCGGCGGCAGTGCGAAGCCCGCCAGCAACAGCATGCCCGCCGCGATGCCCTGCACCGCAGGCAGTACGCTTGGCGATGGAATATCCGTCGCCACCAGCGATCCAAGCAGTTCGACCAGCGCATAGTGCGCGCCGAAGCCCACGGCCACGCCCAGCAGGCTGCCGGCCAGTCCGACGATCAGAAATTCTGTGAGATACAGCACCGTCACCTGATTCTGCGTCAGGCCCAGGCAACGCAGCATGGCGCAGGAATCCAGGTGACGCGTCATGAAGCGGCGCGCGGCCATGGCTACAGCCACCGCAGCCAGCATCGCTGATAGCAAGCCAACCAGGGACAGGAAGCTGTCTGCGCGATCCAGGGTGGCGCTCATTTCCGGCCGGCCGTTTTGCAGCGAGTCGATACGCACGCCGCGCACATTGCCATCCTTGATGGTCTTCTTCAGCCAGTCGCCGAAGTCCTTCACCGTGGCGCCAGGAGCTCCCTTGCCTGCTTCCGCCACCAGCAACCGATAGCCGACGCGTGCGCCCGGCTGTATCAGCTGGGTCGCGGCCAGATCGTCCATCGCAATCATGGCGCGCGGCGCGAAGTTGATGAAGCCCGAACCGCGATCAGGTTCCGCCGCAATCAGCTGCGCGATGCGGAACCGGTTTTCGCCAAGTCGCAATTCGCCGCCCACTTTGACGTTCAGGGTGGCCAGCAGCGAAGGATCAATCCACACCGTGCCGCGCGCAGGGATGCCATCAGCAGCCACACCGATGCTGTCCGCCGCCTGCTCGGCGCTGGTGGTCACCTTGAGGCGGCCGCGCAGCGGATAGCCATCGCCGACAGCCTTGATTGCCGACAGCACGGATTGCGCGGCATCGCCCTCGCCTGCCTGCGTCATGCTGGGGAAGGCTACCGTCTCGGCAATACGCAAGCCACGGCGCTGCGCTTCGTCGCGCCAGGCCTGCGGCATGGGGTTATCCGCCGTGACCAGCAGATCGGCGCCCAGCAGCTGATGGGCATCGCGATCGAGGCCGGCGCGCAGGCGGTCGATGAAGAAACCGGCAGCGGACAATGCCGCCACCGCCACGGTCAGTGCGATCAGCAGAAAACGCAGCTGGCCGGCGCGCCAGTCGCGCGCCGTCATTCTCAGGGCCTGGCGCAGCATGTCACACGACGTTGAAGGCGGCGAAGTAAGTATCCACCTCATCGAGGTAGCGCTGCTTCTCGGCGGCCGGCAGGAAGGCGGCTTCGAAGCTGTTGCGCGACAGCTGGTAGGCATGCTGCAAGCCCAGCGGCAGCGCGTCGAACACGGCCACGAAGTTATCGTTCATATAGCCGCCGAAGTAAGCCGGGTCATCGGAATTGACCATCGCGACCAGGCCGGCATCCAGCAATTGCAGCAGATTGTGGTCCTTCATCTGATCGAACACGCGCAGCTTGGTGTTCGACAGCGGGCACACGGTCAGCGGCATGCGCATCTCGGCCAGACGACGGGTGAGGGCCGGATCTTCCAGGCAGCGCACGCCATGGTCGATGCGCTCTACTTTCAGCAGGTCGATGGCGGTCTCGATATACGACGGCGGCCCCTCTTCGCCCGCATGGGCAACCAGGTGCAGGCCCAGATCGCGGCAGCGCGAAAACACGCGCGCGAATTTTTCCGGCGGATGGCCGACTTCCGACGAGTCCAGACCGACGCCAATAAATTTGTCGCGGTGCGGCAAAGCCATTTCCAGCGTGGCGATCGCATCGTCTTCGCTTAAGTGGCGCAGGAAGCACATAATCAGCGAAGCGCTGACCGGGCTGTCAGCGCAAGCGCGGTGAATACCGTTTATGACATATTCGATAGGCACGCCGCGTGCGGTGTGTGTCTGTGGATCGAAAAAGATTTCAGTGTGGCGCACATGGTCGGCGTGAGCGCGCGCCAGGTAGGCCGCAGTCATGTCATAGAAGTCTTGCTCTTGCAGCAGAACGCTGGCGCCAGCGTAATAGATATCGAGGAAGGATTGCAGATCAGTGAAGGCGTAAGCAGCACGCAGCGCTTCAACGGAGGGATAAGCGAGCTGCACGCCATTGCGTTCGGCCAATGCGAAAATCAGTTCTGGTTCCAGCGAACCTTCGATATGGATGTGCAGTTCTGCCTTCGGCATGTTTTGCACTATGGAACGCATTTGAGTAGTCATTTCAATTCTTTCGTATGGGATATGGCATCTTAGCGCAATACCGTGCGCTGTCACACGGTTCGCAGCGGTCCTGCAGAGTGTGCGCAGCCGTGCTACTGTCACACAAAAAAGGGGGTTTTAAGTTTACTTCCTGAGGCAATGGAGCAATAATAAATTTCATCAACGTAAGATGCGTTTCGACGGAACACACTCAGGCGCCGGCACTCCCCCCGCGCGGCAAAAAAAGGCCAGTTCCGGTCCGGGAGCAATCCCCGGCATACCAGGCAAGCTGGCGACATAAAACAACAAGAAATCAAGGAGTTCACATCACAGGATAAGGCCAGCAGCCCCCAGCGACGACTGCCGACCGAATGACTAGCAAGTTAATTCATAAAGGGACATTCACATGACCATTTTTGACAACTACGCAGCACGGTACGAGCGCACCAGGGAAGAGGAAATGTCCCTCACAGAATACCTGGCGCTTTGCAAGAAGGATCGGCTAACGTATGCATCGGCGGCGGAGCGCATGCTGGCGGCGATCGGCGAACCAACGCTGGTCGACACGCGCAACGACACGCGCCTGTCGCGCATCTTCGCCAACAAGGTCATCAAGATTTACCCAGCCTTCCGTGAGTTCTACGGCATGGAAGAAGTCATCGAGCAGGTAGTCTCCTACTTCCGCCACGCGGCCCAGGGCCTGGAAGAGCGCAAGCAGATTCTCTACCTGCTGGGACCGGTGGGCGGCGGTAAGTCTTCGATCGCGGAAAAGCTTAAATCCCTGATGGAGCAAGTGCCTTTCTATTGCCTGAAAGGTTCGCCAGTGAATGAATCGCCGCTTGGCCTGTTCAGCGAACAGGAAGACGGCACCATCCTGGAAGAGGATTACGGCATCCCGCGCCGCTACCTGCGCAATATCCCTTCGCCATGGGCCGTCAAGCGCCTGCATGAATTCAATGGCGACATCAACCAGTTCCGCGTGGTCAAGCGCTACCCTTCCGTGCTGAAGCAGGTGGCGATCTCGAAAACGGAACCGGGCGACGAGAACAACCAGGACATCTCTTCCCTCGTCGGCAAGGTCGATATCCGCAAGCTGGAAGACTATGCCCAGGACGATCCGGATGCTTACAGCTATTCCGGCGGCCTGTGCCTGGCCAATCAGGGCTTGATGGAATTCGTGGAGATGTTCAAGGCCCCGATCAAGGTTCTGCACCCGCTGCTGACTGCCACCCAGGAAGGCAATTACAAGGGTACGGAAGGCTTCGGCGCCATCCCGTTTGACGGCATCATTCTGGCGCACTCGAACGAGTCGGAGTGGAAGAGCTTCAAGAACAACCGCAACAACGAAGCATTCCTCGACCGTATCTACATCGTCAAAGTGCCTTACTGCCTGCGGGTGACCGACGAAATCAAGATCTACGAGAAGCTGCTGCACAACTCTTCGCTGGACCATGCACCGTGCGCGCCGGGAACCTTGCGCATGATGGCGCAGTTCGCCATCCTGTCGCGCCTGAAGGAGCCGGAAAACTCGTCCGTCTTCAGCAAGATGCTGGTCTACGATGGCGATAACCTGAAGGACACCGATCCGAAAGCCAAGTCGATCCACGAGTATGTGGATTACGCGGGCGTGGACGAAGGCATGAACGGGCTGTCGACGCGCTTTGCGTTCAAGATCCTGTCCAAGGTCTTCAACTTCGATTCGACCGAAGTGGCGGCCAATCCGGTGCACCTGCTGTACGTGCTTGAGCAGCAGGTCGAACGCGAGCAGTTCCCGCCGGAGACCGAACAGCGCTACTTCTCGTATATCAAGGAACACCTGGCGCAGCGCTATGTCGAGTTCATCGGCAAGGAAATCCAGACCGCTTATCTGGAGAGCTATTCCGAATACGGCCAGAACATCTTCGACCGCTACGTGACCTTTGCCGACTTCTGGATTCAGGATCAGGAATACCGCGACCCGGACACCGGCGAAAGCTTCGACCGCGAATCGCTCAACAACGAGCTGGAGAAAATCGAGAAGCCGGCCGGCATTTCGAATCCGAAGGACTTCCGCAACGAGATCGTCAACTTCGGCCTGCGTGCGCGTGCCAACAACGGCGGCAAGAACCCGGCATGGACTTCTTATGAGAAGTTCCGCACAGTGATCGAGAAGAAGATGTTCTCCAATACGGAAGAACTGCTGCCGGTGATTTCCTTCAATGCCAAGGCCAGCGCAGAGGATGCCAACAAGCACGCCGACTTCGTGGCCCGCATGGTCGAGAAGGGTTATACGGCCAAGCAGGTACGCCTGCTGTGCGAATGGTATCTGCGCGTGAGGAAGTCGTCGTAAGCGGTGGCGCATGGACGGCGGATCGAATGATCCGCCCTACAGCGCCTGACGTAGGGCGGATCATCGATCCGCCGGTGGTGCGATAATACGTGCACACCGCCACGGCAACGGAATAGCAGCAGGAGGCACATGACTTACCTCATCGACCGTCGTTTGCAGGGCAAGAATAAATCTGCGATCAACCGCGAACGTTTTTTGCGGCGTTACAAGGGCCAGATCAAGGATGCGGTGGGACGCGCCATCAAGGGCCGCTCCATTACCGATATTGAGAATGGCGAGAAAGTCTCGATTCCCGTCAAGGACGTGAGCGAGCCCTCCTTTGGCCACGCCCATGGCGGCGTGTGGGAAGTGGTGAATCCCGGCAATCAGGAATACCAGAAAGGCGACCAGATCAACCGGCCCAAGGGCGGCGGCGGCAGTGGCCGCGGCAAGGCCGGCAACAGCGACCAGACCACGGAAGATGATTTCATCTTTGAGCTGTCGCGCGAAGAATTCATGAACTACTTCTTCGAAGATCTGGAATTGCCGCACATGGTCAAGACGCAGCTGACCGCCACCACCGAATTCAAACAGCAGCGCGCGGGTTATACCGTGTCCGGCACGCCGTCCAATATCCACGTGCTGCGTTCCCTGCGCGGCGCCCTGGGACGCCGCCTGGCTGTAGGCGGGCCTTCGCGCAAGCGCATCATCGAAGCGGAACGCGAGCTGGAGGATTTGCTGCTGGCCGGCGCGCCGCTGGAAGATCCGCGCGTGATCGAGCTGAAAAAACTGATCCACCATTTGCATACGCGGCTGCTGGCGATTCCGTTTATCGATCCCTTCGACCTGCGCTATTCGAACCGCATCAAGGTGCCGAAGCCGATGACCCAGGCCGTGATGTTCTGCATCATGGACGTGTCGGGCTCGATGGATGAGCAGCGCAAGGATACGGCCAAGCGCTTCTTTATCCTGCTGTATCTCTTCCTCAAGCGCGTGTACGACAAGATCGAGGTGGTCTTCATCCGGCACCACACCGCCGCGTCGGAAGTGGATGAGAACGAATTCTTCCATTCGCGCGAATCGGGCGGCACCGTGGTGTCGTCCGCCCTGCACCTGCTGAACAAGATCATCGACGAACGCTACGGCGGCGGCAGCTGGAATGCCTACGTGGCGCAGGCGTCCGATGGCGACAACTGGGACAACGATTCCGTGCTGTGCCGCCAGCTGCTGGTGAACACCATCATGCCCAAGGTGCAGTATTACACTTACGTTGAGATCACGGACGGCCCTCCACAGAACCTGTGGGAGCAATACGCGCAAGTGCCGGAATACCACCAGCACTTTGCCATGCAAAAAATCGTCACGCCGGCTGACATCTATCCGGTGTTCCGCGAATTGTTCAAGAAGCAGCCAAAATGAATCAGATGACCCACCGCCCGCGCCATCCGAACGCCCTGCCGGACCAGTCGGAATGGACCTTCGAACTGATCGAGCAGGCGCACGACGAAATCAAGCGCGTCGCCAGGAACTTCGGCCTCGACACATACCCGAACCAGCTGGAAATCATCACCGCCGAGCAGATGATGGATGCCTACACGTCCGTCGGCATGCCGGTGTCGTATGCGCACTGGTCTTTCGGCAAGCACTTCCTCGCTACCGAGAAAGGCTATAAACGCGGACAGATGGGCCTGGCCTACGAGATCGTGATCAATTCCAATCCTTGCATCGCTTATCTGATGGAGGAGAACAGCCTGACCATGCAGGCGCTGGTGATCGCGCACGCGGCCTACGGCCACAACTCCTTCTTCAAAGGGAATTACCTGTTCCGCACCTGGACCGACGCCGACGCCATCATCGATTACATGGTGTTCGCGAAGAATTACATCACCGAGTGCGAACAGCGCCACGGCATTGAAGCGGTTGAGCTGCTGCTGGATTCCTGCCACGCCATCCAGAACTATGGCGTCGATCGCTACAAGCGTCCGGCCAAGCTGTCGCTGGCGCAGGAAGCGCAGAAGCAGAAGGAGCGCGAAGCCTATCTGCAATCGCAGATCAATGAACTATGGCGCACCGTGCCGCGGCGCGAAGAAGGCGAAGTCAACAAACCCATCGCGCGCTTCCCGCCCGAGCCGGAAGAGAATCTGCTCTACTTTATCGAGAAGTACGCGCCGCTGCTGGAACCGTGGCAGCGCGAGGTGGTGCGCATCGTGCGCAAGATCAGCCAGTATTTCTATCCGCAGCGCCAGACCCAGGTGATGAACGAGGGCTGGGCTACCTTCTGGCACTACACCATTCTTAACCAGCTGTATGAAGAAGGCGTGGTCAGCGATGGCTTCATGATGGAATTCCTGAAGAGCCATACCAACGTGGTCTATCAGCCGCCGGTGCACAGCCCTTACTACAACGGCATCAATCCTTATGCGCTCGGCTTCGCCATGATGTCTGACATCAGACGAATCTGCGAGAACCCGACCGATGAAGACCGCGAGTGGTTCCCCGATATCGCCGGCAGCGACTGGCGCAAGACGCTGGACTTCGCCATGCGCAATTTCAAGGACGAAAGCTTCATCGCACAATTCCTGTCGCCGCGCCTGATCCGCGAGTTCCACTTCTTTGCCGTGCTGGACGACGACAAGAACGAGAAGCTGTCGGTGTCCGCCATTCACGACGAGCTGGGCTACCGCTATGTGCGCCAGCAGCTGGCCGACCAGTACAACCTCGGCAACCGCGAGCCGAATATCCAGGTATGGTCGGTGAATACGCGCGACGACCGCGCCCTCACCCTGCGTCATACCCAGTTCAACCGGCGCCCGCTGAACCAGCAGGCCAATGAAGTGCTCAAGCACGTGGCCCGCCTGTGGGGCTTCGACGTCCATCTGGACACCGTCACCCCGGACGGCCAGGTCATCAGCACCCTGGAGTGCAAGCGCGAGAAGCGCAACCGGATCATTTGAGGCCGCACACACTATATATATGTAGTGTTCTTTCAAGCTTGCATGGAATATGGCAGCCGGGCGCTCATCCGGCTGATTTTTTCCTATACTTTGCTTGTATAGCGCAATTTGGCATGGTTACGCCATAGCAACACTGACTCCCGAATTTTCCCCAGCCATCTACCCCGGTTGAGCATGGAAAATTCCGTTTATTGCTGAGACAGGGAAATTTCGAGCAGAGTGGTCATTAGCAGTTAAAAAAATGTGCCGAATTATCTTGCTTTTCCTGCCAGAAGGTGCAGACCAGCGCGCCGGTCAGCCCTTCCAGATGGGGCTAAGGGCATGAAATTTAAACGGTTTTGGGGTGCAAAATTCTATGTAAAATCCAAAATTCGTATGTATAATTCGCCGACGTCCCGGATGCGGCTGTAGCTTTGTGTCGCCATTTTGGGGTTTAAGTAGCAACACAAGAGTTGGTATTGGAGAAAGCAGGCATGAATTTCAGCGATAACGAGAAAATTGCCGGGAAAAAGAACTATACGGGCATTGCGTTCGTTGTAGTGCTACACCTTTTGGGCGGATACGGCATCGTGTCCGGCCTGGGTAAGCGCTTGGTCAGCAAAATGATCGAACCGGTCGAGACCAAGATCATTGAGGAGGTCGCCCCGCCTCCGCCAAAAGAGCTGCCACCGCCGCCGCCGCCGCCGGAAATGAAGGCCCCGCCGCCTCCATTCATCCCGCCGGTTGAAGTGAACGTGCAACAGCCGCCTCCCGCACAAAACGTGATCAGCAACGCGACCAACGTGAAGCCGGCCACGAACGAATTGGCACGTCCGGCTCCGCCGGCAGCGCCAGCACCGGCTGCGCCTCCGGCGACCGGTGTCCGCACCCCAGCAGTGGTGGACTTCAGCACCTGCGCGAAGCCAGAGTGGCCGAAATCGTCGCTGCGTAACGAAGAAACCGGCACCGTCACCCTGTCGTTCCTGATTGCGACCGACGGCCACGTGGGCGATGCGAAAGTAGTGAAATCTTCTGGTTTCCGTGATTTGGACAAGGCTGCCATCAACGGCATTTCGAAGTGCAAATTCAAGCCGGCTACCGTAGACGGCAAACCGCAAGAAGGCTGGCAACAGATGCAATACGTCTGGACGCTGGAATAAACCTGAGACAAAACACCGTCTCGCAACTTAGTAGTTTCGTTGTCGTTTAAGCCAGCGAACTGATTATTTTATAATTTGGAGGAAGCATGTTTAAGAATACCCGTTTGTCCGCTGTTCTGGCCGCTGTGCTGTTTTCGGTGACCGCAGCATCCGCTCTGGTGAGCGCGCCAGCTTTTGCTGACGCTCCTGCCTCGGCAGCTGCATCCGCACCAGCAGCCGCTCCTGCGGACGCGGCAGCTGCTCCGGCAGCTGATGCAGCCGCTCCGGCTCCGGCCGCTGACGCTGCCGCTCCTGCCCCTAAAGGCAAGGAAGAAGTGGAAAACCCATTCGGTATCCAGGCAGTGTGGGACGGCGGCTTCGTGTCCCGCGCAACCCTGATCATCCTGTCGATCATGTCGATCGGTTCCTGGTACATCATCGTGACCAAAGTCATCGACCAGCAAAAGATCTTCAAGCAGCAGAAAGAAACCGCTGCCAAGTTCTGGAAAGCTTCCTCGATCGCCGCTGGCACCTCGACCCTGACCGAAGGCTCCCCATTCCGCTTCATCGCTGAATCCGGCACCAAGGCAACCGCTCACCACGACGGCGCCCTGCTGGAACAAATCGACCTGGCAACCTGGGTTTCCATGTCCATCCAGCGCGCTGTAGACAAAGTGCAGTCCCGCCTGTCCGATGGCCTGTCCTTCCTGGCAACCGTTGGTTCGACCGCTCCGTTTATCGGTCTGTTCGGTACCGTTTGGGGTATTTACGGTGCACTGACCAACATCGGTATGACCGGTAACGCCTCCATCGACAAGGTGGCAGGTCCTGTGGGTGAAGCGCTGATCATGACCGCTTTCGGTCTGCTGGTGGCAGTTCCTGCAGTTCTGGGTTACAACTGGCTGCTGCGTCGTAACAAGACCGCAATGGAAGATGTGCGTACCTTCTCCGCTGACGTGCACTCCGTGCTGCTGTCCGGTGCAATGTCCACCGCTACCAGCGCTGCCAAAAAAGTAGGCTAATTTAAGGCTGATTAACCATGTCTATGTCCGTAGGCTCCGAAAGCGGAGAAGACGCACTCAACAGTGAGATCAACACGACTCCGCTCGTGGATATCATGTTGGTGCTGCTGATCATCTTCCTGATCACGAGCCCGGTGGTTCTCAAGCTGCAGAAGATTCAACTGCCGCAAGAGATCAACCAGGCGATCCAGACGAAGCCAGAGAACGTCAACATCGTTGTTAACAAGGATGGCGACATCTACTGGAATCAGAAGAAAATGCGCGACAGCAATGAGTTGTTCGATTTTCTGAAAGAGGAAGCAGTGAAGATCCCTCAGCCTGAAGTACACGTGCGCGGCGACAAAGACGCCAAGTACGAGTCCATCGGCAAGGTGGTCTACACCACCCAGCGTGCTGGCATCCAGAAGGTCGGTTTCATCACCGAACCGCCTGATAAGATGTAAGGACCAGCCGCCCCGGCTTGCCGGGGCGGCCATCTGAAAAGGAAACAATTCATGAGTATGAGTGTAGGCAGTTCCGGCGGTGACGCGGAACCGATGCTGGAAATGAACATGACGCCGCTGATCGACGTCATGCTGGTTCTGATCATCATGCTGATTATTACTATTCCTAAGGCGAACCATTCGGTGAACCTGAATATGCCGGTCGGCACCCCGCCGCCACCGACTAAGGAACCAGTAGTGGTCACCATCGACGTGGACTTCGACGGCACCATTCTGTGGGATAACCAGGTCGTTCCTGACCGTCCATCCCTGGAAGCAAAACTGATGACCGTGGCAGCCCAGGCGGACCAGCCAGAAGTGCACCTGCGCCCCAACAAGCTGGTTAACTACAGCGTGGTGGCAGGCGTGATGGCTTCGGCCCAGCGTCTTGGCGTGACCAAGATCGGTCTGGTCGGCAATGAGCAGTTCCAGTAAATAATCGGTTAAAACACCCTTTATTTTCCCGAATAGGCAGGTTATCCTGCCTATTTCGCATTTTGAAGAAAGAAAATCCCCCCATGACCAAGTTTCGTCTCGCACATCTCGGCCTGGTAATGGCCGCAATCGGTTTCACTGCCGCCGCTCCGCTGGCCGGCCTCACTTCCGTTGCCTATGCCGCCGATACCGTCCGCGCTGAAGTGGGTAAGCCACTGCAGGAAGCACAGAAGCTGGCTGCTTCCGGCAAGGCCAAGGAAGCCCTGGCGAAACTGAAGGAAGCTGACGCGGTCGGCAACAAGTCCGAACTTGAGCGCTTCCAGATCGAATACACCCGTGGTTCCGCTGCCCTGTCCGCAGGCGATAGCGAAACTGCCGGCAAGGCCTTCGAATACGTGCTGAACTCCGGCAAGCTGCCGGCTGCCCAGGCACCGAAGATCGCCGAAGCCCTGGCCTCCATCTACTACCGCGCCAAGGATTACCCGAAAGCCATCACCGCTATCCAGCGCGTGCTGAAGGACAATCCAGGCAACTCCCAGATGAAGGAACTGCTGACCCAGGCCTACTACAGCAGCGGCAAGTACGCTGAAGCGGCCAAGGAACTGCAGGGCGCCAGGTCCGAACAGAGCCTGCAGATGCTGGCCAACATCCAGCTGAAGCAGAACGACAAGGCTGGCTATGTGCAGACCCTGGAAAAGCTGGCGTCTTCCTATCCGAAGGCGTCCTACTGGGCCGACCTGCTGAACCGCGTGCAGAGCAAGCCTGGCTTCTCCTCCTCCCTGAACCTGGACCTGAAGCGCCTGCAACTGGCCCTGGGCCAGCTGTCCAAGCCAAACGAATTCATGGAAATGGGCCAGCTGGCTCTGCAAGCCGGCAATCCGGCTGAAGCCACCAAGATCGTCGATGCTGGCTACAAGAAAGGCGCACTGGGCACTGGCCCTGACGCCGGCCGTCACCAGCGCCTGAAGGATCTGGCGGTGAAGACCCAGGCTGAGAACGACAAGAACCAGGCAACTGCCGAAGCGACCGCCCTCAAGGAAAAGGATGCCGACGCACTGGCCAATATGGGCTACGCGCTGGTTTCCCAGGGCAAGGGCGACCAGGGCCTGAAGCTGATCGACGAAGCGATCAAGATGGGCACCGCCCGCAAGCCGGAAGAAATGAAGCTGCACTACGGCGTGGCGCAGTACATCGCTGGCAAGAAGTCGGCGGCCGTCTCCACCCTGAAGTCGGTGAAGGGCAGCAATGGCGAGTCTGACCTGGCCCGCTACTGGACGCTGTACATTAACAACCCGGTCTGAACAAAGCCGGGCTGAGCCAAGAAAAGCGCTGCCTGCACCCGCAGGCAGCGCTTTTTGCCTTTCAGACCGTATAATCAAGCATTTGAGCCACACGGCAATAGCATGAAGGTATTTCGCGGACTTCCCAACGCAGCGGCGCGCGCGCCCTGCGCCCTGACGATCGGTAATTTCGATGGTGTCCACCTGGGGCACCAGGCGCTGCTCGCGCGCGTGCGTACGGCCGCCGACCGTCTGGGTCTGGAATCGGCCGTGATGACCTTCGAGCCCCATCCGCGCGAATTCTTTGCCCGGAAAATGGGCGATATGTCCAAAGCCCCGCCCCGCATCGCCAATCTGCGCGACAAACTGGAAGCCCTGGACAATAATTGCGTCGACCGCGTGATCGTCGAGCACTTCTCAGAGCACTTCGCTTCCCAGTCGCCGCAAACCTTCGTCGAGAAGGTGCTGGTGGAAGGCCTGCACGTCAAATGGCTGATGGTCGGCGACGATTTCTGCTACGGCTCCAAGCGCGCCGGCAATGTCGCCATGCTGGCCGAAGCGGGCAAGCAGTACGGTTTCGAAGTCGAAATCCTGCCGACCGTGCGCAATGGCGAACACCGCATCTCCTCTTCCGCCGTGCGCGCCGCGCTGGCCGAGGGCGATTTCGCGCACGCCGAAGCGCTGCTGGGCCATCCCTACTCGATTTCCGGCCACGTGATCCACGGCCAGAAGCTGGGCCGCGATATCGGCTTCCCCACGCTGAACCTGCGCGTGCCGCACCGCCCTGCCCTCGCGGGCATCTTCATCGTCCAGGTGCACGGCCTGGGCGAGCAGCCGCTGTCCGCTGTCGCCAGCCTGGGCGTGCGTCCCACCGTGGAAGACGCCGGCCGCGTGCTGCTGGAAGTGCACATCTTCGACTTCGCCCGGAACTGCTACGGCAAGGTGGTGCGCGTCGAATTCCTGAAAAAAATACGTGACGAAGAAAAGTTCATTGACCTGCCTACGCTGGTCACCGCCATCGAGCGCGATGCCGCACAAGCGCGCGACTTCTTCGCCAACCGAAATACGAACTAAAAGCGTCCATCATGTCCGACAACAAAGCAAAGAAGCCTGAATCCAAGTACCCGGTCAATATGACCGAAACGCCCTTCCCGATGCGCGGCGACCTCGCCAAGCGCGAACCGGGCTGGGTAAATCAATGGCAGGACAAGAAGATTTACGAGCGCGTGCGCAAGGCTTCCGCCGGCCGCCCGAAATTCGTCCTGCATGACGGCCCTCCGTATGCGAACGGCGACATCCACATCGGCCACGCCGTGAACAAGATCCTGAAGGACGTGGTGGTGAAGTCGCGCTCCATGGCCGGCTTCGATGCGCCTTATGTGCCTGGCTGGGATTGCCACGGCATGCCGATCGAGATCCAGATCGAAAAACAGTTCGGCAAGAACCTGCCGACCGCTGAAGTGCTGACCAAGGCCCGTGCCTACGCCTACGAACAGATCGAGCGCCAGAAGAAGGACTTCATCCGTCTCGGCGTGCTGGGCGAATGGGACAACCCTTACCTGACCATGAACTTCCGCAATGAAGCGGACGAACTGCGTTCGCTGGGCAAGCTGCTGGAAAAGGGCTATGTCTACCGCGGCCTGAAGCCGGTGAACTGGTGCTTCGACTGCCAGTCCGCGCTGGCCGAGGCGGAAGTGGAGTACCAGGACAAGCGCGACCCGGCCATCGACGTCGGCTTCGCCTTCCACGAGTTCGACAAGATCGCCGCCGCATTCGGCCTGGCCAAGCTGCCGACCGAGAACGGCTTCGTCGTGATCTGGACCACCACGCCGTGGACCATCCCGTCCAATCAGGCTCTGAACGCCAACCATGAAGTGGAATACGCGCTGGTGCAGACCGAGCGCGATGGCCAGCCGCTGCTGCTGATCCTGGCGAAAGACCTGGTCGAGTCCTGCCTGCAGCGCTACAAGCTGGAAGGCTCCATCCTCGCCACCGCCATGGGCGACAAACTGGGCGGCATCACCTTCAAGCACCCGCTGCACAAGCGCGACGCCTTCTACGACCGCCTGTCGCCGGTGTACATCGCCGACTACGTGACTACCGACAGCGGTACCGGTATCGTGCACTCCGCACCTGCCTATGGTGCGGACGACTTCATCTCCTGCAAATCGCACGGCATGAAGGATGACGAAATCCTGAAGCCGGTCATGGGCGACGGCAATTACGTGCCGTCCCTGCCCCTGTTCGGCGGCATGAATATCTGGGAAGCCTCCAAGCCGATCTGCGAAGCCCTGCGCGAAGCGGGCGCCCTGTTCGAACTGAAGATGTTCGACCACAGCTACATGCACTGCTGGCGCCACAAGACCCCGATCGTCTACCGTGCCACCTCGCAGTGGTTCGCCGGCATGGACATCCAGCCGATCGACGGCGGCCCGACCCTGCGCGAAACCGCGCTGGAAGGCATCGACGCTACCCAGTTCTTCCCGGACTGGGGCCAGGCGCGCCTGCACGGCATGATCGCCAATCGTCCGGACTGGACCCTGTCGCGCCAACGCCAGTGGGGCGTGCCGATGGCCGTCTTCGTCCACAAGGAAACCGGCGAGCTGCACCCGCGCACCGCGGAGCTGCTAGAAGAAGTGGCCAAGCGCATCGACAACGGCGGTATCGATGCCTGGCAGGCGCTCGATCCGAAAGAGCTGCTGGGTGACGAAGCCGGCATGTACCTGAAGAACAAGGACACGTTGGACGTGTGGTTCGACTCCGGTTGCACCCACCAGACCGTGCTGCGCGGCTCGCACGAACAGCAGTCGCACTTCCCGGCTGACCTCTACCTGGAAGGCTCGGACCAGCACCGCGGCTGGTTCCACTCGTCCCTGCTGACCTCTTCGATGCTGAACGGCGTGCCGCCCTACAAGGCGCTGCTGACCCACGGCTTCGTGGTGGATGGCGAGGGCAAGAAGATGTCCAAGTCCATTGGCAATACCGTGGCGCCGCAGAAGGTGTCCGACACGCTGGGCGCCGACATCCTGCGCCTGTGGGTGGCTGCGACCGACTACACCTCCGAGCTGTCGATCTCCGACGAGATCCTGAAGCGCGTGACCGAGTCCTACCGCCGCATCCGTAACACCCTGCGCTTCCTGCTGGCGAACACTTCGGACTTCGATCCGAAGGCCAACGCCGTGCCGGTGGCCGAGCTGCTGGAAATCGACCGCTACGCGCTGGCCGATATGGCAGCGCTGCAGGCCGAGCTGACCGCCCATTACGAGCGCTACGAGTTCCACCCGGTCGTCTCCAAGCTGCAGAACTTCTGCTCGGAAGACCTGGGCGGCTTCTACCTGGACATCCTGAAGGACCGCCTGTACACCAGCGCCGTCGATTCCAAGGCCCGCCGTTCGGCACAGACCGCGCTGTGGCACATCACCCAGTCGCTGCTGCGCCTGATGGCGCCTATCCTCTGCTTCACCGCCGAGGAAGCATGGGGCTTCTTCGCCGGCGACGAAGCGTTCAAGGCCAGCGATGAAACCATCTACACCCAGACCTGGTGGAAGCTGCCGGAACTGGCCGATGCGGAAGCGCTGATGTCCAAGTACGCCATCATCCGCTCTGTACGCGCCGAGGTGACCAAGCAGCTGGAAGACCTGCGCACTTCGGGCGCCATCGGCTCCTCGCTGCAGGCGGAACTGGAGATCAAGGCTTCGGGCGACAAGTTCAAGGTGCTGTCCAGCCTGGACGACGACCTGAAGTTCGTCTTCATCACCTCGCTGGCCAAGGCGCTGGAAGTGCCGGGCGAAGCTGAGGAAGCCGTCAACGTTGCGGCATCGGCCAACGCCAAGTGCGAGCGCTGCTGGCACTACCGCGCCGACGTGGGCAGCCACGCCGACCATCCGGGCCTGTGCGGCCGCTGCTACAGCAACCTGTTCGGCGCCGGCGAGGCGCGCAAGTACGCTTAAACCAACGGCATAAATCAGGTGGCTGCCACGCCGTGGCAGCCACCAGGTTCACGCCTCGGGTTCTATCCAACTACAGAGACACATGGCCACCAACAAAAAGACCTTCTCCAAGTCCTCCTCCTCCGGCAGCATGACCCCGTGGCTGGGCATCGCCGCCATCGTCATCCTGCTCGACCAGCTGTCCAAGATCACGATCACCAAGATGTTCCAGTACGGGGAAGAAAAGGTCATCACCTCCTACTTCAACCTGGTCCTGGCTTACAACAAGGGCGCCGCGTTCAGCTTCCTGTCCAACGAAAGCGGCTGGCAGCGCTATATGTTCACCGGCATCGGCATCGCCGCCGCGGCCTACATCCTCTGGCTGCTGCGCAAGCACTCCGGCCAGCGCATGTTCTGCTGGGCGCTGGCGCTGATTCTGGGCGGCGCCGTCGGCAATGTGATCGACCGCCTGATGTATGGCCACGTGGTGGACTTCCTCGACTTCCACTGGCAAGGTTTCGGCCACTTCCCCGCTTTCAACGTCGCCGATTCGGCGATCTGCATCGGCGCTGCGCTCTTCGTGCTCGACGAACTGCGCCGCGTGAACAAGTAGGAGCAGCACCATGGAACTGACTGGCAAAAAAATCGTGCTCGGCCTGTCCGGCGGCGTCGCCTGCTACAAGGCGGCGGAGCTGTGCCGCGGGCTGACCAAGGAAGGCGCGTCGGTGCAGGTTGTGATGACCGATGCGGCCACGCACTTCATCACCGCCGTGACGATGCAGGCCCTGTCCGGCAAGCCGGTCTTCACCAGCCAGTGGGACCCGCGAGTGAACAACAATATGGCCCACATCGACGTGACCCGCGATGCGGACGCCATCATCATCGCGCCCTGCTCTGCCGACTTTATCTACAAGCTGTCGCACGGCGTGTGCGACGACCTGCTGTCCACCATGTGCCTGGCGCGCCCAAGCCGCGTGCCGCTGCTGGTGGCGCCAGCCATGAATGTGGAAATGTGGACCAATCCCGCCACCCAGCGCAATGTCGACCAGCTACGCGCCGACGGCGTCCGCATCCTCGGCCCGGCGCCGGGCGACCAGGCCTGCGGCGAAGTGGGCATGGGCCGCATGCTGGAACCCGAACAGCTTCTGTCCGAAATGATCGCGGCCTTCCAGCCCAAGGTCCTGGCGGGCAAGCGCATCCTCGTGACGGCCGGCCCGACTTTCGAGCCGATCGACCCGGTACGCGGGATCACCAATCTCTCCTCCGGCAAGATGGGCTACGCGGTGGCCCGCGCTGCGCGTGAAGCGGGCGCGGAAGTCGTGCTGGTGTCCGGCCCCACCGCGCTGGAAACGCCGTATGGCGTGGAGCGCCGCAATGTGCAAAGCGCGCAGCAGATGTTCGACTCGGTGATGGATGCCATCGGCGGCCAGCACGTCTTCATCTCCGTGGCCGCAGTGGCCGACTGGCGCGTGGCCAATCCAAGCACCCAGAAAGTCAAAAAATCCGCCGACGGCAGCGTGCCGCAACTGAAGTTCGAACAGAATCCGGACATCCTGGCCTCCGTCGCCTCGCGCACCTCGCTGGCCGGCTGGCCTTACTGCGTGGGCTTCGCTGCAGAATCGGAAAACCTGCTCGAATACGGCGCTTCCAAGCGCGAAAAGAAAGGCGTCCCGCTTTTGGTGGGCAATATCGGCCACCACACCTTCGGCCAGGACGACAACACCATCATCCTCTTCGACGAACACGGACACACCATCCTGCCGCGCGCCGACAAGCTCACCCTGGCGCGCCAGTTAGTTTCCGAAATCGCCAAACGCATCGACAAGAACTCGCTATTCCAATGAAAACTGTAGACGTCAAAATCCTCGACCCGCGCATGAAAGAACAGATGCCGGCCTATGCAACGCCTGGCAGCGCCGGCCTTGACTTGCGGGCCTGCATCGACGCGCCCCTGGTCATCGAACCTGGCCAGACCGTGCTGGTGCCGACCGGCCTCGCCATCCACATCGCCGATCCAGGCTATGCTGCCATGATCCTGCCTCGTTCGGGCATGGGCCATAAGAACGGCATTGTTTTGGGGAATCTGGTAGGCTTGATTGACTCCGATTACCAGGGACAGCTGATGGTCTCGACCTGGAACCGGGGTCACAACACGTTTACACTGAATCCGATGGAACGCCTGGCGCAGCTGATTATCGTGCCGGTGCTGCAGGTCGGATTTAACGTTGTCGAAGAATTCGGCGCCAGCGACCGCGGTGAAGGAGGCTTCGGCAGCACTGGCAAGCACTAAGGAAAGGACTATGGCAGCAGGGAAACAATTCAACGTATCGCAATGGGCCCAGCGCCCCGCACTGGCCGCCGTTGCGGCCGCCCTGCTGCTATCAGCCTGCTCCACAACGCCAACCGCGCCGCCGGTGCAAGCGCCGGCGCAGCCCTTGCCGCCACCGGCGCCGGTCGTCACGCAGCAGCAGCTTGCTGCCCGCGAAACGCTGAAGACCATGTCCAGTCTGCAGGACCGCCTGTATCACGTGGGCGGCCCGCTGTTGATCCAGAACGCAGACCTGTGCAAGTCCTACGCGCGCAACCTGCTCGGCTTCACGGCAAAGAACCGCTACTCCTATCCCGGCGACTACAGCGAAGCATCGGTGGCCGTCCTGGGCTACGACGACACGCTGCAAGTGCAGAACGTGTTGTCCGGCAGCGGCGCCCAGCGCGCAGGCCTGCGCAAGGGCGACGACCTGATTGCCGCCGACGGCAAAGTCCTGCCCAAGGGCCGCGACGCCGAAAGCAAGGCAGCCGGCGTCCTCGGTCCGCTGGCCTCCAGCAAAGCCACCCTGCCCCTGACCGTGGCGCGCAACGGCAGCAACCAGCACACCCTGAACGTGCCGGTAACACGCGCCTGCGCCTTCCGCATCGACCTGGGCAACGCCGACAACATCAATTCCTACGCCGACGGCGGCCGCGTCATGCTCACGCGCGGCATGATCAACTTCGCGCAATCCGACGAAGCCATCGCCTACGTGATGGCCAAGGACATCGCCCACAATGTGCTGGGCCATGCCGCCACGCTGCGCAACACGTCCACCATCGGCAGCATCATCGACAATCTGACCTCGGTGCACCCGGACCTCTCCATGCTGGTCGGCAGCGCCGGCGTACGCCCGATGCCGCAGGATATGGATATCGCCGCCGACAACCTGTCGCTGTACATGCTGGCCCGCGCCGGCTACAACGTTGATCACGCCAAGGCCTTCTGGCAGCGCCTGTCGTCCCAGTATCCGGCTACGGTGCTGAACGGCTATACGGCCAACCACCCGTCCGTGTCGGCCCGCCTGGCCGCGATGGACCGCACGGTGGCCGAGATCAAGGCCAAGCAGGCCGCCAAGCGCCCGCTGGTCCCCTGAACCATGCGCACCCTGTTGCTGCCCCTGCTGCTGGCGCCCGCCCTGGCCAGCGCAGGCACCTGGACCAAGGTCGGCGGCGACAAGGACGGCATTATCCTGCTCGACAAGGCTTCGCTGCGCGCCGCCGATGGCGGCAAAAAAGCCTTCACCATGCAGAGTTTCCGCAAACCGCAGTCGGCGCCGGACGGCAAGCAATATCTGTCCGTGAAATCCCGGCACCTGTACAACTGCGATGAAGCCACGGCCACCCTGCTGTCGCAGGACTTCTACTCCGAAGTGCTGGGCCGCGGCGAGCCGCTGGGCAGCTACAAATACGAGTCCTATGACCCCGAGCACATTGAGCCGGGAAGTCCGCTGGAAGGGGCTTTAAAAGCCGTTTGCAAGCCCGCCAGCAAACGCCGCTAAGCCTTGCTATAGTACCGGTCATGGATAGCATTGACCTCGAAGTTCTCAAGACCAGCTCCGCCTGGATCGCGGCGGGACACCGCTGCCAGCTCGTCACCGTAATCAAGACCTGGGGCTCCAGTCCCCGCCCTGTCGGCGCCACGCTCGCCATTTGCGACGACGGCCGCGTAGTCGGTTCCGTTTCCGGCGGCTGCATCGAGGACGACCTGATCGACCGCGTGCGTAAGGAAGGCATCACGCGCGAACTGCCGGAAATCGTCAGCTACGGCATCACCGCCGACGAAGCCCACCGTTTCGGCCTGCCCTGCGGCGGCACCATCGAACTGGCGCTGGAACCGCTGAGCAGCGAGAGCCGCATCGACGAATTGCTGCACCGCCTGGAGCAGCACGAACTGGTAGCGCGCACCGTTGACCTGCAAACCGGCGCCGTTGCGCTGGCAACCGCGACGCCAGGCGCCGTACTGGAACTGCACGACGATAAGCTGATCACCCAGCACGGCCCGCGTTGGCGCCTGCTCATCATTGGCGCCGGCCAGCTGTCGCGCTTTGTCGCGCAGATCGCCACTGCCATGGACTACCACGTCACGGTCTGCGACCCGCGCGAAGAATACCGCTCCGGCTGGACTTTGCCGGAAGTGCGCCTGGTGCACGCCATGCCTGACGACCTGGTGACCGATATGAAGCTGGATAGCCGCAGCGCCGTCATCGCCCTGACCCACGATCCCAAGCTGGACGACCTGGCCATCATGGAAGCGCTGAAGTCGGAGGCTTTCTACGTCGGCGCCATCGGCTCGCGCGCCAACAACGCCAAGCGCCGCGAGCGCCTGGTGGAATTTGACCTGACGCCGGAGCAGCTGGCCAAGCTGCACGGTCCGATCGGTCTTTACATCGGCAGCAAGACGCCGTCCGAAATCGCGATCTCGATCCTGGCCGAAATGACGGCCATTAAAAACGGCGTGCCGCAGACCATGCAGCTGAATCACGCCGACGCCATGAATTCAAGCGCAAGAAACAGCTAGCAATATCTCAACGTCCGCCTCACAATCGCCCGATGAACACAGCGAACCTGATCAAACTCGTCACCCTCGCCGCCATCTGGGGCGGCTCCTTCCTCTTCATGCGCATTGCCGCTCCCGTGCTGGGGCCTGCGGTGCTGATCGAATACCGCGTGACGTTCGCCGCGCTGTTCCTGGCCGCGATTGCGCTGATCCTGCGTAAGCCGCTGGACCTGAAGCAGCACTGGAAGCACTACCTGATCCTCGGCCTGTTCAACTCCGCCCTGCCCTTCCTGCTGTTTGCGTTTGCAGCGCGCACACTGTCGGCTTCCGTGCTGTCGGTGCTGAACGCGACGGCGCCGATGTGGGGTGCGCTGATCGGTGCGGTGTGGCAGCGCCATATGGTCAGCGCGCGCGTGATGCTGGGCCTCGTGCTGGGCACCATCGGCGTGGCTTTGCTGGTCGGCTTCGACAACGTCAGCTCGCGCGAAGGCGCGGGCCTGGCGATTGCCGCCGGCCTGTTCGCCTCCTTCAATTACGGCATCGCCAGCACTTACGCCAAGTCGGCCAAGGCAGTCGAACCGTTCGCCAATGCGCACGGCAGCATGTGGGCAGCGGCCTTGCTGACGATTCCTTCGCTGGCCCTGTTCCCCCAGCCGGGCGTGCCGACCATCGGCATCATGGGCGCGGCGCTTGCGTTGGGCGTGCTGTGCAGCGGCATCGCTTACCTGATTTATTTCGGACTCATTCGCGATGTGGGGCCGACGTCGGCGCTGACCGTGACTTTCCTGAATCCGCTGTTCGGCATCTTGTGGGGAACCCTGTTCCTGCATGAGGTGGTGGGCTGGTACACGATCGCGGGCGCCGCCATCGTCATTACCGGCACGGCGCTGGTGACGGGCTACAAGCCCAAGCTGCCATGGACGCGCGCGGCGGAAACGGCATGAAGCACAGTTTTACCCTGCCGCTGCCGGCGAACTACCGCGTGCAGGATGTACTGAAGTTCCACAGCCGCGACGTGGAAAGCGTGGCGGAAGAAGTCAGCGAAAAGCGCATCCGCAAGGGCATGCTGCTGGATGGCGTGCCCGTCGTGCTGAGTGTTGAGCTGCCGAGTGGCCGCAAGCGCAGCGCGGCCTGCGAGGCGGAGATCGACGCGCCGCGCGCGCGCCGCCGAACGTCAGCGGCCGCTTCGGCGCGCACGCGCACCGATGAAGCATCTGCGGCTGCGGCTGCGGACGCAAACGTACCGGCGGCGCTGGCGGCGCGCATTGAGGACGCCGCCCGCAACATCCTCGGCCTGCATATCGATCCCGCCGACTTTGTCGCCTTCGCGCGCGAGGACAAGCTGCTGGGCGCGCTGGTGCAGCGCCAGCCCGGCCTGCGCATTGTGCAATCGGCCACCGTGTTTGAAGCGCTGACCTGGGCCATCATCGGCCAGCAAATCAATCTGCAGTTCGCGATCTCCCTGCGCCGCACCTTCATTCTGCAAGCGGGACGCCAGCACAGCAGCGGCCTGTGGTGCTATCCCGAAGCGCAGGACGTGGCAAAGCTGGACATCGACGATCTGCTGACCCGCAAATTCTCGCGCGCCAAAGCGGAAACCCTGCTGCGCTTTGCGGCCCTGGTCGCGGATGGCACGCTCGATCTGCAGCCCGGCCCGGCAAATTCGATTGAACAGATCAGCGCCAATCTGCTGGCCGTGAAAGGCATCGGTCCCTGGACCGTCAACTACGGCCTGCTGCGCGGCTATGGCTACGCCGACTGCTCGCTGCACGGCGATGTCGCCATCCGCGCCGCCCTGCAACGCCTGCTGGGCGAGGAAACCAAGCCGGATATGGCGCGCACCGAACGCATCCTCCAGCAATACCAGCCCCACCGCACCATGGCCGCAGCCCACTTGTGGGCCAGCCTGTCCGACCGTCCCAACGAAAGTGCTTGACCCTCACGTCACGTCAGCCTCCAGCATGAAGTCACGCACGATGACAGGAGCCAGACCATGCTGAAAGTAGGAGAACTCGCCAGCCGTTCGGGCCTGACGGTCCGCACCCTGCACCATTACGACAGCATTGGCCTGCTCACGCCATCGGCGCGCAGCGATGCCGGCTACCGGCTCTACGACAGGGGCGATATCGCCCGCCTGCACCAGATCCAGGCCCTGCGCCGTTTCGGCATGGCCCTGGCCGACATTGCTGCTTTCCTCGACAGTCCCGACGCCTCGCTGACGGCCGTCATCGGCCGCCAGATCGCGGCTCTCGACCGCCAAATGGAAGATGCGGCGCGCCTGCGCGGCCAGCTGAGCGAGCTGCAAAGCCAGCTGCTGCGTGGCGAGGAACCGGAATTGTCGGCCTGGCTAAACACACTGGAGCTGATGAATATGCACGACAAATATTTCACGAAAGAAGAGCAGCAGCGGATGCAGATCTTTGACCGCGGTGCCGAATGGGCGGCGCGCGCCGACGAACTGCGTCAAATGGTCGAATCGGGCATGCCGCCTACCGCACCGGAAGCGCAGGAGCTGGCCGTACGCTGGATGGCCGCCTTGCATCACGACACCGGCAACGATCCCGTCCTGGCGGCCAAGCTGGATGTGATGTGGACGAAAGAGCAAGCCGTGCGCGCGCATAGCGGCATCACGGCCGAAATGCGCCAATTCCTTACGGCCGCCAACTCACAGTCGAAGCTGAATCTGTACGCCAGGCACATGCTGCCTGCCGAAATGGAAGTCATGCGCAAGCATTTCCGGGCGCGCGGCGCGGAATGGCCGGCCCTGATCGCCGAGGTGCGCGCACAGATGGATGCCGATCCGTCGCCCGCCACGCCGGCGGCCAAGGCGCTGGCCGGCCGCTGGAACGAGTTGCTCACCGACATGCTGGGCACCGCCGCGGCGACGCGCGATCGTTTCCGCGCCGCACTTGAGTCCGAGCCGGAATTGCAAACCGGCCGCATGATGACCGGAGAAATGCTGAATTACCTGCGCCAGGCCATGTAAACCAAGGACGTAACCCAAGTGGCAGGCACGATGTGCCTGCCACTAGCGCTTAGCCTTGGGTTAAAAAACAAAAAACCGTCATCGCTTGCGCAAAATGACGGTTTTTCATCGGAATTCTGGTTGCGGGGACAGGATTTGAACCTGTGACCTTCGGGTTATGAGCCCGACGAGCTGCCAGACTGCTCCACCCCGCGTCTGATGCGAGTATTATAGGGCAGTCGGCCACTTTAGGCAATGTTAATCCTCGCCGTTCGCACGATAGATCGAATTTATTTTGCCGAATCCGCCAGGAAACCCGTGTCTTTCACACACGAGTCACGCGGCGCCTCCTCAATCAGTGTAAAGTAAGCATTGAAAGAGGACTTATGCCAAATCCAATGAAATTCTGCTCCGAATGCGCCAGCCCCGTTGAACTGATGGTTCCGGCCGGCGACAACCGCCCACGTTACGTTTGCGTCAGCTGCGAAACGATCCATTACCAGAATCCCAAGATGGTGATCGGCTCGATTCCGGTCTGGGAGCAGGATGGCGAGCTGAAGATTCTGCTATGCAAGCGCGCGATCGAACCGCGCCTGGGTTTCTGGACCCTGCCGGCAGGTTTCATGGAGAACAATGAAACCACTTCCGAGGCGGCGCGCCGCGAAACGGCGGAGGAGGCCGGCGCCAATATCGAACTGGGTAAATTGTTTACCCTGTTGAACGTCTCGCACGTGCACCAGGTGCATATGTTCTATCTGGCCAAGCTGAAGGACCTCGATTTCGCCCCCGGCGAGGAAAGTCTGGAAGTCAAACTGTTCACCCAGCAGGAAATTCCCTGGGATGATCTGGCTTTCCCAACGATTAGCACTACACTGGAATTCTTCTTCTCCGACCGCGACCAGGTGCGCGAAGGCGGCGACTATGGTTTCCACGAGATGGACATCACGCGGCCGATGCGCCTGCCCACTGCCACTGCACCATGATCCCCTGGCTGGATGCCAACACGCCTTTTCCCGATGTGTCCGAGGCGCTGACCACGGACGCGCCAGGCCTGCTGGCAGCCGGCGCCGACCTTTCCCCGCAACGCCTGCTGGCCGCTTACCAGCGCGGCATTTTCCCCTGGTTTTCCGAAGGCCAGCCTATTCTGTGGTGGAGCACCGACCCGCGCATGGTCCTGCGTACGGCCGAGTTCAAAGTGTCCGACAGTCTGAAGAAAACGCTCAAAAAGGTGGAAAGAAGCAGCCGCACCGATGGCCGATGGCAAGTGCGTTTCGATACTGCCTTTGAGGACGTGATGCGCGCCTGCGCCGCGCCGCGCCGCGACGGCCCCGGCACCTGGATCTCCGAAGACATCATCAACGGCTACACTGGCTTGCACAAGCTGGGCTATGCCCATTCTTCCGAGCTGTGGCTGGACGGCGAACTGGCCGGCGGCGCCTACGGAGTTTCAATCGGCACAATGTTTTATGGCGAATCCATGTTCGCCCGCGTGACGGACGGCTCCAAGGTCGCCCTCGCCTATCTCGTCCATTTCCTGCGCCGGCACGGTGTTGAGTTGATCGACTGCCAGCAGGAGACCGGCCACCTTGCCTCGCTCGGTGCGCACCCGATTCCGCGCAGCCTGTTTGTCGAGCATTTAAAAAAATGTATCGTCAAACCACAGATCCGCGACTGGCACCCAGCGCACCCTTACACTGCTGGTCTCTAAGCCCTGTACGTGCGCGCGGAACGCGCTATGATATGTTCCATGACCCAGCTTAACGATCTCCCGTTTGCCACCCTGCAGTTCTACACGACTGCGCCGTATCCGTGCAGCTATCTGGACGCGCGCCAGGCCCGCTCGCAGGTGGCCACGCCTTCGCATCTGATCAATGCGGATGTGTACTCGGAGCTGGTCAAAAACGGTTTCCGCCGCAGCGGCATTTTCACCTACCGTCCCTATTGTGATGGTTGCCAGGCCTGCATTCCGGTGCGGGTGGTGGCGGGTGAGTACACGCCAACGCGCGCCCAGCGCCGTGCATGGCTGCGCCACAAGGAGCTGACGGCCGGTGTCGCCACACTGTCCTTCTCGGACGAGCATTACGCGCTCTACCTGCGCTACCAGAGCACGCGCCACGCGGGCGGCGGCATGGACCAGGATTCGCGCGACCAGTACGCCCAGTTCCTGCTGCAAAGCCGGGTCAATACGCGCCTGGTCGAGTTCCGCGAACCGGACGGCACGCTGCGCATGGTGTCGATTATCGACGTGCTGTCGGATGGCCTGTCGTCGGTCTACACCTTCTTCGATCCGGACATGGCGGGCGCCTCTTTCGGCACCTACAACGTGATGTGGCAGATCGAACAGGCCCGCGAACTGGGCCTGCCCTACGTTTATCTGGGCTACTGGATAGAAGAAAGCCCAAAGATGAACTACAAGATCAAATTCCAGCCGCTGCAGGCCCGCATCAAGGGCGCATGGGGCCTGCTGCCCCGTTCCTGAATTACTGCTTCTTCATCAGGTCCAGCAAGGCTACCGTGGTGGCCAGCACGCCGGTCTGGATCGACTTGTCCGCCTCGACACGGAATTCTGGGCTGTGGTTATAGCCGATGGAAATCTTGCCCGCGCGCGCCTGCGCCAGACGTTCGGCCGGCGCCGCGCCGATCTGGAAATACACGCTCGGGATTTCCGGCGACTGAGTGAAGTAGGAGAAGTCTTCCGCGCCCATGCCACCGCGCTTGAAGCCCTTGTCATAAATGTCCGCGCCCAGCTTCTGCGTCCATACTGCCTGCAGGCGCTGCAACAGCGCCACATTGTTCAGCGTCGGCGGCACCGGCTGGTCGACGGTGCGGATTTCAGGCAGCTGGTCTTCCGGAATGCCTGCCGCACGCGCCGTATTCTTCACCACGCGCTCGATACCGCCCAGCAGCTTGGCGCGCGTTTCCACGCTTTCGGAACGCACGGTCACTTCCATCTTCGCGGTATCGGGAATGATATTGCCCTTGGTGCCGGCGTGCAGCGAGCCCACCGTAATCACGGCCGGTTCACGCGGCGCCACGTCGCGCGTGACGACGGTCTGCAGCGCCATCACGATTTGCGCGGCCAGCACGACCGGGTCTTTGCCGGTGTGCGGACTGGCGCCGTGGGTACCCTTGCCGTGGATGGTGATTTCCAGCGCATCCGAACCGGAGTAAGGCGCTTCGTCGGCGACGATCTTGCCTGCTTCCATATCCGCCACCACGTGCAGGGCCAGCGCGTAATCCGGCTTGCCGAAGCGCTGCCAGATATGGTCCTCCATCATGGCCTTGGCGCCGCCCGTGCGCTCTTCGGCGGGCTGGCCGATCAGCATCAGCGTGCCGGACCACTCGCTGCGGTGGGCCGCCATCTGATGCGCGGTGCCGACCAGGCTGGTCATGTGCACATCGTGGCCGCAAGCGTGCATCACCGGCACCAGGTTGCCATTCCAGTCCTTCATCTTGACCTTGGAGGCGTTCGGCGCGCCGGACTTTTCTTCCACCGGCAGCGCATCCAGATCGGTGCGCACCATCACGGTCGGGCCTTTGCCGTTTTTCATGATGGCCACGATGCCGGTCTTGCCCACGCCCTCCGTGACTTCGAAACCGGCGGCGCGCAGTTCCTGCGCCATGCGCGCGGCCGTCTTGGTCTCCATGAAGGACAGCTCAGGGTTGGCGTGCAGATGGTCGTACAGCGGGGACAGTTTTGCCTGCCAATCGTGCGCGATGGCGTCAGCCAGTTCCTTCTCGGCGGCGCCCGCCGCCAGCGGCAGAATCAGGGAAGACAGCAGCAGCATTCGTTTCATCCAGGGCTCCTTTTTGGTTTAGTACCCAAATCTTAAAGGTAAAATAGCGGAAATTTCATTCAAGTATCCCTCATGTCCGACAAATTTTTGTACTCCCTGGCCCGTCCCATCCTGTTTTCGATGGACCCGGAGGAAGCCCACCATTTCACCCTGCCCGCCCTCAAACGCCTGTCGAAACTCGGCCTGACCCGCGCTTTCGTGCGCCAGCCACTGCCCGATCCACGCACCGTGATGGGCCTGACCTTCAAGAATCCGGTCGGTCTGGCCGCTGGTCTGGACAAGGATGGCGCCTTCATCGACGCGCTGGCGGACCTGGGCTTCGGCTCGATCGAAGTGGGCACGGTGACGCCGCGCGCGCAGCTGGGCAATGCCAAGCCGCGCATGTTCCGCATTCCTGCGGCGCACGGCATCATCAACCGCATGGGTTTCAATAACGGCGGCGTGGACGCTTTCGTGGCCAACGTGCAGTCCTCGCGCTTCTACCAGAACAAGGAAGGCATTCTCGGTCTGAACATCGGCAAGAACGCCGACACGCCGATCGAGCGCGCTGCCGACGACTACCTGCACTGCCTGGAAAAAGTCTACCCATACGCCAGCTATGTGACGGTGAACATCTCTTCGCCGAACACCAAGAACCTGCGCCAGCTGCAGGGCGCATCCGAAGTGGACGGCCTGCTGTCCCAGTTGAAGGACACCCAGCTGCGCCTGGCCGACCAGCACAAGCGCTATGTGCCGATGACGCTGAAGATCGCGCCCGACATGGACGCCGACCAGGTCAAGAACATCGCCGACGCCCTGCTGCGCCACAAGATCGACGGCGTGATCGCCACCAACACGACCCTGAGCCGCACGGCCGTGGAAGGCATGCAGCACGGCGCGGAAGCGGGCGGCCTGTCCGGCGCGCCGGTGTTCGAGCTGTCCAATAACGTGATCCGCCTGCTGAAAGCGGAACTGGGCGACGCGCTGCCGATCATCGGCGTGGGCGGCATCATGCAGGGCTCCGATGCCAAGGCCAAGATCGCAGCCGGTGTGCAACTGGTACAGCTGTACAGCGGCCTGATTTACGCCGGTCCCGCCCTGGTACGCGACTGTGCGGATGCGCTGCGCCATGGATAAGATCACCCTCGGCCAGAGCGATCTGAAGGTCAGCCCGATCTGCCTGGGCACCATGACCTTCGGCCAGCAGAATTTCGAGGCCGAGGCGCATGCCCAGATCGATTACGCGCTGGAGCGCGGCATCAACTTCATCGACACGGCGGAGCTGTATCCGGTGATGCCGTCCGCCGCCACGCAAGGCGCGACGGAACGCTTCATCGGCACCTGGCTGAAGAAGTCCGGCAAGCGCTCGGAAGTCGTGATCGCGACCAAGGCCGCGGGTCCGAATCCGAACATCCACTGGCTGCGAGGCGGCCGCCAGAATCACGACGCAAAGAATCTGCGCGCAGCAGTCGATGCCAGCCTGGAGCGCCTGCAAACCGACTATATCGATCTGTATCAGCTGCACTGGCCAAGCCGCAATGCGCCCATCTTCGGCAACAACAGCTTCGACCCGCAGCGCGAGCGCAAGGCGGTGGCGATTGAGGAAACGCTGGCCGCGCTGGGTGAGCTGATCAAGGAAGGCAAGATCCGCCACGTCGGCGTGTCGAATGAAACCAGCTGGGGCGTCAGCGAATTCGTGAAGCAGGCCGAGCGCCTTGGTCTGCCACGCATTGCGACAATTCAGAATCTCTACAACCTCACGGCGCGCAGTTTCGAAACCAGCCTGCTGGACGAAACCTGCTACCGCGAGAAAGTAAGCCTGATGGCATATAGCCCCCTGGCTTTCGGCCAGCTGACGGCCAAGTATTACGACAATCCGAAAGCGCACGGCCGCCTGACGATTTTCCCGCCCACCTGGAGTCCGCGCTATCTGCGTCCCACCGTGCTGGAAGCGGTTGGCGAATACGCCAGACTGGCGCGCGCCAACGGCCTCACACCGGCGCAGCTCGCACTGGGCTGGTGTTATTCGCGCTGGTTCGTGGCCTCCACCATCATCGGCGCGACCACGCTGGCGCAGCTGAAGGAAAACATTGACGCCTTCACCACGCACTTGTCGCCGGACGTGGTGGCGGCGGTGAATGCCATCCACGCGCGCATCACCAATCCGGGCCAGTGACCATCATGGTCGCTCAGCAGTGCGACCATGAATTCACTTGTCATACAACAACACTATTGCTACGATTCAAGCATTGGGATGACCGCTAAGCCGGTCCCAAAGCAGTAACCCTCCTCCCGCCGCCCTACCCTCGCGGCTCCCAGCTCAAAAACCAACATTGTTCCAGCGCCCTTCGTGCGCCGGATGGAGCCGCACATGCTTAGTAACCTCACTATCAAATTCCGCCTGGTGGCGGTGCTGTCGATCATTTCCGCCATCATGTGCCTGATCGGCATTGCCGGCATTTTCAGCCTGTCGCAATTCAACCTGACGCTAAAGAACGTCTATGAACAACGCGTCGTCTCACTGGGCCAGCTGGATGGCGTGATCCGCGTCGTCATCCGCAACCAGCTGCTGCTCTCGAAGGCCCTCAGCGATGATCCTTCCAAACTGCCGGCCGCGATTGCAGAATCAGAACAGAACACCGAACGCGCCAACAAGCTGTGGACGGATTACTCCGACACCTTCATTACGCAGGAAGAAAAAAGCATGGCCGAGAAGTTCGCCCAGGCCCGCTCTGCCTTCGTCAATGAAGGGCTGAAGCCGGCATTGGCCGCAGGACGCGCCGGCGACCTCGATACCATGAAGAAGATCGTCTACGGCCGCATGGACGAAACGTTCCGTCCCGTGCGCGACATCCTGGACGAGCTGGTGGAACTGCAGCTGCGCGAAGCGAAAAAAGACTACGACCGTTCCCAGGCCAGCTATGGCAACTTCCGCCTGGCGACCATTGGCCTGCTGGCTGGTGGCCTGGCGCTGGCAATGGGTATCGGCTGGTGGCTGGTGCGCAGTATCACTATTCCGCTGAACCGCGCCGTGACTATCGCTGAAGGCGTGGCATCCGGCGACCTCACCCAGCAAATCGAAGTCAGCTCGAACGACGAAACCGGCAAACTGCTGGGCGCACTGCGCGACATGAACAACAGTCTGTCCGGCATCGTCAGCAATGTGCGCGTCGCCACCGACTCGATCGCGACGGCATCGGCGGAAATCGCCACCGGCAATATGGACCTGTCCTCGCGTACCGAGCAGCAAGCCAGCTCGCTGGAAGAAACCGCATCGTCGATGGAAGAACTGACTTCCACCGTGCGCCAGAACGCCGACAACGCCCGCCAGGCCAACCAGCTGGCTGGCAGCGCTTCCGAAGTGGCACAGCGCGGCGGCACCGTGGTGGCGCAAGTGGTCGACAAGATGGGCGCCATCAATGAATCGGCCTACAAGATCGTGGAAATCATTGGGGTGATCGACGGCATCGCTTTCCAGACCAATATCCTGGCACTGAACGCCGCAGTTGAAGCTGCACGTGCGGGCGAACAAGGCCGCGGCTTTGCCGTGGTGGCATCCGAGGTGCGCAACCTGGCGCAACGTTCCGCCAGCGCCGCCAAGGAAATCAAGCACCTGATCGACAATTCGGTGTCGCAAGTGGAAGAAGGTAGCCGCCTGGTCGATCAGGCGGGCAGCACCATGACGGAAGTCGTGAGCAGCGTGCAGCGCGTGAGCGACATCATCAACGAAATCTCCGCCGCCAGCGGCGAACAAAGTGCCGGCATCGAACAGATCAACGAAGCCGTGGTGCAGATGGATACCGTGACGCAGCAGAACGCAGCGCTGGTGGAAGAAGCCGCTGCCGCAGCAGGCGCACTGCAGGACCAGGCCGAGTCGCTGAAGCAGGCAGTCAGCGTATTCCGCCTCAACGACCAGGGCGGCGCCGCGCCACGCAGCGCGTCGGTAACGCGCCTGCAGCCACGCAGCCAGCCGCGCATTGCCGCCGTCAAGCCAGCCCCGGTCCGCACGGGCGCGCGTGCCGCCAACGGTGGCGATTGGGAAGAATTCTAAGCCGCGCCGCTGGGCGTCAGAACTCCTCCCATTCACCAGCAGTATCCGCTGCGGGCGCCGGAGTACGCTTCGGCGCCGCGGCGGGCTTTTTCAACTGCGGCGCAGGCCGCGTCGCAGCCTTCACCACCGCACGCGCCGCCAGGCGCTGCGGATCGGTTTTCTGATCCGCCAGCTGGAATACGCTGACCGCCTCGGCCAGCATTTCGGCCTGATCGCGCATCGACTGCGCGGCGGCCGCAGCTTCCTCAACCAGGGCTGCATTCTGCTGCGTCACATCGTCAATCTGCACAATGGCTTGATTGACTTGCGCGATGCCCGAGCTCTGTTCGGTGCTGGCCGCGCTGATCTCCTTCATGATCGCTTCCACCTGCTGCACCGCCTTGACGATGCCGTCCATCGTCACCCCTGCCTCATCGACCAGGCGCGCGCCGGCATCCACCGTATCGACCGAGTGACCGATCAGCTCCTTGATTTCCTTCGCGGCCGATGCGGAGCGCGCCGCCAGATTGCGCACTTCCGATGCGACCACGGCAAAGCCCCTGCCCTGCTCTCCTGCGCGTGCCGCTTCAACGGCGGCATTCAGCGCAAGGATATTGGTCTGGAAGGCGATGCCGTCGATGACGCCAATGATGTCCACGATGCGGTTCGAGCTTTCCTTGATCGCGCCCATGGTGCTGACCACTTCGCCCACCACGCGCCCGCCCTTGGTGGCGAAATCGGACGCCGCCACCACCAGCTGCGTCGCCTGCTGGGCGTTCTGCGCATTCTGCTGAACGGTGGACGTCAGCTCCTCCATTGAGGAAGCCGTCTCCTCAAGACTGGATGCCTGCTGCTCGGTACGGGAAGACAGATCGAGATTGCCGCTGGCGATTTCGTTGGATGCCGTGGTGATGGTATCCGATCCCGAACGCACCTTGCCCACCGTGCGCACCAGGCTTTCATTCATATTCTTCAACGCGCGCAGCAGCTGTCCCGTTTCGTCGCTGGTGTGGCATTCGATGCGCTGCGTGAGATCGCCGCTGGCCACCGCTTCCGCTACGCCCACGGCGCGGCTCAAGGGGCTGGTGATGCTGCGCGTGACCCACCACAGCACGCCGGCTGCCAGCAGCGTGGCCACCACGGTCAGGCCGATCATCCTGTTGCGCGAGCTGGCGTACGCCTTCTCGGCTTCCTGGCTCGCAATACCCACGGCTTCGCCCTGGTACTTCACGAGGTCAGTGAGTGAATTCAGATAAGCGGTCTGCTCCTTGCGCACGGCGCTCAGCAGGTATGCCACCGCTTCATCGCGTTTGCCGGCATCGGCGGATTTATCCAAGAAAGTGGATTGCACCACCAGATAACGCTCGCGCGCTTCGAGCACGGTTTTCAACCGGGTGCGGCTGCCGTTATCGACATCGTCTTCAATCAGCTTCTGGAGCTTGTCCAGCTGGACCGCGATATCGGCCTTGCGGTCCTCGACGCGCTTCAGCTCTTTCTGCACCGTTTCGGGATCGGTGCTCAGCATCGCGTTGCGCATGGCGCGGGCGATGTCATTGAGTCCGCCGATCGCTTCATAGGCTGCGATCACCTTGGGTACTTTGTCGCTGGCGATATCCTCGGTGCCGTCATTCAGCTTGCCCAGGCTGCCGATGCCGATGGCCGAAATCCCGACCATGAACGCCAGCGCCACACCCAGTCCGGCCGCGAGCCGGACGCCGATCTTCCAGTTGCCGATACCCATAGGACGCTCCCTTGAAGTATTGCCGTGGACTGGAATCCAGTATAGGTGAAGTTTTGCAATGCAGCAAAGCCACCTGTTGCTAGTCGGCGGCATCTCCCGATAGCGCCTGTTCGATATCGCTGCGCTTTAGCTCCGGCACAAATTGTTTGATGAATTCGTAGGTATAGGAACGCAAGTAAGCCCCGCGGCGCAAGGCCAAACGCGTTGTATTCACCGCGAACAGATGCGAGGCTTCGATGGCGCGCAAGCCCTTGTCGCGGCCATGGTCGAAGGCCATCGATGCCACCAGGCCTACGCCGAGGCCGAGCGACACGTACTGCTTGATGACGTCCGAGTCCATCGCCGTCAGCACGATGTCGGGACGCACATCCGCCTTGGCGAAAGCAGCGTCAATATGGCCTCGGCCAGTGAAGCCCACATCGTAAGTAATCAGCGGGAACTCGGCCAGGTCTTCCAGACGGATCGGCGTGCGCGTAAGCAGCGGATGGCCATCCGGCACCACAATCAAATGGCTCCAGCGGTAGCAAGGGAATGAGATCAAATCCGGGAACTGCGACAGGCCCTCGGTAGCGATGCCGATATCGGCCTTGCCCGACAGGACCCACTCCGCAATATGATCCGGCGCACTTTGCTGAAGCGCGATACGCACTTCCGGGAACTCATTGCGGAAATGCTGCACCGCCTTCGGCAGCGCATAGCGCGCCTGCGTGTGCGTGGCCGCGATGGTCAGCGTGCCGCTGCTGGTGCCGGTGAATTCCTGGCTGGCCTGCTGCAGGTTCTCCGCTTCGATCAGCAGGCGGTCGATGATCTTCAGGATACCTTTGCCCGGCTCCGTGAGGCCGGTCAGGCGCTTGCCGTTACGCTCGAAGATGATCACGCCCAGCTCGTCCTCCAGCTCGCGGATCTGGCGGCTCACACCCGGCTGGGAGGTGAACAGCGCATTCGCCACTTCGGTCAGGTTGTAGTTGCGGCGGGCCGCTTCGCGAATCGATCGCAGCTGCTGAAAGTTCATATGGCGGCGCCCTCGTCGACGAACACGTGCAGTTTCTTCGGCCGCACCACCAGCGTCTCGCCATCCTTCAGGCCCAGCTGGCTGTAGCGTTCATTCGAGATGGTTGCCTCGATCAGCTGCGCATTGTCGGCGCGTTCCAGATCGAGTTGCGCCAGCGGACCAATCGCATGCGCGCGGCGCAGCTTGACGACAATGCCTTCCGATTCCGGCGTGTAGCGGTCGATCTCCAGATCGTGCGGACGCACATAAGCCGTGCCTTTACCGTGCTGGGTTTCATCGTGGCCCTGCACGTCGAACTGGATGCCGTCGCTGGCCATCACGCCTTCGTGCACGCGGCCATGGAACACGTTCACATTGCCCAGGAAGCCATATACGAAAGGCGATGCGGGCTGGTTGTACACCTGGCTCGGTGCGCCCAGCTGTTCGACGCGGCCTTTGTTCATCAGCACCACCTGGTCGGCCACTTCCAGCGCTTCTTCCTGGTCGTGGGTCACGAAGATGGAGGTCACGTGCAGATCGTCGTGCAGGCGACGCAGCCAGCGGCGCAGCTCCTTGCGCACTTTCGCATCCAGCGCGCCGAACGGTTCGTCCAGCAGCAGCACGCGCGGCTCAACAGCCAGCGCGCGCGCCAGTGCGATACGCTGACGCTGGCCACCGGACAGCTGCGGCGGATAGCGGTCAGCCAGCCAGTCCAGCTGCACCAGCTCCAGCAGCTCTTTCACCTTGCGGCGGATCTGGTCTTCCGACGGACGCTCGGCGCGCGGCTTCACGCGCAGGCCGAATGCCACGTTTTCGAACACAGTCATATGCTTGAACAGCGCGTAGTGCTGGAATACGAAGCCCACCTGGCGCTCGCGCACGTGGCGCTCGGAAGCATCCTGGCCATCCAGCAGCACCTGGCCCGAATCCGGATGTTCCAGGCCGGCGATGCAGCGCAGCAGCGTGGTCTTGCCGCAGCCCGATGGACCGAGCAGCGCGGTCAGTTCGCCCGATGGGAAGTCCAGCGAGACATTATTCAGTGCCACGAAGTCGCCGAAGCGCTTGTTGATGTTCTTGACTGCGATTGTCATATCAATGCTCCTGTGCGTCGTCGGCCTTGTTTTCGTGCAGACGCCACTCGATAAAGGTTTTCAGTGCCAGCGTGACCAGCGCGAGCAGCGCCAGCAAGGAGGCCACGGCAAAAGCGGCCGCGAAGTTGTATTCGTTGTAGAGGATCTCGACCTGCAGCGGCATGGTGTTGGTCTCGCCGCGGATATGGCCCGACACCACCGACACCGCGCCGAACTCGCCCATCGCGCGGGCATTACACAGGATCACGCCATACAGCAGACCCCATTTGATATTCGGCAGCGTCACGCGGAAGAAGGTTTGCAAGCCATTCGCGCCCAGCACCACGGCCGCTTCCTCTTCTTCACTGCCCTGCGCCTGCATCAGCGGAATCAGTTCACGCGCCACGAAGGGGAAGGTGATGAAGATGGTTGCGATGACGATGCCCGGCACGGCAAACAGGATCTTGATATCGTGCTCTGACAGCCATGGACCGAACCAGCCCTGCGCGCCGAACAGCAGCACGTAGATCAGGCCCGAAATCACTGGCGATACCGAGAACGGCAGATCGATCAGCGTCAGCAGCAGGCTCTTGCCGCGGAATTCGAATTTGGTAATGCACCAGGATGCGGCCACGCCGAACACGAGATTCAGCGGCACGGCAATGACAGCGGTCAGCAGCGTCAGCTTGATGGCGGAAATCGCATCGTCATCCACGATAGCGGAAGCGTACGTTTCCCAGCCTTTCTTCAGCGCTTCGGTGAACACGGCCACCAGCGGCACGAAGAGGAACAGGGTCAGGAAGGTCAGCGCCACCAAAATCAAAACGCGGCGCACCCACGCCGGCTCCATCGCTTCATAGCGGCTTGGCAGTTCGCCGCGGCGGGATTGCGTACTCATTTGCCGGACCTCCGCGCCCATGCCTGCAGCAGGTTAATCGCCAGCAGCAGCAGGAAGGAGACGATCAGCATCACCACCGCAATCGCGGTGGCGCCTGCGTAGTCGTACTGTTCCAGCTTGGTGATGATGAACAGCGGCGTGATCTCGGAAACCATCGGCATATTACCGGCGATGAAAATCACCGAGCCGTACTCGCCGGTCGCGCGTGCGAACGCCAGTGCGAAGCCGGTCAGCAGCGACGGCATGATGGTCGGGAACACCACACGGCGGAAGGTCTGGAAGGCCGAAGCGCCAAGGCTGGCGGCAGCTTCCTCCAGTTCGCGCTCGGCGTCTTCCAGCACCGGCTGCACGGTCCGCACTACGAACGGCAGACCAATGAAAGTCAGCGCGACGACGACGCCCAGCGGCGTGAAAGCCACTTTCACGCCCAGCACACCTTCCAGGTAGCGCCCGATCCAGCCATTGGACGAATACAGTGCGGTCAGCGTGATGCCCGCAACAGCGGTCGGCAGCGCGAACGGCAAATCGACCAGCGCGTCGACGATGCGTTTGCCAGGGAACTTGTATCGCACCAGCACCCAGGCAACCACACCGCCAAAGAAGACATTGAACACAGCGCCGATGAAGGCGGCGCCAAAGGTCAACCGATAAGACGCGACCACGCGCTCATTGGTCACGGCGTTCCAGAAGCCTTCCCAGGTCAGGGTAAAAGTCTTCAGGAAAATGGCGGACAGGGGGATCAGGACGATCAGCGCGAGATAGAAGATCGTGAATCCGAGCGACAGCTTAAAGCCGGGCATCACCCTGTAGGGCGCCCTCCTGGCTTTCACCGCCTCCGCCGGCGCAGACACCGGCAACGCTACTGCTGACATGCTTGCTCCCTCTTATTACATTTCCGACTAATAGGGTCGCATATTCGCATTCCAGCGTTATAAACCAAACTAACCTTTTGTCATTTGCTTAGATGCTAAAACGAAGGTGCCGTGTTACATTGTTATCAAGCGTAGTTGTTATAGATTCTCTTGGAGGAGACTTGAAATGAACGATTCGCTGCTGTTGACCGACCGCCTGTGCGACCTGACCGAACTGGCCCTGCAGGCCCACACCCATCTGGAAAAAGCCACCGTTTTCGCTGCCGCCAAGGCCATCGAAGGCGAATTCACCACCTGCGAACGCGCGCTGGATGAGACGGCGGCCGAGAAGGTGCGCGCGATCTGCGCCACCATCTGCTCCGCGATCGGCTATGCGCCGGCGCACGGCAAGACCAATCCGCAATTGATCGTCTGCGCCCGCACCGACATCTCCGCCCTGCGCCAGCACCTCAAGCGCTCGCAATTCCCCATGCCCGACATGCCGCTGGACGTCGATACCTACATCGCCCACTGAGTCCTTCCAGGCCGTGTGCTCGCCGCGCACGGCCTAAATAATCAGTTTGCTGGCTTTCATCTGCTCGATGATGGCGCCCGAGAATTTCGGCACCAGCTCATTTTCCGTTTCCCGCCGCGGCGCCGTGATCTTGATCGAGCGCGCCCACAATACCTTCGGCTGCGACACTTCATGCAAGTGCGCGATGACGACCGTTTCCCGAGTGCCCTGCGTGTTCACCAGATTGCTGGCCAATTCCAGCACCAGCTCGTAGCGCGGCTGCCTGCGCGTCGCGACGTAGTGGCCCATCTTCTGCGACACATCCTTCGCCAGGTAACTCGACAGGCTGATCAAGACCGCCCTGCCGATCATGCTCGCCTCATCCTCTTCCGCGCTGGTGATGGTCGGCTGCTGCGGCCCCGACGTCTTCTCCTGTTTGATAATCTTTACCCCGGTCGTGCTGTTCTTCCAGCTCACCCGCACCGACTGATCGCCAAGACTCACCTCGCTGGCATTGGTTGCCACCAGCACGTCATACGGACTCGCACAACCAGCAAGCATCACCACCACTGCCACAACCATCGCACACGAAGCCAGCCGTCCCATCACACGCATCCTTGATTGCATTAATGAAATGCAATGTTAGCAACAGTAGACCATGTAAAGCGACAATAAAGCGATACCCTTGCTAATGCTTGTTGTTATTCCAGTAAAAATCAGGGTTTGCGCTGCTGGAGGAACCAGTCGAACAGTCCGGTTTTGGCGTCGTAGGCGTAGACCCAGGCGTCGATGTGGCCGGCTTCAGGGAGCATGGTGTATTTGACGTTACCGCCGGCGGCGCGCAGTGCCTGGACCATCATGGCGGATTCTGATTCGGGAACGGCGGTGTCTTTGGCGCCGTGGAAGACCCAGGTGGGAATGTTCTTCAGCTTGAAGGCGTAGTGGGCCATTCCGCCACCGCAGATGGGGGCGACGGCGGCGAAGTAATCGGGATGGCGCATGGCCAGCTCCCAGGCACCGTAGCCGCCCATGCTCAGTCCGGTCAGATAGACGCGGTGAGGGTCTACGTTGTACTTGGCCAGCACGTCATCGATCATTCCCTTCAATTGACCGACGTCCCAACCGATAGGTTCGGGCGCTTGCGGCGATATCACCATGAACGGGAAGTCCGGATTCGCTTCAGCAATCGCCGGCGGCCCCCACTTCTTCACGCGTTCAAGATCGTTGCCGCTCTCACCTGAGCCATGCAGGAACACGATCAGCGGCACCGGCTGCCCTTTGTCCGAATATGCCTTGGGCTTGAACAGCAGGTAGTTGATCTTCGATTGCACGGTCGTGGACCCCGCTTGCTGCACAGGTTGAGCGAAGGCGGAAGCACTGAGAACTGCGAACAGGGAGACGCTGAGAAGGCGTTTGAGCATGACTGTCGGCGGTGAGTGATCGGTGCGGCAATCATATCCCCCTTCGCGCAGGTCAAGGCGAAAAAAAGCCCCCGAACGGGGGCTGGAAGAGATAGAAAACCTGATTACTTGTTCGGCTGCGGGGTGATGCGCAGGTATGGGCGCGGCGCCGTGAAACCTTTCGGGTATTTGGCTTTCAGGATTTCCGGGTCCTGCACGGTCAGCGGGATGATCACGTCGTCGCCGTCTTTCCAGTTGCCTGGGGTAGCGACAGTGTGTTTGTCGGTCAGCTGCAGGGCGTCGATCACGCGCAGCACTTCGTCGAAGTTGCGGCCGGTGCTCATTGGGTAGGTGATGGACAGGCGCACTTTCTTGGCCGGGTCGATCACGAACAGCGAGCGCACGGTGGCAGTGGCGGACTGGTTCGGGTGGATCATGTCGTACAGCTCGGCCACTTTTCGGTCGGCGTCGGCGATGATCGGGAAACCGACCACGGTGTCCTGGGTTTCTTCGATATCCTTGATCCATTCCTTGTGCGCGTCAGCCGGGTCCACGGACAGGGCGATCGCTTTCACATTGCGCTTGTCGAATTCCGACTTCAGCTTGGCGGTCAGGCCCAGTTCGGTGGTGCAGACCGGCGTGAAGTCCGCCGGATGCGAAAACAGCACGACCCACGAGTCGCCCGCCCAGTCATGAAACTTGATGCGGCCGATGGTGGAATCCTGCTCGAAATCCGGGGCGGTATCGCCAAGGCGTAAGGTCATTACAATTCTCCAAAGTAGTTAAACAGACAACAAGCGCTCATTGTGCGCTTGTTCTGCCAGCTTGTGCAAGAGCCGTTGCCCGAAAATCCAGTCGCCCAGGCCGGACTCGGCATTGATATGGCCCAATGCACCAGCGTTGATGAATTCGCTACCCCAGCGGCGCGCCCACAGCGCGGCCTTTTCGACCGTCATCCAGGGATCGTTGGTGCTGGCGACCATGATGGACGGCACCGGCAGTTCATCATGCGGCAGCAGTTCGGCCACGCCGAACTTGTCGGGATCGGCTGGCCCCACCAGCAGCACGCCCGCCACATTGGAGGGGGAGAGGTCGTGCGACAGGCTATGCGCCGTGGTGAGGCTGCCGAAACTGTGTGCCACGATCAGGGTCGGACGCGTATCCTCCGCCAGCACCTCATCCAGGCGTGCCGACCAGCGCGACAGCACCGGCTGGTCCCAGCGGTCCTGCTCGACGCGCTCGAAGGAAGGATACAGGCGCTGCCAGCGCGTCTGCCAATGCTCCGGGCCGCTGTTGTGCAGGCCCGGCGCCACGAGTACGCGGAATTGAGATAGCAGATGTGCGGCCATGGCGCCCTCCCCTGTGTGGATTATTTGCCGGCGAGCTTGCTGCTGCCCGGCTGATAGATCTGGTCGAACACGCCGCCGTCGGCGAAGTGCGTCTTCTGGGCCTTGGTCCAGTCGCCCGCCACATCAGCCAGCTTGAACAGCTTCACGTTCGGGAATTGGGAGGCGTATTTCTTCGCTTCCTTTTCCACGCCGGGACGGTAGTAGTTCTTGGCGATCAGTTCCTGCGCCTGGTCGGTGTACAGGAAGTTCAGGTAAGCCTCGGCCACCTTGCGGGTGCCGTGCTTATCCACCACCTTGTCGACCACGGCAACCGGCGGCTCGGCCACGATCGACACGGATGGCGCCACGATCTCAACCTTGTCCGGACCCAGTTCCTTGATCGCCAGCAGCGCTTCGTTTTCCCAGGCGATCAGCACGTCGCCGATGCCGCGCTCAACGAAAGTCGTGGTCGCGCCGCGCGCGCCGGAGTCCAGCACCGGCACGTTCTTGTACAGCTTTTTCAGGTATTCGCGGGCAGAGGCGTCGGTACCGCCCGGCTGGCGCAGGGCGTAGCCATATGCCGCCAGGTGATTCCAGCGCGCGCCGCCGGAAGTTTTCGGATTCGGGGTAATGACAGCCACGCCCGGCTTGACCAGATCGCCCCAGTCATGAATGCCCTTCGGATTGCCCTTGCGGACTAGGAATACGATGGTCGAGCTGTACGGCGCGGAATTCAGGCCGCGCTGCTTTTGCCAGTCTTTGCTCAGCAAGCCTTTGTCGGCGATCGCGTCGATGTCGTAGGCCAGCGCCAGCGTGACGACGTCGGCTTCCAGTCCATCGATCACGGCGCGCGCCTGCTTGCCGGAACCGCCGTGGGATTGCTTGATTTTGACGTTGTCGCCGGTCTTGGCTTTCCAGTCCTTGGCGAAGGCGGCGTTCACGTCCTGATAGAGCTCGCGGGTCGGGTCGTACGAGACGTTGAGCAGAGTGATGTCGGCCGCGTGCGCGACGGCAGCGGTGGCGAAAAGCGCGGCGGCGATGAGTTTCTTGGTCAGCATCTGGTTCCCCTTTGGTTTGGAGACGCCAGATTAACCTTCTCTCATTAGATTTCGAACGAATACTTTCGCAGTTTTATATACCGCGATGTTATATGCGACTCAGTAGAAGCGGTTGAACAGCACCACAGCCCAGGTCGCGCCGGCCAGCAAACAGCTCAGCAGCACTGCTGCACTGCCAAAATCCTTTGCATTTTTGGAAAGCGGGTGACGTTCCAGCGAAACGCGGTCAACCACAGCCTCGATTGCGGAGTTGATAAGTTCAACGATCAGCACCAGGACCAGCACGCCAATCAGCGCCAGCTTCTGAAAGGCCGAGATGGGCAGCAGCATGGCGACCACGGCAGCAGGCGTGAACAGCGTCATCTCCTGGCGGAAGGCGTGCTCGTTGCGCCAGGCCGATTTGAAGCCATCGACCGAGTAGAAAAAGGCGGACAGTACACGCTTGAGGCCGCTCTTGCTCTTGAATTCGCTGACTGGCTGTTCCATTCGATATCTAGCAGGAAAGAATTAACGCAACATTATAGCCCCACACACGACACAGATTTCCCATTTTTTTCACATCATGGTATAAATACGTTAGCCATACTGCACTGCACCAACCACATCATGAAAATCGAATCTGTCCCCGCCCCCGAGCAAAAGACAACCATTCAGGTGATCGAGCGCATGGTGAGCCTGCTGGACGCTCTTGCGAAGTATCCTGATCCGGTCAGCCTGAAGGAACTGTCGAAAGTCTCAGGCTTGCACCCTTCCACCGCTCACCGCATTCTGAACGACCTCGTGCTGACCCGCTTTGTGGACCGCATCGAGCCGGGTACATACCGCCTCGGCATGCGCCTGCTGGAACTGGGCAATGTGGTGAAGAGCCGCTTGTCCGTACGCGAAGCGGCGCTGGACTTCATGCGCTCGCTGCATAAGAAGACCCAGCAGACCATCAACCTGTCCGTGCGCCAGGGCGACGAAATTGTCTATATCGATCGCGCCTTTTCGGAGCGCTCCGGCATGCAAGTGGTGCGCGCGATTGGCGGACGTGGTCCGCTGCACCTGACCTCGACCGGCAAGCTGTTCCTGTCGGTCGATGATCCGAAGGCGATCCGCGCCTACGCTACCCGTACGGGATTGGCGGGCCATAACAAGAATTCCATCACCGACCTCACGCTGCTGGAACGCGAACTGAGCCTGGTCCGTGCTCGCGGTTATGCGCGTGACAACGAGGAACTGGAACTGGGCGTGCGCTGCATGGCTGCAGGCATTCGCGATGATTCGGGCAAGCTGGTAGCGGGCCTGTCCATTTCGGCGCCGGCGGATCGCTTGCAGGAAGAGTGGCTGGAGGATCTGGTCAACACCGCCAACCAGATTTCGGCGACGCTCGGTTATACCGCCAGCGCCGCGGATTGATCGCCCAGCGGCGGGTCAATGACCCGCCCTACACATCGTTGCTGGGGCCGTAGGGCGGATCATTGATCCGCCGTGCCTGATTACATACCGGACGCCGAATACGGCGAAGCGTTGCTGCTGCCGCTGAGGGTACCGGGGAAAGTCGGCTTCAATGCAGCCAGCCATTTCTTCATGCGGGTCGCATCCGCCACGCGCGCTGCCGAACCCTTGGCGTCGAGCAGCACCATAATCACGGCGCGCCCTTCCACCACCGCCTGCATGATCATGCAGCGGCCAGCCTCGTTGATGAAGCCGGTCTTCTGCAGGCCAATCTCCCAGCCGGAATTCGGCGCCACCAGGCGGTTGGTCGTACCGAATTGCATCGGACGGCCATTGTTCTCCACGACCGCTTTCGGATCGGTCGAGAACTCGCGCAGGATCGGATGTTCATAAGCCGCCTGCACCAGCTTGGCCAGATCGCGCGCACTGGCCACGTTCAGCTTGGACAAGCCGTTCGAATCCACATAATGCGTGTCGTTCATGCCGAGCACCTGCGCCTTGGCATTCATCGCCTGCACGAAAGCCGGCAAGCCACCCGGATAACTGCGGCCCAGCGCGGAAGCGGCGCGGTTCTCGGAGCTCATCAGCGCGATGTGCAGCATATTGCGGCGAGTCAGACGGTCGCCCACGCGCAGGCGCGAGCTGCTGAATTTTTCGCGATCCACGTCGTCGTCGGTCACGGTCAGGACTTCATCCATATCCTGATTGGCTTCCACGACCACCAGCGCGGTCATCATCTTGGTGATGGACGCCATTGGCAGCGCCACACCGGCATTCTTTTCGAACAGCACTTCATCATTGGCCTGATCCATGATCAGGGCCACGTTCGATTTCAGGTCCAGGGGATCGCGCACCAGGTTCAGGCCCGCCAGGTCGCCCATCGTTGGACGGCCACCGGTATCGCTAACACTCGTCACCTTTTGATAGACGACTTTGCGTTTGCCATTCACATAGATGACGCGCTTGACCGTGCGCTCGGCCGACACGGGCGCCGCACGGCGCACGCCGGCCTTCTTGACCGCTGCGCTGGCCGGATCAACCATCACGGTCGTGCAGAGCAAAGAAATGAGAGCGCTGATTGCAAGTTTGTTCATTGCGAATATCCCCGGATGCGAAACTGAACCATTACTGTTGCAGTGTAGCAAAACGACGTCGCGACGCAAGCGAAATCAAGCGCTGCTCTCACTAGTGATAATACACAATTCACACAATGAGGCAGCACTGCAACGGAAGATTGCTCACTCCACAAATTTAACAAATTTGGCAACGGGTTCACGTTCGGTCACCAGGCTGTTCTCAATCTTGTCACGATCGGCATAGCCCAGCGACATACCGCACACCACAGTTTCATTTTCCGGCAGATCCAGCTCGTCCGCAATGATCCGATGGAATTGTGTGAAGGCCGCTTGCGGGCAGGTATCCAGTCCGCGCCCGCGCGCCGCCACCATGATGTTCTGCAGGAACATGCCATAGTCCAGCCAGGAGCCCTGCTCCATGATGCGGTCAATGGTAAAAATGAAGCCGACCGGCGCATCGAAGAAGGTGTAGTTGCGGCTGTGCTGTGCCGCCATGCCCGCCTTGTTCTCGCGCGTCAGTCCCAGCAGCGCATACAAATCCCAACCCACTTTACGGCGGCGGTCAATATAAGGCGCCACCCACTCGCGCGGATAGTAGGCGTATTCCTCGGTGTGCTCCTTGTTCTGTGCCGGATCGGCGTAGGCGGCCAGGATGCGGGACGACAGCCGCTCGCGCTTTTCGCCCGTCAGCACATAGACTTTCCACGGCTGGGTATTGGTGCCGGATGGCGCGCGGGCCGCCACCTGCAGGATGGCTTCGATATCCTCGCGCGCAACCGGCTTCGGCAGGAAAGCGCGAATCGATCGGCGGGAAGTAATGGCGGCATCAACCGCTTGCTGGTCGGAAGTCGAAATCATTCAGTGCTCACTTCGGGTTCTTGACAACAAATACTACTCCAACAACGGCCAGCACCATACCGGCAATGCCCATCCAGTTCAAGGCCTCGCCGAAGACCAGCCAGGCCATGATGGCGGTGGTCGGCGGCGTCAGATACAGCAAGCTGGTGACCTGGGTCGCATTGCCGCGGCGGATCAGCGTGAACAGCAGGAAGATGGCGCCGATTGACAGCGCCAGCACGGACCACGCCAGCGCAACGACGAAGCTTGGCGTCCACAGTACCGAATGCACGTCTTCCAGCAGGAACGCAAACGGCAGCACCAGCAGCACGGAAGCGCCGAACTGGATCACCGTGCCGGTGCGCAGGTCGAAGCTGGGGCAATAGTGTTTTTGATACAACGTTCCTACAGTGATGCTAATCAGGGCGAACACTGACAGGGCAATCGCCTGCCAGGTCAGACCGACCAGGGTGATCTTGGCGTAGACCACCAGCGCCACGCCGGCCAGGCCAAATGCCAGTCCCAGCCATTGGCGCGGACGCACTTTCTCGCCGATCAGCGGCGCAGCGAAAGCGGTAATGATGGGCTGCATGCCCACGATCAGCGCCGACAATCCGGCCGGCATGCCGAGTTTGATAGCGCACCACACACCGCTGAGGTAACCCGCCTGCAACAGCATGCCGGCAACCGCCACATGGCCCGGTTTATCCGGCCACGGCGCCCTCAGCAGCAGCACGGTTGGCGCCAGCAGCACCAGCACGCCGGCAAAACGCAGCAGCAGAAAAGTCAGCGGCGGTGCAAACGGCAGGCCGAATTTGGCCACGATGAAGCCCGTACTCCACAAGAAGACGAAAAATAGCGGCACGGGCGACAGGAAGGTTGCAGCGCGGGACATGGGGGACCGGAAATTACATGGGTGAAAGAGTCTAGCACTTTGCGGTCGAGCCTGCTGAGCGCCCATGAGGCAGCAATTAAACATCCATTTCTGAGCAGAAAGCCTTTACCTAAAGGCCGTCGATACCTTTGTGCAACGCACAAAAAATGCTTGACTTTGTTTTCCAGACCCGGATAATTGACTTTGTTGCGTTGCACAATATGTTGTGAAGTCCCAAAAGCAGCATCTATTTCAACGACTATTTCTTAAACTGGAGAGCCACATGTTTTCGATTCCTGAGCAATTTTCCAATGCGACCAAGGCCAACCTGGAAAGCCAGTTCGCGCTGTTTTCCTCGCTGACCAACAAAGCTTTCGAAGGCGTGGAAAAGGTCGTGGACCTGAACCTGACCGCCGCCAAGGCCTCGCTGGAAGAGTCTTCCGCTGCTGCCAAGCAACTGCTGTCGGCGAAAGATCCTCAAGAATTCTTCACCCTGAGCGCTGCTCAGGCTCAGCCGACCGCTGAAAAAGCCATCGCTTACGGCCGTCACCTGGCATCGATCGCTTCCGGCGCCACCGCTGAGTTCAGCAAGGCCGCTGAAGCCCAGATCGCTGAAACCAACCGTAAAGTGATCTCGCTGGTTGACGAAGTGAGCAAGAACGCCCCAGCCGGCACCGAGAACGCAGTTGCGATCTTCAAGTCCGCACTGAACAACGCCAACGCTGGCTACGAGCAGTTCACCAAGAGCGCCAAGGCTGCTGCTGAAACCCTGGAAGCCAACGTGAACGCCGCTGTGAACCAGTTCGCTTCGGCTGCTGGCACCGCTGCCAAGAAGTAATCATCTCCTCGCCGGCTGCCAGCAGCCGGCAATAGAAGCATCGCTGTACAAAGGTCTCCTCGGCATCCGTGGTTTCCTCTCCAGCGGATGTCCTTCCCCGGCCCCGGTTTCGACCGGGGCTTCTTTTTGCACGGAAGAAGTTGCCGGGAGTCAGTCAAGTGGCCTCATTTCATGCAGCCACCGCGATTCGGCAAAAGTTTTTTCGTCGTAGAGCTTCTTCAAGCTCCCCGTGTCGACTGGCTTGCGGCAGGTCTCCAGACTGAAATGCCCGCTCTCGTCGCCACCGCCAGCAACCCAGGCTGATTGCCAGACCGTCGCCAGAGTGAAGGCGCCGTCCACCATGCACTTGATGGTGCGGCTACCGAGCTCCTCCCACATGGCTGCCGCCTGGCCGTTTCCGCGTACCCGTTCATAAACGTCCAGCACTTCAGCGGGAGGCAACGTTTTGACGGTACGCTGCATGAGCTTCACGGAGGTATCTGCTGCTTCGGCACCGGTGTCGAACAGATGCATCTTGTGCACTTTCGCTTTGTCGACGCCATCCTTGACCCCAGCCACGACTTCTTCGGCGGCCTGGTCCAGCATATCGTCCTCATACACCGAGTGCACTTTGTCATCTCCTGGGTCATCCGGCTGGCCATGGTGCAGATAAGACACATGTAGCGGCTGGCAAGCGTCACCCAGATAATGGGCCAGCACGCCTGCCGCACACAGGAACTCATCCAGATGTTTTGCCCGCACGGCCGCCACCATGACGTCGAACAGCTGCGCAACCCTGAATGGCAACGCGCCCCGATGCTCCGGTTTCCGGTTGGGATCGATGCTGCTGTAGAACGCGGTCCAGACTTCCGGCGAACGGGATTTCTTGTCGCTGTTCCAAAGTTCCATCAAGGTCTTGCCTGCAAATTTCCCCTGCCCTTTCTCGTCCATATCGGCAAAGTGGTTGGCCTTGTCCTTACCCCGTGTGCTGCGCCAGACCAGATCGGGCACGTCCGCCAGCGCGATGAACTTGTCCTTATGCGAGGCACTCGGCAGCTTTCCTGCAACGATGTCCGCGTCGGTCACGCCAATCGCCTTCGCGTTGGCCTCGAAAAAGGCCTGGGCCTTCTCCGACTGAAGCGCCAGGCAGGCGGCATAACCAATGTTGTAGTGGCCTACCTTGCCCCAGTAACGGCTCTGTCCACTCTCCCAATCCTCCACGACCTCGACCCGAAGTGCCTTGCAGATCGCGCTGAGGCTGGTACCCAGCGCAAACTCCAGCGCCGGACTTGCCTGCCCTGAGTTGAACCCATGTCCGCCCCACTGCACACACAGTGGCCGTTGAGGATGTTGATTCCTGTTCTCGCTGACGGCTGGTGCGCCGCCACTGTCCGTCGGGCCTTTCGCTTCGCCGCTTCCTCGGCTGCTGTGCTGGTCCGCCACCTCATCCCAGAACCAGACTACCCCTGAGTCTCCTGGCCGCGTCTCCACCATGGATTGCGCATCGCGCGGGCCGATCACCAGCTCGGCAAGCGAGTCTGCCCCGCCGATCGTCGTATGCCGGTAGAACATCGCGTGCACACTGCCCTCCACGCGCACGCCGCCCGGCAATTCGGTGAATACGGGGCATCCGATCAGATCCAGACTGAGCGTCTCGGCGCTGAGGTCGATGGGCTGTCCCATGGTGCCGATACCCAGATATTGCGGAGTGCACGCGGGAACGTTGTCGAGCTTGACCAGCGCGGCATCCAGCGTCAGCTGCGCGCCTTGTCCAGCGAACCCCGGATAAATGTCCTGAAGCGGCAAGCCATCAACCGCACGCGCCGTCACCCGGCCAATGAGGGCGCGCTGGGCACGCGGCAGAGCGGTGACCGGCGTTCCCACATCCGCCCCGCTACTCAGGTGGCGGCTGATGAGTGCGTATGCGCAGGCGCCGTCTTCCACAATCGCGGAAGCAACGCCCATGCGCGAAGTGCCCTGGTCACTGACATAGACTTGAAAGTTGGGGCCAAATTTGTTCGCGCCATAGACAGCGGTATCGGCCGAAGGCAGGTCGTGCTCGCGTTTTTCAACCAGGATGGGACAGGTGAAGACTTTTCGTCCGTCCGGCAAATACAAGAGCGGCGGCACCGCCAGCTCCGGATGCTGTGCGGTGAACTCCCTGCTCAGCCATTCCTTCACGAATACCAGTACGCATGGCAGGGACCAATCGCGGAAATCGCTATTGGCGAGCGTGCGCTCCCCCAGGTCCGCACCACCACGCTCGGCATCCTCGCTTGCAAAATTCTTGTCGTCCCGCCGGATACGGTAACGCCCGATCGCCGTGCCAATCACGGTAGGAAGATTGGCGAAGTGCAGGTGGTAGTGGTCACGCGCCTCCAATAGATCCCGCACGCTGAGCGAATTGGGGTTGCTGCGCCAAACGAATCTGTCCATAGCCCGACTCCTTTTTCCTGGAAAGTGTTCGAAGAAAGACAGCAAAAAAGGCCCTCTCTCCAGCACAGAAAAAGGGCCTATGAATTGATTTTTCGCAAGGATTTCAACCGCGTTCAGCTAAGTTAGCAAACGGATGTCAAAAGAAAAGCGCTAATTGTCACGTTGGCCAAATTCCTTCATGCGCTCGTATCGACAATGGCGCCCTTCTTCTGCGCTTCCGGCGTTTTCTGCAACTGCTCCTGCATCAGTTCCGTGATTTTCTGTTCGACGCCGGCGCGTTCTTTTGGTTCCATCTTGGCCAGATCGTCTTCAGTCAGGCCGAGCTTTTTCAGCAGGTCTTCGCGCATGCGTTGGGCGGGGGTCATCTTGACGTAGCGCTCCAGTTCGCTCTCAGCCGCAGCGGCTGTGGTCGATAGTTTTTTCATGCTGCTGGCACTGACCACCGCTTCCGTGACGACAGGTTTGATCGAAGTCATTGCATTTCTCCCATGATTAATAACGCGGCATCAAAGCTGGGGGAACTTGAAGGGCCGAGTTTACAAATCATCCAAATCGAGATAATCTGTATAAATGCGTACACCCGACCAACAACACCTGCTGGACCAGATGAGCCAAGTGGCCGAAGGGCTGGGCCGCACTCTGGCGCCCTTCACGGAAGTTGTGCTGCATGATCTGCTCGATCCCGAGCATGCGATTCTGGCCATCCATAACAATCTGTCCGGGCGCGAGGTTGGCGATCCGGCAACCGAGCTGGGATTGGCGCGCATTGCCGACCCGGACTTCGCGCAGGTATTGGCGAATTACCCGAACCAGTTTCCCGATGGCCGTCCGGCCAAGAGCACATCGATCGGCATCAAAGACGCGCATCAGCAGTACATCGCCGCGCTATGCCTGAATGTGGACCTGACCCTGTTCCGCAGCCTCCATGCCCTGCTCGGCCAGTTCGGCAATGTGGATGCCGCCGCCGCGCCGCATGAATCGCTGGCGCCGCCGGCCGGTGCGGATGCGATCCGCGCCCACATCGAACAATTCGCCGCGCGCCACGCCACAACGCCGCGCGCGCTGAAAGCCGACGAGCGCCGTGTGCTGATCCGCGAATTGCAGGAGGCAGGTTTGCTGGACATGCGCCGGTCCATGGAAACCATCGCCTCCCATCTCGGCGTTTCGCGCGCCACGGTCTACAACTATGCCAAGTGATGCACGTCTTCTACTGATCGACCGCGATCAGGCCGCCGCCCTGCTAACGCCTGAGGCGGTGATGGACGCAGTGCGTGAATCCTTCATGCTGCATGCCGCGCGTGCCGGGCGCGTCTTCCCCATGATCCGGGAAGCACTGCCCAGCGGCGGCGTGTGGGGCATCAAGGCGGGCGACGTGCCGGAGCAAGCGCTGCTCGGCTTCAAGACCGCCGGCTTCTGGCCCGCCAACCGCAGCCTCGGTGCGGAAGCGCATCAAGCCACCATCATGATCGTCGATCCCGCAACGGGACGCCCGCAATGCCTCATCGACGGCAACGCCATCACCACCGCGCGCACTGCAGCAGCGGGCGCGCTTGGGCTGCTCACACTGGCGCGGCGGGACAGCACGCGGCTCGTGGTGTTCGGCACCGGCATCCAGGCTGCCGCGCATGTGGACTACGCACTGAGCGCCCTGCCCTCACTGCGCACTGTGCGCTACGTCGCATCGGACGGCCGCGTCGAGCCCGCGTTTGAGGCGCGCTTTGGCGGCCGCTGCGATATCGCCGCCGCCGGCCGCGACGCTGTCGCGCAGGCAGACATCGTCATCACTGCCACGCCCGGCCGCGGCCCCGTGTTCGATGCGCGCGACCTGCAGGCCGGCTGCCACGTCAACTGCGTCGGCGCCGACACGCAAGGCAAGCGCGAGCTGCCGGACGGCGTGCTGGCGCGTGCTCACGTCTGGGCCGACGACCTGCCGCAAGCGCGCCGCATCGGCGAGCTGCAATGGGCGCCGCAGCAGAAAGCCGGAGAACTTGGTACGCTGATCGACTGCGGCGGCCGCGAGCGCGCCGCAGTCGACATCACTATTTTCGATATGACGGGCCTTGCCCTGCAGGACCTCACCGTGGCGCGCATGATGATGCAGCGCGCGCAGGCTGAAGGTATCGGCAGCAGCATCGCCTGGCCCTGGTAAAAGGAGAACGCAATGACTGAACCAACTTATGCAGATGTGGTGGCCGCAGCAGGCCGCATCGAAGGACATGCGCACCGCACGCCGGTGCTGACCTCGCGCACGGCCAATGAGGAACTGGGCGCCGAGATTTTCTTCAAGGCAGAGAACCTGCAGCGCATGGGCGCATTCAAATTCCGCGGTGCTTTCAATGCGCTGTCGAAGTTCACGCCGGAACAGAAAAAGGCTGGCGTGGTGGCTTTCTCGTCCGGTAATCACGCGCAGGCGATTGCGCTGTCCGCGAAGCTGATGGGCATTCCGGCGACGATCATCATGCCGCATGATGCACCAGCCGCGAAGATTGCTGCGACCAGGGGCTACGGCGGCAATGTCGTGATCTATGACCGCTACAAGGAAGACCGCGAGCAGATCGGCCGTGATCTGGCACAGAAGAATGGCCTCACACTGATCCCGCCTTATGACCATCCTGATGTCATCGCGGGCCAGGGCACGGCGGCGAAGGAATTGATCGAGGAAGTGGGCGAGCTGGATTACTTCTTCGCACCGCTGGGCGGTGGCGGACTGCTGTCGGGTTCAGCACTGGCAATCCGCGCGCTGTCGCCGAACTGCAAGGTGTTCGGCGTGGAGCCTGAAGCGGGCAACGATGGCCAGCAATCGTTCCGCAGCGGCTCGATCGTGCATATCGATACGCCCAAGACCATCGCTGACGGTGCGCAGACCCAGCACCTCGGCAATTACACCTTCCCCATCATCCGCAGCGATGTGAACGACGTGCTGACCGCGAGCGATGCGGAACTGGTAGAGGCCATGCGCTTCTTCGCGTCGCGCATGAAGATGATTGTGGAGCCGACCGGCTGCCTCGGTTTCGCCGCAGCCCGCGCAATGAAGGATCAGTTGCGCGGCAAGCGCGTGGGCGTGTTGATCAGCGGCGGCAACGTCGATATCGCGCGCTTCGCTGAGCTCATGTCGTTATGATTTGTACTTTGGGCCAGCGCTCGGCGTAACGCTTTTGCGCTACGCGGGCGCGGTACATTTCCGCCGTCGCACGTGCTGGATTGTGGCGGATGACCATGCCGAACAGGTCGTCCAGCCCATGCGGCGCAATCACATGCAGCTTATCGTTCCAATCCAGCCAGATGCCGACGCAAGTTGCGTACTCCGGCCAGGTGGCGATGGCTTCCGCCAGCGATGCCAGCGGCGCAACGGCCACGAGTCCAGACTCGGCGCCGGCCGGATACCAGCGGTGCACGGCCGCCTGGTTGACGGCTTCCCAGCGCGGACCGAGCGCGCGTGCCAGCTCTGCGTCCCGTTCCGGACGCAGGTCGAATGCATCAAAATAAGCGAGATCGATGTCCGGCAGCGCATCAGCGTTCTGCACGCCATGCAGCGCATCCCAGACCAGCGTGCGCACAGCACCCGCGCCCACGCACCACGACTGCAAGCGCAGCTCGCGTGCCGCGCGCAGATAATCCATGAACCACGCGGTCCGGCGCGCAATCGCAATCAGCGCGCCGGTGTGATCCATTACTCGCCCAGGTAGGCGGCTTTCACGCGCGGATCGTGCAGCATATCGTCCGCATTGCCGGTCATGGTGATGGCGCCGGAGTCCATCACGTAACCGCGGTCGGCGGCCTGCAGTGCCAGCTTGGCGTTCTGCTCGACCAGCAGGACGGTGATGCCCTGCTTGTGCACATCGCGGATCACCTCGAAGATCTTTTCCACCATGATTGGCGACAGGCCCATTGAAGGCTCATCCAGCAGCAGCAAATGCGGATGGCACATCAGCGCACGTGCCATGGCCAGCATCTGCTGCTCGCCACCGGACAGCGTACCGGCCAGCTGCGCCGCGCGTTCCTTCAGGCGCGGGAACACCGTGAACCATTTCTCGATGTCCGCCTGGATGCCAGCCTTGTCGTCGCGCGTGTAAGCGCCCATCATCAGATTTTCAGTGATGGTCATGCGCGTGAACACGCCTCGGCCTTCCGGCACCATGGCCAGCTTCTTTTCGACCAGGTGGAAGGACTGCGAGCCTTTGAGCGAATTGCCCATGTAGGAAATGGTGCCTTCGACCTTGCAGGCCGGCAGCGTGCCGGTGATTGCCTTCAGCGTGGTGGTCTTGCCCGCGCCGTTGGCGCCGATCAGTGTTACCAGTTCGCCTTCGTTCACTTCCAGGTCGATGCCCTTGACCGCCTTGATGCCGCCGTAGGCCACCTTCAGGCCCGAGATTTTCAGAACATTGGCACCCATCAGTGCGCACCTCCCAGATAAGCCTCGATCACGGCCTGGTTGCTTTGGATTTCAGCCGGCAGTCCTTCGGCAATCAGCTTGCCGTATTCCAGCACGCTGATGCGGTCGCACAGGCCCATCATCAGCTTCACGTCGTGTTCGATCAGCAGCACGGTAATACCGGCAGCCTTGATCTTCACCAGCAGCTCGCGCAGGGCCAGCTTCTCGGTGGCGTTCATGCCGGCCGCAGGTTCGTCCAGCGCCAGCAGCTGCGGATCGGTCGCCAGTGCGCGCGCGATTTCCAGGCGGCGCTGGTCGCCATAGGACAGGTACTTCGACGTGCGCGACGCAAACTGGCCGATGCCGACGAAGTCCAGCAGCTCCTGCGCGCGGCGCTGGATGCCCGCCTCTTCTTCACGCGCGGCCTTGTGGCGGAACACGGCGCCGAACACGCCCTGGTGCGAACGCACATGGCGGCCCACCATCACGTTTTCCAGCGCGGTCATTTCGCCGAACAGGCGGATGTTCTGGAAGGTACGCGCGATGCCGGCCTTCGCCACCGCGTGCGGCGCGGACGGCGAGTAAGGTTTGCCGGCCAGCTCAAAGGTGCCGGTGTCCGGCTGATACAGGCCGGTAATCACATTGAAGAAGGTGGTCTTGCCTGCACCGTTCGGGCCGATCAGGCCATAGATCTGGCCCTTGGTGATCTTGATGCCCACATCGGTCAGCGCTTGAAGGCCGCCGAAACGCTTGTTGACGCCGGCGATGTTCAGAATGGTTTGTTCGCTCATCTCTACAATCCTCATGCTGCCATCACGCCGGACGACTGGCCTTTGCTGTCCGCATCGGACGACGCATCGGGCCGGTCTTCATGCTTCGGCGACGGCCAGATACCGGCAGGGCGATACAGCATGATCACCACCATCGCCAGGCCGTACAGCAGCTGGCGCAGCACTTCCGCTTCAATGATCACGTGGCCGAAGATCTTTTCCTGCATCGGCTCCACCACATGGCGCAGGATTTCCGGCAGGGCCGCCAGCAGCGCGCCGCCCAGCACCACGCCAGGTATGTGGCCAATACCGCCCAGCACCACCATGGCCAGCACGGCGATCGATTCGGTCAGCGAGAACGATTCCGGCGACACGAAGCCCTGGAAGGCTGCGAACATCGAACCGGCCACGCCGCCGAAGGTCGCGCCCATCGAGAACGCCAGCAGCTTCACGTTGCGGGTATTGATGCCCATGGCCTTTGCCGCGATTTCGTCTTCGCGGATCGCCACCCAGGCGCGGCCCAGGCGCGAGTGCTGCAGGCGGGTGGTGATGAATACCGTTGCAATCGCCAGCAGCAGAAACAGGAAGTAGTAGGCGTTCACTGACGGCATGGACAGGCCGCCCACCATCACGGTCGCACGCGAACCCGCTTCACCGGCCAGGTTCACACCAAACACCTTGATCGGGTCGATCAGATTGATACCTTGCGGACCGTTGGTGATGTTGATCGGATCGTTCAGGTTGTTCATGAAGATACGGATAATCTCACCGAAGCCCAGCGTCACGATGGCCAGATAGTCGCCGCGCAGCTTCAGCGTCGGCGCGCCGAGCAGCGCACCGGCCACGCCGGCCAGCGCGGCAGCCAGCGGCACGATCGCCCACACGGACAAGTGGATGCCGTTGGTACGGATATCTTCACCCAGCACCGAAGCCAGCGCATCGCCGATTTGCGGATTCAGATTGATCAGCGATTCCAGCACGGTCGCGAACTGCGGCGATGCCAGCAAGCCGGTCATGTAAGCGCCCAGCGCGTAGAAAGCGATATAGCCCAGGTCCAGCAGGCCGGCGAAACCGACCACGATGTTCAGGCCGACGGCCAGCATGATGTACAGCAGCGCCAGGTCGGCGATGCGGACCCACGAGTTGCCGAACGGTGCGGCGGCAAACGGGAAGATCACCAGCAGCGCCAGCACGATCGCCATGCTGGCATAGGCTTGCTTCGGATTTTTTTGGGTGTCGAAAGTCAGGAGTGCCATGTTCTTATCCTTTTACGCACGGTCCGCGACACGCTCGCCCATGATGCCGGACGGACGCACCGTCAGCACCAGGATCAGCACGATGAAGGCGAAAATATCCTGGTAGTTCGAGCCGAGGAAGCCGCCGGTCAGGTCGCCGATATAGCCGGCGCCCAGCGATTCGATAATGCCCAGCACGATGCCGCCGATCATGGCGCCGTAGATATTGCCGATACCGCCCAGCACCGCAGCGGAGAATGCCTTCAGGCCCGGCACGAAGCCCATCGCAAACTGGATCGACGCATAGTTCGCGCCCCACATCACGCCCGCCACCGCGGCCAGCGCAGCGCCGATGGCGAAGGTGGCGACGATGATCTTGTTGGAATCCACACCCATCAGGCCCGCCACGCGCGGGTTCTCGGCCACGGCGCGCATCGCGCGGCCCATGCGGGTGCGCTCAACCAGCATCACCAGCCCGAACATGGACGCAGCGGCCAGCACCAGCAGCAGCACCTGGGTCACGCTGATCACCGCGCCGCCCACCATGATTGGCTCGCTTGGCAGCAGTTGCGGGAAAGGCAGCGGGTTGCGGCCCCAGATCATCATGGCAAACGTCTGCAACAGATACGACACGCCAATCGCCGTAATCAGCGGCGCCAGGCGTGGCGCATTGCGCAGGCGGCGATACGCGACGCGTTCGATGACGATGTTGACCAGCATGCAGGCCGGGATGGCGCCAAGGATCGCAATCGCCAGCTGCACATAACCCGGCAGGCCCGGCGCATACACGCCCAGCAGCTTGAGGATGGAGAGGCCGATCATCGCGCCGATCATCAGCACGTCGCCGTGGGCGAAGTTAATCAGGTTCAGGACACCGTAGACCATGGTGTAGCCGAGGGCGATCAGCGCGTACATGCTGCCCAGCACCAGGCCATTGAGAATTTGTTGGATAAAGGTATCCATTGGATGTGATTGCCTTATTCAGTAATAAAAACGGCACCCGAGGTGACCCTCGCAGGTGCCGTCGTTTGACGCCGCTGTTCCAGCACGCAAAAAGTGTGCCGTTATGCATCCAACTTTACAAGCTTCGCAATAATAACGAAGGATTGAAAAAACTAAACGTTGAAAATGCGGGAAATGCTGAATTTAATTCACATCACAGCCGTTTTGCTGCCGTCCAGGCCTTTTGGCAGGGGGAAGGTCACCGCTTCGTGCACGCCGTCCAGCGGACGCACGCTCTTCACACCCAGTTCCTTCAGGCGCGCGATCACCGCTTCCACCAGCACTTCCGGAGCCGAGGCGCCGGCCGTTACGCCTACGCGCTGCTTGCCATCCAGCCAGGCTGGATTGATCTGGGAGGCGTTGTCGACCATATAGGCCGGGGTGCCCTTCTTCTCCGCCACTTCGCGCAGGCGGTTGGAGTTCGAGCTGTTCGGGCTGCCAACCACGATCACCACTTCCACCTGCGGCGCCATGAACTTCACGGCTTCCTGACGGTTGGTGGTGGCGTAGCAGATGTCGCCCTTTTTTGGTTCAATAATGTTCGGGAAGCGCTGTTTCAGTGCATCGATGATGTCGGCGGTGTCGTCCACCGATAGGGTGGTCTGCGACACGTAAGCCAGCTGGTCAGGATTATTCACCTCCAGCTTCTGCACGTCTTCCACGGTTTCGACCAGGTACATGCCCTGCTCGGCCTGGCCCATGGTGCCTTCCACTTCCGGATGGCCGTCATGACCGATCATCACGATCTCGCAGCCCTGCTTGCGCATCTTGGCCACTTCCACATGCACCTTGGTCACCAGCGGACAGGTGGCGTCGAAGATCGACAGGCCGCGTGCTTCCGCTTCCGCCCGCACCGCCTTGGACACGCCGTGCGCCGAGAACACCAGCGTATTGCCGGACGGGACGTCTTCCAGTTCTTCGATGAAGATGGCGCCTTTTGCGCGCAGGTCCGCTACCACATAGGCGTTGTGCACGATCTCGTGGCGCACGTAGATTGGCGCGCCAAACTGCTGCAGCGCGCGCTCGACGATTTCGATAGCGCGGTCCACGCCGGCACAGAAGCCGCGGGGCTGAGCGAGAAGAAGTTCTTTTTCCATGATTCCTTACAGCACAGAGATAAGGTTCACTTCAAACTTCACCGGCTGGCCAGCCAGCGGGTGATTGAAGTCGAAAATTGCCGCATCGTCGCGCAATTCGCGCAGAACGCCGGCAAAACGGCCGCCACCAGGCGCCGCGAAGTCCACCAGATCACCTACTTTGTATTCTGCGCCGGGCACCGAATTCTCATCTAGTGTAGCGCGAGTTACAGCTTGCACCAGTTCCGGATTGCGCGGGCCGAAACCCTGCTCCGGAGCCAGTTCGAACACTTTATGCGTCCCCTCCGGCAGACCGATCAGCAGCTCTTCCAGCTGCGGCGCCAACTGGCCCTGGCCCAGCATCAGCGTGGCCGGGTTGCCGTTGAAGGTCGAAACAATATCGGTTCCGTCCAGCGTGGCGAGACGGTAATGCAGGGTCAGATAGGCCGAAGAGGTAACTACGTTAGACATGGCAATTCGTATAGCAGACAAACCGCTATTGTAAAGCTTTGACCGCTCCCCTGCCCGTTTTAAAGGCGACTTCTCAGCAATAGGGAATCCGTTTATTATTTCCTTGCTAACTTTATCGAAAGGAAATCCATGGCGCGCTCCCGTCTGTATTCCGCTCTGGCTGGCCTGCTGCTGGCGGGCTCGGCTTACGCCCTGCCGGCCGATCAGCTTTATACCAGGCTGGCGCCCAGCGTCTGGCAGGTGGTGACCTTTGACGCGCAGGGCAAGCCGGTGGGCATCGGCAGCGCGGTGGTGATCGGCCATGAGACATTGCTGACCAACTGCCACGTGCTCGTCACCGGACGCAGCGCGGCTGTGCGCCAGGACAATCGCGCCTACGGCATCTCCTTGCAGTATGTGGATATTGAAGACGACCTGTGCCAGATCACCGCGCGCAATCTGCCCGCGCCGGCCGTGGAGATTGGCGATAGCGACAAGCTGGCCGTCGGCAGCCGCATTTATGCACTCGGTAATCCGCAGGGGCTGGAACTTACGCTGAGCGATGGCTTGATCTCGGCACTGCGCCGCGACAGCAAACAGGCGCTGAGCTGGATTCAGATCAGCGCGCCGATTTCGCCGGGCTCCAGTGGCGGCGGGGTGTTCGACGAAAACGGACAGCTGATTGGCATTACGACTGCGACCATGCGCAGCGGACAGAATCTCAATATTGCGGTGCCGATCAAGCTGATCAAGAATTTGCCGGAGCGCCATGCGGTGTGGCAGGCGCAGGCCGACGCGCGCAAGAAGGCTGCGGCGGCCCAGCCTGCGCCGGGGCCAGCCACGGCACGGGCGCCATCGCCATCGACATCACCATCATCGTCACCGTCGACTTCACAGTCGCCTGCCCCCGCACCGGCGCCTGCCCTGTCCGCGAGCCCCAGCCCTCGGCCGGTGCCGCAAGCTTCCGGGTTCGCGGCGATCGACGACATCGCCAAGTTCAAATCCGTTGTCACTGGCGACGGTCCTGAAGCGAATTACCGGCGCTACCTGAACGCGCCTACTCCGCGCGCCTTCGCCATCAGCGACGACGGCCACACCTGGCTCACCTGGAGCCTGACGCCGAAAGACAAAACCGCGCCGCGCGAACCGGCCGAGCGCGTGATCAAGGCCTGCGAAGCGGAGTACAAGCAGCACTGCTATCTGTACGCCGTCGACGCCACGGTGGTTTATCGTCCGCCGCAAGCACGCTGAGCTAGCTCAAACTCCCCCGCTGCCAGAAAGGCAATAATCCCTCTCTATGCCGGGCCTTCCGGCGCAGCGGGGGCACTATGGGAATTGCCGACTGGCCGGAAGAACAGCGTCCGCGCGAGCGCTTGATACGGGATGGCGCGCGGGCGCTGTCGGATGCGGAATTGCTGGCGATTTTCCTGCGCGTCGGCACGCGCGGCAAAAATGCCATCGAACTGGCAGGCGAGATGGTGCGGCACTTCGGCTCCCTGCATGGGCTGTTTCGCTCCACACTGCCGGAGTTTTCAGTCATCCCCGGCCTGGGCGCGGCCAAGTACGCGCAATTGCAGGCTGTGCTGGAGCTGGCGCGGCGCGCGATCGGCGAGGAATTGCAAAGTGGCCAAGCCTTCACTTCGCCCGGCGCGGTGAAGGAATACCTTCAGCTGGCCATGGCCGGACGGCCTTATGAATCTTTCCACGTGCTGTTCCTCGACGTGCGCAACCGCCTGATCGAAGCACGCGAATTGTTTCGCGGCACGCTCACCCATGCCAGCGTTTATCCGCGCGAAGTGGTGCGGGAAGCGCTGGCGCGCAACGCGGCGGCGGTCATGCTGGCTCACAACCACCCCTCCGGAAATCCCGAACCCAGCGAGTCAGACCTGCTGCTGACGCGCTCTCTGGTGCAGGCGCTAGCCCTTGTAGACATACGGATTCTTGACCATTTCGTCGTAGCCGGACACCAGGTTCATTCCTTCGCCGAACATGGTCAAATCTGAGCTTTTTAAATGTTAAATTTCATCGTTTGCACATGACACAATTGTTTTTCGCAAGTGATTGAAAAAGCTGAGTTTTTTCTATATACTCTTGTTTTTTCCAATTTCGGAAGTTACTCAAGGAGTGCGCTATGGCACGTGTTTGCCAAGTTACCGGGAAGAAGCCGATGGTCGGCAACAACGTTTCCCACGCAAACAACAAAACCAAACGTCGTTTCCTGCCTAACCTGCAGAATCGTCGTATTTTTGTTGAATCTGAAAACCGCTGGGTCTCCCTGCGTCTGTCCAACGCCGGTCTGCGCGTAATCGACAAGGTCGGCATCGACGCCGTTCTGGCCGATATGCGTGCCCGTGGCGAGAAAGTTTAATAGGGAGCTATCATGGCAAAAACTGGCCGCGACAAAATCAAGCTGGAATCGACCGCAGGTACTGGTCACTTCTACACCACCACCAAGAACAAGCGCACGATGCCTGGCAAGATGGAGATCATGAAGTTCGATCCTAAAGCCCGTAAGCACGTGACCTACAAAGAAACCAAGATCAAGTAATCCGATCTTCGCTTCTGAAAAAAACCCCGCAATCGCGGGGTTTTTTGTTTTTTACTTGGCGCGCTGCACCGACAGGAAGATGTTGTCCGTCTCCAGCGCCCGGCCCTCCTCCACTGCCGCGATCCACTCATGCGTGCTCGCCACGGCAGCAAAATTCGAGTGGAAGATGGTGCAGTACGTGCGGTGGACTTCTTCCGCGCTGACCTTGCCCGCAGCGTTTTCATACGACGGCGAACCTGCCGCATCCGCCAGGAATTCCGCCTTCAGTTCGCCCGCCTGATAGATCGCAGCGGCGCAGCAGTTGTGCGTCATATAGCCCACCACGGTAATCGTGTCGATGCCGCGCGCCGCCAGCCAAGCGCGCAGCTCCGTGCCTTCGAAGGCACTGGCCTTGGTCTTCGGCACCAGCAGATCGGCCGGCAGCGCCGCGATGTCGGGATGCAGCTCCCAGGTCTGCGAACCTTTGGCAAAGATCGGCGACGCTTCCGGCGCATCGTGGCGCACGATCACGACCGGGATGCCGGCCGCCTTGGCCGCGCGCATCGCGGCAAGAATATTCGGCAACGAGTGCGCGACCGGCGGGTACTCGATCTTCATCTTGCCGGTGAAGTATTCGTTTTGGACGTCGATGACGATCAGGGCGCGTTTAGGCATGTGTGTTCTCCTTCGTGGTTAAAGTGAAGGCATTCTCGCGCCGGGCGCGGCAGCCCAACAGCGGCCCGCAGGACGATATTCGATATAATCGGGCCATGCCTCCCGCCTTCCCTACCTGCCGTGGCCTGAAAATAGCCGTCATCGCCTTTGACGGCATCAATCCCTTCCATCTTTCCGTGCCCAGCCTGGTGTTTGGCCCGGTCTATGAGGTGACGGTGTGCGCCGCAGATCCGCTGCCGCTGCAAACCACATCCGGCTTCTCCATCGCCACCGCGCGCGGCCTGGACGCGCTGGACGAGGCCCACCTGGTCATCATGCCGTCCTGGCACGACGACTGCCGCCCCACTCCGCCCGTGCTGCTGGACGCCCTGCGCCGCTCGCATGCGCGCGGCGCGCGCGTGGTCGGCCTGTGCCTGGGCGCCTTCGCGCTGGCCGAAGCAGGACTGCTGAATGGGAAGACCGCCACCACGCACTGGGAATTCGCGGACGAACTGGCGCGCCGCCATCCCGCGGTCGTGGTGAACCGCGAAGTCCTGTATGTGGATGAGGGAGATGTGCTGACTTCCGGCGGCGTGGCAGCCGGACTGGATTGCTGCCTGCATTTGCTGCGCCAGATGAGCGGCGCGGAAGCGGCGACCAGCCGTGCGCGCCGCCTGCTGGTGGCGCCGCACCGCGAAGGCGGACAGGCACAGTTCATCGAACGTCCCGTACCGATCACCGGCAGCGACGGCCGCTTCGCCCAAGTGCTGGACTGGGTCAGCCATCATCTGAAACATGAACACAGCCTGGATGCGCTGGCCGAACGCGCCGCCATGAGCCGACGCAACTTCACGCGCCACTTCCGCCAGGCGACCGGCACTTCATTCAAACAATGGCTGTTGAACCAGCGCTTGGCGCAAGCCCAGCGCATGCTGGAAACCAGCGAAGCGCCGATCGAGATGATCGCGCAGGAAGCGGGCTTTGGCACCGCACTGTCGCTGCGCCAGCACTTCCGGTCGGCCATGCAGCTTTCGCCCTCGGCCTACCGGAAGCAGTTCCGCAGTCTTACTTGAACTTGTACAGCGTGACGCGCTGGATGCCGAATTCGGCGGCCGGCAGCTGCACGTGGCGTCCCTGGTGGCTTTCGTCGCCATTCAGCCAGCGTCCATCGCCGGACATGCCTTCGACCAGCTTCTCGATGCCCACCGCAGCCTTGCCTTCAGCGTCCTTGAACACGACGACGATGCCTTTGCCGGCCACGATGAAGTCGTTCTCGCCGGTCTGGATCACCAGGCCGCCATGCGTACTGACTTCTTCCTCCTTCGGCTCCTTTTCCCATGGCGGATTGAAGCTCACCTCCAGCGTGTACTTGCCCAGCCTGGCCGTCTGCATGCGCATATCGACCTTGCCTTCATAGGTCGCAGGCGCTTTGAAGCCGCGCATCTTGCCCATGCCCTGTGCCGCCAGGATCTGCGGCGTCAGTTCGCGCAGCACGCGGAAGGCGCCCGGCATGGTGTCCTTGCTGTAGTCCTTCGGTCCATCGATGGCGAAAGGCGAATAGCCGATCGCATCCAGCTCGCCGATGGAGAAGAAGGCGTTGGCGCCGATCTCCGGGCGGCCCGAGTAATTCCCTTCCGGTACGAACAGCGGATTATCCGGACGCTTGAACTTGCGCGCCCAGTCCAGATAGTTCGGGAAGTAAGTATCGATGCCGATGAAGTCCACCACCGGCGCACCCGCCTTCCAGATGTCGAACAGATGCGGCAGCGGACCCGCGCTCGGATATTCACCCGGCTTTTTACCCGGACGGTTCAGCGCCACGTTCACATACATCGGCAAGCCATATGCCGCCTTGCCCGCTTTGGTAAGCGCATCGGTGAACACGGCGTAATGCCAGGCCTGGAACACTTCTTCGGCCTCGATCGAGGTGCCGAACACTTCGGCCCAGGTGCCGCTGCTGCGCGCGCCATTGGCATCCCACAGCGTTTTCACGTATGGGTTCAAGCCGTCGCGATGTGCCTTCAGGTAGGAGATCAGTTGCGACGGCACCTGCTGCTTCAGCGCCGCATTGGCCAGCGGGCCAAAGTCGCGCACATCCGGCAGCATGCCGATTTCATTTTCGACCTGCACCATGATGACGGTGCGCTGGCCATCGACGTCTTTCAGGTGATGCATCAGCGCGGAGAAGGCCGCCTGGTCGGCGTTCAGCATCTTGTCGCTGAACGGGGTCAGGATATCCTGCGGCTCGCCCGCGCGGTTGCGCGCGCGCGGGAAGCGGTTGTAGTCGTGCTTGACCCAGGCCGGGGCGTAGCTGGACATGGAATTCTTCCACGCGCCAAACCACAGCAGCACGATGCGCGTATTGTTGGCGCGGGCCTGCTGCAGCATGCCATCCAACACGGAAAAGTCGAAGCGCCCTTCGCTTGGCTCGATCTGGTCCCACTCGACCGGCGCAATGATGGTATTCACTTCGGCCGATTTCAGCAGCGGCCATTTCTTGTCCAGGTATGCGAGGCTGGAGGCGGTGGAGTTATGCAGTTCGCCGCCCAGCACGAGGAAAGGCTTGCCGTCCACGATCAGCTGGGACGTCGTGCCCTGCTTGCGCAGCTGCGGCATGGGCGCGTCGGCCAGCGCGGGCGCGGCAGCGCTGGCCAGGCACAGGGCGAGTGCGGACAGGCGCAAGGAATTGCGTAGTGCTTTCATTTCAAACCCTCAAGAAAAAATCCCGTCGCCACTTGCGCGGCGACGGGACGGGAAAGGACTGCCGGGGCCCACCTGGCAGTCGGGAGAGATACCTTAGAACTTCATGCGCAGGCCGAGGGCGTAGGTACGGCCTGGCTTGTACTCGGACATCGTCGCGTTAGGGAACTGGAAGTACGAACGGCGTACGTTGTCACCCAGGTTCACCACGTCGAAGGTCAGCGTTGGCAGGCCATCGCGGTTGAACACGGTGTCCAGTTCTACGCTCGACGAGAAGTCCAGCTGCTTGTAGGCGTCGCCGAACAGCGCGGCAGCAGTGATGCCGTTCTGGTTAGCGTAGGCCACCTGGCTACCTTGCGAGTAGGTGTGCGACAGGCGGGCCATGTAGCCGTGGTTCTCGTAGTAGATCGCGAAGTTGTTGGTCTTGCGCGGCACGCCCAGTGCCACGAAGCCCGCCGAACCTTCACCCGATGCGCTCTGGTTGATCAGCGTCGCGGTTTCGTTGATACCGAAGCCCTTGACCGGCAGGATCTTGTCCAGAGGCTGCACCCAGCCCAGTTCCAGACCGCGGATGGTCAGCTCGCCGCTGGCGTTGCGGGAACGGGTCATCACCACGGTTGCTGCATCAGGACCGCCGCGTGCATTGATTGCCGCCTGCTGGTTCGGGATCAGCGTGTTGTAGTTGATACCGTACTGCGCCAGAGCGCTGAAAGGCATCGTGATGTTTTCCTGCACGGTGAAGCCGGCAACCTTCTTCTGGAACAGGGTCAGGCTCACATAGCCTTCGCGGCCGGTGTACCAGTCGATGCCCAGGTCGATGTTATCCGAGATGTATGGCTTCAGTTCCGGATTGCCGATAGTACCAACGTCGGCGGACACGGAGGAGAAGTTAATACCAGGACGCAGATCGTTCGGGTTAGCGCGGGTCATGGTGCGCGATGCTGCTGCACGGGCCACGATGTCGTCACGAATGCTCAGAGCCAGGGTACCGGACGGCAGGGTGTTGCCGTAGGACTGGTCCACATACACCCACTGGTCAACGTTCGGGTACTTGCTGCCGTTCAGGGTCAGCGAAGCATTGCGTGGATCGCTCACCGAGTTACGCGAACCGACCGACTGGCTGGTACGAACGTAGCGGATACCGCCGTTGTAGCGCAGTGGCATGCCAGCCAGCGAGTATTCGCCGCTCGTTTCCAGGTAGATGCCTTTCGACTTCTCGCGGATGAAGCCAGCGCTCGCGCCGGTCGACGATGCGCCGGAATCAGGCGCTGTGCTGTTGTACAGATCGTAGTTCGAATCGGCACGGAAGCGGTTCCAGTCCACCACCAGTGCACCGTATGGGCCTGGCACCAGATAGCTCTGGAACTTGCTGGCCGGGATCAGAGAACCCTGGTAGACCAGCGGCGTGGTCTGGCCTGCGGTGTAGCCGGTGCCGTAGCCCGGATACAGGGCAGCAGCGCTGGCGCCTGGGGTGCTGTCACCGTTACAGGTTGGCGCACCGTTCGGACCTTGCAGGAACACGCTAGGATTGTTGCCGCAGACGGCAGCCTGCCATGCAGCGGAGTTGTCCTGCGCGCGGATGCGGCGATCGATATCGTCGTATGCCAGGCCGCCCTTGATGGCGAACTTCTTGTCGCCCCAGGTCAGATCGGCGTGCGCACCTTTGGTGGTGGTGTTGCGGATCTCGTTCTGGATGTTGACGCGGCCACCGGACCAGTTGTAGCTGGACGGGTTGTTCAGATCCAGCGCAGAAGCGATGGTCGGAATGTCGCCGCCGTTGGTGTACGTGATGGTGTTCACCGAGGAGAACGGCATCACGGTCGGTGCTTCGTGGGTGAAGTTCGACTTGTTGTAGTTGGCCTGTGCGTCCAGCTTCAGCTTGTCGTTGATCTTCCACTCCATGCCCGGGTTGATGCCCTTCAGGTCCGTCTTGTCGCGGCGTGGGCCGAACTCGATGAAGTTGTAGGCATTGGCGAAGGTGCCGCCGGTCACGGTACAGCCGTTGGTGCAGTCCGACTTGTCGACAGTCATGTTGAGCGGGATTTCGCCCATGTTACGCACAGCCCAGGTGTAGGCGATGCGCTGCATGTCATCGTCCTTCTTGCTGTACATGGTGTCGAGGTAGAAGTGCAGGTCCTTGGTCGGACGGTATTCGGCGCTGAAGATCGCGGAAATCTTGTCGCGGGTACCGAAGTAATCCATGTTACGGCCCAGACGCGGCAGGATCGCGTTGTCGATCTGGGTGATGTTCAGGCCCGGATTGTGCGACAGCAGGAAGGCCTGGTCGATCGGGGTGCCTGCCACCAGGCCATTGCCCACGCCTGCCGGTACGGTGCCTGGAATGGTCCAGTTGCCGCCGCCGGTGTTGTTACGGGTGGAGGAAGGATTCTGTGCAGCCGACAGGTTGGCGTTGGTCCAGCCCACGGTTTCGAAACCGGTGGTACGGGACTGCTGGCGCGACCAGGAAATGCCGCCCAGCACACCCCAGGTGTCGCCGAAGGTCTGGCTGGCCAGTACGGAACCGCGGTGGCCGTAGTCCTTGTCGATCTGCTGCTTGGTGCCGGTGATGTTGACGGCGATGTTGCGGCCTTCCTTGTCGAACGGACGGGCGCTGCGCATGTTCACGACACCAGCGGCGCCGCCTTCCAGCATGTCGGCGGTCGGGCTCTTCGACACGGTCAGCTTGGTGAACAGGTCGGTTGGCAGCAGGTCGAGGTCGACCTCACGGTTGGTGTTGGCGCCGTCGATCGGGCCGGACGATGCCACGGCAATCGAAGAGCCGTTCAGCAGGATCTTGGTGAAGCTGGAGCCGAGGCCACGAATCTGAATGTTCATGCCTTCGCCGGTCACATCGCGCGACACGCCCACGCCCGGGATGCGGCTCAGCGATTCAGCGATGTTCTTGTCGGGGAACTTGCCGAGGTCTTCGGCATTGATCGAGTCCTGGAAGCCGATGGCTTCCTTCTTGTCCTTCGCCGAGGACAGCAGGGAATTACGGTAGCCGGTCACTTGCACGGTTTGCATCGTGCTATCTGCGGCTTCCTGTGCATAGGCTTGCGAGATCAGGCTGGCCATGACGGACAGGCCGAGCACAACTTGCCGACGGGCGTGCAGCCCCGGCTTCTTCTGCATCAACATCTGTGTCTCCTTTAATTTTTGTCGTAGTGGTTGCGCGACCATGTCAGTTTAGGAGCTTCGAATTGTTATTGTCAACAAAATCTAACAACAAATGTTATGCGCAACCATTTTGGAGTTACATAGCTACAACGCTCTAAACCGTAGCTGCGGCGCAGCATTTCTCCGTTGTCTAGAGCGAAATGAATAACGCTAACATTTCAGGAGCAACCTTCCGTCCACTGCACCTGGCGCCAGTCACCGGCGTAGAGGGCGGAAATGCGTCCTTTGCTGGTTTCGAAGCGCAGCGCATACTGCCCGCCGCCCGTGTGCACGGTCAAATAGTGCTCGGAGGCATCGTAGGCACTGGGCTCATCCTTGACGGCTTCGCCGTAGATCTGTCGCACTTTTTCCACGGAATCGCCCACCGCCACGCCGCGTTCGGAGGCGCTACCCTCCTCTACCGCGTCAACGCGGCGCAACACATCGTCCACGAACATCAGCAGCAGGCTGGGATCATCCGCCGGGCGAACGTAGAAACAGTTGCCGTTGGCGCGCAATGGCGGCGGCGTACGTTCCATGTGGTCGCCCAGCACGCGGTTGACGGTATCGAATTTCATACCGATTTTCAGTGGACCGGCACCGTCCACTCTCACCACCCAGTTGCCGGCCTGCGCCTGCGCGCAAGCCAGTCCGGATGCCAGCGCCAGCAGCGCCATGTTTGTCTTTTGCATATCTCTGTGCCGAATCAGTCTCATACCTAAGTTTAAGGGAGCATACCCTCGTCTGATGGTGCCACACGGGAGCGGCCGCTATCGTAACGCTATCCTATCAGCGGAGGCGAGCGTGTTCACTAAACTCCTGTGGCGTGTGCTGGGCGAACGCCAGGCGGCCAGGCCGGTAACCGAATGGGTCGTGTTTGCGGCAGGCTTGCTGTCGAGCTTCCTGCTGCTTGGCTACCTGATCCTGAGCGAAAGGCGCATGGCCGAATTCACCGAGGCCGAGCGCATGCGCTCGCAAGCCATCGTCATCAGCCAGAGCCTGCACCGGCAGCTGGAAGGCGTGCGTTCCGGCCTGCTCAGCGCCCGCGCCGCCTTCGATGTGGAAGCCAATTGCGACGAGGTGTGCCGCCATACCCTGTTCCAGGGCCTGAAGCGCTCCATGCCCGGCGTACGCGCCCTGCTGGCGATTCGTCCCAATGGCAATATCGTGCTGTCGGACGATGATCTGGGCGACCGCCATCTGGACGACCAGAACTTCCTGCGCGATCTGGCCCGCATCTGCAGCGGCAATATGATGTACGCCTATCAGCCTTACGAAAACGAACCAAACAGTTTCAACATCAAGATGGCCATGTCGCTGGGGCGCGACGACCGCTGCGGCTCCGGCGCGGTGGTGATGATCCTCAATCCCGAATACTTCGACGCCGTGATGCGCTCCGCCCTGTATGCGGACGATATGAACGTGGCCATCACCGATGGCGACGGCCGCCACCTGCTCTTCGTGCCGCCCGATCCGGCCCACTTCCGCGACCAGAGCGGGCGCGATTACCTGTCCCAGCATCGCCAGACCGGCAATGACGTTTCCGTCATGCGCCTGAAAGATGCCGAGGGCGTGCCGCGCCTGGTGGTCCAGCGCACCATGGCGCTGCAGGACGTGTTCATGAACAAACAGCTGGTAATCAGCCTGACCCGCACGGCAGCCCGGGTGGATGCGGGCTGGATTCGTCTGGCGCTGACCAGCGGCGGCGTATGGCTGGCCTTCTGGCTGGTTTGCGGCCTGGGTCTGTGGGCCGCGCAACGGCGCACCCGCGCCATCCTCGACTTGACGCGCGCTGCGGACCAGGAACGCGCCGAAGCCGCCGAACGCGTCGAGCTGGCCCTGGATGGCGGCGATCTGGGGCTGTGGGACCTCGACGTCGCGCGCGACACGGTGATCGTCTGCGCCCGCGCCTCCGCCATGCTGGGCTACACGGCCGAGCAGCAGGAGCGCAAGCACCATGACTGGCTCAGCGAAGTGCATCCGGAGGATCTGGAGCATCTGACGCAGGAAATGGAGCGCCATGCGCGCGGCGAGATCCCCGCCTTTGAAGCGGAGTTCCGCCTGCGCCACCGCAACGGCAACTGGATCTGGCTGCAATCGCGCGGCAAGGCCGTGGCGCGCGACGCCAGCGGCAACGCGCTGCGCGTGCTGGGCACCCGCAGCAATATCACGGCGCGCAAGGAAGCGGAGGCGGAAATCGCCCACCTCGCCTTCTACGACGGCCTGACCAATCTGCCCAACCGCCGCCTGCTGCTCGATCGTCTGGGCCATGCCATCGCCAAGAGCGAACGCAATGGCGCGCATGGCGCCGTGCTGTTCGTGGACCTCGACAACTTCAAGGACCTCAACGATACGCTGGGCCACGATATGGGCGACCGCCTGCTGGAGATAGTGGCCTACCGCTTGCAGCAGGTCACGCGCGAATCGGACACCGTGGCGCGCCTGGGCGGCGACGAATTCGTGATCCTGCTGGAAGACCTGGGCGCGGCGTTGGCAGAAGCGGCCAGCCATGCCGAAATGGTGGCCCACAAAGTCCTCAACACGCTGAAGCTGCCTTACACGCTGGACGGCAATGAACTGCGCAGCACGCCCAGCATCGGCGTGGTGATGTTTGGCGCGGGCCATCACCACACCATCAGCGACCTGCTGCGCCAGGCCGATATGGCGATGTATGAAGCCAAGGCGGCCGGCCGCGCCACCTTCCGCTTCTTCGACCCTTCGATGAAGGCGGCGCTGGACGAGAATGCTTCGCTGGAAAGCGAGCTGCGGGTAGCGCTGGCGCGCGAGCAGTTCCGCCTGTACTACCAGCCCGTATTGAATGGCGACGGCACGCCGGTCGGCGTGGAAGCACTGATCCGCTGGCAGCATCCCAAGCATGGCCTGGTGAGTCCCCTCACCTTCATCGAACTGGCCGAGAAGACGGGACTCATCATCGATATCGGCGAATGGGTGCTGGAGACGGCCTGCCGCCAGCTCGCGGCCTGGCAGTGCGATCCGCGCAGCATCAGCCTGACGATGGCGGTCAACGTCAGCGCGCGCCAGCTGCGCCATCCGGACTTCGTGCAGCGCGTGCTGGACATCGTAGCGCGCACCGGCGCCGCGCCGCATCGCCTGAAACTGGAGCTGACCGAGAGCATGCTGCTGGCCGATGTGGAAGACATCATCACCAAGATGAGCGCCCTCAAGCAGCGCGGCATCGGCTTCTCGCTGGACGATTTCGGCACCGGCTACTCCTCGCTCAGCTACCTGCAACGGCTGCCGCTGGACCAGCTGAAGATCGACCAGAGCTTCGTGCGCGACATGCTACATACGCACCATGCGGCCAGTATTGTCGAAGCGATCACCACGCTGGGGCGCAGCCTGTCGCTAGGGCTGGTGGCGGAAGGCGTGGAATCGCAGGCGCAGTGGCTGCGCCTGCGCGAGCTGGGCTGCCATTTGTACCAGGGCTATCTGTTCGATCCGCCCCTGCCGCTGGAAGTGTTCACGGCGCGCTACCTGCCCGAGCTGACCGCGGCCTGAAAAAGAAAACGGCCCGCAAAGGGGCCGTCCAGAAACGAAAACGGCCCCATTGGGACCGTTGACCTCGCGTAGGGCGGATCATCCGATCCGCCAATCCGCGGCTTAAGCGTAGCTACGCAAACGCAGCGAGAAGTCCTGCAGCGCCTTGATGCCCGACGCCTCGGCGCGTTCGCACCAGTCCTGCAGCTTGTGCACCAGCTCTTCGCGCGAGAAGTGCGAGCGTTCCCAGATCACGCCCAGTTCCACGCGCATATTGTGCATGGTTTCCAGGGCCTTGGAATGCTGGAACAGTTCCACCAGCTGCTGCTTCTGCGGCGCCTGCAGCTTGGCCGGGTCCTGCTTCATCAGCTTGCGTGACGACTTCAGGAAACGCGATTCCAGCTCGGCCTGTTGCTTCAGGTGTTCCAGTTCTTCCTTCCACGCGTGCTTGATGGACTTGGCGTACTTGGCCATCACATCGTAGCGGTTGGCGATCACGGACTGCAGCGTTTCCAGGTCGGCCTTGACCTTTTCCTTGTCGAACTTCGGCTTAGGCGGCACCTTCTTCACTTTGGCCAGGCCGATCATTTCCATGGCGCGGATATAGCCCCAGCCGATGTCGAACTCATACCACTTGGACGACAGCTTGGCCGAGGTCGCGAAAGTGTGGTGGTTGTTGTGCAGCTCTTCGCCGCCGATGATGATGCCCCAAGGGATGATGTTGGTCGCAGCGTCGGAGCAATCGTAATTGCGGTAGCCCCACCAGTGGCCGATACCGTTGATGATGCCGGCGGCGGTCACAGGAATCCACAGCATCTGCACGGCCCACACCGAGATGCCTTTGGCGCCGAACAGCATCACGTCCAGGATCAGCATCAGGGCCACGCCCTGCCAGCTGTACTTGGAATACAGATTGTGTTCGATCCAGTCGTCCGGCGTGCCATGGCCGTACTTCTCCATGGTTTCCTTGTTTTTCGATTCAGCGCGGTACAGCTCAGCGCCTTCCCAGAACACTTTCTTGATGCCTTTGGTCACAGGGCTGTGCGGATCTTCTTCGGTATCGCACTTGGCGTGGTGCTTGCGGTGAATGGCGGCCCACTCTTTGGTCACCTGGCCGGTGGTCAGCCACAGCCAGAAGCGGAAGAAGTGCGAAGGCAGCGGATGCAGATCCAGCGCGCGGTGCGCCTGGTGGCGGTGCAGGAAGATGGTGACACTGGCAATCGTGATGTGCGTGAGCACGAGCGTCACAATGACGGTCTGCCATGCGGACAGGCCGGTAATGCCATGAGTCAGAAAATCAAGAACTGCAGAAAAATCCATTACTGCTCCAAAGTGAGTGGGACAACAGGCGTCATTGTACGACCAATCGCCCCCGATTTGAGGAGGGATTGCCTCCCGTAACTGATTATTTTTGAGGCAGAGAGTCAGGCAGAGGGCCTAACAGTCTCACTTCCCGTTGCGGGAACGGTACAGAAATCCCGTTTTGTTTCAAGGACTTCCAGATTGCGCGATTGACATCGGAGGTGACGCCGCCCTTGCCGTTCTCCGGATCTTCGATCCAGAACACCACCGCCAGGTCGATGCCGTCGGCGCCGAAGTTCTGCAGCTGGCCGGATGGCGCACGCTCTTTCGACACGCGCGGAATCGAGGCTGCCGCCTCCTCCAGCAGCTTGAGCACGACGTCGATATCAGTGTCATAAGCCACCGATATCTTGGCCGACAGTGCCAGCCACTTGTTCGACAGCGAGGAATTCTGCACCGCGCCGGACACCAGCATCTCGTTCGGCACAATCGATTCCACACCGTCCAGGCTTTGCAGCACGGTGTAGCGGGTATTGATGTGGGTGACCTGGCCCGAATACTTGTCGACCGTGATCATGTCGCCAATCGACAGGCTGCGGTCCAGCAGGATGATGAAGCCGGACACGTAATTGCTGGCGATCTTCTGCAAGCCCAGGCCGAGGCCAACGCCCAGCGCGCCGCTGAACACCGACAGCACGGTGAGGTCGATGCCCACCAGCGACAGGCTGACCAGCACCGCCACCACGATCAGCAGTGCGCGCCCTACCCGCGCAAACACCACGCGCAGATTGGAATTCAGCGACTGCATGTTCATCAGGCGGTCGTCCAGCGCTGCACCGGCCCACATGGCCAGCATCAGCAGCACCACCACCGAAATCGCGCCTTGCAGGATGGCGGCAATCGAGACGTGGTGCTTGCCCAGCGGGAGGTAGGTATCGTCGAGGAAGGCGTAGATATCGTCCCAGATGCCGGTGATGTAGAGCACGAAGCCCAGCCACACCAGCAGCTGGAATACTTTTTCGAACACCAGGATCTTGGCGCCGACTTCACCGCCGCGCGCAAACACCTTGCGCAGCAGGTAGAAGGCAAAGCGGATCACCACCAGCGAGCCGAAGATCGGCAGCGCCAGTTTGATCAGATTGACATGGTGCCAGCGCGCCAGCACGGCTTTCGACACCACCAGCAAACAGACGATGGCCAGCGGACCGACCACGCGGCTGAAGCTCTCCACGCCGAAGCGCGCCAGATTGGTCTGGTCCTCGCGCCGCGTAAACTGCTTGCGCAGCAGGCCGGCGAACGTCCAGCCGAAGAAGATCGACAGCGCAATCGCCGCCACTTGCCACAGAAGGCCTGGGTCGCGGATGTCGCCGACCAGGTCGTTGAAGAGGTTCGTCAGCGGGATCGGCTGGCGCATCGTTTATTCGTCCGCCTTCTTGGCCATCGGTTTGCGTTCGAAGACGGCGGCGAAGAAGCCGTCGGTCTGGTGCTTGTGCGGCAGCAGCTTCAGGTAGTCGCCCATGTCCAGCTCGATCTTCTGCTCGGCCAGTACCTTATTCATCGGCACCAGTTCGAAGTCCGGGTGGGTTTCCAGGAACTGCGCGGCCACCGCGTCGTTCTCTTCGTTCAGCAGCGAGCAGGTGGCATAGACCAGGCGGCCGCCGTTTTTCACCAGGCGCGCGGCGCCGTCCAGAATGGAGATCTGCTTCTCGTGCATCTCGGTGATGGCTTCCGGCGGCTGGCGCCATTTCACGTCCGGATTGCGGCGCAGCGTACCCATGCCGGAGCAAGGCGCGTCCACCAGCACGCGGTCGATCTTGCCGGCCAGGCGCTTGATCTTGGCATCGCGCTCGTGCGCAATCGCCACCGGATGCACATTCGACAAGCCGGAGCGCGCCAGGCGCGGCTTCAGCTTGGCCAGGCGCTTCTCGGATACGTCGAAGGCATACAAACGGCCGGTATTGCGCATCTGCGCGCCCAGCGCCAGCGTCTTGCCGCCGGCACCGGCGCAGAAATCCACCACCATCTCGCCGCGCTTGGCGCCGAGGATCTGGGCCAGCACTTGGCTACCCTCGTCCTGCACTTCGATGGCGCCGCTCTTGAACAGCGGCAGGTTCTGCAGCGCAGGTTTCTTGTGCACGCGCACGCCCAGCGGCGCGAACGGGGTCGGGTCGGCAGCGATCGGGGCTTGCGCCAGTTCGGCGATTACGTCTTCGCGGCTGGCCTTCATGGCATTGACGCGCAGATCCAGCGGCGCCGGGGTGTTCAGGGCATCGGCCAGCACCAGGGTTTCTTCTTCGCCGTACTGCGCCACCAGCTTGTCGAACAGCCATTTCGGCATATTGGCGCGCATGGATTTATGCAGCAGCGAGCGGTCAATTTCCAGCTGGCGTTTCAGCCACTCCGCCTCGTCCGTCGACAGGCCGCCCAGCGCGTCGAAACCGACGGCATCGGCCATGCCCAGCAGGACCAGGCGGCGCATGGTGGCGCCGCCGCCCGCTTCGGCGCGGTCGGTGAAGAAGGCCTTGTTACGCAGCACGGCGTAGATGCACTCGGCAATGGCGCCGCGCTCGCGGCCGCCCAGCTTCGGGTGGTCCTTGAAGAAGCGGGACAGCGTGGTATCGGCCGGCGCGGCAAAGCGCAGGATTTCGCGCAGCACATCTTCGGCGCTGGTCAGGATAAACGGGGGCAAACGCATAACAATCTTTCTTATTCAGTTGTGGTCCACGTGGACCTTGCCATCCTCGATCCGCAGGCGGTCTTCGACGAACCAGCGGATAGCACGAGGGTACAGCACATGTTCCTGCTCCAGCACACGGGAAGCCAGCAGTTCAGGCGTATCGCCCGGCATCACAGGCACGGAGGCCTGGTCCACCATTGGGCCGTGATCCAGGTCGGCGGTCACGAAGTGCACGGTGGCGCCGTGGCGTTCGTGCCCGGCGGCCAGTGCCTGTTCGTGCGTATGCAGGCCCGGGAAGTGCGGCAGCAGCGACGGATGGATATTCAGCATGCGGCCAGTGTAGTGCTCAACGAAGCCTGGCGTCAGGATACGCATGAAGCCGGCCAGCACGACCAGGTCGGGCTGATACGAATCGATTACCTCTTGCAAAGCGGCGTCGAAGGCCTCGCGGCTAGGATATTCCTTGTGCGCGACCACGGCGGTCGGAATGCCATGGCTGGCGGCAAATTCCAGTCCTTTGGCGTCGGCTTTATTGCTGATGACGGCGGCGATGCGGGCGGGCCATTGTTCGGCCTGCGCGGCACGGACCACAGCTTCCATATTGCTTCCGCGGCCCGAAATGAGGATGACGATGTTTTTCATGGCCGCCATTGTACCTGCTACGGCCGGGCAGCGCGATATTATGCTGCATCGCAGCAATGCTGGCAAGGGGGAGCGAAATGCGACGGCGCGTGCTTACTCGAAGGAGTAGAAAACACGGAACGGGACTTTTTTCTCGGCCCAGTAATCGGCCGCATCACGGAAGACATCCAGCAGGCACTCACGTGCTTCACGATCAAATTTCTGGGTATTCGGCAGCTGTTCCAGCACGACCAGGAAGCCGGTCTGCTCGCCTGCTTTATTCATCGTTTCGGTCAGGGTTTCACGCAGAGCGTCGAAGTTTTTGCCGCAGGGTTTCGGCATATAAAACGATTCGGCGATAATTCCCAACACCTGCTGCTTGGTCTGCCCATGATGGCAGTGTGCATACAAAAAGTGCTGCCCCAAGCGGGCTGCCTCTTCCTGCAGCTCGCCCACGCGAAAGGCGCGGATGGACTGCACTAAATTAGGCGGCACAGTGATCAACAAACTCATCTTTTCCTCAAATCGACCTTGTGATGTACGGTACTTGTAGTGCCGCTGGCGGGTCAATGCGCCGGGCTTTCTCCCTGTCAATCTGATTCCATACGGGTATTAGGGTAACGTGTTGTATCCGCTGAATCAACTCGAATGTGATGTCAATCGCAAGATTTGTTAAAAACAGAACATAATAAGCCAGTTTTAAGCGGCACGTTACAATTTGTTGCCATCGCTGACAACCTCCCGATACATTCGAGCGTTACCATATCTGGGTGCAATTCCCATTTCCCCGTGAACTGCCCAAAAACGCCAAATGAGGTAAATAATATGAAGCTCACTTCTACACTGCTGCTCTCCGTCGCCAGCCTGGGCGCCTTGCCTCTGGCTCAAGCGCAAGCTACCGATTTCGAAGATTACGGCCGCGTAACCCGCGTTACGCCACAGGTTGAACAGGTCAACCGTCCGCGCCAGGAATGCCGTACCGAGTATGTCCAGACCCAACAGCCAGCCGAACGCGGCGTAGGCGGTTCCGTGGTGGGCGGTATTGCCGGCGCCCTGCTGGGCAGCACGGTTGGCCGTGGTAATGGCCGTACCGCTGCCACCGCGGCCGGCGCCATCGCCGGCGCTGTGGTCGGCGATCGCGTACAGAACCAGGACGCCGGCCCAGGCCCGGTGCAGGAACAGGCCGTCAAACAGTGCCGCACCGTTGACCACTGGGAATCGCGCACCAATGGCTACCAGGTCGAGTACGATTATCGCGGCCGCAATTACACCAGCGTCATGAGCTACGACCCGGGCCAGCGCATTCGCCTGCGCGTGTCCGTGGAACCGATGCAATAAAAGCCGGCGGATCGATGATCCGCCCTACGCTACAACGCCGGCCCAGTGCCGGCGTTTTTTATTTGTTCGCTTGCTTCCGGGCAAAACATCGCGGGATAATGCCTCACTATGCTGATTAAACGTAAATCCATCGAAAAAGAAGAATCCTCCCGCCCTGCGCGTTCTGCCCCTGCTCCGCGCAAGCCGAAATTCGCGCCGGTTACCCTGTCCGAAATGGATGGCGTGCGCTATCTGCATTTCGGCACCGAATGGGTGCAGGGCGCCATGCGCATCCGCAAACCGGACTGGCCGGAGCTGGAGTACGCTCAGCAGATGATGGCATGGATGCTGTGGATCGAAGAACCGCGCGCTATCGCCCAGCTGGGCCTGGGCACCGGTGCGCTGACCAAGTTCTGCTACAAGCACTTCCCGCAAGCCTCGGTCACGGCCATTGAGCTGAACCCTTCCGTGGTCGCGATCTGCGCTTCCATGTTCAAGCTGCCGGACAACGACGAGCGCCTGCAAGTGATCGAAATGGATGCGATGGATTACGTCACCGACCGCGCCAACCACGGCGCGCTGGATGCCCTGCAGGTGGACCTGTACGACGCCACTGCGCGTGGTCCCGTGCTGGATACGCCGGAGTTCTACCAGGCTTGCGCGGCTTGCCTGAATGACGACGGCATCATGACGGTGAACCTGTTCGGCGATCACCCCAGCTATGCGAAGAATCTGAAAGCGATGAAGTTCGCCTTCGCGCAAGTGGTGTCGCTGCCGCAGGTGCATGACGGGAACGTGGTCGCCATCGCCTTCAAGACCAAACGCGATATCGACGTCAAAGAGCTGGCCGAACGCGCCGCGCAAATCGTGGCCGACACCAGGCTGCCCGCCAAATCCTGGCTCAAGGGCATCAAAGCCAGCCAAAGCTAAAGGACCTACATGACCAAGGCACTCGATCTTCAACAGATATTCACCTGGCTGCTGGCCGATGGCATGGTCGAGAAAGCCGAAGTCAAGGCCCACTACACGCAAGCGCAGGGCATCCTGCGCAACACGCCGGGCGCCATGCATCCGCTGAGCGCCGTCGCCCACTGCAAGCTGTCCCACGCAAAATCCCACAAGCTGCTGACGCTCGATGCGCTGAGCGAATGGCTGGCCGACCGCTGCCAGCTGCCCTTCTATCGTATCGATCCGCTCAAGGTCGACTTCACCAAGGTGGCGGATGTGATGTCCGCCAGCTATGCGGCGCGCTTCAATATCCTGCCGGTGGAGATGAACCTGGACACGCTGGTGGTGGCCACCGCCGATCCCTTCGCGCTGGAGTGGGAGGCGGAGATCGCCAAGATCGCGCGCCGCACCATCAAGCGCGTGATCGCCAATCCGCTCGACATTGCGCAGTACACCTCGCAGTTCTTCACGCTGGCCAAGTCGATCAAGAAGGCCAACAAATCCACCGGCCAGGACGTCGCGCTGCGCAATAACTTCGAGCAGTTGGTCGAGATGGGCAAGACCAACAAGCAGGTCGACGCCAATGACCAGCACGTGGTCAATATCGTGGACTGGCTGTGGCAGTACGCTTTCGAACAGCGCGCCTCCGATATCCACCTGGAGCCCAAGCGCGACCTCGGCACCATCCGCTTCCGTATCGACGGCGTGCTGCATCAGGTGTATCAGGTGCCGGCGGTGGTAATGATCGCGATGACGGCGCGTATCAAGCTGCTGGGCCGCATGGACGTGATCGAGAAGCGCCGTCCGCAGGATGGCCGTATCAAGACCCGTACCGCCGGCGGACAGGAAGTTGAACTGCGTCTGTCCACCCTGCCGACCGCGTTTGGCGAAAAGCTGGTGATGCGTATCTTCGATCCGGACGTGGTGGTGAAGACCCTGCCGGAACTGGGCTTCCCAGCCGACGATGCAGCGCGCTGGGATGCTTTGACCAATCGTCCGCACGGCATCATCCTCGTCACCGGGCCGACCGGCTCGGGCAAGACCACCACGCTGTACACCACGCTGAAGGCGCTGGCGACGTCGGAGGTCAATGTCTGTACCGTGGAAGACCCGATCGAGATGGTCGAATCTTCGTTCAACCAGATGCAGGTGCAGCCCAGCATCGACCTCACCTTTGCCGATGGCGTGCGCGCCCTGATGCGTCAGGACCCGGACATCATCATGGTCGGCGAGATCCGCGACCTGGCCACCGCCGAGATGGCGATCCAGGCCGCACTGACGGGCCACCTGGTGCTGTCCACCCTGCACACCAATGACGCGCCGTCCGCCGTGATGCGCTTGCTGGAACTGGGCGTGCCCTATTACCTGCTGGAAGCCACGCTGATCGGCATCATGGCGCAGCGCCTGGTGCGTACGCTGTGCACCGACTGCAAGACATCGGAAGGCGGCGAGATTGCCGATGATATCTGGCAGGGCCTTGGCGGCCAGTGGAACATCCCCAAGCCGGACAAAGTCTATCGCCCCGTCGGCTGCCCCGAATGCCGCCAGACCGGTTACCGCGGCCGTACCGGCATTTACGAGCTGCTGACCGTGACCGAGGCCTTCAATAATCTGGTGCAGGAAGAGACGGACATCTCCGCATTGCGCAAGCAGGCCATCGCGGACCAGATGAAACCCCTGCGCATCGCCGGCGCCTACAAAGTCCGCGACGGCGTGACCACGGTGGAAGAAGTGCTGAAAGTTACCGCCGCATTGGGATAAACGATTTTTGCAAATTCCTCTTGGCAGACGCCAATCGGCTTGTATATAATACGGCCTCTTTCGGGTCGTTAGCTCAGCTGGTAGAGCAGCGGACTTTTAATCCGTTGGTCGCAGGTTCGAATCCCGCACGGCCTACCACGAATAGATCAGAGAAGCCAACCGTCCGCGGTTGGCTTTTTTGTTTTTGCGGGCCGTCCTGCAAGTCCGGCAGGATTCGATCATAATCGCGTGCATTGTCAACGCACACCGATGATCCGATGACCAAACTGACTGACTTCCCTATCGCCGCCAAATGGCCGGCGCAACATCCTGAACGCCTGCAACTGTATTCGCTGCCGACGCCGAATGGCGTGAAGGTGTCGATCATGCTGGAGGAGACCGGGCTGCCGTACGAGCCGCATCTTGTCAGCTTCGACAGCAATGACCAGATGTCGCCAGCTTTCCTGTCGCTGAACCCGAACAACAAGATCCCCGCGATCATTGACCCGAACGGTCCGGATGGACAGCCGCTGCCCCTGTTCGAGTCGGGCGCGATTCTGCTTTATCTCGCCGAGAAAACCGGCCAGCTGATGCCGAAAGACGCGGCCGGACGCTATGAAACCATTCAGTGGCTGATGTTCCAGATGGGCGGCATTGGTCCGATGTTCGGCCAGGTCGGCTTCTTCCACAAATTCGCCGGCAAGGAATACGAAGACAAGCGTCCACGCGACCGCTATATCGGCGAGTCCAAGCGCCTGCTCAATGTATTGGAACAGCGCCTGCAAGGCCGCAAGTGGATCATGGGCGACGAGTACACCATCGCCGACATCGCCACCTTCCCGTGGGTGCGCAACCTGATCGGTTTCTATGAAGCCGGTGAACTGGTCGAGATCAACACATTCCGGAACGTGCAGCGCGTGCTGGAAGCCTTCCTCGCCCGCCCTGCCGTGGCGCGCGGCCTGACCATCCCGAGCCGTACCTAAGCGGCGTATGACGCCATGAGCCGGTCGAGGAAGCCGAACAACTTCCGGTTCATGGCGGCGTAGTCATTCGCTCGCAGCGCGTCCGGCTGCTGCACGAAGCGGTGCGCTGTAAGCGTCGCCAGTTCAGGCGCGGACGCGGCGATCAGCAATTCCACCACCTCAGGCGTGAACTCCATATGGCACTGGAAGCCATACACGAGGTCACCATATTCAATGATCTGGCGCGGACAGCCCTCGCTCCGGGCGATCACCACGGCGTCCCTGGTCAAGCCAGGCATATCGCTATGCCAATGCCCAACCTCCAGCGTATCGCCAAAGCCGGCGAACTTTGGATGCGGTTGCAGCACGATGGGGAACTTGCCAATCTCCTTCTCCGGACTGGACTCGTGGCGCGCGCCCAGCGCCGTGCCAAGTAACTGAGCGCCCAGGCAGACGCCAACCACGGCCTTGCGCGCTGCCACGCAACGTAAAATCAGATCGCATTCGGCCGCCGCATCGAAATGCGGACATTCCGCTAGCGTTGTGGTTGGCGACTGCGGACCGCCCATCACGACCAGCAGGTCAATGCTTTCGACAGATTCCGGCAGCGCCTCATGCAGATAAACGCGCGAGTACGTCGCCACGTATCCCCGCTCGCTCACCCATTGCTCATAGGCGCCTGGCGCCTCGAACGACTCGTGCACCACGAAGTGAATTCGCATATTTAGGACTCCATATCAAATTTATGATAGCATGCCATTCTTTCATATATTTAGGAGTCCTATAAATGAAAAAATCCGCCATTTTCTACCATGACGGCTGCAATCTTTGCCTGGCGATGGCCGAAGTCTTCGGCACCGCCCTCGATCCGGCGCTCTACACCACCGAAGTCGTGAACCTCGGCCTGGCGCCCGGACGCACCGGCGAAGCAGAATTCGCGGGTGTGACGGTGCTGCCTAGCCTCGTCATCGACGGCAAAGTGTTCGCGGTCAATCCCCATTCCGAGCTGCATCACTGATGATGATCGGCACCCTGCTGGTTGGCGCCGTGCAGCCGCTGAGCGCAACTGGCCACAACACCGGCATCGCCAAGCTGTCCGTCGCGCGCCCGTTGCGGCTGGGCGTCAATGGTTTCGAAGGCGACGGCCAGGCAGATCCGCGCCACGGCGGACCGGAAAAGGCCGTGCACCACTACGCGGCCGAGCATTATCCGTATTGGCGCGAAACGATCGGCGAGCGCGCCGTGTTGCGCCGGCCCGGCGCCTTCGGTGAGAACCTGTCCACGCATGGCATGACGGAGGACACGGTCTGCATTGGCGACGTGTACCGGCTCGGTTCAGCAACCGTCCAGGTAACGCAGACGCGCCAGCCCTGCTGGAAACTGAACACGCGCTTCGGCCAGCCGGACATGGCCCTCCAGGTTCAGCGCAGCGGCAAGACAGGCTGGTACTACCGCGTGCTCGAAGAAGGCATGGCCGGTCCGGGCGACGCGCTGGAGCTGATCGACCGTTCCTATCCGCAATGGACGCTGGCCAGCATTCTGAAAATCCTGTATCACCGCACCGGCGACCGCGACGCCCTCGCGCAGCTGGCGCAACTGGCCGCACTGCCGGCACGCTGGCGCGACCTGTTCGTGCGCAGGCTCGCGACCGGCGCCGTGGAAGACTGGACCGAGCGCCTGACCGGCAGCGTCTAACGCTTCTTCTTGCTGGTGGCGGTCGATGTGGACCGTGCCCAGGATTCGTCCGCACAAAAGGCAAAGCGGTTCATGATCAGGCAAGCGGGCCAATATGGCGCCGTGCCGTCGACAGCGCGAGCAAGCCCGCGCCAAGCAGCAGCAAGGCTGCCGGCTCAGGGACGGCAGTCACGGCAGGGTCGGAAATATCCAGCGCCGTGCTGCCTTCCGTACCGGCAGCACGCGACGGCGTCCAGCTGACGTCAAGCAGCGCGCCAGTGACCGGATCGTAATTGCCTAACGGCGCAATATTGTCGTCGAAGGCTGAGACCACGAAGTGCGAGACATAGCGGGTCACTGGATCAAACGCACCAGCAAAGGTCAGATCGAAAGACAGCACACCGCCAAACGCCACGGCATGAAACAAATCACTCGACGTATCGTTGCGGAAGGCGTATCCACCAGCGGCCGGCGTCACGCCCCAGGAATCGATGAAGGCCGAGCTGTCGAAGCCCACCATATTGCTGACCACCGCGGTCGCCAACGGCACGCCGGTAGTGGCGCTCAGTTGCATGTCCAGATAACCGCTGGCGGCGCCGAAGCCGGAAGTATCGATGGCAACGTGAATCGTGCCCGCTGAAGCGAAGCCGCTGCCTACCGCCAGCGCCGCGGCCAATGCCAGGCGGCGCAAGAAAGTGAACATCATGATCTTATTCCTCAGAAGGTGGCTTTGTAGAGCGCCGGTGCATAGCTGACCAGCGCGCGCGAGGGGTTGGTGAACGTCAGCGGCACATTAAGCGCAGCGCCTGCAACGATAGGACCGGACAGGATCACATAAGGTGCACCGCCATCGCTGCCACTGGCGTTATCCAGCGTGATGCCGCTGGCGAGACTGCCCAGCTTCAACCGCAGTGGGCCGCTCAGCGCAGTGCTGCCGTTGTTCGTGATCGTCACCGCACCGACGTATTTTCCGGTGGCGCGATTCAACGTTGCGCCCTGTTGCGTGAGTTGTACGCTGGCGCTCACGTCGGACTGCACCGTGCCGTGGAAACGCACTTCCGACATATTGCCGAACCAGCTTCCGCCATTGAAGATGCGGAGGTAGCGGTAAGCGCCCGCAGCGGCCGGCAGCGTTTGCCAATCCATGGTGGACACAGCCGCCGGTGTCAGCGTGGTCCATGTGGCATTGTCGTTGGAGCCCTGGATCACCGTGCCCTTGATGCGGGCGTAGTTGCTGTCCTGGCGCGGCGCCAGTTCCACGCTGGTCAACGAAGCGTAATTGCCGGCCTTGAAGTCGAAGGTGATGTAACTGGCGACGCCGGAGTTATTGCTGCCGATGCGGAAGTCGGAGATCGTGCCCAGGTTTGCATCGAACAGCGAATTCACGTTAGCCAGCGTGGTCGCAGCCGGGCGATTCGCTGTCGAATCGATCAGCGTTGCGATGCTGGTCACGTTCTTCACCACATCCGACTCGTCGACCAGATACAGCGAAGTGCTGTCGGTCGTAGAAGAATTCGGCAGCCCATCCTTGCCATTCGCCTGCTTGTAGTTGATGGAGAACTTCACCGCGCCGGCTGCAACGCCTTGAGGCATCACCGCCTGCGCCGTAAAGTTGACGTTATCCGTCGTACTCACCGACGCGGACTGGCCTTGAATGCTCACGTTGACGCTGTTGATCGCCTCCTTCGCCACAAAGACCAGCTTCACGGTGTTGCCCGCTACGACGCGGTTGCGCAGGCTTTGTACAGAGCTCAGTGAAGCCGTCGCAATCTTGTTGGACGATTCGGTGGCACCGTACAGGCGCAGTTCCGACATATTGCCGAACCACTGGTTGCCATTGAAGATGCGGATGTAGCGGAATGGCTGTGGGGTGGCGACGGTCAGCGTCTGCCAATCCATCGAGGTACCGGCGGCAGTCGAGATGGTCGTCCAGTTGGCATTGTCGTTCGATCCCTGCACCACAACGCCCTTGATGCGGGTGTAATACTGGTCCTGGCGAGCCAACACTTCGGCGCGCGTGATCGTGGCCGTGCCGCCATCCTTGAAGTCGAAGGTGATCCAGCCGCCGTAGCCGCTACCGCTCACACGGAAATCAGTCACCGTGCCGAGATTACTGTCGAACAGCAGGTTCGCGGTCGCCAGCAAATCGGTCTGGTTGCGGCCGCTGGAATCGCTGAGCGCAGTGATGTCCAGCAGATTGCCGATGTAACCAGTTTGATCGGACAACAGCAGCGACGTGCCGTCGGTGGTGAACAGGATTGGCTCGGCATCGACGCCGGCGGCAGTCTTGTAGTTCAAGGCGAACTTCACCTTGCCCGGCGCAGTGCTGGCCGTCATGGTCGCTGTGGCGGTCCAGTTCAGATTGTCGCTGCTGCTCACCGTGGCAGGCACGCCCTGGATGGTGACATTGACGTTGTTGATCGGCGCCGTAGCCTTGAAGGCCAGCTTCACGGTATTGCCCGGCACGATGCGGTTCTTCAGCGCCTGGTCGGAACTGATCGACACCGACGACAGCTGGTTCACCGTCTCATAGCGCGCACCGAAAATGCGGAATTCGGACAACTCGAAGAAGGTGCTGGAAGGCTGAATCATCTGCAGCTTCAGGAAGCGGAAGCGCTGGTTCTTCAGATCATCCTGCACCGGCATGGTCTGCATGTCTTCCGTTACCGCCGTCAGGCCCGGCGTCAGGCGCGTCCAGTTCTCGTTGTCGTTGGAACCGTAAGCTGCGACACCGCCGATACGCTCAGGGAAGCTGGCGCGCACCTGCAGCTGGAAGGCATTGGCGGAGAACTTGAAGCTTGGGCCAAAGTCGAAGTAATGCGCGAGGTCCTGAGCCTGGGTGTACACCACGAATGTGTCAGGCGTGCCATCCAGCGCATTCGGAATCGAGGTGCCGAAGGTGGACGACACGAACATGTTCGAATAATTCATGCTGCCATCGTTCATCAACGGCGTCAGCTCCTGCAGGCCGGTGACGGCCGTGTTCAATGCGGCCAGCTTCTGGGTGAACACATCGTCCGTAGCGCTGCCGATGACGCCCGTGACATCAGCGTATGCGGCGTTGTAGACGGACAGGGTCGAACCGATATAGATCTTGCTGGGGACGTGGCGCGCGATTACCGCGTTGATTGCCGACTGACGGTCGGTGCTGACGACCACCTGCACCGTCCTGGTACTCACTGTCGTACCATCCGACGAAGTGACCACGAAGTTGTAAGTGCCCGCCTGCGCCGGCAGCCAGGCGAACGCGCCGGTGTGCGTATCGAAGCTCGCACCGGCTGGCAGGCCGTCGATCTGGTAGCTCAATACATCGCCGGCACCGGCGTCGGTGGCGCCAAAATTGTACGTGATCGTGCTGGTCGATCCTGCATAGGTGAAGATGTCCAGGTCCGCATCGCCCGAGTTGAAGACCGGGGGCGTCAGCGTGCCGCCTTGCACATTGATGTGGTCAATATCGACGGTGGTGCCGGCGCCCTTGAGCGTCATGAAGAGTAGATCGCCCAGACCCTGATAGGCATTGAAGGCATAGTCCACATAACGCCATTGGCTGTTGGTGTCCGGCAGGGTGATGGTGTCGCCAAATGCATCCATCGTCGCCACGCCGTTGGTGCGCACCTTGAACGCGATATTGCGCGTGCCATTGGAGGAACCGATCAGCGCGATCGTGGTGCCTGCCCCGGTGGCATAAGCGCGTACGAACGATGCCGTTTCGTCGCTCATCGCAGTGGCGGTGCCATCCAGCGAGGTAAAGCGGTCTTCGATTTCGCGGTAAGGCTCTACGATGGGATGCAGCAGATACTGGCCTCCCTCCACTTCGGCCGCAGCGGGAATGAAGATCCAGAAATCGCCGCCGCCGTCGACGCCATCCCAGTTGTAGCTCACGCGGTCAGCGAACATTTTCGTGAAGTTCGGCGCGCGCTCTTCGATATTGATGCCGCGGATGTATTTGTAGTAGTAGAACAGTTCCCAGGTGTTCTGGGTCAGACGTCCGCGATAGCCGCTGGCGAGCGCCTTGTAGATAATCGTGGGAACGCCATTCGCATCGGTGTGCGCGGCCGTGGGCACCCATGGCGTGTCATAGCCCAGCATGTAGTGCGCCCAATATTCGGCGGCGTCCAGAATGCGGTCGTTCAGGAATTCGTACGGACCTACCGCGCTGGCCGCGGTGGAGGCGGTACCGTCGACCGGATCGACCTTGGTCCCCTGCGACAAGAGCAAGCGCGCCAGGATCTCGGTATTGGTGACGTCGCCCGCGCCGTGTGCCTGGTCGCGTCCCATCTCCACGTGCTGCACGACCGGCGTCACCGCTTCGCCTGTCAGGTCGTTCCTGGTCACGAGACGGAACAGTTGCTTGATCGCGCCATTCTGCCCTTGATCCACCGCTGTCTTATTTACGGTGAACCACTCCACACCTTCGTTGTAACGTGGCCGGTTGCCGGTGAAGATGTAGCCGGACATGGCGCCGATCAGTGGATACAGGTGCTGGTTCATGAAGTAGTTGTTATTGTGCTGCAGGACCTCGATCACAGGCGTGATCAGATTGCTGGTGAAGGCCGCCGTATCCTGATCCGTCCATTCCAGGGCCGCCGTCTGGCAGCTGGTGTAGCGCATGATCTCCGCTGCCGCCACCATGCGGTTCAGCGGAATACCCGAGTGGATGTGCGCATCGGTGTAGTAGGCATATTGTGCCGGGTCCATCTGCGACCAGATGCGGATCAGACGCATGGCATTGGCGCGATACGTTTCGTCGCCACTGACGTAGTAGAGAATGGCCTGGGTATAGGCCTTCAGTGCATCGGCAATGAACTTCGACTCCACGCCCTGGCTATTGAAGGCAACTGTACCGGGCTTGGTGGGATCGGAACCGCTCTGGTTATTGGAGCTGATGGTCTTTGACGCCGCGCCAGACAACAGCATCTGATTGAAATAGGTATTCCACGGCTCCTTCTGCGCCAGCACCTGCGTGCGCATATTTTCAAGAACATCCCTGGTCAGGCCGACGCCAGGATGTCTGAATCCGCTGGCATCCGTGGTTTCGGTGATCGCCGGCTGATAACTCGTGACGATCGTCTGAATGGTGTCTGCTGCAATCCCCTGCCGTGACGCGAGCAAAGCGAGTGCCGCCATAGCTACTATGGTCCAAAGCCTCATCTGTCTCCCCCTCTTTTGAGTGGCGTTAGTTATCGATAACAATATAAGCAGAAGCGGACTGGATGACGTATGGCTTTTTTAAACACACTCATATTGAACAGGCATAGCTCAACGCCCGGCTTCCATACCGCTAGCTCTATTACCGGCCTCACAGCGACGGCACAAATCCGCGCAGATTCAAGCTTTATATTTTTGCGGTGCGGCGTTGACTGGCATATCCGCACGGCGATATACAGGAGGTCCCCTTCTCGTCGGCAGGAGCGTCCCATGCGATTCAGATCGGACAAACACGGCGGCTACCAGGTCTACGCAGTCACCGGCACCAACACCATCAGCTTCGCCATCGATTTTCGCGAGGCCGATACCAGGGGATTGCTCGGCTTTGCCATCGAGCGCCATGATGTCGACGAAGACGAGCGCTATTTTCTGTACGGCTTCAAGGTCTTTCCTTCAATCTATCCCGAGCCCGCGCCCGATCTCGCAGTATCGACGCACGACCAGCCGGTGCAGAGCTTTGTCTATGACGACTTCACCGCCAAGCCAGGACACAAATACGTCTACTACTTCCATCCGCTGAAAGGCTCGCCAAAGGCACTGGACCGCGACGCCAAGCCGATACCGGTAGCGGTGGAAACCGAACCGTCATTCTCAAAGCATGAGTACGACGTCTTCTTTAATCGCGGTGTGGCCAGCAGCCAGGCCTACCAGCGCAAATTCGGCAACCAGAGTCCGGACGATCTTGAACACAATGGCGAACATAAAAAAGCCCGGGAAGCGCTGGCCTGGCTAAGCCGCGATCTCGACGAAGCCATGCTGAAGTTCATCGCTGAAGCCCGCCACGGCGACACCCTGCTCTGCTGCTTCTATGAGTTCCACTACCTCCCGGTGCTGAACGCGCTGCGCCAGGCCGAAGAGCGCGGCGTCAAGCTACAGATCATTGTCGACGCCAAGGCCAACGACAAAGCCTTCCCGCGCAAGGCGAATCTGGATGCCATCGAAAAGGCCGGGCTGCCGCAGGCGGACATCATTCTGCGCGAAGCGCGCCGCACCGCGATCCAGCACAACAAGTTCATGGTGCTGCTGAAGGGGCATAACGAAACGCCTGGCGCGGTGTGGACCGGTTCCACCAACCTGTCGATGGGCGCCATTCACGGACACGCCAACGTCGGCCAATGGGTGCGCGACCGCGACGTGGCCGCGAAGTTCGCCGAATATTGGGAGCTGCTGTCTGGCGACCCCGGTGGCCGCGACGGCGACAGCAATGTAGATGTCCGCAAGAAGAACGAAGACTTGCGTACCTCCATTCAGGGCATCGACTCCGCGCCGCTGAAATGGAGCGACTTCCCGAAGGGCGCCACGCCCATCTTCAGCCCACGTGAAAAGCTGGACGTTCTGAAGATGTACGCCGAACTGCTGGACAGCGCCAAAGACCTTGCCTGCGTCACGCTTGCCTTCGGCGTCAACGAGGAATTCAAATCCCGCCTGCAGGACAATGGCCGCTTCAACGCCCTCACTTTCCTGCTGCTGGAAAAAGAGGACCGGCCGGCGCAGAAGAATGGCGAGACTTTCGTTCGCCTCTCGGCCGACAACAACAGCTACGAAGCCTTCGGCTCCTACATCAAGGACCCGCTCTACCAATGGGCGAAAGAGACCACCAACGCCGCCATGGGCATGAACTCGCACGTGAACTACATCCATTCCAAGTTCCTGCTGAAAGATCCTTTGGGGGCCGACCCGATCGTGGTCACCGGCTCCGCCAACTTCTCGAGCGCATCCACGCGCGAGAACGACGAGAACATGCTCTTCATCCGCGGCAGCCAGCGCGTCGCCGACATCTACTTCACGGAATTCAACCGCCTGTTCAACCATTACTACTTCCGCTCCGTCCGCGAACGCCTGGGCAAACACGCATCCAAAGACGATAAAGCCAGCCTGTTTCTCAGCGAGAACGACAACTGGCTCGATCATTACAAGGAAGGCAGCCTGCGCTACAAACGCGCGGCAGTGTTCTGGAAGATGGCGATCTGAGGCCGCGCAAGCACGCGAAACGCACGATCGTTGTCCGAAAAAAGCAACGCGCTGGTGCGATTGGCCACAATAGTTTCGGACTTGAAATACTATCCAAAGTACGCACGTATTTTCGTGTCTGCTGGGGAGTTCGTCATGAATAAGATTCTGCTTTCGGCCGTCCTTGTTTCCAGTTTCTCTTTCTCTGCCTATGCGCAAACAGCCGCGGCGCCAGCAAGCAGCGCACCGGCCAAGGCTGCAATGGTCACAGCGGTTTGCAAGGACGGCACGCCATTTAGCGGAGCCACGCTGAAAGGTGCTTGCCGCGGGCATGGCGGCGTCGACAAGAAAGCGGCGGCGGCCTCGGCTTCAGCAGCGGCAGCTCCGGCCGCAGCTGCAGCTCCGGCCGCTGCGGCTGCGCCAGCAGCACCGGCAGCACCCGCCGCCAAACCCGCTGCGGCTGCCAAAGCGGCAGCGCCAGGCGGCGGCGCGGGGCAAGTATGGGTCAACACCTCGACCAAGGTCTATCACTGCCCTGGCAACCGCTACTACGGGAAGACCAAGACCGGCGAGTACATGAGCGAAGCCGACGCGCAAGCCAAGGGATTCAAGGGTGACCATGGAAAGGCCTGCGCAAAGTAGCGCCTGGCCGGCTCGGGGAAAAGCCCGCTCAGGCGAGCTTTTCCTTCAAAAATGCAGCAATGTATGGCGTCGCAGCAGCCGCGATGGTCGAAGCTGTGGACGGGTCGATGCCCATGCGCTCGGCCAGCGCTGCCGTCACCTTACCGGTCAGAATGCCCTCCCCGCCTTCTACCAGCGAATGGAAGAAGCCGTCGCCCCGCACCAGTCCCGCGGCAAACGCGGCAAAAAAGTTACGGCCCGTATGAGCGCCCGACGTTGCAGCCTGCTCTTCGACGTGAGCATGGGTCGCATCCACCGCATGGCTTAGCATCTGTTGGGCGTCATCTGAACTGATGCCTTGGGCCGCCAGTGCCTGGGTAGCTTGCGCACCGTGATCGGACGCCAGAAATTCCGAAATAAGCTGCTGTGCATCCATTGAAATCTCCCGTAGAAATTAAGGATCGGCACAGTCCAGAGTAGTCAAAATTTCTGAGCGCGGCAACAGCAGGCGTTCAGCGCGGCTGAGTGTAATTGACTGGCACGTACTGATAGCCTTTTCCGTTTTCACGCAAATGTCCAATGGCAGGGAATTGCAGGTGCGCCGCGCCAATCAGGTAGCCTCCTTTTGCCGCATCGGCAAACGCCTGCTGACGCGCGGCCATAGCGGCAGGGCTATCGCTGTCGTAAGCGATTGTTACCGATGGATCGTCAAACTGCACCGCTGCCACGTGCATCAAGTCGCCCAGCAGAAGCAGCCTCTGGCCCTTGCTTTCCACCGTATAGGTGACATGGCCCGGTGTGTGGCCCGCCGTCAAATAAGCTTTAATGCCCGGCATAAGCTCGCCGTTAGCCTCGATCGGCTGGAACCTGCCCGCCTTGATGTACGGCGAAACCGACGCCACAGCGCCCTGGAACACGAACTTGTCATCGGCCGAAGCCTTGTCCATGTTGACCTGATTCAGCCAGAAATCGGCATCGGCTTTGCCCGCGTGGACGGCGGCGTTCGGGAACACGATCTGCCCGCCCGCCATCAGGCCGCCCACATGGTCCGGGTGCATGTGCGTGATGTAGATCTCGTCAACCTGCTCCGGCCGATAGCCAGCGGCCTGGAGATTCGCAGCCAGTTTGCCCAGCGTCGGACCAAACAGGCTTGCTGCGCCGGTGTCGATCAGCACAAGCTTGCCGCCAGTGTTGATCAGGAAGGCGTTGACCGAGGTTTCCAGCGGCGCTTTGACGAAGGACTTGTCCAGCGCCTGAATGGTCTTCGCCGCCGGCTGCCTGAGCTGCTTGTCGACAGGCAGGTCGACCGTGCCATCGTTCAGAACCGTCACTTCAAAATCACCCAGCGCCATGCGGTAGAAACCCGGCGCCTGGAATTTAGCCATCGGCGCGGCTGCCTGTGCGAAGGCCCCGGCAAACATCGTTGCGATTGCGCCCATCATGGTGGCGGCGCGCGAGGAATTGGAATTCTTCGAGATCAAGGCGGTCCTTTGTCAATAAGGGCCGCGCCCAATGCGCGTGCCCGCTGACGTTGGAGTCTACCGGCCTTGACTCCTTCTGATTAGAGCCGAAAATCCAAATGGGCCTATTAATCCAGCTTATCAATCCGGCAGATCGATACGACGTTAGCGCCATTTCCTGATCACACATGAGAAATGCAGGCCAATCCAAGCGCACCAAGCGAAAGTACGACACCTGTGCATGCCGACGCGACGTTTGTCTTCGCACCTGGATTCACTCGGCGCAAAATGATTGTTACGTAGATCGAAATAAAGCCGTGGACAGCTACCACCGAAAAGATTGCCCAGATCGCCCATTGCTCACCGCGGCCAAGAGGGAGAACGAGCCAGGCCAAGGCCACCGCAAATGCGAGCATGCCGGCGCCGACCATCTTGAGCATCCCCAGAATCACGGCCTGGTATCGCAACGGAATTTCAGACCATTCCAGGCCAGTGAGTTGAGCGTGGTAGAACAAATACTCTTTGGCGAAAAGATACCGCAACCCGAACGCGGCGGACCCTAAGGCGATGATGAGTAGTATGGTCGATGCAAGTATCAGCATGCTCTTAGTTGATTGATTCAGCTCGGTCTGAGCTCTTGGGCGAGCCCAATGAGAATCCCTTCAGGGCCTCGAATGTAGCAGAGCCGGTAGATATCTTCATATTGGGCCACTTCGCCGACGAGCTTCGCGCCGCGCTTGCCAAGCCGGGCCAGCGTATCGTCGATATCCTCCACCGTGAACATGACGCGCAGGTAGCCAAGAGCATTCACTGGCGCGGCGCGGTGATCGGCAGCCACCGGCGGCGTCAGAAAGCGGGACAACTCAAGCCGGCTGTGGCCATCAGGCGTACGCATCATCGCGATCTCAACGCGCATGCCGCGCAAGCCGGTGACGCCATCAGCCCAATCACCTTCGACCGGAGCGCGCCCTTCCAGCGTCAGGCCTAGTTCAGTGAAGAATTCAACAGCCGCGTCGAGGTTGTCCACGACGATGCCGACGTTATCCATACGCTTTACAGTCATAATCTCTCCTCAACTTCAGCGGCTGAACGGCGCCTTAAATGCCGGAGGACAGAGCCATCCCAGGACCGCCGCGACAATGAACAAAGCCGGCACATCACCGATCAAATGGCCAGCATGCTCTGAATTGGCCATCGCCTGCATCGCCATTACTCCCCCGTGAACAATGCTGGACCAGATGGTGAACGCAATAAGGCTGATGTGCTGTTCCGGGTTCCGGGCCGCGCGCAAAAGAAACACGCCCAGCGTCGCATAGATGGCAATGATCATCTCCAGGTACTCCGACCGCCCATGATGCCACGCCCAGCCCGAGGGCCAGAGCACTGTAAGCGGATATACCCCGAACAGGAAGACGACGCCGACGACAAGCAACGAGACTCGCAGGTATTTCGTCCGATTTTCAGCTCTCATGTTGCGCTCCCAATGTGGTAACCCACAGCTCTGCCACCAGTCTTCGATAGGAGGACACCGCTATGCGTGGCACCAAAACACGAGCGTGTGAATACTTCCAAGACTAATCGACTCCCAATCGTCCGAACTATGCACCCCGAAGTGCAAAGCAGTCCTGTAGACAAGCCTGCCACCTGAAATGCAGCGGATTACTACCGGACTGGCAGGTTCCTCAAATTGGCTCGTGACTTCAAAACGAAGACCTGATTCGGCTCCAAATGAAAAGGTCTATTCGTGTTCAGAACAATCAATGAACCCTCTGGTAAGAAGCATGTCATCGTCGAACAAGGCAAAATCAATCTGCATCCTACTTTACGTTCCTCGTTCCGGTAAGTGTTCCAATTGTTCTGTCAATCTATATTCGCACCAACGCGGCTGTTCAGCGCGCCGTCACACACCGGCTGGAATCGAAGGTTACCTAATTTTTTAAACGCTTAGTCATTTCGACTCGCTGCGACGAATTCGCCACGAAGCCAAGCCGAACACCGTCAGACCAATAACCAACGCAGGCACTAGCGTCACAACGAGATTGCCATCTGGCGTCAGCCGCGATACTACTCCAGCTGTGATAAAGGTTGCGATGAGCCCAGAGACGGCGGCCAAAGAAGGCCACTTCGACTTTGAGCGTCCGTCCTGTTTTGATCTATCCATGATGGATGCCGGTAGCTGAGTTGTTCAGTGCCGCCATATGGCGCCTACTGGATTGAAAGATTAGGCCATTTACTTTCTTGCCCATGCAATAGACCCGCGCCATTTCGTAGGCTTCGTCAGACACAGAAGCGTGAAATGTTGTGTTCAAGCGCATTAGATAGAAGTCAACGTGGTGCTAGCCGAAGTGGGTCAGCGCGTGTGCTTGAGCAATCGTTGGGGTATTCATATGGCACCCCACAAAAATAGACTCTTCTTCACTTCGATCGCTAACTGTGCGAGTCGACTAAGCTCATTTAGTCCAGGAAGCAAATCCGATGGGGCGCACATAAGCTCCTCTGTCGCAGCCCAATCCCGTGCTACCTCCTGGACAGATTCTTCGCCAAGCCCCGCGAGTAGTTGAACGAGATCAGGCGGGAGTTCGTGAAGCCAAGAGTTCCCCTCACCATCAGACAACAACTCAGGAAGAATGTGACGGTCAGCATTCCATTCAATTCTTTCGAGAATTGCCCAAAGGGTTGTAATTTCAACTCCCGTGAGATTTCCAGTTTCGAATGCCGCGATCAACGTTGGCCTAGAGCCTTCGCCGCGCAAAAATGCGCCGTAGGCCCTTGCGACATCAAGATCAGCAACCAGGAAATCCGCCCGCATAGAACCTCCATCGTTCAAAGTAACTGGCCGCCGGAAAGCGCATCACGCAGACAGTCCAGTAGACCCCCATTGTTCGGACTTATTGCTTCTCATAATTTGGTGCCATGCCAGTACCTGTCTCGGCTAGGCGCGAATTCGGAATCCAGCCAGACACCTCGCCCGCTTTACCGGTCCAGTATGTGACTTCAGTCCAACCAGGAACGTCGAAATATGCGTCAAGTTGATCACCCGAAATTACGAAAACCTGTTTCATGCGACAACGGTCATCCGGCGCCGTGTAAAAGTATGCGCGCCCCTTTCCTACAACGACACGTCCGGATGTGTATCCTGGGATTCGCACTTTCGCTTTCTCCAGATTGCCAACGCTATTCGGGCAATGCTTGCCCGGCTCAGCGGCCACACACACGGTACTTGAAGTGACCATCATTAAAACAGCACCTACGATCTTCTTCACCTACTCTCCAAACGTAAAGTGGACGTCATATTGACGCTTTTAAGAATTCTAAAATGCCAGACAGCGGCAACTCGCGCAAGATTGCGCCACAGACTTCTGCAAACAGCGAACATAAAGCATGCTAATGATCGTGGCAATCCGTCGCCCCACATCTTTAGTTCCAGATACGGTACATCCAATAGCTCTCATCTTCCAGCCCCGCCTTCAGCAGCTCGGTGGGGCTGAGGCCGGAGATCTGGCGGGCTTCGCGGATCATGTGGGACTGGTCGGAGAAGCCGCCGCGCTGGGCGATGTCGCTGAGCAGAAGCTCGCCGCGCAGCGCCTGTTCGCGGGCTTCGATGAAGGACACTTCCGCGCGGCGCATGCGGCGCAGGGTGCGCAGTGGCAGTCCTGCCCATTCGCGGACGCGGCGCTCGGCCATGCGCACGCTGCGTCCCATGCCGGCGGCTGCGGCTTGGGCGCCGAGCCTGCGTACCCAGTCACCAATCACCCCGTCGAATGCGCCTCCGCGTGCATCACGCCAGCGCGGCTCCAGGAATTGTTCGAGGACCACAATGCGCGCGTCGTCATCGGCAGCGGCGAACACATTGCGGGCCATCTCCTGCCATGATGCGTCGAGCACTTCAGACAGCGGGCGCAGCGTATCAACGCAGAACGTCATGTCCACGCCAGTCAGGCGATGCATGGCGTCCGGATAGAACAGCACCATCAGAAAATGCACCGCGCCGGCATTGCCGGTCGCTGTGGGCACGGACTGAGGACCGCAGAACAAAGCTTCGCCCGCGCGCAGGGGCTGGCCGGCAACCTCCGGCACCACCATGACGGAGTCGCCGGACAGCTGGAAAAACAGTGAGCAAAAGGGACTGGCCGGATAGCGGTTGAGCCGGTGCGTGTCCAGCAACGGCGCGACATCGAGCGTGCTGCGCACCACATGGGCGCGCACGCAGGACGCCAGCGAGAGGCGCGGAGGAATCAGGCGGGCTATCGGTGCAGTTGACATATCAACAATTGTATCGCAGGCGGCAGGACATCCTGCAAGCATGTCGCAAATATTCAAGACCGGTTGCGCGCACGGGGCGCACAATGGTCAACATGAATACAGTCACCGACCCCGTTACCGCTGCGCTGCGCCAGGTCGCCGACCTGCCCGGCCCGTCCGCCCTGCCGCTGCTGGGCAATATTCTCCAGATGCGCCCGACGCGCGTGCATCTGGTGGCCGAAACCTGGGCGAAGCAATACGGCCCCTACTACCGCTTCCGCTTCGGCCGCGCCGACGTGCTGGTGGTGTCCGATCCCACCAGCATCAACGCCATCCTGCGTGACCGTCCGGATGGCTTCAGAAGGCCGGCCATTACAGCCGAAGTGTCGCGCGAGATGGGCGGCCATCCGGGGCTGTTCCTGGCCGAAGGCGCGGAGTGGCGCAACCAGCGCCGCATGGTGATGCAGGCTTTCGCACCGCACGCCATCAAGGCTTACTTCCCCGTTCTGGTGAATACGGGACGCCGTCTGCAGAGCCGTTGGGAGAAGCTTGCGGCAGCAGGGCAGGAAATCGCGCTCAGCGCAGACCTCAAGCGCTACACGGTCGACATCGTCGCCGGCCTGGCCTTTGGCGCGGAAGTGAACACCATCGAAAACGGCGACGACCGCATCCAGCAGCATCTGGAAAACATCATGGCCGGTGCCGGGCGCCGCTCGTTCACGCCCTTCCCTTACTGGCGCTATGTGCGCCTGCCGGTGGATCGCCAGCTGGAGCGCAGCGTGAAGGCGATGCGGGAAGCGGTGGATGGCTTCATCGCCCAGGCCCGAGTCCGCATGGCAGCCGATTTGGAACGCGCCCAGCATCCGCGCAATATGCTGGAAGCCATGCTGGCCGCAGCTGCGCAGGAAGGCAGCGCGGTCGACGACAACACCGTGATCGGCAACGTGACCACCATGCTGCTGGCAGGCGAGGACACCACGTCCAGCGCCCTCGCCTGGCTGATTTGGCTGCTGCACCGCCATCCACAAGCACTACGGCGCGCGCAGGAAGAGGTGCTGCGCGTGGCGCCCGATCCGGCCGCCTTCACACTGGAACAGATGGATGCGCTGGACTATGTGGACGCCTGCGCGCACGAAGCCATGCGCCTGCGTCCACCCGCCCCCTTCATTCCGCTGGAGGCCAATCGCGACACGGTGATCGGCGATATCCACGTGCCAAGGAACACGCCGGTATGGTGCGTGCTGCGCCGCGAGAGCGTGTCCGAAGCCCAGCTACAGAATGCCAGCGAATTCCAGCCGGAGCGCTGGCTGGAAGGCAGCACGGCGCGCCAGTTGACGATGCCTTTCGGCTCCGGCCCGCGCCTGTGCCCCGGACGGTATCTGTCCCTGCTGGAGATCAAGGTGGCGATGGCCAGCCTGCTGGGCCGCTTCGATATCGTGTCCGTCGAAGCCGATGCTTACGGCAAGGACGGTGAAGCGCGCGAGCTGTTGGGCTTTGTGATGGCGCCCGCCGCGCTGCGCATGCGCCTCAGGACGAGGACAGCACAAACTGATTCCCGTCCGGGTCTTTCATGATGGCAAACTCGCCCCAGGGCTGCTTTTGAGGCGGCGACAGGAATTCCACGCCGCGCTCAGACAGCTGGCGGTAGGTAGCCTGCACATTGTCGCAAGCGAGCGAGCCGTTAAAGAAGCTGCCGATGCGGTCCTCCTGCCCATCGGGCGTGAACAGCACGAAGCGCGTGTCGGACGCGCCAACGCGCAGTTCGATCCAGCGCTGCTTCTCGTCGAAAGGCTGGTCGGTGATGACGCGGAAGCCCAGCTTTTCGGTGTAGAAAACCAGGGCGGCATCCTGGTCGCGGGTGGGAATGCTGACAAATTTGATGTGGGTGATCATGGTGTCTCCAGAGGTAATGCCTCATTGTGGCACGGCGCCGGCCCATGCTATAGTCATCATGACTATACTCATCATGACTACACTCATCATGACTACACTCGACCCTTATTTCATCGACGTGCTGATGCCCGACCTGGTCGGCCACGAGCACTCGCCTGCCGCTTTCCTGGTCTATCTCTATCTGTGGCGGCGCATGGAAGGCAAGCGCTCCGTACAGGCCAGCTACGCCACGATCGCACTGGACACCGGCCTGTCGCGCATCACGGCGCAGCGCGCGGTGGCGCTGCTGCTGCGGCGGCGCCTGCTCAGCGCGGAGAGCGATGCGCCGACGGCGGTGCCGAAATACACCGTGCTGCGGCCCTGGATTGGCCGTTTGCCCCGCTAGTTGGTGCTGCGGCGCAGATTGACAGTAAGCAAGGAATTGCCCACCATGCGAGGTTCCATTGACTCACCGAAGCCAGTGCCATGTCTGCACCTAAAATCTCCAAGCTCACTGCCCTGCTGATCCTGAGCATCAGCGCCCACTTTGCCCAGGCGGCCGACGCGCCCGCCAGGCACGCCATCACCCACGAAGATGTGTGGCTGATGAAGCGCATCGGCGCGCCCATCCCAAGCCCGGACGGCAAATGGGCTGTGTTCTCCGTCACCGATCCCGCCTACGACAACAAGGAACAGTGGAACGACTTGTGGATCAAGTCCCTCACCGACGACAGCGCCCCGCGCCGCCTGACCTTCAGCAAGGGCGGCGAGGCCGGCGCCAACTGGTCGCCGGACGGCCGCTTCCTGCTCTTCACCGCCAAGCGCGAAGGCGATGAAGTCAGCCAGATCTATCGCCTCGACGTCGCCCACGGCGGCGAAGCCCAGCGCCTGACCACCCTCACTCTCGGCGCGCGTTCGCCGAAGTTCAGCCCGGACGGCAAGCAGATTCTCTTCATCAGCGACATCTACCCAGGCGATAACGACGAAGAATCGGTGAAGAAGTCGGCCAAAGAGCGCAAGGACCGCAAGTACAACGCCCGCGCCTACGAATCCTTCCCGCCGCGCTTTTTCGACAAGTGGCTGGACGAGAAGAAGGTCCGCCTGTTTGTGATGAACGCCGACGGCGGCGGCAAGCCGCGCGACCTGTTCGCGGGTACCAGGCTGGCCGAGCTGCCGGGCTTTGGCGGCAGCCAGGGCGACGATGGCCAGTCGCTGGATGCGAGCTGGACGCCGGAAGGCAAATCGATCGTCTTCGCTGCGTCGACCAACCGCAACGAGGCGGCGCGCGCTTCCAGCTTCACGCAAATCTTCGAACTGCCGCTGTCCGGCGGTGAACCGGTTCAGCTGACCAAGGACCGCCACAGCTACAAGGCGCTGCGCTTCTCGCCGGATGCCCGCACGCTGTTCGCACTGACCGAAGCGGAAGAACCGGGCAAGGTGTATGACCTGACCCGCGTAGCGAGCTTCGCCTGGCCAATCAGCAATCCTCAGCCGAAGATCCTGACTGCGAACCTGGACCGCTCGATCTCGCGCATCGCCCTGCCGGCCGACGGCAAGCGCGTGTTCTACAGCTTCGAGCACGCAGGCCTGGAAAAAATCTATTCGATGAACTACGCCGGCGGTGATCAGCGCGAAGAGCCTTCGCTGCCGACCGGTTCCATCAACTCCCTGAACGCAGCGGGCAAGACGCTGGTGGGCGTGTGGGAATCCTCGGTCAATCCGCCGGAGGTGTACACCTTCAACGGCACGCCGAAGCGCCAGACTTCCTTCAACGTGGAAAAGGCCGCTGCCATCGACTGGCAAGCGCCTGAGCACTTCTGGTTCAAGACGCCGGACGGCCGCAGCATCCACAACATGATCGTCAAGCCTGCCGGCTTCGATCCGAACAAGAAGTACCCGCTGTTTGCGGTGATCCACGGCGGCGCCGCGAATATGTGGCGCGACCAGTTCGTGATTCGCTGGAACTACCACCTGCTCGCCAAGCCGGGCTATATCGTGCTGCTGACCGACTACAAGGGCTCCACCGGCTACGGCGAAGAGTTCGCGCGCTCGATCCAGTACGATCCGCTGAAAGGCCCGGGCGACGAAGTCAACCAGGCGGTGGATGAAGCCATCAGGAAGTACAGCTTCATCGACAGCAGCAAGCTCGCTGCGGGCGGCGCCAGCTACGGCGGCCACCTGGCCAACTGGCTGCAGGCTACCACCACGCGCTACAAGGCCATCGTGTCCCACGCGGGCGAGATGGACCTGGTCATGCAGTGGGGTACCAGCGACAGCGTGTACGGACGTGAGGTGAACAGCGGTGGTCCGGTGTGGGCCGATCTGCCGGTGTGGCGCGAGCAGAGCCCGATCATGCAGGCGGGGAACCACGAGAAAGGCACGGGCTTCAAATCGCCTATCCTGATCACCGTGGGTGAACGCGATTACCGCGTGCCGATCAATAACGCGCTGATGAACTTCGCGACGCAGCAGCGCCTCGATGTGCCAAGCAAACTGGTGGTCTTCCCGGAAGAGAACCACTGGATTCTGAACGGCGAGAACAGCCGCTACTTCTACAGCGAAGTGCAGGCCTGGCTCGCCAAGTACCTCAAATAAAAAAGGGAGAAAACGAAGATGACGATTGCAAACTGGTGTATCGCAGCGGCCTGCATGCTGCCGGCTGCCGTGGCGCTGATGCCGAAGGTGGCGTCCATGACAAGCAAAGACCGCTACGACAACCATCTGCCGCGGGAATGGGCTCAGCGCCAGACCGGCTGGGGCAAGCGCGCCATTGCGGCGCAGCTGAACGGCTTTGAAGCCCTGCCGCTGTTTATTGCAGCCGTCATCCTCGCTCAAAATGCCCATGTAGACCAGGGCCGCATCGATATGCTGGCCCTGGCCTTCCTTGGCATCCGCATCATCTACAGCCTGCTGTATCTGGCCAATCTGGGCACGATGCGCACCCTCGTGTGGTTCAGCGGCGTAGGTATCTGCGTTGCGATGATCGCGATGGTCTAAGCGGCTTTCGCCGGGGCGGCCGCCGGTGCAGCGGCCGCCTGATTTTTACGGATCACCATCACCATCCCGGCCGCCACCAGGCACGCAGCGCCTGCAGCGAACAAGGCCGGGTTATAAGTCAGCATCAGGGTGCGCACGCGCCCTGCTCCAAATGCGGCCAGCGCTGCACCCAGCTGGTGGCCGGCAAACACCCAGCCGAACACCATCCCGGCCTTCTCTTTGCCGAAATGCGTTGCTGCCAGACGCACCGTCGGCGGCACGGTCGCGATCCAGTCCAGACCATAGAACATCGCGAACAGCGACAGGCCATACAGCGTGAATTCCGAATATGGCAGCCACAGAAGCGACAGGCCACGCAGGGCGTAGTACCAGAACAGCAGCTTGCGGTTGTCGTAGCGGTCGGACAGCCAGCCGGAACCGATGGTGCCCACCAGGTCGAAGGCGCCCATCATTGCCAGCACGGATGCAGCAGGCACAGGACCCATGCCCTGGTCGCCGCACAGCGAAATGAAGTGGGTCTGGATCAGGCCATTGGTGCTCAGGCCGCAGATGAAGAAGGTCGCGAACAGAATCCAGAACACGCCGCTGCCGGAAACGCTGCGCAGAATTTTGAACGGTGTCGTGAAGCCGATCTGCATCGCCGGCGGCACCGGCACCGGATTGATCGCGCCAAATGGCTGCTGGCCGAGATCCTGCGGGCGGTTACGCATCAGGAAGAACACCAGCACCGCCACCACGGCACAAGCCAGCATCACCGGCACCACGGCCATGCGCCAGCCGAAATGCTCCACCAGCCAGGCGCCCACCGGCAGGAACACCAGCTGGCCCGTGGCGGAGCTGGCCGTCAGCATGCCGACCACCAGGCCGCGCCGCGATTCGAACCAGCGATTCGACACGACGGCCGTCAGCACCAGCGCCGTCATGCCTGAGCCCACGCCCAGCATCACGCCCCACATCAGCACCAGATGCCAGAACTCGGTCATCCGGGTGGCCAGCAGCATGCCGCCGGACACCAGCGACAGCGCCGTCACCACAATATTGCGCAGGCCAAAGCGCTCCATCAGGATGGCCGAGAAAGGCCCCATCAGGCCAAACAGCGCGAAACGCACCGCCAGCGCGGACGAGATCTGGTCCACATTCCAGCCAAACTCCTTGCTCAGCGGTTGCAACAGCGCACCTGGCAGTCCCAGCGCGGCCGAGGAAGTCAGACCCGTAAGGAAGGTCAGCGCAACGATGACCCAGGCATAGTGGATTCCGCGGCGCTCCAGCCAGCCGGACAGGGGTTGAGCAAGCATAGTGAGGCTCCGTTTAAATGATGAATATCATCTATCATACCAAAAAAAATGGCCAGTTCAAGCCTGGCCATAAATCCGGCGACCCAGTTCTTACTTCTTGACCTGGATGGAAGATTTCACATCTGTCACGCCTTTGACGGCGCGAGCAATTTCTACAGCCTTGTCGGCTTCAGTCTTGGATGGCACGAAGCCGCTCAGCATGACAACGCCGCCCTGGGTTTCCACGTGCACGTCCATGGCTTTCACAACCGGGTCAGCGGCCATCTCGGCTTTGACCTTGGTGGTGATCATGGTGTCGGACATGGCAAGCGAAGCATCCGCCGATTTCTCGCGGGTCTTGTCGGCTACGTTTTCAGTGGTGGACGTTTTGGTCGAAGCCAGCTGAGTGTCGTACTGAGACTTGGCGTCGCTCTTGCAAGTGGATTTGGCGCTACCGCTCATGTCATCGCACTTTTCCTTGGCGAGATCATACTCAGCCTCGGCGACCCGGTGCTCGGCACGCGTGACATCGCTGGGATTGTTTTTGTACTTCGTGGTGATATCCAATTCGGACTTGGCCTGTGCAACCTTGGCCTCTTCCTTGCAAACGTCTTTTGCATTGCCCTTCAGGCTGCTGCATTTGTCCTTTGCAACCTTATAGTCGGACTCTGCCTTTTCCCAAGCCGACTTGTACGCGGCACGGTCGGTTTGCGCCATCGCGCAGGTGCTGATGAGTGCAGCCGCAGACAGGAAAACAATTTTCTTCATGGTTAGTCCCCTTTAGGATGGTTAGCATGTGCATTACATTCCTGTCGAGGGACTGCGTCTGTGCGCGACCGTACACTGCCGGCCTCTTACTGCTCCTGCGGCAAGCCCTTCTGCCACAACTGGGCTGCCTGTTCAAAAGGCTTTTGTTCGCCAGCGAACACACTGGCATTATTGGCCAGCTTCAGCCATTCGATGGTGCTGTGCGAACCATGGCTGACGGGCTGGCGCACTTCGTTCAGCCAGCTGTACACATAGCCGTAATCCTGCGGATGGCGCTGCTCGATCCAGGCCAGCGCCACCAGATCGGAATAGGCTTCTTCGCGGCGCGTTTCGCGCAACTGCTGGGAGATGGCTTCCAGTTCCGGATTGGCGATTTTTTCGTGCCCTGCTTCCACGAAGCCGGCCGGCAGCGAATGCCAGCTACCCTGTGCATAGCGCCAGCAATGGCCGACTTCGTGCGCGGTCATCGCTTCAATCAGCAGCGGCTTGCGCTCATCGGGGACATTGGCGAGCACAGCTTCCGCATCCGGATTGCCGCGCATGGACAGCACCAGCTTGCAGCGGCCGTCCTTGAACCCCATGGCCAGCGGCACGTCGTTCGGACCGGCTTGCGGCTGCACCACGATATCGATAGGGAGCTTGAGTTCTTTGGCGTAGTTCAGCACAGGCGCACCGGCGGTGAGCCAGCGTGTTTCCATCTCGGTCAGCTGGGCCGCCTGCGCGGAACTGGCAGCGATTGTGAGCAGAAGAGAAAGGCTGAACTTATTCATGACGAACTCCGGTAACTAGCTTCAACTATACATGCCTAGCAGCAAGCTGTTACCGGAGTTTCGGGGCTGTTACAAAATATTTGCTTTCGGAAAAAGCAAACTTATTTGGCCAGCAAAGACTTAGCAGTCGGGAAAGATGGACGGATGTCGTTCGGTACCGACTTCATCTTATCCAGCGCTTTCTGCACATCAGGACGGATCACCACATACTTCGCCATCATGTCCTTGGCGCGTGCATAGTCGCCGGTCGCTTCGATGGTGAGGAACTCGCGGTCCAGATCCATGACCGCTTGTTTGATCTTCTTGAAGTCCACCGAGAAGGTGCCGTCGCCGTGCGATACGAAGCCGCCTTTATCCAGGATGTAGTTGACCTGGATCGCCATGCCGCGTGCGTGCGAATCGGTGAGGCCGAAGTGCAGCGTGCGGAAGGCGGACGCGAGGAAGGTAGTGTGCAGCTTGCGCTCCGCCTCTTCGCCCTGGCCCAGCGTGTCTTTCAGCTGGCCCTTCTCCATCATGTACATCAGGGCGTACAGGCCGGTCACGTCAGCCTTCGCTTCTTCGATGGTGGAATAAGCTTCCTTCAGGTCCTGGCGCGGCGTGGACTCTGCACCGTTCTTCTTCGTGATGTGCGGGCCCAGGCCGTGCGTGATTTCGTGCGCCAGGATGTGGGTGAAGAAGGAGTTGAAGTCGAGGTCCTTCTGGTCGGCAGGACGCAGCACCAGCTTGGCGATCGGCGTCAGCGTGGCCTTGAACTTCTCTTCCTGCACGTTCTTCAGCATCACGCGCTTGGAGCCGCGCTGGCTGATGATGCGCTCGTCGTTCGGCAGGTTATAAGCGGCGGTCTGCACGCCCATATTGCCATCGCCTGCGCCGTACACTTCGTTCACCACCACCATTGGCGCGACGGCGCCGACTTTCGGGTTGCGGTACTGCTTATCCAGCGGCAGGTTGTCTTCCAACTCCTGCATGTGCTTGGCGAAGAAGTTCAGCTTTTCGGTTTCCTTCTGGTCGCGGATGTTCACATACGCTTCGAAGGCGGCCTTATAGCCAAACAGCTCGTCGTTATAGGTTTCGTATGGGCCGATGGTGACGTCAACCGGAGAATCCAGATCCATCCAGGCGAAGTCGGAGGCCAGATAGTCGTTGGACAGGAAGGCGTCCGCGCGCAGGTCGAGGAACTTCTTCAGCGAGGCGTTATCGGTGGCGGCTGCGGCTTCCTTCAGCAGCCTGGCGAGCTTCTCAAGTTCCGGCTTGTATTCCTCGGAGTATTTGACGGTCTTGAACTTGCCGTCGCTGCCCTTGCGGATAGTGGTGAAGAACCATTGCGCCTGCTGCTTGTCTTGCGCGGACAGGCCGTTCATCCAGCTTTCCAGCGCTTCCTTGCTTGCGCCATCAGGATAGAAGTTGGCGGCGGCAGGCTTCTTAGCAGGAATGCTGATGCTGCCGATCTGCGCCGGCAGGAAGGATTCGTGGTCGTCGATGATCGACCAGGGGCCTTTGTTCAGCCAGAAGTATTCGCTGCGCGCTTTGCCCAGCTCGGAGCTGTCTTTTTGCAGCGCGGCGTACAGCGCCTCGTTGCCGGACCAGCGCTGGCGCAGCTGCAGGGTGTCGACGATCTTCGCAGCTTCAATCAGCTTGGCGATGGCTTTCCTGTCGCCGGCCGAAAGCCTGGAAGCATCCGCTTTCAGTTCGACCGGGGCAAAGCGCTTCGTCATCTTTTGGAGGTCGGCGACGCTTGCAGGTGCTGCGGTAGCAGCGGTGCCGGCAGCGGCCAGCACCAGAGGGATCAGGAGGTTCTTCATGAGGCCTTTCTTATCTTTGAAAGAGAGGCCCCAATTGTATTACCAAACCCGGTAGGTCTTGCCGGTTTCGACGCCGTCCACGCTGCGTGCGTAACCGAATGCCACGCGGGATGCAGGCGCTGTTTCGAAGCCAACAAAGAATGGACCATAGTTCGGCAACGATTCGGTCAGCAGCGTCGGGCTGACGACGTTGATGCGCAGGCCACGCTGCAGTTCAACTGCCGCTCCCTGTGCGAAACCTTCCACCGCGATGTTGACCGCGCTGGCGTTGGCGCCGAAGCGGATCGGGTTTTGCGCGACGATGCCGCTGGTCAGGGTGATCGAGCCGCCGTCGTTCAGGTACTGCTGCGCGATCAGTGCGACGTTCACCTGGCCCATCAGCTTGGAATCAAGGCCGATGCGGAACTGCTCGGGCGTCATTTCGTTCAGCGGTCCGAAGTGAAGATTGCCTGCGGTGACCACCACGTGATCCACCTTGCCTACTTTTTCGAACAACGCACGTACCGAAGCCGGGTCTTCGATCTTCACCTGATGCTGGCCGCTGCTGCTGCCAACGGTAATGATTTCGTGGCGCTTGCCCAGTTCTTCCACAACTGCTTTGCCTACTGCGCCGGTTGCGCCGATCACGATGACTTTTTTCATGTTTGTTCTCCGGTGAGGTTTGAAAGTGTTGCCAGTATCTGCCTCTTCACCGGAAGAATAAATGCGCTAATATTTAGTTAATTCCTAACTCATGGTTTGCAATGGACAAATTACGCAGCATGGAGGTTTTTGTGGCCGCGGTCGACACTGGCAGCTTCACCGCCGCCGCGGAGCGCTTCGGCATATCGGCGGTCATGGTGGGCAAACACGTGCACGCGCTGGAGCAGCGCCTGGGCGCCGCCCTGCTCACCCGCACCACGCGGCGACAGTCGCTGACGGAGATCGGTCGCCAGTACGTTGAGCAGTGCCGCGCCATCCTTGCGCAAATCAGCGATGCGGAAGCCGTGGCCGAAACCATGCGCGCGTCACCGCGCGGACTGCTGCGTGTGACCACGCCGGTGTCGTTCGGCATGGACTGGCTGAGTCCTGCGGTGGCGGAATATTTGAGCCTGCACAAGGAAGTCAGCGTCGAGCTGAATCTGAATGACCGCTTCGTGGATCTGGTCGATGAAGGCTACGACCTCGCAGTGCGCATTGGCGTGCTGGAGGATTCATCAATGGTGGCGCGTCCGCTGCGGCCCTATGGCATGACCATCTGCGCCTCGCCTGCCTATCTGGCCAGACGCGGCACGCCGCGCACGCCTTCCGACCTGGCGCAGCACGAATGCCTGGAATTTACGGGATGGCTGCCGCAGTTGCGCTGGCGGTTGAAGGGAGAGAAGGATGGCCGCGCAATTCCCCGCAGCCGCTTCCGCGCCAACAGCAGCCAGGCCTTGCGCCGCGCGGCGTTGACGGGGTTTGGAATCATCATGCAGGCGGAGATGACGCTGGCTGAGGATATCGCCGAGGGACGGCTGGTGCGACTGCTGGAGGATTACATCCCCACCGCGCGGCCCATGCACCTGGTCTACTCGCGCGACCGGCGCACGACGCCGAAGCTGACGTCGTTTGTGGACTTCATGATAGAGCGCTTCGGCCCCGACGCCCCCTGGCCGCCACGCGGCGCATCGGGGGTCTGACGCCGACATTGACAAGGCGCAGCCTTGTTGATGTCGGGGTCTGACCCCATACCGCTAACACTTAGGGGTCAGACCCTAACATCGAACACGCTTCGCGCGTCCGATGTCAGCGTCAGACCCCGGACGCGTTACTTCTGCGCCAGCTTGGCGAGGCCGCCTTCGGGCTGCCAGCCGGCGCCGAGGGCGCGGGCGACGGACACCGCTGCCAGCAGGCGCTGCGTATCAATCTGCACCGCCGCGCGATCCGCAGCCAGCGCGCTGCGCTGTGCGTCGGTCACGTCGAGGTAGGTCGAGATACCGCGCTCATAGCGGGTACGCGCCACCAGGTAGGCGCGGGCTGCCGCCTCGCGGCCAACCGCCTGCACCTTACCCTGCTGCTGCCGCTGCTGCACGTCCGACAGTGCATCTTCCACTTCGCGCAATGCCGTCAGCAGCTTGCCTTCGTGATTCGCCACCGCCTCCTCATAGCGCGCCTTCGACAGGGCCAGATTGGACTTGTTGCGGCCACCATCAAAGATCGGCAGCGACAGGGCCAGTGGCCCGATGCTGAAATTGCGCGAGCCGCCCTTGGCGATATCGCTCAGGTTCTCCGACGCGAAACCGAAGTTGCCGGTCAGGCTGAAGGAAGGATAGAACGCGCCTTCCGCCACGCCGACATTGGCATTGGCCGCCTTGATCGTGGCCACGCTGCCCGCCAGGTCAGGACGATGCGACAGCAGGTTCGCCGGCAGACCAGCCGGAATCACAGGCGGCGCCGGCAGTTGGCCAGTCACCGCAGGCAGCACAGTGGTGGATGGCGATGTACCCAGCAGCACAGCCAGCCCATGCTCCAGCGTGTTGCGCTGACGCTGGACTTCTTCCAGATCCGCTTCCGCATTGGCGCGCTCGATGCGGGCACGCGAAGTATCCAGTTCGTTGGACAAGCCGGCGTTGAAGCGCGCGTTCACCAGCTCCTCAGTCTCGCGGCGCGTATCCAGCGCACCGCGCAGGATGCCGATTTCCGCATCCAGGCCGCGCAGCTGCCAGTAAGTCTGCGCCACTTGCGAGGACAGCAGAAGCAGCACGCCATCGCGGTCCGCCTGCGCTGCCAGCGCCTGCGCGTCGGCCGCTTCCACGGCACGGCGCACGCGGCCCAGCAAGTCGATCTCGTAGGAGAAGGTGGTGCCGAGCGAATAGTTGTTACCGCTGATGGAACGGTGTCCCAGCGCCAGGCCCTGCGAGGTGTTCGCGGAAGTACGCGAATTGGACACGCCCGCATTCACGCCCAGTTGCGGGCCTTCCTGCGCGCGCACCACGCCCAGCTGGGCCTCAGCCTGCAGCAGACGCTGCGCAGCCGCTTTCACGGAAGGGCTGTCGCGCAAGGCCTGCTGTTCAAGCCGGTTCAGCGTGTCGTCGCCGAACACGGACCACCATTGCTGCGGCAACTGCGCGCTTTCCGCACCAGCCGGTGCGTGACGGAAGCCACTGTCGCTCACATTGGCCGGCGCCTTGAAGTCCGGACCAATCGTGCTGCAGCCTGCCAGCGCCAGCCCAACGGCCGCCGCCAGTGCAATCTGTTTGAAGTTCATATCGTTTACCTCGTTTATTCTTAGTGAGCGCCAGCGCCGCCACCCGAAGGCGACTTCACTTTGTCGGACAGCCACAGGATCAGGATGCAGGACAGCAGGATGCCGCCGACGATAAAGAAGCCGTCGTTATAGGCCATCACAAACGATTCCCTGCGCACGATGCTGTCGACTGCCTTCAGCGCCTTGTCCGAAGCGGTCAGTGGATCGAAGCCTTTGCCGATGAAGGACTGCGTCAGCGCGTCCAGGCGCTGCTGGGTCGCCAGCGAGAAGCCGGTCACTGCCTCGCCCAGACGGGCCGAGTGGAAGTGTTCACGCTGTGTCAGCGCGGTTGCCAGCAAAGCGATGCCGATCGAGCCGCCCAGGTTACGCGTCATATTGAACAGGCTCGATGCGGAAGGCGTGTCCTTCATGTCGATGCCGTTCATCGCGAAGTTCGACAGTGTCAGCATCACGAAAGGCTGGCCCAGCGCACGCACCACCTGGGACCACAGCAGCTGGTCGTAGCCGGTGCTCGCATCCATATAGGCATTCATGATGCAGGAGGCACCGAACAGCAGCAGGCCGAAGGAGCACAGGATGCGGTTATCGATCTTCTGCGACAAGCGCGCCACCACCGGCATGATGAACAGTTGCGGCAAGCCCGCCCACATGATCACTTCGCCGATCTGCATTGGCGAATAACCCGCGATCTGGCCCAGGTACAGCGGCAGCAGGAAGGACGAGCCATACAGGCCCATGCCCATCACCGCCGACAGCGCCGTCGCCACCAGGAAATTACGCTGGCCGTACAGGCGCAGGTTCACGAAAGGATGCTCGCGCATCGCGCTGGTTACCACCCAGCCCAGCAAGCCGACGATGGCCAGGGCGGCGAAGGTGACGATGAAGGTCGAATCGAACCAATCCTTGGTATTGCCCTCTTCCAGGAACACGGTCAGGCTGCCCAGGCCGAGCGCCATGAAGCCGATGCCCAGCCAGTCGGCGTTGAACAGCTGGTCCAGCTGGCGCTTTTCCTTGTCGAGGCCATAGGCCACGCCGGAAATCAGCAGGATGCCAGGCACCCAGTTGATGTAGAAGATCGACGGCCAGCCATACAGTTCGGTCAGATAACCGCCCAGGGTCGGCCCCATGGAGGGCGCCAGCGTTGCGGTCAGGCCGAAGATGGCCATACCGACTGCGCGCTTGGACGGCGGCAGCTTGGCCATCACCAGGGTCATCGCCATCGGAATCAGCGCGCCGCCGGTGAAGCCCTGCATCATGCGGAAGGCGATCATGCTTGGCAGGTTCCAGGCCGCGCCGCACAGCGTCGAGAACAGCAGGAACAGGCCGGTGGTGCCCATCATGTAGCCGCGCATGGAGAAGGTGCGCGTCAGCAGTGCGGTCAGCGGAATCACGATGATCTCGGCGATCAGGTAGGCGGTGGAAATCCACGAGCCCTCCTCCTGGGTGGCGTTCAGCGCGCCCAGGATGTCCTTCAGCGAGGCATTGGTGATCTGGATGTCCAGCACCGCCATGAAGGCGCCAAGCATGCCCGCGGCAACCGCAATCCATGTGCGGGCCGAGACCGGGCCGCTGGGCGGCTGCGGCATTGTAGGGTTGCTCATGCAATGCCCCTTTTAATGTGCGGACTTCTCAGCGGACTTGATCGACACTTCGGCGACCACGGACATCCCCGGCACCAGGCGGCCCGAATAGGCCTTGATGTCTTCCGGCTTCAGCGTGATCTTCACAGGCACGCGCTGCACGATCTTGGTGAAGTTGCCGGTCGCATTATCGGTCGGCAGCAGCGCGAACTGCGCGCCGGATGCCGGCGAGAAGCTGTCCACGCGGCCAACCAGTTCCTTGCCCGGAATTGCATCAACCGACAGATTCACTTCCTGGCCGACCTTCATGGTGGAGAGCTGGGTTTCCTTGAAGTTCGCAACAACCCACACATCATCCTGCACGATAGCGGTCAGCTGCTGGCCCGGCTGGACGCGCTGGCCCACTTCCAGGGTGCGCTTGCCGATGCGGCCAGTCACCGGCGCGAGGATCTTGTTGTACGCCAGCTGCTGCTCGGCGTCTTTCAACTGTACCTTCAGCACATTGATCTGCGCCTTCAGCACATCGCGCGCCGAAGCGGCAGCGGCGATCTGCGCCTTGGCGGCGGCGGCGCTGTCCTTACGGGCGGTGACGTCGGCGGTAGCGCTGGTGCGCGCTGCAGTAGCGGCATCCAGTTCAGCTTTCGACACAGCCTTCATCTGGCTGGTGTACAACTGGCTGTAACGTTCGGCGTCCTGCGAAGCGCGCAGCAGGTTGGCTTGCGATTGGGCGATCTGCGCGGTGGCGGCGCTGGCCGAGGCATTGGCCTGAGCCACTTGCGCGTCGGCCTGCACCACTTGCTGCTCGGTCGCGGCGATCTGCGCCTTGATCTGGTCCACTTTCACTTGCTGGTCGAACGGGTCCAGCTCGGCGATCACGTCGCCCTCTTTCACCAGCTGGTTATCGTCGATCAGGACCTTGGATACCACACCGGCAATGCGGGTCGACACCGGGTGCACGTGGCCGGACACATAAGCATTGTCCGTTTCTTCGAAGTGAGCGCTGCGATACCACATGCGGCCGCCAGCCACGAGCGCAGCCAGGGCGATCAGGCCCGCCACCACGATCACGCGGCGGTTCGGAGGGGTTGCGGCCGGAGCCGGGGTGGCTGGCGCGGCGGGAGGAACCGCGCTAAGCACTTTTTGTTCTGCTGGGTTGTGCTGGGACATGCCATTCTCCAGGAAATGAAATGGGTGATGTGCATTATTCGCCACTCTCTGACTAAAGTCAAGAAATGAAACGATTGCATTTCATTTTGAATTGGAATAAAGTTCCCCCATCTGATACGCTCGAATGTATTAAGCCATGAACCAAATGATGTCTCCCGAGCAACTAGAACCCACCGAAGACGAACCAGTCGTCAAGGCAGGCCGGCCGCGCGCCAGCGAAGCCGAGGCACGTCTGCAGGATTTGCTGAATACCGCCGGCGATTTGTTCCATGAAAAGGGCTACAGCAAGTGCAGCCTGGAACTGATCGCGCGCGAAGCCCGCGTCGCCGTGCGCACTATCTATGTGAAGTTCGGCGGTAAGGCCGGCCTCTTCAAGGCGCTCATCATGCAGCGCAAGGAGGAATACTTTGCCAAGATGGAAGATATGGAGCACAGCAAGCAGCCGATCCGCGACATCCTGGTAGATTTTGCCGATTGCTTCAACCAGCTGGTGTCCTCTCCAGGCGCGATCGGCATGTACCAGATCGTGATTGCCGAAGCCCATCACAATCCGGAACTGGCGGAAGCCTTCTTCGATGCCGGCCCGCGCCAGACGCGCGAAATGCTGGCACGCTTCTTCGCCCGCCCCGATATCCGTGCCCAGATACGTGATGACGTTCCAGAGGAGCGGCTGCCAGTTCATTTGCTGAACTGCATCACCGGCGACCAGCTAAAGCGTTTCCTGTTTGAATCGCGCTGCGGCATTGGCATGGACGGCGGCCGCGAGCAGATCGAGCTGGGTGTCGACCTTTTCCTGCGCAGCGTACTCCGTTGAGCTTGCTCAGCGTTATGTGCGCTAGCGCACTGAGCACCAGGCGCTAGCGGATAGATACTGATCTCCTCAAGAATATGTTTGTGAGGGAGGTAGTAATCATGAGCAAGGTTGATCGGCTCGAATGGAGCAGGAAAGTAGCGTCTCTTAACGAATGCATCAAAGGTTTCCAGGAAAATCCCAGCCAGGAGCACCTGGACGCGGCCATCAGCGAGTTGCGTTCCTATGCGGAGGCGGCCAGCTCCGGCGGTATAGAGATCCCCCAGCGCTTCATAGCGAACTAAACAATGAAAACCGGGCCAGCGCCCGGTTTTTTTATTACGGGCTTCCCTTATTCGTGGCATTATCTCGGGTTTTCAACGTAACTTTCTTGCAGCGACCATGAGCGACAAGCAAAACGAAGACCAGAAGTTCTGGGAAACGACCGACCACTTCATCTCCCAGGCAAACGAGCAGGAAAAAACCAATCCGGGCAGCTTCCAGCTGGTCGGCGCCAGCATGATGTTTGCAGCAGCCCGCTACAACACCTACCTGCTGGCCCGCGCCAACACCGACCGCGACACCTTCGTCGCGAAAAAGGACGAAGCCAAGGAATACTTCCTGGAGCAGTTCAAGAAGATGTTGGACGATAACTTCGCCGACTACGAAGCCAATTTCGAGCAGTACCGCTAATCCCTTCCTCCAGTGCGAGGCATAGCCCTCGCACTACCCTCCCCTGTAAATGATTGACATGGCCCCGCCCATCGGGTCTAATGCTTGCACAGCCATGAAATCGTTTTCAGGAATCTTATGACCGACATCAAGTCATTCCCTCCCTCGTTCACCTGGGGCGTTGCCACCAGCGCCTTTCAGATTGAGGGCGCCGCCAGCGCCGACGGCAAGGGGCCGTCCATCTGGGACACCTTCAGCCATACCCCGGGCCGCATCATCGACGGCAGCAATGGCGACCACGCCTGCGAGCACTACTACCGCTACCGGGAAGATGTGGCCCTGATCGCCGGCCTGCACGTGGGCGCCTACCGCTTCTCGATTGCCTGGTCGCGGGTGCAGCCAACGGGCAAGGGAGCCTGGAATGAAGCCGGTTTCGCCTTCTATTCGAATCTGCTGGATGCGCTGGAAGCGCACAATATCGAAGCCCACGTCACCCTCTATCACTGGGACCTGCCGCAAGGCCTGCAGGACGATGGCGGCTGGCTGAACCGCGACACCGCCTACCGCTTTGCCGACTATGCAGCTGAAGTGGCGCGCCGCTTTGGCAATCGCGTGAAAACGATTGCAACGCACAACGAACCGTGGTGCACCGCCAATCTTGGCTACGGCAACGCCCAGTTCGCGCCGGGCGTGGCGGACGTCAAACAATCGGTGCAGGTATCGCACCACCTGCTACTCTCGCACGGCCTGGCCATGAGCGCCATGCGCGCCGTGAAGCCGAGCTGCCAGCTGGGCATTGTGCTGAACCAGTGGACCGCCGATCCCGCCACCGACAGCGCCGCCGATCGCGACCTGGCGGCATGGGAATACTCGCGCTCCGTCGAATGGTTCATGGACCCGATCTTCAAAGGCCACTACCCCGAGCTTGCGCTCAAAGGCCACGGAGCGAATGCGCCGCTGGTGGAACGGGGCGACTTCGAAATCATCCAGCAGCCGCTGGACTTCCTCGGCGTGAACTACTACTTCCGCGCCTACTGCAGCGCCGAAGACCCGCCGCGTAAAGCGCCCGGCAAGCACGGCTTCACCGACATGGGCTGGGAGATTTATCCGGAAGGCTTCACCGAACTGCTGCTGAAGCTGAACGCCGCCTACGACCTGCCGCCGATCTACATCACCGAAAACGGCATGGCCAATCCGGACGCGGTGATTGAAGGCGAAGTGCACGACCCCAAGCGCATCGAATTCATGCAAAGCCACCTGGCCGCATTGAAGGACGCGATGGACCAGGGCGTCAACGTGCAAGGCTACTTTGCCTGGAGTCTGCTGGATAATTTCGAATGGAATTCCGGTTATGCCAAGCGATTCGGTATGATCCACGTCGACTACGAAACGCAGCAGCGGACAATGAAAGACAGCGGCTACTGGTATCGGGACTTAATCGACAACCAGACCGCTTAAAAAAACAAAACAGCGAGGAGACAAAGATGCAGCAGGAAGCCACCATGCAGGCGGGGCAGGAACCCGCGCCCGCACCGCCAATGGGACGCAGCCCGCTGCTGTGGGTTCCCACCGGTTACTTCACGATGGCGCTGGCCTATGTGATGCTGTCCAGCGTGACGTCCATCATGTTCAAGAATCTGGGCATGGACAATGCGCAGGCGGCCGGCTATGCCAGCTCGCTGATCCTCGCCTACACGATCAAGCCGCTGTTCGCGCCGATCGTCGAAATGTACCGCACCAAGAAGTTCTTCGTGCTGATCACCGAGCTGATACTTGCCGCGGGCTTCGGCGCGGTGGCGCTGGCGATGTCCCTGCCTGGCTACCTGACTGCGCTGCTGGTGCTGTTTGTGGTGCTGTCCTTCATCGGCGCCACGCAGGACATTGCAGCTGACGGCGTGTACGTCACCTCGCTCGACTCGCGCAAGCAATCGCTGTACTGCGGCATACAAAGCCTGAGCTGGAACATCGGCCCGATCGTGGCATCGGGCGGCTTCGTCTTCCTGAGCGGCTGGCTGCACACCAACTACACGCACGACTGGACGAAGGCCTGGCAAATCGTGTTCGCACTGGTTGCCGTAATCATTCTCGCGATGACGGCCTGGCACTGGAAAGTCATGCCCGACGGCGCCAAGGCCGAAGACGCGCCCGCCTCGCTGGGCGACGCATGGCACATCCTGAAGGACGCCTTCGTCACCTTCTTCCAGAAGCGCGATGTATGGCTGATGGTGGGCTTCGCCTTCCTGTTCCGATTGTCGATCGGGCTGCTGGAAAAAATCGGCCCCTTCTTCATGGTGGACCCCGTCAACAAAGGCGGCCTTGGCTTATCGAACGAACTGCTCGGCATCATCTACGGCACTTATGGCCTGGCTGCCGTGCTGCTTGGCTCCCTGCTGGGCGGCATCTTCGTCGCCAAGCGCGGCCTGAAGCCGACGCTGTTCCTGCTGTGCTGCGCAGTGAACATTCCGAACGTAACCTTCCTGCTGATGTCGATTTATCAGCCGAGCAGCCTGGTGCTGATCAGCCTTGGCGTCACGGTCGAAAAATTCTTCTTCGGCTTCGGCTCGGTCGGCTTCATGATCTACCTGATGCAGCAGCTCGCGCCTGGCAAATACACCACCACCCACTACGCCTTCGGCACCGGCCTGATGGGCCTGTGCATGATGGTCACCGGCCTGGTGAGCGGACACCTCCAGCAAATGCTCGGCTACGTCCACTACTTCTGGTTCGTGATGGCCGCCACCATCCCCAGCTTCCTCATCACCTGGCTCGCCCCCTTCCATTTGGGGTCAGGCGCTAAATGAGACATGCGGCTGCTTGATCTGCCTCAGGACCTGGTTCCGCGGCGCATGCTAACTTCCCTGCATGAGCCGCCAACCTCGCATCCAGTTCCCCGGAGCCATCTACCACATCACCTCGCGCGGCAATCGTCGCGCCCATATCTTTCTAGACGACCACGATTACCTCACCTGGCACAAGACCTTCGCCACGACCGCTGAGAAGTTTGGATTTATCAGCCACAGCTTTTGCCTGATGCCCAATCATTTCCACATTCTGCTGGAGACGATGCAAGCAAACCTATCCAAAGGCATGCAATTCCTGAACAGCCATTATTCTCAGCACTTCAACAAACGGCATGGCAAGGACGGCCACCTCCTGCAAGGCCGCTTTAACGCCCAATTAGTCGAGCACGATTCGTACTTTGCCGAGCTCGGACGATACATCGCACTCAACCCTGTCCGAGCAGGGCTGGTTAAAAGCGCAGCAGACTGGCGCTGGAGCAGCTATCGATATACCGCTGGCCTGGCCACGCCGCCACACTGGCTCGAAACGGACCGGATACTCGCCCACTTCGGCCAGCGCGACAACGACCTGCGCCACAAAGCGTTTCGTGCATTTGTAGCGAGCGGCATAGACTGCAGCAATCCGCTGAAGGGCCGCCGCAAAAGCCAGAAACCGGATGCCACTCAAGCCCAGCCCGCGCCCAAGCCCTTGGCCGACTATGCCTGCCGGCCCAACCGAAACAGCGCAATAGCTGATGCCATCTCGTCGGGAGCGTATAGCAAAAAAGATATTGCCGAGGCATTTGGTGTCAGCAAAAGGACCATTGGGAGAGCGGCGAAGCGAAACTAACGGACCAGCTCGTGTCTCGTTTAGCGCCTGACCCCAAATAAAAAAAGCCCCGGCCGGGGGAAATCGCGACCGGGGCCAACCTTGGATCAGTGAATCAGAAGTTGTAGCCTGCGTTGAAGCCGAAGGTGCGTGGCGGCAGGTATTGCGCTTGCCAGATGCCTTGCGGATTCTGGGCGCTCGTCTTGACGTTCTTGTCTTCCACGTTGCGCACGAACAGGTCGACGTAGTAGTTCTTCGTCGCTTCGTAGCGCATGCCGAGGTCCGTACGGGTGTAGGACTTCTGACGATCCGGCTCACCCAGATTGAACACGCTCAGCCAGCTCGCGCTTTCGTAGTGGGCGCTGACGCGTGGGGTCAGCGTGCCGTCCGGCAGGTGGATCGAGTGCGAATACTGCACCTGCGTGCTGAACTTCGGCGCGTGCGGCATCGTGTTGCCCGTCACGTCCAGGCAGCTGGTGATGCCGGTGATCGGGCATGCCGGCAGCTGGTAGTCGTTACTGCCGCCGATCAGTGTGCCCAGCTTGGCGTGGGTGTAAGTCGCTACCACTTGCACGCGATCGTCCTTCGTGATGCGCGCCGCCAGTTCGGACTCGAAGCCGTAGATCTTCGCGCCTTCTGCGTTGAAGGTGCTCAGGCTATGGCTGCCGTCCGGATTGGTCACCGGTGCGCTGAACTGGAAGCCCTTGAAGCGCTGGTAGTAGGCCGCGTTATTCCAGCGCAGTGCGCCGTCCAGGAAGGTCGCCTTGTTGCCGACTTCGTAGTTGGTCAGCGTCTCGGCGCCGTATGGCTTGCCGCCGTCCTGCAGGCCGCCCGATTTGTAGCCGGTCGACACACTGCCATAGATCATGGAGTTCTTGCTCAGGTCATACGATGCGCGTGCCAGCCAGGTGACCTTGCTGCCACTGAAGCTGCCGTGGTTGTCGCTGCTCAGCGCGAAACCGCTGGCCGGGTCGAACGGGTTCACGCTTGGGTTGACCGGGATCTGCGGTGCTGCGGTGTTGGATACCCAGCCCATGCCCTTGCCGTCGATGTTTTCACGCTTGTCGTCGGTGTAGCGCAGGCCGCCCGTCAGATGCAAGTCGTCGTTGACGTTCCACGTTGCCTGGCCAAACACGGCCTTCGATTCCACGGTTTCCTTCGGCTGAATGAAGGAGCCCTGCCAGCCCACGGTGCCCTGCTGGGTGCCGTTGATGATCGGGATGTCGAAGCGGATGCCGTTGTTCTCGGATGCGTAGTACAGGCCGAGCAACCAGTCCACCTGCTTCTTGCCGGTCGATTGCAGTTCCAGTTCGTGCGTGTAGCTCTTGTACTTGGACCACACGGTGTTATCGGCCTGGAAGTTGCCGCCGCTGGTGAAGCTGGTCGGTGCAACTGCGCCGCCGTCCTGATCGAAGGTCGAGGAACCGCGGAACGAGGACCAGCCGCCGATATAGGCCAGCGCCATGTCGTTGTTGATCTGGTAGTCGACGCGGGTGCGCACGGAGTTGGAATCACGCTTCAGCGAAGGCGCAGTGTCGATCAGCGCGGACCAGAATTCCTGGCCGGCGCGCGGCGTCTGCATCAGGTTCATGTTCGGCGTGCCGCGGTCCTGGAAGCGTTCATACGACAGGTTCCATTTCAGCTGCGGCGACAGGTCCCACAGGAAGCTCAGTCGCACTGCGCTCTGGTCCTGTGCGTTGTACTTCGGACCGCCCTGCACGAACAGGCTGGTGTTCAGTGGCTGGAAGCTGATCGGACGGGTCGGATTCGCCGTATTGTAGGCCGCGATATTCGCTGCGGCTGCGGCCTGCTGCTGCGAAAGCGGAATGTTAGGCGGGGTCTGGTAGTCCACATAACCGTCGTGCTGCTCGTGCACGAAGGCCAGGCGCATCGCGAAGTTGTCGGATACCGGAATGTTCACCGCACCGCGCGCACCGAGGCGGCCGAACTTGCCCAAGCCTGCTTCAACGTAGCCGGAGCTGCTGCCGATGGTCGGCTTCACCGTCTGCATATTCACTGCGCCGACGGTGGAGTTGCGGCCCCACAGCGTGCCTTGCGGACCGCGCAGGACTTCAATGCCCTCCAGGTCGAACAGCAGCGTGGTCGCGCCTTCAGGACGCGGCGAGTACACGCCGTCCACGAAGGTGCCGACTTCCGGGTCCGCATATTCGGTCTTGGCGCTGTCGTTACCCACGCCGCGAAGCGTCATGGTGATCACACCGTGGTCGCCCTGGGTAGTGGCCTGGAAGCCCGGCACCAGGTTGACCACGTCCTGAATGGTCTGCACGTGGTTGTCATCCAGCGACGCGGCGCTGATCGCAGTCACGGCCACCGGGGTCTTCTGCAGGGAGGTGGAACGCTTGGTGGCGGTTACATAGACTTCAGGAATTGCCTCGGCCTGCGCTGGCTGCGCCGGTGCGGCAGTTTGCGCGATGGCGGGATTGATACCAGCGAGAAGCGTCAGGATGGCCAGCCGGATCGGAGAGCCCAGCAAGCGGGCTCGGGGCATGCAAGTGTTCATAAGTCTCCTGTTTGATGTACAGCGGTATTGCGCTATTATCTTTTCTTAGAAAACGATTTCATTGATATGAAATCGTTTTCAAATTTAGTGAAATCGATTTCTGCATTCTTGAAACCGTTTTCATACTACCCAAATCGCGAAGTCGATGTCAATTTAAAAATTGTACGTTCGTGGATTTGATGACACAGGACAGGGAGACCGGGCATGCAACCCATCAGGAATATTCTTATCGTCGGTGGCGGCACCGCCGGCTGGCTGGCGGCAGGCTTTCTGGCCCGCACACTCGGCAGCAGCGTCGGCGTGACGCTGGTCGAGTCGAGGGAGATCGGCATCATCGGCGTGGGCGAAGGCACCTTCCCTTCCATTCGCGGCACGCTGTCGACGCTGGGCATCGATGAGGCGACCTTCATCCGCGAGTGCCATGCGACCTTCAAACAAGGCGTGCATTTTGCGCACTGGGTGCGCGAGCCGGGCAAGCCTGGCGCGGCTCACTACTTCCATCCTTTCAATCAACCGTCGCAGCGTCCCGGCGGTCCTGAGCTACTGCCCTACTGGCTGCGCGGTGCCGCAGGCAGCACGTCGTTTGCTGCCGCGTCGACGCTGCAAACGGCGGTCGCTGCGGCCTCGCACGCGCCCAAACGGATTGGCGATGCAGACTACATCGCGCCGCTGAACTACGCCTATCACTTCGACGCGGCCAGCTTTGCCGCCCTGCTCTGCCGCCACGCGCAGAAGCTGGGCGTCAAGCGCATTGAGGCTACCGTCGATAGCGTGCAGCTGACTGAGGACGGCAGCATTGCGTCCGTCACCACGCGCGAAGCTGGTGTGCTAAGCGCTGACCTGTTCGTGGACTGCACTGGCTTCCGTGCGCGCCTGATTGGCGAGGCTTTGGGGTCACCCTTCCGCAATATCAACGACACGCTGTTCGTGGACCGCGCACTGGCCCTGCAAGTGCCCTATGCGCAGCCTGATGCGCCGATTGCGTCGTACACGATTTCGACTGCGCACGAGGCGGGATGGACCTGGGATATCGGCCTGCATGACCGCCGCGGCACGGGTTATGTCTATTCCAGCCGCCATACCAGCGATGAACGCGCGGAGCAGATCCTGCGCGGTTATGTGGGCGCGGCAGGCGATGGCTTGTCGCCTCGTTTGCTCAAGCTGAACGTGGGCTATCGCGAAACGCATTGGATCAAGAACTGCGTGGCGATTGGTTTATCCGGTGGTTTCCTGGAGCCGCTGGAATCGTCCGGCATTGGCCTGATCGAAGCGGCAACCTATCTGCTCAGCTATCTCTTCCCGCACGACGGCAATCTCGCACCGGCCGCGAAGTTCTTCAACGAGCAAATGCGCCAGCGCTACGAAAAGATCGTGGACTTCGTGAAGATGCACTACTGCCTGTCGCGCCGCTCGGAAGACTTCTGGGTCGAGAACACGCTGGAGGCGACCATTCCCGAATCGCTGCGCGAGAAGCTGGCCATGTGGCGCAGCCGTCCGCCGCACCGGCTGGACTTCGTGACGGACGTGGAAATGTACCCGCCTTCAAGCTGGCAGTATGTTTTGTATGGGATGGAGTTCTGCACCGAGGTCCACGGCCACTGGCCGGACCGCGCTGCTGCGGAAAAGGAATTCCGCATGATCCAGGAAGTCAGCCAGCACGCGCTGCGCGATCTGCCGACGCACCGCGCGCTGGTGGACTGGTACCGCAAAGGCGCGCCCCAACTGCGGCGCGCCTGATAAAACCCAAGGCGTGAACCTGGTGTCAGCCACATCGTGGCTGACACCTGTTTTCTGCCGTGGGTTCTTACTTCTTGCGAGGCGGAGGCAGGTCGGTGCAGACGCCTTCGTAGACTTCGGCGGCCATGCCGATCGATTCGCCCAGCGTTGGGTGCGGGTGAATCGTGCGGCCGATATCGACGCCGTCGGCGCCCATCTCGATCGCCAGGGCAATCTCGCCAACCATGTCGCCGGCGTGCGTGCCGACGATGGTGCCGCCGATAATGCGGTGGGTTTCAGCGTCAAACAGCAGCTTGGTGAAGCCTTCCGCGCGGCCATTGGCCACAGCGCGGCCGCTGGCTGCCCACGGGAAGTGGCCCTTCTCGACCTTGATGCCCTTCGCCTTGGCTTCGTCTTCGGTCACGCCAACCCATGCCACTTCCGGATCGGTGTAAGCGACGGACGGGATCACCTTGGCGTCGAAGAATGCCTTCTCGCCATGGGCTGCTTCCGCCGCCACGTGGCCTTCGTGCACAGCCTTGTGTGCCAGCATCGGCTGGCCCACGATGTCGCCAATCGCGAAGATGTGCGGCACGTTGGTGCGCATCTGTCCATCCACGTTGATGAAGCCACGGTCGGTGACGGCCACGCCGGCCTTGTCGGCAGCGATCTTCTTGCCGTTCGGGCTACGGCCAACGGCCACCAGGACCATGTCGTAGATCTGCGGTTCCGGAGCAGCGACGCCGGCTTCGGCAGCTTCGAAGGTGACCTTGATACCTTCCGGCAGCGCTTCCACGCCAACGGTTTTGGTCTTGGTCATGATCTTGTCGAAGCGCTTCTCGTTGAACTTTTGCCAGATCTTCACTGCGTCGCGGTCGGCGCCTTGCATCAGGCCGTCCATCATTTCGACCACGTCGATGCGTGCGCCGAAGGTGGAGTAGACGGTGGCCATTTCCAGGCCGATGATGCCGCCGCCGATGACCAGCATCTTCTTCGGCATGAAGCGCAGTTCCAGCGCGCCGGTCGAATCCACGATACGCGGATCTTCAGGCACGAACGGCAGCTTCACCACGGACGAACCGGCAGCGATGATGGCCTGCTTGAACTGCACGACTTTCTTGCTGCCGTCGGCAGCAGTCACTTCGATGTGATTCGGGCTGATGAACTGGCCAACGCCCTGCACCACATTGACCTTGCGTGCCTTGGCCATGCCGGCGAGACCGCCGGTCATGTTGCCGATCACGCCTTCCTTGTACTTGCGCACCTGGTCGATGTCGATCTGCGGCTTGGCGAAGGTGACGCCAGTCTTGGACATGTGGCTGGTTTCGTCGATCACCGATGCCACGTGCAGCAAGGCTTTCGACGGGATGCAGCCCACATTCAGGCAGACGCCGCCCAGGGTCGAATACTTCTCGACGATGACCGTGTTCATGCCCAGGTCCGCAGCGCGGAAGGCAGCCGAGTAGCCACCAGGACCGCCGCCCAGGACCATCATGTCGCAGGTGACGTCGACCTGGCCACTGTAGCCGCCTGCCACTGGGGCAGGTGCTGCAGCCGCCGGCGCAGGAGCCGCGGCCGGTGCAGGAGCTGCTGCGGCAGGCGCAGGCGCAGCAGCTGCAGGGGCTGCAGCAGCGCCTGCCGCTTCTTCGATCAACAGCAGCGGCGAACCTTCGCTCACCTTGTCGCCAACCTTGATCTTCAGTTCCTTGACCACGCCAGCGTGGGTCGATGGAATCTCCATGGACGCCTTGTCGGATTCCACGGTCGCCAGCGACTGGTCCACTTTGACGGTATCGCCAACCTTGACCAGCAGCTCAATGACTTCCACTTCCTTGAAGTCGCCAATATTCGGTACTTTTACCTCGGTCATGGCGGCTCCTTACAGAAGGATCTTGCGCATGTCGCCCAGCACTTCCGCCAGATACACGGCGAAGCGTGCACCGGAAGCGCCATCGACAACGCGGTGATCGTAGGACAGCGACAGCGTCATCATCAGGCGCGGCACGAACTGCTTGCCGTCCCAGACTGGCTTCATCTGCGACTTGGACAGGCCCAGGATCGCCACTTCAGGGGCGTTCACGATAGGCGTGAAGTGCGAACCACCGATGCCGCCCAGCGACGAGATGGTGAAGGTGGCGCCCTGCATATCGGTCGGCTTCAGTTTGCCTTCGCGAGCAGCCAGCGACAGTTCGGTCATCTCTTTCGCGATCTGCGTGACGGACTTCTGGTCGGCGTTTTTCACGACCGGCACCACCAGTCCATTCGGCGTATCGGCGGCGAAACCGATGTTGTAGAACTTCTTCAGGATCAGGTTCTCGCCCTTCTCGTCCAGCGACGAGTTAAAGGACGGGAATTTCTTCAGCGCGGCAACCGATGCCTTGATCACGAAGGCCAGCATGGTCAGCTTGGTGGCGTCCTTGTTCTTGGCGTTGGCGGCGTTGCTGTCGACGCGGAACTGTTCCAGCTCGGTGATATCCGCATCTTCGAACTGCGTCACGTGCGGGATCATCACCCAGTTGCGATGCAGGTTCGGGCCGGAGATCTTCTTGATACGCGGCAGCGGCTGCAGTTCGGTTTCGCCGAACTTGCTGAAGTCCAGCGACGGCCATGGCAGCACGCTCATGCCGCCACCAGCGCCTGCCGGAGCGGCGGCGCCTGCCGGCGACGCGGTCGCGCCGGACATCACGCCCTTAACGAAGTTCTGCACGTCCAGCTGGGTCACGCGGCCTTTCGGACCGGTGCCTGGCACGATCGCCACATCCACGCCCAGTTCGCGGGCGAACTTGCGCACGGATGGGGAAGCGTGGGCCAGCTTGCCACTCACGCCTGGCGCGGACGGTGCAGGTGCTGCAGCAGGGGCCGGCGCCGTTGCGGCCGGTGCTGGCGCGGCGGCAGCAGCTGGTGCCGGAGCCGCCGCAGCCGCAGGGGCAGGGGCAGGGGCAGCTGCAGCTGCGGCAGCGCCACCGCCGACAGCGTCGACGACCAGCACGATCGAGCCTTCAGCGACCTTGTCGCCAACCTTGACCTTCAATTCCTTCACCACGCCAGCGTGGGAGGACGGGATTTCCATGGAAGCCTTGTCGGATTCGACGGTGATCAGCGACTGGTCCTTGGCGATTGTGTCGCCAACCTTGACCATCACTTCGATCACTTCCACTTCCTTGAAGTCGCCGATATCAGGCACTTTGACCTCGACCTGGCCAGCCGATGCAGCCGGCGCTGCGGCCGGCGCAGGCGCGGCGGCTGCAGGAGCCGCAGCAGCAGGCGCGGGAGCGGCCGCAGGAGCCGGGGCGGCAGCTGCCGGAGCAGCGGCAGCGCCATCAGCTTCAACGATCAGCAGCAGCGAGCCTTCCGCCACCTTGTCGCCAACCTTGACCTTGATCTCCTTGATCACGCCCGCTTGCGACGATGGGATTTCCATCGAGGCCTTGTCGGACTCCACGGTCACCAGCGACTGATCGACCTTGATCGTGTCGCCGACCTTGACCATCAGCTCGATGACTTCAACTTCCTTGAAGTCGCCGATATCCGGGACTTTAACTTCTACCATGCTCATAAGTTTCGCTCCGTATTCTCGTTATTGGGTCACCGGATTTGGCTTGTTCGGGTTGATGCCGTACTTCTTGATCGCGTCTTCCACGACGGACATGGCGATCTTGCCTTCGTCAGCCAGCGAGCGCAGCGCAGCAACCGTGATGTAGTAACGGTTAACTTCGAAGAACTCACGCAGCTTGGCGCGGCTGTCGGAACGGCCGAAGCCATCGGTGCCCAGCACTTTGTACGAGCGGCCTTTCGGCATGTATGGGCGAATCTGTTCAGCGAACTGGCGCATGTAGTCGGTGGTCGCAATGATAGGACCGGTCGACTTCTGCAGCAGCGAAGTCACGTAAGGCACGCGCTGTTCCGCAGTCGGGTTGACCATGTTCCAGCGCTCGCAGTCGATACCTTCACGCGCCACCAGGGTCAGCGACGGAGCGGACCATACGTCAGCAGCGATGTTCCAGTCGTTCTTCAGCAGTTCGGCAGCGAAGATGGACTCGCGCAGGATGGTGCCGGAACCCACCAGCTGTACGCGTTCCTTGGCCTTCTTGTCGCCTTCCTGCAGCAGATACATACCCTTCAGGATGCCCTCCTCCTGGCCCGGCTTCAGGCCTGGGTGGGAGTAGTTCTCGTTCATGATGGTGATGTAGTAGAACACGTCTTCCTGGTTGCCCACCATGCGGCGCAGGCCGTCATGGATGATCACAGCCAGTTCGTGGCCGAAGGTCGGGTCGTAAGGAATGCAGTTCGGGATGGTCGCTGCAACGATGTGGCTGTGGCCATCTTCGTGCTGCAGGCCTTCGCCGTTCAGCGTGGTACGGCCGGCGGTACCGCCCATCAGGAAGCCGCGGGCGCGCATGTCGCCAGCTGCCCATGCCAGGTCGCCAACGCGCTGCAGACCGAACATCGAGTAGTAGGTGAAGAACGGAACCATCACGCGGTTATTGCTGGAGTACGAAGTCGCCGCAGCGATCCACGAGCTCATGCCGCCTGCTTCGTTGATACCCTCTTGCAGGATCTGGCCCGCCTTGTCTTCGCGGTAGTACATCACCTGGTCCTTGTCGACCGGCTCGTACAACTGGCCCTGCTGATTGAAGATACCGATCTGGCGGAACAGGCCTTCCATACCGAAGGTGCGGGACTCGTCAACCAGGATAGGCACCACGCGCTGGCCCAGCGACTGGTCGCGCAGCAGCGCGGTGATGATACGCACGTAAGCCTGGGTGGTGGAGATCTCGCGGCCTTCCGGCGTCGCTTCCAGCACGGCCTTGAAGGCTTCCAGCGGCGGCACCACCAGCTGCTCGTCAGCCTTGGTGCGGCGGTGCGGCAGGTAGCCGCCCAGTGCCTTGCGGCGCTCGTGCAGGTACTTCATTTCAGGCGCGTCGTCGGACGGCTTGAAGAACGGGATCTCGGCCAGCTTGTCGTCCGGGATCGGGATGTTGAAGCGGTCGCGCATTTCGCGGATAGCCTCGTCGTCCAGCTTCTTGGTCTGGTGCGCGGTGTTGCGCGCCTCGCCGGATTTGCCCATGCCGTAGCCCTTGATGGTTTTCACCAGCAGCACGGTTGGCTTGTCCTTGGCTTCCTGCGCGATCTTGAATGCAGCATAGATCTTGTGCGGATCGTGGCCGCCGCGGGTCAGGCGCCAGATGTCGTCGTCGGACATATTGGCGACCATTTCCAGCAGCTTCGGATGCTTGCCGAAGAAGTGCTTGCGCACGTAGGCGCCATCCTTGGCCTTGTAATTCTGGTATTCGCCGTCGACGGTTTCCATCATCACGCGCTGCAGGATGCCTTCCTTGTCCTTGGCCAGCAGGTTATCCCAACCCGGGCCCCAGATGACTTTGACGACGTTCCAGCCGGCGCCGCGGAAGTCCGCTTCCAGCTCTTGAATGATCTTGCCGTTGCCGCGCACCGGACCGTCCAGGCGCTGCAGGTTACAGTTGACGACGATGACCAGGTTGTCCAGCTTTTCGCGCGCGGCCATGCCGATTGCGCCCATCGATTCCGGTTCGTCCATTTCGCCGTCGCCGCAGAAGGCCCAGACTTTACGGCCTTCGGTGTTGGCGATGGAGCGTGCGTGCAGGTACTTCAGGAAGCGCGCCTGGTAGATCGCCATCAGCGGGCCAAGGCCCATGGACACGGTCGGGAACTGCCAGAATTCCGGCATCAGTTTCGGGTGCGGGTAGGAAGACAGGCCTTTGCCGTCCACTTCGCGGCGGAAGTTCAGCAGCTGGTCTTCGGTCAGGCGGCCTTCCAGGAAGGCGCGTGCGTAGATACCTGGCGAGGAGTGGCCCTGGATGTACAGCAGGTCGCCGCCCTGTTCAGGGGTTTCCGCTTTCCAGAAGTGGTTGAAGCCAATGCCCAGCATGTTCGCCAGCGAAGCGAACGAGGACAGGTGGCCACCGAGGTCGCCGTCGGCGCGGTTGGCCTTCACGACCATGGCCATGGCATTCCAGCGCATCCAGGAGCGCAGGCGTTCTTCGTATTCGAGGTTGCCCGGGCAGTGGGCTTCAAGGTGAGCAGGGATGGTGTTGACGTAGGCGGTGTTCGCGGAGAACGGAATGTCGGCGCCACGGCGGCGGGCCAGGTCAACCAGGCGTTCCATCAGGTAGTGGGCGCGGTCCGGACCTTCTTTTTCCAGAACTGCCTCAAGTGCCTCCAGCCATTCCTTTGTTTCTTGCGCATCAGGATCGTTGGCGGTTTGGGCCGTGACCTGGTCAAGTTGAGCTGACATGTATCTAGTCTCCTATCGATTAAGTGCCCGACCGCTTGCGCCCGGACTGTGCTGGTGATTATTTACTAAGACTTTGGCTAAGTGTGAATGATTCTATCAGTGAATTCAGCCTTTTTCAAATTACGGAAGATCGTTTCACATTATGAGATATAGCTGAAAATTGTGTAAATTTTCACATATTCCTGATTCATATAGTTATGTCGGGATGTTTCATATTTCGGGCTTAGCTCACTCCCCTACACTCTCAGTTGTCTGATAACTATTGCTTAGGGCTCCCATGCGCATCACCAAAGTGACCACCTACCGCGTTCCGCCACGCTGGATGTTCGTGAAAATTGAAACCGACGAGGGCATCGTCGGCTGGGGTGAACCTGTGATCGAGGGCCGCGCCCGCACCGTTGAAACGGCGGTGCAGGAATACGCCGAACTGCTGATTGGCCAGGACCCGCTGCGCATCAACGACCTGTGGCAAGCCATGTACCGCGGCAGCTTCTACCGCGGCGGCGCCATCCTGATGAGTGCCATCGCGGGCATCGACCAGGCGCTGTGGGACATCAAGGGCAAGGCACTGAACGCCCCAGTATGGCAGCTTCTGGGTGGCCTCGTGCGGGATCGCATGCGCGCTTACAGCTGGGTGGGCGGCGATCGTCCCGGCGACATCATCGAGCAGATGAACAAGCTGCGCGAAGGCGGCATCCATACCTTCAAAATGAATGGCACCGAGGAACTGGGCCTGATCGACAATTCGAAAGCGGTGGACGCAGCAGTGGCCCGCATTGCCGAGATCCGCGAGCACTTTGGAGGCGAGGTGGAATTCGGCATCGACTTCCACGGCCGCGTATCGGCGCCGATGGCGCGCGTGCTGCTGAAAGAACTGGAGCCGTTCCGTCCACTGTTCGTGGAAGAACCGGTGCTGGCCGAGCAGGCGGAATACTATCCGCGCCTGGCCGAAATGACCGCGATTCCGCTGGCGGCCGGTGAGCGCATGTACTCGCGCTTCGAATTCAAGCATGTGCTGGAGCGCGGTGGCGTGTCGATCCTGCAGCCGGACTTGTCGCATGCCGGCGGCATCACCGAATGCGTCAAGATCGCTGCGATGGCCGAGGCCTACGATGTCACGCTGGCGCCGCACTGCCCGCTCGGCCCTGTCGCGCTGGCGGCCTGCCTGGCGGTGGACTTCGTGTCTTACAACGCCGTGCTGCAGGAGCAAAGCATGGGCATCCACTACAACAAGGGCGCCGAGCTGCTGGACTATGTAATGAATAAAGAAGACTTCCGCATCGCTGACGGCTGCTTCTCGCCGCTGCCGAAGCCCGGCCTGGGCGTGGAAGTCGACGAAGCGCGCGTCATCGCCGCGAGCCAGAACGCTCCCGACTGGCGCAACCCGCTGTGGCGCCATGCCGACGGCAGCGTGGCCGAATGGTGACGCCCGCAGACCCGCTGCCGGCTGCGTCCCGCGCTAACACTGCCGCCGCGCGCTCCCTTGACGCGGGCATGGCCAGTCTGGTCCGCTCGGCTCAACTCATCGGCGCAGACTGGGGCTCCACTGGCCTGCGCCTGTTCCTCATCGGCGCCGACGGTGCCGTGCTCGACACGCGCGCCAGCGCGCAAGGCAGCACGGCGATGAACGGCTCGGCCGACGCCTACCGCGCCGCGCTCGACACGCTGGCCGGCGACTGGCTCGCCGCGGCCCCAGAGTTGCCATTGGTCGTGTGCGGCATGGCGGGCAGTAAGCATGGCTGGCACGAAGTGCCTTACGCCACCTGCCCCGCCGAAGTCGACAACCTCCTGGCGCTCGCCCCGCCGCTGCCAGCGCTTGCCATTACACCACCATCCCGCAGTATTTCTGCGCCAGCGCCGGCCGCTGAACATGCCGGCGGCACGCATCCATTGGCCATCATTCCCGGGCTGCTCTACGCACCGGATGATGGCACGCCGGATGTGATGCGCGGCGAGGAAACGCAGATCGCCGGCGCGCTGGCCCTGCATCCGCAACTTGCGGCGCAAGCATGTGTCGTCATGCCCGGCACGCACTCGAAGTGGACGCAGCTGCGTGACGGCACCGTGCGCGCCTTCGCTACCCACATGACCGGCGAACTATTCGCCCTGCTGACCCAACATTCCGTGCTGAACCGCCTGATGATCGCGTCCAGCGCGCCATCGCGTGCAGCATTCGAGCAGGGCGTCAAGGCGGCACGCGACAACGCAAGCGCCAACCTGGCCAACCAGCTGTTCGCCGTCCGCACGCTTGGACTGACCGAAAAGCTGCCTGGCGACGCGTTGGCGGATTACATGTCCGGTCTCCTGATCGGCCACGAACTGCGCGCCGGCCTCGCCTGGCGCGAAGAAGCCGGTCTGCAGCAAGCCCCGCTGATCCTGATCGGCGAGCCGGCGCTGTGCACCCGCTACGAACAAGCCCTGGCAGTCTTCGGCATCAAAGCCGACCATAATTTCCCGAACACGGCCCCCGCCGGCCTGTGGGCCATGGCCCGCCGCGCAGGGCTGATCACTGGAGCAAAAACATGACCGACATCCGCGCCGACCTCGATCGCGCTTTCGAAGCCCTGCCGCTGGTCGCCATTCTGCGCGGCGTGCAGCCGCATGAAGTGGAAGGCATCGCGCATGCCGTCTACAACGCCGGCTTCCGCATCATCGAAGTGCCACTGAACTCGCCGCAGGCGCTGGAATCCATTCGCCTCCTGAGCAAATCATTGCCGGCAGATGCCGTACTGGGCGCAGGCACGGTCCTCAGCGTGAACGCGGTCGATGAAGTGCAAGCCGCCGGTGGCCGCATCATCGTCATGCCGCACGCCGACGTTGCCGTGATCAAGGCCGCGAAAGCCAACGGCATGGCTTGCGTTCCAGGCGTCGCCACGCCGACGGAAGCCTTCGCCGCCCTGCACGCAGGCGCCGATGCGCTGAAGCTCTTCCCCGCCGAACTGATTACGCCAACCATCATGAAGGCCATGCGTGCCGTGCTGCCCGCCGAGACGCGCCTGCTGCCGGTGGGCGGCGTCACGCCGGATAATATGGGGCCGTTCCGCGCAGCAGGCGCCGCAGGATTCGGGCTCGGCTCCGCCCTGTATGCACCGGGCATCGACGCCGCCGAAGCTGGCAAGCGCGCGCAACGTTTCGTCGAAGCCTGGCGCCAGTGATCGCCCCGCGCATGCGCCGCGCCGCCCTGGCCGTCCTGAGCGCGGTGACGGCCTGCGCGCATGCCGCCGTGCTGCACGTCGATGCCAGCGCTCCCGCCGCCGAACCGAAAACCGGCTACATCAAAACCGGCAGCAGCATCTCGCCGCGCGGTGAGCGCATCGGGATCAACAATCAATACCTGACGAGGAACGGCCAGCCCTGGTTGCCCGTCGCAGGAGAATTCCACTACTCACGCAGTCCCGCTTCGACCTGGGAAGCGGAACTGCGCAAGATGAAGTCCGCCGGCGTGGAAGTGGTGACCAGCTACGTGATCTGGAGCCATCACGAAGAGCTGGAAGGAAAGTTCGACTGGCAAGGCAACCGCGACTTGCGCCGCTTCGTGCAGCTTGCCGGCAAGGCTGGCCTGGGTGTAGTGGTACGCGCCGGTCCATGGGCGCACGCCGAAGTGCGCTACGGCGGCTTGCCGGACTGGGTGGTCAATGCCATGCCGACGCGGCGCGACGATCCGCAATACCTGCACTACATTGAACGCCTGTACCGCGAGATCGGCGTCCAGCTGAAAGGCCAGTTGTGGAAGGATGGCGGGCCGGTGGTCGCAGTCCAGCTGGAGAACGAATATAACCTCGTCGGTCCCGGTCAGGGCGCAGGCCACATCAGCAAGCTGAAAGAACTGGCGATCAAGGCGGGCCTCGATGTGCCGATCTATACAGTCACGGGTTGGGATCACACGCTGTATCCATCGGGCGAAGTAACGCCGGTCTTTGGCGGCTATCCAGACGAGCCATGGAGCGCGAGCACCAAGCCGCTACCGCCCAAAGAAACCTATGCCTTCCGCTTCGGCACGCGCGTCAGCGGCGACCTCGGTGCGCAAACGCGCGCCTCGCAGACCGGCACTGCTGAAACGGACATGGCCGACACGCCTTTCCTCGGCGCGGAATACGGCGCGGGGCTGCCCGCCATGTACCGCCGCCGCACCCTGGTATCACCGGACGACATCGCGTCCATGCTGCCGGTGCAGCTGGGCTCCGGACTGAATATGGTCGGCTATTACATGTTCCATGGCGGCCGCAATCCGCTGAGTCTCGGCGGCACCACGATGGAAGAGAGCACGCTGAGCGGCGGCTATAACGATACGCCGGCCATCAGCTACGACTTCAACGCACCGCTTGGCCCGGACGGCCAGCAGCGCCCCGTGCTGGAGCGCCTGCGCCCCTTCCACTACTTCCTGCGCGACTTCGGCAGCCGCCTGGCGCCGATGACCGTGCGCAGGCCGGATCAGGTGGCCGAGTCGATGCGCGATCTGTCGACGCCGCGCTGGTCGCTGCGCAGCAAAGGCGACCAGGCTTTCGTGTTCTTCAACAATCACGTGCGCCAGTATCCCATGGCGGTGCAGCGCGGCGTGCAGTTCGACATCAAGCTGCCCAGCGGCGCATTGCGCTTCCCCAGCCAGCCTTTCGACGCCGCCGATGGCGCTTACTTTATCTGGCCGGTGAACTTTGATCTCGACGGCACGCGCCTCGACTACGCAACCGCACAGCCGGTCGCGCGGCTGGATGCGGGCAAAGAAGGCATCGTCTACGTTTTCTCCGCCACCACCGGTATCCCGGTCGAAATGGCGCTCGAACCCGCCGCAGCGGCCTACCTCGATGCGCCCGGCGCCCACATCGCCGCCACCTCCGCTTCCGGTGCCGGCAACGAGCGCGTTGTCCTCGACCGCATTGTGCCAGGCAGCGCAGCGGCGTTCACGCTACGCAAGCCGCAGGGACGCGCGGTCACGGTCGTGGTGCTGAGTCCAGAACAAGTGGGGCAGCTGGCGGTTGGTGAATTCGCGGGCCAGCGGCGGCTCGTGCTGAGCGCGCAGCAGGCCTATTTCGCTGATGGCAAGCTCGAATTGCGCTCGCCGGACCAGCCGCATTTCCGGGCGGCGGTGTTCCCGGCGCTGGACGCGGCGGCCACTGCAAGCGCTGCGCTGAAAGCCGCCGGGCGAAATGGCATCTTCACCGCATACGAGGCCGACGTATCGCCGGTCCAGCTGCAAGCCAGCATCACGCTGCTGCGTACAGCATCGCCGGTGCCCGCGCCGCGAATCGGCGGCAACGCCAAAGCCGCGATGCAGCCGATCCCTGAAGCCTTCCGCAACGCCGCAGCCTGGGAAGTAAAGCTAAGCGGCGGAAAACTGGACAAGCTCGATGCGGCGCTGCTGGACATCGATTTCACCGGCGACATCGCCCGCCTGTTCAGCGGCACGCGCATGCTGGACGATTGGTACTACAACGGCCAGCGCTGGCAGTTCGACCTGAAACGCAACGGCATTGCATCCAACGCCACGCTGCAGCTCTCCGTGCTGCCGCTACGCGCCGATGCGCCGATCTACCTGCCGGAGCAGGCGGTGCCGGACTTTGGCGGCCAGCCGCAAGTGGCGGGCGTCTCCGCCGTCAAAGTCATCCCCGTCTACAAACTCACCATCGGCAAATAGCTATATCAAATCGACATACGTTTCCGTTTAATACACATAAGTCCGATATGTCACTTTTCTGTAAGCTGATTAAAAACCAATAATGGAGACACAAGTGGAAAAGCAGCAGTCGATGATGCTGGCCATCGAGCAGCGCGCGCAACTGGGCGAAGGCCTGCTGTGGGACGAACGCGCGGGCCGCTGGCTGTGGACCGACATTGAATCCGCCACGGTGCACGCCTGGACCCCGGGCAGCGCCAGCGCCACGGCCTATCGTGTGCCTGACCGCACCGGCTCCATGGTCATCTGCAAATCGGGCAAGCTGCTGCTGGGCCTCGCCAAACAGCTTTGCTTCGCCGGCGCACCAAACGGCATCGACAACAACGGTCCGCAACTGCATCCCGTAAAGCCCGTGGTGCCGGTCGATGCGCTCGAATCGCGCACCCGCATCAACGACGGCCGCACGGACCGCAGCGGCAACTACGTCTTCGGCACTCTGAACGAAGCGGCCGAGAAGCGCCCTATCGGCAGCTTCTACCAGTTCTCCATGAAGCGCGGACTGCGCCGCCTCGCGCTGCCCGCCGTCGCCATCGCCAACAGCATCTGCTTCAGCGTCGATGGCAAGACCATGTACTTCACCGACACCACCACGCGCCGCATCATGCAGTGCGACTACGACGCAATATCGGCCAGCGTCTCCAATGTGCGGCTGTTCGTCGAAGTCGACCTGGCCGATGCCTGGCCGGACGGTTCCACCATCGACCGCAACGGCTGCCTGTGGAACGCGCAGTGGGGCGCGGGCCGCGTCGTGCAATATGCGCCGGACGGCACGCTGATGCGCAGCTTCTCCGTCCCGGCCAAGAACACCACCTGCCCTGCTTTCGGCGGCCCGAATCTGGACCAGCTGATGGTGACTTCGGCACGTGTGGAAATGAGCCGCGAAGAGCTCGAAGATATGCCACTTGCGGGCAGCCTGTTCACCATCCAGCTCGAAGCACCGCTGGGTATTGTGGACGCCCTGTTCGACGACACCGCTCACTAAAACATATAAGAGACATCATGAAAACACTGATCACCCGCCGCCACCTGCTGGCCGCAGCAGCCATTGCCTGTACCTTGGGATTCGCCCACGCCGCCGAACCCGTGAAGATCGGCTTCCTCGTCAAACAGGCGGAAGAGCCGTGGTTCCAGGACGAATGGCGTTTTGCCGAACAAGCCGCAAAGGACAAGGGTTTCACGCTGGTGAAGATCGGTGTACCGAATGGTGAGAAGACGCTGGCCGCCATCGATAACCTGGCTGCGCAAAAAGTACAGGGCTTCGTGATTTGCGCACCGGATGTGAAACTGGGCACCGCTATCGCCCGCGCTGCCAAGCGCAACAACCTCAAAGTGATTTCGGTCGACGACCAGCTGGTGGATGGCGCAGGCAAACCGATTCCGACCATCCCGCATATGGGCATTTCCGGCTACGACATCGGCCAGCAAGTCGGCAAGGCGCTGGCGGAAGAAATCAAGAAGCGCGGCTGGAAACCGCAGGAAGTGGGCGCGCTGCGCATCGCCTACGACCAGCTGCCGACCGCCAAAGACCGTACCATGGGCGCCGCCGATGCGCTGAAGGCCGCCGGCATCCCGGCTGCAAACATCATCGATGCACCGCAAGCCAAGACCGACACCGAAAACGCCTTCAACGCCGCCAATATCGCGCTGACCAAGAACGCCCGGTTCAAACACTGGGTGGCCTTTGGCCTGAACGACGAAGCTGCGCTGGGCGCGACCCGTGCCGGCGAAGGCCGCGGCTTCAAGGCCGACAATATGGTCGCCGTAGGCATCGGCGGCAGCAAGGCGGCATTGAACGAATTTGCCAAGCCGGGTCAGACCGGCTTCTACGGCACGGTGCTGATCAGCCCAAAACGCCACGGCTACGAAACCTCGGCGAATATGTATGACTGGATCGTCGCCAACAAGCAGCCGCCTGCGCAGGTGCTGACCACCGGCCAGCTGATGACCCGCGCCAACCAGGCCGCGGTGCGCACCGAGTTCGGACTGTAAGGCCCTGAAATGTCAGGCTCTCTGCAATTCGACCAGGTGTCGAAGCAATTTCCCGGCGTGCGCGCGCTCGATGGCGTCAGCTTCGAAGCCCACGCGGGCGCCGTGCACGGCCTGCTGGGCGAGAACGGCGCGGGGAAATCGACCCTGCTCAAGATCCTCGGCGGCCAGTACCGTCCGGATGGCGGCCGCCTGCTGCTGGATGGCCGCGAATGCCATTTCCATTCCGCTGCCGACGCCATCCACGCCGGCATCGCGGTGATTCACCAGGAACTGCAATACGTTCCTGAATTGACGGTCGCCGAAAACATCCTGCTGGGCCGCCTGCCGCAGCGTTTCGGCCTGGTGCGCAAAGCCGAAGCACACAAGATGGTGACCGGCCGCCTGGCGGCAATGGGCGTGGATCTCGATCCCGATGCGAAGCTGATTGACCTATCGATCGCCCAGCGCCAGATGGTCGAAATCTGCAAAGCCCTGATGCAGGACGCTCAGGTGATCGCCTTCGACGAGCCGACCAGCAGCCTGTCGGCGCGCGAAAGCGAAGTGCTGTTCCGCCTGATCAAAGAGCTGCGCGCTGCTGGCCGCACCATGATCTACATTTCGCACCGTCTGGAAGAACTGTATGAGCTGTGCGATGCCTGCACCATCTTCCGCGATGGCCGCAAGATCGTGACGCATCCCGTCATGGCGGAAGTGCCGCGCGAAACGCTGATCGCCAATATGGTGGGACGCGAGTTGAAAGACATCTACGATTACCGTCCACGCGAGCATGGCGAAGAACGCCTCGTCGTACGCGGCCTTGGCGGACGTACCCTGCCCGGCCACCACGACTTTTCCGTGCGGCGCGGCGAGATCGTGGGATTCTTTGGCCTGGTCGGCGCGGGCCGCACGGAGCTTATGCGTCTGCTTTACGGCGCAGATCATCGCCAGCACGGCTCCTCGATCCAGCTGGATGGCACGGAACTGCACCGCGGCGGACCTGCCGCGGCGATTGCCGCCGGCATCGTGCTCTGCCCGGAAGACCGCAAGGAACAAGGCATTCTGGCCGAAGCCTCGGTGTCGGAGAATATCAATATCAGTGTGCGCCGTACCAACCTGAAAGGCGGCATCTTCCTGCGCCATCGACAGGAAGCCGCGCTGGCTGATGACTTCATCAAGCGCCTGCGCATCAAGACGCCGCACCGTGACCAGGAAATCCGCCTGCTCAGTGGCGGCAACCAGCAGAAGGCAATTCTGGCGCGCTGGCTGGCGGAGCCGGATCTGAAAGTGCTGATCCTCGACGAGCCCACGCGCGGCATCGACGTTGGCGCCAAGAACGAGATCTACCGCATCATTTACGAAGTGGCGGAGCGAGGCTGCTGCGTGATCGTGATTTCCAGCGACCTGCCCGAAGTGCTCGGCGTGGCCGACCGCGTGATGGTCATGCGCGATGGCCGGATCAGCGGCGAACTGCCGCGCGCCGAAGCCAACGAAACCGCTGTCCTGCGCCTGGCCCTGCCAGACCAGACCTGATTAGGAGCTTTACATGATGTCCATCGCTTCAACTACCGGCGCGGCCAGCGCGCCTGCCAACAACCGGCGCAAATGGCTGGCCGATTACAGCATGCCGATCGCTTACGCCGTCCTGTGCGTGGTGCTGGCGTTCACGGTGGAGAATTTCCTCTCGCTGGCGAACATCGTCGGCCTGATGCTGTCCGTGGCGCAGATCGGCATGGTGGCCTGCACCATGATGATGTGCCTGGCCTCGCGCGATTTTGACCTGTCGGTCGGCTCCACCATCGCTTTTGCAGGCGTGCTGGGCGCCATGATTCTGGAAGCGACCGGCAGCATTTTCCTGGCCGTCGGCGGCGGCATGCTGGCCGGTGCGCTGATCGGCGCGGGCAACGGCGTACTGATCGCCTACCTGCGCGTGAATGCGCTGATCGCCACACTGGCCACCATGCTGATGGTGCGCGGGCTGGCCTTCATCGTCTCCAAAGGCCAGGCGGTCGGCATCGCCAACGAAACCTTCATCAGCTTCGGCGACACACGCTGGTTCGGCATGCCGCTGCCGGTGCTGGTCACCGCCCTGTGCTTCATCGTGTTTGGCGTGCTGCTGAATCACACCATCTTCGGCCGCAACACGCTGGCCATCGGCGGCAATCCGGAAGCGGCGCGCCTGGCGGGGGTGAACGTGGAGCGTCTGCGTGTGTGGATCTTCCTGATTCAAGGCGTGGTGACTGCGCTGGCGGGCCTGATTCTATCCTCGCGCATCACCTCCGGCCAGCCGAATGCGGCGCAAGGCTTCGAGCTGGACGTGATTTCGGCTTGCGTGCTGGGCGGCGTATCGCTCCAGGGCGGCAAGGCGCGCATCTTCGGCGTACTGGTCGGCGTGCTGATCATGGGTACGCTGGAAAACGTGATGAATCTGCTGGACGTGGACGCATTCTACCAATATCTGATGCGTGGCCTGATCCTGCTGGCTGCCGTGCTGTTTGACCAACTGAAAACGCGCGGCGCGCGACACTAATCCATGACTGACCGACTTAAAGGCAAAGTAGCCATCGTAACCGGATCTTCGCAGGGCATCGGCGCGGCCATCGCCCGCCTCTTCGTTGAAGAAGGCGCCCGCGTGGTGGTCAACAGCCACGCTTACGACCAGCACGCCGAAGCCATTGTGGCCGAACTGGGCAAAGAGAATGCGTTGTTCGTGCAAGCCGACGTGGCCGATGCCCTCGCCATGCAGGCCCTGACTGATAAGGCAATCGAGCGCTTCGGCCGCGTCGATATCCTGATCAATAATGCGGGCGTGGACGTTTTTGCAGACCCGCTGCAAATGACGCCGGAACAGTGGCGCCGCTGCCTGTCCATCGACCTGGAAGGCGCCTGGAATGCGATTCGCGCCGTGTTGCCTGGCATGCTGACTCAGGGCCGCGGCAATATCGTGAATATCTCCTCGGTCCACGGCGGCAAAATCATTCCGGGCTGCTTCCCCTACCCGGTCGCCAAGCATGCGCTGAACGGGCTGACGAAGTCGCTGGGCATCGAATATGCGGCGCGCGGAATCCGCGTGAACTCCATTTCACCGGGCCTGATCATGTCCGAGCGCGTAGCGGACTGGCTGGCGGGACTGAGTGAAGCGGACCGCGCGCGCCAGACCGAAATCCTGCCGTGCCGCCGAATCGGCGAGCCGAGGGAAGTCGCTTATACTGCACTCTTCCTTGCGAGCGACGAGGCGCGCTTTATCAATGCCACCGATATCCTGATCGACGGCGGACGCTCGCAGATCTATCACGACTGACGAGAACTGGAGAACCATGAGCCTTGCCAATTCCGACCGCTTTGTTCGCACCCACCTGAAGACCCGTCACATGGTCCTGCTGGTGGAACTCGGAAGGCACGGTTCCATTCTTCATGCGGCCGAAGCGGCCAATCTTACGCAGCCGGCTGCCTCCAAGCTTTTGTCCGAACTTGAATACGCGCTGGGCGTCCAGCTGTTCGAGCGCCGTGCACGCGGCATCGTGCCAACCTGGTACGGTGAAGTGATGATCCGCCGCGCGGGCGCCGCTTTGGCGGAGATGGATGCCGCGCACCAGGAAGTGATGGAGCTGCTGGCTGGCCTGTCGGGCCGCGTATCGATCGGCGCTGTGATGGCGCCGTCCACCAGCCTGCTGCCGGAAGCCGTGACCTTGCTGAAATCGCGCCACTCGCGCCTGCATGTGGCCATCAGCGTCGATACCAGCAAGATCCTGCTGCAGCGCCTGCGCGCCGGGGAGCTGGATATGATGATCGGCCGCGTGCTCGATAGCGATTCAGCCAACGAACTGAATTTCGAGCCGCTGACCGATGAACCGCATCACCTGATTGCGCGCAGCGGCCATCCGCTGGCGGACCGCAAGGACCTGACGCTGGAAGATCTGGCGCATGCGTCTTGGATCATGCCGCCCAGCGGCAGCATTCTGCGCGACCGACTTACTTCGATGTTCCTCTCGCAGGGCCTGGACCAGCCGGCAGAAACCGTGGAAACGGCCTCGCTGCCCGTCATTACCAGCCTGCTGGCGCGCAGCGACATGATCGTTCCGCTGCCGCAGCAGGTGGTCGAGCCTTATATCAAATTCGGCGAGCTCGCCGTCCTGCCGTTCGATCTGGGCTTGCGCATGGATGTCTACGGCATCATCACGCGCCGCCAGCACCGCCTTGCCCCCGGCGCCCAGGCCATGCTGGACACCCTGCGCGAAGTCGCCGCAAAGCTGCCCCACTCCGCCTGAGCTATCACCATTCGGCATAGCAAAACGCAAATTAGTAATTGGATCGGCATCGCTGTAACAGTTACGATCTCCATGAATAAGTGGTGCGTTTTGACCGGCCTTCGGGGCCGGTTTTTTTATTCCACCAGCACCGGATAAAGTGAGGCCAGCAACAGCGCTGCCATCGTCAGGTTGAAGATGCGCACCGACTTCGGATCGCGCAGCACGCGCTGCATATTGGCACCGAACGAGGCCCATGCGCCGACACAGGGCAAGCCGATCACGATGAAGATCGCAGCAATGATCAGCACATCGCGCAAATGGAAGCCGTGCGGCAGATAGTTCGTGACCGCGCTCACGACCATCATCCACGCTTTTGGATTCAGCCACTGGAAGGCCGCCGCGCCCACAAAGCCCATCGGCTTCGCAACCGCCTTGCTGCCCTCACCCATCGGCTTTGCATTGGCCAGCTTCCATGCCAGCCAGGCCAGATATGCCGCGCCCAGATACTTCAGCACGACCTGCAACACCGGCACAGTCTCGAACACCACATGGAGCCCCATCCCCACGGCCAGCACCATGATCGCCACGCCGCAGCAGATGCCAATCAAATGCGGCACCGAACGCGCGAACCCAAAATTCAGTCCGGACGCGAGCATCATCATATTATTCGGGCCGGGTGTGATGGTCGTAATGACCGCAAAAGCGCAAAACGCAAGCAGCTGATCGGAAGACATGGCAGGACTCTCAGGACAGGTATTGTTATCAATACTCTATCCCGTCAAACCAATACAGTCCCTGCACACTTCCCCATTCTTCCGCCAGAACCGTACTGGCCGCCGGACCGGTACACCGATGCGCCGGAAAGATTGCAGCTCAGCGGCCGGAGGACGACACCGGGCAAAAGCCGAGGCGCGGATCGAAAGGATCGAGCCACAGCGCCTTGCGCTCGTACAGCGCCGGATCAAGCTCCCGGTTGGGCAGCTCGATCCGTTTGCGGCCGCACAGTGAGGCGCGCTGGAGATCCGCGCCGTGAAAGCGCAGCACCAGCTTTTCAAGCGAACCATCCCTCACCATGGCCTCCATGCCCGCCGCCAGGCGCGCGTGCAGGTGCGGCGCGTGCGGCGACACCATGAACATGGACGGGATCTGATCATGCAGCAGAAAGCTGTCCTCCACGGCCAGGTTGGGATAGTCGCGCCGCCGCGTATCCAGCTCGCGGAAGATTTCATTGACCCCGCGCGGGAAATAATCGAAGCGTCCCGCCATCAGCATATCGAACAGCCCATCGTAATTGCCGCCGGTGACCACGGTGAAGCCGTTATCCTGCAACGACGTCAGCGTGACCCAGGCCGAGCCCGAACCGGCCCGCATCTGCCTCAGCTGCGCCGCGTTCAGGGTGCGGAGCCGGGCCTGATTGCGCTTGTCGATCAAGGCAATACGCCAGGACTGCACGCCCATATCGATCGGCACCGGCACCATCTTGAGGGTGCTGGCCCATTCCGCATTGACGGGATAAGCCGTCACATTGATGATTTTGCCCTCCCGCAGCGCGGCAAACAGGCGCCGCCGCTCCATGTGGGCCGGGGCCAGTTCCAGCCGCCAGGGGCCATACTCGGCTTCAGTGCGTTTCAGGACAGTACGCAATAGAGCCTGCGCATATTCGCGCCGGAAGTCGTTCGGCGAGGTGGGACGGTCGAAGATGACCACGTCCATCGCCATCGCCGGCCCGGCCAAAAGAGCCAGGCAAAGCATCAAAGATCGCCGCATTGAGGTCCGATGCTAAAAATGCAACCTAGTGTTGGTTATGTCCGAACACATCTTAGCGCAGGCGCGCCGAGGGGGCGACGGCTTTATAATGGCGGTTTTACATCCCACCCACCAAAATCATGTCTGCACAACTGATCGACGGAATCGCCCTCTCCCAAAAACTGCGCGCCGAAATCGCTACCCGCGCCGCTGCCCTCACCGCCAAAGGCAAACAGCCTGGCCTGGCCGTGATCCTGGTCGGCGAAGACCCGGCCAGCCACGTCTACGTGCGCAACAAGGTGAAAGCCTGCGGCGACGTCGGCATCCATTCCCTGCTCGAGAAGTACGATGCAGACCTGACCGAACAGGCGCTGCTGGACCGCATCGCGGCCCTGAACGAAGACCCAACCATCCACGGCATCCTGGTGCAGATGCCGCTGCCCAAGCACATCAATCCGCACAAGGTGATCGAAGCCATCTCTACTTCGAAAGACGTAGATGGCTACTCCGTGCTGAGCGCGGGCGAACTGATGACCGGCCTGGAAGGCTTCCGTCCTTGCACGCCATACGGCTGCATGAAGCTGATCGAATCGACCGGCATCAATCTGAAGGGCAAGCACGCCGTGGTGATCGGCCGTTCGAACACCGTGGGCAAGCCTATGGGCCTGCTGCTCTTGCAAGCGAATGCCACCGTCACCATCTGCCATAGTGCGACCCCGGACCTGGGCTACCACACCCGCCAGGCCGACGTGGTCGTGGCCGCCGTGGGCCGCCGCAATACGCTGACTGCCGATATGGTCAAGCCGGGCGCCATCGTGATCGACGTCGGCATGAACCGCGACGATAACGGTAAGCTGTGCGGTGACGTGGACTTCAACGGTATCAAGGAAGTGGCATCGCATATCACCCCGGTTCCCGGCGGCGTTGGTCCGATGACCATCACCATGCTGCTGATGAACACCATCGAGTCGGCGGAGCGCGTTTAAACAGCTTTGGAGAAAAAATGACTGACACTACCCTGGACAATCCGCTGCTGGACTTTTCCGGCCTGCCGCGCTTCGATGCGATCAAGCCGGAACACGTTACTCCCGCCGTCGAGCATCTGCTGGCGAAAAACCGCGAAGCTGTGGCCACGCTGGAAAAGCCGGGCGACAGCGTCACCTGGGATAACTTCGTGACGCCGCTGGAAAATGCCACCGAGCTGCTGGGCCGCGCCTGGGGCATTGTCAGTCATCTCAACAACGTGGTGGATACGCCCGAACTGCGCGCCACCTACAACGAAAACCTGCCGAAAGTGACCGAGTTCTGGACCGCCCTGGCCCAGAACGAGAACCTGTTCGCCAAATACAAGGCCCTGCGCGCCAGCACGGAATTCAACACCCTGTCCCCGGCGCGCAAGCGCATCGTGGACAATGCGATCCGCGACTTCCGCATGGGCGGCGCCGAACTCCCGGCCGACAAGAAAGAACGCTTCGCCGACATCCAGGAAGAGCATGCCGCCACCTCCACCCGCTTCAGCGAGAACGTGCTGGATGCGACCAACGACTGGAAGATGGTAATCGCGGACGAAGCCGAACTGGCCGGCCTGCCGGACGACGTCAAGGCCGCCGCCAAAGCGCTGGCCGAAAAGGAAAGCAAACAGGGCTTCATGTTCACCCTGCACTTCCCATCCTATTACCCGATCCTGCAATTCGCCGACCAGCGCGAACTGCGCGAAAAGGTCTACCGCGCCAATGCCACTAAGGCTTCCGGCCTGGGTGAAATGTTCAGCGAGCGCGATAAGTGGGACAACACCCAGAACATCGTCACCCTGCTGAAGCTGCGCGAAGAGGAAGCTTCCCTGCTGGGCTATAAAAACTTTGCCGAAGTGTCGCTGGTGCCGAAGATGGCGCAAAGCCCTGAACAGGTGATCTCCTTCCTGGAAGACCTGGCCAGGCGCGCCCGCCCCTTCGCGGAAAAGGATTTGAAAGAGCTGCAGCAATACGCATCGAAAGAACTGGGCATCAATGATCTGCAGGCGTGGGATCTGCCTTACGCTTCCGAAAAGCTGCAGCAGCACCAATACGCCTTCTCGGCCCAGGAAGTGAAGCAATACTTCCCTGAACATAAGGTGATCGACGGCCTGTTCAAGCTGGTGCAGAACCTGTTCAGCGTGTCGATCGTGCAGGACCAGGCGCCCGCATGGCACAAGGATGTGCGCTTCTACCGCATCGAGCGGGATGGCAAGCTGATTGGACAGTTCTATCTGGACCTCTACGCCCGCGCCGGCAAGTCCGGCGGCGCATGGATGGACGATGCGCGCGGCCGCCGCATGAAGGAAGGCGCGCTGCAAACGCCGGTCGCCTACCTCACCTGCAACTTCACCGAGCCTGCCCTTATCGACGGCAAGCTGCAGCCGTCGCTGTTCACGCACGATGAAGTGATCACGCTGTTCCACGAGTTCGGCCACGGCCTGCATCACATGCTGACGCAGGTGGAAGAGCTGGCGGTGTCCGGCATCTCCGGCGTGGAATGGGATGCTGTGGAACTGCCATCGCAGTTCATGGAAAACTTCTGCTGGGAGTGGGATGTGCTGAGCCACATGACGGCCCACGTCCACACGCAACAGCCGCTGCCGCGCGCGCTGTACGACAAGATGCTGGCTGCGAAAAACTTCCAGTCCGGCCTGCAGACCTTGCGCCAGGTGGAGTTCTCCCTGCTGGACATGCATCTGCATTACGACTACAAGCCGGAGAGTGGCAAATCGGTGCAGGATGTAATTGACGAAGTGCGCCGCAAGTTCTCCGTGATTGTTCCGCCGGCCTTCAACCGTTTCCAGAATTCCTTCGGCCACATCTTCGCCGGTGGTTATGCGGCGGGCTACTACAGCTACAAGTGGGCCGAGGTGCTGTCGGCCGACGCCTACGCGGCCTTTGAAGAAGCGGCTGCGCTGGATGGCGGCAAGATGTCGACCGAAACGGGCAAGCGCTTCCAGCAGGAGATTCTGGCCGTTGGCGGTTCTCGCCCCGCACTGGAATCATTCACTGCTTTCCGCGGCCGCGAGCCGACAATCGACGCGCTGCTGCGTCACAGCGGGATGGCCGCATGATGCGCCGCGCCGCCCTGCTGGTGCTGCTGTGTTCCGCTGCGGCGGCCCAGGCGCAGATGTACAAATGGAAGGACGATAAGGGCGTAACCCATTACACGGACACGCCGCCTCCTGCGTTTGCGAAAAAGGCCGAAGTAAAGAGTTTCAACACCGGCGGCAATCCCGACCTGCCGCCCGAACTGGCGGACGCCGTACGCGCACGTCCCGTGGTGTTGTACACGACCGCCAACTGCGCGGGCTGCGAGCAAGGCCGCGCGCTGCTGAACAACCGCGGTATTCCTTTCCGCGAGCGTACCGTGACTTCGGCTGACGATCAGGCCGCGCTGAAGGCTGCCGGCAGCGATGGCCAGCTGCCGCTGCTGACTGTCGGCCGCACCAAACAGGTTGGCTTTGAATCGTCGACCTGGGACGAGTTGCTGTCCAATGCCGGCTATCCGACCATCAAGGCGCTGCCGCAGGGTTACCAGAATCCGCCGCCTGTCGCCGCAGCGCCGCCGAAAGGCCCAAGCGCCGAGCAAGTCGCGCAGGACTCGGCGCGCGCAGCGGCGGCCGAAGAGGCTCGCCGCAAGGCCCAGCAACAATCCAACGCACCACCTGGCTTCCAGTTCTGATATGACGCAAATCGATTTCCACAGCAATGTGGCGGACAAGATCGCCTACGCTTGCCGCCTGCTGCGCAAGGCCTACGGCGCGCGCAACCGCATCGTCGTGATGACGGAAGATGCCGAGCAGTTGGCAGCGCTCGATCATGCGCTGTGGACGTTCTCCGACGTGGACTTTCTGCCGCATGCCCACGTCAATGATCCCAAAGCGCCGGATTCGGCGATCGTGCTGACCGAAACCGATGAAGTTGAGCTGCCGCAGGCAGACCTGCTGGTGAATCTGTCGCGCCGCGCGCCGGCGCAGTTCGAGAGCTTCCCGCGCCTGATCGAAGTCATCTCCACCGACGAAGCGGATGCCGCAGCCGGCCGCCAGCGCTTCATCGCCTACAAACGCCAGGAATTCCAGCCGTCCCATCTGACCGTAGGTAAAGCATGACCAAGTTCGACGCCAGCATCCCCGTCCTGACCGAAGTGCTGCAAGACCAGCTCCCGGCGCCCGCCCCGGCCGACGCACCGGACTCTGCGCAAGCCGCTGAAGCCTTGCGCCCCACGCCAGCCGCGGAGGCTGCGCCAGCCGCCGGGGCTGCGCCGGCCGCCTCCGAGGCCGCCGCCGGCACGCCTGCCGGCGCGGCCGTCGTACACGCCGAGCGCGCCGCCGCCTGGCCTTTCCGTGTGACGCCTGCCGCCTCACCAGCCGGCGCGGCTCCCGCTGAAGCGCAGCCTGCCGTAGCAGCGCCCGCCGCACTGGCCGCAGCCGAATCGTCCGTCGCGCCACTCGCCGAAGCGGACGCAGTGCCGTCCGCGTCGGAAGCGGCCGACGCCACCGCGTCGCTCCCTGCCGAACCAATGCACGCGCAGCCCGCGACACCGGCGCCAGTTGCAGACGCCATCGACTGGGCGCAGCTTGAGCGCCAGGTCAGCGAGCGCGTGCTGCAGCAGCTGAGTAACCGCGTCGACTTCGTGCTGGAGCAGCGCATCAAGGACAGCATGGCCGAAGTGCTAAGCCACGCCCTGCGCGGCCTGACCGACGAGATCCGCGACGGCCTGCACGACACCATCGGCAAGATCGTCACGCGCGCCGTGCAGCAGGAAATCACCCATCTCCAGGCAAGTGCACCAAAACAGAGCGAAAAACGTTAAATCCATGCGGAATTCCTGCTTTGCCAATTGCAGGTTTTGATGTACCTTGTTCCGTGTGCAATTTTTCTTGGAGAATACCCATGCAGTTGACCAGCAAGTTGCTTCCTTTCGCCGTAGCGATGGCCTTTACCACTGGCGCCTATGCCCAGGAAGTTATCAAGATCGGCCACGTCGCCCCTGTCTCCGGCGCGAACGCACACCTTGGCAAGGACATGGAAAACGGCGCCAAGATGGCCGTCGATGACCTGACCGCCAAGAACATCAAGATCGGCGGCAAGCCGGTCAAGTTCGTGATCCAGTATGAAGACGACGCAGGCGACCCGAAACAAGGCACCAACGCCGCGCAGAAACTGGTCGACGCAAAAGTGAATGGCGTGATTGGCCACCTGAACTCCGGCACCACCATCCCCGCCTCCAAGATTTATTACGACGCAGGCATTCCGCAGATTTCGCCAGCCGCCACCTCCCCGGTCTACACCAAGCAAAAGTTCAACACCACCTTCCGTGTCGTCGCCAACGACAATAAGCTGGGCGGCACGCTGGGCACCTATGCCGTGAAGAACCTGGGCGCCAAGAAAATCGCCGTGATCGATGACCGTACCGCCTACGGCCAGGGCGTCGCAGAAGAATTCGTAAAAGGCGCGAAGAAAGCCATACCGGGCGTGCAAATCGTCGGCAAGGAATTCACGAACGCAAACGCCACCGACTTCAACGCCATCCTGACCAACATCAAGTCCAAGAATCCGGACCTGGTCTTCTTCGGCGGCATGGACTCCGTCGGCGGCCCGCTACTGCGCCAGATGAAGGCACTCGGCATCAACGCGAAATTCATGGGCGGCGACGGCGTGTGTACCGACGCGCTGTATCGCCTGTCCGCAGGCGCCGCAGCTGACGGCGTGGTGACCTGCGCGGAAGCGGGCGGCGTACCGGCCGACCAGTCCAAAGGCATCGACGATTTCCGCGCCCGCTACAAGAAACAATTCGGCCAGGACGTGCAACTGTACGCGCCGTATGTGTACGACGCGATCATGACCATGGTCCAGGCCATGCAGGAAGCCAATTCGGCCGAACCTGCCAAGTACCTGCCCTATCTGGCCAAGATCAAGCACCAGGGCGTCACTGGCCCGATCACGTTTGACCAATATGGCGACATCAAGGATGGCGCGCTGACCCTGTACACCTACAAGGCCGGCAAGAAAACCCAAATGGAAGTTGTGAAGTAAATGCAAAAGAAACTCATCGCAGCAAGCGCTGCGGCGCTGGCCTTGTCGGCTGGCGCCAATGCGCAGGAAGTGGTCAAGATCGGCTATGTGGGGCCGCTGTCCGGCCAGTCCGCCCACCTGGGCACGGACACGGGCAACGGCGCCCAGATGGCTGTGGACGACCTGAACGCCAAAGGCTTCAAGATCAACGGCAAGGCCGTGAAGTTCGTACTGCTGTCGGAAGACGACGCGGGCGAACCGAAGCAAGCCACGTCGGCCGCGCAGAAGCTGGTGGACAGCAAAGTGAATGGTGTGATCGGCCACCAGACCTCGGGCACCTCGATCCCCGCATCCAAGATTTATTACGACGCCGGCATTCCACAGATTTCGGCCTCGGCCACCAGTCCGACCTACACCCACCAGGGTTTCAACACCACCTTCCGCGTGGTGGCGAACGACTACAAACTGGGCGCATCGCTGGGCGACTACGCCGGCAAGAAGCTTGGCGCGAAAAAGATCGCCGTGATCGACGACCGCACCGCGTACGGTCAGGGCGTGGCAAATGAATTCATGAAGGCCGCGAAGAAAGTGCCGGGCGTGCAGATCGTCGGCAAGGAATTCACCAACGACAAGGCGACCGACTTCAATGCCATCCTGACCAGCATCAAGGCCAAGAATCCGGACCTGATCTTCTTCGGCGGCATGGATTCCGTTGGCGGTCCGATGATCCGCCAGATCAAAAACCTGGGCATCAAGGCCAAGTTCATGGGCGGCGACGGCATCTGCACGGAAGCCCTGCCGAAGCTGGCGGGCAATGCCGACGACATCGTCACCTGCGCGGAAGCAGGCGGCGTGACGCCGGAGCAGGAAAAGAAGATCGACGAATTCGCGGCGCGCTACAAGAAGCGCTTCGGCAAAGACGTGCAGATCTACGCACCTTATGGCTATGATGCGGTGATGGCGATGGCGACGGCGATGGCCGATGCCAAGTCCGCCGATCCTGCCAAATACCTGCCATCCCTGTTCAAGGTGAAATACCAGGGCAACAGCGGCCTGATTGCGTTCGACCAGTACGGCGACATCAAGGATGGAGCGCTGACGCTGTTCACGTTCAAGAACGGCAAGAAGTCACGGATTGAAGTCGTGAAATAAAAAAAGCCGGGATGATTCCCGGCTTTTTCTTTGGCGCGCGCTTATCGCGATTACTTCTGCGCCAGCACCCATTTCACCAGGGTGCGCGCTTCGGCTTCGGACACCTGCGGATTAGCAGGCATCGGGATGGCGCCCCAGTTGCCGGAACCGCCCTTCATCACTTTCTGCACCAGCTTGTCCTCGGCGTCTTTCTGGCCGGCATATTTCGCCGCCACATCCTTGTACGCCGGGCCAACCAGCTTGTTCGCAACAGCGTGGCAAGCCATGCAATTCTTGGCTTTGGCCAGATCCGCGTTAGCGAAAGCGGCTTGCGAAGCGAAGGCAGAAGCGAGCAACATACCAACCATCAGGGAACGTTTCATCATTTTCTCCAAAGTAAATCCTGCCACAATTCTAACGGTTAATACGCAGGCTTGTGCAAAATCAACGCGGAGTTGGCCGAGTGGGTTGACTCGCTGGCGAATATTGCTCCACGACAAGCAGATTCTTTTGTAAGATGGCGTTATCGGGGGAGAGACCAATGCCTATCATTCTTGTTATCGTGGCGCTGTGTGCGCTGAAGTATTTCGAAGTCTGGAAATTTGCCGAGCTGCCATGGCTGTGGATCGTTGGCCTGATGGTGGTGGCCTTCATCTGGTTCGAATTTATCGAACCCATGCTCGGCCTCGACAAACGCAAAGCCCACGACGTCGATGCGCAACGCCGCAAAGACCGCGTCAAACAAAGCTTCGGCGATAAAAAAAAGAAATAACCCCACCACCGTGGGGTCAGATCCGACATTCGGACAATTTTGAATTTGCGCGCAAATTCAACGCGCCGGTCCTGCGCCATGGCCCTGCGCGGCTTAGGAGACTCGCAAAATGAGTCCAAATTCGCAGCCCAGGGCCAGAGCCGTCATAGCGGACACAATAAATGTCCGAATGTCGGATCTGACCCTAGGGTGTTAGCGGTGGAGCTGGGTGAGGTCGCGGACGGCGCCGCGGTCGGCGGAGGTCGTTAAGGCGGCGTACGCTTGCAGGGCTTGCGAAACAACGCGGTTGCGGTTCAGCGGTTTCCATGCTTCGGCGCCGCGCTCTTCCATCCTGGCCCGGCGATGCGCCAGTTCTTCGGCCGAAACGCGCAGGTTGATGGTGCGCGCCGGGATGTCGATGTCGATCATGTCACCCTCCTGCACCAGTCCAATTGCGCCGCCTTCCGCTGCTTCCGGCGATGCGTGGCCGATCACCAGGCCCGACGAACCGCCCGAGAAGCGGCCGTCCGTGAACAGTGCGCAGGCTTTGCCCAGGCCCTTGGATTTGATGTACGAAGTCGGATACAGCATCTCCTGCATGCCCGGTCCACCCTTCGGACCTTCATAGCGAATGATCACCACATCGCCCGCCTGCACCTTGTCGCCGAGGATATTCTCCACCGCCTCATCCTGGCTCTCGAACACGCGCGCCTTGCCGCTGAACTTCAGGATGGACTCGTCCACACCTGCCGTCTTCACGATGCAGCCCTTCTCCGCGATATTCCCGTACAACACAGCCAGACCGCCGTCCTTCGAATACGCGTGCTCAAGGTCGCGGATGCAACCACTGGAACGATCCAGATCCGAAGAGGCATAACGCTCCGATTGCGAGAACGCCACCTGGGTCGGTACGCCGCCCGGCGCCGCGCGGAACAGCTGGTGCACCGCTTGGTCGTCGCTGCGCTTGATATCGTATTTTTCAATCGCCTCGCCGATGGTCTTGCTGTGCACCGTGTGCTGCGACACGTCCAGCAGGCCGGCGCGTGCCAGCTCGCCCAGGATCGAAATGATGCCGCCCGCGCGGTGCACGTCTTCGATGTGGAACTTGTCCGTCATCGGCGCGACCTTGCACAGGCAAGGCACCTTGCGCGAGATGCGGTCGATGTCGGCCATCGCGAACGGCACCTGCGCTTCGTGCGCCGCAGCCAGCAGGTGCAGCACGGTGTTGGTGGAGCCGCCCATCGACACATCCAGCGCCATCGCGTTCTCGAACGCTTCCTTGGTGGCGATGGAGCGCGGCAGCACGGAGTAGTCATCCTGCTCGTAGTGGCGCTTGGCCAGTTCGACGATCAGGCGGCCCGCGCGCAGGAACAGTTCCTTGCGGTCGCTGTGGGTTGCGACGATGGTGCCATTGCCCGGCAGGGAAAGGCCCAAGGCCTCGGTCAGACAGTTCATCGAATTCGCGGTGAACATGCCCGAGCAGGAACCGCAGGTCGGACAGGCCGAGCGCTCAGTCTCCGCCACATCCGCGTCCGAAACAGAAGAATCACCCGCCTTGATCATGGCGTCGATCAGATCCAGCTTGATGATCTTTTCGCCGCCATTCACAGACTTGATCACCTTGCCGGCTTCCATCGGACCACCCGACACGAACACCGCCGGAATATTCAGGCGCATGGCCGCCATCAGCATGCCCGGCGTGATCTTGTCGCAGTTGGAGATGCAGACCATGGCGTCGGCACAGTGCGCATTGACCATGTATTCCACCGAATCCGCGATCAGGTCGCGCGATGGCAGGGAATACAGCATGCCGCCGTGTCCCATGGCGATGCCGTCGTCGACGGCGATCGTGTTGAATTCTTTGGCAACGCCGCCGGATGCTTCGATCTCGCGCGCTACCAGCTGGCCCAGGTCCTTCAGGTGGACGTGGCCCGGTACGAACTGGGTGAAAGAGTTCACCACAGCAATAATTGGCTTCTCGAAGTCGCCGTCCTTCATGCCAGTCGCGCGCCACAAAGCGCGCGCGCCTGCCATATTGCGGCCTTGGGTGGTTGTACGTGAGCGGTATTGGGGCATGACGTTCTCCTCTATCAAGAACTTTCAGCTTGCCTTGCCACCGCCATGTTGTCAAATATATGATTCGCATATCAGTGAGTCGCAAAACATATCATGGCAACAAATATCGAACTGCGCCAACTACGTTATTTCGTCACCGTCGCCGAGGAATTGCACTTCGGGCGGGCCGCTCGACGCCTGCACATGACGCAACCGCCCCTGTCCCAGACCATTCTCGCCATGGAGGAGATGCTGGGCGCCGACCTGTTCGACCGCAACCGCCGCGGCGTGGCCCTGACGCCCGCCGGCGAGGCCCTGCTGCCCGAAGCCCGCCGCCTGCTGGTCCAGGCGCAGCAGCTGCCGGAACTGGTGCAGAAGGCTGCTACGGGCGCCGTGGGGCATCTTTCGCTGGCTTTCGTGTCTTCCGCCGACTACAGCGTGCTGCCGCCCTCCCTGCGCGCCTACCGTGCCGCTTTTCCCCATGTGCAGATCACCCTGAAGGAGGCCACCTCCGATGTGCAGCTGGACGATCTGCTGCAGAACCGCGTCGACGCGGGCCTGCTGATCCCGCCCCTGCCGGATAAGGCCAAGCAGGAGCTGGATTACATGTCGGTCCTGAGCGAGCCCTTGATCCTGGCCTCCCCGGCCGGACTGCCTGAATTAAAGGGCGTCCACATGGCCACCTTGCGCGAGCTGCCCAATCTCCCACTCATCATCTTTCCCCGGACGATTTCGCCCGGCTTGTATGACTCTATCCTGGCCGTTTTCCGCAGCGCGGGCATTACGCCCGTCATCGGCCAGGAGGCGATACAAATGCAGACCATCGTCAGCCTGGTTTCGGCTGGCATGGGCATCGCACTTGTGCCACAATCCGTGTCGAATCTGAGACGGCCAGGAGTAGAATACCGGCCGCTCGCGCAGCACTCGCCAATGGTCGAAACCGGCCTGGCCTGGCGCCGCGACAATGCCTCGCCCGTGCTGCGGGGCTTCCTCGATTTGATGAGAAAGAGAGTCTGAATGCCGCTTGTTCACCCGATGCCCGATCCGGTCGCTTTCCAGCTTGGCCCGGTCGCAGTCCATTGGTATGGCCTGATGTATGTACTGGCCTTTGCTTTGTTCATCGCGCTGGGTCGCGTGCGCATCAAGCAGCCCCATATCGCCGCCCAGGGATGGAAAAATCAGGATCTGGACGATATGCTTTTCTACGGCATGCTGGGCGTGATTGTCGGCGGCCGTCTGGGCGAGGTGCTGTTCTACCGTCCGGGCTTCTTCTTCTCCAATCCGCAAGAGATCTTCATGGTCTGGCATGGCGGCATGTCCTTCCATGGCGGCTTCCTCGGTGTGCTGATCGCCATGGCGCTGTGGTCGCGCAAAACGAAGCGCAACCTGCTGGACGTGTATGACTTCATCGCGCCGATGGTCCCGCTGGGCTATGCCTGCGGACGTCTGGGTAACTTCATCAATGCCGAGCTGCCGGGCCGCGTGGTGACCAATCCCGACCTGCCCTGGGCGATGATCTGGCCGAACGTGGACGCTCTGCCGCGCCATCCTTCGCCGATTTACCAGATGCTGGTGGACGGCATCCTGGTGTTCTGCATCCTGTGGCCGTATGCGCGCAAACAGCGTCCGCGCCTGGCGGTTGGCGCGATGTACACGCTGCTGTATGGCTGCGCGCGTTTCTTCACCGAGTATTTCCGCACGCCGGACTGGGAAATCAATGTGGCCGGTATTCCGGTGACTTCCGGCCAGATGCTGTCGCTGCCGATGATTCTGGCGGCGATCGCTATGCTGGTGTGGGCTTACCGTCAACCACACCAACTCGCACCGAAAGCGGCCAGTTAATCGTCATCAGGCGCTGCGGGTCGCCCCAGCAGCGTGCGAATTCATCACGGAACGGCGCCAGTGGATCGGCGCCGTTCTTTTCTTTGTAGGTCTGAATCGCAGACCAGCTTTCCAGGTAAGCCATGAAGCGCTTCAGGTCCCATTGCGCCGTGAGCATGGCGGCGGGCGTTTCAATGCGCTGGAATGGGAAGGGAATCGAGCGATAGCCGTTTTCCACGTGGGTGCGCTCCGGCGCCCAGTAGCCGTTCAATACTTCGTTATACAGCTTGTGGATCAGCACATCGACTTGCGGACTCGCTTCCAGCAGGTTGTATGAGATCACGGCCAGCAGCGCGCCCGGTTTGCTGACGCGGCGCACTTCGCTGTAGAAGCCATCGATGTCGAACCAGTGCAGTGCCTGTGCCACCAGCGTGAGATCGACGCTGCCTGCTTCGAGGCTGCTTTGCTGCGAGGGCTCGCAGCGGTAGCTGACATTTTCCGCAGCGGGCGCGGTCGATCTGGGGCTGGCTGACATCGGTGGCGACGACCTTGTCGAAATACTTTGCCAGATCGATGGTGGCCTGGCCGGAGCCGCAACCGGCCTCCCAGGCGAGCGCCCTGCCCGGCGCCAGTTCGGCCAGCCAGGCGAACAGTTGCGGGTCGTAGCCGGGACGCGCGGCGCGGTAGGCGTCCGATTGCTTGGTAAAGAGTTGATCAGTTGTGCTCATGGCTTGGTCCTTCAAAGTATGCCCGCAGCGCCGGCCAGCGCGCCGGCGGCGATCAGGTAGACGGGGTTGATTTTTGTGCCGTAGACGATTGCTGCCGCAAGGAGCGCAAGCCCGACCGCCAGCAGGCCGGCGCCGGACATGCTGAGGAAGCTCCAGGCAGCGGCAGCCAGCATGCCCGCCGACATCGGCGCCAGCGTATGACGCAAGGCTTGCGTCCAGCGCGACGCCGGTTTGGCGGCGTCCACGCCGCGCCGCTGGGCGAGCTTCGCAGCGCCCAGCGCAAAGAGCGATGACGGCAAAATCACCGCCAGCGTTGTCGCCAGTGCTCCCGGCAGACCTGCGATCAGCCATCCGACCAGTGTGACAAATAACACGTTGGGGCCGGGCGCGGCTTGTGCAAGCGCGTACATGGCGGAGAACTCCTCGCTGGTCAGCCAATGGTTCTGTACCGCCACGTAATGATGTATATCCGGTGCCACCAGCACTACGCCACCGCCAATCGCGCTCAGTGAAAGAATGGCCAGGTGCAGCGACAGGCCTCCGAGTTTGGCGTAGCTCAAGGCAGCCTCCATACGAATGCAAACATCACGAATCCAAACGGCGCCAGCGCACAGACCACCGTCACCAGACTAAGCTTCATCACGCCCAGGCCGAAGAAGGCCATCGCCAGCAGGACAAACTGCGCTATTTGCCGGGCGATATGCGTTTCATCGTCCGCCGCCGCAGACGAACCGGTCGCTTCGACGGTTTCGGGCGCAGCGGATCGCGCTGCGCCTTGCTTCCACATGCCGTGCGCCAGCTTGGCCGCCGTGGCGAGAATCAGGCCCGCTGCGACGGCCGCCATGCCGTGCAGCGCATTGGCGAATAAGGCGGAGGTGGCCAATTGTTGGTAGGCCACGCCCAACGCAATCACAATGAAGAACGGCGCCACCAGCAATCCAGCCAGAGCGGCCATCGCACCGCGCGTTCCCGCGAATCGCTGTCCGACAATCACAGCGAGATTGCAGATCGTCGGGCCGGGCAGAAGCTGGGCGACACCAAGCAGGGCACCGAATTCCTCAGCAGTCAGCCAGCGCGCCCGTTCAACCAGGTAGCGGTAGGCAAACGGCAGAACGCCCCCGAATCCCAAAAGCGCCATTTGCGAAAACAGCTTGAATAGCGCGCGGCAGTTGATGTTCATGATGACCTCCCCTTCCATGAAACCCAGTATAGTTCGGTGCCGAACATATGAAAAATATATAAAATAAATACCATCCATATATTCGAGGTATGCCACCATGAACCTGCGCCAGCTCGAAATCTTCCTCGCCGTTGCCCGGCACGGCAGCTTCACGGCCGCCGCCGAAAAGCTGCCGATGGCACAACCAGCCGTCAGTCTCGCCATCCACAAGCTGGAGGATTCGCTGGACGCCAAGCTTTTCGTGCGCGACAAGTCCGGCGCCACGCTGACCGATGAAGGTCACGTGCTGGTACGCCACGCCGAAGCGGTGTTGTCGCAGCTGGAAAATGCGCGCCAGGACATCGGCGCCTTCAACAAGCTGGCGTCAGGCCACATCACACTGGGCGCGCCGGCGATGGTCGGCGGCTATGTGCTGCCGCCGATGCTGAGCAGCTTTCGCCGCAAATACCCAGGCATTTCGCTGTCGGTGCGCCAGGCAGGCGCCAAGGCGATCGAGGAGGAAATCCGCAGTGGCCAGATCGACTTCGGCCTGATCTCGGATTGGCGCAATTCGGACGACTTGCACGCTGAGCACATCAGTAGCCACAAGATCGTCGCTTGCGTCGCCAAGCGCTCGGCCCTGTCGCGCATGAAGTCACTCAGCTGGCAGCAGCTGTTCGAGCACCCGCTCATCCTGTTCCCGCAGGATTACTACATGCGGCAGGTGCTGGAGCATGCATCAACGCGGCTGCACGCCAAGATGCAGGTTGCGATGGAGGTTGAGACGGTGCCGCTCATCGTCGGCCTGGCCGAACACGGCGTGGGTGTCGCAACCCTGCTCGATAACGCCGCCGAAGCACATGCCAGCCAGGTTGCGCGCATCGCACTGCCGGCCGACGCACGCATCGACGTGGCGCTGTGCCGCCGCAAGCAAGTCCCTCTGAGCCGCGCCGGCGAGGCGCTATGGACGCACTTGCGCAACAGTGGCGCTTAGCCCTGCACGTCTTTCAGCAAGCGGCAGGCGGCACTACGGTATTCGTCCACCAGGCGGCTGACCAATTGCCGTGTCGGCAGGACTTCGCGCACGCAGCCCGCGCCCTGTCCGGCGCCCCAGATATCTTTCCAGCGGCCGCGCGCCGCCATGCTGCCTTCCGCATCCTGTGCCGGCAGATTGTCGGGATCAAGCCCGCTGGCGGCGATGGAGCCGCGCAGATAGTTGGCAGGAAGCCCCGAGAAATAAGGCGTGTTGACGATGTCGGCCGAGCCGCTGCCGATCACCATGCGCTTGTATGCGTCCGCCGCCGCCGTTTCGGTCGTGGCCAGGAAGCGCGTGCCCATATAGGCGAGGTCGCAGCCCATCGCTTGTGCCGCCAGCACATCGCCACCGCTGCTGACGGCGCCTGCCAGCACCAGCAAGCCGTTATAGAAGCTGCGCACCTCGCCCGCCAGCGCCATCGGATTCAGCGCGCCGCCGTGGCCCCCGGCACCCGCAGCGACCAGCACCAGGCCATCGACGCCAGCTTCCAGCGCCTTGCTCGCATGGCGCACCGTGGTCACATCGTGCAGCACGATGCCACCGTATGCATGCACTTGCTGCACCAGCTCGGGCGAGGCGCGCAGCGAGGTGATAATGATCGGGACCTGATGACGGATGCACACTTCAAGATCGGCTTCCACACGCTTGTTGGCGGGATGGATGCCGATATTGACGGCAAACGGCGCCGCTTCGCCTTCCGCAAGCGCAGCCTTGATATTGATGATCCACTCTTCCAGCACGTCGGTTGAGCGCGCGTTCAGCGCAGGCACGGAACCGACCACGCCAGCCTGGCATTGCGCGATCACGGATTCGGTGCTGGACACAAGAAACATCGGCGCTGCAATGACTGGCAGCGTCAGACGGCCATTCAGAATTTCAGGTAAAGCCATGGAAGTTCTCCTCAGATTGATGTGGTGACGGCGTAGCGCCCAAGCACGTCCGGCGCCAGCGTCAGGCCATGTCCCGGCTCAACGCGTCCGACCAGACAACCCTTGGTCATCGATGGCCAGCCTTCGAACAGCGGCTCCAGCAAAGGAAAGTCCTCCAGCCAGTTCACGTTCGGACAGGCCCAGGCCAGATGAACGAACAGGCCGGGAAGAAAATGCGGCGCCACGTTGATGCCGAAAGCGGACGCCAGCCGCGCCGCTTCCAGCGCAGGCGTCAGGCCACCGATCAGTGCCAGGTCAGGCTGGAGCACGCTGCACAAGCCTTCGGCGACGAAGGGCAAACACTCGTCTGCACCTTGCAGATGTTCGCCTGTCGCCGCCATATAGGGGAAAGCGCGCGCCAATGTCCGGTAACCCGCAATATCCGATGCCGGCAGCGGTTCCTCGACAAAGAGATAGCCCGCATCCTGAGCCACCTCCAGCAGGCGGCGCGCCTGCACCGCGCTGCACTTCTCGTTCGCATCGCACATCAATTCGATATGCGACGGCGCTGCATCGCGCGCCGCCTGCAGCAGCGTGGCGCCCTTGCGGCTGCCGTCGACGCGCGGCTTCACTCCGCGGCAGCCGGCAGCCACGTGGGCGCGCGTGACGTCGGCCACTTCGTGCGCGGACTGGCCGGCGTGATAGCCTCCGCTGCCATATACCGGCACGCTGCGCGGTTCGCCGCCCATGGCGACGCCCAGCGGTTCGCCGCGCGTGCGTGCATAAGCGTCCCACAAGGCCATATCGATGGCGGCCAGCGCCAGATAATTTGGTCCACGGCGACTGCGGTTCAACGTGCCGTTCAAGCCGCGCCAGGTAGCGGCGGGATGAAACAGCTCGGCGCCTGCGAGCGTCACCGACAGCATGCGCGCGCACGCCAGCATTGGGGCGCCCGACCCTGCCAGCACATAAGAAAAACCCAGGCCCGTGCAGCCATCTTGCAGCGTCACCTGCGTCAGCAGCACGTCAACGCTGGACACACCGGAACCGCCCACCGGTTTTGCCAGCTGGTAGCGCAGCAGCTCATGGCTGCAAGACTCAATCTTCATCATTTACTCATATCGAAAAAATCCCGCAGCGTCGCCGCTGCGGGCAAATCCTTCCAACTGGAAGGAGGAGTAAGCGGGCGAGGGAGCCCGCTTCCACGAGACTCAGAAAGCGTGGCGCATGCCGACGCTGATGATGGTTGTGCGTGCATCCATATTGGTGCCCGCGCCGGAGAACAGAGGGATTTCGTTGGCGCCGATCGGCACCAGCAGCACCGTCGGGCCACCCGCAATCGGCACCGGCGTCAGGGTGCCGCGAATGATGCGGCCGCGGTCATCCTTTACAAAGCCGCTGCGCATGTACAGAGTGGTACGCTTGGACAGGTCGTAGTCCAGACCAATCACCGCGCCCTTGTCCTTACCCTGCGTGAAGTTGGTGAACTTGGTCATCATGCCGGCCAGGATCAAGGTCCAGTTGCCGAAAGGCTGGCGCGCACCGATGGCGTAGGTGTCGACCTTCGGATTTTCCGGACCTTCGAATTTGAAAGTGCCCGTGTGGTAGTTCGCCGCCACCGTGGTGCCGGTGCCGGCAAAGGTGTACTTCGCGCCAACCATGGCCGCGTGATAGGAGTTCGCCTTCACCAGCGGCACGAAACCGGTGCTGCTGACAAAGCCCATCGGCGCGCGCAGCTCGTTGCGGTCGTAGGATGCAGTCAGCGTCACTTCATCGTTGGTGTAGGCGAGCAAGGCGCCGATAGACCGGCCACGATGGTCCGCCGATTCCGCGCCAGCCGTCAGGCCGCCCAGAATCTGCCCGGTGGCGGGGGTGGCGGGCGGCGTAGTCGGAGTGGCCGTCGACCGCGCAGGGCTGATGATGGCCGGGACGCCGGCATTGGTCGAATAGGTCAGGAAGCCGACCCATGGGCCTTTCATCACGGCGTAAGTGACCGCGTTATCCTGGAACATCTGCAGGCTGTTGGTCACCAGGCCACGCGCCATGATGTCGGAAGAACCCAGCTTGTCCGTGGTGGCGAGGTAGTAGCCGATCATCATCGGCGATGCCTGGCGGCCGAGACGCACTTCACCCACGGGCGTGGTCAGCGCCACATAGGCCTGGCGGCCGAACAGGCGTCCATCATTGGTCGTGATGCCGCCATCGATCTGCAGGCCGCCTTCCAATATGAAGTTCGCTTTCCAGCCATTGCCCAGGTCTTCCACGCCTTTGAAGCCAAAAAAGCTTTGCTGCGACAGGCTCGGCGTCATGCGGGTGACGCTTTGCGATGGGGCGGACACCGCATTGGGCAACGGAGTAGTGCCATTCATGCCGAACACGGTGCCGGCGGCATTGCCTTCAGTCTTGCTGATATGGTCAACTGCCGCATCCAGCAGGCCATACACCGTCACGGACGATTGCGCCCATGCCGGGCCGCACGCCAGCGCACACGACGCCAGCCCGGCGGCGGCCTTGAAAATCCTGTACTTCATGAAGTCTCCCAATTGTGATTTATATGCGCTCTTGTTTTATGCCGCAGCACGGAACGGCGAAGCCTGGCGATAACGGCCAAGCGCCAGCAGGGCCAGGCCCGCCGCGCCCAGCATCCACGGATAGAGTTCAAGTACCAGCCGATAGTGGCCAGTGAGGTCGAAGTAGCGGCCCATCGCCACCGGTCCGATGACGCCGCCCAGTGCATAGGCGGCAAACGCGATGCCATACAGCGCGCCGAAAGCGCGCAAGCCGAAATAGCTGCGTACGAGATAGGAAATCAGGTCGCCTTCCGCGCCGATGGCCAGGCCGATCAAGGCGCCACCCGCCAGAAGCAGCTGGTAATCGCTGGTACTGCCCAGGACCACCAAACCGGCGGCGCCTGCAAACATGAAGGCCGCGCCAACGAGCGGAGCGTGCAGCCGGTCCAGCAGCAGGCCTGTCAGAATGCGTCCGATGAACAAGCCAATGCCCATCAGCGACACGCCTTTCGCTGCTTCCTCTGGTGTGTAGCCCTTGTCGACGAAGAGCGCGGGCAGGTGCGGCCCCATGGACAGCGTCGCGATCGACGCCACCAGGAAGGCCCCCACGATCAGCCACAGACGCGGAGAACGCAAGCCTTCACGCAGCGTCAGTCCATCCACTTCCTGCACCGCCAGACCGCCGCCCGCTGCGTTGCGAGGCGCGGACGCGCCGGCCTGCCGTTCGTGCAGCAGCGCTGATGCCAGCAAGGCGGCGCATAGCGCGAACAGAGCCAATCCCAGATAGGCGACGCGCCAGCCGCCTGCGGCAATCAGCTTCTGCGCCAGCAGCGGCATGCCGACCATGCCAAGGCCAAGACCGGACATGGCCAGACCAAGCGACAGGCCGAGCCTGCGGTCGAACCACTGCGGCATGACGGCCAGGTAGCCAAGCGGTGAAGTACCGGCGCCCAGCAAGCCGATGGCCATCGCCAGGGCGGCCCAGGCGGCAACGTCGCCGGTCTGCAGCGTCAGCGCCCCCAGGCAGGCTGCCATCAAACAGGCCGACAACAGAGCGATGCGCCGCACGCCATGGCGGTCAATCAGCAGGCCGACCAATGGACTGGCCAGCGCTATCCCCAGCATGGCGCTACCGAAAGACAAGGCCGTCTCTGCCCTGCCCCAGCCGAATTCCTGCGCCAGCGGATACAGGAACACGCCGACGGTCGCGGTGAACAGCGGCCCCACGCCGCTGCCAAGGCCAATCGCGCCTCCCGCCACAATGCCCGCCAGGCGCCATTTGCTGGTCATGCCCGCACCCGCTTTTCCTGTTCGACCAGGCCTGCGATCATGTTGCGCAATGGCTGCTTGTCCGGCTTGCCGACCTTGGTGGTCGGAATGGCGTCAATCGCTTCGATGCGTTCCGGCCATTTATACTTTGCGAGGCCCAGTGCTTCCAGGTGGCGGCCCATTTCTTCCACGCTTGGCACCTTGTGCTTACCGCGCAGGACCACATAGGCGCAGGCCTGTTCGCCGTGCATCTCGCTCGGCATCGGCACCAGCGCACAATCCGCCACTGCGGGATGGCTGGACAGGCAGGCTTCCACTTCTTCGCAGTTGATCTTCTCGCCGCTGCGGTCGATCACGTCCTTGATGCGGCCTTCGAAGTAGTAATACACACGGCCATCGATCTTGCGCGAAGAAATCAGGTCACCCGAGCGGTAGAAGCCATCGCTGGTGAACACCTGGCGATTGCGCTCTTCCGCGTCGTAATAGCCGTGGAAGGTGTACGGGCCTTTCGCGGCCAATTCGCCCACTTCGCCCACCGCCACTTCTTCTTCCGTGCCCGGCTTGAGTAGCTTGACCTGATCCATTTCGCTGATCGGGTAGCCCACCGAGCGGTCGCGCACTTCGTCCGAGTCGCTCTGACGGGTGAAGGTCACCAGGCCTTCCGTCATGCCGAAGACGTGGATGCCGACCGTTTGCAGGTCGCGCCGCACGATGTCCGAACCATTGGTGCTGATGATCTTCACACCTTTGAAGTTCAACAGCTTGCCCGCGATCGCTTCCTGCAGCTTGAGCATGATGGGGCGCACCAGGCCAATCCAGGTCGGTTTGTAGAATGCCATCACCTTGAAGAACACGGCCGGATTCACTTCCGGCGTGATGATGTTGCGCATGCCGCTCAGCAGCGCCGGCCCCCACCCGCATACCATGTTCGCGTTGTGGATCATCGGCAGTGGCAGGAACAGCACGTCCTTTTCGGTCCAGCCGTGGGCGCGCGCCACCATGCGCATGTTGTACGCATATTCACTGTGAAAGCGCGGAATGATCTTCGGCACGCCGGTGGTGCCACCTGAAAGCTGGAATACTGCCACCTGATAGGGATCGTGCTCGATGGGTTCCAGCATTCGCCTGGCGTCTTCGAAACTGACCAATTCCATCAGATCTTCCAGGTGAAGACCTTCCGTCTTTTTCGAAAACAAACCCATCAATCCTTTGCGCTTGGCGCGGGCGATGATGATGTGCTCCATGCTGGGGATCTGCGCCTTGAGCTTTTCCGCGAAGGCGAGCATGTCGAATTTCGGGTTATCGCCCTGGATGATCCAGGCTTTGGCCTTGGCGTGATTGGCGAGGTAGCCGATTTCCTTCTCGCGGTGCGCGGCCAGTGTGCAGATCGGGATCAGGCCGGCCTTCCAGCATGCCACCACGGCGTACACCAGCTCATAGCAGTTCTGCAGCTGGAACACTACCCGGTCGTACTGCTTCAGGCCCAGCTTCAACAGGCCTGCGGCCAGACGCTCCGTGCGTTCATGCAGTTCAAGGAAAGTGATATCGCCTTCCGGGCCGGTCAGAGCCACTTTGTCCGCATAGCGTGCAAAGGCTGCGTGCAGCGCGCCGGGCATGGTTTCCTTGCCCAGCAGGCCATCCCGCACATAGGCTTCCAGTTCATGCTGAGGTGGATAGACCACGCCCGGCATGCGGTATTTCACGCCAACTTCCATTGTTTGTCTCCTGATTATGATGTGTGCCGCAGCAGCGCTTCACGCAGCGCTTGCGGAATGGGAACCTTGGTCTTGTTTTCCCTGCCGATGCAGATCAGCGTGCACCGGCCTGCGAATAACGGTTCGCCGGCTGCGCCGCTGGCCTGACAGTGCAGCTCGAAGCTGTGCTCGCGGATCTCGCCGACGCGGTAGCGGATGTCCGCCACATCGCCGGGCTCCATTGGCCGCATGAATTCGAGTGCCATGCTGCGCGCCGGTGTGCTGATGCCTTCCCGCCGAGCCAGTGCTGCCATGTCGCCATCCGCGATGTGGTTGGCGAACAGGCGCGCTGAGTCCAGCAGGTACTCGGTATAGCGGCCCGTGTACACGATGCCGGCCGGGTCGCAGTCGGACCAGCGCGCAGTGCGGCGCACCACGAAGGGCACGCTGCTCAGCACATACTCGGCGGCGCCGTTCATGGCGTGCCCGCCAGTTCCGGCAATTCGCCGGAGGCTTCGATCTTCTGCATCAGCTCCGGGAACTGGGCGCGCAGGCGGTCCGGGTTGATGCGGCCCGTGCGCGTCATGAAACGGTAGATGAATTCATGCGGGCCGTAGCTGTCCATCCAGCGCGGGAATTCCTCGTACCACATGGCCGAAATCTCCGAAGCGCCGATCAGCTTTTCCTTTTCCGGACGACGTTTGGCGACATAGCTTTCCAGCGCCGCGGCAACGTCTTGCGGATGGGCGCAGATGGCTTCAGCCAGCGCAATCGCATCCTCCATCGCGATGCGCGTGCCGGAGCCGATCGAGGGATGGGCGCTGCTCAGCGCATCGCCGATCAGCACGGTGCGTCCGCTGAACCAGTTGGCGTTGCGGATGACGTCGAACTGGCGCCAGGTGGTGTTGTTCGAGATCAGCGCATGGCCATCCAGCTCCGGCGCGAAGATGGCTTCGAACATGGCTTTGCGCTCTTCCAGCGACATCGCCTCGATGCCCAGTTCCTGCCAGGTGCGGTCGTCGCATTCAGCCACGAAGGTGCTCATCGAGTCACTGTACGGGTAGTAGTGCGCCACGAAGTAGCCGCCTTTGTATTTGCGGAAGACCAGTGCCGCCGTCGGAAACACCTTGCTCGTACCGAACCACGCAAAGTGATTGCTCAACGTACGGCGCGTGGTGCCGAAGCCCTCCTTCGCGCTGTCGCGCACCACGGAGTTCACGCCGTCGGCCGCGACCACCAGGTCCGCATCCAGCGTGGCGACATCGGTCAGGCGCACTTCGTAGCGCACATCGATATCCAGTTCCGCAGCATGCTTGCGCAGGATGCCGAGCAGCGCGATGCGCGGCAGCGTACCCGCGCCCGGCCCCGGCACGCGCACGCTGATGGGCGTGTCGCGGGTATTGATCACCTGCTCCTTGAAGAAACTCAGGGCCTTCACAATATCCGTGGTGACGGCGGTATCGGCCGCCTCCAGCCGCGCCAGACCGCCTTCCGCCAGGCCGACACCGAAGCCGTAAGTGGCATCGCGCGCATTCTGCTCATATACCGTGATGCCGATGTCCGGCAGGCGCTTGCGCAGCAGGATGGCGAGGAACAGGCCGGACGGGCCGCCGCCTACAATCGCGACCTTCATGCCGCCTCCGCTGCGCCGATGACCAGCTCATTCATATCGAAGCGCTCGATGCGTCCGGCAAAACCGCCGGTCAGCACGCCGTACCAGACGGCAGGCTTGACACCCAGTTCCTTGCGGTTGAACTGCAAAGTCGGATTGCCATCGATGCGGATATAACCGTTCGCCAGCTCGGTGGTGGTATAGCCGCCGCGTGCGCGGGCTGCGTCAACCAGCGGACGGAATTCCGGCACATCCAGCACGAAGGCGGAAGCCGCCGCGCTGCGCGTTTCGCCGACCGAACGGCCCTTGCGTAGCCAGACGTCGTCAATCGTCTTGAAGTCTTTGCCTGTCTTCTCCATGGCGATGGCAGCTTCGATGGTATTGGTCGCATCCACCGCGTCTTGCTTGCTGAAGTCGCGCAGCTGCAAGGTGATTTCGACGGGATAGCCGCTCGGGTCCTCGAAGTACAGCGACTCGATCACCTCATGGCGCACCTGCATGCGCAGCGGCACGCCCATCTTTTCGGCGCGGTCGCGCCATGCCAGCAGCTCTTCCTGCGTATCGACACGCCAGGCGGTGTGGGTGGCCAGGTCGAACGTGTGGTCGCGCACCGGCAGCCAATCCGGGCGTTCCGTGCCGATGTAGTAGAAGAAGGCGATGGTGGCGCCACGGCCCGCATCAAAGAAGAAGTGCAGGAAGTCGGGATGCGCGTGCGGCCCCCAGCCACGGGCGGAAACGGCGTGTACCAGCGGCAGGCCAAGCAGATCGCGATAGAAATGCACCGTCTCGGCCAGTTTCCAGGTGGGGCGCGCAGTGTGATGTACGCCGCACAGTGCGGGCATTGGAATAGTCTTCGTCATGGTTTTCTCTCAGTTGAATGCACGCAGCCAGTTGCCGATGTGCTGCGCAGCGATAACGCGGCCCGGCTGTTCGCCTTCGGCCAGCGCGGCGCCATGGTGGTTGCCGCGTACGGAATGCATCACCTTGTCGACGCTGCCGATCTGCTTGTAGATCTGCTCCATATCGGACGGGAAAGTCGCCTGGTCGCCTGTGTAGTAGATGACCAGCGTCGGCTGGGTCATGGACGCGCCGCACTTCTCGATCGAGGCGTTCGACGACAGCCCGGACCAGGTGGACAGCCAGGATTCCGGCGTCACCGTGCGCGCAAAGCCCACGCTGCCCAGGTTCGATATGAAGGGATCGCGGCCCCACAAGCCACCGCCCGGCCGGTCGCTCGGATCGATGCTGGTGTCCCAGGTGCGCAGGTCGGCATCGGTACGCCAGACGTTGAAGATCGGCGCATACGAAGCCTGCATCTTCAACGCCAGGCTCTTTTCTTCGGCCAGTTTCTTTTTTGCGCCGATTTTCAGCTTCAGCATTTCCTTCGCCTTCTTGTCCAGGCGTTCGACGCGCGCCAGCTGGGCGGCGCGATAGCGCTCGATGAACTCCGGCGCGTATTTGGCCTTGCCGGTCATCGGATTGAAGCCATTAGCAGGCAGGAAGGGATCGAGCGCAGGATCGACATTGAGCGGATCGTTTTCATCGGTGACCGACGGATCAATCGCCGCCATCAGCAGCTTGCCCTGCCCCGCGTGCGGCGCCACGAAGATGAAGCCATCCGCCTGGGACATATCCAGTTCCGCCAGCCTGGTTGGGCGGCCGCCCGGCGTGCGCTCAATGCGCAGTTCGGGCGCCAGCCTGGACTGCTGGTTGTACAGCGCATACAGTCCGGCGCCGCCGGAATTCCCCAGCAGGACGATCTTCTCGAAATTCAGCTGGCGCAGATGGCTCATGCCAGCCGCCACATCAAACAAGGCGATCTCGTGTTCCAGGCGCAGGTCATTTCCGATCGAGCGCGGCGCCTGCACCCAGCACGCGCAGCCCGCGTCCAGCACGGCCGGCACCAGGTAGTGCGAAAGCTGGAATTCACGCGGATGCATCACGGAGACCACCGTGGTTTCCTTGCCTGTCACGGTGAACAGGAAGCCCATGGTCTTGCTGCCGTCGGCGGTATTCAGTGTGACCGGGGCCACCTGATACGGGCGGTCCATCAGGGCCGCATCCCAGCCTGCGCCACGCAGGCCCGCAGTTTGTTCTCTGTCGCTCATGTCTCTCTCCAATTAATTGAGGTGTCGTCAATTAGTGTAGGGCGCAGATTTTGGGAAGTCAATAAAATTTGATGGTGCATCAATTAAATCGGAACGGAAGGTTGCGTGGGCGGCAGGAAGGCCGCAGAATAGGCAGGTTTTCAATCCTGCAAAAGAAGCACATGAGCAAAGCAGCCAGCACGGACAAGACAGCCCCCGTTGCGCGCCCGCGCGGACGCCCGCCCAAGGCGTCCGCCGCCATCGGTAACGAAGCGGACCTGTCGCGCAACGCCATCATCGACAAGGTGCTGGAGCTGACCAAAAGCGAGCCGCTGCAGGACATTTCGATCACCCTCATCGCCAAGGAGTTTGGCGTGGTGCCGGGACTGATCTACTACTACATTGGCAATCGCGACAAGCTGGTGTCTGGTGTCATGAATCAGTTCTACGAGAACCGCATGCGCAATATGCCGCCCCTGAGTGGCAACTGGCGTGCGGATGTGGAGGAAATCGCGCGCGCCAATCTAAAGCTCAGCAACAAATATCCCGGCGTGGCGCAGTACATCTCCTCGCGCGGGCCGTACCGCCTGTTCCAGATGGTGGCGGAAGGCGAAACCGATTATGGCATGGTCTATTTCGACCATATCGCGGCGGCGTTCTTGCAGGGCGGCTTCAAACCTGCACAGGCAGCGATGGCCTACCGCCTGCTGGCGCAGTTCGTGGCCTCCTGCATTTCGGCACGGCCCGGCCAGCCCGGTCCTTCCACGCAGGAGGAAGCCAGGGCGCGCTTCGAGGCGCTGGACGAGGAGCTTTATCCCTCGGCCAAAACGCTGGGCGTGCCGTTTTCAGCCCTCAATACCAAGACCCTGTTCGACGCAGGACTGCAGCTGCTGCTGGATGGATTCGAGGGCTGGAAACGCTGACCTTTACTGGCCGGCCAGGTAGGCGTTCACCGCCCTCACCTCCTCCTCACCAAGATCGCCCGTCGCGGCGGACAGGCGCAGGCTGCCCATCAGCCAGTTCACGCGCGCTTTCGACAAGTCATACATCGACGAGTACACATTCTGCTGCGCGTTGAGCACATCGAGCGTGGTGCGCATACCGACTTCGCGTCCCAGCACCGCCGCTTCCTGCGCTGTGTTGGCCGCTTTCACGGATTGTTCCAGCGCCTGCACCTGGGCAGCGCCGTCGCTGACCGCCAGCCAGGCATCGCGCACCTGCAGGCGCACGTCGCGCCGCGCGGCGTCCACATTGTGCTGGGCTTCGCGCAGTTTGGCTGCGGATTCGCGCTGCTGGGAATCCAGCGCACCGCCCTGATACAGCGGAATATTCAGCTGCAAGCCGATGGACGTCGTGCGCGTGCGTTCCGGCGACACCAGCGGCGACACATCGCCCGTCGTGCGCACTTCGCCATGGCTCGCCACCAAGTCAAGCGTTGGACGGCTGCTGCGCTTGTTCTTGTCCGCATCGGCACGCGCCGCATCGAGCTGGCGCAGGCGGGTTTGCAGTTGCGGGTTATTGTTCAGCGCCCGCTGTTCCCAGTCCGTCAGCGGTTTCGCGCTGGCCTGCGGTGCAAAGCCATCGCGCATGCCGGACAGGTGATCCGCCTCGACGCCGGTGTACTCGAAGAACTGAACGCGGCGCAATTCCAGCTCGCTGGCCGCCGCAATACGCGCCGAAGCCACGGACTCGTGCCGCGCTTCCGCATCGCGCCGGTCGATGATGCGCGCCTTGCCCGCATCGAAGCGCGCCCTGGCATCGGCCATCTGTTCGCCGACGGCTGCCAGCTGTGCGTCCAGCAAATGCAAGCGCTCTTCCGCCAGCAGCACGTTGAAGTAGGCTTGCGCCACGCGCTGGATCTGGTCCTGGCGCGCGCTCGTGTAGCTGGCTTCTGCAATTTCCGTCTGAGCATGCAGCTGCTTGCGGTTGGCGCGCAAGTCGGCGCGGTAGATTGGCTGCACCAGCGTCACGCTGGCTTCGCGCCGCGTGCCCTTGCTCTCGCTCGGCAGCAGTGACGACAGCTGCGGCGGTCCGAAACTGCCGGTGTTGGCATCGAGATGAGTCAATCCGGCGGACAGGTTGACGCGCGGCTTGAGCAGCGCATCGCCCTGGATCGCCTTTTCCGCACCGGCTTCACGTGCGGCCACCGCCGCCATCAGGCTGGGATCGATGTCCAGCGCGTGCTGCCAGGCCCCCATCAGGTCCATCGCATGCACCGCGGGTGGTGCTATCAGCGCGGCGAACAAGGCCGGCGCAATGAGAATGAAAGTACGATTCATCATGCCCTCACTGGTTTTTTGACGCCATACCAGGCCGCATACAGTGCAGGCAGGAACAGCAAAGTAAGCAGGGTTGCCACGATCAGGCCGCCCATGATGGCCCATGCCATTGGCCCCCAGAAGGTGGAACGGGTCAGCGGAATCATGCCCAGCACGGCCGCCAGCGCGGTCAGCACAATGGGGCGGAAGCGCCGCACCGCCGATTCCACGATGGCGTCGTTCAGTGAAGCCCCGCGCTCCAGGTCCTGATCGATCTGCACCACCAGAATCACGGAGTTCCGGATGATCATGCCGAACAGCGCGATCACCCCCAGCATGGCCACGAAGCCGAACGGGATCTGGAAGCCAGCCAGCATCAGCGATACGCCGATCATGCCCAGCGGTGCGGTGACCAGCACCAGGGCCATCTTCTTCATGTCCTGAAGCTGCATCATCAGCAGGAGCAGAACGACCACCAGCATCATCGGCATCACGGCCTTGATCGATGCCTGCGAGCGGGCGCTCGACTCCATCGTGCCGCCCACTTCGATACGGTAGCCCAGCGGCAGCGTGGCCGCCAGCTCGTCGATCTTCGGCTGCAGGGCTGCCGCCACGTCCGGCGCCATGGCGCCTGCCACATCGGCACGCACGGTGATGGTCGGTACGCGGTTGCGACGCCACAGCACACTGTCTTCGCTGCCGACGATCAGGCGCGCCACCTGCGACAGCGGCACGAATTTGCCGTCGCGGACATAGACCTTCACATCCTTCAGGTTGTTCAGGTCACCACGCTCCACGGCGCTCAGGCGGGCCACCACATCGATGCCTTTGTCGTCTTCGATGTACTGGGTGATGGCCTGGCCTGTCATGGATGTTTGCAAGGCATTTGCCACCTGATGCGAGGTAACGCCAACAGCGCGCGCCGCATCCTGGTCGATCTCGACACGCATGGTCTTCAGGCGTTCGCCATAGTCGCTGTTCACGCGGCGCACGTTCGGGTTGGCGCGCATGATGGCAGCCAGCTTGTCGGCGACCGGCGGCAGCAGATTCATGTCCGGGCCGGAAATACGGAACTGCAGCGGATAGCCAACCGGCGGGCCGTTCTCCAGACGGTTCACGCGGCCGCGCACAAAGGGGAAGTCCGTCTCAAACAGCTTCTGGATCTTGGCCAGCACACGCTCGCGGGCTTCTTCGCCCTCCGTCACGACCATGATCTCGGCCAGCTGCAGATTGGGCATTTGCGCATCCAGCGGCAGGTAGAAGCGCGGGCTGCCGCCGCCGACGTAGGCGGTCACGGAAACGATGTCCTTGTCGCCTTTCAGCTTGGCTTCAAAGGCTTTCACCTGCCCTTCAGTGGCGCCATAGGTCGCCGCTTCCGGCAGCCACAGATCCACCATCAGTTCCGGACGGTTGGACGAAGGGAAGAATTCCTTCGGCACCAGTTTGAACAGCGCCAGCGAGCCAATAAACAGCGCGCCGGTGATGGCGATGACGATGCGGCGATTGTCCAGGCATGCCTGTACCAGCTGGCGGAATTTGACGTAAAAGCCGCGCTGATAAACCGCATCTTCGTCGTGATGATCGTGGCCTTCTTTCGGCGTCGGCAGCAGCACGTAGCCGAGGCAAGGCGTGAACAGCACCGCCACGATCCAGGACAGCAGCAGCGCCAGGCCCACCACCTGGAAGATCGAGAAGGTGTACTCACCCGCCGAGGACTTGGCAAAGCCCACCGGCAGGAAACCAGCGGCCGTAATCAGCGTACCGGTCAGCATGGGAAAAGCGGTCGCGGTATAGGCATAGGTGGCGGCAGCAAATTTGTCCCAGCCCTGCTCCAGCTTGAGCATCATCATTTCGACGGCGATGATGGCATCGTCCACCAGCAAGCCGAGGGCGATGATCAGCGCGCCCAGCGAAATGCGCTGAAGGTCGATGTTGAAGGCATACATGGCGAGGAAAGTAATTGCCAGCACCAGTGGAATCGACAGCGCCACTACGATGCCGCTGCGCACGCCCAGCGAGAAGAAGCTCACCGCCAGCACAATAATCACGGCTTCCATCAGACTGTGCGTGAACTCGTGCACCGACTCCTTCACCACCTTGGGCTGGTCCGACACGGAATGCATCTCCACGCCCACCGGCAGGCCACCTTGAATGCGCTTGATCTGCGCATTCAGCTGCTCGCCGAGGCGGATCACATCGCCGCCCTTGCGCATGGAAATAGCGAGGCCCACGGCTTCCTTGCCGTTGAAGCGCATCTTGAAGGTGGATGGATCGGTTACGCCGCGCCTCACATCGGCGATATCGCCCAGGCGGAAGCTGCGGTCGCCGGCGCGGATGCCCATCTCGCGAATGCTTTCCACGGATTTGAATTCACCGGACACCCGCACGAACACGCGCTCATCGCCCGTTTCCACCACACCGGCCGGATCGATCACATTCGTGGCGCGCAGTGCGTTGACGATCACGTTCGGGTCCAGGCCCAGCGACGCCAGCTTGGCGTTCGAGGTTTCGACGTAGATTTTCTCGTCCTGCACGCCGATGTAATCGACCTTGTTCACATCCGGCAAGCGCAGGATTTCATTGCGCGCTGCATCGGCAAAGTCCTTCAGCTGCGGGTAGTTGTAGCCGTCACCCGTGATGGCGTACAGATTGCCGAAAGTGTCGCCGAATTCGTCGTTGAAGAACGGGCCTTTCACACCGGAGGGCAGCGTTGGCTTGATATCGCCGATCTTCTTGCGCACCTGATACCAGGCGTCGGCGACTGCTGCGGCATTGGTGTCTTCACGCAGCACGATGGTGATCTGCGTGATGCCGGGACGCGAATAACTGGTGGTGTAATCGATCTGCTCGACTTCCTGCAGCTTCTTTTCCAGCTTGTCCGTGACCTGGTCGGCCATCTGCTGGGCCGAAGCGCCCGGCAGCTTGGCCTGCACCACCATGGCGCGGAAAGTGAATTCAGGGTCTTCCTTCTGGCCCAGCTTCTGGTAGGCGAAGATACCGGACAGCGCCAGCAGCCCAATCAGGAAGATCATCATTTGCGGGTGCTTGAGCGCCCAGCCGGAGAGGTTCAGGTCTTTCATGGCTGGCTCCGCGCCGCCACGCGCACCTTCTGGTCGGTATGCAGCATATGCACGCCGGCGGTGACGACTCTCTCGCCATCCTGCAGGCCGCCGGAGATCAGGGCCGTATCGTCTTCCACTGCCAGCAGTTTGACCGGCCGCTGGCGCACACGCTCAGTCTTGGGATCGACCACCCATACGGTCGGCTTGCCCTGGTCCGTGACGGCGGTCAGCGGCAGACGAATGGCTGCTTCGCCTTCCACGTCGGACAGATTGAGCGTGGCGGTCATGCCCAGGCGCAGATTGTCGTCCGGTTCGAGAATGGTGGCGCGCGCGATGTAGGTGCGGGTGACGCTGTCGGTATCGGGCGCCAGTTCACGCAGGCGCGCGGCGTAGACCTTGTCCGGCTTGGTCCATGCGGTGACCTGCATGGCGCGGCCCGGCTTCAGTTCGGCCACGCGCGACTCGGGCACGCTGACCACGATCTCGCGTTCACCTGCTTCCGAGATGGCGAGTACGGCCTGGCTCACGCCCACCGTCTGCCCTGCTTCTGCATAGATCGCCGTGACCACGCCGGCGCGCTCCGCGCGCAACTCGGTGTAGCCGCGCTGGTTGGCGGCCATCGCGCGCTGCGCGGTGGCGGAGCGCAGCTGCGCGCTGGACTGACGCACCAGCATGCGGTTCTGGTCCAGCTCCGCCTGCGAGATGAACTTCTTGCGGAACAGTTCTTCGGCACGCGTGAGATCAGCACTGTCTTTCGCGAGACGGCTTTCGGCGGAATCTGCTTGCGCGCTGTAGGCCGCGAGATTGAGGGCCGCGTCCTGGGGATCGAGGCGCATCAGCACCTGGCCGGCCGCCACCTTGTCGCCCACGTCGACCAGGCGTTCGGTGATCTTGCCACCGACACGGAAGCCGGCCTTGTGTTCATGCCGTGCGCGGATCTCGCCGGAATAGGCGGCGCCCACGGTGCCCTTGCTATGGCTGACGGTGGCAACCCATACCGGGCGCACGTCTTCGTATTGCTCTGGTTCGCGGTGGTGGCAGGCGCTGAGGAGGATTGCGGCCGCCAGTCCCGTTGTGATGCTGGTCTTCATGCGTATCTCCGTTCGGTGTGCAGCCTGCACGAAATGGCAGGCTGCGAACGGGATACTAAAGAAGGGAGGTAGATGCTTTCTTGTACTAACCCGACATTCGCGCTTGTCGAATTTTCACAATGGACTATCGATTACCAGTTGGCGGTCGGCCCCGGTGTAGCGCAGCAGGCGCCCGGCAAGGTCTTCTTCCTCGCCGTGGATCGACTTGATCAGCGCGCTGGGCGTCATGTTCGCCATCTCGGCAAAGTCGCGCACCATATGGGCCTGGTCGTAGTAGCCCGCTTCATGCGCGACCTCGGTCAGCCGGCCGCGCCCCGGCGGATTGCGCATGATGGTGGTCATGGCGAATGCATGCCGCATCAGGCGCCGTGTATCGCGCAGGGACACGCCGTACGAGGCGAGGAAGCGGCGTTCGAACTGCCGCAACGACAAGTTTGTGTATTCGGCCAGTATCTCGGCCGGCTCGCTCAGGGCCGACACCGGCAGACATAAGGGCGCTACGCGGTTCTGGCTCTCCAGCTGCATGCGCGCCAGCAGCCACTCGCCGATAGCATCGATCCATTGCGCTGCCGTGCAGCCCGCGCGCACGGCGTCCGTCAGCTGATGCACGGCGCCGGGATCGATCAGGAATTCAAGCGGAATGGTGCGGTTGGCCAGCTCGCTGACCGGCGTATCCAGCACGCGCCCCATGCGGCCTACGCGCATCACCGACACCACGAGGCTGGTGCCAGGCATCCATTCCAGCCGGATCGGCCGCAGGTTCGGGCCGCGCACAAAGGCTTCCGTCACCAGCAGGCCGTCCGGTCCGCCCAGCCGCACGCCGCCGCTGACGATCACGCACATCGATGGGAAAGCAATGGAGGGCAAGAGCACTGGGCCGCTGGCGCCGACTTCCACATGCAGATAGCGCAGCAGCGACAGCAGCCGCGCTGGCGCGGCGTACAGGCGGCGCTGGGGAGCGCTGCATTCCGCTATCTTGCGGAGCATTTGATCGTTATCGGCATCCATGCCCTTCTCCGGGGGACGCCTTAATGATGCGCTTCGCCGGCCATACTGGCAATGCCCGGGGCTGGGCCTACTTCAGCAGGGACATCAGCGTCTTCCACTGGCCCGCAGTGACAGGCGTGATCGACAGGCGGCTGCCTTTCTGCAGCACGACCATGTCTTCCAGCGCAGGGATGGTGCGCAGTTCGGCCAGCGACAGCAGGCGCGTTTTGCGCACGCCTTTCACGTCAACCGAAATCCAGCGCGGCGTTTCCTTGGTCGCCTTCTCGTCGAAGTAGTGGCTCTTCTTGTCGAACTGCGTGGCGTCGGGATATGGCCCGCTCACCACTTCCGCAATGCCTGCAATGCCCGGCTCGGGACAGGACGAGTGATAGAACAGCACACCGTCGCCCACCTGCATCGCATCGCGCATGAAGTTGCGCGCCTGGTAGTTGCGTACACCGAACCAGGGAACCGTCTTGTCCGGTGCGGCCATCACATCATCGATGCTTACTTCATCGGGTTCGGACTTCATCAGCCAATACTGCATGCGACTCCTCCAGACGTAAAAAAACGGTTGCGCGTCTTGCGACGCATGCAACCGCTTCATATGGAATAAGGCCCCGCCTGTGCCGTTATGCCGGCATCCCGAACCTTACGGTTCAAGGTGGTTGCAGTTAGTTCAACTTCGGGTTCATCGGACTAGCGACGCTCACGCCCGTCAAACAAATTCCCGCAACCGATGCATGTAAATGGTTCAAGGAATATATGGCAAATCTCGAACACCGCAGGGTGACACGAAGTTTACTCCTCCACGCCTTTTCGCGAAAGGCCTTTTGGACAATAAATCAGAAGAGATTTTCTTGCGGCGTCAGTGCGTTGTCGAGGACAGTTTGCATGGCGCGCATCTTCTCCTGCACTTCCAGCATCGACATTTGCGACAGCGGTCCCTGTCCAGTTTTCGCGCTGAGGAATTCACCGGCCATGCTCAGAGCCGCCATCACCGCGATACGGTCATTGCCTTTTACTTTGCCGGCGTCGCGGATCGCGCTCATTTTTTTGTCGAGCAGTTTCGATGCTTCGCGCAGTGCTCCTTCTTCGCCTTCTTTACACGCCAGCTTGTAGGTCTGGCCCATGATGGTCACATCAACCTGGATCATTGTGCATCCTCTTGTGCGGGCGCAGGCGCGCCAGGGATTTTTTCAAGCAGTGCAGCAACGCGCTCATGCGCTTCGCTGAGACGGCGTTGAAAGCCCATGTTCTCCGCCACCAGAGCAGCGTTGGCCTGACGCAGTTGTGCGTTTTCCCGGCGCAGCGCCTGGGTCAATTCCGCCAACTGGTCGATTTTGTCGGAAAGGTCTTGGAAGTCTGAAATCATCTCGCAACTATAGGGCCGCACGATAAGGTGGTCAACCCGTTTGTAACTGACTTATTTGCGGGTGACTTGCAGGTGAGTGCTCGCAAGCGGTAAGAATTTCTTGCCTCTCCGTAGGCACTCTCCTACACGCCTATCCCAGCCGTTTCACGCTCTGCCGTTAAGTCCCTGATTTTGCATGAATGACATGGTTGAATATTTCACAAATTCAAGTCGAATTTCCTGCTGGAGAGTTGTAAGCGCTTGTTAATAAACAGTTTTTAAGAAATGTATGTTTGATACCGTGACGGCTCCTTAAGCGGCCCCAACCGTAGCAAATCAACTAGGAGCAAAGGCATGACTTATCTGAAGCAAATTGCAGCAGCACTGGCGCTCACCGGCGCCACCCTGGCGGCCCACGCGGCCGATATCAGCCTGTCCCCCGCGCCGATCGATCTGACGGATGGCGTAGGCCTGGCCAGCCGTCTGATCACCGGCAACAACTCGGGCAATACCTTTGCCGACCAGTACACGTTCAGCCTGTCCGGCGTTTCCAACGTACTGGCCGACGTGTATTCCTTCAGCGGCAACGCCAAGAACGGCCTGGATATCACCGGTTTCTCGCTGTTCAACGCCGCCGGCACCCTGGTCAGCTCCGGCAACCAGCTTTCCACCGGTCAGACTGACCAGTGGGTGCTGGACCTGGGCAAACTGGCGGCCGACAACTATTACCTGCAGGTCAGCGGCAGCGCGCTGTCCAAGTCGGCAGGCAGCTACACCACCAACCTGAGCGTATCCGCTGTACCAGAGCCTGCCACCTACGGCATGCTGCTGGGTGGCCTGGCCGTGCTTGGCCTGGCCACCGCTCGCCGTCGCAAACAGCAGTAAACCCAGGGCATAAACCGGGTGCCTGCCACGACCTGGCAGGCACCTGCTCCTCGCCTCTGGTTCAAAAAAGGACGCCGCCTCCGCTGCAGCAAAAAGCATGGGCCCGCCTAGGAGCGGAGCCGGCGTCCTGTCTCGTCTTGACCTTCCGCAAACAAATTCTCTTGAAAAGCCCCAAGGCCGTCCATATAATTGTTGGCACTCGTTAGCCGAGAGTGCTAACAGCTGATTTACTTGCACAACTAGCAATTACCAACTGAATAAAGGAGTTTTGTATGAACCTTCGCCCATTGCACGATCGCGTCATCGTCAAACGTCTGGACCAGGAAACCAAAACTGCGTCCGGTCTGATCATTCCTGATGCCGCTGCTGAAAAGCCGGACCAGGGTGAAGTGCTGGCTGTGGGCAACGGCAAAGTGGCTGATAACGGTACTGTCCGCGCTCTGGAAGTCAAAGTCGGCGACCGTATTCTGTTCGGCAAATATTCCGGCCAGGCCGTCAAAGTTGACGGTCAAGAGCTGCTGGTGATGCGCGAAGAAGACATCCTGGCCGTCATCAATAAGTAATCGGCCTTTCAATCCAGAATTCAGGAGAAATCAAACATGGCAGCTAAAGAAGTTATTTTCGGCGATTCCGCACGTTCCAAAATGGTAGAAGGCGTGAACATCCTCGCCAACGCCGTTAAAGTCACCCTGGGCCCGAAAGGCCGCAACGTGGTGCTGGAGCGCTCCTTCGGCGCCCCGACCGTCACCAAGGACGGCGTCTCGGTCGCTAAAGAGATCGAGCTGAAAGACAAGCTGATGAACATGGGCGCGCAGATGGTCAAGGAAGTCGCGTCCAAGACCTCCGACAACGCCGGTGACGGCACCACCACTGCAACCGTGCTGGCACAAGCGATCGTGCGCGAAGGCATGAAGTACGTTGCAGCCGGCATGAACCCAATGGACCTGAAGCGCGGCATCGACAAGGCAGTTGCTGCCACCGTTGAGCAGCTGAAGTCCATGGCCAAGCCAACCACCACCTCCAAGGAAATCGCCCAGGTTGGCGCGATCTCCGCTAACTCCGAGTCCTCGATCGGCGAGCGTATCGCTGAAGCGATGGAAAAAGTGGGCAAGGAAGGCGTCATCACCGTGGAAGACGGCAAGTCCCTGCACGACGAGCTGGACATCGTGGAAGGTATGCAGTTCGACCGCGGCTACCTGTCCCCATACTTCATCAACAACCCGGAAAAGCAAGTTGCCGTGCTGGAGAACCCATTCGTTCTGCTGTGCGACAAGAAGATCACCAACATCCGCGACCTGCTGCCGGTACTGGAGCAAGTAGCGAAAGCCGGCCGTCCACTGCTGATCATCGCTGAAGACATCGAAGGCGAAGCGCTGGCGACCCTGGTGGTGAACAACATCCGCGGCATCCTGAAGACCTGCGCAGTGAAAGCTCCTGGCTTCGGCGACCGCCGCAAAGCTATGCTGGAAGACATCGCTGTCCTGACCGGCGGCCAGGTAGTGGCTGAAGAAGTCGGCCTGACCCTGGAAAAAGCTACCCTGGCAGAACTGGGCCAGGCCAAGCGCATCGAAGTGGGCAAGGAAAACACCATCGTCATCGACGGCGCCGGTGAAGCCTCCAACATCGAAGCTCGCGTGAAAATGATCCGCGTGCAGATCGAAGAAGCGACCTCCGACTACGACCGCGAAAAACTGCAAGAGCGCGTGGCCAAGCTGGCTGGCGGTGTTGCTGTGATCAAGGTTGGCGCAGCCACCGAAGTCGAAATGAAAGAGAAGAAGGCCCGCGTTGAAGACGCCCTGCACGCAACCCGCGCTGCTGTGGAAGAAGGCATTGTTCCTGGCGGCGGCGTAGCCCTGCTGCGTGCACGCGCTTCGCTGAACGTGAAAGGCGACAACGCCGACCAGGACGCAGGCATCAAGATCGTTCTGCGCGCCATGGAAGAGCCACTGCGCATGATCGTTACCAACGCCGGCGAAGAAGCCTCGGTGGTGGTGAACGCCGTGCTGGCAGGTTCCGGCAACTACGGCTACAACGCTGCCAACGGCACCTACGGCGACATGGTCGAAATGGGCGTTCTGGACCCAGCCAAAGTGACCCGCTCTGCCCTGCAGAACGCGGCCTCCATCGCTGGCCTGATGCTGACCACCGACTGCATGGTTGCTGAAATCGTGGAAGACAAACCAGCCGGCGGCATGGGCGGTATGGGCGGCATGGGCGGTATGGGCGGCATGGACGGCATGATGTAAATCATCCCCAGCTCACGCTGACAAAAGCCTGCAAGGTTCGCCTTGCAGGCTTTTTTTATTCGGGGTCAGATCTCCGAATTTTTAGTAGTCGAATTTGTTGCTGCGGGCGTTCTTGCTGAACTTGCGGGGAGGAGGGTCTTCTTCGGCTTTGCGGACGGCGGCGCGTTCGGCGCGGCGTTCTTCGGCGGCTTCGCGGGCTTGCTGGGCGCGCGCGTATTGATCGTCGAGGCGCTGCTGCACGCGCAGCTGCTCGGTGATGTCCTGGTAGCGCATGCTGCCCTGGATCAGCGCCACAAACCACGCCAGCGCCACCGCCCACAACATCCAGTGAAATCCGCTTTGCCATGCGCCGTAAGCGATGTCGATGAAGTCGAACAGCGGGCGCGCCTGTGCCAGCGCGCTCTGCCCGACGAACGCCAGGCATGCCGCCATCAAGCCCATGATGACCGTGCCCGTCAAATGGCGTTTGGCATCTTTGGCCTGAAGGTCAAGCTCGGCTTGGGCGTCTGAAACGGTATGCATCGGTGCGGCGAAAACGGCAGAAACGGCGGGAAGCATAATTCTCTCATCAATTTTTCCTAAAAGAAAGAATATGTGTCAAGCGGAATCTTCTTTCGCAACAGAGTTGATAGTGATACAATCTTGCTGTCTATTTGGAAACTATTGAAAACTAAATGAAACTTTCTGCCCTTACCGTTGCCGCTGCTGCCCTGCTGGCCGGCGCTTCCGCTAACGCCACCGTGATCCAGCTGGTCAAGAACGGCAGCTTCGAAGTGCGGATTCAACCGGTCGACGCAACACTATAAACTGCTTAGGCAGGAGGAGTGTTGCCATGAAACGCAAACCCCGAATCTATTACACTGACGAGCAGAAGGCATTGATGTGGGAGCGCTGGCGTCAA